>FLOH01000006.1_pt1 | contig 1302792 bp, 1592 predicted proteins | sample 756751 | NCBI WGS metagenome assembly FLOH01 (sample SAMEA4026879, study PRJEB14308) | marine metagenome | biome: coastal water; material: water | depth 74 m
TGCTGTAATGATTTCAGTTGTGGTTGCGTTTGCTGTAATGATTTCAGTTGTGGTTGCGTTTGCTGTAATGATTTCAGTTGTGGTTGCGTTTGCTGTAATGATTTCAGTTGTGGTTGCGTTTGCTGTAATGATTTCAGTTGTGGTTGCGTTTGCTGAGATTGGCTCAACAGAAATATCAGTTGAATTAATTAAATTATTTTTATTATCATTAATTATTCCTTCAAAAGAAAATTCTTCTGCATATGCTTCAGGCCAATAAACTGAAGACATTGAATATGGAATTGTAACACCTGATGATAAAAGTAAAAATATAAAAGTATAACAAAAACTTTTTTGAAAGTTTATCTTACGTAGATGAATATTTTCTAAATTAAATAATATTGTTATAAATAGTGGAGCTAACATAATTAAGAAAATTAGATTTTCATCGAAAATTAAAATATCAAAAGAATTATTATCAAAAGAATCAATAACAAAATTTGAATTTAATATATTTAAATCGGGCAACATAAAAATAATTTTATTATTTAATGGATTAGATATTTGATAATCAATATTTTTTTCAAATATGGTAAGAACTATATTTTTAATTGTTAATCTTTGTTTTTCAAAAATTCTATCAAATGTTGTAATAATATTATGAGTTATTGGTTTTATAACATTATGATAAATGACAAGTCCAACAGAATCATTAATTGAAACAGAATCATGAAAAAGATCATCATTATCAAATATTTCTTGAGAATTATTTTCTGAATCAAATTTTATTATTTTTACATTTTCTTTAATTCCAACTGTATCAGATTGAATATCAGATAATTTGTTTTGTATTAGATCATTATTATTTGTAAAAGAATTTTTTATATTATCATTAAAAATTAAAGATGGAGTAATTAATGAAAAAAATAGCAATCCAATACAAAATAAGGAAATTATAATTTTCATTAGAATTGTATCTCCTGAATAATTGCAAAATGCAAAATTGTAGATTTTTTAACAATTTCAATTTTACATCGTCCGATATTGATCATTTGTTATCAAGTAAAATACCCAAAAAACTCCAATAAGCTGAGTGGACTATAGGTAATCAATAGGGTTCCAATATGGTATTTTCATATTTAATTGAGGCCGTTTTGGCTGATCTGATTTTTTTGTAAAAATTACCAAAAAATAATTTTTAGGTATTATTATGATTATTTTTGAGAAAATATTTTAAAAATTTGAAATGATTGATTATCATGACCTACAAAAACTGAATATCGTTAATGAAATTATTTGATGGTTGTGTAATGGTTGTGTAATGGTTGTGTAATGGTTGTGTAATGGTTGTGTAATGGTTGTGTAATGGTTGTGTAATGGTTGTGTAATGGTTGTGTAATGGTTGTGTAAGATAGTGTTAGTTACTAGTGTAAGATAGTGTTAGTTACTAGTGTAAGATAGTGTTAGTTACTAGTGTAAGATAGTGTTAGTTACTAGTGTAAGATAGTGTTAGTTACTAGTGTAAGATAGTGTTAGTTACTAGTGTAAGATTTTATGGTTTTGTCTTTAAAGTACCTGTTTGATTCCAATAACTCATATCTCTACCCAGTGTACCATCATATGGATCAATAAAGTATTCAAATTTTGAAGTATGAATATTAGAATCAGGAGAAACATACCATATTGTAAATTCTGATGGATCACCAGGCATACTATCACATGGAATTATTAGAGTTTCAGTTGCATTATTGTATTTTATCATGTTAATTAGATCTGTATGACGTTTAAATTTAGCAAGATTATAAACTTGAAATCCTTCTGCATAAACTTCACAATCATTACCATTTTTTTCAATAACTGTAATAGGTACAGAATATTCAATTACATATCTTGTATTTACTTCAGCCCAATCAACTGGTGCAAGTGGTTCAACAAGAGTACCAAAGAGAGTATCTTTATCCATTGAATAAACAAACCCTATTACAACTAGTACAGCTGCTGCTATAACAAATATTTTTGAAGACTTGCTTGCCATCAGCTATACTGTAAATTAGCGTATATATAAAAATAAAAAAAATATCAACGAATAATTTTACTTACTCGTCAACATCGAATGCGTATGTGATTGTAGCAGATTCACTGGCTGCAAGTGTAAAGTCAGTGATGTCTACTAGGGCAAACAATACAGTGTTTGAACCAGCTCCAGCGGCAGCACATGTTGCAAATGCAGGTCCACCAGTGACTATAGCAGGACATATACCAATTGCGGTGTATGCGTCTCCTACGTCTGCATGTGTTGCTGCATCAAATGTTACTCCGCCATCAATAGTTGCAATACCTACACCAGCAGTTCCTGTTTGAGCTACTGATGTATCTTCAATACAATTAAGGAGGGTTGTGCCATCACTTGTGTCAAAAGCTGCTACAGTTTCAGTTTCATCTGGAGTTGTTCCAGTGCCAGAATATGTAGCATCTTCAGTGATACAGATAGTTGCAATTGAAGCGTTTTCAGCTGCAGAAGCTGTACCCTCTTGGAAGACTTGTTTGACTATAAAGTCTTCACCAAGATTGATGAGTGCATTGTGTACTGATTGTGAGCTTGTTGGGTTGCCTGTGGCATCAAATGTTGTTACATGTGCAATTCCATAAAATGTTGAACCTTGACTTGATTCAGCATTGATTGGAATTAACATTGTAGCAAAAATGCCTAACAGTGCTATACCAAAGTACTTGTACATAGCAATGTTTATGATATTTGTTATATATCAGGATCGGTGTTTAACAAAAATTAATTCTTCCAATTTGGTAATATTATAAAATTATATGATCCCATATGGCTAGTCGTTAATCGATAGAGAGTCTTTGGCTTCAATTACGACAACTATTTTTTTACCTTCTTCATTAATAGGAAATTTATTCTCATCAGATTCTATAATTTCAGAAGTCTTTTGTGAAATATCTAGAACATCATTAGAGTTTGTCTCAAATACAGAAAGAATTGCAATTACGCCTATTACTGCTATAATTACACCAATAATTATTCCAGTCTTTACAGATGCCATGTACACATAGACAGATGTGAAGATAAAAAGCTTTATTGAAAATAGTAACAATAATCAGTAAAGCAAGTTTTTTGAAACAAAAAAATATTAATTCATTGGTTAGTGGTAAGGAGTTATGAGTAAAGAACTGTTGGAGAAATCTAATCAAATTTCAATCATAATTCCAACATACAATGAATCTCAAAATATTATCAATATATTAAAATCAATTAAAGAAAATTTACCTAAAAATATTTTAGCACAAACAATTGTAGTAGATGATAATTCCCCAGATGGAACTGGAAAAATAGTTGAGGATTATTTAAAAAATTTAAAAAAAATGACAGATTATACAATAGAAATTATTCATAGAAAAGCTAAAGATGGTCTTGGTTCTGCAATTATGAAAGGAATTCAACAAGCAAAGGGGGACATGATAGTTGTTATGGATAGTGATTTTTCTCATCCACCACAAATTATTCCAAAATTAATAGAATCAATAAAAAAATATCAATATGATATTGCAGTTGCATCACGATACATTAAAGGTGGAAAAATTCAAGGATGGTCACTAAAAAGAAAAATGATGAGTAAGTTTGCAACTTTAATTGCAAAAAAAGGATTAGGGATTGATACTAAAGATCCAATGTCGGGATTTTTTGCATTCAAAAGAAACATAATAAAAGAATTAAACATTGATGCAATAGGTTACAAAATTCTTTTAGAAATTTTAGTCAAGACAAAAGGAGTTAACATTAAAGAAATACCATATACTTTTCAGGACAGAGAATTAGGTTCTAGTAAATTAGATATGAAAACTATTACAGATTATTACAAGTCAGTTTGGAAGTTATACCGTTATGGAAAACCACAAGAAATACAAGAGAAACGTTCATCAGTCAAATTTCTATCAAAAGCAGCTAGATTCTATACAGTTGGGGCTTCTGGATTTGCTGTAAATTATCTAATTTCTTTATTGTTTACAGGAGGTATTTCTGAAATGTGGTATTTGCATGCAAACATAATTGGTATAATTGCATCAATTACAACTAACTTTATTCTAAACAAGACATGGACGTTTGGAGATAGAGATTTCAAAATTAAAAAAACTATATCTCAGTATGGGAAATTTGCAATGTTTAGTTCACTTGGTGCACTAATACAATTAGGAATGGTGTATTTCTTAGTAGATAGTGCTGAATTAGCATATCCATTGGCTTTGATTCTTGCAGTAATGACTGCAGCATTTGGTAACTTTGTTTTCAACAAAAAGTATACATTTAAAGAAAAATTATCAAGCTAACTTTAAAGAAATTAAAATAAAAATAATAACTAACGTCTTTTCACTAGCTACTCAAAGGTAGAAGTAGAAGTTTGAGACGAAAGTCCAGTTGAACTTGGTACAGATGGGAATTTGTCTCCTATCTGTTGCTCTGCTACTGCAGATGCTTCTTGAAGAATCTTTTCTGTTTCTTCATTTGAAACATCAGACTCCATGTTAAATGAGTCTCCTGCAAGTGAGTCCATCATAAGTCCATTAAGTGTCTGGGTCATACTATTCAATTCTGAATCAGCTTCTGGCATGAATTTTCCGAGCGATGACTTCAATCCCTTCATTGTAGACATTGCTGGTCCAATTGCTACCATAGCATCACCAAGATCATGAATAGTTGTCAGTCTTAGTTGAACTTGTTCTAGTGACATTCTTGCGTTGCCGAGCATCTTTGTAACCTTACGAATTTCAGCTAATTCGTTGGACAAAACTTTACTTGTGCTAGTATCATGTTGCTGCATTGCAGTCACGACTCTCTGAAAGAGTTGCGCATCTCTTTCGCGCAGTTTACCTAACATAGAGTCCATTTTTGAGATTTGGACTTGTAGTTGGTTTACTGCAGTTGAAATTCGTGGTTTTAATGCACCTTGAGGTTTTACTGCATCACGTATTTTGCCAGTTACACTTTGGGTCTCTTGTCGAGCCCATGTACTGTCGAAGTTTGGCATGATATGGAATTTAGAAATTTGGTCTTAATCAACAAGTGTAAATTTAGATCAGTTTTAGATTAAATTTAGCTAACAAACATTACAGACAATTTCAAATACAAACTATGGCCAGAATTGTGGTTTTTGATTCTGGTCTAGGCTCATTATCAATTATACATGCAATTCAAAAAATTACAAAATCAGAGATTATCTATTTCGCTGATCAGCAAAATTTTCCTTATGGAGAAAAATCTCAGGCTCAGTTATCTAAAATAATTCAGAATTCCATCAAACTATTACAGGAAAAATTCTCTCCAGATGTCATAGTTGTAGCATCAAATACTCCTAGCCTCATGTTAGATGTGAGGACAAAAAAAATACTTGATGTAAAACCTCCTCTAAAAGATGCCAAAAAACAATCTAAAACAAAACGAATTGGAATACTAGCAACAAAGAGTGCAATTAACAGTAAAGGTTTAACTAAACATATTAAAAAAAATAATTTTCCAAAAAGTTTTAAAATTTTTAAAATAAATGCATCAGATCTTGTTGAGATAGTTGAATCAGGAAAATTTATTTCAAATAAAAAATATTGCCAAAAAATAATTAAAAATACACTAGATAAAATATTATCTCAAAACAATATAGATACAATTACACTTTCAAGTACACATTTATTATTTTTACAACCATTATTAAAAAAACAATATCCAAAAATTAATTTCATAGATCCTGCAAATATAGTTGCAGAAAAAGTTTTTTTAAAAATAAAAAATAAACAATCAGAAAAAAATTCATTAAAAATTTTTGTAACAGGGAATACTAGAACATTTCAAATGAAATTAAATAAAATAGGTATTAAAAATAAAGTTAATCTGTTGTCTTTTTAGCTTTTCTATAACCATGACTGAATTTTTTGTCATATAGTTTAGAATATTCATATGTTTTAGGATCTATTACATCACTAATAATTACAATTGCAGTTCTAGTAATTTTTTCATCTCTAACTTTTTTAGCAATATCACCTAGTGTTCCTTTGATAATTTTTTGATCAGGCCAGCTTGCTCTATACACTACTGCAACTGATGTAGATTTTTTGTATCCACCAGCAATTGCCTCAGTTACTAATTTAGAAACTAACTGAATGCTTAGATAAAAAATTAATGTTGCTTTGTGTTTTGCAAGTTCTGAAATTTTTTCTCTCTTTGGAACCTTTGTTCTAGATTCGGCCCTTGTGACAATAATTGTTTGTGTAACTCCAGGAAGTGTTAATTGCATTCCAAGTGCTGCAGCTGAGGCTAAAAATGCAGTAACTCCGGGTACAACAATAGATTTTATTCCTTTTTTCTCTAAATTATCAATTTGTTCTTTGATAGCGCCATAAATTGAAGGATCTCCATCATGTAATCGTACTACAAGTTTGTCTTTTTTTGCATTTTTATATAACAAATCAAAAATTTCTTCTCTAACCAGTCCAGCTGCATCATATAACTTTCCTTTTTTACATAGCTTCAATATTGCTTCAGGAATTAAAGAGCCTGAATATACAACAACGTCTGCTTTTTGAATTAGTTTTTTTGCTTTAACAGTAATTAGTTCAGGATCACCTGGACCACATCCTACAAAAAATACATCAGACACGTTTTACCACCAAGATTGAAAAATATTTTGTAGTCAATGATTCATCATTTACTTCACCTAATGTCATTGTTCTAATAATTTCATGGTCTGTTCCCAAGTCTTGTCCAATTGCAAAAATTGAATTATCCGGGAATCCAGATTCTTTTAAAACCTCAATTACTTTGTCAAAGTATCGTCCATCTTTAAGAAATATCATTGATTCAGAATGTTTTGCAATCTCTTTAACACTTGATAAATCATAACAAGATGGAATGATGGCAACTTTTTCTGCACCTTCAGCTACACTTACACCAACTTTGGCTGCAAATGCAAACATGGAAACAATTCCAGGAATTACACTAATCTCCATATCAGGATAATTTTCTTTAAGATCTTTGTGCATGTATATCCAAGTACTATACAGATAAGGATCACCTACAGTAAGATAGACAACATTCTTTCCAGTCAATACAGTTTCAGCCATTATTTTGGCATTTTTTTTCCATGTAGCTTCAAGAATATCTCTATCCTTTGTCATTGGAAAGATTAGCTTTACAATTTTTTGATTTTTTGATTTGTCAATTATTGGTGAAACAACAGCAAGTGCAATACTTGGCCTATCTTCATTTGAAGCAGGACACATTATGATATCAGCATTTTGAATTGCCTTGACTGCCTTTACAGTAAGCAATTCAACATCTCCAGGACCTACTCCTATTCCAATTAAACCAGGCATGAAAAATATGGTTTTCTTCCTAATTAAAAATCTAGATTAGATCCTAGTAGCAGATATGATAGTCACAGGATTTCTTGCAAGCATCATGGTTCCAGTACTGGTTTTTCTGCTCTTAGATATGGTAACTTGAGTAATATCAACTGATTCAAACTGTAATTTCTCTAATACTTGTAACACAGAATACAATGTCTCAATTAGGATTGTTCCTATTACGATTCTACCTCCAGATTTTAATTTGTTTTCAGAGAGTTCAACTATTTCTCTAGTATCTCCACCTGTTCCACCAATGAAAATTGTATCAGCTTTTTCAAATTCTAAAATTTTCTCTTTGGCATTACCATGAATTACAGAAATATTTGGTAGGCCAAATTTTTCAATATTCTTTTTTGTTAATTCTATAGCATTTTCATCATAATCAACTGCCAATACTTTACCTGTTGATTCTATTTGTAATGCAGCTTCAATAGAGATAGAACCACTCCCACATCCAATATCATAAACAATCTGTCCTGGTTTTAATCGGGCTTTACTAATTTGAATTACTCTTACTTCTTCTTTTGTTATAGGAACTTTTTCTGCTCTCTCAAACTCTTCATCAGGAATGCCCGGTGTTTTAAAATTCCACATTTACTATTACCACTTTTTAATATCTAAATTAGATGTTAATTGCATTAGTGGTACTTCCTAAATGAGTCAATGTGTAACTTACAATCCATGAAAACAAGTATAGGAAAACATAGCTACCAATAGCTTGTGTGACAACTTTTTTCCTATCAGATGATGGTAATTGCATTTTCATTCCTTTGGCAACTATTACACTTGCAAAAAATATTACAATCATAAATCCAATTGATGCCCATCTTCTATCTTCACCCTCAATACCTTCAAAGAGGAAAGTTGCTGCAGTTCCTGCAATTATAGCCAAAGCAATACGCATCCAAAATAATGTATTTAATTTCTTATCTTTTTCACTTTTCTCAGCAACACTTACTGGTGGTTCACCTGAAGGATTATCTGAAATAGGTTCAGAATTTTCTATTTCTGGAGTAGGTGTTGAAATTTCTTCTACAGAGTCCTTTTTAGAATTATTAGGATCAATCGTAGGTTCAGATATTTTCTTTTTGAATTTTGCCAAGGTAAATTTCTAGCGTGACTCAAGCAGACCATGTTTAATATCTTTGGTCAAAGTTTGAGGATATCAAAGCAAGAGTATAATTTTAGACAAGAAACTAGGTTAGTTATGGCTCTAGCAGGGATAGAATTACGATATTTAGTTGATACAATTACAGAACAAGTTCAAGGATACTATATCAGCAATATTTATGGAATTACAAAAGATAGTATTCTCTTCAAACTTCATCATACAGAAAAAAGCGATCTATTCATGATGATTTCAACATCAGGTGTTTGGTTAACTACAGTAAAAATAACTCAAATGGAACCTAATAGATTACTCAAAAGATTACGAAGTGATCTACTTAGATTAAAATTAAAAAAAATAGAACAAATTGGTGCAGAAAGAATTGCATATTTTACTTTTGAAGGATTTGGAAAAGAGTTTGTTTTGGTAGGTGAATTCTTTGGAGATGGTAACATTTTACTTTGTAATAATGAGATGAAAATTCTTGCATTACAGCATTCAATAGATGTTAGACATAGAAAATTAAGTGTAGGATTAGAATATGCTCAACCACCAAGCAGTGGGCTAGATATTTTTAATTTGAAAGAGTCAGATTTTGATGAACTTAAAATAACAGATTTAGTTGCTGCAAAATGGTTTGGAAGAACTTTGGGTTTACCAAAAAAATATGTTGAAGGGGTTTTTGAAATTGCAGGAATTGATGGAAAACGAATTGGAAATTTATTATCTAAAGAAGAAATAAATAAAATTTTTGAGACTATAAAAAAAATTGTTTCAGATGTGGTATCAGGAAATCATAAAGCTGTAATAGTTAGAAATGAAAAAATTGAAGTTCTTCCTCTAAAATTAGGAACACTGGAAGGAGAAGTAACAGATGCAAATAGTTTCATCGAAGGATTAGATACTACATTTACTGAAAATATTATTAAAAAAGGAAAATCAGTACAATCAAGTGGTTCAGACAAAAAAATTAAAGATTTACAAACACAAATCTCTGAGCAAGAAAAAGCTATTGAAACTGTAAAAGAAAGATCAAAAAATATAACAAATGTTGCAAATTCTCTTTTTGAAATGGTATCAAAAGGAATAGGATCAATTGATGAAAACTCTGCCCAAGAAATTTTAGCAAAGAATAATGCAAAATTAATCAGTGAAAAAGGAATATCATTAATGGTAATCCAAGATGAAAAAATAAAAATAAATATAAAATCTCCTCTTCAATCAATTGCTTCAGTATTATTTAATGAAGCAAAAAAACAATCAGGTGCAATTGCTTCTATTCAATCAATTAAAGAAAAAACAGAGAAAAAGCTAGAAAAATTTCAAAGTAAAACAGAGGCAGAAAAAGATCTAATTGTAGTTACAGAAATCAGAAAGAAAAACTGGTATGAAAGGTATAGGTGGTTCTTTACATCTGACGGATATCTTGCAATCGGTGGAAGAGACGCTGCATCAAATTCTGCTATAGTTAGAAAACATTTAGAAAAAAATGACAAAATATTTCATGGAGATATTTTCGGTTCACCATTTTTTATCATTAAAGATGCTGAAAATGTACCTGATAGAAGTATGAATGAAATTGCACATGCAACTGTTTGTTTTAGTAGAGCCTGGAGAGAAGGGTTGTATGGTGTAAGTGCTTTTTGGATTCATCCTGAGCAAGTAAAAAAATCAGCACCAAGCGGAGAATTTCTTCCAAAGGGCTCATTCACCATAGAAGGACAAAGAAATTTTATCAAATCAGAGACACTTCGACTAGCTGTTGGAATTATGCCAATTAATGATGATTATGTGTTAACCTGTGGTCCTCCAGAGCCAATTAAAAAAAATTCTCTATGCTATGCAATAATTGAACCAAATGGAGTAGGTATGGCAGAAGCTGCTAAAAAAATAAAATTAGAATTTTCCAAAATGTTTGAAGATGTTACAAGAAAAATACACATAGATGAATTTGTACGTGCAATACCAGCTGGTACAACTCAGATAGTACAAGTAGGTATTGGAGATTCTCACCAAAAAAATATTATTGATAATGAATTTGATTAAATTCAGTATCAAAAGAAATTTTCATTCCATTTTTAATTGAAGAGAATTCTTCATCACTAATTGTAATTAATGGAATATTTGCCAGTGCACATCCAGTAGCTACTGTAAGATCAACTTTTTTACAAATCATTGCAAGAGGTGCTGCTTGGTTTGATTTTATTGAATAAATGGTATATGCACCAACACTACTTCCTACGCCGGATGGGAAAACAAGAACGATATCTTTGAGTGATTTTTGATACAAATCATGATTTTCATCACTAATAATTCCAGTTTTTTTATCAACTGTACCTAAAAAATTAATTGGTTTCTCAGATTTTAAAACAATTCCTTCCACTTTTCCTGAAACTAGAATTTTTTTCATCTTGTCTCATCTTCAACTATTTGTAATAATGGTTTTAAATTAACATCAACACCATTAGAATTTTTAAGATAAAATGCACCTTTGATACTATTTGTAGTAACTGCATCAACGCTTTCTTTACTAATTAATGGAGACAAGCATGTACAACAATCAGAAAGAATTTCACAACCTGCACGTTCCAGTTCAGCAGTATATCCAATTTTTGTTGATTGTTCCTTTACGGTACGAGGCATAAACACCATACATCTTTTCTGAAAAGAACGACCCTTTAGTTTGCCAGCAAGATCAGAAATTTCATCTAATCCCAATTGAGGACTGCCAAGTGTAATGATGTCACCTTTTTCTGCAGTGTTGAGTTCATCATGAACATTTTGCATTTCTTTTTCATCAAAATCAATTTTTTCACAATCAGAATTACCTTCTCCGAAGATAAACTTGGCACAAGTTCCTGATGTTCCCATTCCTCCACACATTGCTTTGGTTTGTCTTTTATCCATCTCGTCTAGTCCAGAAATGTTTACAGATGTATCTCCAACTTTTCCTGCAAAAAATCCCAACATTCCATATGTCAATTCATTTGGATTTTTCACTTTCATTCGAATTGTAATGTTTGGATCGTCTTCTTTTCTTAGGGAAGAGTTTGGACTTTTTCCAACAATTGCACTTGCAAGTGCACTAAATGCACTTTCTTTGTTTGTTTTTAAATTGTCATACGAGTTTGCATGAATTGCAGCATTACTTTCAGCAAATGCAACTTGTGTTCCATCTTTTGGAATATCAAATATTTCATAAGGAATGCATGAAAAAGAAGGAATAACCCCCATTGTCTCATATGAATTTCTAATGGATAGTTGTTTTGAGATAAAATTTTCATCTAATCCATACTTTGATACATTGTCAATATCAAATCCCATTGGATTTAGGGTTGTTTTTACTTTGACTCTTGCATGTTTACTAATTCCTGATAAAAATTCTTCACCTGCATCACCAATGGTATTATAATTTACACCTGAAAGATGGGCCCATTCTATTGGAATTAGTTTCTCAGCATCAGTTGCCTCACCTGTTGCAACAAGAATCCTATATGCCATTTGCTGAATTTCTCCGTGTTCACCTTTTAGTGCAGATTCTTCTTCTTTAGTTAATTCCAACAGAATTATTTTGTTATTACAGTTATAATACTTGTACGTAGTTTTTCAGTTGGAAATGAAAAGAATACTTTCTGGAATGACAAATACAATGAATGCAGTAAAGCCTCCAAGAATTACAGCATTAAGGGATCTTCATGATGCAGAAACTGGTCCATTTAGTATTTTAATTGGAACAATATTATCTGCAAGAACTAAAGATGAAGCTACAACAAAAGCAGTCAAGGAACTATTCTCAAAGTATAAAAATCCCAAAGAATTAGCTGCTGCAAAAATTAAAGATATAGAAAAAATAATAAAATCAATTGGATTTTTTCATGTAAAATCTAAAAGAATTATTGAAGTTGCAAAGATAATTCACACAAAATACAAAGATAAAGTTCCAGAGGACTTGGATACTTTGATACAATTGCCAGGTGTTGGAAGAAAAACTGCTAACTGTGTTCTAGTATATGCATTTGAAAAACCAGCAATTCCAGTTGACATTCATGTTCATCGAATTTCAAATAGACTAGGATTAGTTGATACAAAAAATCCAGAAGAGACAGAACAAGAATTAATGAAAAAAATACCAAAAAAATACTGGATTGATATTAACGATACTTTTGTAATGTATGGGCAAAATATTTGCAAACCAATTTCACCAATGTGTACAGTATGTAAAATTAAAAATAATTGTAAATTTTATAAATCTAAGAGCGCTTCTTAGTTAGAACTAATACTCCAACTAAAACTCCTACAGCTGCTGCAATATAAAATGGAAACAATGCAAATTTGTTCTTTGCAGGATCACCTGATAAAAGTTCAATTATCATACTACCAGAACTTACTCCAGGAGGATCAGTTGAGCCCTCTTTTCCATAAACAGAATACGAATCAATTGCAAATTGGCCTATATCCAGATTAGTAACTACTATTCTTGCTCCATTATTTACAGTTAGTCCTGCTCTATCAGTGTATGATATGATAGATTTTGCTTGAGGATACCAACCTCTGTCTAAATCACGATGAACTACAATGTATCCTTCTTTTGGAGTTTGGACTGCAACCCAAAACTTGTAATCAGGTCCAGATCCCATTCCTACTTCAATAAATTCATCATCTGTGGCTTGATCATATATTCTTAAAACTGCATTTCCATTTGGATTTGCATATAGTAGATTGTTATCAATTGTTACTTGCCAGCTAACACTATGAATATCATCTAGAACTATAATTGGCGCTTCACGTAGTACAATATTGAATTCATCTGAAGGAATTTCTAAAGTATCAATGATTAGTGATGGATTATTTGGTTCTTGAGCAAATGCAGGAGATATAAAAATTCCTGCAAGTAAAATTATTGTAAAGAGATACTTCACAAGCTAGAACAAATTTGATTGAATAAAAGTCTAATCAACAAATGGTTTTGGATGTTCCAAAATCACTTTAGCTACTTCTGGTCTTAGAATAAATTCTGATGGTGCCTGACCATTTTGAATCATTTCTCTTAGTGCAGTTCCACTAATTTGTTCTTTAACATCATCACCATGTGGACATGCTTTTGGAGTTGTGTATGTTAGACATTTCTTACAATAGAAGAATGGAGGAAAGAATACTGGAGAAATTTCTAACTCTGGATAATCATCAAATATTTTTTGTGCAGCCATTGGATCATAGAACTTTCCAACACCTGCATGGTCTCGTCCTATAATGATATGAGTACAACCATAGTTTTGTCTCATGATTGCATGATGTATTGCCTCTTTTGGACCTGCATACTTCATTTGAGTATGTAATGTTCCAAGTTGACATCTATTTTCAGGATAGTATAATTTTATCATAGTTTCATAGCATTTTACAATTACTTCATCTACAAAGTCACCAGACTTTTTCTTTCCAATGATTGGATTAACAAATACACCATCACGTGTTGTAATGGATGTCTTTTGTAGCATTTCATGTGCTACATGTGGTGGATTTCTGGTCTGGAATGCACAGATAGTCTTCCATCCTGCTTTAACAAAAGATTCTCGTGTTTGAATTGGAGTTAATCTATTTTTTCTAATTTCAGTATCATTTGGTCTTTGAATGTAATCAATTTTTCCGCCAACTAAATAATCTTTCATTGACAATGTTTGTGTTACACCTGGATGTGATGGGTCATTAGTTCCATAAACTCCTTGGACAGTTTTTTCTTTATCAAAAGAAAATGTTTCCTCAACATGTAATATTGCAACTCCAGTTCCATCTGGATTCTTTAATAAAACATCTCTTGATTCTTTCATTTTAGAAGCAGTTTCTTCATCTACATCAAGTACAATTGGAATGGTCCAAGCTAGATTATTAGCTAGTCTTCCACGTGATACAACACTTTCAAAGTCTTGTTGTCCTAAAAATCCCTCCAAGGGACTAAAAATCCCATCTGCAATGTTTTCAACATCATTTGCAAGATCTTCACTAATTGTAATTGAGAATAATCCAGTTGGATCAATTTTGGTAAATCTGTTTACTAGTACTCCACCATGTGGTTTAATTGAATCATTTTCTGACATGATAAATTCTCTATCAGGGGTCTATATGAAGGCCACACTCTTTGTTGCCTTCTTGTTCCCACCACCATCTACCTGCTCGAATATCTTCTCCAGGTTTTATTGCTCTAGTACATGGCTCACATCCAATGCTTGGAAAGCCTTTATCAAGCAGACTGTTGTAAGGCAGATTATTTTTTTTAATATACTCTTGAACTTGATCCCAAGTCCAATCAACAATTGGATTTATTTTTAAAATTCCGCCATGTCCATGGTCTAGTTGAAAGATAGTAACATTTTCACGATTTTTAGTTTGATCACGTCTTAATCCAGTTATCCAACCATCCAATGTGCTCAGCATTTTATTCATTGGATGTACTTTACGAATTTCACAACAGAGTTTTCTGTTATCTATATTTTCATAGAATAGATTGATTCCTTTATCATGAACCATATCTTCAACTTCTTTTGTGTCAGGAAATAGAATTTCGATTAAAATATTGTACTTTTTACTAACAATATCAATAATATCATAGGTTTCTTGTGGTAATCGCCCAGTATCAAGTGTAAAGAATCTAAATTTTGGGTTAATTTTTAACATAATATCCATAACTACTGCATCTTCAGCACCAAAGCTTGATGCTTTAGCAACTTTAGGATGAAGATTCTCTGAAACCCATTCTAATGCATCCTTAGCAGTTTTAATTTTTGAGTTTAGTTCATCTACTTGTTCTTGTGTGAATTTTGTCACATTTTCACTATGATTATTAGTTTTATATTGATTACCTAAAGTTTTGTCCTAAATTATAAACAAGTAGAATTCAAAATAGAAAATATGGATGAAATATCATATGTTGTAGTTTTTCCAAGTATATTTTCAAAAAATAAAATTCCACACTTAATTTCAAATATTAAAAAAATTCTTAAAATAAAAAATCAAGAATTTAAATCTGTTAAACGTGATGGAGATGTAATTCTAGTTAATGCAAATGATCCTGTCTTTGCATCATCTGCAATCAATTTACTTTTTGGAATTGAAAAAGTAGCTATTGCAAGACAAATAAAAAATGATTTTGGAAATATTGTTTCTGAAATTACTTCAATTGGTGGTAATTTACTCCTAAAGGGAGAAAAATTCCTAGTAAAAGTAGAAGGAGTTTCAAAAGGATTTGTCACTAAGGATGTAGAAATTGCTGCAACATCCAACATTATAGAAAAGAAAGTAAAATTAGGTGCTCATCCAGGAACAGATGAAAATTTTGATAAATTACTATACACATATCTAACAAAAAATAATGCATACATCTGTATTTTTTCAGATAAAGGTAAAGGAGGAATACCATACATGTCACAAAATCAAAAAACCATTTGTGCAATATATGATGAAATCTCTGCAGTTTCTTGTTATGAGACAATCAAGCAAGGTTATGATACAAAGATAATAGTTTGCTATAGACAAAAATCAGAATTAATGAATCTTGCAAAAATAATTAATCAAATAATTCCAAGATTAGTCCAAAATAAAATTGAACTTGAATTCTTACAACTTAAAATCAGTCCAAATGGAATTAAAAATTATTTAATTTATGTGAATTCAATATTAGAAATATTATTACAATATTCTAATAATCGTGTGTCATTAGCATTATCTCCGTTAATTTACTCTTCAGATTTTATTGATAATTCATTAAAACTAGTATTTGCAAAAAAGAAAATTCCTATTCTACCACTTACTGGAGTTGATATGAATTTGTTTGATGAAGCAAAAGAGATAGGATTAGAAAGAAATATCAAAAAATTAGAAAAAATGGTTGTAATGACTACAAATGAAATTCCTTCTTTTTCAAAAAAAGAAGTTGAATCTGCTCTAAAAACAAAAAAAATTATCACAATACAGGTCGGTCCCAATAATGTACATGATATTTTAGATTCACTTGAAAATCACTGAGAATTTAAACGGCATATTTGGTTTCATATTGTGCTCAAAATAGGAGAATTCATCTATCCGTGGGGAAGCGGTCACTATTCACGAATGATGAGACTAAATGAGGTCTTAGGTGATCATATCAAAGAAAAATTTGAAGTTCATTACTCTAGCAAAGATCATGTTTATGAAAAATTATTAAAAAAATTCCCTGACCAAAAAGAAAAAATTCATGAAATTTTAATGCCAACACCAATTGATGGTAAATTTGGTCCCAGTGTTTTAAAATCATTAATGAATTTATTATTACCAGTTTCAAAAAACCCATCACTAGTTAAACAAATTACAAATTATTTGAGAGAAGAGAGAAAACTCTACAACAAAGAAAAATTTGATCTAGTAATTAATGATGGTGATATGGGTTCAAACATTCTAGCTAAAAATAGAAACATTCCAAGTTTGTTTGTAACAAATCAATTTAGACCAAAACTATACAATTCAAGATCATATCTTTATCCTTCATTAATTTTTGTTGCAAAACAAATTGCAAAGGCATCAAAAATTCTTGTAGCAGATTCTCCACCTCCATATACAATGTGTGAATATAATCTAAATTTTATTAAAGGCATAGAAGAAAAAATTACATATGTTGGACATTTTACAAATAGTAAACAAATCAAAAAAGAAGATTCTTCAGATCTTGAAAAATTAGTCAAAAATAATGAATTTGGTTATTGGATGAGAACAGGAAACAAATCAACTAATGATGGAACAGGTCAAAGATATGAAAAAGTATTTCAGCAAGATGAAATGAAAAAAGAAAAAAGAATAATATCACATGCAAAAAATAATTCAAACATAGATACAGTATTAGGAAAAGATGGAAAAAAATATTCTGTATCAGAAGCTTTGGATAAAAAAATAGATTGGATACAAATTGATATTGGTTTTCTCTCAGAACAAGAAAAAGATACAATTCTAAATTTGTGTAAATATGCAGTTGTTAATGGTTCTCACACGGTAATGGGTGAGATAATGGGTGGAAAATCAAAACCAATAATTGGAATTCCAATTTATGATGAACATACAAATAACATTAGATGGGCTGAAGAAAAGAATCTAGGCGTACTTGCGATTAAAACAAATCAAGTAACTAATGGTATAACCAAAATTAAAGAAAATTATGAAGCATTTCAAGATAGTTTGAATGAATTCTCAAAGAATTTTGTTCCTAGTGGAGCAGAAAATTCAGCAAAAATTGCTGCTCAAATATTAGAAGAAAAGAAATAATAGATTATTTTGATGAATTTTTTCATCTGGCACGCGGGATTTCGATGGGCGAACGGACCGCAAGGGATGATGAAAAAATCCGCGTGTCGGATAATATCGATCAATAGAGATTGTGGGAACGCTTTTATGGAAAAAATTGAGCCAAATCAACAGTGCCTAACTGTCCTGAATGTACATTCCGAGAGAAAAAGAAAATAGAAACAAAATATCAAGAAGATTTTCCAGAAGAAGAAGACAGAAGTAGAGACGCTTTGTTCAAATTATTTGATGAAATTGACATTCCAATGAAAATGGATGAAAAAAACAGAAGACATTTCATTTGTAAACGATGTGGATTATACGCAACAAGAGAAGAAGTTACAGATATCAGATCCAAGTTAAATCAAAGAGAAAAAACACGTGATGATAAACATGATGACTATCTAGAATGGTGGTCAAAAAGTAAAAAAGAAAAAGCAGAAAGTATAGAGTAGCTTACCATGGTAAAAAAGAAAGAAGATGAAATTCCTGAATGGGTTACTGATGAAATTCAAAATGCAAAATTTAAGAAACCTGAAGAATTAAAAGGAACAGGGTATATTCTAGAATTTTATTATGAAGATAACAAAGTAGATGTTCAATTGTATGATGCAGTAGAAGATGGACGACATATTGTAACAATGGATGTAGTAAAAGATATCAAAATGGATGATTTACTAAAAGGTGAAGTCTATGAATTTGTTTTTGATCAACATAAAGCACCATTAAGTAAAAAAGTATCAGAATTTCTAGAAAAAGAGAAAGAAATTGAAATGAAGGCAATTTATCAATTTGAATTAAAATCCCTAGAATTGTTAGATGCAAACCCCAGTAAACCTGTAAAGGAAGATTTAGAAGAAGATTAATCTTTTTTCATAGAATCTAATTGTTTTTTGAAAGCCTTTCCTAAGATTGGATTAATAAAATAGGGAAATGTATTTTTCAACCAAACTGCACCTCTAACTAGAGATGGAACAATAATTTCCAATCTTGGAGAATTTGCTGCTTTTAGAATTGCTTTTGCTACTGTTTTAGAACTGAGCGAAGTTGGAGAAAATTTTGGCATTTTTTCAAAGGATGGATGTTCAAAAAAGTTAGTTCTAACCATAATAGGACTAACAACTGTAATTCCAACTCCAGAATTTTTTAATTCATGTTTCAAACCTTCTGAGAATCCTAACATCGCAAATTTTGATGCACAGTATGAAGCAATTCCAGGCAAACCAAAACTTGCTGCAACAGATGCCACATTGACAATATGACCAGATTTTTTCTTCAACATTAATGGAAGAAAATATTTTATGCAATACACCATTCCAAAATAATTTGTCTCCATCTGAGATTCTATGTCATCAATACTAAGATCATGTACAGAGCCATAAATTGCAAAACCAGCATTATTTACTAAAATATCAACTGAATCAAATTTTTCTAAAACTGTTTTTGACATTTCTTTTACTTGATCTTTTTTAGATACATCACATTGGCAAACCAATATAGTTACATTGAATTTTTTTAATTCATCTGCTACTTGTTCAAGCTTTTCTTTTGTTCTTGAAACTAAAATGATGCTAGCACCTAATTTTGCAAATTCTATTGCAGATTCTCTACCAATTCCTGATGATGCACCTGTAATTAGAACAACTTTGTTTTTAAAATCCACAAATCAAAAAAATTGTATAAAGATAAAGTGCTTTCTATGTAGCCTGTGGTTTAGATATCCTACTCAAGGCTAATTTTACCAAAAGTAGCCACGTAATTACAATTGGAACATAGTATGTTGCAATTCTCCATCCAATTACTGCATCCCAAGCTACAATTCCCTCAGTAATTTCAAAAGCAAAAGGATCTAAATTATTGATATATGCAATAATTCCAAATTCTGCCAAACCCGAACCACCTATAGTTATTGGCAAATTTCCGATGGCATTTGCACCCATTACTGCCATGATAGAATCAAATGCATTGATAACAAATCCTGTTCCCATTGCAATAATCATAAATGAAATTCCATAAAATGACCATGAAGCTAACGAAAATAGAAATGATATTGTAAAGATTTTTTTGGATTCTGAAGTTTTTAAATTTTCTCTACTCATTATACATACTTCTTCCATCCATGTGTTTGTTTTTTTAATTGCTGTTACACCTTTTTCTTTTGCAAATCTCTTTGCAAGATTTTCTAATACCTTTGGAACTTGGAATGTATGTTTGGAAGAAAGGAAGAACATCACCATCCACAAAGATGTAATTATAATACTTGTTGCTAAAATTGCTGCTGCAACCACATATGCTCCACTTAGTAATGCAATGATTCCTGCCATAATAGATAACAATCCTGCTGCAAACACCTCAGTTACCATATCCATAATTGCAATCCATGCAGCCTTTGCAGGTTTTGCTCCTTTTTTATGCAAATAATAAATTATAACAAATTCTGCTCCAATAAACATTGGAGTTGTAAATTTGATAAATTCACTACCCATTCTAACTCCAACCAATTTGGAAAATGAATCAAAATGTCCAAGATATTTTCTTGTAATATATGCAAATTTGATTCCTTGAAGACCCAACTTTATCATCATAGCAACAATTGCCCCAACAAATGGAAGTAATCCAATTGCTAGAACATCTTCAATTTGAATATCAAATTGGATTGCAATAATGAAAATAGGAATTAAAGTAATAGGAATAGCGACTAGTCTCCAGTTCATTTGATGATTTTTTTGAGGAATCAAATATGAAAGTTGAGTACATATCCAGTCAGGAAAAATGTGTGCCTAGAATTAGGCATGAAAAATATACTTAATCTAAAAATTTATGTTGATTTTTGAATTCTTGTTTTACTTCTGTAAATAGTGAATCTAGCATTTCAAAGTCTGAAAGGTTTCTTTCTTGAAGTAATTTTACTACTAAATCTTTGAGATTATCTTCCTTTGCTAATGTACTTTGAATCATAAATGAAATACAATTTAATCAGTTAAAGATAACATGGAAATTTTTGATCTTTTTGAATACCAATTTGGTATTTTCAATGATTATAATCTAAAAACAAGCTAGTTTGAAATATAAGCAAATAGTGAAAATTAGACGGATTGAAAACAATTTTTGTTTCAGGTACTGCAGGTTCAGGAAAATCTTTACTTTCATCAAAGTTACAGGATTATTATTCAGAAAATGGAGCATTTGCTGCAATTTTGAATTTAGATCCAGGTGTAGATAATATGCCGTATACATGTGATATTGATGTTAGAGACTATGTTGATTATGTATCAATTATGCAACAGTATGAACTCGGTCCAAATGGCGCTATGGTCATGGCAAATGATTTGATTGCATCAAAAATTGATGAAATTCGAGATGAGGTATACAAAGTAAATCCTGATTATCTAATTGTAGATACACCTGGTCAAATTGAATTATTTGCATATCGGTCTAGTGGACGTTTCATAGTAGATAATATTTCATCTGAAGAAAAAACAAATATTTTTCTTTTTGATGGATCACTAATTACTTCGCCAGTGAATTTTGTTTCAATTGCATTGCTTGCAACATCAATAAGATTACGTTTGAATTTATCAACAATTAATGTTCTAACAAAAACAGATCTAATTGGAGATAAATTAAAAGATATTTTACAATGGTCTACAAATTTAAAAACATTAGAAAATGCTATTGGTAAAGAAACAGATGGTGATACATATTCATTGACTACAAATATTTTACGAGGTTTGAATTTAGGAGGATTTGCACAAGGATTAATTCCAATATCAAATGTTACTGGAGAAGGTTTTCTAAATCTTGAGGGTGCTCTAAGTAGAATTCTTAATTTAGGTGAAGAGGTAGAAAATTAATTGGTATCAAAAGTTACAGTCAAGGCACCATCATCTACTGCAAATTTAGGACCAGGATTTGATGTTTTTGGATTGGCAATAGATGCATTTTACGATACAATCACATTAACCAAAATAAAAAGTGGAATTAAAATAATTACAGATGATAATATCCCTACAAATCCTGAAAAAAATACAGCTGGATTAGTTGTAAAAAATATGAAGAAAAAATTTAAAATTAAAGATGGTATAGAAATTAAAATTAAAAAAGGGATTCCTGCAGGGTATGGAATGGGAAGTAGTGCAGCATCAGCTGCTGCAACTGCAGTTGCATTTGATAAATTATTTGGATTAAAATTGAATGGGAATTCACTAGTAGAATTTGCAGGATCTGGTGAAAAAGCAAGTGCAGGTACAGTTCATTACGATAATGTTGCAGCTTCTGTTTTAGGTGGTTTTGTAATTGTAAAAACAAACCCTTTAGATGTAATTAGAATTGAACCGCCAACTAATCTTAGAATGTGTATAGCAGTACCAACAATCAATGTGCCAAAAAAGAAAACAAAAGTATCAAGAGGTGTTATTCCAAAAAAAATCAAATTATCTGACAGTATTTTGAATTTATCAAATGCTGCTGCAATTGTAGCAGGATTTATGAAAAAAGATCCTGAAATTATTGGAAATTCAATTAAAGATGTGATAGTTGAACCTGCCAGACAACATATGATTCCAGGATTTGCCAAAGTGAAAGAAAATGCTATCAAAGCAGGAGCGTTAGGTGTTACTATTAGTGGCGCAGGACCTTCTGTAATTGCATTTTCAAAAAGTTCAGCTAATTTAAAAAAAATTAGTTTAGCCATGGCAAAAGGATTTGCATTTACAAATACAAAATGTCAGACTGTAATATGTAAGCCAAGTAAAGGTGCAGCAAACAAAAGAAAATAGTTGGATGAGTTATGAAGAAAGCAGTTATTGTTTTTAGTGGAGGTGTGGATTCTGTTTGTGCTGTTTCATATTTAAAATCAAAATACGAGTTGTATGGTATTACATTTTCTTATGGACAAAAAGCAAATAGTGAAATTGCTGCTGCTAAATCTTTTGCAAAAAAATTGGGATTAAAACAACATAAAATAATTGATATTGGTTTTATGAAAGACTTGTATGGAAATTCTAATGTTTTGACAAGTTCTAAAAGAAAAATTCCTAGTAAATTTGAATATTCAATTGTAGTACCAATTAGAAATGCAGTTTTTCTATCAATTGCCTCAGCATGGGCTTTTACATTAAATGCCAGTCTAGTAGTATATGGTGCTCATACTGGAGACAAACACTATCCTGATTGCAGACCAATTTTTGCAAAAAAGCTAGAAAGTGCATTTAATCAAGGTGAAATTGATGGAATTAAATCAAAACTACGAAAAAATATTGAAATTTGGTCACCATACAGAATGGGACTATCAAAAAGTGATTTATTAAAATCAGGAATGAAAGTTTTGGGTGATTCCATATTCAAAACGTGGAGTTGTTATTCAAATAAAAAATATCATTGCGGAGAATGTGAATCATGTAATAATAGAAAAATTGCATTTGCAAAAGCTGGAATTATAGACAAAACAAAATATCTAAAATAATTTTAGTAACTATTTCTGAGAATTTTCTTTTTTAGAATTAAACCTCTGATACCAATATACCAAACTAAAAAGAATCCGCCAACAATTCCCATAAACACATAGTTTTGTACTTCTGGAGAAAGTCCTTCAATTGAATCAGTAATTTTACTTGAAGTTAACATTGAGATTGCAATTACAATAATACATTCAATTGCATACCATGTCCAATTTGGCCAGGATTCTTTTGGAATGTGAATGTACGGATTTACTCCCATGATTGTGATCAAAAATGGTGATTATTTAATTTTTCAGTATTCTCTAAATTGCTAAATCTGATGCACGTTGTCTAATGAGTGACATTATGCCTAATTTTTCTTCTTTATTTTCATAAATTCCTCTAAATGCTGATGAAGAAAGTGTTGCATCATTTTTGACTCCACGCATTTTCATACACAGATGTTCTGCATCTACTAAAACTACCACACCTTTTACTCCTTGAGAGTGTAGTTCATCAGCAATATTTTTGGTGAGTCGTTCCTGAATTTGTAGTCTTTTTGAATATTTTTCTACTAATCTAACAAGTTTTGAAATTCCAAAGACTCGGCCATTTGGTGAGTAAGCAATGTGAACTCTTCCATAAAATGGTAACATGTGGTGTTCACACATTGAATAAAATTGAATATCACGAGCAATTACTACATCAGAATCTTCAGAAAATTGAACTGATAGTTCTGAATCAGAATCATAGCCACCAAAGATTTCTTTATACATATTTGCAATTCTTTCAGGGGTTTCACGTAACCCTTCACGTGTGGGATCTTCGCCAAGTTCAATAATTAATTCCCTTACGAGTTTTTTTACACGCTCTTGATCCATTTGATATTCTCACAGAATTTTTCTAGTATTTGAACCTAATCTGATTTTTAGGCAGGTGTTAAAATTATGGAGCACCAATAAATTTGTGTAATTGAGGTACGACCTTAACATCAATGAAATAAGGATATACCAAGTCATACAATTCCAATAAAAGATCTAGCGATGGTTCTGAAATTCCATATGTAGGTTGAATAATGAATCCATCAAGATCATCTTTAGATACAATATCAAAAATTTCTTTTACTAATTTTGTAAATTCATTTGGTTGAGTCTTTGAGCTAACTACAACTTTGATGTATGTTGTTTTCTTTGATTTTACAGATGATTGAAGGCATTTCATTGTATGGCCAATTAATTTATCATAATGTTTTGCATCAACAAAATCAGAATCTTTTGTTTTAAATTCAATTTTAACAATATCAAAAAATGGTAAAACATGATCAAATCTATCAACGTCAAAACATGATGATTCAAGATAAGTTGGGATGTTCTTTTCCTGGATATGTTTTGCAAGTAATGCTACAGCTTCATGTTGAATCAGTGGATCACCACCAGTAAAATTGACTTTGTAAGTTTGATTTTTTAGATTAGAATCAATTAGCTTGTTTGCATCTTCAATAGAATATTCTGTTCCAGAATTAAGAGGGAGTGATTCTTTTGTATCACAGTAAAAACAGGTAAAAGGACATCCAGCAAGTCTAACAAAAAGAGTCTTTGTTCCATAAAGAATTCCTTCACCTTCAACTGATGTAAATATTTCAAATAATCTGACTTTCAAGTAATAATCGTAACTTTTTTCATTATTTATTCAGTGAGTTTCTAATGCATTACTGGTTCTTTTGTATAGAATAATCCAGCGATAAAGAATATCACTCCCAAAATTCCAATTGTACTTCCTACAAGTTCTACTTGATTTTGAAAATCTCCTTCAAGTGGAGCCCATAACCAAGCCATCAAAGCACCAACAATAATCATTGGAATTCCCACACCAGCAGTAATTGCTTTGGATGCCATGCTCAAATTGTTTAGAAAATGTATATGAAGTTTATGTTATCTAGCGTACTGAACGTTCAATATTTTTCACTAATTTATTCAATTCATGAAAAACTAGCTTAGCATTATCAATATCATTATTTTCTATTGAAGATTTGATTTGATCAATTAATTTAACGGCTTCGCCAATTTGGTCTGCAGTAGCACCAGCATCAGATGCTTTTGTTAATTTTTTATTAATTGTTTTAAGTTGTTTCTCTATAAATTGGTTAATTCTATCAGATGTGTCATCTGAAGAAGAATCATGAATTTTTTGTTGGATGGAATTAACATGATGTTTTAATTGATCAATTATTTCAGGTGAAGCAGTTTCTGTCTCTATTTGAGTTCGTGCAGATTCTATTAATTGATCAATTTCATCAAAAATTATTCCAGTATTATGTTTTTTAGATATAGTTTTTAGATTTTCAACATATTTTTCTAATCTATCAAGTTCGCTGGATAGATCTCTATCAGCAACTCTTGTAGATTTAGATATTGTTGATTTTTCAATAGGTTCAGAAATCATTTTAGAAATTTGTTTAAATGATTTCATTGCCATAAGAAAATCTTCTCTTGCTTGTTCTATATCGTCAGGTAGAGAATTTTTTAATGATACTACTGCAGTTTGCCCTTGCAAATATAGAGTTTGGACATCAGAAGGTATTGAATTACCATAAGATCTTTCTAATTGATTTGAGATCTGTTCATCTGCTTGTGTAGCAATACGTAGTAAAATGTTAGGATCTTTTTGTGCATATGCATCACCTACTAATGATGTTGATACCGTTCCAAAAATCAATACAAATATTGTAAATAATGCTAATGTTTTCATTCCTCTTCCTCCATATTCTTTCGTAGTTTTACTAGATTTTGCAAATCTTTCTTTTCAATTTCAACAATTTCATTACGCTCCAATCTTTTCACAGCACGCCACATTGTAGTTCTTGGTTGTAAGAATTTTTTACGCAATTCACTTTCAAATGCTTGTCCTCCATTATCAGAGATAAACTTCACTATCTCTTTATCATCTTCACGTATATCTGGCCTTAGTTTAAAAATTGTTTCAGCATCAATGGTTTCAATTTTTTGTGCTGTTTGAGTTAATTGTTGATCTTGTATTGGTTTTACAATTTTTTGTTTAGAGCGAATAATTATTGTAACTCCTATTACTGCAGCAGCTACAACTCCACCAATTAATGCATATGAAAGATAATCAGGCGTCAATGTAGGATTAACTGGATCTATAACATTAGGAATAGTTGGAATTGTACTAAAAAGATAATTGATTTCTGCATTACCACTAGAAAGAGTTAATTGATTTTTATCATCAACAATTTCCATATTGATTGGAAGATTTGTCATTCCAACAATTGCAGAATTTTTTGGCAAAAGTAATGTAAAATTAGAAGGAGCATCTAAAGAAAATGTCCAAACTCTACCTTGTTTTGATACTAGATCATGAATATCATATTCTACAGAAATAACAGATGAACCAAAAGTTTCAATTAATGCAAAATTTCCTATAACATCACTAGTTAACAAAAATTCATTTTCACCTACAGCTACAAAATTATCAATAGTACTTCCAAACAGATCAAGTTCATAATCAGTAGCAAATGGATCTACATCAATTTCTGTAGAAACATGTGTCGACCCATCAGGATAAATGATCAGATCTAATGTTCTAGGAGAACTGAATGAAGACTGAATTGGCATTATAGCTGCTACAATAATCATACTGGCTACCAAAAGAGGTATTTTGACCATTGTATCGACAATACCTTCAGTCCTTACAAAAAGCATTCCATCTTCTCTAAGAGACTCTTTCCTATGCATTGGTACGATTTCTGGATTCATATGCTCAATACCTTAGATTCATGTTTTCGACGAGTCCCTGAAATTTCTTGAATTCCTGGAAAAATTGGAGTCCTTTTTCAGTAATCAAAAAGATTCTATTTCTATCATTTTTGACGGATTCGACTAAGCCGGCTTCTACTAGTTTTTCACATTTGTCTAGTACTGCATAGTGAGATAGGTTGGCTTTGCGAGAGATTGCAGATACAATGACTCCACTACGACCACCATTGGCAGTTACATCTAAGATATCACCCATTATGCCCATTTCGGACCTGTATTGTTGTTTTGACATGCTCTAGTATAGAACAATGTAGTTTATCAGGGACATCTTGAAACTTCATAGCGGAACGCAAAGCGGAACAGTAGTTTCACCAAAAAAATACTCTATTTTTGATGATTTTAAAAAATTCTGAAAAAAAGTATGCCTGAGAATTTATTCAAAAAAATCAAGTTTTCCTAAAAAATGTCATTCTCAAATATTTTTAGAAAAATGATCTTATTTTTCTAAATTTTTGACAATTTTGATAGAATTTAGCATATAAGGAACAAGATGATTCCTCACCGTTCCTAATCTATCATTTACATATAATTTTCACATGGTAAAAGTCAAAATCCGAATTATTGGAGTATTAGCCATCCTCTTGATGCTTGGTACTTCACCATTATCTGTAAATGCGTTTGCAGAAAATAAAGTAAATCAGGAAGAAAATAGAGAAATTCTAACAGAAAAAATGGTTAATGGAAAGCTCAAAGTCAACCATTATGCCTTACCTAATGATCTTGTAGAAGAGGATTTACAAAGAATCCTATCAATAGATGAGAAAATGACTTGGGGATATGTAAATTACAAGTCATACAATGCAGGAATCGTCATTTTTGATGGTAAAGTATCAAAATTAGGAGAAAATCTATGGGAAATTGTAGAAAATGAAGACCTCTCAGATGTAAAACTAGGCTTCAAGGTTGTATTTTCTGGATTTGATGTAGAATTAGAAGAAAACATGATTGTAGTTGCATTAATGAATTTCATGATTAAAAATCTTGAATCGGCTCAAAATATCAAGATTCTACAAATTGGAGATCAAGCCACAAATACTGAAAATACAATTGGTTTCGACCAAGAATCTAAAAATTCAATTTGGTGAAATATCACCATTTTTTTCTTTAATTGACTAAAAATCATTCACAAGGTCAGCTTTGAGATGCATAGTAACTTTTTATTCCCATTTTGAAAAGTAAATCATAAAATGTTTGATAAATTCAAAAATGAAGAGGGAGGAGAGATGGTAGAAGAAAGAACTGAAAGTACTAACACTGAAGAATCTAATTCTACAATAGAATCTACCAGTCAAATTGGAATTGGAGAATTAATGGGTAAACGGGCAAAATTAGAAGAAGCAATAGATTATGTCGGTTTAATGATTAAGAATCTCAAAGATAAGAGAACTTTACTTGAAAAAGATATTGAAGAAGAATCAGTTGATATTAAAAATCTCAAAGAAAAGCTTCAGAAAGTTAGTGAATACATTGAAGAAGAAAATAAAGGAATTGGGGAACTTGCCAATAAGAGACAACGTGTAGAAAATGAAGCAGATGAAGTAGGTTCTATTATCAATACATTAAGAGAAAGACTTTCTGGTGTTGATAGAATAATTGATGATGAAGGTAGTAGAGTTAAGAAAATTAAAGATTCTAGAGATTCATTTAATGAATAAAAAATTTAGAACTAAAGATATTTGCTAGTTGTTGCTTCTTGAGTATCTGTTGGAACTGAAGGGAACATTTGTCCTACTGAACTTTCAGCAACAGCAGCAGCTTCTTTTAAGATACTTTCAGATTCTGCATTAGTTGTTGCATCCACTCCAAATGCTGCATCTCCTGAGAAACTTTCTGTCATAAAGCCACCAAGCATTTCTGCCATTTGACCAATTTCTGCCTCAGCTCCTGGCATAACTTTTCCAAGAGATGATTTAAGATTCTTCATTAATCCCATTGTAGGCATTATAGCTACTACAGTATCTCCAAGATCACTGCATGTAGATAATCGTAATTCTATTTGTTCTAATGCTATTCTAGCACTGCTTAAAATTTTTGTTACTTTTCTTACTTCAGCTAGTTCATTTCCAAGAACTTTGGCTGTTTGATTATCATGTTTTTGTGTTGCATCTACAATTCGTTGGAATAATTTTGCATCGCGTGCTTGCAAACTTGATAGCATAGTATCTAATTTTTTAATTTGTAATTGTAATTTTTTAATTCCTTCCTGAACTCTTGGTTTTAAGGCACCTTTAGGCTTGATAGTATCATTGATTTGTTCAGTAATACTAGGCTTTGATTGCTTTGACCATTTGTCAGTTAAACCAGGCATGTATTTAATTTTAGAATACATACTTAATTTCCGGTGTAAAAAATGGTTTACAGGATATCAAAAATAACTAAGTAAAACAAAGTATTCCAAATATCCCGTCTTAAGCAATAAAATATCATCTAATCTTTACAGATACTGAAAAGAGCTTTCTAAACAAAAAATATGGTTTCAAATTAAAGTGAAAAGATTTAGAATGTAACTTTAGAATTTATTGTTTTTGTGATTCCATCACGCTTTTTATACTCTAGCTGTAAATTATACTCTAATCGTTTCATAGTTTCCAAATGTATTTCTGAATTTTCTGATTTGTGGTTTTCTAATTCATATTTCTTATGCTCTTCAAGTTTATTGATTCTTTTTTGATTAACCTTTAGCTGTTTGTCTAGTAGATCTAAGTGAATCTTACAATTTTCACAAATTAACTCTCCTTTTGTTTCTAGATGAAATGTAGAATCACATTTCTTACAAATAAAATCCATTTACAAAAAATGTATAATTGTTATAAAATTAAGCGTATTGATAGAATTTATTTTTATAATAGAATTTAATGAATATTTTATTGAATAAAAAAATAATTATAATTCCCATAGTTGCCATATTAGCAATAGTTTTAGTCAGTTTTTCATCAAATGAAACTAGCGAAAAGAACAATATTTTATTTCATATAACACTTGCAGATCCTAATCTGTACGTTAATGATGTTTATACTGAAAAATTCACTCTGGAAAAAGGAGAATATTTGTTTAGATTTGTTCCCAATGGTAGTAGTCCAAAAATTTTATCAATTGCATTAAATGGAGATACATTTGATTATTCTGAAGATTTTAAGCTAATAGGAACACCACATCAAACTGGAATCTCTGAATATTTCACATGGGATTATGATGGACAGAAAAATATTTTCATTTCAGAAATGCAGGAATTCTCAATTACAATTAATCCAAATAGAGAAACATTAGGATCTGTATCTGTAGATATATTAGAAAATTAAAAGGCGTATACCCCTTCATTACAGAACAATGAGAGATTTCCTCTCTTAGTCAATTGTTAAACAACTGAACACCTTTTTCGTTCTGCGGGGCTACGCAAGTCTAGTCGATAGTAATTATATCTTTCGACATTAATTACTATAGTAACTTTAAGTATTTAAAATTTAATATTAAATTTTATAATAAATTACTATTTTTTGTATAATTTTTATACCCAGTCATAAATTAATGGATCTATAAATTACTAAATTTACTCTAACAATTATTGAAATTATCAGGTAAAATTGCATTAGTAACTGGTGGTAGTCGTGGGATAGGATTAGCAACTGCAAAAATTCTATCAGAAAATGGAGCTACAGTTGTAATCACTGCAAAAGATGAAAAAAGATTAGAAAGCGCAGTAAAAGAAATTCCTAATGCAATAGGTATTGCAGCTAATATCAGAAATACAAATGATGTAAAAAATGTTGTAAGTAAGGTAATTGCAAAATTTACTAAATTAGATATTCTTGTGAATAATGCAGGAATTTTTCCAAAAATAAAAAAATTACATGAAATTGATGAAGATGAATGGAATGAAGTTTTAGATGTAAATCTTACAGGTCAGTTTAGATTTACTAAGGAGGCCATACCTTATTTGCAAAAAACATGTGGTTCAATAATTAACATTTCATCAGATGCTGGAATAAAGGCATATCAAGGATTTAATGCAGATGCATATTCTGCATCAAAAGCTGCATTAATTCTATTAACAAAATGTTGGGCTCTTGAATACTCTAAAGACAAAATTAGAGTTAATTGTATTTGTCCTGGTGTAGTAGATACTGATATGACAAAACCATTTTTGAAGACTGAGAAAGACAAAGAATTTATGAATAATGAGCACCCAATTGGAAGAATTGGACAGCCTGAAGAAATAGGAAAAGCAGTGTTATATTTTGCATCAGATGATGCATCATGGACTACAGGTGCAATACTGACTGTAGATGGAGGAGAATCAATAAAATGATTTCACATGAATTTAATACAACCCCAAAGGAGAAACAGAGATGAAAGATAGAAAAGCAAAAGCAAAATTAATTGTACTTTTAGGAATTATTTGGATTGTCATAACATTACCTTTACCTTGGATAGTAAACAATCCGGACATATCAACGGCACAATTCAATACTATACTTACTATCATTGGAGTAATGTCAATTCCATTCATTATGCTCGGAGTTGTTTGGACGTTAAAGCCAGAACTTACAACTTAGGTAATTTCAATTGAAAGATATTCCAATTTCTGATAAGATTCCTGAATTAGACATTGCTATTAAGGCTGCAATAGAGGCTGGCAATGCAATTCTAGAGATTTATCAGAAAGATTACAAAACATCTACAAAAAATGATAATTCTCCAATCACAGATGCTGATTTGAAAAGTAATGAAGTCATTAAAGAAATTCTATCACAAACAAAACATTGGATTTTATCTGAAGAAGATAAAGATGATTTAGATAGATTATCACAAGAAATAATTTGGATTGTGGATCCACTTGATGGAACTTCTGATTTCATTGACAAAACAGGCGAATTTACAGTTATGATTTCCTTAATTAAAAATAAAAAACCAATTCTTGGGGTAATTGGATGGCCTACAGAAAATACATTGTTTGTGGCTCAAAAAGGAAGTGGAGCATTTAGATTTTCAAATGAAAAATGGGAAAAAATTTCAGTAACAAAAATTTCAGAAGTTCCAAAAAGTAGAACTGTAGGTTCTAGACATCATTTATCAGATAAGGAAAAATCATTTATTAAAAAATTAGGTATTGAAGATTTTACAAGTATTGGTAGTTCATTAAAAGTTGGAATGATTAGTTCTGGTGAAGCTGAAGCATACATTACAACTACAAATAAAATGAAAGAATGGGATTCAGCTGCTTCTTATTGTATAATTTCAGAAGCTGGAGGTAAAATGACAGACATGTTAGGAAATGATATCACATACAATAACAAAGATGTGTATCATCAGAATGGAATTCTTGTTACAAATGGATTAGTTCATAATAAAATAGTTGAAGAATTTAAAAAATTAAAGTAGGTTTCTTCCTTTAAGAAAGTCCTTTACTTTTTGTGCACTGTCTGAAAGTGAATCATGTTCTGTATCAACAACTAAATCTGCTTTTTCTGGAGCTTCATAAGGATCATCAATTCCTGTAAATCCTTTGATTTCTCCTTTTCTAGCCTTAGCATACATACCTTTGACATCTCTTTCTTCACATTTTTCTAGTGAACATTTTACATAACATTCTGCAAACTGATCACCTGCATTGATAATTTCTCTAGCATTTTCTCTGTTCTCAAGATATGGAGATACAAGAGATACTGCACTTGGAACACCATGTTTTAGCAAAAGCTTTGCTAAATGAGCAACTTTTTTGTTATGCTCATCACGTCCTGCTTTTGAAAAGTCTTTTGGGGAAAACCATTCTCTTAGTTCATCACCATCAAGCATTGCCAAATTTGGAATATCTTTTTGCAAATCTTTTACAATCGTAGTCTTTCCTGAACAAGGAAGACCAGTCATCCAAAGAATGAAAGGTTTCATGAGTAAAATATCTGAATAACCCATAAAGAGCTTACGTTAGTTTTTAGCCCAAGGTTGATTTTCTAAATAATCAATATCTGCAATTAGTTCTTTGACTTTTTTTACTATTGCAAAAACTGATCTATATTGTTCATACATTTCAATTTCTTCCTCTTTTGATAAAACTTCAGCTTCTGCAATATCAAAAAATTTATTTTCTTTGTTAAGATGATCATGGAGAAAAATTGCATATGTTCTCAAATATCTTGATACAGGTTCTTGTGCATCCTCACCATTTTTCCATCTTTTTAGATGATGTGATATTTGTCTAGCGATATTCCTTCCAAATTCATGTTCAATCATAAATTTTCGAATTTCTTCTTTTAATGTATCATAACTTGCAACACATGGAAAATACGAATCTTCCTCTCTTGAATGATGAATGGTGTCAACAAATTCTGAAATGACTATGGTAATTTTTGTTAGATCTGAAAAGGGAATTTTAGTGCCTTTGTACAATTCAGATGCACATTTTGATATTATTTTTTCTAAACGCCTGACTTGATCATGATCAGTACGAAGTTGATTTGAGGCGCTCATAATATTTGTCTACAATACGTTATTTAAAAATCAGATAGAGCCTAAAAATACCAAATAATCAAGTTTAATTTTTATTCAGATGGATTTACATTTAGACATTAATGAATCTCATAGTTTTATCCATTTTGAATTTATTTAGAAGTCAATTGGGAGATACATTTCCGTTATCTAATTTTGATACAAGTATGATTTTTGATAAAATTACAGAGTTACAAAATTCTATAGCAGCATTGTTTATTCATGATGGACCTATTGCTGAAGCTCATGTGATATTGCTTGCCGCAGGTGTTGTGATTTTTCTAGGAGTAGCAGGAGAAGCATTCTTCAAAAAAACTGGTATTCCAGATGTAGCTTTTCTAATGATTCTTGGTGTAATTATTGGACCAGTACTTGGACTTATTCAACCTGAAGCTGTCATTCAAGTAATACCGTATTTTGCAGCTCTTGCATTAATCATCATCATGTTTGATGGTGGACTAAATTTAGATATCAAACATGTCATAAAAACTGCACATTTTTCATTTGCACTTGCTATTCTTGGTTTTATTTTATCAGTTGCAATGATTACTCTTGCTGCACATTTCGCATTGGGATGGTTATGGTTAGAGAGTATTCTTTTAGGATCAATTGTTGGTGGAAGCAGTTCAGCAATTGTATTTGGACTAGTTAAAAATATCAAAATTTCAGAAGAAACAAAATCAATGTTAAGTTTTGAATCAGCATTAACTGATATTTTAGCCACGATTATTGCATTCATATTATTTGAAGCAATATTAGCAGGACATTTTGATATTCAAACTCTACAAGAAACCATTGGAAGAGCAGTTGTAGTTGGTCTAATTCTTGGATTTGGAGTAGGAATTCCTTGGATGTATGTTTCGACAAAACTTGGAAATGCACAACACGCCTACATGCTTACATTAGGAGTCTTGTTTGTTCTATTCTTTTTGGCAAATTCGTTTGGAGAATCTGGTGCATTGACTGCTTTGGTATTTGGTTTGATGATTGGAAACAAAAGTCATCTATCACGTTTACTAAGATTCAAACTTCCAAGAATTGAGATGGATGATCCAACACATAATCAATTGACATTTTTGGTAAGATCATTCTTCTTTGTGTTTGTAGGGTTGATGGCAAGTTTTGGACAGATAGAATATCTTGTGTTTGGAGTTTTGATAACAATTGCCGTATACTTTGGAAGAATGTTTATTGGAAAGGTAACATTGACAAAACGATTTTCACGTTTGGATAGGGCAGTAACAAACTCTATGATTCCAAGAGGCTTGGCTGCTGCAGTGCTTGCAACATATCCAATTACTATGGGATTACCAAACGCAGAAGCATACCCACAACTTGTATTCTTTATTATTTTATCATCAGTAATTATTACAACAATTGGATTAGGAAAATCAAAGAATATTCCTCCACCAGAATCTGTTGAAGGTGGATTTGTTAAACCTCCAGAAGAATCTAAAGATGATTCAATAGTAGAAAAAATATCTGATATTTCCATAGAGGATAATATTGAAGGTGGATTTATCAAAGAAAAATTAGATAAATCTGAAAAAGAATAGAGCATTGCTAACTATGCAGAACTAGATAATTTTAAAAAATCTTGTGCCTGTTTCTAATAATTACTTCAATAATATTTGCAGTCTGCAATATCTCTCTAAGATTATAATTTTTCATTTATTGATTTGATATATTTTTCATTATACACATTGAATAGTTGAATTTTGTCCTGAGCTAGAGCCATAGCGCCTGGTCTACTATTGATATGATTTTCAGCAATTTTTTGTTCTTCTAAGAGTTTCTCAAGATTTATTTTTGGTGCTGATTCTAATTCTACAAGTAGGGTTGCAAGTTCTTTTTCAAAATTCTCTTTAGTATCAGGAAGTGCGGGTGGATCAGCACCTATAATTTCTTTAGTTGTTATACTTCCAAATACTTTCCTATCTAGATCAAGCAATAATAAAAAATGAAATTAGTTCTATAAATTCAATTTGATTTTAATCAAATTTAAAAATATGAGTGCAGTGCAATCAAACGTTTTATCTTTAGATAATTTGTAACTATTTCATGACTTATTGTATAGGAAAATGCAAACAATACAAGGCAGTAAAACCATCAGAAATTGGCAGGTATGCTGCCGGACAAAAAAGATGCAATCACTGTGAAGTATTTGTAGAATATGAGGGAATTATTTGCCCATGTTGTAATAGACAACTTAGATGTCTCCCGAGAAGTAGAAAAGGAAAGGAAAAGTACATGGCTCAAATTGTAAGATAAATCATGCCTAAGAATTAAAGTCCTACTTATAAGAAATCAATACAAATCTAATCATGCCTATTCCTGCAGACATAGAAGAATTTGTTGAAAAACATATCAAATTAATGATTTCTCAGACTGAGACATATTTGCCATTTATCAGAGTGGCATTTCCGTATTCAAATAATATTGCAGATGGGGTATACAATATAATTATGGGAAGTGCATTATCCATATTCATAAATCAATATGCAATGAAAATGAAATATCCAACTGCAGATGATTTTACAGAATTTGGAAAAATATCTCTCAAATTTAGAGATCAAGTTGATCAGTTTTTTAAATAATTAGGCTATTTCGCCTAGGAAATGTATAATATCATTTGTTACAACAACTGTTCTATCTTTTGGAACATGGTATAATTTTTTTGAACCATTAGAAGATTGAACAATGAGTTTTGAATATGGATCCTTAAGTGATTTGTAAAGAATGCCTTTATCCCCTACTGATTGAGACCAATGGGTTCCTTGTACAAAGGAAATTGTTTGAAACTTTACAACTTGATATGAATAGACCATTTCTAATTAATTATTAATAATTGCACTCATTAATGACTTTCCACCAATTAATGCTGCAATAGAAAGGCCAATGTTAGCTATCAAATTGATTGCAAACGTTCCATAATGACTATGTTCAAGAAGAGTGTTAGATTCTAGTGCAAGTCCAGACATTGTAGTAAGTGAACCACAAAATCCTATAGCAGCAAAAAGAGAATATTTTCCATCAAGATGCCATTGTTGAGACATTACAATAAAGGCACCAAGAATAAATGCTCCAAGTACATTTACTGCCAAAACATTGACAGGTATTGTATTGAAAAGTAAAGGAGATTCAATAACTTTGAGTCTCAGATATGCTCCAAGTACAGAACCTACTGCAAGAAAAATAAATTCTAGACCTTTCATCTAATCATTTGAAACTAATTGACATTATTAGTGCTATTTGTATAATTTTAGGCATAATTTGTGCCTAATTTTGATTTAATTAAGAAATATGTATTCACAGTTTTTATAGGTTCAATATTTTTCCCAAACTGAATGACATTAAAGTTGAGATGTGATGACTATGGTTTTGAATGTGAATATGTTATTGATGAATCAAAATCCATAGCTACAATTGAAAAACTAAGAAATCATTTTGAAGAAGAACATGGAATTGATTATACTGTTGAAGCAGTTACTCAAATGATTACCAATCGTGGACATTCTTTAGAATCAATTAGAAAATAAATTTCTAAAAAAATTATTTTCATTTTTAACATTTATTACAATGTGTGTTATATCTCAATTAAGAATTAGATTTTGAGAAAATTCTAGGAATTTTTAGTTTGTAAAGTTTGGTTTTGATTACAAAATTACCTGAATCATATTGTTTTTATTTAATAATCACCAACAGTAAACAGTAGTGATAGAAAATTATTCAAATGATTATGATGTCAAGTGTCAACTAGATACTTGCGAAACCTACCCTGCAATAACAGATTCTGAAAGAGGAGAGATTGTTTGTGGGGGATGCGGTCTTATCTTATTGCAAAATATGTCAGACATGTCACATGAAAATAATGGTTATTCTCAAGAAAGTTTTATGAAACTAGCAAGAACAGGTCCTGCTACATCATTAACAATGAATGATAGAGGGTTATCAACTGTGATTGGTACTAATAGAGATTCTACTGGAAAACCAATTTCTAGTAAAACAAAATATGAATTTAATAGACTACGTACATGGGATCAAAGAAGTAAATCAAGAAAGACTGCAAGTTTTAGCAAGGCTTTCACTTTGCTTCATGGAATGAAAACCAAGTTAGGAATATCAAACAATGTTGTAGAAAATGCAGCCTATATTTACAGAAAAGTAGTTAGTGCAAAATTAACTAGAGGAAGAACTATGTCATCACTAATTGCAGCCTCACTTTATGCAGCATGTAGAGAAAACAACATTCCTAGAACACTAGATGATATTGCAAAAGTTGGAAATATTGAAAGAAGAGTACTCTCTCGAGACTTGAGAACTATAATCAAAAAACTTGAATTGAATCTTAATCAATACGATACATCATCGTTTATCTCAAAAATCTCAAACAACATGAATCTAAGAGAAAAGACAAAACGAGATGCATTCAAAATACTAAGCCTCTGTGAAAAAGAACAGATTACTGCTGGAAAACACCCTGTAGCACAAGCTGCTGCATCATTATACATTTCATGTATTATGAATGGGGAAAAAATCAGTCAAAAAAAGTTTGCAGTAGAATCTGGAATAAGTGATGTTACAATCAGAAACAGAGTCGGCTTGATTAAGAAAACATTAAAGCTAATTGAGTAGATTATTTCAAAAAACCCTACAATTGTATTGTAGGAGAAAATATTTTTTCAAATATTATCTCTTTTAGTTGATTTACTAATTCCAATATTACACGAATCTGCTCTAATGTTATTTCCTTTAGATTTTGTATAGAATTATTTAGTTCTAATATTTCTGTTTGTAATCTTGACTTTTCATTTTTTAGAGATGATATTTGGCTTTGTAGATCATTGTTTTGTTGTTTTAAATTATCATTTTCTTCATTCAATCGTTGTACTTTATCTGAATCAGATTCTCCTGGAAAAGGATCTGGCACAGGTGTAGGATCTGGCATTCTAATGGGTTCTGAGATAGGACCAGGTTCTGGAATTTGTGGCGGCCCTGGTTCTTGTTCTGTTTCAATGGCAAATGTAGTTTGTAAAAAACTAACAGATGCAAGTAGGGCAATCATGCCAAAAATAAGACTAGTATTCATATTATAATTTCACAAAAACATTACAATAGTTTTGTATATGAATATGATTATTGATTTCTGATAATGATAAAGATTATTTGTAAAAATCAGGTTCTTGATCTCTTTTTTGTTTTGGAAGATCTTCCATAACTGCTTGAACTACTTCGTTGTGATTGTATGTTAAATGTCTAAGAAACTTTGCTGATTCATCTGCTCTAGTTTTATCATCTGCAAATAACATTTCAGGACTACTTAATTCATTCATCATTGTATTGCATTCTTTGCATGGTTCAAAGTCAAGATAGAGTTTCATAATTCTACGTCATTTTTCTTAGTATTTAGACTATTTTATGGATTGAGGTATAGGTGCCTCTTTTTTTCGAGGCTTTACCTTATCCACAGCATCAACTAGATCTTGTTGTGAAATCTTGATCTCTTTGAGATTTTCTGATTTGGCAGCAACGTATCTCTTCAAAGCAGTTATTGCTGCTCTGTTAGTTACTGCTGCAATCTCTGCACCACTGAAATTATCAGTCAACTTTACTATTTCTGAGATTTTAACATCATTTGCAAGTGGTTTATTTTTTGTATGAATCTCAAAGATGTGTAATCGTCCTTTTTCATCAGGATTTGGTACTTCAATAATTCTATCAAATCTACCTGGTCTGAGAAGAGCCTCATCTACAATATCTAATCGGTTTGTAGCACCAATTATCAATACGTTGTGTAGTTCTTCTAATCCATCAATTTCAGTTAGAATTTGAGATACCACATTTTCTGTAACATGTGAATCTGAACCACCACTACCTCTTCTTGGAACAAGTGCATCAACTTCATCTAAAAAGATGATACATGGTGCTGCTTGTCGTGCTTTTCTGAAAATTTCTCTAACTCCTTTTTCAGATTCTCCTACCCATTTTGAGAGTAATTCAGGACCTTTGATGCTGATAAAGTTAGATTCTGTCATTTTTGCAAGAGCTTTTGCTATCATGGTTTTACCAGTTCCAGGAGGACCATGAAGTAGAATTCCTTTGGGTGAATCTACATCAACATAATCATATGCATCCTTGTATTTGATTGGCCATTCAACTGCTTCTTGAAGTTCTTCTTTTAATTGATCTAAACCACCAACATCATCCCAACTAACATTTGGAATTTGAACTTGAACTTCCCTAAGTGCACTTGGTCCAACTTCTTTTAGTGCTTCTCTAAAGTCTTCATCAGTGATTTGGATCTTTTGAAGAATTTCTGAAGAAATTTCATCATCGTCATAAGAAAAGTCTTTGTCATCAAGAACATTTCTACGTAAAGATCTCATTGCAGCTTCTTTGGATAAAACTTCCAAATCAGCTCCTACAAATCCATGTGTAATTTTTGAGATTTGTTTAAGATCTACTTTTTCATCAATTGGCATTCCACGTGTATGAATTGATAAAATATCAAATCGTCCCTCATCATCAGGAATTCCAATTTCAATTTCTCTATCAAATCTTCCAGGTCTTCTTAATGCAGGATCAATTGAATCAGGTCTGTTTGTAGCTGCAATTACTACAACTTTTCCTCGAGATTTCATTCCATCCATTAATGTCAAAAGTTGAGATACTATTCTCTTCTCTAATTCTCCAGATACTTCATCTCTTTTTGGAGCAATAGAATCAATCTCATCAATGAAAATTATGCTAGGTGCATTTTCTTCAGCTTGAGTAAATATTTCTCTGATTCGCTCTTCACTTTCTCCATAATGTTTTCCCATTATTTCAGGGCCACTTAATGAGATAAAGTGAGCATTAGTTTCTCCAGCTACTGCTTTTGCCAATAGGGTTTTTCCAGTTCCTGGAGGACCGTACAATAAGACACCTTTTGGTGCTTCTACGCCTATTTTCTCAAATAATTCTGGATGTCTCATTGGTAACTCTACCATTTCTCGAATTTTTAGAACTTCACGTTTTAGGCCTCCAAGTTCATCATATGTTATTCTTGGAATAGAAGCATCAATTGCTTTAGTCATTGTTCCAAGTTTGAATACAGTATTTTCTGTTACAATAACAGGTTTTGATGGTTTTGTACTAGTTGTAATAAATTGTATTTTTCCACCCATTTGTGTTGGAAGTTGAATTGAATCATGAACAGTAAAAACATGATTTTGGAAATTTGAAATCATTACATTGTGTAGTTGTTCTTCATCAATGGATAATTTTTCAGTTGGAGATAATGTAATTTGTTCAGCATTTACAGCTTCAACAGATTTTATAGATATTTTATCTCCAATTCCTGCACCAATATTTTGTCTTGTCATTCCATCAATTTTAATGAATCCTGATCCATATTCTTCAGGTGCACCTGGCCAAAGTTTTACATGTGATTTTTTGTTATATGTTAATTCTAGTATTTGTCCGGTATTCCATTTTTGATCCTCAATAATTTTAGGATCAACAATAGCCCTACCTCTTCCAACATGTTGTTGTGGAATTTCATCTATTTTTAAAATTATTTCACTCATATTATTACCTCAAAAATTAGAGGGGTTATTCAACCTCCACCGTTTTGCCTTTTGGTTTTTCTTCTTCAATTAATTTGAAGACGATTTCCAAAACTCCATTTTTGTAAGAAGCTTTTGCAGAGTTTTCATCAACTTTATGTTGTACAGGAACTTTCACATGATATTTTTTTTCATTGTGTTCTGCTGAAAGATTAACTGTCTTGTTTTCAACAACAATTTTGACATCAGTCTTTTCTACTCCTGGCATTTCAGCTATGAGTTTTACTACTTTTTCTTTTTCATCGACAATTGTGTCGACAAGTGGTTCTCGCGTATCAGAAGTTTGTGGAAGGCCTGGTTTGACGTTCCCATATTCTTGTACTACAGGTTTTCCATCAGGACCAACAGTCATTGTATAACCATAAAAATATGGACCAGATTCAGAACCATTTCCCTTGAATTCCTTAAAAATGTCATCTGTATCAAAAAATGAGCTTGACATTCTTTTGAAAATTCTATCAAATTCACTATCAAAGAAGTTTGTCATATTTATCTACTATATGTAATGTATATTACATTATATAAAGATTATTACTATTCTAATGAATTCTTACATAATCCTATTATAACTGACATAATATAATAATCTTAATGAGACTTTCAAGTATGTCTATTCCTGAAGTCGTAAAAGAAATCATTACTAGAAATCGTTCAATTTATGATTGCATGAAGATGGATTTGATAAATTATACAGCTTTGGCAGTAAAACTTCAACCAGAGATAGAAAAGATTCTAGGAAATTCTGTTAATCTCAATACCGTAGTAGTTGCAATCAAAAGATTTGCTGATTCATTTGAAATTAAAAATGAAGTAAAAGAAGAATCAGTTTTAAAAAATGCAAGATTGGCATTAACTGATGGAATAATGGATGTCAAGTTTTCAATCAAGGATTCAAATCAAATGGATCCAATGGCAATTTTGGATAAATTCTCTAAGGTAACTAGTAACTATGAGTTTTTCAGACTCTCTGATTCATTTAGATTTCTTACAGAAGATATGGAAGATATTAGGCAGATTTTCAACAGTGTCTCAACAAGAGATGATATGTTTAGTACTGGTCTTGCAAAAATTAGAATTTCAATCCCAGGGGGTCAAAATCAAACAGATGTAGTATCTTATGTTGCTGAAGTATTACATGCAAATGGAATAGAATTAGTAAATGCATTTTTCAGTCAAGATAATATCATAATAATTCTAAATGAAAGAGATTCATCAAGGGCTTATGATATTTTACATTCAGATATTATGAGAACCTAAGAATACTAGCCATTTTAGTGAAAATTATTCTTATAGCATATATTCAACCAATTTGTGAAGAATTTACGTTTGGCAAGAAATAAGAAAAAAATTGTGATTTTAGGTGGTGGATTTGCAGGAGTAGAGTGTGCCAGACAGTTAGAATCAAAATTTGGAAATGATCCTGAAATTGAATTAGTAATGGTAAGTGAAGATAATTTTCTATTATTCACACCAATGTTACCGCAAGTAGCATCTGGAATGATTGAAACTAGACATATTGTTTTACCCATCAGAACCATTTGTAAAAAAACAAAATTCTATGAGAGCAGAGTCAAAAATGTTGATCCTTATGGAAAACTAGTAACATTGTGGGGAACGGGGGATAGAAGAAGTATTTCAATACATTATGATTTTCTAATTGTAGCATTAGGTAGTGAAACTAATTTTTTTGGAATGGCAGATGTTGAAAAAAATGCATACACAATGAAGACACTCAATGATGCAGTAGTGTTAAGAAATAGAATAATCGATATGCTTGAGCAAGCTGAAAATGAGACTGATCCTATTCTTCGAAAAAGTTTTTTGAATTTTGTTGTTGTAGGTGGTGGATTTGCAGGAATTGAAACTGCAGGAGAATTAATGGATCTTATTTTAGATGCAAGAAAACATTATCCTAATATTCACAAAGAGGATCTCAAAGTAATTGTTCTAGAAGCTCTAGGAATGATTTTGCCTGGATTTAATAAAAAACTTGCAGATTTTGCAAAAGACAAGATGATGGAAAGAGGTATTGACATTAGACTAAAAACTGCAGTTACCAGTTTTGATGGAAATGAAGTTACTATCAAATCATTGGATGAAAATCAAAAGGATTCAATTGATTCATCTGAAATTAATTCAATAATTACAAAGACATTGATTTGGACTGCAGGAGTTACTCCAGTTAATACTATCAAGAGATCAATGCTCAAGACAGAAAGAGGAAAAGTAATAGTGAATGATTATCTAGAAGTTTCAGAATTTCCAGGTGTATTTGCAATAGGTGATTGTGCATTACATATTGATCCTAAAACAGAGAGACCGATACCTCCAACTGCACAAGTTGCAGAAGCTCAAGCAAAAATTGCTGCTAAAAATTTAATTTCATTAATTAAAAATACTAAAAAAGAAAAATTTGTGTATCATTCAAAAGGACAAATGGCAATTATTGGAAAAAGATCAGGAATTGCTACATTTTTAGGAATGAATATCTCTGGTTTTTGGGCTTGGTTAATTTGGAGAAATATTTACCTCTCAAAAATTACAACGTTTGATAAAAAAACTCGAATATTTCTTGACTGGACAATAGATTTGTTCTTTGATAGAGATATTTCAAGACTAAAACTAATGAAACGTGAGACTGAGAAAGAATACAAGCTACTCGATGAAGTAGATGATGTTTGGTAAAAAGAGAATTATTTTCTAATTTTATAGATAACTATTGCAGGTACTGCAAAATACATTCCAATATTCATCAAAATTATTCCAATTCCATAAGATAACATTTCTGTTTCAGAATCAATATCTGCATAATTGAGAATTGATAATGTGGATAGCATTGGAGTAATTGAGAGTTTCACTGCCTCTTTGAAAAGAGGATTTTCACGTTCCAAATCAGCAATTATTGGTGAAAATGAATAGTAGAATTGGTTAAATCCACTCATAAAAGCAGTTCCAGATTTTGTTGATAAAATGGTATTATCTCTAATTTCTCTTAGTTGTTGAACTTGTGGAGCTAGTTCTGAGCCAAATGTTGCAGTTGCTATTAGACATCCACCGCCTTCTTCAGTTAATGTTTCATTATTTATAGCATCTTGGGATAATATTTCAAAGGAATCAATTGTTTCTTCAAATTTTGGAAGTTGGGAATCAAAATCATCTAATGTGTTACTGTATGCAAGAGAATAAAATTTTTCAGTATCATAAATCATAACTTCTTTGAATTGTACATCAAAACTTTCTCCGTTAGATGAAAAGTGTCCTTGTGCATTTATCACATATGCATCATATCCATTAACAATCATTTTTTCTTGTGAAATAATTTTTAGTGTTCCTACATCAACTGCTGGATTGATTAACTCGATTTTTTCAGAAATAAGTTCATCAAAAGTTCTTTGATCTGTTTCTTGCACTGTTAGTGATATTACAGGATTCATTACTCCTGTTTTAGGTCCAACTGCAACTACATCAGGAGCATTTGCTTCTGTTTTATCAGGAGTTTGTAACAACCATCCTTCAGGTACGGTGAATCCTATTTCATGTTCAGCACTTTGATATTTTTGATTACCAGTTGAAGGAGTTATGATTGATTCAGTACGTTCTGGTTCTTGTAATTTAAGAATATTTGATACTTCTGAACGATTAACTATTGTTATTTTTGTAATTTTTACTTGTTCAGGATCTTGTGGTCTATCTTGAGAAGAAATTTCTACTGATGCAATTTTATCTAAAGTTTCAAAACTTTCTTCAGTTACGATTCTACCAAATACAGTATATTGTTCATCAAGAAAGTTAGAATCAGCATGAACAATGAAAAATTGTGAACCCCCACTGTTAGGATCAGCTGATCTTGCCATGGAAACAATTCCTCGATTATGTTTGATTGTGTTAAATTCAGCATCTACACTTGTGCTTGGACCACCAGTTCCCCACGTACTTGGATCACCACCAATTGTATTTGGATCACCACCTTGAATCATAAATCCAGGAATAATTCTATGAAAAAGGGTTCCATCATAAAATCCAGATTGAGATAGTTTGATAAAATTTTCAACATGTTTTGGTGCATCGTCATAAAAAAATTCTATTGCAATATTTCCAAGATTAGTTTCTAAAATAGCTACAGGATTAACTATGTTAATTTGGTTAATTTCTTGAGCAAATGTATAATTTCCAAAACTAACTAAAAGTAATGAAACTGATAAGATTAAGAGTATTTTATACAATAATTTTTTCCATAAAATCTCACTTAAAAGCTAATTGTATTGATTTTTAACAAAGTCAAATAAATTAACAAACATGCAACCTGATGAAAAGATTCAGGCACATTTAGTTTCAGTATGGAGAGAATCTAAAAAATTCTTTTCAATTGGAGGCAAAGAAGGCATGCTAGTACTTACAGACAAACATTTGATGTTTGTACACAAGACAGAATCTAAAATGAATTGGTGGAAAGCCATCACTCAGAGACAAGTAATTAATTTTATCAAATCAAAAAATACAATGATTCGTCATGACGGGTATAATGAAAAAGATTTGATGAATGATTGTGAAGATGATAGAAATATAGAAATAAATTTTGATGATATTTCTAGTATCAGTTTTACAGAAAAAGATTGGGGGAGTTCATTACAATTAGAGTATCAAAAAGATGGAAAAGATGAGAAATTTCAGTATTCAATAGCCCAAGATTGGGTAAAATATCCTGCAAAAGAGCCTACAAAATACATGAAAGTAGATTGGGAGCCGTTTGTGCAATATATTAAAGACAGACAGAAATTTACAAAATAAAATTGAAAGTATATGCTGTAGGCGTTGGACCTGGTTCTCCAAAATATGTAACAGAAATTGTTAAAGAAATAGTTCAGAATTGTGATGTAATAATCGGTTACAAATACACACTAAAAACAATAGAAGATTTGATTATAGGAAAAGAAGTGTATGAAATCACAATGAATAATCAAGAAGAGTCTTATCAAAAAATTCTTCCAAAACTTGGAGATAGAACACTAGTAATTCCATTTACTGGTGATGTTAATTTTTCAGAATCTGAAGTTGTTGATAGATTAATAGAGATTTTTGGAAAAGTTGAGATTATTCCAGGCATTAGTTCAATTCAAGTTGCAGCATCAAGAGCAAAAATTCCTCTTGATAAATCCAAAGTAATTACAATGCATGTTACAACTCCTATTGAAGATAAGAAATTAGAATTACAAAAAGCATTGATTGATGGTTTTAGTGTAATTTTGGTACCAAGGCCTTGGCCAAAACAACCAGACAAACATTTCATGCCTTCTGAAATAGCAATCTATCTCAGAAAACATAATTTTGAGACAGATAAAATGAAAGTTCATGTTTTTGAGGCAATAACTACTAAAAATGAGACAAATTTTGAGGGTACAGTAAAAGATTTGGAAGGAAAAGAATTTTCTGATTTATCTGTAATGGTGTTTAATCAAGTCAGTCTTGATTCATACATGAATTATAGATGGCAGTGGGAAAATTAGTTTCCTAAGTTTTGTCCTTTACCAAAAGTTAGACTATCAGAAGCTGGAAATACATAAGCTACAATACCCATCCATTGATAATCAGGATCATATAGTCTATAGAATCCTGCATCATCGAAAGTTATTGTAGTTGATTCTCCAGGTAAGATTTCTCCTGTTGAGATTCTACCATCAGCAGTATATTGAATATAACGATCAGAATTTTCTTTACCACTTAGAATACTATGAGATACAAGATCATCATTTACTATTGTAATTGAAGCACCAGGTTCAATTGAAATTCTATCTTGTGAAAAGAATCGTAGATGGATTGCAGAATTTACTCCAGGTGTTATATCATCGGCGGTTTTTTGTACAGATGAATAAAGAAGAATATGGATTGCAGAATCATCAGATGTTTTAGATTCTGTAGTGATAATATCAATTTTAGAAAGTGAAGATAATTTTGTAGTGTAAATCACTTTGTAGGTGTCATCCGATGTAGTTATTCTACCAGTAAAACCATAGATTGATGCATCTTTACTTTCTTCAACTAATCTTCCAAAAAAGCTAATTGATGTATCAAAGCCACTTGAACTTTCAATTTCGCCGTTTATTCGAATATATTTTCCTTCACGCAAAAATTTACCGTCTAAATTAGAAATTAAAAATTCTTTGTCATTTAATGTGATAAAACCGTCTTCTGTAAGAAAGTTAATTGTACTTCCGCTCTGTTTTTGAGAAGATAATCCTATATCAATTTCTGAGATTTTGATGATTTCTTCAGTTACTGCAAAGCCAGAACCTTCTAAGAGAAATGCTTGATTTTCAGAAACTTCTGCAAATGATTCATTTACAAAATATCCTGATGAAACTACAAGTAAAGCTAATAGTGTAAAGGCTGCCTTCATGATCAATTTTAGTTTAATTTGGTTTATAATTTACTACTAAATTATTTTAGACTGATTAGGCAAATCAATAGGTAATTAGAAAATTTAGACTCCAGATATATCCAATAGACCTTCTTTTTGAGCCATTTCTATCATGTAAAATTCTAAATAACCTCCAACCAAAAGAAGACCTACAACAATTCCAATCTCAATTAGTGTTGGTTTTACAAGTGGAACCAAGTCGATTTTTTTAACTATTGCTCTAATCAAAATAAAACTTCTAGAAATTCCAAAAGAGTATGCAACTAATTCCATTAATCCAAATGGAGTTAAGAAAAGAATTGAAAGTGGAGGAATTTCAGCAATTTGTGGTGTAATTAGTGCTATTGAAGCAAAAGCAAATCCAGTAGACCAAGCAGAAAAAAGTCCCCATACAACACCAAATCCTGGAATAAACATTGGAAGTGAAATAGTCAAATTATGAATAAAGATTCCAAAGGCATCAATATCTAAAACAAGTTCTTCAAATTCTGCCATGAAGGCTTTTGCTTCTTCTTCACTAACAGTAGACATTGATCCAATTTGATATGCAGCTGCAAAAAGCCCCAGAAATATAAAAAATATAATTATTCTAACTTTATTCACAATGCCATATTTTACGAACAATATTTGAGGGTTGGTGTAGGCGCAGATTTAATTAAACCAGAGGATATTTTTTAATATGAAAAAGGAAATCTCCTTTGCGTTAAACTATGCATTAAACAAGGGATTTCAGATACATCCTGATGCTTTTAAAATCTTGGAAGATGTAGATGTTAAAAAATTAGAAAAAATCATCAAAGAAATAGTAAGGGAGAAGACAAGACAAAAATTATTTCAAATTAATCAAGATGATTTAGAAACATATCTTGGAATTAAAGAAGATTTATCATTACAAAGCGAAGTCAAAATATTATCAGACCCAACTAGTAAGATTACATCTGGAGAGGGGGTCAAAGGGTACAATGCCATGTTTTCTAGTCGTTTTAATAAGCTTAAACGAATCATCTCAGATAGACCAGAATCAAAACTACTAAAATCTGCAGCATCTCTAAAAAATGCAAAAATTGATGATGATTTGTATGTGTGTGGACTGGTCACTATTAGAAATTCTGAGAGAAATATCACAAAGATAGTTCTTGAGGATCCTTCAGGCTCGTTTGAAGGTATTATTTTTGATGAGGAATTGCAAAAAACTGCTGGAACTCTATTAATGGATCAATTTGTTATGGCAAGGATAGGTTCTGCTAAAAACTCAGGATATATCATCAAGGATTTAATTTTTCCAGATATTCCAGATCAAGCAAAAAACAAGTCAGAAAGTGATGCATATGCAGTCTTTCTATCTGACTTGCATATTGGAAGTAAATATTTTATGGAAGAAGAATTTTCAGATTTTGTATCATGGATATCTAGTCCAGATCCAGTTGCAAGAAAAATTCGATTTGTCCTAATTGGTGGAGATATAGTAGATGGTGTTGGAATATACCCAAATCAAAATAAAGAATTAGTTTGCCAGACAATACAAGAGCAATTAAAAAAAGCAGAGGATTTGATTGACAAAATCCCCAAAAATGTGAAAATCATCATAATGCCAGGAAACCATGATCCTGGTAGAAGAGCATTACCGCAACCGGCAATTCCTAAAAAATATAATTCAGGATTATGGGAGAGGGAAAATGTGATAATGGTTGGCAATCCAGCCGTAGTCTCATTAAATGGAGTTATTGTGTCAATGTTTCATGGACAAAGTATAGATGATATTGTAAAGACCACACCTGGTCTTAGTTATGATAGGCCTACTAATGTTATGAAACATCTTCTCAAAGCAAGACATCTTAGTCCAATTTATGGTAGTCAAACACCAATTGCGCCTGAAATGGAGGATCTTTTGGTAATTCAGGACATTCCAGATATCTTTCATGTAGGTCATGTTCACAGAGCCCAATTGGATATGTACAAAGGAATCTTGTTAGTAAATTCTGGTTCTTGGCAAAAACAGACGCCTTTTCAGGCAAGTGTTGGAATGACTCCAAATCCAGGTATTGCTATAATTGTTAATTTGAAAACTTTCCAAGTCTTCCATGAGAATTATAGTTCTAATTTAGACAATGTCTTGCAAACTTAGATCATCTTTGAATGTCTTTTTTATCATTTCAGATGATATTGTAAGTTTGTATTTTTTTGTCCTACCATGAATTCCTTGATGAATCAATCTTCCAGATATTAATCCAGATAACTCGATTTCACTAAGCATTTGTGTAATTCTTCTTTGAGTAAGTTCATCTTTCCCAATTGTTTTACAGAGATTTTTGTAAGAAGAGTAAATCTCACCAGTAGAAGAGCCATTTGCCTTCATTATTGAAATAAGGACTAATTTTTCGTGAAGTGGGAATGATTTGAGAGATTTTTCTTCTTTGTTTTCTTCCATTTTTTGAGTGGCTTCTCTAACATGTTCAGCCGTAACTTTGTCTGATTGTTGTCGCTCAGCGAGTTCTCCTGCTACCCGAAGTAAATCGATTGCTCGTCGAGCATCTCCATGTTCTCCTCCAGCAAGAGCAGCAATGAGATTTAGGGCTGGTTCTTCCACTGAATTTTCAATAAATGATTCAACAATTCTCTCTTCAAGTATTTTTTTAATCTGTTCAACATCATAATTGGTAAAGACAACTTCTTCTTCTCCCAGACTACTGATTACTCTGGGATCTAATTTTTCTTTGAATGTTAGATCATTTGAAATTCCAACCAGAGTTAATGAGCCTTGAGTAAGACGCTCGTTTGCCCTAGTTAATTGGTATAGAATGTCCTTTCCTGTTTTTGCTACTAATTGGGCTAGATAATCAATTTCATCAATTACAAAAATTGCGTTAAGTTTTCCCTCATCAATTTTAGCAAGAAGTCTCTTGAATACCTCACTAATAGCAAGCCCAGTTGTGGGTAATTCTTTCTCATTTAGGTCCAATTGCCTGCCTAGACTGACTAATAATCCGTATAATGTTGTCTCTTCTTTTGAATTAGAATATACTAGTTTAATTGGAAATTTTGATTTCTCAACTCTTTCTTGAATTTTAGATAATACTTTTTTTACTACCAAAGTTTTACCAGTTCCAGGTTTTCCATATACTAAAAGATTTGATGGTCTTGATTGTTTTAGAATTGGTAGTAAAGATTGTGTAACTTGTTCTTGTTCAGATTTTCTATGTAAGATAATATCTGGAATATATGTAAAATGAAGAATATCACGATTTTTAATAATTGATTTTCCAGATTCAGCTGCATTAAGTAAGTCATCTATCGGATCAGACATACTCACACACCTTCATTTCTTCTCAACATTAACACAACTACATCTGAATTAAGAGAGTATAGTATAGAATAGTAGTTGTAGTTTAGTTTGTAATGAATTATTTTTAGTTAGATTTAGATTTTCTATTAAAAAAAAATAAAGAAAAAGATAGAGTGGAAATATTGGTGTGTGGGTTTAATCCTAAATTAGATATGAGTTAACAAAATTGTTAATTTGGTGTTAAGAAATGTTTGAAAAAACCCATTTTAACCCCTTTATTTCCACTCTAGGCGTTAAGGTGGATGTTAACACTGTGAATATCTCAAATCTACCCTCTTATTTCCACTCCAGGCACGAAAATATCCTAATAAGGAGAGATAATTATAGATTAGTTGTTAATAACAAAAAACAACCTAGGCGTGGTTCAGGCAGTCAATGTTAACAAACCACTTAGTTAACAAATATTCTGGGATCATTTCAACTGTTAACATCCAATCAATTAGATCTCAAAGATGGCTAAAAAACGTATTCGAATAGATATGGAAGACTCTGATGGTGCACGATATGACATCAAATTAGAAGGCAATGTCACTAAAGATAAAATTCTCAAAATATTTGAAATGATGGATTTGATGAATATTGAAGAAGAACAAATACCAACAAACATGGATTCGACAGGTTCTAAAATTTGGAATATTGTTGATAAATTCTTCCCAATGGGCAAATTTACCTCAACGAATATTCTTGAGAAATATGAGGATGAATATAATGAACCTGTAAAACTTAGTATTATTTCGACATACTTGTCACGATTTGCTACAAAAGGTAGGGTAAATAGAACTAGAACTGGCCGAGAATGGACATATCAATCCATCAAAATAGCACAAAAACAACAATAACTAATTAAGAAATAGTTACTTTTCTTACCAACAATCGATCTTTTCCAAGAATTACCTTAACATATTCACCTTTTTGAATGTCCATATACTTTCTAAACTGTTTTGGAATTGATATTGTTCCAGCAGAGGTAATTTTTACTAAAACTTCATTATCTTGAACTGACATATGACTATTATAATTTAATAATATATATAATTTATTAAATTATCTAATTCTAATATTATTATAATACATGGCTATTTTACCCTAAATCAATAGAAAATTCAACAAATTTACTACTAAAAAATCTAAAATCTCTTACTGTACTAAGAGATTATCATCTATTTTTTCTACTTTTGCAATTCCCTTTTCAGTAATTGAGTAAGTATAAGGTTTTGATTCAGTATTTCTTTGCACATATCCGTCTTCAAACATCTTTTTCATTAGGCGTGAAGTATGCTCCCTACTTTTCTTTAATGTGATTTGGATATCACGTGATGTCATAGCTTTGGTTGTGATTAGATGCAACACATAATCAATTGGATTTGTAGGTATAATATTTTGAATACTAGGCGTAAAATTTTCTTTTTCAGGTACAATTTTTACCTTACTAGCAACTTCAATTGGTCTTGTTTGAACTTCATTCTTTGCTAATTTTTCTAAGAATTGTTTTAATTCTAGATTAGGATCCACCACTTTTTGTTCAATTCCTTGAATTTCTAATGAATCTAGGCGTATTTTCATATCAATTAACTGTTTTTCATAATATTCTAAACGTTCAGCTTGTGAAGCATCAAATTCATCACTTCTAGTTTTTACAAATGGACGTAATTTAAAATAGGCATACAAACCTATAATGCCAACAATAAATGCTAAAATCACACCTAAAATCACTTCAGGTTCAGGAATTTCTACTAACATCACAACTTTTATGCCTATAACGTGATATATCGTGATTGAACAATATTATTTCACACTTTAGATTAACAATCTCACACATATTATCACATACAATTTCATTTGATATATTCTTAGGTAATCACATACATCACATATTACATGCCTGACGAATGAGCCTATCTATCACACTAATCACTTCATCTTCTCTTTCAGGAAAAATATCACTATCATTAATCACACTAATCTGTTCAGAAAGCTTTGATATCACATCTATATCATCAGGCAAAAGTATGCCTAAACCACGAAAAAGTATGATAGAGTAGAACAATCCAATTAATTTGTCTCTAGATTGCCCAACTTGCCTGTAATACGCACCTTTACTTATAGAAAAATCGGATTTAAGAAGATCTTTCTGATTTAGAATAATTTCAACTTGTCGCTCTGTAAACAGTGATTTTTTGATAATTTTACGGATAATATTGTTAAAATTAGATTGTTCTAACTTGTCCATAGCTATACAAATCTGTATACAGCATTCCAATTAAACTTTAAAGAGACATGTACGAACCACTTCTATGGCTGGAAATAAAGTTGAATTATTCTTAAAATCAGAATTAAAAAAGAAAAATACATTACTATTCGTGTTAATTGATTCAGAAGTATCCAATTTAGAGGCATCAAGCAAACTTGCAAAAGATGTTGAAAAAATTGGAGCCTCAGCAATTCTAGTTGGAGGTTCATCAGCAACTGATCAAATTGAGATGTCACAAGTTGTAAAAGGTATTAAAAAAGGTCTAAAAATTCCAATTATTCTATTTCCAGGTAATGTTACAGGTGTTGTGCCTGATGCAGACGCAATATTGTTTAGTTCATTAATGAATTCTGAAAATCCATATTTTATCACCCAAGCACAGGCTTTGGGTGCTCCAAGTGTCTTAAAATTTGGATTAGAACCACTTCCAACTGCTTATTTGGTAATAGGAGATGGAACATCAGCTTGGTTTGTTGGTTCAGCAAGAGGAATTCCATTTGAAAAACCAAAAATTGCTGCAGCCTACGCTCTAGCTGCCCAATTTCTTGGTATGAGATTTGTTTACTTAGAGGCAGGTTCTGGTGCAAAAACCAATGTTACTCCTGAAATGGTAAAAACTGTTAGACATGCCTTTAATGGATTTTTGATAGTAGGTGGAGGCATCAAAGATGTAAAAACTGCTCAAAGTTTGGCTAAAGCTGGAGCAGATGCATTAGTTATTGGAACTTTTCTTGAAAAAGGTGGAAGTATCAAAAAACTTGAAGAAATAGCAAAAGCAATTCAAAGAAGCAAGTAGTACAGGACGTATCATGTCTGAAAATGATGCAATTTCTCGAATTAGTGATATCAAAATGCCAGATTACTATCTGGATTACTATACTGGTCTTTCAGATGAGACATATCGAATATTTGAACATGCAGCATCAGCAAAATCTACTTTAGCAGACTCTTCAGGTATTATTGAGCCTAAAATCGCATTTGATTTAGCAGACAGAGTTGCAAAAATGCACGAAATTGATATTGCAGATCCCTTGAGAGAAATTTTAAAAATTAATGGAAAAGAACTTTCTGCATTAATTTTAGCAAAAGAGATTGCTTTGGGCAAATACTGTCTTCCAGATGCTACTTTAGAAGACAAGTTAGATCTTGCAGTACGTGTAGGTTTAGCAATTATTACAGAAGGAGTCACTATTGCACCACTGCAAGGAATCAGTGAAGTAAAAATAAAGAAAAACAAAGATGGTACTGAATATCTATCTGTTTCAATTGCAGGACCAATGCGTTCAGCAGGGGGAACGGAGTCTGCAGTTACTTTGTTAATTGCAGATCATGTTAGAAAAATAGCAGGCTTATCAAAATTTCAAGCTAATTCGTTTGATGATGAAACAGGTAGATTTGTTGAGGAATTACGAATTTATGAAAGAGAAGCAAGTAGTTTTCAATTTCATATTTTAGATGAAGATATTGAACATGTCATTCGTAATCTCCCTGTAGAATTAGCAGGTGTTGATACAGATCCATATGAAGTAGTCAACCATAAATCTATGGTTAGAATCAAGACTGATCGAGTTAGAGGAGGCGCTTTACGTGTCTTAAATGATGGACTGATTGGAAGATCAAAAAAACTCCTCAAAAGAATTGAATTGTATAATCTAGATGGATGGGAATGGCTCAATGATCTTAAAGGAGCTGTTCAAACTGGTGATAATCAAGAAGATGCAGCTGCTAAAAGAATGCGTGAAGTGATCACAGGCAGATCAGTTTTATCCATGCCTAACAAATTAGGTGGATTTCGTTTAAGATATGGACGAGCATGTAATACAGGCTTTGCAGCTGTAGGAATTCATCCAGTTATTGCTGAAATTCTTGATCATACAGTAGCTGTAGGAACTCAAATCAAAATAGATGTTCCTGGAAAAGGAGCAACTGTGGCCTTTGTTGATTCAATTGATACTCCAACAGTTCGTCTCAATGATGGGAGTGTTGTAAAAATTAGAGATGTTAAACATGGATTAGAAATTAAAAACGAAATAGAAAAAATTCTACATCTTGGAGATATTTTAATTTCATTTGGAGATTTTCTTGAAAATAATGCTCAACTAATTCCTTCAGCTTATGTTGAAGAATTCTGGATAGAGGAATTAAAACAAAAAATTCAAAAACATGAACCAAATAATCAATATCTAAATCAATTTTTGAATAGAATACCTACAATAGATGAAGCTCTAAAAATTTCCCTTGATTTTAAAATCCCACTTCATCCGCATTATTTGTATTTCTGGGATAAAATTTCATCTGAAGATCTTCTCAAACTTTTAGAACCAAAAAAAGCCAATGAAATATCAATTGAATATTCAATTCAAGTAAAGAAAATACTTGAAAACTTGGGAACTCCTCATAAAGTTGAAAATGAAACATTGATCTTAGAACATCAGGAGGCAAAAATTTTCTTTAATTTATTGTTTAAAGAAAAACCAATAATTACTGATTTATCTGTACCAAAAATTTTGACAGAGTCATCTGGAATTCAAATTAATAATAAATTTTCAACAACTATTGGAGTCAGAATAGGAAGACCTGAAAAAGCAGCTCCTAGACAAATGAAACCTCCAACTCATGCATTATTTCCAATTGGTGAGAAGGGTGGACCTACACGAGATCTTCTTAAAGCATCCAGAACTGAAAACTTTTTCACTGATCTTTACAATAGATTTTGTACTACGTGCAATCAACCATCAATTGGCATAAAATGCTCCATTTGTGGTACAAAGACCACAATTACTTTCAGATGTTCTAATTGTAGAGATACCCTCAAAGAACCATTTTGTGAAAAATGTAAGCGAAAAGCTTCAACTCATTCTCATCAACCATTTCCCCTTAAGGCTAGATTGCTTTTAGCACAAGAAAAGATGGGAATTCGTGCAAAAGAACCATTCAAAGGAGTTAAGGTATTAATCAATCAAGACAAAATTGCTGAACCTCTTGAAAAAGGACTTGTAAGGCAAAACTTTGGATTAACAACTTTCAAAGATGGAACAGTTAGATTTGATGCAACGAATTCTCCACTAACACAATTCAAACCATCATGGATTGGAACATCCATTGAGAAATTAAAATCTCTTGGATATTCTCATGATATTGATGGTAAAACACTTGAATCTATAGATCAAACTGTTGAACTTCGAATGCAAGATGTTCTCATCCCATATGAAAGTGGCAAGTATTTAGTTTCTATATGCAAATACATTGATGTTCTATTAGAGAGATTCTACGGTAAATCTTCATTTTACAATGTAAAAAATTCTGAAGAATTAATTGGACATCTGGTAATTGGTTTAGCTCCTCACACATCTGTAGGAATAGTAGGGCGAATCATAGGATATACTGAAACACATGTTTGTTTTGCAACTCCAAATTGGCATTCTGCTAAAAGAAGAGATGCTGATGGGGATGCTGATTCAGTAATGCTTCTAATGGATAGTCTTCTAAATTTCTCTAGACAATTTCTTTCTGATAGAATTGGTGGATTAATGGATGCACCATTATTGATTCAGCCTCATGTTTTACCACATGAATCACAACCTCAGGCACATAACCTTGAAGTTACAAAAATCCTTCCTCTGGAATTCTTTGAATCTACATTCAACCAAATTAAAGCATCAGATGTATCATCTATAGAAATTATTAAATCACGTCTTGATACTGAAAGACAATTTTATGACTACCATTTTACACATTCAACTTCATCTCTTACCACCTCAAAATCGAGAAGCGCATATTCCACACTTGGTTCTATGCTTGACAAATTTGATATGCAAGTTAGAAATGCCGAATTAATTGACGTTGTAAATCCTTCAGAACTTGTTTCAAATGTAATTTCAACGCATTTGGTTCCAGACTTGATGGGAAATCTTAGGGCTTATGCAAGACAAAGTTTCAGATGTACAGCTTGTGGTGCATCATATCGACGAATGCCGCTTATCCAAACTTGTACTTGTGGGCATAAATTAATCGCCACAATTACAAGAGGTTCTGTAGAAAAATATCTGAAACTTGCAAAAAGGTTAGTTGAGAAATACGATGTTGGAGAATATCAAAGAGGAAGAATTCATGCTTTGTCAGATGAAATTGAATTAGTATTTGGAAAAAGTAAAGGAGATCAATCTTTACTTACAGACTATTCGTAAATCTATCTTAGTTTGACATATTCATAAGCACCCAATTTGTTATCAAAACAGAACTTAACTTTTTGATAATCCTTTCTGAATGTTTTAACTTTTGAAAGTATTTTCTTTGGGTCTTTTTTATCAATTATAATTTGTTTTATGTATGAAGCAATTTCCTGCATCTCATTCTTTTTCATTCCTAATCGTGTAATTTCAGAAACTCCTAATCTAATTCCACCTGGATGGAAATAATTTCTACCAGCTTTAATATCTCCTGGAATGAGTTGTCTGTTTACAATAATGTTTGCTTTTTCTAAATCAGATTCTACCTTTCCACCATCAGAATAATCTAAAACATTTACAGCAATTTGGTGCGATTCTGTAAATCCTCTATTTTCTCCTAACACCTTGAAACCATGATCACTCAAGGCTTCTGCAAATATTTTGGCATTTTTAATTACTTCAACTGCATAATCTTTTCCAAATTCTAAGGCTTCAGCAAATGCAACTGCTTTTCCAGCCATATGATGAATATGATGACTACTAGTTAGTCCAGGAAAAGTTGCTTTTTTGATAACTTCTTCATGTTTTTCTGAACCCAAAACAAGTCCTCCTTGAGGACCAAACAAAGTCTTGTGAGTACTCATAGTCATTGTATCTGCTCCTTCACGTAGAGGATCCTGGAATTTTCCACCACCAATTAATCCTGCAACATGAGCTGCATCATAATTGATATGCATATCATAACTCTTTAAGAAATCTGATAATTCTTTGACAGGATGAGGAAACAAGAATAATGATCCACCAAACATTGCCATTTTTGGAACACGATTTTCTTTTTTGAGATCTTTAACTTTTTGTTTAGTTTTATCTACATCAATTGTCATTTCTTCAGTATTAAATGGATAGAATTCTATTTCTAATCCATGAACTAATCCAGCAGTTCCAGAATGTTCTTTCTTACCATGAGAGATATGTCCACCTGCTGGAATTGACGGTGCTAACATAATGTCTCCAGGATTTGTAAATGCAGAATAAACTGCCAAGTTTGCAACAACTCCTGAAATTGGTCTGACATCTGCAAATTTTGCTTTGAATAATTTTTTAGCTAATTTCATACATTCAAACTCTACTTCATCAATGTAGGTACAACCTGCATAGACTCTTTCTCCAGGCCATCCTTCTGCATATCTATTTCCAAAATCAGAAATTATTGCTTCTCTAACTGCTGGACTGGGGATATTCTCACTTGCAATTAATGGAATTGAATTTTCAAACCATTTGTGATGTTCTTTTAATTTTGTAAAAATTTTATCATAAGATTCTTTATTCTGGGATTTAACCATATTTTACAATTTTATTTTCCCAATTTAAAAACACCGATATTATTTTAAAATCATCGATCTTGATCTGGAAGGTATAAAAGGGGAATCATGAGTTTTGGCATCTATGGGTATGCAGGCAACTTCAAAAGGTACTATGCCTGTTGTTTTACTAAAAGAGGGTGGCACTGAAACTAAAGGACGTGAAGCCCAAAAAAATAACATTGCAGCAGCCAAAATTATTGCTGAAATTGTTCATTCTAGCCTTGGCCCAAGAGGCATGGATAAAATGCTAGTCGACTCATTAGGAGACGTTACAATTACAAATGATGGTGCTACCATCTTAAAAGAAATTGATGTACAACATCCAGCAGCAAAAATGCTAGTTGAAATCTCAAAAACTACAGATAATGAAGTTGGGGACGGTACAACTTCTGCTGTTATATTGGCAGGTGCTTTACTTTCACAAGCTGAATCATTAGTTGATTCAGATGTGCATCCAACAATAATTGTAGATGGTTATAGAAAGGCTGCAAGAAAAGCTAAAGAATATCTTGAAGAAATTGCAGAGACTATTACAGCAAATGATAAAACTATTCTAAATAAAATTGCAAAAACTTCAATGCAAACTAAACTAGTTAGAAAAGACTCTGATCAACTAGCAGATATTATTGTAAAATCAGTTCTTGCTGTTGCAGAAAAAGATGGTGAATCTTTCCAAGTTGACATTGATGATATTAAAGTAGAAAAGAAAGCAGGTGGCTCTATCAAAGATTCAACTATTATTCAAGGTATTGTTCTTGATAAAGAAATTGTTCATGGCGGCATGCCTAGATCAATTTCTGGTGCAAAAATTGCATTAATCAATACTGCATTAGAAATTAGTAAAACTGAAACTGATGCAAAAATTAACATTTCAAATCCTCAACAACTAAAAGCATTTTTAGATGAAGAACACAAAATGCTAAAAACAATGGTTGACAAAGTAATTGGTTCTGGTGCAAATGTAGTTTTATGTCAAAAGGGATTAGATGACATGGCTCAACATTATCTTGCAAAAGCTGGAATTATAGCTGTTAGAAGAATTAAAGAAAGTGATCTTACTAAACTTGCAGCAGCAACAGGTGCTAGAATAGTTACTAACCTTGATGATCTTTTTGAAAAAGATCTTGGTGCTGCTGAAATTGTCGAAGAAAGAAAAATTGAAGATGACAAATGGGTATTTGTTGAAGGATGTAAAAATCCAAAATCTGTGACATTACTTCTTCGCGCAGGCTCACAAAGAGTAGTAGATGAAGTTGAACGCTCTGTTCATGATGCATTAATGGTTGTAAAAGATGTAATTTTAAAACCTCAAATTGTTGCAGGTGGTGGTGCCCCTGAAACATATGCAGCAACAAAAATTAGAGGCTGGGCTAAATCTTTAGAAGGTAGAGAACAACTTGCAGCAGAAAAATTTGCAGATGCTTTAGAAGAAATTCCAATCACACTTGCTGAAAATGCTGGAATGGATCCAATTGATACTCTTACACTTTTACGTTCTAAACAACAGAAAGGAGAAAAATGGACTGGAATTGATGTAATGAAAGGTAAAGTTTCAAACATGAAATCAAGTGATATTATTGAACCACTTGCAGTTAAACTTCAAATTATTTCAGCAGCTGCAGAAGCTGCATGTATGATTCTTAGAATCGATGATGTTATTGCTACTCAAAAATCTGCAGGTGGACCACCTGGTGGAGAAGGTGGAATGCCACCTGGAATGGGTGGAATGCCACCTGGAATGGGTGGTATGGGTGGAATGCCTGACATGGGCGGAATGATGTAAATTATTTTGAAAACTTTTCAAACCTTTAATTGTTAATTATATTTACGAAAAATATTGAATCAACTATCTTCTAAAGCACTTACTGGATTCAAATACATTTACCTAATTGCATTTTTTGCATTACTTGCAGGATTTTTCCATCCAATAATCACTGGTACAAGTTTTGATGGAGTAATAATTGGAGTATTGGTATTGTTCGTAGGTCTTGCAGGTGGAGTTTTACTATACAGAGCTGCAACTTCTGAAAGTAAGAGAGTAATTTTTCTAGGGAGTGGATTTACTTTAATGGCTATTTCATTATATTATATTTTTCAATTAACTGGAAGAGCCTAAACATCAAAGTACAAATAAAATTCGTGTGGATGTGGTCTAATTGCTATTTCACGTTGATCTCTTCTTTCTAATTCTATGATTTTATCAATTACATCATTAGTGTAAATAGGATTAAGGAATTTTCTATCGCTCTCTAATTCATCTAATGCCTCACCCAGGCTTTTTGGAAGAACTCCAATTCCTCTTTTAGATCTATCTGATTTTGTCATCTTAAAAATATCATCACGAACTTGTTCTCCTGGATCCATTTTCTTCTTAATACCATCCATTCCAGCTGCTGTAACGGCTGCAAATACTAGGTATGGATTTGATGAAGGATCTGGTGCTCTAAACTCAAGTCTTTTTAGATTTGCATGTTGTTTTCCTTTGAGATGTTTTGGAACTCTTACAATGGCAGAACGATTTCCAGAACTCCATGCAATATATGCTGGAGCTTCATACCCTGGAACTAATCTGTGATATGAATTAGTTGTTGGGTTACCAATTGCAGAAAGTGCTTTTGCATGATTAATTATACCACCACAAAAGTATCTTCCAGTTTGGCTTAATTCAATTTCATCGTCTGGATCATAAAATACATTTTGTTTTCCTTTCCATAAACTAACATTAACGTGCATACCAGAACCTGCATCCATTGCAATTGGTTTTGGCATCATTGTTGCAACTTTTCCATATTTTTGAGCGACATTTTTAATTACATATTTGTATGATTGAGCAGCATCTGCAGCATTTGTCATGTAATCATATTTGATATCAATTTCACATTGTCCGGCTGTTGCTACTTCGTGATGATGGTTATCACATAAGATTCCAAAATTATTGCTAAGAATATTTACACATTCATTTCTATATGGTGCAAGAGTATCTGATGGAGTACTAGGATAGTATCCTTCCTGCAAACCCATAGGATATCCGTCACCTGATTGACTCCACGGTGCTTCTTTAGATTCAATTGAATAAGATTGACCTTTGTATGGTGTTAGGACATCCCAATGTACTTTATCAAATACAAAGAATTCAACTTCTGGACCCCAAGCACTACTATCGTAACCTTGAGTTTTGAGATATTCTTCAGCCTTTTGAGAAATTCCTCTAGGATCTCTTGATAATCGTCCTCTATTTTCTCCCCAGTAAACATCACATAGCATTCTAGCTGTTTTGTTTTCAGTCATCCAAGGAATAACTGCAAATGTACTTGGATCAGGTTTTAAAAGTAAATCTGAATCATCTATTGTAGTAAATCCAACAATTGATGAACCATCCAATTTTGGTAGTCCATCTCTCATTTGCTCTGGTGTAAAGGTATTTGCAGAAATTGTAGTATGATGAAAATGACCTGTAAGACCTGTAAACTGAAGATCGATAAATTGAATACCTTCGTGCTGAATTCGTGCAAAAACTTCATCAGATGATTGTGTAACTTGTATGGCTTTACCGTGGCTGACTTTATATGGCAATTTATACTTCAATCAAACACAAATACACTAGCAATTTAAGGATTAGGTAAGAAATGTCAGAATCAAATCAAATTGATATTCAGTCTTTACATCATGCAGTTTTACGTGAAACTGAAAATGATTCACTTTTAGAAATTGATCCAAATTTTTACAGAAATCTGGCTAATTTTATTGGAAATTTACAAAAACAAGAATTTGATGGAGTAGAAAACAAAGTCAAAGATACTATGGTAGAAATGGTTATAGAATTAACATCATTATTAATAGAAATTAGACTAGATAAAATTTCAAAATCCCCTAATTTAGAAATAAGCCATCTACTAGATGAAGAAAAATTTATTCTTGATTCACAAGAGGAACAAAAAGAAAGAACAGAAATGATTGTATCTGCAACAATTAATGGAAAATCAAAATTCCTAGAATCATTAGCTCAAAACCATAAAACAAAAAAAATCGTTATTAGATTCCTGCATGAAGTAGATGAAATTGTTGGCGCAGATCTTGAAAAATATGGTCCTTTTAAGACTGAAGATATAGCTACAATTCCATATGAGAATGCTCAGGCTTTAATTGCTAAAAATGTAGCAACTAAGGTTCATTTGGAAGACTAGATAGAAATTATACCTTTATCATCATAAAATATGTCTCATACAGGAGTCGAAGTATTTGATTTTCTTTTATATTCTATTTTTCCAGTAATTGGAATTTTTATTGTAGAAGTTATCAGCAGATTAGTTAAAGCTCCAAAATGGATAAAATTATGGATACAGGCTGTTGTATCAATCGGATTTGGAATATCATATGGTTTAGGAAGTCTAATTGATATTGATATTTGGTTTATTTTATCTCCCCCTCGAGATTTCCCAATGACAGCTATGGTGATGTTTGCACTTGCTATTGCTTTAATTTATCAAGGAAGAAGAGCAAAAATTTCTCCTGATAAAAGTCCGTATTGATTTTAAAATCTACCAAAAATTCGTTTTAAAATATTTGGTTTATTACGTCCACCGTCACGAATAACTTTTCCCTCTCCAAATCTTTTAGCTCTGATTTGACTGAGTTTTACACATCGATGTTCTTCAGGAAGTCTATGTTCTGCACAAAAAGGATCTTTACAATAATTACAATGAAATGGCATATCAGTTAAATCGCCACAATAAGCACATTTTTCAGCTTGCATATTTTGTAATACTATTTTTCTTTTAATAAAGATGTTAGAACTTTTCTTGAAATTTCTTAATGTCTAAACATTTTTACTATATTCAACCATAGTTTGCTTGAAGACTTAAGATGATTAAAGATAAAGTTGCAATTATTACTGGAGCAAGCAGTGGAATAGGATTTGCTACTGCTTTGGCCTTATCAAAGGCTGGTGCAAAAGTTGCCATAGGTGCTAGAAGAGTTGACAGATTAGAAGAACTTGCAAAAAAAATATCAGCTAATGGTGGAGAAGTATTTTATCAAAAATTAGATGTAACACAAAGATCTGAATGTGAAAATTTTGCTAAAGCAGTTTTGGAGAAATGGGGCTCTATTGATATTCTTGTGAATAATGCTGGATTGATGCCTTTGAGTTTATTCAAAAGTCTCAAAGTTGATGAATGGGATAAAATGATTGATGTGAATATTAAAGGCGTATTGTATTCTACTGGTGCTGTAATTTTACATATGAAAGAAAAAAAATCAGGACATATAGTTAATCTTTCATCAGTAGCAGGAAGAGTAGTTTTTGCAGGTGGTAGTGTTTATTGTGCAACTAAATATGCAGTTGCAGCATTTAGTGAAGGACTAAGACAAGAGTTTAGTGTTCGCTCTAACATTAGAGTGACTAGTATTGAACCAGGAGTTGTTGCAACAGAACTTACTGATACGATTACCGATGAATCCCTACAAGGATTTGTTGAAAATGCAAAAAAGATGGAATCTTTACAAGCAGAGGATATCGCAAATGCAATTTTGTATGCAGTTGATTCTCCATCACATGTAAATGTAAATGAAATTTTAATACGACCTACAACTCAAGCACTCTAAGTTGGCAAACATTCCACACGTTGTTATTTTAGGAGGAGGATTTGGTGGACTCTCAGCTGCAAATGAATTAAGAAATGCATTACCATCATCGCAAGTGAAAATCACTGTAATTGATAAAAAAGATTGGTTTATGGTAGGATTTGTAAAATTATGGATCATAAATGGAACTCGAACTTTTGAAAATTCAACTGGATCATTAAATGAATTACAAAAAAAAGAAATCGATTTTATCAAAGATGAGATTTTATCAATTAATCTTGAAGACAAAAATATAACAACAAAAACTAATGAAATATCATTTGATTTTCTAATTATTTCCATGGGAGCAGTATTAGCTCCTCAAAGAATTCCTGGATTAGAACAAAATGGATTTAATCTCTATGATCATAATCATCTTTTAGAAATTCGTAAAAAACTTGAGAGTATAGAATCTGGAAAAATTGCAATATCTATAATGGGGATGCCCTACAAATGCCCTCCAGCACCTTTTGAGGCTAGTTTATTGATAGATTCCATGCTAAGAAAAAGAGGAGTTCGTGATTCTGTACAAATCGATTTCTACAGTCCTGCTCCTATTACTTTACCAGCTGCTGGGCTTGAAGTTAGTAAACAAATTCTTGAACTAGTAAATTCTGAACAAATTGTTTTTCATAATTCATGCAAAATAAAATCTGTTGAATCTAAAAAATTAATATTTGAAAATAGTGAAGCTGATTTTGATTTACTATTAGCTGTTCCACCACATATTGCTCCCAAAGTAATCTATGATTCTGGATTGGCAAAAGCATCAGGATTTATTCCGATAGATAGAGATTGTAAGACACCGTTTGAAAATGTATTTGCAATAGGTGATGTAACTAGTTTAACTGTTGTAGAAAATATGGCAGTTCCAAAAGCTGGAATTTTTGCAGAAGGAGAAGGTATTACAGTTGCTAAAAATATTATTTCAAAAATTCAATCAAAAGAAGAATCTGTATTATTTGATGGGAAAGGTGGTTGTTTTATTGAATCCGGTAGAGATACTGCATCTGTAATTGAAGTTGACATGTTTTCACAATCAAAACCTACAACAAGTCTTACAGAGTTAACATCTGACAATCTTTCTAAAAAAATAGAATTTGAAAAAGAAAGATTATCAAAATGGTTATAGTTTATTCGTCTGAATCTTTATTTTTTGAAAGATGTTCTAAAATTGCTTTAACTCCTACATCTAATTCTTGAGTGTTACTTGAGAGATTGAGTTTTTCTGGAATATTATTTTTAAAATCTTCAGCTTCTGATTCAATACTTCTTCTTTGAACACAATCTAGATGATCTTGATCTGTGGCTGATATTTTATTACAAATATTGCAAAATTTCATAAATTCTATAATTAATACGACGATTTAATAATTTCATTTTGTGCCTCTGAAGCGAGGGATCGTAGTCTAGCTTGGTATGATTCTAGTCTGGGGGACTAGTGGTCGCAGGTTCAAATCCTGCCGGTCCCATTATAATTTTAAAACTTTTAATAAATTATCAAAATTTACTCTTGTTTTTTCTTGTTTGTATAATTTTAAAGCATCAATAATTTTTTCTTTAGATGAGTTTTTGTAAATTTTTTGAGCAGTTCTTGCAATTCCTGATCCAATGAAAAAAGCTTGAGTTATTGATGTGACATTAGATGGTTTTCTTTTTGTACTGGAACTTTCAAAATCAATTATTGAAACTTTACTCTTACCTACAATGACATGTTTAGAAATATTACTTAGTTCACCGTGATCAAAACCTATTTGATCTAATCTATAACAATCTTCTAAAATACTTTTTATTGTAGATTTTAATTTTTTCACACTTCCAGTTCCACTTAACATCTCAATCCAATTACTAAATTTTTCTCCATCAAGATATTCCATGATTAAGAAATTTTTACTTACATCAAACATTTTAGGACCAACATTAACTGAATTCACTAATTTTAATAAAACACCCTCATTCTTCATTCCTTTTCTTTGAGAATCTATTCTTCTAATTTTTAGAGCAACTTCTTTGTTACCCTTTTTTGCAATAACTACAACACCCACGTACCCTTTTCCTAAAATTGCCAAATTTCCAAGTGTTGTTGGACCTCTAAAAGAAATTGATTTTATTTTTAGTTTTTCTAGTTCATTAATTCTTGATTTGATTTGACGATTTGTTGCATTTGGATATCCTAAAATTTTTGAGTAAGGCTCTTCTACAAATTTCTTAATTGAAATAAAGGAGTGTGCCATCTACTGAAATTAATTCAGCTGTTTCCTCTTTAATTGATTTGCTTAGATTTTTACTTCCTACTGACACAGTGAAACCTCGTTTAAAATCACTTTGAAGACCATTTGGTATGCCTACTTGAAGATTATTTTTCAAAAATTCTTTCATAAAATTAACTGCATCATTATGTTTTCTTTTTCCTAATGAAATTATTTTTCTATTATTTCCAACCCATACTAATTCTGCATTTTTCAAATTTTTAGAAATAAAACTATGCGTACTATCTTCTCTGAAAAATTCTGGTCCTTTTTTTGCATATATTTGACTAATTTTTGTAGATTCTAAAAAAAACAAGAGATAGGCTTCTTTTTGTTGATCTGTATGAGATTTACTTCGTAATACGGTGAATCCACCTAATTCTAATTGCGTAGATAATGTAGAAGTTGCTCGTTTAATTTGACCCCAAATAATATCTGGACTTCTAGATTTAAAATTGAATTTAACCACTAACACATTATTCCAATATTTTTTTGAGACTTTAGATTTTTTATTCTTAAAAAATTCTAAAACTGCTTTTTCTTTGAATGCTCTTGAAATAAGAATAAATTTTCCAATATTTTCATCAGAAATAGCCGCTGCTAAATTTCTATTACTGTCGATTGGATCTATAACAACAATTGAAGTATCAAATGTTTTAGAAGTTTTTCCAATAATTTGATTTTCTTTAATTTTTGAAATTGATTTTATAAGATTTTCAAAATTTCCAAATTCCAAAATTAAAACTTCTGAAATATACCCACTGAATCCTTGTTTAGCTATTTCTGCTCCATAAATTCCATTTGACTTTAGAAATGTTTTTAGAACTCTAACTTCGTTTCTCATTTTTAGAGTTAATGATTTTTCCATGAATTTAGTATGAAATGGTGATCTATCAGCAGCACTTTTCCATTCTCCAATCTTTACATCATAAAATGGAACTATGTTGATCTTTGTATTTTTAATTTTAGCTTCAACATAGGGATGTTGAGAATATCTAACATAGGGATGATATTTTTTCAATGAATTAAAACCAATTTTTTTAGAAATTTTTTCAAATTTTTCTTCTGATATATTTTTTTTAAATTTTATAAAAATATCAATATCTGCATCTTTAGATAACCAAGTACCTTTAGCAAATGATCCTCCAAATTCTAATCCAATTACTTCTGAATATTTTTCAATTTCTTTTTTAACTAAATCATATGCCAATTTTGCAATTTTCTTTTTTGATTCTTCTATAATTTTTGAAGGAATTACAGTTTTAGAAACTTTAGAAATTATTTGTTTCATTTTTTAGCTCCTACCTCCAACAAATCTGAATAAATTGGTCCATTTGGTGAAAGTATACTTTTTTTCAATTTAATATTTGAAACATTTTGTATTCCAAAATTTACCATTTTATTATCTTTCAATTCTCCTGATATATCTCCAATCTTCTTTTTAATTCTAAATACTGTGATATGAGGTTTGAATGGTTTATCTGAAAAAAATCCTAACGGTTCTAACATTTTTTCTACTTTTTTAGATAGTTGAATTAACATATTTCCACCATTATCATCTGTTCCAATCCAAACCACCCTTGGAACTTTAGGTTTAGGAAATGCACCAATTTCTTTTAGATTAACATTAAAACTTGAAAATTCTATAGTTTGAAGGGCTTGAATAATTTTTTGAGTCATTTCATTTGAAATTTCTCCTAAAAATTGTAAAGTAAAATGCAAATTTGTTAATTCTACAGGTTTGGCATCAATTTTGATATTTTCTTGAAATTTCTTAATTGAATTTATCACTTCATTATTTGTAATTTCAATTGCTACAAAGACGCGCATCATAACATTTTTTGAAGTATGTTTATAATTATTTCCGGTAACTTCATAGACGAGCCTTTTTTTTGATAAATATTGACAAAACTAATTGTATGTTTAACAGGAATGCCAGGAGCTGGCAAGTCTACCATTGCAGAAGGATTAGAATCCAAAGGCTATGAGACTATCAATATGGGTAATGCTGTCAGAGAAGAGGCAAAAAAAAGAAATTTAGAATCAACTAGAGAAAATTTAGGAAAGTTAATGCTTGAGCTAAGAGAAAAAAATGGTCCTGGTGCTATAGCAGAATTAGTTAAACCACAAATAGAATCTTCAACTTCAAATGTAATTCTAATAGATGGAGTTAGATCAAATGATGAAATTCAAATATTAAAAAAATATGGTACAGTAAAATTATTAGCAGTTCATGCTTCTACTGATACTAGATTTGATTTTTTACAAAAACGAGGAAGATCAGATGATCCTCAAACAAAACAACACTTTGATGAACGAGATAATCGTGAGTTAGGTGTTGGGATAAGTAATTCAATTGCACTTTCTGATTATGCAATATCTAATGTTGGTATAACAAAAGAAGAATTAATTAAACAAACTTTTGAAATTATTCAAAGTTGGATACAATGAACATTCCAACCATTAAATGTAAAGTAGAAATAATTTGCCCAGTAAATTTATCTGAAGATCTTGATAAAATAAAACAAGCAATTTCTAATATTTTTCCAGATTCAACTATAAAGAATGAAATTTTTTCAATTAAAGCACAATCAAATGAATTAAAATCCTTAAAAAAAATTTCTGAGACAATTTCTTCTTCTCAATCTCAAAAAATTTACACACGTAATTTAGAAAATAATTTAGAAGGCGATAGTACTTGGTTTTTTCTAAATAAACAAGCAGCTTTTGTTGGAATAGTGGCAATATGTGATGAAGCTGAAGAATCACCTCTTGGTCCAATCAAGGTGACCCTGACTTCATCAAATATTGATGCGGTAATTGATTGGATATCCTTTCTAAATTAATAAAAACTAGCTAAGAAAATTCACTTCTTTTTGACTATTTTTTTTAGTTTGAATGTAAAATCTACTTTTTGAAACTACTCATTGATGTTCATTAAACTAGGCATAATTGTTGGAATTGTAATCTTGGGAGGCATGATATTTTCAAATGAAATTGATATCTTTCTCCCTACTACATCTGCAACTGTGGTTGATTCTTTAAAAAATGATATGAATATTTTTGGCACCAAGGCTTTAGATTCTGTAGAACAAAGAATCGATTCATCAATTGATAAGATTGTAAATAAAACAAGTGAATCAATATCAAATGAAATTAGTAATGTTGGAGATAAAGTAAGTAATGAAATTTCTGATGTCAAAGAATCATCTCAAAAATCAATTAAAGAAAAAGTTTCTAATTTTGACCCTATAAAATCAATTCAAAATATTTTTACTGGTAGTTCAAATTTAGACTCTATTAGCCAATCTAGCAATGTTTCAACTCAAAATATTGTTTCTATAATACCTGGGACTCTTTCTTTATCTACCAAACAACAATCTGATGATAATATTCTTCTTCAATATCTTGATACAACTGGAAAAACAAAAAGCGTCAATGTAGTTATTAGAACTACAGATCGAGAAATATTTTCTGGAACATTTTACACTTCAGTATTTGATACAAATGTAAATGATGCAACAGGAATTCCATATTACATAGATATGATTGTTGAACATGAAGATTATGGAACTGTTACTTCATCAGTTTATAATCCTGGAGATTCTTCAGATACCAAAATTAGTGGTATATTTTCTCAATCATAATTTATTTTTAAATAATGAAACTAGTTTTGGTAATGTTTCTGCACTAGTTTTTCTAATTATTTCATTCATTTCTTTGGACATTTCAGTATTTTCTGGATTTATTTCAATTAATGTTGCATTGTTTTGTTTTGCATAAAGTGGTAATGTATTTGCTGGTGATACTACAAGTGATGTACCTACTACTATCATCAAATCACATTGACTTGCAAAATCTATAGCATTTTGCCATACATCTTGTGGTAATGGTTCTCCAAACCATACAACATCAGGTCTAAGTATATTTCCACATTTACAAAGCGGTGGCAAGTTAGAAATTTCTGTTAAAATTTCTTCTTTATAGTTACAAACAGAGCATTTGATCTTTACCATACTACCATGTAGCTCCAATACCTCGGAACTTCCAGATTTTTGATGTAATCCGTCAATATTTTGTGTTAGAATCGTAACTTGAGCATATTTTTCTAGTTCAGCAATTGCCTTATGACCAGGATTTGCGTGTGCCTGAAAAACATTCTTCCTTCTTTCATTATACCACTCCCATACCAGTTTTGGATTATCATAAAATGCATCTATTGTGGCTAATTTCATTGCATCATGATTTCTCCATAATCCATCCTTTCCTCGAAATGTGGGAATTCCACTTTCTTGTGAAATTCCAGCCCCTGTTACAAAAACAATTTTTTTATAATTTTTAATTTGATCTTTAATTGAATCAAACATTTTATTTAATTTCAATCTCTAAGAGATCTTTAGCTGTTATTACTGAATTATGAATTTCTTGTGCTTCTTTCAAATGCCCTTCTTCGTCTTTGTATCTAGCTGAAAAATGTGTCAAAATTAAATTTTTTACTTTAGCATTTTTCCCCAATGTTGCAGCTTGTTTTGCAGTAGAATGACATGTATCTTTAGCTCTGTCTTTTTCTTCATCTAGAAATGTTGAATCAAATACTAGATAATCACAATTTTCAAAAAATTTTTCTAATTCTATAGTTGGCATTGTATCACCAGAAATTCCAATTTTTTTACCTGGACGCTTTTCTCCTAATACCTGATTTGGCTTTATTATTTTATCATTAATTATAATATCGTGGCCTTTTTGTAAATCATTCCATAGTTTTCCTTCAGGAATTTTTAATTGTTTAGCTTTATCAAGATTAAATTTTCCAGGTTTATCTTTTTCTTCAAATAGATATGAGAAAGCAGTTACTGAATGATTTGCTTTACAGACACGGACAGAAAATTTTTCATCTTCAAATATTTTTCCTTCTTTAATAATAGTTATTAAAACAGGAAATGATAATCCAAAATTTAAGACTTTAATATTTGCTCCAATAAATTCTTCAATTCCATTTGGCCCAAAAATTTCTAATGTTTCAGTTCTATTTTGCATAGACATTGTTTGTAATAATCCTAAAATCCCTACACAATGATCTCCATGCATATGTGTAACAAACAACTTCATTTTTTTATTCCATCCTAAACCAGATTTCATAAATGATATTTGAGATGCTTCTCCTGCATCAAACATTAAGATCTCACCATTTCTTTCTAAACAAATACACGATAATCCTCTATTTTCAGTAGGTTGGGCAGCTGATGTTCCTAAGAATACAAGTTTCATTTTATCAGAATTGTTCTTGTCAAGCTTTTATGCCTATAGATATGATATTTTTTTAATCCACTTAATTTTGAGTTAAAATCCATTTCTTTTTTGTACATAATTGCTACTCTTTTTCGTTTAGGTAGGATTGAGAAAAATTTCTTTAAAATTTCTTGAGGTTTTTCTGATGTTTTTGAAGCTGTTCCATATGGTAGATCAGTAACAATTCCATCAAATTTATCAGATATTTTTGATAATTCTTGAAATTCTGAGTTTAAAATTTTTGAATGATAATTATTTATCTTAACATTTTCTTTAGCAATTTTACACATTTTTTCATCAAAATCCAACCCAATTCCATGAATCCCCATGGATTCTGCTTCAAGTAGTGTAGTGCCTGTTCCACAAAATGGATCACATATTGTCTCTCCTTTTTTCATTCCAATCAAATTTATCATTACCCTGGTTAATTTCCAATCTAATTCATGAGGATATTTCTTCATTTTTCTTGGTCTTACTTGTTTTTTAACTCGTTTTGAAAATCCAAAAAAGTTTTCATTATTTGTAAAAATCAAGTATACTGTAATGTCTGGATTTTCTAAATTTACTTTTGCATGAGAAAATTTAGATATCATATCTCCCATAGAACTTTCTAATTCTGGAGTGTTGAATTGATTTGATGATAAATTAACCACTCTGCAAACAAAACTTTTTGCATTTTTTAAAACTCCAATATTTTCTTCATCTAAAAATAATCCTGACATTTTTCGTAAAATTTGTCCAGAAGTTTTTACAAAAGTAGCACGTTTTGCTATTTCATTTCCATTTATTTTAGATTGAACAATTACTAAATTAGAAATTATTTTAATTTTAGAAAATCTATCATACATTTTTGCAATTGCAGTAATTTCATCTATTGCAAGTTCCAGATAGTCTTTAGATAAAACAAAAAAACTTTCTGGCATAATTAAATTGCCTTTGCAATGGTATTAGAAATATCTACAATGGATGTTTTTCCTGGAATAGTGTTTGCACTAATAATTTTTGTAACGCCTGCTTTTTTGATTTTCTTTTCAGCATCATTCATTAAAAGTGCATGAGTACATGCAACATAGACTTTTTTACATTTTTGTTTTTTAAGAAATTGTGTAGCTTTAACAATACTTTCTCCTGTACTAATCATATCATCAACTAAAATTAAATCTCTATTTGCTACATCAATATTCTTTGTTTTTATCTGAACTTTTCCTGTTTTTCTATCTCTTGTTTTTTCTAAAGCAATGTATTTTGAGCCTAATTCTTTAGCAAATTCTTTAGCTCTTTCTTTTCCTCCTTGATCTGGTGATACAACTAAAGGATTTTTCAGGCTCAATTTTTTAATATATTGTACAAGTTCAGGAATTGCAGATACATTCTTTGTTTTTATCGTAAAATGCTTGAAACCTATCATACTGTGAATATCAACAGCTATAATTTTTGATGCACCAGCACCTTTGAATAATTTTCCCAATACTTTCATTGTTATGATTTCTCCTGGTAAAAATTCCCTATCTTGTCTTGCATATCCCATATAGGGAATTACAGCAATTACTTCAGAGGATGTTTCTTTAGCTTTTGAAATTAGTGATAATGCCTGAATTAGATTTGTATCAACTGGAGGGTAAATTGATTGTACGACAATAGATTGTTTTTTAGATATTTTTCCATTTAGTGTTATTTTACTCTCACCATCAGCAAAAATTCTAATTTCTGATTTTACATGATTTGCCTTTATTTTTTTAGATAGTTTTTTTGCTAAATCTTCAGAAGATTTACCTGCAATTACTGATAATTTACTCAACAAGAAAATGTGAATTAATGGGATTCTTAAGTTTTGAGAAGATCACTCACTTTCGCCACTACCGTGACCAATATCTCCAATACCATATTCATCAATGACCTTATTTCTTTGATCCTTTAACTTGTCAATTTCTTCTTGTTCACGTTTTTCATCTCCTTGATATACTGTTCTAATTGGCCATGGAATTCTAATATCATATTTTTTAAACTCTTCATACATGATCATTCTCATATCAGTTTTAGTTTTGAATTGTGCACCGTAATCTCTAACATAAACCCATAATGAAAAATCTAATGCAGAATCATTAAACTGATTAAATCTTACAATTGGTTGATTAATATCTACGTGAATATCTTTATCACAACCACAACTTGGTCGGTTATATTCCAAATATGGACATCGAATTTGTCTGATAAGATGTTTACCTTTACCATCAACAACTTCTTTCATTGCACGTTTTCCAACTTTTACAAGAATAGCTGAAACTTGTTTAGGATCATTAAGATAAGAAACACCAACATCTACAATTGCAGGTACCATCTTTATTCCCTGTGTATAATTAATTACCTGTGCATTGACTAATTGTCTTGTTGGAATTATTGCGATAGATTCGTTTAATGCATCTCGAAGATATGTTACTCTAGGTGTAATTTTGTGTACATAACCATTATATCCTGTATCAAGTTTTATGCGCTCACCTTCAACAAATATCTTATCTTTTCTAATGAGAAAATATGCAAAATAATTTTGCAAGGTTTCTTGTAATGCTAACCCTACACCAATTGCCATTCCTCCTGTAGCCGTAGCAAGAACAATCAAATCAACCCCCCACCAAGCAACAACTCCTATAATTGTTATAATAAAAATTCCGACTGGAAGAATTTGTTTTGCTGATTTTGGAATACCTTCTTGTTTCTTTCTTGCATATCCTGGAGGACGAGAACTTGGAATTATTGGTTCAAATTCATTCTCTCTCTTCTCTTCTCTCCATACATCAATAGGAAACATCTCATCAGGTTTTGCACCTGGTTTTAACTTTCTTCCAGATTGATTGTTACCAGTGATACAGTTTTGATAATATTTCTCATATTTTGAACGTTCAGATTTTTTCCATTCTTCAAATGGCTTGTCAACTAATTTTTCATATCCCCCAATTGGATTTCCTTTTGTTGTTCTGAATTGCTCTAACTCTAACTTACCTTCTTCTGTTTGCATCATTTCTTTGAATTTATTTTCTTCAATTTCTTCTGGAGTAACATTTGGTGGAACCCATTTGTACAATCTATGAAATAGATCTTTGTCATCATCAACAAATCCTCTCATATCAAACCAAACATCAAAATCTTCTTTTTCTAACCCAGATTTTTCACGTTTGTTTAAAGCAATTGGGATAAGATGAGAAATTGTATAACCTATTACCAAAATGTTGAATGTGTTGAGAATCTTTGCAAATGTTTCTGCAGGTGATACATCTTCACCTTCAATAATTGATAAATTTTCTCCAAATAAAACTCCCGTTTGTATATGTACATTAATTGTAGTGATTAATGCGATTGCAAAAAATGGTAGAATTGCTCTTCGTACAAATCGAGAAAGGTGTGGTCTTTGATAATAAATTTTTTGAGAGCCAACCCAAGTAGAAAATTTACTATAGCCAATAGATATTCCAACTATTCCTATAATCATTATAGAAAATGCAATTTGAAGTGATTCATTTGATGCTAAAAGCTGTGAAACTGTTTCAAACTCTCCAATTGGAATTTGTGACAAGTTTTCTTCAGCCATGTATAAGCACCATTCTAATCAAATTCATGTTCTAGAATACAAAGGTAACCTCTATTACCATTTCTACACCATTTTTTATAAAATCAATAAATTTTATGCGTAAAAATCTTGTAAGGTTTAACAAGGGTAATCATACTAATTACAAAATGACCTACCAAGAAACAGTATGGACTAATTCACCATCTCTGAAATCTTATACATTATCAAATTTTCGTACACTTCCACAAATTCAAAAACTAAGTGAAGAAACTCAATTTGAAATGGAGGTTGTAGGAAATGTTTTACCTTTCAAAGCAAATAATTATGTCGTTGAACAATTAATTGACTGGAATAATATTCCAAACGATCCAATCTTTGTCTTAACATTTCCTCAAAAAGGAATGCTAAAACCAGAACATTATGAAAAAATGGCAACTGCCTTAAAAAATAATTTAGATAAAAAAGAAATTACAGTAATTGCAAATGAAATTCGTTTACAACTAAATCCACATCCTGCAGGTCAAATGGAACTAAACGTTCCAACATTAAAAGATGGAACCAAATTATTTGGAATGCAACACAAATACAAAGAAACTTGTCTCTTTTTCCCTAGTCAAAGTCAAACATGTCATGCATATTGTACTTTTTGTTTTAGATGGCCACAATTTGTTGGTATGGATGAAATGAAATTTGCCATGCAAGAGGGAGAACAATTGGTTCAATATGTAAGAGAACATCCAGAAATTAGCGATGTGCTTTTCACTGGTGGCGATCCAATGATAATGAAAGCAAAAATTTTCTCAAAATATATTGATGCTCTAATTGATGCTAAACTTCCAAATCTCAAAACAATTAGAATTGGAACAAAGGCACTAGCATATTGGCCATACAAATTTTTAACAGATTCTGATTCTCAAGAAATGTTAGATATTTTTAGAAAAATTACTGATAACGGATTGCATCTTGCATTTATGGCTCACTTTAATCATTTGAATGAATTATCAACTGATGCAGTAAAAAATGCAATTAAAGAAATAAGAAAAACAGGAGCACAAATCAGAACCCAATCTCCTCTATTAGCACATATCAACGATGATGCAGAAATGTGGACTAAAATGTGGAGCAAACAGGTTCAATTGGGATGTATTCCATACTACATGTTTGTAGTTAGAGATACTGGGGCTCAACATTATTTTGGAATTCCTCTGGTAAGGGCTTATGAAATTTTCAAAAAAGCATATTCTTCAGTTAGTGGATTAGCTAGAACTGTTCGTGGACCAAGTATGTCTGCTACTCCAGGAAAAGTGCATGTAATTGGAACTGCAAATTTAAATGATCAAAAAGTAATTGTTTTGCGATTTTTACAGGGTAGAAATCCTGATTGGGTACAAGTACCATTCTTTGCTAAATATGATGAAAAAGCAATTTGGTTAGATGATTTGAAACCAGCACTTACTGAAAAATTCTTCTTTGATGATGAGATGAAAAATTTCAAAGCAACACATCCAATTGAAGATTATCCTGAATCTTAGAATTAACCTGACCAACTTGACAATTCTATCTTACAAGACACTATTAGTAAAATAACTTGTAAAAATTATTAAATTGAACATAGATCAAGTATTACAAACTATTAAAGATGAAAGTATATCATTCATAGATTTTTGGTTTGTAGATATTTTTGGTGAACTTCATAGTGTTGGAATGCCAAGCTATGCAATTGACAAAAATAGTTTTGTAAATGGTCTTGAAAAATTAGATGCAAGTTCTATTGTTGGATTTAAATCTGTGAATAATTCAGATATGATTCTATTACCTGATCCATCATCATTTAGAATTCTTCCACAAGAATATGATCCTGGAACTCGTAAAAATGCAAGAATATTTTGTGATCTTTACGATGGTAGTACAAATAAAGAATCTCGATATAATCGGGACTCGAGAGGAATAGCACGTAAATCATCAGAAAAACTTCAGGAATTTGGATTAACTCATACTAATTGGGGTCCTGAAATAGAATTTTTTGTTTTTGATGCCATCAATGTTTATCCATCACCTTATGCTGCAACTCATGCTGGAGGAGGTTCAGGCTATTCTATAGAATCTAAGGAATCGCCATGGGCAAAAGGAAATGTAAGTACTGCAATATCTTTCAAGGAAGGATATTATCCATCACAACCCAAGGACACCCTCGCTGGATTTCGAAAAGATGTATGTGATGATTTGTATCATTATTTTGGAATAAAAATTGAAGCTGAACATCATGAAGTGGCAACTTCTGGTCAATGTGAAATCAATCTAGTTTATGATGAAATGATTACAATGGCTGATAATGTAATTGCTGTCAAAAATTTAGTAAAAGTTAAAGCAAAAAGAAAAAACAAAGTTGCAACATTTATGCCAAAACCTATTTTTGGTGATAATGCATCTGCTATGCATACTCATCAAAGTTTATGGAATGAAAATACGAATGTAATGTATGATAAAGATGATGATTTAGCACAGATGAGTCAAACTGGAAGATATTATGTTGGAGGAATTCTAAGTCATGCTGCAGCATTATGTGCAATTTCAAATCCTACCACAAATTCTTACAAACGTCTTGTTCCTGGATTTGAAGCACCAGTCAATGTTTGTTGGGGATTAGCTAATCGTTCTACAGCCATTAGAGTTCCTATGTATAACAGAAATCAAGAAAAAAGTAAAAGAATTGAATATCGTGTACCTGATCCAACTGCCAACATCTATCTTTTAGAGGCTGGACTATTGTTAGCAGGATTGGATGGAATAAAAAATAAAATTGATCCAGGAGATCCTATTAAAGAAAATGTATACAAACTTTCTTCAGAAAAGAAAAGAGAATACAATATTGGTGCTTTACCTATATCATTAAAAGGCGCACTTGACTCTTTGGCTAGTGATTCTAAATTTTTAGATGAGGTTTTTACAAAAGATTTCCTTGAACAGTATTCTGAATTAAAATATAAAGAATATTCTGCATTTGCACAAACTCCTACGGCTTGGGAAGTTTCAATGTATGCAGATGCATAATTGGTACAAACATCAATTATTCTATGAAAATTAATAGAACATTTTTAAAATCAAATTTTGTTTTCTTAATATGAAATTAAAATTATTAATTTTATTCATGTTAATTATTCCAAGTTTAGCTGGAATTGCATATGCTCATACAATTGATTCTGTAGGTGATTATAGAGTAGAAATTGGTTGGATGAATGAACCAGTTGTCTCAGGAGAAACTAATGCCGTTGAATTCTATGTTAGTCCCCTAGAACATGGTATAGAACTTGAAAATCAAGTTTTTCAAAATGGAATTACAGGATTAAAAAATACAGTAAAAATCAAATTACTTTTCAAGGATGAAAGTATTATACTTCCTTTATCACCTGATCATAATATTCCCGGAAAATATTATGCATTTGTTAATCCAACTGTCTCAGGATTTTATCAAGCAAATATTTTGGGAACAATTGTTGATACTCCGATTAGTCTATCGATGCATCCACCAAAAGTTGCTGAACGATCATATATTGAATTTCCTGAACCTTCTGACATTACAATAACACAAATGATTGATGGACATACTGCATTAATTGAAGATCTAAATGATCTTAAGGAATCTGTAGATATTCTAGAAGAAACACAATCAAACAATGGAGGATATGCTGGTATTGGAGTTGGACTTATTGGAATTGCTATTGCAGTAATTGCACTTGTAAAATCTAAGAATTAATTCGAATTTGATATCTCAGTATTTTTTTTAAAAGAATATTTCAATAATATTGGACCGATGAATATAGTGCCTAAAATTACAAAAATTAATGTTGAAAAAATACTATCAGAAATAATTCCATAAGCTAATCCTATTCCTGCAGTGATAAATGCAATTTCACCTCTAACTATCATTCCATATCCTATCCTCAAACCTTTGTTTTTGTCTTTGAGAAGAATAATAGCTGGAATTCCAGAACCTAAAATTTTACTAAAAACTGCAATTATTAAAATTACTGAAAACAAAACCAAATCAATATTCATAATATTTGAGATATCTACATGTGCACCCATTATTGCAAAGAAAAATGGCGCAAAAATAATTTGTAATTCTCCAACAAATTCTCTAACTTGTCTTGCTAATTTTGAACCTGCAAGTCCCATTCCTGCTGCAAATGCTCCTACAATAGGATTAAGGCCTATAATTGAAGCAATAGCTGCCATACCAAACGCTGATCCTAATGCAGTTCCTTGTTTTGTTCCACGAGATTCAAGAGATGTTGGTTTTGTTGTTGCTATTGCATGAACTATTTTTGGAAGTAAAAATACAGCACTTAACAGTAGAATAATCCATAAAATTAATGATTCTGATACTTCAAACAATACTGTCTCTAGTGATGGAATAGAATGTGCAATTACTATAGAAATTATAGATGATAGAATAGCTAATCCTAGTACGTCATCAAGTACTGCAGCATTAACCAAAATAGTTCCCTCTTTTGTTTTTTCTTTTCCTAATTCTCCTAAAATTGTTACAACTGCTGCAATACTTGTTGCACTAAGTGTTGCTCCAATAATCATTGCAACCATCCAATCAATTCCAAATAAAACAGAAATCCCATATCCCAGTCCTAATGGAACCATTACTCCTGCTGTACCGATTATTACAGCTTGAATTCCTGCATGTTTTAAACTAGAAAAAGTAAAATGAAGACCAGCTGAAAATAAAATTATAATTCCAGCAATTTGCCAAAATGACAACATTAAGTCACTTAGTTCTACTAATGGTCTATCAAAAAATGATATCAAACCTCCTAATGCAAATGGACCTAAAATTATTCCACCAATTACAAAACCAATTATTTCAGAAATTCCAAAGTGTTTACAAATCCTACCTAACATCATTGAAGGAATAACTAAAATTAAAATTCCTACTAAGGTTGGAATTGCATCAAATTCTGTTACCATTAAGAATTAGGCTTAATCTGAATTATTAAAACTAATTTCAAGAATCAAATTTGAATATATCATTGAGATTTAGGCTTGTAATTTTTTGAAATCTTGTAAAAAATTGCACCAATTCCTATAATTGCAATACCTACAACCACAACTTCAATTCCAAATTGGAATGCCATATACACTGAAATTCCTACTCCAAATAATGGAAGAATTGGAAATTTTCCAATATTGATAGGAACTTTGAATTTTCGTTCAATATCAGGTTCTGTATAACGTAAAACAATTACAGCTAAATTTACAGCAGCAAATGTAATTACAATTGCAAAAACTGTAATGTTTGCAACAATAACAATATCTCCAATCAATGTAAAAGCAATTGATGTAATTAGAATCACAATCACAGCCATCCAAGGTGTTTTTGTTTTAAAATGAACTTTTTCTAAAATAGATGGAAATACTTTTTCTTTTGCCATACCATAAAAAATTCTTGAACCTGCAATGAGTGTAATCAAAACTGTATTGGTAATAGCAAAAAGGGCAATAGCCGAAAGTAGAATATGTGCCTCTGATCCTAAACCTCTTTCTGCTACTAATGCAATTGGAGCAGCTGAAGTTGCAAGTTCTTCCCAATTTACAACTCTAACTACAGCTAAAGAAACTAGTATGTATAAAATTCCAGATATCACAACTGAAAGAATTATTGCTTTAGGAAGTGTTCTTTTAGGTTTTTTTACTTCCTCTGCTATGTTTGCCATATCTTCAAATCCAATAAAAGCAAAAAATAGCAAAACAAATGCAATTATAATTCCTGAAAAACCAGTTGGACTTTCAGTATAATTTACAGGTTCAGGATTAGCAAAAGTAAAACCTATTATGATTATCAGAATCAATCCAGAGGCTTCGATAATTGTAAAAATAGTATTTGTCCATGCTGATTCTCTAATTCCAATAAAATTTACTATTGAAAGAATTATCAGCAAACCAATTGCTGAAATAATTATTGGAATGTTTACAAATTCAGCAAAATATCCACCAAATCCTAATGCAACTGTTGCAGCAGTAATTATGGATGTAATAGCAGTTAGCCAACCTATTAGGAAAGCAAAAAAATTATTTTTAAATGCATTTTTTATGAAAACATATTCAGCTGCTGCTTTAGGAAAAATTGATGATAATTCAGCATAACTAAATCCTGCAAACAATGCAACAATAGAACCCATTGCAACTGCAATCCAAACAGAATCCCCTGCAAAACCAGCAGCCTCTCCAATTAGTACATAAATTCCAGCCCCAAGAATTAGTCCAGTTCCATACATTGTAAGTTGGAAAAGACCCATGTGGCGCTTTAATTCAGACATATGTCACGTCCTAAGAAATTAGGAAATTTAATCCGTATCCTACAACGTATGCTACAATTGCAGCAATTCCACCAATGATTAATGTATTAACCCCTGAACGTAAAACTGATTTTTTTACAATCTTTCCTTTTATCATACCAACTAAGAAAAATGCAGCACAAACAGATACAATGGAATATGTAAAAGCTTCAGAATTTAATTCAATTCCCATTATCATGAAAACCATAAACGGAATTAATGGAATTAATCCAACAAGATTAAAACCGATAAATGTGCTGGCAGAACTAACTAGAGGACTTTTTTTATCCTCAATTAATCCTAATTCTTCTTTCATCATTGTATCTATCCAAACTTTTCTTTTTGATGTAATTATTCGTACAACATCTTCTAGTAATTCATCTTTGAATCCTTTTTCTCTGTAAATATCTCTAATTTCTTCTCTTTCTTGTTCTTCTAAATTATCGATTTCCCATTCTTCTTGTCTTCTCTTCATCTCAACAAATTCATTTCTTGCCTTTGATGCTTGATAATTTGCAGCAGCCATTGAAAATCCATCTGCAAACAAATTTGCAAATCCCAAAATTAAGATAATTGTTGATGGTAATGACGCTCCCATTACACCAGCAACTATCGCAAAAGTTGTTACTGCGCCATCTATGGAACCATAAATAAAATCATCAAAGTGTATTTTCATTATTTTATTATTCTTTATTCATTGTTTTAATGTATTTCAAATCTTTAATAAATTTAAAATCTATTTTTAAAATATTATTTTGCAAGAGCCTTTACAATGTCAGTTTTACTAATTATTCCTGCAATAGATTTATTCCCATCCAATACTACCAAACCACTAACATTATTTTCTAAAATTAATTTACAAGCATCAGATAAACTTTGATTGAATTTGATAGTGATTAATCCCTCAGTCATAACATCTCTTGCTAAGGAAATATTTCCAAATCCTTCCTTTGAAAGAAATCCTTTTCTCATTTGATCTGAAATTGTAAACCCTGAATCATCTTCATCACTTCCTAATTCAATAGAAATTCTGAATAAATCTCTAAATGATATTATTCCTACTGGTTCTTCATTTTGATTTTTCACAATTAGTCTAGAGATCTTTTTTTCTAACATCTTTCTTACAACCTTATACAATGGTGCAGCAGTATGTGTAAACTCATATTCATGAGTCATAAAATCTACCACTTTTTTTTCATCAATAATATTTTCTGCATAATAACTTACAAGATCACTTTTTGTAAAAATTGTTTTTACTTCTTCATTTTTACCAATAGATAATGAACTGATACCTTTTTCAATCATAATTTTTGCTGAATTTTCAGGAGTTATTTCTTGATTTACAAATTCAATTGGTTTCATAATTTTAGTAATTGGAATATTATCAAGACTTTGATTTGTGGTCTCAGAAAATAAAAACAATCCAATATCTTTTTCAGTGATTATTCCAACATGTTTTCCATGATCTGAAACAACCAATCTGCTAATCTTTGTGTCTAATAATGACCTAATCGCATCTGAAATTGTAGAATTTTTCATTATGGTAATTGGCTTTTTTGAAATATCTATAATTGACAATTCTTAGTGTAACAAATTTTTCTATAAAAGGGGAAGATATAATTTCCAAGATTGATTATAATTTAATTTTCAACTTTGATAATTAATGGTCTTCTTATATTCTAAAAATTATAACTCAAAGCATGGCCAAGTTTAAAAAAATTCTAGTCCCTCTTGATGGATCTCCAAATTCTATTCGAGGATTAGATAGAGCTATTGAAATTACAAAAGGTGGTGATGCTGAAATTACGGGATTTTATGTATTTCATTTACCTATAGCTGCAGGAATAAAATATACACAAAAAATGAAAGATGAGGCACAAAATAAAGCTGTTAAAGCTATTGGTCCTGCAATGAATAAAGCTCAAAAGGCTGGTGCCACGTTCAAATACAAAACTGGTGGCGGACATACTGGTTCTGAAATTGTTAAATTTGCAGAAAAAGGAAAATTTGACATGATTGTTGTTGGTGCACGAGGTCTAGGTGGAGTAAAAGAATCATTTCTTGGAAGTACATCAAACTATGTCATGCACAAAACAAAAGTTCCAGTATTAGTAGTAAAATAGTTTAATCAGAATTTTTTAGATTTTTTCATATACTTGATATTCTATGTAATAACCTACAAGTATAGGAATTTGAAAAAATATCATTGGTGTAGAATGTGGTAGAAAATAATTATGATATTTTAGGAATTGTAGAAGGTTCAACTGAAAAAGAAATTAGAGATGCGTTTAGACGATTAGCACTACAATTTCACTCAGATCGTGGAGGAGAAAATGAACAATTTATTAAAATTAAACAAGCATACGATGATCTAAAAATTGGTAAGAAATATCCAGAGACAGATTATGAAAAATTAACAAATTCTAAAGTTTATTCAGGTGATTCTGAGGCTGATGTTCGAAGAAAAAATCAGATTTTAGGTCAAGAATTATTCAAAGAAATGAAAGCTGCAGAAGAATGGGCTTCAACATTAAATAGATCAAACTCTACTGGATCACGATTATTTGGATCAAAAACTCTTGGTGAAATTGAGTTAGAACGAAAAGCAACAGGAGCTTTATCAATAAAAGGAAATTTTATGGCAGGAAATTTAACTTATGATGGTCCAATAGTAATGCAAGGTAGTATTTCTAGTCCGTCGTGGACCCAAGAATATAAAACAAATATTCATCTAACACATGGAGATTTTAAATTTATCAATCCATTAGAAAATAAATATAAAATTGATAATGGTGCTAAAATCATTGTAGATAATGGTAACGTAGTTGTTGGAAATATTTACGGTAGAAAATTTCGAGTTGAAGATTCTGTACGTGTAGGTGTTTTCCAAATTCAAGAACATAGAACTCACATTTCAGCTCTAAATGGAAAAATTATTGCGGAAAATCTTACAAATACTGTATTACTTGAAGCTGATTCAATTATTGTTTTGAATATAGAAGATGATGTAATATTATCTGCAAGAGAAATTTTATTTTATGGAGGAAAATTCACTTTTGATTCAGTTATTGAATTAAAACAAGGTGGGTCAATACGATTTTTTGAGAATTTCTCTATTCAAGGTCTAAGTGGTGATGCAATAATCAAACTAGAAAATGGAAAAAAAATACGATTATTTGATCTTAAAACTAAAAAAATAAAAGATTTAGCTGATGAGTTTGTACCTAACAAAGAAAATTACAACAAAGATGATACTATGGTTGGTCATGGATTTACAATTACATATGAAATGCTAGACAATCTCTCGCTGAAACCTACCAAAAAGCAAAAACAAGGTTGGGCTTCAAAATTTGGATTTTTCAAAAAATAATTGGGTTTGAAACTTATTTTTATGCCTGATAATGATCATTTCTGATAAATATAGCTAATTTTGAAAATTATTTGTGAAAAAGATAGAGGCTATAATTAAACGAAAAAATTTTTCTACAATTAAAACAAATTTGAATGTAGTTGGCACATACATTATTGATAAACGAAATTTAGATGATAGCAATATTTACGATGAATCGCAAGGTTCTCGTGTAGGTTCAACTAGCTTAAAGTCAATACCACTGGCAAAAATCGAAATGGTAGTTTTAGATAAAGATGCAAGAAAAGTTGTTGAACTTATTTCAAAAAATTCAGGTTTGTCAGCAAAACATGGAGGGAAAATCTTTGTTTCTGAAATGGAAGAAGTTGTAGACATGGAAACTCTTGATGGACAACAAGATCTTGAAATGTCTTCAGATAAAAAATTAGAATCAAAACCATTACCAAAGCGTAGTAGATTTGTTCCGTTACAAAAATTTACTCTACATAAATTACAAGTAACATATGAAGAAAATAAAGAAACACTTCGAAACGATTATCGAATAAAATCTTTCAGCGATTTTGTAAATTATTGTATTATGAAATCTATCCCAATTTTGGAAAAACAACTAAAAAATCCTACAATTGTTTATGAAAATAATTTTGGTGATTTTTAATTAATAATATCCGTTAAACAAAGCTAATCCTACCAAAGTCATACCAATTGCTGCAAGTGATAACTTTGCAATCATAATTTTAGATATTTTCATATGTATAAACCAAAAATAATGGGTACTACAATTACCCCAACTATCACTGCAATCTTGAGATAATCTTTACCGTGAAGTGGTTGCATCTTCTCTCTATGGAATAATTTACTTTTACGTAGATTCATGATGATTACTTAGATTGTTTCTTCCCCTTCATCACCTGTTGCAATGTCTATTGCACGTAAAATTTGTGAAACAAAAATTTTACCTACTCTACCTTTATCTTTGATAATACCTATCACTTCGTCTTCTTTTGTATCTGAAATTATGGCTTCTAATTGGTATTTGTCATTAAATTGAGGAACAAAAATCTCACTTCCTTTTGATGCGTGAATTTCAGGGCCTGGTCTCTTTCCTCTTCCTCTAACTTTGGTAACTGTGAGGCCACCTATACCTATTTTTTTTAATCCTTCACTGATTGCCATTACGTCATTTTCGCCAAGTATGACTTGTATTCTGAGCATTCAGTTATTGTAATTTCAATTACACAAATATAATTTCTGTTTTTGATGGTCAAATGATAATCATTTGTTAATCAAATTTAGACATTGTTATTAATTCTAAATTAATATTTTTTTTAATGGTACTTGATTCTGGAGACACAGCGTGGATGCTTGTTGCTGGAAGTCTTGTATTACTTATGATCCCTGCTCTAGGTCTGTTTGAATCAGGACTTTTAAGAAAAAAGAATGCAGCTTCCATTTTCATGCAAATTTTCTTTGGTTTGGCAATGTTGAGTGTTATGTGGTTTATCTTTGGATTTAGTTTATCTTTTTCAGATTCTACTCTGGGGTTGGTCGGAAATCTAGATTGGGTCTTCCTCAAAGGAATTCCAGCTGATGCTCCGTTAGAACAATATGCTCCAACAATTCCTGGTATGTTATTTGTAAAATTTCAATTAATGTTTGCAGCAATTACTCCACTATTACTTACAGGAACAATTGCTGAAAGAATGAAGTTTAGTTCTTTTGTTATATTCATTGCAGCATGGTCTATGCTAATTTACTATCCTCTTGTTCACTGGGTTTGGGGTGGAGGTTGGTTGGCACAACTTGGTGTAGCTGACTTTGCTGGCGGTATTGTAATTCACACTAGTGTAGGAATGGCAGCGTTAGCTGCAGCACTAGTACTTGGTAAGAGAAGACATTATGGTCCTGCTATAATGATTCCTCATAGCATTCCACTAGCTGTACTTGGTTCTTCTTTATTGTGGCTTGGTTGGTTTGGATTTAATGCTGGAAGTGCTCTTTCTGCATCTGGTGGAGTTGCAGGAAATACTGTAATTGTAACTCACATGGCATCTTCAATTTCTGCTTTGATTTGGGCTGGTCTTTCTTGGATAAGAACAGGAAAACCATCTGTTGTTGCAACAATTAATGGCGCAATTGCAGGTCTTGCAGGAATTACACCTGCATCTGGATATGTGAGTGTTGAACATGCCTTTGTTATTGGAATAGCCATTGGTGTTATCTCATACTCTGGGGTGGTATTATTCAAAGAAAAACTAAAGATTGATGATGCACTTGATGTCAGCTCTGTTCATGGGGTTGCAGGTATTGTTGGTGCACTAGCAATTGGTATATTTGCAAGCAGTGCAATTAATCCTGGAGGACCTGACGGATTACTATTTGGAAATCCTGATCAATTATGGATTCAAGCAGTAGGTGTCGGTGTTGCAGGTGCAATGGGCTTTGGTGGAACTTGGATAATTTTACAGATAATGAAACATCTAATTGGAATTAGGGTTTCACCTGAAGTAGAAGACATTGGTTTGGATATTAGTGAACATGCAGAATCTGCTTATTCTGATGAAGAAGAGTTTATGCTGGATATGGATGATTACACAGATGAGTTACAGGATAAAGATGAAATCTTATTCAAAAAGAAATATCCTGGTAAGAAACAATGACTGTTAATTATGATGAACTATCAAAACAAGTTCTTGATTTAGATACTCAAGTTAGATTTGCAGGAGTTGCAAATAGTAAAGGTGTAATGATTGCTGGTGGGCATAAAGAGAATGTAGAAAAAATGTTAGATGGCGATAATGTTAGCATGTCAATTCACTATGCATTACAAAAAAGAGATCTTTATACAAATTTAGCATATAAAATTGGTTCAGAATTATCATCAATAACTGAATATGAAAAAGTTACAATGATTAGTATTCCAATTAATTCTAATGAATTGTTTATGGTTAGTACAGAACCAAGAACAGATTATTTAAAAATTATTGATTTTATTCATTCTGCTCTAAATTCTCAAAAATAGAGCTAATTTAGGCATGAAATATCTAATTTTTCACATCAAGTAATACTGGGAATTATTTTTTTCTTTTAACTTCAAAAATACTATAATCGTATTTCTCTTTCATTTCAATAGAACAAAATTGTGTAAATTCGTATTCCTCAAAGTCTTTTAAAATTCCATACAAATTACTACCAATAACAATACTATTTTTTGGACAAAATGAATTAATCTTAAAACATCTATTCACTGTAGGTCCAAAAACATCTGATATATTGGAAGTAGTACTTTCAGCTACCTTTACTGAACCATATGTAACACTAATTTTGTAATCTAATGCATCTATATTTTTTGCATTAAGTTCATTTTTTAATTCCTCATGAGATTCAATCATAGATAAACAACATTCTAACATATTTTTCATTGCTTTAGAATCAAGAGAATCCATATTTGGAAATCTAAACATTAAGGCATCTCCAATATTTTTTATTACTTCACCATTATATTTACGAATAATTTTTGCCATAAAATTTAGAAAAATTTCATACATTTTAGAAACATCATCATCTGATAATTTAGATGATATTCTAGTAGAATCTGTCATATCAATTACTCCTACACAATCATTTTGTACACGTTGAGAAAACTTTAGCAACATATCGCCTTTAAGTTGTTTAATGACCTTTTCTTTTTCTTTGATCTCACTTAATGATTCTTCTAACTTTTGTGCCATTGAATCAAACGCATGAGATAATTCTCCAACTTCATCACCTGTTGTAATGTTTGTTCTTACATCAAATTTACCATTTGCAATTTTATTTGCAGCATTTTTGAGTTTTCTTAATGGATGTGATATTGATTCTGCAGCAAAATATGCAACTACTCCTACCAACATTATTATCAATAGGCTTGTTAGTAGAATTCTAGTTTGTAAAATTTTTATCGGTGCAACAAGTTCTTTTTCATCCATTTCTGCAAGTAAGACAATTCCCAAATCTTGTGCACAATAAGATGATCCATATATTGAAATTTCTCTATAATCAGAATAAAAGCCAACATATTCTTCATTTTCATTGAAACATTTCTGTACTGCAACTGTGTCTACTTGCTGCTGAAATACTGCATTTTCAAAAAATCTAGATTCAGACAACATCAAAAAATCATTATTTACAATGTAAACTTCTCCAGTTTCGCCTAAACCACTTCTATTATCTAAAATATTATCTATTGCAGATGTTCTCATTCTTGAAATGATTACTCCAATTGATTCATCTCCTTTTTTACTGTCATCTGCAAATATCGGAGAAACAATAACAAGTTTTTTACCATTATCTACTGATTCAAATTCCATAAATGATTCTTTTAACCCTCTTTGAAAAAATTCATTTTTAATAAAATTTTCATTTGTATTACCACTAAGAGAAAAGAAAACTTTTCCATTATTTCCAATTATTTTTGTATCTTCAAATCCTATTGAAAATCCAATCAATTCCTGAAATGCTTGAACTTGAATTAAAAAGTCTCTGCGGTTACTATCTTGAAAGTTTTTTAATTCATTATCTGGAATTTGATTCATTTTTGAAACCAATAACTGAATCATAGGATCGTTTGCAAGAATATTATTTTGTTCAATTCTTGATTCAAAAAGTAATCGCAAAGTCTCTCCTCGAATATCAGATTCTCCAAGTAATTGCTCTCCTCCTCTTTGTTTTAGAATTTCAGTAGAATAATCAAAACTCATGTAAGATGTAATTCCTAATGCAGTTACAGTTACAAGCATTACAAGCAAAACGAATTTTTTACTGAGATTAAATGAGATCGCCATTTTTGTTCTATCTTTTCTTTATATGCATATCAACTCTTCTAACTATATTATACCTGTAGTAATTCTTTAAATTGATAATTACTTGCAATACTGAAAATAACCTCAAGTATTTAATTAACCAAATTGTGCCTTTAGATATGAAATTTTTATTATTATCTTTGCTTTTTGTAATTTCAGCTTTTACATCTTTTGCATATGCTGAAGAATATATCATTGATATTCCATTGGGTGCATACAATCCTGAACTAAATACTTCAGCAGAAGTATGGTATGATCCTCCTCAGATGTATGTGACTGTAGGTGATACTGTTACTTGGTATAATGATGACAAAGAAGGTCATACTGTTACAAGTGGAGAAGGTTCTGGAAGATTTGGTTGGATGGGTGATAACTTTGGAAAACCAAATGATATTTTTGATAGTGATAGATTCATGCCAGGCGAATCATGGTCATACAAATTTGAAAATTCTGGTACATTTTCTTATTATTGTACAATCCATCCATGGATGGAAGGAATTTTAATTGTTGAAAAACAAATTCCTGATTATCCACATGATGCCACTGGTACAAAATTAGAATTTCCTTTACTAGAATATACTCCAGATAGAAACATAGAGGTTAATCTATCCTGGGACCCTCCAGTAATTAAAACACATGAAAAAATTCAATTTGTTTATCAATTCTATGATCCACAAACAAATTCTAACCTTGCACAAATGAAATATAATTTTATAATCTTTCAAAATGGACAAGAACTTTTTAGAGATGAAGGACTAAGTCAGATTGGCGGAGATTATAGAAATTTTATTTTTAGTGATTCTGGATCTATTATAGTACGGATAGAAGGAATTCATTCACCTTCAATTTTTGCTGAGGCGAGTGTTACAGTGGGTGGTGATGTTCAGAGTAAAGAACAACGTTCTGTTGATTTTACTACTGCAGTTTATGATAATCCTGAAAAAACATTTCATGAAACTTATCATACAAATCCAGCTCAAAGACTAACAACATATTACGAATTAATGCTATTCATTATTCTTGTTCCAGGTGTAATGTTCATTATTGCATTTGCATGGTTAAAGAAAAAACCTAAAATCAAAGATGAAACGTCAGGCGCTGTAAAAATCTAAAATAATAAAAAGAAATTAAAAATTGTTGAATTAATCTAATCGATTAATTCAGTCCAACCTTTGACGAAGACTGAGTTTTTGTAGAGTGGAACTGGTTGTCCAACTGTAAAGTCCATTGGTCTCATCCAAAAGATTGCTTTTGTTGGGCATACACCAATGCATGCACCATCAGAAATACATCTTTCTGGGTAGAAAACAAATGCTTTGCCTCTTTTCCAGCCTTCAACTGGTTTTACTCTTAAGACATCTGGTCCAAGTGTGGTACAGATTTCTACACATAGTGCGCATCCGATACACATTTGTTCGCTGATGTCTGGAATTATTCCTACTGGCATAACAAAATTAATTCTTGATTTGGTCTTAATATAATTTGCCTAAAAATATTGGACTATAACGGCGTTTGATATTTTATAACGGCGTTTCAATTTCTGATCGCTATGACAAAGATCTTATGATAATTTCCATTCATTCTAAATTTCCACTTGTTTTATTCAATGTGTTGATAATCAAATTATTTCCTATTTTTTTAAGAAAATAAATGCCAGTTTTTTCTGATTTGATGATGTGTTTTCCTCCTGGTGATAGAACCCAACTATCATCTTTTTTCCTTCGTGCCATTCCAGTAATCACAACTGATGATTTAGTTTGATTCCCAATTGATGAGAGTAGCATTAGACATGAATTAATGAATATTGCAGATTCCAATTCATCAAACAAATTGTACAATCCATTAAATGAGTCTATAATTATCAAAAATCTTTCCTTTGACACATTTGAAATAATTTCAGAAATTTTTTCTTTCCAATTTGTTTTATTTGGGCAAAAAATTATTACATTCTCTTTTTTTTGAATCATTCCAGATTGAACATAACCAGTATAAAGTAAATCCATATCAATGAAAATTATTGGATCTTCAGTAGAATTGATTAATTTATCAAGAAATTCTACTTTGTGGAAAGGTTTTGAACATAAAACAATGTTTGGATTATTTTGTTCAAATTTAATTTGAATTTGTGTTAAATCATTATCTATAATTTGCTCAGGATTTTTATCCAACATCAAACTAGTATTTTACAGATATAATAATGAATTTAGTATCAAAAAATATTTCAGATGATTTTCCAACCTCAAAGAAAATCTATCTAAACAATGCATCTGTTTCTTTAATGCCTACTCAAAGTATTGAGGCGATGAAAGAATTCCTCATCACTTACAATTCTATTGGTCCTGATTCAAAAGAGTCTGAACCTTTTGTTAATGAAAAACTACGAAATGTAAGAAAAACCATTGCAAAAATTATTTCTTGTCAACCTGATGAAGTTGTTTTAACTCAAAGTACTACTGATGGAATTAATTTTGTAGCAAATGGATTATCTTTTGATGATGATTCTAATATGATAATTCGTGGAATGACACACGAACATCATGCAAATTTTTATCCATGGATTAAATTACAAGAAAAAATCTCTATACAAAATTTACCAATTGATGATAATGGTTTTTTCAAGTTAGATGATTTAGAATCTCTTGTTAATGATAAAACAAAACTAGTTGCTCTTAGTCATGCTCTGTATAACACAGGTGCAATAATGCCTGTAGAAGAAATAGGAAAAATTCTTGCAGACAAAGTTCCATTTTTCATTGATAGTGCACAAACTATAGGATGTATTGGAGAAATTGATGTCTCCAAAATCAAATGTGATTTTATGTCATTTAATGGATCTAAATGGCTTTGTGGTCCTATGGGTACAGGATTATTTTATTGTAAAAGAAATTCTAGTGAATTATTAGAACCAAAAACCATTGGTGGTGAATCTGCAATTATTTATGATGATTCAAAATTAGCATACAAAGAATTGCCAGATAAATTTCAAACTGGATTTAGAAATTATGTAGGAATTGTTGGATTGGAATCATCTGCAAATTATTTATTAAAATTTGGAATGAATAACATACACAAAAAAAATCAATATCTATCAAATCTTTTTAGAGAAGAATTATTAAAAATTCCAAATATTATTCTATATGGACCTGAGGATCAAAATGTTAGAACGAGTATTGTTTCTTTTAACATCAAAGGATTTGATTCACAACAAGTTGTTGATAAACTTGAAAAACAAAATATCATTTTAGCTGTAAGGGAAATAATGGATACAAAAATAGTACGAGTATCTCCACACTTTTTCAACACTGAATCTCAGATACTTGATGTAATTGATGTGATAAAGAAACTATAGGTTTTCTTGCTCTTCTATTACCATCATTGTTAGTGTTGATTGGACTTTGCTAATTCTTCTAACTTTGTTGGTAATGATTGCACGTAATTTTTCAGCATCATCAGAGGTTAATTTTAAGACAATATCGTATACTCCGTATACGCCTTGAACCTCAAATTTCACATCTTTTTCTGTAAGAATTTCTTTGACTTCTTTGATGATTGATTCATCTGATCCTAAATCAGAATTTAATAGAACATATGCTGTAGTCACAAGGAAGTTTTTCATGAGACTGTATTTAACCTTTCATTGTTCAAAATTGATTAATCCCCAATACATTCTGATGATGTGAAACCAATAGATTTGTCACTTACAATATCAGAATCTATTCCATCTTTTCCCGGATCCCCAACACCACAATTCATTGGTTGGTCTGATATAGAACACGATGGGTATAATCTTGAACTTTTATTCCTAAGTTCACATACAGGTACACATCTTGATGCACCATATCATTTTGTTAAAAATGGTCTAAAAATCCATCAAATTCCACTTGATAGGCTTATTGGAAAAGCTATTCTGATCAAACTTAAAAAACTAAAGAACACTCCTATTACAAAATCAGATATTACATCATTTGAAAAAAAGAATGGTAAAATCCCAAATCATTCTTCAATTTTTTTCTTTACAAATTGGCAAAAAAATCTAAAAAAGAAAAATTATTTTACTGAAAATCCTGGATTGGATTCATCATCTGCAAAATATCTTGCATTAAAAAAAATTAATCTGGTTGGTATTGATTCACCCAGTATAGATCTTGGAAAAGATGAATCATTTACCGTACATCATATTTTGTCAAAAAATAATATTTTGATAGTGGAAAATTTAGCAAATCTCAATAAAATAAAGTCTATGAAATTTAATTTTACAATTCTTCCTTTAAAATTAAAAGATACAACAGGCTCACCTGTTCGTGCAGTAGCATCATAATTACATCCTTTTTTCGTAATACTAAAAACACAGAGAAATTCTAAATCTTACATGAGTAAACCTGGGAATGTTTGGAGAAAGGTTCATGGAAAAATTACTAAAAAACCAACAAACTTTTCTTGGTTAATTGAAGAAAAATTGGCAGGTTCAGGTATACCTACAAGTTCTGATGAATTTGATTGGCTTCTAAATCAAGGTATAAAATCAATTGTAACTATGACTGAGCAATCATTACCTGATGATTGGATACAAAATATTGGATATCTTCATGTACCAACACCTGATTTGACATCTCCTGATATGGATAGAATAGATTCAGCAGTAGATTTTATACATGAACAAATTAAAAATGATCAATCTGTACTGGTCCATTGTGCAGCTGGAATGGGAAGAGCAGGAACAATACTTGCATGTTATTTTATAAAATACAAAAAATTTTCAGCTATAGATGCAATTAAAAAAATTCGAGATGAAAGACCTGGCTCAATTCAATCTGAAGTGCAAGAGCTAGCTATCGGATTTTATGAAAAACATGTGAGAAATTAGTTTAAACAAATTCTGAAACTAATTTTCCATCTACAACTTTAATTTTCAAGGTTTTGTCTTCTTGAAAAAATAAAGTCAATCCACCGTCTGCATCAGGATCTTCTACTTTAACAAGTTCTAACATTTTGATTGGGTCAAATTTTTCCATTCATATCACCTATTCTGGAATTGATATGGTCTCAATTTTACCATCAACTGCTTTTATGAACATAAACCTGTTGTCTTTGAAGATAAATGTAATTCCATCTTCTTTATCTGGTTCTTCAACTTCAAGTATTGGTTGTCCTAACAGACCATCGTATTTTGCCATTAATTATTACCGAAAAAAGTTCCTTATATCCCTAATTAATTATGATTTCAATTTCACTAGAACTATTTTTGACACTTCCAGTTTCTATAAAATCATGTTTTTGCCAAGATGCAAAAGCTTCTGCTCCAATCTTGTGTTTACCTTTTCCTAAATCTGATGCTTTGAATACAAATTTCTCATTAAAGTCAAATAATTCCTGTCTAACTTCTTCCTCTGATAATCTGATAAATGGTTCAAAATTTTTGGCTATTTGTACCCAAATTCGTCTATCTTTCATTGGATTGACTAGTTTTGGATTTCTGGTCCAAAATATTGCTGCCTTTCTGTAAGTATCAATAGTTTTTCCTAATTCCTTCTTTCTTAATCCACCAGCTGTCAATTTTACACCATATTTCAATTTGAATGAAACATCGTTGTTGTTGTAGGCTTTAGTCCAATTAGCCTCATTGAAGGCATTTCTAAGGTCTCCTTCAACTAAAAATTGAACATTTATCTCAATATTTTCGTCTGATGAGTATTCATCCTTAGATTTTACTAATTCTATTACTGAAATCTTGCTTTCTCCCATTGCTACCTCTCATAATGATTTATATCCGCAATAAGTGCTTTTTCTGAATACATGAACGCACAAGTAATCAGTTCTGAGCCTAAAGAAATCAGTCTTTCAATCACTGAAACTGATATAGGAATTCTATACTTAATTCAGCATGAATTGCTAAAAGCATCAACTACCGATTTTGCAGGTGTTATTGTAAAGCATCCACTCACCAACGAATGTTGGATGAGAGTTAATTCTAGTTCAAAACCACTCGGTGAAATTAAAAAAGCAACTGAATCAGCAATCAAAATGGCTCAAGAATTCAATAAACTATTTCATTCTCAAATTAAGGTAAACTAGATTGAAGTTTTGCCCCAAATGTGAGGTCAAATTAAAAAATAATGGATCTGGTCTTCAATGTTCAAAATGTGGTTATGCTGAAGGAGAAAAAGCAAAAGTAGCAAAAAAAATTGCTGCTGAAGAAGAACCAGATTTCTCACTGCTTGCTTTTGAAGGAAATGAAGGAGAAGAATCTAATCCAACTATCAAAATAGACTGTGAAAAATGTGGACATGATGAAGCAGTAGGTTGGATGTTTCAAACTAGAAGTGCTGATGAACCTACAACTAGATTTTATCGTTGTCAAAAATGTAAATACACCTGGCGTGATTACACATAAGGTTTAACTGGAACATAAAGACAATAAAATTGATTTGACTTTTGGAGCAAAAACAAGTGGATCGGATGATCTAAAAGCTATCATTTCTGCAATCTCCACACTTGTTGAAGAAGCAACTTTTGTCGCAACTGCAGAAGGAATTACTTTTAGAGGAATGGATCCATCACATGTAGCTCTTATTGATATTTCATGGCCTAATTCTGCATTTGAAAAATATGAATGTGATAGCGATATTAAATTTGGAGTAAGAATTGATGAATTTTCAAAAATTATTAAAAGAGCTGATAAAAAAGATAGTATTGAGATTGGTATCTCTGAACAAAACATGTTACTTGTAACAGTTGGAAAAAATAAAAAATATAAAATGCGTTTAATTGAAAGTTCTGCAACTGATACACCATTACCAAAAATCCCTTATGATGCAAAAATTGTTTTGACTTCTTCAAAGTTTGATAAAATTCTTGGTGATGTACAGGTTGTATCTGATTATCTTACAATACAAACATCTGATTCTAAAGGAGACTTTTCAGGAAAAGGCGATTCTGGAGAGGTTGTAATCGAACTAGACAAAGATGATAAAGAAATTGAAGAAATTTCTTCAAAAGCAGACAGTATTGGTACTTACAGTCTTGAATATCTAAATCCAGTAGTAAAAGCAGTGGGTTCCAATGCAGGCTCAATTACATGCGAATTTTCAAGCGCAAAACCCCTTAGAATTGAATTTAAAGTAGCAAATATTGGTAGAATCCACTTTTACCTGGCTCCACGCGTAGAAAGTTAAAGCATTTAAAGATTAACTAGTTCAGGTATTTTGAATTGAGACTTGTAATAAAATATGGTGGAACATCAATTTCTACTGCAAAAAATATTCAAGATATATCTTCCAATCTTAATGAATTATCAAAGAAAAATCAAATTGTAGTTGTTTGTTCTGCAACTAGTGGAACTACTGATGATCTAATTGAAATTTCTGAATCAATAAATAAAGAAAATAAATCAAAAGCAGAACAACTTGCATCAAAAATTACCAATAGACATAAACAATTAGCTAAACAGACAATCAAAAAATCTGATATAAGAAAAAAATTACTTTTAAAATATGATGAAGACTTTGCTGAACTTGTTGCATTAATTGATGGAATGGTACTATTGGGCGAAGTAACACCTAGAACAATGGATTATCTATTTTCATTTGGAGAAAGATTATCAATAAAATTAGTTTCATCTGCAATAAACGATTCTGGAATAAAATCAATTCCTTTTACCGGTAAGGAAGTAGGAATTGTCACTGATTCTAATTTTAGTGAATCAAAACCACTCATGGATACAACTCGATTAAGAGTATCAAAAACTATAGATGCTCAATTATCAAAAAAAATAATTCCAGTTGTAGGAGGATTTGTTGGTGCTGATCAACATGGACATGTAACTACTTTTGGCAGAGGAGGTTCTGATTATTCTGCAACAATTGTAGGTTCTTGCATTAAAGCAGATGAGATTTGGTTGATGAGTGATGTAGATGGTTTAATGACTGCAGACCCAAAGATTGTGAAAAATGCAAAATTACTCAAAGAAGTATCATACATAGAAGCAATTGAAATGGCTTTGTTTGGTGCAAAGCAAATTCATCCACGTACGTTTGAGCCTCTATTAGCTAAGAAAATCCCTATGAAAATTAGAAATTCTTTCAATACAAAAAATGAGGGAACTCTGGTTTCTGCATCTACTTCCTCTGCTGTTAAAAATAAGATAAAATGTGTAAGTTACGTTCAAAATAATGGATTAATTGATGTTCAAGGGGGTAGTATGGTCGGAACACCAGGAACTGCTGCCAAGATATTTGCAACATTAGCAAAAGCTGGAATCAACGTAATGATGATCTCTCAAAATCCTTCTGAATCAAGTATTACAATTGTAGTAAAGAATGCAGATCTTGACAAAGCTGTCAGTGTATTAGAGATGGAATTGTTGGGAAAAATTATTAAAAAATTAGATGTTACTACAAATGTTGCAATAATTGCATTAATTGGTTCAGGAATGAGGGGAACAATTGGAGTTGCTGCAAAAGTTTTTGGTGCAATTGAGAAAAATAAAATAAATGTCTCAATGATTACACAAGGTTCATCTGAGCTAAATCTTGCATTTGTTGTAAAAAATTCTGACACAAATGCATCTATTCGAGCTTTACATGATGAATTTACATTAGATAAAATCAATTAAGACAAATAATTTAAGGCAATAATTTTAAGAATATCTATTGAATAAACTTCAATCTTTGTTAATAATTGGAATTTTTGCAGTTGGTATAATTTTTGTATCTTCTACATCTGATCAATTTGTTGATGCAGGTTCTAGGAAAAAATTTCACTTTACTCAGACTATAACATCTTCTCAAGATCCTGCTCAAGGGCATGAAAATCATCAATTTTCACTTATTTTATCTCCTAATGAGGGAACAATCTATGATGGCTCTATGACATTTACCTCAAGTGAACCTGCACAGATTGTTGTTTTGCATGAAATTAATTTACGAGAATCAAAAGGTCAACCTACATGGACTGTTGATGGAAAAACTATCTATGGATTATCATTAATTGATTTACAGAAAAATTCAGGCTCGTTTGAGTTTACAGGATCTGCACTTGGATTACACACTTCAAATTCTAAGGAATTTACTTCTACAGTTAGTGTAGATGGATGGATTAGAGGACAACCTACTGAAGTTATAATGCAAAAAATTGAATTGGAAAAAGATGTATCATCATTACTTTCAAGAACTAATGTTCCAGCTACAATTCCAATGCACACAGGAATCTATGAAGGAAATCAAGTTCTTTACATAATAACTGATGGCAGTGATGAAGATTATACAAAAATTATTTCAGAAAAACAAGAATGGAATATAGAACTTGCATCAGTACTCGCAGATGTTCCAGAAAACACACTTCAAAAATTATTTGTTTTTAAAAATGGAGTGAAAGGTGATGGAATTTATGGATTTCAAAATGAAGTATTTTCTAGTACCCCATCACAAAAATCACAATATAGTGCCTTAAATTCTATAATTGAAGTTACTTGGAAAGTAGGTCAAAAAGAAATTGAATTTAAATCTGCAACAGATATTATTGCAGCTGAAGAAGGTGGTAGAATTGAATTTAATGAAACAAGAATTGTTCTAAACACTCCTCAAATAATTTGGCCTGATGGACAAATGATAGTTCGTTCAGACAAAGAAATTACTGATGAAATGTCTTACAGCGGAGGCCAAATAATTGAAATTAATGAAGAAGAAATGACTGTAACTTTTGTAGCTCATAGAGGTTGGGGGCCTGATGGAAGAACAATTTACTATATTGTAACTGATGCCACACCATCTGGACCTGCTGAATCAATGGGAGTTGTCTCTTCTCCAAGTTCAGCAAATCTAATTGCTCATTCTGGAGCAGTTGATCTTTTTCAATTTAAAAATGGAATAGTTGGTTCTGGTCCACTAGGATTTCAACCAGGTATTGCTGGAGCTTCACTTGGAGATGTAAATTATAGCCCAATGTGGAGAATCTATCTGGTTGAATGGAATGATGCAAAATCTGCAAAAATTCTAGAAACAAGGTCAGATATTGATGCATTTCATGCTGATGACATGTTATCAGTTAGTATTGCTCGACCAATTAATAGCGATCATATAGTTAATTGTCCTTTCATTGATCCATTCCAATAGATTCCACTAAACGGATAAATTACTTGTCAAAAAATTTCTTTTAAAATTGACTGGTAAACTCTACATCGTTGGTGTCGGACCTGGACATCATAATCATATGACATTTCGAGCAAAAGAAGTAATCAAAGAAAGTGATACAATTGTTGGATACGAAACTTATGTAAATTTAGTGCAAGATCTTATTGAAGGTAAAACTGTTCATCGTTATGCAATGACACAAGAAGTGGAAAGAGCTCATCAGTGCATTGATCTTGCTAAATCTGGAAAAATTATTTCACTTGTTTCAAGCGGTGATCCTGGAATTTATGGAATGGCAGGATTAATTTATGAAACACTTGCTGAATCTGGTTGGAATCCAAAAGATGGTCTTCAAGTTGAAATTATTCCTGGTGTGTCTGCACTTAATTCATGTGCATCAATAGTTGGTTCACCGCTAATGACTGATTTTGCAGTTGTAAGTATGAGTGATTTACTAGTACCATGGGAAGTTATTTCAAAAAGAGTTGAAGCTGCTGCACAAGGTGATTTTGTGCTTGTTATTTACAATCCTGCTAGTAAGAAAAGAATTCATCAATTACAAGATACAAGAAAAGTTCTTTTGAAATATAGAAAACCTACAACACCAGTTGCAATTATCAAAAGTGCATTTAGAGAATCTGAAACCGTTGTAATGACAGATTTGGAAAATTTACCTAATCATTCAGAACAATTAGGCATGACTACTACTGTAATAATTGGAAATTCATCAACATACACCTACAAAGATTTAATGATTAATCCTCGTGGTTACAAATCAAAATATAATTTAGAAGAGCAAACCAATCCAGATCTTAAAGTCTAAAAGCTTTTTTTGATTGCTTCACTTAATTCATCACTGAGATTTAATTTCTCTCTAATTGGAGAAACTATTTTTACTAAATAATTTCCAACTGTTTGTTTCAAATCCCCAGGATGTAATTTCTTTTCTTTGAAATCATTTTCCAAGTCTATATAATTTGCATATGTTATGTTACCACCAAATTTTTCTGGTCTTTCAACAACCATCTCATTAAATTTACTAAAAATTATTGATTCTGCAATTGCTAAAATTGGATTATTTTCTAGGATTCCTTCATCACACCATGCTTTATTGATTTTTTTCCTAATTTCATCGTCAGTATTATGAATAAATATTCCTGAATTAGGATCAGATTTACTCATTTTTCCTAATATTTTATCATCATTTGAATCAGCAGGTTTTGAAAGTCCTGGTAATAGCTTATGATGTACAGCAACAGGAACTCTCCATTTCATTTTTGGAAATATTTCTCGTACTAGCATATGGATTTTTCTTTGATCCATTCCAGAATGTGCAATATCTACATCCAAATAATGCATATCCACTGCTTGCATTGCAGGGTAAAGTAATCTAGCTACATCAATTTTTTCATCACTTTCAGAACGTCCCATAATGGTTAGTGTTCTCATAGTTCTTTTCAATGTCATATGTTTTGTAAATTTTATAAGATCTGTCCAATATTCTGTATTTTCTTGGTACAATTTAGAACCTAAAACAATTTTTGCATCAGGACAAACTAATTTGAAAGCATCTTGATAATATTTTGAAACTTTTGCAATCGTTTCCCAATCCCCTCCCAGTTTATCATTGATGACTGTATGCCAATCTGCAAGAAAAATTGTACAATTTACGCCAGCTTTTACAAAGTCATTAATTTTAAAACCTGTACTGATTAGACTACCAAGATGCAAGAACCCCGAAATTTCTAAACCAATGTAATGTTTTGGAGATGAATTAGTTTTGAATAATTCAATCAATTCATCCTGTGTAACAATTTCTTCAGTTGGCGATCTTTGAATTAAATCCACTTTTTCTGTAATATCCAAATCAAAACAACTTTTGATTGGTAAACGTATAAAGTTATTCAAAAATTTAGTTTGAATTTAGAAGGTTTGAATATAACATATCTCCATACTGTTTATGACTCTTGAAGAAGGATTGGAATTAATTTCAAATTACAAGAAAGCTCTTGAAAAATTTAGAGAAACATTACCTGAGCAATCCGTACAACTGGGCTCAGAAATAATTAATATTTTATCGATGAATTCTAAAAATGAAATTGCAAATTTAGAAGCAATAGAAAAAGCCTTAAAAAGACAGCCAAAATTCGAATCTGAATTATCAGAATAATTCTACTTGCAGTTCTTTTTGTGCTTTCTTAGATCATCTGAAGTGCCAAATTCAGTTCCACATACTCTGCATTTTTCATTTTTTTTATTGTGAGCTTTTTCTTGATGTTTCTTTAATCTGTCTGAATCAGTAAGGACTGTTCCACATTTTTTACATTTTAATTCATTTTTACTAGAACCAAATAATCCCATGTTAAAATCAGTCATTCATAGTAGAAATAGTTTTTTACTAAATTTTATTGTAAAGAAAAAGTCTATTCAAACTTCTTATTCATCTAGACTTTTTCTAGGTTTTACACTGAGATAAAATCCATGAGCAGTAATGATAAATGATGCAAGAAATATTTTGGTTGCAAAGACCAGATTCCATGGTCTGTCAGGATCTGGATAAGCAACTGATAATTTATCAATGTCTGGAACTATTCCATCAATAATACCTGCTGTCATTTGTGCATTTAATACTGTAAAATTGTATAATACTTCATACAGAGAAATAATTGCAAATCCTAGTAACATTAATTGAAGTAATGCCATTTTTGTACCGATAATTTTATCACCTGCAGTTCTTCTCCACCCAATTCTAGTAACACAATACCATCCAATTATTGTAGAAAAAAATATCCAAGTAGTTACTCTTGCAAAATTTTCAAATGGAATAGTTGTATTGTGAATTGCTTCTCCCATAACATATGTTCCATTTTCAATCCATTCTATCATGGTAACATATACTCCAAAAACTAATGATGATATCATTATGAATCCACAAATATAGAAAATATACAGATAGACTTTGTAGCCTGAATCTGATTTTTCAAGATGATGTGGTTTCATGATGCCGTTTGCCAAATTTTGAAATATAAAAATTCATGTTTCTTCACTGAGATTTATAGACTAGTTGTTAGTAGGAATATTGTTGAAAATTGCAATTAACATTCCTATTGTAGGCAAAGAAGAGATAGATGTAGTCACATCAATTCTAAAAAATGGTGCCTTAACATCTGCTGCAAATTTAGGTGGAAAATATGTTCAGGAATTTGAAAAATCTGCTGCATCTTTTGTAAAATCAAAATACGCCATTGCCGTAAATTCTGGTACTGCTGCATTACAGGCAGCACTATATGCATTAGATATCAAAAAGGGAGATGAAGTTTTAATTCCTTCATTTACGTTTGTAGCAACTGCAAATGCTGTTGTTGCAACTGGTGCAAAACCTGTTTTTGTTGATATTTTAAAAGAAAATTATACTATAGATCCTGATGATTTAGAAAAAAAAATTACTAAAAGAACTCGAGCAATAATTCCTGTTCATCTATATGGAAATGTGGCATTTATCGAAAGACTTTCTGAAATATCTAAAAAACATAATATTCCTATTATTGAAGATTCTGCACAATCTTTAGGTTCTACTTACAAAGAAAAAAACACTGGAACTTTCTTTGAAATGGGATGTTACAGTATGTATCCTGCAAAAGTAATGACTGCTGGTGAAGGTGGTTTTATTGTAACTAATAATAAAAATCTTAGAGATAAACTGCTAATGATCAGAAATCATGGAATGGTTCATGGATACGATACTAGAATGTTTGGCTTGAATTTAAGATTACCAGAAATTAATGCAGCAATTGCAACTGTACAAATGAAAAAACTTCCTAAATTTCTAAAATCTAGAAAAAATAATTCTCAACGTTTATCAAAATTAATTTCTGATCTCAATATTATATTACCAAAAGAAAGAAAAAATGAAAATGTCAATTGGTATCTTTATACAATTTCAACTGATAAACGCAACAATATTTTAAAAAAATTAAATGATAAAGGAATTGGCGCAGCATCTTATTATCCAATACCTGTTCATAAGACTCCATTTTACAAACTAAAAATAAAACTCCCAGTTACTGATTGGGCAGCTTCTCATGTACTATCTTTACCAATTCATCCAAATGTCACTCAAAAAAATATTGAATTTATTGCTAAAACAATGCATGAAATATTGTGAATGCCATAGGTGAAGCTATAGGTGAACTTTGTAAAGTCATTTTACCTATCAATGAAGAATTTTACCTTGGAAATTCTGATTCTAGTATAGCAATTTGTACTCTCTCGAGCATAGATTTACTCAAAAATTTTGCAAATTCTGAAATTCTAAATCAAATATCTATTGTAGGCCGCCTACTTTCTGAAAATAAAGGAATTGATTCTATAATCAAATATGTAAATAGAAATCCTAAAGTTGACACCATAATAGTTTGTGGAAAAGAAGTTTGGGGACACAAATCTGGCCATTCATTATTTCAACTACACAAAAATGGAACTGATCAAAGCAATAGAATAATTAATTCTACTAGTCCAGATCCATTCCTTACAGTATCAAAATCAGAAATAAAATATTTTCAAGATAATGTGAATCTTATAGATTTGATTAACGTAACTGAATTTAAATTAATTTTAAAAAAATCTAGATTTTTTTAATATCCATCTAGTTGTCTTTTACGATTGATTTCATTTTTCTTTTTGTACTCATCTAAAATATCATCAGGTGTTAATTTTAGTTCTATAGATGCCTGTACTACAAAATGCCAAATATCAATTAATTCTTCCCTCGCCTCTGCTTCGTTAAACTCTACAGGTGTTTTCCACCATTTCCAATTTGTTGTTCTTTGTAGTTCCACTGCTTCGTGCATTATGGCAGTACATAAGGCAGAAACTCTACCCTCAGAGTCTTTTGGATATCTATCCAAATTCATCATGTCTGATAATCCTTTTTGGAGTTTGAATATTGTTTCTAATCGATCTTTTTCTTGTGACAATGATAAAATAATTTGAGAAATAATTGAACTTAAGTCTTTTTAGAAACGGATCATTTTTTCATATGTCTTGACACGTTTTGCAATGTCATCCTTTTTTATTTTTAGTAATCCATCAAGACCATATCTTTCAACTGCAAATGATCCTAAAACATTTCCATAAACTACTGCTTTTTTAATATCTGATATTTTAGTAGATTTTTTATTTGCAAGATATCCTATCATTGCTCCAGCAAAAGAATCTCCTGCTCCTGTAGGATCTACAACATCTTCTAACGAGAATCCTGCAGTTGGAAAAATTACATCATCATAAAACATGAGTGATCCATGTTCACCTTTCTTAATTATAACATATTTTGCTCCCCACTCCATCATTTTCTTTGCACATTTTATCAAATTGAATTCTTTTGTTAGCAATTTAGCTTCTTCATCATTAATAACTACAGCATCTACTGCTTTGATCATTTTAATTACTGCATCACGCTTTGTAGAAATCCAAAAGTCTATGGTATCACACATAGAAAATTTAACATTGTCAAATTCTTTAATTAGTGAAGTATTTTGTTCTGGATCATTATTTGCAAGATATACAAATTGTGATTTTTTATAAGCTTCAGGTACGGTAGCTTTAAAATCTCCAAGTACATTTAATTCAGTTTTTAATGTTGATCTTGTACTAAGTGTATCATCATATTTTCCATCATAGCGAAATGTTTTCCCATCTTTGATAGTTAATCCTTGTAAATCAAGATATTTTGATAGAGTTTTATGATATGCTTTAGGAAAATCTTTTCCAACTACTGCAATTAGTCCTGTATCTACAAAATTACTGGCAGAAATAGCTGCAAATGTTGCTGCTCCCCCTAAAACGTCTTTTAATATTTTTTTAGGAGTTCTAATTGTATCTAATGCAGTAGATCCAAAAACAGTAAGCATTTGATAAAAAATTAATTTTGATGTATAAATTCTCTTGCTTGTTCTTCTGTTGGATAGTAAATAAATGGAACATCTAATGATGTAATTAATAGATCATATTTTGTTACACCTGAAATTTTTACTGAATGTGCTTCATCTGAATTAACATCTGTATGAAAAGTCCCCTTCACAAAACTACTATCTAATGGTTGTAAAGTAAATGACTCTAGGTTACCTTTTCCGATAATTTCATCATTAGAAATTATAAAAAATTCAGTTTCTCCTGCAGTTAATATCAACAATGAAGGATTTTTAAATTCTAATTCAATATTATAATTTGAGCCTTTTTCATTTTCATTTAATAATTCACTCTGATTGATGCTTACTCCAATTTGTGATACAGATGCATATTGTGAATATCCAAAAATACTCATGCCTAATAGAACTAGAACAACAATGCCTGCTTTCTTAGAAGATTTCATGACTAGTTTTTACAAATTTACATTTAACTTGGTAACAAAAAAATGCCAATAAATTGTGTAAAAGTTTTGATCTAATCTTAGATCTCCTTAGAGCTAGCAGAATAAATCAGAATTAAATGATTAATGAATAGTGGCTAGAATTAAACTCAAACTAGGGGAAAACGAAATTGAAGTTGACTCTCGAGATTTCTATGTAGATAACCAAACTTTAGGTGAAATAATTAATGATATTTCTCAACATTTACCTGAAAATCAAACTAAAATTGTATATGAAACAGAAACTAAATCACCAACTGAAGTTGAACATTCTGCTCAATTTGGTCTGGAATATCTAGATGATGCTGAAGCATATGAACCTGAATTCAATGAACCAAAATACATTACTTCACATGAGATCAAATCAAAATTAAGAATTTTAGAAACAGGCAAATTCTTTGATTCTCCTAGAACAGTGACTGAAACTGTTCAACAACTTAGAGAGTATGGTTGGGCTGCTGGTCCATTAGATGTTTCAAAAGCCTTGGCAAAAATGGCTTCTAACAGAGAAATAATGAAAAATTCTAAAGAAAATCGTACTCATTATTTTGTTGAAGAATCATTAATAGCTAATTAGAAAGATAATTACACTTTTCACATTTTGAAAAAATTTCTCCATCTAAATGATCAAAATGCGTTTTACATTGTTTACATGTATGATGCATGTCAAAATACCCATCCTTCTCAACTCTTCCAATTCTATTTGATTCTAGATCTGTGCTTTTGCACTTTATACAATGGCAACCACATTCAATTTTCATAATTATTCTCAGATAATGTATGTATAGTTGAAATGACTATACAAAGTATTGGAAAAAAAAAGAGAGATACCAATAGAAATTGATGATCATTTCAAGCTTTTTGGAAAGGAACCATGGGAAGTTGAGTATGGTGAAAAATGTGCAGTTTGTAATATTCGTATTGATGAATATGGTTTCTGTTCTTGTGGATCAGGCGGAGACTAATTTTTTACATTAACTTGTTTTAGATATTTAATTTAACTAGAGATTTCACATATTATTGTCTTTAATTACTGAAGTTCCAGATGATTTCTTTTTTCTCATGATAATCACAGTAACTACTAGTCCAACTATTACAATAATTCCAAGTAAGACATAGACAATTGTGTCTTGATTTACATTTGATATTGCTGTTTTAGGAATGTCAGTTTGTATGATAGGTTTTTCATTGGCAATGCTGGCTGTATTTATAATTGATACATCACCAGAATTATCTGGTTTTATGTTAAGCCATACATGTGTTCCATTATTGACGTAATCACTATATTTTATTTTTTCATCTCCAATTAATACGTCATATGATTCAGATACCAGCTCAATAGGAATAATTGTCGTCACAAATTGATTTTCCCCATTAATATGAAAACTAATATTTTTTGTTGATTGTTCAAAATTAAATTTATCAATTTCTGCAAATGTTCTTACTTCAATTAAAAATTCTTTATTTTCAAAGTTTACATTTTTTAATATTTTTGGTTCGTTAATTAAATATTCTAAAGTCATTTGACAACCATGGCATGAAAATCCTTTTTTATCATCTAGGAAAACTGGTCTGTCATTCACAAAAATTAAATCAAGTTTTTCAGGAATTATGAAAGTTGTTGTTTCTAAATATAAAAAATCCAAAGTCCATATGTTATCTTTAAGCAAAAGTACATCTTTCAAATCATATTCTATAATGGAATCATAATCAGATGGAAAAATCATTATAGCATCATTACCTCCAATTACCGTTACTAATTGCTCCTTACCTTTTTCATCAGTTATAGTTAGATTTTCAACATTACCATCAATCAATTCCATTTGCTGTGGGGAATTAGCAGACCTTACAATATGTTTAACATGTATCTCATTATCGTCATTAATTATTACTTCAACTGATTTTTGGACTGCTTTTTCTCCAATGTTAATTCCTTGAGCACTTGCTGAAGGAATGACTAGAATTAATGAAATTATGATAAATAAAGCAATTTTTGTATTCATTTATTCCACAGTAACACGAATCATTGATGTTTTTTCTAGCGGACAATCATTACCATCTTTATCGAGATTGACAATTTTATCTGCAACATCCATTCCTTCTAACACTTCACCAAATACCGTATACTGTCTATCTAAAAATGCACTATCAGAGGTAACAATGAAAAATTGTGAACCTGCACTATCTGGATCTTGTGATCTAGCCATGGAAACTATGCCTCGTAAATGGGATCTTGGATTAAATTCAGCTTTAATGCTGTATCCTGGTCCTCCTTGTCCCCATGAACCTTTGTTGTCTGTTTTTGTATTAGGATCTCCTCCTTGAATCATAAATCCTGGAATAACTCTATGGAATAGAGTTCCATCGTAAAATCCATCTTTAGCTAATTTTTCAAAATTTCTTACAGTTTCTGTAGCTAATTCAGGTAAAAGTTTGAATGAAATTTTTCCTAGATTAGTTTCAATATTTACTATAGACATTGAGTTGAATCTACAAATACATCTTAATAGTCTTTTCTGGAAACAGCTTGAATATTTTCATAGAAATTTTACCAATATTGAAAAATCCATATAGATTTGTACGGTTTTCGTTAGAAGCTTTATTCATGTAGACTATGAAATTTTTCATTTAATTATTATCATACAATTTAAATTTATTAGATGTCCAAATTTTTAATTTTAAAAATTATAGTGTTATATAGATCTAATAAAATTTAGAGTTTGTTGAATCGTACAAACCAAAGCACGATAATTAAAGAAGCAATTAATTCTTATCTTGACAAAGGGGTAACGGACAAACAGGATATTTACACCAAAGTAGTTGATGAACTTGGTGTTCCAAGACCAACTGTGAGAAGAGTTGCAAGAGATCTGAGAACTGAACTATTGCAAAAAATTCAAATCTTACAATCCGATATGCCAAAAGCAAGTGTTACTACCTCTGAAGAAGACGAATAAATTCGGCTCTTTTTTTCTTTTTAATTATATTATTTTATGATTTTTAGCATTACTATTATAAATAATGAGATTTTTAAATAAATATGGGATATTTTGGTAACCATTTAGCTACATTAGTAACCGGAGTTTTTGCAGCAGTATTAACTGGACTTTGGCCTTATTTTGTTGACTTTGCACCAATACTAAATCTAGTATTCCTAATGGCAGTTCCAATTACATGGTTCTTAACATTCACATGTTGGATTTCACAAAAAAGTACCGACTATATGCATAATCATGCATCATCTCATAGTGAAAAAAAAAGCTTGAGTAACATACAAACTATTCAAACTACAACAACAGGATCACAAGTTAGTATTTCAGAAATTAAACAAATCCAAAATGAACTATCTCTTGAACTAAATAATGTAAAAGAATCTGTTAAACTCAAAGATAGTGAAATTGAAAGATTAAATCAAGAAATTTTAAATCTTGAAACTCGTGTTCAGATAGAGTCATTAAAAACTGAATTAGCTAATCTCAAAATGTTAGCATCTGGAAGTAAAACTAATAGTAAATAGATCTAATCTTTACAATGACAACAAACTTCACCATGATTTTCTTTACAACCAGGACAACTTACTGCACCACCAAAATGACATTTACATGAACATAATTCAGTTGGATCTTTTTTCAAATTCAATAGTATAATTCCTATACGATGTTAATATTTGACTTTTGTATTTTAAATACGAATAGATTTTTTATTCAAACTTCAAATTATGATTATTCACTAAATTTGTATTTTTTATAAGTATAATAAATATATTTTATCGATTAAAGTATTATTAATAAAAATATAGCATTATTTAATTTATAAAATTATAATAATTATTTTTAAATTTTTCATACAGATAAAAATTTCATATGGGCAATAAATTTTCATGAAGACTTGTTAGATAAAATAAATCATTTTTTAACTATTGAATTTTCTTAATAATTATGAATCTATATTTAGAAATTCACAAAAATTTTCTTTAATGAATTATTGTATTTTTTATGTATGAATTTAAAATATCAAATTCTGATTAATATTCAATTTAGGCTAATTTTGATGTAATTTAGAGGCCATCTCTAAAGTTTCATCTACCATTTCTCTTAGTTTACTTTTAGCATCTTCATCAGTTACTGAATTTTCTTTTATAGATTCTGTGGTCAGAAATACTGCCTTTGGATTTGTTATTACTCTGAAATATGACATCAATTGTGTGATTAATGTCTGGACATTAATAAAACCAATATTTCCTGCAGCTAGAATCGTAATCCCAGCAACTTTTCCTGGAGTTTTTTTATAATTTACATATTCAAATAGATTTTTCAATGCTGAACTAAAAAATGAATTATAGATTGGTGAGCCAATTAACCATACATCTGCATCCATAATATCATTAGCAGCATCTTTTGTTGTACTGTTGTATTCTATGTCTGGTCCTCTATAGTATTCAATTTGATTATCAGATAGATTGATTAATTTTGTTTCTTGATTTTTTGATTTGGCATATTCAAAAACATATTTCATTATGATTTGTGTATTTGCGTTTTTTCTTGGGCTACCAGAAATTACAACAATTTTCATATATTCAGCCATTTGTCTTTGTATTTAAATTTCTATGAGGTGTAGAAATTAAGCGGGCTTGAAGGGCTTCGATCCCTCGACCTATAACTTAGGAAGCTACTGCGCTATCCATGCTGCGCTACAAGCCCAGCAAAAAAAACATTCTTAATTATTTAAGCGTAATCTAAGTTATCTTTGATCATGGTTTGAATTTTTTTCCAATCTTTATTTTCCTTGTCATTCCATTTTTCAAAAAATACAACATCTTTCAATTCTAGTCTTGGTAACCATCCTTTAGTTTCAAGATCTGGTTTCTCTGCAAATTCATCAACATATCCTAAACACAAGTATGCAATAGGAATTACATGTTCAGGTAAATCTAAAGTTTCTTTTAATGTATCATTTGATAGAATGCTTACCCAGCCTAAACCTACTCCTTCTGTTCTAGCTGATAACCACAAATTCTGAATTGCACAACATACACTATAGAGTCCTGCTTCAGGAATACTTGATCTACCAATTACAAATGGACCAAATTTTGTAGGATCATACGTTACACAAAGATTAACGGGAGATTCTAAAATACCTTCTAACTTGAATGAAAGATATTTTGATCTTTTTGGTTCTTCGACTAATTGTGATGAGCGATTTTTTTCTTCTTCAAAAGATTTTTTTATTTTCTTTTTTGTATCAATATCTTTAATTAAAATAAAATTCCATGGTTGAGAAAATCCTACTGAAGGCGCATGATGTGCTGCGTTAAGAATTTTTGATAAAACCTCATCCTCTATTGGCTTTGAGATAAAGTGAGATCTTACATCCCTTCTTGAATAAATTGCCTTGTAGAAGCCTCTTTTTTCTTCATCAGTAAAATTTTCTGTCATCTTTTTTGTACCTTCTTTCTTTCTTTTGTTAAACGTTAATAATGTCAATTGTTTGATTTATTTTTCAATGGGCCTGTAGTCTAGCTGGTTAGGATACTGCCTCGACATGGCAGTGATCATGAGTTCGAATCTCATTAGGCCCACTTTTCAATTATAACTCGTTTTGAACTCTTTGTTAACTTCACTCCATGTAGTTTGACTAGTAATTTTTCCTTCAGCAGAAAAACTAGTGATTCTTTCATTAATGACATCTTCATAAATTTCTGAATTGACTTCAGACTTGTTTAGAACAAATATATTTTTTAAAGGAATTTCTGCATCTGGATAAAACAAGGCTCTTCCAGGTAATGCAATATCTGCAGTAGAATACAACCCAGATCCTAATAATTTACCATCACCATATAATTTGTAATCTATAACTGAAACGGTTAATGTTTTGTTACTGGGATTTTTTATTAAAAATGTAACTTGAAACTTTGCTTGATTATCAACTGTGTTTACATCTAATAATTTTACGTTTGTTAATTTAATTTCAACTTGATCAAGTTCAACATTATCTAGACTGGCATAGAAAATAATTCCTCCCATTAATGCAAAAACCCCAACAATAGCTAGATACACTGTTACCTTGCTTTGAAGTGCCATTTCATTGATTTCAGATTTGTACAACTAAAAAAGGTTGTCAAGATCCAAATACATAATATTTGATTTAAAATATCATAAACTATGACCGCAATAGAGCAGGCAATTATCACTTGGATTCATCTTATAGCTGCTGCAATTTGGGTTGGTGGTTCTTTATTTATTGGAATCGTGTTTTCTCCACTTTTAAAAACAATGACAAGTTCTGTTGAAGAACGAATGCAAATTATGATTCGTGTTGGTAAACGATTTAACAAAATTGCTGTTCCTTCGTTGATTATTTTGATGTTAACTGGTTTGTATACTTCAAATGCATTAATTGGAAATCCTGATCTCCTTGTTTCAACGAGTTATGGAAAATTTTTAATTATTAAAATAATTCTTGTAATTGCATTAATTATTACATATGCTGTCCATGTTAGAGTAATTCGTAAAGATGTTGAAGAAAAAATCATGTCAAATAAAATGTCAGAGCCTGAAATTCAAAAATTAAGAAAAAAAATTATCATCCTTGGAGAGATTACAGTAGTTTTATCTGTAGCAATTCTATTTTTTGCTTCATTACTTGATGCTGGGGTTTGAGATTCCTTCAATTATTACTTCAAAACCATTACTTGTTTTTCCGATACCATATTTACAACCTGTAATTTTGGATGTCACAAACAAATTTGTCTCTAAATGTTTTGTAATTTCTTTAATTGGCAAAATTGTTTTTCCACTAGCTAAACTTGCAGGAACTATTAGCATATCTGCTAAATTATCATCAATTGCATAATTTTTAATAAAATTATCCATGTCTAAATCAAATTTACCCGTTTTTTTATTATACAATGCATCAATTCCTATAATGGAATCATCATCAATACTGTAAATTAACAAGGATGCACCTGAATCTAATGCCTCTTCTGATTTAATTTCTACATCAACAATAAAATTTGCATCAGTTAATTGTTTGACAATTTCATACACTTTATTTTCAATTTCATTGTTTGTAAATTTTGAAAATGAACAAATCAATCTAACTTCATTTGTTTTTCGTTTTGAAAATAATATTGATTTTACATTAGATGGATTAACTTGTAATTTTATTTCTCCACCACCTTTGGGATAATAACCTCGTTTAATTAATTCAAGTGAAAAATTTATTCCCATTCTTGAATATGCTTCTTGTAATACATGTTGAGTATAATCAATAGTAGGACTCCAAAGAACATCTGTTCCACCTTTAATTCTTAAATTAAATTGTTTTTTAGACATTGCAACAACTGGAATTAAGACTTGTAAAATTAATGGAATACTTCCAGCAGTACCTACATCTTCAACTAAATCTAAATTTTTAGCGTCACCTGGTATGAATTTAATTTCCGTAGACCCAACTTCTGCTCCAATAACTTTAGCGTTTGCAATTTTTTGAAGAATATTAATCGCTGTTAGATGCTGTGGTCTTAATCCAGAAATTTTTCTATTTTTTCTTATGTTTTCCAAATGAATTGGTTGTTTTGTAATACATGATAATGCAATTGCTGAACGAATAATTTGTCCTCCACCTTCACCATGACCTCCATTAATTTTTAGAAAATCCATAATTTTTTCTAATAACTACTCTTTATGATAGTTTTTTAAAAAGAAATTTTCTATAGTTTGTATGAATGGTTTGTTGATAGGTCGATTCCAACCTTTTCATTTAGGTCATCTAGAAGCATTACAATTTGCATTATCAAAAGTTGATAAATTGTGGGTAGGTTTAGGCAGCTCTAACAAGCCTGTAGAAAAAAATAATCCATTTACTGTAGAACAACGAAAAGAAATGATACTTTCATCTATTGATGATTCAATGAAAGAAAAAATTTCAATTTATTTTATTCCGGATTTAGATAATCATATGAAATGGGTAGAAAAAATAGATACTATTGTTCCTAAATTTGATATAATTTTTTCAAATGATGACTTGACAAAACACCTGTATTCAAAAAGAAATATTCAAGTTCTCTCTATTCCATTTCTCAACAGAGAATCATTATCTGGAACTAATATTCGCGATCTAATAATTCACGATCAGAAATGGGATGATTTTGTACCTGATGGAACTAGAAATTTTTTGGAAAAAACTGGTGCCAAAGAACATTTGAAAAATCTCTAATTATAAATAAACCCCATAACGAACTGTGATAGATAACATATGGAATATCTTTCAATGCTCCCTGGTCCGACAAATGTACCTAATAGAGTAATGAGGGCAATGCTTGCACCTATTATCAATCACAGAAGTGATGATTTTGTAGAATTGTACACTGATGTAGTTGACAAAACTCAGCAAGTATTTGAAACACAAAACGATATTGTAGCATTATCTGCATCAGGAACTGGTGCAGTTGAAGCAAGTGTTGTAAATTTAGTTAAAAAAGGTGATAAAATTATCATTCCTGTAAATGGAGAATTTAGTAGACGATTATCAGAATTAATTGAAGGTCAAGGTGGTAATGTTGTTAAACTTGAAACTCCACCTGGAGAAAATGCAACTTTTGATCAAGTTAAAGAAGCATTTGATAATAACAAAGATGTAAAAGCATTCTATGTTGTTCACAATGAAACTTCTACAGGAACAATGGTAAATTATCTTGATAAAGTATCTGACTTAACATCTAGAAATGATGCATTCTATGTAGTAGATTCAGTTTCACTACTTGGTGGTGCTCCACTTCCAGTTGATAAATGGAATATTGATGTATGTATGACTGGTGCACAAAAAGCAATAGCTGCCCCTCCAGGAATTTCACCAATATCTGTTAGTGCTAAAGCCAAAAAATACATGATTGAAAATCCACCACCTACAATGTATTTCAATTTAGCAAGATATTTCAAATTTTATGATGGAGAAAAACATACTCCTTTCACACCTGCACTTCCATTACTCTATGCATATAGAGAAGCATTAACTATGATCTTAGAAGAAGGACTACAAAATGTCTTTAAACGTCATAAAGTTTGTTCAAATGCATTATACTCTGGATTAAGTGCAATGGGTCTATCTCCATTTGCAAAAGAAGAAGATCGTTCAATCTCAATTGTTGCATTAAATTACTTGGATGGACTTGAAGACAAAACTTTCAGAAGTACACTAGCTGATAAATTCAAAGTACTAGTCGCTGGTGGCTTTGGTGATCTTAAAGGCAAAGTATTCAGAGTTGGATGTATGGGAGAAGTTAGTCCATATCATGTTATGAGAACTATTTCTGCAATTTCATCTACACTAGTAATGATGGGATATGATGTGGATGCTAAAGCAGGACTCAAAACTGCAGAAGAAAAACTAAAAGCTCTGTAACCCTGTTAACTTAATATAAGGAAATTCGAAACCGATCACATTGACTTTCAATAAAGGCTCTTTAATTCTAGTTGATTATACTGCAAAGGTAAAAGACACTGAAGATATTTTTGATACAACAATTGAAGAAGATGCAAAAAAATTTTCTATTCATGAAGAAAATTTCAAGTATCAACCAAAACTAGTTTCTATTGGCGAAGTTTCTTATCCTGTTCTAAAAGGACTTGATGAAGCACTTGCAAAAACAGCTGTTGGTGATAAACTCACAATCGAAGTAACTCCAGACAAAGGTTTTGGTGAAAGAGATGCTGGTAAAGTTAGAATGATTCCTATTAGAAAATTAGGTGAAGACGCAGAAAAAGTTACAGTAGGTGATTCAATTGAAGTTGATAATAAAAAAGGAATAATTCGTTATATCGGTTCTGGCAGAGTTCAAGTAGATTATAATCACAGATATGCTGGAAAAACAATTCTATTTGATGTTAATGTCATTAAATCACTAGATACTCCAAATGATAAAATCGATAGTATTCTCAAAAACAGATTACCTGTTGAGGATACAAAAATTGTATTTGATTTGAAGGATAAAGAAGTTAATATTGTAATTCCTGAGGAAATTTTACGTGCTGATGGATTACAAATCATGAAACACTTTATCCAACTAGATGTTTTCAAATTTGTTCCAACTTTAGGAAAAGTAAATTTTATTGAAACACATGTGAATAAACAAACTCAGGAAAAGAAATCTGAAGTAAAAGAAAAAGCTCCTGAACCAAAAACTGCTTAAATTACATTACAGGATTTTGCAATACTTTTAGCTTTTCTTTCAGTCATGTTTATTTCTTTCAAAATTGTATATCTTTCAGGTCGTAAATCTTGAGCAATCATTAACGCATCAATTACTTGATCATCAGTCAAACCGATTTGTTTTGCAGTAGTTGGAGCTTTTACATCTTTTAATGTTTTTATTATTTTTTTCCAATTCTGTCCTTGAAGTTTTGTAATCATGATGGCACCTATTCCACATTTTTCTCCATGCAATCCTTTTCCTGGAGCAATTTTATCTAATGCATGAGAAAAAAGATGCTCCGCACCTGAACATGGTCTACTACTTCCAGCAATACATGATGCAACTCCTGCGCTGATTAGAGCTTCAACTATTACTCTTGCATCAATTCCATTTTTGGCATATTGACTTGATTTTTCCATTACTATTTCTGCACTCATTATTGCTAAATTTGCTGAATATCTTCCATAGTACTCACCTGTTTTATCTCGTCCTAATTTCCAATCTTTAACAGCACTGATATTTGCCACCAAATCTCCACATCCACTTGCAAGTAATCTGGATGGTGCTTTTTTAATTATATCAATATCTACAAAAACCCCTAATGGTGCTGTAGCAACAATTGAATGGGGTTTATCACTTTTTATTGAAACAAATGGGCTAGCTATTCCATCATGCGATGCTGCGGTAGGAACACTAACAAATGGAATATCTAAATTAAAAGCAATCATTTTTGCAGTATCTACAGAACGTCCTCCCCCTATTCCTGCAATTATGTCACTATGATCTTTTTTTACTTCAATCTGAACTTTCTTTAAATTACTAAACTGATTATCTTTTGTAATATGCCACACAAATTTTATTTTTTTATTTTTTAATGATTTCTCAATTTTTTGTTTAAGAATTTTTTTTACATGAATTCCTGAGATTAATGACACTTTCTTAGGTTTAGTTAGACTATGAAGAAAACTAGCAAAATCATTGATGTTCTTTTCTCCTATCTCAATGAGCCTAGGTAATTCCATTCTGTGCGATTCCATGCGATCATGATTTTTTATCATTATTTATGATTTCAGCGGATCAAGAAGTTATTTAAAAGGGGGCGATTCTATTTACTTTATCTTAATAGGTGTATTTTGTCAAATAACGTTGAAGAAAAAATTCTGCATGGGACTACCACAGTAGGTATCAAGGCTAAAGACGGTGTCGTATTATGCGCCGACATGAGAGCCAGCGCAGGCTATTTTATAGCAAATAACAATACTATGAAAATTCAACAAATCGATTTACACGCAGGATTAACCTTAGCAGGTGGCGTTGCAGACGCACAAAACATTGTTGATGTTTTACGCTACCATTCTAATCTTCACAGAGTTGACAAACAAAATTCAATCTCAATTCATTCACTTGCAAGACTTTGTTCATTGATATTTCATCAAAATAGAGGTTATCCATTCATGGCTGATATCTTACTTGGTGGATATGATGCAAATGGTCCTTCATTATTTAATGTCGACATGTTTGGTTCAGTAGAAGAGAAATCATATGTAACAACTGGTAGCGGTTCTCCAGTAGCTTATGGTTTACTAGAAGAAGAATACAGAGAAGACCTTACAATTGAAGAAGCAAAACAAATAGCTCTAAGAGCTGTTAAAGCTGCAATAACTAGAAACATTGGTACAGGCGATGGAATTAACATCGCAGTTATGGACAAAGACGGTTTCCGTCTATTAACAGATGAGCAAAAGAAAGCCGTCATCGAACTTTAGTGATTTAATGCAACGAAAATATCAAGAAAAAGAATCAGCTCCTAGTAGCCAGAATATAATGGCCACCATACTGCAAAGTATGCCTAAAGAGGCAAGTATAACAAAAATAGAATACGAAGGACCAAGAATTGCTCTTTATACAAATTCTCCACGTTACCTAATAGAAAATAATGATACAATTTCTAAACTTGTAAACATAATCAAAAAAAGAATTGTTGTTAGAACTGATGAATCAATTAGAAAACCGGAAGCTGAAGCAAGAAAAATTTTGGCAGATTGTGTTCCAAAAGAAGCTAATCTACAAGGAACTGTTTTTGATATCACCACCGGTGAAGTATCAATTGAAGTAAAAAGACCTTGGTTGTTACAAAGAGATGCAAAAGAATTCAATCATGCTGAAGTAACTGAGAAGATAGGTTGGAGATTACGAATTAGAAAATCTACAACCATCCCTTCACGTACAATTCAAACAATCAATGCAACTCTAAAACAAGCCTCTGATGAAAGAAGTAAACAGCTAAAACAAGTAGGCGATGAAATTTTCAGACCTCGTTTATCTCAAAGAACCGAAGTATCACTTCATACTCTTGGTGGATTTGGCCAAGTAGGACGATCTTCAATGTTACTATCTACTCCTGAAAGCAAGATTCTCATTGATTGTGGACTTAATCCTGGCGCACGCTCTCCAATGGATGCATTTCCAAGATTAGATTCTCTAAACATTACTCTAGATGAACTTGATGCTATAGTTATTGGACATGCACATTTGGATCATACTGGATTCCTACCAGCATTATGCAAATATGGATACAAAGGCCCAATCTATTGTACTGAACCCACATTACCAATGATGAATTTAATTCAATTAGATGCAATCAAAGTAGCTGCAGCTCAAGGTAGAATGCCAATTTATGCTGAACGAGATGTAAAACAGGTCATGAGACAAACAATTACTTTACCATACGGAACTGTAACTGATATTTCTCCTGACATTAAACTAGTTTTTGCAAATGCAGGTCATATTTTAGGTTCTGCTTTATGTCACTTTCATATTGGAAATGGTGATCATAACTTTGTTTATTCAGGTGATATTAAATTTGGAAAAAGTATTTTATTTGAAGCTGCAAGTTGGAATTTTCCAAGAGTTGAAACCTTATTGATTGAAAGTACGTATGGACTTAAAGAAGACATCCAACCAACTAGACAAGAAGTGGAATCTTCTTTCATCAATGCTGTAAATAACACATTAGCAGATGGCGGCAAGGTTTTGATTCCTATACCAGCAGTTGGACGTGCACAAGAAATTATGATGGTAATTGATCACTATATGAAATCAGGAGAAATGGTTGAAGCACCAGTCTTTACAGAAGGAATGATTTCAGAGGCATCAGCAATTCACGAATCTTATCCTGAATATCTTGCAAGAGAACTTAAACAAAAAATACTAGAAACTGATGATAATCCATTTGATTCTGAATACTTTACTAATATTGAACATGCAGATGCTAGAGAAGAACCTATGAGAGATAATTCACCATGTATTATCTTGGCAACATCTGGAATGTTAGAAGGTGGACCAGTTTTAGAATATTTCAAAAATATTGCACCTGATAAAAAGAACAAAGTACTGTTTGTTTCTTACCAGGTAAATGGAACTATGGGAAGAAGGGTTCTTGATGGTTCTAAACAAGCAACTATGTTAGGTAAAGAAGGAAAAGTTGAAGTTGTTTCAATTAATTGTAGTGTTGAAAGACTAGATGGTTTTAGTGGACACAGTGATTATAACCAATTAATGTCATTTGTACAAAGATTAAGACCAAAACTTCGTCGTGTATTAGTTAATCACGGAGAACGTTCAAAATCAGAAAATCTTGCAATGAATATTCGACGAATGTATAAGCTTCCTGCACATTATCCACAAGTTCAAGAAGCAATAAAATTATTTTAAATCGTACTCTGGTTTCCAGATCTTTATGCTAGATGGAGCAATTATAATTCTCTCTTCTCCTAATCTTGCAATTTCAGCATCTTCTGCTTTTGCAATAGAATACAATTCCTCAACTACTTTACGAAGTTGTTCCACATCTTTTTGTGCTAATGGAGTGACTCTTAGAATTAAAATCATATTTTTTTTGATATCTTCTTTGATAGAGTGAACATCACTGATGTCTCTAATCGTTATTGCCTTTAGATATGTGGAATTTTCTTGTTTTTGCATCCTTGTTGAAAATGAGATCTACTTATTCAAAAACTCTTCCTTAGTTTTAACTAATTTTTAAAAAATTTCACGCCTACATTCTAAATTTAAGATAAGATTGCTCTTCTGCACATTCTAAACTAATTTCATCAATTGAATCTCCATTTTTAACAGAAACAACACTGTGTTCAGTTTTTGGTGCATCTGAATATCTTAGAGTTACAGCTGATCCAAATTTTACATGCAACTTTGCATTCTTACCACGTAAAATTGAAACTGGTCCTACGTAATCTTTAACCTCAAGTAAAATATCTCCAGGTAACGCTAATGCTTTAATCATTTCATTTTCATCTTTGTTTCTTCCTACAACAAATTTTGTTTCCTCATCTAACCTAAAGTGTCTTCCAATTTTTAACAAATCAATTTCATTAGTTGTTGGAGTTTCTATATGATCAAACAAATCTTTAGCTTTAATTCCAAATTGTGGTTCAGTTAACAAACAACCGCCACCTGCATTTGGTGGATTTTCAATACCGTATTTTTTAGCCATTTGTATTTGAATTTTTCTTTGTCTTCCTTTAATCATTCCAAGATTTTCTCTTTTGATTAATCCATCCTTTTCTGCATCTGTTGGTGGTAATAATCCAGCAGATAATGGTCTAACAATTTTTCCAGTTAAATTTGATTCTTTTTCAATAATATGTAGTGATGGTGCATGTTGACTCATTGGACGTTGACCTAACACTTCTCCTGAAATAATAAATTCTGCACCAATTTCTTCCATGTGTTTTTTTGCAGCATCAAACATCATTGTTCTACAATCAACACATGGATTAAATCCTGCACCAATTCCATGCTTTGGATGTTTTAACATCTCAATGTATTCATCACCGAGATAAACTGTTTTTAAATTTACATTAAGATCATCTGCTCTTTCTCTAATTTCAAAACCACATCCTCTTCCACAATCAAAATCACAAAATGGAGTTTTAATTGCAACAGCTGATACTTCAAAACCTTGCTCTTGCATCATTCTTACTGCAAGTTGACTATCCAGTCCCCCAGATAGTAATGCAACTACTTTTTTCTTTTCTTCAGCCATTGCGATCTGGTCCAATTTTCCATATACAAACTTTACATCATACATAAATTGAGAATTGGAAATATCTCTGTATGAAACAGCGCAGAAAGAATATTTTGAAATATGCTCAAAAGATTGACTGTGATACTTTGGTTACATTTGAGCCTGAAAATTTGTTTTATATGACTGGATTTTGGGGTGAGGCAATCGGTTTACTTGAAAAAAATGGAAAAACTACAATAATTGCACCTGAACTTGAAGTTGGAAGAGCAAAAGAAGAATCTGTAGACTGTGATGTAATTACTGCAGAACGTGGAGAAGGTCTAATCACTTCAGTTGTTAAAAAAATTAAAAAAAATCGTGTTTGTACTGATTGCCAGAATTATTCAGTAATGATGTCTTTAAAAAAATCAATTCCAAAAATAAAATCATCAACTGAACCATTTTACAATGCTAGAATCATAAAAGATGAAAAAGAAATACAAATTCTCAAAAAAGCCTCAAAAATTATCGATGAAATGTTTCAAATTTGTATTAAAAAAATGAAAGTTGGGCAAAAAGAATCTGAATTACAAACAATCTTGATGACATATGCAATGGAACAAGAAATGTTTGATACTGGATACAAATCTACACTTAATCCATTAATTATAGCAGGAGGTCCAAATGGTGCATTACCTCATGCTCAAGTTACAAATAGAAAATTCAAAAAAGGAGATCTAGTAGTAGCTGATCTTACATTGAGATACAAAGGATATGTTTCTGATGCAACTAGAACATTTGCACTTGGAAAAATTTCATCACAAGCAAATGAAGCATATGAAATTGTTAAAGAATCTCAAAGACTTGGTCTAAAAGCTGTTAGACCAAATATTGATTGTAAAGATATAGATTTTGCATGTAGAAAATACATTGATGATCATAATTATGGCAAATACTTTATCCATTCAACAGGACATGGAATTGGATTAGAAGTACATGAGCTACCATGTATTTCTTATAGAAGTAATATAAAATTAAAAGAAAATATGGCAATTACTGTGGAACCAGGAATCTATATTGAAAATAAATTTGGAATTAGAATAGAGGATTCATTAATTGTAAAAGATAGACCAATTATAATGCACAAATTTACTAAAGATTTAGTAACAATTTGAGCCTAATCATCATAGTCTACTAGACCGATAATGTATTTTGATTCTGAATTATTTGATGTAATTTTCTCAGAGATTACATTTACATTCCAATCATAATTCATTTCACCCTTGTATGATTTGAAATTAAAAACAACCTGATATTCTTCAGAATTTACATTTGTGACAATTAGATCAATGGTAGTTTTTTTATGATCAAAAATTTTCTCTTGAGGATATTCTTCACTTATTTTATTCTCTAATGCTCCCTTTACAGTTAATCCTGAATCATTTGGACCATTATACTTCATTAAAATATCTACAACTTGTTGGTTTTCATCAGTAAGTTCTGGGAGACTCTTTTCTAGTGTTCCTTTGGTATATTCAGGAATTACAAATACCACAAACATTGCAATCAAAGCAAGGTAAATTGGCGCTCTTTTTTTTAGAAATGACTTGAAATCATTCTTTTTTGGCTTATCTTCTTCTTTTTTGCTTTCTTTACCCATGTCTCTACAATCTAGTTTTTAGCACTTAGAATTAAAACTTGCCAAGGAAATAAAATTTCTTCATTTTTCTTTGTATATTGTGATGTTTTCTCCTTGACTAATTGTTTCAGTTCTTTTCTTTTTGAATAATCTAAATCATTTAGCTTTTCTTTTAGTGGTTTTGCAATGTATTTTAGATAATTTTTCCAATAATCTTCAAATTTTCCTGGACTGTAATGAAAGACATGGTCTTTTACAGTAATTTTTGAAAATCCTGCCTTACTTACTTCTTTTTTTAAATCTGATTTTGTTCCAAATCTGTCTAAATCTGGAGAGCCTGGTGGAACATAATCTGGAATATACTTGATAACTGAATCTATGATATTACTAAAGAAAGGAACAGAATCTTTCTTTCCATGAACAGAAATTCCAATATTTCCTGATTCTTTGAGGCTATTTTTCATATTTTTTAATGCTTTTTGAGCATTAGGAAAGAAAAACAATCCATATTGACATGTAACAACATCAAATTTTTTAGAAAAATTAAATTTCTCTGCATCAGCATTTACAAAATTCACATTTGATTTTTTACCATTCCATTTTTTTGCAATTTTAATTGCTGTACTTGAAGTATCTATTCCTACTACATATCCTGATTTCCCTATTTTCTTTTGTATTTCATTTGTAACTACTCCAGTACCACATGCAACATCTAACACTGCATCACCTCTGTTGATATTTACTAATTCTACTAATTTTTTTGTACTTTGAAATGGTCCTTTATTTACACTAGCCCATCTCTTATGATATCTGGGAGCAACCTCATTCCAAATTTTCATATTTCGTTGCTTGTATTCTGAATTAATGAGTTTCATCTTCATGTTTACACAATCTTTGATCTATTTTATGTAATCTCTCCTAAATCTAATTTTAATGCTCTACCAGTTTCATGATAGTATCTATGTTCTAGTTGTTTTAATTCCTCTTTTAATTTTTTATTACTTGATTTAGATAATTTTATTTTAATTTCTTTATATTCAATAACTATTTTTCTAAGTTCAGATTTTTTCATTTGATTTTTACTTCAATTTGTTTTCTGATAAGTTTGGCAATTTTTTCTTTACTCATCCATCCTGAAACGATATTTTTTTTGGAATCTACTATGATCACTTGGTTATTTTTAGGATTTTTCTTATATCTGATTAAACCAATATCATTTGCTACAATCATATCTGCTTCTGATTCTTTCAATTTTTTTTGAGCAGATTTGATTAATTGAGCTTTTGTAAAATTTGTTTCTGCTTTAAAACCAACAAGTAAAACATTTTTTTGATATTTTTTAATTTGATCTATTATTTTTGGAGCTTTTTTGAGGCTGATATTCATACTTGACTTTGAACTTTTGATTTTATTCTTACTTTGAATTGTAGGAACATAATCAGCAACAGCTGCTGCCATAATCACAATATCAAATTTTTTCTTTAGTTCTAATTTTACTACAGAATGCATCTCTTTACTAGATACAACATTGATTATTTTTGCACCTTTTGGTGCTTTTTCATTTCCTGGTCCATAAACAAATGTAACTTTAGCTCCTGCAGAAATTAATTCAGATGCTAAACTAACTCCTGTTTTTCCAGAACTTTGATTTGTAATTGCACGTATAGGATCTATTTGTTCTATTGTTGGTCCTGCAGTGATCAACACTTTTTTATTTTTTAATATAGATGAAAATCCAAATTTCTTTAATACATTTTCCAAAACATCTTCAGGTTCTGGAGATTTTGCTTTGCCTTCAATTAGTTTAGGGGAAAGAAATTCAATTTTATTTTTTAAAAATTTTATATTTTTTTTAACTGCTAAATTTTCATACATGGATGCATGCATTGCAAGACACATCAAAATTGGAATTTTTGATCCAAATCCTACGGTAAGTACTGTGGATACAGGCGTATCATCAATCCCATTAGCCAATTTTCCTAATGTATTTGCTGTTGCAGGATATACTATTACTAAATCTGATTGATTATAATCTGCTAATCTAATGTGCTCTAGTTCACCTGTAAGTTTTGTAATCACTTCATTACCTGTAGCCCATTTGAAATATTCTGGTTGTATTAATTTTGTAACTGCATTACTGGTAACACATGTTACATATGCTCCATGTCTCATTAGTAATCTTGCAAGTTCAATTGCTTTGTATGCTGCAACACTACCAGCTACACAAAGCACAATTTTTTTTCCTGATAACTCCATTCCATGTGAACTAACTATGTCTAAAGATGGATGATCTTTTATCTTTAATTTTTTATTATCTGCCAAGTTTTTCACGTAATTTTTTTAATTCTTCTTCATTCATTGAAAACGAGTTTTCTTTAGCAGGAAATGCTCCAGATTCTACATCAGATCTATATTCTTCAAGTGATTTTACAATATCTTCAGATAAATTCATGTATCTTTTGGCAAATTTTGGTTTAATTTTATCATACATTCCTAACAAATCTTGAACTACCAATACTTGTCCATCGCAATTTACTCCTGAACCAATTCCAATTATAGGAATGTTCACTGTTTCAGAAATAATTTGAGCTACTTCATGACTTACCATTTCTAATGCAATACTGAAAACTCCTGCATCTTCCAGTTCCTTTGCATCTTCAATTAACTTCATTGCTGAATCTTTTGTTTTACCTTGAACTTTGTATCCTTCTGATAGTATTGTGGTTTGTGGCTGAAGTCCAATATGCCCCATTACAGGAATTCCTACATCAACTATTGCACTAATTGTTTCTGCCATTATAGAACCACCTTCAAGTTTTACTGCATCTGCACCTGCCTTGATTAACCTACCTGAATTGTTTATTGCATCTTCAATACTTGCTTGGTATGACATAAAGGGTAAATCTGCTATTAAAAGTGAATTTTTTCTTGCTCTACTAACTGCTTCAGTAAACATGCACATTTGATCCATTGTGACAGAAATTGTATTTTCATAACCAAGCATCACCATTCCTGCACTATCTCCAACAAGTAATACATCAATTCCTGCTTTATCACATAATGAAGCTAGAGTGTAATCATAACTTGTAATCACTGAAATTTTCTTTCTTTCTTTTTTCATATTGATAATATCTTGTACAGTTTTATGCAATTTTAGCACTCCTTGTTAAATTATTTTTAATTTGAATAATATTTTCCCTTAGATTTTTCTTATTATCAAAATCATCAATTATTTTTTGAAGGCTTTTTTTATTCTTTTTTGATAGTTTTTTTGATTCATTAATTAGTAAATCAATTGCCCGTGTGACATTATCTACAATTGTAATATTTGCTGTCTGTGAAGTTCTAGAGAGAGGATTTAGATCAAATGTTATGACTGTTTTACCTGCTTTTCTAAGTGCCATAGTTCTATCTCCATCTTCTAATGGCACTATGACAACATCTGCTACAAAAATTCCATCCTTATCAACAATTCTTCTTGCAGAATCTATTCCTGGTAGTTTTTTAGATGAAGTAATTTTGGAACCTAAAATTTCATTTGCTCCATTTTTTTTGAGAGTTTTAATAATTGCCTGTTTTCTTTTTTCATTTACATAAAACAAATTTACTTCAAGTTTTGCTTTGATCTGTTTTGATAACTTTACAATTTGTTTTGGACATAATGCTGCTATATTTCCATTAACTGAGATAACGGGCATTTCTGCTACAAGAATCTGTGCAGCCGCAGCCCTTATGGCCTGCAAAGCAGCCTTACCTGTCTTTTCTCCAAGAAGGTAATCAAAAGCCTCACCTCTACCGTGAGCCAAAAGACCTTCTTTTGCAACTAATCCATTATCAAAACCCACAACTAGTTTTTCACGAATTAAAAGTGATTTAGCTCTTGGATGAGATTTAGGAATTAATGACATAATTTTTAATTAATTATTTAATACTCTGGCTCCAATGTCATCTAATTCTGATTTAATTATGATTCCATCAGAATATTTTTGTAGAATCTTTAAAACTTTAGATTCATTATTTTGTGGAACCATTGAAAAAATTGTTTCACCAAATAGGGCTATTCCACATTTAATATCATTATCAGATAATTCATCAACTATTTTTTGTATTCTTGGAGTCATAACATCTACATATTTTGCAAATTCTAAGGACATATCTTGAAAATGATAATAATCTTTTGTTTCTAATAACTTATTTACCATTTTTCCTCCTAGTCCATTAATTTGTGATAATCGTTCTTTGATGAATTTGTTTGTAGATATTGGAGAAAAGCAAATCATAATAATAGAAATTTTATCTGTAGTAATTTTTTCAACATGACCAATTCCAGGTGCACCTGGTTTAATACGAATTTCAAATCCGCCATGATATGATGCTAAAACATCTCCTAATCCTGTTTTACAACTAACTTCTGCATTATGTGCAATTTGGCCAATCATTGTTTTCTCTAATTTTGTATCAAGTGCTTGATCTAATGCAAATGATAATGATAATGCAACAGCACTACTAGATCCTAAGCCATACCCAACTGGAATTGAAATGTCATGTTCTATATCAAAAAATTTGTCTGAAAAATTTCCAAGTTTTAAAAATTCATTTAATACGTATTGTGAAACATCTGTTTTGTCTGATTGATACCCATGTGTTGTAATTTTAAAATTTGAGCTTTGATTATCTATTGTTTTGATTTTTATTTTAGTTGTAACTCCTTGTTTAATTGAAAAACCTGCCCCCATAGATCCTAAATTCTCTAAATTATCTTGATCATCATCTAAATGGGCTTTGAAAAAACCTGTAATATGTGCTGGACAAAATGCTGTTGCCTCCATTAATCTAAGTTTAAACTTTACACAAAATATAAGAATATGGCTTAAATTAATTAAATTAGTATAAATTGACTAAATTTGTTCGACGACTACAAAGAATTGGAAGTAGTATACTTGTATCATTACCTAAAGAATGGGTTGTTGCAAATAATTTAGATAAAGGTGCTCAAGTTGAATTGGAAACTGGTCAAGATAGTATTTCCATTTCTGCCAATAAGGAAACTAGACCAACAAAGGAATTAGTAATTTCGTATCCGTTATCCAAAGGAGAAAATGTTGTAGCAAACATTACTGGTGCATATCTTTTAGGATATGATATTATTGTAATTAATTCAACATCTATTATTCCTGGTGAAGACAGAGAAGAGATTCGTAATTCAATGAGAAGATTAGTTGGAATGGAAATAATTGAAGAAGATGCATCTCACATTAATATGCAATTTCTTTTAGATGCAACAACTCTTAATCCATCAAAAATTCTCAAACGAATAAGTTCTATTGCACTTGGAATGTATGATGATGTATTACGTGGATTAATTTCAGATGATAAATCTAATCTTCAAACATTATCAAAACGTGATGTTGAAGTGAATAGGCAATACTTCTTACTTGTTCGTTTAATTCGTAGTACACTAGTTGATAAAAGATTGGCTAATGTATTTAATTTAGAAAATATCGATATACTTGATTATAGAGTTGCTGCAAACGTTCTTGAAAATGCAGGTGATTCTATTGTTGAACTCTCAAATTTTATCTTCAACTTTTCATTATCTAAGGAATTTTCTAAAAAAATCTATGATGTAGTAAAAGATTTTAATAATGTTGCTGAAAAATCTATTGATGCTTTTACAAAGCCTGATAGACTTTTAGCTATTGAAGCAATTTCAATGCATAAAAAATATGAAGAGAAACTTAGCTTACTTCGAACTACATTAGGTAACAAAAAACAAATTCCTTTAGACTTTCTTGATTTAGTATACATGTTTGAAAGAATTGCACAATCTTGGGCAGATCTTGCAGATCTTGTACAACCTATCTATAATGAATAATTAATACAATTTTTTCTTTACAGCATATGTTAAAACTGCACATATTGTTTTTGAATCTTGAATTTTACCAGTTTTTATCATCGATAGAAGTTTTTTGATATCCATTTTTACTACAGATAATATTTCATCCTCATCTAATTTCAAATCCGATATTTTCTTTAATCCTGAGGCTACAAAACAATGAATTATCTCTGCATTGTAGCCAATTGACGGATAATAGGTAATGAGAGGGATCATTTTTTTTGCTCTATATCCAGTCTCTTCTTCTAATTCCCTAAATGCACATTTTACTGGTTCTTCTTTTTTTTCTAATGTTCCAGCAGGAATTTCTAAAACATATCCATGTGGAAATCTATGTTGTTTAACAAGAATTACTTTTTTATTTTCATCAAAAGCAAGCATTGCTGCAGCACCTCTATGTTTGATAACTTCTCGTTTAACTTTTCTGCCTTCTATTTTTCCATCATAAACACTAAGACCTAAAATTTTTCCTTCATAGATTTTTGTCTCTTTCATATTATGTATGGAAAATTATTCTTATTTAATTGGTTTGATAAATTAGGTGTAATTTTGGTGATTTTTTGAAATCTTTTATTACTTTTTCTATCCACTTTATGTAAAATGAAATCTTTTTTGGAATAAATAAATCAGCCGATTTTATATTTTTAATATTTCTAACTTTTTGTGTTAGTTCATCCATTTTGAAAATATTATCACTATACATAAACAAAACAATTTGATTTTTTGCTATGAAAGGAATTTGTAAATATGATTCAGAAAATGAGTCATTCAAACTTTCTAAAGTTTCTTTTAGATCCCCCTCTATCCAGGCTAGTATAGCGTGAGGAATAAAATTTTCAATTTTTATAGGATCATAAACTAATGTAAACTGAATTCCATCATTTTTATGTAATTTTTCAATACACCTTGTTATTGTTTTCGTTGACATTTCTGTATTCTTTGCAATTTGTTCAATTTTTTGTCTGGGATCTTTAATTAATTCTTCTAAAATTTCTAAATCTGTTTTTGTAAGATTTGAACTAAACCCTGGATTCTCTGCTTCAAAAATTGATAATACTCTTACATCTTTCATCAATTTCTTTGCAAGTTCAATTTTTTGTTCCATATTCTCTTTTATTGAAATACCACAAACTGTAATCCCACCTACACATGGTACCACGAAATATGGTTCACCTACAAGACTTGCTTGCTCTAAAATTTCTTTAATATTTTCACCTGATACGACAAAGTACAAGATACCATAACCCAAAACAGGTGGTTCAACTTTGATGAAGAATTCTTCGATAATCTTTTTTGCTTGCATTTTTTGGATTCTTGCTCTAACGGCTCCACCTGAAATTCCTAATTCTATGCCTATTTGTCTGTCAGATTCTCTACAATTGTTCAATAATCTGCTAAGGATTTTCATATCTAAATTGTCCATTTTATCATTTACACTGACTCCTTATGGTATAGAAATAACTAATATGATATAAAATTGTCTATACTGTTAGCACTATGTATCATATACATTAAATATTAGACTATTTTATTTGTTTCGTGGATTATAGGATAAAACTTGCAAAAAGAATGCTATTCAATCAAAAAGGAAGTTTGTTTGGTGCTGTTTTAGCAGTAACAATTGGAATTTTGGTAATCCATGTAAACTTTGTAATTTTTCAGGGATTGTTTGATGCTATTGTAAGGGACATTAGTGATTACAATACCGGTGACGTAATCATAACTGATGAATTTGATTTTATCGATAAATCTGATCAATCTTTAATTCGATGGTTTGAGCGAATCCCAGTTGTTCAAGCCGCGACACCGCGGCTTTCTACTAGTTCTGAAATGAATATGACTAAAAATGGAAAGCTAATTGAAGAAACTAGAATTCCATTAGTTGGTGTTGATCCATTTAATGATGTTAGAGCATCTACAGTCCATGAAACTGTTACAGAAGGAAGTTATGTTTTTTCAAGAAACTCTATAGTATTAGGATCTAATATAGCACGAGATCTTGGAGGAGCTCAAGTTGGTGATAGTGTTAAAGTTTTGGTAGTTGATAGATGGGGCCAAGATCAAATCAAACGATTTACAGTTACTGGAATTGCAAATTCACCAGGAGGTCAAGGGTTTGATTATTCTGGAGTTATTCACATTGATACTTTACGAGATATGATGAGCAGACACGGAGATACTGGCTCATTTATGGTAAAACTTTACGATCATTCTAAAGCTCTTGAAGTTAAAGAGTTCTTTTTACGTTCATTTCCAAATGAAGATTTTATTGCAGAAACTACAGAAGAAGCATCAGAAGCACAACTAGAAGGTTTTAGATCAGGTATTGCAATGATTAACATGATTGGATATTTTGGAATGATGGCATCTGCATTTGCAATTGTTACAATACAAATGATGTTAGTAAATGGAAAAACAAGACAAATTGGTGTCATGAGATCAATTGGAGCTAAACGAAAAGATATTCTGATAATTTTTATTTTCCAAGGAATGATTATTGGAGCAATTGGTGCTGGTGTGGGTACTGCAGCAGGATTGGGTTATACTGTATATGCAAAGGAAACCAAAATGTCATTTAATGGAAGTCTTCCTTTAGAAGTAACTTACAACTGGGAAAAGGTTATCCAAACTGCATTAATGTCATTTATTTTGGCAATAATTGCATCTCTATATCCATCGTATAGAGCTACGAAACTACTACCTGTGGAGGCTATGAGAAGTGTCTAGTGTACTTGAAATTAATAATATGAGTAAAATTTATGGTGAAGCCGATAACCGAGTCAAAGCTCTTGATGATGTTTCATTTTCAATTAAACAAGGAGAATTTGTTTTAATTGTTGGTAGCTCTGGATCTGGTAAATCTACCTTACTAAACATGATTGGATTATTAGATCATCCTACAAAAGGTAAAATTTCAATTGATGGAATTGACACTACTACACTTAATGATGATAAAATTTCTTCATTTAGAAATAAAAAATTAGGATTTATCTTCCAATTTTCAAATCTACTTACTGATCTCTCAGTTTTAGAAAATGTTTTGTTACCTTTACAAATTGGAGGCAATAACACTGGTGAAAAAGATGCAATAGATTTACTGAAAGCAGTTGGACTTGAAGATCAAATATACAAACGTGCAAATAAAATTTCAGGTGGACAAGCTCAAAGAGTTGCGATTGCAAGAGGTTTAATCAATAAACCATCTATAGTTTTAGCTGATGAACCAACTGGTAATCTTGATTCTGTCACTTCAGCAACAATAGTCCAACTAATGAAATCTATGGCAAAAAAACTCAATCAAACATTCATTATTGTCACACACGATAGAGAACATTTTGGTAATGTAGATAGAGTCATTACAATCAAAGATGGTAAAGCATTTGAAGGTGATATGCCATCAGAAATGGTGATAACAGCATAATGAATTCTAAAATTATTTTATCATTATTTGTAATTGGATTGTTACCAATCATTTTTGATAATTCTTATGCACAAATTAGTTCAGGAGGATTTGGTCAATCTCCTTTTGAAAGAGACTTTGGTGATGTAAAATTTCTAGATGCTTATTTTGGTACAATTAACGAAAAAATTGAAATTGAACCAGGAGATGGTAATGTTCCATTTACTGCTATATTTGCCAACGTTGGATCTCAAGATATTACAGGAATTAGTGGTCAGCTATCTTTACCATTAGGGTTTTCAGCCTCAGATGGTCCTCAATCATTAATTTATTCAGATAGTGTTGCAAATTCATTAGCAGGTGAGAATTTCTACTTAACATTTTTTGTAAATATTGATAAAAATATACAAATCCAACAATATCCTGGAACTGTAAAAGTAGATTATTCTAGATTAAGAGAATCCGGAGTTAGAACCGCATTTGATGATTTTGATTTTAAGGTAACTGGTGATAGTGTGATTAATGTCAAAGCTATACAACCTTTTCTTACCTCTTTAAGATCTAACAATGTGGTAATTGAAATTTCAAATGATGGTACTGCCCCTATTTCTGGTGTAGATATTACTGCAACAAATACACAAACAGAACTTGCATCAACATCATCTTCAACTACTAATATAGAAAATGTTGTAATTCTAGAATCAAGCTGGGATATTGGAAATATTGATCCAAAATCATCAAGACAACTCACTGCAACTGTATATGTTCCTCAATCATTGAAAGGTGACACTTTAAGGATTCCATTATCTATTTCATATTATAACGCACATGGAGATTTACATCAAATTTCAAAAATTGTTGATTTTTACATCAAAGGACTAATTGATTTAACAATCTTCAATGTTGATGTAATTGAATTATCTGGTACTCAAATGGTAATTGGTGAAATAATTAACGAAGGAAATGAAGATGGATTATTTGGTTTTGTTTCTATTGAATCTAAAGGTGAATCTAATATTAAATCAAATACTCAATTTATTGATGAAATTGAAACAGAAGCACCAGTACCATTTAATCTTCCAATTGAATTTGATGGTGAACCAAGATATGGTGAACATGACATCACAATAACTGTAAGATACAAAGATAGTACAAGAGATGAAATATTTCTAAATCATGATGCAACAATTACTGTAAAGGAACCACCAAAGGAAGATGAAAATTCTATTGATCCAATAATGATAATTATTTCAATTCTTTTAGTAATGGGAGCTGCATTTTACATAATTCGTAGGCGTAAAAAAACAGCAATTGAGGCTAGTTGAAGACATAATTTTAAATCTAAAACGAGGAATTAAGGAATAATAAATTGAGGTTAACAATTATAATTCTCATTGCAGTTTTATCTATTGGAAGTATAGTAATTTCATTAGGTTTTCTAACTTTTCAAGAATACATTGATGTTCCTGAAATCACTAGTCAATATGAAAAATTAGAATCATATAAAAATGATTTAGAAAAAATTAATCAACAAAATCAAAAAATTTTAAATGATTTAGAAAGTCAAATTAAAAATTCTGATGATGTTAATTTAGAAAAAATCAATGAGGAAATCAACGTAATAAAACAAGTAATTGAAGAAAACACAGCAGAATTAGAACAAGTAATTACAAAATTATCTCAAATGGAAACTGAACCATAGTAACTTCTGATTTTCATTTTTGGAAAATTTACCTCATAATTATATGATATCTTAAGCATGTAATTTTCGGTATGGTGAAGGGCATATTTCTATTTCTAGCATGTAGTATTGTAGAATTCATCACAATACCATTACTGTAAACTGACTAGTATTTTTAATTCATATACTAAACCATAAAGCCATCTTTATTGGAGACACATCGAAAACTAACAATTGTAGGAGTAATTTTACTTGCAGTAACATTTCTGATTAATTACTATCATCAATTAGATCATCCTGGTGTGGGATTCAACTATGCATATGTTCCAGGAGTTGCAATGCTGATAGCCTTTTCGCTTAGTCTTCTAATGTTTACAAAAGATCGTTAAAATGATTTCAATAGATAGTGTAAAGTTTCTTTGGAAAAGAACTTCTATGCTATCTATCAGATTAATTTAAAAAAAATTATAATAAAAGAGACACGAAGAAATTATCAGTGAGATCTAAATACTAATTTACAAAATTTATTCTAACCGTCACCAAAGTACAAAATATTTTTGGTCTCAGGCTGAAGTATCTATACCGTAAGATTATAAGCAATTACTGGATCTTGCGTATATGCCTGGGGATGAGATTGAAGTCCCAAAGGAATTACGCGAATTCATGCTAGAACAAGCAGAAGAAACAATTCTTGGGCAAAAAAATGGCTCAAACAAACAATATCGTTATGGCAATTTACACATTAGAGAATACGACGATAAATTTTTAGTTCATACTGATAAAATTGATCCACGAAAAGATCCTATGGGGCATTTAGTTTATGACGCTCCTGAGGTCTTAATTGGTTTAGCTTGTGCAATTTTTGGAGGTTCACAAATAGCAAAAAAAATTACAAATAAAAATTCTAAAAAATTAACAATAACTTCTGGATTAATATCTTCAATAATTTCTGGATATGTTGGATATTTAGCTACTAAGAAAATAAAAAATTATCTAGAGAAATTATAATGTCCACTGTAAGAACAATACAAGTATTCTTCAAACTTTTTCCATCTATTCTTGCATTACGTAAAGATAGAAAGAAATGGATTAATCAGGAAAAAAATCAAATTGATTCAGAACAGTTTAGAAAAAATGCTCGAAATGTTCTTGATACATTCATTTCGCTAGGACCTGTATACATAAAATTAGGACAATGGCTTTCCTCAAGAGCAGATATTTTACCTCAACCATATTTAGAAGAGCTTTCAAAACTCCAAGACTGTGTTCCTTCTGCACCCTTTGATCAAGTAAAACCAATAATTGAAAAAGAACTTGGTCCAATTAATGAAAAATTTGATGAGATTGATCCTAATCCAATTTCTGGGGCTTCAATAGGTCAAGTTTATCGTGGTTCTATTTCTGGTCAACAGATTGTTGTAAAAGTGAAAAGACCTGGAATTGAAAAAATTGTCGCAAAGGATCTACAAGTCTTAAAAAAAGTTCTTCCTATAGCATTAAGATTTGTTGATCCAAATTTGCGTTATTCTGCAAAAGCAATGCTTTCTCAATTTATTGAAACAATTTATGAAGAAATGGATTACACAAATGAACTCCAAAATCTTAAACAAATTAAACATGATATGGCTAGTTCAAGCAAAGTTATTGTGCCATCTGTTTATGATGACTATTCATCAAAAAATGTCCTTACAATGGAGTATCTTCCTGGAATCAAGGTTACAGATGTAAAAGCCTTGAATGAAAAAGGAATCAATAGAGAGCAGCTCGTAATTGATGTTCACAAGGTCTTTTTTACAATGCTTCTCAAACATTCCATATTTCATGCAGATCCTCACCCTGGTAACATTTCAGTAACTGATGATGGAAAACTCATTTTGTATGACTATGGAATGGTTGGACGAATAAACAATGAGACTAGATTCAAACTAATTCGACTCTATCTTGCACTAGTTGAAAAAAATCCTCCTAGAGTAGTCAATGCGATGATTGATCTTTCAATGTTAACTCCTGGTTACAATAGAGAGGTGATTGAAAAAGGAATTGAACTCTCAATTCGTGCAATGCATGGAAACAAACCTGATGAAATGGAAGTTCAAAGTTTGATGGAGCTTGCGAATCAAACAATGAGTAAATTCCCATTTGTATTGCCCAAGAATTTAGCTTTGTATATGAGAATGGCATCAATCATTGAAGGAATCTACAAAACTCATAATATAGATTTTAAATTTGTTGAAGTTTTAAAAAATATTTTACAAGAAGAAAATCTTATTCCACGTGCATATATTGAAGAATTAAAAATTTCATTTGATAATTTTTCAAAATCAATAGATTCAGCTCTTAGAATTGGACCTGAAATGAAAAAACTCATGGATGAAGCTCAAATCTATATGAAGAAAGGAAGACCTATGGTCTTAATCAGTGGAAGTATATTTGCATCAGCAACTTTTCTTGGTTCTGTATTTTTATACCAATCAAGTGAATTACTTGGTTTAGTAGGTATGATTAGTTCTGGTTTGATAATGCTATCTTCAGGATTTTTTAGAAAATATTAGATTATTCTATTGTAATATCTTTTCCATTTTTTGTAATAGGAATAATTAATGTAAGAACACCATTTTCATATTTTGCAGATTCTATTTTTTCTTCTCCTTGTTTAATTTCCATAGGAAGTCTAATTTTTTTATCAATTACATTTGGTCTTTGATTTAAAATCAATGATTCTGATTCTTTTTCATCAATTATTTTTTTTGCATTGATGGAGAGAATATCCCCACATAAAGATAATTCAATTTCTTTTTTTGTAAATCCAGGAATATCAATTACAATTTTTAGATTTTCATCATTGAGATACATGTCAATTGGTGGTAAAACAAATTCATAGAATTCTCTTGATTTATTTCCAATTTCTTTGATTACGTCTTTTACAAGTCCCATTTTGTGTTGTGTGCTCAATTTTTGGTTATAAACCTTGATAGATTTTTAATCAATTAATTTCTCAGTTTTGATAACTTATGATTATTGTAATTGAAGGTGGAGATCAGGCAGGAAAGTTAACACAATCTATTCTATTAGAAAAAGCTCTTAAAAAACAAAAAATCAAAACAAAACTATTTCATTTTCCTGACTATGAAACCCCAATTGGTAAAGAAATTAGAAAATATTTAGATGGAAAACGAAAATTTCCTCCTCAAGTAATTCATTGTCTTTTGGCTGCAAACAGATGGGAAAAACTTGATGCAATTTTAGCAGCTGAGGAAAAAAATTCTGTTTTAATCATGAATAGATATTATCATTCTAACCTAGTTTATGGATTAGCAAATGGTTTGAAGCAAAAATGGCTTGAGAGTCTTGATGAAGGTCTTCCAAAGGCTGATCTTGTTATTTTACTTGATGTTACACAAAAAGAATCATTTTCAAGAACACCTCGAAATAAAATTGGTGGAAAGGTAATGAAAAGAGACAAGTTTGAAAAAAACAAAGAATTTTCCACAAAGATTTCTAATCTTTACAGAACTGTTGCCAAGAAAAAACATTGGAAAATAATTAATGCTACCAAGTCAAAAATTGAAGTTCATGAAGAAATTCTAAAAATATTTTCAAAGAAATTGGGATTATGAAAAAAAATTATATAGATATTATTGATCCAATTCATGATTTTATTCGTGTTTATGATTATGAACTTCCAATAATTGATAATCCACTTTTTCAAAGATTAAGACGGATAAAACAGCTATCTGGTGCACATTTAACATATCCTTCAGCTCAACATAGTCGATTTGAGCATTCTCTAGGAGTTATGCATATTGCTAGTCAAGCTGGTTTTGCATTAAATGAAAAAGGATTTCTGAATTCTGATGATGTTCAAATTTTACGCATCGCAGGTTTGTTACACGATATTGGTCATGGACCTTTTTCTCATTTATTTGAAGAAGTAATACAAGAAAAAAAAATTTCACATGAAGATTATGGAAAAAAAATTATTTTAAATTCTGAAATTGGTGATATAGTATCAAAAACTGGATTTGATAAAAAACTAGTTACCAAAATTGCATTTGGAGAATCAAAATTTCAATATCTAAATGAAATTGTTTCAGGTGCTTTGAGTGCAGATATGATGGATTATTTATTAAGAGATGGTTACTTTACGGGAGCCGAACATGCAAAGATAGATCATAAAAGAATTACACAATCCCTTGATATTTATAAAAATAAACTTGCTTTGGAGCGTTCAGCACTTTATTCTTTTGAATCTATGATGCATTCTAGATATCAAATGTTCAAAGCAGTATATTTTCATAAAACTGTACGCGCTGCAGAAGTTATGATTATTGAAGCATTAAGATTATCTGATGAAGAATTTGGTTTCACATCTTTTAATCTAAATGAATTCGTTAAACTAACTGATGAATATATTCTATCATCTTTAATCTCATCAAAATCTTCTAAACTAAAAAGAGCAAAACAATTAGCAGAGGATTATCAAAATAGAAATTTGCTAAAATGCGTATTTGAAAGAATACTTACCAATCAAACAAATTTGAAAAAAACTAGAACAGATGAACTCAGAATTGAAATTTCTAAAAAATCTAAAGTTGATGAAACTGAAATTTTTGTAGATAGTTCTGTTACTCCATCCATCCCACTTGCCCCATCAAAAAATGAGTCAAAATCAATTATTTTGATAACTAATGAGGGTACAAAATCTTCTGCAAAAGAGATGCCAATTTCTGAAATACCAGTGGTTTCAGCGATTTCTGGGTTCATGAACATACTTAGAATCTATACTCATCAAAAGAACAGAAAAAAAGTTGAAATTGCCGCAAAATCAATCCTTGGTGAACTAAAGTGAAAAAACGAATTGTGATCAAATTATCAGGACGGGTTTTTGGTATGGATAATGTTAAAAATCTAAAAAATTATGCTGTATTTTTAGTAAAAATTAGCAAGTTTTGTCAACCTATTGTAATTGCTGGAGGGGGTGATATTGCACGACATTATATTTCTCATGCAAGATCTTCTGGCGCTGATGAATCTACTCTTGATGAGCTAGGAATTGAAATTTCAAGACTCAATGCAAAATTGCTAATTTATGCTCTAAAAAACAAAGCATATTCACATCCACCGACCACTTTACAGGAAGTTAAACATGCAGTAGATGATGGATTAATAGTAGTTGCAGGTGGTCTTCATCCTGGTCAAAGCACTAATGGTACTGCAGCATTAATTGCAGAAAAAATTCAAGCTGAACAGTTTCTTAATGCTACTGATGTTGATGGAGTTTATGATATGGATCCTAACAAATTCAAAAAAGCAAAAAAATTCAAACAAATAGAAATGAAAAATTTGAAAAATATGTTAGTCCATGAAGATTCTATAGCCGGTGGTTATGACTTGATGGATATTGTTGCTTTAAAAATTATTGAGCGTTCAAAAATTAAAACAAGAATCCTAAAAGCAGATATAAAAATTATTGAAAAGGCAATTAAAGGTGGTAACGTTGGCACAGAAATTATTCTTCCTTCTAAATAATTAATCAATATTATTTTGAATTGTGGGTCTTGCTTGAGACCAAATTTGAATCTGATTTTCTGGATATTCAGGAATTCCTGTTTCTCTGAGTTTTTTGTAAATTGATAAGGCTTCTTCCTTCTCTACAGCCTTGGATTGTGCCTTTGTAAATCCATCTTTATCTACTATAACTGCAACATGACCATCTTCAGAACTAATTACTGCAGTAAATTCTTCTTCCCCAACTGGAAAAAATTTTCCATCAATTTTTTTTGTTGTCAAAGTTAACATGCCAAATCCAGCAACTTCAAATATTTTCATTTGTGATTTACTTGCTCTTTGTTTTCCTTGTTGTACTGCTTGGAAATATTGCACAATTTTTTGTTTCGCCAATGGTATAATAACTATCTCAACATTTAAGATATCAAGAGATGATGCAAAACCTATGAATCGTAAAATTTTTGTTGGAATCGCAATGGGTGCATTTATTGCAATTTTAGGTGGAATTCTTTTAACAGGACCATTGATTGTTATACCTACTGTAGACAATGCAACTGGAATTCAAGGTGCATCAGAAGCAAAACCTCTCCAAATTGAATTGGATGACATTTCAATATCTAGAATATCGGAGCGTTCAGTTACTGTTGATTTAGCATTCAAGCTTTCTAATCCTAATCCCGGTGCAATGATTGTACAAACTATGGATTATCAATTATTTGAAACAAATTTTTCTGAAACTGAGCAATTCACTGGTGGTGGAATAGGTAGTAGACCTACAGGAATGGTAGAGTTTGGATCAAACTATTACGTACTACTTGGTGGTGGTGAGATTGTTCTTAGAGATTCTCAGACACTAAAAAATAGTGGAAATACTCCTGATTTATGGAAATCATTTGAAGATGATACTGCAACATGGAGAGTATCTGGTACTGTCTTTTACAATCTGAGCTCAATGACCAGCGGTCAAGAAAATGAGCTTCGTTTTGAATTTACAGAATAAATTTGATAGTATCATAATTTCTTTAAATTATGATAGTATGTTTTTAGAGGGAAAATATTCGCAAAGTTATAAAAGTCCGTTTCATTGTTTTTTATCAAATGGCAGAAGCAGGTATAGCCGCATTTGGCGCAGCAGCAGGAGTCGCAATTGCACTCGCAGTAGTGTGTTTCGCTCTTCGTGGTAAAGGACATCCAGAACCACTCGATTAACAAAGGATTTTTTCCTTTACAATATTTTTCTAATTTTTCACTAATCTTTGTTGCCAAATCCCAACATTTCTGCTAGGTCTAATTGTTTGGTATTCTTCTTTTTCATGAAACATCTTTCATAATATTGACATTCAGAGCACTCAGTTGATGGCTCTAAAATAGGAGTTTTTTGTTCTTTTAGAAGATCATTTAGAACTCGAACCCTTCGGATTACTTCCTCAAACATCTTTTTATTTCGTGAAATTGAAAATGAAGTTTCTTTTCTATCTCCAGTTAGATACACAATCATTCCATCTTGTTTATCATAAATCCACATACATGCATTAAGATAAAGAACATCATTTGCTATTGGATTTTCTAACTCATTTGTTGCTCCTCTAAATAAAAAGATAGAATCATCAATAAGCATGTCAACTTGGCCTTTTAGTTTTATTTCATCAATTGGAAATTCTTTTGCCTCACTACCGTATTGTAATTTTCTAAGTAAACCTGAGAGTAGTTCATTGAATCCTTTTCTTTGAACTTCTTGAGGATCAATTCTATCATAATATGAGCGTCTTAAACACTGTACAACTTCATGTAGATGAATTGTCTGAATATCTGCTGAATCAATATCAATTTCTAATTCTTTTCCGATAGAATTTAGTGCATTCTCAACAATACTTCTAAAATCTCTATCTCCCATCATAATGCATCATTTCCCTTTTTTGGTTTCTTATACTTAGCTCATAAGTTTGGTTATTACTTTTGAAATCTTTCCTGAGAAGGCAAGAATAACAAAATGAAGGCCAAAACCAATGATTGCTCCAATGAAAAGTTCACCTGTTAGAAAATAAATTCCTAGGAATACTGCTAATGGGGGTAGGGCAAAAATCATTGCTAAAAATGAGCTTACCCAGATGAATTTTACTAATAATTCTGTAGAAACTTCTGTTTTTTTCTTTGGGAAATTAAACATTTGAAAAATCTTACTCTTCTTCTAAAATTAATTTTGACATTGTAGTTTCAGTCGGAATCTTTTGCTCAACAGCAAAAGCAATTGCTGCTAAATTTCTAATCTCAAATGATGTTAATTTTGTAATTCCAACAATTGTTGCAAAGCTAAACATCTTTGTGAATGATCTAATTGATGTGCTGTATATTGCCAACTCAAATGCTCTTTCAAATTGGGCAATTGCATCTAACTCATTTTCTACTTGTGGAACTAAATCTTTGTATTTCGTACTTGATAATTCATTAAATGCATCTCTAACTGTAGCTCCTGCCATCATTCTTCCAAGTAATTCTTTAGCTGGTGGATTAGTATTAATTATCAAATCTTGAATTTGTTCTTCTTGCAATCCCCAGAATTTTCCTCTTATTACACTTAGAATATTGTAAAAATCAATATCCATTGAAACAATTTTTGTTGCTTCTTTATCTGAATAATTTTTCATTGCACCTGCTAGATGTTGAAATAATATTTTATCAAAATATGTGTCAAAGATTTGTAGATTTTTCTTTTCATTGTATAATGCAGCAGCCTTTACAATTTCATCAGCAAACTCAGCTGAATTCAAACTTGCAACTGCCTCTTCAAAATCTTTGGCAACTAGTGCTTTAACTATAACATCTCTTTGTTTGATTAATTCTTCTGCATGAAGATTAATGTGAGATTCAATTTCTTCTTGAGATTTTCCTAAAATTTTTCCTTTTAAAATTAATTTTAGATTTGAAATAATGAATTTCATATAGTATGCATCAAGTACTCCAGAATTTCCTGATGTTTTTGCAATTGAATAATGAATATCTGCTAATTTACTTCTAAGGGCTGATTCGATATTTTGTGAAGAATACGGTTTTTGAACATCTGCTACTGCTTCAGCATATACAGTATTCTTGATTCTAGTGATTAATTCTTCCAAATCCCTAGATTCGGCAAGTGTTTGAAAATCAGATCTTGTAAGTAATTTACCTCGTTTACTGTATGCTTTTACTGAGGCATAGACATTCTTAGAACCGCCCATTTCGATCAATCTCCTTTACTAACTGATTTTAATGTTTGGCGATCTACACCTGAGAACAAATTCTATGTAATTTTATCTAAAAATACTACGGCTTCATCTTTTTCCTGTTTTGATAGTTTTACAAAGGCTGAGAGAATCTCTTTCTGAATAATCAAGGATTCATCAGAAAATTCTTTCAATTTTGAGAGATCAAAAGGCAATAACTCCTTAATTTTATTTTCACAAAACGCCTTGACATATTTTTGGAAAATTGAATATGTGAAAGTAGGACTTGTCTTTACCAGACTAGATAGAATTTTCTCAAATTCTTTCTCTTCGGGTTCGGACTTTGAGAAAAATTCAACCAATAGATTTTCTCTATTTTTACATTCATTGATAGATAATGCCACCAGAATTCCTTTTTTTGTCAAATGATAATATGGAATTCCTATTTCTTGAAGTGCTTTTGGTCCTCTTTTCAAGGGTAATCTGCCATTCTCTTCAGCAATTCCTAAGGGAAGCAAAATCTCATCTAGATCTCGAAATATTCCTGAATAGATATTCTTCCATACAATATCTGTTTTTTTTGCAATTCTTTGAGATATTCCTGTCCTTGTTCTTTCTGCAGGATTTGCATTACTTCCAAGTATGGAGATGATCGCTCTCTGTCTATTTGCTTCTCCAGTAAGATCATCGCCTTTTGTCTTGAATGTATCAAAAATCGCTAATTTTGTGTTAGATTTAACTTTCATTTACTTACCTTTATCATAATATTCATTTTTTATGTTACTATTATAATATACTAAAATATAATTACTTACTTTTTTGTATGTTTTCTAGTCTTCAACGCTTAAATAATTTTTAATTTCGATAAATTTAATGAATTCTAGGAACTACAAGTATGCTCTATTACTTGTAGCCGCAGTATCTATCACAGCAATCGGTGCTATGTCTCAGGCATATGCACAAAGTGTTGATGATGGTATGGACGGATATGTAAAGGGAACCAGTGGAATTTACACTGGTAACCTTAGCGAATGTTGGTATGAAGAAGATGGCGGCATGCTACCTTGTAAAATTGATACAGGTGATACAGCATGGATGCTTACAGCAACATCTTTAGTACTTTTCATGTCCCCAGGTGTCGGTTTCTTTTATGGCGGATTAGCCAGATCAAAGAACATCGTCAATGTACTTGGTATGACCTTAATTGTAATGGGTCTAATGTCAGTACAATGGGTTCTATGGGGATACTCACTAGCATTTGGTGGAATTGATTCAGATGCAAACATGTTCATGGGAAATCTCGATTATGTCGGATTTAACATGGTTTCACCATACGCACCATTAGGCGAAGCAGGTCCATGTGCAGACACATGGTCAGCAGCTTACCAGATGAATGCTATGGTTGAAGGAGATGTTTGTAGTCAAGGTTGGCCTGGTACAGTACCTCACCAACTATTTGCAATGTTCCAAGCAACATTTGCAATTATCACACCAGTTCTAATTATTGGTGGATTAATTGACAGAATCAAATTCAGCGCATTAATCATATTCGTTCTCTTATGGGGAACCTTCGTTTATGATCCAATAGCACATTGGGTCTGGGGAGGCGGATACATAGGAGGAGGGGCAATTGACCTCGATCCAGACTTATCGCCATCATATGCATTAGACTTTGCAGGTGGTACTGTAGTACACATTTCTTCAGGATTTGCTGCATTGGCAGGAGCCTTAGTCCTTGGCAGAAGACTTGGATATGGCAAAGTGCCAATGGAACCACACAATATCCCAATGGTAGTTCTGGGAGCAGGAATACTCTGGTTTGGATGGTTTGGTTTCAACGCAGGAAGTGAAGTTATGGTAGACGGCATTACCGTCAGCGCATGGACTGTTACAAATACAGCAACTGGTATGGCTGCAATCACTTGGGTGCTCATGTCTTGGGCACATACAGGAAAACCAAGTGTTGTTGGAGCTGCGTCAGGAGCAGTAGCAGGATTGGTAGCAATCACACCAGCCTCAGGTTGGGTAGGTCCAATGGCTGCGATTATAATCGGTATTGCAGCTGGTACAATTTGTTATGCAGCAATAGCATTCAAGAGTGCACGCAAATGGGACGACGCATTAGATGTATGGGGAGTACACGGAATGGGTGGTCTTACAGGTGCAATTTTGACTGGTACATTAGCTAGTCCACACATCTGGGATACCGGAGACGGTATCGGAGCATGGACTGGTACTGCAGAAGGAATGGAACAGCAAGCAATCAGCATCATCGGTGCTGCAATATCAGTAGGCTATGCCTTTGGTGTTACACTGATTATTCTCAAAGTAATGGATGCCGTATGGCCGGGCGGAATCAGAGTCACTCCTAAAGAAGAGGAGATTGGTCTTGATTTGGCACAGCATGGCGAAAGAGCATACGTTAACGAATAGAAAAAAACCCTTTTTTCTTCTTTTTATTTTTAATACAAATCAATTTACATTTGATCATTTTATCCAAATCATGTTAATCTCTACAACAGAACTAAATTCAATTCTAAATGATCCTAATGTTATCATAGCTGATACTCGTTCTTTCAAAGAATATTCTGAAGGACATATTCCAGGATCTGTTCATTTGGATTTGTTTGCATTTCATTGGATTGATACTACAGAAAAAGGAATTGAAAATTTCAACAATCAAACTCAAAACCTCCTTTCATTTCTTGGAGTAACACCTGAGAAAAAAGTCATTTTTTATGATTCAGTTTCTGGAATGCTTGCAGCTAGAGGTGTTTGGATGTTGATGTATTTTTCACATGAAAATGTTTCAATGCTTGATGGAGGAATAACAAAATGGAAAAAAGAAAATCTTTCACTAGAGACAAAACCAAATGGTTTCAAGCCATCTAATTTTTCAGGAAAAGTTAATCAAAATATTATCTCAGGATTTGAATACATTAGAGATAATTTAGATAATTTGAAAATTCTTGATGTTCGTTCTAGTGGGGAATATGATGGAAGCACAATTCGGGCAGCACAATCTGGCCATATTCCAAATTCTATCAATATTGATTGGAATCAAAACATCACAAAAAATGGTACTTTTAAAAATAATGATGAGTTATCTCAAATGTATGACATTTCAAAAAACACTGAAATTGTCACTTATTGTCAAGGAGCATATCGTGCTGCCAATACATTTTTGGTACTAAAAAAATTAGGATTTAAAAATATTCGAGTATATCTTGGGTCATGGGGTGAATGGGGGAATAAACTGGAACTTCCTGTGGAAAAATAAAATCTTAAACCGATTTTGATTTTTGATGCATGCCCCATTTTTGAGCAAATTCTTCTGCAGTAATTGCAATTCTAGATTTACATTTTAGGCATCGACGCATTTTAGTATGTTTAGAATATCTCCAAACGTGTGCTTCACTTATTTTATGACAATTCATACTATTGTAAATTTTACTAGTATTCCGTATAAATGATGTTAATTTTTTTTCGTATTTAGTGCAAAATCCCAATCTACGTAGATAATGAATTTAAAAAATAGTATGTATTATGACTGATTTAGAATGTGAGCATTATTGGACTCCTAATGGCTCTTATTTTTGCGTTCATTGTGGCACAGATATTCAAAAAAGCTAGCAGTCTTAGGATATATTGTGAAAAAAATCCTTTATGTGATAATTCCAGTTCTTGCATTTTCTATAATTTTTCTAAATGCTTTTTTTGGTCATTTGATTTTTACATCAGAATCTCAAGAGGTTGTAAACAAGTATTCAGTGTATGTTCATTTACTATCTGAATGGCAGAGTGATTCAAAGAATATTATTTTTGATGTAACAAACTCTTGGCACAAATCAGATAAAATCAATAATGTAAATCATGTATTTGATGCAGAATTTAAAGAATACAATGCAAATCAACTTCAAGAAATTAATGGAAAATCATATGTAGAATTAAAACATGAATTTAGTGATTGTCAAGAAGAATGGCAACCAATGTTATATCGGAAAGCAGTAGATACTGTTAGACATGAAATAGAATATGTCCAAGGACAACAATTAAGCACAGATCCTAATGTTTCTGTTTATCCAAACATTGAAAATCAAAATTATGATAATTCAGAACAACAATTAAAAATTAAAAATGGATTTGCACAATTTTTTCCAATTTGCACATCAAAGGATGTCACATCATATGATTATAGTGTAAAAACGGATAACAAAGATTTGGGTTTTGATGTATATTTTGTATCCTCATCTATAGAACGAGAACAATTTGGAAATTCTGAGTTTAATTTTTACACAGAATTAGGTTGCTATGTACAAAACAAACAAAGCTACAGTGGCACTTGTGAAAATATCAAAAATGATGGTGGATTATTGGTAGTATTTCCTGATGATCTAAAACCATGGACTACAAAAGTTACAGTAAATCTTTATGAACATAATTAGATTTTTCTAATTTTATTTTTTCTTCCAAATGAATTGGTTGTAAATCAACTCTGGTCTAACTTGTCTAAATGGTTGTGCACCACCTACATACCATTTTGTAAAGAATTCATACAAGTGCAATCTGAGTGACTGAATATACACAATTAATCCTTCAATCATCATAATTCCCAAGTTACCTCCAATGATCATGACCATTGCAGCTCCTGATTCAGAACCACCAAGGGATGAAAATGCGTTATTTACTGTCATTAACAAAGCAGCATGCACAAGTAACATAATTCCAAGTCGAGCATAACTGATTGTGTGAGCTAAACTCTCTACTGTCTTACCTAAGAGAACTTCCATTATGACACTTGCAGGATCTGCTCCGTCTTCAGGATGTTTCTTTGCATGCATTACACCACCAACCATCATAATGACCATTGATGCAATTACAATGATAATTGAAATTCTAGTAATTATCCAAACTTGTGCCCAATCTCCAAGGAACATTGTTACCCAAGGAACAGCTTCTGTGTGAACTTTGGAATACATGTTCATGACATCATATTGTGAACCAATTGCACACATCATGATAACTACAATTCCTCCATAGAGTGTAATGTTTGGAATTGCTTCAGTAAATACTACCATTTTGTGTCCATCTTTTAGTAATCTAATTACACGTAGAGTCATTGCCCAAACTAAATGTACAATTCCGATAAACAATGAAACTTTTAGAATATTGATTACTTGATCAAATGTTAATTCAGCAACACTGAGAATTCCAACTATCCAACTAACAGAATGTAATGCTCCACCTGCTGCTAATAATCCTCCAAGTGGACCCATATGATCAAGATGAAAACCAAATGCTTCTCCTGCCGCCACACCCGCAATAGCTGCTGATGCACCAGAGATTGCAATGAGCATTCCCCATTTGGATAGTTCACCTTGTCCCTTAAATTTGAACAATAAACCTAACGCCATTAGTAATAATCCGTGACCCATATCTGCAAACATTAATCCGTAGAAAATTGGCCACATTAGAGCAATCATAGGTGTTGGATCTGACTCTCCAGCTTTTGGAATTCCTTGACTTTTTGTGATTACTTCAAAAGTTCTCACAAATCGTTTATTGTCAAACAAGGTTGGAATCTCTTCTTTTAGTTTAGGATCTGTGATATCCTCAACAATTGACATCCATTGTTTAGTTGAATCTGTAAACTTTGCTTCCATTTTCTTTGGAATAAATCCCTGAATAACTGCAAAGTGTTTAGTTCCACCTGGTTTTCTCAAAGTCTCAAGAACTTCTTTTGCAACTAGTGCTTTTTCATGAAGTGAAAGAATATCTCTTCTAATTTTCTTTGTAATTCCTGATAATTCTTTTTTAATAGCAGATTGTTTTGTAGTTAATTCCTTAATTTTTGATTCTGCTAATGCATAAGCATCACTTGGAATTTGAGGAAAGCCTTCTGGAATTTTAAATGAATTTGAATTAAAACTTCTTAAAACTTTGAGAACTTTTTCAGAGTCTGCAGTATCTGAAATTACTAAAATTGCAGATTTCTCTTTATTTTCCAAATCATATTTGTAAATTGTAACTTCTTCTAGGGAGCGACTAATCTCATCAAAGTCTGTAGAATTTATGATAAAGAGATTTGTAAAAAAATGTCTCATCAAACCAAATCCAGAAAGATCCATCTTCATCTTTTTGATTATTTCTAATGTATCTTTGAGTGACTTGTATTCTTCAATAGAAACTCTAGCATTTGCTGCGTCTTCTAGCAATTGTGCTGGTTTGTCAATTATGGATGGAGCCTCTTTACTTAATTGCTCTACCATTTCTTCAATTTCATTAATCTCATAGTCTTTTTTCTTGATGACAGTTCCTTTGAACAGAATTTCCATAATCCCTACTGTTAGAGGAATTCCCATTCCTTTGATGACATCATCAATTGATTGGAAAGTTTGCTGTGCTTTTAGTAACAGATCATCGATTTCAGGTGTAACCAAATCACCAGCAGAATCAATTTTGTGATACCATTCAAATTCAGTTAATCTTGAAATTGCCCTTGGAGATTCACTTCTTGGTAAAATTACAGTTCCTAGTTTTAGATCGGCTGTTCCCAAGACAAATTTTGGGTACTTTCATTGAGTTTAATATCTTTCTGATTTTGATCCCAAACATTAAAATCCATTATGGCTTAACTGCACCCATTGACATCTAATTCTGCATTAGAAAGTACAATTGACAAAATTCTAAAAAACACTGAAAAGAACATTCTTACAAATATTAAATCTGGATTAGATGAATCACAGCAAAAACTTGATGATGCTACTCCTAAATTAGAAAGTGAATATGATAAAATTATTTCAAATGGCAAAAAAGAGGCTGACAAGATTGAAAAACAGATCACAGGTGCTTCAGATATTGAAGTTAGAAATAAACAACTTTTAGCATTAGAAGACGCAGTTGAGAGAGTATTTTCTTCTGCATTAGAGCAAATCGCAAACGCTGATCGTAGTGGTGATTACTCAAATCTTGTTAAGACTTTGATAAATGAGGCAATCCAAATTTTAGGTACTTCAGAAGTTACAATTTTCACAAATACAAAAGACAAAGATGTTGTTCAATCCACCATATCTCAATTTTCAGGAGCTGAATTATCTTCTGAGACAATTGAATGTCTTGGTGGAATTAAAGTAAAATCTAAAGATGGTACAATGACATTTGATAATACAATCGATGCAAGAATTGAACGCTTGAAGCCTTTAATAAGGAAAGAAATTGCAGCAAAATTCGGAGTGGGAAATTAGATTATGGCAGCTCAAGGTAGAATTGTTTGGGTAAGTGGCCCAGCTGTAAGAGCAGACGGTATGTCTGATGCAAAAATGTATGAAACTGTAACTGTAGGTAATTCAAAATTAGTAGGTGAAGTAATTCGATTAACCGGAGATGTAGCATTTATTCAAGTATACGAATCAACAAGTGGTCTCAAGCCAGGTGAGCCTGTAGTAGGTACTGGAAACCCACTTAGTGTATTATTAGGTCCTGGAATTATTGGACAACTTTATGATGGAATTCAAAGACCGCTAAGAGAATTATCTAAAGCATCTGGTTCTTTCATTGGAAGAGGTATCACAACAACTGCTGTAGATATGACAAAAAAATATCATTTTGTTCCAATTGTAAGTAATGGCGATGTTGTTACTGCAGGAAGTGGAATTGGTACTGTTAAAGAAACTGATCTTATTGAAAACTTGATTATGGTTCCACCAGATCATCCTGGTGGAAAAATTTCAAATCTTGTAGCAGAAGGAGATTATGATTTAGAAACTGTACTGGCAACTACTGAGAAAGATGGACAATCAATTCCTCTTAAAATGTATCATAAATGGCCTGTACGAAAACCACGACCATATCTTAAGAGATATGATCCTACAGTTCCATTAATTACAGGACAACGTGTCATTGACACATTCTTCCCAATTGCAAAAGGAGGAACTGGTTCAATTCCTGGAGCATTTGGAACAGGAAAGACTGTTACATTACATCAAATTGCAAAATGGGCTGATTCTCAAGTTGTTGTTTACATTGGTTGTGGTGAAAGAGGAAACGAAATGACTGAAGTATTAGTTGAATTCCCACATCTTAAAGATCCACGTAGTGGAAAACCATTAATGGATAGAACTGTACTTGTCGCAAATACCAGTAACATGCCAGTAGCAGCAAGAGAAGCAAGTATCTACACTGGTGTCACAATTGCAGAATATTACAGAGATATGGGTAAAGACGTTGTACTTGTAGCAGACTCTACTAGTAGATGGGCTGAATCACTTAGAGAAATGAGTGGTAGATTAGAAGAAATGCCTGCAGAAGAAGGATATCCATCATATCTTGCATCAAGATTAGCAGAATTTTATGAAAGAGCAGGCCGTGTTAGAGCTTCTGGAAGTCCAGACCGTGACGGTTCAGTTACTTTGATTGGTGCTGTATCTCCATCTGGTGGTGACTTTACAGAACCAGTTACAACTCACACAATGAGATTTATCAAAACTTTCTGGGCTTTAGATGCAAAACTTGCATACTCTAGACATTATCCATCAATTAACTGGATGAATAGTTATTCTGGTTATCTTGCAGATATTTCAAAGTGGTGGAGTGAAAATATTAGTGAAGATTGGTTTAGCATTAGAGGTGAAACTTATAGTGTATTACAAAGAGAAGATACACTAAAAGAAATTGTTAGACTCTTAGGTCCTGAAGCATTACCTGATGAAGAAAAATTAATTCTTGAAGTTGCAAGAATGATTAAGATTGGTTTGTTACAACAAAACTCATTTGATGATGTTGATACTTATTGCAGTCCAGAAAAACAATTCAAGTTAATGAAATTATTAGTTGACTTTTACAAAAAGGGACAACAAGCACTCAAAGAAGGTGCAGCATTATCTGACATACGTGCATTACCTGTAGTAACCAGTTTACTAAAAGCAAGAATGGAGGTCAAGGATGATGAGATGCCAAAACTTGATCAACTAGACAAAGATCTACAAGAACAATTCAAATCAATTACAGGAGTGAAAGTATCAAATTGACAATAGAAGGTGGAGTTCAATACAGTAAGATTGCAGAAATTAAAGGTCCTCTAGTTGTTGTAGATGATGTTGAAAATGCAGCATTTGATGAACTAGTGGAAATTGAAACTAATGAGGGCGAAAGAAGATTAGGTAAAGTTCTCGAAGTAGGACATGGTAAAGCAATTGTTCAAGTCTTTGAGGGAACAACTGGATTATCAATTTCAGGAACTAAAGCAAAATTTGTAGGTAAAGTTATGGAAATGCCAGTATCAAAAGAGGTACTTGGTAGAGTATTTGATGGATTAGGTAGACCAAAAGATGGACTACCAGATCCAATTGCTGATAAATTTATTGACATTAATGGTGAACCAATGAATCCAGAACAACGTGAATATCCAAAGGACTTCATTCAAACTGGCGTATCTGTAATTGATGGATTGATGACTTTAGTTAGAGGACAAAAACTTCCAATCTTTTCAGGTTCTGGTATGTCTCACAATCTTTTGGCAGCACAAATTGCAAGACAAGCAAGTGTTGTTGGAAAACAAGATGACTTTGCTGTAGTATTTGCAGCAATTGGTGTGCAATACAGTGAGGCAGAATATTTTAGAAGAAGTCTTGAAGAATCTGGTGCATTAAAGAGAAGTGTTCTATTCCTTAACACTGCAGATGATCCTGCAATTGAAAGAACTATTACTCCTCGTGTAGCATTAACTGTCGCTGAATATTTGGCATTTGATTTAGGAATGCACGTTTTAGTTGTAATGACTGACATGACAAATTATGCAGAGGCATTAAGAGAAATCAGTGCAGCAAGAGAAGAAGTTCCTGGAAGAAAAGGATATCCTGGTTATCTTTACACTGATCTTTCAACAATTTATGAAAGAGCAGGCAAACTTAATGGAAGAAAAGGAAGTGTTACACAAGTTCCAATTTTATCAATGCCATCTGATGATATTACTCACCCAATACCTGACCTTACTGGTTACATTACTGAAGGGCAAATTGTAGTTGGTAGAGATTTGTTTAGACAAGGAGTTTATCCCCCAATCAATATTTTGATGAGTCTTAGTAGACTGATGAAAGACGGAATTGGTGAAGGAAGTACTAGAGCAGATCATGCTGAAGTTGCTAACCAAGTTTATGATGCATATTCTAGATCACAAGAAGTAAGGGCATTAGCAGGCATTGTAGGTAAAGCAGGACTAACTGAAATTGACCTCAAATACATGGATGTTGGTGATACTTTTGAAAAAGAATTCCTTACACAAGCAACTGATGAGAACAGAACCATTGAAGAAACACTTGATCTTTTATGGAAAATTGTATCAAAATTACCAAAGAACGAGATCACTAAAATCAAAGATAAATTCGTTGATCAATATTACAAGGGAGAGTAACTAATTGTCATTTGGACAAAACGTCGCAGCAACAAAAATTGAACTTTTTAAATATAAAAAATCTACTCAAATTGCTGTAATGGTTCAGCAAATTTTGGATGATAAACGTAAAGTTCTCTTAAAAAACATTGAAGAAATGATTCAGGAAGCATCTAAAGCAAGAGGTGGAATTTGGGATCCTTTACAAGATATTTACAAATCAGTTAATGAAGCATATCTAGCTCTTGGTACCAATACTGTTGATTCTGTTGCAGAATCTACTCCTCCTGTAATGGAAGTAGAAGTTCATGTTGGAAGAGTTGTTGATGTAAAAATTCCTGCCCTCACTGTAACTGAAAAGGATACAAAATCAATGCCTTATGGATTTGCAGATACAAATTCTTCAATTGATAGAGCAGCAAAACAAATCAAAGAATTGATGCCAAAAATTTGTAAAGCAGCAGAATATGAAAATTCTATTTTTAGTCTTGCAAAAGCATTAGAAAAGACCCAAAAATTACTAAATGCACTTGAAAATGTCATTATTCCTCAATATAAAGAAAATATTAGATTTATTCTCTCTACTCTTGAAGAGAGAGAAAGAGAAGAATTCGCAAAGTTAAAAAAAGTGAAAGCAAAGATGGAAAGTAGGAAATAATGGCAAAAGAAGAAATTAAAAAATTACTTGAAAATTCAAAGAAGGAATTAGATGGAGCTTACGATAATTTCGTAAAATCTATTCAGAGCGATCTTACATCATTCAAAAAGAAAACTTTAGATCGAATTTGAATCTAATATCTTATCATGATTTAAATATGGATATCATGGAGCTTGATCGTAAATGAAAACTATCGTCATGTTACTTTTGGCAGCAGCAGCAATTTCAATTCTAGGTTCAACTGGAGTTGCATTTGCTCAAGAAGATTCTGCATCTAGTGGCGACTCTATGAAACTCGTAGGTGCTGGCTTAGCATTTGGTATTGCAGCCGGTGGAGCAGGAATAGGTCTTGGTCAAGTAGGTGCAGCAGGTCTTGCAGTCATTAGTGAGAATCCAGCTTTACAATCAAAGGTATTCATCTTCGTAGGTATGGTCGAGTCAATCGCAATCTATGGTATAGTTATGATGTTTATCATCTTAGGACAATAGTCCAAAGTAAATATTTTTCAAATTTTTAGATTTTTAATTTAATTATATTTTAGCTTATTAACATCCAAAACTCTTGCACAATATCTACATTTGAGAACTCTTCCTTGTTTGTCAATAACATCCATTACTGATTCTATGTGTTCTGTACTATTTGTAATGCAATCAGGATTTGAACATCTAAAAATTCTATCAATCTCATTAGGTAATGAAACCCTTCTCTTCTCAACAAGTTTGTATCCTTTTATCATGTTGATTGTTGCTGTTGGTGCAATAACTGCTATCTTGTTTGTATCATCATCTTTTAGAAATTTATTTTCTACTTTGATGATATCTTTTTTCTTAAATTTGCCACTAGGAACATTCAAAGCTATGGTGATTAGACTGCCATCTTTACCATCTATTCTTAATGCATTAAGTACCTGAAGACCTTTTCCTTCGTCTATATGATCAATTACAGTACCTTCCTTAATTCGTCGAACCATGAGGTCGGACTGTTCCATCAGAATACTTTGTATAGTCACCTGTATATATTATTGAAAGAATGAACGAGTTCTACCAAAAAGATATCATCTCAATTAAGGATTATACAAAAGATCAACTAGAAACTATCTTTTCATCTACTGATAAAATTATGCAATTAAGCCTACCTGAAAGAATGGAAATTTGCAAAGGTAATACATTAGGATATTTGTTTTATGAGCCAAGCACTAGAACTCGCCTTAGTTTTAATTCTGCTATGGCATCCGTTGGTGGAAATTCATTAGGCATTTCTGATATAACATCTTCATCAACTCAAAAAGGTGAGAGTCTTGCTGATACCGTTAAGATAATGTCGATTTATTCTGATGTTCTAGTTTTACGTCACACTATGGATGGCTCAAGTAGATTTGCTGCAGAAATTTCTGATAAACCGGTAATCAATGCAGGTAGTGGTACTGAAGAACATCCAACTCAGGCAATTCAAGATTTGTTTACAATCAAAAAAGAAAAGAAAAAGATTGATGGTTTGAAAATTGGAATTGTAGGTGATCTAAAGTATGGACGAACTGTTTACTCTCTATTACACGGACTTGGAAATTATGATGTTGATGTTAGATTAATTTCTCCTGAATCACTAAGAATAAGATCTGATTCAACTTATGAAATAAAAAAGAAATTAGACTTTACTGAATCCACTAACATTGAAGATGATCTTGATGAACTTGATGTTCTTTATGTAACAAGAATTCAAAAAGAGAGATTCCCTGATGAAGAAGAATATCTCAAAGTCAAAGGAAGTTATGTTGTAGGATTGGATATGCTAAAACGAATGAAGGATGATTCAATAATTTTACATCCATTACCAAGAATTGATGAAATCTCAGCTGATGTTGATAAAACAAAAAATGCCAAGTACTTTGAGCAAGCTGAGTATGGAAAACACACTCGTGCTGCTCTTTTAGGTATGATTCTAAATGAGAATGGATTTTAAATTTAGAAAATCCGTATTCCATATATCTAGAGACGTTTCAATATGATTAGTTGACCGGAACAAAAATTATTCCAATTTTTCCCTTAGACTTGGTTTTATTTCCAAGACAAGAACTCCCACTTCGGATTTTTGAGCCTCGCTACAAGCAATTAGTTGATGATTGCATGATTGGTGATGGTCAGTTTGGAGTATGTTTGATTGATGAAAATAATTCTGTTAATGGCTGGAATTCCCCTAAATTAGTAGGTACCATTGCTAAAATTTCTAAGTGTGAAGATGTAAACATGGATGGATTACAATTACACATTGAAACAATTGGAAGAAACTCATTTAAAATTAAAAGAATCATTCCACCATCTATTGCACAACCCGTAAATTATGATCCTCTTTCAGTTGAGGGTCATCAAGAAATTTCTGAAATACATGAGAAAATTGGAACAGAAGAAAAAATGTACATACAAGCAGAAGTTGAAATGATTCCTGAAATTGATGAAAATATATCACTTGAAAGATGGGAAAAATTAGTTGAATTATGGAAAAAGAAAATCATTAAACAATCTTTACCTCAAATTGTCGATTCACATTCATTGAATCATGTTTTAGAACAATACTATCTTGATACTGATTTGCCAACAGTTGATTATATTTACTCACTATCTGCAATTGGTGCCAAGGATCCAAATGAGTTACAGCCAATTTTAGAGGCAATAACTATGGATGAACTAATTAAGCGAGTTGAAGAATTGTTGACAGTATAATTATGATATCTTTGAAAAAATTTGTAATATTTGGATTGATTTCATGTTTGTTGTTTCCTGCAAGTAGTGTTTATGGACATGGATTTGGTCTTGACACAATTTCTTCAATAAATATTGAAGGAAAAAAACTTTCAATCTCTGTAGAGATGCCACTGACTTTTGAAAATGATCAAGAACAAATTACAATTACTGCAACTGAAGATACAACAAAAGAAAATGCCAAAAATGTTACCTTCCTGATTGGTCTGTTTCATGAAAATGAAATGATCTTTAGAAACTATTTCTTTGCAGAAGATGGTGTTTTACAAATTAAAGTCAATCCTACACAAGAAGATGAAATTACAATTCATGGTGAACAAGACTCTTTGCTTGGAGCATGGCATGGAACTGAATCTAATCCTCTAGAAATTACAGGGCCATTGTTTAATTCAAGTGGTTTGTATAATTTTGAAATTGAGATACGAACGATTGATGAGCCTACAAACATCATAGAATCTGGAATTTATAATGCTGATTTGAGCGTAATTGAGACTGTATCATTTACTCAAAAAGACTCTAAAAATAATGATGTAGAATTTCGTTCAAAGTCGTATTTTGACACAATTTCTAATTTCAATTATGATTATGAGGCTAATCAAGTAACATTTGAAATGCCATTTGACTGGAGTGAAAAACAAATGTCTCATGTTTCTGTGGTTCACGTAGAGACTCATTTCCCAAAAGAGTTTGTCGAATTTTTGGCACCTAGTTATTCTGGATATGTAAATGGGATTGAATTATTCAAATCTTCAGTTTCTGTTGATGACTATACAGAAGATGATGAAAGAATAGTTCATTTTGTTTTGTTACAAGATCATTTGCGATATTTGAAAAATGAAATGAAAAAAGATCTTAGTGAATTTCCTGAAAATATGACATTTACAATTTCTATGAGTACAGATAAAGCATTTCCATTAGAAGCATATACAAAAAGTGAAGACTTCAAAATAAACCTCTCATGGGATCCAATGGTTGTGGAACCTGATGTTGCTACAAATTTTATTTTTACAATTAGAGATGGAAGAACTAATGAACCTCTGAGAAGTTCTGACTATACATTTGTGATAATTCAAAATGGTAAGGAAATTCATCGTGTTTCCGGACTGGCTCAAGTTGGTGGAGAATTTGAAAAATTTACATTTACTGAAGATCAGACAGGTCCTGCAATTATCAAATTTGAAAATATTCGAAATACAGGACAAGAAACTGAATTTGTACTAGTTGTTGTACCTGAATTTGGAACTATTGCATTATTAATATTGGTAATTTCTACAATGAGTATTATTTTTGTAACTAGAAGAAATCAATTATTCATTTAAAGTGCCACTAACTTTACAGTATCCATATTCTTATTTCTCTGAAAATCTTTTGTAATTGTAGATACTTTTTCTGCATCTCCATTAATTACAAAAAGTTCCATGCATTTTTCCTTCTCAATTTTACTATGAAGATGTGTTGTGATTAAATCCTCAAAATTATGTGTAATTCCTGAAACAATATGATCAAATTCATCATTATGTACAACCAAGAGAATGGCATGAATATTTCCTGACAAATTGGCTTTTTGTTTTTCTTCAGAAACAAATGTTCTAATCCCTGCTCTGATGGCTTCAGACCTTCCAGAAAATCCCATTGAAGATTGAAGCTTGTCTAATTCTGATAGCATTTCATCATTTAGAGAGATTGAAACTATTGGCATATGCCTAATGTTATTAATTATCTTATAAGTTTAGCAATAAATCTTATTAAGATTTTATAAATTTATTAATAATCTAAATTGATTTGTCTTCGTGAATACTCAAACAAAATTAGCAATTGTTGCAATAGTAATAGTAATTCCATTAACATCAATTGCTGTTTACAGTACTAATTCTAATCAACAGTATACCTCAATTGATAATTCTAAACTGCAGGTAATCTCATCGTTTAATCCACTTCATGAATTTTCACAAATAGTTGGACAGGACAAAGTTGATGTTAGATTACTAGTTCCAGTTGGAGTTGAACCACATGATTGGGAACCAACCATAAAAGATGTTCAAGAGATTCAAAAGTCTGATTTAATTATAATTAATGGAATAGGTTTTGAAAATTGGGTAGATAATTTAGCTGAAAATAATTATCAAGGAATTATAGTTGATACAAGTGATGGAATTTTAATTAATAATTTAGATCAAGAAAATACTACTGATCCTCATATTTGGCTAAATCCTGTTTATGCAAAAAAACAAGTACAAAATATTGCACTAGCTTTTTCAAATAATGATTCTAAAAATGGAGAATTTTATTACGCAAATGCTGCACAATATGGAGAAAAATTAGATTTACTTGATTTCAAAATTAGAACTGAATTATCGGATTGTAACAATGATTTTATTGCATTTCATGATGCATTCTCTTATTTTGCTGATGAATATAATTTGAATCAACACACTATAATTCCATCAAGTAATTCTCATGGCGAAGTTACTGCAAAAACATTAGAAAATGTTATTTCAAAAGCTAGAGAATTAAACATCAAAGTAATTTTTAGTGAAGAATCTGTTAATACAAAAACTTCTCAAATAATTGCCAATGAAATAGGTGGAAAAGTTTTAGTTTTATCTCCACTTGAAATTGTTTCTGATGAAAATTATATTTCAAAAATGAATCAAAATCTTGAAAATCTAAAGGAGGCATTATGTTGAAAATAGTTGAAATTAACAATCTAACTGTTCAATATCCTGATGTCAAGGCTTTAGATGACATTAGCTTAGTAGTTAATCAAGGTGATTTTTTAGGCATAATAGGCCCAAACGGTGCTGGAAAATCAACACTTTTTGCTTCTATGCTTGGGCTTTATACAAAATATACCGGTACAATCAAATTTTTTGATGAAGATATTAAAAAATCAAAAAATTATTTGAAACAACTCGGTTACGTTCCACAAAAGCCGATCTTTGAGAAAAATTTTCCAGTAACTGTTACTGATGTTGTTCGAATGGGATTAAGAAAAGAATCTGATGAAAATAAAATTGATAAAATTTTACAACAATTATGGATACATGAACTTCGTGAAAGAAGAATAGGAGAATTGTCTGGGGGACAACAACAACGTGTGTTTATTGCAAAGGCTTTGGTAAATAACCCAAAAATTTTGATTTTAGATGAACCGGTAACTGGAATTGATCAACAAAGTATTGATTTGTTTTACAGTATTCTACGTGAACTAAACTCTAAACAAAAAATTACCATTATTTGGTCATCTCATGATTTAGATGCCGTTAATCAATTAGCAAATCATGTAGCATGTTTGAATAGAACTTTATTCTTTCATGGTGAATCTAAAAAATTCTTTTCTGATGATGCACTAGTTAAACAATATTCTGAGGCCTCAATGCAGGAACACATGCATCATCATTAGTCATGTCTCTTGAAATTCTAACTTTTAGTTTTATGCATAGAGCATTAATTTCCGGAGTTGCAATTGCAATTCTTTGTTCAGTTGTGGGATTGTTTCTAGTTTTAAGACGTTATTCATTATTTGGTGATGCAATAGCACATTCATCATTTGGTGGAATTGCTTTAGGGTTACTGGCTGGTGTTTATCCCTTATGGACTGCATATGCTGTTTCTATAGCTAGCGCACTGATAATTACAAAAATCAAAGACAAATACAACATATCTGGTGATGCATCTATTGCCGTTTTATTGTCATCAGGCATAGCAGTTGGGCTCGTTATTATCGGATTATCTGGAGGATTTACAATTGACATCTTTAGTTTTCTATTTGGAAGTATTCTACTTGTAAGTGTAGATGATACAATTCTAGTTTTAGCATTAACTGGAGCAATTTTAATTGTAATTTTGTTACTTTATCGACAACTTCTTTATTCGACATTCAATGAAGAACAAGCTAAAGTTAGTGGAATTCCTGTAGAAAAAATAAATTACTTGATTGTGTTTATGGCAGGAATTACTGTAGTTACATCAATTCAACTTGTAGGTGTATTGCTAATTTCAGCTCTATTTGTAATTCCTAATGTTACAGCAATAATGTATGGTAAAGGATTCAAACAAACAGCAATCATTTCAATGAGTTTTTCTGTTTTTTCAGTTGTAGTGGGAATTTTAGTCTCTTATATCTTTGATATTACTCCTGCAGGAACTATTGTCTTAATTGCAATTGGATTACTTGCAGGAACTATGGGAATAAAGTCAGCTGGATTGTTATCTAAGAATTAATCAAAGAATTCAGTCTTCTTTTATCTTGAATGCTTTTTACATAAAATAATGACGTTGCAACAATTCCTAAAGCAATCAATGGTGATGCAATCTCTGTATATTTTATTTTAATATCATCTGATTTTTGAACTTGTGAAATACTTATTGGAATTTCTGTAATCTTTACTGTTCCAATTTTGTTTGATTGTTGTTCAACAAACCAAACATTATCATTTCCATCTGATGTCATAAACTGAATAAATGATGTTTCAGTTTGAATTGGAATTTCTAATAAGTCATTGTTATCTGGATCATACACTCCTAGACTATCTACGGTATGTTGTGCAAACCAAATGTTTCCATATCTATCAAATGTCATACCAAATGGTAATGCTTCATTATTAGGCACAGATATCTTACTAAATGTCTCTAAAACTGAATTAAATTTAGTAATTGCCAAGCCTGTATGTTCAGCAATCCATAGATTTCCATCTTTATCAAATAGTAAAGCCTCTGGACCTTGCAAAACTGTATCAGTTAAAATTTCAATTAAATTATTGTTATCAGGATCAATATATCCAATTTTTCCTGTACCTGTACTAGTATACCACATTTTTCCATTATTATCAAGTGCTAAAGCAAATGGTAGATTTTCTTTTCCTGATAACGTAATCTCTTCAAATTCATCATTTTCTGGCAAATATTTTACAATTCTATCTTTGTTAACTATGCTAATCCAAATATTTCCATCAAAGTCTGCTTTGATAAATAGCGGTGTGTTCTTTGAAATTACTGGATCTAGTTTTGGAATTGTTTTTGTCGTGATTTGTTTTGTATCAGGATCAATGAATCCAATTTGATTTGCTGGAGTATCTGTAAACCAAATATTTCCTTTATTGTCTTGTGTTAGAAATGTTGTAGTTAATCCATCAAATGAATATGAAGAAAATTTTTGAGTATCAAGTGAGAATTGCCACAATCTAGGAGATGATGCATCACTAATCCAAATTGAATTATTTCCATCATATAGTGGGAAAAGAGGTTTTGCATTCTCTGGCAATTCATATTCTATAATCTGAGTTTGAATATCTACCAATCTAGGTTTTACAAGTAAATTTAACATAATTGATTCATTTGCATTCTCTGTTCTTTGAGCTTCAATTTCTACTAACCATTCACCAGAAAATCCAAATGTTAACTCCCCTTGAAATTTAACTGCTCTATCTTCTTCTTGTTTGATTATTTCCATTGGAACCTCAATTGGTGAAATATTTCTTGATGGATTTGAAACTTTAACTTTTATTTGATTTGAGTCAGTTAATGGATCACCTTCAAAGTCACTTACTCTTACTAGAATTGTATTTGTGCCACTAGAAAATGGTGAAATATCAATATCCAATTTTGTGTTTTCAGTAAACTCTATTGTCTTAAAACCATAAACAATTTCTTGTGCATCAATTTTTTGAATTTCTCCTGCAGGTAATGTTCCATTAGTTAGTAATGCAACAACTCCGATAAGAATAATTCCTAATACTGCATCAACTTTGAGTGATTTTTTTAATTTTTTATGTACTGAAATTTTTCCATATGAAAAATTCTTTTCAGCGTTTTTTTGAACTTTAAACTGGAAAAATCCTCCCAATCCGACCATAACTACTGCAATTGCAATTTTTAGAATGATTAATTGACCATACACTGATTCAGTGATTAGTCCTACGTCACTTTCTAGGAACCACATTAGTGTTGGGCCTGTAATGATTACAACTCCCACTGCAATGATAAATGCAATTGAGAATCTTGGAATTAGTACCAAACTCATTTTTTCTCTGCTTGACTCTTTGAGTTGCGAAAATGTTGGTAATAATGTAAAAACAAAATAGAATATTCCACCTATCCATACTGCGGCAACTAGGTTGTGAATGTAATCTAGCACCAGTGCAGGTGTTTCTCCACTAGCTGCTCCATGTCCAATAAGACTTGAAGTAGCAATTAATGCAAGTGACATTACAAGCATTGGAATTTGATTCTTTTTTGATAGAATTTTTTTTCTATCTAATCCAAACCAAATTCCTAGTAAAATTATTGTAATTATCATTCTGATCAGCCATACATTCCCAAAATCAGTTTGAATTGCATTTAATGGAGATGTTTCTAACCGTATAGTCTGCACTGCAATCATCAAAATATCAGAAACAAAAACTAATCCAAGACCAATTCCAGTAAGTGACATGAATTTTCCATGATGAATATTTTCAATTTTTTCTAATTCTTCTTTGATAGAATGTTTGTTTTGTGTTCCCCAAATGAATAGAGACGCAATCACAACTCCTAAAACAATTGTTTGACCTACTAATCCAGGAAATCTAGCACCTGCTTCAGGTAAAAATATTAATTCTGATGGTACTTCATGTCCTAGTAATTCAGAATTAACTACAACATTTCCTACTGCAAACAAGAATGCACTTGGAACTAAATGTCCATCAACTTTAGAGAGGACTTTGGTTGTCACAGTGTAAACCCCATCTTCTAATGGTGGAGTTGTAACAATTAGAGATAATTCCCCTTCATAGTAATTGGTATCTTTGTTATCTATTTGATTTCCATTATTGTCAAGCACTTTAAGTTCACTAAAGTTAATGTCAACTGGTTCTGAAAAAAATACAATTACTTCTGTAATCCCAGTTGGTGCATTAGATGATAAGCTTGGGATGGTTTCTTCTGTAAATGGATGGGCTGCTGCAAATGGAATTGAAATAAATGATAAAGCCAATAAAACAATCAGAAATTTTTGCATTTAATCTTCAGGTCACTATTGACAATTTAAACAGTTTTCATGAATTCGGTCTTTGTACCAATCCACGTAAAGATAATAATGTGTTATAATGAAATAATAGTAATGAAGATAGCACTTTTTGGTATTATTGGTTTGTTATTTTCAGTTGGAATGATTGCACCATCTTTTGCACATACTACCGTTCATGTTGAACAATATGAAATTGAGGCAGGATGGGGAATTGAACCACCTGTTGTAGGTATACGAAATGATATCGTTCTCAAATTTACTGAGGCTGGAGAAACAGAAGGTACTCGTAAAGGCGTTACCAGTGTTTTCAAAAATATTGATGCTACAGTAATGTTTGGAGGTGCATCTAAAAAAATTGATATAAATTCTGATCCAAGACCTGGATACTATTTTTCACCAATAATTCCTACTAAAACTGGAACCTACTTGGTAGAACTCAAAGGGGAAATTCGTGGTACTCTAATTGATATCAAAATACCTGTAGAAGATGTAGAGCCTACAGCAGTCTTGGATTTCCCACCATCATCTAGTGCTGGAGATACCGATATTGTTGCACTAAAGAATGCAATTTCATCTTTACAACAAGATGTTTCTAAATTAAAATCAGGAGAATTTGATGTAACATATGATGATGGAGCATCTTATGATTTTGCAATATTTGGATTGTCAATTGCATCAGCAGCTATTATCTTAGCGATAATTGCTTTAATAAAAAGAAAATAGAAAAAGAGATATTCCTAAAATCTTGGAACGACTCTAGATTTTGCAGTTACTGCTACGATGCTTATGATTGCAACAGCTAGTATCATCATTGCAATTGTACCAAATTCTGGGACAACATTTGAAAATACAACTTCTTCACCAATTGGTCCTGTTTTAGGATCATCAACACCATAACCTTGGAAGGTAATAGTGATGTCTACTGGGTCAGAAGAACTAAGTGGTGCTGTTGTGTGTACACCTTTACCATCGTGATGATGTGCTGCTTCATCGTGTAAAACTTCTTCACCTGATTGTGTAACCATTATGTCGTGGTTAACATGTTCTGCATCTTCAAATTCAATTGAAATCTCTAATGCTTCACCTTCAGTTGGTGTTGAAGTCCAGATTGAAACTGTTGTACCATCAGATAACATACCTGTAGCGGTTGCTGCACCTTCCATATGCATTTCTGCATCTTCGTCTGCATGCTCGTCAGTATGTTCTTCAGCTTCTGCTTCTTGTACTATGATCATTCCTTGCATCCAAGGATGAACCATACAGAAATACGGAACATCACCTGCTTCAGTTGGAGACCATTCGAATGTACTTCCAGCCATAGCTAGACCGGAATCGAATAGAACCTGAACTGTGTCAGGCATTGTTGGATCTCCTGATGTGAATGTATGTGCTGCGCTATCAGTGTTTGAAAAGATAACAACTCCACCAACATCTACTGTTGCAGTACTTGGGATGTAACATCCCTCTGCGGTATCTTCACAACCTGGTGCACCAGAACCTGCTGCAGCTTCGATTGTGACTTCTGAATGATCTGCAAAAGCAGCTGGTGTCATTGCGACCATACCTGCTGCGATAGCAAATAATACAAAGAAAGAGCTAAGTGCTTTTGTCTTCATTAGACAAATTACTTGAAGGGATCCATAAATACTTCACTGGAATTTTCAGAATTAGAACTAGTTTTTTCTAAACTGGTACAACTTTAGAATTCCAAATACAGGAATTCCAACATACATTCCAATATTTAGTAATATTATAGATATGCCATATCCTAGCATTTCCTGCTCTGAATCTATCTCAACATGATTAAGTAGAGATAATGATGACAACATTGGAGTTAATCCAACTTTAACAATTTCTTTGAAAATTGGTTGTTGTCTTTCAAAGTCAGCAACTGTTGGTGAAAATGAATAATAGAATTGGTTAAAAGATGTCATAAATGCAATTCCAGAATTAGTTGATAAAATGATATTATTTCTAAGCTCTCTTAATTGTTGAACTTGTGGTGCCATCTCTGAACCATACGTTGCAGTTGCAATTAGACAACCTCCATTTTCTTCAGTAGGTGGAACATCATTGTTTGGTGTTGTAGGTTGAGCATGTGCTTCTCCTACTGTAATATCAAATGATACTGTTTCAGTTGGAAGTGGTTGAAACAAAATTCCTTCTATTTTAAAATCCATTTTATACACACCTTCCCCTTGATTAAATTCAATTGGGATTTTTACAGTTCCAACTGAAGTATGGGTAAGTGGAATTGGTCCAAACACTTGTTGGCCATCTTTTGTTATAGTTACCGTATAGTCAATATGTTCTTGAGTTTTTTGTGTCACAGGATTTAGAAAATCAATGTTGATTTTTGTTTGAACATTTGGTTCTATGTTATCATATGATAAATTAACATCTAGTGCTCCTTTGTCTGTTCTCAAAGTTTGAGATTCTGCAAATACTGGAATAATCAATAACGGAATTAATAACATAACAAGTAAAATTTTCATACATTTACTTTGAAAATCGGAAATAAAAGTCGTACTCTATTTTCCAAATAGAAAAAAATTCTCACGCATAGAAATACTGTACCATCTTTAAATATGGAATGAACATAGTTTTTGTATTGTATAGCAAGTTTGCATTATTTATTTCAATAATTGGTATTTTTTCAATTGTTACTGTTCTCCCTGATGCATTTGGACATGGACTAGGTGGAGATCAAGCTCCGCCAATATCTTTTGGTGATATGGAGGTAACTGTTCGTACACAATTGAGTCCATCAGACATTACAGTAGGAGATATTGATTCTGCTAACATGCAAGTACGTTTCTTTGACACATTAACTGATACTAATCTTGATAAAGTAACATACAGGGTTGAAGTTTGGCAAAGTGGTGAACTTTTAGCTAGAAATCTATTTTATGACATGGATGGTAGATTGGATGTAAAGATTAAACCAAAAACTGGATGTGATGAAAATCCAATTGAAACATGTACAATTTATGGTGGTTCTGAACATGTAAGTGCACCAGGTGCATTATTTGTTCAAGGCGAAGCATGCACTGATGATAATTTAGATATTTGTGGAAGACCATCAATGACAGGTCCTATATTTGTCAAAGGTGGATTATACAAAATTAGAGTTGATATTGAAGGTGCTACTAGTCCTAGAGTTGTATTAGCTAATTTACTAAGTTATGAAACTTTTGTTAGTGTTGCGCAAGAACAAAACTTTTCTTTCCAAACAGCAAATGCTGAAGAAATTCCAGTCATTATAAAAACATACTATGACGATGTTGATAACTTTGAATTTAATACATCTGATAATTCAATTTCGTTTGATATGCCATTTGATTGGAATCCAGATTATGTAAATTTAGTACAAGTAGTACATGAAGAAGTAAGAGTTCCTAAATCATTTGCACCTTATGCCGATGGAAAGCAATTCAAAGGATATGTGAATGGTGTTGAAATTGATCAGAGAGCATTACTAAATGATCCATATTCGTCAGAGAATACAAACATCGTTCATTTCTTAATTACCAAAAATGAATTAGAAAAAATTAACGAAACTCTAGGTCCTTCTAATCATGGCAATCAACAAATGGATTTGAAATTAGTTCCATTGGCTGAAACATCAAAAAGTTCTACCGAATTTTATCTTGTAGATACTACAAACTATGAACAAGTCCCAACCACTGTGAACATTGCATGGGATGGAAAATACGGTGCTAACCAAGAAATTCCATTTGAATTTACATTCTTTAATGAAAATAGAGAACTTATCAAGGATGTAAAATATGCTTATGTTGTTTTAGATGAATTTGATAATGAAATAGCACGAAACAATGGTAGCGATTCAGTTAATCCAGGAATTACATCCATTGAAGGATTAGATGTACAAAGAATCTATGTTCCTTCTACAGGTCAGATTCGTGTTGACATTCTAGTTTATGGAACTGGATTAGATTATGACCCAACATATGCTGGAATCGGTTCAGCAATAATTGAAATTGGACCAGGCTCATCAGATTCTATACCTACAAAAGCACCAATCCCTAGTTGGATTAGAAACAATGCTGCATGGTGGGCAGATGGATCAATTGATGATAATTCATTCATTCAAGGAATTCAATATTTAATTAAAGAAGGAATTATGAAGATTCCGCCAACATCACAGGGTTCTGGTTCTGGCACAAATGATATTCCAGCCTGGATTAGAAACAATGCTGCATGGTGGGCAGATGGATCAATTGATGATAATTCATTCATTCAAGGAATTCAATATTTAATTAAAGAAGGAATTATGAAAATTCAATCATAGGTTTTAAATAAATTCTGTAAAGTGGTAGTATAATGAAAGACATCAATGACATCATGCCAAAAGTTCCAAACATGAAATGGGGAGCTTTAATGAATAAGGCACCAACAAATGATAAAGTTGAAGAAATGAATAAAATTTTTCCTGACAATGGTAAATGGCATACAGTTTTTGAAGAACAAGATCAGATCACAGTTGATGGAAAAGAAATTCGAAAGAAAAATCCAGACAAGTGGACCTAGAATGAAAAATTTACCATTACTTGCTATTCTGATATTTTCTTCTTTGTTTGTAATTGATTATGCATTTGGACATGGTGTAGGTAGTGAAACTTTTCCTCCTGTAGAATTTAATGGAAAACAAGTCACCTTGGAAATTTCATCCTCGAAAAGTGATCCTGAAACAAATACTGATCAACAAATTTCCATCTCAATGATTGACTTTGATTCTAAAGTTACATTACGTGATGTTACATTCTTGATAAAATCTCATCGTGGTGAAACTTTTCTCTTTGAGCAAGAGTTCAAAGCAGATAATGGATTCATAGTTTTTAATTTCGTATCAGAAGATTCTGATTCTATTGTAATTGAAGAAGAGACTGATAATGGGCTTTTTGGTTCTTTACTGGGATTTGAAAGTCGAATGGTACATGTGAAAGGACCAAAACTTAGCGAAGGTGGATTATACAAATTTGATATTAGCATACTCACAGCTGATGGCTATTCCCAGAAATTAGAAGAGCCACTTTTCTTTAATGCAGGAATATCTATTGCTCAAACCACTAAACACAATTTTGTTGATCCAAATTTTGGAGAGCAAACCATTGATGTAGTTACGTATTATGATGAAATTTCTAATTTTCAATATGACTCTAATTCAAAAGAAATCAGTTATTCTATGCCTTTTGAGTGGAGTGAATCAAACATCAATCAAACCTCTATTGTTCATGAAGAACTTGTAATTTCAAAAACATTTGGTGATTTACTGGTGTCTGGATTTTCAATATATGTAAATGAAGTCAAACTCTCTGATAATATTACAACCATTGATGATTTTTTCTCTGATGGACGTGTGGTTCATTTTATTATTTATCAAAAAGAATTATTGAACGTATTTGAAAATGGTTCTAATCAAAATGGAATGAATTTTGTGATAAAACCTGATCGTGATTATGTTCATTTAAGCTCAGTTACAGAAAATGGACAGTTTAGAATTTTAACATCTATGGAACCTGAAAATCCAACGTCTGGTTCAAATGCAAAAATTATTTTTGATGTGACTGATATTTTCTTAAAGAACAGACCTGTTTCTACAACTTATGATTTTTCAGTTACTCAAAATGAAAAAATAATTTTTGAACAGAGTGGAACTAGTACTGATTCTAAAGAGAAACACAACATAGCAGAATTTATGATTCCTGAAGATGTAACTGGAATCGTTAATCTGAATTTTGATAATTTAGATGGTAATAATTTTGCAAAGACTACAATTCCTATTGTAATTAATCAAGTTACAAACCAAAATGATGTTTCAATACCTGAATGGATCAAAAACAATGCTGGTTGGTGGTCAGAAGATGCAATTGATGATAATACATTCATTCAAGGAATCAAATATTTGATAAAAAATGATATCATTGTAATTCCTCAAACACAACAAGAAACAATGGAAACTAAAGAGATCCCCTCATGGATCAAAAACAATGCTGAATGGTGGGCAGATGGACAAATTGATGATGAAACCTTTGTTCAGGGATTGGAGTTTTTAATCAAAAACGGAATCATTCGTGTTTGATCGATTCTAGTTCGAGAAATGAACCAGTCGCTTTAAATGAATAATCTGGTAATTTTAATCACTTTGTTTAGAGCTGAAACTATACTTGAGAGAAAATCAACTCTATTTTCTATTGTAGTTACTGGTATAATTGCAATTTTGGCTTTGCCAATTATTGTTCCACATTTGTTACACGGTTATCATCTGGCACATATTTTCTTACATGTTGGAGGAATAACACTTGCTGTATTCATTACAGTTCTTGCAGGGTTTGCATATTACAGACTAAGAACAAAACGACTTTTGCTAAGTGCAATAGCATTTGCAAATTTTATTGGTGCTGAAGCTGTTTTGTTAGTTGATGCCACATGGCCCACTATCTTTGATTTTGATATGATGTCTATTTCTGAAGTAGGACATTTATTGACATTTATAACATTAGGATTATTGGCATTAGGAGTGTTTAGAAATGACTGATAGAGATTCACAAATTCAACAAATTATAGAACAAAACCCTGGAATTCAATTCCGTGAAATTATGCGTTCATCTGGATTAAAAAATGGAGTTCTAAGTCATTATTTAGGAAAACTAGAAAAAAATGGAGTTATCAAAGCTAATCGTGGACCACGACAAGTGAGATTTTATACACCACAAATTACTGAAGCTGAATCCATTGTAATCAAAGCTTTACGAAAACAAACTCCACGTGACTTACTACTTGCATTAATCAAAGAAGATGGTTTAGAATTTTCACAACTTGTAAAAGAAGTTAAAAAATCGCCATCAACTGTTTCACTGTATCTTTCACAAATTGTAGAGGATGGATTAGTAGAAATAAAAATTGTACAACTCAAAAAGAGATACCATATTAAAGTAAGAGATCTTGTAGATAAATTAATTGAAGACTATAGACCAAGCCTACTTGAGAAACCAACATCTGGATTCGAAGACATTTTCAATTCTTTCTAGAATTTTACGACTGAGAATCCTATTAATTTTTGGTCTGCTATTTGTAATACTCTCTATTTCTCCATTAGCATTTGCTGAAGTCTTTATACCTACTCATGAATATGTTGGATTTTTTGATTCAAATGGAATCTATACTGTTGTTGGGAATGTAAAAAATGATCTTGATTATGCTATAATTCCTACAATTTCTATCTCTGTAATTGGTGATGCTGAAGAATTTTCTAAAACAATTCAGCATGTGCCTTTAGCTGCTGGTACTGAAATTCCCTTTAAAATTAAATTTCCTGAAATTTTAGGAGATTCTCCAATTCTAATGCCTGCAGAGATATCATTTGAGAAAACAAAAACAGATGTAATTCCAATAGATGTGATTTATGATGAAACTCTAATTGTTCATGAAGATGGCCATCTTACTGGAAGAATAATTAATTCTGGCACTCAAACTCTTTCAAATTTTAAAATTTTTGCAGTGATTCATGGATTAGATGATGAAACATTGGATATGGGTCAGAATATTTCACCAATAATAGAAATGAAGCCAGGTGAGATTAGAGAATTTACGATGTATCCTGATCCAAAATTTGCATCCAAAGTATGGTACTATAGCTGTTTTGCAATCGGTCAAGATAGTATTATTGTTTTAAATGTTCCAAGAAATGATGATACATTCAAAATAAGATATGATTCAAGTATTTTATTATCGTATCCTGAGTTTAATTCTCAAGGAACAACTCTTTCATTTAGTCTAATTCAAGGATGGGCATTTCAAAATTATATCAATTTAGAATTCCCTAGATATTCTGAGAATGAATCTTTTCAAGTTTTTCTAAATGATGAATATGTTGATTCAATTCAAAGTATTGATGATATGGGAAACTGGCATGTGGCATTTTTTGTAGAACCTCAGTCTGAAGGAACTCTAAAAATCACAGGATTTGAGCCTGAAGGTAAGCTAGTTGAGATCATTTTAATTCCTGAATGGATTCGAAATAATGCAAATTGGTGGTTAACTGATCAAATCTCTGATTTAGAATTTCTTGAAGGAATTAATTATTTATTTGAAAAACAAATTGTTTATGTTCCTCAACGAACTATTATGATAGAATCCCAATGGCAAATCCCTTCATGGGTAAAAAATCCAGTTGGTTGGTGGTCTGAAGAAAAAATTTCAGATGATGATTTTCTAAATATGATTGAGAATCTAGTTGAGAGAAAAATAATTATTGTATAGAAAACTATGCAACTATTCTATATCTACCATAAATAACATAAACATCAATTAATAACAATCCTATAGAAGCAGCTACAAACCAATCTCTAATGGTCGAGTATTCCATTTCATATTCGAGATTAGAACTTAGAGTGAAAAATATTTCATTGAGTGTTTGTTCATCAAGTGATTTGTAGTAATTTCCACCTGTCTCTTGAGCAATTGTAACAAGTGTGTTTTCATCTAATTCGGCATATTGTGGTTCTCCATAGATATCATCTCTTAGATAAACTGGTTCAACTGAACCCAAACCAATTGTATGAATTTGAATGCGGTTAATTTTTGCATAATCTATTGCTTCATCAGGTGTAACTAATCCTGAATTATGAACTCCATCACTAAGTAAAATCACAACACCTTTTTTGTCAGGAATTGATGATGCCATATCAATTCCTAATGCCAATCCATCCCCTATTGCAGTAGCTCCTTGACCTTGTTCAATTGACGATATTGCATTTACAGTTTTTTCTTTGTCAGGTGAAAGATAGGAAATTGTAGTAGCTCCAGATTCAAACAAAACAACTCCTACATTGTTTTGTGAACCAATTTTTGTTACTAAATTACTAATTGCACCTTTTGCAGCATCTAGGCGTGTAGGTGTATAATCTGAGGCTGCCATGCTCTCTGAGCCATCTAAAACTATACTCAAATTGATGCTTTTTTCAACTGACAGTGTTGGAATCTGAGGATTTGCCAATCCAATTATTGTCAATCCTAGGATCCCAATCATCAATACAAATGGTAAATGTTTTCTTAGGAAGTTTTTCCCCATAATTGATTTTTTTACAATTTTCAATGAACTAAATTTTAGAATTGATTCTTTTTTCTCAGAGTTATATTTTGAATACAAAATATACAGTCCAGGAATTACTAAAAGCAATAGTAATGCATAAAGAAATTCAAACTCAATCTGCATTAGTTTCTGCCTCTCTTTTTATTTCTGATATATAGATTAAATGTAATATCAAATGATTCCTCATTTGAAAGACTTAGAAAATCAATTCCAATTTTTCTCATTTCAAATTCATTTTGTTTTCTTGTTTCTTTGATTAAATTAGAATATTCTTTTTGAAATTTCTTATCTGAAGTGTTTACAAGAATTTGTTCTCCTGATTCTGCATCTTCTAAATATACATGACCTATTTCAGGAATTTCTGTTTCACGAATATCTGAAATGTTGATAAGAACAATTTGATGTTTATTTTTTAATAATTTCAATGGCTTTACAAAAGAATCTGAAATAAAATCTGAAACAATAAAAACTACGCTCCTTTTTTTTAGATTTTTCTGTAATTCAGAAAGTGATTTAAAAATATCAGTGTGTGTACTCTTTGTTTGATAATCTAATAATTCTTTAAGAATTTTCATCATGTGTTTTTTTCCTTTTTTAGCTGGAACAAATTTTTCAAGTGAATCTGTAAAAAGACCCATTCCAACCCTGTCATTATTTTTTAATGCTGAAAACATTAATGAAGCTGCTACCTCAAAACCTAGTTCCTTTTTACTTTTAATGTAACCAAAATCATTAGATGCTGACATATCAATTACGACAAAAACATTGAGTTCTTTTTCTTCAACAAATTCTTTGACAAAAAGATCATTGTATCTGGCTGAAACATTCCAATCAATTCTTCTTGCATCATCGCCTGCAGCATACTCACGAACTTCAGAAAATTCTATTCCTCCACCTCTAAATCTAGATCTATAGGCACCAGATTCCATGCCTTCAACTAGATTCTTGGTCTTTATCTCGAGGTTTTTGACCTGTTTCAGTAATTCAGAAAGTTGATTCATTTCTAAGGGGGACTAATCTTCTCTAAAACAAAGTCAATCACTTTATCTGGATTGATTCCATTTGCTTCAGCTTCAAAGGTCAGAATTATTCTATGACGTAAAACTTCATGTGCAACTTCTTTTACATCCTCAGGAATTATGAAACCTCTTCCATTTAGTAATGCATTTGCTTTTGCAGTTCTCATTAACCAAATTGAAGCTCTTGGTGATGCACCAAACTCAATCATATTTTCCAAATCTAGATCATAATCTTTTGGATTTCTTGTAGCGTTTACAATATCTGCAATGTATTCAGTAATTACTTTGTCTGCATAGATTTTTTCATTAAACTTTTGAATTTCAATTATCTCTGATGGACTGATTAATGATCTTATTGAATTTGAATTACTAGAAGAATTCCTTCCAATAATTTCAATCTCCTCTTGCTTTGATGGATAATCAATTAAAATTTTTAAAGCAAACCTATCTACTTGAGCTTCAGGAAGCTTGTATGTTCCCTCATTTTCAATTGGATTTTGTGTAGCTAAAACTAGAAATGGTTTTTTTAATTCATATGTATCTCCGTGAATTGTGACATTTCTTTCTTGCATTGCTTCAAGTAATGCTGATTGAACTTTTGGCGGTGCACGATTAATCTCATCAGCTAAAACAAAATTATGAAAGATAGGACCTTTCTGTGTTACAAATGATCCTGAAACATTTTTGTAAATTTTTGTCCCCAAAATATCTGCTGGGAGCAAGTCAGGCGTAAATTGGATTCTTACATGATCAACATTGAATATTTGTGACATGGTCTTAACCATCAATGTTTTTGCTAAACCTGGAACACTTTCAAGTAAAACATGTCCATCTGAAATAATAGAGATGAGAATTTTTTTCAACGCATCTTGCTGTCCAATTATGACTTTGTGGGATTCATCAAAAATTCCAGATAGTTTTTCGGCATATTTTTGGGCCTCTTTATTCAAGTCTTGAATTTCTTTGTTTGATACTGAATAATTCACATGATTTTCCCTTAGAGCCATGTCTTTAGATGTTCATTTTTGAATTAATAGAAGACTGGTTCATTCGAAAAATGTACCAATTGCGATTAAAGGAAAATTTTGCTTTTTATAGTAAGAATTGTTAAAAATCCTTTTTTTCACACCGTTGATTTTTCTTGTAAATCCTGTCTTTGCAGATGATACTGAAATTCAAATGGATTGGTTGATTGAAGGACAGATTGGAGAACAAAACATAACTACACAAGAATCTAAAATTGTTTCAAGTTATGAAGAAGTTACAAATAAAAATCTAGAACCAAGTAAACCAATTTACGATAAATTTATCTCTAATAATCAATATTCTATTGGTACATACAAAATTACTATTGATTCAGAAGAAGGTCAGATCCTTGCTGGAGTGTTAGTTGAACAGCGAGATCTTAGACATGAAAGTTTTCAACATAAAATAAAATATTATGATAGATTCTCAGATGGTTATGTGCAAATAGCTGAAGCATTGTTAGATCCAATAGGTAACAGTAAATATCTTATTCAGGGAAGATCTCTTGATTATAATCCTAATTCTAACTTGGAACTTTTTGTACTTGAACGTGGATATTCCATGGATAATTTAGAATCTATTCCAAATGATATCTTTACTCCTCAAGAATTTACATTAGGACGAGCATTAATGGATGAAGCTATAAGAAGTGGTGAAGGTGAATTTGATCTTAGAGAATATTCTCCAAATTATTTATTACTAAATAAAGAACAAATCCAAGAAAAAATGTTAGATGCATTCACAGAACAAACTTCACAAATATTTAATGAAATAATATCTGGTGAACAACTTGAATCAAATAAAATACCAAATATTGGAGTTGCAGTTTCACAACCATCTAGAGGTTCTGAAAATATATTTGATAATTTTAAATTCAAACAATCTAAGTTTGAAAACACTATACATATTCGTGATTCATTACAGAGTAAACCATTCCAAGGAATTCTATCTTTACAAGAATTTGAAAATATTTCATTACTTTTGATAATTCCTGTATTTGTTGCATTGGCAGTATTTGGATATTTCATGCACAAACAATTGTCCGAAAGGAAACCAGAAGAACCTCTTTTACTAGTATCCACACCTCAAATTGATTTCAGAGAACTAACACATGACATGCTCAAAAAATCACTTAGTCTATATGAAAATAACAAACAGAAAAAAGCTCACGAAATTCTCAGTCAGGCCATACGCTACTATTATTCTCAAAACTTGGGAATCTACAAAGAGACAACAAATTTCGAACTGCTAACTATTCTAAGAGAATCAAAAGCAACTGAATATAATCAAGTTAAAGATTGGCTCTTGCTTTGTGGAAGTGTAGAATATGCTAGATACAAGTCTAATGATGATGAGTTTAAGAATGCATTATCGAATTTTTCAAAAGAGGTTTTTCTTAGATGATAAATTTTAAATCAAATTCATTATTGGGATTGATCATTTTCTTTGTCTTACTGTCCTTTGGAGGTCAAGCTTTTGGTCAAAATATGGAAAATGAAGTCCCATCTTGGGTTAAACAAGCAACTGAAATTTGGATTGATGGTCAAATTTCAGACTCTGAATTTTTGGCATTAATTGAAAATGTTCTTGAAAAAAATATCTTACCTGAAGAAATGGAATCAAAAGAAATTATGAAACATACTGCAAAAACTGTAATTCATGATATTCCAGAGCTTTATGAAGAAAAAACTTCTGAATTAGTTCCACATTGGGTAAAAGATAGAGCAGAGTGGTGGGTTGAAGGAAAAATAAATGATATTCAATTTCTTAGAACCATACATTATTTGAGAGAAGTTGGTTACTTGGAGTATACTCCTGAAAAAAGTATTTTTTCAAATGATGAAACTCTTCAATCTAGTCTAGACAAATTTCTGTTAAATGATAAAGAAGTTTTGAAAATTACAAAATTAACAAAATGGAGAATTCTCTCAACTGAATATGAATTTGAAGAAAAAGAAGGAGTTATTGATTCTGTAAAAATTATTTTTAGTGATATTACAAGAGTATACGAGCCAACTTTTTACAAATTCAAAGTTCCTTCTCTAACTATGCAGATTTCTGAATTTAACAATCCAAATGATTTAGATAATTATTGGAACTCTTTTGGTGAAAGAAGTAAAAAAGAAATTTTTGATTCGTCATATGCAAAAGGGAATCCTAATGAAAATTCTCAATGTTTATTTAATTATAATTTAAAAGGTGCAGTCACATCTTGTGTGTATGATAATCTAATTATCCAAGTAATCATATTTGATCAACACAGTGAACACTACAATTATGATACTAAAAATTTAATTTTAGATGAAACTGAACCAACAAGTAGATTTGCAAGTGAAATTTTAAAAAAAATTAGTTATTACAAAAACCATTACATAAATTCTCAATTATATCTTGTCTTACAAAATACAAATCAAGATAAAAATTTAGATAAATCCCTTAATGGTGTTCAAATTGAACCAAAATCTATTGAACTAGAAAAATCTGTAGTTAAAGGTGTAGAAAATTTTTCATGTATTCGTGATGATTTTGGATTGGTAACAATTTCAGGTCAATATTATAATGATGATACAAGACGTGCTCAAGTAGATCTAGAAATATCATTTTTAGATAAAACTAGCAATATTATGGGCAAAACTAGTATTACATTTAATGATCTAACTGAATTTGAATCAAAAAGATTTGTAGGTCATTCAAAATGGAATGAAAATTTCTATTCTTGTCAAATTAAAATAGAATAGAAAGTTGGTTGGTACATTTATCGAATGAACCATTTCTATTATATTCAAAATTCTGTTTTATTTTATCATATGGCACAAAATCTAAAGTTGCTTGTAGTGTTTACTTTTATGGTAATTCTAGTATCTTCCATTTCTATACAATCTGTATATGCTGAATCTGGTTTTTCAAATGTTAAAAAAACCTCTGGAATAATTATGAAATTTTGTGCTAATGAAGTTTTTACCTTACAAGAATGTAATGAGCGATACGAAGGAATTGGTTGGACTGATAGAATTAATGTTATAATTTATGCTCCTGGATGGAACGAAGATGAATATAAAATTGAACAAATTGGTGGTTCATCAAATCCTCTTAATGTTTACACTGATGCTGCTCGTGTAGATAATGTTGAATTTTCAGAAACTGGCCCAGACACAGGAATTTTCATGGGTGTTGTCAAGTTAACTGGTAAAATGGGATATACTGTTCATGACACTTATCTTACAACGGTAAAAACACCTGGAATGACTATGGATATGGATAACCCCATGATGGGAGGTCCTATATCTTCACATGATCGTGCAGTAATGATTGCAACTAGTCCTCAAGATGGTCGTGTAACTGTTGCTTGGGAATTTAATGATGATGAAATAGTAATGAAATCTGCATATTATGGATGGCAAATTGGTCAAGCAGAATTTAACAAAGATGTCTATGATATTAATGAAAAAGTATCATTTTTCATAAGAGATACTGATCTATGGAAACATCACAGAGAATTTTTTACAAATTATGTTAGAGTATATTCTGAAACAGATATGAGTGGAATCAATGTTGGAGTTCAATTCGTAAAAGATATGGAACATGCAACAGTTGAAAATGGATTTAATGATATTCACTTGACTGAACCTGCAGCAAGCTCATTAACTAAATACACTCCTAATGGTGAATGGAAGACATACTTTTGGACAGAACCAGGTGGCGTGATTGGTATTGATCAAGATTATGATTTCAACTTGATGGTACATGATGGTTTAACTGATATCCATGAAATGGGGTTATCCTATGATATGGATATCTATCTTAATGGAGAATTAGTAGAGTCTAGAAACAATAGATATTCAGTTGATGGACAAGGTGTGGAACCAATTAGATTTGATGAACGTGGTTCAGCAAAAATTGTGATTTCTAACATTTTTGATCAAAGTGATCAACAAGTCAATTTTTCATTCCAAGTTGCACCTGAAGCAATTTTAAAAGAAGTTGTGCCTAGACATCACTCTTTTGAAGAGGGAAATACGCCGATTGAATTTGTAGGATATGAGCATCCTCACTATATCAATTATCTTCCGGGAGAATTCTATTTAACTACTGATGATTCTTCTCAAGAACAAAATCAATTAAGAGTTTCAGATGGTGATACAATTTACATAGAATATGAAGACATTACATTACCAAGACCATACACAACATCTGATACATTAAAAATAGTTGGAAAAACACTAATTTTAGATACTGGAGTTACTATTCCTACTGATTCCGAGATCTTTGTAGAAAAATCAATAGTATCAATAACTCCTGTTTCTGCAGACATTGATATTCCTAGTTGGGTAAAGAAAAATGCTGCATGGTGGTCTGATGGACAAATAAATGATCCTGATTTTGCTAAAGGAATTAAATATCTAGTTCAAGAAAATATAATCAATGTCCCAACAAAAGATGAGAATATTGATGAGAGTGAAGTGAATATAACGTCCATTCCAATGTGGGTGAGAAATAATGCCGCATGGTGGTCTGAAGGTAATTTGACAGATGTTGAATTTGCAAATGGAATTAAATTCTTACTTTCTTCTGGATTAATCAAAGTATAGGAATTTTTGTTACCTTAAAATAATTTAATTCTAAATGATTTACATGAATCTAAAGTTTTTAATTGCAATTTTTTCTTTAATTGTTGTTTTTAGTTCAATTCAATCTGTATATGCCGGAGGCTCAGGTAGTGAAGAAAGTGATGTTCTTTTCATTAATGAAAATTATTTCAAAGTCAAACTTGAAACAAATCCTTCTATTTTAGAAGGCAATGAAAATCAAATTAATTTTGATATAACTACTATCAATGATGATACTCAAAAAATAGTTTCAAAAGTAGAGTACAAAATTGAAATTTTTGATGGCCAAGGAAACTTAATTTTAGTTTTTGATGCTTTTTCTCCTGATGAAAAACTAGAGATAATAATTATGCCTAACCAAAATCTGAATTTTTCAGGCAAAACAATAGAAAATGGCTCTTGGTTAGGTTCAAATCAGTCACCTCTAACCATTGAGGCTCCTCTATTTTTGCAAGGAGGATTAGTTGATGTGAATATTACTATTTTATCAATTGATTCAGTATCTGTTTCAGGAAATGAGACAACTTTTCAAATTCTATTTACTATGGGGGAATTTATTCCATTTTCGGCAGAAATTGATGATACAACACATAATCTAATCTTTGCTACATATTTTGATAAAATTGAAGAATTCAATTATGATAGTAAAAACAAAAAGATTACTGCACAAATGCCATTTAATTGGAACAAAGAGTTTATTGGGTTAATCCCATTTGTTCATGCTGAATATTATATTCCAAAAACTGTAGATATTTTCAATAATCATGAAATACTGTTGACTGTAAATAATATTTCATATTTTGGAACAATAGATCGTTCAGGTGATGAAGAAATTGTAGTTCACTTTTTACTTTCATCAAAAAAATTATTAAATCTATTTGATGAAATTCCATCTGAACAAGCTGATAAAATAATTTTTGGAATTGAATCCGGAAAAATAAGAGATGTTCAAAAGAAAAATGCTTCACTAGAAGATGGCGACAAAGTAATTCAGTTATCTTCTGAAGAAGACTGGAAATTTCATTTATCATTAACACCAAAGGGACAAATTAATCCTGATAATGATATTACATTACACATAGAATTTCATGATCCAATTACCAATACTATAATTACTCAAAATGTTTATGATCTTGATATATTTCTAAATGGAAAAATTATAGAATCAAAAAAAGGATTAGAAGCATATGATGGTACAGATTTAGTTAGAGTAAACTTTGATCAAATTGGTGCAGTTATAGTGAAAATTTCAAATGTTAATAATTTTGATACTTCAGGAGAATTCTCATTCAAAGTTTCTGAATCAAAAGAAGAACTTGTAGGTGATCATTTTGTAGATATTGCAGTAGGCTCATATCTTCTAGGATGTGAAAAAGATAATTCCTGCTACATTCCATCTTTAGTAAATATTGAACCAAATCAAGTTGTACTTTGGGATAACAAAGACAGTTCAGCACATACTGTAACGTCTGGAACTCCAGATATTGGGGCTTCAGGCAGCTTTGACAGTGGGATTGTAGCAGGGGGAGAAAAATTCTCTTTCAAATTTAAAAAAAATGGGTCATTTGATTATTTTTGCACTCTTCATCCTTGGATGATGGGCACAATCAATGTTAGTGAATCTACTTCTACAGTACCTGAATGGATTAAGAACAATGCAGGCTGGTGGGCAGAAGGTGCAATAGATGATCAAGCCTTTATACAAGGAATTCAATTTTTGATTACAAATGAAATTTTAGATATTCCTCAAACTGATTCAGGAGGAACATCAGGAAATAAAATTCCATCTTGGATTAAGAACAATGCAGGCTGGTGGGCAGAAGGTGCAATAGATGATCAAGCCTTTGTACAAGGAATTCAATATCTAATCAGTAATGGCATTTTACAAATTTAAAACTGAATAATCTTATTATACAAATTTCATTCAAGCTAAATAACTAATGTTTCCATTAAGAGATGAAAATCCTCATCCACCAGGATTTAAACCAAAAGTTACAATTGCTCTAATCATTATCAATGTAATTGTATTTTTTATGGAGGTTGCATATACTGGACAATTTTTAGATTTTTCAAATCAAAATGCATTTGTAATGTTTTACAATTGGGGTGCAGTTCCAGCTTGTGTTACAGGAGCATATAGTGGAATAGATACAGGAAATGGAATAATGCAATGTCCTGCATTTTCAGAAATTACTTTACTAACATCTACTTTCATGCATGGTGGTTTACTTCATCTTGGTGGAAATATCTGGTTCTTGTGGATATTTGGTGATAACATTGAAGAAAAGTTTGGCAAAATAAAATATCTTGGAATTTATTTAATGTGGGGAATAGCTGCAGGATTAATTCACATACTTGGAGATCCAGCTAGTGCAATTCCTGCAGTGGGAGCTTCTGGTGCAATTTCTGGAGTATTGGGTGCATACTTGATGATCTTCCCTAGAGCAAAAATTCAAACTTTCATGATGCTTGGTTTCTTTTGGAGAATGATGCACATTCAGGCTCGATGGTTCTTACCATTTTGGTTAGTATTTCAAAATTTATTACCATTCTTTGTTGGAGGATTCGGTATTGCTGGTGGTGGTGTAGCATATCTTGCACACATTGGTGGATTTGCAGTTGGTTTAGCTACAGGATATATCTACAAAAAAACTCACAGTTCTGACTTTACTTATGGAACAAGATATGGCTACAGACCAGACTATTGAAAGAATAAATCGTCTAAATGTTCTGAACAATGTATGCCTTTGATCACAGTGTCAATGTATCCTGGTAGAACTCAGGAACAAAAAGACGAATACGCCAAAGCAATCACAAAATCAGCAGTTGAAATTCTAAAAACAAAAGAAAGTCATGTTATTGTTGTTTTTGAGGACAATCCTAAAGAAAATTGGTTTTTAGCAGGAAACCAACTTTAATTATTTTTAATAAAATTTGACTGGATTACATCTCTCCAGTCAAGGGATGACATACACACTATGGTCGGTTAATCATTATTGTAATGAATTTACATAATAAGAAAATGGTACATTTCTCATTTGTACCACAAGTTTATCTTTTTATTATCATATGTTAAATCAATTTTGTGAAAGTTGCAGTAGTTCAATTCAAAGCATCAACTAACAAAGAAACAAATCTAAAAAAAATCGTCTCATACATATCAAAAGCTGCATCAAAAAATGCAACACTTTGTGCATTTCCCGAATTTATGATGTTTTACACAAGCTCATCTCAAACATCAAAACAATTATCTGATTTAGCTGAAATGATTAAAGGGGATTTTGTTACAACTATAGCAAAGGCTGCAAAAGAAAATAAAATTCAAGTTGTAGGATCATTTTACGAGAAGAGTAGAATAAAAGATAGAGTTTATGATACTGCTTTTGTAATTGATAAAACAGGCAAAGTAATCTCCACTTATCGTAAAATCCATCTCTATAATGCATTAGGATTTAGAGAGTCTGATAAAATGATCTCAGGCTCAAAAATTTCAAAACCAGTTCAAACATCTATTGGAAAAATAGGAATGATGATTTGTTATGACTTGAGATTTCCAGAGATGTCAAGATCACTTGCAGTAGCAGGCTCAGAAGTGTTAGTAGCACCATCAGCTTGGGTTAAAGGACATATGAAAGAGGAACACTGGATTACAATTAACAAAACACGAGCAATTGAAAATGGATGCTATGTGGTTGCACCAGATCAAGTTGGAAATATTTACTGTGGACGAAGTTTAGTAGTTGATCCATATGGTAAAGTATTACTTGACATGAAAAAGAAACAAGGAATTAGTTTAGTAAATATTGATTTGAATAAAGTTAAAGAAATACGAAAAATTTTACCATTACTTAAAAACAGAAGAACTGATGTTTATTCTACTTTGAAGGCTTAGTCTTTCTGCTTTCACAATTAAAATTTCCACACTGTTTAGTCCATTTTTGATTTCGTGAATAACGAAAAATTATCATCGGCCATTTACATACATCACATGGCATTTTCATTGCTCTCATTCTTGCTTTTTGTAATAACGGTGATGATGCTTTACATCCACCATAAAAGTTAGAACAACCCATGAATCGTTTCCTTGTAGCTTTATTTCTAATCACCATCAACTCTCCAAGCTTGCATTCAGGACATGGTACTAGTCCATTTTTAGGAGAATTAGTTCCAAGAATAATATATTTTTTCTCTTTTGATGACCAAGAAAGAAATCCATTGCTATCAAAGTATTGAATAATTTCTTTTTTGAATATACTAGTTACTGACTTTGTAGTTTTGACTACATGTCTTATTGCGGGCTTTTTGATCTGGATCGTTTTAAGACTTGATTTTCTTCTTGGCATTTTCTATGATGAATTTACTAAAACAATTTTTATAGGGAAATGGGTCAGTCAGATTTGTGGAAAAGGTTTGTGTTCTTGGCGCTGGTAGTACGAAATATGGAAAATTAAGTGAAAGTATTGCAGATATTACTACTCAGGCTTCAGTTGCAGCCATAGAAAGTGCAGGAATTTCTCCAAAAGATATCAAAGCATCTTACATTTCAAACGTCTTTGGCGTTGCTGATAAACAGGTACATCTTGGTCCTGTTTTAATGAGTAGATTAGGAATTCCTGATAAACCATCATTATCAATAGAGTCTGCGTGTGGAAGTGGTTCTGTAGCTTTTAGAGAAGCATATGCCAATGTTGCAGCAGGATTTTATGATTGTCTAGTTGTTACTGGTGTTGAAAAAGTAACTCACACAGGAACTGAATGGACTACAACTTACTTTGCATATTGTTCTGATTTTTTCTATGAAGGTCAAGCAGGTGCATCATTTCCAGGTTTATTTGCATCAATGGCAAGAGCTTACTTGACAGAGTTTGATGCAACTGAAGAAGACTTTGCAGCAGTTGCAGTAAAAAATCACAACAATGGTTTTCTAAATCCAAAAGCACACATGCAAAAGAAAATTACTGTTGATGATGTAATGAATTCTGCAGTAGTTGCAAGTCCACTAAAACTTTATGATTGCTGTCCATTCTCTGATGGTGCAAGTTCTGTTATTCTTTGTTCTGAAAAATTTGCCAAAGAAAATGGTAGTGACTATATTGAAGTAATTGGTTCTGGCAGAGGTGGTTCACCTGCTGCATTACAGGGACGTGAACACATGACAACAATTCCTAGTACAAAGATTGCAGCAGCAGATGCATACAAAATGGCAGGTATTACTGCAAAAGATATTGACTTTGCAGAAGTACATGATTGTTTTACAATTGCAGAAGTAGTTGACACTGAAGACTTGGGATTCTTTGATAAAGGTCAAGGCGTTCAAGCTGTCCGTGAAGGCAGAACCTCATTAAATTCTGATATTTCTATTAATCCATCAGGTGGTCTTAAATCAAAAGGACATCCAATTGGTGCAACAGGAGTTGGACAAGTAGTAGAAGTATTTGATCAACTAACTGGAAAAGCAGGTGCAAGAACTGTTAAAGATGCAAAAATTGGTTTAACCCATAACTTTGGTGCAACTGGTGCAAGTTGTGCTGTTCATGTATTTCAAAGTGTGTAAAATGACTGTCGAAGAACAACTTATTGAATATGCTAAACAAGGCAAGCTTGTAACTCACAAATGTACTGAGTGTGGTTATCTTCATTTGTCTACAGCATATTATTGTCTAAAATGTGGTAGCAAGGGATTTGAGGATGTTGTTTTAGATGGTGTAGGCTCAATTGCCACTTATACGATAATTACTGTGGCACCTGCAGGCTTTGAAAAATACACTCCATATGCTTTTGTTGTACTTCAACTAGATAATACAGATTTGAGAATATCTGGATTTATGGCAGGAATTGCTACCCCTGCAGAACTACCTGTTGGAACAAGAGCCCATATCACTGGTTTTGATGAACGCGGAATCATCATTGAAAAACAGTAAAATAATTTGCTTTAATTATTAACAAAAATCAAAATCTTTTCTTAATTGTTTTGTATATCTGATCACATTCATGTCAGTAGAAATAACATGTGGTAAATGTGGAGAAAAGATCACAAACATGAAGATGTTAAAATCTCTTAAAGATGTACTAAATCCAACAAATGGAAAATGTCCATCATGTGGACAGAAACTTTCTACATCAGAATTTTCACTTGACGTCCAAGAAAATTAAATAAAATGATCTTTATTAGATCTTTTTTTCTTTTTAAGAAATTAGATCAAAAGTATGAATAAATTATCTAGTCACAAGTCTTATTTACTGCATTAAATTTAGAAATACTAGTGAAACAAACCGAAGAGGAATTAGACCTAGACATTGATGCTGATTTAGATGATACTGGATTAGATCTAGACTCTGATGATGATCTAGATGACTCTGATCCAAAGAGGGGCGGAATCTTACAATCTACTTCAAAACGTGTCAGAATGATCTTTTCTGTCATGGCAAGTCCTAATAGAATTGATATTCTCAGAATCCTAAATTCTAAAGGTCCATTAACTTATTCTGAATTAAAATCCTTGGCTGGTTTCAAATCAAAAAAAGAAAGTGGAAAATTTGCATACCACTTGAGAAAATTACTTAGACAATCACTTGTTGCATTAAATAAATCTGAAAGACGCTACACTATTACAAATCTTGGAAAACTTGTTTTGAGTTTAGCAAGACAAATTGAAGAAAGATCAATTATTGAAAGTGGAAAAATGTATGTTAGAACATCATCTGAATCAATTGAAGAATTTAATTCACATAAAATTATTCAATCTCTAGTCCGAGAAGGAAGTCTTCCATTAGAATTAGCACAAAAAATTACTGAAGAAGTTGAAAATAGAATTTACAAATATCAGACAACCTATCTAACTGGTGCATTAATCCGAGAAATGGTCAACTCTGTCCTGCTTGAGCATGGACATGAAGAATATAGGAATAAACTTGCACGCCTAGGCATGCCTGTTTATGATGTTCAAGAGATGATCTCCAATCTAGATGATGTGGATAATGGTGCTGAGGGATTATTATTTAATGCTGGACAGAGAGTATTTGCTGAAAATCTTCTTACAAACGTTTTACCTAAAGATGTAGCAGACTCACATCTTTCTGGTGACTTGCACATTTCTAATCCTGGAATTTGGTCTATGATTCCTGATACAATATTTGTTAACATTAAAGAATTAATTGAAGATGGTGTTGATCTTGGCGGAAAATATCTTGATGTATCAAGAATGTCTACATCAAAACAATTAGATGAAATTACAAGTTCATTATCTGTAGTTATTGCTCTTCTTTCAAAAGAAGCTTCACAAGAAATTGTTCTTGATGGACTAGTTCCATTATTTGCAAAACATTCAAAATCTATTGCAGAACTAGAACAAAAACTAACTGATGCATTTGCAACTTCATCAACAACTTCAAAATATAATAAAAACAGTACCACCATTTCAATTCGTTTACAATTAGGAACTGATACAAAAATAATTAATGCAATTATCAATGCATACAAAAATTATACAAAAATTACACCAATTCCAAAAATTGGTTTGATAATTGATACTGATAAAGGAAAGATTACTGATGTATCACAAGCAGCAGCAGAAATTCTATCCTTGGGTGGAAAAGTAATGTTTGCTAAAGGTCAAACATCTAGTCATGGTATTACAAATGGTTCTACAAAGACATCTGGCCCTCTTTCAATTATCTTACAATCTATCTCAATTAATCTTCCAAGATTAGCATTTGAATCAAACAAAGATGAAACTTACTTTAGGGCAAGACTCGCTTTATTGATGAAACCAGCTTTGGTTTCTATGGCATTGAGAAAGAAATCGATCTCAGATCTTACACGAAGAGGACTCAATCCAATCCTTGCAAAGAATACACAATACATGCAGAGAAGTTCTGTATCCCTTGTTGTAAACTTGGTAGGACTCAAAGAAGCTGTCTTTAACATACTTGGATTTCAAAATAATAAAGAAGGACGTGATATTCTTTACAAAGTTATTGAAACTGCAGTAGACGTTAGTGCCAAAAAAGGCAAAGAATTAGGCGACACAGTGGCTATTTCTATGACTGAAACTGAAGGATCTACCCGTTTTGCAACCCTTGATGGTGAAAAATACGGCAAAAATTCCAGTCTAAATTCCATGGATACTGATTTCTATTCCCAAGGCATTGTAGTTAATGCCTCAGAAGTTTCTAATTATACGGCAAAAAGTGAGCCTATCTCTGAGTGTAACAAATTCTCAAAATTACTTAACGGTGGCTTACTAGTAACATTACAAATTGATAAAAATGCAACAGTTGCAGATATTAAAAAATCTATAGAGAAAACATCTGAACTAACACCTTCCTTCAAACCTGTTAGACCTACTTCAATCTGTGGTGAATGTGGTTTCAAAGATGAACCATTTGATGACAAGTGTCCAAAATGCAAATCACCTTATGTCGTCTGAAAATCGTAAATGAAAACCTAGTTCCGATCATCATTTCAAATTTTTTGATCAATTTTAGATATCACGATCATCATTGCCTGTTAATAGATCAGTTGTGAAAAAAGTCTTGTACGATCATCGTTATGAATTTATGAAAAATCCCTACTGTGAGGACCACTCCAACGTTGATTGTAGCATTGTCAATTTTATTGAATTAAAGTTTTGAGAAAATCCGACAAATAGTTTATACCATCATTCATTCTACCTTTGTCGGGGAGATTATAATGGACAATTCACAAATAGAAAGTACGATCAATGAGATCCGTAAGCGCAGTGGTGTAGTCACGGCTTTCAATAAAGATAAAATTTCAAATGCCATATTTCAGGCATTGGCAGCCACCTCTAAAGCCGACCGTGGCGTAGCCGACAAACTTGCAGCAGATGTAGTTAACAAGTTAGTAGAGCAAGGATTTACAAAATCTAGATCACCTACAGTTGAAGATATTCAAGATATTGTAGAATCAACTTTAATCGATAGCGGTAATAGCGATATTGCAAAAGCATACATCGTTTACAGACATGAAAGAAGAAAATTAAGAGACGAAAAAATGAAGGTCTTAAATCTTAAAGCCCTTGATCCAGTCTCCAAAAAATTTGATTTGAACTGTCTGAGAGTATTAGCCTCGAGATATCTTTTCAGAAATGGAAAAAGTGAGATTATTGAATCACCAACTCAAATGTTTGAAAGAGTTGCAATTCTAGTCGGAATTGGTGATATGTTATATGATTCACAAATTTTTGACAAATCTGGAAATAACAAGCAGGATATAGATGAAGCAAAATCCTATCTTGAAAAATTAGATGCCTTTGATTATAAATTCAAAGTTGGAGATTATTTCTTCAATAAATGGCATTTTAGATCTTTAATCACTCACTATGTGACCCTTGCAAACAAAGGTCAGATGAAAGTAAGTTTCAAAGATCTATTGACATTACTAGCAGGAAAAAAACTCGAAAGTTATGCAGATAAAATCACTGAATACTTTACAATGATGACTGGACAAGACTTTCTACCAAATTCACCAACCATGATGAATGCTGGTGGAAGACTAGGACAACTTTCAGCATGCTTTGTACTTGGTATGGATGATGGCATGGAAGAAATTATGAAAACTACTTCTGATGCAGCATTAATCTTCAAGTCCGGTGGTGGAGTTGGAATCAACTACTCTGATCTTCGTGAAGAAGGTGACATTGTAGCATCAACTTCTGGTGTTGCATCTGGCCCAGTATCTTTCATGAATATCATCAATACTGTCACTGAAGTTGTAAAACAAGGTGGTAAAAGACGTGGAGCAAATATGGGAATCATTGAAGCATGGCATCCTGATGTTGAAAAATTCATTACAAATAAAACAGAACCAGGCATTCTAGAAAATTTCAATGTAAGTGTTGGAATCTGGGAAGACTTTTGGCATGCACTTGTTAATACCACTGATGGTAACTATATTTTACGTAGTCCACGTGACAGAAAACCTGTTAAAGAAATTAATGCACATCAACTAATTGATCTAATTGCATTATCTGCATGGAAGAGCGCAGAACCTGGTTTGATCTTCTTTGATCAAATTAACAAATACAATGTATTTGCTAAAGCAAGACAAGCACCACTTAGAGCTACCAATCCATGTGGTGAACAAAGTCTCTATCCATACGAATCATGTAACTTGGGTTCCATCAATCTGATAAATCTTGCAAAAAGACAAGCAGATGGATCCTATGAATTTGACTGGCAAGGATATGAAGAGATTATCAGAAAGACAACAAGATTCTTGGATAATATTATTGATGTCAATAATTATCCAGTACCAGAAATCAGTGTAGCCTCAAAAGAGTCTAGAAGAATTGGACTTGGAGTAATGGGTGTAGCTGATTTGTTGTACAAACTAAAAATCCCATACAATTCTCAAGAAGGATATGAACTTCAATCAAAACTCTCTGAAGCCCTAACATACTATTCTATGGAAGAAAGTGTTGCACTTGCAAGATCTCGTGGTGAATTCCCACTTTGTGCAAAGACAGAATATCCTGAAGGAAAGATTCCAATATCTGGATACTATGAGAAATCAAAAGAAACTCATTCATATGAATGGGGACCACTCATTGAAGAAATTAAAAAACATGGTATTAGAAATGTCTTAACTACAACAGTAGCACCAACTGGAACACTATCTATGATTGCAGACTGTTCAAACGGAATGGAACCTGCATTTGCTTTAGTGTTTGAAAAGAGAGTTACTGTTGGTAGATTCTTCTATACAAACAAGATTCTTGAAGCAGCCCTCAAAGAAGAAGGCCTCTACTCAGATGAGATTCTTGAAAAAATTGCAGATAACTATGGTTCAGTGAAAGGATTGGCTGAAATTCCACAATGGATGCAAGATGTCTTTGTTACAGCAATGGATATCCATTGGGCTGATCATCTTATGGCTCAAGGTGTATGGCAAGATTGGATTGGAAATGCAATTGCAAAAACAATCAACATGCCATATGATGTAACAGTTGATGATGTCAAATCTGCATATCTGTTAGCACATGAAATAGGGCTAAAAGGAATGACTGTATATCGTGATGGTTCAAGACACAAACAAGTTCTTCACATGACAAGTGAGAATGCAACAAAGATCTTTGAGGTAACACCAAGTGAGTACATGACAGCATTTGTTAATGAAAATATCACAAATTCATACATCAAATCTCAAGTTGGTGCTTCATTAGCATTAAAAATCCATGATGAAGAAATCAAATTGGAACCTCCAAAAGTAGAAGAGGTTTCTGAAGACAAATTGTGTCCTACATGTAAAAACACTCTAGTCTTTGTAGAGGGTTGTAGTATGTGTATTGAATGTGGTTACAGTGGTTGTACTTCTGGATAATCAACAGAATCACAACTCTTTTACTTTCATTTCTTTTTGAACCTACATGGATAAGAAATTCCTAGGCATAATTGTAGGCATAGGTGTTGTTATTGCTATCATTGCAGTGGGTTTGAGTATTTCTAATACCATTTCTCCTCAACAAACAAATGAAAAAATTGGTCTTGTAATTAATTCACCCAACCAATCAACTACCTTACAAGAATTAGATCAGGCCTACTCTGATGCTTCTGATACTGGAATAGGAAGAAGCAATGTCTATCTTTTTTGGAATCTAGTTGAACCAGTACGTGGGGAATTTGATTGGCAACAATCAGATATTTTGATGGGTCTAAATGAAAAAAATAATCTCAAAGTTACTCTATACTTTTCTATAATTAATGGTGAAACACTTGGGCCTTTCCCCAATTGGATTGGAAAGCCACCTCTTAATTCTATAGGTGAAGATAGAGTTGTTAGTGTACTTGATGAAATATTATCAAGGTATGATATTGTAGATACTGTAATTCTTGCAGGACAAACAGAATCACAATTTAGATTTTATGAGCAAAATATCCCTGTCTACAAAGAACTATTCAATGGAGTATATGATAAAATCAAATCAAAACATCCTGATGTAAAAATAGGAAATGCATTTGCATTAGATCAAGTTTTAAATAAAAATCTACGATATATTGTAACTGAATTATCTATTGGTGATTTTGTTGCTTTTTCATATTCTCCAGTTGACACGTTAAATGATATTGTAAAAACTCCACAACAAGCAAAAGAAGAATTACAACAGATATTTGATTTGGCAGGTGACAAAAAAGTGGGAATTTTTGAAATTAGTTGGAGTACCTCTGATTTTGTTGGGGGAAATGAAACTGAACAAACAGAATTTTTAAAAAAATCCTTTGAATTTTACACTGAAAATGAATCCCAAATAGAATTTTTTACTTGGTATAGACAATATGACCGACCTGAAGGAACATGTATAGTTGAAGCTCCGATAATTGGAGATGACACTCTTACTATTGGAGGTTCTGGTTTCGGAACTAGTGAACATCTAGTAGAAAGATTAAGTCATTACATTTGTAGTGCAGGTATGATCAACAACGATGGCAATCCTAAATTAGGTTGGAATGAATTTAAGAAACAAATTGAAATGATGAACTAAAATGATTTCTTTAATTTTATCTGAATCCTCATTAGAGTTAGTTCCATCTGAATTAGAACATCATCCATCAGTAATTTCACATGCAAGAAAACTTGGAAAATATCCATCAGAAATTCTATTAGATAATTCATGGCATTTTGCAGCTATGAAAGGAATTGAAAATGAAATGAAAAGAGGGAGACCAGATCTAGTACATTTTTCAATACTTGAAGCTACAACTATTCCGCTGTATCTTCAAAATAAAATGAAACTATATGTTCACACCCTTGATGATAAAGTAATATCTTTTGGAAAAAATGTTCACATTCCTAAATCATATCATAGATTTGAAGGAGTTATAGAAAAATTGTATCAAGAAAAAGAAATTATAACAAATGATGATGTTTTATTGGAAATTGAAGAAAAAACATTTTCTGAACTACTTGATGAGATAAATCCATCCAAAGTATTTGGTTTTTCTACAAAAGGCACTAAGAGTACATATGAAAAAATTGCAAAGGAGATTGATGATGATGCATGTATTGTTGTTGGGGGATTCCAAAAGGGACATTTCTCTGATTCAGTAGAAACCAAAATAACAGATCTTTATTCTGTTGGTGATGAATCATTTGAAGGGCATGTTGTAGTTGCCAGAATGCTCTATGAGTGCGAAAAAACCATTTTTATGTAGGAAATAAAATTTTCATTTTATTGCAGTCATAGTATAGCCTGGTTAGTATTCGGGGTTTCCAACCCTGTGACGCGGGTCCGAATCCCGCTGACTGCATTTTTCAATTTTTATGAGAACCAATTTTTAGGTGTAGTTTTAGATTATACTGTGAAACAGGCTGTAAGAAAAATTGCAATGGAGAGAATGCAAATTCTTATTGAAAATGCAATTACTAATGCAAGAGAAAATCCTGAACTTTCTCAGAGACAAGCTTTTCTTGCACGAAGAATTAGTACTAGACATAAAATTCGAATGCCATATTATCTTAGTATGGTATTTTGTAAAAAATGTAAATCATTCATTGCACCTGGAATAAATTCTAGATTTCGAGTAGGAAGAGCATCTGTCAAGGCAATTAGAATTTCTTGCAACTTGTGTGGGCATACTTATCGTAAAATTATATCCAAGGTAGATTAAATATAATTTACATTTCTATACGTAAGATCTATAAAGAAAGCAGAATCGGTTGCATTATGTCTGAATTTATCCCAAAATGGTGGAATGGACTCTTATCTGAATTAGATTTAGATATTGAAGTTCAGTAGTTTTAGAATAATTTTTCTAAATTATGAATTATGCTCAAAAAATCGACTCAAAGGAAAGAATTGATGACTAACTGACATATAGTTGCAAATTCAATATTATCAATAATACAAATTGAACAAAAATTTTCTAATTAACAAATTAACTGATGCCATAGAGCAATCAAAAGGTGATTGGGGACGAAATCATCACCTATTAGAAAGAATAAAACAAAACAGTGAGATCACAAACTCTGATAAATTATATCTCGAATATCTTTTAGAATTAGAAATTTTAGAAATTATAGATGATCCAGAGGAAAAACAAATCTCTAAAAAAGATAAAACAATTTTTCTAAATCCAAACTTTGTAAAATGTACTACATGTGATAAAGAAATACAACTAGATGAAAAATCAGTAAGATACAAAAATTTTTGGCACCATAAAGCATGTTACAAAACAAATTCTAAAGATAAACAAGAAAAAACAAGATCAACAGATGAATCAAGAATAAAATCAAAGAAAGACCCCGTGATGTTAATACTAGTAGGTGCAATCTTTGCATTCTTGATTGGCTCTGTGTATTTCATTTTAGGACCAATTAGCATGGTAGCTATGGGACTAGGTGGGGGAATGACAGTGTATCATATGATTGGCGCAACAGGAAAAATGCATTCAAAAAATAAAACTGGACCTCGTAGACCGTCATCCTTCTTACTTTTCTTACTTGCATCACCATTTGTAATCGGGGCAATGATTGCATATGAGGGATATACATTACTAGAATCCCCTACAAGAATTATTTTACTGTGGGCAATGACTATTTCATTTTGGTCCACAATGCTCTTTGTACCTATGGCTGTACTTAGTAAGTACAGAGAAGACATTCAACCAGACGTAAAATCATATCCAAAGGTTTCAGTGATTATTCCAGCATACAATGAAGAGAAAGTTATTGCAAATACAATTGAAGCACTTTTAGAAACAAAATATCCAAAAAAAGAAATTCCGTTGACGATAGGAATTATCACTGGTGCTTTTGGAGATGATACCAAAGTGTTTAATTTCGTAAAAGAACAAAATGAAAAGAAAATTTTTGAGATAGCAAGTCATGGAGCAGAACATTTACCATTTACAGAATTTTCAAAGGAACAACAAAATAGTCAATTAAAACAATCAATTCAAGATATTGAAGAAAAATTAGATGTTACACCAAAAACTTTCATTCCTCCACAAAATAGATTCAACGAAGACACGGTACAAGTAACAATGGATAACGGATTTACACATTTTAGTTCTAGTTTATTACATGGTGAATCTCCGCCATTTCCATTAAAAGGTGAAAAATTATATCGATTTCCAGAAATTAGTACAACAGGGACTTTTGATCCAGAAAAAAATATTTTTGTAGGAGTCCCTCACGAAGAAACACTTTCTAAAACACTTGAGGGATTAAACACATACGGATTTGCAGTAATAGTATCCCATCCTCAAGAATTTTCTACAATAATTAATGGCACATATACTAATCAAGCAAATTCTCTACAAATAGATGAATTAAAAAAACTCATTGAAAAAATTCAACAAGAAGGAATCAACATTGTTTCAATTAGTCAAATAGGTATAGATTTCCAAACTGAACTTCTTCCCAAATGGATTAAAAATAATGCTGGATGGTGGGCAGATGGTTCTATAGATGATGAAACATTTGTGCAAGGAATTGAATACCTTATTCAAGAAAATATCATTGTAGTCTCAGAAAAGTCACAAACAGGCTCAAATGAGCAAAACGTCCCAGACTGGATTAAAAATAATGCTGGATGGTGGGCAGATGGTTCTATAGATGATGAAACATTTGTGCAAGGAATTGAATACCTTATTCAAGAAAATATCATTGTAGTCTCAGAAAAGTCACAAACAGGCTCAAATGAGCAAAACGTCCCAGACTGGATTAAAAATAATGCTGGATGGTGGGCAGATGGTTCTATAGATGATGAAACATTTGTGCAAGGAATTGAATATCTGGTAAAAACAGGAATTATCACATATTGATTACTTTGTAGTTGATGCTTGATTTCCATCTAGCATCCTCTAACTTGAATTTGTTTTCACATTTTAAACAGATATACTCAATTGATATTTCTGGGAAAAACTCTTTACAATTATTACAAATGTAATGATTTTGCATAACTCTGTAATCCACACCTAGTGCTTTTATTTCCTTTTTACAATTAGGACATTTATCATTTTCATAAGTATTTTCTTCAGTAATATTTCCACAATCATAATGCTCAATTAATTTCCCTAGTTTGAAATTTGAACTCTTGCAGTTAGGACAGAAAAATACCTGAGAAGTCTTAACTGAATCACATTGATTACATGCAATTTCTTTTTTTTCATCTATCTGTGTTATTTTTCCTTCTTGTTGTAATTTTTGCAGATAATTTGTAATTATATCATCAGTAAATCCAAGAATCCCTATAATTTTATTTAAACTAACTTGATTTGCAGATTTTAAAATAAAATTAATATGATCTTCAACTTTTAATTCTGCATCTTTTTCAGCTTGTTTTAATAATTTCATTTGTTCTGATTCGTTTACCAAGAAAGACTGTTCTTTTTCAATTGTTTCAATGGTTTCTTTTAGACTTTCAAATCTTATTGGCTTTTCAAGATATTGATAAACTCCTAAACGTATGAGTTCTTTAATTCCTTCATCTTCTCTTTCTGTAGCCGTTTCTAAAATTATTTTAACATCGGGTTTTATTTCAAGCATTTGTGTCAAAACAGAACGTGCATCCATATCTGGCAACATATAATCAAGTAATACTATGGGCTGTTTTTTTTCACCAATTAATTCATTAAATGTTGTAATTGCAGAAGAACCCGTATCGCAGGTGTGAATTTCTGTATAACCTAATTTTTCTAAGTAGCTTTTTAGAAGTATCCCAATGGCTGGGCTGTCCTCTACAATCAAAACATCATTTTTAGAACTCATTATCGGTTTTCTAGTTTAACACACAATAAATTGTTTATAAAATAATGAGTATCTAATATGCAAAATAATATGAATTTATTCAAATTTCAATAATAATGATAAATTTTTTAAATGGCAATATATGTGCAAAAATTATAATGAAAAGAATTGATGCAATGGTACCTACTATGAGACGTAGGGATGTAATTGACAGTATTCTTAATGCAGGTGCAAAAGGCGTTACTCTAGTAGAAAGCAGAGGCAAAGGTAATGGAGATAGACCTATGGTAGGAGGAGGTAGAGGCACTGCAAAATACATTGCAGATTATAATCGAATTGATACCATAACTACAGTAGTTGATGATTCAAAAGTAGATTCTACAGTGTCTGCAATTATGGATTCAGCTTACAGAGGTAATGACGGAGATGGCATGATTTTTGTGTCTGCTATCGAGGAAGCATACAAGATAGGCACTAAAGAAAAAATACCTTCACTGGGTTAGTATTACGAATTAGATGCTAATTTTTTAAATCCAATATCTCAATGATTTATAAGACGATTATCAAGTTTTTGACCTTATGGCAAAGGTATACGATGTACCCGCAGATGTATTGATAGAAAGACTATCTACAGCACTAAAAAGTGAGGATATTCCTGCACCTTCTTGGATACCATTTGTCAAAACTGGAGCTCATGCAGAAAAACCTCCTCAAGATAGAGAATGGTGGCAAACAAGATGTGCTTCAATTATGAGAAAAATTTACCTTAATGGTCCAATTGGAATTAATGCTTTAAGAAATGATTATGGTGGTGGCAAACCATCTGGATATGGAGCAGCACATCATAAAGATGCCAGTGGTGCAATTATTCGTAATGCAATTCAAGGATTAGAAAAACTTGGTTATTTAGAAAAAGTTGAGAAGAAAGGACGCATCGTTTCTAAACAAGGAATGCAAAAACTAGATAGATTATCAACAGAAATTCTTAAAGAACTAATTGTTGAAAATCCTAAATTAAAAATATATTCTTAGATTTAAAATGAGTTTTCCAGAATCTAACGAACCTCCTGTCAATAATAACACTAATTATGAATTAGCAGCTCAAAAAGAGCAAATTCTAAAACAAGTTTTAACTCCTGAAGCTAGAATGCGACTAAACAATATCAAAATGGTGAAACCTGAACTTTCTGAGATGGTTGAACAATATCTGATTGGTATGGCTACACAATCAAAAATTCCTGGCCAAATTAATGATGAGCAATTAAAGCAAATTTTACTATCTACGCAGCAACCAAAACGTGATTTTAAGATAAATCGTGTTTAATACAGAAAATTATAATTATGGGTATAAAATGGATTAATACATGAAAGCCGTTGTATACAATGAATATGCACCAGATGATAATTATGCTAAAATCCTCAAAGTCCAGGATATTGATGATCCAAAACCAAAATCAGACGAAGTAGTTTTTAAAGTTAAATCTGCTGCTCTGAATTATAATGATATTTGGGGAATGCGTGGAGTTCCAGTTGCAGTTCCATTGCCACACGTATCAGGTTCTGATGCTGCCGGTGATGTTATCGCAGTTGGTGAAGATGTAAAAAATATTCAAGTTGGAGATAGAGTAGTTTCTCACTCTAACATGTCATGTAGAGTTTGTAAAGCCTGTACTGATGGGAGAGAATTTGATTGCATTAAGAGAACTATTTGGGGATTCCAAACCGGTCCAACTTGGGGAGCATTCCAAGAGGTAACTCATCTTCCTGAAGTAAACATTTCAAAAATTCCAGAAGGTGTATCATATGATGATGCAGCTGCAGCATCAATGACTATTCTAACTTCATGGCACATGTTAGTTGGTAGAGCAAAAATTACTCCTGGACAAACTGTCTTAATTATGGGTGGAGGTTCTGGAGTGGGAAGTTTTGGAATTCAAATTGCAAAACTATACAATTGTGATGTTATTGCAACTGCAAGTCCAGACAAACTAGACAAATGTTTAGAACTTGGAGCTGATTTTGCAGTAGACCACAGAAAAGAAGATTGGAGTAAAGAAGTCTATAAAATTTCAAAAGAAATTGCAAAGAGAAAAGGTGAAGCACCAGGAATTGATTTATCATTTGATCATATAGGTGAAACACACTGGAATCAGCAACTACAATTACTGAAGTATGGTGCAACACTAGTTTCATGTGGAGCAACCACTGGATACAATGCAAAGACTGATCTTAGACATGTGTTCTTTAAAGGAACTAACATCTTGGGTTCAACACAAGGAACTAAAGCCGAACTTGATCAAGCCCTTTACTGGATGGGTCAAGGAAAAATTAAAGCTGCAATTGATTCAACATACACATTTGAACAAGCAGCAGAGGCTCATACAAAGATGTTAACCGGAAAAGGAATGTTCGGAAAAATTTTAATGAAGCCCGAAGGCGTTTAGCCATTTAATGACTCAGCTTTTTCGAAGTCTCATTTTTGTTCCTGGGAATAATTCCAGGTTCTTAGAAAAGGCAAAAACTCTCCAAGCTGATATTGTTTGTTTTGATTTAGAAGATTCTGTTCCGGATAATGAAAAAGTAAATGCACGAAAACTTATCAAATCTGCATTAAAATCTAGAAAATTGTATAAATCATCAATTTTTGTCAGAACGAATTCTCCAAGTTCTGGAAAAATCCCATCTGATCTTAAAGAAATTGTACAAAAAGGCATTGATGGAATTGTAATTCCCAAAGTTAACAATGTAAAAGAAATGAAAAAAATTGAAAAAATATTATCTGATTTAGAAAAAACTCGGAAACTAAAACCAATTCAAATTATTCCTTCCATTGAATCTGCACAAGGTGTGGTAAATACATTTGATATTGCATCTTTTGGAAAACGAGTTTGTGCAGTTGTTTTTGGTGTATTTGATTTGTTGAATGATTTAGGAGTAGAATATGCAAAAGATTCTGAAGGGGAAAAATATTCTAGAAGAAAAATACCTGTGGATGCACATGCAGCAGGAGTTGCAGTAATTGATTCTATCTGGCAAGATCTTAAAGATTCTAAAGGATTGGAAAAAGATTGCAAATTAGGAAAAAGTCTGGGATATACTGGAAAAAGTATCATACACCCGGATCAAATACCTATTGTCCACAAATCATTTCATCCCAACAAAAATGAAATATCTTGGGCTGAAAAAGTATGCAAAATTTATCTTGAATCAACAAAAAAAGGTAAAGGTGCAACCACTGTAGAAGGAAAAATGATTGATGAGGTGCATTTCAAACAAGCAAAAGCTCTTCTTGATCTTGTAAAATGAGTATTTTTTAGTAAATCTATTCTTATAACTCTATAATTGATTTCATACTGGTACTTTTCTCAAATATTTTTTTATTTACAACTCCAATAATTTCAATTTTATCTTTTTTAATTTTTAAATCTATTTCTTCAAAAATACATTGTAATTTAGATATTTTTTTACTTTCACTAAGAACTTTTCCAGATTCAATAATTAAACCATTCAAGATTAAATTTTCTATCTTTCTATATCCTGATGTTTTAGGAATTTTAGATTCTTTAAGAATTTGTGGAATCGTATATTCTTTCTCTAAAAGAGCAGTGATAATTTTTCTTGTTTCAATATCTCCAAATACTTCTAAAATTAAATCTCTTAAATGTTGATGAATAATAGTTACTAAAAATTTATCATTTTTTATTTTCACTTTGAGAATTTTACTAATACAGTCTTTTTCAAATCTATTGGTATCTATTGATGAATTTTTTTTAAGAACACTTAAAAATTTATGAAAATTCTCTATTGATAATTTTATTGACATTCCATATTCCAAAAATAATTCTCTTTCAACTTTCTTTAAAATTTCTAAATTTAGTTTTTCTTTAATTTCAAGTGATAGTGAAGATGCAATTATTCTATCAATACCGCCCATACAACAGATCATAAATGATACAAAATATTAAAGAACTGTTCTTTGTATATCAAAGATATGAACAAATCAGTAATAGTAATTGATGATGATGAGGAAATAGTTAGATTATTTACTGAATTTCTTGAAGAGCATCAAATCCGTGTAATTGGCAATGGATTTGATGGAATTACTGCTGTTAAATTATACAAAGAAACTAAACCTGATGTTGTCTTAATTGATCTCAACATGCCAAATGGAAGTGGTTTTTATGCAATTAAAAAAATTCAAGAGATCGATCCTAAAGCATGCATTATAGCTGTAAGTGCTGATGGAAGTTCTATTACTCAAGAAAAATTGGAAAAGCTAAACATTCCTCTTATTCAAAAACCATTCAAAATGGATCAAGTAATTTCTATTATTAATAATTAAGATATTCCCATTTTTGGGACTTTTCATATAGTCTTATATTATAATTTTCATACATAATATTTGATATAAATGAGTAAACGTGTAACAATCATGATTGATGATGATCTTGATAAAAAACTGAGATTACGTCAAGCAAAAATGATCCAAACAGAGCAGTCGTCATATAGTTATTCAAAAGTGATAAACGAATCACTACGTAAAATTTTAAAATAGATTTTTTATTTTTTAAAATTTCTGTTTTAATTGGAATAGATTAAAGATACTGAATATTTAATAAATATAGTAAAATGGTTGATCTTCTTGATCCTTCAAATGTGATAACTAGGATGTTTAATGGTGAAAAGTATGATGAGATGTATGCCTACTGTAAAAAATTACTAGAAAAAATTCCAAATGACATGGTTGCATTACAAAATATTTCATTATCTTTAATTTATCTAAAAAAATACGATGAAGCAATTGATTATTGTAATAAAGTTCTAGAAATAAAAAATTCTGATATATATGCACTAAAAAATAAGATTTTTGCTCTTGAAAATTTGAAACAATATGAACAAGTTTTAGAATTGTGCAAACAAATTCTTTCAACTAACTCAAAAGATATTTGGGCTCTAAACAGTATGGGATTATCTCTAAATGAATTAAATCGCCATAAAGAAGCTCTTGAATGCTATGAAACATCCCTTCTAATAGATCCAAAAGATATTACGGCTTTAATGAATAAGGCTATCTCCTTAAGTCATCTAGGTAATTATCAAGATGCTATTGATTACTATGATAGAGCACAAATAATTGATTCAAAATTAAAAGAATTACCCCTTGCAAAATCACGATTATTTGAAAAATTAGGTATGGCTGATGAATCATTTTTAGCTGCTCAAGGAATTCTCAATAAAGATATGGAAAAAATCAAAAATGATGCTAAAGAAAACAGGTGTTCTATCTTTCATCAATTATGTGATGATGAATTTAAAAAATCTAATAAACCATCTGACATCTAAATCATTTTATACACAAATACAATAGACTTCATAATGTTTACAGGAATTGTTGAAGGAATTGGAAAAGTAGAAAAAATTTCTAAAAATACAAAAAACAGAAGTGATATTCAAATGACTGTAAATTTAGGAAAACATGCAAAGGGATTAAAAATTGGACAAAGTGTTGCTCTAAATGGTGTTTGCCTTACGGCAACTAAACTTTCTAAATCATCTTGTATTTTTGAAATGATTGAAGAAACTACAAAAAAAACTGATCTTGGAAATTTAAAAGTTGGAGGAATTGTAAATATTGAACGTAGTTTAAAAGCAGGTGATCGACTTGAAGGACATTTTGTTTTAGGTCATGTCGATGGAGTTGCTATAATTAAAAAAATTATAAAAAAACCTAAAGAAGTACAAGTATGGTTTGAAATCCCAAAAAAACTATCCAAGTTTGTAGTAAAAAAAGGCTCTATTGCAATAGATGGAATTAGTTTGACTGTCGCTGACATCAAAAATACTCTTGCATCTGTGTCACTGATTCCTCATACTATTGATGTAACAAATTTTCATACCAAAAAAATAGGCGATAAAGTTAATATTGAAACTGACATTCTTGGAAAATACATTTTAAAGTAAAGCCAATTACCTACAACTTTAATGGTAATTACCAATTTTTTAGTAAACTTTATAATTAGATTAAAAAGTTTTTTCTTATGTCTCTTGATTCTGCATTACAATCTTTGAAACGCGGTGAATTTGTTCTATTATTTGATTCTGCTGGAAGAGAAAATGAAATTGATATGGTTGTAGCTGCAGAATTTGTAACACCTGAACATGTTGCAAGAATGCGACAGAATGCAGGTGGATTGTTGTGCATTGCAATAGAAAATAATTTTGCAACATCTCTTGATTTACAATATATGCATGAAATTCTTGCTGAATCTCCAATCTCAAATAAAGAAATGATTATGGGATTAGCACCTTACGGTGATCACCCTACATTCTCCTTATCTGTAAATCATTATCAAACATATACTGGAATTACTGATAAAGATAGAGCATTAACAATTAATGAAATGGCTAAAATCTATAATGTTGAAAATAAACAGAAAAAATTTGCATCATCATTTAAAACTCCAGGACATGTTCCTTTACTGATTGCATCCAAAGGTTTGTTAGCTGCACGACAGGGACATACAGAAATGTCTGTTTATTTAGCACAAGTTGCAGGTTTAACTCCTGTAACAGCAATATGTGAAATGATGGATGCTGAAACATATACTGCATTATCTGTGGATAAGGCTGAAAAATTTGCAAAGCAAAATGGAATTCCACTAATTGATGGAAAAGAGCTTTTAGAATACGCAAAGGTGAATTAATTTTGAATATTGCAATAGTTGTTTCTGAATTTAATGAGGAAGTGACATCTAGGATGCTTGCTATTGCCAAAGAAAAAGCAGATCTAATGAAATTAAAAATATCTTATACTTGCATGGTTCCAGGAGCATATGATATGCCTATCATAGTAGATTCATTATTACAGAAAAAAGATGTTGATGCTGTAGTTACTTTGGGTGCTATCATCAAAGGACAAACAAAACATGATGAAGTTATATCTCATGCAGCAGCCCAGGCACTTACAAATTTGTCATTAAAATACCAAAAACCTGTTTCTTTAGGAATTTCAGGTCCTGGAATGCAGGAAAGACATGCTTATGCTAGAATTAGACCTGTTGCAGAACGCGCTATAGAAGCTGTTGTAAAAATTTCTGATGAATTAAAAAGGATTCAAAAATGATTCAACTGAGCATCTTAAAAATTACAGAATATGGTCCTTGGACACTAACTCTTGGTAGTGATAGAGAACATGAACTTCAAATGCTTCAAGCATCTATTTACAAAGAAGTACAAAAGTTATTTTCTGAAAAAAACTGTATAGTTTTTCTTAATAGATCAGATGAATTTTTTGTAGTTTCAAATGGTTTAGATTTAGATGATCATATTCAAATCCAAAAAATTCTTGAAAAATTATTTGAAGTCGGATTAACAATATCTATTGGTTATGGAAATTCACCTTTTAAAGCAAATTTGAAAGCATATGAAGGAAAGAAAAATAAAATTATCTTAAACACAGAACATAATATTTTTGGTTTTGTTTATGATGGGGTTGATTCAAAAGTTTCAATAATGCATTTAGATGTAGATAATCTTACATCAAAAAGAAAAACTGACTCTCCTTATGAAATTACATTCATAATTTTTGGATTATATTCAAAAATGTCTAAATACTTTTTAGAAAAAAATTCTCTTACATTTTTTATGGGCGGTGATAATTTTATGATAATATCAAATGATGAAGCAAAACAATCTGTTCAAGATTTTATCAATATTGTAAAAAATGATGATAAAATTTTATTGAATTGTGGAATTGGTAATGCAAATACTGGTAGAGAGGCAGTAAAATTAGCCACAAAATCCCTTGATACTATACGAGAAATTCGAGATTCAGGAAAAGAAAAACCTGAAGTTTATGAATTATCATGTTAATTAAAAATATTAGCGTTTTAACTGGCCAAGATTTAGATTTTGTTTCAAGTACAGATATCAGAATTCAAAATAGTCAATTTAAAAAAATCCAAACAAAAATTAAACCAATTCTAAAAGAAGAATCTTTAGATTGTGAAGGACTCTTAATGATACCTGGATTCATCAATGCCCATACACATGTTGGAGATTCTATTGGAAAAGATATTTCTTTAAACAATACAGTTGATGAAAAAATTCACCCTGTCTTTGGTGCAAAATCAAAAATTCTAAAAAATACATCAAATGAGATTTTAGGAAATTTTATGAAAAATACATGTCACTCTATGCTTAGAAAAGGAATCACTACTTTTGTAGATTTCCGAGAAGGGGGATTAGATGGAGTGATTTTATTAAAAAAAATACTAAATGATGTTCCTTTACGTTCAATTATTTTAGGTCGAATGGAATTTTATCAGAATGCCAAAGAAATTAAAAAAAATTCATCATTCCCAAGCACAAAATCTTCTGAATTATTTGAATTATCTAAAAAATGTGATGGTATAGGTGTTAGTGGTGCAAATGAAAATAGTAACTCTGTCTTGAATTATTATTCAAAAATATCAAAGATTAGAGCAATTCATTCTGCTGAAACAAAACAAAGCATCACTCAATCAAAAAAAGTCACTGGACAATCTGAAACAATGAGGGCTTTAATTTTAAAACCTGATTTTTTAGTCCACATGACATATGCTTCAAAATCTGATCTTCAAATGGCATCTAAAAAAACAAGAGGTATAGTAATTTGTCCAAGAGCTAATGCATCTCTTGCTGAAGGGATTCCTGACATTGATTTGATGCAAAAATCTGGCTGCACTCTAGCTTTAGGCACAGATAATGTAATGATAAACTCTCCTGATATGTTTAGGGAAATGGATTTTATTTGGAAAGTAACTATGGGGTTACACAAAAAAAGAATTGATCCAAAAGAAATTCTTAAAATGGCTACAGTAAACGGTGGAAAAATTTTGAATAAAAATATTGGAAGTATTGAATCTGGAAAAATTGCTGATTGTATATTTTTAGATAAACATGCATTAGATTTAGAACCAATGCATAATCCACACGCATCAATTGTTCATAGAGCATCTGAATATGCAATAAAGGCTGTCATGATTGGAGGAAAAATAGTACATGGAAAAATATAATCCTCATATTATTCTAAGTGCAGCGATATCTATTGATGGTAAAATTGCTACTAGAACAGGAAATTCAAAACTCTCTTCCAATGAAGATTTACGTAGATTACATAAACTAAGAACGAAAGTAGATGCAATAATTATTGGAAAAAATACCCTAATGCGAGATGATCCTTTGTTAACTGTACGTTATACTAAAGGAAAAAATCCTATTAGAATAATATTGGATTCTAAAGGTGATATCTCTACAAAATCAAAAATTTTACAAACATCTGATAAAGTTTCAACCATAATAGCTGTATCAAAAAAAATTACAAAATCTAATTTACAAAAATTAAATAAATTTCCAGTTGAAGTTATTATAACTGGAGAAAAGTCTGTAAATATCAAATCTTTATTAAAAAAACTTTCAGAGAAAAAAATCAAAACAATATTAGTTGAAGGTGGTGGAACAATAAATTGGGAATTTATTAAACAAAATCTTTTTGATGAATTGATTATCACTCTCTCTCCATTCATAATTGGAGGAAATGATTCAATATCATTTGTTCAAGGTAGTGGATTTGATAATATTTCTAAATCTCCCAATCTTCAACTCAAATCTGTTAAGAGGCTCAAAAATCATCTTGTTTTGAATTATCAAAAGGTGTAAGTTATTATACGATCTTTAAAATAAAATTACAAGAAAATGGCAATAAAAAAGAAAGCAGCTCCAAAAAGAAAAGCAGCTCCAAAAAGAAAAGCAGCTCCAAAAAGAAAAGCAGCTCCAAAAAAGAAAGTAACTAAATCAAAAGGTAAAAAACCAGCATTTGGCGGATATGCAATTAGTTTTGCAGGACGTTCTGAAACAGTAGAACAAGTATTTGGTAAAAAACCAATTGCACCAAGTGAAATGACCAAAAAGATTTGGATATTTGTGAAAGCAAATAGTCTTTCTAATCGTTAAATACACATGTTAACACATCATCGTTAACTAATTTCTATCTTTTAATTATTTTTTTAAAATTAATAAGATATAGATATTGGATTTTATTTTAATTAATTATGTCTACTACATCATTAAGACGCGATCACGAATTAATAGAAAAAGTTATCAAAGCAATGGAATCTACTGTTCAATTATTAAGTGATGGTAAACAGATTCCTGAATCAATATTATTACCAGTAATTGATTTTTCAAAAAACTTTACAGATGTTTGTCATCACAGCAAAGAAGAAAAATCACTGTTTCCAGCTTTAGAGCAAGCTGGTTTGCCTACCAATATGGGGCCTATTGCTATGATGTTAATTGATCATCAACGTTCACGAGAAATCGGTGCAGACATGGAAGTGTCAGCAAAAGAATATCTTTCATCAGGTGATTCTACAAAATTAGTAAGTGATATGCAACAATATGTTGAACATATCACTGAGCATTTGTGGAAAGAGAATAATAAATTATTCATGATGGCTGAAGCAAGATTACAATATGTTTCAGAAAAGGTTGACAAAGAACTTAATGAAATTGAAAAATCAAAACTTGATGAAATAGGAAAAACTAGAGAACATTATGAACAATTAGCAGAAAATCTTACAAAAGATGTTTCTAAGCAAGGTAGTTAAATTTGCCACACAGTATATTTGGTCAAGTAACTGCAGTGAGAAAATTTACACATGGGGATATTGAATTTGATTTTTATCATGAAGATGAAATCACCACATACAGATATTCATCAGATCCTAGCAGATTAGGAAATTTTCCTAAAGAACTTGTTGAAATTTTGGTACCTACTTTAGCTACTGATATTTGCATTGAGATTTTCTTTGGGGATGACGGACATCCAACACATGTTCAATTAGAGGAATGCGATGATGAAGAAGAGGATGATTTAGATGAAGATTCTGATTTAGATGACTAATATTTCAAAATAATTATTCTACGTAATGATGATGTGTTAAATTATCATAAAATCTAACTGATTTCAAATTTACAAATTCTAACATGCCATATCTTGATAATTCTCTTCCAAATCCACTATGTTTTATTCCTCCAAATGGAATTCGTGGGTCTGAAATTACTACATTATTGACACTTACTATTCCTGATTCAATTCGCCTAGATATTTTATCTGCTTTAGCAAGATCTTTTGTCCAAATGCTTGCACCTAAACCAAATTCACTCTCATTAGCTAATTTTACTGCCTCACTTTCATTTTCAACAATTGTAATTGGAGCTACTGGTCCAAAAGTTTCTTCTTGTGCTATTCTCATGTTTGGTTTAACATTTCTAAGAATTGTTGGTTTGTAGAAGAACCCTTTTCCATCTATTTCAGACCCTCCTAGAAGAATTTCCGCACCTTTTTCTTTTGCATCCTCAACTATTCCAGAAATTGTTTCTAGACCATCTTTACTTGATAATGGTCCGATATCTGTTTCAATTGACATTGGATCACCTATTTTGAGTTGAGATGCTTTTTTAATAAATAACTCGATAAATTCATCTGCAATATTTTTTCCAACAAAAAATCTTTTTGATGCAACACAACTTTGGCCACAATTGATGAATCTGCCTTTTACAGCACCTTCTGCTGCGTTTTCAATTATTGCATCATCTAATACTATGAAAGGATCACTTCCACCTAATTCCAATACACATTTTTTTAAATGTCTTGCAGCTCTTTCACCTACCTTTGCACCTGCATTAGTGCTGCCAGTAAAAGTTACAGCATTAACATCTGAATCTATAAGATGATTTGCAGATTCTACACTTCCCACCACAGTTTGAAAAATTCCATCAGGCATTCCAGATTCAGTAAATGCTTTTTCAATTTCAATACCTGACTGCATTGTTACTCTAGATGGTTTCATAACAATTACATTTCCTGCCATTAAACAAGGGGCTGCAAATCTCAGTGCTTGCCAATAAGGAAAATTCCATGGCATAATTGAGCCTATAACGCCAAGTGGTTCAAAAGTTAGAAAACTCTTTCTTGCATCTGTGTTTAATACTTCATCAGCAAGAAAACTATCTCCATGATCTGCATAAAATTCTAAAGCCCATGCACATTTTTCAATCTCTCCAATTGATTCTTTGAGTGGTTTACCCATTTCAGATGTAGCTACTGTTGCGAGTTTTGTTTTGTTCTTCTTTAGATATTCAACTAAATTGTAAATGTAACTTCTACGTTTCTCATAATCTTTTTTCCATTCAGGATATGCTCTCTTTGCTTTTCCTACTAAATCAAATACTTGATTTTTATCCATTGCAGAATAATTTGCAATATCTTCACCAGTAGCTGGATTTACCGTAGTGATTTGACTCAAGGATCTCCTGAAGATTTTCTCCTATTTATTCTAGTGACCTAGTTTTCAAACTTTTGGTCTAATCAAAATGTCTGTTGCATATCTTGTTTGATCTCATCAATTTTCTTTTGATATGCTTTTCTAGATTTATCATTCTTTTTTAGATTCAAAACATTTTGACATGATGGACATTTGAACATTCCATCAAGAGATTCTTCAAATGTTACTCTAGGACAATCTTCGTTTCCACAGTGATAGAAATCTCCAGCATTTTCATAATCTAATCTCTGCTGTAATCTTTCATCAATTTTTTTCTTTTGACTTTCAATAAAATGTTCTACTTCCTCTCTTCTAGTTCTCCATCTGTAAACAAACCACCCTTTTCTTTCGTCTTTAACCCTAATTCCTGTAATGAGAGATTTTCCAAATAGATCATACAATACTTTTCTTACCATATTGATTCTGAGACCTGTGGAACTAGCAATTTCTTCATCAGTAGCATCTTCGGCTTTTAGAAGAGATCTTGCTACTTTGAGATATTCATCTCCTCCAATCATTGAAGCAATTCTAACAAAAGGATCTTCGTATTTGTCTACCAACTCTAATGACTCCTGATTTTCTACTATTAATCCCTTCTTTCTTTTACTTGCACATTTTTGCCATTTTTGGTAGGGATGATCTTTCTTTTTGCATTGGGAAACTCTTTTTCAAATTGTTTGCCTTTTTGGATACGATCTAAAAGAATTGCTAAAGCACTAATTTCTGAATGAGGTTGACTACCAACTCCGACATTATAATCTGCCAATTCATAAATTTCCCTTGGAACTTTTTCAGCTCCTACAACAATCAACAGATTTTCTTCTTCTCTAATTTTTTCTTGAGCGTCATTGATACTTTCACCATACATTGAAAGATGAACAACTTTGAATCCTTCATCTTTTTTCTTTTTCACAATTGGTTTCCATTTTTCAATAAACACAACCTCGAAATTACCTCCCCAGGTATTATTGATTTTTCCAATGGTATCTTTGATTTCTGGATTTATCTCAGTCATGTAAATTCGCTCTGCACCAAATCCTCTTGAAACAAGTGCAACATGTGTTGTTACCCGGTCATCTCTAACTAGACGTTGTCCAATTCTAACTACTTCAATTACCAAATGTTTTATCAACTCCTTCCCACGAATTATTTTTTGGTTTATGATAATTTTGACCTTCTGTAATCCCTTTGATTAATTCTTTTAATTGTATGATATTTTTCCCAGTTTTTGCAGAAACTGAAATCAATTTTTTATTTTCATCTAAATTAAGATATGTAATTTTTCGCTCAATTTCTTCATTTTTTAATAAATCTGATTTGTTTAGAGCATAAATTATCTTGTCTTGTTCTACTCCTAATTCATTCAAAGTTCTCATACAACTCGAAAATTTCTTTTTCAATTCAGAAATTGAATCATTAATATCAATTACCAAAATAATTACATCTGTATGTACTAATTCTTCTAGTGTTGATTTGAATGCATCAACCATGTAAGCTGGTAGTTTACTGATAAAACCAACTGTATCTGCAATTAAAAATGGTTCTTGATCTATCATCACTCTTCGTGTAGTTGTAGTAAGAGTTGTGAAAAGTTTTTCACTTTGAACTTTTGTTTCACCTGTAGTTTTGTTAAACAATGTGGTTTTTCCTGAAGAAGTGTAACCTGCAAGTGATATTGTTTTAAATCCCATTCTCTTTCTTCCTTTTCTATGAAGCTCTCTTTGTTTTCCAGCTTTTTCAAGTTTTGATCTTATTGTTTGCATTCTATGTTTGATGTCATTATAATACACATCAACTTCGAATTGCCCTATTCCCATAAATCCGGGCTGTTCGCCCATGTTTGCAAGTCTAACTTTCTCTTTTGCTCTTGACATTTCATATCTCAACTGTGCTAATTTTACTTGTAATTTTGATTCTGCACTTGAAGCTCTACTTTCAAAAATCTCAAGAATCAATGCTTCTCTATCTAATACCTCCCTGTGTAATTCTGTAGCAAGATTATAGTTTTGACTTGGTTTTAGAATCTCATCAAATACTATGACATCTGGTCTTACCCTATCTGCAATTTCTTGTAATTGTTCTAGTACTCCACCACTGATGCCATACTTTGGTTTTTGAAGATAATTCTGTGTTATTACGTGGACTACCTCGTATCCTGCTGCATCACACAATCCTTTTGCCTCATTTATTGAGTCTTCTTGATCATATGTAATTAAAATTGCAGAATTCACTCTAATTCCTTTTTTAATTCAATCTAAGATAATTGTATTGGATATGTTTTTTGAATTAATCATATTTTTTTAGTGTTTTTTCTATATTCATATTCAAAACTATTTCAGCTATATCACTAGCATATTCAGAAACTCTTCTAATATTTTCAGTCATTCTTCGCACCCTGTAAATTTCCTCATCATCTTTTAATGATTTTGAAGCGTCTCTTACTTTTTTCTCAAATTTAGTAATTTGATTAATTTTTACAATGGTCTTTTCAGCCTGATAGTAATCTTCTTTGAATAATGCAAGACATGCATCATCTAAAACAGATAGGCAAAACTCATTCATTTCCTCAAATTTTTGCAAAATCTCTTTTTTTACAGGTTTTTTAAATTCAATTAGATCTTTAGCAATGAATGCAGCATGATCTCCAGTTCTCTCTATATTTTTCACAATTAGTCTATACCCTAGACAATTTCTAGCATTTCTAAAACCCATCTCTTTTAGCATATGCTCATTCTGAATTGCAATCTTTAATTGTCGAATAATATAAAATCCAAATCTATCTACTTCATCATCTGTATTGATAACTTCTTGGGCCAATTCTAAATTATTTTCTTTTACAGCTAAAATTGCATCACTTGACATTGATTTTGCCAAGTGAAGCATTCGTTTGAAAGCACCATCCACTGATAATTCTAATAGATTGACAAGAACCTGCACTGTTATACCACTAATAGAATCGGCAATTATTTCAGAACCCATTAGCATTCGTTTTACTGCTTCTTTCACTGAGTTTCTTTGAGGAACGCTTAATCTACCATTTTTTGGTTTTACATTAATTGTCTTATATCCTAAAAAATACAATGAAATTAATTTCCTAACAATCGATGATGCTTCTTCTTCTCCTTCAATTTCTATGGTTGCATCTTCTTTCTTTTGAGTTCGAGATTCAAATTTTGGTGGATAAAGCTCTAATGTTGATGAACCTTTTCGGATCATTCTGATTTGGTCTCCTTGTTTGAGACCTAATTCTGTAATCCATTGTTTTGGTAATGAAACTATGTATGATGATTTTCCAGTAAATTGGATTTTTCTAGTCTCTCCTACCTCTTCCATAATCTAAATGGAAAATCCTATTCTATATAGTTTGATCCTCATAATATAGACTAACACTGAACTAATATTTAGAAAAAATTCCATAATGAGTATTGGATCATATCATTAAACTTCAACATTCTCTTGATGCATTATTTGGAAATGGTACATCCAAATTATTACCAAAAGATATTGAAATTACTTTTTCTCGAAAAACTGGTAGAATACGAACAGTTTCTCATAAAGGAAAATTTCTATTTACTTTGAGAATTGACGGAAGTCTATCTATTAGCATTCATTTTGCTCAAATATTATTGGAAAATAAAAAATTTAAAGAAAATTGTGTAGAAATAAATTCTGATGCTGCCCCCTATGTGGAGCAAGGTAGATCAGTTTTTTGCAAACATGTTATCTCATGTGGAAAAAATGTCCAAATATCTGCAGACACTCCTGTATTATTCAAAAATAAGGTAATTGCAATTGGCAGGGCAATTTTATCGTCTGAGATGATTTGTGATTTTGATAGGGGTGTGGCCATAAAGATTAGAGATAGTTTAAAAAGTCGTAATGAGGAAATAATATCATGATGCGAGGAGGAAACCGCGAAATGCGAAGAATGATGGATAAGATGGGTCTGGACATGAACGAATTATCTAATGTTCAAGAAGTAATAATTAAAACTGATAAAAAAGAAATTATTATTTCAAAACCTTCTGTTACTGAAATGAAAGCAAAAGACAGTTCTATTTTCACAGTAACTGCTGATAGTTATGAAGAAAGAGAATTGGAGGTTCCAATTTTCTCAGAAGAAGATATTCAGCTTGTTTGCCAACAAGCAGGTGTTGATGACGAAAAGGCCAAAAGTGCTTTAGAAGAAGCAGAAGGCGATCTTGCCCGAGCTATCTTGCTTTTAACAACAGGATAATCTCAGAATATCTCATTAGTGTGCCTAACAAATGAATGATTTAAGTAATGGATTATTAGATTTAGAACATAATGAGTAGTATGGCTGAATCCAAAGTCACAGGAATTATCACATCTCTGAATGCCTTAGAAGATGATTTAGATTCTCTAAATAGCAAAGTCGGAGATATGAAAAAACAATTATCTGTAAAGGCTATGACCGAAATTGATAATTTACTAGAAAAAACTCGTGAAATGGCTACTAAAGAGGCTGAAGTTATTATCAATGCTTCAAAAGATAAGGCAACTGCTGAATCAGCAAAAATCGCTCAAGAGGGTGATGCAAAATTATCTGAAACCAAGTCAAACATTGATACAAATTTTGATGAAGCCGTCAAACATGTAGTGTCTACTATTTTGAAAGCATAAATCTGAATATTATTTTCCTTTCCTAAACTATCGTCCCTTACAGAATTTATGTATTAGAATTGTTACTGCCTATGGCAAACCATACTATGTATTTTCAACCTATTTTTTGATTCTATCCTTTCAGAAGAAATCAAGAACTGTCATGGCTACCTAATACTTATGACTCAAAAAAAAAACATCTAAAAAAATGTAAGAAAATTTTATTTCATGAAAATCTTCTTGAACATTATCCTGCTGAATTTAGAGATGTAATATTTTAAAAATTTAATCTCAGTTTTAAAAAAGAAAACATTGAATTAATTTTTGATAGTATTCAAAACCAATAGATGTTTCAAAAATCGACAATTTGGAACTACAAATTTTGTCACCAATCCTTTCAGCAAAATATATTTCTTAACTGGAATGATATTGATATTCCATTCTTCCCTTGTAAATTACAGGTTTTGATTTTTATTATTTTTTGTAAAAATTCTAATTTATTCAAAATTTCTCAGTTTTTTTATGTGTTAATCAAATATGATAATGTTATAGATTTTCATCATTTTTTTTAAAAAAATTGAAATTTTTTGTCAAACATGTATATTGCTACATGTTAATAATTCAAAAAATATTGTTTTAAAATAAGCTATACATATTTATTGTTGATTTTGTGTTTTTATTTGAAAATAATAATTTTGATCGATATAAAAAATGAAATATTTACAATTAATTTTGATTTTTATGCGAATTTTATCGATCCACCCTTATATAGTTATGAATTCTATATGATAATACTAAGATGACTTGTAAAGGAATTTGTATTAGATATAAGGCACAAAAGCCTGTTGGCACTGGAAGATATGCTTCTGGACAACGTCGATGCCAAATTTGCGAAATATTCATCAAATGGGAAGGACTTTGGTGTCCATGTTGTGGCTATAGATTAAGAACAAAACCACGTAATTTGAAATACAAAGCAAAACTACGTGCAAGAGTTGAAGCTGATTCTATGGAAGCTGCAGCAGCTACTGAAATTGAATCAGAAGTTCAAGAAGTAACTGTTAAAGCAAAATCTAAAGCTAAAACTGCTAAAGCTAAAACTGCTAAAGCTAAAACTGCTAAAGCTAAAACAACCAAATCCAAAGCTAAAACAACAACTAAAGTAAAAACTCCATGCACACACTGTGAAAAACTCTTTGTTTTTGTAGATAAACATGAGACAAAGTGCAAGAAGAATCCTGAAGTTGTAACTTCTCAAAAAAGTGAATCAATAGCAATAAAAGCATAAGATTTGTTCGTAGCTCATTGACCCCTCCAAATGGATTTTTCCATAAAATGGTAAGTTTGGGGAGTCGTAATTTTTCTTTACAAATTCAAAAATTTGAAAATGGTTATTTTATTTCTGTTACTGAAGGTTCTAACAAATTAGGTTCGATGGTAGTTTCATTAGCTACTGGACCTGCACCAATTACAACTACTATTATTCCATCTAGATCCGAATCTCTTTTTCTAAAACTTATTGCTGAACGAATTAGTACTCGTATGAGGGGGATTGCTTTAGTTTCTACTTTTATTCAAAAACCCTTAGAATCAAATTCTGCAAAAGCCTTAATGTCTGAGATTATGGAGATGATTGAGAATGAGTGATTTAAGAAGCTACATTTCACAAATTAAAAAAACTAACGAACTCAAAACGGTAAAATCTACTGTTTCAACAAAATATGAAATTGCGGGAATCACTGCAAAGGTTGATGGATCTCATGCTGTATTATTTGAAAAAATTAAAGAAAGTAATTTTAAATTAGTTTCTAATTTAGTTGGGACTCGAAAACGATTTGGTATAGCAGTTGGTGGCTCAGAATCTAATATACATGAAAAAGTGATTTCAGCAATTAAAAAAGCTAAAAAACCAAAGATCATTTCTTCAGGAAAATTTATGGAAAACAAGTCAAAAAACCTTCTTTCTATGCCTATTGTGACTCATTTTGAAAAAGAATCCGGTCCTTTTATCACATCATCAATTGCATATGCGAAAAACCCTGAAACTGGAAAACAAAATTCTTCTTTTCATAGATTAATGCCAATTGATAAAACTCATTTTTCAATAAGAATGGTTGAAGGGAGACATCTTCACAGGTGTTTCATAGATGCAAAAGAACATGGTGAAGATCTTAAAATTGCTATTACGATAGGTGTTCACCCTGCAATATTAATTGCTGGTGCATATCAAGCCGACTGGGGAAAAGACGAGATTGATATTGCCAATTCTCTTCTTGGTGGAAAATTAACTTTAGCAAAATTACCCTTTTCCGGATTGAATGTACCTTCTGGTTCAGAAATTGTAATGGAAGGAAAAATCCTTCGTGATCAAACTCATCCAGAATGGATGGTTGAAATGCTTCAGACATATGATCATAAAAGATCACAACCTGTTTTTGAGCTTGAAAATCTATATTTTAGAAATAATCCAATTTTTCATGATGTTTTAGCTGGATATTCAGAACATAGATTATTGATGGGAATGCCAATTGAATCAAAATTAAATGGAGAATTGAAAAAATCATTTTCTCAAACCAAACAAGTCTCAATGACTAATGGTGGATGCAGCTGGTTACATGCAGTAGTACAAATTAAAAAGAAAAATGATTCAGATCCTAAAAAAATTATTCAAAAAACATTCGAATCTCATCGTTCATTAAAACAAGTGACCATAGTCGATGAAGACATTGATCCTAATAATGCTGAATCCGTAGAATATGCTATGGCCACAAGGTTTCAAGCTGATAAAGATTTAGTTATTATCAAAAATGTTCGTGGCTCTAGCTTGGATCCATCAAGTGATCAACAAAAATTACAAACTGCTAAAATGGGTATTGATGCAACTAGGTCTCTTTCTAAACGTCCAGAAGGATTTGAGTTAGCCAAAATCCCAAAAATTGATAAAATTAAACTCGAAAAATATTTCAAATAACCAAAATCAACTGATTCAATTAAATTAAGAATAATAATTAGATAAAAAATGTCATCAGAAAGTTCCAATATGCGAGAAAAAAGCCCTTCGGAGTCTCATGCTGAAGTAATTGTTCGAATGTTTCCTTCTGATGCAAATCCAGCAGGAAATGTCTTTGGAGGTGAAATTTTAAAACATATTGATATGGTTGCAGGGATTGTTGCTCAACGTCATAGTCAATCAAATGCAGTTACTGTCTCTATGGATAGTGTGAATTTTTTGAAACCTGTTTTTGTTGGAAATGTTCTTTCATTAAATGCTAGAATAAATTATGTTCATAATTCATCAATGGAAATAGAAGTTAAAGCTGAAGCTGAAGATATTATAACTGGAATTAGAACTATTACTGGATTCGCTTTTGTAACATTTGTATCTCTTGATAAAAATGGTAAACCTACACCTGTTCCTAAATTAGCTTTAAAAACAGATGATGATAGAAGAAAATTTGAAGAAGGAAAAATCCGAATGGATACTAGATTAAAAAATCGTCAAAAATAATCTGTTGTACCACCATAGATCCATTTAAGAATAATGAAAACTCTCTTTAGTTAATGTCAGATCAAACAAAAAATAATGAATGGGATTCATTATGGCAAGAATATACAAAATCACTTGAAAATTGGAAATCTCTTTTTGAGCAAATTCAAAACGCAAGTAAAGATATGCAATCAAAATTCAATGGTGTTTGGGATAAAGCAAATGTTGAATCAAGTGCTGAAACCATGAAATTATTTGGAGAAAATTGGCAAAAAGCTCTTAATGATGTTGGAATGAATTCTTTCAAAGAATTTGGAGAAAATTGGCAAAAAGCCCTTAATGACACTAATGCATCCACATTCAAACAATTTGCTGAGCATTGGCAAAAAACTCTAAGCTCATCTGGTTTAGATCAGATGAATGTTTATGGCGAAATGATGAAAAAATTTGCTGAAACTTGGACTTCAATGTGGCCAAAATCTCAATAAATTATTGAATCTAGAGAAAAATTTCTCTTTTTTTGTACATGTATTGGATTAGAAATTATGACTGCAATAGGCGTACAGGATATTTAGAAGAGTATGTGTTATCTTTTATTTCTATGATTGTTTTTGGTAAACTATTATTTTCCATTTTATCGTGGAATATTTTGATAGAAAAAATTTCAAACAGAAGATTATTAAAATATGGAAAGAATAAAACCCTGATTAATTTATAATTTTTTGGTGTCAATTACACAGAATGAATGTTATGTAGAATTATCTAGTTTTGATGATTTAGCAAGATTTGCATGTGCATTACAACAGTATCCTAAGAGAGTTTATTCTCAAGAACTAAATGGTATTAGAATTATCTCAAGTAGTTTAATCCTTGCAAATACTTTGTTGATTTTTTATACACCAATGCAAAAATCCGGAAGGTATGTTTCATATCAAATTAATTCTGGAAAAGAAATTTGTAATGTTGTAGAATCTATAAAAATTAATTCCCTTTATGCTCCTATTATTCACATGGAATCTAAAATTTCATCTTTACGTGTAAAATCAAAGAAAATATCTGATCAATTTCATCCTATCTTGGTAAAAGATTTAGGTAGTTTATCTCGATTAACATATGATCCAGAATTTCCAGAAGAACAAAATCTTACACTTTATGCATTACCTCACAAAAAATCTTGGGTAATGGGATACATTACTTCTCTAGTCATGGATAAAGTATACTATAATTTCAATTATATTGAATTAGATTCAGAGCCTGCTAAACATTTTGTTAAATATCGAGGAAATCAAGGCCAAGATCCAGAATTTTCTGATAATTTTGATCATGGCTATTCCTATTTACCAATAGTCAAAATTAAATCAGAAAATTCCATTTTTGGATTATAGATTAAATTCTTAATTATTTCTGGTTAATTCTTTAATTTTTTTCCTTGATTCTTCCACTAATCGTTTCATTACTGGAATGTATATTTCAGCAGCATAAACAATTTCAATATTTTCATCATTTTCACTATTCAAAAATGTAGATGCTATGACCTGATTTTCTTCAACTTTAGGCTCATTTTTTTCACGTCTTTTATGATTAATAATCTCTAAAAATATTGGTAATTGTCTTTTTATTTCAATTTCTAATTCATCCTTAGAACGTAATTTTTTATCATTTAAAGGAACTTTGATTTCTTGATTAACATCATCTTTGTATCTATCTAATGCCCTAATCATAATTTTAACATCTGGTAATTTTTTAAATTTATTTCTAAAATTACATATACCATTCATAAAATTTGGATATGGATTATTGTGCTCTTCAGTATATTTTGTTCTAAACCATTCTGAAAATTTAATTGCATTTTCATCATTCTTTAATTTTGCTTTCTGATGAAAGGTTTCTTCAGTTATTGGTTTAGTTAAAAATAATCCAAAATCTCTATCAGATTCTTCAAAAATCCCTGTAATTATATTATTTCTTAAACTAATGTATTGATTAAAAAAATAATTTACATAAAATGGATCAGGATCATATTGTTTAATTTGTTTTAAAGAAATTTCACATTTTTCTATTGTTTCTTCAATATTCATTTGGTTGTACTAGATTCTAAATTGGCATATTTAGATTGTAATTTTAAACTAGTAGCTAATTCTTTGAAAATTTCATTAACACTAACATCAACTAAATTTATTGTTGCATTCTCTTTGACAATTTGTTTTTCAAATTTCTCTTTAATTGCAAATGATACTGATGACCAATGCAATGTACCTTTCAATTGTTCATCAACTGTAGAATTTGTTGTAGGGAAATTTGCTGGAGAAAAAACTATTCCATTTGTCCATTGCATAGTGGGAATTCCACCTCCTGATGAACGTGTGCTAAAAGCTATTTGTTTTACCCAATCCTCAAACTGGTATTCAATTACTTCATGAATAATCAATTTTTTCCATGGTTCGACTACAATTTCCATTTATTTCAGTTGTATTGTGTTGATTATAACCCTATTTTTTATGCCTATTTTCAAATATTTTTTACATTTACTCGTATTATAGAATTTTTGTTATCTCATATTTGCTGCTGTAAAAATTACTGCTTAATTAGTAGAAATTAATCATTGTTTTTTGTAATAAAACTATAGATTGTAGATGTTAAACATAAAATAATTCAAACATTACAAAAATGAAACAAAAAATTTGATAATATAGAAATTAAACTTCATAATTCAGATGATATAGAAATTAAAACTTCCTAACTTTCTTCACAAGAAGATTATTGTGTTCGATATAAGATAAAAATACCTATCAAAAATCTAGAAAAAACTATCATGAAAAATGGTAAATCTGAGATTAAAGGAATTTACACAGTATGTAATTGTAAAATTTTTAGAATAGTTAAAATGAAAAAATAAAATTTTGATATATGATATTGATAATAATCATATTTGATTTGATTGCCACGTCTGATTGAAACTTTTGACAGCTTCTTGATATGCTGTTATTGAATCATCACCCGAAGTCTTTAGAAATTTTTCCCATTGTCCATTGAATTTTTTAATTGATTCTATGTTGGTTTCTTTAAAGATATTCTCTATCATCTTTGTTTGTTGTTTAATGTATTCAGGACCAATCTCTTCCCAGGTATTTTCCCAACTCGAACTAACTTTTTTTAATAATTCTGCATCTGATTCTAATGCTTTTTGACATGCATCATGATATGTCATTAAAGTTTCATTAGTGGCTTTTTGCCATTGTGTAAGAGACTCTTTCCAACCACTCAAAGCAGAATTATAGTCATTCCAAGCTTTTTCAAATTCTGATTTTTTTGAATTTGTAACTTGTTTTTTAGGTTTAGAAGCAGTCTTTCTTACTGTCTTTTTAGGTTTAGAAGCAGTCTTTCTTACTGTCTTTTTAGGTATACTTTTCTTCTTGGCTGCCATAATCTATTTTAAAAATAGTTGATGTTAAATCTTTCAATAATTTCACTATGTGATAATATTTGAGAGTGCTAAAAATCTGATGCTTTAGAAAATATCGGATTGTGTTTTTTATCTTTGTTTTTATATAATCTGAAATGCTCTTTGCATAGATTTCTTGTCTCCTTAAAACTAATTTGTACAGTTTCTATTGCCTTTTCTTTACATTCTGAAATACTACACTGCATTAGAAAAAATATCTGTTATTTACTAATAAAACTTTGAAATTATATAATTACCAATGCTAACTTTTTATGATTGTATAATGCCAAAAAATTATGGATGATGAAGAAAAAGGAAAACACTTTTTAAAATTAATAGATGATCAAAATAATATCCAGTGGCAAATTGTTGCAAAATTAACATCTCTAATTTCATCTGATTGGAACTCTGAAGAATTAAAAACTGAGCTCAAAAAAATAGTAGAAAATCATTCTGAAATCACTAAAGAACTAAACAGCTTGGATGATAAGGGCAGTATTTTATAATGCAGAATCAACCATTAGTGCAATAAATAATACTGCCAAGTATGGGCTAGAGAATTTAAACAATGTCCAGGCAGCTTTTTCCATTGGTTTGATCATAACCCATATTGATAATCCTAGCATCAGACCACCTGAAGCAATTGCTGTCCATAGATATACTGCTCCAACCATTTCTTCACCGTTTTGAGTTGTAATGAAAAATGGTGCAATTGAAAATAATACCATTACAACTGTTGAAAGTGCAATAGCTCTTGCAGATGTTTTTTCTGATTGTACTGCAGTTAACATTGGAACATTGACTTTGTTATAATCGTCTTTGAAATGTAAAGTGAGTGCCCAAATGTGCATTGGAATCCAAATGAATACTAAGCCTGCCATGGCAAGACCCATTGTCCATAAATCTGACATGCTTACTGCTACCCAACCAATCATTGGTGGTGAACCTCCACATAATCCACCTAAAATTATGTTAGTTCTTGAATTTCGTTTTAAAATATATGAGTAAATTATAATGTTGTTTACTAATGCAAATGCTATGAAAGCAGTTGCCCATACTCCTTGTTCTAATGTGGTAGTAAAAGAGATTCCAAATGCTAGAACTAGTGAGATGCCTGCTAATGCTAATCCAAAGTTTCTTGCCTTTACTGCAGGAAAGATTCTTTTTGATGGTAAAGGTCGATCTTTTGTTCTTTCCATAATTGCATCAATATCTCTATCATGATAATTGGTCAAAGTATTTGCAGCAGCTGAACCAGATGCAACTGAAAATAACATCAAAAGCCATGTTGCTGGAGATATTTCTATATTGTAAATATTGGAAGCTGTTAATGCTGCACCAAATGCTGTAAAAACTAGTAAATACCAAATTTTTGGTTTTGTTAATTCATAATATACTGCTACTCTGGATTCAGATTTTTGCTTTTGCAATATTAGTCACTATCCTTTGATGGCATATATGGCATTGCTTTCATTCGTGATTTCATTTCAATAAATGATTCAGAAGATTGAATCCCTTCAATTCTACCAATTTTCTCAGAGACCATTTTATGCATTTGATCTAATGATTTTGAATATATTGTAACTAGAATATCAAATCTACCTGTAACTTCTGCAACTTCTCTAACTCCATCTATTTTGAATAATTCTCCAATAATATGATCTCGTTGTTTTGTATCCATGTTAATTCCAGCTACTGCTTTAACAGCATATCCAAGTTCTTCATCATTGACAACAATTGTAAAACGCTCAATCAGTTTTCTCTTAACTAATCGTTTGATTCTTGAATACACTACAGATGAGTTAACATTGATTTTTTTTGATAAACGAGGAACTGAAATTGAGGCATCATTAGATAATTCTGATAAAATCTGTAAATCCAAGTCATCTACTTTTGCCGTCTAAAACACCTGAGTCGATGTATATTTCTAGATCTTATAAAGTTATTATTGTAAAAATTACAAAAAATTATCTAAATCTTGCCTTTTTTGTATAACATCTCTGCTAACAAAACTGCTCCTTTTGCTGAACCCATTTTTTTATTGTGAGAGAACAACATGTATTTCAAACCGTTATCAAACAATTCTTCTGTTTCTACTCTTCCAATTGTTGTAGTCATCCCATCTCCAACACCTCTTTCCATTCTTGGTTGAGGTCTAGTTGGATCTTCATGAAATGCATAGTACTTTTCAGGAGCAGATGGTAATCCAGCTACTGAAATATCTTTGTTATATTGATCATAGGTATCCTTTGCTTTTGCAGGATCAATTTTTTCTGTAGTCTCAACAAAAACTGATTCTGTATGTCCGTCTATCACAGGAACTCTGGTACAAGTACAACTAATTCTAATATCTGCATCTTCAATTTTTCCATCTTTTAGCTTGCCTAAAATTTTTCTTGTTTCTAATTTTACTTTACCTTCTTCTTTTGGAATATATGGAATAATGTTATCAGTAATTCCCATTGCTGAGACACCTGATTTTCCACCACCAGATATTGCTTGCATTGAAGTCATCATGACTTTTTTTGCTCCATATTTTTCAAGTAATGGTTTTAATGTAATTGCTAAACCTGTTGTAGTACAATTTGGCAATGGTGCTACCCAACCTTTCCAATTTCTATTCTTTTTTTGAATCTCAAGCAATTCTGTTTGTTCATCATTAATTCCTGGAATTAGTATTGGTACATCATCTTCATATCTATAAGCAGAACTTGTAGAGATAACTGGCAAATCTGCTGCCATCTTAGTTTCTATGTCTCTGGCGGCTTCTGATTCTACTGCTGAAAATACAAGATCCAATTGAGATACGTCTAGTTCATCAACTGCTTTAACTGTCATTTCTTTGATATATTCTGGAATTTCGCCTCCTACGTCCCATGCCACAATTCCATTTGCATCTTTAATTGCGTCTTGATATTTTTTTCCTGCTGAACGTGAAGATGCGGCAATTTGAGTAACTTCAAACCATGGATGATTATTCAATGACTGAACAAATTCTTGACCCACAGAACCCGTAACCCCAATTATTGCCACTCTTTTTTTACTCATAATTTGATTATTGATCGCTTTCAACTAATAATCGTTTTCTGGATTACCAAAACATACTAAATCGACTAATTCTATTTTGAACTGTGAAAATACAAATAAAATCATCAATTATTAGGCATGTACCTGTAGTTCATGGTGGACGAAATCCTTCACAAAGTATTGATTCACAAATTATTGATTTTAGTTCAAATGTATCTCCTATAGGAACTCCATTATCTGTAAAAAAAATTCTCAAAAAAAATATTGAAAATATCAAACACTATCCAGACTTTAGTTCATCAACAGTGATTTCAAGCTTAAAAAAATACACAAATTTAGAAAAATCAAATCTTATAGTTGGGAATGGGGCAATTGAGATACTTTATAATTTCTGCTTTGCATTTTTATCTAAAAAAACTAAAGTACTGATTCCAATTCCAACTTTTCAAGAATATGAAACAGCATCTAAACTCAATGAATGCCAAATTTCATATTTTAAAACTATGAATTTATCTGAAAATTTAGATATTTTTATTTCAAAAATCCCAAAAAATGGATGTGTATTTATTTGCAATCCAAATAATCCCACAGGACAACTATTATTAAAAAATCAATTACTTCAAATAATTAAAAAAGCAAAAAAATTATCTACAATTGTATTTGTAGATGAATGTTTTATAGAAATGGTTCCAGAATCCAATGAATCAATAATATCATATGTTAAAAAATACAAAAATCTATTTGTTTTACGTTCGTTGACCAAATCATTTGCATTACCTGGAATTCGTATTGGATATGCAGCGGGTTCAAAAGAAATTATTAAAATTTTACAAAAAATAAAAATCCCATGGAGTGTAAATTCATTAGCTCAAGATGCAGCAAATGCTGCTCTTGAAAATAAATCACACCTTGTTAAATCAAATTTTGTAATTAAAAAAGAACTAAATTATTTAACAAATAAAATTAGTAAACTAAATGGATTTGATTGTAATAATTCCTCAACAAATTTTATTTTGATAAAAATAATGAAAGATTCAACTCAATTACAAAAGAAATTACTTGAACATAAAATCTTAATTAGAGATTGTAAAAATTTTAGAGGGTTAAATAATCATCACATTAGAATTGCTGTTAAATCTCACAACGATAATGTAAAACTTGTAAAAGCATTGGAGAAAATAAAATGAAATCCTTAATGATCCAAGGCACTTCTTCTGGAGCTGGAAAAACAACATTGGTGGCAGCACTTTGCAGAATTTTTTCTGATAAAGGTTACAGTGTCGCACCTTTCAAATCTCAAAACATGTCAAATTTTGCATATATTACGCCTGAATTTGAGATATCTCGCGCTCAGGCAATTCAGGCTATTGGTTCACGATGTGAAATTACTCCTGATCTAAACCCCATTTTGCTAAAACCAATAGGAAATTACAACAGTATTGTATATCTAAATGGAAAACGATACAAGAAAATGCATGCAAAAGAATACTATGAAAAATTTGTAAATCATAAAGGAATTGATATTGCAGTAAACTCTCTTAAAACATTACAGAAAAACTATGATTTAGTTATTTTAGAAGGTGCAGGCTCTCCAGCTGAAATTAATTTACAAAAATTTGATATTGCAAATATGAGGATTGCTCATAAAGCAAATGCTGCTGTATTATTGGTTTCAGATATTGACAGAGGTGGTTCTTTTGCAAGTCTTGTTGGAACGATGGCTTTAATTGAAAAAAAATATCAAAAACTAGTAAAAGGTTTCGTCTTTAATAAATTCAGAGGAGATTTAGATGTATTGAGACCTGGATTTCAAAAACTCAAAAATATTACAAAAATACCTGTTATAGGAACTGTTCCGTTAATGCAGTTAGACTTACCTGAAGAAGATTCTCTTAATGCTAATCCTAAAGATATTCAATGGACTAAGAAAAATATTTCAAAAATTGATGATGAATTAAATAAATTGGCAAAAACTGTCAAATTAAATATTGATATAAAATCTATAGAAAAAATGTTACAATGATCATTGAATCTTTTTTTATAATTGGTTTAGCTATTTTACTTGATTTTAAATTTGGAGATCCTAAAAATAAATATCATCCTACATCTTGGATTGGAACTTTAATTGCTAAATTTACTCTCATAGCAAAAAATGAACATCCTATACTAGAAAAATTTGGTGGTATCTGTATTGTTACAATTACTTCTGGTTTGGTAGTTTTATTACTTTTTATATTGAATATTGGAATAACTTTGATAACTATTGACTATGTTTCATTGGTTGTTTCTGTAATTGTTGGTGGATTATTATTAAAAACTACAATTGCTATTCATGGAATGGAAAAACATGCAAAATCTGTTTTGGAATCATTGGATGAGGAAAATCTCGATATGGCAAGAAATCATCTATCTATGATTGTTAAACGAAATACCCAGAATTTAGACAAAAATCATGTACTTTCAGGTGTACTTGAAAGCATAAGTGAAAACACAGTTGATGGAATCACTGGACCCTTGTTTTACTATGCTCTTTTTGGATTGTCTGGAGCATTTGTATATCGTGTGATTAATACTGCAGATTCAATGATTGGATACAAGACTGATATTTTCAAAAATATTGGTTGGTTTGCAGCAACTTGTGACAGTGTTCTAAATTATATTCCATCTAGATTAACAGGATTGGTAATGATCATTTCTGCTGCTATCTTACATAACAATTGGAAAGAATCCTACAAAATAATGATCAGAGATGGCAAAAAAACTGAAAGTCCTAATGCTGGATATCCTATGGCTGCTTTAGCGGGAGCTTTGGAAACAAAATTTGAAAAAATCGATCATTACAAACTAGGTGATGGTGAAACCGTTCTAACAAAAGAACATGTACATTCTGCAATATCTATAATGAAACTTACTTCAGTACTTTTCTTTGGAATAATTACTATTCCAATAATTTCTATTTTATCTTTTGTAGGATGGTGGATACATGTTTAAAGAAATTGGATCTATTTTTTCATTTTTAACAATTTTTCCTTCATCAAATGCTTCATTAGATAATATTGCAAAATACATGTTCCTATTTCCTATCGTTGGAATTGCTATTGGACTTTTGATTGGTTCATTTGGTTTTGGTTTATCTTTCTTCTTAGAACCGTTGTTAGTTAGCTTGTTAGTTGTTGCATCCATTGCAATCATTACTGGAATACATCATGCAGATGGTTTGGCTGATTTTGCAGATGGATTGATGGTAAAAGGTTCAAAAGATAAAAAACTCAAAGCTATGAAAGATCTTTCTACTGGTTCCGCAGGTATTGTTACAATTGTGTTATACATTATTGGTTTGATAATCACCATCTCTCTTACAAGTGGGTTTGATTTGTTTAAGGCAATTTTAATTAGTGAAATTTTAGCAAAATTTTCAATGGTTTTGATGGCTAGTTTAGGTAAATCAGCTTCATTAGGCTCAAATTCTCCGTTTGTTGAATTTATGAAAGACAAGAAAAAGATTTCAGCTGCATTTCTCATCATGCTTATTCCTGTAATTGTAATTGGTGAAACTACAGGTTTGATAATGCTTGGTATGACTATTGTTTTGACCCTGTTTCTCTTAGTCTTATCCACTCGTAGTTTTGGTGGCATTACTGGTGATGTACTAGGAGCCACTAACGAATTCACTCGATTAGCTTCTTTGATGGTGTTTGTTTCAATATGATTGGACTTGTTATGGCTGGTGGTAAAGGTACTAGAATGAATTTAGATAATGAAAAATTATTACTCAAATATAAAAAACCTGTAATTCTTCATGTGATTGATTCATTAAAAAACTCAAAATCTTTTTCAAAAATTTTAGCTGTTACTAGTTGTAATTCTCCTAAAACAAAAAAATTATTGGAAGAAAATGGTGTTGATACTTTTGATACATCAGGAATTGGTTATGTGGAAGATCTAAATTCAACACTAAAAACTATTCATGATCATGTTTTAGTTACTTCTGGTGATTTACCACTGCTTGATGAAGGAATAATTAAAACAATAACCAATCAATTTGATCCTAAAAAAACTTGGACTAGTATTCTTGTAACTAACAAATTTTTAACCACTCTTGGTTTAGAGTCTGATTTCTCTGTTGATTTTAATGGTCAAACATGCCATTACACTGGAATTTCTTTGGTCAATTCAGAAAAAATTTCTTCTCTAGAAAATTTAATTGAAAATTATATCATAATTGATGATAAGAGAATTGCATTTAATCTAAATTCTAAACAAGATTATGAATTACTCAGCACTGCCTGAGATCTTACCATTAATTATGGCTTTTGATCCAGTTGGTTCTGAAATAGCATTTCCACAGGAATTACATGAGATTCTTGTTGTTGCATGTGAATAAATTACTTGTAATTCACCACATTCATTGCAATTGACTTTTTGAAACTTGCTAGATGGTTTTGGAATTTCAATATGATCTTTCTTCATGCTGCTATCAACTCAAATTTCTTAATTCTAACGCCTTTTTTATTGTATTTCTTTTTACAAACAGTACATGTCATAATAGGAGTAACTTTTTTAGTAACTTTGGCTGGTTTTGCTAATTTTGGGAATTTTTGTCCACCATATCCTTTTTTACGTTCTGCGTGTCTACGTTCACCAGCAGCAGAACCACGTCTTTTCCCAGCCTTGTAAATGGAGATCTTTTGTTCGGTATGTGCATTACATTTTGCACAAAACTTTCTGATCACCTTAGGGATGTTCATATCAACAAAACCTCCCCAACCGTAATTTAAGCATTGAATCTATAATAGGCGCAAAACCCAATTGAAAGAAATGACTTCTAGCCTGGCAAATTCGATTTTATCTCTTAACTCTGTAGCAATGGGTGATAAGAAAGCCGATCTAATTTTAAAAAATTGCAATTTATTGTCTGTCTATACTCGAGAAATAATTCCAAAAATTCAGATTGCTATTGTCAATGATAGAATTGCATATGTTGGTCCAGATGCTACACATACTGTTGGTTCAAAAACTATTGTAATTGATGTAAATGGAAAATATGTTAGTCCTGGTTTTGCAGATCCGCATTTACATATTGATCAATTTGTTTTGCCATCTGAATTTACAAAAAAGGCTCTGCTTTGTGGTGTAACATCTCTATTTTCTGATCCTATTGATATTGTAAGTGTAGCAGGATATCGTGGTTTTCAAGAATTTTTAAAACTTGGTGAGAATCTTCCAATCAGAATTTTTCAAGTAGTTCCAGGGGGTCTTCCAGTAGATGCAAAATTTAGTAGTAGTAAATCATTATCATTATCACAAGAAAAATCTGCAGTAAAGCATCCACATGTACTGGGATTAGGTGAAGTTTTTTCTTGGACCAAAGTTACTTCACGTGAACCAAAAACAATGAAATCCATTTCATCCATGTTGGAATGTGATTGCATAATCAATGGACATACTGCTGGTGCAAGTGAGAAAAAACTTAATGCATATGTCTCATCTGGAATCCTATCTTGTCATGAACCAATTAATTTTGATCAAGTTTTAGAAAGATTACGTCTTGGAATGTGGATAATGATCAGAGAGGGTTCTATTAGACGTGATTTGAAGGAAATAATCCCACATGTTTTGTCTCATGGAACATATCTTAATCGGTTAATGTTTTGTTCTGATGGACTTGATCCACTTGATATATCTAAATTTGGTCATATAGATCACTGTATAAGAGAATCAATCAAACTTGGTCTAAAACCAATAGATGCAGTTACTATGGCATCAAAAAATAATTTTGATTATTATAACATGGGAAAAGATCTTGGTGGCATTGCTCCTGGAAAATTGGCAGATATTTTAATTTTTGATGATTTAAAATCATTCAAACCAAACAAAGTCTTTGTTGGTGGCAAACTCGTAGTATCTAACGGACAATTAGTTACATCAATTAAGAAAAAAATAATTTCACCTTGGATTAAAAAAACTGTAAAATTAAAAAAATTCTCTGAAAGTGATTTTGCTATAAAATCAAAAAAGAAAGATGTTATTGCAAATACTATCTATATGCAAACTGAAATTATTACTAAGATGGGCTCTGCCGAACTTCATTCTAAAGATGGTCATGTTTCTGCATCATTAGATTCTGATATTTGGAAAGTTGCAGCATTTGATAGAATTCATGGAACCCAAAAGCATTCTATAGGATTTCTTGAAAATTTTGGTGCAGATATCGGTGCTTTTGCTTCGACATGGAGTTTCCATGAAAATGACATGATCATAATTGGTTCAAATGATTCTGATATGGCAGTTGCCTCTAATCATCTGATTGAGAATCAAGGAGGTCTTGTTGTAGTGAAATCTGGAAAAATTATTGCTTCATTACCTTTACAATTTGGTGGTATCATCTCTACAGATTCTTTTGAAAAAGTTTCATCCAATTTTGAAAAAATCAATAACACTATTGTTGATTCAGGTTCTAAATTTTCTAGACCACACTTAATTCCATTATTCTTGCCTTTTTTGGCTCTACCATCTGTTAGAATTCTTTCTGGTGGAATTGTTGATGTGAAAAAACGTATTTACATTTCACCGATCTACTAAGTAAATGTTAAAAAGGGGGATTCAGTGGATTGAAGCTGAATCTAAATGGCATCAATTCAACAAGGACCAAATGGACCGGTTTTAGTTCTCAAAGAGAGTGCATTACAACAAAAAGGCAAAGATGCTCAACAAAATAATATTGCTGCAGCAAAATTAGTCGCACAATTAGTTAGAAGCAGTCTTGGGCCTAGAGGTCTTGATAAAATGTTAGTTGACTCTTTAGGTGATGTAACTATTACAAATGATGGTGCAACAATTCTTAAAGAAATTGATGTTCAGCATCCTGCAGCCAAAATGATGGTTGAAATTGCTAAAACTGTAGATAATGAAGTAGGAGATGGTACAACATCTTCTGTAATTTTCGGAGGTGCATTATTAGCAAGAGCAGAAGATCTTCTCAACAAAGATGTTCATTCTTCAACCATTATTGATGGATACCAGGCTGCAGCCGATAAAACACTTGAAATTTATTCAGATTTGGCAAAGAAAATTCAGCCTGATGACAGAGCGTCTCTGTTAAAAATTGCTACAACAAGTATGCAATCAAAATTGATTTCTGAAGATAGTACATTACTTTCTAAAATTGTAGTTGATTCTATTCTTAGCATTGCAACAAAGAAAGGTGATGCTTATTCTGTTGACCTTGAAAATATTAAAGTTGAAAAAAAATCTGGTGCTTCAATTGATGATACACAAATTATTAAAGGAATTGTTTTAGATAAAGAAATTGTTCATAGTGGAATGCCTACAAAAATTGAACATGCAAAAATAGCATTACTTAATTCAGCATTAGAAATTGAAAAAACTGAACTAAGTGCAGAAATTAGAATTACTGATCCAACACAAATGCAGATGTTCTTAGAAGAAGAAAATAGAATGTTAAAATCTATGGTTGATAAATTACATGATGTAGGAGTTAATGTCCTAATTTGTCAAAAAGGAATTGATGATATTTCACAACATTATCTTGCAAAATATGGTATTATGGCAGTACGTCGTGTCAAAGAAAGTGATATGATTAAACTTTCTAAAGCCACAGGCGGACGTGTGATTAGTAATCTTGATGATCTTTCAGAAAATGATCTTGGTATTGCAGATTTGGTTCAACAAAAGAAAGTCGAATCTGACAAATGGGTTTTCATTGAAGGATGTAAACATCCACAATCAGTTACAATGCTAATTCGTGGTGGTACACAAAGAGTAATTGATGAAGTTGATCGTTCAATTCATGATTCTTTAATGGTTGTAAAAGACGTTATGGAAAAACCAGCGATTGTAGCTGGTGGCGGTGCACCTGAAGCATTTGCAGCCTCAGTACTCAAAGAATGGGCTAATAATTTTGATGGAAGAGAACAACTTGCAATTAAAAAATACGCTGAAGCATTAGAAACAATTCCACTTACTATTGCTGAAAACGCAGGAATGGATCCAATTGATACTATGGCTAATCTTAGAGCAAGACAAAATCAAGGTCAAAAATGGACTGGTATTGATGCCAGAAATATGAAGATTGCAGATATGATGGCAATTAATGTTGTAGAACCAATTGTCGTAAAAGAACAGATAATCAAATCTGCTACAGAAGCAGCATGCATGATTCTTAGAATTGATGATGTTATCGCTGTGTCTGGTGCTCCTGGCGGCATGGGATAAAATTTTAGTTAAAATCTAAGTGTTCTAATCTTATAATTAATTGATGTACAAACTTGGTGTTGATTTAGGTGGCACTAAAACTGAAGCAATCTTACTAGATGAAAATTTTAGTGTAATTAAAAGAAAAAGAATTCCCACACCTCAAAATGATTATCAAAAGATTCTAGATTCTATATCCTCTTTAGTTTTAGACATCTCCAAAAATGTGACTGATTTTTCATTAGGAGTTTGTACACCTGGGGCGATTTCAAAACAAACTGGATTAATTAAAAATAGTAATACACAATGTCTCATTGGCAAATCATTAAAAGAAGATTTAGAAAATAAACTTGGAAAAAAAATATCTATGGAAAATGATGCAAATTGTTTTACAATGGCTGAAGCTACATTGGGTGCTGGAATTAATTTTGATTCAATTTTTGGTGTTATTCTTGGCACTGGTGTAGGTGGGGGGATTGTGATTGATAAAAAACTTCATTCTGGAAGAACAAACATTGGAGGTGAATGGGGGCATCATACACTTCATCGTAATGGTAATCTTTGTTATTGTGGTAAACATGGTTGTGTGGAGACTTACATTAGTGGTCCTGCACTTGAAAATCATTGGAAGAACCTTTCAGGAAAATCTCAATCTCTTAAGGAAATTCTTCCTGATATTGACAATGAATATGGTAAAAAATGGAAAGATGAATTTTTAGAAAATTTTGGATATGGTCTTGCAAATGTCATTGACATATTGGATCCTGATGCAATTATTTTAGGTGGTGGTTTGTCAAACATTGATTTTTTGTATACTGAGGGAAAAGAATCAGTTTACAGTAAAGTGTTTTCTGATTTAGTTGATACACCTATTTTAAAAAATGAATTAGGTGATTCAGCAGGTGTTTTTGGTGCATGCATGCTCTAATTTGGACATCCTTCTATCTTTGAAATAGAGTACCCATCAGTCATAATTTCAATCTCCATATCTTCTGGAACTGATTGTGTATGGCAAAATTTACATTCATTTGCGGTTACTGTAGATGATTCTTCTCCAATTGATTTTAACCATTCTTTTGCAAACGAAATTGCTTTTTCTATATCACTTGTATCTGTAACAACATCAAAATGCATTGTATGTCCATCTTTTGCCTTTACATATGTGTCAAAAACATGAAAATCCATATCAATTTAAAATTATGAAGAATATTTATTTTTAATTGTTAAAATTTTTTCTACAATGCTATTTACATCTGAATCTAATTCAGTGCTAATCAAAATTAACCCTGCTCCTCCGATTGGAATAGTCACCCGATAAATTTTTTCATATTTTGCTAGTGCATAAATTGGCTTTCCAATTTTATCTGCTGTTTTTTTACGTGTAGCCCAACGATAAATTGCCTGAGATAAGGACAACTCTGTTTCTTCTCTCGATAAATAATTCTTTAATCCTGGCCGCATTATATCATAAAGTTCTCCATAATCATAGATGCCAACATATCGAATATTTTTATCACATTCTAAAATCATTTCACAGATTTTTTCATATTCCATTTTTATCACTACTGGGGCTCAATGGTTGCAGGTGGTTTACTTGAAATGGTATAAGTTACCCAAGTTACATCTTCAATTTCATTTGTTATTCTATTACTCATTTTTTCTAACAATCCGTGTGGTAATCTTGTCCAATCTGCAGTCATTGCATCAATTGAATCTACAACCCTGATCATGACTATATTCCCATATCTGCGTTCATCACCAACAACTCCTACTGCCTTATCATCTCCTACTGCTGCATATGCTTGCCATACTTTTTCATACAAACCTGCCTCCATCAATTCTTCTTCCACAATCTTACTAGCTACTTTACAAATTTCTAATTTTGTCGGTGTCACTTCTCCAATTATTCTAACTGATAAGCCAGGACCTGGAAACGGATGTCTCATGAAAAGTTTTTCTGGAACCTCAAGAATTTTTGCAATTTTCCTTACTTCATCTTTATACAAATCTCTTAGCGGTTCTAAAATTTCTAAATTGAGCCAATCTGGTAATCCTCCTACGTTATGATGAGATTTTATTACTGCAGCAGGTCCTTTTGATACGCCACTTTCAATTACATCTGGATATAATGTCCCTTGAGCCAACCATTTGAAAGGACCCTTTTCTTCAGCAAATTTAGTAAAAACACGAATGAATTCTTCACCTACAATTTTTCTTTTTCTTTCAGGATCTTCTACACCTTTGAGTTTTTCTAGAAATATATTTCCTGCATTTACAGCTGTAAAATCTACCTTAAAATTATCTCTGAACATTTCTTCAACTTCTTTTTCTTCGTTTAATCGTAACAAACCATTATCTACAAAAACACACTTTAGTCTATCTCCAATTGCTTTATGGATTAGTAATGCAACAACAGTGGAATCTATACCTCCACTTACTCCACAAAGTACATTTCCATCAATCTTTGAAATTTTCTCAACTGATGTATCGATAAAACTCTCCATAGTCCAATCTTGTTTTGCCCCACAAACTTTCAAAACAAAATTCTTTAGAATTCCTATACCTTGCTCTGTATGTACTACTTCAGGATGAAATTGAATTCCATAGATTGATTTTTCTTCTGATGCAATTGCTGCTGCTTTTGCACCCTCAGTATGTCCAATTATTTTGAAACCTTCTGGAATTTGCTCTGCCTCATCACCATGACTCATCCATGCTCTAACTGATTCTCCAATTCCACTCAAAAGATCTTTATCGCTATCGATTGTTAGTACTGATGAACCATATTCCTTATTTGCTCTTTTTACTTTCCCTCCATACTTGTTAACAATTAATTGGTGACCATAACAAATCCCAAGTAAGGGTAAACCCATATCATAAATTTTATTTTCTGGAACTGGAGCGTCTGAATTATAAACACTTGACGGACCACCTGAAAAAATTATTCCTGTAGGATTCAGCTTTTGTAATTCATCATAGCTGATATTATATGGAACAAGCTCTGCATATACAGAAAATTCTCTAATTCTTCTACAAATCAAATGACTGTATTGTGATCCAAAATCTAAAACTACAATTTTGTCCATGATATCACTTGTTTACATTTTCAAGCATTCTGGTTAATGACCATCCTGCTGTGTTAATTAACTCGTTTACTCTTTCTTTTTGTCTGTAGTTTTTAATTATAATTTCTCTAATGTTTGCCCCGTTTTTATTAATAATATAATCGATAACTGATTCTTTTTGGATTTTTCCATTCTCTGCTTCTACCGTATCTTTCTTTTTCATCTCTCCAATTATTCTATCTAAGAAGAATGATTTGAAAGGTGGGATATCTGCATTAACTGCAATTTCATTATCTAAAATTATGGAAACTTGATCTGGTGTAACGAATGCTTTGGCAATAATTTTACCATCGTTGACTCTTTTGATTGGAATTGAATTTTCCACAGGTTTTTCTATGATCTCTGGTTTAACTTCATCTTTTTTTATTTCTAATTGAGAAGCTTTTGTAAAACTAGAATTTTTCAAAAACAGGTCTAAAACTGTGATATTTTTCTCTAACATTTCAACCCCTTCCTGATGTTTGTTAATTTGCTCGATCAAACTTTCTTTCAAGGCGACAATTTCTTTCACTTGCTCCTCTGAGAATTTCATAATTTAATTAATCATGAATGGGTATTAAATGCATTCTAGGTAATTATAATATCCATCTCTTTGAATGATATTTTTTTAAATCCTTTAATTGATTTTGAAGTGGTAAATAATTCTGATTTTGTAAAGGTTGATAGCCATTTTAAAAGTGATTCGCCTTTTCTTAATTTTTTCAATTTTATCTTCCTTTCTGATCTCTTAGTTTCTGAAAATTTTCCTATTCTTTTTCCAAAGTCCATCCCACATAGAATAATTTTTTTTGCTTGAAAATGATTTGCCAAGAATACTCCTCTATCTCCATCTGTAAAACCTCCGAAATTTTCAATTTTACTAAATGGGATTGATTGTGTTGTTCCTATACAATTTTTAAATTTTTTAACAAATTCTAGCTTTTCTATGTTGTCTCCATGTGCATGTACAACAAAAATTGAATTTGTCTTTCCAATTTTTTCTAATGTTTTTTCATCTCCATCTAAATCTGTGACAATGATATCTGGAATTATTCCATTTTTTACAAGTGGTTTTATTGAACTATCTGCAGCAATTTTTATAATTTTTTTATAATTTTTTAATTTTGGAATGGCATATGACAAAGATGGTCCAGAACCTATGACTAAAACAGTTTTTCCTTTGATTAACTTAGAAATTTTTTTGTTAACGTCAGATTTTTTTAAAATCGAATTTAAAAGAATAGATGATTCTTTATCTTTTTTTCCACTATACTTAAATTCTTTTAAAATTTCAGAGTATTTCTTTTTCCAACCTAAAATCATCATATCACTCAAATTGCATTAGATTTGATAAACCATGTGGCAAAAATTGGTAATGTGAGTGTAGGTGGAAAGAATCCTGTTCGAATTATGGGAATTCTAAATACTAGTCCTGAGTCGTTTCACAAAAAGTCTGTCAATACTAGCAAAACTCTCATAAAAAATACTGCTAAACTAATGGAAGATCAAGGAGCAGATTTTATAGATGTTGGAGGCATGTCTACTGCACCATACCTTTCTACTCTGATTTCAGAACAAACTGAATCAAAAAGAATTCTAAATGCAATTAAAATAATTCAAAATTTTACAAATTTACCGATATCAGTTGATACATGTAGAGCAAAAGTTGCAAAAGATGCTTTAGAATATGGAGTTGAAATAATAAATGATATTTCCGGATTAAAATATGATAAAAAAATGCAAAATGTTATTTCAGAATTTACTCCTTCACTGATTTTATGTGCATATGATCAAAAAGTTGTCATTGGTAATCCAGTAACTCAAACTAAAAGACTGCTAAAAGATAGCTTAAAAATAGCAAAACAGTCTCATATTCCTTTTGAAAAAATTGTATTAGATCCTGCTATTGGATTTTTTAGAAAAACTGGTAAAGGCCCATTTTTTACAAAAATCAAATCTGATTGGCTAGAACGAGATCTATCTATATTAAAAAATCTAAATTCTATAAAACAGAATTTCCCTATTATGATTTCTGCTTCAAACAAATCATTCATAGGAAAAATTTTAGGAAAAGAAAATACAAATGATCGATTATTTGGCTCAGTTGCTGCAGAAACTATTTCTGTTATGAATGGGGCTGATATTATTCGCACTCATAATGTAGGTGCAACTAAAGATGCAGTAACGATCGCTTCTAAATTATCAAAATAACACAAAGGCTTATAATCAATATTTTACTTTCTTAACAAGGTTTCATTGGAATTTAAAGAAGGATTAACATTTGACGACGTTCTTCTTGTACCCAAATATTCAGATATTACTAGTAGAAGCCAGACAGATCTAACTACAAAATTATCTCGAAATATCTCAATTAACATTCCTTTTGTAAGTGCAAATATGGATACTGTTACTGAATCTTTTATGGCTGGAACAATGGCTCGTGCTGGAGGAATTGGAATTATTCATAGATTTTTGACAATAAAAGAGCAAGCAAATGAAGTTCTAAAAGTAAAACGATCTGGCAGTATAATGATTGAAAATCCTTATTCTATATCTGCTGACAAATCAATTGAAAATGCTTTAGATTATGCACATGATAAAGATATTTCAGGCCTCTTAGTTGTTGATTCTAATTCAAAATTAATAGGAATTCTAACTGAACGAGATTTGTTATTTGCAAATAAATCTAGTAAAATTGAAGATGTGATGACTAAGGATGTGGTTACTGCAAAAATGGGAGTTACTTTGGATGAATCTAAAGAAATTTTACATAAACACAGAATTGAAAAATTACCTATTGTTGATGATTCAGGAATCATTAAAGGTTTGATTACAAGTAAAGATATTACAAATAATGCAAATTTTCCAAATGCATCTAAAGATAAGAAAGGTAGACCACTAGTTGGTGCAGCAGTTGGAGTTAAAGGTGACTTTTTAGAAAGAAGTGAATCTCTTTTAGATGCAGGAGTAGATGTTCTTGTAGTTGATATTGCTCATGGACATAGTGAAAACGCAATTAGTACAGTTAGGAATATCAAAAAAGCATTTCCAAATTGTGAATTAATTGCAGGAAATGTTGCAACTGCTCAAGGAGCTGAAGACTTGATTAAAGCAGGTGTAGATGCTGTAAAGGTTGGTGTTGGTTCAGGTTCAATTTGTATTACTAGAGTAATCACTGGTTCAGGTGTTCCTCAGTTAACTGCAGTAATGGATTGTGCTAAAATTGGTAAAGATCATGGTATTCCAATAATTTCTGATGGTGGAACAAGAACTTCAGGTGATGCAACCAAAGCTTTAGCTGCTGGTGCTTCAACAATTATGGTTGGCAGTATGCTTGGTGGAACTGATGAATCTCCTGGTACAGTTTTAACTAAAAATGGAAAACGATTCAAAGTTTATCGAGGTATGGCATCATTAGCCGCATCTATAGGAAGAAAATCTAAAGAAACAGGCTTGATATCCCTTGATGATGATCTTAATGACTATGTTGCAGAAGGAGTTGAAGCAATGGTTCCATACAAAGGAACTGTAACTGATATTCTAAAACAATTAACTGGCGGTGTACGCTCTGGATTGAGTTATTGTGGAGCTCATACGATACCTCAAATGCAAGAAAACGCAGAATTTATCAAAATGTCAAGAGCAGGATTTGCAGAAAGTCAGCCTCATGACGTTTCTTTAATGTAGATAATTTTTTAAACAGTATCACAAGTACTTTCATCATGCTTTCTAAAAGAACTATTATTGGATTGATAGTTGGAAGTGCAATTATTGCAATAGGAGGATATTCTTTACTTTTACATATTGGAATGATTACAATAAATGAAGATTATGTTGTAGGCGTTGGAGATTCAATGTCTTATACAATCCCTGCCCCTGCTTCTACACCGCAACATATGAAAATTATAGGTGATGCCTTTGATTTGAAACTACAAAGTCCTGGGGATGGATTACAAATACCAATAACTTCTCATAAGAAAGAAACCACTATTGATTGGACTCATTTGGTTGATGGTGAAACAAGAGTTCAAATCCAAAACACTGGTGAATCTGAATTAGAAATTACTGGAATCTTAATTCGTAGCTCTGATCCAGTTTGGTTCACTTTTGATCTTATGGTGATTACTTCTGGAATGGTAATTATTGGATTTAGTATGGGCTTTACATTAAGAAAGCCTAAAGGATTTTAGTTTAATTTTGCAGAAGGATAAGAACCTAAAATTTTCATAAATAGTGTTTCTTGTTTTATTTTCTCTAACATTTCTAAAATTTTAGAATTATTTTGATGTCCTTCAAAATCTACATAGAAATTATATTCCCAAGTATTTGATTTGGTAGGTCTTGATTCAATTTTTGTTAGATTGACATTATTTTTGTTAAAATTCTCTATTATTCTGTATAGCGAGCCTGGTTCATGTTTTATTGAAAAGATTATTGATGTTTTGTCATTGCCTGTTTCAGAATTATTTTCTTTTGATAGAATCAAAAACCTTGTGTAGTTGTTTAGATTATTTGCAATGTTATCTAAAATGATTGGCATTTTGTATATTTCTGCAGCATCTTTACTGGCAATACATGCACAATTTAATTTGTTTATCTCTTTAACCATCTTTACACTTCCTGCCGTATCATATGCGGGAATTGTTTTCATATGATGCTCTTCAATAAATTTTCTACATTGACCTAAAGCTTGTGGATGTGAATATACTGTATCTATTTCATCAATATTGCCAGTTCCAATCAAACAATGTTCAATTCTATGATAAATTTCACCTGTTGCATTTAGAGATGTAGAATATAACAAATCATAACTTTCACCAACACTTCCTTCCAAAGAATTCTCTACTGGTAAAACAGCATATTGTGTTTTGTCACTAGAAGCACTCTCTAATACTTCTGCAAATGTAGTTTGAGGTATAGTTTCAATTTGTTCATTAAAAAATGATCTTGCTGCAGCTTCACTATATGCACCCCGTTCACCCTGGAACGAAACATGAATCATTTCTTAAGTTCGTAAATTTACGAAGTCACTATTTCCAAAATTTGCAGAAAGTTTTCTCTCATCAATCCATGCACAGTCTGTACATTTTATTGCATCACGCATCGGAATAACTTTACCACCGCATTTTCTACATTTTGTAAACAATACTCCTAAATTTGGTTCACTAATTCCTGCATGAATAGTGCCATTAAGATGATTAAGAATTTTTAGTGTAACTATGTCATTAACTAGTGCAACGTTTCTTATTCTCAAATTTCGTGTTCCACAAATACATTCAACTTTAGATGTGGTTGGTTTTCCATTAATGTAATCAATTGAAACTGCTATCATTGATCCCATAACTGCAGCTACTGTTCCAATAATGATATCTCCAACTTTAGGAATGGACAAAAGTTTTGGATGTTTTACATTTACAGTTCGTGATTCCATGTCAATGTCTTTCTCTCCGATAGTTGCTGCTCTAACCATATCTCCATCGTCAAAAGCGTTATGGCCTGCCTCATATTCCTCAATAGATGCTATTTTGTCTCCTGGAAATATTGCATTTTCAGACATATTGAGAATTTTGTTTTTATGATTATAATTGTTTGCGGTTTAACGGATCTTGATAAATCATATATCTTTAAAAATTAGTTGAAAATCATGAAAGCTCTAGTTTATGATCAATATACTGATGATGATGATTTTTCTAAAATCTTAAAAATTAAAGAAATTCCAATACCTGAACCAAAATCTAATGAAGTTGTAATTAAAGTGAAAACTGCAGCTCTAAATTATGATGATATTTGGGGGATGAGGGGTAAACCATTGGCAATTCCATTACCTCATATTTCTGGAACTGATGCTGCCGGTGAAGTAACATCTATTGGCAGTGATGTTAAAAATATCAAAATTGGCGACAGAGTTGTCTCACATGGAAATATGTCTTGTAGAGTTTGTAAGGTATGCACTGATGGTCGAGAATTTGATTGTAGAGAAAGAACCATCTGGGGTTTTGAAACCGGTCCACTTTGGGGAGGCTATTGTGAATTTACACATCTTCCAGAAGTTAATGTTGTAAAAATTCCAGAAGGAGTTTCATATGATGAGGCCGCTGCTGCATCAATGACTTTGCTAACTTCATGGCATATGTTAGTTGGTAGAGCAAAAATTCAACCTGGACAAGTAGTCTTGATAATGGGTGGCAGTTCAGGAATTGGAACTTATGGAATTCAAATTGCAAAACTTTTTGGATGTACTGTAATTGCTACTGCCAGTCCTGATAAATTAGAAAAATTATTGGAACTTGGGGCTGACTATGCTGTTGATCATAGAAAAGAAGATTGGCATAAAGAAGTAAGATCAATTGCTAAAAAAATTCCTAAACCATTAGGAGATGTACCTGGTGTTGATGTTATCTTTGAACATATTGGTGGTACTCATTGGAATAAAGAACTTACATTGCTAAATTATGGTGGTACCATTGTAACAACTGGTGCAACAACAGGATATGATGCCAAGACTGATTTACGTCATATTTTCTTTAAAGGCATCAATATTTTAGGCTCTACTCAAGGAACTAGAGCTGAATTAGAACAAGGTCTGTATTGGATGTCCCAAGGTAAAATCAAATCTATAATTGATTCTGTATATACTTTAGAAAATGCTGCAGAAGCACATACAAAAATGCTCAAAGGTAAAGGACTATTTGGAAAAATCCTAATCAAACCAGGATCTTAACATGGATGATCCAAAAACAAACTCCATTTTAGATGAAGGTAACAGATTATTTTTACAAGGTAAACTGCATGATGCAATTACATACTATGATAAAATTCTAGATGAAAATCCTCAACATGTAAGCTCTCTTAACAATAAGGGATATGCTCTGAGCAAACTCAAAGATTTTGATGGTGCAATGAAATGCTATAATACTGCTTTAGAGAGTTCTCCTGATGATCTTTCACTACTAGTTAACAAAATCTCCTCATTCCGCAAACAAGGAAAATTCGTTGATGCATTATCCATCTGTAATAGTATCCTTGATAATAATTCAAAATATAACATTGCACTATACCATAAAGAGCGAATTTTATTTTCAATGGGGAATTTTGATGAATCCATTGCATGTTGTAATCAAATTTTAGATGATTATCCTGATAATGGGGATGTTTTGTTTGATAAATCCTGTAGTTTTGTAATGTTGTCCAAAATTGATAAAGCATTGGATTTACTTGAACATGCTATTTCTCAAGGAATACAATACAAAATTAAAGCTAAAAAATCAAAAGTATTTGAAAAATTATTAGATGATCCTAAATTTAAAAAATTAGTTTTATAATTACAACCAATGTGGAATTTCTAAATACTCATCAATGCTTTCTTTTCGTAAAACTTTGAGTAGGGCATTTGCTTGCGGAGTTGATAAAACAGGCTTGTCAAACTGATTATCTATAGAAATTCTTGGGCATGCAACTTGAATAAAAGCATCAATTCCTCTAAGATTGTTTAATCGTTCGTTTGTAATGTCAGTCAGTGCAAATAACTGAACTGCTTTTCCTTCTTTTTCTAATTCTTTTTTAAATTTCAAGCCAAATACTTTTGATAGTTGTCCTTCCTTTAATCCGATGATTATTCCAAATGATTTTGCTTCTGCTGCTTTGAATATTGCTAGACTTGCTTTCTTTTTTAGTGTCCGTGCAAATTCTGTCACTTCTCTTACTTCATTAAAATAAGGATCTAAAACAAATGTTGGCAAATTTGTTGATAATGCAATTCCTGCGGCATGAAAATTACTTTGTCCTAAAAACACATAGGCATCTACTTCTTTTTTTAATTCTGTTGCAGGATAAAATTCACAACCAAACACTTGACCATCATTTAACTGTCCTTTTCCCTTTCCAATTTTTACTGTAATTCCATTTTTTGTTAAAATTTTTTCAACTCTATCCATTTGATGCAAATGTTGACTATCTGTAACTAGTGAAATTACTTTCCCCTTTAAGAGATCTGTACATTTTTCTGCAACACTATCAAATCCAACATCATCAAAGGCATTAATTAAAACTAGGTTTTTTTCTAATGATTCTGTATTTATTGTATGTCCGATATTAAATTGAATTTCTGCTCCTAATATTTTTGAACCCGTTGTATTCAAATCACAAGTTCCCCATGTGGTGTCTGCTAAAATATATGCTGGAATTTTATATTTTGTTGAAATTTTAATTGCCATATCTTGAACTTGAGGTAACATGCCATCAGGACCATTTAATGAAACTGATGCTGGATTTTTTTCTTCTATTTCTTTGAAAATTCTTGCTTCATCTATTATAATCAATTCAGCTTGGAATGACACGTTATTAATTTAAATCAACTGAATCTTACAACAACTAAAAATGTCTGATTAGTTAAAGCAAGTCATGGAAAAGGAAACTGTCCTTAATGTTGGATTTGATGATACTGGTTCACCTAAAGGAATGTGTACAACCTTTCTTGCTTACAAAATTGTTGATTCACTCCAAAAACAAAATATAGAATTTTTAGATTTTCCACGTTTAATCCGATTTAATCCTAACATTCCATGGAAAACTAGAGGAAATGGGGCAGTTTCTTTTAAAATAAAGACAAAAAATCCATCTAAAATAAAAGATCAAATTAAAAAATTTGTTTCAAAGTATTCTGATATTAAAAACGGTGCAAATCCAGGACTAGTATTTTTTGAAAGTGATACAATTCCAATTCAATTTACTAAATTTAGTAAATTAGCTTTATGGCAATTAATTAATCGCAATAATGCAAAAACATTTGCTAAAAAAAATAATCTTGAAATTCATTATCAAGGAAATGGTCAAGGATTAGTTGGTGCAATAGGGGCAATAGGTTATGATTTTGATGATCATACATTAGAACTACTAAGTTATAGAAAAAAATCCCAATTTGGAAAAGAAAGAAAAATTTCTACTGAGAGTGTAAAAAATATGCAGGAAAAAACTTCTCCTAATACGTTTAACAGCTTTGACACAAAGAAAGGTCGAGTTTTAATTACTCCTCATGGGCCTGATCCTGTTTTTTATGGTGTTAGAGGAGAAAATGTGGATTCCCTAGTTTATGCTACTAAAATTCTAAAAACAACTGAAAAATTAGATGGATACATGATATTCAAATCAAATCAGGGAACTGGTGATCATTTGAAAAATGAACTAAATTTTGAAAACATGAAACCTTTTGCATCTGGAAAATTATCTGGAGTCGTATCTAATATGCCAAAAGTTGTAAAGGGGGGTCATGTATTTTTTAAAATTATTTCAAAGAATCATGAATTTTGGTGTGCTGTTTACAAACCAACTGGAATGACTATTGTTGCATCAAATTTGTTAAAAGGAGATGAAATTAGTGTTGGCGGCGGAGTTAGAAAAGCTTCTAAAAATTTCCCACGAATAATTAATTTAGAATTTATTGATATTATTTCACTTGTAAAAAATACTACATTATCAAATCCTGAATGTACAAAATGCCATAAAAAAATGAAATCTAAGGGTGCGAATCAAGGATTTCAGTGTATTCGTTGTGGAAAAAAATCTTTGAAAAAAATATCTACTGAAATTTCAAGAAATATAAAAAAACAACTCTATCTTCCAAACATTTCTGCTCATAGGCATCTAAGTAGACCTTTGCAAAGAATTGGCACAGTTAATAGATCATCAAAATTTGATAAATCCATTTCATGGTTTTGTGTTTATGGAAAATAAATCTAAAATCTACATAATTCTATAATATATGCTATTTTTTATTTAATTGTTCAAAATTTTACAAAGTCGTAATTTCTTTTTTGGATGATTGAATCCAATCCCTTTTTGGAATATCTTCAAATCTTTTCTTGATACTGTAAGATAATAACTATCATCACAATTTGGCCCAGTAATTCTAGATGGAATATTTATTGAATTCATCATATCTCTCGCTTGATGAAGACCTTCTTCATTCATACTTTTTACTCTGACCACACGATTTGTCTTATCTACTGTTCCTTCATCATCAAAAAATGCCCTTAACCAAAAACTTTTTACTCTTTTTTTTGATTGTAGTACGTCATCTCCTATTCTCCAACCACGAGTATCTCCTCCTCCAAGTTCCTTAATTCTAGAATACACTCTCTTTGATTTGAATACTAGATCTGTGGATTTTCTTTTTCTTACTTTGATTTTATAAATATCAAGTACATCTTTTGAAAATTCTTCTAATAATTTATTGTCAGTATTACAATATCCAATTTCGTATCTTACCCTATCACGATAATATTTTCTTCCATTTACAATCTGTAGACTATTTTTTTCAACATAAGAGATCATCCATCCATCTGAGCATACATGTGCAGCTATTCTAGCCTCTTTTGGACTCATATTCTCCAATTAGTTACTTGAAAAAGATAAAGATAGCGGGGAACAGATTTGAACTGTTGAACTGCGGGTTATGAGCCCGCCGGGATGACCTGGCTTCCCCACCCCGCTGAAAATAAATGAAGTTGAGCCGTATATACGCTTTATCAAATTTTTAAAGTAATTAATAGGATTTTAGGGTCTCATCTTTTCATGGATAAAAAAATACAAATCGGTGTAATTGCTATTGCAGTTGTATTTTCTGTGTTAGTTTTAACGTCCCCAACTGATCCGATTCCATTACCTGTTCCAACTTCAAATTCTGAAAATGACTTTGTAACTATTTTAGCTGAAAATCTAGACAAGCCTCGCGCCATTGCTATTTCAAATGATAGAATTTTTGTCACTGAAAAAGATGGAGCAATTAGAGTAATTCAAAACAACACTTTGCTTGAATCACCATTGGCAACATTACGTAGTGCAGATGTATTTGATGGTGGATTATTGGGAATTACATTACATCCAAATTTTTCTTCCAATCACTACATGTATGTATTTTTGACATATGATGAGGATGGAGATTTGTGGAATAAGATTTTAAGAATTACTGAATCAGAAAACAAACTACAAAATGCAGAAATTATTTTAGATAAAATTCCTGGTTCTTCATTTACAAATGGTGGTTTTCTTAAATTTGGACCTGATGAAAAATTGTATATTGGTACAGGTACAGTCTCTGATGCATCTCATCTGCCACAAGATCTTGGTTCTTTGTCTGGAAAAATCTTAAGATTAAATGATGATGGTAGTATACCTGATGATAATCCATTTTCTAATTCTCCAATCTATTCATTAGGACACAGAAATCCACAAGGAATGACTTGGGATGATGATGGAAATATGTTTGTCGCAGAATTTGGACCAGAAAAAAATGATGAAATCAATCTAATTTTATCTGGAAAAAATTATGGTTGGCCTGAACAACAATGCTCTGGCAATGAAGATTTTGAGGATGCTGTTCTCTGTTTTGATCCAAGTATAGAACCAGGAGGTATCTTGTTTTATTCTGGGGATTTGATAGACTTTGAATCTCCATTTATTATGGCATCTATGAGGGCTGCAAATCTCTACCAATTGGATTTTGAAGAAGGATTGAGTTCCCAAAAATCAATTCTTAGTGGTATAGGTCGTGTACGTGATGTAGTGCAAGGTCCTGATGGTAGTCTCTATGTAATTACTTCAAATACTGATGGAAAAGGATTCCCTGATAGTATGGATGATAAACTATTGAGGATATTGAAATAAAATGCCTGAGTCATCAATTCCAAAATTCTTTGAAAAATCTAGAAAAGAAAGATTGGATGATGTTGCCAATTTTGCAAATCTATCAAATGAGGACTTGGAAATTTTACAAAATGACAATGGGGGGATTTCTTTTGATAAAGCCGATAAAATGGTTGAAAATGCAATTGGAACTTTTTCACTTCCATTAGGAATTGCTACAAATTTTAAAATTAACGGTAAAGATTACGTTGTCCCTATGGTCATTGAAGAACCATCAGTAATAGCTGCTGCATCAAAGGGCGCCAAAGTTGCACGAATCAAAGGCGGATTTACAGTAATTGCTGATGAATCTTTTAGTATTGGTCAAATACAAATGTTAAATGTAGATATTCCATCTGCTATATTACAAATAAAAAATTCTACAAATGAAATTCTCCAACTAGCAAATTCAAAAAGTAATACTTTGTCTAAAATGGGGAAGGGTGCAAAAGAAATTTCATGTAAAGAAATTGATGCACCATCTGGAAAAATGCTAATCGTTGAATTACTTATTGACGTGGGGGACGCAATGGGTGCTAATGTTACAAATACAATGTGTGAAGCAGTCTCCCCTTTAATTGAAAAAATTACTGGAGGTAGAGCATTACTAAGAATATTATCTAATTACTCCACTAGAAGAATGGTTAAAGCAAAAGCAGTATTTGAAAAAGAAGCTGTGGGTGGAGAGAAAGTAATTGATGATATCATTTCAGCTTTTGAGTTTGCTGATAATGATGTGTATAGGGCAGTTACTCATAACAAAGGAATAATGAATGGAACTATAGCTGTTGCAAATGCAGTAGGTCAGGATAGTAGGGCAATAGAGGCTGCAGCAAATGCATATGCTGCACAAACAGGAGTATATCGTTCTCTAAGTAAGTGGAGTAAAGATAGTGAAGGTAATCTAGTTGGGGAATTAGAGATTCCACTCTCTGTTGGCATTGTTGGCGGTATTGCAAATGTTCATCCAGTAGCCAAAGTTTGTACAAAAATTCTAGGAGCAACATCTGCACAAGAACTTGCATGTATCATGACTGCTGCTGGTTTGGCTCAAAATTATAGTGCAATTCGTGCTTTATCCACTGAAGGAATTCAAAAAGGACACATGCGTCTTCATGCAAGAAATTTAGCAGCAGCTGCAGGGGCTACCACTGAACAAATTGATGAAATTGTTAGAATAATGATTGAGGAAAAGAAAATTTCACTTGATAGGGCCAAAGAATTACTAGAGCAAATTTAAACATGCGATTATATTGATAAAAAGTAGGAAAATTAAAAATGTCTAATGTAAAATTTGCAATCCCTAAAGGAAGTTTAGAAGAAGCTACTTTCAAACTATTAGAAAGATCATTTACCAAAGTAAATCGAAAAAGCAGAACATATCGAGTCTATCTAGATGATCCAAGCATTGTTGTCAAAATGCTTCGCCCTCAAGAAATTCCAACTCTAGTTGCAGAAGGATTGTATGATGTAGGAATTACTGGAAAGGATTGGGTAGGGGAAACAAATTCTGATGTTGAACCAATCTTAGATTTAGAATATGGAAAAATTAAACTAGTAATTGCATTTCCTGATAAATATAGTTACAAAAATCTTGATGCAATGGTTGCAGATTATGCTAAAAAGAAGAAAACACTTAGAATTTCATCTGAATATCTTACAACAGCATCAAAATTTCTAAAACAATGCAAATCTTATAAAAAATATTATGGTTCCAAGGATCCACTAATTGTTACTCCTTGGGTTAGACTGGGAAGTAACAAAAGTGTTCAAATTCATTTATCATTTGGTGCTACAGAAGCCAAACCACCTGAGGATGTAGATGCAATTATGGATGTAACAGAAACTGGTACAACTTTGAAACAAAATAAACTCAAAATTGTGGATGAAGTTCTTACATCAACTGCACATTTGATTGTAAATAAAAAATCATTGAAAGATCCTAAAAAGAGAGAAAAAATCTTTGATATTGTAACTTTGATGAGAGGTGCAGTTCAAGGCAAGAAATTCTTACACATTTATCTAAATGTTGAAGAAAAAAATCTAAAAAAACTTTTGACACAGATGCCATCTCTCAAAAAACCTACAATCAGTCCACTAAGTGAGGCAGGATGGTTTGGTGTAAATACCGTGATTCAAAAAGAAGAATTCCACAAACTCATTCCTAAATTAAGGAAGATTGCTCAAGGTCTTGTAGTTCATGAACCTAGACAAATACTTGAACTTGAGGAGATAAAACGTGACGAAGAAAATTGATGAGAATAATCAAAGTAACTAATGTTGAACAGTTTGCAGCTAAAATACTTCCAAAACAGCCTCAAAATAACAAAACTATAGTTGAATCCATTCTAAAAGATATTAAAAAAAATGGCGATATTGCAATTCGAAAATATGAAAAAAAATTTAGCAAAGCAAACATTTCTTCATTACGTTTAACTCCAAATGAAATTAAAAATGCATATTCTAAAATATCAAAAAGTGAACTTGGTGCATTACGATTAGCAAAAGCTAGACTTGGAAAAACAGAATCTGTTATTAAATCACTTTTAAAAAATAAAACAATCATTCATGATGGAATAAAAATTTCAAAAAAATTCATTCCTATTCAGAGTGTAGGATGTTACATTCCTGGAGGATTAGCAAAATACCCAAGTTCTGTAATTATGTCTGTAGTTCCAGCTAAAATTGCAGGAGTTAAAAGAATTGTAGTTGTATCTCCACCTAATTCTGATGGAAAAATTGATCCATTAACTGTAGTTTGTGCTGATATTTGTGGTGCAAGTGAAATTTACAAAACAGGCGGTGTGCAATCCATTGCAGCATTATCTTTTGGAACAAAATCAATTTCAAAAGTTGATAAAATTGTAGGCCCTGGAGGTGCATTTGTTACAACTGCTAAATTTATGATAAGTGATCAGACAGGAATTGATATGCTTGCAGGTCCAACTGAATTGGGAATAATTGCAGATAATTCAGCAAATCCAAAATTCATTGCATTGGATTTAATTTCTCAAGCTGAGCACAGTACTGATACATTTTGTTACTTAATTACCACATCGGAGAATCTTGCAAAGTCCGTAAACAAAATTGTTTCAGAATTAATTCCGACGATTCAAAGAGGAAAAATTGCCCAATCTAGTCTAAAAAATAATGGATTTATTGGAATATGTAAAACTAATTCTGATATGATAAAACTTGCAAATATTCTAGCTCCTGAACATTTACAAATAATGACTAAAAGTTCTGAATCAATTTCTTCAAAAATTACTTCTTCAGGACTTGTTTTGATTGGGGATAATACTCCGTCATCTGCAAGTGACTATATTCTAGGCTCAAATCACATTCTGCCTACTAATGGATTTGGAAAAATCAGAGGTTCACTATCTGTTTTAGACTTTATCAAAGTAAACACCCAGATTACATCATCTAAGAAATCATTATCAAAAGTTTCAAAATATCTTAAAGTTTTGACTGATGCTGAAGGCCTTACAAATCACTATGAGGCAGTAAGAGGTAGATTAAATTGAAAAAAAATTGGTTTGATGAAAAAATTGAAAAATTCAATTCAATAGGTGGTTATCAAAAACCAGAACTTGTTGAGGATTCAATAAAACTTGATTCTAATGAAAATTATGTAATTCCAAAGCAGTTTCAAAGTGATATAATTTCTGCTGCAAAAAAAAATTCTGATGTAAGGGAGTATCCTCTAGGTGGGGTTGAAAGATTAATTGATACGATATCAAAATTTGTTAAAATGCCCTCATCAATGATTGGTGTAGGTAACGGCTCTGATCAAATTTTAGATTTGATACTATCAAATTTTGCATCAAAACAAACCAAAGTTCTCACATCTAACCCTACATTTGGATTTTTTGAAGAACGTTGTAAACTGTATAATATTCCATTAATTGCAATTCCTTTTTCAGATGATATGAAATTAGACATTAAAGAATTCACAAAGCAATTAAAAAATGCAGATATTTTATACCTTGATTCTCCAAACAATCCTACAGGATTTCAATTTACAAAAAATGAATTACAAAAACTTGTAAAATCTTTTACAGGTCTTGTAATAATTGATGAGGCATATGGTGAATTTAGTGAATATTCTCTTTCAAGTATGGTAAAAACTCAAAATAATTTAATTGTTGTTCAAACACTTTCAAAATCATTTGGATTAGCAGGATTGAGATTGGGTTATTTTATTGCAAGTAAAAAATTCACTGAAACTTTTATGAATGTTTTACAATATCCATATCCTGTTAGTACAATTACTATTGAATCTGGAATCTATGCATTGGAAAAATCAAAACTAATGACAGATACTGTTAGTACAATCAAAATTGAAAGAAAAAGAATAATTGAAACTCTACAAACTTTTGATGCCTTTGAAGTCTTTGATTCCAAGGCTAATTTTGTGCTTTTTGATGCTCATGGTGCCTACAAACGTATCTACTCAGCACTTGCTGAACAGGGAATCTCAATTCGTAAACTAGGTAAAATTGGAAATCATGATGGATGTCTTAGAGTAACTATTGGAACAAAAGAAATGAACTCAAAATTCTTGTTGGCTATTCGTGATTTATTGGGATGACTTTAACAAAAAAATCTGAAGGAATCTACACTGATGATTCTAAAATTCAAATACTAAATGAAATAGATGCAGTAATTTTTGATTGCGACGGGGTATTAATTGATATTACAAAATCATATGATTTAGCAATTATTCAAACAACTCGATATGTTTTAGAAAATCTAGCAAAAATTGATGATTCCATTGATGTTGATTTTAAAATTATTGATGGATTCAAATCTACTGGAGGATTTAATGACGAAGTTGATTTGACTTATGCTGCAATAATTTCCCTTGTTGCCGCTAAAAAATTAGAAAAAGATCAAACTAGTTTTATCTTTGATGTGATCAAAAATTCTGATTCTAGTGGTATTATTTCTGTAGAAAAATATATTGAAAATCAAATTGATATTTCTGATATTAAAAAACAACTATCATATCCTGGAACGCATCATGATAATCCTCTCTATCAAATCTTTGATCAGATTTTCTATGGCCCTGAATTATACAAAAAACTATTTAACAATACTTCAAACTTTTCTGATCCTGGATTAATTGAACAAGATGATGTAATTTTAAACGATATTTTAATTGAAAAATTACAGAAAAAGTTTAATTCAAATATTGCCATGGTAACTGGAAGAGGAAAAGAATCTGTAAGATATTCTTTAAAATCCCTACTAACAAAATTTAATTTACCTAATTCTGTGTTTCTTGAGGATGAACCACGTGAACTTGCAAAACCTAATCCTCAATCTCTTTTAAATTCAATTCAAGGAATGAGTTGTACTACCACTCTTTATGTTGGAGATTCTATGGAGGATTTTATTATGGCCAAGAAAACTAGTGATTTAGGGCATAAAACTATATTTTGTGGAATTATAGGTACTAGCAAAAACCCACAAGAGAAATTAGAACTATTTGAGAGAAATGGGGCTGTTTTGGTATTGGATTCAATTAATCTGCTACCAAAGGTAGTGAACTATCAATCAAAGTGATGGATTTCCTCATTCCTTGAGATTACTTGACTATATCTTGTTGATGTTATAGTTAGAGGTCTTCTCTCCAGAGGCGTGACTTCCCTCCATTCCAGAGGTAGACTGTCCAATCCCTTTTGTTTAATGTTCCTAGCTGCATTGTGGTCTCGATCTATTTTGAATCCACAGAAAGGACAGTTGTGTGTTCTTTGTGCCAGAGATTTTTTTACAATGTTATTACACATAGAACACTTCTGACTTGTGTTATATGGTGAAATTTTTTTAAATAGAATACCAGCTCTTGCAGCCTTGTATTCTAGTTTTTGGAAAAATGAATTCCATGAAGAATCAGATATTGATTTTGCCAAGTGATGATTCTTTATCATGTTCTGAATCTTTAATTCTTCAACAAAAATAGTATCATAATTGTCTACATAATATCTTGATGTTTTATGTAAAAAATCATTTCTCTGATTTTTTATTTTTTGATGTATTCTAGCTAGATTTAGTTTCTGCTTCCATCTGTTGTTAGAATTTTTTATTTTTTTGGATAGTTTTCTTTGAGATCGTTTCAGCTTTTTCTTTGATTTTCTTAGTAATTGTGGATGTTTTATAACATGGCCATCAGAATCGTACACAAAATTGTTTATACCCACATCTATCCCGACGATTTTCTTTCTGAAAAGAGAGCATATTGATTTGAGTTCATTCTCACAGACAACTATGGCATACCAATCTCCTGTAAGTTCTTTTTTTACATGAATTTCTTTGATTTTTCCTTGTATCTTTCTGTGAATGATACATTTGATTTTTCCAATTTTGGAGAATTTGATCTTATTATCTGGTAAAAATTTGAATCCTGATTGGTTATAATTGATTGAATGAAATCTTGATTTTGACTTGAATCTTAAATTTCCTGTTCTTTTTCCTCTCTGGATTAATGCCGACAGTGTTTTCAGATTGTTATAAAATTGCCATAAAACCATCTGGGCTACCTTGCTGTACACTTTATCTTTTGGAATCATTGCAGGAATCATTCTCTGCAATTCATCAAACTTTATCTTGTAACCTTCCTTGTATGCAAGGTGAGATTCAAAAATAAAATCATTATACAAGATTCTGCATATTTCTATTGTGTCATTCAATTTATTTTCTTGATTTTTCGTTGGATACAAACGAAGTTTGTAGCTAGAAACAACCATCTGATATTTTATTATACACAGATTATACAATATCTGGTTATTATGATATATTATCCTCATGTAAAGCGATAAATGATATATGATCTATTACTCACAAACGTTAAATTTAGAATAATACAATTACATAATCTGTGAGAAAAATGGCACCGCGAAAGGCATCAATTAAACGAAATACAAAAGAAACAAGCGTTTCAGTATCTGTAAACCTTGATGGTTCAGGAAAAACATCTATCAAAACTGGAATAAATTTTCTTGATCACTTGATTGTATCATTTGGAACGCATGGTATGATGGATCTCAAAGTCGATGCAAAATCTAATGATGGTATAGAACATCATTTGATTGAAGATACTGCAATTACAATAGGACAAACAATTGACAAGGCATTAAGTTCTAGAAGTGGAATTACTAGATTTAGCTATGCTTCTGTTCCGATGGATGAATCGCTTGCAGAGGCTTCAATTGATTTAGTAAAACGTCCGTTTTGGAAATTAACATTATTAATCAAACGTAATAAAATTGAAGATGTAACAAAAGAGGATCTTGAGCATTTCTTCCAATCATTACTACAAAATCTCAATAGTTGTATCCACCTCACTGTAAAGTATGGAGATAATGATCATCACAAAGTTGAGGCTGCCATAAAATCACTTGCTGTTGCATTAAGAAATGCATCATCATTAGATAAAAAACAAAAAGGAATTCCAAGTACAAAAGGTTCAATGTAATGACAAGTGTTGCAATTTTTAATTATGGTGCTGGAAATATTTTCAGTCTAAAAAATTCTCTTGAAAAAGTAGGAGCTACAGTTGATATAATAACTAATTTTGATAATGAAAACACATATTCTGGTTTATTGCTTCCAGGTGTGGGTAATTTTGATCCTGCTATGAATAGTATTAGAAATTTTTCCAAGATTCAATTTAAAGAATATGTGGGAAATATGCCTGTTCTTGGTATTTGTCTTGGAATGGAAATGTTTTTTGAAAAAAGTGAAGAAGGTAAAGAGAAAGGTCTGAATGTTATTGAGGGCGAAGTAATTGTACTTCCTTCTTCTTCAATGAAGGTACCTCACATGGGATGGAACAATCTAGAAATAAAAAAACCTGGAAAAATTCTTGAAGGAGTTGAAAACGATTCATGGGTATACTTTGTTCATTCGTATAGGGTAAAACCTGAATCAAATGATATTATAACTGCTGAATCTGATTATGGAATTAAAGTTCCTGCTGTAGTGGAACATGATAATTTCTATGGTACACAGTTTCATCCTGAAAAATCAAGTACTGTAGGAAAAATAATGTTAGAGAATTTTCTCAAAGAGTGTAAAAAATGAAAATAATTCCTGCAATTGATCTAATGGATGGCAAAGTCGTTAGATTGTACAAAGGGGATCCTACCCAAAAGACTGTGTACAGTGATGATCCTGTAAAAATTGCAAAAAAATGGGAATCTGCAGGTGCTGATATTATTCATTTAGTGGATTTAGATGCAACCCTTGGAATTGGCTCTAATCTTGATGTGATTAAAAAAATTCTCGAATCAGTTTCAATTCCAGTTGAAGTTGCTGGCGGTTTGCGAGATAAATCTCTAGTTTTAGAAGTAGCAAAATTATCCGAACGAATAGTTTTGGGGACTTTGGCATTCAAAGATAAATCTCTACTGAAATCATTATTATCTGAACTAGGAGCAGAAAAAATTGTAATTTCAGTTGATCATAAAGATGGTGAAATTGTAATTAACGGTTGGCAAAAAAATACTGGAATTAAATTAATTCCTGCAATTAGTGAATTTCTAAAAATGGGCTTTACTGAATTTTTACTAACAAATGTTAGTCGTGATGGTACTATGGAAGGACCAGATTTAGAATTTTTAGAGCAAGCATGTAACTTGTCTAATACAAATATCATTGCCAGTGGGGGAATTTCTAATATTGATGATGTTGCAGACGTAAAAGAAAAAAATGCATTTGGTGTAATTCTTGGAAAAGCACTATATGAGAATAAAGTTTCAATTGAAGAGGCAAAAAAATTATCATGACATTAACTAAAAGAATTATCCCATGTCTGGATGTAAAAAATGGCAGAGTCGTTAAAGGATTAAACTTTGAATCAATTAAAGACGCAGGTGATCCTGTAGATCTAGCAGAAAAATACAGCAATGAAGGTGCAGATGAACTAGTCTTTTTAGACATTACTGCATCTAATGAACAACGAAAAACAATCAAAGATCTAGTGAGAAAAGTTGCATCTGTAATTGATATTCCATTTACAGTTGGTGGTGGAGTCAAATCATTAGAGGATGCAAGAAATATTTTACTTAATGGTGCAGATAAAGTTGGAATCAACACAGGTGCAGTAAAAAATCCTAAAGTTATCACAGAATTAATGGAATTATTTGGACGTCAATGTGTTGTAATTGCAGTTGATGCAAAACGAAATTACAATATTGATGATTCAAAAAATATCTTTTCTGAAAATGGTAAGAAATTTTGGTTTGAAGTTTTCATTTATGGTGGTAAAGAGGGAACTGGAATTGATGTAATTGAATGGGTAAAAGAGGCAGAAAAATTAGGTGCTGGTGAGATTCTTCTTACTAGTATTGACAAGGATGGAACCAAAGATGGATATGATATTTTATTGACTAGTAAAGTCGTAGATTCTGTTTCTATTCCTGTAATTGCCTCAGGAGGTTGTGGAAAGCCTGATGATATGGTTGAAGTTTTCAAGGAATCAAATGTTGATGCTGCACTTGCTGCTTCCATTTTTCACTATGATACACATGGAGTTAATGGTGTAAAATCATACTTGAAAGAAAAAGCAATCCCTGTAAGATTATAATACTGATTTCTATTTTATTTAATATGGAAAAATCCATTGATGATATAGATTTTGAGAAAAGTGGTGGTCTTGTACCTGTGATTGTTCAGGATGTCAATACAAAGGATGTTTTAACATTAGCTTACACAAACAAAGAATCATTGGAACTTGCAAAAAAAACTGGTAACTCTTGGTTCTGGAGTCGCTCTAGAAACAAACTCTGGATGAAAGGAGAAGAATCTGGTAATACACAAAAAATTAAAGAAATTTTAGTTGATTGTGATTCTGATGCAATTATTTATCTAGTTGAACCATCAGGCCCTGCATGTCATACTGGTGATAAAGTTTGTTTTCACAATACTTTGGAAAAATAATTTAACAAACTGATACAAAATCTTCCTCATCCCCTGGAAGAATATCTTTAGTTATTTTAAATGCCAAATTAGGATAATCTGTTCCCCTGAAAACAACTCTCCAATCTCCTACAAAATCATCTACAGAACAAAATCCTCTTGATTTTGAAAGTCCTGGCTGTAAATAATAATTGAATGCTGAATTATCAGATCCGTCAAATGGTATTGTCAGGTAAACTTCGTAGTGGGTGGTGTTTAACGGTCTGAGAAATACCACCTGGCCCTTTTCATCAATTCCAAGTTCCCCTGTTCTGAGAAAAATTTTCTCCCCTAAAACATACTCGATTCGATCAATCTGAAATGGTCCGGAAGTTATCCATTCTCTTTCGCGCGATGCATCATAATCAGTTTCTAAATTTTTTAAATCTTCAGTATTTTTTTCAATGTCCTCTAATCTTTTTAGAATTTCTGCGGTTTCTTCTGCGGGTTGTAATTCTTTATTCAAAGTATCTTCAACTTCCATCGCATTTGGTTCTTGATTTGTTATTGCAATTATTCCCACTATTGCTATGATGACTCCCATAACAATTGGAATTGCGATTTTACCATTCATAAAAATACTCTTACAAAAATATCTAAAAACCTTCCTCATAATAGATAATTCCAAAAAATTTGATTTTTTACTGTCTTTCCTATTTTTCCCCTTATGATGACTAGTATTCACTATATTTTTAACCGTTGAAATTAAGTATCACTTAACTTGATATTAGGATTTTTTATGTATATTATCAAAGGTGATAATGATCTTGACTAGAACCTCGCTGCAATGCAGAGAATGCAAAAAAGAATATGAAACTGCCTTCAAGTATATCTGCGATGAATGTTTCGGACCACTAGATGTAAAATATAACTTTCCTAAATTAACAAGAGAGACATTTTCTAACCGTGAGCATACCTACTGGAGATATTTTGAACTACTTCCAATAGAGCAAAAATCAAACATTGTAAGTATTGGTGCCGGAATGACCCCCCTCATAAAGGCTGACAACCTTGGAAAAAAATTGGGACTGAACAACCTTTACATAAAAAATGACTCTGTAAACCCTACATTCTCATTCAAAGACAGGCCGGCTGGAGTTGCAATATCAAAGGCAAAAGAATTCGGATTGTCAGCAGTAGGATGTGCATCTACTGGTAATTTAGCATCAGCAACTGCAGCACATGCGGCAAAAGCTGGATTACCATGCCATGTATTTGCACCAAGTAATATTGAAATGGCAAAGATTACACAAGCATTATCGTATGGTGCAAACTATATCGCAGTTGATGGGACCTATGATGATGCAAACAGAATTGCGGCACAAATAGGTGACAGTAAAGGTATCGGTATCGTTAACATTAACATGCGTTCCCATTACGTGGAAGGCTCTAAAACATTTTCATTTGAAGTAGCAGAGCAACTTGATTGGCAAGTTCCTGATCAATTAATAATACCCGTTGGAAGTGGTGCAATGCTTAATGCCATATGTAAAGGATTTGAGGAACTGCAAACCGTATCACTGTTAGATGATGTATCCAACATGCACATGATTGCAGCACAACCACATGGCTGTGCACCCATAGTTGATGCATTTAAGAAAAATAGTAAAGAAGTAATTCCAGTTGAGTATCCTGATACTGTTGCAAAAAGTTTAGCAATTGGTGATCCTGGTGATGGAAGATATGTTTTAAAGCGTTTAGCACAATACAACGGATTTGCTGAAGAATGTAACAATAAAGAAATTCTTGATGCTATTTTGTTACTTGCACAAACTGAAGGAATTTTTACAGAACCCGCAGGCGGTGTATCAATATCCGTTCTTCAGAAAATGGTTGAACAGGGAAAAATTGACAAAAATGACAAGGTCGTATGTTACGTTACTGGCAATGGACTAAAGGCAACTGAATCAATAATGGAAGTTTTAAAAAAACCCAAAGTAATGAAGGCAGATATTGATGAAATTTCGGCGGTAGTAAACTGATGGCAAATATCACATTCACAATTCCATCTGTATTGAATCAAAGTGGTGGAGAAAAAAAGACCGAAATTACTGCTGATTCACTGACTGACGCGTTTGCAAAAATCTCTGAAATTATGGGTGATGACTTTAAGAGACGAGTTTTAGAAGGTGATGGAACTCCTCGCTCATTGATAAATATCTACATCAATGGAAAAAATGCAAAGTTTTCTAGCGGCATGGAGACTGTTTTAAATGATGGTGATGAAGTTTACATTTTACCTGCAGTAGCTGGTGGTTCAGAAGAACTATCTCCAAAAGAACTGGATAAATTCTCAAGACAAGTAATGCTTGAAGAAATTGGCTATGGCGGACAGTTAAAACTAAAAAATGCCAAAGTATGTGTTGTTGGAACTGGAGGTTTGGGACATCCAATAATTTCTAGACTAGCTACGATGGGCGTTGGAACTTTACGTATTGTTGATAGAGATGTAATAGAATTATCTAATTTACATAGACAAATGATGTTTGATGAAGATGATGTTGGTCAAGTTAAAGTTGAAGTAGCTGCTAAAAAATTACAGAAACTAAATCCTGATTGTAAAATTGAAGCACTAGCTGTATCTGTAAATGACTATACAGCACTTGAAGTAGTTGAGGGTTGTGATGTTGTAATTGATGCACTTGATAGTGTTAATGCAAGATATGCATTAAACAAAGCATGTGTAAAGTTTGAAATTCCATTTGTTACGGGAGCTGCAGTTGGGACATCTGGTCAAGCCTTTACAGTTTTACCAAAAAAATCTGCATGTTATTTTTGCATGTTTCCCTCACTTGATGAAGATTCAATGCCTACATGTAGTATTGAAGGTGTTCATCCACCAATACTTTCTATAGTTGGTGCAATTGAAGTTGCAGAAGCTGTAAAAATTATTACTGGAAAAAAACCAAATTTGTCTGAAAGAATTTTACACATTGATTTGGAAAACTTGGATTTTAATTTCACCAGAACATTCAGAGTCGATGAATGTCCTATTTGTGGAACAGGAAAACTTGAAGTCGTACCAAAAGAAGAGCTGATTTTAGAAGAATTATGTGGTAGGAATCGCGGCAAGCGAACCTACTCTATTACCCCCACTGACACATTTGATCTTGATGTTGGCAGCGTAATTGCAATTGCAAAAGAGAAAGGATTCCTAGTTGACAATCAGGGGGACTTGGGATTATCCTTGAGAACAAATGATCTGTCTGTTAGTTTTATGAAGAGAGGTTCTGCCGTTGTCGTAGGTCCAAAAGATGAGTCTGATGCCATATCATTATACAAGAGTCTGTTAGGTAAATAGATCAAGGCATAATCTAGTCTGTAAAAATTACATAAATTATACATAAAACATAAAAAATATGTGGATCAATCATTATTTTATGAGGTAAAATATAATTATTATGTTGAAATAATCTATAATATTCATCAATCCAATAAATTTCATAAAAAAATTACAAAAAATAACACAATTGTGGACAATTCGTCCATTAGTCTTTTATACTAATTTTAGTGAAAAAAACCAATAACATGAATAACGAAATAGGACGTAAAATAACTAGTCTTACATTAATGACAATTATGTTAGCAGGCGGTATGGTCATTGCTTCACCAGGAATGGTACCAATGGCTCATGCAGCAAACGCTAACCTATTTGTTTCCGCAGAGAACTCACAGTTCGATAACTATATGTCAGGACCTCAGGTCATTGAAGTAGTTGTAATTGACAGTGACATTAACGATACAGCTACAGCAGAAGGTGAACCAGACGTTACCATTAATGGCAAAAAGCTCAGAATGGCTCAAGCTACTGATGGTAACTGGTATGGTTACTTTGCAGACAAAACTATGGCAACAATCGCCGATGCAACAACAACAGCAGCAATTGGTGGACGTGGACTTGACTTCGGTCAATTCTGTGGCTCAGCAAGTACTGCACTATCAGATGACAGTACACAATTGTTCTCTGATACAGTTGGTGTCGCAATTCCTGTTAGATCAAACTCTACAGTAAATACATTCGGTGTAAACGGCACAACAGCAATCGCTGCTTGTAATACTCCATTTGATGGTAAATCAGATCTAGGTGCAACAGTATTAGCGACAGTAATTTCTGCTAATTCTACACATACTATGGTGCATACAATAGCAACAGCAACCACAAGTGTAGCAACAGTTAGTACTGGTGTTGAAGGAACCGTAATGAACGTAGTTAGAGAAGCAAAGTCAATAAACACAGCCCTAGGAGTTACTAATATAGGTCAAATTGATTTGAAAGATGATGGTCTATGGCCATTTATTCAACTCTATAATCTAAGCCAAGGTGGCAATGTAATCATACAGTACAACAAAGGTGGTGGTGCTCAATCAGTATCACTTACTTTTGACACTGTTAATCAATTTGCCAATGTAAGTTTAGATAGATCTGTATATACTCGTGATTCACAAGTACACGCAACTGTTACTGATTTGTGGCTAAACATTGACCCAACTGATGAGGATTCTTGGACATTTGATACCCAAGCAGCAAGCCCTGATGCTTATTACCAACTCTTTAATGAGAATGGTGGTCTAGCAGGTGATACTGAATCAAGCGGTGCAATCTTCTTAAAAGGAAATTATTCTTCTTTGATGAACGCCGATAGTATTCTCAAAGTAAATACAAATAAGCAATCTGCCACTAATCCTGTACTAACCCTACAAGATAACGCTGATACAGTTATGCTTACTTGTACTACTACTGCTTTGGTTTGTACAACTGCTCAATTAGCAGCAGGTACTGTCCCAGTTACACTCACAGAACAAGGACCAAACAGCGGAGTCTTTGGAACATATGATACCTCAGATGTTTCCATAATCAAAATCACTAGCAATGCAGCAAGGGGAACCTCTGCAACTATTGATTACAATGATTCCCCTGTTACAGTTCTCGTAGGCTTTGGAACAGCAACAATTGACATACAAGCAACTGATGATGAATGGAACTCTGGTGAATCAATCGCCATAGTTCTCGTTGATTCAGATGCAAACAAGAACAGCAGAGCAGATGAAGATCTAGATTTGAATGATCCAACAGTTACATTGATTCCATCATTGTCAACTGGTGACCCATTCACAATCGGTGAAACAACAAACTCTACTGGACCTGTTGCCATCTACATCGACGCAGTTGTTGGCCCTAGTACGACATTATTAACCACCGCAATCGCCGGATCATATATGGCAGCCAACATGACTGTCGATTCATTCAGTCAAATTGCAAGAGTCAACTCAACAGGTGACAATAATAATATTGGACTTGTGTTAGTTGATTCTATTTTGATTGATCTTAGAACAACTATGGGCGAATTGAGAAAATCTATTGGATCTACCACAGATACAACTACATCTGGTTTGAGAGGAATGAACCTCATTAACTATGATGTTAGAAGTTTCAACAATACTGGTACATTCAATATTTACTTGGTTAACTCCACACAAAATGGACTTATCAACGCAGCTGGTATGAATTTAGCAGGTGCAGGTATAGGTTCATTGAAACTCGTTTCAAGTGGAGCTTCATCAGGAATTCTTTCCTTGAATGGAACTGTCGATAACAGAAATGTCAATACAGCACTATTTGATAAAACAGCACTTACAGGAACACCTGATGCTAATTTCATCGGTTTACTGATTCAACATGTTGGCGATGCTCAGGCAAAAATCGTTAAACCTGTTGACGCTGTTGATCCAATAGTTGTGGACTTCTTCTCCTTTGGATTCACAGGTGATGGTTTGGTAGGTAACGAAAGAGTTGCAAACCAAATTGTTAGACTTGAATTAGAAGAGAGCGGTGATAACACAAGTACCTTTGAAGGTTCACTTGAGTATATCATGGTCAATCAGCTAAACATACTAGATGCATCAACATACACCGGTCTAACTACAATTGGCAGTGCACCAAAGTTCATTGTGATTGAAGATTTGACTGATGAAGATGCACCAAGAGTCAACTATCTTGACTTGGGTGAAGATGGTGTATCTACACAAATAGCTGATCAACAAGAAGCTCCATCACATTCAGGTGTTGTATCATTAGATGCAAGTTCCTACAAAACTGCTGACACAGTTATAATTACACTCGAAGACTTAGACCTTAACGTAGACTCTGATCTTATTGATATCTATACAGTACTCACAACTACCGCTGATCAAAACCAAGATGCAATTGGTACTGGAAACGCTACAAGTAGCGGTTTCTCTATCACATTGTCAAATGGTGATGAACTCGGTAGACTACTGGATGTCACTTTTGATGACGAAAGATGGCAAACTCCAACAAACGCTTGTCTTGCAACCTTAACTGGTGCAGCATCAACTGATACTGGACTTGGTGCAACTGGATTTACTCTGGTTGAAACTGGTACAGAATCAGGTATTTTTGTTGGTAGCTTCCAAATTCCAAACCTGTGGTGTAAATCTGGAGCAACAGCTGCAGTAACTGCAACCGGTCTCGATATTGAAGTCAACTATGTTGACTTTAGAGACGCATCTGGTGAAACCATCGAAGTAGGTGACGGCGCAGGAATTCGTGCCAACACCGGATCAGTAAGTCTTGATAGAACTGTCTACCCAGTACCATTCGGTATTGAGTCAGACTTTGTCGCCCAAACAGTAACTACACCAACAGGTAGAGCTTTATTCCCAATTCACGCAAGTGGAATGGATACAGCTGGAACAACACGTTCCACAGCAGGTCTACAAGCTGGTGAATTTATTGGAGTAGGGGATCTTACTATCCACGTTAGAGTCAACGATCCAGACTTCGATCTTTCCGCAAGTGGTGAAGATAATATCAATACCAACAGCACAGCCAACGTAGGTCCTGTTAAGGTCTCTGTTATCAGAGGTTCCTCAACAGTCATACTCGGTTATGCTGGTGGTGATTCTGTCTTAACTGGTACAATTGACACTGATAATACCTCTGTCAAGAGTACCAGAGCATTCGGTCCAATGACTGAAATTGCTCCAGATGCAGGAATATTCGAATCTGACATCGTGATCAGATATACTGACGGTCCATCAAGTACAACATGCCCAAGTGTCACAGACACATGGACTGCACTTAATGGCGCCAGTACAACAACCGAAACAGACAGATTTGATGTTGCTGCAACAACTGGTGACTACTGTATCCTACAAGGAGATATTCTCCAAGTAGAATACACTGATCCAGCTGATGCATCAGGTGATATCAATACTGTAACTGATTCTGCTACATTTGATCTAAGAAACGGTGTATTGCAATCCGACAAATCACTTTACATAATTGGCTCCGACATGATCTTAACCCTCATTGAACCAGATTTCGATCTGGACAATGATCAGGCTGAGACTTATGACTTGGACTTGATTGAATGGGATTCCGACGCTGCCACTGTCACCATGGGTGACGCTGACGGTTCAGGTAGCTCATTTGACCCAGAACCACTAAACTTTAGAGAAACAGGTGACTCTACTGGTATCTTCCAGATAGTCATCGAGATTCCTTCAGCATTAGCCGGTAGTAACCTGAACAGAGGGGAAGAAATTGTCCTCGAGTATTCAGATTGGGGTCCATCAGGTGCTGACTATGTAGGCAATGAAGATGAAGATGTCAACTTGACAATATTCACTTCTAACTTCGGTGCAACTGTAGAGCTTGACCAAAAAGTTTACACATGGACTGACAAAGTATACATTACCATTGTCGCACCAGATCACAACTTTGACAGTAATTTAGTTGATGAAATTGGAAACACTGCTTTTGACAAAATAAAGGTCTCAACCAGAGGATTCAATATTGATCAATACAAACTCGTCGAAACTGGAACTGACACCGGCATCTTTACAGGTGAGGTTATCCTTGTAGGATTTGCTCACGATGCAGATGGCGTAACAGGTAATGAAAAAGGTAGTCAATCAACTTCCGCTGATAGCACTGGTCCAACAGATGGTCTTTTAGAGACTGATAATGATGACGGTTTAACTGTCTCATTTGAATTCTCAGAAGATGAAACTGTTGTCGGCTCAGCACTTATCAGATGGAATATTGGTGAAGTTCAGTGGCTTGAAGCAAGCTATCCAGCAAGCGGAACAGGTGTTGTAAGAGTAATTGATCCAGACATGAACTTAGATCCAGAAGCAGTTGATAACTTCAACGCTGATGTGTGGTCTGACTCCGATGCCGGAGGTATTGACCTTACTGTAACTGAGACTAATGAGGCAACTGGAATTTTCGAAGGTACTGTGTTCTTCACAACTACCAATGAATCTTCTGGTCACAGACTCAGAGTCGCAGAAGGTGACACTGTCACCGCAGAATATGAGGACAATACATTACCAGATCCGTACACAACTGCAGATGAACTTGATATTACTGCCACTTCACTAATCGGTACTGTCGTACCACCTCTCGAGAGAGCACCAGCTGCTAACTTGAGAACAGTTGATGCCTTCGGTAACAGTTTAGATACTGTCTCCGTTGATCAACAGGTGCAAATCAGTGCTGACTTAGCAAATGGTCAGGATAGAGAGCAATCATTCGCATACTTGGTACAGATCCAGGATGGCAATGGTGTCACAGTCTCACTCGCATGGATTACAGGTTCACTATCTGCTGGTCAATCATTCAGCCCGGCATTATCATGGATTCCAACACAAGCAGGAACTTACACAGCAACTGCATTTGTATGGGAATCAGTAGATAATCCAACGGCATTATCACCACCAGTCAGTACAACCGTAACTGTACAATAAGTAAGAAACTAGTTCTAATTTTCCTTTTTTTCTTTTTTTGAATACCTCTTAACGAAAGTTATGCACAATTTTTTCACAAGTAATATCTAGGAGGATATTAACAATTAATTAAATTGAAATTTCAAATTTTACTTTCTATATTTTTTGTAATTATATTGATGAATATTCCAAATTCCTTTTCAGAGGAACTAGAGTTATTTACAAACAGCAAGGTCTATGCTCCTGCACACACTCTACAAGTTTATGGTAAAGGATTACCTGAAGAAAATCTAATTATACGAATTTTCGCTCCAGATGAAACCATTACAAAATTTGATCAAATAACTACTGATCCTGATGGTTCTTTTAATTATATATTGATGACATGGCCTGACCCCTCAACTAATTTTCCATATGGTACATACACCATTGAAGTAATCAGTACAGAACAAAATGGTATATCTAAAAAAATTGATATAAAATTTTCATCTACCACAGAATTACTTGATGTAACTGTAGAAAGATTTGTGAATACTTTAGTTTTTGCTCCTGAAACTGCTGCGATTGGTCAACCAATTCGAGTATTTGTACAAACAACAAGTGATGGACTTTTGATTGGAGATGAACCATCTAAATTATTGGGAACTACACATGTTCATCTTCCATCTGGAATATCTGTAACACTAACTAATTCATTTAAAACTCTACATCAGGGATTATACTATGTTGATTATACTCCAATAGAAGAAGGAACACACGTATTTCATGTAGTTGCATTCAGTCAGGGAACTACCTCTCATGGTTCAGCTGCAACAACTGTTCTAAGTCAAGATCTTGGAGGAATTTCAGATCAAATAATTAAACTAAATTCTGTTTTAGATGAAACCTCAGGTGAACTAGATGTTCTAAAATCTGAAATTAACGGATTTGATACAACTTTGAAATATGCTAGTAGCCAAATTGATGAAAATATAGGAACTTTTGCACTTTCTGCAAAATCCATCAGTGAATCTTCTGCTCAACTTAATGCATTATTATTACCAATTATTGCATCCATTGGACTAATTGTTGCACTACAAGTTACAATACTTGCTAGAAGAAGATAGTTATGATAACAAAAGAATGGAAAATTAAATAATGCCCAAAGTGGCTATCTTCTTTTTCATATTGCTTTTCTCCCCAATGATAACAAGTTCACATGCATTCCTTCCAGTTGATCTAAATAATATTGTCGATACTCAAAATTCACTTATTTTTGATTCTGGTATTATAGAAGTAGATACAGATTTTTTTGTTGAAAATGATTTTAAAAGATATTTAATTTTTGGGAATAGTTTAGATAAAAATAATTTTTTACAATCTAATTCCATAAATAGAATTGAATCTGATAATGGATTTTTTTCTGTTTCAATTCTATCTGAAACTTTAGCATCCAATTTGATTTCACAGGGGTATTATGTTGTTGAAGATTTTAAATTAGACTTTCATTCATCTGATGATCAAATTCAAGATGCATCTAGAATTGGTGAGATTACAGGTTCAAATTTAGCTAAAACAAAATATAATTCCTCAGGAAATGGAACTGTAATTGCAATTGTAGATACTGGAGTTGATTTTTCAAATCCTGATATACAACATTCTCTTGCAAGAGACAACCTTAATCATCCAATTATGTTTGATCCTGACGGACAAGGAATTGTATTAACAAATGCAACTTTTTTTGCATACATTGATGAAAATGAAATTATTCGAAATTACAGCAAACCAATTCCTTCACACATGACATCCTCTGCATATGTTACACGTGATGGGGTGTTTCTTGATATATCTCAAGGAGGTAAAGGAAGTGACATACCAATTTACAATTCATTTTTTCCACAGATAGGAACTTCTGTAATTTTTAATGGAACCCTAGATACTGATATAAAAATCGGTGAAGATAATCGAAATTACATTAAATCAAAAAGTGGAATCTATCATCTAGGTGTGATATATCAGGGAGGACTAAGCGGCCCCTTGGCAAGAATTCAAGTAGTGCCAGTTCTAGTAGTTGATTCTTTTATTTCAGGTGTTTATGATACTATAATTCCTGATCTAAGCACTTCTTGGGAGGATTATACGCGGTTTGACTTGGAATCTGGAAAAAAAGTAAATTATGATTTTGATTTTACTGATGAAAAACCAATAGTATTGGGAAGTGGAAAAGAATTCCTTGTTTATGATTCAAATGGCGATGGAAAAAATGATTACAGTGCCGGAACATTTGGTGCACAAGTTCTTGATGTCTATGGTGTGATTAAAAATAATTCAACTGACATTGATGATACTCTAAATGCAATTAATGGAACTCTTTTACCTCCTTTAGACTCAGATGGTGAATTTTTTGGTTTGATGACTGATTTTAATGGTCATGGAACTTCTAGTGCTGCATCAATTACTTCACGCGGTCAAGAAACTTATGATATTTACAATAGCACAAAAAAATATTCTATTACAGGTGTTGCCCCTGATGCAAAGATTGTACCTGTAAAGGCATTGTGGTTTGGTGATACTGTATATGGTTGGTTATGGTCTGCAGGATTTGAAAATAAAGATCACAGTTGGAAATATTCAGGTAACCCTAAAGTTGATATTATTTCTAACAGTTGGGGCGTATCTAATTTTCCTTCTTTTAATGCATCACCTGGGATGGATATTTTATCATTAATTTTGAGTGTGCTGGCAACTCCCAATTCTTTAGATGATGATTATCCTGGTGTAACAATAATTTCAAGTGCAGGAAACTCTGGTCATGGTTATGGTACAATTGGATTACCAAATGCATCACCATTTGGAATTTCAGTAGGAGCTACAACAAACAATGTTTTTGTTGGATATGGTCCTTTCAAGGATCAACCCCGATTTGGTGATACCACAATTCACTCTAATGACGTAGTTGATTTTTCTAGTAGAGGTCCTAGTTCTATTGGAGATCCCAAGCCTGATGTTATGAGTATTGGTGCTCACGGATTTGTACCCTCAAATATTTTAAAAATTAATAAAGATTCCAAGGAAGAATCCTTTTCATTATTTGGTGGCACTAGTATGGCAGCACCTCTTGTATCTGGCAGTGCTGCAGTATTAATTGAAGAGATGAAAAAACAATCAAAAGATTATGATTCTTTTTTGATTAAAAATATTCTCATGTCCACTGCAACTGATCTGCACAATGATCCATTCACTCAAGGTTCAGGTTTGGTAAATATTGAATCTGCACTGGACTATGTAAATGGAGAAAACGGAGTTTTCATAGTGTATAATGATGGTTCATATGATAATATCAAAAAAATTCTTGAGCCAGCAATAGAAAAAATCAATTCTGCTTCAATTGGTTTTGAAAAATTTCAATTACCATCACGATCATTTCCTATGACCAGTTGGTTTGCAGGACAATTACTTCCTGGAGACAGAACTACGACCACTTTTACAATTGATAATCCAACTAATGACACACTAACAATTAATGTCAAACCTCAAACTTTGTCTATGATTTCAAAAACCCAATTTAACGGAACAACCATTCCACAGCAACAAGATTCTATACTAAATGATGCTGGGACTTTTATTCCAAACTATGTGAAATTATCCGAACTTGGTAATTCATCTGAACTTGGGACTTTTTTTAATAACGATGATCCAATTCCTGATGAATCCTCATTAATGATTTTAAATGTCAATTTTCAATTTAATGATTTCATGAATAATACTGCAGATGTTTATGCTGATGATCTCAAAATTGCATCTCTCTATCTTTATGATTGGATTGACAATAACAATGATACAAAAATTACTAGCAACGAATTATCGCTGGTAAATAGGGCTGGTTCATGGGGAACTGTTCAAGAATTAAGAGTTTCAGAACCTAATGAAAAATTCGAAGGAATACCACTAGTTGGAGTTTATCCAGTACCTACCAGATATTCTTATTGGCTAGGCGATACAAAACAAAATTCAACTTCAATGGATTATACTATTTCTGCCAGTTATTATGAAAAAGAAAAGTGGCCTTTGCTGTGGACTGAACATGAAACAATTTCTGTCCTTCCAGAAAATTCATCTACTGTAGATGTAACATTGGTGACTCCTACTAATTTTCAAACTGGTGCTTATCAAGGATTTCTAACTTTTGAAAGTGAAAAACATGTTGTAAATGCTCCGATATCTTTTGTAATTAAACAACCTGTAATTGAAAATGATTCTACAATTTTGATTAAAGGAATTCAAAGTGATGATGTTCTTTACGGAAATGGATACACAAAAGGTGCATTTGATATGGTTAATCGTTACATGGCAGGTGATTGGAGACAATATTATTTTGATATTCAAAATGAATCTATCAATACTGCAGCAATTGAACTTTCATGGATTAGTAATAACACGAATCTATCTGTATTTGTAATGGATCCATCCGGAAAAATAATACAAACCAATATGCCTTCTGGGGTCTTTGGACATTTTCTGGGATGGGTATCACTTGATTGGTTGGGTAGTTCAATCTTTAGTCAAGGCGGTGGTTTTTTTCCTGTGAAAAATAAAGATGACACTTCAACAGTTCTTTATGTGCCAATTAACCAAACTGGAACTTACACACTTTTGACACATTCAACTTTATTTGGTGGCTCTTCAACCACTGAACCAATTACGTTAGCAGCTAAATTTACAAATATTTCCCCTGAAATGATGGATTTTCTTGAATCTTCTGATGTTAAAATAAAACCAATAGAGTCTGAAGAAATTTTTAAAATTACTACATTAGAAACTCAAGATCAAGTCAAATCTAATTTACAATTTAATATTGGAATTGCAGTGGGGATAGTCATTGGAATTGCGATCGGTGTAGTTTTTATTTTAATCATTAGACAAAAAACTCCCAAATAATTGAACAAGATTTATAAGCAATTTGGCGAGAACGAGAGCTGAATGTCAGAGTTGGGGACAAAAAAGTCTGGCGGATTATCCAGAAGAGACTTTCTAAAATTAATGGGTGCTGCAGGCACTGGATTAGCATTTGCTCCATTTGTCCCATTTGGTAATTTCATGCCAAATCCAAATCAGGCATCCCTTGAAAGAGTTCCAGTAATTTTACCTGATGGCACTCAAGCAAATATCAATACTTATCCTGTTAATCATGCTGAAGTAATTACATATCCTTCAACTGGCGATGCTGCACTTGATGCAGAAGCTTTTCGTAAATGGCAATTCATCAGACTTCCTGAAGAATTAGGTGGAGGAAAAAAAGACACTGATGCATTACGAGCTTATAGTATGATTTGTTTACATCTTTGGTGTTTATGGAAATATTGGCCAGATGAAGGCAGAAAAAGAGGTGAATGCCCTTGTCATGGAAGTATGTATGATCCAATGACTGGAACAGCATTCGTTGGTCCTGCATCAGTACAAGCTGCACCATCAAACACTTTACCACAACTAACTTTAGACATTGATTCAGATGGATTAATCTTTATCATGCCACCAAAGTTTAATGCAAACGATAATGGAGTAATTGGATATGGCCGTTTCACTTGAAAGAAGAACAGGGGTAGTAGCGCTCCTTTATTGGTTTTGGGACGGAGTAGACAGAACTATCTTTACTGCAATTAAATTTTCATTCCCTTCAAGATTTGTTAGTCCATTTGGATTCTTAGGAATGCTTACGTTCATCGTGTTCATTATTCTTGGAGTATCAGGTGCATTACTGATGTTTTATTATCAACCTATTCTCGACCGCGCATGGGACAGTGTTCAATTCATTAATGATGACGTTCCATTTGGTTTTCACATTAGAAATATTCACTATCATGGTTCTAACGCTATGGTCCTTCTTGCAGTGCTTCACATGTATTATCAATACTTTAGTGGAAGATACAAAATTAGAAATGAAGTTTTATGGATGACTGGTGTTATACTTGGAACTGTTACAATTCTTGAAGCGTTTACTGGATACGATGTAATTTTCAGTGAAAGAGCGGAGCTTGCAATTAGTATTGCGGCGTCATTAACAACATCCATCCCTGTTGTAGGGCCGACGATTCGTGATGCGGCGCTGGGTAGTGGGTTCTCGGACTTTGTATTAAGATTCTATGCACAGCATGTATTCTTGCTACCTATTGTGATGCTTGGATTAATGGCAGTACACTTTCCAAGATTCTTAGTATTTGATGTACCTATGGTGATGGCAATCGGTGGTGCTATTTTGATCACTGGTGGTGTCTTCCCAATTGATATGGGATTCAAGTTTGAACCCACGGTACCGCCCGGTGTCACAGTCCCTGAATGGTATCTTACAGGAATCTATGCCTTTATGAGGACACAATATGACAAATTTGTTACAGGTTTACTGTGGCCGTTATTGTTTATCATATCCTTTGTATTGATTCCGTTTATCGATAGATACAAGAAATTCTCTTGGAGAGATAGACCAATCATTACTGCATTTGGAATTACAAGTCTTGCTCAAATCATGGTTACAACATACTGGGGATTCTATATCTCACCAGACACAAAACTTCCATTAGTGGAGCGTTTGGTAATTGATCCAATATTCTTCTATTCTACAATGATCTTGTTGGTACCTCTAGGATTTGGATTTACTTACATGATGATCAAATTAGCAAATGAAGCTGAAAGAAAATCAAAACTTGCAAAAAGTAACGGTCCTCAGAAAGTAGCTACAATCAACCTATCTGAAAAATGGATTAATTGGCTATTGGTTGCACTATTGGCCTTCCAAGTATTTCTAAACATTGCAGCATACAATGCAGCTTTGACAGGAATGAAGAATGTTTCATTGTTCTTTATTGGAATTATTTTGCTAGTGTTTGCTGGGTTCTTCCATGTGTACAGATATGCAATGAGTCAACAAAAGAATGCGCCTCCACCTGCACCTATGCCTGTAGTTGAAGAGAAACTAAAACTAGCAGAACCTGAAGTACCTGTAGAATCGAGTAAACTTCCAGAGGGTGATACAACATCTGATGCAAAACCTGATGCAAAAGAATTATCTCCTGAAGTACCAGTACCAAAAATTCAAGCTGATATGGGAGTCGGTACAAATAACAATTCAAATATTGGTTCTAATGATATTGATGGAGTGAAAAAATTATGAGTATGCCTACATCCAGTCATGCATATGGTATTGGAATGATTGCATTGATTATTGGAATGTCTGCATCTGTCGTATTTTATACATCATTTTATCTTCCAGAATCAATGGCAAAACCATCTGTTTCTGAACATATTTTAGAACCTGAAGATGATTTTATTATTGAAATTGTTCCAGGAGCTGTTGTAGAAGGAAATAAAAATTATGTTCCAAACAATGCTGTAGTGACGTTGACTATAAACAACAAAGTAATTTGGCAAAATAATGATGACACTGCCCATACTGTAACCCCTGATCATAGAAGTGAAGATAGTTACAGTGGTGAATTTGGTTCACCTGGTGTGATGAAACCTGGAGAAAGTTATGAATTCCTATTTACTGAACCACAAGATGTACCATATCACTGTACACCTCATCCATGGATGGAGGGAACTATTTCAGTAGAATTAAGTAGATTCTAGTTAGAATATTTTGCAAAGATTATCTGACTTTCAATTTCTTTATGTTGTTCAATAATTGACACTCTAAATTTTACTTCGTGTTCTTGATTTGGTTGAAAATTAATTATTGCAGTAAATTCTGCTTTATCCTCAGGCATTACATCTTTGTTGATAAATAATCTTGAAACATTTTGTGATATTTTTTTTTCATTATATGATTTGTAAATTATATGCTCATTTGAATCCAAAATTGTTGTATTGATGACCACTCCGTCATATCTTCCTGGATAAGAAACTGCAATGGTCCCTTTGATTTCAGAATTTGGATGAATTTCTATTGAACTTAGTTTAAATTCTAAATCTTTCACAAAATTTTATTCCCAAGTTAGAATAATAATTTTGTTAAGTGGGCCCAAAGGGCTTCGATCCCTTGACTTTTGGATTAGAAGTCCAACACGCTATCCATGCTGCGCCATAGGCCCAGAAACCTAAAAATTAATTACCATTTTAAGGGTTTACAGCCACTTTTTTTGGTAATTTTCTCTCTCCATTTTGAAAAGAAATTGTTGTGAATACCCTGCATATGGACCAAAATGGTTTACAATTTTTTCATGAAGAATTCCATATTGTTTTTCTGTTATGGTTTTAGTTTCTAGTTGAAATTTATCTGAATAATATTTTTCTAATATTCTAATCATCCATCTATCTAAAGGAAATGATTCTAATTTATTTAATGAAAATAACAAGACACAATCTGCAACTTTATTTCCTACTCCTGGAATTAGACAAATTTCATCTTTAGCATTTTGATAATTAGTTTTTTTTAGGTATTCAAAATTGATTTTTTCTAAGACTGTTCTGTTTGCTGCTTCTTTGATAAATCTAGCACGATATCCAACTCCACAACTTTTAATTTCATTAATAGATGCATTTGCAAGTTTCTCTGGTTTGGGAAATAAAAAAAATTCTTGATTATCAAATTTTACTTTAACTCCAAACTTTTTTGATATTTTTTCTAAACTACTTTTTATTTTCTGAATGTTAGAGTTTGATGATGTGATAAATGAAATTAAACATTGAAACGGATCTTGCTCTAATATTCTTAATCCTGCATATTGTTTTACAGCCTTTTTTGTTATACTATCTTTTGAAATTGATTTTATAATTTTTTCAATATTGTCTTTTTTTCTAAAAAAATCTGTTTTGATATTTTGATATGATTTTATACTTCCCGAATTACTTATTTTTAGAATATCTTGCCCATTAATGCCATACCAATAATTACCATTTTTTCTCCAAAGAAATACTTGACCACTGTTAATTGAGTTTTCAACATTTATTGTATAACTATTTTGCATCTCAGACAGTTATTTCATCATTAACTACTGGTGCATGTGTTTCAAAACCGAATTTTTCATGAATTTCTTGTGCAAACATCTTACATGATTCAGAATCTCCGTGTACTGTCCATACTTTTGGATTTCCTTTTATTTTTTTAATCATGTCAAACAATTCTTTTTTGTCTGCATGTCCTGAAAATTGAAATTGTTTAACTTCTGCTTGAACCTTGAGATCTTTACCTCTGGTTGAAACCATTCCTGTATCTAGTAATTTTTTACCTGGGGTGCCTTCTCCTTGATAAGATACTAGGGCTATTCCATTTTTATTATTAAAAGATAATTCTTGCAAATAATATACAGCGTTTCCTCCAACTAACATACCAGCTGGGGATATTACAACACACGGTTCACCCATTGCACGTTTTCTTTCTGCATGTTCTCTTATTGCAGTTGCACTCTTGATTGCTTCAGAAAATACTTTGGGATCTCTTAGATATTCTGGATGCTTAAACATTATTTCATTTACTTTTAGTGCCATTCCATCCATTATGATTTTGTGTTTGAAATTTGCACTTCGTAAAATACAAGCAATCTCTTGAGAACGTTCAACTGAAAATGATGGGATAAATAATATTCCTTTCCTATCCATTACTTCATTTGCAAATTCTATCAATTCCGTTTCTGATTCTATTCTTGGTTTTTGCTCTGTTTTTGCATAAGTGCTCTCAGTGATCAGCATATCAATTTCCCCTATATCCATATCCATCTCTCGAAGCATCCTTGAGCCATTTGTTTTAATGTCACCTGTATAGAATAATCGTTTTCCCTCTGATTCTACTAATACAGTACTTCCACCAATCACATGTCCTGATTCTCTGAATTCAAAAGTTGCATTTCCTTTGGTTACTTTTTGTTTAAATCCTATCTCTTTGGCATTTTTCATCATATTATTTAATTCAGGTAAATCAAATGGATGTGCATTTTTTTCAATTTTTAACATGTCATTGATTAATAATTTTGAAAGATCAAATGTTGGGGGTGTGGCGTAAACGTCTGTATTTCCACTTACAAAAAGTGATGGAACATTGCCTGAATGATCTAAATGGGCATGAGTGATAATAATTGCATCCAAATCTTTAGGTTTCACATGTAGAGGGTATTTTGGTGGTGAGCCTCTTCGTCCAAACATTACCCCATAATCAAGTAATAATTTTGTCCCATTACAATTAACTAAAAAACCCGATCTGCCAACTTCATTTGCAGCTCCTAAAACTTTAACATCCAAGAATTAAAATGAATTTTTATCTATGTTAAAACCTTCTTAGAGTGGATCCGATCATTATGCCTATCATGGAATCTACAAAAGCTTTAATTAGTGTAAGCTAAGATTCGTTTCTCATGGGACGAACCTATGACGAATGGATAGCTCAACAAGATCAAGCTGTCGTAGCAAAAACTCGTGCAGGCGATGAAGGAAACAAAGTACTTCTAAACCAAATTAACTGGATCTGGGTTAACAATCTGATGAATAAAAAAGCAGACCTTAATCCTTCTTCAGCTGAACTACTTGACTGGGTAACTTCTGGTCAAATAGATGCAATGAGAAAATAAACGTGCACTTCACGTTATCTTTTTGTTTTTTAAATTTCTTAATCTAATTTCTGCGCATGAATTTTTAGTCGATCATTTTCATAACAGGGTTATGAATTTCAATCATGGTTTAAATAGTCACCAATCAATCTTAACTTTGTAATGCCAATAGCAATACTTCCAGACATTGATGAACAAAGATGTATCGGATGTGCACTATGTGTAGAAATCTGTACAACTCTTGGTCCTGATGTCCTTAGAGTCAAACCTGTTGAAGGCTGGAAGAGAGGTAAAGCATTCGTTTTCTACCCAGAAAGATGTATTTCTGATGGTGCATGCATAGGTGTATGTCCAACAAAATCAATCTTTTGGATGAGACCAATGAATTACACAGCTGGACAACCAGTACCTCTTCACAAAAACGGTATCTTCATTAAAGGTTGGGCTGAAGACGCCGCTCTATAAGCAGCATCTTTTAGCACATTCTTTTTTCTTATTTTTAATTACACAAAAGATTTTTTCTTGATGTCTTTTGGTAAATCTTTTACAAAATATTTTAGGAATTTATCTTCTTTATCATAATGTATTTCTAAAAATTTATTGTTTGAAAAGAAATCATTCCATGTTTTTTCAAATGTAGGAAACTCACTTGGTTCAAAATCTATTCTCGAAGTTTCATGATGTGCTGCTGGAAATATATCTGAAATTTCAATTGGAATTAATCCTAATTGTGGATTATATTGACACACTTGGAATGCTTCAAAATCTTTGAGTTTCTTTTTTAATCTACTATATTCATGAGAAAGATATCCTGGCTTTGTACTGGATTCTTTGGTGATGATTAATTTTTTCTTCTTTGATTTGAACTTTCTAACAATTTTATGGAATGATACAACTTCTGGTCTATACTGATCCTCTTTACTGAATAGGAAAATAGCTCGCTCTTTGAATTTAGGAGTGCTTAAACCGAGAAATTCATAATTTTCAGTCATTACTTCAATCATTTCAAATAGTTTGGGATGAGCTCTTGCCTTTTTAATTACATATTCCCATAATCTTCCTTCATGAATTGCTTGTTTGACTTTATCAACTTCTAGTTTTATTGCATACAAATTATGAATTGCCAATTGATTGATTTTTTCAGTTGCTTCTAATTGACGAAATTCATCAGGAGTGTATTTTGAACATATTTCACAATTGCATGGAAATATGGAAATATCTGATAAATATCGTGTACCATCATCAGTGATGTATCTTAGTTGTTTTGCATAAAGCATGTATGATGCTGAATCAAATGTATCGCAACCTAATGCTATTGCAAATGGTATTGTGAGAGGATGACCTGCACCAAAAAGATGAAGTGGAATCGAATGTGGCATCTGTTTTTTTGCAGCAACTATCATTTGTGCTAATAATCGATATTCATATGACTCCATAAATTCAACTGGACTTCCTAATGCAAGCATTTGAAATCCCATGTCTACTAAACTCTTGGTAGATTTTGCAACCAGATCAAAATGTTCTCCTCCTTGAATAGGTCCAATCCAAATTTGACCATTATCTGCTCTTCCGTCAAGAGTTTCTTTTGAAACTTTTAGAGTATGTTTTACATATGCTTCTGCTTTTTTAATTGGCATTCCATATCCTGTTGGTTTATCCAACGGAATAGCAAAATCAGTTAGAATTCCTTTTTCAAAGTTTGCCATCTCTGGTGGTGATACATCGACATCTCCATATTCGAGAACTTGATATCCTCCGGAATCTGTCATGATTCCTCCATCAAAATTAATTATTTTATGAATCCCTTTCTCAATAGCATCATCACCATAACTATTTCTTGTAATGTATGCATTAGTAATTACTAAATCAAAACCAATCTCTCGAATTTTTTTAGATGGGATTGTTTGTTTAACAGGATGAATAACAGGAACAAATGCTGGAGTCTCAATTTCTCCATGATTTGTATATAGAGTACCAATTCTGCCAGCTAAATCTGTTTTTGAGATTTCAAACAAGTAATTACACAAATTCAAAGGCGTTATTTAATCAATCAACAAAAAATTTTCCTAAATCATTATTTTTTGTCACTAAATCAAGCCAATCTACTTCCTCATTTCCCTCTTTATTCATAATTATGCTCATGATTTTTTCAAGCATCTCTGCAACTGTTTTTTCGCTGACGTTAATTTGAAATGTTTTTTCTTGAAATTTGGTAATTGCATCATTTGCTATAATTCCTAAAATTTCACTACCTGTATTATCTATAATTTTTTTATCAGAGTATCCTCTATTTTTGTAAACTGGAATCAAATCATAAGGACTTCTTCTTAGCACTATCATTGTCTTTACCTGATTTTTTCTTAAAACATATGGGGCCAAATGTCCTACAATTACATTATTTTCAGAAATTTTTTCTTCAAGTATTTTTTCTAGTTTTTCAACATCTATATCATTTGTATCGTCATTTTTTTCAAAAAGCCCTGAATCTTTTGCAATTTTATTAATATCTATTATTGATAATTTCATTTTATCTGCAATTTGTTCTGTAATCGTATGTTTTCCAACACCTGGATTACCTGTAATTACAATAGACATGATGTGAAATCATAACTAACTAGATTAAACGATTTCTGTAATACTAATAAGTAGAATTAGGTTTTTGATAATATTGCAAATTGGTTTACTAGGAAAAGCAAATGTTGGTAAATCTACATTCTTCTCAGCTGCAACTGAAATGCCTGTTGCAGTAGGAAATTTTCCTTTTACAACAATTGAACCTAATATGGGAGTAGCATATGTTCAAGCAGATTGTGCTTGTAAACATTTTGAAATCAAACATGAAAATGAATTATGTGTAAATGGTACACGTTTCATTCCTGTAAAACTCATTGATGTTGCAGGATTAGTTCCAGGAGCACATGAAGGTAAAGGGTTGGGAAATCAATTTCTTGATGATGCACGACAGGCTGAGGTTTTAATTCATGTTGTTGATATTGCAGGAACCACTGATATTCAAGGACAATCTGTTCCAGTTGGAACCCATGATCCATTAGAAGATGTATCTTTTGTACAAGATGAATTTGATCAATGGTTTGCAGATATTCTAAAAAGAGAATGGGATAAGATTACTAGGGAAATAGATCAAAAGCGAGCAAAACTAACTGATGGTATAGCAAAAAGATTTTCTGGATTGGGAATAAAAGATTACCAGGTTCAAGAAATTCTTCAAAAATTAGGTTTTATGACCAAAAATCCAAAAGAATGGAAAGAAAATGACATTGAAACTTTTGTTAAAGAATTAAGAAAAAATACAAAACCTATGATTATTGCAGCAAACAAAGCAGATCTTTGCCAAGATCTTGATATTATTAAAAAAATTTCTGATAATGTAATTCCATGTAGTGCAGAAACTGAATTACTTTTACGAAAAGCATCAAAAGCTGGAATTGTAAATTATTCTTCTGGCGATGAAGGATTTACTCTTGTTGAAGGGAAAGAAATTCTTCCACCACAACAAAAAGCACTTGATTTAGTCAAATCTGTTTTTTCAAAGATTCACTCAACAGGCATTCAAAAAATTTTAAACACTGCAGTTTTTGATTCACTAAAATTTATTGTTGTATATCCTGTAGAAGATGAAACAAAACTAACTAACAAAGATGGTGTTATCTTGCCTGATACAAAATTAGTTCCACCTGATTCTACTGCTAGAGATTTGGCGGAATTAATTCATGCAGATATTGCAAAGGGATTCTTACATGCAATAGATTGTAAAACTAAACAAAGAATTAGCGGAGATCAAAAACTCAAAAATGGTGATGTTATCAAAATTGTTTCTACATTAAGTCGTGGATAATATGCTAGGACTGGGAATTGAAAGCACTGCTCATACATTTTCTTGTGCTATAATTGAAAAACATGGAAAGAAAGGAAAAATTCTTTCAGATATTAGAAAAATTTATCGTCCTGCAGAGGGGGAAGGAATTCATCCTCGTGAAGCATCTCGTCATCATATTGAGTATAGTTCTCCAGTACTTTCTGAGTGTCTCCAAGAAGCAAATGTCACAGTCAAAGATTTAGATATTATTTCATATGCTGCAGGACCAGGTTTAGGTCCATGTCTGCGTGTAGGTGCTGTAGTTGCTAGATCTCTTTCTTCTCACTACAAAATTCCAATATATCCAGTAAATCATGCAATTGGACATATTGAATTAGGAAAATTACTAACTGGCTCAACTAACCCTCTGGTACTTTTGGTCTCTGGGGGCCACACTATGATTTTGGCATTTCTAAATAAACAATGGAGAGTATTTGGAGAAACATTGGATATCACTTTAGGTCAACTACTGGATCAATTTGGACGTTCAATTGGATTTGCATCCCCATGTGGAAAAAATATTGAAGAGTTAGCATCTACATCTTCAAACTATGTCTCTTTACCGTATTCCGTAAAGGGTAACGATGTATCCTTCTCTGGATTATTATCTGCAACAAAATCTGTTGCAACACAAAGTAAAGTAGATGCTTGTTATTCCCTTCAAGAAACAGCATTTGCTATGATTAGTGAGGCAGTAGAACGTGCTTTATCATTTACAAGAAAAAAAGAATTAATGATTGTTGGAGGAGTTGCAGCCAACAAACGATTATCTGCAATGTTGAAAGATGTTTGTAAACGACATAGTTGTAAATTTTTTATTGTCCCATTACAATATGCTGGTGATTGTGGAAGTCAAATTTGTTGGACTGGTTTGCTGGAATCTCAAATAAAATCAGGTGTAAAACTAAAAGACACATTTGTTACTCAATCTTGGCGATTAGATTCTGTTAAAATTGATTATTGATTTTTACTTTCACTAATAGTCTGTTCAATAATTTTAACCCAACTTTTAGTATTGAAAACTCCAAACTTGAAAGTTTGTTCACCTTCATCTATTTTTGCTGTAAAACATACTTTTTTCATAAATAACCCTTCTTTCCATGTTTTTGTTATTTTATCTAATGAAATATCTAAAACAGTGTCTCCAAAATGTTTAGAAAAATCCATTATTCTTGCATTGGTTTTATCAAATGCCAATCTCTTATTTGTTAATGTTAAAATTCCTGCACCTAACTTATCTTCACTACAATCTTCTTGTTTGATTCTTTTCTCCCCTTTATCCATGATTAATTTTTATTGAATTCCTCTGGATATAATGTTAATGAAATTAATAAAAAAAGGCGCTGAAGCAGATATCTATCAAACTAAATGGCAAAATTCTAACGCAATTTTAAAAATTAGAAAAATTAAAACATATAGAAACTCCTCATTAGATTCAAAAATTCGTAAACAAAGAACTATTAAAGAATCTCAAATGCTTTCACTTGTAAAATCATTTGGAATACCAACACCTCTTGTTTACTTTGTAAATTTAAAAAAAACATCCATTACTATGCAAGAAATTCCTGGAAAACCTGTACATGATTTATCTGAATCAAAAATTATTAAACTATCCAAGGATATTGGAAAACTGGTTGGTACTTTACATAAGAATGGAGTTATGCATGGTGATTTAACAACTTCAAATTTTATTTTATTTCAAAATATTGTATTTGTAGTTGATTTTGGATTATCTCAAACTACGATAAAACCTGAAGATCATGCTGTTGATTTGAGATTAATTAAAGAAATTCTCAATAGTGCTCATGCCAAAATCATGCTATCTTCATGGAAAAATTTCCTAAATGGATACAAATCTATAGTTGGACATGCCTACTATGCCAAAATAACTAAACTAGTCTCAGAAATAGAAAGTCGTGGAAGATATGCACAAGTCGTTTGATCTATTTTTTGTATCTTCTAATAATCACAAATATCAAGAAGCAAAGATAATTTTGGATTCTTTAGGAATCCATCTTGGATTTTTAAAATCCACTTTAGAAGAAATCCAATCAAACTCACTTCATAATATTGCAATTGCCAAAGCGAGTGATGCATTTTCTAAATTTAAAAAACCTATCATAATTGAAGATGATGGTTTGTTCATAGACTCAATTGATGGATTTCCTGGTCCATATTCATCATATGTTTTCAAAACAATTGGAAATAAAGGAATTCTTAATTTATTAAAAAATAACAGAAAAGCAAATTTTGTTTCAATTATTACTTATTGTGATAAAACAAATTTACAGTCATTTGAAGGAAAACTAAATGGAGAAATATCTAAAACACAAAAAGGAAAAGGTTGGGGATATGATCCTATTTTTATTCCAAATAATTCAGTAAAGACATTTGCTGAAATGAATAACAAAAATGAATTATCTCATAGATTCAAAGCATTGAAAAAATTTTCTAAATGGTATTTGCATAAGTAGGAATAAAACGATCTATAAATCGTTCATTATTTTGCAATATTGAAATTCTTGAAACAATACTTTCATCCATTATTGAAAATATTTTACTTTGTTTAGCAATTTCTTCACTAAAACTTTTTACTTCATCCATTTCCAGCATATTTTCATGTTCTAATCGATTGGTTGAACGTCCAATGTGCATGTATGATTTAATTTCAATAAAGTGTGGACTAGCTTTTCTAAACATTTCAGCAAATGCTGGAATTGATTCTTTCTGATTATTATAATCTCTAATTAAAGTAATTCTTAACACTGTTCTTGTTTTCAAATCTTTTAGCATACTGAGTGTTCTATTCCATCTTTCCCATGAATCATCATATTTTGGTTTGTTTATTCTCATAAATGATTCATAATCTGCAGCATTTGTTGATAGATACAATTGTGTTGGCAATGCATCTTCATCTTGTAATTTTTGAATCATGTCTGGCTCTTGTCCATTTGTTACAAGAAAAATTGATTTTGTTGCTTCAAATGATTTTAGATATTTAATTAATTCTGGAAGTTTGGGATACATTGTAGGTTCTCCAGAAAGAGAAATAGCATAATGGGCAGGCAATAATGATTCATCTAATCTTTGTTTATCATTTCTTGAATCACCATAAAATCCATTGATCAATTTTTTTCGTTCAGCCATTAATTTTATTAAAATTTGTTCAGGCTCTGCAACTTGTTCTGGTTTCATTTGCATTGAATCATAAAATTCCATTGGTCTCCAACAATACACACATCTGTTTTCACAATACATACCAGCAGGAGAAAATTCCATACATCTATGGGTTGAAATTCCATAAAACTTGTGTTTGTAACAACTCCCTTCATGTTTGAATGATTTTTTTGTCCAATGACATAGTCCTACAGTTGAGTGATCTGCTACGCCATACTTTGCTTTTTTTAATTGTGCAGATATTGCAGGCTTGATCTGAAGTAATTGCTCTTCTTCTTCAACAGTTTCTCCAGAACAACTCATGAGTTCAGATCGTGTTTTGGTTTACTTAAATGATCGAGTTTTTTGTCCAATATGAAAATTTTTTTCAAAACTATTGATATTTTTAGCTAATTTCAGAGTGAGGTTTAATAACTGGATCCTCGACGTATTTTTAGACCTTGACAAAAATACACTCTTTATCTTTCTTATTCTTGCTTATAGCGACATTAACTAGCATGCCAATTAATTCTGTTTTTGCTGCTGAGGACTTGGATAATGATGGTGTTGATGATTCTATAGATGCATGTCCTAATTTGCAAGAAGATTATGATGGAACAATTGATGGATGTCCATCAAATTTTGTTCCATGGTATGATGAAGATTATGATGGAATAGAGGATCACATTGATCAATGTCCAAATCTTAAAGAACATTACAATCAATTCCAAGATGAAGACGGTTGCCCAGACACACTTCCAGGAAGTGGAGATGGAGGGGCACCAGATTCTGACGGTGATGGTATTATTGACTTGATAGATAATTGTCCAAACCAACCAGAAACTTTCAATGGTATTGATGACAGAGATGGTTGTCCTGATTCTTATGGTTCCGGTGACAGAGATAGAGATGGAGTTACAGATTATTTAGATGAATGTCCACTAAGTGCTGAAACTTATAATAAATTCCAAGATGAAGACGGTTGTCCAGATTCTGTTAATGATTTTAGTTTTATTGATACTGATAATGATGGCATTCAAGATAAAATTGATTTATGTCCAACTGAACCTGAAGTCTATAATGGTTACAGAGATACAGATGGTTGTCCTGATATTGCATTAGATACTTCATTTAATGATAAAGACGGTGATGGAATAGCTGATCAATTTGATATTTGTCCAAACCAACCAGAAACTTTCAATAGATTTGCAGATTATGATGGTTGTCCAGATTCATCTCCTTTATTTGATGGAACACTAAATGATGCAGATGGTGATAGAATTATGGATGTTGATGATACATGTCCATTAGATCCAGAAAGATACAACGGTTTCCAAGATGATGATGGTTGTCCAGATGTTCCTCCTTATTCAAGTGATGTTGATTCTGATCTTGATGGAATTCCTAACAGTATTGATCAATGTCCTCAAGTAAAAGAAACTTACAATAGATTCCAAGATGATGACGGTTGTCCAGACTTTGTAGGTGCAAACAAGGAAGTGCCAGATTCTGATGGTGATGGAATTAATGATTATTCAGATTTATGTCCAAACCAACCAGAAACTTTCAACGGTGTATTTGATAGAGATGGTTGTCCTGATACTAACTCTTCAGGTGATAGAGACTTGGATGGAATTCCAGATGCAATAGATTCATGTCCAACTGCTAAAGAAACCTATAATGGCTTTGAAGATTACGACGGTTGCCCAGATAGTGTATCTGGTTTGTCTGGTCAAGATTATGATGGTGATGGAATTACTGACTTGAATGATAAATGCCCTCTTGTTGCAGAAACCATAAATGGTTACTTTGATCAAGACGGTTGCCCTGATGTCGCTGTATTAGATTCTGACGGTGATGGTATTAGAGACTCTTTAGATCAATGTCCTTCAACTGCTGAAACATGGAATCGTTATCAAGATCAAGACGGCTGTCCTGACGATCCAACTAATGCAGATGCTGACGGTGATGGTATTTTAGATTCAACTGATCAATGTCCTCTTGACAGAGAAAGATACAACGGTTTCCAAGATGAAGACGGTTGTCCAGATTATCCAGATTTCCTTACTGGTAGAGATTCAGACTTTGATGGAATTGTTGATGACTTGGATGAATGTCCACTAGTTCCTGAAACTTATAACAAATTCAAAGATTTAGACGGTTGCCCAGATTATGTAGCTGATAACAAAATTACTGCTGATTCAGATAATGATGGAATTAATGATTACAAAGATCATTGTCCAAACCAACCAGAAACCTATAATGGAATTCTTGATTTAGACGGTTGTCCAGATAATTACATTCTAACTCAAGATAGAGATCAAGATGGAATTCCAGATGCAATAGATGCATGTCCAACTGCTAAAGAAACTTACAATAAATTCCAAGATGATGACGGTTGCCCTGATTCTGTATCTACATCATTTGTAGTTGATTCTGATAATGATGGCATTAACGATGTTTATGATGATTGTCCTCTAGTTGCTGAAAACTATAATGGTTTCCAAGATGAAGACGGTTGCCCAGATAGTAATAACACTCAATCTGATTCTGATGGTGACGGTGTTCCAGATGTAATGGATATGTGTCCTACCCAATCTGAAGTTTGGAACAAATATGTTGATTATGACGGTTGCCCAGATACAGTACCGATTGGAAATGTTACTATTGATAGTGATGAAGATGGCATAAACGATGAGATTGATATGTGTCCAAATGAAAAAGAATCTTGGAATAAATACAATGATAATGACGGTTGCCCTGATATTGCACCAGAACAATCAAGATACAAACATGATGCTGATTTAGATGATATTATCAACGAAAATGACATGTGTCCTTTAGAACCTGAGGATTATGATGGTGACAGAGATACAGATGGATGTCCTGACCTTTAGGAGTATCTAGAAATGAAAAAACAATATCTTTTAGGATTTTTACTTTTACTTACATCTACAATTGGCATGATGCCAAGTAGTGTTTTTGCTGTTGAAACTATTGATTCTGACGGTGATGGAGTGCCTAACAGTATTGATCAATGTCCACATCTTTTAGAAGATTATGATCCACAATATGGTAACAATATTGATGGTTGTCCAGCAGACTTTGTTCCTTGGTATGATGCAGATTATGACGGTATTGAGGATCATATAGATAATTGTCCTACTGTAAAAGAAACTTACAACAAATTCCAAGATGAAGACGGTTGTCCAGATTTATCACCTGATGGTGCAAAAGGTATTGCTGATACTGACGGTGATGGCTATCCTGATTTCATGGATTCATGTCCAAACCAACCAGAAACTTTCAATGGTATTGATGACAAAGATGGTTGTCCTGATGATGATTATACTATAAGAGATTCTGATAGAGATGGAATTTCTGATAATCTAGATGCATGTCCCCTAGAACCTGAAACTTATAACCGATTTCAAGACACTGACGGTTGTCCTGATACTGTTGATTCATTAACTACACAATACACATTCCCAGATACTGACGGTGACGGTATTGAAGATAGATGGGATTCATGTATTGATGAACCTGAAAATTACAATAATTATCTAGACAATGACGGTTGTCCTGATGTACCGGGCGTTACTTCTTTAGAAGCACCAGATGCTGACTATGATGGCATTCCTGATGATGTAGATAAATGTCCATTAGAACGTGAAAATTATAATAAATTCCAAGATGACGATGGCTGCCCAGATGTATTACAGTTTATGATAACTGGCGATGCTGACTATGATGGTATTTTAGATCAAGATGATTCTTGCCCATTTAGTCCTGAAACATACAACAAATATCTCGATTTAGATGGTTGCCCAGATTATGTGGCTGATAACAAATTTACTTTTGATTCTGACGGTGATGGAATAGTTGATAATTCCGATAACTGTCCAAACCAACCAGAAACCTATAATGGAATTCTTGATTTAGACGGTTGCCCTGATAATTATATTCTAACACACGATAAAGATCAAGATGGAATTCCAGATGCACTAGATGCATGTCCATTAGAACCTGAAACTTTTAACAAATTCCAAGATGAAGACGGTTGCCCTGATACTGTTGATTCATTAACTACACAATACACATTCCCAGATACTGACGGTGACGGTATTGAAGATAGATGGGATTCATGTATTGATGAACCAGAAAATTATAATAATTATCTAGACACTGACGGTTGCCCAGATATCAAAGGTACCACTGCAGGTGATATGCTTGATGCTGATTATGATGGTATAGCAGATCATTTAGATGATTGTCCAACAATCGCTGAAAGATACAACGGTTTCCAAGATGAAGACGGTTGTCCTGATAGTATTGATTATCTAAGATTAGGTGATTCTGACGGTGATGGAATTTATGATGATCTAGACCTTTGTCCTCTTGCAAAAGAAACCTATAACCGATATCTTGACACTGATGGTTGTCCAGATTATATTGCAGATAACAAACAAACATCTGATTCTGACGGTGATGGAATTCCAGATAATTCAGATCATTGTCCAAACCAACCAGAAACCTATAATGGAATTCTTGATTTAGATGGTTGCCCTGATAATTATATTTTAAAGATTGATAGTGATTTGGATGGAATTCCAGATGGAATAGATGCATGTCCATTAGAACCTGAAACTTTTAACAAATTCCAAGATGAAGATGGTTGTCCTGATACTGTTACTGCAATAGATTCAATCTACACATTCCCAGATACTGACGGTGATGGTATTGAAGATAGATGGGATTCATGTATTGATGAACCAGAAAATTATAATAATTATCTAGACACTGACGGTTGCCCAGATGTTCTTGGTGCAGAATCAACAACTCCTGCATATGCTGATTCTGACGCTGATGGATACCCTGATGTCTTAGATTTATGCCCAACAAGTCCAGAAACTTGGAACAAATATCTAGATTGGGATGGCTGTCCTGATACTGCTCCAGAACAACAAAGATTTGTCCATGATGATGATTTAGATGGTATAATTAACGATGAAGATTTGTGTCCTCTTGATCCTGAGGATTATGATGGTGACAGAGATTTAGACGGTTGTCCAGATCCATAATCCAATTTCTTGATCTCTAATTTAGAAGAATCATTTCAACGTGAGACTTAATAAATACTGGATAATAGCGAAGTCATAGGAAATGAAAAAACAATATCTTTTAGGATTTTTACTTTTACTTACATCTACAATTGGCATGATGCCAAGTAGTGTTTTTGCTAATGAAACTATTGATTCTGACGGTGATGGAGTGCCAGACAATGTAGATTTTTGCCCACATCTTTTAGAAGATTATGATCCACAATATGGTAACAACATTGACGGCTGTCCTGCAGACTTTGTTCCTTGGTATGATGCAGATTATGATGGAATTCAAGATCATATAGATAATTGTCCTACTGTAAAAGAAACTTACAATAAATTCCAAGATGAAGACGGTTGTCCAGATTTATCACCTGATGATGCAAAAGGCATTGCTGATTCTGACGGTGATGGTTATCCTGATTTTATGGATTTATGTCCTACTCAAGCAGAAACTTTCAATGGTATTGATGACAAAGACGGTTGCCCTGATGATGCTTCTAGTTTAAGAGATTCTGATAGGGATGGAATTTCTGATAACCTCGATGAATGTGATTTCTCTTCTGAGACTTACAATTTTTACTTGGATGAAGACGGTTGCCCTGATAGCGTTGATATATTAGATTCAAAGTATATTTTTCCAGATTCTGATGGTGACGGTATTGATGACAGATGGGATCAATGTTTGAACGAACCTGAAAATCACAATGGATATCTAGACTGGGATGGGTGTGCTGATGTATTTGGTGCAGCATCTAATGGCTTGATTGATTCAGATTATGATAGTATTCTTGATTCAGTTGATGCATGTCCATTAGAGCGTGAAAATTTTAACAAATTCCAAGATGAAGACGGTTGTCCTGATGAAATAGAGTTTGCAATTTCAGGTGATACTGACGGTGATGGAATTTTAAATCAATTTGATGCATGTCCTTATTTTAAAGAAACTTACAACCAATATCTTGACAGTGATGGCTGCCCTGATTTTATTGCAGACAACAAATCCACATCTGATGCTGACGGTGATGGAATTCCTGATAATTTAGATCATTGTCCAAACCAACCAGAAACTTTCAACGGTATTGATGATGATGATGGTTGTCCTGATAATTATATTTCAAAGAACGATAAAGATCAAGATGGAATTCCAGATGCACTAGATACATGTCCACTAGAACCTGAAACTTTTAACAAATTCCAAGATGAAGATGGTTGTCCTGATACTGTTACTGCAATAGATTCAATCTACACATTCCCAGATACTGACGGTGATGGTATTGAAGATAGATGGGATTCATGTATTGATGAACCAGAAAATTATAATAATTATTTAGACACTGACGGTTGCCCAGATATTCCAGGATTTTCAAAATCTGCATTATCTGATCTTGATTATGATCACATACCAGACATTCATGATACATGTCCAACAATTGCTGAAAATTACAACGGTTTCCAAGATGAAGACGGATGCCCTGATAGCATTGATTATCAAAGAATAGGTGATTCTGACTTTGATGGGGTTACTGATGATGTAGATCAATGTCTTAATTCTAGAGAAACTTACAATAGATATCTTGATTTAGACGGTTGCCCAGATCAAATTCCTAATAATCGATACACCGCTGATTCTGACGGTGATGGAATTCCTGATAATTTAGATCATTGTCCAAACCAACCAGAAACTTTCAATGGTATTTTAGATTTAGACGGTTGCCCTGATAATTATATTTTAAAGATTGATAGTGATTTGGATGGAATTCCAGATGGAATAGATGCATGTCCATTAGAACCTGAAACTTACAATTCTTATCAAGATGAAGATGGCTGTCCTGATTCTATGGGCTCTGTCATTCCATCTTACAGCTTTGCTGATGCTGACGGTGATGGAATCGATGATAGATGGGATTCATGCATTGGCGAGCAAGAGAACTTTAATGGATATCTAGACTGGGATGGTTGTCCTGATGTACTAGCTGCAGCATCTACAACTCCTACGAGAATTGATTCTGATTCTGACGGTTACTACGACGCAATTGATTCATGCCCAACAAGTCCAGAAACTTGGAATAAATACAATGATCATGATGGTTGTCCTGATACTGCTCCAGAACAACAAAGATTTGTCCATGATGATGATTTAGATGATATAATTAACGATGAAGATTTGTGTCCTCTTGATCCTGAGGATTATGATGGTGACAGAGATTTAGACGGTTGCCCAGATAATTAAAAAATCAGATTTCATTACTTTTTGAATGATAAATATATTCAGTCTGTAAAGTTTGATCATGCTTCCAAAATTTTCAAGTAGGGCTTTTTTGGCACCTATGGCTGGAGTGAGTGATCCTGCACTTCGTTTACAATGTAAAAAAATGGGTGCTGGTTTAGTTGTTACAGAATTTACTAATATTCATAGTATTGTTGCAAAAGAAAACCAACTTAAAGAAAAAATGAAAACCATTCAAGAATTTATTGAATTTTCTGATGAAGAACGTCCTCTTTCAATTCAATTATTTGGATCTGATCTTACTGCTTTAGAAAAGGCAGCAAAAATTGTAGAGCCATATTTTGATATAATTGATTATAACATGGGGTGCCCTGCACCTCATATTACACAACAAATGGCTGGAGGTGCTCTATTACAAGAAGTTAATCTAACTCAGCAAATTTTCAGTACACTTGTAAATGCTGTAAAAAAACCTGTTACTCTAAAGATTCGTGCAGGTGTAACTGATGCTAGTAAATTCCTCTTTCGAGATATTGCTGAAATTGCTGAAGATGAAGGAATTCAAATGATTACGTTTCATCCTCGAACTGTTAGTCAAGGATATTCTGGTAATGCTGATTGGAGTTTAATCAAAGAACTAAAAGAAATCTCTGATATTCCAATTGTTGGAAATGGTGATATCACGACTCCTGAGGATGCTAAAAATATGATTGATAATACTAATTGTGACTATGTAATGATTGGAAGAGGTGCAATGGGTAATCCATTTCTGTTTGAACAAATTAATGATTATTTGAAAACCAATTCCTACAATGAATATTCATTCAAAGATAGGCTAGATTCTTTTTTTGATTATTTACATCTCACAAATCAATATAAAATTAAATTTGCACATATCAAGGGACAAGCCATGAGATTCACTAAAGGAATGAAAGGTGGCTCTAAATTACGTTCTAAAATCACTCTTTCAAAAAATATTGAAGAATTAGAAAAAATTATGAATGATGGATATACTTTATCTTAGAAATATTGCTAATCATTCAAAATCTCTTTACATTTGTTTAGGATGTGACTAAATTTTATGCTGAATTTTTACGTAAATAGACTATTCTTATATATTTCAAGAGTGTATTTTGTGTATGAAAATAGGATTTGAATCATAATTGGCAACAGCTTATGTTCTCATAAACTGTGAGTTAGGCTCTGAAGAATCTGTAATCTCGGAACTAAAGTCTATTGAAGGTGTTGTTGAAGTACATGGTACTTTCGGTGCATATGATATTATGGCTAAGGTGGAATCAAGTCAAGTAGAAGCACTACGAGAGACTATTACATGGAAGATTAGAAAAATTCCAAAAATTAGATCAACACTAACGTTAATGGGAATTGAAGGACAACAATAATTCTTCAAAATCCTTTGTTTTTATACTCAAATTGCAATACTAAATCATCCCTTCAAAAAACATGTCCCCCAAAGGGATAACACCCCTGAGAGGCTATTCACCATTCTCTCAGCAGTTTAATTTTCATTAATTGATATTGATGAAAGAAAATAATTAGAGGGCTTCAGAATCGCGCTTTTTAGATGCGATATTTATAACAGTTTCAACATTAGTTGTGGCTATGATTCCATCTCCACCTTTTCCTGTAAAAGCTGCATCTGCAATTGCTGAAGATACTTTTTCCACATCAGAATCATCTACAACTGTACTAACAGTTGCAACTTGATTATATTCTGCAGTAATAGTACCTGTTCCTCTGCCAGATCTCATTTCTTGTCTGGCTCCAGAACCCCTACCTTTTCCTTCCAGAATGGTGTATCCTCCAACAATATCTTTTATTGCTTCAGTTACTGCACCAATTTTGGTTGCTTGAATAGTTGCCTCAATTCGTTTCATTTCAATTCATTTTCTAGTATTGTTTAAAAAAGATCATATGTTTTTATTCAAATTTTATGATACTATCTAGTATAGTTGGTTATGTCATAATCCTTTGGGCTTTTTAGTATCAAAGAAAAATAAAATTATGAAAAGTGATGAAAAAAGGTCTCATAGACTAAACTATCTTTTAAAGTGCTATTTACTAAATCCTAAAGAAATTGATCTCTACCAAAGAGCAAAGCAAATGGGTGTTACTGATTCTACTGCTAAGGATTACATTAGAACAGTAATAATTCAAGCACAAAAAATCTATACAAAATAGCTATCTGACATATATTCATAAATAATCAATTTGAGTGAAAATACACATGGTAAATCCGTTATTGGATGATGTAAAATCTCTTTTGGATAAGGATTTTGGAGACGATAGAATTTTAAAGCAAATTTGTAGAGCGTGTGAAAATAATGAGGTGATTAGTAATTATGAAAGAAATTATGTTAGAAAATTAGCTGAAAAACATTTAGGAAAAAAACCTGAATTTACTCAAACTCCTCATGTTGAAGAAAAACCAATAGTTCTTGATGTTCCTATTTCACAAATTCAACAACCTCAATCATTACTAACTGAGGTGCCACGAATATCATATTCAAAATCAAAAAATAAAAAAATTATGTTTGGTATTGGTGGATTAGCTTTAGTAATAATTATTGCAGCAGCTTCTTTCAGCGGTTTTACAACTGGAATTACTAACATTAGTACCTCTAATGATATCCAAATTTCACTATCAATTCAAACTGATTTAGAATCATATAACAAAAAGGATTTGATTTCAATCAATGGAGTATCTGATTCTATAGGATCTGTAAATCTCTCAATTGAGAATCAAAATAATAAACTTGTGTGGACAGAACAAATATCGTTGAAAAATGGTGGACAATTTTCAACCTTAGCAATTGCAGGAGGTGATGGCTGGGAAAAATCTGGTACTTATACAATTAAAGTAGATAATGGTAAAGAAACAAAATCTGATACATTTTCATTTACTGCATAATTTATTCAAATTCTTTCCAATGTGAATCTACCAAATCTCGTAATTTCTCTACACTAATTTCATTCATGTATTCACGATAAACAATGAATTTGTTTTGTTTATCAGTATCGTCACCATAAATGTCCGTAGTATTCTTTGGTATTGCACCAGATTTCCATTGATTCATTTCAAAAATCCATATCTTTGAATCTGGATTAGAAAAATCAATATCATCACATCCAACTACGTAAAGATAACATTTTGTTGCCATGTTTAATTTTTCATGCAGTTTTTCGTATGCTATCATCTGCCCTTTTGCTATGTTAATTTTATCATTATGAAATCCCTTGAATTCTAAAATGATGAATCCTCCTCTATGTTCAATTAACCAGTCAATATCCGTACCACCTGAGGCCATCATACCATGTACAATAAGATCCCCTAGAACCTCTCTTCCACGTGTAAACTCTGCCTCATCAAAAATTTGATATTTTGCCTTTGGGCTATTACGAATGATTTGTTTAGATATTTGTTGAGATTTCACCGGGTTTTCCTTTTCATATAATGTATCAATTAAATCCCCTGTTTCATTAGGCATCATTTTTTGATTTTTAAACCAAATGATAAGAGATCGTGTAAAATTTAGTAAAGTTTTATGATTCTTCTAATCTATCTATGAAAAAATTCATTTCCTGTTCCTTTGTAAAGCACAAAATATTCATCCTGATTTTTTCGATCCTTTTTTGCATTTAGAGCATCTTGATACATTTCAAAATGCTCTACTAGATACAATTGATTACCTGGTTCTTCAAAATAATCTATCCCAACTAAATTAAAGCCTGTTTCAGGAGTTAATTTGATCTTTTGTTCCTCAAAAATATCTTCAGTCAATTTCTAAAATGTCCCAAAATCATTGATCATACATCATTAGATTCTTTTCTTCTAATAGTGCATGTAAATTGTGAACAGAACGATAAACATCTGATTCGTTTTTTGCTCCTGTACATACTAGTTTTCCTGACGCAAATAATAATATCACTGTTTTTGGATCAACCATTCTATGAATTAGTCCTGGAAACTGTTCTGGTTCATACATACTTCTAGCTAAAGTTCGAGCCGCTTTTTCTAAATGGATTTTACCACCAAGATTAATTGAAGCTACCATATTTTGAACCGTAATCACTGCATCCTTTTTTATTTTCACTTTACTTTTTCGTAACATTTGAACAACAGTATTGACTGCCTTAACTGCCATCTCTTCAGATTTTGCTCCTGTACACACCATCTTTCCTGTTCTAAAAATTAATGTGGCAGTTTTTGGTTTAGTTAATCTAAAAACGAGTCCTGGAAACTGTTCTGGATTGTATTCTGTATCTGGAAATTTTTTAGTGATTTCAATAAGATCTATTTTTTGATCTACTGATGCAGATGCAACAACATTTTCTAAACTAACAATAGGTTTTGTTTGAGGCATGTCGAGGGTCTTTATATATGGCTTTATATATACTAGCCAAATTTTTTTAGAAATTTTAGATTTTTCTAATGATGTCCAATCCATTGATAACGATATTCTTCATCTATGATATCTGATACAATTTCTTTGTTTTTAATTTTAGTTTTTGGAAAATTTACATCAAAGATTCCTAATTGACCTTTCCATGGAATTGGAATTCTTAACGGTTTTGCATTTTTTAACAAAAATCCAAAAGTTTTGGTTTGGAATTTTTTTATTGAGAAATGAAATTTTTGATCTAACTTAATTTCTTTTATTGAATTGTATTTTTTTACATCGTAAAGCTGAACTTTGCCAATAATCGAACCTGTGATGAATTTTTTATTAATTTTTAATCTCTTAGCATCATCCATTCTTATCTTTAATGGAGCATGAACTAAAAACTCTCCTCGGAAATTAGTATTCCAATTTCTTAATTCTATACTTTTTTTTCCTGAAATAATTAAATCAGCAAATGGTTGAGAAATTGAAAGACATTTCAAGATTTATTCTGTAGCTGCTTTGATAAATTCACCGGGATTTTTACCTTGCCCTTCAGGCAAATTCGTTATGCCTCCATTCAAGCTTTCAGTTGTTACGCCTTTACTTGCAAGTATTTGGGCAGTCATTAATGACGTATTTCCAGCCATGCAAATTAGTAATGATTTACCTTTAGATCCATCTAGTTCTTTGCTAAGATCTTCAGGAATTTGCTGTGTTGATAATAATTGATTGATAGTACTTGCTTTTGGTATTGCAATTTTTTCTTTATCTACACCTAAAGATTTAGCAATAATTTCAATTCCTTCCTCTTTTGGTGTATATGAAGGATGTACCCATATTATTTTATCATATTCTTGAATGCTGGATACTGCTTCTTCTAAAGAAACTTGAATACGCTTATTGGCTGACATTGCTTCTAGATTTTTTCTATATTTTTCTATACCGTCAGCTACTACAACTACAAATTTCCCCTTATCGCCATCACTTACCATTTCTAAAATAGTATACAATGCAAGTGCTGTACTTTCACCAATATTGTGACCTTTATCTACAAAAAATTTTAGCAAATGTTTTGCTTGTCCAAAATCAACCTCATGTTGAGCAGCATATGTATCTGGATTGTACATCTTTAGTCCATTTGCTTTTAATTTTGTTCTAATTCCTGCAACATCTTGACCTGGAATTGGGAATACTACATGTATTGCTTTTTTTCCATATTTTTGATTCATGTAGATACTTAATCCTCCAGATGTACCACCGGTTCCAAATGAGCATATTATTCTATAGTTTTCTAATGAATCATTATTTTCATGTAATTGTTGGTCAATTTCTACAGCTGTAATTGTTTTATGAGCATCAATGTTTAATTCATTATCGTATTGTTCTGGACAAAAACAACCATATATTTTTGAAAGTAATTTTGCTAAATTGATTATGTCTTGTGCAGCCAACAATGTTTCAACTTCAGAAATTGATTTATCATAAATTGTAGGATCAAAACCTAATTCTGCTAACTGAGAACGAATATTTGCTGCAGTAGCTTTTGCAACTAATGCATCCGCATCACTATCTTTCATTCCCGGAGCAGGACAAATATCCATATCTAGATCCATTATGCGAATATTTTCATTTCTTAATTCCTTAAAGACTCCTTCTTGTAATTTTCTTGAAACTAGTGAAACAACTGTTAATCCTATTTTTGACATTTGTCCAAGTGCTATTCCAAAATTCCCTGATGTTGCTTCAATTATTGTTTGATTACTTTTTAGTTTTCCAGTTTTAATTGCATCATGCATGATGTGAATAGCAGGTCTAATTTTGATTGAACCTGACACTAAGTTAGCATCAAATTTTCCATATATTTTCAAGTCTAAATCTGAAATATCTAGTTTGTAGAGATTTTTTGCACATTCCTTAAAATCACTTGTAAGATCAATCAATGGTGTTGCATTAACTACTTTACCTTCTTCTAGATGAGGAATTTTACTCCAAATTTCTTGTTCAAACTTTTCAAGCAGTGATTTATCGAATTCGTTTTGTGACATATTCTACTCTGGATGCAGTCCATTTTTTACTCATATAAAATATCTGATGTAATGTGAAATTATTTCATTTTCAATTTTTAACTTACACATCTAAAATACTGATGACCTTATTTGGAATATCTTTCAGTCTACTAACTGCCATGGTTTTTTCATATCCTAAATGTCTAAGATTATTTGCTATAGTGATGGCTCTTACAGTATTTGGGCCTAGTCCTAAAGCAACCATGCTAATTCCTAAATTTTTAAAAGATTTGGTCATATTTCTTACTGCATCCGGATCTGATGGTTCTCCATCAGTTAATGTCAAAAAAATGTCTGGTCTCTTTGACTGTAAAATTGGGAACATTTTGTCATAGACTTCAGCTAATGGCGTTGAACCGTTAGCAACAATTTGTGCTAATCTTTTTGCAGTTATATTATTCCATTTTACATTTTCTGGTTTAATTGACCAACAAACCATTGATCTATTTTCAGTACTAAATGCATAGACTGCAAATTTTACTTTGAGAAAAGATAATACTTCACATAATGCCAAAGTTGCTTTTTTGTATTCAATTGCATCTGATGCAATACTAGATGAATGATCTAGTAGAATTACAATTTTAGTTTTAATTGATTTTTTAATATCTGTAAAAAATGGTTCGTTACCTTCTATGTAACTCTCTTCATCAAATTCATCTCCTGAACTAAGATGTTGTTCTCTCCAACCTGTTTTCCATTCTTTGAATTTTGTTTTTAATCCATTAATCAAACTCATATCATAGATTGTTGTTTCATCAATATTTCTCGTTGATGGGATTTGAATCCCTATTGTTTCAGTTGCTAATCCTTTGTTTTCAGTTTTTTTATTTTCATCTACTAGTATTTTGTATTCATCATAAACATCATCTCCTCGAATGACGGATGTTGGATCAATTTTGCCTAAATCTCCTTCTTTATTTTTAGAAATTACCTTAAGCACTTTTAGTAGTTCTTCTTCTGATAATGCCATTCCTGCTTTCATAAATGGTAGAGAAATTGGAATTGTTAGGAGAGAATCAATATCTAATATTTTTATAATTTCAGTAACATTTTTTTCAACCCAATCAGTATTTTGTTTTTCTTTTACTGCTTGGTTAACAATTGATTTTGCAAATGTTGATGCTTTTTTTATTTTTTCAAAGTTACTTGATTGAATTTCCCCTTTCAAAACACCAAACATAAAATATTGATAAAATGCCTCTACAATCCTTGCTTTTCCATAAACTGTATGTAGTTGTGGTCTTGCCACAAGCATGTAGGTATAATTAAAAATAATTTCTTCATCCATTCCTTTCCAAATCTTTCTTCCTAATTGCTCAATTCTTTGAGTTTCCATTGTATTGAGAATAAACCCAAATGCATGATCATCACTGAGAATTTTTTTACAGTATTTTATTCTCATACCCTCATACCATAGTGAGGTTCTAAATTGACGATATTTTTGGAAATCATTTCCAATTCTTTTTTCTAATGGAGTTAAGATTACTTTATTTTCTTTTAGACGTGTTTTAGTTTCTGTTTTATCTGAAATTTCTATTACTATGTTGTCTTTTTCAGACCATCTTCTAACAAGAAAAGTTGCTATTTCAACTAAAGAATCGTTTTGAAGTTGAATTGTTTGCATTTAGTTTCCAAACATTGAAGTTATGATGTCACTTACTTTTTGGTATTCTATATCGCCCCACTGTGTATAGACATTTCCAAAAACAATTTCAGCTACTTTTTTTGGTGACATTCCTTTGTCTAATAATTTAGCAAAAGCAATTGTTTCCCTTAAGCTAGGTGAATAAAATAATTCTTCAACTGCTGCAGCTTGTCTTAATGTATTTGCTAGTTTGATTGCTTGAATTATTTCTGAATCATAATTTCCTGAAACGTGTTTTTTTACAATTTCTAATTCAATATTTTCTGGTGGATATTCTAATCTAATTCGTACTGGAAATCTGCTTAGTAATTGTGGTGGTAATTCTTTTGTTCCACTATGTGATAATGGATTAATTGTTGCAACTACAAACCAACTATCTTTTGCTTTAACAACTTCACCCGTTGATTCTTTTAATACGATTTGACGTCTGTCATCTAATGCTTCATCTAATCTGAGTAGCACATCTGCTTCAGCTGAATTAATTTCATCTAGATACAACATATCTCCACGTTTCATTGATTTGATTAACAGACCTTCATCAAAACTGACTGTTCCATCCGTTAGCGTTTTAGTTCCAACCAAATGACTTTCTCTGGTTCTTAAACTAAAATTGATGGATTCTAGATTGATATTTTTATTTTTGGCAAAATCTCTAACTAGAGATGTTTTTCCAGTTCCTTTTGGGCCTATTATAATCACAAAAAGATCTGCCTCATATGCCTTGTTTAGAATTTCAATTGAATTATTCCAATCAAGATATTGTGTTTTTATCACAGTATGTTTTCAATGATTCAAACAATATTTAATATTAGATCTAAGAATCAAATGATTCTATTTTGGTAAATGCTTCCTCTAGTCTTTGATGTAGTGTTTTGTTCCATTCATCAAACCCTGATGGATTTTTTGGATAGTTATTGTAATGTTCCACTAACCATTGGTTTTCTTTAGAAGTATATCTGAGTCCGTTTGCAACTGTTTTATTCATTGCACCTCTAATTATCATTCCAATTTTTCCTAGTCCTGAAAAGTCTGGATGTTCACCTTTACTAATTGATTCAGCATCAAGTTTGCCCAAAAAGTGTTTCATCCCATAACTAATTTGCTCATTAGACATTTGTTGAATTAATCTTCTAAAGAGTTCAAGACCTGCAGTTTTGTATCCATACTCTTTGATGTAATCTAAATTGTATTGCCATAAATTTGCTTCAGAAACATCGTTTGCTTCTAATGCTTGTGCAACATTATTTCCAATAATTGTACCTGCAATCAAAGCTGGTCCTATGCCTCCAGCATCAATTGGTTTTGGCATCCATGCAGAATCTCCAACCATCATGTATCCTCCAGATACCATACAATCATTTTGTCTTCTAACTGAAACTTGGAATATTCCTGAATTATTGTTAATGTCTTGCGGTTCTTCAGATAGTTTTGCATTTTTGATTGCAACATTTCGATGAAGATATTCTTTCATTAGTGATTCAACATTATCTTTCTTACCGAGTCGTTTGTTTCGTTTATCTAACAGAGATTTTTCAACACCTAAACCGATGTTGACTTTTGTATCTCCTTTTGGAAATACCCATCCATATCCCCCAGGTGCAATATCTTGATCTAAATGAATAATACAATAGTCTGGATCAAATTCTGTAAGATCCTTTTGTCCTTTTTCAAAATGCATGATGTATCTTCCAGTTGATTCCAAATCTCTTCTATCGATTCTTTTTTCAACTTTAGTAGAGTTCTGAAGTCCATTTCTAAGCATTGATGTGACTCCTGTTGCATCAATTACAATTTTTGATGTTTTTTTGAATGGTTGCTTTGTTTTGTTATCTATACCTTGTATTCCAACTACTTGCTGTCCTTCGTAAATTAAACCTGTTAGATTAATTTCATATTCAAATTCAATACCCATTTTTTTACATCTTTCATTTTGAATTTCTGGTAATTTTTGACGATTTAACATAAATCCATCCCCATCAAAAGGAATTGAAGTTTCTTTATCTGGTGAGAATGCCATGACTCCTTTTACGTTGTGTTCAATTTCTGGTTTAGTCCATTCAACTTTGATTCTCTCTGTCATAAAATCAACTGCTTCTTTGGAGCATGCATCTCCACATACCCATCCAGCAAGTGATTTTCGACCTGGTAGAAATTCTGTATTTCTATCAATAACTAAAATTTTTAAATTTTGATTTGAATAATGTGAAATTGATTGTGCGGTAATAGTTCCAGCAAGACCTCCTCCTGCTATTATAACATCATAATCCGACACGATATTGGGGTTTTTGTTTATCCGTATTTAAAATAATACCATGGAATAATCTACAAAATCAATGAGTTAAAACAATTGATCGATGATATGGGTCGGTTCGTCGCGGCTTCTTCAAAGCTTTCGCTCAGACTGGAGCGGCTAATATTTCCTCATTCCCAAATTGTGTAGTTTTTTTATTCCTAATTAATCTAGTTGGCAATTTGAAAAATCTCTGTAAATATTTTGACTGTATCTTTTTTGTTGTAAATCGGTGAGTGAATTTTCAATTTTATTGTGTCTTTTTCTCTAATTGCTAAATTCCCTTTGATTAATTCTTGCTTGTCTAATCTCATATGAAACCTTGAATCAACTGTCCTTTCCTCGATTTCTTCAATTAATTCTTTGATTTGTTCATCTGGTAAAAGTTCAAGTATTTTACTCATCAAATCCTGAGCCTGCATTTTCACTATTTTTGCCTTTAACATGATTATGGGATTTTCATAATGTCCTTCCACCTCTTCAAGTGTAAAATCATTTTCTTTCAGATTCAAAACATCTTCAAAAGATTGATAGATTTTTAAAATATCTTCTGTTGCATGAACAATTACATCAATTGTAATTTCAATCTTATGTGCCATGATTGTAAAAGAACAACTCTTGTTGATTATGCTACTAACAATTTTGTTTCTTTGTCTGCAGTTCTAACGAGTTTCACTTTCTCTAGACCTACATGTCTTACCCTAATTACTTTCTTGAATGCTGCCATAATATCTGAATTAATTTTACTGTAACATGTTGCTTGAACAAATTGGTCAATTGTCATTTCTGGAATTGTTTTCCTAATTACATCTTGAGCAATTAATCTGAGAGCATGTTGTCTTGATGTATTTAGTTGCTTGTAAGTTAGAGCGAGTAATTTAATTCTAAAGATGTAACCGTCTTTTGTTTTAACATCTATACTGAAATTGACTTTTGATGATCCTCTTCTTACTAAACTACGTAAAAATTCTTTTGAATATTCATATCTCTTGAAAATTGTTGTTGCCTTATCTCCTTCAACATTGTTAATTTGGAAATATATTTTGAATTGATGTTGTGAGGGATCTCCTTTTAGAATATCATATAGTGTAACTTCTAAAACCCTACCTACTGCATTTTCATCATCTGTAATTGGAACATATGCAATTGGGACATTGTTGAATGAGTCTGGCGCATATACTTGCACCCAGCGTTTATCTCGCCACTTGTCCTTTATTCGACCTTTTCTACGTGCCAATTCTTAACGACTTTTGAACCCAAAATATAAGGGTATATCACTAGATCTCTTTTTGATTGCCCATATAGCTTTGTAACACACTAGGAATTCTTATGTGCCCATCTTTGGTTTGGAAATTCTCCATAATTGATACTAAAACTCTAGTTGTGGCTACCAATGTACTGTTTAATGTGTGCACGTACTGTGTATCTTCATTTGTTTTATCTCTAAATCTAATTTTCAATCGTCTTGCTTGATACTCTAAACAATTTGAACATGAAACAATTTCTCTGTATGCGTTTTGCCCTGCCATCCAGGCCTCAATATCGTAAGTCTTGGCGGAAATTTTTCCCATATCTCCAGATGATAATAACATCACTTTGTAAGGAATTTCCAAGTTTTGATAAAATTCTTCAGCTACTGCTAACATTTTTTCATGCTCCTTCCAAGAATCTTCAGGTCTTGAAAATACGAATTGTTCAATTTTCTCAAATTGATGAACTCTGAAAATTCCTTTTTGATCTCTTCCATGTGCTCCCGCTTCTTTTCTAAAACATGGACTAACACCTGCATATCTTAGAGGCAAATCTTTTCCTTCTATGATTTCTTTTGCCCTCATTGCTGCCATGGCGTGTTCTGATGTTCCAATCATGTATAGATCCTCATCTTCAATTTTGTAAATTACTTCTTCAAAATCGTCTGCAATTACAGCTCCCTCCATAGATTCTCGATTAATCATATATGGTGGTTGAATAAGCGAATATTCTTTTTTTGCTAGAAAATCTAATCCGTAGTGAATTAATGATTGATTTAATCTTACAAGATCATTTTTCAAATAATAGAATCTAGCCCCTGCTACTTTTGCAGCTCTTTCTAGGTCTACTAAATCTAAATTCTCGGAGATATCGATGTGGTCATTTATTTTAAAATCAAAATTTGGAATTTCTCCCCATTTTTTGATTTCTTTATTTGCACTTTCATCTGCTCCAACAGGAACTGATTCATGAACAAGGTTTGGAATGGTAAATGCTAATTTAGAATATGTATTTTCAACTGTTTCTTGCTCTGATTCTAATTTTGTAAGTTGTGCTGAAACATCTTTCATTTGTGATAAAATATCTGAGGCATCTTCACCTGCTTTCTTTTTTTGAGAAATTTCTAATGCTACTTGGTTTTTCTTTTTTCGTAATTCATCAGTTTTAATTATTAATTCACGTCTTTTTTGATCAGATTCAATTAATGTTTCTAAATCAAAATCAACTGCTCTATCTTTGAGCATGTCTCGAATAATCTGTGGTTTTTCTTTGATTAGTTTTGGATCTAGCATTATTCTATCACCTTTAATGCAACTTGGATATGTTCCATCACTTCATCAACTGTACCAGTGAGCTGTTTCATATTCTTTTTACTTTCAAAATTAAAAACTAGTTTGTTATCTACATTTTCAACATTAAGACTCAATCCCTCGGGAAAATCAACATTATCTGGTTCTAGGGCTTTTTTCACCGTTTCAGCTTTTTCTTTTGATATGTTATTGAGAATTACCTGAACTTGACACGTTAATGACATTTATTTCTAAATAGTTAAGAAATTCATCTAATTTGTCTTTAGTTATTTTTGCTCCTGCCGCAGCATTATGGCCTCCTCCGATACCGTTGAATTTCTTAGCCCCTGCACTCATTATTTCACTAAGATTGATGTCTGATGTACACCCAAATGATTTTCTTGATGAGAACTTGATCGTATTTTCTTCAGCCTTGGTTCTCAAAATTACAATTTTTCCAGAATTTTTTGGTGATCCTGCAATTAATGATGAAATGGTACCTGTCATTGTTTCTGGAACTATGTCTTCACCATTTACCATAATACATGTCTCACTTTCAGAAATTCTCCATCTTTCATTTGATAGAATATTCATGTATTCTCGGATCATCTTTCTATAATTTGTTAGAATAGTTTCTGCTTCTCTTAGAATCTTATTTCTATCTCCCATACATACTGCCATTCCTACTCCTGAGCGATTGATTCTTCCACATGAGTTTAACATAGTTGAAAATTCTCTTCCGTCTCTCAAGAAACTTCTATTATCTTCTCTTGGAAATGTATAGGTATATCCAATTAGTTCTGACATTATTTCAGTAGTATTTTTTCCAGATGCAAATTTGGTAATTGATTCAATGACTTGCCTTTTTTCATCTTCATTTAGTTCAGCTGGGACTCTCCATCTCCCTTCTTCTTTGAGATTAATTCCAGATGAATTTAGGACTGAAAAACATGCTTCCTTATTCCAGGTTAATCCTTCAATAAATGGCTGTGATGTAAATGCCAAGGCATCTGCGAGTGGTCTTGTTTCTCTTCCAACTAACAATAAATCTAAATCAATATCGACCAAACCTAGTTCTTTGGCAGTATTGGCAATCTCAAAATTTTTACCGGTAAATGATTTTCGTTCTCCCTGGTCTTGTCTATCGCCTAAAGCTGAAACAACTGCAATTGCAGACAAATCTGAATTTCTTTCATCAAGTGCCATTGATGCAAGATATGCCATTCCTCCAGCACAAATTTCAGTTCCGCCATCAATCCCATATTTCCATGAATTTATGACATTTTGATTATCTATCTCTTCATCAGGAATTTGATGATGATCTAAAACAATCCAATTATCTCCCAATGTTTTATCTAATTCATTTGCAAAACCTGCTCCTAGATCAGTTACTATATGAAAATCTCTGGAATCTGTTTTGAAAGATTCTAGAATATTTTTACTAAATTCTTTTGATGTCCTAACTGTACAATTGGCACCTGCTCTGATTAGGGCTTTAGTGATGATACTGCCTGATGTTAATCCATCACAGTCAATATGGGTTGTAACAGAAATTGATTTTTTTGATTTTATGCAATCTAAAATATTATCTTTGAAAAAGGAAAGTGATTCATCAAGTGACTTTGTCATTACTCTAGTTGAGCAACCACGGATTTATACTTCCATGTTTTAGCAATTCTTCCAATTCTTTTGTAGTAGACTGATAGTCTGTGAACTTTGGCTTCAATTAATTCCAAAGATCTAACATTTCTATTGTCTCCCTTGTTTGTTTTGAGGTGCTTTTGGAGATTTACTGCTTTTTTAACAATGTTTTCTAGGTCTTCAGGCATTTCAGCTTTCAAATCATGTTCTTCTAAAATTTGACCCATTTTTTTATTGGTGACTGATTTGATTAAAGGAATTGCATGTTGATCTCTTAGTTTAATTCCTATTTGACTTGGGGTTAGTCCATCTTTGGTATATTTTATAACTAATTCTTCAACTTCTGAAGTACTATGTGTAACCCAAGAAGGTGCACGAAGTACAGCTGGTCTAATAGAATGTGATTTCCCATGTCTATGTGAATGTAATCGTCCCATGATTTGCCTGATCATAGAACAGAATTAAACGTTACTTATACTGATCTCGTACATTATACCAAAATTTGGTGTTCAGAATAAAAGTTAAATAAGTCTCTAAAGCCAAAACGAACAGGTAAATCGTATGAATAGAAAAATACTATTAACAGCATCCTTAATCGCTGTGTTCACTATAGGACTCCATGCAGAAGGTGCAGTAGCATTTGCACAATACATGGGTAATGTCGGTAGTGAAGGTCAAACCGGATCATACACATTAGAAGAAGCACTTGAGATTCAAGCAAGAAGAGTCGCAGCAGCAGACGCTAATCCATCATCTGGATCAGGAACTCCATATATTGATGCAAATGGTGTAGTTGGTGCATCTGTAATTGCAGCAGCAGTCTTCGGTGGTATTGCAGGAGCTTTCTTCCTTAAAGGAAGATCTGGTAAATACGCAGCAATGGGTAGAGGATAAAAAACTTCAATTTTCTCTTATTTTATTATTTTTTCCTTAGTGTAAACTGTCTTCAATTTATTTTCCTTTTTTTTGGAATACTGATCTCGTACTTTCTGATAATAAAAGAAATGTATATATCGCACAAATAAAGCCAAATTATTATGATTCCTATCGTAGGTACTTTCCTCAGCATCCTGTCTTCAATTACAGGACAACTAGGACCAAACTACGACCCATTATTCTACGATGTAATGATTTACATCTTCGGAACCATAATGTTCACGGTATTCCTTCTTGGAGTTATCTCATTCTGGTTACGTGTACACGGCTGGGCTTACAAAGACAACCGTGAGAGATGGGTTGATGAATTAGACAGACACTTTGAAAGAGAAGGTATCGGTCTTATTCCAGACAACGGTAAATACTGGTAAATCAATTTTCTTCTTTTCATTATTTTTAAAATCTCCTAGTTTGTACTATGATGATTTTTTAGAACTTTGTTAAATTTTTAAAATTCTAGTTTTCTCTCAAAGTCTACAATCACTAGTTTTCTAGTTCTGGTAAGAAGTCTTTATCCTTGGAGGAATCATAATCCTTTGTAGTAAATACTCCTTTGTAGTGATACCCATCTTGTAGTGGATGGTTGATGAATTGTGATGATTCTTTATCATTAACATAGAATGTTGATTTGTTCTGATCCATGTCTCTTAGAGGGAATTCCCACATCCACAAAAAGTGACCAATTTCCCATGAAAAATCTTCTTCCCATTCTACATAGATTGTCCCATCATCTGTCAGAGTATACATAGTTCTTTTACATTCCCCATCATTAACTCCGGCGTTAATATTTGCAGGAATTGGAGTTGGAAGACCGTCTATAATTAACTCCAAAGTGACCTTCATTTTGTATGGGGTTTCTCTATCGTCTATACAGACTTTGAGAGGATTATCTTGATTTAATTGACTTTGAATAACAGTACTCCCTAATCCTATTGATACTGCTATGATTGCAGATATCACAAGAAATCTGATAGTTTTCTTTTTCTTGTATGGATCCCCCATTCCAGGATATTTCATCGTGTGATGATTTTAATCAGATTCCTTAAAGTCCTTTCTCTTATTCATATGTGATTTCAATAATATTGCATTGATCATGATGGTCTGCAAGAAAGTAAGTTATTTCATCAGGTTAATTTCTAACTTTTCTGACTCTTCTTTGTGTGATAAATAATCCTCGATAAACAAATCATCTTTTTCTAATATTCTTATAATGTTTTTTTGGTTTTGTCTTAAAAGATAATTTTAGAACTTTTCCTCTTCTTTGATTTTGTATGTTTACTTTGTATTTGTCAGAACGAAATTCTATTTCTTCAAAAAATAACTTTGAAAAATATCTGATTTTATAATCTTTAAACTTGATATGTTTTCATTATTATTTTTTAGAAGATAAAACTTGGTTTACTTTCTCTTACGGAAACCGTAGAGAAGAATCTAATAAATGAAAAGGAAAAGTTGAGTTGTTTAGATTACTTGCCAAGGTCGTGTTGCAAACGTAATGACATAACCGACACCGATAATGATTGATTGATATGCGATGTTAGTGTATGGGATTGGTTTGATAATTGGTTCGCCTTCAACTACTACTGTTTGACCTGGACCTAGTCCTGGACCAACTTTTGCTACGTTGAGTTGGGTGTGTACGTGGTATACACCTGCTTCAAGTGCTTTGGCAGATAGTGAGTAATCTACGACTGAGTTACCTGAAATGTCAAAGACATTTCCTGGTGGATCTCTTGCCAACATTTCCCATCTATTACCTGCGTTGGTTGACTCTGTGAAAATTGATAGCCATCCTCTTAGGTCTCTTTCTACTAAACTAACTAAAGTTCCTTGAACTGTCAAGGTTTCGCCAGTTTGTAGGGATTGTCTGTTGAAGGTTTCATCCTCAATTCTGATGAAACGACTTTGGAGTTGTGCTTGGACACCGTGTGCATCTGCAGTTGGAAGTACGGATTCAACCCAGTTGAAACCTAAAGTTCCTAGTGCAAGTACTACAGCTAGTCCAAATACGAAAATTCTTTTTTCGACCATATTTATCCTTAAATTCAAGAAATAAAACACGTCGTTATATGTTTTACCTTCATGATTAGGATCGATGTATTTTTCATTGTAAATCATTGATGTATAACATTGAAATTAATGAAAAAGTTTACTAAATTATATTGTATTAAATTTAAAAATATGAATTATTTTCACACATATTATAAATAATTATAATATTTTGCAAAATATATGTTAATTTTAAAACTCTTACTTTATATTTCGAATTAACATGATGGTATACATGGCACAGATGCCCGCATTAATCCCAAAAGAAGTTGAGATCCAGAGACTAAAGAAAGTCTGGCTCATCGTTATTGCTATGGGTTCTACTGCAGCATCAGTCGAAGTCGATAACTTCGTTGATGGTTCTTTACATCAAACCTCTATCAGAGATAGTGCATTTACACCAGCACACTGGTGGCTATATTCCCACTTCATCACATTACCACTTGGATGGGGAGCAGCAGCAATCTATGATAGAAAAATCCCAGTTCTTAGAGGCCCAAATAATTCAATGAACACTGGATTGAAGATGACCATTCTTGGTTATCTTGCAACCATGTTTACAATTGGTGTCAATGAGATGTGGCATTTCTGGTTTGTAGAAGAAATCTTTGCAGTTCCAAACCATTGGATGTTTAACATGGGAGTCGTAGTGGCTTTCATGGGTGCACTAGCATACGTAGTTAGAGTATATGCTCGACTCGTAGAACTAGGTGCAGAAACTCCTGGTGAGAACCCATACGTTGCCGAGATGTACAAGATGGCCTTAGAAGGCAAATTGTACAGCAGAGCAATTCCTTAGAAAAAGTGCATTAGCACATTTTTTTCTCTTTTATTATTTTCAAAATGACGTAGATCGTACAAGTCAATCCTCTTTAAGAAAGACTTAAAAGAATCTGAATTGGAATAATTCCAGAATGACTCTTCCTAAAGGATTCGGTTCTGGCGGCGCTGGTGGATCATCAAGTGCTGATGTAGAACGAATGATTGGTAGACGCGTTGAAAATATGACTGGTATGATTACAGTATCATTCTGGGCAGCAATATTGTCAACTTTTGGTGGTACTGCAGCAGGATATTTCTATTATCCATGGGCATATCCAACAGCAAGTGGACACTTTGCATTCATCGTACTTACAATCATTATCACAATAGGTTACATCTTCTGTGTTAAAGTCATGGAAGAAGGTTCCAACAAAAACAGCAATGGTATCATTGCTGCTAGTGTTATTGGTGCAACAGTATTTTGCTTGTTTGTATCTTTATACGTCGGTTGGTAATCTGAAGAAAACCCTTCAATACACTTCTTTTTCATTTTAATTTTTAAAAATCAGATTCTATCTATTTCATTTTTATTTTAATCAAATCAAAAATAACGATCTTCATCATACTCTAAAATTTTATATACTCACCGTTTCTTCACCTTCTTATGGTCTGGTTAAGACGATGTACACACTACTTATTCATAGTAGTAGTTGCAGTTAACTCTACATTGTTAACAATTAATGCAGGTGACTATATCTTCTACACAGACTGGGCTTGGACTTCGTACACGGTATTTTCAATATCGCAAACGTTGATGCTAATTGTAGGTGCTACATACTATCTTACATTTACAGGCGTTCCAGGCACAGCGACGTACTACGCTCTAATTATGACAGTATACACATGGATAGCAAAAGGCGCATGGTTTGCACTTGGTTATCCGTATGACTTCATTGTAACTCCAGTTTGGCTTCCATCAGCAATGCTGTTGGACTTGGTCTACTGGGCAACAAAGAAGAACAAGCACTCCTTGATACTGTTTGGCGGCGTACTGGTAGGAATGTCAATACCATTATTCAATATGGTAAACCTGATAACAGTAGCAGACCCACTAGAAACGGCATTCAAATATCCAAGACCAACATTGCCACCATACATGACACCAATAGAACCGCAAGTAGGCAAATTCTATAACAGCCCAGTTGCGCTAGGTGCAGGTGCAGGTGCAGTATTGGCATGTACATTTGCAGCTTTAGGTTGTAAATTGAACACTTGGACATACAGATGGATGGCCGCTTGGTCAAAGTGGGACTAAATACTCCAACCTTTTCCTTTTCATTTTATTATCTATCTCTGAGATGATTCTCTACAAAAAATTTCAATTTTAAAAATTTAAAAAAATCTAGTTTGAGTTTTTCTAATAATTTTTAATCAATAATTCAAAGTGTCCAGTTCGTTTTTTGGAGTTTGAATTGATAGAACGATTTGCTTGAATTCTATTAATCTTCCAAGATTTGTTTGAGAATATTTCTGCAACTTCTTTAGAGTCTGAATTAGACAATAACACTTTACATCCTTTGGAATCTAATTTCATACAAAGTTCAGCAAGTCTGTTTAGATCCTCATATGTGAAACTCTTGTTGGTATAGCTTGTAAAATTGGCAGTTTCACTAACTGGTTGATATGGAGGATCAAAATATACAAGATCTCCTTTTTTTACATCTCGAAGTACTGATTCAAAATCTCTACATTTTATGACAACTTTGCTTGATTGTAAAATAGCACTAACTGAACGTAAGTTTTCTTCATTTACTATATTGGGATTTGTGTAACTACCTATAGGTACATTGAATTTTCCCTTACTGTTGACTCTGTACAATCCATTAAAACAGGTCCTATTCAAAAAGAGCAATCTTGATGTCTTTTCGATTTCACTTCTTGGATTTGATTCTCTAATTGAATAATAATATGTTTTAGAATCCTTTTGATAATTTCTTTCATGATTTTTTAAAGATGAAATTAACTCATCAATTCTATTTCGAATTGCAGTATATGTCAAAACTAAATCAGAGTTCAAATCTGAGATACTGCATTTTTGAGCATTTCTCTCAGCAAGGATGTGGAACAGTAATGCGCCTCCTCCTAAAAATGGCTCATAATAGGTACCAAAGGTTTTGGGTAAATTTTCATTTAGTATGGGAATTAGTTGACGTTTTCCACCCGCCCATTTTACAAATGGTTTTGGGATTGCAGTTGAAATTTGTCTGTAAACTTGTTTCAATAGTTGTAATTGCAAAAATCATTAACTGTACAATACATAAAATAATTTGATCTGGAACTAACTTTTTTCTAGTCATGAAATAGCTTAAATAGAAATTTCGTAAATTAAGGGAAATTCTTCATATTAGAAAATCCATCTAACATCTCTAACCACAACAGTTCTACAGATTAGAACTCTCATTAATCAAACAGAATCAAAATCTTACAGAATTTCATAAGAAGTTTATAGAAAATAATAAGCTTCGAACGGGATCTGAACCCGTGACCTTTACATTACCAATGTAACGCTCTACCAGACTGAGCTACCGAAGCACAAATTCACCCTGTAGAAAATCCTTATAATTCTTGATTCTGGGCAAATTCACTCTAAACTGTTAAATTTCGCTCAGATTTTTATCCTTTTGGAGGAGTAATCAAGCCTGGCCAACGATGTAGGACTTAAGATCCTATCTTTCAGGAGTTCGTGGGTTCGAATCCCACCTCCTCCACTTATCTTGGATTTTTAATTCCTCTAGAGTTTAGAACTTCATAAACATCTGGTAATGAGAATACAAATCCAACATGGACACAATCTTTCTCATCACAGAGCTGACAAAATAATTCACCTTTTTGAATTGCAACTTCTGCAATTCTATTTTTGATATTATCTTTAAGAATAACACGGTCATCATCAACTGAAATTTTTTCTATTTTTGGAGCATATCTTGCAAAGGTCTTGTCCTTTTGCATCATTTCCTCTAACATGTAAGTTACATAACCGGCAAAACTGTTGACTCCTTTCATTGTTAGGTCGTCTTTACTCTTTTGATAAACGTCGTGGAATTTATCATAAACAGTTTCTGAAACAGTGATTGATTTGAATCCGGCTTTTGGCAATTTACTTTTCCTTACCGTACAATAAAGTACTAAGTATATAATGTTTTATTATAAATTTGACCTCGATTTTCTAGATGAAAATTAGCCTTTATAGAATACCGTGACCCAAGAGCATTATGGGAAAAGGTTATTCTGTTGAGGAAATAAGAGAAAAACTAATTTTAATTTTAGATGATTCTGTTTCTGGAATGTCTGGTGTTGAGATTTCTGAAAAAATTGGTATCAATAGAATAACAATGTCAAAGTATCTCAAAGTTTTTGCAGTAGAAGGATTACTTCGACAAAAAAATATTGGAAATGTTACTTTATGGTTTTTAGAACCTGGACAAGAATCATTCAACTTCCCTGATGATTATTTTAAAATATCTCCTCGATATCTTGAATATTTAGTCAAAGGTACTGAAGATCAAATTTATTCTCTAATTCGTAATTGTTTACATTCTGGGGGTACAGTGAATCGATTGGTTCTGGAAGTAATTTTTCCCTCTATTGATCATGTACAAAATCTGTATGATGATGGAAAAATTGGAGCATCCGAACAAAATCTTTTAATGACTACTATTTCAAAATCTCTTCAAATCTTTAATCAACTTCAGGTTGTATCTGATCCAAAAAAGAATATAATTGTCATGGCATCTGATGCACAAAGTAGATTATATTCAGAAGCAGCTTCAGCAGTTTACCATTCTGATGGGTGGAAGGTTTCTCATTTGGGGGATATGTCATCTGCAATCAATGTATTATTTGATCTTGATTTTCAAAAATTAATAGGAAAAATATGGAAACAAAAACCTGGCATTTTAGTAATTGTGATATTTTCCAAAACTGATGAAGGTCTAAACTTTTTTGCAGATTCTATTAATCCTATAAAAGAGAAATTTGGAAAACATATGAAATTAATACTTTATGGAAAAGTATCTAAAAAAACTAAAATAAATTCTGATTTGACATCTGAAAAAATTGGAGATATTTTACAATGGTCTCAAACTGTCTCTCAAAATTTGAAATGATAAAAAATGGGCCCGATGTGATTCGAACACATGACCTTTCGATTATCAGTCGAACGCTCCAGCCAAGCTGAGCTACGAGCCCACGAACAAATCTCTAGGCTAGACTCATTTAAGTTTAATTTTCCTTCCACTTGATTGAGCAGCCAATTGAAGGGTCAAAGTCTTTTTCAATTTTCTCTCCAGATAACAATTTCTCCATATTGACAATCATTGTTTTTTCAGTAACTTTATCATCTGGTTTCATGGCATTGTCTATTTTTCCATGAAAAACTAATTGTTTTTGTGCATTAAATAAGAAAGGATCTGGAGTACACATTGCACCATATTTCTTGGCAATCTCTTGTGTTTCATCTACTAGATAATCAAATTCAAATCCTTTCTCTTTGGCAGTTTGTTTCATGGCATCAAAACTATCTTCTGGATAATCCGTAGAATCATTACTGTTAATTCCAATAATTGCTATGTCCGTTCCACATTTTTCATATAGTTCATTGAGAGCATCTACTTTTGCTTTAACATATGGACAATGATTACACATGAAAATTACTAAAATTCCTTTGTAACTGGAATAATCATTTATTGAATGTGTTTTATCATCAATTCCCATTAATTCAAAATCAGGTGCGATATCGCCTGTTTTTAGTTTAATTTGTGATTCTAAAAGTACCATATTGGAATTATCGTGATTTCAAATAAAATTCTTACCGAGAAGACAACAATTAAAATCCACACTTTATTCATTCTTCTTGTGGGCCGGTAGTATAGCCTGGTAGTATACCCGCCTTGCACGCGGGGGGTCACGGATTCGAATTCCGTCCGGTCCACTTTCTAATCTCAACGATCTATGCTGAAATTCAGACTTCAAGATGGATTTAAATAGGATTAGTTTGCGTTTTTTAATATGGCAAGTTCTGCAGATGCATGGCCGGTATTCATACCACTTATTGTTGGTTTAGTTCCAGGTTTAATTTACTGGTTAGCAATTACCGCAAAGAGAAAATAAGTTTTATATCCTTTTTAATTTCTTTTTATTCATTTAACAGTGTAAACTAGGTTTAACGTTGTTACCTTTCTTGTTCACTATTTGATATGTTACACGAAATTAATCCCCAATCATAAAGAAAATCATGTCCAAAGTAATTTTGTGCACATTTTTGATTTTACTTTTAGTTCCCTTCTCTCAAGGATTTTCTCAAGTTACTAACACTCCTTCTACATTGACTCTGTACATAAATGAGAATAATCTCTATGTCTATCAAAATTCTGATGGATTTACTGTTGTAGTTGGAATTGTTGAAAATAATAATTCACTAACTCCTGTATCTAATGTCAAAATTAAAGTAAATTTCTATGATGATGCTGACCCTACTCCTTTAGAGGTTACTCAAGGAACTACTACACTTGAAGTAATTCCAATAAATGGCAAATCTACATTCTCCATCGTTTCTGAAACTCCGAATCCTCAAATCACCCAGGTATCTGTTTCCTTTGTCGATTCACCTATTCCTGTAGCTCCAAAAACTCCTGAACTTACAGTATACTCTACTGATGTATTTTTAGACAATTCATTTCAATTTTCAGGCGTTTTACAAAATGGAAAAACTTCAAGTTCTAACACTAACGTCTATCTTGCATTTTATGATGTTTTTGAACGTATTCTTAGAGTGGACACAATAGAACTTGGTGATATAGATCCAAACACTGAGATTTCGTTTGAGTTTGATGAAGTAATTGATTCAACAGCTAAAGGATTTCTCTTATTTGCAGAATCCAGTGTTTCTATTTCTGATTTTGTTGATATACAAATTCCAGCATCTCAAATTCTTGATAAACTCATAACTATCAGAAATGTATCTGTGGAAGATTCGAATGGAAATAAAGTATCTGAATTAAAAGTAGATTCAACATTTCATATAAAAAGTGAAACTAAAATTGAATTTATATCAGAAATAATACCTGAAGAAACTGCATACACATACTATGTTCAAATAAAAAAATCATCTGAAATTCAAGGTGATCCTCAAACTGTAGAATATATTGGAAAATTTGATGGGCGATTTATTGAATCTGGACTAGAAACACAAATAATTGATTGGAAGCCAAAACAATCTGGGTTTTTTTTCATTGAAACATTTGTCTGGGATAGAAATAATATCCCAATTGCTGAACAGGGCCCATATACAATAATCATTGTGAAATAGAATTAATACATTCAACAAATCCTTCACTCACCGTTTAAATGCAGAAAGAAACATGCTATGATAATTATGCCATATCAGAAATTTCTCATTGTTTCTATTCTTTCACTTATTGCATTATCTTCTGGGCAGATGGTTTTGGGTTATGGTGGACCACCTACACAAAGCAGTACTAACAATTACACTGTGGAGATAATTTCTGATGATATCTCATATGCACTTGGGGAATCTGTAATATTTTCTGGTAATGTAAACAAGTATGATGAAGAGAGAAATTTACGAATTTCAATTTTTAGTTCTGGAAATAATTTAGTTCTCTCTCAAACAACTTCAGTAGAGGTTGATGGTACATTCTCACATAATGTAACACTGGATAAAAAATTCAGTGATGGGACATTTAAAGTCAAAGCTCAATATGGAAATTCAAAGACAACTGTTACAATCATTTCATTTGAAGTAACTTCTAATGACACTACATCAGTTTCTCAAAATAACAAAATTCCTGATTGGATTAAGAACAACGCTGGATGGTGGGCAGATGGTTCTATAGATGATAATTCATTTGTTGAAGGTATTCAATTCTTAATCAAAGAAGGATTCATGAAAATTCCAATTACTGAGCAAGGTTCAGTTTCTCAAAATAACAAAATTCCTGATTGGATTAAGAACAACGCTGGATGGTGGGCAGATGGTTCTATAGATGATAATTCATTTGTTGAAGGTATTCAATTCTTAATCAAAGAAGGATTCATGAAATTATCAAAATAAAGCAAAATTTCTAAATAATTAGACCTAAAAGATACAAAAAAACTAGTAGATTTATTTTCAAAGAATATTATCCATTTACATGTCTAAATTTTCTCTTGTAGCAATGGGTGGAACTTTTGATATTATCCATAGAGGTCATTTCACTTTACTATCAAATGCATTTAATATTGCTGATAAAGTAATCATAGGAATTACAAGTGATGAATTTGCTACCAAAAAAGGTAAAATTCCTACAAACAAATACGATCAACGTTTTGAAAATTTAATCTCTATTATTTCAAAAGAATTTCCTAATGCTTCTTTTGAAATTAGTAAATTAGAAAATGATTTTGGACCTGCTGTTCTAGAAAAAGGAGTTGAAGCACTAGTTGTTAGTGATGAAACCAGCAATCAAGGAATTATTCTTAATGAATTAAGATCAAAAAAGAACCTTCCACCTGTTCAAGTTGTCACTGTTCCAATGTTTTTGGCAAAAGACGGAACAAGAATATCCACGACTAGAATTAAAAATTCTGAAATTGACATTGATGGAAACTTGCTATCAATTGACAAGTAGCTTATCGAACTTTGAGTAATTGGAATAAAACAAAATTTTTGGATTGAGCCTCATGGCAATAATTAATCATATGATGAAAAAAATTGATACTGATGTGGCAAATCTCAAACAAGGATTACATCCTCAAAATCTTTCATATTGGTATGATAAAATTATTAAAGAAACCCTTGAAATGGCTCCCCCGTGGCTTCAGGATAAAATCAAAGTTCATCAAGATCCTGTTCTCCCAATGAAATTTAATTTGGATATTTCAAAACGTGCTGTAAGATATTTCATGATTGTAGTTGACAATAATTTGGATGACATGCCATATTCTACAAAACTCTATTTCCTTAAAGTGCAAGAAATAATGTCCACTGAAATGGATAAATCTTTAGTTTAGATGATTTTTTTAATCCTAGGCATAAATTCAAGCTCTAAGTATCTATAACCTATCGATCTAAAATTTTCTATAATATGGATCTCTACAAATCAAAATATTCTGATGGAAAAACAGATGGAAGAAATTCTAGAGGAGAAAATAACACATCTCGCTCTTTTAGAAATTCTGGAGATGATAGAGGTTCAAGATATTCCAGAGATGACAGAGGTTCACGAGATGACAGTAGAAATGAATCTACAACTGTAACTTGTTCTGATTGCGGTGATGAATGCACAGTTCCATTTGTTCCAAGATCTAACAGACCTGTTTTTTGTAGTGATTGTTTTAGAAAAAATAAACCAGAGGATTCAGGAAATGATAGATATTCCAGAGATGATAGAGGTTCAAGAGATAGAGGTTCAAGATATTCCAGAGATGACAGAGGTTCACGAGATGACAGTAGAAATGAATCTACAACTGTAACTTGTTCTGATTGCGGTGATGAATGCACAGTTCCATTTGTTCCAAGATCTAACAGACCTGTTTTTTGTAGTGATTGTTTTAGAAAAAATAAACCAGAGGATTCAGGAAATGATAGATATTCCAGAGATGATAGAGGTTCAAGAGATAGAGGTTCAAGATCATCTTCTAGATCAGAGCCACGTAGAGATAGTTCTAGATCTAGTAAACCACGAAATGATAAATTTTTGAGAAAGCAAGAGAGCTTCTATTCTAATGGTTCCGATAAATTTTATGAAACTATCAAAGAAAAATTATATGAAATCTTGGGTGGAAAAATTTGTTCTAATTGTGGTTTTAGTGATGAAAGAGCCATAGGAATTAGTCCAATATCTGAAAATGTTACTTCTGATAATTCTGGACGTGGAGGCGATGCTGCATCTTGGGGAAAATATATCTCATCACCAGATCTTGCTAGAGAAGAATTAAAGGTATTTTGTTTAAATTGTAATGAAATTCGAGAACCTGTTACATCAAAACGATCTGAAGACAGATCAAGTTCAAAAAAGAGCAAACATTTTCCTAGATGATTAGTAGAATCATCTATGAGAATTAGTTAACACTTTAATTATAATTATTTTAATATTAATTCATGAATGGTGATTTCAAAGCATTAGGAATTTCTCTAATTGTTATGGTTGGAATTGCAACGGCATATCTTGTATATCATTTATAGAATCATTCTTTGACTATTTCTACAATATCTTCAATAATTCTTGTTGAAATTAACGTGTGTTCTTTATCTAATACAGATTGTATAAAATCCGCAAATCTTTCTACATTTGCTTCATCTTTGAGTACAATACTATGAGCAGATTTATCTTTTAATGAAATTACTAATTCATTTTTAACAACATTTAGAATTCTTGTAATGTATGTCTCTTTACCATCTTTTATGAAAATAAAACTAGATAGTTTTTGAGCCTCGTATTTGTCATCACATGTTATAGTTATTTTCATTTATCCTCAAAAAGAAATTGTTCAATCTGGTTTTTTGCTTTTTTCCTATTTTCTTGATGAATTGCAAGAAATGAATTAATTTTTTCAATTAAAATTGCTTTTAGTTCGCCTGAAAGTAATTTACCTGATTTATAATCTTCATGAATTATTTTTAATTTAGCATCATCTGGTTCAAAAAATATTCTTAGATATTGATAGGATACATCGATATCTGGGTTTCCACCAAGTTTTCTATGTTGTTCAATATCTGGTTGTCCTCCTGAAAATGCATGCTTGTTAATTTTATTTTTTACTTCACTTGGTGAATCTGTTGTGTAAATCGTACCTTTTTCATCTGATGCTGACATTTTTCCTCCTGGACCTTCTAAACTTGGAATCATAATATTATGAATTAAAGCTGGTTTTTGTTTTCCAATTTTTGGTGCAATATCCCTTGTTAATCTAAAGTGAGGATCTTGATCAACACCTAATGGAATTAGCACTGGTTTGTCTTCAATAAAACATGGAGCTGATTGTAATGATGTATAAAATATCATTCCAATGTTTGTTTCATTTGTGAAACCAAATGTTGCTTTTGTATTAGAAAAATTGATTTTTTTTGCTACTTCAGCTGCAATTGGATATAATGTTTTAATATTTTTTGTATTGATAATGATTTTTGTTTTTTCTGGATTGAAACCTAATGCGATAAAATCTAATGCATTCTCATATGCAAATTTCTTTGTTTCTTCTAAAGTTAGATTAGGTTTTGAATAAAATTTCTCATCATCTGTAAGTTGAAAATACATGTTAACATCAAATTTATCTTGTAACCATTTTGCAAACATCCATGGTACTAAATGTCCAATATGGGTATGACCTGAAGGGCCCCTTCCTGTATATAGAAAGAATTTGTTACCTTTCTCATATTCATCCAGTATTCTAGTCAGTTCTCTATGTGAGAAGAAAATGCCTCGTCTGAGCATAAAATGGTCTTCGCCTGTGATTTTCTTGATTCTTTCGAGTAATTCTGAAGAAATTTTTTCAGTTCCAAATTGCTTGATTAATTTATCATAGTCAATATCGCCCTCTACATGCCATGGAGTTACAATAAAGTCATCAGCTGACATTCATCTTGACTTAGGTTAAGGTTTAAAAAGTCTTTTTCGGATTCTTTGCTGTTGTCGCAAGTTTTTCATGAAATTGAAAAAAAAATTATCGCCTCTTTAAGAGACAATCCAAAACAATCTCCTGAATCATTAGAAAAATCTACACAACTTTCACCTGATCAAATTAGACGCGGAATTGAATGGCTTAAATTAAAAAATTTGGCAATTGTCACTGAATCAAAATCAAGTATTTTGAGTTTAGGGAAAAATGGTGTTGAATCTTTAACAAAAGGATTACCTGAAAGAAGATTGTTAGATTTACTAAAGACTGGACCTAGAAAATTATCTGATTTACAAAATGAATTAGGCTATGTATTTGGACCTTCCATGGGTCTAGCTAGAAAAAATAATTGGATTGAAGTTTCAGTTGATGAAATTTCTATAAAAAATTCTCCTTCAGAACTTTTAGGAGAAAAAACTCTAAAACTTATTGGAAATGAAAAATTATCTAAAGATAAAATTGATGGCAATGATTTATCTGGACTTTTAAAAAGACCTGATTTTATTATTGAGGATGTTATTAAAACAAAAGAAATTTCATTATCTGATTTGGCAAAATCAATTAAAATTTCAGATTCTGTTGGTGGGATTGATGTTGAAGCTAACGTTCCAGAAGTTTTTGTTGCAAGAACTCATCCTCTAAAAGATACTATTGATGAAATTCGTGAGATATTTGTCACACTTGGTTTTTCAGAAATTCTTGGTAATATGACTCAATCAAGCTTTTGGAATTTCGATGCTTTGTTTACTCCGCAAGATCATCCTGCAAGAGAATTGCAAGATACATTTTATCTAGATAGAATAAATGCTAAAAAAATTGGAACTCCTGAACAAATAAGAAAAGTTTCTGAATCTCATAAAAAGAATTGGCGATATCAGTGGGACATTAATGAGGCAAGAAAAATGGTTCTTAGAACACATACCACTTGTGTAACCATCAAACATTTAGCTGAAAACAAACCTGATGAGGCACGAATATTCTCTTTAGGTCGTGTATTTAGAAATGAAAAAGTTAGTTACAAACATTTGGTTGAATTTAATCAAATTGAAGGCATTGTTGTTGGAAAAGATGCTTCATTGAGAAATTTAATGGGAATTCAGCGAGAGTTTTACAAACGAATTGGAATTACCAAAATAAAATTCTGGCCGACATTTTTCCCCTATACCGAACCATCTCTTCAAACTATGGTTTATAATGAAAAATTAGGAAAATGGATTGAATTATTTGGAATGGGTATTTTTAGACCTGAAGTAACTAAACCTCTTGGTATTACTCAACCTGTTTTAGCTTGGGGTGGTGGTATTGAAAGAATTGCTATGTTAAAATATGATCTAGGTGATGTAAGAGAGTTTTACAATAACAATCTTGGTTGGTTAAGGAGTGTTACAAAATGCCAGTAATCGAATTATCTTATTCTCGCCTCCAAAAATTAATTGGAAAAGTAACAAAAAAACAAATTTCTGATTCATTACCTTTTCTTGGATTGGATATTGAATCAGAAGATAAAGATCTTGTACGGATTGAATATAGCCCAAATAGACCTGATTACTCTACTGATTATGGGATTGCACTTGGCATGCAAGGATTACTTGGGATTAAAACTGGTATAGTAAAACTTAATGTAAAAAAATCTCACAATTATCTAATCTCTGTTAATTCTTCAGTGACAAAGATTAGGCCTTTTGTAACTGGAATTATTGCAAAAAATGGAAAAGTTGATGATAAAACAATTAAACAATTGATGACCATGCAAGAAGATCTTCATTTTGGAATAGGAAGAAAAAGAAAAAAATCATCAATTGGAATACATGATTTAGATAAGATTTCATTTCCACTAGTTTACACTACAACAACTAGGAATCATAAATTTATTCCATTAAACTCTGAAAAAGAGACAACTATCTCAGAAATATTGGTAAACACTGATGTTGGAAAAGATTATGGTTCTATACTTGGTCAATCTTCTCAAGTACCTATAATTTTAGATGAAAATGAAAATACAGTATCTTTCCCTCCTATAATTAACGCTGCAGTCACTACAGTTACTACAAAAACTAAAAATCTCTTTGTTGAGGTAACTGGAATTACCAAAGAAGATGCTGAAGACATGCTTGCAGTTGTAGCGACCATTTTACAAAGTGCTGGTTTTATCTTAGAATCAATAAAAATAACAGGTGCAAAAAATTCTTCACCAAAATTAGAACAAAGAAAAATGACTGTCAGTATTTCATTAGTCAATCAGATTTTAGGTTTAAGTCTTAATTCTTCAAAAATTATTTCATCTTTGAAGAAATCTCGCCTAGATGCAATATCTAAAGGGGTAAATATTATTTGTACAATACCTGCATATCGATTTGATATTTTTGGACCTTTAGATTTAGTTGAAGAAGTTGCTTTGGGATATGGAATCCAAAATCTTGAACCTATACTATCTCCTTCCCAAACTATAGGAAAAATAAATTATGTTTCATTAAAACTAAAATCTCTAGATCAAACAATGATTGGACTGGGATTTCTTGAAGCTTTGAATTCTAGTTTGACTAGTAAACGAGTGTTATATGATATGACTGATAGAGATTCAACAAAAATTATTTCTGTACTTGATTCAAAAAGTAGAGAACATACTATTTTACGTGATTCTATCCTTCCAGGTTTATTAGAAAATCTTTCAAAAAACATTCACGAATCGTATCCTCAAAAAATATTTGAAACTGGAACTGTTTTTGCTACAGAAAACCCAATATCTGAAAAAATTAATTTTTCTGGTATCAGTGCACATAAAGATGCAAATTTTACTGAAATAAAATCAATTATTCAATCTGCACTAAATATTGGATTTGGAATTAAAGTAGAAACAAAAACTGCAACTAATTCTACATTTGAAGATGGCCATTGTGCATCAATTATTCTAAATAATATTCCAATTGGAATTATTGGAAAAATTGATTCAAAAATTATTGAAAATTATAAGATTCGTGTCCCTGTAGTTGGATTTGAGATATCTTTGTCTGATTCTGTTCTTAAAAATTAAAACCAATTTCTCAAAAACTGTTTTTTATAATTATTTCTTCAATGGTTTTTAGTAGGAGTAATCCTATTACAAATCGCCCAAGAGCAAGCATGCAGACGGATTAGGATGAGTCGATCGTAATGATACCAGTGATTTCTAATTCACCCAGGCGTGCTACATTGTGGGCAACCCCGGTTTCAGAACGCGAGGAGGCGTATGGCTATGACCAATGAATTGGTGCGAGTCAGAACCGGGGAACATATCTTTTTTCAAAAACCATTAAACACTGATAAAAATATGAAAAATGAAATGGTGAATTATTGGTTAGCAAAACAAGAACCTAGTGGACCAAGGGGATATAATTTTGAACAGCTTAAAAAAGAAAAAACAACCGTATGGGATGGAGTTCATAATAATTTAGCATTAAAGCATATGCGAGAAATGAAATCCGGTGATCTTGTATTTTTTTATCATACGGGTGATGAACGACAAGCAGTAGGAATTATGCAAATAACTTCAAAGCCATATCCTAATCCTAAAGAAGATGTAGAACGATTTATTGTTGTTGATGTAAAATACAAAAAAACATTGAAACGTCCAGTAACTCTTAATGAAATGAAAAAAGAGAAAAAATTCAAAGATTGGGAATTAATAAGAATTTCAAGGTTATCTGTAATGCCTGTGCCAAAGATAATCTGGGATGATATTGTAAAGATGTCTCAAAACTAACAATAATCGGTTTATTGATATAGTCGATTTATCTAATTACTGTATGGCAACAGCTTATGTTTTAATAAACTGTGAATTGGGTTCTGAAGAAGCTATTATAGGGCAACTAAAGGGCTTGGATGGTGTAAAAGAAGTTCATGGAACTTTTGGTGCATATGATATTTTGGCCAAGATTGAATCTGACACTGTTGAAAAACTTAGAGAAACAATTACCTGGAAAATCAGGAAAATTGAAAAGATTCGCTCAACTCTTACCTTGATGGGTATTGAAGGTCAAACATAAACACCTTTTTTTCTTATTATGATTCTACATTTTATTTTTGTAGTACCCGAAATAGATCGTGAAAAAAGACAATTTGAATTTGAATATGTCAAAAAAATGAGCAAGTTTTATCAGGTTTGGTTAAAAGAAAAATTTGGTAAAGATTATGAAATTCAATGTGATGAAATGATCACAACTCCTAGAAGTATTCTTCAACGTCTTGACACCTCTACATTAGTACGTGATCATCACCAACGAGGAAAAGACATTTATCATTTTTACCTAACTCATTTCAAACCTTGGTGGACTGATTGTGTTGGGTGTGATGGGTATCATGCTGAAAATTTTGGAATGACATATTGGCAATCACCAAAAGAATCTGATGACACTTTATTTCTTGCAGAAAAAAATTGTACTACTGTTTCTCATGAACTAGTACATGAAATGTTGAGAATGGTTGGACATAAAAAATTCATTCATGATGTACATGATGTGTGGACTAAACATCTCTTTGAACAGCTAGAATTTGAGCAATATGATGAAGATTTTCAAAAAACTGATGGTAAGCCAATGTTTCTAACAATGGATATTTCACAATTTAATTTAAAATAAAATATTTACAACTAAAGTTTTGAAACTGAATAAATATTATTTTCAAAATTTGCAGTTTTGAAATCTAATTTATTTTCTGGATCATTGGTTCGTGATTTGCTTAATGTTTCAAGTTCTACAAGAGCATCTCCTCTAAAGCCTACAGAAGAGCCGTAAATTCCATCAGCTAACATGGTTCCGTGATCGCCTTTTTTGATATCATCTACCATGTTGTAAAATCTTGTTGTTTCTTTTGCGTTTACTGGATTTCCTGTTGCTTTGTTATATGCAATTGCTATGTACATTCCATTATTTTTTACTGCAACAGGAACTTTATGATTTATACCTGATACACCAGGAATTGTATCATTAACTATAACTTCACATTTATGATACATGCTTGATACATATGCATAGAATCTGTATTGGGCATATTTTCCTGCAGTATCTTCTTTACATCCAACAAAAACTCTGTGTAATAATTCTAAAGCATCATCGTTCATACTTTGCAATCTGTCATCTATTCTTCCCCTTTCAAGTAATTCTGACTTGCATTCTTTTGCAACTAAAACTAAAATAAAATCTGGCAAATTATAATTTTTAAGTGCTGCAACAAATGCCCCTGCTTGTGACATGCCAAATTTTGGAAATCCTTTATTGACCATGATTATACCTCAATTTAGAAAATTTACTACTACCTAACACTGCATTGGAAAGCAGTATTTGGCTTATAATTGTTGAGAATTTACATGCCTATTGAAACAATTTATTGAGTTTTTGAATTGTAAATATTAAATTTAGGATCAATTCATCGCAAATTATGGAAATTGATACTGCAACAGAACTTGTTTCTAATGTTTATTTGAAATTAAAAGAAAATATTGTAAAATATAGAAATCTAGTTGGAAGACCATTAACACTTTCTGAAAAAATCTTATCTGGTCATCTAAATAAAATTGATGATACTATTTTCATCGGTGGAAAAGATTATGTTTTTTTAAAACCAGATAGAGTTGCATTACAAGATGTTACAGGTCAAATGGTGATGCTACAATTTATGCAAGCAGGATTAAAACAAACATCTTTACCAACAACTGTACATTGTGATCATCTCATTAGAGCAGAAGTACAAGGTGATATTGACATGAAAGTTTCACTTGATGAAAATAGTGAAGTTTTCAAATTTTTACAATCAGCATGTGCAAAACATGGATGTGGTTTTTGGAAACCTGGTGCAGGAATCATTCATCAAGTTGTACTTGAAAATTATGCATTTCCAGGTGGATTAATGATTGGTACTGATTCTCATACTCCAAATGCAGGAGGTCTTGGAATGATTGCAATTGGTGTTGGTGGGTTGGATGCAGCTGAAGTAATGGCAGGTATGCCATGGGAATTACTTTATCCGAAAAAAATTGGTGTAAAATTAACTGGAGAGCTAACCGGATGGACTGCTCCTAAAGATATCATATTGAAAGTTGCTGATGAATTAACAGTATCTGGAGGTACAAATGCAATAGTAGAATATTTTGGACCTGGAACAAAATCCATCAGTTGTACAGGTAAGGCTACCATTACTAACATGGGTGCTGAAATTGGAGCAACTTGTTCTGTATTTCCATATGATGAAAGAATGGAAACTTATCTAAAATATACTAACAGAGAAAATATTGCCCAATTAGCAAATCAAAATAAAGAATCTCTTGTTGCAGATGCTGAGATAGAAACAAATCCAGAAAAATTCTTTGATAGAGTAATTGAAATTAATCTTTCAACGTTAGAACCACATATTGTTGGACCCCATACTCCTGATTTAGTAAGAAGCATAACAGAATTATCTGATGATGTAACATCTAAAGGCTACACTGATCCAATCTCTGTTGCATTAATTGGTAGTTGTACAAATTCTTCTTACGAAGATATGTCAAGAGCAGCAAGTTTAGCTGAACAAGCAAAATCTAAAGGAATTAAAGCAAAGATTCCATTATTGGTAACTCCTGGTTCTGAACAAATTCGCGGTACTATAGAACGTGATGGACAAATGGATTCATTAAAAGACATAGGTGCAACTGTTTTAGCAAATGCATGTGGTCCTTGTATTGGTCAATGGAATAGACCTGAATTAGAAAAGGATCAACAAAATACTATTGTTACAACATTTAATAGAAATTTTCCAGGTAGAAATGATGGACGTAGAAGTACTCTAAACTTTATTGGTAGTCCTGAAATGATTATTGCTTTAGCATTGGGTGGTAGACTTTCATTTAATCCGTTAAAGGATGATCTGATCGCATCAGATGGAACTAAGTTTAAACTTGAACCTCCTAAACCTGCACCAGAAGTTCCTGAAGACGGTTTTGTTATACCTGAAGGAATTTTTGTTGCACCTCCTGAAAATTCTAATAATATTGAAGTTCTAATTGATCCTAACAGTAAAAGGCTCCAGCTTTTGAAACCATTTTCTAAATGGGACGGTAAAGATTTTGAAAATATTCCAATTATGGTAAAGGCTAAAGGTAAATGCACTACAGATCATATTTCTCCTGCTGGGGCATGGCTTTCTTTACGTGGACACTTGGATAATCTCAGTGATAACATGCTTTTAGGTGCAGTTAATGCATTTAATGATCAAGTCGGTCAGGGAAAGAATATTCTAAATAATAATCAGGAATCATTTTCACAAATTGCCAGACAATACAAAGAAAATCAAATGCGATGGGTAATCATTGGTGATAATAATTATGGTGAAGGAAGTAGCCGAGAACATGCTGCAATGTCTCCTCGCTTTTTAGGATGTGCAGCAGTTATCACAAAAAGTTTAGCAAGAATTCACGAAACGAATCTGAAAAAACAAGGTATTTTGGCATTGACATTTAGTAATTCAGATGATTATGAAAAAATTCTTGAAGATGATAAAATTAGTTTACTTGAATTAGATGAATTGGCTCCAGACAAACAAGTTAGATGTATAATTTCTCATTCTGATGGAAACAAAGATGAAATTTTACTAAATCACTCATACAATAAATCACAAATTGAATGGTTCAAGTCTGGATCTGCACTAAATGTATTGAGAAACGGATAATAGAATTTTTTGGAGTGGGCCCGATCGGATTTGAACCGACGATCGATGGTTTTGGAGACCATCGCCCTACCAGGCTAGGCTACGAACCCACAAGAATCAAAATATTTTGCTTGAATTTTAACTATTACTAAGATTTATTTGTAAATTGGCAATATTAGCAGTAAAATGGTAAAACCAATTTACATTGTATTGGGTGCTATTCCAGTTATTGCAGCTCTTTTACTTTCTACTCCATTGTTATTAAGAAATGAAATTCCTACATCAGCTGCTAATCACACTGATAATATTGAAATTGAATATACTAAACATCAATTAAAGAAAATTTCTTATGGTGTAACAGAACGAACTGGAGCACAAAAAACTGAAATTCTTTACATCAAAAATGATGGTGAAATAAAATATTCTGTAACTGAAAATGGTTATCTGAAACCTGATGTACGCTCACAATTAGATGAAGCAAAACTAAACAAAATTAAAGCACTGATTAAAGAAACTGGTTTTATTGCAATACCTTCTGAATCTTTTGCAATTATGGATAATGCAACTGAATATCAAAAATCAAATGTAAAAATTACTTTGAATGGTCGTGTCAATCAAATTCATTGGCCACAACAAAATGTAACTATGGATTTCATTCCTCCAATTATCACTATGGTGGAATCTGAATTAGATTTGATTATATCTGAATTTAGTGAATAGATACAAATAGTGATGAGGAAAAATTAAGACATGCTTCCATTATCTGGAGAAAGACAAGATGCTAAAGGAATAATCTATGACAAAATAAATTCTATTGATACTTTACGTGGTTCATCTACTGTTAAACGAGGTTTTGCTCACATGTTAAAAAATGGTGTTGTAATGGATGTTACAAATGTAGAACAAGCACAAATAGCTGAAGAAGCTGGTGCAGTTTCTGTTATGGTGTTAGATAAACTTCCATCAGAGGTTAGAAAAGCTGGTGGAGTTGCACGAACTGCAAGTATTAGAATTATTGAAGAAATTATGGATTCTGTAACCATTCCTGTAATGGCCAAATGTCGAATAGGACATGTCAATGAAGCACTAGTTTTACAAGAAACTGATGTTGATATGATTGATGAATCTGAAGTTTTAACACCTGCTGATGAACTTCGTCATATTTGGAAATGGGATTTCACTACCCCTGTTGTTAATGGCGCAAGATCATTGGCTGAAGCCTTGAGAAGAATTGAAGAAGGTGCATCAATGATTAGAACAAAAGGTGAACCTGGAACTGGAAATGTTGCAGAAGCAATTAAACATATTAAAAAAGTAAATGACGAATTAAGAATGATAAAATCAATTTATGATTCTGGAGATAATCAAGAATTAGTTAGAATGGCAAGAGAATTCAAAGTATCTTATGATATTGTTGAACAAACTGCAAAACTTGGAAGATTACCAGTTGTAAATTTTGCTGCAGGTGGTATTGCAACACCTGCTGATGCAGCATATTTGATGTCACTTGGCTGTGATGGAATATTTGTCGGTTCTGGGATTTTCAATTCTGATGATGCAAAAGAAAGAGCACGAGCAATAGTTTTAGCTACTACTTTTTGGAATGAATCTGATAAAGTCAAAGAGGCTCAAAAAATGATTGATGAAAGACAATCTATGTTAGGATTAGATGTAAACACTCTAGAATTACGTATGCAAGATCGTGGTGGTTCTGCATGAGTCTTACTGTTGGTGTATTATCAATACAAGGAGATATACAAGAAAATCTTGTTTCTACTAAAGCTGCAATTGATGAATTAGGAATTGATGGAAAAGTAATTGCTGTAAGAACACCTGATGAAATTTCTCAATTAGATGGTTTGATTATTCCTGGTGGTGAGAGTACTACTATAGGCCAATTATCTCTAGTGAATGGATCTTTGAAGATTCTAAAAGAAAAAATTCAAAGTGGAATGCCAGTACTTGGAATTTGTGCCGGGATGATAATGTTGTCAAACACCGCAAATGATCGTGTTGTTGGTAAAACTGATCAGCCACTATTGGATATTTTTGATATTAAATTGGAGAGAAATTCATTTGGAAGACAAAAGCAATCCTTTGAATCTGATATTTCTTTAGATTCTATTGATATTCCAAAATTTAATGGTGTCTTTATTCGTGCACCCTCTGTTTCTGATGTTGGTTCAGATGTAGAAATTTTATCAAAATTCAATGATCGTATTGTTGCAATTAAAAAAGGAAATGTAATTGGTATATCCTTTCATCCAGAATTAACTGAAGATACATCAGTACACAAGTATTTCATTAACCTTGTGAATGATTCAAAGAATTAATTTTTCTAAATTAATCTAACAAATTATGCATAGATTTCAAATCTTTTTTGAATTCTAACAGACTTTCAGGAATTTCCATTTTAATTGAATCTTTTAATGAGAGATTTTGAGATTTTTTCTCATTCCAAACTTTTGAATTAAATTCTGAAATTTCCTTTGTGATATTACTCTGATCCTCTATGTTTTCAGGCGTGACTTGTTTTTCTTTATGGATGCTATCTTTTGAGTACAATTCCTTCCAAAGATGTTCAGTGATGAATGGAGTGATTGGTGCTAATAATTTTAAAATTGTTGACAATGTTTTATGAAGTGTGAAAATTGCACCATCTCTTTCTTCATCAGAGAATTCAATTCCGTATGCTCGTGCTTTGACCATTTCAATATAATGTGCAGCAAATACATTCCATGTAAATTCCCTAATTGCAATTGCTGGAATGAAAAAGTTGTATTCCTCATATCCTTTCTTACATTCTTTTACTAGCTTGTCTAGTTCTGCTAAAATCCATTTGTCTGTTGCACCAAGTTTCCCTGATTCAATTACTGGAAAACTAGACAAAAATCTTGAAACATTCCATAATTTGCTGAGGAATTTTTTTGTTGATTCAATTTTTTGTTCGTTACATCTAAAATCATAACCGTGATTAATTTCGCTTGCACTCCAAAATCTAAAAGTGTCAGCGCCTAATTTTTCAATTACAGGTAAAGGATCTATTGCATTTCCTTTACTCTTACTCATTTTCATTCCCTTTTCATCTAAACCATATCCCATTATCCATGCTTCAGACCATGGTTTCTTTCCAGTTAGCTGTTCACATCTTAGAAGTGTATAGTATAACCAAGTTCTAACAATATCTTTTGCTTGGGGTCTAATTGATACGGGGTATACTTTTTTGAAAAATTCGTCGTCTCTATTGAATTTACTAATGAAAAGTGGAGATACACTAGAATCCATCCATGTGTCAAAAGTTCGTTCTTCCCCTACAAATTCAGTAGAATCACATTTAGGACAATTACTAATTGGACATTTTTCTTCCCAAGGTCTGTAATACTTTCCAGGTTCTGGAACATGGGGCTCTGAGCAATTTTTACAGTACCAGATAGGAATCTCTGTACCATAGTATCTTCTCCTAGATATTGGCCAGTCAATATTGATGGATTCAAGCCAATTCATGAGAATTTGCTTGTGCATTGGTGGATGAAATGTGATTTCTTGGCCTAGTTTTTTGATTTTCTCAACTGCGCCTTTTTGTTTTAGATAATATTCCTCCATTGGAATAATTTCAATTGGAGTTTTACTTCTCTCTGATACTGGTGTTCTATGAACAATGTCTTCGACTTTGTCCAATAATCCTCCTGTCTCTAAATCTTCTATAATTTTGGTTCTTGCTTGTTTTGGTTTCAATCCTGTATATTCTCCTGCAACCTCTGTCATTCTTCCGTCTAATCCAATTGCAACAATCTCTTCTAATTCTAATTCTCTAAATAATGCCACATCGTTTTGATCACCATAACTACATACCATAACGGCTCCTGAACCGAATTCTTGTTGAGCGGAATGATGTGTTCTTAATTCTACTTCTGCGTTAGTTATTGGAACAATTATCTTCTTTCCGATATACTGTGAATACCTTTCATCTTCTGGATTTACAATAATTGTTCTACATGCACAAAGCAATTCCGGTCTTGTACTTGCAATGACTATCTCTTGATCTGTGTCTTTGATTTTAAATTTCATGTAAACTAGTTTTGTGGATAAATCTTCATAGGTTATTTCTGCATCTGCAATTGTTGTACCTGACACCCAATCGTAATTGTTAGGTCTGTTTGCTAGATACACTTCTCCTTTTTTCCATAACTCGATGAATGTTGATTGTGTAAGTGTTCTGTATTCTTTTGAATCTGTTCTGTAATAGTTTGCAAAGTCACCACTAATTCCTAAACTCTTCATGATGAGAAGCATTTCAGCTTCCAAATCATCTAGTGCATCTCTACACAGATTTAGAAACTCTCCTCTTTCTGTTTCTCTCATTCTAATTTTGTGTTTTTTCTCAGTGTACAGTTCTACTGGAAGTCCATTCCTGTCGATTCCTATTGGAAAATAGACATTTTTTCCTGCCATCCTTGCAGTACGCGCAATCATGTCAATTTGTGAATAATGTGCTGCTGCCCCTATGTGCCAAGGCCTACCTGAAGGATATGGAGGCGGTGTATCTATTGTAAAGTTATCATCTTGTGGTGTAAAATCATAAATTTTTTCTTCTTCCCATTGCTGAAGAATTTTCTTCTCTAATTCTGGATTCCATGCTTTTTCTGAGATTTTAGGTTCCATTTTTTTAACTATCTTTCAATGTTCGAAATAATATGAGATCCTTTATTGTAACCTTCATAGATGTAAACTCCAACTGCTTCTACATTTGATGGCATTTTTGGTACTAATAGTTTGATAATTTCACTTGAAAGATTTTCAACTGTAGCTTCTCCTTCTAGTAGATATGTTGTATTTTTAGGAACTTGCAAATCAAACATTCCTTTAGGTCCTTCAAATCTAATTTGATAGTGTGAATCATCTTCTTTTTGTAAATATTTTCTATTGATGAAAAATTTATGATCAAATACATTTACAACTTCTTTGATGATTTTTTTAGCCTCTCCAAAATCCAAAAGAAGATTGTCTTTCATTTGTCCTACCAATTCTACCATTACAGAAGATGTGTGTCCGTGTAAGATGGAGCATTTTTCAACTAATGGAAGTATATGTGCATAATCAAATGAGAATGAAGCATCTTCTAAAAATATGGAACCTGTTTGTGGTGTTTTATCATAAAATACAATATCTTGTAGTTCTTTAATCTGTGCAACATACTTTGCATGTCCTATTGCCATAATTTTGTCTTCAGGAAAGTCTTCTTTGACTTGTTTGTATTTTTCAATATCCTCATCAGTATCAATAACTTCAATCAATCCCTTTTCTGTTTTGAAATCAACTGTAATCTCAGTTCCGTTCTTTAGTGTAATTTTGTGATGGTACTCGTAATCTTGTTCGAGAAATGTAAGCATTTGAGCTACTGTTAACTCTGTTCTAGTTTTGAGCAGATTTCCCTTTTTATCAATATATTTAAAATCTGAATCTAAAATTGTAGGACTTGATGCCATGTGAAGTCAACTGGCTATGGATATAATATAAATTCTGTAATGAATGAGCCTGAAATTCTTCTAAATTACTATGATAAAGAATTTAGAATTTTGGCCAGGTTGACATCATTTTTTGTGATGCCGCCTGCATCATGGGTTGTCAATTCTACAGTAATTCTATTGTATACGTTAAACCACTCTGGATGATGATTCATCTTTTCAATCTCCATAGCTGCTCTGGTCATAAAACCAAATGCCTGATTGAAACTAGCAAATTCAAATTCTTTGTGCAGTTTTTCATTAACAACACTCCATCCAGAGAGACTCTTTAACTCCTCCTCAATATCTAGTTGAGATAATCGCATCATGTTGTTTTAGATTTGATGTTAAATTAAAAGATTGATTCATTACCTTTTATGAAATATGTGAAGTAAGCGAAAATGGATGAGATGAACAAAAAACTACTTGAGTATATCCAGGATTCTATTTCTGAAACTGTCAAAGTAAAGAAAATTGGAATCGCTTTTTCTGGAGGTGTTGACAGTACATTAATTTCAAAAATTTGCTCAGATCTGGATTTTGATGTTACATTACTTACAATTGGATTTGCTGAATCACATGACATTTTATTTGCAAAAGAAGTTAATGAATTTCTAAAATACCCTCACCATGTTTTAGAAATTGATCCAGATACATTCCCATCTATCTCTTCAAAAATTAATCAAACAATAAAGACTGACAATCTGTCTTGGAATGAGAATTGTATTGCGTTTCATTATGTTTCAAAACTTGCAAACTCTTTAGATCTTGACACTGTAATCACTGCAAATGGAATCGATGAATTGTTTTGTGGATATAATGCGTATCGAGAAGCATTTTCTGGTGGAGAATTACAAATCAACGAAATGATGCTTGCTAAATTAGATAACGAACTGAAAATGATGAAGGCAGTCAATCTAGTTGCATCTGAATTTGGTGTGAAGATCCTCCAGCCATTACTCTCACCAAAATTCATAGAATACGCAAAAACTGTACCAATATCTGAAAAAATTCATGATTCAGATGATCTATATCGCAAGCACATTATTCGAAAATTAGCAAGCAAAGTTGGTGTTCCAGAACTTTCTTGTACAAAACGAAAGAAAGCGTTACAATATGGAACTAAAATTCACAAGTCTTTACTAAAAACTAGATAAATTTCTGAACTGTTTTCTTTACTGATTTTTCCACATTGCTAATAATTGTAGATGATGCACCAAGATGTTTCTCTGGTGAGAAAATTGCATCAATTTCTTTGTCAGTTAGCTTTGAGGAAAATGCTTTATCATTTTTGATTGCGTCCTTGTAGAACATTCCTTTGTCATTTGCCTCAAATGCAACTCTCTGAACATCTCTGTATGCGACAAATCTTGGAATTCCTTTTTTGATTAGTGCTTCTAAAACAAACTCTGCAAATATTTGCCCCTTTGTGATGTATAGGTTATCTACAATCCTTTTCTCGTTTACAAACAAGTTTGAAACAATTCTAGTCATTGTTTCTAACATTTCATCAACTAGAATGGATGCAGTTGGAAGAATAAATCTCTCATTAGCTGAATTTGAAAGATCTCGCTCATGCCATAATGGAATATTCTCAAATGCAACTGCAACTTGACTTCGTACTAGTTTGGATAATGATGATACACGTTCACTCTTTATTGGATTTCTTTTTACTGGAACTGCACTACTTCCCATCTGACCTTTCTTGAATTGCTCAGCAACTTCACCAATTTCTGTTCTTTGCAAATTTCTAATCTCTATTGCAATTTTTTCTAATGTTGCACCAATTAATGCCAATTCAAACACATATTCTGCATATCTTTCTCTGGGAACAATTTGTGTTGCAACTTCTGCTGGAAATAATTTTAATCGCTTTGCAGCTCTTCTCTGCACTTCAAGTGAATTTGCACCCATTAGTGAGCCTGTACCGACAACTCCTAATGTCTTACAAATCAAAATTCTTTTCTTAATCTCTTCAATTCGCTCTACATGCTTTGCCATTTCTGCTGCCCAGTTTGCAAATTTTAATCCAAATGAAATGATACTTGCATGTTGACCGTGTGTTCTACCAACTGCTGGAATCTTTGAATGCTTTACTGCTTTTTTTGCAAGAATTGTTGCCATCTTTGCAACTTTAGGTTCGATAATTTGTAATGCATCTCTCATCTGCATTGAATTACTTGTATCAACTAAATCATTACTTGTAAGACCATAGTGAATCCATGGTCTTGCATTTTTACTACATTTCTCACTAAGTGACTCTACTAGTGCTGCAGTGTCGTGATCACTTTTTGCCTCCAACTGCTTGATTCTTTTTGCAGTAATTTTTCCAGACATTGCAGCTCTGTGAATTTCTTTACCTACACTTTTTGCGATCATTCCTATCTCACTTTGGGAAATGGCAGCTGCACCCTCAATCTCTAATTGATAGTCTACTTTCTTTTGTTCACTGAAAATATCCATCATTTCTTTGGTGCCATAACGACCATTATCTATAGGTAGGATTGCCAATGTTTCTATTCATTACACATGGAAAATAAATCTACTTATGAAATTTGAACTTAATTTACTCTATCTCTTAATTGATGACAATCACAAAGACAACCTTTTTGACATTTCATTCTTTTACAGTCTGAGCACACATTTTTTTTCCAGTAGGGTGCTGTGTTCATGCTAGTATCTTTGAGTTACTTTGAAAGTTCCTTTTTTTACTTGAAGAATAATTTTGATCAAATACAATGACCAAATTCCCATTAAAATATAATATAAAATACTCACATCTGGTTCTTCTGAAATTTCTTTAGGTTCTTCCTCTACGGGCATATCAAATGGTGGCATGTATACTAATCCAAGAAAAATAGGTATTGCTACTATGATAATTATTGGCAATACCATGATATTTTCTAATTGTATGGGCTGTAATTAGTGTAAATTTTCGCTACTGAATGAAAATACATGTCTCTCATGTCTTCTTCAACACAAACAGCCAATAAATTAACAATATCAGTAGATGTGATAATTCCAACTACATTTCCATCATCGATTACTGGTAGTTTTCTTATTTTTCTGTCATACATTAAATCTGCAGCAGTTCTTACTGTTTCATCTGAATTTATTGAAAATAGCGGTGATGACATTATTTGTTTGATAGGTGTAGTGATTTGATATGCATGAGCTGCAATTTTTATTGCAAAGTCTCTATCTGTAACAATTCCTATGGGTGTATTATTTTCCATGACTATGATGGCTCCAACTTTAGCATCCTCCATCATTTTTGCAGTCTCATTTACTGTTAATGCTGCATCTACAGAAATTACTGATTTTGTCATTACATCTGAAATAGTTATTATTTTAGCATCAGTCATTTTACAAATTTACTCTGTCTAATTCCTTATTTTATGGTCTTCTCGAATATCAAAGATGAAAATCATCTTAGATAATCTGAATAGTCTTTTAAATTAAAAATTAATGTAGTAAAATCTAGATACGTTGCAAGTATCTAACTTCTAGTTCGTTTCTTAACAGCTGCGACCTTTTTAGATGATCTAGCTTCCTTTGTTTTTGAAGATGATTTACTTACTTTACCTTCAGTTTTCATACTTTTGCCGCTTCTTCTAGCTGCTCGAGAAGCTTTTGCTCTTATTGCTTGCTCTTCTTTTTGTTTTTCTTTTTCTTTTTCTGTTAATTGTTTTCTTACCACAAATAATGAAACAATTCAATCATAGATAAATTAGATGATTGATCTCACTTTTGATTTTTCTTTACAAACACTATCTTTCTACAATTCCAGTATCTTGTAATACACACTCTAAATCTTTGAAATAACCTTGTTTGCAATTTTTTTCATCCATTCCCCAATCTGGGTTTCCTCGTAATCCTGCAAGCAATTGATTTGTTTTTCTGTTTTTATTACTTCATTTGACAAATTTTTTATGAAATTCCATTTAATTTGAAATTATTTTTAGAATTCTTCTGATGATTTAAATTGGATTGAAAGGAATCTTTACCGATACATGTCTTCTATAGCCCCAAGAAAAATTGGAGAAAATCAATATCAAATTGATGCTGATCCTAATCTTGGAATGAGGGTTCCTGTGAGAATTTACGCTGATGAACCATTAATGCAAAAAATGTTATCTGGTAGAACCATTACGCAGGCACAAAATGTTGCTTCTATTCCTGGTATAGTGGGACATAGTGTTGTTTTACCAGATGGACATGAGGGTTATGGTTTTCCTGTTGGTGGAGTTGCAGCTATGGATGCTGAAGAAGGAATGATTAGTCCAGGTGGTGTGGGCTATGATATTAATTGTGGAGTAAGATTACTTCGTTCAAATTTAACAGAAGATATAGTTCGTTCAAAACTAAAAGAATTAGTTACAGATCTTTTTAGTTCTATTCCTTCTGGCGTGGGTTCTAAAGGTGCAATCAAACTTAGTCCTTCAGAACTTGATGAAGTTTTGGTAAGGGGTGTTAATTGGGCAATTGATCATGGGTATGGTTCATCAGATGATGCAGATGTCTGTGAAGAAAATGGCCAAATTCAAAATGCAGATCCTGACAAAGTATCTGACAAAGCAAGAAAAAGAGGTGCACCACAACTTGGAAGTTTAGGTTCTGGGAATCATTTTCTTGAAATACAGAAAGTTTCAGAAATTCATGATGAGGAAGCAGCTAAGAGAATGGGGATTGAAGAAGGAACAATTACAGTTTTAATTCATTGTGGTTCTAGAGGATTTGGACATCAAGTGTGTAGTGATTATCTTAGAGTAGCAGAACAAGCAATGGAAAAATATGATATTCATTTACCTGATAGAGAACTTGCATGTGTTCCAAATAGTTCTGAAGAAGGAGAATCTTACAGAAAAGCTATGTTTTCTGCATTAAATTTTGCATGGAGTAATAGACAAATGCTAACTCATTGGACACGTAATTCATTTCAACGTGTGTTTAATCAATCAGAATCTGATCTTGATATGAAATTAGTTTATGATGTTGCTCACAATATTGCTAAAGTAGAAAAACACAAAGTTGATGGACGAGATCGTAATTTGGTTGTTCATAGAAAAGGTGCAACAAGAGCATTTCCTGCAAATCGTGATGAAATACCATTAAAATATCGAGATTTAGGACAACCTGTTTTAGTTCCAGGCTCAATGGGTACTTCAAGCTGGATTTTACTTGGACAACAAAACTCTATGAATTTGAGTTTTGGTTCTACTGCACATGGTGCAGGAAGAACAATGTCTAGATCCAAGGCTAGAAGAAATTTCACTGAGGATGATGTAAAAAAATCTCTTAATGACAAGGGCATATTTATCAAAGCATTAACCAGAGATGGAGTAGTGGAAGAAACTCCTGAAGCATACAAAGATGTTGATGCTGTAGTAAATGTCTCACATGATCTGGGAATAGCCACAAAAGTTGCAAAATTAGTACCTATTGGTGTGATAAAAGGTTGAGCGAAGATTCTGAACTTGAAAGATTAAAGGCAAAACGACTAGCTGAAATGCAGAAAAATATTTCTACAAAAGAAAAAATTGAATCTGCTGCGGAGACTACAACAAAAACTACAACAGAAACAATTTCTGAAAAACCACGAGATTCTCTTATCAAAGTACTTGGATTTAGGGGACTAGAAGTTTTAGAAAATGCTGAATCACAATTCCCTAATGAAACCAAAATGATTGTAGAAAAATTATCTGAATTAATTAAAACTGGTGAAATTAATGAAACTAATGAAAGTCTTGATGGAGGAAAATTATTGGCATTATTTAGATCAGTTGGATTGAATGTCAGAATGGCAACAAAAATTAATGTTGAACAAGATGGAAAATTTGTGTCTCTAAGTGATAAACTTAGTAATCAAGCATCAGGCGATGAGTAATGGACGTTGTTTTAGAAATAGGAACAAAAAATTATTTAGATGATCTGTTAACAATTAAAAAAGCATTATCCCATATGGAAAGTCTTGTAGATGGTTATAATGGATATACGTTAAGTGAACCATCATCAAAGTTTGGATGGACATTTTTCAAACTATCTTTTAAACCAAATTTACAAAATGGAATAGAAAAAAAATTTTCTGATATGATTATGAAATATCAGGCAAATGATCAATATGGAAAATTTGCAAAATTTATGACAGATTATTTTATTTCTAAAGGTTGTGACATTAAAATAAAAATATCTGACTAGACTCTTCTTCCTCTTTTTCCACCTTTCTTTCTGGTGGTATCATGAGGAATTGGTGTTACATCATCAATTCGTCCAATTTTAAATCCGCCTCTTGCTAAGGCTCTAATTGCAGCTTGTGCACCTGGGCCAGGAACTCTGGAACCAACTCCACCAACAGCTCTAACTCTGATGTGAAATCCTGTAAATCCTTTGGTTCTTGTAGAATCTACAACTGCATTTGCAGCTTTCATTGCAGCAAATGGTGATGACTCGTATCTGTCAGCATTAACATGTACACCACCAGAACTGATGGATACTGTTTCTGCACCTGTAAGGTCGGTCATGTGAATAATTGTGTTATTATAACTACTGTAAATATGAGCAATTCCCCATTTTTCAGGGCCTTCTTTTTTTGTCTCTGGTTGATTCTTTGATTTTTCTTCTACTGCTTCCTCAGATTTTACTTCCTCGACTGAATCTTCAGTCTTTTCAACTGCTACTTTAGTTTCAACTTCAAGTTCTGACAATGTCTAATCAGACCTTAAAGGGTTTAAAATACATTGATTTTCTAATTTTGCCTTATTTTGGGCACTTGGCTATAACTTAATGACTATTCATATACCATTTCAATCTGCTTGGATTAAATGACATCTATTTTGTTTTTGGCAATTGGAATTGCAGTTGCAACTGCTTTAATGGCTTCAGTGGCAATTCATTTTTTGACACCGATCACCGATTCTGGTTTATCACCTCAAGAAAAAAGCTGTCAACAAATAGCTAATGAAGGGTATAGAATTCATACAATTTATCCTGATTCACATCCTGATGAACTTCCTAATGATGATTTTAAACGCTTGATGCACTTGGATGAATTGTGGATTACAGAATGTGTCAACGTTTTACCTGCAGAATCTGTTTTTAACATCATAAATAATGTTGAAAGAAATTTCTTTTCTGGTGAGTAGATATCAAAAATGCTTCCAACCTGAATCTTTCAAATTAATAAAATTATTATTTTTTTCAATATAGACCCCTTTGCCTAAAGTAACATAACCAATTTCTATAATTTTTGTTTTTAACAATACTGCATTTTTTTCAATAATTTTTTTATGTTTAGGGGATGCGGTAAATATGAATTCGTACTCTTCCCCACCATTAAAAACCAAGTTATCTAAATCTAATTTGTAAAACTTCACATAATCTTCTAAATCTTTCAATACTGGAATTTTATTTATTATAAATTTATTTTTACTTTGTTTTGACATTTCATTTAGTGTAGTTGATAATCCATCACTAGAATCCATTGATGATGAAAAATATTTTTTATTATTTAATCCAAAATCGAGTTTAGGTTTTGGATTGATAACTGATTTTATAGCTTTTTTGGCAAAAACTTCTTTTCCTTTTTTCTTACCTAGAAGCATACTTAATCCAGCAGATGTATATCCAAATGGACCTGTTACAAATATCAGATCTCCTTTCTTCGAACCTTTCCTAGTAACTATCCTGTCTGTAATTCCAAAAAGACATACATTGAATACAATTTCCTTGCCTCCGTTTGTATCTCCTCCAATAATTGAAATATCAAATTCTTTACATGCTTTTTTAAAACCTGAAGCAATTTCGTTAACTTTTGAGCGTGAAATTATTTTTGGTAGATTAATTGAAATCATTCCATATTTGGGTTTGACACCTTTTGCAGCAAAATCACTCACACATGCAACAACACTTTTTCTTGCAGCATCAGATAATTTCATTTTAGATGGAATATCTGTGCTTTCTACTAACGTGTCAGTTTTTGCTATAATTTTGATTTTACCTAAATTCAAAATTTCAACATCTTCTGATTCAAAATCTTTCTTACCAAAACCCTTCTGAAAAATCTTGATTATTGCTGTCTCATCTAATTTTTTCATAACTTTGATTTACCATTTTTATTGTATCTTTAACTATCTCTTTACATTTTTCTTCATTGTTTGATTCTGCTGAAACTCGAATAATGTCTTCTGTATTTGATTTTCTGATTAAAACCCAACTATCTTCATCAATAATTCCTTTTATTCCATCTAATGTGATTATTTCAGAATAATCTTTAGAAAATTTTAATTTTACTTCTTCAATTACTTTGTCATGAAAATTTGAATTAATTTTTATTTTATCTCTTATTTGATTATAACTTTCCATGTAATTTAGAATTTCATTAAATTCTGTACTCCCTAACATAGATGCAATAAGACCACTTGTAAGAATTCCTTCTCTACAATAATTGAATTCTGGTAAAATGAAACCTCCACTGCTTCCTTCACCTCCAGCTTGGGCATTATTTTTTAACATGAGATCTATTACATTCGCTTCTCCTACTTTGGATCTTTGTACTGTTCCACCTTTTTCTTTGATGAATTTTTCAACTGAGACACTGGTATCTATACTTAGAACAAATCTCTTGTATCCTAACTCTAATGATTTTGCTACGCCTAATCCAAGTGTGACATCTGGTGTTTGTTTTTTTCCATCGTTAACTACAACTAATCGATCTCCATCTAGATCAAATGCAAATCCAATGTCTTTTTTATTAGTTGTAGAAATTAATTCTAATAAATTATCTGATGTAGGATCAGGTCCTCTTGAACATGCAGAAATATTTTCATTAATTACTATAACATTACATCCAATTTCTCTTAATAATTTTGGAGCGAAATCTTTGGCGGCCCCTCCTCCAATATCTACTATAATTTCTGGCTTGTTTTCCAAATTTCCTATGATTTTTTTTGCATCCTCTATGTATGATGTTGATATTTCATTCTCAATGCCTACTTTTGTTTTTAAAATCTCTTGATGTTGGATAATTTGAGGAAGTTCTTGCTCATTTACTCCTCTTCCATCAATGATGAATTTCATTCCATTCCATTCTAATGGATTGTGGGATGAAGAAATTACTAATCCTGCACCATAATTTCTTGCTTCTCTGAAAACTACTGGTGTTGGAACTGTTTCCAAATTAAAAATATCAATTCCATTTTTCATCAATACAGCACTTGCTGCATCTTTTATCATTGATCCTGAAGGTCTGGTATCTTTTCCTATGACGCATTTTTTTGATTTAATTAATGATGAAAAATTATTACAAAATTCAAGAACGTCTTTTAGGTTTAAATCATCTCCAAATATTCCCCTAATTCCTGAAATTGTTTTTTTCATTTAGTCCATTTCGGAAAGGCTTTTTATTAACTCTGATGGATTTATCCAAACGTGCCTTGGTAGCTCAGCCTGGTAGAGCGAACGCCTCGTAAGCGTTAGGTCGCGGGTTCGTACCCCGTTCAAGGCTCTGTTAAATTTTTAAAATTTTAGATAATTGTTAATTTGATTCAATGACTGTTTCTATGTCTGTTTCTAGTTCTTTTCCTAAACCTTCCCACCATTGTTTTGTTTGATCAACCAAATAATTTCCCTTGTAATTTACTTGAAATTGTCCTTTATAGATCTGTCGGTTGATTAACTATTGATCAATCACTAACAATTTCTAAAAGAATTCTAATTTTCTTTTTCTTCTTTCTTGTTTTTTATCTTTCTATAGATGATTATCATTAATGCCACACCTGCACATCCCCAAAATAATTCTGTTATTCCTTTATCAATTCCATATGGTATGAATACCCCTACGAAACCTAATGTCATTATTGCTACAAGAGCTAATCCTATCATCTCAAGTATTTTTACCATCTTTTCTCTGTTCCCTATGTAAAATCAAAAAGATATATGGTTTTGTAAAACAAAGAATTTGTGGACAAGTATCTTTTAGTAATCTTAATTTTTATGGTTGTAACTATTCCAATAGCTTTTGTTGAACCCTCTACAGGAGAATTTCGAGATCCACCTCTTATTCCGTTATTTTATGCTGCCATAGCAGGAATAATCATCATTATGGTTTACAGTTCCTATAAAGAAAGAAAAGAACGACAACAAGCTAATGCGAAAAGAAGATCTAGAAAATAAATTTTAAAGTTCTAATCCAAATGATCCTGCAATACTGGAGAAGTTTATGTAAGAGTCCAAGTATTGTCTGCCTTTTGAAGTAATTACAAAAGTATTCTTACCATCGAATTCTATCTTGTTGATTAGACCTGCTCCTGTCAAATTTGCTAAGAATTTTGATAATCTTGAATGTGATAGGTTTGCCTTTGTAAGAAGTGATGTTGTTTTGATACCTTCTTGACCAGACTGTTGAGTTGCATCAAGTAAATCTGCAACAATTTGCATACTGGTTCTATAGGAAGCCATACGTAACTAAGTCTAAAACTATGATATAAGGGTATTACCACTAATTCAGATCAGATAAATAAGCTCTGACTTGATTTCCCTGCAATGTCTTCACACTCTGCAATTCCTTGGTTTGATGACTTTGTAGGTGTTGCGTATAGATATTATGATTTACGAATGAATGTTGTTCCATTATTTACTGATAGAAAAGAAGCAGCTTCCATTTGGCATGACACAATTCATTCTTGGGTGGATCCATCAATTAAAATCCGATTTTTAGAGATCGATGACAAATATTGGTTCATCATGGGTTCTGATTCCCAAAAACCTGATACGAATCTATCTTTTTTTAAGGAATTGCCAAAATCTGAAAATTATGAACGATTCAAAAAAGGTCATGATGGGGAGGCATATCTCAGATTGGGTGTATATGCAGAAAAATTACTTGGTGATGTAAAGAAAGATGCAGTTTGTAATTGTAGTCATGAATCTCAGGATCATGATGAGGGTGATGGAGATGTTTGTTTGTTCAACAACTGTGATTGTAAGAAATTTTCAAGTTTTCAGGTTAATTTATTAAAAAAGAAAAAAATAATTACTGATATTAAATTTTTAGAAGAAAAAGATGTAAAAAGTGATCCACTTGTTTGGAATTGTATTAATTTGAATAAACTTTCAAAATTAGAATAAAATTAATCTAAATGCTTGTTTACTCTAACGTGTTCACCTGGATAATATTCACTGAGTTTTTTTGAATAACATTTACCACATAATGTACCATCAATTTTCCATTCTTCCATGGCTTTGAAATGAAGTTCTATTGATTCACTACAAATTACACATTTTTCTTTCTTTCCCAAAGTGACATTGCTCTTTTTACTCGATATAAAAAACATTCTGGAATAAACCCTGCTTTAAAAAATTATGTTAAATATTACTGGTTTATACTCCATTTAGGTAGGCAGTCTGACCAATGTAAACCTCCTGCAAGATTTTTACTTGGTTGGACTTCTACCTTTGAAATTAAAATAAACTGCTTGTGATTTTTTTTAATGTTAAAATTTCATCTTCTTCTTGTCTGATTTTTTTATCAATCACCCGAAGCATTGCATCATTCCAAACATGTTGAGAGAAGAAATTATGCTTGGTATTTGCTAATTCAATCTCATCATCAACTACTGTATCTTCAAGAAATTTAGTTACAACTACATCTGCAATCTTCAAAATTCTAGAATTAAGTTTGAAACTACGAAAAATAGGTTCTAATTTTCTCACATCTCCTTTAAAATCTCCCTTTGATTCAAGAATTTTTTTATGAAGTATTCTGAAATATACTGCAACATAAAATAATGTTGCATATCTTTTTGTTTTATGGCCTCCTTGTTTTCCATATTTCAATGATTTTTTTGCAAATTCTTTCACAAGGTATGGGTAAAGTAAAATTCGATAATCATCTTTGAGATTTTCATTGAATATGTCATCATACTTACTTCCTCTTGGAAGAAATTGGGATGGTGAACTGTATGCTTCTGTAGGTCTCTGTTCGATTCCTGCAACCAGTGCTTGTATTGCGTCTTTTGCAACAATGACTTTCTTATGATTATCTGGAAGATAATTATTGTATATTGTATCTCCATCATACTCAGATTGTTTTGATTTAGATTTTGTATCAAAAGAACCTGCTTGAATCTCATAAAAATAACCGCAATTTTTCAACTGTGATTTTACTGATTTATGAAAATCCATTAATGAAACTAGATCTTTTCCTCTAACTGAGTTTTGAGAATTTCTATATTTTGTAATATTATTTTGTTCTTGCTCATCATCTGCTTTAATTATTGTAACCGTCATTGAACCATCCATATTTTTTGTTCTCTTTGAATGATCCAAAATGGAGTTTGATGTTTGTGCTCCGTTGACAATTTGAGGAGCATGAAGTTCAATCATATTTTCACCTAATTCAGCAAAATCACTAACTACAATTGTTATTCCATTGTTGTAAAAGAAAAATTTACTTGGGTTACTTTGTAATGTTTCTCGCAATCCTTTGTTAACTGTAGTCTTAAACTGCATCCATTGTCTAATATTGGATTCAAAGACATAGTCTTTATTTTTACTAACAAATTCAGTTAGTTCACGTAACTTCAAAATTCCTAGAATAGTATTTTCATGTCTTAACATCCTTTCTAATTTTATAGATGATTTTTTTCCTGCTGCTGGTTTTTTTATTCTATCCCATAATTTTTGAATTATCACTTTTTGGTCAATGATTTCTACTAGATTATCTGTATAGTCTACATTTTGATCTGTTACATAGCAGCATTTTATTTTTAGATTTTTTTCTTTAATTTTTGTGACAAGTTGTGCAAGTTCGGGCCTCATTTTCACCACGTCTTTTGCAAGTAATCTTTGTGCGTCTTCTTTGAATTTTGCAATAGCTTCTAGAGAATGGGATGTTCCGTATTTTGATTGAAATAATCTAATGGTGTTATCTGAAAAATCTACAGGGAGATAGGCATCAATTCCAAGATCATTTGCTCCGTCTACAATTGCATCTGCTGCATCATCTTCAGTAGCCTCAAAAACCCTTGTTAAAATCCACTGAAGAAAATTATTTCCTTTCTCTACTTCATTTTTAGAATTTTCTGCATATTCATGAATGCTTTCCTGAATATTTTCTGCAAATCCTTCTAGAGGGGGACTAGAGTTTTTTTGAGCTAGCAATGTATGTGAGCCAGGTATGTATTCTAATAATCCATTTCCGTTTTGAGACAATTATGTCTTCTAATATGTTATATATTTAGAGAATCGGGTAATTATGTAATAACTCTGAAAAGGAAATGATGTGATTTGATAAAAAAAATAATGATAATTGGAATTGTTTCAGTTTATGTAATTATGATGATTGGTTTAGTTACTTATGATTCCTCTAAAGAGAAAATTTCTGAAGAATCTGAAGTAGTTGTAATTGGAGACGTAATAATACCTACAAAAGCTTCACGTCCAGGATGTGATGAGACTGATAGATGCTACATTCCATCTGTAATTACTATTGATTCTGAAAATCAAGTTACTTGGATAAATGAAGATTCTGCATTCCACAGTGTCACTTCAGGATTTTATGGTGAACCTTCTGATCTATTTGACAGTGGATATTTAGATCCATACGAATCATTTACTTTTAATTTTGATGAAAAAGGTACATATGATTATTTTTGCACTCTACATCCTTGGATGAAAGGTCAAGTGCTAGTAGAATAAGGTACCCGAGGGAGTCGAACCCCCTTGTATAAGCTTTGCAGGCTCACGCATAACCGTTCTGCCAGAGTACCATTTTAAAAAACACAAAATGAATAATTAAACTCTTTAGATTAGAATTTGTTAAATGATTTTGAAGCCAGCTTCACATCTTCACCTTTCACCGTTTTTCTACTGGCATGGGACGCCATGTCGACTGCACTTTTAGCAATACTGTCTGCAATCCCTTCAATTACTCTTCTTAATTCATCTGCTGATTCGTCACTTACTCTCTCTGCACCTGCTTTCTTTAGAATTCTATACATTGCAGATAACCCCAATTCAGATGATTTCATAGATTTTCTTTTAATTTTTTCCGAAAAAAGATAATGAGTGAAAAAATATCACTAAGGAATCGATTTATACAGACTATTTCAACAATTGATAAAGAAATGACGTGGTATTTTGATTCTCATATACATTTGTCAGATCCTGAATATGTTTCTGACATGGAATTCCTCTTAAAGCAAATGGAATATTTAAAAATTAAAGCATGCTGCGTATCCATGAATTACAATAATTCATTACAAACTTTAGAACTTGCAAAAAAAAGTGATTTGGTCCTACCTTTTATTGGAATTCATCCTGAATGTGCAAATGAAGAACTTGAAAATATTTCTAAATTAATTGAAGAACATCATGAACATATTTCTGGAATAGGTGAAATTGGATTGGATCCTACATATGTTAAACAAGATGAAGATGCAACAAAACAAAGTAAAGTATTTGAAACGTTGTTATCTTTAGCAGAAAAATTTGACAAACCAGTATCAATTCATTCAAGAAAAAGCCTTGATGATGTTTTTGAAATTATGACTTCATACAATACAAAACATGCTTTGTTGCATTGGTTTGATGGAAGTAAAAAACAACTTCAAAAAGCAATGGATATGGGATTTTTTGTATCTTATGGACCTGTAGTAATCTATGCCAATGATAAGCAAACTCTATTGTCGAAAACTGATGAATCTCAAATTCTTGTTGAAACTGATGGTCCAGTAAGATTTTCCAGATGTTTTGAAATGAAATCTGGACAAATCAGCTTTATCCCTAGTGTGATTTTTTGTGCTTCAAAAATTTTGGGTAAATCTTTTGATGAAATGGCATATTTGCTAGAAATGAATTCAAATGCATTTCTTGGAATATAGGTATAAAATACCCCCCTTGTTTTAGACGCATAGTGGATAGAATAAAGCGACTTTCATATGAAGTTCTTGTAGATCACAAAGCAAAATTTGGTCTAGATTTTGCTGATAACAAAAAAGCTTTGAATGAAGTTTCTATTGTACGTTCTAAAACTTTGAAAAATAAAATTGCAGGTTATATTACAAAATTTATCAAAAAAGAAGTTCGTGAGGCTAAAGAGAAACAATCTCGAATTGATGCATCAAAATCTGAACAACAATTTGAAAAACGATCAGAAACTGACACTGTTGATACTGAAACTGTTGAAGCAGAAACAGAAACTGTTGAAGCAGAAACAGAAACTGTTGAAGCAGAAGCAGAAACTGAATAATAAATTAAATACCTTTTCTCAATTCTAATTAGATAGATATGTTTATTGTAAAATTTGTTGGTGGTGCGAAAAAGTCTTTTCCAATAGAACTTTTAAAAATTGATAAATCTAATGTAACAATTCAAGAACTACTCACTTTACTCTTAGAACTAAAACCTACGGATACTCCTAAACTTGATACTGATAATGTTTTAATCGCAGTCAATGGGGCTGATTCCTCTGCAATGGATGGAAAATCTACAATAATAAAAGACAATGATGTTGTAAGTATAATTCCTGTTATTCACGGTGGTTTATCCAAAAAATTTACTTTTGAATATTCTAAAAAACTAATACAAATACTAGAGATTAAAAATCAAAAATTTATTGATGTAAAATTTATTGATGATCTTAGAAAAAAATATCCTAAACTACTACTTCAGGCTGTATCGTGTGATTTTGTTTTAAATAATTATCATTTAAAAAAAATTATTTCATTATCAATTGAATCTCAAAAAAATAATCTTTTGCTTTCAAATAAACTTGAAACTGATATTTTAATGCGATTTGCTTTAACTACACAAATTTCTGATGCAATAAGGACTGTTGGAATAAAATCTAAAACTAATTTTTTCATAATTGCCATCGGAAATAAAAAAACTCTACACTCATTGTATCTTGAATTAATACCAATTTCTACAAATATTTTCTCAAAAAATAACGAGAATTATTTAAAAAAACATTTCAAAATAACAAAAAGGCATATTGATTCAATTTATTCCAAAAACCCTCTGGCTGATCTATTAATTGAAAAAGCTGCAGTATTACTCTGACATACTTCGTTTTGTTTTTTCTGTACTTAGTATATCTGATTTTTTTAAAATAGATACTCCTGTTTTATTACCTAGAATTTCAATCAATAGAACTTTATCTGGAAATTCAAGTGACACTTTATTTTTTATTTTATTTGCTATTTTTGTAATTATTTCTTTACTTGATAACTCTGAATTTCTTTTTTCAATTGATATTCTATACGTTTCCTCCTCTAAAATTTGATTGGATAACTCCCCAACACTTTTTTCTATTTCCTCAATTTTTGATTCAATGACTTTTTGTATTGGTATGATTCTTTTGCAATATCTAACACTCCATGGCTCATCAAGAAGCATTTCTTTAATTTTCCCTACAGTTTCTATGGGATCAAGTTTTGTTTCTACTGTTAAAATTCCTGACATGCTTGTAATTGTAATTTTAGCATCTGGATCTCCAAATTCTTCTAAAATGCTAATTAATTCATCCTCTGTTTCTGGTTCAAAATGCCTGGGACAAGTAATTATAAGATTCATGATTGTAAAATTTCTTCTTTAGTTAAAGAACCTTCCCGGATGATTTTGATCTCTTCATTTTCTATTTCAATTATTGTCGATTCTCCATTACTTGTAATTATGCCACCATCCACAAAAACATCATAATCTTGCATTTTTTTTAAACATTCTTTTGGATTTGTATATGGTACATCTCCAGAAATATTTGCACTAGTTCCAACAAGATAATTACATTTTTTTAATAATTCTAATGTGCATTTGTGATCAGGAACTCTAATGGCAATTTTATTTTCTAAATTTAAGGATTTTTTTATTTTTTCATCTGTAACTTTTAAAATTATTGTTAGTGGGCCGGGCCAAAATTTTTTAACAATTTTTTTAGCAAGTTGATCAAATTGAGCTATTTTTTCTGCCGTCTCTATAGAATATGTTAAAACCGGAACTGATTTTGTTATGTGTCTAGATTTTATTTTATAGATTTTTTCTATTGATGCTTTATTGTATGGATCACATCCTATGCCATAAACAGTATCTGTTGGAAAAATTACAACCCCTCCTTGATTGATTATTTGAGAAGCTTTCTCAATTCCTTCCTTGTCACAATTCACTTTCAATACATATTCTTATTTTTTTTCTTTAATTATGATTTACATTTGAATACGTTTTTAACAGTTCATACCTACTTTGGAAAGTATGTCATCTGAAGATTATGCAGATAATGATTTTGAAGATGATTTTGATGATAATCTGGGTGAATCTGATAAAGTAACTGACTAGATATTTAATCCAAAATTATCTGCAAAGTTTGTAAATGTATAATATGCTTGCAAAAATTCTCTTCCTGGTTGGCTGATTTTATATTTGTTAGAACCTTGATTCTCTACTTTCTCTAATAGTCCTTGCGATACTAACGTTTTGAGTATTGTTGAAATCCTAGAATGTGAAATGTTTGCTTTTCTAATTAGATAAGTAACTGATGCGCCATCTTCATCCTGTAGGTCATCCCTTGTTGTTGCTAGAATATCTCCAATAATTTTCATATGTGTTCGGTATTCTGCCATTTTATCTATTGATAATTATTCAAATTTCTATGAGAGAGCACTGATATTTTTCAATATACTAAAAAGATAAAAGAATTTGACAAATTCAAAATTTATCTAAATTTTGAGCCTAACTGATAATTATTCTAAATCATCAAATTTTATCTTGGTTAATGGTACCTTACTTACTGGAATGAATAATGCTATCAATCCTCCAATTTTGATTATCATTGATACAGAATATAGAATTGATTCTGGGAATACAAATGAATACCATCCTACAAATTCTCCTAATGCTAAAAGTCCTAACCCTACAGCAACTGAAATTGCCCCTTTATTCCTATTTTCAAAGTATGATAACATTGTTTCAATCGCACCATATGCTAATAAAATAAATGAAACAGATCGAAAAATATGTTCTAATTGAACAGAGGAGACTAGGAATAATGGTATTATTCCAACTGATCTAAAATAACTTGATTTTGGAAAAAATGATTTTATACTATGTGAAAATGCAATAAAAAAATATCCTACTGTTTGAATTGCAATTCCTAAAGTTTGAATCCACCTTTCAACACTTCCAGTTTTTGTAATAAAATCTTCCACCATATATCCAGACCATATGATAAAAAATCCTGCACTAATTGAGAAAAATGCAATTGATAATCTAAATAATGTTGGACTGCCTGTATTTCTAAATCCAATATATGACATTATTCCTATTGCAAGTCCTACCAAAAATCCTACTAGATTAAGAATATTTTCTAATAAAAATTCCAATGATGAATAGAATTATGTTTAACTAATTATTTTAATCTGATGAATGATTACACTATCTTGTTAATCCCATTCATCCAAAGAACCTGCAGTCTGCCCTTCGGTACTACTTGCATAATCTCCTAAAATATCTGAATATTTTGGTTCATTATGAGCCACATATTTTACATATTCTCCATAACTCATATCCAAATCACAAGAACCACATTTTACTTCGGAATAATCCATTGCTAATTCTGCCTTCTCTTTACATTTTGGGCATTTTATCTTCATGCCCACATAGTTCTTTGATAATTATTATTGTTTTACATTCAATAAGTTGACAAACATTATCTCTTTACGATTTTAGGATGCAACTATATCTTCAAAATCTAGTGATTTTGCCTTGTGATCTAAGTCATTGTCTAGTTTGTTAAACATATTTCAGCGTAAATTGAATAGATCGGTGTTTTTTAGGATCTCTTTCTAATTGAAAGATTAATCCTAACCTTTTCTTTTTAATACTTTGAATTTTCCAAATATATTTTCTTCTTGAAAACTCAGACCATTTTTTACCAAAAAAGACAGATTCCCTATCTGATTTTAGTAATTCCATCCACTACGCCCCCCATGATTTTGAACATCACTAGAGCCTGTATGAACAGTAATCTTTTTCCTCGAACTTGTACAATGTTTACTACGCCAAATAGAACGTCTATGATCCATAATGATTAATTTTTGAAAATAATGAGTTACATTATCATCCTTTTTGTCCTTAACACCATATTCGCCTTTAACAATTATCGCATCTATTGTTCTGTTACAAGTTCTACATGTGATTTTTCTTATAGGTAAAGACATTGATTCTCTACGAGAATTTTGAACTTAAGCGTGTTGAAGTTTGGAATCACCTAAAAGAAACTATCTAATCTAATCAAATGGGCAATATGCCAAATACACTTTCTATGATACCAATTTTGATACCTTATTCTTACTTCATCAAATGGCATCTGTTTATGGCAACAAGCACAATAGATGATCAATATTGTTAGGTAGTTTTTAGAATTAAAGGCAGTAGGTTATTGTAGAATAGAGTTTAGAATCTAATTCGTCTACTTAATGATTGTCTACGATTAAGTAATCTCTTTGTCGGTAAATCATATTCATACATTATTTTGCCTTGCTTGAGTAGTGTGATTCTATAACATATTCCCTTTGTTTTGATATCATGTCCTTTGAGATATTCCCAAATCTCATCAAACTTGTGATGAATGTCTTTCATGGCAATAGTTGCATGATACTTGAATTTATTTTTAGAGTCATGAGACGCTTCTACTGCATCAGTGTATTTGAGTAGTTTTTTTGCCAATTCATGTCTGAAATCTTTGAGATCCTCACTTGGAACTATTTTTAGATAGATAACATTTTTTCTAGTTGATGTAGTAATGAAGAGAAATTTTTTCTTCAGCTCAAAGTAATCAAATCCATCAATTTCATATGGCAATTCAGAGTATTCAGAGCCTACCTCACCAATGTCATGAATTACTGAACGAATATTTCTACATGCAAATGGTCCAAACAAAGTAACATGTGGAACGGGTCTTTTGTTCACTTGTCCTCTAACTCTAAATTTATGAAAAATATCATAGATTAATTGTCGTACTAGATGTTTGGGTTCTCCCATTAAACGAATTTCAATTAGATATGGTCTTAACAAATTAACACCTGAAATTTTCTATCTGATTGTACATATTCATCCACTTTTGATATTCTGTTTGCGAATTTGCAACTGAAGGGACTTTGTCATAATCTTGTAAAAGTTTTTCATATTGTCTCATTTGATTTGGAGTACAACTGTCAAACTTTGATGCATATGCTTGTCCTTCAGATGCAGTATAACATCCCTCACCATAATTTCCATGATTTAATCCCAAGAAAACACAAAAACCACCATAACATGCAACAGAGCCTCCAACATGTTCATAGCTGAGCAAGTTCATTCTGTGACCAGTACTATCCATCCATCCATCAATTATTTCAGTGTATGAAGGATTGTAAAGTGTTGGACTTGTTTCAGTTCCAAAGAGATATGCATTTTCTGCAACATTTTCATTTGGTTTTAATCCAAATTCGGATTTCATGTTATAGGGACAGGTTCCAGTAATTGGATTTGTGTGATCATAGTATTGATATTCATGCATGTCTTTTGCTCTTGCCATTGCTAATTCATAAACTCTAGAATCGTGAGTTATGGTACTCTTTCCATTTTGTAATCTCTTTTGATTTACATATTCAATTGATTTTATTGCATACTCTTCAGAGGATTCTTCAGGCATGCTTGCCTCTTGAATTTTTTCTTCGATTTTATTGATTTCATTAATTGATGAATCTATGATTTTTTCTAGAGGTTCAGAAACTTGATTTGGAATTGAAGGAATGTTTTGTATTGTATCATCTAAAAGATCCGCAGGAACAAAATCAAATATTTTCTGCAAAGATTGCTCCAGTTTTTCTTGATTAATATCCAGAATTTCATCAGAATAACCAAAAACTGCAACTCCTATTACTAGCACAATAATTATTCCTACAGCAACTTTCCTTCCTTGTATTTTTTTGTGTGATCTTCCATAGGATTTTTTATTACACTTTGTGCAAACAAAATATCCTTGTGTATATACAAAATTGTGACTACAGCCCATGTTAATCAGTACCTTCTAGAAAAACTTTAGATCCATCACAACCCGATATGATATGTGATTCTCTTTGTTGACCCGCTTCATCAATTAAAAAATAATCTGATTGATAATTGCATTGTTCACAAATTACACAGTATTGTCCAGAACTGATATTTCGTGCTGAATTGACGTTTGTATTTTGTCTTAGAACATTTTTCTTAATAAATTTCACATATCTCACTTTGACGCAATCATGACTTTCTAATTGGATGTGATTCATGCAGACCAATTCATTACAGAATTTGCATTTTTTACTATTAAAAGCATGTAAATTTTTCTCGGCACATGATGGAACATAGCAGTCAGTCATCTTCTAATCCAATTTTCTAAATTTTGTATGAACTTAAGCGTGTTGGAGTTCAGAATCTCTTTCTAATTACAACAATTCCAGCAATTGGAATTCCAACATACATCATTGCATTAAGAACAATCAAACTAATTCCATATCCTAACACTGAACTTTCTGAATTCATGTCAACATAGTTCAAAATAGACAATGATGATATCATTGGAGTAATTGCAACTTTCACCATTTCTTTGAAAACTGGATTTTCTCTTTCATAATCTGCAATAATTGGTGAAAATGAATAGTAGAAATCATTGAATGCACTCATGAAACTAGTTCCTGATGATGGTGTATTGAATTGATTTTAAAAAGTCTAAATCATATCAGATACTTTGGAAGATTCTCTATACATCATTCCTATTTCGAATAATTTAGAACAAAGTTCTTCTATTCTCTCCTTTTGCACAGGATAAATGTGCGGTAATGTATGAGAGGGTCGTACATCTACTTTTTTCGTTGATGTTTCTGAAAAATGTTTTGCCTCCTCATTCATTATTTCACTAACTTTTTTTATTCCTTCATCTGTTAGGTTAAACGGAGTACAGAACATATCCATACTTACTCTGTAGTATTTTCTACCCCCCATGGCTGTGATATATGGAATTGACTTTTCTACACAGTAATCCCAATGTTCGTTTGCTTTCGAGGTATTGTCTGTGATGATATATTTAGTAAAAGAATCCATGACATTGTTGAATGTTTTATTGCTTAATTAATGCTTGAACTATAATTTAAGCTAAAAGATAATTGATTATATCCTAATCAGGCACGTTCTTTGATTTGTGGTTTGAATTAGGAATGTTTCTTAGATATTGTTAAGTTCATAATTCTTGATGAAAATTCAGGGGTTTGTTTTCAAGGAATAAGGCAAAATCCATCATAACCAAAAATTATACTTGTAGTCTCTGTGACTTTAAAACTGAAGTTCAATCACAATTCATGGAACATGCTGCAAAGACTCATTCTGCCAGCGAAGACACAATGTCAAAATAATAATTTACTTACAATATTTCTAGAAGAATTTTGAACTTAATTCCATAAAGACTATTCTAATGTAAATAATTTAATCAATGAAATTACTCAAAGATTAGATTAAACAAAATTAAATTTTTCTAATGTATTATTTTTTGTAAGGAATAAAATTTCATGATTGAATATCAATTTGCTTTTGGAATTGTAAAGAAAAATGTACTGCCTTTACCTTTATCACTTTCAACCCAAATTTTTCCACCCATGCTTTCCACAAACCCTTTACAAATGGATAGACCCAATCCAGTTCCCCCATGTTTTCTGGTAGCAGAGGTATCAACTTGATAAAATTTTGTGAACAGTTTTTTTTGTTGTTCTAAAGATATGCCAATTCCATTATCCTTGACTGAAAATAAGGCACCATCATCATCTTTAGTACAACTAATGCTAATTTTTCCAGAATTTTGAGGGACAAAATCAACGGCATTTTGAACCAGGTTTGTCATTATTTCAATCAGTTTCCCATGATCTGCCAAAACCAACGTTTCAGATAGCGGAAATTGTTCAAATTTAATATTTTTTTCAACCATAAGAGGTAACAGTTTAGTAAAAGATTCATCAAGAATTTTTGAAGAACTAATTCTAGTGAGATTCAAAATATTACGTCCAGAGTCAGATTGTTGTGCTGATAAGATATTCTGAATCAGATTCAAAAGTGAATCACTGGCAGTTGAAATCTCTTGTACTGCATCTTTTTGGTCATTTGTTAATTTTCCAAGTTTTTCTTTTAGTAGCATTTGGCAATATCCATTGATTGGAACAAGCGGGGTTTTTAGTTCGTGTGTAATCATGGCAGAAAATTCAGACCTGTCATATTCCACACGACTTAATTGATCAACAGATTGGTTGATGTTTAATTGTAATTTTCTTACTTCCCCCTTTCCAGATACGGTGACTTTTTTATCAAAGTTACCTGTAATCATCGATGCTGTAACATTTGCAATCTCTCTTACTTGTGTGGTTAGGTTATTTTCCAACTCATTTACTGTATCTGTTAACTCCTTCCATTGTCCCTGTACTCCTGGCACGTTTGCCTGACCTCCTAGAATTCCGTCCACTCCCACCTCTTTTGCCACTCTTGTCACCTCTGATGAAAACAAATTTAGTTGGTCTACCATTGTGTTGATGGTTTCTTTTAATTCCAAGACCTCTCCCTTTACATCTGCAGTAACCTTCTGAGATAGGTCTCCTTTTGCTACGGCAGTTGTAACATTTGCAATCTCTCTTACTTGTGTGGTTAGGTTATTTTCCAACTCATTTACTGTATCTGTTAACTCCTTCCATTGTCCCTGTACTCCTGGCACGTTTGCCTGACCTCCTAGAATTCCGTCCACTCCCACCTCTTTTGCCACTCTTGTCACCTCTGATGAAAACAAATTTAGTTGGTCTACCATTGTGTTGATGGTTTCTTTTAATTCCAAGACCTCTCCCTTTACATCTGCAGTAACCTTCTGAGATAGGTCTCCTTTTGCTACGGCAGTTGTAACATTTGCAATCTCTCTTACTTGTGTGGTTAGGTTATTTTCCAACTCATTTACTGTATCTGTTAACTCCTTCCATTGTCCCTGTACTCCTGGCACGTTTGCCTGACCTCCTAGAATTCCGTCCACTCCCACCTCTTTTGCCACTCTTGTCACCTCTGATGAAAACAAATTTAGTTGGTCTACCATTGTGTTGATAATAATTTGTGATTCAGAGAACGGTTGATTAAATTCTCTAGTACATTTTAAATCAAATTTTCCATTTGCCACATTTTTAATAACATTTTGAATGTCAATATTGATTTTAGCTGTTTGTTTATTAGAGATTTTTTCGCCAGTTAATATTTCATCAGTTAATCTAAGCTGTGATTGAAACGATTGCGTTTCTTTAAAAAGCAAATTCTTAGTTATGAATTTTTTGCCCGCAGCAATATTCTGGAGAACAGATTGTATGTGGAGTAAATCACTGTCAAGTTTCTTTGCAACATATAACATAACTAAAATAAAACCAATTAAAGTAGACAAAGTAATTATTTGGAGAAATTGTTGTTGTGAATTAATTTCTTGAAAAGCCATATTTTGATCTATTTTTACTATTACGAGTAAATCTGGATTCTCCAGATAACGTCCAACCCCAGGCAGGGTAGAAGTTGAAATGATCCAGTTATCATAAACAGTCGCAGTGTTGGGAATTAAATTCAAATGCATGTCATGTGCTAAAACCTCATGATTTTTAGAATTGGCAATATTAACTCCATCATGAGATAGAAGTTCATATTGAAAGTGAGGATCAGAGAATTCTAAGAGGGTTTGAAACAAAGAAAATACAGAATAATTTGCAATAACTATGCCTGTAAACTCCCCATCAACAGTATAAAGTGATGATGAAAAACGTAGTACCGGAAGCACGTTAGATATAGCAGACTTTTCCAATGAGTTCACATCAAGGGGATAAGGATCATAATAAGATAAATTTTCAACAGTTTGTTGAAAAACCAGAGACTTGCTGATATTGGTTCCAATTCCCAAATTTCTAGTATCAATAATTTTTTGTCCGTCTTTATCATATACCGAAACAGATTCATAATCAGGATAATTTGTTATGAATAGTAACAAATAATCTCTTTTTTCATCCAAAGTTAACATCGTAGAAAGAAGTGGGCTGTTTGGACTAGACAAAAGTTCAACATCTGAAATTCTTTCATTAAGATCAAGAGAGATTAAACGTGAAAAATCAATAGAGTTTCTTTGCAGTAAATCCAATGTAGATTCTTTTTCAGATTTCACCAAATCATCAATAATCACAAATGTAGAACCAGACACAATTGCAATACTGGAAACCATTAGAACTAGTAAAAAGAGACTTAATTTCATATATCATATCCCATATTTCTAATCTAAATTGTTAACAAAATGATCATTAATTAATTTTGAATCAAATACATCCTGTTGATTAAGAACTCCCGTATTTTTATAAAAATCAACATATTCAAGACCTAATCCATACAAAGAGTTTTCAAATTCGTTTGAAAATAACATCTTTTGTAAATTAGAGTCAGGCCTATCTGCATCATTAAGGGCACCAGACATATCGTCAAAGGATAACCCTTCAATTTCTGCCATTATTGAAATAGATTTTTCAGGATTAGAATAAACAAAATTTCTAGCATCATTTAGTGCATTAACCACAGCCTGAACATCATTTGAATTAGTATTCACAAAACGTGAATCAAAAACTAGCACATCAGTTATAATTCCAGGAACATCACCAGCTGTAGCAATTGTATGATACCCATTATTTTCAACTAAAGTTTTTGTAGGCTCCCAAGTATGGCCAGCAGCAATCACTCCATCATCCAAATATTTCAAGATGTTGGTTTCATCAACATTCTCATAAAAAACATCAAAATAATCAAGTCCATGTTTATCCAAAATTGAAGACACAAAAATATGTGAAAAAGAATTTAGTCCAACAACTCCAATAGTTTTTCCTTTAAGTTCAGAGAAAGCATCAACGGTACCAACAATTATATCTCCGGCAGTAGACTGATCTGTGACATACACTATAGTAATATCCCTACCAAGTTGTTTCTGTAAAACAGCATCGGCATATACTTCAAATGCTCCATTAACCTTTCCCTCTGTAAACAGTTCAACTGTTTGTGAATAAGTTGGGTTCAGAACTAATTCTACATTGACCCCATATTTTTCAAAAAAACCCATTTCTTGAGCTACAAAAGCATAATCAGTTCCAGGAAAAGGGTTTATGGCCAAACGAATTGGCTCTTCAGAAATTTCATTTTCAGAAATATTTGTTAATGTAAATACGCCAATACCAATACCAATAATTAGAATTACTGCAATTACCTTATTCATATAAAATACTAATTTCTAACATTAATGAAGTTATGTGAAACATTGCAATTATTTCAAAAAATTAAATATATAAAAGAGATTTTTAACTATAAGCAAGTATGGAAATTTTAGTTATTGATGATAATGAATCAATTACCACAATGCTGTCTAAATTTCTAAAAATTAATGGAATTATGTGTACAGTATCTAATTCAGGAAGAAATGGATTGGAAATAATTCAAAAAAAGGAATGGGATGGTGTTTTGTTAGATTTAACAATGCCAGAGTTTTCAGGATATGATGTTTTAGAGGCATTAGAAAAAGATGACATGATAAAATCAAAAAATATTATATTGTTTACTGCAACAGAAATTTCAGATCAAGAGATAGGAGAGTGGAAAGGTAAAGGAGTTAAATCAGTACTTAGAAAACCAGTAGATCTAGATTTGTTGATAAAAGTACTAAATAGTAATCTTGACTGAAAAAACTCATAAAAATAACGAATATGAACAGGAAAAAGTACTACTAGATAAAATTGATAAAAAATATGAAAATAAAATTACAGAGTTATCAGAATACAAAAAAACATCAGAAAGAGAGAGAAAAGAAATTGCTCAAGAAAATACATTACTGAAAAAAATTTCAGAAAAATACTAAGATAGATATTTCAAAAATAGAGAAAATAAAAATTAGTTACAATCCTTACAATCAGGATTAATACATACAGGATTATGTTTTCCATCTCGTGTAGGGTGTAATGTATCTCGTCTTCTTTCTGTTCTACTCATTATTGATGTAGGCGATTATGATTAAAAAGCATAATTCAGAATAACTTTACAAATGTTTGAATTGATTTTGATTTTTAGATGATTGTATAATTTAACATAGGAAATATTCACTTGTTCTTTTAATCACTGACTATTCTCCATTTGAAAAACCCAAAATTATGACTATTTTTTAGACTAGGCAGAATTTAAAATCAATATTATAATGTAGACAATAGCCCTACACCATCAAAACCCCATTGGCTTGCAATCTTACTTCGTGAGGAATTGATTTCAAAGTATATAGATTCTGAACCAAAGTCATCAAAGCAAAATTTAACCCTAAATTCCATAATTGGATGATTTTTTATTCAATTTTAGAATTTAGATAATCTAGCATATCTGAAAATAATTTATGGCTTTTTTTCTAGCATTTCAAAAATTGTTTTAGTCAGAAAATTCGTATTTTTTTTGATCAACTCAATCCTCTGTTTTTGTTCAGGTGTTAATTCACCAAATTTGTTTTCTAGTAACATGTCTGTGTAAGCTTTTATGGCAACTATTGGAGTTCTTAACTCATGGCTCATTGAGTTTAAAATTTCATCAGTAATGGATTTATTTTCTTCAAGGATTTTGTTTAATTCCTCAAGCAACAATTTTTCCTGTAATGTTTCATTGTGTTTATGAGGGGTAACTTTAACTCCTGTATCCATTCAGTTCACCTTTGGAATTGTAAAGAAAAATGTAGTACCTTTCCCTACTTCGCTCTGTACATCTATTTTTCCCCCCATGGCCCTACATCTTTAGTAATTTTGAGAACATTCCTGTAATGCTTGTATTATCATCAATTATGCAAACTTTCATAGAAATTATCCATACACGTTCCTTTTAATATTTTTCATGCCTACTGACACTGAACTTTGAAAAGAACCTGTATCAAAATCATTGATTTTGATAGTTTATTCCATTTAGGAACCTATTGAGCCTAGGAAATTCCACTATCTTTATGGGGTTTTTATTTTAAATAATAATCTAATATTATGAAAAAGTCGGCGATTAAATTATGAGTAACGATGATTCTAAGGATAAAGCATATTCTCTTTCAGAGATTGAGCAAAAATTACATGATGCAATGGAAGCAGTTGAAATACTCAAAAAAGGAGAAAATATTTCAGTTGAAGTAAATTCTCTTGCCAATAAATATGAAGAATTAAAAAAACAGTTTGATCAAAAATCTGCTGATTATTCAGAATTAGATGAACAATTCAAACAACTAACTCAAGAAGCATTAGAATTACGACAAGAAAAGATGATGTTTGAGCAATTTACTACTTTGACTGAATCTGAAAAAGACAAGATGGAAAAAACTCGTGATGAGATGAAAACAAAATATGAAACAGAACGTCAATCCGTACGTGAAACAGAACAAGAAAAAATGTTTATGGAAAAATCATTAGAAATTGAAACTAAAGAAAAAGAAAAAGCTAAAACAAAATACTACAAGGCAATTATTGTCTCAGTATTGGCAATTGCAGTAGTTTCTGGAGGATATTCTATAATGTTTGCAGAATTATCTGGCCAACAATATCAAGTTTCAGTAGAACCGCAATCTACTGGATATACAATACAAAATCTAAAAGGCGATATAATTCAGACATATCTTTCATGGCGACTAGTTGAGGGTGATACAATTAGAGTTAATGTGTTAAATGCAGACAAGTATGATCCTAAAGTTCTGGAGGTAATTACAAAAACAATACTTTCTGAAAAAGAATTAGAAATTGATAATTCATTTCTCGGTAAAGGTCCTAAAGGTACTACCACTATCATGTATGAGGGATGGACAGGGGCATTAAAAGCTGCAGCAGTTACTGAAACAAGTTTGTTTGTACCTGTGAATTTTGAGGTGATTCAATCTAAATCTGGTGAGGGTGATATCACCATAGAATTAACCAATGCTGCAAATGCTGATGGATTTGCAGGTTGGACTAATTCAATTGCTGATGCATCCCAAAATCAAATTCTCAAATCACGAATTACAATTTTTTCAGTAGATTCAATGTCTACTGCAGCAATTGAGACAGTCATTAGACATGAATTGGGTCACGCACTAGGTCTGGCACACTCTACTGCTACTGAAGATTTGATGTATCCTACAATTAAGACAAACTTTCCATACATTTCTGATTGTGATGTAGATGCATTGGTGGGACTGTATGATGGTGGAAATACTAGTGACGTAATCTGTGAGACTTAAACCAAAATTATTTTCCAATCGTTTGCATATTTGGTGTATCTTTGATACAAAAACTCACTTTTGAAATCAAAATGGGTTTTGAACTGAGTTCAACATCACATCAAATTCAACTTCACGTGGATTCAGCCACCTTTTTGTGGATAGAAATAGACGCAGATAGGCAGGATTGGAATTTAGTTAATTTACTTTTGGAATTTCTGCCATGATAAAAATAGTAATTTCTAATATTAATACACTATTTTTTCTTATACACTTGGGAACGGTGTTTGATCTTAACAACGTGTAAAATTAATTTTTCATTGATGATTTGTACAATTCCTCTATGATTCCCTATTCTGAATTTGTAAAGTGGTATCCCTTTCATTTTATCTAATTGCTTGTATGGATCTAACTTTATTTCATCCATCTTTTCAATGACTTTTTTTGCAAAATCTTCACCTAATTTATCAAGATCTGCTATTACATTATCTGAATAAATTACATTCCATTCCATAACGGGATTATTTCATCCCATATTTTTCTTTCATTTGTTCTTGGGTCTTGTATTTTCCTTTTGCAATTCCTGCAATAGATTTTTGAATATCTGCCATATCCTTATCAGTCAATAAATTATCATCCTCATCTTCAATTTTTAAAATTAATCTAACAAACAATTGCTCATATGTTTCAGCAGGATAATTTTTGAGTTCAACGAGTTTTTGTTTTGTCTCATGAGTACATGGTATGGTTGTTCCTGGCATTATAATCGATTATAATGTATTATAGTATATAATAATACTGATATGTTTTGTGCCTGAAAGCCATGTTTAAGAAATAGATTCAGAATACCTCCTAAGAGCTTTGAAAATACGAAATATGGCTAAAATAACAATTCAAAAAGGATTCTCAAACACTGAGAATGATAGTTAGATATTATATTCAAAATTTATCATTACAAGTAGGAGTAAATGGTTTGGAAATTCATTATGTAATTTTAGTAATTCACCTGATTGTAGGATTGTCACTTGTCTATATTGCAACTAAAGCATTCAAAAAAACAAAGTATCCCCCAATGGCACTTTTAGCTATAGGTTTTGCTTTGATTGTAGTTGGAGATACAATCATTGGAGATATTGTAGATTCTTTTGGAGAGAATATGATTGGAGAAATACTAGAAGAAGGAATAGAAATTGCAGGTTTCATTATACTGATCTTGGCTGTTAAACGAAGCTAAAATGAAAGAAACTGACGAGATAATTGCAATATTATCAGATGAGCAAAGTAGAGAAATAATCAAACTACTTACAAAAACAGAACTTTCAATTCAGCAAGTTACTAATCTTCTAAACATACCTCAATCAACTGCATATAGAAAGATACGAAGATTAGAAGACCTAAAAATTGTCAAAAAAACTAAAGTTGTACGAACCTTAGAAGGTCTTGATGAAAGTTATTACAAAAATTGGACATTTCAAATTGATGTGACATTTAGAGATGGAGAGTTATCCTACAAACTTGAACATGTAAAGATGGAAGACAAAATTGTAAGACTTTGGCAAAAGTTTTCAGAATAGACATTCTCTTTTTTTGAGAATGGTAGTTATCTATTAAATTGATTTTGACATATAGAATGTATGAATAAATCAATTATTGGAATAGTTGTCGGTTTAATGATAGCAACTTCTGCAGTGTATTTTGTAGAAACCTCAGAAGAGTTATTTGAAGAACAAGACATGGTAAAAGGTCCATTCTTTTTGATTGTAGCAATAGCATATCTTCCAGTTGCATATTTGATGCTAAAGAAAGAAAGTGTATTGCCGCATGTAATTTCGATAGTAGGAACTGTTGGAATCATGGCACTATACGCTGTAACTAGAACAGATATGGCAATAGTGTTTGGAATGGAGGCAGGAAATATTGGACATTTGGGAATGGTATCAAAAATACTTCAAATAGGAATTGTTTTAGGTTCAATTCTGGCCATTATTCAAGCAAGGAAAGATTCACAAAAACCTGAACTAGAGAAGGTCAAACAATGACCGACTCTGTATTTATTATTTTAACAGTTTCAGCATAGTTGTGTATTGGTAAAAGTACTATTTTGGAAATATGTTTTGAATACGACCTAAGAGTTTTAAAAATACGAAATATGTCTAAAATTAGTCCAACGAGATATACTAGAATCTAGTGACTCTAAATTAAATTCTGGACATTCTAGACCACCATATTTTTTAAAGACTTTATTGGCTACATCTTGTAAACTCATACATATTATTTCTTTTAGGAATTAATATTACTTTTCCTAGTAGAGTTTCTGTTTACTATTTGATGAGAGATTAGTTCTCCCTTGCCATCATAATTATAAACAGATTCAAATCCGTTTTCAGTTGGAATAACAACTTTAATCATTTTTTCTTGTTTAATTGCCATAGTTTAGGATTATCTTTGGTTTGTATTATTAATTCTGATTTTTTAGCTGATTCAAATTCATCTCGTCCAACTACATTAAACCAATCAGCTACTTGACCAATAATTTTATCTTTTGTAAGTGCAGAATATTTTTCTAATAGTAATTGAACAGGACTAAGATTGGAAATTCTTTGAGATATCTAAAGAACATAGGAAATGATGGAAATTAAAGATTCTAAAATAATTTAGCCTCCCGGGAGGCTTAATTCAATATTCAATTAGTAAAATTGTGGCTCCCTGGAAACACAATTAGACCTTACCCTCCCAGGAGGTTAGGGTACTCAAACTGTAACTCTACCATGATGAAAAATAATTTTGCAAACCTTACGATCCGAGGAATGTATGGTTATGTGAATTTCACTGCCATTTCAGAGCAAAAGTTGTGCCTAACGTGGCAGTAAATTTCTTATTTTTGAAAGGGTCTCATTTTTGGATCAAAATTATACCTAACATGAGACAATTAGTGTCATCTTTCAGTTCTAAGAATTGAGAAACTGATCGTCGAGGATTATTAGAAATATTCACTATCATTTTGGAGCAAAAAGTGTGCCTAGCGTGATAGTAAATCTCTCATTTTTGGATAGTTTAGGATTATCAGGTGTGATCGTTATACTAGAAATAAAATCAGTTTTGAATTACTTTCCAGTCCTTTTTACAATGATTCTTTTTTTCTCATCATTTTTTATTATTAGAAATGGGCCTTCTCTAGAAGTAAGCATGTTGATGTATTCTCGCACAGACTGAGTGCTACCGTGTCCAGTTTTGATTTTACAAAGCATTGCTATTGATGGTACAGCTTCCTTGTATTCAATAAAACCATCTGTTTGTATGATTTCAGTTAGATATGTGACAATAGTGTTTGCGTGTCTTTTCTTGATTGTTCGTCTTTGATTTTTTTTCTTTCCCATAAAATATACTATTTCTGGGTGATCAATAAGCATCCAATTCTTGAAATGATTGAATACTATGTAGACTTTATTCTTTGTATCTTCGTTTTTCTGTTCTTCATACAAATCATCCATTACTTGCTGATTTGATTTTTCATACTTTTGTTTGCAAAAAATATCAAACTGATTCAAGATTGACTTGATATGGTTCTTTTTTCCTTTATCTTGAATATTATCTAGATATTCTTTGATTGTTATTTTATCTTCAATATATGACATTTTCTGATTATTGTATGATTTTTACAGTAATAAGAAACGGTAAAGTGAAAATGTTTCTTCATCTGACATTCAATAAAAGATAAAAGGAGTTCATTATTCTTATTTTTTATGAGTCGCACTTGCACAAAATGTAAGAATTCTATTCCTGATAACGAAGAATTAGGAGTTGTTGCAGCAAAATACCCTACATGTAACAAATGTTGGGCTGAATGGAAAGAATATCAAATTATGGTCATGAACGAGATGAAACTTGACATGTCTATGTTGGATCATAGAAAATTATTGAAAAAACATGAAAAGATCTTTGTAGGTGTTTTGTCTCCAGAAGGAGAAGTAATTGACTACACCAATGAAGATAACCGAAAACCTGAAGAACGACCAGGCGCCTAAAATTTTAAGTGTTTTTTAGCATTTTCTGGTACAACTATCAAAATTCGTCTTTTTGAATTTTCATCTAAATTATTGATTATTTTTTTAATTGTAATTGCAATAATTTCTCTGTCGTTTTCTTCTAATGTCAAAAATATCTCCAAAATTCCATCAACATTAAATTCAATTAGTTTTTGCGGTGATCGTGCAATCTCTGTAATATATGCTGAAAACAATCCCTCTCTTTGCTCTTCAGATAACGTCGTTAAAATTTTGAGCCATGTTTTGAAAAGTTTTGCAAAGTTAGGAAAAGGAATGGTGGGACCAGCTTCTAGCGCATTGTTAATAACTTCAATTTTTTCAGAATCAGGTAATGAAAAGAATTCTATCATTCTTTTTTTCAAAATTGGATTTCTTAGGAAATCTGGTAAATTTGCCAAGTTAATGATTATATTTCCTGCAAAATTTTCGCCTACCATCGATCTAAACGAATTATTGTTGAATATAAAATCATGGAAAATACTTTAGCTTAAATAAACGAAATTAAAGTTTAGCAATATGACATCCACTGTAGTTGTTGGCGGATTTTTTGGTGATGAAGGCAAAGGAAAGATCATCTCATATTTGGCAATTAAAGATAATCCAAAAATAATCGTACGTGGCGGTGCTGGCCCAAATGCTGGCCATACAATTAGAGATGGAGATAAAGTGTATAAAGTAAGAATGCTTCCAAGTGGATTTCTAAATAAAAATGCCAAAGTAATGATTGGACCTGGGGTTGTAATTAATCCGGATGTTCTCAACAAAGAAATTCAAGATTTTGATGTTACAGGACGTGCATTTATTGATAAACACTGTGGAATCATTGAGGAAACTCATCTAACTAGAGATTCAAAAGGAGAATTAAAAGAAAAAATTGGTAGTACTGGTTCAGGCACTGGTCCTGCTAATGCTGACCGTGCTATGAGAGTTTTAAAACTGGCAAAAGATTTCGATTCTTTATCTTCATTAATTGTGGATGTTCCTTTAGAGATTAATTCTGCACTTGATGCAAATGAAAATGTCTTGGTAGAGGGTACACAAGGAACATTTCTTTCATTATGGCATGGAACATATCCATTTGTTACTTCCAAAGATGTCACTGCCTCTGGGATTTGTGCTGATGTTGGCCTTGGACCTACCAAAGTTGATGAAGTAATTGTTGTTTTCAAATCTTATGTTACGCGTGTTGGAACTGGACCTCTTGACAAAGAACTGTCTCTTGAAGATGCAGAAAAAAAAGGTTGGTCTGAATTTGGTACAGTTACTGGTCGCCAAAGAAGAGCTGCAGATTTTGATTTTGATTTAGCTAGGCGTGCAATTATGCTCAATGGTGCAACACAAATCTCAATAACAAAATTAGATGTACTCTTTACTGATTGTGCAGGAAAAACTTCTTACACTGAATTATCTGATGATGCAAAATCATTCATTGCAAATATTGAAAAAGAATTAAACACGCCTGTTACAATTATTGGAACTGGCCCTGACATCATTGATGTCATTGATAGAAGAAACTAGGCTCCTTTATTTTGGATAAGTTTAATTTGATAACAAACATCCAATCGCTGTGGAAAAATTACAAATTACTGATAAATTACCACGTTACATTCAAGTCCATTCCACTTTAGAATTTACTAGACTCGTTTGTGCATTAGAACGTGCCCCACGTGTTTCATTTTTACATGATTATCTTGGAAAGAAAATTTTATCTGTACAAATGGATGTTTTAAAAGAAAAACCAATTGTATACTACACACATCTAGAAAATCATGGTCACTATCTTTGTTATGGATTAAAGGGAGGAAAAGAAGAATCTAAAATTGTCGATACTACTTCTGATGCCAGTAAACTTTATTCTCCAATTGTTAGAATAAAATCATTACCTAAAACATTGCAACCTGGAAATGGTACACTTGACAGGTATCAGCCTATTGAATTGGAAGACATGTCCAGTCTAGCAAAACTCACATGGGGTATGGAAGAAATCCCATTTCCTTTATTCTTGTTCCCACATAATGATAAATGGCTAATTGGTGTTTTCATGAATTTTAACGATGAAGGGACATCATATTTTTGTCATGTTGTATTAGATTCAGATCCACAAAAACCCTTTTTGAAATTCTCTACAGTAAACGGTACTCAACCCTCATTCGTAGAAAATCCTTCGGAACATGGTTATTCTTATATCAAAATAATAAAATTGAAAGACACTCACCCACTAGTAGATTATGGCCACCTTCAAAACTAGACTTTCCCAGATCTCAAAAATTAATGGCAAAGTCATTCTTGCCAACGATTATGATTTTTCTGTTAAAAATTTAGAATCAAAAACAATTCAAAACATACAGCAATTACATCCATTTCTATGTGGAATTAAACTCAATTTTCATTTACTTCTTCCATTGAGTGGTAAAGAAATTCTAAAAATTAACAAAACAGCACACAAGTATGGATTACAAACTATTGCTGATATCAAACTTAATGATATTGGAAATACAAACAGAGTAACTACTGAACATTTATGGAATTTGGGATTTGATGCAGTTATTGCAAATCCGATTATGGGTCTTGATAGTTTGAAAAATTTGGTACAATCTGCTCACAAAAATGAAAAAGGAGTAATTACACTATGTCATATGAGCGCACCTGAGGCTAAATTGTCATATGATATGGAAATCAAAATGGAAAAAAAGCAACAATTATACGAATTGTTTTTGAATTGGGCCCTTACTGCAAAGGTTGATGGAATTGTAGTAGGAGCTACATTTCCAAAAATTATTCAACATTGTTCTAAAAAAGCAGGAAAAAATTTGAGCATATTTTCTCCTGGTGTGGGTACTCAAGGCGGTAGTGCAAGTGAAGTAATTTCATCTGGAACAAATTACTTAATTGTTGGTAGAACTATTTTAAATTCTAAAAATCCAATACAAGTTGCAAAAGAATTACAACTACAGAGTTTTGGAAAGTAACATTTGTGCTTTTGTTAAAACAGTTTTTGCATTATCAAAAGTAGTTTTTTCCATTGCAGTATTATAATCAACCCATGTATAATCTGAATGTTCATGAGAAATTTCTACATCTTTAGTCTTTGTTTCAGCTAAGAAAAATACCACTTTCTTATGAACTAATTCACCTTGATATTGAAAATTATATTCAATCCACTCTTCAAAATCATCTAAAAATGTTACATCTGTAATTCCTGTTTCTTCCTTTGTTTCTCTTATAGCTGTTTCATGAATTGATTCTCCTTTTTCCATTTTACCTTTTACAAAGTCCCAATGTCCTGATGGGTAATGTAAAAGTAAAAATAAATTTTTAGATTCTTCTTTTCTAAATAATACAATTCCTGCAGATGTTTCTTCAATCATTTCCCTAATCTCCTCTTCCTCACTTGATATGTTCTAATAGCTCTCATTAAATCTATTTTTCTAAATTCAGGCCAAAAAATATCCATAAATATTAATTCACTATAGGCACTTTGCCACATTAAAAATCCGCTTAATCTCTTCTCTCCTGAAGTCCTTAATACCATATCTGGTGATGATTGCGGTAAATGTGATGTGTAGAGATTTAATTCAATTTCCTTTTTATTAATATCTTCTACATTGAGAGAACCATTTTTTATTTTACTTCCAATTTTCTTTACTGCGTCTACTAATTCATCTTGTCCACCATATGCAAGTGCAATATTTAGAAAATGATTACTGTAATCCTTTGTAGCATCATCTAACTGTTGTAAAATTTCTTTAATGGCTTCTGGGAGAAGTTCTATTCTTCCAATTCCTTTTACTCTCATTTTACATCTATGGATTCTTGGATCATTCAATAATTTCTCTAATCTCATTTGAATTAATTCATAGAGATGTTCTAATTCCTCATCTTCTCTTTCAAGATTTTCTGCTGAAAGGGCATACAGAGTGACAATTTTAATATCAAATTCTTCACACCAATCAAGAAGGTTTTCTACTGCATCGGCTCCTTTCCAATGGCCTTTTTTTGGAATTGATAGATGTCTTTTTGCCCATCTCCTATTACCATCTAAAATTACGGCAACATGATTTGGAATGTCTCCATTTTGAATTTCACTTTCTAATCTTTTACCATATATCTTATACAGACCTGATAACTGAAAAACTAAATCTTTAATTTTACTAATGTTTGATCACCATTTAATGATTCATACTTGATAGAAGATATCAGTGTTTTCAGAAATTATATTTATTGATTCATTTTAGAATGAATTCAGTCTGAAATCATTTCTTGATCTTTATGTTTTCTATATTTTTTAAAGAGAATCGTAGCTGAGATTAGCGTTGCTGCCAATCCGCCTAGCAGTGGTGGAATCAAAGTAAGAGAAGGCTCATCATTAATCATAATTTTAGTAAATTGCAATATTGTTGGGTAAAGTGCACCTAATACAATTATTCTCAAAATATCGCTGATTTGCCTTGGAATTCCACCTATCCAATTACTTAGTAATGTCCCTGCAAATATTGAACCCATACCAATCCATAAAATTGGTATTGCCCCTGACACAAATTGACCTACAATCATTTTATCAGTGATTATTGAAATGAATTGTGCATCGGCTTTAACCAATTCTGAATCTACAGTACTAACACCAGCTGGTACTGAAGAAAGGATTAGTAAAACTCCTGCAACCATTGTAAACATTCTGATAAAACCCATCGGCGTTGGCTTTGACCAACTTGACCATACTCTATCAATATCAAATGCTCTAATTAAAAACGCAGCACCCAAAATACTTACAAGTACTGCAAATATTTCTGCTGTGTAACCAAATACTGTTGCTACTCCTCCAATTAACAAAAGAATTCCTGGAACTCCTAAAAAGAATTTTGAATATTTTGAATCATATGCAAGCATTTTAAGATATTTTCCAAAAACTGCATAAGAATATTCTACACTTCTACTAACTTTCATTACTACCCGTTGTACAGATACTACTGGAAGCACATTTTGAATTACTGGTATGACGCTTTCATCGTCTTCACCGTCAGAAACAATAATTGCACCGTTTGCAGAAAATTTTTCTAAAACTTTTCTTGTTTCTAATAGAATTTTTTCATCTGCTTGAACTCCTCTGTTTTTATCTCCTGCAACAGTTACAACTTCTACTTGGTATCCTTTACTGATTAAATCTTCATATGTTTTAATTGCCGCAAAAATGGAATTTGAATCTGCATCTTCAGGATCTTCTAAAGCTAATCTCTGAGCTGCCTCAATACATGCATCTCTACCAATCACAGGTGTGGTAATGCCTGCTTTATCACCTACATCATTATCTCTGTCAACACAAATTACTAATAATTTGTTAGATGTTGATGCATTAACATCTTTTTCAATTCTTCCTGTTCGCTGAGACATTCAAATTTCTCTTACGGAATTGCTTTTTAATGATTTCTAACTACTACGAATAGTACAATTTGGTTTTGAGGCTAATTCGGTCTTGATTGTTCAGATATTTTAACAAATTCTTTAGATTTAGACTTTAACATGTTTATTTTTTCCAAAGTTTCATTCATTTCATCTTCTGTATTGCCATTTTCAATCATACTGGCTAAAACTTTGGTTTCTAAAATATAGGAATTAAATGATTTTAAAGCATCCATGTAACTAATGTAACTTGTTTGCCATTCTTCAGATGGTTTTGATGTCACAAATTCACTTATTTGTATAGTTACTTGCGATGATGTCACTTCAGTTACTAAAATATATTCTTGTGGAGATTTTTCCCCAGTTCTTAAATTTTTATATTCAATTTCAATTGATTCTTGTAAAACTTCATGGATATTTTTAACCCCATCTAGATAATTCTCATAATCTGACACAACAAAAGTTGTTTCAACATCTTGTGGGATATACAATACCAAAAAACTTGCACCAGTAATTGCAGCTAAAATTATGGCTGTTACAAATATTCCTTTTTTTGATGCCATTTTGTAATTTTACTAATGAGGAGTTTATAATTGCTAATAATCGATGAAATTCTAATTTTTTAAATAAATATTGGGAAAAATATGGTTTTTTAATAAGTCATTAAGATTTTTTTTAAAATAATGGCATTTTTTTGTAAATATTCATAAAATTATTTTTTTGATGCCTAAAAAAATTTACGTACATCTAGTCTATAGTGAAATAATTTTCACAGCCTCTGCCTAAATACCACAAAGTTTGATCAATTTCATAATGGTTCAAGCATATTGCGTAAAATGCAGAGCAAAAAGGGATATCAAAGATCCCAAAGAAACAACTCTAAAGAATGGACGTCCTGCCGTAAAAGGTACATGTCCAACATGTGGTACTAACGTATTCCGTATTGGTGCAATGCCAAAAGAATAAGATTACACAAGGTACACACGATTTCTCTTTTTCAAAACCAATATAGGGTAAACCCTTCACCATTTTTTAGTGACTAAATCCGACTACGTAAATCTACTTGATCGTATTAAGGATAAACTAGGTGATACTGACAAAGAATCTCAAACTAGATTTGAACTTCCAATTGTGGATGTAATGTGGGAAGGACAAAAGACTTTTTTGAGAAATTTTTCAGAATTTCCAAAGATTTTACGTAGAGATCCTCAAAAAGTTTTACAATATCTTTCAAAAGAATTTGCAGTTCCAGCAGAAATGCAAGGAGATAAGGCAATGTTTGTTGGTAGAAGAGCCCCTGATGATTTTACAAGATTATTTCAAATTTATGTAAAAGACTATCTTGAATGTACAACCTGTAAAAGCCCTGACACGAAAATCCTTAAAGAAAATAGAATATCATTTTTAATTTGTGAAGCTTGTGGTGCAAAATCTACTTTGAAAGGCAAATATGCGTAATGCAATTCTCGATTCGAACTAATAACTATCAAAATCAATCAATGCTAAACATTTGTGATGCTAATATACTGGGGAAAAAAATTATTCAAAATGAATTAACTGTACATATTAGCGAAAATTATTATGGAGATAGATTTGTTGAACAAGATGAAGCCGAATCTTTATTGAAAAATTCATCAATAATAAACATGGCAGGAAAAGAAACTATTTCTTTAGCTTTGAAATTAGGAATTGGTTCTAAAAATGCTGTAAAGCTGATTTCTGATGTTCCATTTTTAATTATATTTCAAGCGTAAAGTTGTTTGATTTGATTTTTACTTTACAAATTTTTTTGGTTTCTAGCAGAAACCAATTTTATCTAGTAGGTGTATCTTTTTTTAAATGACTGATATAATTAGCAAAAAACTAGAATCTAAACTAGATAATAAGCTAAAGTCAAAACAAAAACGATCACCTCTAGAAGATGGATTCAAAAAAGGAAAAGTAGTAAATGAAGTTTTAGATAAACCAACTGTTATGACTCTTTACAAAATGATCACTGATCATGTTATTGCATATGTCAATGGTACAGTAAGCGCTGGAAAGGAGTCTGTTCTTTTTTGGGGGGTTGATGATGACGGTGCTAGTGTTGCATTAAAAATTTATTTGGTGAGCACTGCAAATTTTAAAAAACGTGAACCCTATATCCTTGGAGATCCTCGATTCTCTCATCTCAAAAAAGGAACAAAAAATCTTGTTTATCTATGGGCAAAAAAAGAGCATCGAAATCTAACTCAATGTTATCGGGCTGGAATCCCAGTTCCTAGACCATATTATGTCACAAATAATGTTCTTGCTATGGAATTCATAGGTGATGGTGGTGCACCTGCAAAGCAATTACTAACTTCAGAAGTTGATGCGAATGATTATGCACAGGCTATTTCTATCCTTGGGGATCTTTACAAAAAGGCAAAACTGGTTCATGGTGATTTTTCAGAATATAATATCTTTAAAACAGAAAAAGGTTTGGTTGTTTTTGATCTTGGTTCTGGGGTAGATCTTAGACATCCAAATGCTCATGAATTTCTTAAACGTGATATTAATAACATTGGAAGATTCTTCAATAAACGAGGAATTCTTGTTGAAGATTCAGATAAAATATTTGAGGATATTGTAAAATGAGCTTTGAAAAATTAATTCGTATTCCAAATGATCGAGTTGGAGTTTTAATTGGAAAGGCAGGAATTGTAAAATCAAAAATTGAAGAATCTTGTCATGTTTCTATAGATATTGATGGTGACAATGGTGAAGTTTTCATAAGAACTCAGGGAGATGTTGAGAAAATTCAACCATTCAAAGCTATGGAAATTATCACCGCAATTGGCAGAGGTTTTTCTCCTGAAAACGCAATGACTTTACTAGAAGGTGAAAATGCATTGCATGTGATAGATCTTAGAGAGTTTGCAGGAAAATCTAGTGCAAATGTTGAAAGGATAAAAGGGAGGATCATTGGAGAGGGTGGTAGAGCAAGACGAAATATGGAAAATCTTAGTGGTACTCATATCTCAGTTTATGGAAGAACTGTTTCAATTATTGGCGATTCCAGTAAATTACGTGTAGCCGTTGATGCAATATCTGCTATTTCAAGTGGAAGTATGCATGGCGCTGTTTATACAAAGTTAGAAGCTGTTAACAGAAAAGAAAAAATAGAAAGAATGCAATTATGGGAAGATCAAGATGTCTTCTATTAAAGAACAATTTAATCAAATTTCCCCAAGTGAATTCTTTTACAGTAATCGTGATTTAGCTGGATTTAGTAATCCTACAAGATCGCTATATACTGCTGTAAGGGAATTTGTTGAAAACGCATTAGATGCATGTGACCAAAAAGGGATTCTTCCAGATGTTCATTTGATTATCAAAGCAGTTGATCCTGATAAGCCAGATCCTAAACCGTACATATTGACTGTAAAGGATAATGGTCCTGGAATAGACGCAGAACATATTCCACTTGCTTTTGGAACTGTACTTTATGGTTCTAAATTTGGACTCAAACAAGCTAGAGGCATGTTTGGACTTGGAGCAACTATGGCAATTCTTTATGGGCAAATTACTACTAACAAACCAGTTACAGTCAAAAGTTCTGTAGATGGTGTTACACAAGATGTATTTGAATTATTACTTGATATTCAAAAAAATAAACCTGTAATAGTAAAACATACAACAAAAGAAGTTTCAAAAAAAGGACTTTCTGTGAGTATTTGTTTAGAAGGCGACTATTCAAAAGCAGGAACTAAAATTAGAGATTACGTTTATGAAACTTCATTAATTACTCCATACGCTTCAATAACTTTTGATGATCCAAAGGGACAAAAATTCAGTCATCCTAGATTTGTAAAAGAAATTCCTCCACCTCCAACTATTATTCGACCACATCCCCATGGAATTGATGTAGAAAGAATTAGAAGAATGATTGTTGAATCTCAATTTGAAATTCCTACAATTGATGATGCAATGATAGAAAAAGTTAGAAAAGATTTAGGATTATCTGTGAAAAATCTTAGCTTTACTGCAATTATGGATAAAGCAAAGAAAAAATGGAAAACACTTTCACGTCAAGTTAGAGTGGTAATATCTTTAATGTCATTTTTAAAAATGGATTTTGAAAAATTAAACAAAATTAGAATTGAAGACATTGACATGATAAACAAAAAATTACATTATTGGGATTTTGGTGATTCACAATCAAAATCTGTAGATATGGATCCTGAAAGTCAATATTACAAACAACTAACTAATACTGTTCAAGGTGAACCCCTTACAACATTTCTGACAAAACGCTTTCAAAGGATAGGGCCTACAACTGCTGTTAAATTTGCAGAATATGCTGGGTTCAAGCCTGAAAAACGAATGGGTACTTTGTCAAACCAAGAATTAGTAAATCTTAGTGACGCACTTCAAAAATTTGAAGATTTCATGGCTCCTGATTCTACTTGTTTAGCACCTCTAGGTGCAGATCCATTGGAAAAAGGAATTAAAAAATTCTTTAATCCTGATTTTTCTGCTGTTGTACAACGTCCAGCATCAGCATATTCTGGATTTCCATTTATTGTTGAGATGGGCATTGCTTATGGTGGTGATATAAAATCAGGAGGACCACATGTTTATCGATATGCCAATAGAATTCCATTATTATATGATGAAGGCAGCGATGTAGTTCTCAAAGTTGTTAATGAAACTGATTGGGGCAGATACAAAATAAAAGGAGAACCTCCATTCATTATCGTTTCTCACATTTGTTCTACTAGAATTCCGTATAAGACTGCTGGAAAAGAAAATGTAGCAGATAGACCTGAAATTGAGCGAGAATTAAGATTGGCTTTACAACTATTGTCTAGAAAATTAGCAGCATACATGTCTAAACGAGGTCAAGCTGATATGGCAAAAAAGAGAGCAAATCTTTATGCAAAATATATTCCAATGATAGCAGAATTTTGTACAGAACTTGCTGCAAAAAAGAAAGAACCTAATTACAAGAAAATTCTAGAAGAAAATGCAATTGAATCTAAACAAACAGTAAAGGAGGAAAATGAAATTGGCAACAACTAAGAAAGAACAAACTAAGATTAAAGAACGAAGCAAAAAAGCTGATGAAAAACAAAAGAATATTCTTGAGATGCTTAAAAGTCATGGTGCAAAAATATATGATGACTTAGATAATGGCCAGTTTCCAAAATTCTCTATTCCTAGTAGATCTGTAAGTAACATTGTTTATGATAAAAAACTTCGACAGTACATTTTAGGAAGTAATGCTGCAGTAAGAAGCTCAAGAAATTCTGCACAACTAAGATCTTTTACACAATTGATGTGGTTGGCATTTTTTGCAAATAGATTAACTCAAGAAAGAAAATCATCTACTTTGAGAGATATTTATTATTCATCACAGGCTTTCGCTATTGAATTTGAAGACCAATCTGAATCTGATAATATTATAGTCGATTTAGAGGCTGTAACTTCTAAACCTAGAGAAGATTTCCACATATTTCCTGAAGAGAGAAGTTCAATTTTTGGAGATTTGACTATTGAATATACTATTCCTGGATATGAGGGAAAAAAAATGAATCTGTCAAATCACCCTGATGGATATTCCATCGGTCCTAGTTTAACAACTGCTGAATTAGTTGATACTAGTGCAGAAATTGTTATTGCTATTGAAAAAGGTGGTCTTTTTACAAGATTTGTTGAGGAACAAGTTGACAAAAAATTCAAATCCATTATTATCAATACTGGTGGACAAGCACCGCGTTCAACTAGAACATTATTGAAAAGACTACATGAAGAAATGAATTTGCCTGTAATTGTTTTAACTGATGGAGATGTGTATGGGGAACATATTGCAATGGTTATCAAATCCGGCTCTGCCAATGCTGCTCATCTTAGAGACCTAACAGTCCCTGATGCGAAATGGGTCGGTGTATGGGCTACTGATATTGAAAAATACAAGTTACCAACAATCCCGATGACTGAATCTGATATCAAGAGATGTTATGATTTACAAAAAGATCCTCGATATCAAGATGGAGTATGGAAAAAAGAGCTTGATGTATTTTTAAGATTAAAAAGAAAAGCAGAACTCGAGGCTTTCTCAAAATATGGGTTAACAAACATTACAGACAAATATTTGCCACAAAAATTAGAATTAGCAAAAAGTCTTTAATTATTTTATTCTTAGTGTTAGTACACCATTTCTATATTTGAAATCAAATATTTGCATTTCTTTGACTCCTTCTATTGGGATTTCTTTTGAAAATCCTGATGTTCCACGTATGTATAAAATTCCATCAACTAATCTTACTGCAATTTTATCTTCAGGACCTGGAACTTCTGCAACAAAAACAAACTCTTCTTCCCCTTTGATCAAATCATATACCCAATTCTTTATTTCTTGTTCTCTTGACTGAGTATATGCTGGTTTTTGGTCTTTTGCCATTTTCTTTAGGACCTTCACCCAGTAAAACATTGTAAGAGTAGCTGCACCAATTAGAATAAAACTTGTAAATCCTGAATCTGCTCTTTGTGTCATTATATAGATGATCCCTAAAAACAAAATAACAATTATGGGAATTACAAAATTCAATGATTGTTCATTTGAATACGCTCCCTTGTAACTTGACAAACAGTGAAAATTAATGTCTGCCAAATATAAAGTATCTTTGGTTTTTATTAGCATCTTTAAAATTTTTATCAATTGTCTGATAACAAACAATCTAAACTTTCAATTCGTGAGGTTGCTCTAAGAGGAACAGTCATTGCAGTCATAATTACGGTCCCATCAGTCCTGGCATTTCTTATTTCTTGGATTGTTTTGGATAATTTGATTTATGCTGCAATTTTAGGAGCAGTAATTCATTTTATTGCAATGGGGTTTTCTTTGAAAATTTCTAAAAAAATTCTAGTCAAAAAATAGATGTATAGATCATGTTTTATGTTGTTTTAATTCATTTTAAGAATAATGTCTTATTCTGGAATTAAAAATGATCTTGTATCTGAAATTCATTTAGATTCTATTCAGGCCCAAGTTTTTTTGTTAGTTACATGTTATGGTAAAATGTCGTCTGAAATCATCGCTAAAAAACTAAAGATCTCCACTGATGAGGCAAAAAAAGCATCAAAAGATCTAATGACACTTGGCGCCTTTATTGATATCACTCCTATGGAATTTGAGGCCATGCATCCTCGATTTACAGCAGTAAACATGTACAGAAAGATGTGCGAGCGAGAAAATATTGAATTTAAACGAAACAAAATTGTTGATAATATCGGGGTAATTTTAGAAAAACCATATGATGATGCAAGAACTAAATAATACCAAAAATTGGTGAACAACATTGAGTATTGATACTGATACCTGCAAGCATCAGCCAGTCTATTTTGGTGTGATTAACATCAATGTTGACGAAAAAACCATAGGATCTGTTGATGTTTGGAGATGTGGAGTTTGTAAGAAAAAATTCTGTGAAGAAAAACAACTTGGTATTGAAGAAATTGCTGAAACAGTAGGGATGCCAAAAATCGATGCTGATGCAAAATGGGCAGTAACAGTGTGTAAATTACAACAAGGAAAATACAAATGGAAATTAGTTAAATTAAAAGAAAACGGAGAAATAAAACATGAATGTCTTGATGAAAAAGTAATTCCATTAAAGATTAATGATTTCAAAATTGAAGATGATAAACATTGGAGTTTTCTAATTGATGACAATGTTAACAAATCTGTTGAAATTTAATCTCTGAAATGGATCTTAAAGTTCACATTAATAATATCCACGGGAGCCAAATGGCTGCAAAGATTACTGGCAAATTTACAATAGATGAAAATGACTTTCGTTTTACTGCTATTGCATTTGGCAGGATAGGTGGACAAAATGTTGGTGCAAAACTTTCTCAAATTACTGAGAAAGAATTAGAAAAATTAGGTTATGATGTTGATGAGGTGATAGATTTACTTCAGAGAAGTTTACTTCAAGGTGATTTGACACTTCCAGAAGGACTCACAAAAGAGTCATTTGTTGATGATTAAAATTCTGCTTCTTCTAATGCCTTTGCACAAGAACAACTTCTTGTTTTAGGAATTTTATCAATTAACTCTGTTAGTATTTTTTTTGTTTTCTCTACGTTCTTTGAAAGTGTCTCCATAACTTCTTTTGCTGTAACAGGTTTATCTGCCCAAACATCATAATCTGTAACTGTAGAAATTGAAGCATAACACATCTGTGCTTCTCTTGCTAGTTGACATTCTGGAACAAGTGTCATTCCAATAATGTCTGCTCCTGTGGTTCTATAAAATTTTGATTCAGCTTTGGTTGAAAAACGCGGTCCTTCTATGCAGACATAGGTACAATCTTTATGGATATTCAAACCTTGTTCATCAGTTACCTGAATAATTGATGATTGTAGTTCTTGACAAAATGGATCAGCTACTGAGATATGTATCACCCTGCCGTTTTCTGAAAATGAACCATCTCTAGATTTTGTAAAATCTATGAATTGTGTTGGTAATACAAAGTGACCTGGTGCTAATTCTTCTTTCAAACTTCCAACTGCTGATGGTGCAATGATCCTTGTAACTCCTAATTCTTTAAATGCCCAGATATTTGCTTTAAAATTAATTTTATGTGGTGGGATGGTGTGTTTTTTTCCATGTCTTGGAAGAAATGCAATTTTTCTTCCTTTAAAAGTTCCAACAGTAATTGTATCTGAAGGTTTACCATATGGTGTATCCATATCTACCTCTTGTGCATTTTCAAGTAGACCTGAATCATAAATTCCGGTTCCACCAAAAATTCCTATTTCAACATCTTTTTCCATTAATATTTCACCAATGATTTACAATTGTATTTACTAATTCCTTTGATTCCTTCAAGATCAACTAGTTCAATAATAAATGCAAATCCTACAATTTTTCCTCCTACTTTTTCAATTAGTTTTGCAGATGCCTTTGCTGTTCCACCTGTCGCAAGTAAATCATCACAGATGAGTATTTTTTCACCCTCTTTGATGATGTTATTTTGTATCTCTATAGTGTCTTTTCCATATTCAATTGTATATGCTAATTTTGTAGTTTTTCCAGGTAATTTTCCTACTTTTCTAATCATTATCATTCCTTTGTTGTATCTTGAGGCTAAAATTGAGGCTAGGATGAATCCTCTTGATTCTATTCCTGCAAAAACATCAATATCTTTTGTGTGGAAATGTTTTGAAAATTCATCTGCTACATACGATAATGCTGATGGATCTTTTAAAATTGGACTAAAATCTCTAAATAAAATTCCTTTTTTAGGAAAATTTGGAAAATCTGCTATTTTGTCTTTAAGATTCATGATATTCAAGCAGATTAGGTGAAATAAAATTGTTTGAACTTAGTATTCTAATTCATAAGTGGTTTCTGCTGAATCTGTTGGAGTTTCTACCTTAATTGTATATATTCCAGGTTCAGTCTCTTTAGGAATTGGCCATATCTGATCAATTATTCCAGCACTTGTGATGACGCCCTCTATTTCACCAATAATTTCTCCTGATTCTGATATAATATCGATTGTCACATTTTGTTTTGCCCCAAATACTTTGATTACAATTGTATCTCCTACACCTGGAATGTTTCCTCCTGATTCTACTGATACAGTCATTCCTTCAATTATGGATGTCATAATCTGAATTTCAACATTATCAAAGTTTGAACCACTTTTTGCATTTAATATCCAAACTCCTGCGTTTGCATCTGAAGGAACTCTAAATCCACTCTCTGAAATTTTTCCATCTTTATTTGAAAATGCCTCTTTAACTTTAATCTTATTTCCGTCTGGATCCAAAAGTGTTAGAGTTAAAAGAACATTGGGACCTGTATCGCCCAAAATTAGTATTGGATCTCCTGGCTGATATCCTATTTTTGTAGTATTGATTTCAATTTCACCCGAACCTGTTTGCAGACCTACTGTAAAAATTTCTGTACTCTTGTCGTTTCCTTTACTAATTACTGCTGTGTATACTCCTGAAGCATATCCTTCTAGATTTAGTGTGTATGTACCCCTTCCATCTGGTTGTAATGTAATTGACACTGCATCTCCTTTTGGTTTATCTGAAGGATCAATAATTAACAAACTAATAATTTCAGATGCTTTTCCTGATAATGTGATGACTGCAGAATCCCCTGTTTTGTAATTCATCTTATCAAATTCCAAGTTTACTGGAATTGTAGGTAATTGTCCAATTCCTGCATAAGTGAATTCTTTGTATTTTTCTTGAGTTGCAATTAATGTGTATGTTCCTTTTAGTGTATTTTGTGTGGTTGGGTACTCATACTTTACATTTCCAGAATCATTAACTTGAAGAATATCTGAAGCAATTTCTTTTCCAAGTGGATCTTTTAAAACTAATTCTATTGAAATGTTTGGTAAAGCAGTACCGTTAAACTGTATTGTTTCTCCTTGATCAAATTTCAAACTTGTTGGAATTATGATAATTTTTTTATCTGATTCCACTGTCCAATATGTTGTTACATCTTCTCTTCCATCTGAAATAATTCCAGAAAATTTACCAAATGGTGTGTCTAATGGAACCAATATTGGTTCTAATTCCCAATTCCCTTTACTGTTAGTTTCTGCTGTTCTTGTTCTGATTATTTCATCGTCAGGCCCACGAATTTCTATTGTAACTCCACTACCTGGTGTTCCAGTTCCAAAAATCTCTAAAAAGTCACCTCTATGGATGATGTCTCCAATTCCTTGAACTGTAAGTGGAATGTTTAGTGAACTTGGAATTCTATTTTCATTTTCACCTATTCTGAGACTGATTTTTTTCTCCTCACTATTTTTACTTATTACTTTAAAATCAACTCTATCTGCATTTTGGTTTTCTGGAATTTTCATTGTAGTTATAAAATGACCATTACTATCTGTTTCAAAACTACCTACTTTTTCTGTATCAATGTAAAAATCAAATTCTTGTGATACACCAAATTTCTCCCCTGTGACTCTAATTGTTGAACCTGAATTCGGTTTTTCTGGAACTATTCTAAATGTTGATTCTGTGAATATGCTTTCTCCCGTATTTTCTGAACTTTGGATTGGGTCTAGATTTTTGACTCCTGGTAAATCTTTTGCAATGGATGTTCCAGTAGATATCTGTGTGTCTTTTTTGTCAAGTGCTTTCCAATTAATTCCTGGATTTGGTTTGTCAGTTTTCACTCCAAATTTTACAGATTCTCCTGGTTTGATGGTTTCAGATGATGTAAAAATAATAACTCCTTGTGCATTTTTCTCCCCTATCCATCCTTTTTCAGTTTTAAAAGATTTAAAATTAAAATCACTTCCAAGCCAGATTCTTAAAGTATTGACTTCTTCTGCTGAATCATTTGTTAATTCTAATACAGTTGTTTCCTCTAATGCGATGCCTGTAACTGAAATTCCTTCACCATAAACATTTGATGGAAATATAATTAACACAATTGAAAATAACAATACGACTGAAAGGAAAATTCCTCTAGTAGAGGATCTATACATGTAATTCATTTCCATCATCTCTCACTTAAACTACTTTCCCTATTTTTCTATTTCTCAGTTTAGTATTTTTCATGAGCAATCTTCTTAAATCTTAAGCCTTTGCCTTTTGGAATCTATCCAAGTCTTTTTTCGTTGATATGTTTTGATATTGTCTGATTCGTTCAGCAATTAGTCTGTATAATGATCTAAATTGGTCTTTAGTTTTATCTGACAGGAAACTAGTCTCTTCAAGGGTAATCTTCTCGCAAATATATCTAGTAATTTCTTCATTGTTGAATTCTTCCCAATCATCATCACTATGCTCTTGCCATATTTTTCTTAATTTCTCTAAAATTCCCTTCCCTTCTTTAGATGTAATATCTTGAGGTGTGAGATTTGAAAAACCTTCTTGTCTTAACTTTATTTCATACGTTTGATTAACTGGATACAAATAATCTTCTAAAGCGATATAATCTTCAATTGATTCAAGTTTCTTCCCTTCTCTTTCAAAAAAGATGGTTTGAATTGATGAAAATTCATTTGATACTAATTGGGATGAAATTTGCTTAGACTCTTCTGAATTATCCAATAAAACAAATGTCCTATATCCATGATTTCTATAAAATATTGCTAAAGGTAATACTGAATTTTTGTTATATGCTGCAATCACATTAAGGGGATTCATTGAGATATTTGGATCTTGCAAGAATTTATCAAATGCATTAAGATACATCGCATCTGACATTGTTTCTACGATAATGATGGGTCTAGAGTTTGTTCCTATTTCTCTATCCACTATAGATTCAACTTGACCTCTACAAAGTCCATACAAAATAGGTGTTAGTGTTTTATCATCTGCATTCCAATAGTCATAAAAGATTTTACTAAGATGTTTTCTCTTATCTAATTCAACAACTAGTAAGTTACCTGGAGTGTAATCAAATATCATGAATGGCGAATGTGTTGCATACAATACTTGGTTAGATCCTGCTAAATTTTTCAATAAATCTGAAATTCCCATTTGTTGAGTTGGGTGTAGATTTCTTGCAGGTTCATCTAAAAGTAATATGGCTTCTTTCAATTCTGCTCTTTGTGTTTCAGCTGCAAAGTTTACGATGAATGAAAATGTCCATTTGAAACCCTCTGCCCTTCTGTTTAACAATCCTGTATTGGTAATGGTTCCATCTTTATGGACATCTGAAATTACCACACTCATGATATTTCCAGGACTATATCTCAAGTCAACATGAATTGGATCCCCTTTCCATGCTGGGTTTAATTTTTTAGTCAACCTGTTGCTTGCTGCATTGAGAAGTTTGATGCATTTTGAAGGGCTCTCTTTTACATTATCTAATTCTATCATGTCTAGTTCTGCTAAATAGAATAGATTCCTTACTGTTTCAGCCTTGTCAAATTCTTCAACAAATTCAATTGAATCTGCTCGCTCTCCTCTTTCTTCTCTTAGATATTCATTGAGATTAATATTGCCATAGATTTTTTTATAATCTGAAAAATATACGAATCTTGGATGCAATTCTGCCGCAATAAAATTTTGCAATGCTGTTTTTTCACTTTCACCACTTAGAAGATTTGAAAATTGACTTTCAGGACTCTTATAGATTTTTTCCCATTCTTCAATTACTTTAGCTTCCTGAATTGCAATTACATGGAATTGATTACTAAATTCTGCCATCCCGCTATCAAATGTTTCTTGGTTTTTAGGAACGTCTTCCTCAAAGAATTTTGTATCTACTTGTATTCTTAGATGATTTGGAATGGTATCTAAAAATCCAAATATTTGTCTTGAAAAATTTTCCCATGAATTAAGCCCTTTACTGTCATCTTCACTAAGTTTGATGTCTTCAAATTCATACTGTACTCGGGGATTTTGATTTGTTCTAAATAATTTTATTTTTTTAATTTCTGGCAGTCCTGGAAACTTTTCTTTAATAATACTAATTTCATGTTGGTTTAAATTAAATTCCCCTTCGGCTAGTCTCATTTCTTCTTTTAATTCTTCATTCATTTCATCACAAAGATCTAATTCTGAAACTTCTTCATCTCTATTCAATAATGTCAAAGCTTGAAGAATTGTAGTTTTCCCACTTTCATTTCTTCCTACAAAAGCTGCTAAATCACCCACTGTTATTTCTCCAGAATCATGAATGCAACGATATGCTCTAACTCTGAATTTTCTAAGTCGCATCTAGCGATATTTAGTTGGCTACGATTTAACTCATTCGTCAAAGTGATCTTGACCTTTAGAATTTTGCTAAATAGATATAAGGGAATTGTAGATTTTAAAACAAAATGGTTGCTAGGCGAGTTTTTATTGTATTTATTTTACCTGTAATTTTTTCAATAATAGTCGGTTCAGCCGTCTTGTTTGATGTTCTTCAACAACCTGATAGGGAGTTAAACATGTGGCCAATGTCTTATTCTGAAGGCGGTTCTTATTCTGAAGGAGTCCCTCATTCTTCAATTGAAATTATAGGGCTATCTAAACAATATACTACTACAGAACCTGTTGAAATTCAAGTAAAAATTGATGACTCATCATTTAGCTGTGGGGACCTTTACATCACAATCTATTCATCGGGAAAAAGTGATGCAATTACACAGGGTGGATTCTTTGATCAATGCTTTGAATCTGGAAGTAATCTGGTTCCTGTTGGAGACGAATTTTCTAAGATAATTAGCATTCCTGGTTCATATGATGTAGTCGTAGATATGGTCTCAAAACAACTCCAAAATATCTCTACCAAAGGAACATTTACCATTAAATAGGAATGAAATCTTGTTGATAAATAAGAAATTGGATTTAAAAAGTAAGGCGATTTGATATGGCAAAGAAAAAAGATGCTCTAATTGAAGAAGTAAAAAAAGCTGATGCAAAACCTGCAAAGAAAGTAGTCAAGAAAGCCGATACAAAGAAAGTAGTCAAGAAAGCCGATACAAAGAAAGTAGTCAAGAAAGCCAATGTAAAGCCTGTAAAGAAAGCTGAAGAAAAACCTGTAAAAGTAAAAAAATTAACTAAAAAAGAATTAGAAGAAGCTAAAAGAATTGCTGAATTAACATTGGAAGAAGAATTAGAAGAACAACTCTCTGATGATGAAATTGAAAATTTTCAAATTGAAAAAGTTGACATGGAAAGACTGACAAACAAAGTTTGTGATATTTTAGCTGAGAAAGAATCTGATGGAATGTTCCAAGGGGAATTGTGGAAAAAACTTAAACTTACAAATCAAATTGGTTCTCGTTTAGCACTAAAACTTGAAAGAATGGGTACAATTACAAGAGAAAAACTTCTTGAGGGTAATCGTTGGACTTACAAATTAATTTTAAAAAAGACTCCAATTAGTACAGAATCTATTGTAAATGCACCATGCTTGGTTTGTACTGTGGAACAGAAATGCTCACTTGAAGGTGAGATTAGTCCTACAACTTGTCAATTCATTGAAGATTGGGTGATTGCTGAATTGAAAAAACCTGTGATTGCTAAATGAAACTAGCTGATGCACGCAAAGATCATTATCGTAGATTAGCTCATGAACAAGGATATCGCAGTAGGGCTGCATTCAAACTACAGGACTTGAATAAATCATACAGACTCATAGGTCCTGGTTTTAACGTACTGGATCTTGGATGTGCACCTGGTGGCTGGACTCAAATGGCTGTGAAATTAGTTGGAAATCAAGGACATGTAATGGGCATTGATTTGGCTTATGTTGAAGAAATTCCTAATGCACATATTATTCGAGAAAATATTGAAGATGAACATGTAATAGATGAAGTGATGTCTTATTTTGGACGTAAAGTTAATGCTGTAATTTGTGATCTTTCTCCACAAGTCAGTGGAAATTGGACTGTTGATCATGCAAAGCAAATTTCATTAAATTATGATTGTGTAAAAATTATGGATAAAGTTTTGGCACACAAAGGAAATGCTGTATTCAAAATTTTTGATGGTGAATTTTCAATGGAATTTAGAGATTACATCAAGAAAAAATTCGTTAGAATTAATCTTACAAAACCTGATGCTAGTAGGAAACAAAGTAGTGAATTATACCTGGTTTGTTTAGGTTTTACTGGATAGTTTCAAAAATTTTTATTATTTCATTAATGTTAGCATTAGTTCTAAATCCTGTTGGATTAAACACTGTAACACTAGATAAAAAATTATTTTCACGCAAACTCACAATTGCTTTTTCTAATTTTGGTGGGGATGCTTTCATTATTGATGCAATTTCATCTACTGTGTAATATGTTCCTGGCATTTCTGCTTCTTCTAAACATTTGTTAAGTATTTTTTCACAACCTTTGTCCGTTTCTAATTTAGAATTTTCTAATAACATATTTTGGACAAACTCTTTATCAAAGATTTTCCCTATCCATAAAGGTCCTGCAATACTTATTTTTAATTTACATAATTCACATTCTTGTTCTTGTTCAATAGTAATTTTTCTATGTCCGCAATTTTTACAATGTAAAATATATCCTAAATTTTCTTGTTGGTCTGGTCTGTTTCTAACTTTAACGTATACCCTGTAGTAATGCATTTCACTTTCAACAAACATTGGAATTATTTCTACTCCTAGTCTTGCAGCTACTGCTCTGAGTGAACCTAATACTAGTCTAATTGCAATTTCATTTCCATACTCTGTTCTAACTGGAACTCCTCCGTATTTCCTCTTACATGCACCTTGAAAGAGTCCATTTAGAACTTGAAGATCCGTGGCTGCAATAGACAATAAACCTCCATGCATAGTTGCTCTAATCCCACAGTCAAAAAATGCTGCAGGTGATCCAAACGGATCTATGTCTACAATTGAGCCTCGTTTACCTTTTTTTGAATAATTACTGAAAAATCTACATGCTTCTTTTTCAGAAAACTCCATATTTTTTATTCCATTTAGATTGGCTGAATATTCTGCAATTTTAAGGGCAGATGGATTTAGATCATTTATTACAACTTTTTCTATTTCCAATTCATTTGCAACACGTAATCCTCTAGCACCCATTCCTGAAAGACCTTCTAAGAAAATTTTTGGACCATCAAATCTATTTAAAAATGCAGCATATGCAATTATAGAAAAATCTCTGTTAAGTTTTGCTTTTGGATTAAAAAATGCCGGTTTTTTTGGAGGTACTTTATCAGTAAGAGATTTTTTTGGAACCAAAAGTTTTGTGGTTCCTTCGATTATTTCTTGAAAAGTTTCATCTGGAATTTCCATTTTTTTCAATTTTTTTTAAACGTATAACGGTTTAATACTTCTGCTTTGAGAGCAAATTTGTGCAAATATGTGGAATTGATGACGCTGGACGTGGTCCTATGTTGGGTCCCTTGGTAATAGCTGGTATATCCTTGGATAAAAAAAATATTAAAAAATTAAATGCATTAGGTGTAAAAGATTCAAAAAAACTTACTCCTAAACTACGTGAATATCTATACAAAAAAATCATTGAAATTGTAGATGATTATTACATTGCAAAAATTTCTCCTAGAATAATCGATGCCAGTGTAAAGAAACACTGTCTAAATGGTTTAGAGGCAAAATACATGGCAAAAGTTGTTTCAAAATTAAATCCAGATATTTCATATGTTGATTCATGTGATGTAAATCCAATTAGATTTGGAAAAGAAATTTCTAGACTATCTGATAATCATAAAATTAAATCGTATCATCGTGCAGATAGTAGATTTGTTGTAGTGTCAGCTGCATCCATTCTTGCAAAGGTTTCTAGAGATAGAGCCATAATGAAATTAAGAAAAGTTCATAATTTGGGTAGTGGGTATCCATCTGATCCTGTTACTGTAAAATTTGTAAAAAAATATTATAAAAAAAATAAAATAATGCCTAATTTTGTGCGTAAAAGTTGGAAACCTGTTCAGAAAATTATGGGAAATAACTAGTGGTTAAATTTTGCAATTACCATTGCATGATCTTTATCATAGGGGTGTAGATCTATAGACTGTAAAACCTCAAATCTTGGTTTTAATTTCTCTATTTCTTCTTCAATGATTCTTTTTGGCGCTTTTGTAACATCAATACTTCTTGTTTTGATAACCAAAAAGAAATAGCCTCCTTTTTTTAAAAACATTTCACAATTATCAATTGCAATTTGTGTTTGATCTGGCTGTGCAATGTCTACATACACAACATCAACTTTTCCAAATACTGAAAAATATTCTTTTGGTCTTCTTGCATCTTGTAAAATTGGAACAACATTTGATCTATGTGTTGCAACTCTATCTAAAAAATCTCTTGCAACTCTACTTGCATGCTCTACACTGAAAACAATTCCACTAGGTCCTACAATATCTGAAATATGACTAACTGTGGTTCCAGTAGATGCTCCTAAATACAAAATTATACTTTTATTTTCAAAAGGAAAATAATCCAACCCATTCATTATTGATGCTGCTAATTTACTTCGAAATGGATCCCATAATCTATATTCAATTCCTCTTTTAATGATTAATTTTTCTTTGTAAACTTGATTTCCAGGCACCATATTTTCTGTAGCTATTTTTTCTTGTCCTTCTGATTTAATCCAAAAAAATGACCGGTTATCTTCTTCCAAAATTCTTTCTCTTTTTATTCGAATCTCTTCTTTCATCATTTCTTTCACTATCTCTTCTTGGAGAATCTCTAAAGCTTCCACCTTCTCTTCTATCTCCACTATCTCTTCTTGGAGAATCTCTAAAGCTTCCACCTTCTCTTCTATCTCCACTATCTCTTCTTGGAGAATCTCTAAAGCTTCCACCTTCTCTTCTATCTCCACTATCTCTTCTTGGAGAATCTCTAAAGCTTCCACCTTCTCTTCTATCTCCACTATCTCTTCTTGGAGAATCTCTAAAGCTTCCACCTTCTCTTCTATCTCCACTATCTCTTCTTGGAGAATCTCTAAAGCTTCCACCTTCTCTTCTATCTCCACTATCTCTTCTTGGAGAATCTCTAAAGCTTCCACCTTCTCTTCTATCTCTAGATCTTCCACTATCTCTAGATCTTCCACTATCTCTAGATCTTCCACTATCTCTAGATCTTTCACTATCTCTTCTTGGAGAATCTCTAAAGCTTCCACCTTCTCTGTTAAATGTTGGAGGTGGTCTCATGTCTTTTTCAGTAGGATTTTCATATTTTTTGCCAATTTCGTCAACTCTGATATTGAGTTTTTCAAGTAAAGTTTTGTTTAATCCCTCACCGTAAACATCAACTCTTGCTCCGATCACTGCCTTTGCAGCAACTGCGCGTGCAATTTTCCCTCTTTGCCATCTTGGAGCAGCATGAACCATTGCATGTTGGAATAATAATCCGTGTTTAGGTGGTTGTGAACCTGTTTTCAATGCTCTGAATAATGCTTTTTCAGCTCCTAAAACTTGTATTGTACTAGCAGGCATTGATGCCATTTTTTTGAGACTTCCAGCTCTGCCTAAAATTCTTGCACCAACTGCTGTACCCAGTATTGCTGAAATATTTGGTGCAATCTCTTGCATTTCATTTTCAACATGTTCTTCAAGTTTTTTACGTAATTCATGAAATTCTAAAACTTGTTTTGCAATTGATTGTACAATTGCTAAATTAATATCTGAAATATCTCCACCTCTACTTTTTGATGAAATTAAAGATAACATTTCTACTTTGGATTCTGGAAAACCTGCTTCTTCAAAAATTTGTTTAGTTAATGATTCTCGTTTTCCTGCAATTACTATTTGTGCATATCCGTTAATACTGTCAATAATATTATCTAATTCTGGAAAGTGTAATCCGTACCATTCTCTGAGTCTTGAACTTAATCCGTTTGCAATCTTGTCAATTTCATCTAGAGAATTAATTGCTTGTATGATGTGGAGATCTGGACTTTGTGAGACTTCGGTAACTTTTGAAGATGATAATCCGAGAGCAAACTCTCTTAATTTTCCAAGTGTATCTTGTAGGTTTGATGCAAAACCTGAATCTACGATAATTTGTGGTTTATTTGTTTGAATTTTATCTAATTCAGACTCATCCATCAAATGACAATCAATTGAATATTTTTTTAAAATTGCAAGTAATGATTCATCACTTATGGCGAATCCTCTTTGAGTTGATGCTAGATAATTCACAAGTTCATTTAATTTTGATTCTTTACTTTTCACTAAAAGATATTCTTTTACTGGATTTGAGAACGAAAATGCTTTGTCTAGTTTTTCATCATTGAAAACTGAGATTCCCAACTCTGTTAAAATTACAGAATACATGACTAGTTGATTTTAAATCACCTTTAAAAAAGCTACCAGAATCGGGAATCAACTGTTATATTCGAAACTGAGATAATTAATCAAAGTGGAGCCAAGTATTGCAACTTCCATAGGTAAAATTCAATTAGATAAACCTGTAATGCTGGCATCTGGAATTTTAGGCATTTCATTAGATGTGTTTAAACGACTTTATGCATCAGGCGCAGGTGCTGTAGTTACAAAATCTCTTAGTACTGCACCTTGGGATGGATATCCAAATCCTACTATCTTTAGTGTCAAAGGCGGTGGGTGGATAAATGCAGTAGGTCTTTCAAATCCAGGTGCATCAAATTTTGCTAAAATGATTGAACCAAATCAAGATGTTCCAATAGTGGTGAGTTTGGTGGGTTCCATACCTGAAGATTTTGAAACCATGATAAAACAATTTGAAAATTGTAAAGTCAAAGCATATGAATTAAATTTATCTTGTCCTCATGTTGCCAAAGTCGGCTTGGAAGTTGGAGATGATCCTGGATTAGTTAAAGCAATTGTATCATCTGTGAAAAATAATACAACTGTTCCTGTAATTGCCAAAGTTGGTTTAGGAACTAGTAATTATCTTAATACCGTTAGTACTGCAATAAATTCTGGAATTGATGCAATCACTGCTATCAATACAGTTCGTGCAATGGCAATTGATGTTGAAACTAAACGACCTATTCTTAGTAACAAATATGGGGGATTATCTGGAACTCCGATTAAACCAATTGCATTAAGATGCGTATATGAAATTTCTTCACAATATGATATTCCTATTATTGGTTGTGGTGGAATTTCTACTTGGGAAGACGCTGTAGAATTTTTCTTGGCTGGAGCTTCTGCTGTTCAACTCGGTAGTGCAATAGGTGATAATTGGATTGGAGTTTTTGATGACATTAACAAAGGCATTTTACATTACATGGAGCGAAAAGGTTTCACTACAATAAAGGAGATGGTAGGTCTTGCAAAGAAATCTTAATCATCCTACAATTGTTACAATTGAAAAAGTTATAGATGAAACTCCTACTGTTAGAACTTTAGTTTTTTCTGATGATATAATGTCTAATGTTCTTCCTGGTCAATTTGCTATGGTTTGGATACCTGGTGTAAATGAATTACCAATGAGTGTAATGATTTCAAAAGAAACAGGAAAAGCTGCATTTACAGTTAGAAAACATGGACCTTCATCTACTGGACTGTTCAATGTTCCAGTGGGTGGACAAATAGGAATTAGGGGTCCATATGGAAATTCATTTAATCTTAAAGAAGGAAAATTATTGTTAGTTGGAGGAGGGACTGGTCTTGTTCCTATGATGCGATTACTTACTTTTGTAAAATCTACAGATGATGTCACTGTACTAATTGGAGCAAAATCAAAAGATGAAGTATTCTTTGAAGATTTAGCAAATGATCTCTTGAGAAATAATCCCCACCGTGTGATTGTATCTACTGATGATGGTAGTTATGGTGAAAAAGGATTTGTTACTGATTTAGTTGAAAAGTTAACTAATGAAACTCATTTTGATGCGGTGTATGTTTGTGGTCCTGAAATTATGATGTACAAAACTGTACAATCTGCTCATTCAAGAAATATCTTTGTTCAGGCAAGTCTTGAGAGAATGATGAAATGTGGTGTTGGAATATGTGGCAGTTGTTGTGTTGGTGAGGATCTTGCTTGTAAAGATGGAACTGTATTTGATGGAACTCATTTATCTAAAAATAAAGAGTTTGGTTATTTACATAGAAACAAGGCTGGTATTTTAGAAAATTATTAAGTTTGACTCGCAAGGTTTAAAATCCATCACAAAATGATTTCCGTGAAGGATATGGGTACTCCAAAAATCGTTTTAACAGCTGATAGAACTTTGATGTCTCCTTATAGGGGATTATCTCTTGCAACGTTTTTCGGATGTGCTCCAGCTATAGATCCTAATCGAGATAAAAACAGTTTTTGGTATAAAATTCTTGGAAATCAAGTAACTCCAAAAATTCTATTTGATTTCATCTGTAATTGGTCACCTGACATTAATGGTGCAGCAAAATATGCTCCATATGGATTAAGAAAATTAGAAGCTGGTTTGCTACGTGATGGTTTTGCACGAGAAGATGTGGTTGTTGCTCATCCAAATCACATTGAAAAATTCATTGGTCCTGAAACTGAAGTTATTGGAACTTATGAAATGGATCCTCTTGGAATGGGTCCTGTTACTATGACATTTACTTATGGACGGAAACAAACTTCTTACGATGAATTTTACAATGCTGACTTGCATCATAGAATTAAAGCTGCCAAAGCAAGAACTGGAAGTAAAGCAAAAGTAATTTCTGGTGCATCTGGAACATGGCAATACAACTATGATCCTGCAAAAATTGAAGAGTTTGGAATTTATGCAATTCTTGAAGGTGAACTTGGTGGCATTGCACCTGAAATTGATGGACATGCTGGTAGATTCTTTAATTATTTAATTAACGGCGATTTTGAAAATATGGATCCTTTTAGAAAGAGAAGTGACTTTAAAGTTAACATTAAAGAATTTGAAAGAGAAGGGAAAAAAATTCACGGAAGATTTGTAAATTTCTGGGATAGACCTGATTTAGAAGATATTCCTAACATTGTAGAGCCAAGTATGCATGGAATGGTTGAGGTAATGCGTGGTTGTGGTAGAGGTTGTAAATTCTGTGATGTTACATTAAGATCTTTAAGATATTATCCTCCAGAAAAAGTGAAACAAGAAATTGAAGTTAACATAAAGAAAGGTGGTTCCAAATCTGCATGGATTCACAGTGATGATATTTTCGTTTATGGAATGGATCCTAGAACTGCAAAAGGAATGGAGCCAAACAGAGAAGCATTAGAAGAACTATTCACTGCAATCATGTCTACTGGTGTAGAACATACAAATCCAACACATGGGACATTAGCCGGTGCAATTGCTGATGAAAAACTACTTCCAAATCTCTCAAAAATAATGAAAGCTGGTCCTGATAACATGATTGGTGTACAAGCAGGACTTGAAACTGGCAGTCTTAGATTAATTGGTAAATATGCTGATAGAAAACTTGCTCCATATGATCCATCTGAATGGCATTGGGTTGTAAAAGAAGGTGTAAAGACAATGAATGAAAACTATTGGATTCCAGCATTTACTTTGATTATGGGTCTTGATAATGATGAAACTCCTGAAGATTCATGGGAAACTATTCAATTAATCAGTGAATTAGAACATGAACAACCTGATTCAATGTTTACTGCTACAGCACTTACATTTGTTCCAATTGGATTATTAGAACAATCACAATTCTTTAACATTGGAAGTGAAATGACTCCTGCACAACTTGGAGTTCTTTACAAGACATGGCAACATAATTTCAAATATGGTATTCAAAAATTCATGACTAAGACTGGTTCAAAAGGTCCACAAAGATACGCCTTTAATGCACTTGCAAGATCTCTTGGTGGTATTCCACTAGGTGCAATGGAGAAATATGCTCGTAGAAAGAGTAAGGAACACGAAAAAGTCATTGAGACAGTTAAAGCCAAGTACTGGTAGTTATCCAAATACATAAATTCACTAATTCTTATTTCAAAACATGGCAACACACGGTTCACTTACCAAAGCAGGTAAAGTACGAGGACAAACTCCTAAAGTCGAAGGTAGAAAGATTGTAGGTGATAGTTCTAGTGTTGCAAACAAAAGTAATTTCAACAAACGATTTGCTTTAGGTAGATACCCTGGTCAAAACAAACCTGGACAAAGAAGAAAGAGACGTTAGTCTATTTTAGAATCTTTTATTATTTTGCGATCATTTTTTTAAACAACAAACTTATAAAGTACTGGTACCGTACTATACGGTATGGTTGAAGATTTAAGATTAGATAGTTTAGAGGGCGTAGGTCCTGTAACTACAAGAAAATTATCCGATGCAGGTGTCCACAACGTCATGGATCTCATCGTTAGAGGTCCTGTTGAAATTGCATCCATTACAGGAATGGAAAAAGATACTGCTGAAAAAATTGTTGAAAAAGCCCGTCAACATTTAGTAGAAGGTGGAGTAATTGCCAGTCATTTTACAAGTGCATCTGAAATTTATAAACATCGACAAAGTATTGGTAAAATTACAACTGGTACAAATTGTCTTGACACTCTATTTGATGGTGGTGTTGAAACTCAAGCATTAACAGAAGTTTATGGTGAGTTTGGTTGTGGTAAAACACAATTTGCACATACAATGTCTGTGATGGTTCAAAAAAGCAAAGAAGAAGGTGGTCTTGATGGTTCTGTATTGTATATTGATACTGAAAACACTTTCAGACCTGAAAGAATTGTATCTATTGCTAAAGCACATGATATGGATCCTGAAAAAGTTTTAGATCGTATCATAGTAGCTCGTGCATATAACAGCTCACACCAAATACTAATTTTAGAAGAATCCGGTCCTGTAATTGAAGAAAACAATGTTAAATTAATTGTTGCAGATTCTGCAGTTGGCCTGTTCCGTGCTGAATATCTTGGACGAGGAACATTATCTGTTAGACAACAAAAACTAAATCATTTTGTTCATTTGTTGTCTAGAATTGCAGAAACATACAACTGTGCTGCAATTGCAACAAACCAAGTTATGGCATCTCCTGATGTCTTCTTTGGAGATCCAACACGTCCAATTGGTGGAAATGTAGTTGCACATACAAGCACCTACCGAATCTACTTTAAGAAATCAGGTAAGAAACGAATCGCTAGAATGGTAGATAGTCCTCACCATCCTGAAGAGGAAGTAATCTTTGCTCTAGGTGAAGCAGGTGTCATAGATCTTGAAGATGCTGACAAAAAGACTACCAAAAAGGCAACTACCAAAAAGACTATCAAAAAGGCAACTAAAAAAACAAAAGACCTTGAGGTAGAAACTACGGTAGAAACACCTGAGGCAGAGGCTACAGTAGAAACTACGGTAGAAACACCTGAGGCAGAAATCGAATTTGATGATTTCTAACCTCTAGAAGAATAATTCTTCTTTTTCTTATTTTTTTTATTTTAGTTAATCAACAAATTATAAAATATCCCTCTGTGAATTTGTTAATACGTCATGACAGATCTTTATCGATTACTTCCAGAAGAGATGGAACAACTAGTAATGGATATGGGTTACCCTAGATATCGAGCAGATCAAATTTTACTACCGCTTTATTATAAATTCCCAAAAGACCTCAATGACATACCTCAACTTCCTAAAAAATTAAGAGATGACTTGATTGCAGGAGGATATACAATTGGTTCTGCAAAAGAAACTCATCGTATTGTAAGTGATGATGGCGATACAACAAAACTATTACTCAATTTATCTGATAATAATTCTGTAGAGGCTGTTCTGATGCAATATGATCCATCTAAAATTGGTGGTCATCCACGTTCAACCATTTGTGTTTCTACTCAAATAGGGTGTGCCATGGGGTGTGTGTTTTGTGCAACCGGGCAAATGGGATTTGAAACAAATCTAAAGGCAGAACATATTGTGTCACAAGTAATTCATTTTGCAGAGATATTACAGCAAAGAGGAGAACATGTAACAAATTTAGTTTTTATGGGTATGGGCGAACCTATGGCAAATTATGATGAAATGATTCGTTCTGTAAAAATTTTAACACATGATAGAGGATTTGGATTGGGTCAAAGACACATTACAATTTCTACTATTGGAATTAAATCTGGAATTGAAAAACTAGCTGAAGAAAATCTACAGATAGGTCTGGCAATTTCTCTTCATGCTCCAAACAATGGATTAAGAAAAAAACTAGTTCCTACTGCTAGTCCTAATTCAGTAGAGGAAATAATTGAACTGGGTGGAAATTATTTTAAAAAAACTGGACGTCGTGTAACATTTGAATATGCACTTATGGCAGGAGTCAATGATTCGCCTGAAATTGCAAAAGAGTTGGCTATGCTTTTGAAGGGAAATGGCTCTCATGTGAATTTGATTCCAATTAATCCAACTGCAGGTGATTTTCAGCGTCCGTCAGAAAAAAACGTATTAGAATTTGAACAGATTTTATCTGAGGCAGGAGTAAATTGTACAGTTAGAATAGAAAAAGGCACAGAAATTTCTGCTGCATGCGGTCAACTTAGAACTGATCTTGCTGGCTAAAATCCACTAAATCTTTTCTAAGTCTTAAAATAGGGCTTTCAAGGATTTTACACACATGGCAACTAAGAAATCCTCTGGCCGTTCACATGGATTTAAGCATAAATCTAGATCTATTATGACAAAAAAGGCCCCAAGAGGAGTCTCATTTCTGTTACGTGAATATAAAGAAGGAGAACAAGCACTTGTCATTATTGATCCAAGACAGCACAAAGGATTACCACACAGACGATACCACGGTAAAGTAGGTGTAGTTACAAATGTTGGTAGACGTGCAGTTACTCTTGATGTAAAATTAGGTGATAAAACAAAAACTTTAATCACAAGATTGGATCACATTAAACCATTCGGTGTATGATATGGAAGAGATAAAAAAGAAACAAGCTATTTCACTTGCTGAAGTTAAAGAAATTTTAGGTAAAGTTGATGTTGAAGAAATGGATCAAATTCAACGTTGGACATATGATTACGTTTCAAAATTTGTAACAACTGAACCGAAAGAGGCAAAAGAAATGAAAAAACGACTTGTCAAAGAATGTGAATTAACAGAAGACGAAGCTGTTGAAATCGTTAACATTAGACCTACAAGTTTAGCTGAATTACGTTCCTTCACATTTGGTTGGAAAAAATTAATTCTTGCAGAAACCCTAGAAAAAATGCTCAAAATAATCAAGGAGCTTTCGTAACTTTTTAGGAGCGTTCTATTTTGTATCGGGCAAAACCCCCAACTAGAAAGTATGAGGAGTATGCATATGTATTAGATTACACTTCTAGAGGTAAATCATCTACTGTAAGAGGTAAAGATGGAATTATTATCACATCTATTGGTGAGGATAGATTAACTTTATTGGAAATCCTTGGAATTCCAAACTCTACATTTGAGATTGGTGAAAAAATCTATATCGGAAAAGAGGGACGAACCAAAGTTCTATCTGTTTTAGGAAAGCTGGAATATGATCATATTTCATCCTCTGCTCAAAGTGAATTAGAGTCAGTAGTTGAAGATATTGTAACTAACAATGAAGAAAAATTTGTTTCATATCTAAACAATGCACAACCACTAACACCAAGAATTCATGCACTTGAATTAATTCCAGGAATTGGAAAAACATACATGAAAAGTATGCTTGAAGAAAGAGAAAAGAAAAAGTTTGAAAGCTATCATGATTTACAAGATCGTGTTGGATTTAAAGATCCAATCAAACATATTTCTGAACGAATTCTGGATGAAATTACAGGTGAAAGTAGAATGAATCTCTTTGTTAAGCGATGATAAAACGAAAACGTCTTGGACAACACTTTCTAAATTCTAATTCTATAGCAAAATTCATTGTTTCTGAAGCAAAAATTACAAAAAATGACATTGTCTTTGAGATTGGCACTGGACAGGGAATCTTAACTCCTCTCTTATGTGAGAATGCTGATAAGGTGATTTCAATTGATATGGATGAAAAATTAGTTAGAGATGCAAAATCTAAATTTTCTGGTATACATAATCTAGTTTTAAAATCTGGTGATGGTTTAAAGAATTATGATAATTTCACTATTTTTGTTTCCAATCTTCCCTATTCTAGGAGTAAAGATGCCATAGAATGGTTAGCACAAACTTCCTTTTCTCATGGGGTGATTATGGTTCAAAAGGAATTTGCTGATAAATTACTTGCCAAATCTTCAAAACAAAGAAAAGCCATAAGCATTATTGCAACTTCCGCATTTAAAATCACAATGTTATCAAAGGTGGGCAAAAATAATTTTTCCCCTCCTCCAAAAATTGATTCTGTAATTTTAAAAATAGTTAAAAATAATAATTTATCTAAAGATCTTATTCAAACAATTAATAAAATATTCTCATATCGGAGAAAAACTATTAAAAATATTTTAAAACAATTTCACAAAGAAACTACTGTTGATAAACGAGTAGATGATCTTTCAGTAGAGGAGATAATTAGTCTTGCAAACAAAATTCTTGAAAAATGAAGAGTATCCTCCATCTGAGGATACTTTTTTCATTGTAGATAATATTGAGAATGAAAAAGGAAATTTTGCCTTGGATGTTGGTAGCGGATCAGGATATCTGACACAATTACTTTGTAAAAATTTTTCATTTGTAGTTGGTACTGATATCAATTTCAATGTATTGAAAAATCAAACTTACAAAACAAACAATATTGTTTGTTGTAATGGTTCAGACGCATTAAAAATAAAATTTGATTTTATTGTATGTAATTTACCTTATCTTGCAACTGATACAATTATAGATATTGCAACTGATGGAGGTGAAGAGGGATTTGAAATCCCAAAAAAAATATTTGATTCTGTAATTAACAATATGGCTGAACATGGAAAATTCATCTTTATCACTTCATCATTGTCCAATTATCAAAAATTGATTGAATATGCTCAAAAATTAGGCTTGAAAACAAGAATTATGGCAAAAAAGAAATTATTTTTTGAAGAATTGATTCTTGTAGAAACTATTAGATGATTACTTTCTTAAATTCTCTTTGGCATATGTGATGATTGCATCTGTCATTTGTGTAGTTGTTGCGCTTCCACCAATATCCCATGTAACTGCTTTTCCTTCATTGATTACTTTATCTGTTGCAGCAAAGATTGCATCTCTAATTTCTCTTTCACCCATATAATCTGCCATCCAAGCTCCTGATAGAACAGTTGCAGTTGGATTTACTTTGTTTTGTCCTGTAAACTGTGGAGCACTTCCATGTGCTGCCTCAAACATTGCATAATTGTCTCCAATGTTGGCAGAGTAGATTAATCCAATTGAACCTACAAGAGCTGATGCAAGCTCGGAAATAATATCCATGAATAAATTAGTACTAACTAATACTGAACCGTTAAACTGCTCAGTGGCAATTACCATTTGTTGTGCCATGTTGTCTATGTAAATTTCAGATAATTCAATTCCAGTTCCTTCAATTGCTTTTTGTGTTTCCTCCCAAAATATTCCATCCGTTTGTTTTAAGATATTTCTTTTTGTAATTGCAACCATTTTTTTCATATTGAATTTGTTTGCCCAATCTACTGCAGAATCAACTAATCTTCTACTTCCATGTCTTGTGATTTTCCTAATTGCTATTGCTGCATCATCAGTAATTTTTACCTCTACACCTGTATAGAGTCCTTCAGTTGCTTCTCTGAAACATACACAATCCAGTTTCCTATTTGGTGTTAATCTATCATAAGTTTTAGTTGGTCTGATATTTGCATAAAGATCAAATTTTTGTCTTAATGTAACTGCAACACTTCTAGGTGCACCTGGAACTGGGATTGTAGTTGTTGGGCCTTTGAAACAGCAATCTGATTCTTCTAAATTTTTCATGGTTGCATCAGGAATGTATGATGCATCTTTTCTACCGTTTTTCTCCCATTGTTCTGAGCCTACTTCACAAAGAATTATTTCTGATTGAAAATTACATTCCTTTAATACTCTTAACATTGAATCTACTACTTCAGGTCCAATACCGTCACCTTTCATTACTGCTGTTTTTTTACTCAAAACTGCAAAAATTTGAGGTGTTTATTATTTAATTCTATCTTGTATTTTGAAATATTTTTTATATCTTTTCTATGGAGATGATTTAATACCTAATTTGATAAATAATATTCAAATGCAGATAGTTCAAATCTCTGATCTTCATGTGGGTTCTCAATTTTTACAAGAAAAATTTGATATTTTAGTTGATGAAGTAAATGAACTAAATCCAGATGTGATTGTAATTACAGGTGATTTGACAAATGAGGGATTGATGAGTGAATATAAAAAATGCAAGTCATTATTAACAAAATTTAACACAAAAAAAATTATTACCATTAGTGGAAATCATGATTATAGAAACACTGGTTATTTGTTATTCAAAAAATTCTTTCCATTTGAAACTGTCAATGAGTTAAGTGATGATGTTGTCCTAGTTACAGTTGGAACTGCTAGACCTGATAGAAATAATGGTGAAGTTGGATATAGACAAAACTTGTGGCTAGAGAGAACTATGAAAAAATACAAAGACAAAGTAAAAATTGTAGCAATGCATCACCACTTAATTTCAATTCCTGATACTGGTTCTGATCAACTAACTGTTGTTGATGCAGGCGATGTTCTAAGAGCAGTGTTGGATTCTAAAGTAGATGTGGTATTATGTGGACACAAACATAGGCCGTGGGCTTGGAATTTTGGATCATTGACTGTAGTTAATGCTGGAACTGCCACATCTGAGAGAGTTCGTGGATTGTTTGAAAATACCTACAATATCCTAACGATATCTGACAAAAATGTAAAAGTAGATCTAAAAATTGTAGGTGGAAAAAGACTCCCAATTGAGGAGATTATGAATAATTATAGCCAATTTGGCGACGAATGAATTTATTTACAGATACATTCTAGGCATCTTTATGCGGGGGTCGCCTAGCCCGGTAGGGCGTGAGATTGCTAATTTCATGTTCGCAAGAACTCGTGGGTTCGAATCCCTCTCCCCGCGCCATTAAAACTTAATAGACCGATTCCAGAAGTTTTTTTATGGGACGAAGAAAATCACAAAAAATTATTCGCACTGGCCCAAAAAATGCCACTACTGGAATGTGTCCTCTTTGCAAAACAATTGGTAAAATTTTCCTTCTTGGCTCACCTGGAGAAGAGAGAGCAAAATGCGAGAAATGTCGTCAAGAATTTGAATTATAGTTCAAAAAACTAACCTGTCAATCAAAATATGTACCCATAACTTTTTAAGACAATTTTCTATTTATAGATAATTATGAGTTCAGAAGCTGAAACCATTTATGAAAGAGTTGCAAAGCTTGAAGATGAAATTGCATTACTCCGAAGTGAAATTGATATCCTCAAAGGGGCATTAAGAAATAAAATTGCTCGTCATGAAATATCATTAATTAAGAAAGGTAGAGACATTGACTCTATTATTGATTAATTTTTTGTCTTTATACTTCTAATTAATTCTAAAATAAAGTCTACATCTTCTGCATTTGGATTAATTTCTAAATACTTGTTCAAATATTTTAAAGCAATTTCATAATTTTGTAATCTTTCTTCTATAATTCCTTTATCTCTAATATCTTCAGATGATTCTGGCTCGATAGATAATACCATATTTACACATCGTAATGCTTTTTCATAAACAAATGATTGAACATATGAATTTTTTAAGTTCCTTGCTAGTCTGACAAGAATTTGTTCTGGTTTTACTTCATCAAGAAATTCTGGTAGAAATTCTAACTCTCCCCCAAAATTAGCATTAAGAATATCTTGTAAATCATCAACATCTAATAATCGTCCATCGTAAAATGGATCTAATATCATCTCTTCATTGTATTTTACTAATATGTGTCCTGGGAATCCGACTATCTTGAGATCTAATCCAATAAATTTTGCAATTTCTACATATAGAATTGAAATAGTGATGGGAAGTCCTATTTTTTTATCAATCACTTCATTTAAAAAATTATTTTTTGGATTATAGTAATCATCATCATCTCCACTAAAACCTAAATTTTCAAAGAGATGTTCATTTAACATCGAAATCAAATATGTTGGATTTTTAACATCACTGATTGATTCTTTTAGAGATTTTCCAATGTGGTTTATTTTTTGAATATACTCATCTAAATTAAGATCTGGATATTCTAAAACCTGTGCAAATTTGAAACATTTTTCAACCAAATTGAAACTTGGATTATTTACAAATGCAAGCCATTCTGCAACCAGGGGATCAAATTTTTCTTCCAATTATCACATACTCAGTTTCTTGAGGTATAATTGAGGATCTTTTAGTTCACGAGTATTTGGGGGTATTTCTATCATTTTTTTGAAAGTTTCTTTGCCTAGTTTTTCATAAATTATTTTTGTAAAGTCCTTACCCATACTCTTTCTTACTTGATATGATGAAAAATCAGTTCCCATAAACGTTGTAAGATAATTTTGAAAATCTTGATCATCTTTTAAAATACTTTCAATTGCAAAAGCTGCCATTCCCTCCATTGTTGTAAATGCTGCGTGGTGTTGCTGTATTGGTACTAACCATCTTTTGTAAATGTTAAGCAGTTCTGGAATTGACTCTCCAATCTTTGGATCTATTTCTACATGAGTAAATGTCATAACATCCGGTCCAATTTGCTCCATTAGGAAATGATCTGGATTCAAAAAGAAAAATAAATTAGCTTTTTTTGCAAATGGAAAATCATCTGGAACTGCTTGTAATTGACAGTATTCTGATAATCTGTTAGTGGTTTCAGTATCTAATGATAAAATAATTTTTGCTAGTTCTTCATTTATTCTGTTTACTTCCATTGCTGCACTTTTGTTTACTTGTTGAAGGTTCCCTTGTGCTGAATGAATTAATTCTTCAAGTACAGTCATCTTCACAGCACCTAGATATCCTGAATTAACATTTTCAAATTTTGATTCATATGGTTCACCTTGCTTATGTAGAATTATTTGTGGATATCTAGATAAAATAAATTTGTTTAAATAAATTTCTGAATCAAGATAGTCTCCATATGTTGTTGTGATTTTTGAAATGTATTGAATCGCATAAGTTGAATATACTAAATATTTTGCAGTATCTTGCTGCATTAATTCTGCAATTTTTTTTAGATCTTCTTTTGCTACGGCGTTAAATAATTCTCTAACAAATTCTTTTGATTCGTTATCTGCAAATACTTTGTTTCCTTTAATCTTCTTTAACTCTGTCAACTCTAGAATTTTTAAAGAAATATCTTCAGGAACTTTAACTCCTAGAAATTCTTCTACTCTATTTTTAAAATCTGGTAATATCTTATTTGCAATTTCATCTATCTCTTTGAATTGCACTTTATTTGCAATATCGTCTTTGGCTTTGATTGCTAACTCTATGATCTCTTTTTCTTCGTCAATTTCAACTGATAATTGTCCAAATAACGCCTCTGCAAATTCTTGAAATTCTCCCATTTTGCATAAAATCTGAAAATACTCCATTTAAGATTAACTTGATTTTTTTATCAAAGAAATTATTAATTCAAAAATTACTGATTTGTTATCCGATCATGTTAGAATCTAGTTTAGAATTTTTAAAATGTGTAAATTGTGGTTCCAAATTAGAATTAAATGCATTCAAACATGGAAAAGAAATTGTTGAAGGAATTTTAGAATGTACAAAATGTAGTAAACAATTCCCTATAGTCGATAAAATTCCAATTTTATGGGATGATTTTGCTCTTTATCTTTCATCACATAAAAAATTAAGTGGGCAACTTTACCAATTAATTGAAAATCCAAATTTAAAGAAATTTTGTAAACTTTCTTTATCAAAAATTAAACAATTCAGTGATGATAGAACTGCCCTTGAGGAACGTTGGTCATTGATATATCAAAATAGTAAATCTGCAAAATTCTATACTGAAATCAAAAAAAATATTCGCTCTATCAAAAAATCTAATTTTGCTTTAGAATATGGGTGTTCAATTGGAATAATGTCTTCGTTTTTGGCTGAATCTCATCAAATGGTTTTTGGAATTGATAGATCATTTACTGCATTAAGATATGCCAAAAAATCACACAGAAATAATCTTGATTACGTTGTAGCAGATTTCATGTCTCCTATATTTGGAAAATTACAATTTGACCTTGTTTTAGCTCTTAATGTTCTAGAATTGGCAGAACCTATAGAATTACTAAACCATATTTCAAAACAAATTACTAGTGGCTATTTTATTATCAGTGACCCTTATGACTTTGACAGGGGATCTCAATCTGTCAAAAAATCTCTTGATGAAATTTCATTACGTCAGAATTTGGAAAATTTGAAATTTAAAATTACATCCAAAACAAAAATCCCATCTCATATTATTTGGAATTTGAAACTTAACCCACGTGCTGTTTTAAACTATAAGGTGGATTTGGTAATTGCTAAAAAATAGAATTATGTTTATCTATATGAAAATCAAATTCTCCAGTATTATCTAAAAATTATCACTTGAAACTATTTTGATCTTCTTTATCTGAAACTATACCTATTTGATTACAACTTCCACACCCATTTTTTCTTGTGCCAAACCAAATCAATGCCGCTGGCATAAGGCCGTAGAGGACCATAGCGTTTGGAAATCCAAACAATGAATCATTTCCAGTAATGTATCCTGATACAATTAATGTAAACATACCAAGTGCTGAAATACCTGAAATTTTATTTAATTTGTCCTTGTTAGTCATGACAATTTTATTCATTATTCATATTTAATAGAATGTCCTAATGAATTGATTCCTAACCACATGAATTACATTCAAATTTCTTTTTAGATTGATGGGCTTTTTCCATATGACGTAATGTCCTTCCTGAATCTGTAAACTCCATATTGCATTTTGGGCAAATATTCCCAACAATGTTTTCTTTTTTACGTGACAGTAAACCCATTATTTTTTTTGAAATCATTTTCACATAAAACTCTTTTATCCATTTGAATATCATGCTTAATCACTCATCTAGAAGAATAATTTTACATCAAAATGAAAAATCAATTAATTTAAGAATCACTATGTGCTACTTTTTTTTGTCTTGGTTAATTATTTCATCAATAAAATAAAACGTGTATCTGATAGGCCTTCTAAATGTGTGAATTGTAATAGGTTTGATCTTAAAGATGATGCTGTTTTAGCTACTATTGGCCCGTCTGAAGCAAATGCAGACTATGTACCATCAATTTTGTGCCTTTCTTGTGAGACTTTGATGATAATTACAACTCATTCAGAATTAGTAGTTGGAATTCATCATTCAGTTGGAAATCAAGTAACCATGCGTAATTCTTGAAAAAGTCAATTTCTATAAAAAGAACAACAATGAAATACTGAAATTACGCATAACTACACATGGCTGCAATTGTTATTATTCCAATTCTTGTTGTTGCAATTATTGGATTATCCAGTTATCTTGCTTATCGATTTTTAATTTATGATTTGTATTGCAAAAGATCTGTAAATCTATCTCTTCAAAAATATAATATCAAAAAAACTCCATCTGAAATAATTAAAGAGTACTATGAAAATAAAGGAGAATTAATTTCACATCGAGAAATTCAAAATCTTGAAAAAAATTACAGACAAAATGAACCTGAACAATTTCTTGCAATGTATGATGCAATTAGAGACTATCAAAAAGATAAAGAAAATAACTAAGTTTTTTAAAATATCTAAGGTCCTACTGGAATTGAAATGAATGGTGTTCCGCCTTCACCTACTACTAGAGGTAATTTTCCATCCCATGCTTGAGTCTTTAACCATTCTAAATAATTCGGATTTGTTGATAGTGCTTGATTGATGATTGCAATTGCTTCTGCTTCACCTCTGGCTTCAGCAATGTTTGCTGCTGCAAGACCTTCAGCTTGGGCCTCGAGTTGTCTTGCTTCTACTTCTATTCTGATTAAATCATTTTCTGCTTTTTGTGCCTTTTGCTCTGCTTCTACTTTGGATTCAATTGCTTGAGCAAACAAAGTAGAAAATTGGAAATCAGTAATTGAAATAACATCTGTTATGATATTGTATACATTAAGACGGGTAGTAATTTCAGATTCTATATCTGATTTAACTTGTGGTCGTTTTGTAATTAATTCTGCTGCATTATATTGGGCAGTAACTTGCTTTACTACTTCTTCCACTGCTGGCTGAATAACTCTATTTTCATAGTCTAATCCTATTTCTTTGTATAGTGTATGAACTGAATTTGGAGATGGTCTATAGTTGACTGTTACTTCAGTTGATACTGTCTGAAGATCTTTTGATGCAGAAGATGTTGATTTGACAAATTTCATAGTTCTGACTTCTATGTTTACAACACTATCTTGAAATGGAGTTACAAAATGAAGTCCTTCATCTAGAGGTGGACTGGTTATATCCACTGCACTCCAATGAAGTAAAACACCTCTATTTCCAGATTCAACGATTTGTACTGAAGCAGATGCAACTACTCCGATTATAATTAATAAAATAATTCCTACTAAAACTGCTTTTGCAGCCCCAAAATTTACGCTAACCTTAGGAGATTGATACTTTGACAATAAATCTAATTTTCGCTCTCTACTATTATACCCAGCTACAGTGCATTAATAGAAAATAATTGACCTCTCTGAACAAATTTATGCCTTTATTATGTTAAAGAAATAATGGCAGAACCTAATTTCTCTTGGATATATATCGTAATTTTCTTGGCAATTCCATTAGCTAGAATTATTCCACGATTATTGGCAAAAAGAGGTATAGGAAAAAACTTTTTCCCGCAACAATTCCAACAGCAACCAAATCAACCTGAAACACATTTTGATGAATATCAACAAAAACCAGCAATGGAAACTACTAAACCTAAATCAAAAAATGAACTTGTTTTAGGAGCGCTCAATCGAGGTTCAAAATCATTTGAAAGTATTCAAAAAAATACTGGATTGGATAGTAAAGATCTAGATGTCATCTTGGAAGATTTGGAGAAAAATGGATTGTTAAAAGTAATCAAAAAACAGGGTATGTTTGGTCCTAAAACTGAATTACTTCCAACTGATAAGGGATTCAAAGAATATTATTCCTAAATTAATTGTAATTCTTTCAATGAAAATCAGATTAACTGTTAATTAATGATTTTTTTTGAGTTGGTATATGGTAAACGATTCTGAATTTCTTCAACTAGTCAAAAAACATGATTCACCCAACGTTAGATTTTATTTCATTTACAAAAATAAACATTATTTTATTAATAATGGGTATTTTAAATCAGGATTCCCATCTAAAATTACAATAACTAAAAATCGAGACAGCATAATGTCTGGATTTTCTAAAATGGGCTTTCTTTTTGATGAGATAATTCGAATGCGTATAGTAGGATACTCTAATAAAAAAAATAGTGACGAACTTTTGTATGCTTTGAATTTAATTCCACTAAATCGAAAAATTAGAACCTTCTTGGATTGGAAAGTTTTTTCCCCTGAATACACCAGAGAGATGTCTAGGATATTTGAAGTTAGGAATGCTCTAAATCATGCTGTATCTATTGATGATGTAAATTATACTCCAAACAAAGAGGTTTCACTATCTTCTCAAACAGGTTTTAAGAAATTTAATATAGATTTTGAAAGATCTTGGAAGAAATTATTACAAGTATATGTAGAAGAACAAAAACCAGTCTATTTACAACTAGAGAAACTCTTGACACAATAAATTTTAGATTTAATATGTGCTAGTATGGAATTCCTTTTGTTCTCTGATTTTTGAATGCTTCAAGATACCAATCAAACTCATCAAGAAAACGCTCTATTCTTTTCTCATATTCTTGAGAGATGAGACCTCCATTTTCATCAAATACTTCGTGTACCTTGGAGATTTGAAGTGAAGATGGAATTGATGGGGAGCCTAACTCTGCAAATATTTGCCGTAAATGCTGTGCTGCATTAATTCCACCAAAGGGGCCAACAGAATAAGATACAATAGCAGATGGTTTGAAAAAGTATTCCTCAAGACAATAATCGAGAGTATTTTTTAATGCAGCAGATGTTGTATGATTGTATTCTGGGGTAATTGGTACATAACCATCAGCTGAAAATATCATTTCATGTAATTTTTGAAATTTTGGTTCGGGATCTTTCATTTCTTTATACATCCTATCTAAAATTGGTAAATCTAATTCCATTGGATCAATTAACATGGTTTTATGACCTCTATCTTCGATCTTTTTTGCAACCCATTTGCCAACTTTGACGCCATTCCTATCTTGCCTAACCGATCCCAACATTATTGCAATATTCAATTCCAAAAAATTTACTACAAAATCACATCTAAAGATTTCTCCATATTCACATAAAATTAATTTGAAGATGATATTTTTTGCTTTATAATTTCAATTTTTAATCTGTAATCTGATTTTTTTAATTCATTAAAAACTATAATTCAAAATAACGGATTAAATTACCTCTGATTTATCATTACATTATGAGTCAAGCAGATGATAAAATAAAAAATGATGTTAAACGAATTTATGGAAAAATAGCTTCTTCTGATCGTGCAATCTCAGATATTCAAAATTCTTTATGTTGTTCAACTGATAATTCTAGTTTAGAGAATTCTTGCTGCGGTACTACTGGAAATTCTAATGATATTTCTAAACAATTGGGATATTCTCAGGATGAACTAAATGCTGTTCCTGAGGGTTCTAATTTAGGATTAGGATGTGGTAATCCTCAAGTGATTGCATCTATCCATGAGGGTGAAACTGTTTTAGATTTGGGAAGTGGTGCTGGATTTGATGCATTTTTAGCTTTAGATAAAGTGGGTGTCACTGGAAAAGTAATTGGAGTTGATATGACTCCTGAAATGATTAACAAAGCAAATGAGAATGCCAAAAAAAGAAATTTTATAAATGTAGAATTCAAGCTTGGAGAAATTGAAAATCTCCCTTTAGAAAATAATACTGTGGATGTAATAATATCAAATTGTGTCATCAATTTATCTCCTGATAAATCTAAAGTATATGGTGAGGCTTTTCGAGTTTTAAAAAATGGTGGAAGACTAGCAATATCAGATATTATTTCTAAGCAACCAATGACTGAAGAAATGAAACAAGATTCTGGAACTTATTGTGCATGTATTAGTGGAGCATCCAGTGTTTCTGAAATTGAGACCATGTTGAAGAAATCAGGCTTTGTGGATATCAAAATAGAGCCAAAATCTGATAGCAGTGAATTCATCAAAAATTGGTCGGATAAATTTGCTAGTGAAAACTATGTTGTATCTGCATCAATTACTGCGTTAAAACTTTAGTTCTTTATCTGCGTCTATTTCTATCCTTAAAAACAGTTCAAGTCCATACAGAATCGCATTCAAGAGTAGAATGCTTTATCAACATGGTTATTGATTTTTTTGTATTGAAAAAAATTGGTACAATAAAACATCTTAAAGAAAATAATACTACTTACAAATCTCATTGGTGTAGAGCCATGTCAATGAGTATAGCATTATTCATCCATGCTTGGATACCTTCTTTGTTTCCAACTTATGCTTCTGATAAAATGAATCAAAACACTAACTAATTGTGTCTATCTCATCCTCAATTTGATAGATAAATCCACGTGGATTCATTATCTTTAGTAGAATTTCATGTGACATCTAAAAATTCTCAATAGTAATAATTCTCAATTAATTTTTAAGTATCAATTGCAGAAATTACACATGGAAAAAATTAAAACAATTCTTGTTCCTATGGATGGCTCAAAGAATTCGTTTAAAGCACTAACAAAGGCAATTTTCCTTGCAAAAAAGTGTAATTCCTCAATAACTGCTCTTTTTGTTTTGCATACTGCCTTTGATAATCCAAATATGATTTACATTCCTCAAACACAAAATGAATTAAAAAAAGTAGAAAAATTTCTTGATACTGCAAAAAATCAAGTAACAAAAAATTCAATTAAATTCAAAAAAGAAATTGTATTTGGACATGAGGCAAAAGAGATTATTGATTTTGCTCAAAAAAATAAATTTGATCTTATTGTGATTGGTGCAAGAGGACGAGGTACGATAAAGCAAATGCTTCTTGGCAGTGTGTCAAATACCATAGTTCATAGTTCAAAGGTTCCTGTACTCATAATCAAGTAGTTTTACAAAACTGCCTAGTTCTGCATAGTTATGTACTCTGATTGGGTTTCAAACTTACATATTTTTCAAAAATGGCATAGTTTGGCATAGTTTTGAACCTGAAATATGGGATCTTGCTTTTTCTGTTATAGACTAATGTGTGCCGGGGGCGAGTTTCGAACTCGCGACCTCCAGATTATGAGTATTGCCTTAGTTGGAGAACCGTTAGAGTTTACCAATTGAACTGGCACTCTAACCAGGCTGAGCTACCCCGGCATAATATATGGTCAAAAATTTGGGAAATTAAATGATTCTAATTTTGTTTTAAATCCTTCCAGGCAGCATTTTCATTTTTAACCCAGAGGAATTTTTTTTGTAATGCCGAAGTATACAATTTTTCCCATTCTGCCCCTACTTCGTCTGTCCAAGCTTTGAAAACACGGGGATCTATGTAATTTCTCAAAGATGTTCCAATGTTGTAATCTTTAGTTTTTTCAGACAAGTTGATTTGAAATCCTAGTTTTTCTATTCTTTCTTTGTGTTTGATTTTTTGTTTTTTAATTTGCTCATTTAATGTCTTGATTCTTTTGATTTTACTTTTCTTTTGAGTATCTGTTTTAGGTTCACTTGCTTCTAATTTTTTGAGAGTTAGTTGGGTTTTTTTCCAGGCTTCTTCTTTTTCTACCTTTTTCAAAGAATCTCGTTTCTTTTGTAATGACTCCTCAAATGTTTTAGGGATAGTTCTTTTATGATTACACATCATGGCAGCTTCTAAATTTGCCAATTTTGCATGGTATATTTTCTCAGTTGCACTCTTTCCTTTCATATTGTCATGTGCTACAAGATACTTTTTCACTACTGCTGTTGCAAGATATGTTCTGAATACTTTTGCTGTTAGTCCCTTTACAATACTGGAATAATATTGGTTAACATGTCTTGAAGTAATATTGTCAAAAATTTCATCTTTTGGATTTTTCTTTTCTATCAATTTTTTGAGATTTTCATGAAATTGTTTATCATGACCTTCTGCAACTACTGTTTCTTGCCATCTAACACTGTCTTTACCTAGAAAATCAAATTCAATAGAATTTGCAGTAATTTTGATATGTTCTTTTCTTAAAGTTGTAGCACCTACTGTATCTGCCTCATCTGGATCTTTTTCGTCCCCTACCCTCATAGCAGTTCTATAAATCAAATAACACGCAGTAGCAATTCTGCTTTCATTATGGTTTTTACTTTTCATATCTTTAACAATTCTGTCTTTTATCTTGTCAATTTCTTTTGCAAGCTTTACTGCTTTTTCATATTTTTCTTTGTCTCTATCTTGCTTTAATCCTGCACTATCTGCAAGCCAAACATATTTTCTTTTTTGTGTTAGAAAATCCATCCAACTTGCTAACCACATTGAATCCTTATCGTTAATTATTTTCCCCCATTTCCCTTCAGGTACTTTGGCTTCTTTTCCAAGATTTAGTGTAACATCTTTTGCAGTAACTGGTGGCTTCCATTTGCCTCTGAGCGGATGTTCTCCTCTCCCAATGAATATTCCTGGTGGTTCTGCCATGTAATTTCCTACTTCAACTTTTTCTCCATCCATGATGGCAATTCCAAATTTCTCCTTTAGTTTTTCTCGTAATTCTTTTCTTTTTACAGCAAGGGATTTCTTTTCTTCCTTACTCATCATTTCTTTGAGGTCTTTTTCTTTATCAACTATTTTGTAAGCATTTGAAAAATCAATATCTGTATATGATATTTTTTTAAATTTTGAATCTAGAGTTTTAGCAAAATCTGCAGTAAAATTTTTCTGAAATACTTTGTCTTGAGCATATGATGTGTCTTTCTTTTTTGCCCACTGATACACCATCTCTTCTTGATTTAAATTGAGATTTACAGAATCTCCTTTGATCTTTATCTTGATTCCTTGAGCCTCATATACTGGAGGAAACAAGATTCCATTGTGTTGTAGTGTTTTCCATTTCATATCATTTCATCTTATAATTGCGGACTTTGATGAAATTCTATTCCATCTGTATATCAATTTAGCGTAGAAATGTACTATTACCCAGGAAATAGCTCTTTACTCATGTATTTCTCAAATTCTAGGTCTGTTTTCATCGTTTTTGCCTCCATAAACATGGCCGCATCAGTTCCCACAATATATCGTGGCAACATTTCATCATCATGAATTGCCTTCATGATTACATCTGCAACTTGAGAAGGAGGTGTTCCTAATTCTGCCATCATCTTTAATCCTGAAAGTATATGATCAGTTAGATTCTTGTATTTTGGGTCTGTCTTTGATTCTGAAATTTCCATTGAATTAAAAAAGTTAGTTTTGATTACTCCGGGTTCAATCATTGTAATTTTAATTCCAAACTGACCAAGTTCATATCTTAAACATTCACCAAATCCCTCTAACGCAAATTTCGAACTGACATAAGCTGGAGATCCTGGTAATCCAATTCTCCCTGCAATTGAACTAACATTGATAATATTTCCTGATTTTTGTTTTCTCATAATTGGAGCAACTTCTTGAATAATTCTAACAACACTGAAAAAATTTGTCTCAAATTGTTTTCTAAAATCATCAACTGATACATCTTCTGTACATCCAAACTGTCCATATCCTGCATTGTTAACTAACACATCTAATCTTCCGTAATCTTCAACAATTTTTTTGATTGCAGAAATAATTGATTCTTCTTTATCTACATCTAATTCAATCACTTTAATTGAAAGATTCTCTTTTTTTGCAGCATGTTCTAATTCTACTGCTTTTTCAAGATTTCTCATACTGGCAAATGTATGATATCCATCTCTAGCTAATGATAATACTGTCTCTAATCCAATTCCTGATGAACTGCCTGTTACTAGAGCAACTTTTTCCATATTGATTCTAGATTCTTGTTATATTTATCCCATGTTGATTAATCATACCAGAGGCTTGTCTCCTTCAACAGGATCTATCAATTCTGTTTTTTCACCTGAATTAATTCTCTCTAAAATTTCTAATGCTGAATATTTATGCAAATATTCATTATTGTTGCCACATCTGTATGAGAATGTGCATCTTGGACATCCTGATTCATTTTTGCAAGGACATTCCTTTATGATGAACATGCTTCGTTCAAGTGCTTTTTCAAACCTATCATAGAGGGCTTTACTTGCACCACTACCTCCAATGGCCCCATCATAGATGAAAATCAAGCCTGAGGTGCCTAGTGAGATACCTCCCAAATCTTGAGATACTCCTCCTGTTATCATATTGCTTCCCTCAATTACTACATGTTCTGTTGCATGATACCCGCTGGCTTCAGTATACTCTTCATCTTCAGACTTCTCTATTATTTTGAGAGGTCGTGGTGCATGAAATACAATTCCTTTAGTGACAAAATCATATTCTAATGGAGTGTCTAATTGGATTTTCTCTCCTTGTGTAATTTCTTGCCCTAATTCAATATTGACATAACCGTATACCTTTTTCTCAATATGTAATTTACAAAATGCAACCTCTACACCATTTGCATTTCTTCTTTCAAAAACTGTTTCAATAGTTGGCCATTCTTCTGTTAATGATTTTGTATAGTACGGGTAATCTCTTGGAATTCTTTCTAGTTTTGCATAATTTTTTTCTGGATAATCAAATTCTTTTACCTTGTAACGTATTCCAGCTAAAAAATAGATTGCATCTTTGTGTAATTCCTCTAATGCAATTGGCAGTACTCTATCTCCTACTTTTTTTCCATCCAAGAAAATATCTATTGATTTTCCAATTCCTCTAATACTGTATTCACTTAACAAGGAATTAATTTTATCAAAATTTGGAATAATTCTATTGTTAAACTCTTTGAGATTTTCTTTGATTATATGCTGTTCAATAATTTCTTGATGTTCTTTTAATTCATGTTTTGATATTGGTCTGTCACATGCCATGGCTAACACTTGAAATTCTTCTACAAATGGATTTTTGGGATCGATATATGTTTTTTCAATATCCTCAAAATAATCATCAGGGTGGTTTTTGTAATATTGAGATATGGGATCATTTCCTAATGCCAAAAATGCATATCCTCGCTGACCTTTTCTGGCAGCTCTGCCTATTCTTTGAATTAGTCTGTTCACTGGAATCGTTGATGATATTACACAGTCTACATTGCCAACATCTATGCCTAATTCAAGCGTAGGAGTGCATGAAATTGCTTGTAATTTGTCTTCTTTGAATTGTCTCTCAACTGACGTTCTATAATTTGCCATTAATCCCGCCCTGTGAACTTTGATGTTGACTTTTTGCTTTTTTGCTTGCATTGCTAAAAGTTCTGAATTCAAATGCGAATTGTTAAAAACCATTGTCTTGTGGTTTTTCTCAGTTAATTTCTTTGTCAACTCTACCATTAGAGCTCTCTGTGTTCGAAGTGATGGAAAAAGCATTACAAAATCAGTTTTTCCTTTTCTGCCTGAACCTTGAATTTTTTGCATCTGTTCTCCAAATAGTTTTTCACAGAATTCTTTTGCATCATCAAGAGTAGCTGATGCTGCTACAAATTGTAACTTGTTGGTACAAATTCTCTTGAGTCTTTTTATGATGTAATGAACATTTGATCCAAAAATTCCTGAATAGACATGGGCCTCATCTGTAATGAGAATTCTAGTTGATGCTAATAATGATGAAAATTTTGTTTGATGCCACATATGATAATGCAGTACATCGAAATTTGTAATTAGAATTTCTGGAGGATGATCGATTATCTCCCTTCTCTCTTCTTGTTTTGTATCTCCATCAAAGACTTTTACTTTAATTCCAATTTTTTCTGTAAATTTTTGAATTTTTGGATATTGATCACGTGCTAGTGCTTTAGTAGGGTATACAAAAATTGCAAAAACATTCCCTTCACTTGCATCTTTTTTTATTCTTTGAATAACTGGAATCAAAAATGCTTCTGTCTTTCCAGATGCAGTAGGTGCCTCGATGACAACATTTTCTCCAAATGTAATTTCTTTAATTGCTTCTTCTTGAAATTTATAAAATTTCTCAATTTTTAATTCCTTGAGATTCTCAGTAATTGATTCATCCAGTCCTAATTCTTCTACTTTACAGCCCATTTCAGGCTCAGGATTACTCAAAACTTTGTATTCTGAAATATAGTCTTTTTTTGAAAACAGGATTTCTTCAGTAATTTTATCTGGCTTGTTTTCTCCTATCATTTCTTTAATTTCATTTTCTCCTCTGACAATCCCTTCGTCTTTTAGTCCTTCAGATAATCCTCCTTCAGTCACTAGTCCTTTATCAAACCTTGAAAGAAATTCTAGAAATACTTCATCAACATTTTTTGAAAATTCTAACAGATCCTCAATACCACATTTTCCACAAGAAACGTGCATTTTTTTGTTAAATGTTTTTTGAATTTCTATCTTTGATTTACATTTTGGACAAGAGAACTTCAAGATCTATTTGATGAGAAATGATTCATGATTTATTGTTTGATGGGTATGATGACCCACGACATTATTAAGCTAGAACAGGGTCTTGAATTTAAAAATGAAAAAAATAGAAATTAACAATATTTACAATCAAAACTGCATTGAAGGGATGAAATTAATCCCTAAAAATAAAATTGATCTTGTAATTACTGATCCACCATTTGCAATAAATTTTAAGGCAAAAAAAGCAAATTATAACAGAACTGCTTCTAGAGTATTATCTGGCTATACTGAAATAAAATCTGAGGATTATTATGATTTTACATTTGCTTGGATGAGTGAGGCATTTCGAATTTTGAAAGATTCTGGAAGCATGTATGTTTTTTCAGGATGGAATAATCTTAAAGATATTTTATGTGCATTAGACGATGTTGGATTTACAACTATTAATCATGTAATTTGGAAATATCAATTTGGAGTAGTTACTAAAAGAAAATTTGTCACATCCCACTATCATTGCCTGTATGTTTGTAAAGATGATAAGAAACGAAAATTTCTTCCATTTTCTAGGTTCAAACAAGATGAAAAAACAAAAGATGGACGAAGTCTTCATTATCGAGACAAGGAAGATGTCTGGGACATTAAAAGAGAATATTGGACAGGTGATGAAAAAACTCCAACCAAACTTCCTTCTGAAATTATTAAAAAACTATTGGAATATTCAAGTGAAAAAAACGATTTAGTATTTGATCCATTCCTTGGTTCGGGTCAAGTTGCAGTAGTTAGTAAATCTCTTAAAAGAAAATTTCTTGGTTTTGAAATAGTTCCAGCATATTACAAATTTGCTAAAAAACGACTAGATACTGATACCTATAGAATTAAAAAATCAAAATAGACTATTCCTTTTTTTCAGATTCATCTGTTGTTTTTTGACCAATTTTTGTTGCAATATTTTCTCTTAATTCATCATCTGTTTTACCCTCAATTTTTACTCCTGCTGATTTTGCAATCATCTCCAACTTTTCTCGTTCTGTTTCAACAGGTCCTGAAATTTTAGGTGTTTCATCTGTAATTCCTTTCATTTGTTCTTGAATTTCGTTTTTGGCTTTATTATATTCGCTAACTACTTTTCCCATTTTTCTGGCAGCTCCTGGCAGCTTACCTGTTCCCAAAATCAAAACTAATGCAACAAAAATAATTATCATCCATTCACTTCCACCAATATTCAGTGAATAATCTATCATGTCTTGATGTTGTATAATTTGAAATTAAACGTAATGTCTGTATTTGTGCCTGAACTAGTGATCTATAATTGAATTTCATTCATGAGAAATACTTGTTCATTTAAATAAATTCAAAACTGATAATTTTTATGAAAAAAATAGAGGCAATCGTTCCTGCTGGAACAAAAGATGCAGTAATTGCTGCAATCAAAAAAGTTGGTGTTGGCGGTGTAACTGTTCATCAAGTTCAGGGACAAGGTGCACAAGACCCTCCTTTAGTTGGACAATATTTCAGTAGAGATATGATCATTTGTGCTGTAGATGATCCTAAACTAGATGATGTCCTAAATGCAATTGCAAATGTTGCTTGTACTGGAACTAAAGGTGATGGTAAAGTCTTTGTAACAAATATTGAAGATGCACTAGATCTCTGTACTAAAAAACGTGGAACGATGGATATCTAACTTAAGATTTTCTGTGGTTCTAGTTTTTTTCTGAAATTTATTGCAAATAATGTTACTCCAATCCCTATTACACAAAACACGAGATATGGTGATTCATTTCCAAATGATTGTGTAATTGGCCCACCAATGGTTGGTCCTATTGCCCACCCCATACCAAAAATTGTTTCATACGCTCCAATAATTTTTCCTGAAATTCCTTTTCGTGTCCTACTCAAAATTATCTCCAAAGTTAATGGGAAGAAAATACTAAATCCAAACCCCATTAGAACTAAAGCTATTCCAAAAGTGAATATTGAATCAGCGACCACTGATATGGCTAATCCTACTGAGACAGCAGTAGTTCCAGCAATCAAAGTTTGACTTGTTTTTCTTGCAAGCCTTCCTGCTAATGCCAAAGTTACAACTCGTGAAATTCCAAAAATGAAATATAATATCAAAATATCTGATGCAGACATTCCGCTATCATTAAGAAAAGCTGGATAAATCGTGAGAATTATTCCAAAGGATGATGTACAAAAAATCAACAATACTATCACTTCAGGAAATCTCTTCATTTCCTTTATTGATGAAAATGAGAATCGTTCATGATGTTTTTTTACACTTTTTCTTGAGGCTAAAAGTGCAAAAATTATTGCAGATGCGAGGATAAATGCTGCAATTTGGAACAATATCCTGTATGTAATGTCTACTCCTTCTAGTAGTACAGACCCAAGTAATGGTCCGACCATGAATCCACTAACAAAAAACATTGTAAACATTGAGATATTTTTTACTCTGTTTTTCTCAGAACTTTCATTTGAAATAATTGATTCGCAAGGTGGCCAGAAAAATGCATGAGCCACACCTGTCATTATTCTAAATCCCATAATCTCTGGAACTGACTGTGCAATTGATAGAAGATAAATTGATGCAGAATTTATTGCAGCACCTACTGCAAGCAAATATCCGTTGTTAACTCTATCAAGAAGAATTCCAACAAAAAGTGGAATGAACATGTACGGAACAAAATTTGTTAATCCAATTAATCCTAGTTCAGAATATGTTGCACCGATAACATTTTTTGCAAATACTGGTAGAATTGGTCCGTGTAACCCATATGATATCCCTATGATTAAACCAGTGATGTTGACTAGTATCAGAACTCTATTCATTTGTAAGCTGCAACCATTATTGCCCCGCCCATAAGATCTTTCTCGAATTCTACTTTAGAGAATTTTTCTAGGATCAACTCTTCTAGTTTTTTATTTTTAGGCCATCTTTGGTAGGTGCCATACAGTGTACCGAATTTTAGTCCAAGCCTTCCTCCTGCTACAAATGCCAGAATTGGTAGAATGCATCTTAGATAAAACGAAACACCTGCTCTGAAAATTACTTCATCTGGTTTTCCCAAATCTACTATTACAAATCTTCCATCTTTTTTCAACACTCTATGAATTTCAGATATTGCAATTCTCAAATTGATTGCATCCCTCAAAGAATAACCGCACAATACTGCATCAAATTCTTCATCCTTGAATGGAATGTGCTCAAAAACACCGTTTACCATATCTGGTGATTTTTCAAAAAATTTACCTGTGTTTTTTAACATTGGTACAAGCGGATCATACAGTGTAATTGAAATCTTCCCCTCAGTTAGATTCATTGCAGTTTTTGACATATTTCCAAAACCCGAACCTGCATCTAGAATTTTATTTCCTGGGAATACTCTATTTGTGATTCCGCGAACTCTGTGCTCTTTGTCTTTACCTAATGAAATGATTGAATTGACTTTGTCATAAATTGGAATAATCTCTCGAAGTACATCCATTACTTCTCCCCAATAACTTCCTAAACCCATATCTATTGTTTCAGTATGCTAGTTTGAATATATTTCCAATCAAAGGTTCTATTATGCTGCAAACTTTGATGTATTTTTAGAATAATTTTGTAAATCTGATTCTGAAACTTTCTCAAATACTTTGGCTGATGTTGTAATTTTTGCCATCTTTATGTTATTTACGCCGTCTTTTGCTTCTGCTTTTAGATTAATTGCTGCAATGGCTAATGCTGCTGCATCATCCAAACTCAAATCCTCTTTGTAATGTTTTTCTAAAAATGCATTTACATCATCAGCACCTGCACCAATTGCAACTGCTGAAAATTGGACATATGTTCCACTAGGATCTGTGACATAGATTGATTCTCCTTTTTGATCAATTCCTGCAATTATCATAGAAACACCATTTGGACGTACTCCGCCATATTGTGTAAATTGATGAGCTTGATCTGCTAGATGTTTTGCAACTGTTCCAACTTCGACTGATTCATCATATGTCATTCTATTTCCTTGTGAGAAAAATCGTGCGCCATCAACTTGAACACGTGCATCTGGAATGTATCCTGCTGCTGCAACTCCTATGTGATAATCTACTTGGAATATTTTTTGAGTAATATTTTTAGTTTGTAAAGTTCGAGGTTTTTCTTCAACTGCCATGATGACTCCTTCTTTACTGCTGATGCCGATAGCTAAAGTTCCTCTTTTTACTGTCTCAATAGCGTATTCCACTTGGTATATTCTACCATCTGGTGAATACATGGTTGGTGTCATATCGTAACCGCGTGATGCCATCATATCATCTCGAGTCCATTCTCAGTCAATTTAAGGGTAATTGTCTTGCCTGAATATGGATGAAATATGGAAATAGGGTTTTAAACAAAATTGACTTTAGTTAATTTAGGAAAAATGGTCAATCAACTACTAGAATTCAAAGAAATCATTAGATCAAAACAAGTTTCAGGGCAAAGAAAAACCGACAAGCAAACTAGGAATCTCTTACTTTACTTGTTCACCAGCACAAGAGGTGGATTCACACGATTACGAATCATCATACATTTACTAGATCAACCATACAATACACATCAATTATCAAAGGAACTTGAACTTGACTACAAAGCAGTTCAACATCATATGAAGGTCCTTGAGAAAAATAACATGGTTTCAAAAATTGGTGAAAAATATGGTGCAATATTTCATTTGTCAAACTTTCTTGAAATTAACATCGGTGCACTTGATGAGGCAATTGATAAATTGGATAGAAAACTAAATCACACCAAAATCTACATGTAATTTAATTTTTGAATTTGCGATCTGAAAATTTGAACTAAAGTTAATATAATATACAGATTTTGGAAATACATCTTGATCAAAAACGATCCTTTTGCTAATGCAACAAAACAAGTTAATGATGCTTGTGATATAATTGGAATTAAAGACAAAGGAATTCGTGAATATTTGGCAATGCCAAATAAAGTTTTGAGAGTTAAAATTCCAGTGAAAATGGATAATGGTAAAATTAGAATTTTTACCGGATTTAGAAGTCAACATAATAATGACCGAGGTCCATACAAAGGTGGTATTCGTTACTTTAATCCTGAAGGTGGGGTAGAGTACATGGAACGTGAAGTCATGGCACTTTCATCATGGATGACTTGGAAATGTGCAATTGTTGATATTCCACTCGGTGGTGGTAAAGGCGGTATCTATGTTAATCCAAAAACTGAAAAACTTAGTGAAGGTGAGCTAGAGAGACTTACTAGAGGATTTGCATTTAAAATTAATGAAATCATTGGTCCTGGAAAAGATATTCCTGCACCTGATGTATACACCACAGGAAAAGAAATGACACAAATCATGGATACATTTAACAAATTAAATGGCAACATATCTACACCTGGTGTAATTACAGGAAAACCAATCTCAATGGGAGGTTCACTTGCAAGAAATGTTGCAACTGGTTTAGGTGCAGCATATTGTGTAAGAGAAGCTGCTAAAGTATTAAAAATTAATCTTAAAACTGCCAAAGTCGTTTTACAAGGATTTGGAAATGCATCTACTTTTACAGGTATCTATTTGGAGAAAATGGGTGCCAAAGTTATAGGTGCCAGTGATTCCAAGGGTTCTATTTTGTTTGAAAAAGGAGCTCCAGTTAGTAAACTAATGGAGTATAAGAAAAAAACTGGATCTGTAGTTGGATTTCCTGGAAGCAAAAAAGTATCGACTGAAGAATTACTTACTGCTAAATGCGATATTCTAGTTCCAGGTGCATTAGAGAATCAAATCGATGCAAAGATTGCAAAGAATCTCAAATGTAAAATTATTGCAGAAGCTGCAAATGGCCCAACATTACCTGAGGCTGATCCAATCATTGAACAAAAGAAAATTCTAGTAATCCCTGATATTTTGGCAAACTCTGGCGGTGTATGTATTTCATACTTAGAATGGGTTCAAAACAACATGGGTTACTATTGGACCTTTGATGAAGTTGCAAATAAAATGGAAGCAAACATCACAAAAGGATTCAAAGATGCATACACACTCTCTAAAAAACACAAAGTTGACATGAGAAAAGCAACTATGGTTCTAGCCGTTGAAAGAGTTCTAGAAGCCTTTAATCAAAAAGGTATTTGGCCTTAATCTTAGATCAAGTAAGACTCGTAACTCACTAATTGCTCAATAAACATAATTTTTCCTTTTGTTATGATCCGTAATTTTCTTTTGAAAGTAAGATCTACTTTTGTTCTTCTTTGTAATAGTTGAATTGTTTTTCCAGTTAATGTTCTGCCTTTTTTGTCTCTATCAAAAAGAATCACTAATCTCTCATACTTTGCAACCGAATCTGCAAAATTAACCATGCCTGTAAATCTATGAAATTCTAAAACTTTCCCACTGTAGCCAAGTTTTCTTAAAGCATTAGAATCTCGCTTTCCTTCAACTATCACAACACTGTTTTCTAAAGTGTTTAATTGAAAAATAAAATCTTTCAATTCTAGAATTTCTTCTTCAGATACTAACACACTATGTGATTCATTTTGACATATTAAAACAGAGCATATTTTTACTTCTAGAGATCTTACCAAATAAGATGAAAACAGAATTAGAAATTGCTGAATATAGAAAAGTGATAGAAGAAAGATTAGTAAAAACTAAATCCATGGATGCCATGAAATACTATCAAGGAGTACTTAGATGTCTTGAGTGGGTAGTTACAGGACTAGACGTTTAGAAAAATGTCCAATGTACTTCTTGTACAAAATACACGAGTAGAAGGTTCTGGATACTTGGGTGAACTTTTACAAAATGATGGATTTGAAATCACATCAGTAAATGCAAAATATGAAAAACTTCCCGACCAAGATTTTTCTCTAATTGTAATTTTAGGTGCACCTGAAAGTGCAAATGATAATTTAGAATATCTAAAGGCTGAACAACAATTGATCAAAAATTCGGTAGAAAAAAATATTCCTGTACTTGGAATTTGTTTAGGTTCACAATTAATTGCTAAAACATTTGGTGCCAAAGTGTATAGTGGACCAAAAAAAGAAATTGGTTTTTATCATGATTTGAAAATTAATAGCGAATCTTCATTTTTTTCTGGTTTCAAAAACCCATTTACTGTGTTTCATTGGCATGGTGATACCTTTGATTTACCTAAAGGTTCAATCCGATTAGCCTCATCTGAGCACTATGAAAATCAGGCATTTCAATACAAAAGTGCAATAGGTTTACAATTTCATTTAGAGGTAAATGAGGAGATGGTGAATTTGTGGCTTGATAATACTGAAGAAAAATTACAAAAAATACCCTATATCGATCCACATAAAATCCGTTCAGAAATCAATGAAAATATTTCAATTGTAAAATCAAATATGAAGAATTTTTACAACAATTTTAAATTATCATTTGATCTTTGACCAAAGTTTAATATACTTAATTCTAATTTTATCGATCGAATGGTAACTGCTGTTAAGAAAATTTTTGAAGACACTATTCAAACCAATCACAAAGTTATCACTGAAGAATTATCAAAAAATATTCTCAAAACTTATGGCATTAAAGTTCCACCTTACACATTAGCAACATCTGCTGAAGAAGCAGTAAAACAAGCAAAGAAAATTGGATTTCCTCTTGTAATGAAAGTAGTATCACCACAAATTTTACACAAGACTGATGTTGGTGGAGTTAAAGTCGGATTAGAAAATGTAGCTGATGTTAAAAAAACATTCACAGACATGTATGGTCGTTTATCTAAGAAAAAAGGTGTTGATGTAAAAGGAATTCTTTTGGAGAAGATGGTTCCAAAAGGAGGAGTTGAACTAATAGTTGGTATTCAAAATGATCCACAATTCGGTCCAATGATTATGGTTGGATTAGGTGGTATAATGACTGAAGTCTTCAAAGATGTTGCATTTAGAATGCTTCCAATTACAACATCTGATGCAAAATCAATGCTCAATGAACTAAAAGGCTCAAAACTCCTCAAAGGATTCCGTGGCAGTGTCCCAATTGACATGAACATGATTACAAAGGCACTTGTTCAAATTGGAAAGATGGGCGTAGATAATGCAGATTATGTTAACAGCATTGACTTTAATCCTGTAATTGTATATCCTAAATCTTACTTTGTAGTGGATGCAAAGATTATTCTAAATAATAAATTAAGAAAGAATTCAATTTCAAAAGAAAAACCAAACATCACTTCAATGGAGTCATTCTTTACTCCAAAGTCTGTTGCACTAGTTGGAGCATCTGCAACTCCTGGAAAAATTGGTAATTCTGTATTAGATGCACTTGGAAAACAAGATTACAAAGGTAAAGTATATCCAATTAATCCTAAACAAACATCAATTCTTGGAATCAAATGTTATCCGTCATTGGATGCAATAGAAGATAAAATTGATCTGGTCGTTGTCTGTATTGATCTTTCAGCATGTGGCCCAATTATGAAGACTTGTGCTAAGAAAGGAATTCATAATGTTGTAATCGTTTCTGGTGGTGGTAAAGAGCTTGGTGGTGACAGGGCTGCAATGGAAGCTGAAGTAAAAGAATTATCTATAAAACACAAAATTCGTGTAATTGGTCCTAATTGTATTGGAATGTTTAATGCAGCAAATAGACTTGATTGCGCATTTCAGGGACAAGACAGAATGGTACGTTCAAAATTAGGCCCTGTTGCATTTTTCTCACAAAGTGGAACAATGGGAATTAGCATGTTGGAAAGTGCTGATTTGTTTGGTTTATCAAAAATGATTAGTTTTGGAAATCGCTCTGATGTTGATGAAGCAGACATGATATGGTATGCTGCAAATGATCCTCAAACTAAAGTAATTGGATTATACGTTGAAGGATTCGGTGATGGTAGAAAATTCATCAATACTGCTAAACGTGTGATGAAAGAGGCAAAGAAACCTATCGTTATTTGGAAGAGTGGTAGAACTGCTGCAGGTGCAAAACAAGCTGCATCACATACAGGCTCACTTGGAGGCTCAAATGCAATGATTATGGGCGCATTCAAGCAAGCAGGAATTATTTCAGTTGACAGTTATCAAGAACTAGTTGGAGTCTTAAAGGCACTAGCATGGCAACCTCCTGCAAAGGGTAATCGGGTTGCAATGACTAGTAATGGTGCTGGTCCAATGATTGGTGGAATTGATCAATTAGAAAGATTAGGTCTTACAATAGGAAAACTCACTCCACCAATTGCCAAAAAAATAAAGGATCATTTCCCAGCTACTGTCCCTATTCATAACGGTAATCCTGCAGATGTGGGTGGTGGTGCAACTGCAGATGATTATAGATTTGTTATTCAACAATTTTTAGATGAAAATAATATTGATATTGCAATGCCATGGTTTGTCTTCCAAGATGATCCACTTGAAGAAACAATTGTTGGTTATCTAGATGAACTCTCAAAGAAAAAGAAGAAACCCATTATCGCTGGAGGTAATGGTGGTCCATATACTGAAAAAATGATAAAATTAATTGAGAAACATAATGTTCCAGTTTATCAAGATCTCCGTACTTGGGTTGCAGCAGCATCTGCATTAGCTCAATGGGGCAAAGTACTCGGAAAATAGATAACATTTAATTCCTATATTACTTCACAAATCAACATGTCACTAGTTACCACATCTACTTCTGATGGCATTTGTACTGTCAAAATTAACAGACCTGACAAACTCAATGCTATGAATACTGATGTTGCAAAAGAACTAATCAAAACTTTTGAAGAACTAAACCAAAATGACGATGTCAAAGTTATTATTTTGACTGGTGAGGGAGAAAAGGCATTTTCTGCTGGTGCAGATATTGAATACATGTCAAAAATCTCTGCAGATGAATCAGTTGAATATGCAAAGACAGGTCAGCTTGTTACAGCAACTGTTGAATTAGTTAGACAACCAACTATTGCAGCAATTAATGGTTTTGCTTTAGGTGGAGGTTGCGAACTTGCAATGTCATGTGATATTAGAATAGCAGCAGATACTGCTAGACTAGGTCAACCAGAAGTAACAATTGGTATCCCTCCAGGATGGGGTGGTACTCAAAGATTGATGAGAATCGTGGGAATAGCAAAGGCAAAAGAACTTGTTTACACAGGTAAAATGGTCAAAGCAGAAGAGGCAAAAGCAATTGGTCTCGTAAATCAAGTAGTTCCTCTTGCATCATTGCAAGAAGAATCTTTGAAAATGGCCCAACAAATTGCTGGAAACTCTACAATGGGTGTTCAGATGTCTAAAGTAGCAATCAACAAGGGAAGAAATGCAGATCTTGACACTGGTCTTGCAATTGAACTTTTAGCTTGGAGAAATTGTTTCACTCATCCTGATAGGGAAGAGCGTATGACCGCATTTGTAAACAAGTCAAAGAAATAGCTATTTCTAATTTCTTCTTTATTTTATTAAAAAATAGGGTTAGTTTTCTAACTCTATTTTACGGTTACCAGTCCTACTCTCCAAGGATGAAATGAGCAAAAGTAATTGTAAATTCCAGATTCCTCAAATGTAAATTCAAATCTATCCCCCGTGTTCAACGGTGCACTGTTAAACATGTCAATTACTTTTCCCACTTCATCTTGACTTTGAATTGTATGTGGAACAGAATCTTCATTTGCCCATATGACTGTTGTACCTGTAGGAATTTCCAGATTCAATGGGGAGTAAAATCCTACACTTGAAACATCAAAATTCCCATTAGGTATTATTATTGTGGCTTCCATAATTTCTGAAACTATCTCTTCTGTACTGCCTATTACTATAATTCCATTATCGATCAAAAATTTAATTGCGTTAAGAAATTCTGTTTCTGAAATATCTCCTTGACCGTACCATAATGCATTATTTTTTATCCATTCTGGAACTGATTCTGCAATTGCTTCGTTAGCTGTAAACGAAACTAGTAAGATTGAAAACATTATTGTTAGAACAGATATTTTCATTGATCTGTGTTTCATATTCAAAAATACCTTTTAGAGAATTTATTAAATGAGTATGCATTGTCTTGCAGTGCAGTCTAATCCATTATATCTAATTTTGAACCTGTTTTTTCATGCAAGAATTAATTCAATCTGTAAAAATAGTTGATGATGATAGAAAGCAAGTTATTTTGGAAATACTTGCTGACAAATATTGTAAATCCATCCTTCATAATACTTTGGAAAAACCAAAAGCTGCAATGGAGATATCTGGTGAAACAAAAATTCCTATCAGCACTGTCTATAGAAGATTACAGACGCTGTATGATGCAAAATTACTTGCTATTTCTGGCTCAATTAATCAAGATGGAAAAAAGTACTTTTTATACAAAAGTAGAGTAAAATCCATTTCTCTAAAATGTGATCTAGAAGTAACATCTGTAGAACTTGTGCCAAACACACGCACAAATTAACTATTGAGGGTTTTTGTTTAATCTAAAAATGATGGAAAAAAATCCAGATTCTACAAAACGACAAATTCATTCCTCAAAAAAGGAATCTACTCGAAGTATTACGTATAGACTTCCAGAAAAAATTGTTACTGAATTAGAAACTGAATCTACACAAAAAGGTATTTCACAAAATGTTCTAGTCCGACAAATACTAGAAAAATATGTTCAATGGGATAGATTTTCTACTAAAATTGGAATGATTCCAGTACCTAAGGGAATTCTTGAAGCATTGGGTGGGGAATTGGATGAACAAGACATTGGTGAAATTATTACATTGATGTTTCCTATGATTAAGGATACTGTGTTGTTTATCAAAGGAGGATATGATTTGAAACGATGCGTTGAAACATTAGAAGATTATATGCGAGCATCAGGGATGAATTCTGATCATCGTGTAGAAGGGGATATGCACACATTTTTAATTCAACATGAGTTGGGATTGAAATGGTCTGTATTTACTGAACAATTACTAACACAAGTATTTCGTAGTTTCTTACCTGATACAGAACTACAATTCCAAACCACTGATACTACCGTAATTTTATCAGTCTCTCTAGGTTCTGATTTTAATGAACATGATTATCATAATTGAAATTCAATTAATCCTTTGAAATACACATTTGTGTAACCTCTATACATGAATTCATCTGATCCTATTCAACAAAACACTTGGGTAAAAGACATTATGAGTAATTCTATTGTATCTGTTGATTCATCAGTAACTGCAACTAATGCCGTAAAAATGATGGAAGATATTGGGGCTGGGGCTGTAATAGTTTTAGAAAATAATTTACCTGTTGGAATTGTAACTAGTAGGGATTTTGCAATAAAAATCACTGCACACTCTTACCCAATTAATACCCCTGTTAGAAAAATAATGTCCTCCCCACTAATCTCAATTGATTCAAATTCTGATTTATCGATAGCCTCAGATCTAATGTCTACTCGAAATGTTAGAAAATTACCTGTTATTGATGATGACAAAATTGTTGGAATTCTAACCTTAAGCGATCTGGCTAAACATTTTGCAGATAACTGAAAATTACAGTAAAACGGCCTACTATTTCTTGAATTACTAGTGTGCTGCGTGGGAAAAGCTTCTTATAATTTGAAACAGCATTTTTTTTCATTATGGCAACTGAACAAACACAAAAGATGGTTACCGTTACTGCAAAAGCAGCTGAAAAAATCCATGAATTCATGAAAGAGGAAGCAGAATCTCCTGAATATCTTAGAGTATATGTTCAAGGTGGAGGTTGCTCTGGTCTATCTTATGGAATGGGCTTTGAAAAAGCACCAGAAGAAGATGACATTGTCCTGGAAGAAAATGGAGTCAAACTTTTAGTTGACAGCTACAGTGTTGACCATCTACAAGGTGCAAACGTAGACTATATTGAAAGCCTAATGGGTTCTGGATTCAAAATTAACAATCCAAATGTTACAAAATCCTGTTCATGTGGTTCCTCATTTAGCACAGAATAAACAACAACATTTTTCATTTTTAGATTTTTCCATAGCGTTTGCTGTAACGAATAAATTTTTGAAAAACTTCATATTTTTTAGACTATTTTTGCAGATACCCTCATATATCGTAGGTAGAGATTCAAATTATGATAATAAATGAGATGAATAGTTAATGGTTCAGCAAGGAATTGTCAAATATCACGTTAAGCTTTCTTATGAAGTTGATGGACTTGTTGAAAGAGCAGATATAATCGGAGCCATTTTTGGCCAAACAGAAGGACTGTTAGGTCCGGAAATGAATCTGAATGAACTGCAACGAGTTTCCAAAGTTGGTCGTATTGAAGTTAATTCAAAATCTACTGCTAATACTACCGCCGGTGAGGCATTAATCCCGATGAGTACAGATATTGATACTTGTGCATTAATTGCTGCTGGAATTGAAAGTATTGATAAAGTAGGTCCATTTGATTGTAGTTTTAAATTAGAAACTATTGATGATGTACGAGCTGCAAAGAAAGATGACATTGTAAGACGTGCAAAAGAAATCAAGCAAAAATGGGCAACTAAAACTGTCAGTGAAGGTGAGACTATGTTAAACGATGTTCATCGAGGTGATGCTGGCAAACTATCTACATATGGCCCATCAAAATTAACATGCAGTTCAGGTGCTTTTGATTCTACTTGGCTAATCCTAGTTGAAGGAAGAGCTGATGTAATCAATCTTCTAAGAGCGGGATATGATAATGTACTTGCAATTGAAGGTGCAAAAATTGATGAATCAATTAAAGAATTGTGTGGTAAAAAAGACACTGTTGTTGCATTCATTGATGGTGATAGGGCAGGAGGATTTATTCTCAAAGAACTCAAATCTGTTGTTACTTTAGATTATGAACTTCAAGCAGACCCTGGTGTTGAAGTTGAAGAATTAACTCCACAAAGAATTGATGAGATTCTAAGACCTATTGCTGATGAGATTAAAAATGGAAAACCTGCACCTGTATTAAAAAGTGAAGATGACAAATCTGTTTCAGAAATGGCAGCAAAAATATTTCCAAATCTAAATGAAACCCTTGAAGCAGTTGGATTAGACGGTGATCAAAAGGAAGTTTTCAAAGTTCCAATTAGTGAAGTTGTAAGCAAACTATCCTCACAATCTGGAATCAAATATCTTCTACTAGATGGAATTATCACAAAGAGACTTTTAGAAGGTGCCAAAAATGCTGGTGTTGAATGTGTAATTGGACACAGAGTTGTAAAATTATCTGACTCTGATGGAATGACACTGAAAACATTCGCTGATTTGGGTGTATCTTAGAATAGATGGCTGAATTAAAAATTCAACATCTCCTAACCCTCTCATATTTACTTTCAAAAGGTGCAAAATACAACTATGTTTCCATTACAACCTCTTCATTAGGAAAAAGTATTAAAAAATCACAACAAGCAGCATCAAAACATCTTCTTGAATTAGAACAAAATCAATTCATTGAGAGAATAATGAGTGGACGAAATATTTCAGTTAAAATTACTTCAAAAGGATATTCTGAAATGGTAAAACTTTCAGCCATATTACAAAAAAGCCTTGATTCTTCACCTTCACATGTTGAACTAAAAGGTACATTGGTTTCTGGAATGGGTGAAGGTGCATACTATATGGGATTAAAGGGGTACACAAAACAATTTCAATCTAAAATTGGATATGTTCCATATCCTGGCACTCTTAATGTTAGATTGGATCAAAAAATTCATCAAGAAGCAATTAAACAATTTGAAACTCTCGATGGTGTAAAAATAAAAAGTTTTTCAGATGGAAAGAGAACTTATGGGTGGGTAAAATGCTTCACTGCAAAACTTAACAATTCTATTAATTGTGAGTTAATCATCCTTGAGCGTACACATCATGATGATTCTATAATAGAATTAATTTCAAAATCTTGTTTGAGAAAAAATGCAAAATTAAAAGACGGTTCTAAAGTTTCAATTGATATTCCAATAAATTCCTAAATCCCATGAATGGATTCACCATACTCTTTTTGAATTTTAGAGCTAGAACTTTCAGGAATTGGAGATTGTAATCTTGCTACCTTTGCATCCAGTTCTATTTTTTTACATCCTTCAGTGATGAATTTTTCTTGATGAATTTGATCATAACCTAATGCGATTATCTGCGGTTTTATGTGATTTACAGTTTTGAATATGTCATTTTCTTGTCCAATTAATGAAAGGTCCACCATTGATAATGAATTAACCAACTCTTGTCTTTGTTCTTGTACGTGAAGTGGTCTTCTTTTCTTCATTTTTACTGCTGTATTGTCCGTTGCAACCACGACAACTAAAACATCGCCTAATTTTTTTGCAGCATTTAATGTGTGAATGTGTCCAGGATGAATAATGTCAAAAACTCCTCCTGCTAATACCACACATAATGAATTCCTTCCAATTTTAGTAAGGGTTTTTCTATCTTCATTAACAAATTGATTTTTAATTAAATCATTAATTTTTGAATTAATAATTTCTTCTGAAAGCATACTTTTTTTCTTGATAATTTCAAATGGGTCTGTTCCTTGAATTTGACATACATACATGTTTGAAAGTATGTTTTTTTCAATCTGTTCCAATGTTTTTTCTATTTTTGACCCTCTCTTTAATTCATCGCTAAAAATTACATTTTTGGATCAAGGCCTTTAGCTAATCTTAATGCATCAACAAGACCATCTGCATAACCTATACTCAATATTGCTACTTCATCTTGACCATCTTCAAGAAATTTTTCTGCATCTTTAACATACAACTCTGCATTTTCCAAAATGCCTTGAAATTCTTTTTGACCTTTGTACAGTGGTCCTACCTCTTCTAGTGCTTCTCTAACCATTGGGACATATTTTTTCATCATTTGTATGGATATTTTCTTTGTTTTTTCTGTATTATCAAATGGTTCGTCAATACATTGACCAAATAACTTCAAGGCATCTGATTCAGTAAAGTGTAATCTGCCTGGAATAATTATTGTATGTGGTGGTTTACCAAAATCTATTTTCTCTAAACTAGATATTTTACCTGAAATGATGCTTTGATCTTTGAATCCAACCCTTGATGCAACAATTACATATGTTGATGAGCTAATGACATTTCTTATTTGACCTTTTTCAGTTTCTAAAAGTCCATGTAATGCATCTTTAGGATCTAAGAAAAAATCTTTGTCTTGATTATATTCTAAGAGAAGTATAGTATGATTTCCTTCGATGATATTTTTGTATGCCACATAATATGGTGTTGTCAATGATTTCATTTCACTCATTATTGTTGCAATTCTTCCTATTTTGTAAAAATGCAGGCCACATTCCCCTATCATTGAAGTAAGTGATGAAGATGCATGAATGGAATGTGTTTTGATTTTATCTTCAATTGCCCTTGTTCTTAATTCAATGTGGGTAGTGGCGATATATGGATCTCCATATGCTAATAATACAACATTCTTTTTCTTTGCATTTTTTAAAATCTCATTACCATCTTCAACGAGCCATCTTTTTGCAAGTTTGAATTCCCCTTTTGTTGCTTTTTTAATTTTTGTTAAATCTGATTTTGCTATTGGACTGGTGAATTGTTCTAAATATACTATATCTGCTTTTGATAAAATATCTAATGCTTCAATAGGAATTGATTTGAATCCCGAAATACCTAAACCGACAAACCACAGCATTACTAAATATTTTTGTCATGAAGTCTTTTTAAATGCTGTAGCATTTTTTTGAGAATCTCTATGCCTCTAAGATATTCATCTATGGATACTTTCTCATCAATTGTGTGAGCTTCGTGTGGATCTCCTGGCCCATAAGTTACAACTGGAATTTTCCATTGGTTTCCTAAAACATTCATGTCTCCTGTACCTGTTTTTCTAATCAAAGTAGGTCTTGAATTCTCTGCTTCCATAATTCCTAGAGTAAAAGCTCTAACTAGTGCTGAATTATGAGGAGCTTCAAATGGTTCAGTTTCATCTAAAATTGAATAAAATGCCTCTACTTCTCTCTCTTGTGAAATTTCCTTCACAAGTGTTGAAATTTTTTGTTCAATTGTTTTACAATTCATATCCACAGGAATTCTGATATCAAATGTTGTTTCACATTCTTTTGGAGTAACGTTGTGACTGGTTCCTCCTTTTACTTCAGTCATGGTGGCAGTCAATAACATCCCTTTTGATTTACCCTCTTGGTTTGCTTCTAACTTTTCTTTTAGTTCCCTTGCAAAAATCATAGATTCTAAAATTGCATTCTTTGATAACCATGGTGCACTTGCATGAGAACTGTCCTCAACACTAATTTTGAGATTTATTGCCAACCTTCCTTTGTATGCAATGGTAACTTGTTTAATTCCACTTGGTTCTCCAAAAATAGCGTAATCGATATCCATTTTCTTCTTAACTAAATTTTTAATTCCTGTTGCATTTCCTTCTTCATCAACTGCTCCTACAAAAAATACAGTTCCATTATTATTTTGAATTGATGCTGCTGCAAATAACATTGCCATTAATGGTGCTTTTGCATCTGATGCCCCTCTACCATAAAGTGCATCTCCTTCTTTTCTGACTTTGACTTTACCTGGTACTACATCCATGTGTCCACATAACATAATTCTTGGAGAGCCAGAACCTTTCTTAGCTATTACATTGCCAACTTCATCAATTTGAATATCTTCAAATCCTAAATCATCACATTTATCAGCTAAAAATTCAGCCATTGGTTTTTCACTTAGAGATGGTGTGTACAGTCTGAGTGCTTTCTCTAACATCTTCACTGCATATCTTGATGTTACTGTAAAATGAGAGTCCAATTCTTACTTTTTTATCCCAAGTGCATAATCTAGCATTAAGGAAGGAATATCTACTTCACACACTCTTACGGTATTTTTGTATTCAGTTGTATTGTTTACTTCATGTACCACTAGTCCTTTTTCATCACTTTCCATCAAATCTACACCTACGATGTCCCCTTCAACTGCTTGTTTTGCCTTTATGCACATTTCTTCCATTTCTTGCGTAACTTTGCATGGTTCAGCTACGCCTCCTAATGCCATGTTTGTTTTCCAATGTTTAGAAATTCTGTAAATTGCTGCAACTATTTTATCTCCTACCATGATTGCTCTAATGTCTCTTGGTGGTCTTTGTACAAATTCTTCCAAATAATGAACTTGATAAATTGGATACATGTTTTCTCTGCTTTCGATAATTCCTTCAGCTGCATCTCTGTCATTTAGTTTTGAGATTAATCTTCCCCAACTACCAACTGTTGGTTTAATCACTCTTGGATACCCTTGTGAATCTAATGCATCTAATGCTGCGTCTTTTGAAAAAGCTACAGTTGCATCTGGTGTTGGAACTCCAAATTTTTTCAATAACATATGTGTAAATAATTTATTTCCTGCATAGACTCCTGTGTTGAGACAATTAATTACTTTAACACCTAACCCTTCAAGGGCTGCAGTTGAATGCAAATTTCGATAGTAACTTACACATCTTTGTATGACTACTCCGTAATCTTCTGGTTTTTTTTCTAAATTAATTGCTAATTTTTTACAATCCACCATCTGGATGTCTATATTCTTTTTTTTACCAGCTTCTAGTAGAGCTTTTTCTTCCCAACGGATGGAATCATAGAGAATTGTAACATCAGTCACTCTCCCCAATCCTCACCAACTGTTTGAGCTGGCTTTAGATCGAAACCATTTGAACTTTTAGATAATTCAAAACTTGCACCGCATTCGGGGCATGTTACGATTTCTCCTTCAAGTGCATCACTTGGTATGGGAATATCTGCATCGCATTCTTCACATTTTGACATACTTTCTCTTCATTACTCCTCTTTATTTATCATTAATTATCTTTTTTTCAAGTCTGTCTTCTAGAGGGATCTCTATGAGATCACCCATTCTCAAATTCTTTAATCCCGTAGCAACTGCTTTTGCCCCTTCATCGTCTTTTTCCAATCCTAAAAGAGACATCAAATATGCGGCACCTGTTTTACCTGCTAATTCCCCGAAAACTATGCTTCGTCTATTTCCAACTGCTCTAGGAGGAATTGGTTCATAGGCTGCTGGATTTTTGAGAATTGCTGCAAGGTGTGTACCAGCTTTGTGTTTGTAAGCTGATGAACCTACAATAGGTTTTGAATCGTATGGTTTGATTGTTGTATAGTCTTCAATTAATCTCGATAAATCAAGTAACATATCTAATCTGAAATCATTTGGTGATTTGTAAAGATAAGTTAGTGCTACTGCAACTTCGGCAAGAGGTGGAATTCCCGTTCTTTCGCCAATTCCGTCAATTGTAGTGTGAATTTGATCAACTCCTGCATCACATGCTGAAAATGCGTTTGCAACTGCAAAGCCAATATCATTATGCACATGTGCATCCAATGGCACATTTACAACCTCTCTTACTTTTTTAACAAAATTATACATTCCAATTGGACGTAAAATTCCTACAGTATCTGGAAGACTAATTCTGTCAACTCCTGCGTCTTCAATGGCTTTACAAACTTTCAATAGAAATTCTGGCTCTGCTCTACTTCCATCCTCTACTGTAAATCTAATTTTAAGTCCGTGCGATTTTGCATATTCTACAGTACTAACTGCTCGTTCAAGTGCCTCTTCTCTTGATATTCGTAATTTATCTTTTAGATGAATATCTGAAATTCCTAAATATGCTGCACACCATTTTGCATCACAATCTAATGAAATGTCTATGTCTTCTTTGAGTGCACGTCCATGAGAAACAATATCTGCTTTTAATCCTTGTTTGATAATTGTCTTAGTTGCTTCTTTATGATCTTTTGATACTATTGGTGAAATTTCAATTTGATCAACTCCAAAATAATCTAACATCCATGCAATTTGGATTCTTTGTTTAATTGTAAATGAAACACCTGGATGTTGTTCTCCTTCTCTTAGTGTACTATCCAAAATTCTAATTTTCTTTGGATTTTTTTCATATGCGTTGTACATGTTTGCATAGTGATTCGGATCTTTCATTACTGATATCGTTGATATTAATTGATGATATAAACATATTCGTACTAAGTTCGTTGAAAAAAAGTAAAAATGATCCTAAATTAGTTTTGAAATTAAATTTTTAAACGAAAGTCGCAATTATATGATTTTCTTTAAAATGATGACTGTGTTAGTATCTACTACTCCTGGAATTTTTCTTAGAGCATCAATTGTATTGTTGATTTCTGCAATGTTTGTTGCACTCATTATTGTTGTAATGTCATATTGACCTGTAATTTCATAAACTGTTTTTACTCCTTCTAGTTTTGAAAGTTTTAGTGATACTTTTGATGTATCTGTTGCAGAATCTACTGAAACTAAAACGATTGCACTAGTTGAATTTTCTTCCCCAATTTCCAGAGTAAATTTCTTAATTGTTCCGCTATCTACTAGATTTTTTACTCGCCTCCTCACTGCTGATTCTGATAGTTTTAATTTTTTACCAATATCTACAAATGATTCTCTAGAATCTTCTTTCAAATACCCAATAATTTTCTCATCTATTTTATCCTTGTACATTTCTTTTTTCTTCCTCTTCAGTTAGTACAGAATCTAGAGCATGTAAAACTTTTGTTACATCATCTTCTGATATTACTAATGGGGGAAGAATCCTGAGGATGTTTCTTCCAGAATAGAGCATCAATACTCTTTTTTTGATTAATCCCATCAAAATATCTTTAACTTCAAATTTCATCTCAATTCCTATCATTAGTCCCTTACCTCGAATTTCTCTAATTGCTGAGTGTTTTTCTTTTAATTTTTCTAATCCTTCCCTGAATAGTTTCCCCATTTTTTCTGAATTTTCAATCAAACCATCTTCTGTAATTGCCTTAAGAGCTGCAATTCCTGCTGCACAAGAAATTGGGTTTCCTCCAAATGTTGATGAATGTTCCCCTTTGTTCATTGAATCTAAAATATCTGGTCTTACCAGAGTTGCACCCATTGGTACGCCACCTGCAATTCCTTTTGCAAGACACAAAATATCTGGCGCAGTATTCCAATGATCACAAGCCCATAATCGTCCAGTTCTACCCAGACCAGCTTGAATTTCGTCAAAAATTAACAGAATTCCTTTTTCATCACAAATCTTTCTAACTTCTTGCAAAAATCCTTCAGGTGCAACAATTATCCCACTTTCACCTTGTATTGGTTCTAAAATAACAAACGCGGTATCTTCATCAATTACAGAACGTAATGATTCAATGTCTCCATATGATGCAAAGGAAACTTTCTCTACTAGTGGTGCAAATGGCTTTCTATATTTTGGACTAAATGTTAATGATAATGCTCCAAATGATTTTCCATGATATGATCCTTTCATTGCAACCATGCCTTTTTTTCCTGTAAACTTTCTTGCAAATTTCATTGCAGCCTCGATTGCTTCAGCTCCACTGTTGTTTAGATGAACTTGTGTCAAACCTTTTGGTGCTAATCCAATTAATAATGCCAAAAATTCTTCTCTTGTTTTATTATACAATGAACTATGTACTGTGATGATTTTATCAATTTGTTCTCTTATTGCATCATTGACTCTTTTATTTTTATGACCTACTAATGCTACTCCATATCCTCCCATACAATCGATGTATTCATTTCCATCTACATCCCATACATGAGCCCCCTCACCTTTTTCAATTGTAACTGGAAATCTCTGATAGAGGTTTCCCATAAATTGGTCTTCACTCATGTTCAATCACCGTACAATTATCATGTGCAATTGCTGCTGAAATTGGATTTTCTCTTTGCCCATTTCCAATTAATGCTTCTTTTACTCCCATGTCTAATGCTTCAGTAGATGCCAAAATCTTCTTTTCCATTCCTGGACCTATTTTTGGTCTTATTTCTTTTGCTTCTGCCAATGTCAATTTTGGAACCAGTTTATCATCCATTAATAATCCATCAACATTTGTGATGAATAATACTTTATCACAGCCAACTTTACCTGCAACATATGCTGCAGCCCTGTCCCCATCAATGTTTAGAAATTCTGATTCTTCACTCATTGCAATAGGCGAAATAACTGGTGTTAGGCCTTGTTCTAAGAGGGATTTGATAAATTTTGAATTTACTTCCCTTATCTTTCCTGTATATCCACCATCAATTGCTTGTTTTCTTCCTTTTTCATTTATTATGAGTAATTTCTTTTTTCTGTCAGCTTGGATTACTTTGGCATCTATTCCTGAAAGTCCAATTGCATTGATGCCATTTTTTTGAAGCATTTGGACAATTGCCTTGTTTATTCTACCTGACATTACCATGGTGAAAATTTCTGCAGTTTCTTTGTCAGTATATCTACTCTTGATACCACTTGGCGATGTTACAAATTCTGGTTCTTTTCCCAGCTGTTTACACACTTTGGTAACTTCTTTTCCACCGCCGTGAACAATGATAATCCCTTCAGTTTCTGCTATTTTTTTAATATCTAAAATTGTTGATGGATGTAAATCATCTACTACACTTCCACCAATTTTGATTGTGATCATTTCTAAACTGGAGTTAATGGGGTGTATCTTAGTCCGTCCATTTCATCAAAACCACACATTACATTCATGTTTTGAATAGCAGAACCTGCTGCACCTTTCATCAAGTTATCTGATGCAGAAAGTGCAATCAATCTATTGTTATCTTCATCTATGTCAAATCCAATATCACAAAAGTTTGAACCCACTAAGAATTTTGGATCTGGAAATTTATACAATCCTTTTTTATCTCTAATTAATCTGATGAATTTCTCTTCACCGTATGCTTGACGATATATTTTCCATAGTTCTTTTTCATCAATATCTTTTTTCAAAAATGTATGATTTGTACACAAAATACCTCTAACTACATCTACTGCATGTGGACTCATTGAAACACGAATTTTATGTCCTGCAATTTCACTAAGTTCTTGTTCAATTTCACCTGTATGTCTGTGCTTTGCTGGTTTGTATGGTCTAATGACACCTGCTCTCATTGCATGAGCAGTTCCAGAACCAGAACCTGCACCTGATGAGCCTATTTTTGAATCAACAATGATGTGTTCTTCATCAATAATGTTATTTTTAATTAATGGTGCTAGTGCAAGCATTGATGTTACAGCCATACATCCAGGACAAGAAACTAGTTGTGCATTTTTAATTTTATCTCTATGTAATTCTGGTACTCCGAAAACTGATTTTTCTAAATAATCTGGATGTGGATGTTCCCAACCATACCATTTGTCATATGCGTCTTGATTATGTAATCTATAATCTGCACTCAAATCAATTACTTTGATTCCTCTATCGTACAGTGCTTTTACAATTTCAGTTGCAGTTCCATGAGGTACTGCTGTGAAAACTACATCACATTTGTCTGTTAATTTATCATAATCTAATTCTGAGAAAGTAAGATCTGTAAATCCTTTCAAACTTGGTTGAATTCTGTGGAGGTATTCTCCTACATGTTGTCTTGATGTGACCATTGCGATCTCTACATCTGGATGGTTTACTAAAAGACGAAGTGTCTCTCCTCCTACATATCCTGATGCTCCTACAACACCTACTTTCATGATATGACACCTTCTAAAGGAGTATAATTATTTTCTTACGTAGTTTATAGCAAATTCTACCATTTCTTTTGGTATGTTCCGTTGTGCAACTCTTGCCAGTCCCTTGAATTCCACTGTATTGTTCACTTCGTGAACTACTAAGCCATTCTTTTCATCTTCCATCATATCAATCCCTAGAATTCCACCACCCATGGCCTTTGATGCTTTTACTGCCATATCTTCCATTTCCTTTGTGATCTCACAAAGTTCTGGATCTGCCCCCAAAGCGATATTTGTTTTGAATCCTCCAGAAGATTTTCTATACATGGCTGCAATAGGCTCATCTCCCACTGTGATTATTCTAATGTCTCTTGGTGGTCTTTGAACTAATTCTTGTAAATAGTAAATTCTATCATGAGGACTATCTGTAATGTCTCTAATTTCAAAAACTGCTTCCATGGTGTCTTTATCTTTGAGTGGCATTACTCCTCTTCCCCAACTTCCAATTACTGGTTTAATGACTAGCGGAAATCCTATTTTTTCTAAATTTTCTGCTGCACTTTCACTTGAAAATGAGAAATATGTTTTTGGTGTTGGGATGTTATTTTTTTTCAAAAGTAATGTCATGAACATTTTATTTCCACAAATATTTGCAACTTCAAACTTGTTTAGTACTGGAATATCCATAAATTCTAAACTGGCAGTAAAATGAAGTCCTCTAAAATAACTAACACATCTTTCTAATACAACATCTCCAAAATCATAATCTTCTCTTTTACTATCTGTGTTGACTTGAGTGATTTTTGCATCTAACATCAATGCATCGTGACCTAGTGCTATTGCTTCTTTTTGCAGCATCTTTTCTTCCGTTCTTAAGCGGTCAAAGACAATACAAACTTTTGACATTACTCTCCCCAGTCTTCGCCTACGGTTTCTGCTTGTTTAAGCTCGACTTTTGATCCTTCTTTTTTTGCGATTTCAAAGTCAGCGCCACAATCAGGGCAGGAAATAATCTCTCCTACTGAGGCATCTTCTGGGATGTTTAGTATTGCATCACATTCTGGGCAGTTCATGTTTTTGTAGATCTTTTCTTTTGTAATTTATTAGCTTCTGTTGTCTGCATTCCCCATAATTCCACAAACCCTTTGGCTAATCTTTGATCAAATGTGGATTCTACTCCATAAGTTGCAATATCGTGACTATACAATGAATTAATGGACTTTCTTCCGACAACTCTGATACTTCCTTTGTACAACTTTAGTTTCACAGTTCCTGATACTGGTTTTTGTGATGTTTCAATAAATCCATCTAGATCTGTTTTTAGTGGATCTTGCCAGAGTCCTGAATACACCAAATATGCCCATTCATCATCGATTATTGACTTGAATTTGTTTTCATGTTTAGTGTGTACCATTTTTTCTAAATCTGCATGAGCTTCAATTAGGCAAGTTGCTGCTGGGGTTTCATACACTTCACGAGATTTAATCCCTACCACTCTATCTTCAATGTGGTCTACTATTCCAACACCTGCGTCTCCTGCCTTTTTGTTAAGATATTCAATTAGTTTTACTGGTTCCATTATTTTACCGTCCACTTCAACTGGTATTCCTTTATTGAATTTAATTTCCAAGTATGTTGGTTTATCTGACAAGTTTTTTGTTTTGACCCAAATGAATGCATCATCTGGTGGTTCGGTGTATGGATCCTCTAATACCCCTCCCTCTATTGCACGTCCCCACAAGTTTTGATCAATGCTGAATCTTTTTGCTACAGTATCAATTTCAATCCCATGTTTTTTTGCAAACTTTAGTTCTGTATCTCTATCTAAATTTTTATCTCTAATTGGAGCAATGATTGGAAGATCAGAACCTGAACGTAATGTAATATCGAATCTCACTTGATCATTTCCTTTTCCGGAACACCCGTGAGCAAGTGATGTTACTTTTTCTTTTTTTGCAATTTCTAAAACTTTTTCGGCAATTAATGGTCTAGCAAGTGCTGTTGCAAGACAATATTTTTTTTGATAAAGAGCATTTGCTTTAATTGATGGAAAAATGTAATCTTTGACGAATTCTTTTCTTGCATCAATGTTATAGTGTTTTTTTACGCCAAGTTTTTTTGCCTTTGCTGCAATTTTTTTTGAATCATCCCCTTGTCCTACATCCACTGTAACTGTAATGACGTCCATATCATGTTCATCTTGAAGATACTTTACAACGACTGAAGTATCTAGTCCGCCTGAAAATGCAAGAATTCCTTTTTGAGTCATAAAACATCTTTTCCGTCGTATTTTGGAATTTATCTTTTGTGATGGGCGTAAATTAAATTATTTTTAAAAAATTTCTGACTAGCTTGAGCTAAAATTCGATGATTTTTTAACCGACAAATATAACGCTGTTTTATGAAAACTCGATCGCTAATTTCTGCAAGTATTGTGGGCATTATTCTGATATCTGTATTGATAGTATCTGTGACTTCTAATGATGAGTCAAATGAAAATAAAATCCGTATTGCATATTTCCCTAACATTGGACATGCAATTCCAATAGTAGGAATGGAGAATGGATTTTTTCAAAATAGTCTTGGAGATCAAATAACAATTGAAACTAGAGTTTTTGATAGTGGCCCACAAGCCATCGAATCTTTGTTTGGCAATTCAATTGATTTAGCATATGTGGGTCCTGGCCCTGCAATTAACGGATTTTTAAATTCTGAAAATCACAATGTAAAGATTCTAGCCGGTGCTGCTAGTGGTGGTGCCAGCTTTATTGTTCATCCTGATTCTGAAATAAATTTTGCATCTGATTTTGCTGGGAAAAAAATTGCTGCACCTCAAATTGGTAACACTCAGGATGTTTCCTTACGTCACTATCTATCAGAAAATGGATTACGAACAGCTGAAAAAGGTGGTTCTGTAATAGTTTACAATATACCTAATCCTGATATTTACACATTATTTGTAAAGGGGGATATTGATGGTGCATGGATTCCAGAACCTTGGGCTACAATTTTAGTAACTGAATTAAATGGAAAACGATTATTCCATGAAGAAGATCTTTGGCCAAATCAAGAATTTGCATCTGTTCTTTTAATTGCTAATGCTGATTTTGTAGAAAAAAACCCTGAATCAATTATAGATTTATTAAAATCTCATCATGAAACTGCAACTTGGATTAATCAAAATCCTATTGAGACTAGAATTATTTTTAATAATTTTTTAAATTCTCATCTGGGTCAATCACTCTCTGATGATATTGTAGATGTTGCTTTATCTAATATTGTGATCACTGCAGACCCTTTGCCTGATTCAGTTTATTCATTTGCAGAAAAAGCAAATGCACTTGGATATCTTGGAAGAAATGGATATGATTTGTCTGGTATTTTTTACTACTTTGATACAAATTCTCTTGAGGGAAATAATACAACATGACCAAACTTGAAGCAAAAAATATTGTAAAATATTTTAGCCATGACTCACACAAACTCACGGCACTTGGTGGAGTAAATCTAAAGGTTGAGGCTGGAGACTTTGTCTGTTTGGTTGGTCCTTCAGGCTGTGGAAAATCTACCTTTTTACGTATAGTTGCAGGCTTGGAGCAACCTGATGAGGGTCAAATTCTCTTTGATGGTCGTAATGTAACTGAAACTGGACCTGAAAGAATTATGGTATTTCAAGAAGGAGCTCTATTCCCTTGGCTTAAGGTTCAAGATAATGTAGAATTTGGATTAAAGATGGCCGGTATTCCAAAAGAAGAACGTGCAAAGATATCTCACAGATATCTGGATATGATGCAACTGACTAAATTTGCAGATTCGTATACTTATCAGCTTTCAACAGGAATGAAACAGCGTGTAGCTATTGCTAGAGCTCTTGTAATGGATCCTGATGTATTACTAATGGATGAACCATTTGCTGCCCTTGATGCACAAACTCGTGATTTACTATTAGTAGAAATGCAATTGATATGGGAGAAGACAAAAAAAACTATTTTGTTTGTAACTCATAGTGTTTCAGAAGCTGCAATACTTGGAACTAAAATAGTAATTTTCAGTAATCGACCATCAATAATTAAAAAAGAATTTGACAATAATTTCCCAAGACCTAGAATAACTGAAGATGAATCTCTATTGAAATTTCAACGAGACATTTTAGCTGAACTACGACCTGAGGTAAAGAAGAATAAATAGTGATAATTATGGCAAAGAATTACACACTTCATAGAATTGTATTTTACATTGGAATCATTGTAGTCTGGCAAATAATTTCAATGTCTGGTATTTGGCCTGATAATATTTTTCCATCTCCATATGATGTGGCTGAAGATTTAGCATATGGTGCTACAGATGGTAGTTTGTTTTATGGAATAGCTACTAGTATGTGGAGATTATCTATTGGACTTGCAATTGCAATTGCTGGTGGAGTTATACTTGGAATTTTTATGGCGAGAATTGAAATGATCAATCAAACAGTTGGTTCTCTAGTTTTAGGATTACAATCAATCCCCTCTATTGCTTGGGTTCCGTTGGCTATCCTTTGGTTTGGTTTAACTGATGGTGGAATAATTTTTGTTACTGCAATTGGAGCTATCTTTGCAGTTACCATTAACACATACACTGGTGTCAAAAATATTGATCCTCACTTTATAGAGGCTGCTCGAAACATGGGTGCAAAGGGTAGTCAACTAATCACTGCAGTTCTAATCCCTGCAGCATTTCCATACATGATTTCCGGCTTTAAACAAGGCTGGGCGTTTGCTTGGAGAGGAGTTATTGGTGCAGAAATCCTATTTTCCTTCCTAGGATTGGGATTCTTGCTTAATGCTGGCCGTTCTCTAAATGATGTATCTCAAGTCATTGGAATTATGGTTGTGATAATGGGAATTGGATTGGTAATTGATGGTGTGATTTTCAAAAGACTTGAAAATAAAGTAATGTCTCGTTGGGGATTGAGATAATTTTATTTTACTGTGAATTTAATAATTAGTTTAAATTTCTACAGTTTGATTTTGCTTTTCATCTTTTATCTTTAATGATACAACAAATGCGCATATGATAATTGCAATTGCAAAATACATGACTGCAATATAATCAAATGTAAATGCTATTGCCCCTGCTGTTACAGGACCAATCACTGTTGCAATGGATAATGTTGAGCTAAATATTCCAGTTGATGTTGAACGTGGATTATTTTCCATGAGGTGAAAGTTTCCACCTATGAACAAAAATGCCCAAGTGGCTCCAACTAGTGCCATAAATGGCATTGTCATCCACCACTCTGTAACTACTGATAATCCTACAAAAACAAATGCTGTAAATCCAATTCCAATTTTAAATTTAATTACATTAGACAGATGAATTTTACTTGCCATCACATTCATCAAAATAAATGCAGTCAGTGTATTTGCTACATATATAATTGAAATATGATATAGTTCTCCTCCTAATTTTTCTATAATCATTATTGGAAGAATAGTCCAGACTGCTGCTGCTCCAATATGTCTTAGTAATAATGATAAAAATAGAAATTTATTTTTTAAAATTACTTTTTTGGTGGTTCCTGGAGTTATCTCTTTTATTTGTTCAGGGTTTGGTAGTTTTATTGTAAATAATAATCCGATAACAAATGATGCTGCACTAATCAAGAAAATTAATTTAAGATCATTTGCAATTCCTGCAGCAGCAATGCCTGCAAGCCATCCTAATGCATGAAATGAAATTACTGTCGCTGCTCTTTTTTTGTCAATATTTGCCTCATAGGTATATGCAATCATTGCAGGAATCATAATTCCACTTGCAACTCCTGCCAAAATTCTCACCAAGAAAAATATTGTGAGGTCATCTGCAAAATAGTGTAATCCAAAGGCTACAGCACAGCCTATGAAGCCAATTCTGATGAATTTGAGCCTAGTTCCTTTCTTGTCTGAGTGTCTTCCAAAATAGATTTCAGATATAATTTGTGCAAAGCTAAATGATGCTACTAGTAATCCAATTTCAAAAACAGATTCTGTAACACTTCCTGCAATGATGGGCATGAAAACAAAGATTATGGAGATTCCCGCATGTTGAAAAAAAGTAGCACTACGAACTAGATTGTTAACTGGTATCTTTTGCATAAATGTACAAAAAATCACCTTCCACCTAATTTCAACATACGTATCAATTCTACAACTCTTTGGGGTTTTTTCTGAAAAGAGTTAAACTATGTCAAAATATTTTAAAATTAGATTGACAGAAAAAGAACCATTTCTTGATGCAATGAAAAATCGGATACTATTATTTGATGGTGCAATGGGAACTGAAATTCAAAGACATAACCCACAGCCAGAAGACTTTCCAAATAATCAAGATGGTTTTAACGATGGTTTGGTAATTACACATCCTGAATGGATTAAACAAATTCACAGAAATTATTTGGATGCTGGTTCTGATTGTATTGAAACAAATTCTTTTGGTTCAAATAAAATCAAACTTGCTGAATATGGTTTTGGAGATCAAACTGTTGAATTTAATAAAAATATTGCCACACTTGCATCTGAAGTTTGTAAAGAATATTCTGATAAACCACGATATGTAATTGGGTCTATGGGTCCTACTGGCTATCTTCCAAGTTCTAATGATCCTGATCTTGGTCAAATACCGCTAGATGAAATACGTGAAGCATTTGAGTTACAAGTTGAAGGATTGATTCTTGGTGGTGTTGACGCATTATTAATTGAAACAAGCCAAGATATTCTAGAGGTAAAACTTGTCATTGAGGCATGTCACAATGCGATAAAAAAGACTGGCAAAAAAGTTCCAATTATTGCAAATACTACATTGGATCAATATGGCAAAATGTTACTTGGCACAAATATTCAAGCTGCATACACAACTGTTTCTGATATGGGAATTGATGTTTTTGGATTAAATTGTTCTACAGGACCTATTGAGATGAATCCTAGTGTTCAGTGGTTGGATGAACAAGATGAACATAGCCTATTGGTAGTTCCAAATGCTGGTATGCCTGAAAACGATGGAGGACAAGCAGTTTACAAAATGACTCCTGAAAAAATGGGTAAAGCCTTGGGTGATTTTCTTAATGATTACAAAAAAGTTCGAATTATTGGTGGTTGTTGTGGAACCAATCCTGAACACATCAAGGCCTTGAGGAAAGTAATTGATGAAAAAGCCAATCCTGTCGAGGATGAAGTATTTACAAAAACAGATGTGGTTCTATAGCCTTGAAAGTTCCAAGAGTAAGTTCAGCACTAAAAGCAGTTGATCTAAAACAAGTTCCTGCCCCTTTGATTATTGGTGAGAGAATCAATACTCAGGGTTCTCGTAAAGCAAAGAAAATGGTCCTTGAAGATGATTATGACGGTTTAGTTGCTTTGGGCAGAATACAAGTTGAGGATGGTGCACACTGTCTAGATGTTTGTGTTGCAACTACTGAACGTGCAGACGAATTAGAATTCATGTTAAATTTAGTAAAACGATTAAGCTTGGAAATTGATGCTCCTCTTGTAATTGATTCTACAGATCCTGAAATCATTGAGGCAGCTGTTACCCAGATACCTGGAAGACCAATAATTAATTCAATAAATCTTGAAGGTGATGGAAGTCGGTTTGAAAAACTTGCTCCTATTATGGCAAAGTATGGTTTACCATCAATAGCTTTGTGTATTGGACCTGAAGGAATGGCCAAAACACCTCAACAAAAAGTTGACACTGCAGAATTACTTTATGAGACAGGAAAAAAATATGGATTAAAAATTGAACAGTTCATTTTTGATGTACTTACATTTACTTTGGCAACTGGAGAAGATGAATTTCTTGATGCAGGAAAAAACACTCTTGAAGGAATTAGATTAGTTAAAGAAAAATTTCCTGACTGTTATACTACTTTGGGTCTTAGTAACATCAGCTTTGGTCTTGCACCATATGCTAGAAAAATTCTAAATTCAATATTTTTGTATCATGCTGTCAAAACAGGCCTTGACACTGCAATAGTTAATGCAAAAGAGATTGTTCCTTATGGTGAAATTGATGAGAAAGAAAAAAAACTTGCAGAAGATCTAATCTTCAACACACATCCGAATGCATTATCTGATTTGATCACTTATTTTGAGAATGTTGGAACTAAAAGTGGGACTGCTTCAAAGAAAGTTGATGTTGATCCTTCCTGGCCTGCAGGAAAACGTGCACATTTTAGAATTGTAAATAGGCTCAAAGATGGAATTCAAAATGATGTTGTATCTGCAATTGCTGAGAAATTAGAGCAAAATGATGTTGTCAAAGATACTGATGGAATCCTATCTATTGATTTAGCAAAAGAAGTTACACATGATAGTGCCATTAGAACGCTCAATGAAGATTTACTTCCTGCAATGAAAGAGGTTGGTGATAAATTTGGATCTGGAGAACTAATTCTTCCGTTTGTTCTAAAATCTGCAGAATGTATGAAGGCCTCAGTTGGCGAACTGGAGAAATATTTAGTCAAAGAAGATGGAACTAGTAAGGGTGTACTTGTTTTAGGTACTGTTTATGGTGATGTTCATGATATTGGCAAAAACCTTGTAAAGACAATTTTTCAAAATAATGGATACACTGTACATGATTTAGGAAAACAAGTTCCGTTACAAAAATTCCTTGAAAAAATCGATGAAACAAAACCTGATGCAATTGGATTATCTGCATTACTGGTGTCTACATCAAAACAAATGAAATTCTTTGTAGAACATGTTCGAAAAAACAATATGAATATTCCAATTCTTTGTGGTGGTGCTGCAATCAACACCAATTACATAAACAGAATAGCAAAAGAAGGTGGAATTTATGAACCTGGAGTATTTTATTGCAATACTATGTTTGAGGGTCTTAAAACAATGGATGTTTTAGTTTCTAATGAAAAGCCAAAACTCTTAGCTGATTGGAAAGAAAAGTTAGAGAACTGGAAAGAAAAATCTACTGTAACTATGGACCCTGACACACTTCCAAAAAGTGAGATTAAACCAGTTCAATCTCCTACTCCTAAAATAATTGGAGAACCAATTCGATTAAAATTAGATCAAATTAACATGTCTGAAGTTTGGAGTATGATTGATAAGAAATCATTATTCAAATTATCTTGGGGTTTGAGAGGAAAAGCAGGCTCTGAATCTGAAGAAGAACATGAACAATTGTTAACTGAATGGAAAATTAGGATAATTAGAGATAAACTCATTGAGCCTGAAGTTGTTTATGGGTATTTCAAATGTCACAACAAGGATAGAAAATTATTAGTTGAGAATCCTGCAGGTGATGATGTTGAATTGGAATTCCCACGTTCAACAAAACCTGATCATTTGTGTTTGACTGATTATTTTGGTGAAGATGACATTGTTGCATTTCAATCTGTAACTGTGGGAAATAAGGTTGCAGATATTATTGAGCAATGGAATAAGGAAGACAAATACACTGACGCATATTATCTTCATGGATTGGCAGTTGAAATTGCAGAAGCATTAGCTCAATGGGTAAATCAAAGAATAAAATCTGAATTGAATTTAGAGAAAGGTGGACTACGGTATAGTTGGGGATTTCCTAGTTGTCCTGATGTAGCACAACATCATTTGGTGTGGAAATTATTAAAACCTGAAGAATCTGGAATGACCTTAACTGAATCTGGCCAAATTATTCCTGAACAATCAACTGCAGCAATAGTAATTCATCATCCAGAAGCAAAATATTTTGTACTTTGAGATTATCCAAGTTAGATTGGATAAATTCTAAAATTTGATTTTAAATTAGTGATTTTTTATAAAAAATACCTTCATAAGTTAAAGCTACTTCTAGTATTCTTATGAACAAATCTGAAATAGTTTCTGAAATTGAAAGTAGGGTGAAAAATTCAGAAAAAGCAGATTATGTTTTATGGACTGTTGGGATTACTGACACGCCTAAAATTCGAAAAGATCAACATGCCAATGAAGGCAAAGATGTTAAACATTGGAAGGATTGGTCTACAGTCAGTGAAAAAGATGGACGAGATATTGAAGATCTTTTTTTAGATAAAGGTATGAAAGGTGATACTGGAAATGATGGTTCAGTTAGATATGTTTACATCTTTTAATTTAGATTATTTTTAAAATGAATAATTATTTAGATAAAGATGATTTTTCTAAAAACCCATCTAGTCCACTAAAATCACTAGGTGATGTAAGTAGAACATCTCCTGTAATCTCATGTGTTTTCTTTAACAATTCTTCAAATTCTTGAGAGTATGATGCTAAATCTAAATTCAAAAACTTTGCAGATTTTTCATTTTTAAGTGATGGATACAACAGAATTGGAATTATTGAAAATCCCTTAAGGTTATCTGATAAATTCTGAACTTGTTTTATATTTTGAATGACTTGAGTCATGAATCCTTTTGGTTTTGCATCTAGTTTCTTTCCAATTTTGGAAAAATTAGGCTTGTTTGATATTGAAAGATACAATTCAATTTTTGAATCTACTCCTTGTTCTCTTAATCTCTTAACTGTCAAACTTGGAATCTGACCTAAATCTTTTTTTCCTGTTTGAGAAGGATCACCCATTAATATCAAAATCCCTGCAAATCCAATTGAAATACAGTTATCTACAAATTCTGAAATTTCATTTTCACTCTTGTCTCTAACTCTAAGGCTAACTGTAATTGGTAAATTTGGAATTTCCTGCTTGATAATTTTACCAACCTCAATTGGTGAAACTCTCTGAAACCCTAATACATTTTCAGTCAAGTGAATTGCATCACATTTTTTTGAAATAATTTTTATTTTATCTACAAATTTTTTAATTGATTCATTTGTATCTACGTCTGGCAGAATCTTGGGTGGGTTAGCTTCATACCTGATTGTCATATTTTCAATTCTTCTATCCTTGGTTAAAACCTTTGAATACCAATACCTATTTGGAATGGTAGGGAATAATTACAATGCTCTTAGATGATTTAAAATCCACACTTTCAACTTCTATTAATCCTAAAATTGAAACTGCTGGAAAGTATCGTCTAGCATCAATACTTGTAGTAATTTATGGTAAAGAACCAATTGTTGTAATGACTGAAAAACCAAAAAACATGAAATTTCATGCAGGTGAGATTTCATTCCCTGGTGGAAAATTAGATTCTAATGATTCAGATCTTTTAGAAACTGCTTTACGTGAAACAAGTGAGGAAATAGGACTAACCATTTCTAAAGAACAAGTAATTGGACAGCTAGAACCCGTTATAACATTGAATTCTGGTTTTTTGATTTTACCGTTCATTTCTGTAGTAGATCAAATTCCTACCCTTTCAGCCAACGCTGAAGTGGAAAAAATTTTTCATATTCCTTTAGAATCGATTTTAAAAACTGAAGCGAAGGATCCTGTTCCATCTCATAATCTAATTCAAGAAATGTATACTTTTGAATATCAAAATCAAATTGTGTGGGGAGCTTCTGCAAGAATACTAAAACAGATTCAAGATTGCCTAAAATCCTGAGATTCATTTAAAAAGAGCTCTTCGTGCCTGACAATCTATGGCTGCACGTAAGTCTTCTCCAAGGAAAATTCGTCTACTCAAAAAGACTAGACAGACATCAGCAGTACCAGCTTGGATTATCCTCAAAACTAATAGAACTGTTAGAACTAATCCAAAGCGTAGAGCTTGGAGATCAACAGATGTGGAGGTTGGATAATTGTCTCAAGAATTAGAACGTGTTTATACAATTCCTCTTGGTAAAGTAAGAATTTCACAATCACAACATAGAGCTGTTAGGGCAATTAACATGATTAGAGAATTTGCTCGACATCACATGAAAGTCGAGACAATCAAAATAGATGAAGAATTAGCTCGTTCCATGTGGGTAAGAGGCGTTAGAAATCCTCCAAGAAAAGTTAGAGTAAGAATGAGTAAAACAGACGAAGGCTATATTCTAGTTTCATTATATGATGAAGAAGCAGAATCTATTGCTTCTAAAAAAGAAAGTGAAAAAGTTTCTGATAAAGTAGATGCACCAAAGACAGATGCACCAAAGACAGATGCACCAAAGACAGATGCACCAAAGACAGATGCACCAAAGACAGATGCACCAAAGACAGATGCACCAAAGACAGATGCACCAAAGACAGATGCACCATCTAAAGAAACACCAAAGAAAGATTAATTCTTTTTAAAAAATTATAATTTTAAAAAATCAGTTTATTCTAATTGATACAAGTCTAGTTCACAATCAATACTACAGTCTGGTGTTGACCAATCTAAAGTATTTTCTTGTGGAATCATTCCTAGAGGATCATAGTTATCAAACTTTGTCATTCCTTGAATTGATGATAGCATTACAACTTTGGAATTATCAGAATTTGAAGTCATATCTATTTGTGAATTACTCTCATTAACAATTCCTGCTGTGAGATTTGTAATTGAATTGATGACTCCTACCGGAATGTTACTTCCTCCAACTACATACAACATTGAACGTTTAACTGAATTTAGTGGTGCATTGCCGTATAGCATTTTGAGTGCATCTCTTAGTGAATCTTCAATGTGCTGACCCTCTTTGCTAGTTGTGAGAATGTTTGTTTCATTAGATATTTCTGATGAGCCAAGTGAATTAACAACGTGCATCATTGCAGAATTTGCAATATCATAGCATGCTTTTGGACTCAAATCTGGATTGCTTTCAAGTAATGAGTCATTATCTAGTACTATAGTACATTGAGAATTCTCTCTCACTCTTTTTAGGGATACTCCTGAATTGAAAATTCTATCTTTTTCATATTTGAAAGGCATAATTGCAAAGGATACTAATCCTGCATCTGCTTCTTTACACATCTCTGAAACTACTGGAGCAATGGCTGAGCCTGCTTTACCTGCTAAATTACTCATTAAGATCACTGTGGAATAATTTGAAATTTTTGATTTTATCTCATCTGCAACCTTGTAAGTTGAGCCTCTGATCAATTGAACAGATGGGTTTACCACTGAATCAGTTGAAATATGGACAGATGGGTTTTCTGATGAAAAATCATTCTTATCGTTACTAATTATTAGACAATCTGAGTTTAGGGCATCTTTTGCTTTAATTGCTAATTTTGAGCCTACACCGCCTAATCCTATTACTAAAATTGGTTCTTTAACTTGAAAACTCATTTCTGATCTTGTTTCCTGATTTAGATAAAAAACCTTCTTACGTTTTTTTAATCAAATTTTAGATCGAAAAAATTTAGCTTGCGATCTTTCCAATCAATCTTTTGACAGTAGCATTTGTGATCTCAACGATATATGATTGACCGATGTCTACCTTTTCCTCAACTGTTATGGGCTTGTAAGCAAAATTTCTACCCTTAATCCCTTCATCTGTCATTTCATCAAATAGGACTTTACCTTTCCAACCGATCCATTTTTGATTGCTCTTCATTGACAATTTACTGATCTGTTCAAACACTATCTTACTTCTTCGTTTAACTTCTGCAGCATCAATTTGATTCCATTCAGCTGCATCAGTTCCTGGTCTTGCACTATACTTTGACAGATTTACTACATCAGGTTTTGTCTCATCAAGTAATGTGATTGTTTTCTGAAATTCTTCTTCAGTTTCTGAAGGAAAACCTACGATGATATCTGTGGAGATAGTAAAGTTTCCAAATCTCTCTCTCACTTTATTTACAATTTCTCTAAATGTTCCAGATGTGTGACCTCGTTTCATATCGTTTAGTACTTTGTCACTTCCACTTTGTACTGGAATGTGTAAAAATTTGAAAACTTTGTCATTATCAAAAGATTTGATCAGATTTTCTTTAATTCTTGGCATGTACATTGGATTCATCATACCTACTCTAATCATAAAATCATCTGGAATCTCTGCAACTGCATTTACAAGCGTTGGTAAATCAGTACCAATATCAAATCCATAACATCCATTGTCTGTAGATGTTAGCCACACTTCCTTACATCCTTCTTTAATTTCCGTTTGAACTTGTCTTACAATGTCTCCTAATCTATAACTTGAAAGATCTCCTTTGGATAACTTGGTTTGACAAAATGTACATTCACTCATACATCCACTTGCAATCTCTACAATTCCTACAGCTGGATTTAGTCTAACTTTGGGTAGCCCAACTTTTGATAAATCAGTGTCTTCCAAAGCAATTTGTTTTCTTCCAGCTAATGTTGAATCTATAATTTGAAGTGTTTTTCCTAACGAGTTAGGTCCCATTAAGCTAGCATTTCCTGAGAATTTCTCAACATTTTCTTTTTCAGCCTTTGGGAGGCATCCAGCAACAATGAGTGGTTTTGATTTTAATGAGTTTATTCTATACATCATCTTGTTTGCAGTTGAATCTTTGACTGAGCATGTGACTACAATGTTTAGATCTGATTCTGAAGAATTATTTGTTAATGTATGCCCTCCATTTTGAATCAGTCCTGAAATCATTTCTGAATCTGCAAAACTTGCAGAACATCCATAAGCTTCTACGAAAATTTTTGCCATGATCTATCCGAAAAGAGAATCAATCTCTTTGTTACTCATTAGTTTCTTTGAAACAACAAGTTCTCTGATCGTTTTTCCAGTTTTTAATGATTCTTTGAAAAGTTCTGCAGATTTTAGGTATCCAATTTTTGGAGTTAACAGTGTGACAATTACGGGACTATTTTCAATGTCTTCACGTAATTTGTCTTTATTTGCCGTTAGTCCATCTATTAGATTTGCAGAAAATATTGGAAGGAAATTTTTAAGCATGTCTGTTGATTCTAACATACACTTTAGCATTCCAGGAAGCATAACGTTTAGCTCAAACTGTCCACCTTGTGCTGCACAAGAAACCGATGTATCATTTCCAATGATGTTAAAACAAATCATGTTCATACATTCAGCTAAAGACGGATTTACTTTTCCAGGCATAATAGATGAGCCTGCATGCACTGCTGGAATTCCTAATTCTGCTAATCCTGCAATTGGACCTGATGCCATTAGTCTAATATCATTTGCAATTTTTCCAATTTCTATTGCCAAGTTTCGTAAAGTACTTGACAAATTTGCAACTGCAAATTTACTTTGTAAAGCGTGTTGCATATCTTTTTCTGGTGTTAGTGATAACTTTGCAATTTTTCCAAGTTCTGATATTGCAATTTTTCTATATCCTTTTGGAGTGTTGGCGCCAGAACCGACTGCTGTTCCGCCCAGTGCAACATTTTGTAATTCTTTTTGTGCAGATATGATTTCATTTTTTGCTTTAGTTATTGATGTGACATATGCTGTAAATTCACTACCTAATGTTACTGGTAATGCATCCATTAGGTGAGTTCTTCCAATTTTCTTAAATGTTGAAAATTGTTTTGCTTTTTTAGATAAAGACTTTATTAAAATTTCAATAGCAGGAATTGTTTCTTTAAGATTCATCAAAATTGCAACATGCATTGCAGTAGGATACGTATCGTTACTTGATTGTGACATGTTGACATGGTCATTTGGATGAAGGAATTGATATTGTCCTTTTTTCTTATGTAATACTTCTAATGCCACATTTGAAATTACTTCATTAGAATTCATGTTAAATGCAGTACCTGCACCTGAATTTATCATATCTACTACAAATTGATCAACATATTTTCCAGCTAAAATTTTATCGCATGCTGAAACGATGGCTTTTCCACGTTTTGTGTCAATTGCTTTAGTTTTCATATTTGCAACTGCTGCAGATCTTTTTATCATTACAAATGACTTTATCAAATTCTCATGGCTTTTGTTGCCTGTTACATGATATTGCTTGATTGCTCTTCCAGTGAATGCTCCATAGTATGCGTCAGCTGGGATTTTGACTTTTCCAAGTGAATCTTCATCCATTCTAAATTTCATGTTGACTTTACTGAATTTTTCCTATTATTCATTCTTTTTCAGATAACTTCATAATTTCACCTTGCCCAATAATGGGAATTATTATATAGGAATCGTCAACCCGTTGCATTATGAATAAGCGTATTAGCATGCTCTTTACAATTGCAGCAGTAGCTGTAATGGGAGCAACCTTATTCGGAAGCACATACACACAAACCCAGATTGCTGGACAATCCGTTGACATGTCTAAAATGGACATTAGTGTCATGGATGAAATCCGTAATATGGGCGGTTTACAGCTAGTAATGCCTCAAGCATTCGCAGAAACTGATTGTGGTGCACTTGCAGATACTGGACGCAACGTAGTTGAGTTCAATCTAACTGGTGAAAGTGTCGAACTTCCAATTATGGGAGGAAAAACTTACAACGCCATGACCTTTAGTGGACAAGTCCCAGGACCAACACTAAGAGTTACACAAGGTGACGTTGTACAAATGACACTTTCAATTCCAGCTGATGAAGTTACTGGTCACGGTAACGACATGCACGCATCACAAATGACAGCATTAGCTTTTGATTCAGTTAACCCTGGAGAGACAAGCCAATACTGTTACATTGCTGAATCCGCAGGTGTTTTCAAATACCACTGTTCTGGTGTTCACTTAATTGGAATGGACCAACACGTATTTTCCGGCATGTACGGAATTGCAATTGTTGATCCAGCCAATGGATACAAGAAATTAATGGTAGAGAAAACCAGTGGAAGCGGTGAATTAGACAGACAATTCTACGATGCAGACGCATTAGAGTTCCAACTACAGTTCAACCAATTGTATCTTAACGAAGATGGCAATTATGATGCAGGAGCAATGTTCCAACATCATAACTCTGCAACCGTTGTTAATGGTATTCAATTTGGCTATGTTCCAAACATGTTGCACAACATCCTTCTAAAGGGTGATGCAAACAAAAACATCTTTGTAGCACAACCATGGAATGGTCTTGAACTAGAAAATATGCAATCACAACTCTTGTATGTTGAAAATGATCAACATGTAAGACTCTTTGTTGAAAACCATGGTAATGAACCATTATACTTCCACATTGTTGGAGAAATCTTGGATAGAGTTACACAAGGCAACAGAGTTCAATCTGCCGCAACTGAAACATGGTTGCTTGGTGGATCACAGAACATGATTGTAGATGTAGTATTTGATGAACCAGGAGCTTATGCTCTAGTAAACCATGACTATGCAGCAATTTACACTGGCGGTATTGGTCTATTCGTTGCAGGTGATCCATTTGGATTAAACCCAAGATTGATTGATGCAGGTATCTTAACTGATGCTGTACCATCATATGCATACGCATTAGGTAACCCAAGTGATGCTGTCCCACCAATGGGAGCAAACAGTATTGCACATCCAGCAGTAAACATTCATGGTCTATACACTGATGATGTCGTTTCTGAAATGAAAGATGCAGGTATGATTCCTTTATGGGAAGTAATACCAACATTACCACCAGTACCATAGATAGGTACTAACTTCAATCTTTTTCTTATTTTTTACTCTTTAACTCATAATGATTATATTCGGTGAATAAAGGAAACCATTCATGAGTTTTGAAGATTCTGTATTAATTTGTGATGTAGTAGATCCTATACTGAATAAAATTTTGACAGATAACGGATTAAAGGTTTCATATGAACCTGAGATTACTCCTGAACAAATTTTAGATAAAATTTCCACTTTTAATATTATAATTGTTAGAAGCAGAACTACAATTACCAAAGAAATGATTGAGAAAGCTGACAATTGTAAAATAATTGCTCGTGTTGGAGTTGGATTGGATAATGTTGATCAAGATGCAGCCAAAACAAAAGACATTCGTGTAATTAATGCAGTTGAAGGGGCAATGAATGCAGTTGCAGAATTAGTTTTAGGTTTAATGTTGTCTCTTGCAAGACAAACTGGAAGAGGTGATAGAGCAATAAGAGATGGACAATGGCTCAAAAAAGAACTAAAGGGCACAGAACTTCGAGGAAAATATTTAGGAATTATAGGTTTAGGTAATATTGGAAAAAGATTAGGAAGACTTGCACGAGCATTAAACATGAATATCATTGGATATGATGTTATGCCAATTGATGAAGAATTTGCAAAAGAAGTTGGATTGATGAAAGCCGACTTGAACACACTTTTACAAAGTTCTGATTTCATTTCTATTCATGTTCCACTTTTAGATTCTACATACCATCTTTTAGATGCAGAAAAAATGTCTACTATGAAAAAGACTGCAAAAATTATCAATACTTCCAGAGGTGGTGTTGTTGATGAAGATGCTCTTTACAACGCACTCAAAAATGGTACTTTGGGTGGTGCTGCATTAGATGTGTTTGAAAAAGAGCCTGCTATTGGAACAAAACTTGCAGAATTGGATAATGTTATTTTAACACCTCACATTGGTGCCCAAACAAGCGAGGCTCAATCATTGGCTGCAAATGTGATTGCTGAAAAGATAATTCAGATATTGCGTGGCGTTATCTAGTAGAACTTCTGCTTGAACTTTAAAAATAAGTAAAAATATTGACTTTAATGTGATTAATTGTCGTCTCTTTGTTTTTAACACCCTTTTGGAGCAATTCTAATATGTTGGATTATTCAGATATGGAAAAAATACAAACCATAAAACTGAATCATTTGCCTAATGCTAATTCATTATTGAAAATTTCATTGGGGTTGATTTTCTTTACAATACTTTCTACTGCTCTAGTATATGCTGAAACAATTCCTGTGGATGTTGACGGCACTTCCTTTAACGTTGAATATACTGCAACTGGAATGACTGTTTCAGGAATTGAATCTGATACGGACTTTATCTCTTTGATATTAACAGTTGATGTAACTGAATCAAGTGGAACATTAGATATTACACTAGATCGTTCTTTGTTAGATTCTACCTTTCAAGGATTGGATGATGACTTTATTCTTTTAGCAGATGGCGATGAACCTGTTTTCTCAGAAATTGCTACTTCTCAAAGTAGAACTTTGAGTATTGAATTACCTGCCGGTACTGAAGAAATTGAAATTATTGGCTCTGTATTTGGTAATTCTGTACCCGTTGATGTTATTTCAGATGTTGATGATGGTGCAGACAAAGCAGCAGCAGACAAAGCAGCAGCAGACAAAGCAGCAGCAGACAAAGCAGCAGCAGACAAAACAACACCAACACAGTGTGGCCCTGGAACTATTCTGAAAAATGGTGCTTGTGTATTAGATGAAAGATGTGGCCCTGGAACTATTCTAATGGATGGGGCATGTGTAGTTGATCCAACTCAATCATCAGGATCTACAAGTAAAGGAATGGGTACTGACTTTGCTACTGGAATGATTTATGCAATTGTAATTGCTGGAGCCATTTTACTTATTTTAGCATTAATTGCTATGTTTGGAAAGCAATTCCGTAATTGGACAAATTAGTACGTCTAAAAACTAGTTACAAGACAAATCTTCGGAATTCATAATTTTATCAAGTTCAAATCCTGAAATCTGAGTTGTTGTAGAGTATGGGATAATTCCTAGAATGGGCGTATCTATATCAACTACAATGATGAATTGATTAGGATCAAGTCTGATATTGCCACCATTAAACATGAAATCAAATGTCATGAAAATATGTTGAGCTTCTGGCATTCCTTCACTTGTAAAAATTGCATCTTTTACTGTTGATGAATATGGATCAATTGTTAATGATTGCACTGTAGATGAGCCTAGATGTTCTGATTGATAAAATGTAGATATCTCAAATTTTTGAAAAGTTATCCAAAATGGTATTGCATTACAAAATTCTATTTCTCCTTGATTTAACATTGTAAAGAAAGTAAATTCTCCTGGATTATCCCATCTGTATTCCAATTGGTGTGCTCCTATGATACTTAATCCTGAATATGCAATTGGAGTGATAATTACAATTATTGCTATTATTGTAATGATTGAATGTTTGTTCATATCTCGTTTCCTATTACCACATGTGAAGAAATAATTTTTTTATCGATAAGATAATTTATCATTTGAGCAAAGTCATTATCAGAAATCACTCCTTGAACCCACCAATATGCTGTATTTTTTACCCAATCTGGAATGTCTATTTCAAGAATGTTTTTATCGTTAATTTCAAAAGGCACCTCAATTAATTTTGGATCTACATATTTTTGAATCATGTCCATCAAATACCCGTCTAAATTTTTACCTGATTCATCATTTAACAGCCATTCAACTGTAAATTGTTTAACTGATTCAGGAATGCAAATGTTATCTGAATCAACTAGATTAAATTCTGCTGTATATTTTGAACCTGAATATTCAACATCGATAAAATATTTTCCTAAAGCAAATTGTTCTTTATCAAAAGGAAATAATGCTGGAATTGGATTTTGTAATTCTTTTATTGCTATTGGTATTGCACTACTACCTTTACCTGATTCATCCCTGATGTGAATTATTGCAGAATCCCCTGTAATTTCAGAAACTTTAATCGTATAGACTAATTTTTCACAATATTGGTATGTTGTTTTTTCCATAATTATTGAAACTGTGGGTTCTGCTTGAACTTGTGGTAAAAATGCTGAAATCCCAATTATGAAAATTATTGATAATAGCGATGTTTTTACTTTCATCTTTTCTTGAAACCTTCACTCTTCAATAAAAATCTCAAAGCAATACTGAGAAATCTTTTTTAATAACTCGAGGCTAACTAATTTATCGAGTTTTCTGCGGAAGCAAACTCTTTGGGTGCGTGGTTTGTGACCCCACTCGAGAGAATTTTTATTGATTAGCAATGCTTGGGTATGATTTTCGATTTACAGTTATTAAAGGGGATTTTTCTAATCTCGATATGCCTAGTTTACAAGACCAAACGTGGATCAGACTATGGAAAGAAAATTCCTCTGAAATACGTGAGCGTGTAATTAAATGGCGTAAAGAAACTGCAGTCATGCGTATTGACAAGCCTAGCAGAATACAAAGGGCTAGACGATTAGGTTACAAAGCAAAACAAGGTATCATTGTTGTACGAATGAGAGTTGGTACTGGTGGTATGAGAAAACAAAGACCTACTGGTGGTAGAAGACCAAAACATCTCGGTGTTACTAGAATCAAAGCTGATGATGATATGAAAACTGTTGCAAATAGAAGAGTTCTTCAAAGATATCCAAACATGAAATTTTTAGGTTCTTATTTTGTCTACAAAGACGGCAAACATTATTGGTTTGAAGTTATTTTGGCAGACCCTGATCATCCACGAATTGCTCAGGATAAGGAAATAATGAAAAGAATTCCTAGAACTGCATAAATTGAAAATAATATTTTTAATAGTCGTAGCATTATTTTTTGTATTAACTCCTGCATATGGTGTTCCATTATCTGATGCAACTGGATTAGTAAATCGATTAGATGTTCAAACTGGTGGTTATTCTTTTGAGGTAGAATCTGTTTCTAATTTTGACATACCTAATTTTGAATTTGATGAAGATGAGAAAAAATTAACTCTTTATATCCAAAGTGGATTGGAGAATAATTTAGGCGAACTACTTATTCCTCGTAATTTTTTAGGCGGAAATTTTACCTTTTATCTTAATACTCAAGAATATTTTCCTCAGATAAAAACAAATGATAAAATTTCTTTCATAACATTAAATTTCACTGGTTCTGGAGATAACACATTAGATATTTTTGGAACAACTTATCTTTCAGGTTTAACTGAAATAACTCCAAAAGATGTACCTTCACCCAATCTAACTTCTCCAGTTGATTATGGGTCACTCTATTTGATAATTCTACTTTTACTTGTTGGTGGTTTTACATGTGTGATTATTTTTATAATTAAAAAAAGAAAATAAAAAATATTATAATTTTTCATCTATTCTAGTAATCACGGATAATGCAAAAATTGTTCTTGTAATTGGATTTGTAATTGTTCTAGTATTGTTTATGGCACTTTTCTTGATTCGATAACTTAATCTTCTTTAAGTAATTTTTGAATCATTGCATCTACATGACCTGATTGTCCAAATGAAACATCTCTGAGAATTCCTTTTCTATCTATTATTATCATTGAAGGTGTACCTTGTAGAGCAAATTTCTCAAATGTTTCAGCCGAATACTCTTTAGATTTCATATACCCTTTGACTCTCTCAATTATTTGATTCTTGTATTCGTCAGGTTGTGAGTCAAAATCTGGAATTTGTGGATAAATAAACTCCATAATTTTTTCCTGGCTAATTTCACCTGATGTTTTTGTGAGATTATCCATTGCTAATGGAAATGGAATTTTAAATGAAAGTTTGTTTCCTTCTTCTAATAGACCCTGTGATGAAAGTGCATCTTTAGTCTCTCCAATTACTTCTCCTGTTTCAGCAAGCATTTTTAAATTACCTAATGTGTTTTTATCAAAATCCTCAAAAGCAGTAGCTAGACCTAAAACTCGAACGCCTTCATCTTTGTATTTATTGTAAATTTTTATTGCTTCAGGAATTGCATTCATGAAACATCCTGGACAGTTTACTTGAAAGACTTCTAACAATACGATGTGATCTTTTTCTTGATCAAAATTTGTTGGAGCTCCTTGTACCCATTCTGATACTCCAAAATTTGGTGCTTTTTCACCTATTTTTACACTCATAGTATATTATCGGATTTTTTCCATTAAATAGATATCTCACCTGTTTCTTGATTTTTTCTCAAGTAACCTAATATATGACATAATTTTTTTTAAAACAAAATGTCTGTGGTTACTGAAGATAGATTAGCACTTTTTGCAGAAATGGAATTAAAATATGAACAAAAAGATACTGAATATTTTATTTCTCTTTTAGAACATCCAGATTATGTAGTACGAACAAGAGTTGCATGTATTTTAGTTGATTTTGGTGGAGAAGATAAAGTTGCCCATATTGCTAAAGTTTTAAAAAATGATGAAAATGAATTGGTACGACATGAAGCAGCATTTGCATTAGGTCAAATGAGTTATTCTAGTGCAATTCCACCATTAACTGATGCAACACTAAATGATTCTAGCATGTTTGTACGTCACGAAGCTGCTATAGCTTTGGGTGTTGTTGGTTCTACAGCAGCAAAAGAAGCTCTTCAAAAGGCATTAAATGATCCAGACAAGCCAGTCGTTGAATCTGCAATTGTTGCATTATCTAATATTGAATTTATGGAAAAGTTAAGTAAGAACGAAAAGTTTGCAAAGTTAACAGGTGGATGAGATGAATTTTTCTTATGGAATTATAGGTGTAGTTGGAGTTCTTGCAGCAATTACTATTGGATTCATAGCTATGGATCCTGGAGACATTATAGAACCAAGAGTTGTTGTTGATGAAAATCCAATTGCTTGTACCATGCAATGGGATCCTATGTGTGGGGTTGATGGTGTTACTTATGGAAATATGTGTATGTTGAATGCAGATGATGTAAAATTAGATTATCAAGGAGAATGTGTTGCTGAACTACCAATTAATCCAAATGCAGATTTGAATGAACCAGCATTTTGTGCTGAAATTTACACCCCTGTTTGTGGAACTGATGGAAAAACTTACAGTAACCAATGTTTCTTAGACCTTACTGAAGAAGTTGAATTAGATTATCAAGGTGAATGTTCTCCAGATCCTATTGTTGAATTAGAACCAATTATGGAAATGCCAGTACCTGGTGTTACTGATGTTGAAGAAATGATTGTTGAATCAACTCCTGAAACAGAATCACTACCAATGACTGCTATTGTTTCAATACCTCCAGGATCTGCAGTTCCAGGATGTGAAAATACTAACGAATGTTATTTGCCTTTTGAAATTACTGTAGCAACTGGTGCAACTGTTTCTTGGATTAATGATGATTCAGCTCCTCATACTGTAACTAGTGGATCTGTATCTGCAGGATTAACTGGCGTCTTTGATTCTGGTATATTCATGTCAGGATCTGTTTATGACTTCACATTTGATGATGCAGGAACTTATGATTATTTCTGTATGGTTCATCCTTGGATGACTGGTAAAGTTTTAGTAAATTAGAAATTTTTATTTTATGGGGATATTAACTCCCAATCGTTTTCACCACATTTGCATTGTTTTCCGTATGCGTTAATGTAATCCATATATTCTAAATCTGTGCAAGGGCCTTGATCCGGAATATCTATTTTGAATTTACATTTTCTACATGTTGCAATAAAATTATTCAATACTTTTGAAAGTGAAATATTGGTAAAAAACTAACTGATTTTTTTATTAATTAAAAGTTAGAGTACTGTAACTTTGCTTCCCTGCTCTGATGATTCAAATTTAAAAATTTGTTCAACTGTAGAGTCTTCAAAAATTTCTGCATCGTGGCTAATAATTAGAAATTGCATTCTTGATTCTGAATTAGATATGTCTGATAATTGTGATAATACTTCAACTAGGGATTTTTTTCTTTCTGCATCAAGGTGAGTTGTGGGTTCATCTAGGATCATCAAATTAAGATTTGATGCTCCAAGAAGACTTGCCATGCCTAATCGTAATGCCAATGCTACACTGACCTTTTCTCCACCACTAAGTGATTCTAATTCTAAAACTTCACTTTTTGAATAACAAGCAATTGAAATATCTCTTGTTTTTTCTGATAGTGAAATCCTTTGAATTTTTGTATTAAGTAATGAAAGATATTCGGATGCTTTTGCAGAGATTGTATTTAATGCCCAAGATCTTAGACTAGTGGCAACTGGTCCATCTCTACTGAAAACATTTGTTTGAATTTCATTTAGATTTGTGACATATTCTTTTACAGTTATTAATTCAACAATTGCTTTTTCAATCACATTGATTTGTTCTTCAGCTTTGGATATTTTCTCTGAAATTGCACCCATTTGTTGATCAATTTGTGATAAACTCATTTGTTTATCATTTATCATTATTTTTAGATTGTTAAATTCACGCTCATCAAATCCTTGTGTTTCATTTTCTAATTTTAAAATATTTTCAAAAATCATTTTTGCATGAGTATCTATTGTTGATATTTCAACTAAACTTCCATTTGTAGTTAGAGGGATTTTTTGTTTTTTTATTTCTATATCTTCTTGAATTTTTATTAATTCTTCTTTACTGTTAATTGAATAAGCTCGAAGGGTGGCTTCTGCATCTCTGGCGTTTTGTAATTTTACTAAAAATTCTTTCTTTTTTTGATTATACATGACTCTCTCTTTTTCTTTTGAAATGATTTGACTCTGTATCTCTGAAATTTCTTGATGAAGATGTTCTTCTTGGAATAGTGGATTTAGTTTTTCTACATTTGAATCACATACAGGACATTTGTTGTCTTTTAACTGGAGTTTTGATGCGAGCAATAGTTTTTCTTTTAATGATGTTATTTGGTTGGCCATTTCTTGAATTTTCTTAATTGAGTCCTCAATTGCTTCATCAACTTTTAGACTCTTTGATTCCAAATCTAATTTTAGAGAAACATGCTCAAAACATCCTTCACAATCGTGAATTTTACGCTCATTTTCACTGATTTGATGTTGAATTTCATGAATTGCTTCTTTTGCATATGCTAACAACTCTTTTTTCCTTAATTCTAATTGGTTAATTTTATCAATTTTTGGTGTATCTGTCTCCACTTTTTTTCTAAGATCATCTACATCATTTTTCAATTTTTTTTGTTTTATTTCCAAAGTATTTTTTTCTGGTTTTGATTCAATTGCCTCTTTTTGATATCTTTCTAAATCCCGTGATAAAATTTCTATATGTGTATCATCATATCCAATTGTATCTCGAATTTTTTCTCGAAACTCTTTGTTTACTGCCTTCATTGATTCAGATGCTACATCAAGTTTGTCAATTCCTATAATTGCATTTAATAATTCTTTGAATTCTTTTGGTTTTGCATTAATGATTGTATTTAGTTCTCCTTGTTGAACAATTGATGCAATTTTTAATTTTTCAAAATCTAATCCAATAACTTTTTCAACTTCTCGTGTCATTGATTCTCCAAATTGTTTTCTTTCACCAGCTGCTATTTCAACACGTTCATTATCTACAATTTCTGCAAATGTTGCTGTAAGTGTTCCTTTACTATCTATTTTTCTTACTGCTTCAAACTGTTTTCCATTAATTGAAAAACCAATTTTTGCAAACCCTTGATTTGCACCACGTCTAATCAATCCTTTATTTGATTTTCTTGTATGTTGACCAAATAATGCAAATGTTATCCCATCTATTATGCTTGATTTTCCTGCACCGTTATCTCCTACAAAAACTGTTACTCCCTTCTCAAATTCTAATTCTGTATTTGAATGAGATAAAAAATCTCCTAATTCAATAGATGTGATCATAATTTTTTTATCCTTTTAAATTTCTCAAAATCCTCAAAAACTATTTGAGATGCTTCTTTGATTTCTCCTGATGCTAAAATTGGTAATAGTTCTTTGATTGCAAATTTAGCTGTTTCTTCAGAACCTAGAGCATCAATGGCCAATCTATACATTTCATCATCAATAACATTTGGTCTGTCTAGATACACAGAAGAATCTGAAACCTGTTTTGTACTTATTCTCCAAAAACATCGTAACACCAATGAATTCAATCTTGCAATTTGTGCCTGAATGTGGTCTGTTTCTATATTTTCTCCTTGGATTTTTACCTCGACAATTGGTTTTTTCCCTTCTGAAATAATTTTTTTTGCAATTTCATCTATAGTTTTTGATAAATCTTGGTATTCTGTTTTAAATGAAATTTGAGGTCTTGCATCTAACTCAATCCAATTTGGATTTGCATCTTTTCCAGAAATGTCTACTTCAAAGAATCCTTTTTTTGTTTCTTTAATTCCTTCACTAGTTGTTAATTCTATAGACCCTGGATAAGCTACGGGTCCATTTAGATGACTGAATTGTCTTATGTCTTTATCGTGAAGATGCCCCATTGCATAGTATGTGAAATTTTTTGGCAAATCTGTTGATTGTAACTCTCCTGCAAATTTATTAAATTCTGTAATGCCTTGATGTAAAATCAAAATTCTGTGACCTGAATGATCTTTGACGCTGTTATCTATGGCTGCAAATTTTTCTTCATATTGTGAAATTTCTGTTTTTCTTATTTTATCAAATCCAGCTAAGAGTACTCCTTTGTATTCTATGGGTTTCCCTTGACCAATATATTTTGAAAAATCTAAATTATGATATACATATGGAATTGGGGTTGTTCTAATTCTACTGATATCATGCTCTCCTAAAATAAAAAATGAATCAATATTATTTTGTTTTAATCTTTTTAATCCATTTGCCATTTGAATAATTGCAGTTCCATTTGGATTTGGCACATGAAAAATATCTCCTGCAAAAATTACAAAATTCACATGATCTTTAATTGAAATATCTATTGCCTGATTAAATACATCATACACATCTTGTGCACGTTCCTCTGAACCATACTGTACTAATCCCAAATGCGTATCTGAAATGTGTGAAAATAACATTAGTCTAATAACAAATCTTTCTGTACCAACCCTTGAGTTGATTCTATTACAACTTCCTTCATTTTATTTGCTTTTGCCCATGCATTAATTGCGCTTTGATCTGCACCCATAATCTTCTCTTTTACTTCTTCAACGTGAACTAGTGATGGAAGATTCGTCCATTGTCCAACAAGAACTGCATCCCCGACATTTAGTGATGTTAATTGAGCGATTAATTCACGACTAGTTGACTCTGTTGCTGAGGCTATTTGTCGCTGGTCATCTTCTTGAATGATTTTCATTATTGCAAATGAACCCATCTGGCTTAGAACATTAAGATCAACACTACGTGGTCGTTGAGATACTATTCCTAGACCTAACCCAAACTTTCTACCTTCTCTGGCAATTTTGGCAGCCCAATACTTTGCACTTGTATCATGATCTTTTGGAATGAAAACATGTGCTTCTTCAATGATTACAAAAATTGGTGAATTAAATCTAAAATTTCTCTCTCTCTTTGTTCTTCCATGTTGTGCAATGCTGGCATCTTTTCTATCTTTGAGTAGCTGTTGTAAATAAAATGCTAAAGCTACGTTTGCTTGTTTTTCTGATAATTCTGAAATGTTGAGAATATTTGCACGACCTTCTTTGATAAAACTAATTGGATCTCCCATATCTGGATCTAAGATATCCTCAAATCTTTTTTGAGATTCTCCAATTATATCTTGAACTCTATACGCTGATGATCTAATCTCTTTAATTTTTTTATCTTCTGAATTTACTATAAAATCTACTTCACTTTCTAATTTATTCCAAAACTCTTTAGATTTTTTAACATTTTCTGTAAATGCCATTCTCAACACTCGTTGTTGAACAGTAGCACTTTCTCTTATCTCTAATACATCTGAGAGTTGATCTGCATCTAATAATCTGGGATTTATTTTTGCATCAATTACATTGATGCGTGGTATGTTTAGACCTGTGTAATCATTATGGTAATCGAAAATTATTACAGTTCCATTTAATTTTGAAATTTGTTTTGTAATTAATGATACTAGATTACTTTTACCCATCCCAGTCATTGCAAGAATTCCTAAATGTCTTGAAACAATTTTATCCAAATTTACTTTGGCGTCAATTGATTTATTTCGCAAAAGATTTCCAATCCTTACCCATCCTTCTTTTTTAGGACTAAAGATTTCTTCTAGATCTTGTTTACTTGGTAAAGTGATTTTTGTACCTGGAATTGGGGGAATTGCAGGTATGATTGATTGCCCTTTCCTAAGATTTTCTAAAAATCCTAAAATCCCAATATGTGCAGTGAATGTTTTGTCTCTTTTGTTTAATTCTGCTATTTCGGTACTTTCTGAAGCTTCATCAAAATTTCTTACATCTGTAAATGCTGCACTTGATACTGAAGATTTTTCTACTAACCCTAGAATTTCCCCTTCATCTGAACTGATTTTAATATATTCTCCTACTGGCAAAGCTCTTGAAGTAATTGCTGTGATCATTGTTGGCTTTGATTCACCAATTACAAAACCTAAACTCAACCTAATACCTCCCGTGAACCTATTTCGTTACTTAATCCTAACAAACTTACCATCTTTGCAAGTTCTTTATCAGATATTTTACAGTTATTGTGTGCAAGCTTTAGGGCATATGGATATCCACCTACACTGGTCTTATACAATTTATTCATAATTGATTTAACTTCCATTTCATCATGTTGATTCCCCAAAAATTCTAATTTAATTATTGGAGTAGAGTCACTTAATCTTACAAATGTTGAGGAAATTATTTTATCTGCACCATATTTCTTTTCTACAAAAATTTTACTAAATCCTGGTTTATTTGTCACATGATTGTAATAGAAAATATCTCCTGCAAGCGAACCTAAATTCTCAAATTGTTTTTTTGTGTTTGATGTTTTTGCAATAAAAATTACGTTTTCTTTCTTTTTCATTATTCTGACAATTGATGCCCCCAAATTTGCTTGTCTAGTCATTAATTGAGAATGCAGAGAACCATCCATCAATACCATATCTACACTGTCAACTGTTTTCTCACATGCCTCAATTTCCATTTTGCTTGCAATACTTGAAATATCATCAGCAGAACCTAATCCTGATTGATGTAAATCAACTAGAATTTCTCCGTCTGATTTTATTGAAACAGCTGTAGTTGCCCATAATTCAATGCCTTGAAATTTTGTATTATTGAAACTAGAATCAATTCCTGCTGTAATGACTTCTTCTTTTGTAGGCGTAAAATCTACCCAATTGTTTCGTGCTTTTTGTAAAATTTGTTCAAATTTTGGCCCCTTTAGGATTGAGAGCATCTTGTCTCTGTTGAGTATTGCATCCTTGTATACTGTATTGAGCACAATAATACTTTGCAGGTTTGAATAAAATCTTTAGGTTATACTAAACCTTGACAAACCTGATCCATCAAATCCTTTATCCTATTCTGCCTTTGAGAATAATTTTTTCGTTTGTGTTTGAAGGTGTTGATTTGTCAATGTATCTGATTTCATATTCATCTCCAATGTGGATTGTTTTTCCATCTATTTGACGTGGAATTTTAATTTGAACTTCAAAAATATTTGAATTGGGTCCAGTTTCTACAAGATATCCAGAATTTGCATCAAATCTTGGATTTGCAAGTGTGACTCTTATCCCACCGTCTCCCCTGTATTCTAATTCACTTAGTGAAATTTTATCTTCATTCTTTGAATCTCTATTTGCATCTGGTTCGTAAATTCTAACTGTAAACTCCCATCCTATTCTTGTACCTCCACCTGATGTTTGTATTTTGGCAAATGTTTTAGTCAATGGTACTGATTTTACCAATATTCTTTTTTCACCTGAATAATCAGAGTCATCCAAATATTTTATCAAGACAATGTCTTCTTGACTTAATGGTCTTCCATTGATTGTATCGGGTAATTCTAGTTTAATGTAAAATCTACCTGTATCTGGTCCTGTCTCAATCATATTTTTAGGACCTTCAATTGAAATACCGTTAATTGTAAACTCAAACAATCCTTGAGTAGAAACAACCTCTACACCACTATGTGCAATATTCAAATCATGATCTGTAATGTAGAAATTTACAATTGACATGGATGATGCTGGAACTGTCTGCATCTCTGTTTCTGATGCTGGTATTGATTTGATTTCTTTTTCAAAGTCTGAGAATTTTATTGGAATAAACAACATTCCTATTTTTTCCATTCTATCTGCTGTATCTGGTCTTACGCATGCTGCATTTCCATTTGTTCTAATCACCAACTCTAATCCTTCTCTACAAAGAACATCCTCTACTGAGATGCCTTTACTCATCTGTTTTTTAGGCGAATCAATCTCTGCATTTGCTGGAAAAACAACTGCTAATGTTAGAATGGAAAATAATGCTGTAAACACCAAAGTCTGGTAAAGTTTCATGATTGTTTCTAGTTTTATTATTAAAAAAGTCTTGAGGATGAATCATCTCTAATAAAATTAAATTAATTAAGTCAATCATTTCTAGAATACTCACTTGAAACGAATCGGTTTATTGGGGTGTGGTGCAATGGGTACTCAGATTGCACTTGCAATTGATTCTGGACAAATTTCTGCAACCCTTACACATGTCTTTGATGAATCAAAAGAGAAATCAAAACTATTAGTTGAAAAACTAACAAACAAACCTGAAATTGTTGAGAATTCACATTTACTATCTTCAAATCCTATTGACCTTATTGTTGAAGCTGCATCTCAAGATGCTGTAAAAGATGTTGGCTTGAGTGTTTTACAAAACAAACGTGACTTGATGATCATGAGTGTAGGTGCATTACTTGATGAATCAATACATGATATTTTATTTGATGCATGTGAGCATTTTAAAAAAACTATCTATCTTCCTTCAGGTGCAATTGCAGGATTAGATGGAATCAAATCAATTAAACATGAATTGGAATCCGTATCTATCACAACTACTAAACATCCGCGTTCCCTTAAGGGGGCAAAGTTTTTTGAAACCTCAAAAATTGATCTTGATGCAATTAATTCATCTACTGTACTCTTTGAAGGTACTGCAAAACAAGCAGTTACATTATTTCCTGCAAACATCAATGTTGCAGCTTTACTATCTTTATCTGGTATTGGCAGTGAGAAAACCAATGTCAAGATTGTCGCAGACCCTAATACTGACAAAAATACTCATCATATCGAAGCTGCCGGAAAATTTGGAAAGATGACTTTTACAATTGAAAATATTCCTGATGAAAATAATCCAAAAACCAGTAGGTTGGCAATTTTATCTGCAATTGAAACTTTGAGAAAATATTGTTCAGATAGTATTCAAATTGGTACCTAATTTTTTCAAGTTTGGTGTGATTTTATTAGATGTTTTATTGAAGCGATAAACTCTTTTTCTGAAACTGTCTCATCCAAATACCACTTTGCCGTTTGTTTAAACCATCTGGGTATCTCTTCTTGTTTACCAAAATTTGAATTACTTAACTCTTCAACTGCATTTAAAAATTCTTCATTTTTTATTTCATACCCTATCCAGAGTTTTACTTTCTTTTCAAACCACTTTGGTATGGATTTTTCATTCAAGTGTTTATTTTTAAGATAATTTGAATTTTCATCCAGTTTTTTTTCAATCATAAAAATTAACACGATGTCTTTTTGAGGGTGATTGCTTTCCCATGCAATGCTGTCATAAAGAATAGGACAAATTTTGGCATGAACAAAAAGTTTGTGATGATCCTTGAAATTTTCTGAACCTGTCAGTTGATATTCGTCATAGAAAAATTGACACACTTGCAAAACATCTTTTGATGTCTCTACCTCTATTCCAAAATTTGGTTCATGAGCAAATGTGTTGGGAATTGCTGTGATTGAAAAAAGTAGAGTACCTATTACAAAAATTACTGTTTTCACATCTTTTATTTCATTTTTTTAGTTATTAGCACGATGCTCATTTCTTTGATTTGTAGGTGCCATTTTGGAATTTTTTGATTATTTTGACATCTATGATTTAAAGTGATTTAACACACAATTGATCTTTTTTTCATTTTTTACTTTTATTTCTATGACTAGTTTTGCAAGAATAGGAAATTTTTGTCTATTTTTTCAAGTTTAAGGAATATTCTAAGCTGGATCAATTTCTTTAAATGGATATGTGCGGCAATTTCAATGGCTTATGCTTGTTCAACAATCCTCCACACTGAAAGAAGAGATTCTGAGATTAAAGAAAGAAAAAGATGTAGTAATTTTAGCACATAATTATCAAATTCCAGATGTTCAGGATATAGCTGATTTTACAGGCGATTCATTGGGCTTGTCTAGAAAAGCTGCAACAGTTCCACAAAAAACTATTTTATTTTGCGGTGTAAACTTTATGGCAGAAACTGCTGCCATAATTTGTCCTGAAAAAAGGGTCTTAATTCCTGATTTAGAAGCTGGATGTTCATTATCTGATTCAATTACTGTTGATGAATTAAGAAATTGGAAAAAACAACATCCTGATGCAATTGCAGTTGGATATGTTAACACTACTGCTGAAATTAAAGCAGAACTTGATTACTGTTGCACCTCATCTAATGCTGTAAATGTTGTAAAATCAATTCCTGAAGATAAGGATATTTTATTTTTGCCTGACATGTTCCTAGGATCTTATGTTGCAAAAATGACTGGAAGAAAAAATATACACATCTGGGCAGGTGAATGTCATGTTCATGCAGGTATCACCCCTGAAGATGTAACTGAAAAATTAAACTCTATGGATGATACTGAATTTGTTATTCATCCTGAATGTAGCTGTACTACTCCATTCATGTATGATGCTGCAAATGGAAGTTTTGATGATCATAAAGTCTCAATTCTTTCTACTGAAGGAATGCTAAACCATGTTAAAGAGTCAACTGCAAAGAATTTTGTTGTTGCAACTGAAACTGGAATTTTATATAAGATGAAAAAAGATAATCCTGGTAAAACATTCATTCCAGCCTCTGAGAAAGCTGAATGTCAATATATGAAAATGATTACACTTGAAAAAGTGTATGATGCATTGGTAAATGAAAAAAATGTTGTAACTGTTCCAAAAAATATTGCTGATAAGGCACGTTTAGCTATAGATAGAATGCTTGCAATTAGCTAAACCTCCTTTGTTATGACTGGGTTATTTTCAAGAGCGCCAAAAGATCCACAAAAGAAAAAAAATACTCAGAAATTAAAAGAGATAAAAAAACTTGTTAAAGAAAAAAAATATGTTGAGGCTTTAAAAATAGGTACAATATATCTGAAAAAAGATCCTCACAATCATGATGTTTTGTTTACTGTAGGTGGGATTTACTATTTACAAAATAAACACAAAACTGCAATTTCATATTTTGAAAAAGCACTTGAAATTGGATCTTATGATGTTGATGTTTTACTCTTAAAGGCATATTCTCACCAAAAATTAGGGGAAAATAAAAGAGTCATCCAATGTTGTGAAACAATAAAAGAAATAGATCCTAAAAATAAATCCGTAATTAATTTGCTTAAGGAATTAAATCTCTAAACTCATGTCAATTCCTTTGACAGAATTTGTAATACTTCCTACTGAAATAATATCTACTCCAGTTTGACCATACTTTGAAATATTTTTCGAGGTGATCCCCCCTGATGCCTCAAGCATTACTTTATTTCTTAATTTCATGTTTTTCAAAGTTTGAATAGTTTTTTTGATTTGTGCTGGTGTAAAGTTATCTAGCATAATTATGGTGGCGCCCTCTTTTGCTGCCAACACTGCATCTGCTGTATTTTCAACTTCAACTTCAAATTTTTTGTATTTTTTCTTTGTTTTTTTAATCAAAGATGATAATGAATCTCCAACTGCAATGTGATTATCTTTAATCATGACCATCTCATCTAGGGTTAGTCTGTGTTTTTCACCTCCTCCAATTTCTACTGCCTCTTTATCAAAATGTCTTAGGCCTGGAGCCGTTTTTCTTGTTGCATACAATTTTGTTTTCTTTGGAATTTTTTTCACTAATGAATTTGTTTGAGTGGCAATTCCACTCATTCTTGTTAGTAGATTTAATGCTGTTCTCTCACAAGTTAGTATGTTGCCTGCATTACCTGTAATTATCATGATGGTTTGATTTGGCTTTATTTTGGTGCCGTCTTTTTTCAAAATTTTACAGTTACATCCTTTTAATTTGAAAATTTCTTTTGCATATGTAACCCCTGCAAGAATTGCATTTTCTCTAGAAATAATTTTAACTAAAATTCTTTTTTTTGGTAATAGATTACTAGTAATGTCTCCTTTACCTACATCTTCGGCAAGAAATTGTGATAATTGTTTTTTTGAATTAAATGTCAATGTACTGATAAAATGTTAATATGATTTTAAAGATTTTATGTTACTTTGATTGCGTATTTGCCTTTAGTAGTGATGCCCAAAGTTTTTGATATTTCTGAATTTGTTGGATCAACTACTAGTACAACTCCTGTCCAATCTGGTGTTAAGTCTGATGATTTACAATTTGGACATACTTTGAGTGTTGTAACATGTTTACATTTACGGCATGCCATTTCTCGTGCCATTCTAACTTGCCTCTACTTTTTCTTCTTTTGCTGGCTCTTCTTTGCCACCACTAGATTTCTTAATTTCTTCTGCAATCCATTCATCTGCACCTAGGAATGGTTGTCTACATGTAATACCAATTTTACCCATTGCAGCAGCTTTACCTAATGATACTGCAGTAATTCTTGCACGTAGTGTTGAACCAACTTTTAATGTTCTACCACTTTGATTAGCTAAAATCATTCCGGATTTAACATCACTCTTTAGATAATCATCCATCACTTGTGACAAGTGAAGTAATGCATCAGTTGGACCAATTCTTACAAATGCTCCAAAGTCTGTAACGTCTACAATTTCACCTTGTACAATTTCTTGTAATTTTGGATAAAATGTTAAAGCTTCAAATTCGACTTTGTGGAATGTTCCGCCGTCTCCTGCAATCATTTTTCCCATCTCATCGACTTTGGCATCTAAAATCATGATGATATATCCTAATTCTGCATTAATCATACTCTCGTACTTTTCTTTGAGGATGTTTGTTCCTGCCTTTTTGAGTGCAGTTCCAAACAAGCTAGGAGGAATCCTGACAACATCAACTAGAGTAGATATAGAAAACAAATGTACAGTTTTTCTCGAATTTCAATTTATGAATGTTTAGATGATTTTAGGCTTGAATTTTCAAAGATTTCCCATATTTTCTAAATTATTGCCAATTTCTTTTGCCCTCTAACTTATGTTTAAATAAAGTAAACTGACTTTTTGAGCAATGGTTGGTATCGATCAAGTTCTTGAAAAACTTAGCACTGTAATTGATCCTGATTTGAAAAAAGATATCGTATCCATGGGTATGATTAAAAATTTAGAACTAACTGATGGTAATCTAAAATTTACTTTAGAATTAACCACTCCTGCATGTCCATTTAATGTCGAAATTGAAGATGATGTGAGAAAGGCAATTGCAGAATTATCTGATTTGAAAAATTTTGAATTAAAAGTCACTGCCAAAGTAATGGAGGGCCGCTCCCTTGATGATGACACCAGTATGAAAACTGTCAAAAATATTATCGGTGTTGCAAGTGGAAAAGGCGGGGTAGGAAAATCAACTGTTTCTTTGAATTTAGCTTTAGCATTATCTGAATCAGGGGCAAAGGTTGGTTTACTTGATGCTGATATTTACGGTCCTAGTATTCCATTGATGCTTGGAATGAAAGATGGTTCCATGGAAGTTGAGGATAATAAACTTCAACCTGCAGATTCTAATGGATTAAAAGTTGTATCATTTGGTTTCTTTGCAGACCAATCAAACCAAGCAGCAATTTATCGTGGTCCAATTATTTCAGGAATTTTAAAACAATTTCTAGTTGATACTAATTGGTCTGACTTGGATTATCTTATTGTTGATCTTCCTCCTGGTACTGGTGATATCCCATTGACACTTGCACAAACAATTCCAATTACTGGAATCCTTGTTGTTACAACACCACAAGATGTTGCAAGTCATGTTGCAGTAAAAGCAGTTTCAATGTTTGAAAAACTAAACGTTCCAATTATTGGAGTTGTTGAAAATATGTCTCATTTTATTTGTCCAAATTGCGATGACAAACATTACATTTTTGGTGAGGGTGGTGCAAAGAAAATCAGTGAACAATTCAATATGCCATTTTTAGGTGAAATCCCATTAAACGCTGGAATCATGGCAGGATCTGATTTAGGAAAACCAATCATGATTACTAATCCTGATTCTCCAAGTGCAGTTGCTTTTAGAAAAAGCGCAAAAAATATTGCAGCACAATGTAGTATACTTGCAGCCAAACTTCGAGATGAAATGGAATCTGAGAGCACTGGTGAAGAGCCAGCACCAGAGGCAAGTATCAACTAGTTTCGATTCCTGTGAAATTACCAAATTCATTAAGAGAACAAATGAAAACCCCTTTGGGGATACTCTTGCCTGAAAGTCAAGTTGACAAAAGCAACATCGAAAAATATCTCTCTGATAATTCGTATATCATTACTGTTGGTGATAGAACTACAGAAAAAATGATTAACTTTGGTTTAATTCCATCATTACAAATTATTGATGGCCTGGAGAAAAGGGAAAAAAGAGAACCACCAAAGTTAGATAATGCAACTGAGCTAACTGTAGATAATCCTGCAGCAGAAATAACTCCTCAAAGCATTGCTATGATTAAAAAAGCATTTACTCTACAAAACCCTGTTAGGCTTTTTGTAAATGGGGAGGAGGATCTTTTGGTGCTACCAGTATGCATCCATGCACCTGAAAATGCAGTTGTTTTGTATGGTCAACCAAATCGAGGACTAGTAATAGTGAGAATAACTCCAGAAATTAGAAATAAAGTAGAAACACTACTTGATTTAATGGAATAATTGGGGAGTGATGAGACGGTGGCTGTATGATTTGGTGATTACCCCACTTAACCTTCTGACCTCATTAATTCATAATTTTATAGAATCAAAATACACCAAATTTTACACAACTATTGACATGTCCAGATAAACATAGATTTCATAATCATTAATTGTGAAACTTGATCCTGAACTGACTTTACAAATTTTAGAAAAAGTTGGAATTTACTCTAATCGTTTTTCAATTGCTGAACCTAAAATTCTCTTAACTACAAAAGAAGTATTGGATGCTCCAAAAGAGATGACTGAAGGTAGGCGAACGTCTGCTTACAAATACTATGGAGTATCATATTTACAACATAATCTTGTATTTCTAAATGTAAGAAAAATTCCGGATGAAAAGACTTTGGAGAATACTCTAGTTCATGAATTAATTCACATGCGATTTCCATATCTTGCTCATGGTAAAAGATTCAACAAATTAGTAAGACAAGGATTAAGGGGAAAATCGTTCCCTCCTTATCGAAAAAGAAACAAGATTCACGCTATTTGATTTATATTTCCCAGATTTGGGCAAGCAAAGTATACTTATGGAAATTCCAGAAATTCTGCCATTTATTGCAGCAATTACATCATTTTTAGTCGCTGGTGGATTGGTATTTTGGATTATGAAACAACCTGCAGGAACCAAAGAAATGATGGATATTTCAAATGCCGTCAAAGAAGGTGCTGCAGCATTTTTGAAAAGAGAGATGAAAATTATTATTCCTGTCGCAATAGCACTTACTGTAATTATTGGTGTATTCCTTAATTTTTCAAATGCCATTGCATTTGCAGTGGGTGCAACATTATCTGCAGTTGCCGGAGTTATCTCATTAAAAATTACAGTAAAAGCAGCAGTTAGAGCCGCAAATTTGAGTGGTTCTGGACTTGGAAAGACCTTTGCTATGGCTTTTAGAGGCGGGGCTACAGTTGGCCTTGCAGTTCCAGCAATGGCTCTAGTTGCAATTACTGGTCTTTATCTAATTTGGCCTGACCCAATCACCATTGCAGGTGTAGGAATTGGAGCAAGTCTAATTGCATTATTCATTAGAATCGGAGGCGGTATTTTCACAAAGGCTGCAGACATGGGTGCTGACTTGGTCGGTAAAGTTGAGGTAAATATTCCTGAAGATGATCCACGAAACCCTGCTACTATTGCAGATAATGTCGGTGACAATGTTGGTGATGCAGCAGGAATGGGCTCTGATATTTATGAATCTTATATTGTTACAATTCTTGCAGCATTGTTAATTGCAGCATTAATCGGTGCACCAAACTTTTTCCTTTATCCAATACTAATTGGTTCTTCAGGAATGATTGCATCCATTATCGGTGTTGTAATTGTTGGCTCAAAAAATGTTACAGATGTTATGAAGCCGCTTAATCGTTCATTTTACGTTTCAGCATCAATTGCTATAGCACTAAACTATGCCTTTATCATGTATTTCATTGGAGATTCTGCAACATCATATGCTCTGTTTGGCTCTACTGTTATTGGTGTCATTCTTGTTCCTGTGATTCAAAAAATTACTGATTACTATACTAGTTACAAACAAAAACCAGTTCAAGAAATTGCAGACTCTGCAAAATGGGGTTATGCATCATTAACATTAATGGGAATTATCAAAGGCATGCAATCTACTGGACCATTTATGATTGCACTAGTAATTGCAATTATGGTATCTTACAGTATCGCATCTGGTGCTGCCCCTGAAGGTGCAGACCCAGTACTCTATGGAATATTTGGTACTGCAATGACTGCAATGGCAATGTTGAGTTTAGCAGGAATCGTTCTAAGTATTGATGCATTTGGTCCAATTGCAGATAATGCAGGAGGAATTGTTGAAATGACGAAAATGGGTGAGGAAAATCGTAAAGTTACTGATGAAATTGATGCTGTAGGAAATACAACAAAAGCTGTTACCAAAGGCTTTGCAATTGCCAGTGCTGCATTAGCTGCCTTGGCTATGATTCAGGCATTTCAATTTGAAGCAGCACATGTTTTCGCAGGTGTTCTAGTATTAGATTATAGTTTAACAAATCCATCAATCATAGTTGGATTACTCATTGGTGGTTTGATTCCATTTATCATTACGGGTCAACTGATCAACGGTGTATCACGTGCTGCAGGAAAAATGGTTGATGAGGTTAGACGTCAATTCAAAGCCGATTCTGGAATTCTTGCAGGAACCTCAAAACCTGATTATGCTAAATGTGTAGATATTGCTACTGTTGCATCAATTAGAGAACTATGGAAACCAGCTATCGTTGCAATTCTTGCTCCAATCCTTTTAGGAATTTTACTAGGTCCAACTGCAGTTGCAGGATTATTAATGGGTGCAGTAGTAACTGGAATTTTACTAGCATATCACTTGGCAAACACTGGTGGTGCATGGGATAATGCAAAGAAACTAGTTGAAATGAAGGGCGAAAAAGGTTCTGAAGTTCACAAAGTTGCAGTTGTCGGTGATATTATCGGTGATCCTTACAAAGACACAGCAGGTCCAGCACTTAACACAGTTATCAAATTACTAAATACAATTGCAATCGTGTTTGTATCTGCATTTGTTGCAATATTTGCTATCTAATCTTCTACGATTAGTGTCATATCTAATTCATCAATTTGATCTTGAATTGCTTTTCTCAAAGTAATATCATGAGTATCGCAGAATTTGAAATAGTTATCAGATGTTTGGAAACATCCACAAATCCATTTTGTTTTCTTTTCTCCTTCTACTGTCCACTTTGAATATTTGTTTTCAGACATGTTCATTCTAAATTATTCAATCTAAAAAATATGATCATAAATAAAAAGGAAAAAATGTTTAAGGACAGCCTTCCATTTTCTGGATAAAATAGCCTTTTTCCTTAATTGCCTGTTCAACAGGCTCTGGTGCTCCTTGTGAATGGCAGAATGTACATTCGTTTGTAGTCATTTCTGATTCTCCTTCACCGACGGATTGTAACCACTCTTTACCATATGTGATGGCTTTGTCGTGATCTTTTTCACCAGTAATTACATCAAAGTGCATGGTGTGACCATCTGCTGCTTTGACATAGGTGTCGTATACGTGAATTTCCATAAATCTAATTAAAAAAAGGGATATTTAATTCAAAGATCTTGTATAGTTATGAAATATTCAGTTATGGTAGAAATTCCACATTCATCAAACATACTTTTAGAATTAGATGATGATAATTCCCCAAACACTGTAAAGGATTTTGTTTCAAAGTTGCCTTTTACAGTGGATCTTAATGTTTGGGGGGATGAAATTTACACATCAAAATCGCCTATTTCTCAACCTGAAGAAAATGCAAAATCTCCAGTTCAATTAAATGATGTTGCATACTGGCCTACAGGCAAAGCAATCTGCTTATTTTATGGTCCTACACCAATTGGTAATCCTGGAGAAATCACTCCTGCATCACCTGTCAATATAATTGGAAAAATAATTTCTCCAGACAAAAGCATTCTAAATAATATTCATAGTGAACGTGCTACGTTTAGTTTGCAGTCTTGAATTATTCTTCTATGGGTATTTCTACAATATCTGATTCAAGCAAATATGCTCTAAAATTTTTATTAATTCCTGAATAAATTATCCATGCAACTGGATTACTTTGCATAAATTTTTTATCTGTATCTGATGGATATGCGTCTGAACCTGGATGTGAGTGAAATATCCCTACTACTTCCATTTTTTTCTCTTCAGCTATTTTGTATGCTTCAATTAACTGCTTGTTTGAAATTGTAAAGTTTACTGGAGATTTTTCAATGTTTTCTGTTAAAAACAAATCTAAAACTTGATCATCTTTTCCAAATAGTATGGCACATGATTCATTGGGTTTTTGATTCTCTGAATATTCTGATAGAATTTTTTTATCTGATTCTGTTAGTTTAATTTTCTGCAACTCTATTCTGCGTTAACAGTTCCTACCATCCATGGGTGGAATGTACAGAAATAATCAAAAGTTCCTGCATCTGTGAATGTAAATTCAAAAATATCTCCTGATGCCATCATTCCTGAATCAAAGATACCATCTGTTTCTGGTGCTTTTCCTGATGTCACTGTGTGGACTGTAGTATCTGCATTATCCCATGCAACTGTAGTTCCAACTGTAATGTCTAATGTTTCTGGATCATAGTAAATTTGTCCGTCTTCAGGCATTGCTGCCCCTTGTGGAATTATTACTTTGGTTGGCTCTTTTGCAGCTTCAATAACTATTGATGCAACCATCCAAGGGTGTACGATACACAAGTATTCGTGTTCGCCTAATTCTAAATTACTTGTATCTAGTGTGTATGTTTCACCTGCATTGATTAAACTTGAATCAAATGTTTCTCCATAGTCTACTGTACTTGTAACAGTATGTGCTGCAGTATCTGCATTTGTCCATTCAATAACATAACCTTGTGTAACAACTGCTACATCTGGTGAATAATCTGGATTTCCATCTATGGTGGAATCTTTAAGAATTTCAATTGCAAATATTGGTCCTGACGGTGTAAGATCATCTGTCGGTTCTTCAACTCCTATTTGTTGAGGAATCATGTATGTGTCAGGGGCTGAGAAAATTCCAAATGATACCCACATGATAATTCCGATAGCTGCTGCAATTGATACAATTCCTCCTATTGGTTTTGCAACCGTTGGATGCTTCATTGATAGATATGCAATAATGATTGCAGGAAATGCGATTGCCATTAAAATTCCGGCTATCGTAACTGTATAGTTTGATGTATTCATTGTCATGGCATACATTCCAAATCCTAATGAAATTGATAAAATTACCAAAGTCGTTGCTTTGGCCCTATTACTTGTAGAAATTCCGCCATCTAAGATACCTGCTGCCAGTATAATCAATCCGACAAACATCGTAAGGCCAGTTAATGCATGCATGCCATCGATGAATGTGTGTGCAATCCCTGCATACGACAATGTAAGTCCAGCTACTCCTATAGCTGTAAGTCCCATTCCTGGCATCATGAGGTCCCAATTACTCATTTAAGATAGCTGACAGGACTGAGATACTTATTCCTTGCGAAATCATATGGATCTATACGAAGAAATTAAATGGCTTTGCAATAGGGCTAGAGTGAATTGGGATTTAATGAAATACTAGAAATATCTAAACCCAGAATTGTTGTTCTTTTAGTAATTACTGCAGTTACATCCATGTATGCTGCAAGTAAGCTAGTTCCAGGCGTTCCTGAACTAGATTATTGGTCCTATTTGCACATTATTGTTGCAGGGGCATTGGCATCAGCTGGATCAAGTGCACTAAATCACTATTATGATAAAGACATTGATCCTAAAATGACTAGAACTAACACTAGACCGATCCCCTCTGGACGAATGGCTGCATCAAATGTTCTGATATATGGATTGGTTGTAAGTTGTATTTCTGTAATCTATGGATTCTTTGCTTTGAATGCAGTTTCTGCATTCTTTATTGCAGTTGGAATTTTCTCGTATGTTATTATTTACACAGTTTGGCTAAAACGAAGAAACGTATCTAATATTGTAATTGGCGGTATTGCAGGTAGTGCTGCAGCTTGGGCAGGATGGTCTGCAGCAACAGGAAGTATGGATTTGTTAGGATTCTTAGTTGGTTTCTTAGTTTTCGTTTGGACTCCTTCTCATTTTTGGTGTCTTGCAATGAAACTCAAAGACGAATATACCAAAGCTGAAGTTCCGATGCTTCCTGTTGTAATTGGAATGCACAAAACATCAAAGTTCATTTTAGGCAATACGTTAATTTTAATTCCATATTCATTGATACTTTCATTTATTCCAGACGGTATGGGACTTGTTTATACTGTTATTGCAATAGTTTCTGGAGCATTAATGCTTGTATATCATTACAAATTAACAAAAAACCCTACATCCGAATTTGCATGGAAAGCATACAAAGTAACTGCACCTTATCTAACAATTATTTTTGTAGCTGTTGCATTAGATGCAGCATTCCATATTCCTTTATTCTAAAATTTATTTATCTACACCTGGAAAACTAGCTTCATAATCACTTTCCATAGTTTCCTTTACTTGTTGTTCTATTTTGTCGACTTTTTCTTCAACTACAACAATTTCTATTCTACGCTCTTCTTTAGTAATCCATGAGACTGTAATGAGGCCAAGAATTTCTAAATCTAAAAGAATTTTGTTAAATCTATCATCTGCAATTGCATGTCCGTCTTTTACAAGACTCTTGAAAAGTTCAACATCTGTTAGACGTTTTGCTTCTTTGATCTTATCAAACACTATATTTCTTATTGGTATTGCCATTTTTTATCCGTAGAATGATTTATCCCCTGACTTTGGTACCACGTTAGATATACTTTCCTTTATAGAATTGTACCATTGGTCTACCTCTTTTGTAATTGATGGTCTTACTTGTTTCAAACTATTTGCAAAGTCATGACTTGAAATTTTTGGAGCATTATTTCTCATTGCTTCAACTGCAGCTTCTCTGCATAATGCTGCCAAATCTGCACCTGAGAAGTTTTGGGTAGCTACTGCTATCTCTTGTAATTTTACATCACTTGCTAATGGCATCTTTCGTGTTAAAATTTTGATAATTTCTAATCTTCCTTTCTCATCTGGTGGTCCTACATACAGTACTAAATCCAATCTTCCTGTTCTAAGTAAAGAATTATCTAAAACATCTGGGCGATTTGTAATTCCAATTATTACAACTCTTGATGAACTACCTTCTTCTATTTCTGTAAGTAATTGACTTAGAATTGTCTCACCTGTTCCACCTTCTCCTGATTTTGACTTTGCAATGGAATCTAATTCATCAAATATTACTACACATGGAGATGATGTTTTTGCTTTTCTAAAAATTTCTCTTATTGCTTTTTCAGATTCTCCTAACCATTTAGAAAGTATTTCTGGACCTCTAACTAAAATCATATTTGCACCTGTTTCCGTAGCTAAAGCTCGTGCGAGTAGAGTTTTACCACATCCTGGCGGTCCATAGATTAAAGCACCTTTTGGAGGTCTTATTCCCATTTTTGTAAATTTGGCAGGCTCTTTCATGGCCATTGCAAGGTTATCTGATAGTGATTTTTTAACATCATCTAATCCCCCAACATCATGCCACCACACTTTTGATCTTTCCACATAAAATTCCCTCATAGCTGTAGGGACTACATCCTGCATTGCATCGTAAAAATCAATTAGTTTAATCTGCATTGATTGTAATACTTCAGATGGAATTTTCTCTGTTTCAAGATCAATTTCTGGAAGGTATCTTCTAATTGATTTTAGTGCAGCTTCTCTACAAAGTGATTTGATATCTGCACCTGTATATCCGTGTAATTCTGATGACAAATCTTTAAGATCAATATCCTCACTAATTGGCATTGATCTAGTGTAAATTTCAAGAATCTCTAGTCTCTCATCTTCATTAGGAACTGAAATTTCAAATTCTCTATCAAATCTTCCTGGTCTTCTAAGTGCTGGATCTATGCTATCTGGTCTGTTTGTTGCACCAAGAACAATTACATTTCCTCTGTCATTTAGGCCATCCATTAATGCCAACAATTGGGCGACCACTCTTTTTTCAACATCTCCGTATGCTTCTTCTCTTTTTGGTGCTATGGCGTCAATTTCATCTATGAATATTATACTTGGAGAATTATCTTTTGCCTCTTTGAAAATGTCTCTTAGCTTTGCTTCTGTTTCACCATAATACTTGTTCATTATTTCTGGACCGTTAATTGGAAACATGTTAGCTTCTGATTCACTTGCCATTACTTTTGCAAGTAGAGTTTTACCACAACCTGGTGGACCATAAAGTAAAATTCCACTGTGTGGCTCAATTCCTAATCTTACAAATAACTCTGGATGTTTTAATGGCAGTTCTACAATTTCTCTCATTGCTTTAATTTCTCGTCTCAAACCTCCAACTTCCTCATAAGTCACTCTAACTTTTCTGTCCACTGAAGTTTCTGTTGAAATGCTTAGAGTTGTGGTACGGTCAATTTTGACTACTCCTTTTGGAGATGTTTTTGTAATTTTAAAATCCATAGAGTTTCCTAAAATCATAACTGAAATTTCATCTCCATGTACAATTGGCAATCCTTTCAATCTGTTTTTAACAAAATCTGTAAATTCTTTATCTATAGTTACTGATTCATTTACTGGAGTTAATGAAACTGTTTTTGCAAACTTTGATGTCACTTTTCGGATTTTTACAACATCATTTAGTGATGCGCCTACATTTTTTCTTGTTTGTCCATCTACTCGAATGATGTCTGGTAATTTTTCATCTTCATCAACTGGCCAAACAACTGCACAGCTAGATCTTGAACCCATTACTTCTATAATGTCTCCTGGTGTAACTTTGAGAAAATCCATGGCGTCCGGACCAATTCGAGCACGTTTCTTTCCTACATCTCTTTGTTTTGCTTCACCAATTCTCATCTGCAAAGGCTCTTCTTTGCGTGTCAAAAAATCACCTATTTCATGTCAACTGACATGCGGCTCATGTTGAGTACTTCAAATTCACTCACACCATCAACTGATCTTATTGCGTTCTCTAGGGCATCACTTTGACCTTCTTTATCTTCTAGAACAAATTCTGCCTTGATACATTCTAAACCAAATGCCAGTGGTTCTTTTGCATGTCGTTTCATTGTAATTCCTTCTTTTAGTGATGCTTTGATATCTTCTGCTAATTTATCAAGGTCTACCTCCATTCCTTTTGGAAGAATTTTTGTAATTAGTAATAATTGAGTCATTTTCTATGGTCCCTGAACGTTACATGCAGTACAAGTATAGCCTCTTGCTGACTCTCTGCAACTTTGACATCTCCAAATTAAATCTCCGCCACAATCAGGACAATTGAATTTTACACATTTATCATTAGGCATAATAGGTCTATGACAGCAACTACATGTTGGTAATGAAATAGTGGAGGACATACCCCAATTTTCTGTAAACATCATTTATACCTTGCTTAGAAATTATACACGTTTTAACCCAGTAATTTTTTAATTTCTCCACCAAGTAGAGTTTGAACAGTTTTAATCGAACCTTTCAATCCAAGTAATTTTATTATTGATCCAGTATGAAAATCAAAATCATCTTTTTCTGAAATCTCTTTTGTAATTTCGGGTGTAATTGTCTCAAATAATTTATTGATTGTATTATTATCAATTCTTTCTAAAATTTTTCTAGCTAACAATTGTTTTTCAAATTCTTTTCCAAATCGTGCAGTCCATTTTTTTTGATATTGATCAAGATCATCTCTATTATTGGTTTTAAGAAATTCTGATATTGCTTGCCCTGCATATACTCCGCCCATCCCACTAGTGAATATTCCGCCTGCAGTTGTCGGTTTTGCTTGTCCTGCTGCATCGCCGATAATTACAGTTTTACCTTCTACAAATTTTTTGATAGGACCTTTAATCCAAATTGGTGCAAATATTTTCCTAATTGTTGAAAATTTTCCTTTCTCTTTGAGAATACTCTCTAATGCTTCAGATACTTTAATTCCTCTTCCTGCAACTCCTACTTTCCCTTTGCCGTCTCCAGATGGAATAATCCATGCAAAGAATCCTGGATATTTTTCTTGATCAAAAATTACTTCTACTTTGCCTTTTTTTATCCAGTCTGCATAGATTTCATATTGCGCTGATGATAGAATACCTGTTCTATCTTTATGAATTAAAGATGACACTCCTCGTGCATCTACAAAAATTTTACAGTCAATTTTTTCTTTACTAGTTCTTATTCCTGTATCTGTAATTTCTTGAAAACTAGTTCTAACATTGATTTCTGCACCATTTTTTTGAGCTTGAAATGCAATTTGCTTATCTAATTCTCTTCTGCTAATCTCAATAACTTTTTGTTTTTTTGAATTAATTGTAAAACTATTCCCATTGGGAGACGTGACTTCTGCTGATTCTATCATATGATCAAAAGTTTTTCTAAATGGTATTACTCCAAGCTCTGCCAACCCTGCAATACTTACTAGACCTCCACAGTGTTCAGGAGTTCCTATCTCATAATCTTCCTCAATTACTAAAACCGAAAAACCCTTTGAGGAAATTTCTCTAGCACATAGTAATCCTGCAACACTACCGCCTGCAATTATTACGTCATAACTCACAGATTTTGTTTCTTTGTCAATTATTTAATTCAAAAGTTTTTCATTAAGCCTACTTTTGATAATGGTATGGGTGATATCAAACAGGTAATTGTTGTAAGAACTGATCTTGATATGGGTAAAGGCAAGATTGCAGCTCAAGTTGGCCATGCCTGTGTTCTAGGTGCAGAACATGTTAGAAAATCTCATCCTGAATGGTACAAAGAATGGTGGGGTGGACAAGAAAAGGTAGTAGTCAAAGTATCTGGAATAAAGCAATTACAAGAAGTAAAAAAACATGCAATTGATTTGAATCTTCCATGGTCTGAAGTCTCTGATGCTGGCCATACTCAATTAGCTCCTGGAACTACAACGTGCATTTCAATTGGACCAGCTCCTGAAAATTTAATTGATAGAATTACTGGTGATCTAAAATTATTATAATTTGTTGAGCATAAGATATAACCCGGCATAATTCTTTTTTGAAATATGAATAAAAAAGGACTTTTGGTTGTTTTCTTTTTTGGAGGAATAATGGTAACTTCAGGTTTCGGACTTCAAAGTATGATGTCTCCTCTTCCTGAAGATACACCAGAATTAACTGGAACTCCTGCAGATAATTTTCCACCACAACAACGTACTCAGTTTTGTGGTTCAAGTGATGCAAAGTCAACAGACTATGTCCAAGAATTTTCAATTCCTACATTATGTACAAACCCCTTAGCAATTGTTACTGATTATGATGGAAATGTTTGGTTTGCTGAAACTAATACTGGTAAATTAGCAAAATTTGATCCTAACACTGAAACATTTTATGAATATGAAAATTTACTGTGGCCTCCTGGTGCCCGTACAATGATGTGGGGAATGGATTATGCTCCAGATGGTTCTCTGTGGTATACTGATGAAGCATATGATTCAATCTGGAAATTCTCAACTATTGATGAAAAATATGAACGATTGAGCTATCCTTCAGAGGTAGATTCTTTGCCCCAAAAACTACTCGTTGATGGTTCTCAAATAATAATAAATGATTTTACTGGAAACAAACTCACGTTTCTAGATCCAAGTCAATCTGGTGAGGAAATAAATTATCTTAGTATTCCATCTCCTGTAGATGATTCTGTAACTGCAGACTTTTCAATAGATGCAAATGACAATGTATGGTATACTAATTGGTTGTTTCAACAAGGAGGAGTTTTAGTAAAGTTTGATCAAAATGCTTATCTTCAATCTGTTGCAAATTCTGATGAAAAATTCCTTCCATTACTTGACTTTATTGAAATCTATCAATTACCTGAAACCCTTCTTACACCAAATGGAATAGTTGTTGCTGATGATGGAACAATTTGGTTGGCAGATACTACATCATCATCATTCTTTAGTTTTGATCCTATGACTGAGAACTTTGTTCAATATGTGACATCTGATCCTCAATTGAGTACATATGGTAATCAAACTGGAGTTGTAAAAACTCCGATATCCAGACCATATTGGATTGAATCTGATGATCAAGGTAGATTGGTTTTCAATGAACAAACTGGAAATAATATCTCTATAATGAATCCTATTTCTCAATCTCTTGTAGAATATCATGTACCTTCAAAGAACCCTGGCTGGGCTGATTGTGATCCTGGAACCGGTGTACTTTTAGATAATTGTGGAGTTGCTCAAATCTTTGATTTTACTATAGATGGTGAAAAAATCTGGTTTACTGAATGGGCTGAAAATAATATTGGAGTTGTTGATACTTCTGTTCCATTACCATTTGAAATTCAATTAGATTCAAATTCTTTAATTACTACGCCTGGAAATTCAGAAGAATTTAATTTTGTAGTGTCTTCTTTATCTCAAAAAGATCTCCTTGATGTTTCGTTAATTTTATCTTCAACTCATAACTTTTTGAATCTTGAATTAGTAAAAGATCCTAAAACATTCCAATTGGATTCTGATGCTCCACGTCCAATTTCTATCACTATCAATACTTCTGAAGATGCTATTCCTGGTACATACAAAGTTTTACTTGGTGCGCAATTGCCTGATGTGGCCATTAGCAAATATGTTACAGTGACAATAGAGTGATTCCTAATTTAGATTCTCAAATAGGTATTGATGTATACAGTACAAAATTTTCTGGCATTGGTGGAAAAATCAGAGTTGAACCTGAAGATTTTCAAGTAACTGAATTAATTTCTAAAAAGGTAGAAAGCTCAATCAATGATCAAAATGGTTATGCTGTATACAAATTAAAAAAGAAAAGAATTGACACTAACCATGCCTTATCTGGAATTTTTAGACAAACAGGTCTTCGTCTTAAATCTCTTGGATTAAAAGATGCATCAGCTGTTACAGAACAATTTGTATGCTCTGGACATACAGGAAAAGCAATAGAGAATTTTTCAAGTGATAAATATTCTCTAAAACATTTAGGTTATGTAAAAAAACCTCTGTCAAAAAAAGATATGATTGGAAATCATTTTAAATTAAAAATTTCTGAATGCCAAAATAATTTAGAATCTTTTACCGAGTATGAAAAAATTCTTAATTTCTATGGCTATCAGCGATTTGGTTCAAAAAGACCAGTCACACATCTTATTGGGAAGGCGATATTGCAAATGGATTTCAGCAAAGCTGTTGATTTGATTTTGTCATTTACATCTTCTTATGATTCTAAAGAGAATACTGAAATTCGCCAAAAATTGTCTGATAAGGCAAATTATCAACAATATTTTGATCAAGTTCCAGTTCAGATGGATATTGAAAGAATGGTTCTAAAAGAAATGATTGAACATGGAGAACCAATACGTGCTATTAGGGTCATACCTGTTTCTTTAAGACGTTTTTACATTCAGGCTTACCAATCTTTTATTTTTAATCAATCCCTTAGTGCTGCATTTTTAGATGGCGAGGATCTTTTTGAAGCACAATCAGGAGATGTTTGTTTTGATTATAACGGTATTATTGGAAAATATGTCAAAGGTATGGATCAGAATTTAGCATTACCTTTTGTTGGTTATTCATACTACAAAAAAACACGATTTGATTTTCAAATTTCAAAAATTCTCGAACAAGAGGAAATTTTACCAAAAGATTTCTTCATTAAAGAAATGCAAGAAGCGAGTAGCGAAGGTGGTTTTAGACAAACTGCAATACACTGTTCCAATTATTCTGCACATGATAATGTGGTAGAATTTTCATTGTCTAGAGGATCTTTTGCAACTATCTTGTTAAGAGAAATAATGAAACCACAAGATCCAATGATTGCTGGTTTTTGAGATCTATTTGAGAAACATAATTTTTTAGATGTCTTTAAGTTGATGTGTTTTTAAGAAAATATGATTTAGATGGAAAGTACGTATATGCTGATTAGTTGTGAAATTGGAGAGGAACAATCTATTTATTCTAAATTAAAAGAAATCCCTGAAATCAAAAATTGCTTGATTACATATGGTAGTTATGACATTGTAGCTGAATTTGTCACTGATTCTGCTTCTCAAATCAATAAGATAATTATGTCAAAAATTAGAAAATTACCAAAAATTAAAAGCACAATTACTCTTCGTGTAACAAATTAATTTTTTTTGAGAATCACAAATCCTACACTCAAAATGATAATTCCTACAATTATCATTTGCAAGCCGTAACTGATCCATTCTGGATTTGAATACATGAATGATGATTCTGGTCCTACCATGGATTTTCCTTGTAAATGGAAAATAGAGCCAAATATTCCAATAATGGTGCCTATGATTATCGTGGTTCTTCCACCTTTCATGATTTTTTTATATTGATTCCACTAAAAAAGGGTAAACAGAATTGATAATTTAACCAAATGATTTTCGGATTTGGTTTTTAATTATTTTCTTTTGAATTGATAAAGTGTCCAACTGGAATGATTACCAAGAATCAAGTTTACGTAGTCATATGGGTCTAATCTTATTTGCATCTTCAGCTTCCCTTGCTATTCTATTGTTTCTAATTTTTCATCCTCAAATTGAGACAATTAACAAGGAATCTCCAATTCTTATCAATATCATGTTTTTTCCTGCTATGGCTGTGGGGTTTCTTTATGGGATTAAAATTACTGAGAGAGCTGTAAAACCATCTGAAATCCGTAGTCCAATTAAAAGATCAATTGTCAAAATATTTTTGTTCTTTTTTGTTATTGGTGGTATGTTCAGCTCTGTGAATTTTGCAATTAATGGTGGCAGTATAATGCCTGATGTTGAACTGTTGGAAGAAGGATTGTTACCTTGGTTAAATAATTTCATTACTGCTAATGGCGGTGCAACTTTTTTGATTCTCACAAGTATTGGCTTGATGGCATCTGCTACTAAAAGAATTGTAGGAATGAATACTGGTTTTGTAAATAGATTAGTTACATTCGTTGGAACATTTGTATTCTTTACAATGCTTGTTTTGAGTTTTACAAAATCTGATCCTACTTCTTCTGGAGTATTCTTGTATACTTTTTATCAAGCTGGAATTGTAGGTGGTGCATTTTTTGCTATGAATCGTCTTACTAAAAACCAAAACATGTTAGAAGATTTTACAAATGGTTACTAGATTATTTCCATTTTGAAGGATCTACATAAATTCCTGATGTCTCTGTGTTAATTCTCTCTCGATATTTTACACAATCATCATCTACAAAATCATTCATCTTACATTCGTTAAAATGAGCGGTTTTGTCCCTTGCCAAATTATCTGCAAATAATACATCATCTGCTGTAAGAAGTGCAATCATACCTATTGCTGCTAAACTACCAGCTACTAAAATCATTGAGTATCCAACCTTGGCATAATTGTGAGGGTCTTTCATTTACGGAAAATCCATAACTCTTGAATTTAATCTTTTCAAGTTAAGATTTTGCGATCTAATTGTTGGCATTAGGGAATTTTTTGGGAAAAGATGAAAAGAAAGTGCTCAAAAATACATTCATTGAGTATTCAAATTCTTCAACATACGTTTCTTGGACCAATCCCTCTTGAAGAATGGGGTCCTCCAATGGAAAAATTGGTTTACTTGGTGCTTTCTAGGGTGAATGATAAATTCGATATTGTCTATGTGGGAAATTGTGAAAAGACTGATGATGAGTCATTTTTTGTTCAACACTCACAATACAAATGCTGGGTTGAACATTCAGGCCCTGAGAAATCATTACACTTGGCAATCTTGCCCCTTTTTGAATCCAGTTCTGAACGTAGACAAAATATATTCAAAAAAATAATTTCTCATTACAAACCTATTTGTAACTCTGCTGATATTCCAGAAACAAAATTTGATTATATAGTACGAAAATCTGAAAATACAAATTTTGAATCTGATAAAGTTTCATGTCTTTGTTGTGGTTCTGAAATGAAACCTGAAAAAATTCTTGAGAAATCTACTCTGTTTAGATGCACAGGTTGTGGGTTAAGTGACACTAAGATGAATTGTTAATTTTATTTTGAACATCAAATAATTGCAAAGTTAACAAATCAATAGCTTTTTTCAAATGTTGAAATTCATTTACTGAATGCATTTGACCTTCTACTAGTGCTCTTTGGATTTTGATTGAATTTTTTTGAAATTCATCTGATGCAACAATTTCCATAGCGTTAAGTTTTGATAACACATTATCTAAATCTTTAATCATTTCATCTGATGGTTTATGCTTGTCCATGATTGTATGGGTATGATTTTGATATATGAATTGTTATAAAAGATCCTCATCAATTTTTTGAATGGGATCTATGTATTGCTGACATGTACAATTTGGAATTTGGCATTTTCCAGCCTTGATTATTGAATTACTATCTGGATTTATAATGTGTATCTGATCTGTATGATGACATCTTTTACAATTCATAATGAAATCTATTTTTCTCCCAATTTTACAATTAAGGAATTAAAACGCCCCTTGCCTCAATTTTTGAATCTTTTAGTTTCTGGAGTGCCTCATTTGCACTCTCTAATGGAAATGACTGAGTGATGACCTCTAAATTATTATCATCACAAATTTTGATTACTTGCTCCATGTCTTTTGTAGAGCCAATGAGTGTTCCTCTGATTGTTTTTTCTTCAAATACTGTAAATGTTGGATTCTCTCCTACTGTGGCAATTACAATCAGTCCGCCTTTTTTTACTGACTTTATTGCAGTATCAGTAACAATATCTGCTGGTGCAAACACAATTGCAGCATCAAGTGTTCCATGCTTCTCTTTTAGTTTGGATAAAAATTCTTCTTGATTTTCTGAAAATACCATTGTATCTATTGCTCCTAATCTTTTTGCAACATCAAGATGACTTTGAGTTCTAGAAAATGCAATAACATTACAGTTTTCTACTTTGGCAAATTGTACTGCCATGTGACCAACTCCACCAATCCCAAAAATCCCTATCTTCTTGTGTAATTGTGGTTCTGCAGCTTTTACTGCTTTGTATGCTGTAATTCCTGCACAAAATAATGGTGCTGCATATTCTGCTTTCATGTTCTCTGGAACTTTGGTTGCAAAATCTTCTACTACTGTAATGTATTCTGTATATCCGCCCTTGAGTGATTCGCCTAAAATTATTGATGATTCACAGAGATACTCTTTTCCTTCTTTACAATATTGACAATTTTTACATGCCTCTAACAGTGGCGTTATTCCTGCCCTGTCTCCAACTTTGAATTTGGTAACATTATTTCCTATCTCGACTACTTTTCCCACCACTTCATGTCCTGGAACTGTTGGTAGTGATGATGGAATTCCAATGTCTTTCCAATCCCCCTCAATTCCGTGAAGCTGCGAATGACAAACTCCACAAGCTTCTATTTTTATTAAAATTTCATTTGGTCTTTCAATTTCATGTTTATCAATTTCAATTAGTTTCAATGGGTTTGTTTCAATTTTTGCACATTTTTCAAGCACCATGGCGCGCATTTTTTCCATGATTTCAAACATTATTGACGAAATTTTAACATTCGTTATTCAATCTCTTTGATATGTTGTTTTAAATCTAAAACTCTGTATTCTATGACTGCTTTAAAATTCCAAAATTTAGCATTAGTGTTCTTGAATTTTATGATTAAAAAATGCAGTTACCGGGATTTGAACCCGGGTCACGTACTTGGCAAGCACGAGTACTAACCAGACTGTACTATAACTGCAACATCCCTAAAGGTTGAATTTGGATATTAAACTGTTTTTAACTATTTCAATCAAGATGTATTATGGATGAAACTCTTCTAAAGAAAATCGAACAAAAAATTCAAGATTCTATTTCAAACAAAGATGAAATCAAACAACTGCTTCAACAACTTTCTAATATTGATAATTCAAAATCTTTTGCTTTGGGCATTGTTGTGGGAAGAATCTATAATACGTTTTATTATCAGTCAAAAAGAATTCTGGATAGGGAACCTACAAAACAAGAATTTGAAGAATTTTTAGAATTTGTTAAAAATAAGAAATCTATGTTAGATGCCTTATGGTGATAATTTATTCCAGTCCATCACTTTGACTAGTGGTGTTCCTGGTAATTTTACACATGATCCATGAAGTGCTTTTTTTGCAGCTGTTAAATGAGCATCACCGTTTACGTATAATTCCATAATACACTGACCTTGTTTTACTCTAGCTCCTAAACTGGTTGCTTTACCCCATGATCTTCTCATTCCTTCTGAAACTCTGTCTGCACCTGCAGTTGCAATTTGTTTATTTTCTCTAAGAAGATTGTGTGGATAAATTCTTAGTCTTGAATAATATCCTGACTCACCAGTTGTTTTTTCTAGTGTCTTGTTTGCTGCTAATCTTGTAGCTTCAATAGCCATATGTCTAATCTGAATTTTTTCATTTAGTAATAATTGAACACAATATTGATAGGTTCCTCTTTTACCACCTTGAAATTTTGCAATTTTGATTTGTGGTTTACCTTTGATGTATTCTTTTCTGGTAAAGACTTGACCTTTTCCATCTCGATAATTTGCACCATGCATGATATTCTCAAGCCAAAATGCCCATATTTTAACGGTTAGCAGGGTATCCTTCGTATTTTCTAATGCTTATATGGAAATCTTTTGATTTTCACATCATTATGGATGAGGCCCCACTAGTTAATGGAGAATTAATTTCAGATCAAACTTGTATTTCAGATAAGAACATGGTTCATGAATTAGATCTAAAGGGATTTGGAGAAATTGAAAAAGACAAATTATTTCTTAAATCATTTGAAACTCTTTATCTACTGTATACAAAAAAACTGATTCTAAAAAAAAATAACAAACAGATTGATTTTGATATTTTTATGAGTATTTGCCAAAAGACTGATTTTGAAATTCTTACTAAATTTTTAATTTATCGTGATTTACGAAATAGAGGTTATGTAGTAAAAGATGGGTTTGGATTTGGTTCTGATTTTAGAGTCTATGAGCGAGGACATTATGGTGAAAAAGGTGCAAAATTTCTAATCTTTGGTCTAAATGAGGGTCAACAAGAAAAAATGGGGAATTTACAAAAAAAGGTTGAAGAAATTACTGAAATGGGTAAAGAACCTATTATTGCAGTAATAGAAAGACGGGGTGAAGTAATTTATTATAAAATTAATAGAATGAATTTCTTTGAAAATAAAGCACGATTAGAAGATTCATTTGAATTTTAATTATTCAATATCCACTCTGATGAATATTTTAAAAGATTATTTTCTTCTGCATACATAAAATCATAAACTTTTACATGTTTTGTTTTATTTTCCCACAAATCTTCAAAATCTTTTACTTTTCTTTCAACCCTTGATTTATCATTCCATGATGTAAACACATCTACGGACTCAAAATCTCTGGTTTGATCTGAAAATGATTCTTTTGATGTACCTGTGAAAGCCACTGTTTGGTCCTCCTCATCTCTAAAAATTCCAATTCTTTCTGAAAATGTATCTGAAATTTGTTCTGAATTTGGTATTGCGATTTTTAATTCCACCTGTCCACTATTTACAATATCTTGAAGTTTTTGTATTTTAGCATCTTTGATTAATTTTCCTTTAAATGATTTTGTATATTTCTCAGAAAAGATTTTTGTCAATAAATTAAGATCAGCGGTTCTAAATCTATGACCTGTGATCAACCGGAGTTTTGTTTTTCTTTCTGCAAACCCATCAAACGCTATGGAAAATGTGGATAATGTTTGAATTGATAAAAAATCAACACATCTATCATATTCTATGCAATTACTTAGACATGGAAGGAAAAATTCTGAAACAATGTTGTCTCTGTCAGAACGATATTCTTCTTTAAGATTAATTCCTCTCAAGTTCAATAATTCTCTTGAAGAATTTTGTTATTTAAATAAACAACTTTGAAAATATTTTTGATTTTTTATTTTTCAAAAATACCATTTCACCACATATGTGAAAATATCTGATTGTTCAATCCTATTACTGAGAATAGCCCTTCTTAGACTCTTATGGGATTATTTTGATAAATGAATATCCAGCGGGTGTTGAAATTATCATCAATCTGATAAATCCGATGGCCAGAGATTGGTCTACCCTAAGCAGTAGGCCAATCTTGTTTTTACACTAAGATTTATTTGCAAAATTCACAAAACTGTGAATATGGCTGAAATTTCTGATGAAGATCGTGAGAGAGTAAAATTATTGCAACTCATCACTAATTCTAAACATGAATTCAAAAAACTTACTTTGGAACAATTAAAAAGATTACAAGAATTAGTTGAAAAAAAAGATTACAGTCACGATAAAAAAGCACATAAATCTAAAGTCAAACTGTTAGGGAAAATTAATGTCAGAATTTATGAATTGACAGAAGGAAAAGGAATCTGGACTTGATGTGCCAATTAGGTACAAATATTCAAACAAATCTGATAAACTGTGGTAGAAAATAACCTCATTCATGAAAGTAGTCCGTATTTACTTCAACATGCACATAATCCAGTTAATTGGTATGGGTGGAATGATGATGCTTTACAAAAAGCAAAAGATGAAAACAAACCAATTTTTCTAAGTATTGGATATAGTGCTTGCCATTGGTGTCATGTGATGGCTCATGAATCATTTGAAAATGAGGATGTTGCAGAATTTATGAATGAGAATTTCATTAACATAAAAGTTGACAGAGAAGAAAGACCTGATATTGATGATATTTATCAAAAAGTTTGCCAAATAGCAACAGGTCAAGGTGGATGGCCTTTGAGTCTTTTTCTTACTCCTGATCAAAAACCATTCTATGTTGGAACTTATTTTCCTGTTTTAGATTCCTATGGGCGTCCTGGATTTGGAAGCATTTGCAGACAACTCTCACAAGCATGGAAAGAAAAACCAAAAGATATTGAAGCATCTGCTGAAAAATTCACTAGTGCATTACACAAAACTGAAAAAGTTCAAACTACTAAATTAGAACGAGTAATTCTTGATGAGGCTGCTATGAACTTGTTTCAATTAGGGGATGCATCCTATGGGGGATTTGGTTCTGCACCAAAATTTCCTAATGCTGCTAACATATCATTTCTGTTTAGATATGCGAAACTTTCAGGATTGGGAAAATTTAATGAATTTGCGCTTAAAACACTCAAAAAAATGGCTAATGGGGGAATATTTGATCAAATAGGCGGAGGTTTTTCCAGATATTCTACAGATGCAAAATGGCTGGTTCCTCATTTTGAAAAAATGCTTTATGATAATGCCTTGATTCCTGTTAACTATGCTGAGGCATATCAAATTACTAAAGATCCATTTTACCTTGATGTTTTGAAAAAAACACTTGATTTTGTTTTACGTGAAATGACTTCTCCTGAAGGTGGATTTTATTCTGCATATGATGCTGACTCTGAAGGTATAGAGGGGAAATACTATGTGTGGAAGAAAAGTGAAATTAAAGAAATTCTTGGAAGTGATGCTGATCTATTTTGTTTATACTATGATGTAACTGATGGGGGAAATTGGGAAGGAAATAATATTTTATGCAACAATCTCAACATATCTACTGTTGCTTTTAATTTTGGAATCTCGGAATCTGAAGTTAGTGCAATTTTAAAATCTTGTTCAGAAAAATTACTAAAGATTCGTTCAGCTAGAATTCCGCCTGGATTGGATGACAAGGTTTTGGTTTCATGGAATTCTTTAATGATTACTGCATTTGCAAAAGGATATCGTGTTACAGGAGATATCATATATCTTAATGCTGCAAAAGATTGTATTTCTTTCATTGAACAGAATCTTTTTGTAAATGAAAAATTACTACGAACTTACAAAAATGGAATTGCAAAAATTGACGGGTATCTGGAAGACTATTCTTATTTTATCAATGCATTGCTTGATGTGTTTGAAATTGAACCTGACCAAAAATATCTTACATTATCTATAAAATTAGGACATCATTTGGTGGAACATTTCTGGGATTCTGAAAATAATAATTTCTTTATGACTTCTGATGATCATGAAAAATTAATTATCCGACCTAAGAGTAATTATGATTTATCATTGCCTTCTGGAAATTCTGTTTCTGCTTTTGTAATGCTTAGATTGTATCATCTATCTCAAGAACCAACTTTTCTTGAAATAACTACTAAAATAATGGCATCTCAGGCACAAATTGCAGCTGAAAATCCTTTCGGATTTGGATATTTGCTAAATACCATTTCAATGTATATCCAAAAACCTCAAGAAATCACTGTTATCAATACTGAAAATTCTGAAATAATACAATCCCTTCTTTTAGATTATTTGCCAAATTCGATTATGATAACAATTAAGAATTCATCTCAGTTGGAAAATCTCTCAGAATATCCTTTCTTTGCAGGAAAATCATTTGAAGATAAAACTAGTGTGTTTGTTTGTAAAGACTTTACATGCTCATTGCCACTTCATACACTTGATGAAATAAAATCTAATCTTTAGACTTTTTTCAAATCTATATCCATGATGCTTCCAACTTGAGGTCTTCCCATGTTGTCATATCTTGATTTAGGCATTCCAATTGTGATTTGAGTTTGTTGATATGATTTGATGTTTACTGTAGGTTGTGCTTGTAAAATTGCTTCTAATAATGGCATAACTTGTTCTTTAGTTTCTGAATCCAGTCTCTTTGAAACATTCTCTATAATCATCTGTTTTTGTGAAATTGGTTCTGTTGTAATATTTTCAATTAAAGTTAACTGGACCATTTGACCATTATCTACTATTTGAGTAATTTTAAATTCATTTGTTTCAGGCATAATATTGTTTGATTTTCTTTATGATTTATCTTTAACGAATTGAAAAATACAATACTACTACTGCCGTGACTATTGCTGATGTTACTCCTAATCCAAAAATAACTTTACTTCCATCTACATTCATATTTTTTATTCTTAAATGTTAGAATTAAACTATACTAATTTTTAGTTTTTTGAAATGATCTTACTGATAATTTCTACGTAAGTGTTTTAATAGAAATTTACCTACATTTGTTATCGCATACTAACTGTATTCATACATCTGCGATAATTCAACCAGTCCAACAGGAGTCATAAAGAGTGTCTAATTGGACACTCTTTTTAATTAAAATTAGTTTTCTAAATCTGTATTTTCAGATTTGCCAACTGTTTCATTCTGAATGGATTCTACCTTTAGGGGATCAAGGATGGATTTTTTGATTGATGCTGCTCTGTCTTTTATGATTTGATTGAATTCCCGCATGTCGTCTAAACCTGGAGTTTGTTGTTGATTTTGATATGCTTGTAAAAATCCTGAATATACACATCCTGTAATGATTCCAAATGCTGTATCTGGAACTGATTCTATTTCGGGAACAAAATTTTCTGCTATTTGTTTGTACGATTCTGATTCACTAATGTAATAATCAATTAAACTGTCAATGAAATCCTTATTCTCTTTGGAAATTGCCATCTCTATTTTCTTTATTTCCTAGTTTATTTAATTGTCTTTGATTAATCGTTTATTTATTCATGAATTGATTTCAATATGTTGTGGAAATTAGATTCTGATGAAGGTTTTTTTAGAATATATGATTCTAAAAAACTCATTGCAGGATATTTTGATCCTGATTATGGTGATATTTTTCAAAAAGAAAATTCTGAAGAAATTATTTCATCTATGTTAAAAAACCATGATAAAATTTTAGGTGGAATGATCATGGTTCCTCTTGTCAAATTTAGATTATTTGACACTGATTTAGATACTACTTTAACAAATGTAGAATCTCAGGTACATCGTGTAGATGAGCATTTACAAAAATGGAAATTATTTTTATCTAAAATGAATTATGAATGGCATTCTGTGAGAATATCTCACACTGACCAGGATATGCTTACAATAGCATTTCAGATAAAATTCTCAAAACCGACCCCTCTTGAAAAAATATCCTTGGGTGAGGAGCTTTTTGATACTTTGGAAATATTGGAACAATCTGGATTGTTATAGAATATTATCTATCTAAGGTAAATGGTCTTTTTTCCATTTTTCAGCCTCATTAAAACAGTTGAACCATTTAATTTCTATTTCATCAGAATCAAATTCATTCATTTTATTTTTAAATTCTGAATCGCATTCATTTTTCATGTTCTCTGAAATTTGAATCACTTTTTGTTTCATCACGTTGTCTGGAGGTGAAAATTTACCTGCTTCATCAAATTCTATTATTCCTGCTTTAGCTAATTGGAATTCCATTAATCCTAGGTTTTCGTATTCATATGCTTCTTGAATTTGTGTATCTGATCTTACCTTTGCTGATTCATCGCCTGTTGTAATCCATTTGATATATTCAACATCACTTTTTAATTGCGTTTCAGATGATATTTTGAATAATTCTACTGAACTTTCAAATAATTCAGGTGTAGATAATTTATCGTATTTGGAAATAATATCTTCAAATTTACCCACATGCTCTTCATAATATTTTAACAACTCTTCTTTTGTTATGGTTTTTTCATTCCATTTTGTTTTTTCAGAATAAAATTTTATTTGTAATTCTGCCACATCTTGTTGAATTTGTGCCAGATCATTTCCAAATTGAAATCCTTTCTGTTTGGTTTGTTCTGAGGAATAATTGTATGCGATAATTGCACTGATGATAATGATGCCTATTGCGACAATAGTGATATTTTGAATTTTGTTTTTTTTCAAAGATAATCTGTATAGTTTCCGTTTTCATCCAATTTTAATTCAATTACAAATTCTGTCCCGCTGATAAAAGAGTCATTTCGAGTTGTTCTAACTCTTCCAATGACTAGTTCATATGGCCAAATCTCTACTACAATTGCGCCTACGCTTACAATTGGTGTTTCGGTAATTTCCATATCCTCACGTTTTACACCATGTCTTTCAAGCATGTGTATGGCGTGATCTAATAATGGTTCGGGATTATTGTAATTTAGTACCCAAACTTTTCCTTCATAATCAATTTTCTGCAATTTGAAACAACCCTGATTTACTCATATAACAATTATTCGGGGTTTGTCACGTTTAGAGTCATGGTGCTGACCACTCTAGTTAATTTCCTAATTACTGCTATCACTTTTTCAAATTCATCCTGATTATCAGTTTGAATTTCAGCAATCACATCATAAGCTCCAAAAGTGAGATACGCATTACTGATATTTTGCATTTGTTTTAATTCATCTACGATGTATTCTTCTGCTCCTAGGTCGCAATTTAATAAAATGAATCCTTTATGCATTCTTATCTTAAAATTATTACGTAGTTCTTGTCTTTAAGTTTTACAGTATTACCATCTACTGCGGCCGCCGTAGCTATTGCCACTGCTTCCACTGTCTTTGTCACCATATCTCTTTCTGGGACCTCTGCTGTCTCTTGGGTTTCCACCGCTAGATCCACCATATCCTCCGGAGCGACCTCCTCTAGAATAATTTGATCTTGATTGACCTCCATATCTTCTTGATGGAGTTTGTCTTTTGAGTGGGTCTGGGATTGAAATTTGAATTCCCATTTCTTGATTTAAATCTGTAATTGGAACTTTGATTTGACGTTTAATGAGATTCCAATCACCTACTGATGAATAAGAGACAAATGTTATTGCTTTACCTTTTGTACCGGCTCTTGCTGTTCTTCCAATTCTATGGAAGTATACCATTTCTACATTTGGAACATCATAATTGATTACTAATTCTACTCGTGGAACATCTATTCCTCTAGATGCAATATCTGTTGCAACTAGAATGTCTGCTTTACCGTTTCTGAATTTAGCCATAGATTGTTCTCTTCTATGTTGTGACATGTCGCCTTCAATTGCAACTGCATCGTATTTCTCTTGATGAAGGAATTTTTGAACATCTCTGGTTCTATATTTTGTTGAGCAAAATACTATACATTGTCCTTTTACTGGTTTGATAAAATCTAATAAATATTTGAATTTGTCTCTATCTTTAATCACTAAATATGATTGATCGATTCCTTCTCCACTAAGATCATCTGCATCTAATAGGAACTGTTTTGGATTCTTTAGATAATCTTCAGATAGTCTTAGAATCTGGGTTGGCATTGTTGCTGAAAACAATGACATTACTCTATCTTCTGGTGCTAAATCTAAAATAAATTGTATATCATCAATGAATCCCATATCTAGCATTGTATCTGCTTCATCTAGAACAATGTGGCTGATATCCCTTAATTCTATTGAACCTCTTTTAAGATGATCAATTAATCTACCTGGTGTTGCTACAAGAATTTCAACTCCTCTGTGGAGTGCATCAAGCTGGATTCCCATTCCTTGTCCTCCATAAATTGTTGCTACTCTAATTCCTGTATGTTTTCCGAATTTTTTAATTTCATCTGCAATTTGCATGGCCAGTTCTCTTGTAGGTGCCATAACTAATCCTTGAATTCCTTGTTTTGGTTGAATTTGTTGTAACATTGATAATGCAAATGCTGCAGTTTTTCCAGAACCTGTATGTGCTTGTCCTACAACATCTCTTCCTGATAGTAATACTGGAATGGCTGCTTCTTGAATTGGAAATGCTTCCTCAAAACCTTGGTCTGTAATTCCTTTCAGCACGTCGTCGCTTAACCCTAAATCTTTAAATTTTGTCATTTTCTTTTTGTCTCTTTGGCAATGACGAAAAAGCGCATTGCCCACTCGTCATTATTCTGATGCTTGATGCCGACTGTGGTCTAATAAACGCTCTTATTTTTTATCTGTCTAACTGAGCGTCAATTATTTTTTTAAAACTCTCAAATGGCTGAGCTCCTTTTAATTCAACAAATCCAATTTGATCATTTCCTACAAAGAATCCTGGGGTACCTGAAACTCCATAATCTCTTCCATCATCAAGATCTTTTTTGATTTCTGAAATGTGTTTTCCACTAGTAAGACATGAGTCAAATAATTCTTCATCTAATTGCATGCCTGAAGCATATTGACTGAACATGGATAATGCATCGACAGTTTCAAGTTTGTTCCAATCGGTTTGTTTTTCAAATAACATGTCATGCATTTCTCTAAACTTGTTTTGATCATTTGCACATTCAGCTGCAACTGCTGCTGGTAGTGCATTAGGATGAATACTTTGAATAGGGAAATCTCTGAAAACTAATTTTACTTTGCCTTGTTCGATATATTCTTCAAGAATTAGTGGTAATGTCTGAGTGTGGAATCTTGCACAAAATGGACATTGAAAATCTGAAAATTCTACTATTGTAATTGGAGCATCTGGATTTCCAATAATTGGATCATTGTCTATTGAAATTCTTACTGGTTCTATTACTTGTTTTGTAGGTAATTGGTTTTGTAATAGTTTTAACTCTAATTTTGCTATTGACTCATCAAGATCTTCTGCTGTAATCTGATTGGAATTCCAATTTGATGTATATGACCCTGCAAAGAATGATGCAACTCCAACTAGAATGATTATTCCTATTAACAATCCATTAAAAGTTGATTTTTTTACAGAAATTTCTTCATTATTATTTTGACTTGATTCTGAATCCACTGAACTCATTTTAATTAATTCTAAATTCAGCATACTTATTCGTATTGCCCAATTTCGGATTGAAGATGTTTTTAGAAATGAAAGGAGCCAATGACGGGATCTGAACCCATGACCTATTGATTACAAATCAATTGCTCTACCAGGCTGAGCTACATTGGCACGAAATAAAATAAAATTTTTCAAGGTTTAAAGTGTTACCAGAGGTTAATTTGAAAATAAATTTATTTCAAAATTCATGAAAACACAATCAGTTTATAATAATGCCCTATTTTGATACCAATTATGAGATACATCGAACCAAATCGAGTTAAGATTTTGATGATGATGTTTTTTGCTACTGGCGCAATAGGAATTGTTGTTGGATTATCTCCTATTTCTCCACCTTCTATGACTATGATGATCACTTTCATGGGTGTGATTAACATTGGATTGGGTGCTTTCTTTACATTCCTCTTTCTAACACAGATTCAAAGTCAACCTGATAAAAGAAAAAAGAAAAGAAAAACTGATTAAATATTATCTATAATTTTAAAATTTTTCAGTCTTGCTCTCAATTAAAGTATAAATAATAACTCTCTTTCATGAATTCAGAAATGTTAAACTTAGTTGCAAAAAATTTATTTCTTACAAAAGGTAAGGGCGTTCACGAAGATAGGCTAACTAGTTTTGAATATGCTCTTAGGGATGCTGGTATTGCAGGAACCAATCTTGTTTTGATTTCAAGTATTTTTCCTCCTCAAGCAAAATTAATCTCTAGAAAAGAAGGTCTAAAAAAAATTTCACCTGGCCAAATTTTATTTACAATCTATTCAAAAAACCAAACAAATGAACCTCAGAGAGTATGCGCTGCATCTGTTGGCCTTGCTCAACCAAAGGATAAATCCAGATATGGATATCTTTCTGAATACGAATCTTATGGACAAAATGAAACTCAAGCTGGTGATTATGCTGAGGATATTGCAGCCCAAATGCTTGCATCTTCTTTAGGAATTCCTTTTGATGCTGATAAGGCATGGAATGAAAAGAGACAACAGTGGTTAATTTCTGGAGAAATTTACAAAACTCATAACATTACTCAAGCTACTAAAGGTGATAAAGATGGAAAATGGACCACTGTTTTTGCAGCTGCAGTTCTTTTACTGTAATTATTTTTTATATCCTTTAAGATAAAACATCGCTGCAGCAATTGCAACAATTGTAATTATGATTACAACTATGATTGATTCATCAAATTCTTGGTTTTTACTTTGAATGTTTTCTCCACCTAGTGAAAATTCTAATTCTTTATTAGTTACTGATGTTTTTTCTCCAAAAATATATTTTCCTTGAATTGTTTGACCTTCTTGAGGATCAAAAATCCATCCTTGGTTTTCAATGTCAGTTGGAATTTTTTGACCGTCTACTATCTGTGTTGGAGATATGTTTCCTTTAACATCTGAAATATTGGTGTTTTCTACAGACAATACCACCACTTGTATTATTGAATTTAGAGGATAAAATCCAGTAGAGAAATACGCTGATCTATACAATTCATCTGTTTTCAAAAATTCTAATGGCTTAATTTTATCGATGTTTGATGCTATTCCTGAATAAGTAGTTGATAGTCTTAATTGAAGTAATGATTTATTCTCTGATGGTATTATTGTAAATGTCATTTTTGCATTCTCATCTGTTGAAAGATTTCTTGCAACATCATAAAATCCTCCTGAATCCCTGATGGTTTTTGGAATTAGAATCGATGATATTTTTTCATACATGGAACTAGTGTCTTCCATAGGCATTGTGTATACTGCAGAAATAGTTCCTTTACCTGAAATCACTCCTGATGTTTTCAAGGCAGAATTCATCTCATCCCTAGGCTGAATGAATGTGGAGTGAAGTTCTGCTTTTGTATCAAATATTTCATTTATTTCATCGATGAATTGTTCTGATGTTTTTAATGTTGAATTTTGAATTGTTAGAAAATTTTTATCTGCTTGATTTCTTTCAACATTTATTATTATACATGATTCTTCATAAACTCCTAAAATACAATCCCCTTCATTTGTTATGATTACTGCTGAAATATTGCCATTTTCTCTAATTCTTTGTTCTAATTCCGCTGGGATTTTGATATCTTGAACACTTGTACTTTGTAATGTTATCGACGCTGTAACGTTTTGGGATATTCTTTTATCGACAATAATTTGTGCGGTTTCTTGAAACGTATCCAGGCCCACTTCCTGTGAATATGCATAGTTTGCTGAAATTCCAATTAAAACCATTATTGTAAAGAGAATAATTTTTTGTTGCATGTGTTGACCCTCAAAGAATGAAATTATTAAATTTACTCCTATTCCTATGTGAATGTTATTTTGTTTGTTTATTTTTTATGAAAATTATTTATCTGATAACTAATATTCCAATAAATACTCTTATCTGGATAGTATGGCACTAATCTCTGTTCTTGCTGATCTTTTTCAAAACCCTGTCATTCAACTAGTTGCTGTTTTGAGTGCTTTTGGGATAGGATTATTCCAAGGAATTATTCTTGGAAGGGCAATACTTGTACGATTTCCTCGTTTACAAAATCATGTAAAAACTGTATCAGTTACAATGTTTATCTTATTTTTGATAAATGCGCTATTGAGTGTCCCTAGATTTGCCTCCCCTGAAAAAATTACCATGTCTAGTTTGTCTGCAAATAGTTTTGGCGAACTTGCATCATCTCTTTTTTTGATATTTGGAGTGAATACTGGATTTCTAACTGTAGTTGCAATTTCTGTTACTGTGATGAGTTTTGCTGTCTTGAAATTTACGAATCTTAATGGGGTGACCAAAGGATTTGTTTTCTTTTTTAGTGCATTAATTTTGATATTGACTGCTGTTAGTAGATTCACTGATCTTACTCCTAGTAGGTTTGAAGTGCTGTTGTATTTCCTATATCAAATGGGAATTACTATTGGAATTTTGATGGGCTCCATCAGAAAAATTAAACCTAAAAAATTAAACCTGAAATAAGTTCAAACGTTTAAATCATATTATCATTGTCTTTGAATTGACATCGAATTCAAACCGTTCGGGGAACAAGCTGGCAGTCCATGCGTTGGACTGTCAGCCCCATTTATCTAAAATCTAGTTTAATGATGAGAGTGTTTTTACTTGCTCTTTGATATAGTCAAAACCTTCTTGCCAGAATTTTGGACTTCTTATGTCAAAACCATATTCTGATAGGAGTTTTTCTGGTTTTTTAGAGCCTCCTGCTTCAAGAATACTCATGTATGCTGGAACAAAGTCTTTTCCTTCTTTTTTGTATCTTTGAAACAATGACAAAGCTAGTAAATTACCAAATGAATATGCATAACAGTAAAACGGTGTATGGTAAAAGTGTGGAATATAGCTCCACTCTATTGCAAAGTCATCTGATATACTTACTGAGTTTCCAAATTGAACTTTGAGATTTTGTAAATATGTTTTTGAAATTTCATCTATTGTTGTTCCCTCTCCAATCTGTTTATGAGCGTCAACTTCAAAGATTGTGAAAAATGATTGCCTTAGAATTGTAGCATATAGATCATCAATTTTTTCAGATAACATTGCCTTTTTTTCATCATCTGAAATTTTGTTTGACAAATTATCATACAACAATAATTCTGAAAATGTTGATGCAGTTTCTGCTAATGGTAATGGGGCATCTTGAACAAGAATTGATCTATCTTGTGCTGCTTGACTATGAACTGCATGACCTAACTCATGAGCCAAAGTGAAAACGTCTCTTGATTTTCCAGTAAAATTCACCAATACAAAAGGCGTAATTTTTGGAGTAAGGGTACTGCAAAAAGCCCCATCTCTTTTCCCCTGTCTTATGGCCGAATCAATGTGGTTTTCATTGAATATTTTTCTTGCATATTCTTCCAATGTACTACTAAATTTCCCTAGAGATTCAAAAACCAATTTTACTGATTTATCATAAGAATAATTTTTTTCTTTGATGTTTGCTGCTGCTGGTGCATACAGGTCGTATCTTCGTAATTTTTTCATTTTTAGCATCTTTGCTTTTTGAATAAAGAACTTTTGAAATACTGGTGAATTTTTTTTACAAATTGTGAGTAGAGATTCTATAGTTTTATCATCTACATCATTTCCAATATTCCTCATTGAGATTGGCGATTCATATCCTCTAATGTCAATACCTTCATCTTTCCAGTTTTGGACAATATTTTGATATATCTCTCCTACCACTCCTTTGTTTTCAGAATATTTGGAAAGAATAGTTTTGTATGCTGTTTCTCGAACTTTTGGATTTGTACTTCTGACATAGTTTGTGAGCTCCTCTCGTGTCATCACTTTAGTTTTACTTCCAATTTTCATTTTATATTCATAGGAATTAGTTATCTTGTCATAGAGTTTTACAAGTGCAGATATTCCTGTCACATCTAATGTGTTTATGATTCGCTCTTCAGGTTCACTTAATGCATATTTTGCAAATAATCTTTTGTGTGAAAGATATTCTGTAATTTCACCTGCATCTTTCATGAGTCTCTTTGCATTTTTCTCATCGACTTGTGTTTTCCACCATAAATCAAAAAATAAAATTTTATTTGATATTTCAGAACCAAGTTTTGACATCTTTGTCATTAGAGATGTTGCTTCATCTGATTGTGTATCTGAGGAATATGATAATGATGCATAACCTCCAATCCTACTCATATTTTCAGAAATTTTCTCTACTTGATGAAGAATGTCCATAAATTGTTTAGATGACATTTTTGGACTTAATTTTGATTTAATTTTTTCAAACTTTTTTGCCTGATTTTCTAATTCTTGAATTTGTTTTTGAAATGCAGGACTTTTTGGATTCTTTACTAATTCTGATAGATCCCATTTACCTAACTGATATGATGACATCTGAGTCTACTGTTCTGTAACTATTAAAAAATGAAATGGTACTTTGGATATCTGTATAATTTCTGAAATTTATCTTAAAAAACAAAAACATTACTGTAAATTTCCTTTTTATGGCCTTTTTGAGAAATTATATCTGATCGATCTAGGCTCAATTTTCGCTAAAAACTATCAAAAAAATGGGTTATTATAGGAAATCAACAACACAATATTGGATTCCTTTGGTTGAACAAATTATTAAAGCAGATTCGACATGTGGTCGTTGTGGAAAAAATTCCATGCTGGCTGACAATGTTACTGGAGAGAGATTCTGTGGAAAATGTGGTTTTGTTATTACTGAGACTTTACAAGATTCTGGTCCTGAATGGAGATCATTTTCAAAAGAAGGTGGTGCAGATCCAACTCGTACTGGTGCTCCAACATCATTAGCAATGCACGATAGAGGACTTGCAACAATCATTAGTCCTATGAATAAAGATTCTTCTGGAAAACCTCTTACATCAACAATGAAGAGTACTATTGAAAGATTAAGAACATGGGATAGCAGAAGTAAAGTTAATGCTTCATCTGATAAAAATCTCAGACAAGCCCTAAGTGAATTATCTACATTAAAAGACAAACTTTCGTTATCTGATGCAGTTATTGAAAAAGCATCATACATTTACAGAAAAGCATTGGAGAAAGGTCTCGTTAAAGGTCGTTCTATTTCTGCATTAATTGCCGCATCTCTTTATGCTGCATGTAGAGATACTGAAACTCCTAGAACTTTAAAAGATGTTGCTGATGCAGGTAATATTAAGAAAAAAGATATTTCAAGATGCTATAGAATTTTACATCAAGAATTAGAATTAAAAATGCCAGTTGTAGACCCAGTACAATGTGTTGCAAGAATTGCAAGCTCAATTGGAATCACAGAAAAAACAAAACGATTTGCAGTTAAAGTACTTAGAGATGCACAAGCACATGAAGAATCTGCTGGAAAGGATCCAATGGGATTGGCAGCAGCAGCATTGTACTTGTCTTGTGTGAAAAACGGTGAGGACAAAACTCAGCGAGATATTGCAGAAGCAGCAAATGTAACAGAAGTGACAATTAGAAATAGATACAAAGGCCTACGATTAGACCAAAATATGGATACATTGGGAGGTAAATGAAAATATGACTCAAACTAAACCTATCATTGCAATTGTAAATGTAGTAGCCTCTGCAACGATTGAACAAAAATTAGATCTTGTAGATATTACTAAAAAATTCCCTGCAGTTGAATATCATCCAGAACAATTCCCTGGTGCCGTTTTCAGACTCAAAAGTCCAAAGACTGCAACACTGCTTTTTGGCTCAGGAAAGATGGTATGTACAGGCGCAAAATCTCAAGAATTGGCAGAAACTGCAGTTTTTGAAGTGGTGAAAATTTTAAGAAAAGGTAAAATCAAAATTAAAAACGATCCTATAGTTTCAATTCAAAATATTGTATCTTCAATTAATCTTGGAGGTAAAGTAAACTTGGAGCAAGCAGCTAGAACCCTTCCTAGAAGCATGTACGAACCAGAACAATTCCCAGGACTAATTCATAGAATGCTTGATCCTAAAACCGTAATTCTAATTTTTGCATCAGGCAAATTAGTCTGTGTTGGAGCAAAACTTGAAAAAGACGTTCATCGTTCTGTTAACCAAATTCATGCTTTGCTTGAAGAAAAAGACTTGATGGTTTACGATTAAAATCGTAAAGTATTCTTAAAATCTACAATTTCATTCTAAAAATATTTTCAACTCAATAATATTCTTCATGAATATAACACCATTTCCAAATTTTTTCTGGAACTGCCTGCATTACAGAGTGACCTGTTTCCTCAAAGTGTTTTGTTGCATGTTTACCAATTGATGAATCACAGCAACCAACATGTCCGCATGTTAAACACATTCGAAGTGCGAATACGGGAAGATGTTCTTTATCACATTCTTCACAATTTTTTGTCTTTTGAGATATTTTTCTTTCTTGAGAAAAATGTTCACATTCTTTTTGCATTCTAATATTTTTTCAAAGTATCTTTGTATCTTTTTATCGATTCAATGATTACTACTTTGGCCTCTTTTGCAGATTTCCATCCTAAAATTTCTACTTTCTTACCTTCCAAATCCTTGTAAACTTGGAAAAAGTGGGCAATCTCTGAACGATAATGATCTTCGATGGTAGTAATATCTGTAGTATGCAAATATCGTGGGTCATTTGTTGCAACACAGATAATTTTGTCATCCATCTGCCCATCATCTTTCATTTGTAGTAATCCAACTGGTCTTGCTTCAATTAGGATTCCTGGATATGTGGGATTTGTAACTAGTACTAGTGCATCAAGTGGGTCCCCATCATCAGACAATGTTTGAGGAATTAAGCCGTAATCTCCAGGGTAATGAAATGGTGAAAATAATACCCTATCTAATTTTATCATGTTATGTTTTTTGTCATATTCGTATTTGTTCATAGAGCCTTTGGGAATTTCTACGATAACATTGACTATCTCTGGAACATCATTACCTGATTCTATATCGTGCCAAAAATTCTTGCTCATTTTCTAGCTCTTCGTTTAGATATTCGGTATATGAATTCTATGGATTTACTCTGGCAACAAAGAGAGGATTTGTAATGCCTTGTTGATTATATCAAGTCATTATTATTTGGAATTACTTTGAATATTTTTACAGTATATTCTCCTTCAAAGATATTTACGAATTCCCCTGTATCTGAATCTAGATTTCCAACTCTGAATTTGTATTCATAAGAGCCATCTCCTTTTGCATCTATTTGTGCAAAGTGAACGGGATCTTCTCCTTTGTAAAATTGAATAATAATTGGGTGTCTTTCAGCAACATCAGATGCTTCACCTATGACTGCTCCCCAAGGTAGTTTGTTATTTTGAGGAATGTTCATTGTAGTTACTGTTTTTTCTAAACTAATTTTTTCATCAATTGGAGTTATAGTAATTTGATTTGATTCTGCTGAAATGTTACTTGGAATCATGATTATTCCAAATATTGTCATGATTGATGCCATTAATACTAGATTTGATTTTGTACTCATTCTAATGTCTATTTTTCAAAGGTATTTAAAAAATTTGTTACTAATTTGTACTAGTTTTGTTTTGATTAGGGTAATTCCTCTTCCAAATCACAACAAGCCTTGTGAACCCATTGGTCTTTAGAGTTTTTTAAAATCTCTTTACCTGCTTTTATGACATCTTCACACTCTACGCATTTTCCAGTAAATTTAGCTTTCATGATTTTTTTTAATTTTAATCTAATTTTAATCCAGTTATTGATTAAATCTCCAGTTATCCTCAAATTTGTACCTAAATTTTCTTTGAATTCCTCTTTTTTCTAAATATTTTTCAGTTAATATTTAATGACTTGTACTTGTCAGATATTACATATGGATTCCCCTGATGTAGTAGATGACGTAATTTCTCTGTTAAAATTGGGTGTTGGTGATCCCTATCGATTAGAGCATATCAAACAGACCTATATTCAAAATCATAAAATTTGGATTACTGATGAGAATTATCTAAAACGTTTAAGAGAAAAATATCTCATAAAACATACTTATGATATTCAAACTGATAATGAAATTATTTTTGAAAACGAACCTGATGATAAAGATACTATCCATTGTTGGAAATGTGGAAAAAAAGGTTCGTTAAGTGCTAATTTTTGTATGATTTGTGGTACTTCATTATTTGAAGTTGGCTCTACTACCCCCATCACAGAATCTAAATCTTCTCATTCTATAAATTTCAAAAAATACTTTCCATTGAAAATTACTATGTTGGTGGGAATTTCTGTGTTAATTTTGTTAATTATTGGGGCTGGTTATTCTCTAGGATATTTTGATAATATTTTGGACTTTTCACCTAATACTATTTCTACATCTGAAATTAAAAATGAAGATATTTTTTATGGCGAATATGATCCAAAATGTGGTGATGGAACTGTTCTTGATCTTGATACTAATGCATGTAGAGTTGGTAAAGTATTGACCTTGATAGATTCCGATGAATCTGATTCAAAATGTGGTCCTGGAACTATCTTTGACTCTGAATCCAATTCTTGTATTCTTGGGTAATTAAAAAAAGTGGACCGAATGGGATTTGAACCCACGACCTTTGCGGGAAGTTAATTCCTTACGCAGTGTGAGTGCGTCATCCAAACCAAACTAGACGACCGGTCCAACAAATTACTGAAATGCTAGTTTTTTTGTCTTTGCTATTACCTGATATTGTAATTACCATGCCTTTTTCTACTAATTTTAGAAATAACCCTCATGTCTTTACAAGAATTTGATACATTAATTGATAGAATGAAGTTGGCTTTTGAAGGTGCTGATAATTTAGGGCAATATGTGGAAGCTGCTAAAGTCCTATTCCAAATGAATGCCCAACTACCTGATGATTTGCAATTAATTTTTGAAGAATTAGATGATCCTGAGGATGCAAAATCTTTTGTCAAGCAATATGGCGCTGAATTGAAATATGCAATTGTAAATTATAGACAAAGATTAATGATTTCTTAATTCTATTTCTTGACGCCGAGATTTCTGTTCTTTAATCTCAAATATGGATTTCTACATTTTCTGCATCGAGTTGCATCAATATCGTTTCTAGCGCCACATTTGAAGCAAATTTTCATAACCAGACGTGCTTGTTGTGCAATTCTTTTCTTCTCTGGGTCTGTAACTGGCATTTAATTTTCTCCTCAATCTCTCTCTTTTATTCTAATCGGATTTTTCTATTTTCCCAGCTAGCAATACTGGTACTTCTGCAGGTCTTTTTGCTACTGGAATATTTGCTTTGTTAAACATTGATACTTTGGATTCTGCTGAACCATAATTCCCCATAACTATTGCTCCTGCATGACCCATTCTTTTTTCTTTTGGTGCTGCTCTTCCTGCAATGTATGCTACTGTTGGTTTGTTAAATCCACTGTCAATAATTCTTTGAGCCAAAATTTCTTCAGAGTCTCCACCTATTTCTCCTACTATAACTAGACCTTCCATATCTGGAATATCTTTCACCATTTCAAATGCGTCAATTAATCTTGTACCGTTAACTGGGTCTCCTCCTATTCCAATTGTAATTGATTGACCAAATCCAGCTGTTGTAAGTGCATCTGAAATTTCATATAGTAAAGTTCCACTTTTTGATAGTACTGCAATTTTACCTGCTTTGAAAGGCATTGGTGGCATGATTCCTATTTTGATTAATTCTGGAATCATTATTCCTGGAGTATTTGGTCCAATTATTATTGCTCCTTTTTTATTTGCTAAATCTAATACTTCCATCGTATCTCTGATTGGTACATGTTCTGGAATTGCTACAAGTAGTTTAATTCCTGATTCTAATGCATCTTTAGCTGCAGATAAAAAGAATTTTGCTGGAACAAATACAATTGAAATTTTTGCATTAGTTGCATCAATTGCTTCTTGCATTGTGTTGTATATTGGAATTTTATCTTCAAATTTTTGACCTCCTTTACCTGGAGTAACGCCTGCAACTATGTTAGTTCCATAGGCTATCATTTGTTTTGCATGTAGTGAACCATATGATCCTGTAATTCCTTGAACAATGACTCCTTTATTTTCATAATCTGAATCTCCTGGTTTTCCTTTTAGTAATTCAAAGATGTCTGTCATTTCTTTATCCCCATAACTGCTGCATTAATTGCCTCTTCTACAGAATCAAATATGTTGGTTCTAGAATTTTTTAACATTTCTTTTGCTTTTTCTGATTCAGTACCTTTTAGTCTTGAAAACACTGGCAAATCAATTAGATTATTTTCATATGCTTGGAGAAATGCCTCTGCAACAACTGTAGTTTTTACAATTCCTCCGTACAGGTTTACGAGAATTCCTTTTACTCTTGGTAATCTACTGATTAGAGTTAAAGCTTCATACACTGATTCTGTAGTTGCACCGCCACCTACATCTAGAAAACATGCTGGTTTTCCTCCATTATCTGATAACATATCTAATGTTGACATTACAAGTCCAGCACCGTTTCCAACAACTGCTATATTTCCATCTAATTCTACTAAAGAAAATCCACTTTTTTCAGCTTGTATCTCATTAGCTGTTTTTTCTTGATATTTTTGTAATTCATCATGTCTGAAATTACTGTTATCGTCTGTTACAAATTTACCATCAAGTGCCATAACTGAATCATCTTGCATGATTGCTAATGGATTAATCTCTACTAGTTCTGCTTCTTTTTCAATTGTAAGTTTTGATAATTTTTTTAAAGTATCTACAAATTGCTCTGCAGTTTTTCCTACTAGTTCCATTTCTTTTGCAACCTCTTTTGCTAATTCGTCTGAAACATCCCCTAATCCGATTTCTTTGATAATTTGATTTTTAACTGATTCAATTTCTACACCGCCTTCAGCTGATGCAATAATTGTATAACATCTTTTTGAACGATTCAAAAATATTGAAAGATACAGTTCTTTTTTAATATCTGCCATTTTTTCAAGTAAAATTGCTCTTGCTTTTTCACCCTTGATTGTTAAATCCATAACTTGTGGATATTTTAGCTCAAATTCATCATCGTTTTGACATTTTTGAATACCACCTGCTTTCCCTCTACCTCCAACAGGCACTTGAATTTTAATTACAAATGGATATCCTAATTCTTTTGCATGTTTTCTACCCTCCTCAATATTTGTAGATGATATACTATCAAGTAGATTGATTCCATACTCTCGAAATATCTCTTTAGCCTGAAATTCAAGTAATTGCATGCAAAAATCATGCACTTTATGGTCTTTATTAACTGTGATACTATTTCAATTGTTCATCTAGAAAATCGATCATTTCTAAAAATCGATCTTTGCTTTTTCGTAATAATTCTTGAGGGTATTCTTCAATTGTAAATACAAATTGTTGATGAAAACTTGGAACTAGAATTCCTCCTGATGTAACCATTTGCTCAATGACGTATCCCTTGGTAAGTGTACATACGATTTCTTCATACGATTCTTCCTCTTCCTCTAGTGTTTGTCGATACAAAACAATTGGTCTGTTTGTTTTTGTAACAATGTTTGAGCCTTTTTCTAATAGATCTGATAAATGCTGAATTTGCCATGTGTCTAGGCTAATTTGTTTTACCATGTTATCAATATGTGATTTTTATATTTAACCGTGATAAAACAACGCATCTTCACAACTTGTCGTGTATAAAATCACTTTAATTGTGAAATTAAAATAAATAAAATGATTTGGCACTTAGGCCATATCTAATGCTCTAGAATGTTTTCTTGTATGTGGTCTTTCACCTGCATACTTTCTTCGCATGTGTCCAGATGGTCTTCCATAGATTAGTTCTAGGAACCATGACTCATGCTCGATCTCTTCAGCTAGGATATCTTTTGCAATATCATATGTTACTGGGTCTTTTCCAAATGTTATTTGGCAAATTTTATTCCAGTTGACAATTGCACCTTGTTCTGCTTTGAGGCATTTTTCTAGAATTGCTTTATGATCTGTTGGATTTGTTGGAAGTTGTAGGAATTCACAACCTGAAATTTTGATAAATTCAGTTGCATCATTTGGGAGAATTCCACCTAATTGATAGATTCTCTCAAGACATGATTCAAAGTGACTAAGATCTTCTAATCTTGCATCTTCGATGATTCCTTTCAATCCTTCACCTTCCATACCTGTACAATGTGCTCTGAGATTGGTAAAGTAATAGTATGCAGTAAATTCTACTGCTGCATTTTTGATTAATTCCTTTAACAACTCATCTACATCTAGGCCATTTTGTTTTAGAACGTTAATTCCAACAACATTTGGGGTTGATTCAGACATTTGTTTATGGGATTTTTAATTGTAATAAAAATATTACATTCATTTTCAAAATCTATTCTACAGAAATTCTGATTTTTTGGCCATCAATGTCATCTTCTTTGTATTCTTTACATGATTCTGTAAAGTTGACCTGTTTTACTCTGACCAAAAATGCTATTTCATCGGATTTCTCTTTCATCATTTCAAGTGACTCTTCATCTAATTCTAAAATTGATGCCACATCTAAAACATCTGTTGGGGTGTACCCTCTCTCTTTTCTAAGTGTTTGAAGTCTTCTTGCAATGTCTTTTACTAATCCTTTTGCCATCATCTCTTTGTTTCTAGATGTTGAAATAATTACAGTATAGTTGTCTCTTTTTGCAACTGCAAAATTTTCACTTGCATCAAAGTCTATAATGAAATCTTCACTATCTAATGAAATTATTTCTCCATCTAGGTTGAAATCATATTTACCCTCTTTTTGCAATGATGAAATTATTTCATCTGGATTTGTTTCATTGAATGTTGAGACAAGTTTTCCCATGAGTTGTTTTGCTTTTGGTCCTATGCGTTTTCTTTCTAATTCTGCTATTCCTTTAACTGGCAATCCTAATTGTTTTAATTCTAAAATTTGTTCTAATCCTGATTCTTTTTCTGTTTCAATGATTGCAACTTTTTCAACATTAAGTTGAGATTGTAATAGTTCAGATAATGATTCGAGTTTATTTTTCTGACCTTTCTTTACACAAATTTGTGCTTCATTAAGTGGCCATCTTCTCTTTAGTTTTCCTTTCATTCTTGCAGCTGATGACACTGATACTACATCTTTCATAATGTCAAATGATTCTTCAATTTCTTCATTGACTAAATCTTCTTGATACGTTGGCCACTTGTCAAGTAGAATGCTTTGTTTTCCATTAAATGTGGATTGGTAAAGATATTCACTTGTAAATGGACATAATGGATGAATCAATATGTCTAGAGTTTTGAGAACTTTACTAAGAACTGCATAGATTGATAATCGTCTGTTCTTCTTTTCTTCGTCTTCGTCCCATAGTTCTCCTCTTGTAATTGGGATGTAAATCTGACTAAGATTGTTAATTATGAACTCATCAATTGCTTTTGCACCTTCATGAAATTTACAGGACTCATTTTTCTCAGTTAGAATTTGAATTAATTTTTGTAGTTTAGATAAGAGCCAGATGTCTGGGGGTGTCAACAAGTCATTTTGCTTTGCCCATTCTACTGTGTTTGTTTGGTCAAAATTATCATATTTACTATTTTGTTGAAAGTACAAATGAAGATTGAATAATGTGTTAATTACCTGATACGGTCTTGACATTAATTCATCTGTGCTGAAACTTAGTGGTTCAATTGGACTTGCTTTCCACATGAAATAGAATCTAATCAGGTCAACTGGGTATTTTTGAAGTAATTCTGCGCCATCAAGAACATTACCTTTACTTTTACTCATTTTTCCTCCTTTATCATCTAATACGTGTCCTTGAAACAAGAATGCTTTGTAAGGTGGAGTTGCAGTATTGTTTAAAATTACATTTTCAATAAGTAATGTGTATGCCCAACCTCTAGTTTGATCAATTCCTTCTGTGAAAAATGGTGCAGGAATTTCATTGGTATATTCTTCATCAGTTAATGATGAATATGGTGCAGACCCACTGTTATGCCAAGTATCTAAAACATATTCTTCTCTTTTTGTATTGACGCTATTGCATTTTTTACATTTTATTGTAATCTTGTCAATCCATGGTCTATGCAATTCAAAGTTTGGACCGTCAGGTAATTTGTCTGCAGAATTTATAATATCTTTTCTAGTAAAGAACCAATTTTTCTCACCACAATCTTCACAATTCCAAACTGGGAGAGGGCAACCCCAAATTCTTTCTCGAGAAATACACCATGGATGTCTCTCTTTGATAATTCCAAGAAATCTATTTTTTGGTTGCTCAAAAAAGTATTCTACACTTTCTGCAGCATCAATTGCTTTGTTTTCTAATCTGTCTAATTTGTAAAACCATCCTCTTCTTGCAAGCCAGACAATTGGATGGTGTGATCTCCAACATAATGGATACTTGTGTTTAATTTTACCAATTTTTACTAGAGCATTGCACTCTTTTAGATCCTCAACTATTGGCCTGTCTGCATCTCTGACAAACATCCCTTGATATTTTCCTGCTTTTTCTGTAAATTTTACCTCATCATCAATAGGGCTGAAAATTTTGACTTTACGTCTATTTGCAATTTTGATATCTTCCTCACCGTTTGCTGGTGATAGGTGGACCAGACCACTTCCAGTACTGGCATCCACAAATGTTTCAGATACTGCAACATGATAATTATCAAATTTTGAAATTTCCTTTAGTCCTGGAATTAAATCTAATAATGGGTGAATGTATTTTTTCCCTTCAAATTCTGAACCTTTTACAGTTTTCTCAATTTCATATTTTTCAATTTTTACATCTGCCATGAACTCTTCTAATCTTGTTTTTCCAATAATCCAAGTTTCGTTTTCCACTTTGACATATGCATAGTCTTCTTTAGGTTGTAATCCTACCATTGCGTCAGTAACAAGGGTAAATGGCATTGTAGTCCAAACTATCAAAAATACATCTTCGTTTACTAGTTTGACTTTGTAGTATAATGATGGGTCTTTGACTTCTTCATACCCTTGATTTACTTCTGCATGACTAAGTGATGTTTGACAACTTGGACAGTATGCAATTACAGTAAAGTCTTCTTCTAAAATATTATTTTCATATGCTTTTTTGAGTACTTGCCATTCTCTTTCAATAAATTCATCTCTAAAAGTCCAATATGCCTTTTCATGATTAAATGACATTCCAAGCATTCCATCTACCTCAACCCATGTTTTGTTGAATTTTCCTACAACTTTTTTACATTCTGAAACAATTCTTTCTATTCCAAATTCTCTGATGGCTACGCTTTTTCCTCCTGTAACTCCTAACTCTTTTTCAACTTGTAGTTCTACTGGGAGTCCTTGTGTGTCCCATCCTCCATTGAAAATTATTTTTTTCCCTTGTAAAGTATTAAATCTATACCATAAATCTTTGATTACTCTGCCTCTAAGATGACCTGCATGTGGAATACCATTCATTGTTGGTGGGCCCTCAATAAATCGAATTTTTTCACGTTCATCTGATGCAAAAATCTGTTTTTCCAAGTCAATAGTTTTGATATATTCTCTAACTTGAGATTCTATTGCCTTTGCATCAAATTTTGTGGAAAGTTCCATCTGGATTTTGAAATGTTTGTGGCATTATAAAGCTAAATTGATTTACTGAGACTTGGATTATATAATTGGGGGAATGATAATTTTTGTTGGTAAATGTATTAGTGATTGGTTCTGGTGGACGAGAACACGCCTTGTCATGGAAATTATCTCAAAGCAGTAAAGTTGAAACTATTTTCACTGCCCCTGGAAACGGTGGTACACAAAACAATATTCCAATTAATGTAGATGATTTAGATGGATTGGCAGATTTTGCTCAAAAAAATAATTGTTTTACTGTAGTTGGACCTGAAGATCCACTAGCTGCAGGAATTGTTGATAAATTTAACAAACTTGGTCTCAAAGTTTTTGGACCTTCTCAGAAAGCTGCTCAGCTTGAATCAAGTAAGATATGGGCAAAAGATTTCATGAAGCGAAATGAAATTCCATCTGCACGTTTTGAAATATTTGATGATGCTCAAAAAGCTCAAGAATATGTGGAATCCCTTGACTACAATGTAGTTGTAAAGGCTGATGGTCTTGCAGCAGGAAAAGGCGTCATTGTATGTAATAGTAATGATGATGCAATATCTGCGATTCAAACAATTTTGGTAAAAAAGACGTTTGGTGATGCAGGAAATAGAATAATTATTGAGGAAAGAATTGATGGAATTGAAGCATCATACATTGCTCTTTCTGATGGAGATGTTGCTATATCTATGGCTACCAGTCAAGATCACAAGAGAATTTTTGATAATGATGAAGGGCCAAATACTGGTGGAATGGGTGCCTATTCTCCAACTGCTATTATTGATGATAACTTGACTAAAATCATCCAAGAAGAAATTATTGAAAAAACAATTCATGCTATGAAAAAAGAAGGAATTGTTTTCAAGGGATTTTTGTATGCTGGTATAATGATTAGAGATGGAAAACCATTTGTTTTAGAATACAATGTTCGAATGGGTGATCCTGAGTGTCAACCAATTACAATGAGGATGGATTTTGATTTGTATGATTATCTTGTAGCTAGTGTTGATGGAACTTTATCTTCTTTACCTCTGGCTTCTTGGAAATTACAATCTGCAGTATGTGTTGTATTGGCATCAAAGGGATATCCTGAATCTTATTCTAAAAATGACGAAATAACTGGATTTGATTCTGTTTCTAATGGGGCAATTATTTTCCATGCCGGCACAAAAAAATCTGGAGAAAAGATTCTTTCAAATGGTGGACGTGTATTGGGTGTAACTGCATTAGGTGATAGTTTAGAATCTGCAATTACAAACGCATATGCTGCAATTGAAAAAATTACTTGGTCTCAGAAATACTATAGAACTGATATTGGTAAAAAAGGTCTTTCTTATCTTTGAGTCTGTATCATTTTATCTTCTGTAAGGATCCAATCCATTGGTATATCATGTTCTGATTTTGGAATTTTTTTAATGATTTGTTTTTCTAGTGTAAGGGAGATTGTTGTAATCTTGTTTTCTGCCAAAAATTTATCATAGAATCCATGACCGTACCCTAATCTGACTCCTGTGAAATCTATTCCTACAGTTGGTACTAAAATTACATCTAGATTGTTATCCATTGGACAATCCTCTTTAGGCTCCATAATGTCAAAACTACCTCGCTCTAGGCTTGAAAAACTGGTAATTTTCCTAAATTCCATATGATCCCCCATCACCTTTGGCAAAAAGACTTCTTTGTCTTCACTGAGTAATTCTTGAATTATATCTTGAGTGAATATTTCACTTCCTATTGGATAGTATGCCCCAACTTTTTGTGCATCTTTGAATGCATATATTTTCTTTAATTTTTTCTGAATATTCCCACTTGCAATTTTTAATAAATCATGAGATGTGTTATCTCTTGTTTCCAAAAGACGTGTTCGCAATGATTCTTTTTCGGGATTTTTATCCAATTTGACTCCCTAGTGATGCTGCAGTTATTGTATTTTTCAATAGCATTGCAACTGTCATGGGTCCAACTCCTCCAGGAACTGGCGTTGCAAATGATGCTTTCTGAATTATCTTGTCATAATCTGAATCTCCTACTAGTTTTTCTTGATATCTTGAAATTGCAACATCTATTACAATTGCTCCTTCTTTAATCATATCTGGGGTTAGTGTGAATTTGTTTCTGTCCCCTACTGCTGTAATAATGATATCTGCAGCTTGACATAGTTCTGTTAAATTTTTAGTTTTAGAATGACAAGTAATTACTGTAGCATTTTTTTCTAATAATAAATGATATAGTGGTTTTCCTACTAGATTGCTTCGATTAATTAGTACAATATTTTTTCCTTCTAAATCAATATTGTGATAATCAAACATCTCCATTACACCTGTTGGTGTACATGCCACCAATGCTGCTTTTCTCATTGTGAGTAATCCTGCATTATGTGGAGTTAAACCATCTACGTCTTTTATTGGAGATATTCTTGATGTAGTTGCAAATTCATCTAGTTGTTTTGGCAACGGTAATTGAACTAGAATTCCGTGAACAGATCTGTCTGAATTTAATTCATCGATAATTTTTATTAATTCTGATTGTGTGACATTTGCATCCAGTTTGTGGTCTTTGGTTACAATTCCAACCTCTTCACATGCCTTGTGCTTGTTTCTCACATATGTGGCAGAAGCTGGGTCGTCTCCAATTAAGACTGTGGCTAAACAGGGTGAAATTCCTTGAGATTGTAACTCCTCTACTGCTCTTTTGACTCTATCCTTGACTGATTGAGCAATAAGTTTGCCATCAATTTTGACTCCTACCATAATCTGTTTTTGATTTGTAGATATTTAATTCTTGGAATTCTTAGTTGAAAATCTTAGAAAAGAAATTAAGTGGCTAATTTCTAGTCATATTATGTTTGTAATGATAGCAGATATTCAATTAAAAGACGGTGCTGAAGAAGATTTCAAAAGCTGGTTTGCTGAATCAAACAAAGTATTGTGTAATTTTCCTGGATTTATCTCAAGAAAATTCTTAAAATCCTCTGATGGTAGCTATAGAATTCTCGTAGAACATGAGAGTAAGGACACTTTTATCAAAATGCACCAAAGTCCTGAACATGAAAAAATCCATCCGACTGGGCATTCTTTCATGAGTGCTGATCCTCAAAGAAAAACATACGAAGTAGCTGCTGAGTGACATTGAAGCTAGAGTATGATTTAGATACATATCTAGAAAAATTAAAAAACAATAATTCTTACTTTGAGACTTTTATCAACAAGGATAGTTTAGCTGCTGGAGTTTTAGTTTTGAAACCTGGTGAAGAAGACACTCAAACCCCTCATGATAGTGATGAAGTATACTATGTTATTTCAGGTGATGGTTTTTTGAAAATTAAAAATAAAAATTACAAAGTTTCAAAAGACAAACTTTTTTTTGTAGCAAAAAATGTGGAACACTTTTTCCATGGAAATACAAAGGAACTAAAAGTCTTGTACTTTTTTGGTGGATCTGATTCTTAGCTAATTACAGTCCTTCGACCTGAGACTTTGATTTTCTTTTTAGCAAAAAGATTGACTGCTTCTGGATAAATTCTATGTTCTTCTTTTAGAATTTTTTTAGATAATGTTTCTTCTGTATCTTTCTCGTTTACTTTGACTACTGCTTGAATGATTACAGGCCCTGTATCCATCCCTGTATCCACAAAGTGCACTGAACATCCTGAATACTTTGCACCGTACTCTATTGCTTGTTTCTGTGAATTCAACCCTGGGAATGCAGGCAGTAAAGCTGGATGAATGTTGATTATTCTGTTCTTGTATTTTTTTACAAATTCTGGACTAATAATTCTCATAAATCCTGCAAGACACACAAGACCATTTTTTGGTGTAACTCCGTATTTTGTTAGGATGGCGATGATTTTTTTATCGTATTCTGCTCTACTTCCTTTGAAATCTTTACTTTCAACCACTTCAATTTTGACTCCTAACTTTTCGGCAATTTTTAGACCTTTTGCATCCTGTTTGTTAGAAATTACTATTGCTGGATTAATTGGAATCTTTTTTTTCTTAATTGCCTTTAGGATTGATTCCATATTGCTTCCGCGACCTGAGATTAGAATTCCTAGATTTAGCAACTAGTCAATACTAGATCAAACCTGCAATTTATATCAAATCCAACTAATTTTGTTTTCATTGCCTAGTAAAGTCAGGATGACAAAAAATGGAATCCTGTGTGAGATTGGTGGTAAACAAGTTTACTTGGATCCAAAAAACAGTGACGTTAATGGGGTCAATTTTGTATCTCATGCCCATTCTGATCATCTTCCGTCAAAAAATGGCGGAACTATTCTATCCTCTATTGAGACTAATGAAATAGCTAATCTTCGAGGATTTAAGATGGAAAATCACGTAGAATCACTTGATGATTTTTCTTTAATTGACAGCGGTCATATTTTAGGTGCTAAAGGATTGCTTTTTGATGATATTTTCTATACTGGTGATGTTTGCACTAGAGATCGTGGTTTTCTCAAAGGAGCTAAAATTCCAAAATGTAAAACGCTCATCACTGAGTGCACGTTTGGTCTACCTGAATTTGTTTTCCCTAAACTTGAGGATACTCTAAAACAAGTAAATGAATTAATTTCTGAACTTTATGGAAAAGGTGTCCCAGTAATTTTAATGGGTTACCAATTAGGTAAGGCACAAACAATTACGCAATTTTTTGGTCACTGGGGTCCACTATATCTTCATGATTCGGTAAAAGATATGAATACATTACATCAGAAATTTGGTGTATCTCTAAATGATGGAATTGGACATACTGAGGCTGAAAGAAATGGTTTACTTGAAAAAAAACCTTGGGTTATGGTTGCACCTTTGATGTCTAGCAAAAATAAATTTGTTCAAGATATGAAATCAAAGTATGGTGCTGTAACTATTGGATTTAGCGGATGGGCACAATCCATGAAATATTCTTTTGGAAGGCGAACTGATTATTCAATCCCAATTAGTGATCATTGTGATTACCCTGAGTTAATCCAGATGGTTGTACAATCTGGGGCTGAACAAGTATACACGATACATGGATTTGTAGATGAATTTGCTGAGGACTTGCGTAAAAGAGGAATTAATGCACAACCATTACTAGAAAACTCGTTGAATAATCTCACTTAGTAAACTTGCTACATTCACAATTATTTGCTAGACATGATTCTGCATTTCTAATATGGTCATGCGAAAAGTGCTTACATTTTTCATTCTTACAAATTCTTCGTTGAGCTTCTTTTTGTACCACTGTTTGAGCAATTTCATTTGCTTTGTCTTTTGAATATCCTTTTTTGTCAATATAGAAATGAACCACTCTATTGTATAGCCTCTCTGGATTGAATTGTTTCTCGAGCATGGATTTTTCTATATCCAATACGTCATTATTCTATTAAAACAGATCGTGTATTCCAATACTGATATTTTACGTCTAAATCATTGAAAATTATTTCAAAATTACGCCTATATCCATTAGATTTGTGTGTGTTGGATTTGTTTTGATGTTTCCTTTTTGTTTTTGAAAGAATCTTCCTGAATCACTATTTTTGAGAAATTCTTTCATTAAATCTAAATCTACTTTCACATTCTCTGTGATTGCTCCTGCAAAGACTGAATTGCCATCTACGCCATCAGTTCCTGCAGATGAAATTACTATTTTTTTCATTTTCTGTGTATTTTTTAATAATCTTAAAACTAATTCTTGATTTCTTCCCCCCATTCCTTTTCCAAGAACTTTGACTGTTGTTTCTCCTCCAAAAATGATACATGTTTTTTCACTCTCTGAAATTTTTTCTAGTATTTTTGTAACTGCTTCTTTAATATCTCCAAAAACATGCATTACATCGACTGTGTATCCATTTTTTTCTGCTTTGTTTTTCATTTCATTCAAACAGTCATCATTATTTGCAATAACATAATTTTCAATTCTAGCTTTTTTTGGTGTATCTATTTTTTCATTCATTCTATTTTCTAAAAGTGTTAAAACTTCATCAGGCATTTTCCATCTTATTTTATATTTAGCAATGATTTCTAATGCATCTGCATATGTTGTGTCATCCATGTATGTTGTACCTGATGCAATAGATGAAAGATCATCTCCTTCAACATCTGACATTACCAACCCTACTCCTTGGCATTTCATATTCTCAACAAGTTTACCTCCTTTGATTTTGGATAGATGTTTTCTAATACAATTAAATTCTTGAATTGTAGCTCCTGATTTTAACAGTACATCTGTGACATGTACCTTATCCTCTAGAGTGATATCATCAGGTAATGCTAGCAGCGATGAACCCCCTCCTGAAACTAGAAAAATTATTAACTCATCACTGCGCTTATTTTGAACAAATTTCATGATTTCTTTTGCTGCCTTTACACTGGTTTGGTCTGGTTTAGGGTGTCTAGAATTAAAAATTTGAAATTTTTTACTTTTCATTACTGATTTTGAGCCTTTGGGAATGACTATAATTCCACTTTTTACTGGAATTATTGCATTTAGTGCTCTGGTCATAGTATCTCCTGCCTTGCCAAAAGCTACTGAATAGATGTTTGAATATTTTTCCAGATTGAAAGATTTACCGTTAATTTTGATTTCATTAGGGGTCACAAATTTTGGAATGATGTTTTCTGGATTTGCTGCTTGCAATCCTACTTCTAAAATTTCTAAACAATCCTTTTTCTTGTCCGTAGTTGATAAATCATCAAAATTTTGAATAATCATACTGTCTCTAACACTGTAAGATATAATAATAATCAATGATGCCTTTGATTTATGCAAACAATTCGCATTCCAAAAATTATCAACTTTGGAGAAGATGCACTTGGTCAAACAGAATATCCAAAAAATGCCCTAGTTGTCACAACCGTTCCGCCAGCACTATCTGACAAATGGTTAGCAAAAATGGGTATCCAGGATTATATGCTGTATGATAAAGTAAAACCTGAACCATCAATTGACGATGTCAATACTCTGATTTCAGAATTCAAAGAAAAGAAACCCTCTGTTCTAATTGGATTGGGTGGTGGAAGTTCAATGGATGTTGTAAAATATGCTGCACAAGATTTTGGAGTAGAAAAAATCTTAATTCCAACAACATTTGGAACTGGAGCTGAAATGACAACTTATTGTGTTCTCAAATTTGATGGTAAAAAGAAATTGTTACGTGAAGACAGATTTTTAGCTGACATGGCTGTAGTTGATTCATACTTTATGGATGGCACTCCAGATCAAGTCCTCAAAAGCTCTGTCTGTGATGCATGTGCTCAAGCTACTGAAGGCTATGATAGCAAACTCGGTAATGACTTGACAAGAACTCTGTGTAAACAAGCATTTGAGATTCTATATGATGCAATTATGAATGACAAACCAGAAAACTATCCATACGGATCAATGTTGTCTGGAATGGGCTTTGGTAATTGCTCTACCACTTTAGGACATGCCTTGTCCTATGTGTTCTCAAATGAGGGTATACCTCACGGATATTCATTATCCTCTTGTACTACTGTTGCACACAAGCATAACAATTCAATCTTCTATGATAGATTCAAAGAGGCTATGGCAAAACTGGGCTTTGACAAATTAGAACTCAAAGCTGATGTTTCAGAAGCTGCTGACACTGTAATGACTGATAGAGGACATTTGGATCCAAACCCAATTCCAATATCAAAAGACGATGTCGTAAAGTGTCTTGAAGATATCAAAGCAGGTAATTTGTAAAAAATTCAATATTTTTTACTTTTTTTCTATTTTCTTGTTAAATTGCGAAATTGGCAGCTTGATGAAACTTTTTATTCTAATAATCTAACGTAAATGTACTTGGCAGATAAAAAATTGAAATTTGGTATTCAAAACGGCTTAAATGTTGCAAGAGCCGGATATACTGAAGATCAAATTTTAACTGCCTGTATACTTGCCGATAAAACTGGATATGATTCTATTTTCTATATGGACCATACAAACGTCCCACAATGGAAACATGCAATTGTATTAGATCCGTGGGTTATGTTATCTGCAATTGCTGCAGTCACACAGAATGTTGAACTTGGAACTTGTGTTACTGATGCCATAAGACGACATCCATCAAACATTGCTCTAGCTGCAATTTCACTTGATAGAGTTTCTAAAGGTAGAGCAATTTTAGGAATTGGGGCAGGTGAGGCACAAAATCTAAAAGAATTTTGTATTCCGTTTGAGAAACCAGTTTCAAAATGGGAAGAACAAATTCAAGTTATTCATAAATTATATGATTCTACTCCTGATAACACAGTTAGCTATGATGGTAAATATTACAAATTAGAAGGTGCATGTTTGCAAGCACCACCAATTAGAAAACCACGTCCACCTACTTACATGGCAGCAGGTGGTAAACGTACCCTTGCGATGACTGGAAAATTAGGTGATGGTTGGTTGCCAATTGGTTACACTCCTGAACTTTTTGCAGATCATAAAGCACAAATTGAAAAATCAATGGATGAAAATAATAGAACACAAGAAGAGAAAGATAATTTCCAATATGCCCTGGACATTGATGTTTACTTTTCTGAAGATGCGGAACAATCATGGGCCAAAATGAAAGAAGCAGTAAAAGTTAGTTTATTCAAGCCTGAAATTTTGAGAGTTCACGGAATTAAAGAAATTGAAGGATTTGATTTTGTAAAATACTTTACAGAATATTCAATGTCAGACCAATCTTGGATTGTAAAGATGAGAGAGGCTGCAACAAAATTACCTGATGATGTTGCTCGTTCTTCAATTGCACTTGGTACTCCTGAAGATATAATTCCAGTATTTGAGAAATTCATGGATGCTGGTGTAAATCACTTTGTAATTAGATTCTGGGGTAAGAATTACTTTGGCTCTATTGATAAATTTGCAACTCACGTAATACCAGTATTACGTGAAAAAGCCAAGGCCAAGGCCCAACAATAAGACATTCTTTACTATAACCTAACAGTAAATCATTTAGTTTACCTCGTTTTAGATATTGTAATGGATGAAGACCTTCCTGAATCAGTAAAAAAATGCCTTGATATTTTAGAAGAAAATGTGGATATCTTGGCTAATCTTGAATATGATTTAGATGATGAAAAAGAAGATGAATTGACTCCTGATATGGAATTACATAATCTATTTGATATGACTGAAGATGTGGCAGAATCATCTAAACTAAAACGGGCAGAATCAAATTTTGCAAGACGCCAATCTGAAGATTCTTTATGATTTATGTGGTCTATTCTTTTTTGTAAGTGATTTAGATTTACGTTTGTTTTTTTGTTTCTCTATTCTTTTTCTAGTTCGTTCTGTTGCATTAGTTGAACCTTGGATAATTTTTGTTTTACTTCCATCCTTTAACATTATTTGTTTTCCTTTGAATCTGTATTCAACATCTCTACATTTTATGTAATATTTTTTGAGGCAGAAAAATATTCTGTTATTTGTCCCGTGCATTTCTTTAACTTCTTTTGATTTTTTTAATTCATTGAGAATATTTCGAAGTAATCCTTTGTCAATCTCTGTAATTCTATGTAATTCCCTAAACCAGATGAATTTTGATGCAGACCCCCATTCTTCTAAAAGATTCAGGGCTGCATTGACGGCTTTTTCTCGCTCTTCATCAATTTTACTCATTTATTATGTTCAATTAATCCTAAATTTAGCAATTTACATTAATGAAAAATTTGGATGAAAAAAGTCAAGTTTTAGAATGTTGTTTATTTTTGATTATTTTTGCAACGATACTCTATGGGCACAGATTTTAAAACTCAATGTAATGAATTAGAATGTAGAATCTTGGAAATTAAGAAAATGGCCAAAGAATTGGATGATGAAAAATGATTTTATCTCTTTGATTTTGATTTTCTTTCTTTAATTCTAGATTTAGTTACTTTTACTGACTGTCTTTGATTGTTCTCCATCTTGTTTGCTATGGAATCAATCTGTTTGATAATTATTGCTTGTAATTCTGGAGAATCACTTTTCAATAATTTTACTTTTAATTTTTTTAATTGATTTGAATATCCTTCAAAATCATCTCTTAAATCATTTAGATATGGATCATTCATAATAATTTTTTATTTACCTTATATTTTAGGGATTTCTATACTCTGGATTTATAATATTATTTCACTGAATTAATTTATGCAGTTAACTGGTATTCTTCAGATTAAATCATATGATAAAATAAAAGAATTTTTGAATGAAGAGCATGTTGGACGTGTAGCAAGTATAGATGAGAATGGATTTCCACAAATTATTCCTATGAACTTTGTATTTCTTAATGATGCAGTTTACATGCATTCTCATGTAAAGGGTGAAAAATTAGATAATATTTCTAGAAACAATAAAGTTGGATTTGAGGCTGATAGGGAATTAGAATTCCTGCCATCTTATTTTGAAGACCCACATAATGCATCTCTAGCTGACACATTATACATCAGCGTCGTAATGAAAGGAATATCCTCTTTTGTATCTGATAGAGAAGAAAAGACGCTTGCTCTAAATGGATTGATGAAAAAATATCAGCCTGAAGGACAATATGATCCAATTCAATCTGATATGCGCGTTTTAGATGCTGTAAGTGTGTTCAAAGTCAATCCTCAAACAATCCATGGTAAATACAAAATTGGTCAACATATGAGGCCTGAAGAAAGATTGAATTTGGCACAAAAAATCCTAGAAAAAAAATCCCCGTCTGCTCTTGAAACTTTGAAAATTATGGGTTTTGAGGTATCTGAATCTGGTCTTCAAATGATTGATGAGCCTGTATGGTAAGTCTGAATTTTTTAAAATTCAATCCATTCACAATTAATTATTTTTAGATTTAATTCTTAGGTGATTGCTTTCTAAATTTTCTAAATTGATGCTTTGTTGACCTGTTGTTTTTATTTGACAAACGTTAGCTATAAGTTCAGTTTTCGGCGATTGTATCTGTTGGAACAAATATCTCATTTTGAATTGGCATCTGATTATGTCCCTACTGGAGATCAACCCCAAGCTATTGATTCCTTGGTAAAAGGCGTAAAGAAAGGAAGTGTTCAAACATTACTTGGGGTAACTGGAAGTGGAAAGACCTTCTCTGTGGCAAATGTTATTGAAAGAACTGGAAAAAACACCCTAGTAATTTCTCATAACAAAACTCTTGCAGCACAACTTTATTCTGAACTAAAACAATTTTTTCCAAAAAACAATGTTGGCTATTTTGTATCATACTATGATTACTATCAACCTGAAAGTTATCTTCCTCAAACAGATACCTATATTGAAAAAGATACACAAATCAATGAAAAAATTGAAAAGATGAGATTAGAGGCAACTGCAATGCTGCTTTCAGGGGAACCGACAATCATTGTGTCTACTGTCTCTTGTATCTATTCTCTTGGTAATCCAAAGGATTGGGGGGATTTAGCTGTTACAATTAACACAGGTGATGAAATTAAAAGAAATGAAATAATTCGACGATTTGTGGATGCAAGATATGAAAGAAATGATACTGAAGTAGCACCTGGAAATTTTAGAGTTAAAGGGGATACTATTGATGTCACACCTGCATATTCTGAAGATTTAGTTAGAATCTCTATGTTTGGAGATGAAGTAGAAAAAATTACTATTTTAGATCACGTCTCTTTAAAAGAAAAAAAGAAAGTATCTCAAATGAAAATTTATCCTGCAAAACACTATATTGTTGCAAAAGATGTTCGCAAAACCGCTGTTAAATCAATTGGTGATGAATTAAAAAAACGATTGCCTGAATTAAATGAATTAGAAAAACAAAGACTTGAGATGCGAACAAAATATGATTTGGAAATGATTGAAGAATTGGGATATTGTTCTGGTATTGAAAATTACTCTAGACATTTTGATGGGCGAAAAGCAGGTGAAAAAGCATTTTGTCTAATGGATTTTTTTGGTGATGATTATCTTTTGGTAATTGATGAGTCTCATGTGACATTACCACAACTTCATGGAATGTACAAGGGAGACCGTTCAAGAAAAAATCAGTTAATTACATACGGGTTTAGACTACCCAGTGCATTTGATAATCGCCCACTAAAATTTGAAGAATTTGAAGAATACATACAAAATACAATTTTTGTTTCAGCAACTCCTTCTGAATATGAGAAAAAAATTTCATCTCACATTGTTGAGCAACTTGTAAGGCCTACTGGTTTACTTGACCCCCAAGTTGAGATTAGGTCTACGAAAAATCAGATGGATGATTTAATTCAGGAAATTAACAAAAGATCTGCTAATTCTGAACGAGTTTTAGTCACAACTCTGACTAAGAGGATGGCTGAAGATTTGGCTGAATATCTTTCAAAAAAACATATCAGAGTTAGATACATGCATTCAGAAATCGAGGGATTGCAGAGAACTGAGATACTTCGGCAATTACGATTAGGTGAATTTGATGTTCTTGTGGGCATTAATCTTCTCCGAGAAGGCTTGGATCTTCCAGAAGTTTCTCTAGTTGCAATTTTAGATGCTGATAAGGAAGGATTTTTGAGGAATTTTACGAGCTTGATTCAAACGTGCGGTCGAGCTGCAAGAAATGTAAATGGAACTGTCATAATGTATGCTGATAAAACAACACAATCTATGAAAAATACTATGAGTGAAACTAAACGTCGTAGAGAAAAACAAATTCAATATAATGCAGATCATAATATTGTTCCTAAAACTATTATCAAATCTGTTCCAGTTCAAGAAGTTGCTTTAGATGATTCAAAATTAAAATCTACACATGATCTTACAACTGAAGTAATTGATTTGGATGCTCAAATGAAAAAGTATTCTGAAGAGTTAGATTTTGAAGGTGCAATTGAATGTAGAGATAGAATAAAAAGACTAGAAAAGGAGATTGAATATAAAAATGACCGAAAATAAATTAAAAATTAGAGGTGCACGACACCACAATCTAAAAAATTTAGATATTGATATTCCAAAAAATAAATTAGTTGTAATTAGTGGATTGTCTGGTTCTGGAAAGTCTACTTTAGCATTTGATACTATCTATGCTGAAGGACAGAGAAGATATGTTGAATCTCTTTCCTCATATGCTCGTCAATTTTTAGAGATGATGGATAAACCTGATGTCGATTCAATTGAAGGACTTTCCCCTGCAATTGCCATACAACAAAAAACTACCAGTAAAAATCCTCGTTCCACTGTTGGAACTACTACAGAAATTTATGATTACATGAGATTGTTATTTGCAAGAATTGGTATTCCTTATTGTACTAATTGTGGACGTAAAGTATCAACTCAGTCAATAGAACGAATATGTGATTCTGTTCTCAAAGATTTTTTAGGAAAAAAAATCTTCGTTTTGGCCCCTATGGTTCAGAGAAAAAAAGGAACGTATGAGAAATTATTTGAACAAATCAAAAAGGATGGATATTCTAGAATACGCCTAAATGGTGAAATTTTGAGCCTGGATGATGGCATTCCTCCTCTTGATAGGCAAAAATGGCACAATATTGAGATTGTAGTTGATAGAATTATTGCTGAAAAATCTGAGAGATCAAGACTCTTTGAAGCTATACAGACTGCAATCAAAGCCTCTAAAGGCGATGTGATGATTGCAACTGAGAAATCTGAAAAGATTTTCTCGCAAAACAATTCATGTCCTTATTGTGGATTAACTGTAGGTGAATTAGAACCAAGATCTTTTTCATTTAATTCTCCTTTTGGTATGTGTAAAACATGTAATGGTTTGGGAGTAAAGATGGAGTTTGATGAAGATTTAGTTGTACCTGATAAAACTAAATCTATTTTGGATGGTGCAATTGTTCCTTGGAGTGGACGATTTTCTGCATTCAGACGTCAAGCATTAAAAGCAGTGGGTAAAAAATTCGGTTTTGATTTAATGACTCCTTTTGATAAAATAAAACCCAAACATCTCAAAATAATTTTGCATGGCACAGATGATTTAATTGATTTTACATATCGTTCAAAATCTGGAGATTCTTCTTGGCAATCTACAAATACGTTTGAAGGTGTTTTATCTAATTTGCAACGAACTTTTATGGAAACTGATTCTGAATCAAAAAGAGAATGGTTAAAACAATTCATGCGAGATACTCCTTGTAATTCATGTAATGGTAAAAAACTAAAACCTGAATCACTTGCAGTTAAAATTAACGAACAAGGAATAATTGATGTATGTGACATGTCTATTGATCATTGCTATGATTTCTTTTCTTCACTAAAATTAACTGAAAATGAACAATACATTGCAAGGGATGTTCTAAAAGAGATTAGAGAACGTCTTGAATTTTTAATGAATGTCGGATTAAATTATCTGACGTTAAATAGATTAAGTTCAACATTATCTGGTGGTGAATCACAAAGAATTAGATTAGCAACTCAGATTGGTTCGAATCTAACTGGAGTATTATATGTGCTTGATGAACCTACAATTGGATTACATCAACGAGATAATGCTAGACTGATTAAAACGCTAAATAAGCTACGAAATCTGGGAAATACAGTCATTGTTGTAGAGCATGACGAAGAAGTCATACGAAATTCAGACTGGATGATTGATTTAGGTCCGGGTGCAGGTGTACATGGAGGAAATGTTGTTTTTGAAGGTACTGTAAATCAAATTCTTAAAAATAACAAATCTGTAACAGGTGCATATCTAAAAGATAATTCATTAATTAATTTAGTTGACAAAATTCGCAATCCTTCAGGTTCTCTAATTATAAAGAAAGCTTCTGAAAATAATTTAAAAGATATTGATGTTGAAATTCCTTTAGGTCTTTTTGTTTCTATAACTGGAGTATCTGGTTCTGGAAAATCTACTCTAATTAATGATGTTCTGTTAAAAACATTAGAAAATAATTTTTACAAATCAAATGTCAAGTCTGGTGCTCATGAGGAAATTTCTGGTTTGGAAAATATTGATAAAGTAATTGCCATTGACCAATCCCCTATTGGTAGAACTCCACGTTCAAATCCTGCAACTTACATTGGTGCTTTTACTCCTATTAGAGAACTTTATGCAAATACTGCATTATCAAAAGAGCGTGGATATGCACCAGGTCAATTCTCATTTAATGTTGCTGTTGGTAGATGTTTTGCATGTGATGGGGATGGTGTGAAGCAAATTGAAATGCAGTTTTTGTCTGATGTTTATGTGAAATGTGATGAATGTAAAGGAAAAAGATACAACACTGAAACTTTGTCTGTGTTGTATAAGGGAAAAAACATTTCTGATATTTTGGGTATGACTGTTTATGAGGCATTAAATTTCTTTGAGAATATTCCTACAATAAAACGAACTTTACAAACTATGTATGATGTAGGATTGGGATATATCAAACTTGGACAATCCTCTACCACCCTATCTGGAGGTGAGGCTCAAAGAGTTAAACTTGCATCAGAACTATCAAAGCGAGGAACTGGAAAAACACTTTACATTTTAGATGAGCCTACCACGGGTTTACATTTTGCAGATGTTCAAAAATTATTAGATGTCCTTAATCGTCTAGTAAACTTGGGAAATACTGTGGTTGTAATTGAACATAACATGGATGTTATCAAAAATTCTGATTGGATAATTGATCTTGGTCCTGAAGGTGGTGATGAAGGTGGTAAAGTTGTGGCTACTGGTACTCCAAAAGATGTTGCAAAAGCACCTGGAAGTTACACTGGAAAATATCTAAAGAAATTATTAAAAAAATGACTTTTGATATTTCAAAAATTATCATTCCTACTGATCCTGGAATTTATTTGATGAGGGATTCTGATGGAAACATTATCTATATTGGTAAAGCAAAGAATTTGAAAAATAGGGTAAAGTCTTATTTTAACAAAAATCAAAATTACAAAACTCAGAAATTAGTTGAAAATATTTCTGACATTGAATTTGTTTTAACTGATAATGAAAGTGAAGCATTTCTTTTAGAATCAAACATGATCAAAAAATATAGACCTAGATTTAATATCGAATTAAAAGATCAACAAAGATACACCTATCTTAGAATCTCTAATGAAAAATTTCCTAGATTGTTGGTTTCCCGAAGAACTAGAGATGGAAAATTTCTAGGCAAGGGAAAAACTTTTGGCCCTTTCACTCAAGGTAGTTCAAAATTACTTACAATCGGTACTTTGAGAAAGGCATTTCAAATACGAATTTGTAAAACTCTTCCAAAAAAAGTTTGTTTAGAATATCATTTAGGAAATTGTGAGGGTCCATGTGAATTTAAAGATGCACAAGACCGCTACCCTAAACATGTTGCAGCATTAGAAGATGTACTAAAAGGGAAAAATAAAACTAAAATTTTTACAAAAAAATTAGAAGAAGAAATGCAGCAAGCTGCAGAATCTCAACAATTTGAGCGTGCAAAAGATATTCGTGACACATTGATTAGGCTTGGAAGTCTACAAACTAAACAAAAAATGGAATATGTTGAAAATTCTGATGAGGAATATTTCGGTATAGGCATACAAGAGCAATCTGCTACTGTAATGAATTTTAGAATGATTAATGGTGTGATTAGAGATAGTGATAAATTCTTTTTTGATTTGGTTGGAGATAATTCCTTTTCAAATTTCTTGTTTCAATATTATTCCACGCATCCAATTCCAAAATTTATTCTGGTTAGCGAATTACCTGAGAATCTAAAATTATTAGAATCATTACTTTCAGAACAGTCTGGATTCAATGTCAAAATTTTGTCCCCTACAAAAGGTAAGAAAAAAGACATTATTCATCTAATTTTGAAAAATATCAAATTAATTCATTCAAAAGGAGGAGACCCTGGATTAGTTGAATTAAAAGAAATTCTAAATTTGGATGTAATTCCAAATGTCATTGAATGTTTTGATATTTCTAACCATGGTGAAGAATTTGCAGTTGGTTCAATGTCCCGATTCGTTGGTGGCATTCCAAATAAATCTGGATATAGAAAATTCAAAATAAAAACAGTTTCGGGACGAGATGATTTTGCAATGATTGAGGAAATTGTCAAGAGACGATACTATAGATTACTGGAGGAAAATTCTGAACTTCCTGATTTAATTGTGATTGATGGTGGTAAAGGACAACTTAGTTCTGCAATGCATGCTTTAGAATCGCTTGGTTTGAATTTACCTTGTATATCTTTGGCTAAAGAAAACGAAGAAGTCTATTTGCCTAAAAATAAAAATCCTATCCTAATTCCAAAATACAAAGCATCTCTGAAAATTTTACAATATGCTAGGGATGAAACTCATCGATTCGGTGTGGCATATAATAGAACGATAAGGAAAAATCAAATAAAATAAGAAAAAAGGATTTTTTTATTAGTTCACTGAAACACTGCCGACCATCCATGGATGAACCATACAGAAGTAATCATAACTTCCTGCCTCATCAAATGTAAATGACCATGTTCCACCACCCATAAGCAAACTACTGTCAAATATCTCTACTTGAACATTTGCTGGGCTACCGGCAGTTACTGTGTGTGCTGCTGTGTCGATATTAATCCATTCTACTGTATCTCCTGCATTGACTGTGATGTCTGCTGGTGAGAAACATGAATTACTTTCTTCACATCCTGGAACTGAAGTACCTTTTGGAATATCAACACTATGTGTTGTTGGTCCTACTGGTTTATCCATCGTAGTTTCTTTTTCATTAGTTACCTTGATGTTTACTTTATCTTCAATTACCACAGCTTCTTTCTCCACCATGTCCTCTCCAGATTTCACTTTTTCAGCAATATCTGCACCGAACTGTTCTGTTTGAGTTTTTGTTGGAACTGTTGGAGTAGATGCTACTGGAGTTGTATTTGTTGGAGTGTCTTGAACTGCACCCATAGAGGCTGCAATTGCTAAGAATATGGCTGTAATTGCAATTGCAATTGCCATTCCAGCTTTGTCTAAACTTGTCATAATTGATCCATGACTTATTGTATAGTAAATAAATCTAATCGTTAAAAATACGAATAATTTAAAATTTTTACACCTCGGGAATTATTCCTTTAATTTATTAAAATAATTAAAAATATAATTTTCAAAATATCATTTTTCTGTTATTTTTGTAATTATTTCAACATAATTGGAAATCCTTTGAAAATACCATAAGATCACTCAATTTGAACATAAAGTGTTGTCAATGAAATTGGACAATTCTTTCTTTTATCAATCATCTTAGTAGAACAATCACAAATTGCAAATGAGATCTCACCAAGTAACTAACCGTTTTTGGTCTTAATTTCTTTTGCAACTCGTATTTTATTTACTAAATTATCTTTCTGTAAAATTAATTCAAATTTGATTTTTAATTTTCTCTGCGCAATTAATTGATTGATAAATTTAATTCTATTTTGAATAAATTCATCTTTGATTTTTAAATTAGCAGTTAGTTGCTCAAACATAATTTTATCATCTAGTTTTATTTTGAGATGATCTTCATTTTTTATCACAAATACTCCAATTCCCCAAAATAATCCAATGTGGAGTGCAACATATTTTGATTGAATGTTTGAAATTTTATCTTTGTAAATATCAACATGTTCTCTATTTTGATCAATTATTACATCGTTTGTTTGAATTAACCATGAAACTTTCTTTGCATTTCCATCTGAATAGAAAATATGGTCCAATAGTCAACCAAAAAGGGGTCTTTTGTTAATATATTTTGAATCCCTTGCTTATGATCAAAGATTAAAAGAAGTAAATATGGTTGAGTCACAAGCATTCTTCTCAAAAATGGTGGATGAATTAGTTGAATTCTCCGAATATGATCCAGAATTAGCAGATGGAATCAAGTGGCTTGATGTTCAGGCTCAGAAAAAAGGTATCTCATTTTATGATATGGTTTTTGAAGTGTTGTACAAACACGATGTAAACTCTAAAGCCAAAGATTGGTTAAGCACAAGAAATTAAATTTATTTTCTCAAGTTTAATGTTTGATATTCACAACCTTGTGGTCCACAATATTTTCCAACATAGACTGCTTTAGGTCTGTATAGTGCTGTTTTTGGTGCAGCCTCTGCAAATTTTTCTTCAATGATATGTGCTGCCCACCCTACAACTCTTGCAATCGCAAAGATTGGTGTGTTAAGGTCTAATGGGATTTTTAGCATGTAATACAGTGAGGCGCTATACAAATCCACGTTTGGATAAATTTCTTTATTTTTCTGTAATTTCATTTCTGAAATGGTGACAGTTTCTACTTTTTCTGTTATGTCAAACCATGGGTCTTTAGTTTTTTCAGCAAGTTTTCTTGATAACTCTTTTAGCACTTGTGCTCTAGGATCATATGTTTTATACACGGCATGTCCCATTCCCATAATTTTTGCACCTGCACTCATCTCTTTTTTAATCCATTGCTCTGTTTTCCCCACTTCTCCAATATCTAACAGCATTTTCATTACTTCTGTATTGGCTCCTCCGTGCAATTCTCCACTTAATGCTCCAATTGCTGCACTGGCTGCTGAATACATGTGTGCTCTTGTTGATGCAACTTGTCTGGCAGTAAAAGTCGATGCGTTAAATGTATGATCTCCGTGAAGAATTAAACAGACATCAAAGATTTTTTCTACTTCTGGATCTGGTTTTTTACCAAACATCATGTATAGAAAATTTGCAGCATGACTAAGTGTTGGATCCGGATCTACTGTTGCTAATCCATTTCTAATTCTATGCCAACTGGCAATGATTGTGGGAACTTTTGCAATTAGATTTATTGCTTTATCGTAACTTGCTTCTTTATTTGAAAACTCCTCATCATAATATCCTGCAAGTGCTGCTACGAATGCTTGAAGCATGTCCATAGGATCCGCATCTTTTCTCCAATTCGCCATGTTTTTTTGCATTTGTTTAGGGATGAATCTTGCATCAATGAGTTTTGTATTGAATTCGTCTAATTGTTGTTTAGTGGGTAATTTGTCATAAAGTAATAGGTATGATGTTTCTTCAAATGTTGAATTTTTTGTAAGATCTAATATGTCAAATCCACGATAAATGAGCTTGCCTTTTTCCCCATCTATGTTTGAAATTTTGGTATCTGCAACTTCAATTCCACGTAGACCGATATTTTTTGTCTCCATGTTGAGCCTACTGTGAATCTTTTATTATATTTTCGCCAAAATCATGTCTATGAAGTTTAGTAATTAGTCTAATATGGCAACTTTTGGTCATAAATGATAATTTTTAATCAAAACTTAATGACTCCTAAAGAGCGAGAACATTTGAAAAAATTAGATGACTTGGTACTGAATGCTTCATCTGAAGAACTCAAAAAAATTCAGGAAATAGATAATCAAACCCAAATGGAAGGATTATCGCTATATGATGTATATCTTGATTCCAGTTCATTGGTAAACCAAAGTATCAAAAAACCATTTAGAAAATCTTAATTTTACATTCTTTCCTTTAAATGAGGGTTTGTGATTTTTGAATCTATATTGGTATCCTCTAAAACCAAAAAAACACCAGCTAAAAAAGTAACCAAAAAAACACCAGCTAAAAAAGTAACCAAAAAAACACCAGCTAAAAAAGTAACCAAAAAAACACCAGCTAAAAAAGTAACCAAAAAAACACCAGCTAAAAAAGTAACCAAAAAAACAGCAGCTAAAAAAGTAACCAAAAAAATACCAGCTAAAAATGTAACTGCATCAAAGCGAACTAAACTGATCTGTATTTCTCATAAGGAAGATTGTGATGGGATTAGTTCTGCTGCCCTTATTCGTCAAGCGTTTGGCGGTGATGCAATTCTTGTAGATTATCCTGGACAGATGGAGGCATTAAATCAAGTTGTTTCAGATGAAAAATTAAAATCATTATTCATATGTGATTTGGGTTTGAGTAAAAAAACTCAGGATGAATTTATTGATATTATGACAAGACTGAGAAAAAATAAAGTTTCAGTTACGTACATTGACCATCATGATATTGATCCTACTGTTGTAAAAGCACTAGAAAAAATTAAGGTTAAAGTTATTCATGATATCAATGAATGTACTACTGTTCAAGTATACAATGCATACAAATCAAAACTCAATGATCATGCATCATTTGTTGCAACATGTGCAGCTATTACTGATTACATGGAAGATAGACCAATTGGTTCAAAATTACTTCAAATCTATGACCGACAATTTGCTTTGATTAGTGCAACAGTAATGACGTACAATATTGTCGGTCATCAACGAGAACCTGATTATTTACAATACTTGGTTGAAGAATTAGCAGAATCTAAATTCCCTCATGATATTCCAAATACTTTTGAGTTTGCCCAAATTCAAGTAGAGAAATTATCTCAAATGATTGCTAAAGTAAAGGTAGGAATGAAAACCATGAACAACCTTGGCTATATGGAAATTTTAGATGCTGGTGCCAGTGGTGCAGTTAATTTTGTCATGGGTTTGTCTGGAAAAGATGTTGGTGTTGCATACAAAGAACGTGTTGATCATGGAATTTATGCTGTTTCAGTTAGAGGTTCAAAAAATTGTAAAGTTCACTTGGGTAAAATTGTTAATCTTTTAGCAACAAGTCTTGGTGGATCTGGTGGTGGACATGATAAAGCATGTGGTGCAGTTGTTCCTAAACCAAAAATTAAACAATTCATTACAGAATTAAATAAAAAAATAAAGTAACAATCATTTTAAAATTCATTAAAAAGATTTACAGGGCTAACTGCTTACAAATAAAAACTGTTTAATTTATTTTAATTAATTAAAATTTAGGTAGTATGGCAAGTTTTGTTTTTGATGAAACAATGATAATTGAAATTATTGATATTACCAAAACAAGTGATGCGATGACTCCAAATTCAGGAATTACTAAGCCGTCTTTAATTTCAACTTGAATTGATTTTTTATACTCTGATGAGACTCCTTGATTTGCAGTGATTGTATACATTCCGTCTTCTTTCCACATTGAACCTCCTACCTTAATTTGAACTTCAAAATCTCCATAAATTCCTGGAGTCACTTGTGCTATAGTTATCAAGTTTCCTGCAGGAGAATTTACGATTAATGTAATGTCTGAATCTTTGAAACTTGTATTTCCTGTAATTATAATTACATCTGAGCCATTTATTGCATCAGCTGTCATTGAAATCCCATTTGATATCGTTGATGGCTCTTTTTCTGATATTACGACTTGGGTTGATTCTGGAATAATATTTCTTGGACTTTCTTGTGCTATGACTGTAAATTGAGTGGATGCAACAATGGTCGTGTCATCATGACTTGCAGATACCAAATACGTACCTGCTTTGAAACTTGGAGGGTTTAACAATTTTTTAAATTCACCGTTATCTTCAATTGCTAATTGTGGGGCAAAAATTAGTGCTCCATCTGGACCGATAATTCTAAGTTTTATTGGCTTGAATTGAGATACATCTGTAATTTTTCCTGAAATCCATACTGAATCTAATGCTTTGATTTCTTCTGAAGATACTTCTAATTCTAAAGTTGTTTCTGCAAAAGCTGAAGTTGAAATCATTGAAACTGTGATTAACATAAACAATGAAATCTTTAGCATTTCTATCCCATAATCATAACTGTATATGAATTCTTTCTACAAATGTATGGTAATCTTCTTAATCTTGGGTTTTTTATCTACTTTCTTAGGATTTTCTTAATTTGTCTATATCCTAATACTGGTAGAATGCAATAAAGACAACCTCTCTTTGAAATCAAGCAACCTCATAGGCATTTACATTTTCCTTTTTCGTGATTACATTCTGGACAATTCAAATTTTTTCCTCTAATGTGGCATTATTTCAAAAATCTATTTAAGATAATTTCCAAATTAATTATTCTAAAAATTCTACAATGGCATCTATTTCAGTCATTGAATCTAATGGTAGAGAAGCTACTCCTACTGCAACTCTGGAGTGTTTCCCTTTCTCGCCAAATATTTCAAAGAGTAAATCTGATGCTGAATTGATGACTTTGGGATGCTGTGTAAAATCTGGCATGGAATTTACAAATCCTGAAAGTTTTACAATTTTTGTAACTTTATCTAAACTTCCTAATTCTCTTTTTATCTGGGCAATAATGTTAATTGCACACATTCTTGCAGATTTTTGTGCAGTCTCTAGATTGCCATCTGAAACCTTTCCTGTGAAAATTACCTTTCCGTCTTCCATCGGAATTTGACCTGAGATAAATAACAAATTTCCCGTTCTTATCACAGGTACATATGATCCTGCAGGTGTAGGTGGATTTGGAAGTTTGACACCTATGGATTCAAGTTTTTCTTCAATCAAGATTATGATGCTTGATTTTAGGCTGATTTTAGTATTTAGAAATGAAATTGATAGTTTCTCTTACCATTCAAACAAATAGAAGATATTGTATATGTGAAAAATTTAATGTTAATTGTCACTAGAGGCATTCTATGATGAGGATCTAATGGGTGTCTCTAGAGACACTTGATAATTTATTTTATATTTTAAGATGTCCTGCTTTTGGAATTTTACTGGTAAAGTCTCTTTGTAACAATATTCTCTCCTCTGTTCCTCTGCCTTGAAGTAATCTTTGATTTATTTCAGCCATAAACTCGTTAATTTGTTTAAAACAATTTTTTAATTCTTTTTTTAATTTTTCATCATCACTATTTTCCTTGGTCCATAGAATTGATGATGCTAATTCAAACATGCCTGCCATATTAGTTAACAATAATTCATAATCTGATTTTGTATATTTGTTAAATTTACTTGAAAGAAGACCTTTTGATATGTCTACAAATATTTTTTTATTTTCTAAATTCTTTATGGTTGAATTTATTTTAGATTCATATGTAAAAATAATATTATTAATAAATCCAATATTTTCTTCCATTGAATGGTGATAATATTTTACATAATATGCATCATCTTTGTAACCGTGTTTCTTGATGTGCCCTAACACTTCCATTCTTTTTAAAATTTCTTTTAGTTTAGTTCTGTTGAATCTTTTTTTATTATTCAAACATGTTTGCCATAAATCTCCAAAATAGTTTTTTTCATCATTCATACATTCTAGAATATAATCTATTGAAATTATCTGCATGGTCTACCTCTTGATTGGAATTATTTATTGGTGATGACCATAAATTTTGTATTTCACTGAGCCTGTTTGTGACTTTGAGGTATGAAAACTGAGTATTTTGTACATGTTTCTTACTTGCTAATGTAATGAATGTCTAGATGCTAATCAAAATTGTATATGCTGTTTCATGATGAAGAATTAGATGAGGAAGAATTGAACAAATTCTTTGCAAAATTTGATTCTAAGACTATTGAATTAATTCAACAAGAATACCAAAATGATTGATACTAATTTTTACTTATTTTGATAAGGATTTTTTCGCCCTTGTTTGAATTGTTCTGATATACCGTTCTTGTTTTGTACCCTTGTTTCAGAAGACATCCGTTCAAAATTGATACCCATGGTAAAGAGTGACCACTGTTTAATTTTGATTCTACTGTTATGTTTTTGGTGTTTGCTTCAAAATTAACATGGCCTGAACATGTAATTTGCATCACTGCATCAATAATCTCAATTACGTCATCTAGTGTTTTTGTTTTTAAAGAAATTCCATTCTTATCTAAAAGTTTGAACATGTCTGCTTCTGATTTTTTAGATATCATTGCAGAGTCTAGTAAATATAGTAGACCTGATTCGTTGACAATTTTAATAATTTTGTAAATCTCTTGTGCTTCAGTTTTTGTCATGTCTGCCAAAGCTTTTGTCTTTGTTGCATTTTTCCAAATATTTGAAAACATTTTCTCTTGGTTCATACCTAAAATATCTGTAGATGAAAAAATTGCACCTTTACCATTCTCATTATTTATCATTAGTAATTCTGTTTCATCAAAAATAAAACAGTTCTGTGTAATCTCTGATACTCTGATTTCTACTCCGTCAGGAATCACTCTAAATGATTCAGAACAAATTTGAGATGATGGTACTAGAACTTTGACCTCTAGATTTCGACGTAACACTGATAATAATTGTCCTTTACATTCAGATAATAATTCAAAACCCCATTGATCTGTCATGATTTTAATTGATGATTTTGATCCTTCAATCATTGTTTGTAATTGTGATAGGACATTATTTGCACTCAAATGAAAATATCTTTTTTCTTCAGAACCTCGTGATTTTCTACTGTCTTCACTTGCTTTCTTTAAATTTGAAATCAGTGTGTTCATTGCATTTACTTTATTGATTTGCTCATGAATTATTCCGTCAAAGGCATCTTCAGGAGCAATTGCTGTACACATGATGGGTTTACTTTTTGAAATAATGGCTAGTTTTTTACTTTCCAATTTTAATAATGTTGGATAAATTTTAGTTCGTGGAATCTCTGAATAATATGCTAATTCGCTTGCTGAAATTGTGCCCTTTGCAATCAATGCCACATATGCCTGTGCTTCATACTTGCTTAATCCAAACTCTTCTAGGCTTACTGTCAAAACATGCTCATTTACCATGATTATTCTCGATTTGTTATTAGGTAAAATTGAGAGCTAAATTCCTTTACACAAGTACTCAAAAAAAATCAAAATTGTATCCGTTGATGGGTGTAACTGTGGTTACTAAATTATTTGTTACACCGTCCTCAAATACAAAATCTAGAAGTGCTAATTGTTATGTTGGTAAAATGCAGTGTTGATTCAATTGATGTTGGAAATATCTCTCACTCTGTAACTCTAGTTCCAAGATTCGAATATTCTATAAACCTGTTAGATGACATCATTGATGTTCTCTTTAGTAAACAAATTGAATTAAAAGAATCAAACCAAGATTTAATTCATGATTTTAATGAATCAGATAAGATTCAAGTTGATGCCTTGAAACTAGAACACTTGATAGTCTATTCTTTAGAAATTTTATTACATGTTAAAAAAAATATGAGGCGAATTTCTAATATTAGTAGTATTCCTGAAGTTCTTCCATCTTCAATTCCTATGATTAGAACTGTTAGTGCACAATTATTTGGTATTGTTCCAAATTGTAGTCAAAAATTATCTGAAATATCTGTTCATTTGGGCAGTATTGTAATTGATTCTGCTGCTTTAACTACAGCAAGATTTGATTTTAGTCAATCCAATGTTGAATCTGCTGCATTGTTAAATGAAGTAAAATTGATGGCTGACTGTAAATTAAATAAGCAGTATCCTAATCTTGATTTTTTCAAATTATGCAATACCTGATATGTTAAATCAAAAACGTGATTTCTTAAAGGATATGGATAGTATTAGATCAATTTCTTCAAAAATTGATAAAAAAATATCTGAAATAAGATCATCTGATGATTCAAGAATCGATAAACTTTCTTTAGAAGAATTACAAGATTTGGATAAAATTGTTGGAATTGCTGATTTTATGATGTGTAAATATGCAGACAAAAAAGAAATGCGCTCAATTTTAAAGCATTTTACTAGTATTATTACAGAGACTGCTGAATCTCTTGAATATTTGGATGATGATGTATCTGTATTGATACTCTCAGCTGAGGATTCAATTAACAAGGTCAAAGAAATGCATACCAATATCTCTGAGACATCTGATTTTAAAAAAAAATATCATGATGGCCCTGACTATAATGAACATGAAACAAGTTCAATTAATTTAACCAATTTTGCGACAGAGATTAACACTATACAATACCAACAAAATTCTCAAGAGGAAACTGCGTAGGTATTAGAATGAGTTTAGCCCCCCAAGAATTAGAAAACACAGCAAGCAAATATGCTTCTGAAGCCATCAAATTTGACTCTCAAGGTGCACGTGGAATGGCAATCAGTCAGTATCAACTCGCAATTGATGTACTAGTAAAATTATTACAACTTTATCCTGCCAGCAGATCTAATCAAATTTACAAAGACCGATGTAACTCTTATCACAATAGAATTACTGCACTACAACAGGCTCATGGTGTAGAGCCTGCAGTTGACCCAAAGGCATCCCCTGATGAACAAAAGAATTCTGTTCAGAGACAAGAAAATGAAAATGATTTTGAAGAATTAATTATGAAAGAAAAACCTGATGTTACTTGGGACCAAGTAATTGGTTTAGATGATGCTAAAAGTGCATTACGTGAATCAATCGTATATCCTACTAAAAGACCTGATTTGTTTCCTCTTGGATGGCCAAAAGGAATGTTACTTTACGGTCCACCTGGTACAGGAAAAACAATGCTTGCAGCAGCTACTGCAAATGAAATGGATGGATATTTCATAAATGTGGATGCATCATCTATGATGAGTAAATGGCTTGGTGAGGCAGAAAAGAATGTCTCAAAATTATTTGCTATGGCAAGAAAGTATGCTGAGAAAGAAGGTAAGCCTGTTATTTTGTTTGTAGATGAAGTAGATTCTTTGTTAGGATCTAGAAGTAGCGAAGTTGGTGGGGAAGTTAGAACTAAAAATCAATTCTTAACAGAAATGGATGGTGTTAACAGTAAAGGTAAACAATTGATGCTGTATGTAATTGGTGCAACAAACAAACCGTGGAGTCTTGATTGGCCTTTTCTTAGACGATTCCAAAAGAGAATCTATGTGTCATTACCTACTCTAGAAGCACGAAAGAATTTATTTGATCAATACACTGCACCTTTAAGCAAAAATCTCAATGTAAATAATACTGAACTAGCTAAATTATTTGATGGATACAGTGCAAGTGATATCAAAGATGTCTGTCAAGCAGCACAGATAAAGACTGTACATGAAATTTTCAATGCTGCAGATTATCATGAACCTGTTGAAGGTGAGGAACCAGTACAGCCAAGAGCACTGACAACATCTGATTTTAAAGATATTATGGCAAGAAGAAAACCTAGTGTTTCACTTGAAATGATTCGCGCTTATCACAAGTGGAGCGAAGAGTTCCAAGCCCTCTGATCGTTTAATTTTATCATGCGATCAGTTTTTTGAATTTCATTTACGCATAAAACTTAAATTCACAATAACTCGGACTTGACGAGGGTTACAATTACTACAAAGAAATCAAGCCATGCAAACAAGTTTGGGAAACTGATCTTTGATGATGGTACTGTTCTTGACGGTCAAGGTTTTGGTTATTCTACATCTGTTTTTGGAGAAATTGTTTTCAATACTGGGATGGTCGGCTACACTGAGGCTCTAACTGATCCTTCGTATAATGGTCAAATTCTTACCTTCACATATCCTCTTGTTGGAAATTATGGTGTTCCAGATCCGTCTATCCTTGATGAAGATGGAATTTCAAAATTCTTTGAATCTGATAAAATACAAATTCGCGGTCTAGTTGTTCATGAATTATCATTAACTGCAAGCCATTGGAATCTTTCTATGACTTTGGATGAATGGATGAACAATGAAAAAGTGCCTGGCATCTCAGGAATTGACACTCGTGAATTAACGAAAAAACTTCGGACTAGCGGAGTAATGATGGCAGCTCTTGTAGTTTCTGATACTGAAATAGATGTTGAATCTATTAAAAAACAATTACAGTCTGCAAAGCATTATGATTCTGAACAATTCATGGATGTTGTTTCTACAAAAGAAGAACAAATCTATGGCAATGAAGAAAAATCTGTTGTAGTGATTGACACTGGTGCAAAAAATGCTATTTTGAGAAATATTCGTGAATTGGGTTACAAGGCAATTTTAGTTCCTTGGAATACTTCTTATGAAAAACTAATGTCTTATCATCCTAATGGTGTTGTTCTTAGTAGTGGACCTGGTGATCCACAAAAATGTCCTGACACAATTGATACTGCAAAAAAATTAATTGAAAATAATATTCCTACATTGGGTATTTGTTTGGGTGCTCAAATAATTGGTATTGCCGGAAACACTGAAACTTATAAACTAAAATATGGTCATCGTGGTCAAAACAAACCTTGCATTAATTTAGAAAATAATCAAGTATATGTTACTAGTCAGAATCACGGATATGGTATTACCCCTGAATCTATAGAAAAATCTGATTTCAAATTATGGTTTACAAATGCAGATGATAAAACAGTTGAAGGAATAAAACATAAAAAGCAAAATTGCATAGCAGTACAGTTTCATCCTGAAGCTGCCCCTGGTCCTTTTGATTGCAAGTTCATCTTTGAAGAACTAAAAAATCTAATGGAGAAAAAATAATTGCCAAAGAATGAATCACTAAAGAAAATCCTTGTACTGGGAAGTGGCGCAATTAAAATTGGCGAAGCTGGTGAATTTGATTACTCTGGAAGTCAATGTCTAAAAGCAATACATGAAGATGGAATTAACAGTGTTCTAATTAATCCAAATATTGCCACTATCCAGACTGATACTAGATTTGCAGACAAAGTGTATTTGCTTCCTGTTAATGCAGAGTATGTTGAATCAATTATTGAAAAAGAAAGACCTGATGGAATTATGTTGGCATATGGGGGCCAAACTGCTCTAAATTGTGGAGTGAATTTGGATGAATCTGGTATATTGAAAAAATATGGTGTAAATGTACTGGGGACTCAGATTCCAGGCATAAAGAGAACTGAGGATAGACAGCTTTTCAAAGATTCTATGAAGGAATGCCGAGTACCTGTTCTAAAAAGTAAAACTGTAACTAATTTTGAAGATGCTAAAAAGGCAGCAGAAGAACTTGTTTATCCTGTAATTATTCGTGTCGCATATACACTTGGGGGACGAGGTGGGGGTGTTGCCTATAACGAAATTGAATTACATGAAATTGTTGAGCGTGGTATCAAAGCAAGCCTTGTTGGTCAAGTGTTAGTGGAGGAATACATTGGTCATTGGAAACAAATTGAATATGAGGTAATGCAAGATTATGATGGAAATAATGTTATAGTTTGTAATATGGAAAATGTGCTTTCAATGAAAGTTCACACAGGTGATAACATTGTAGTTGCACCATCACAAACAATTGATAATCATGAATACCACATGTTACGTTCTGCAGCATTACGTGCAACAAAACATGTCGGAATAGTTGGTGAATGTAATATTCAATATGCTCTATCTCCTGATTCTGATAAATATGTTGCAATTGAGATCAATCCTAGACTTTCTCGTTCATCTGCTTTGGCAAGCAAAGCTACTGGGTATCCCTTAGCATACATGTCTGCAAAAATTGGACTTGGTTATAATTTATCTGAACTAGTAAATAGAATTACAAAAAATACTACTGCATGCTTTGAGCCATCTCTAGATTACATTGTGTGCAAACATCCTAGATGGGATTTTGATAAATTTGAACTAGTAAATAGAAGACTAGGACCTACAATGAAATCTGTTGGAGAAGTAATGGCAGTTGGTAGAACCTTTGAGGAATCATTTCAAAAAGCAATTCGAATGTTAGATATTGGAAATGATGGATTAGTTTTAAATCGTGCAAATGGAATTAAATATACTGAAGAAGACATTGAACACAAATTATCTCATCATGATGATCATGTTCTTTATCATGTTGCAATTGCATTAAAGATGGGAATTTCAATTGACAGGATTTATGAATTATCTACTGTTGATCCTTGGTTTATAGAAAAAATACAAAACATTGTAACAGTTGAGGGCAAACTCAAAGATTCAGAACTTGATGAATCCCTTATGTGGGAAGCTAAAAAAACAGGCTTTTCAGATAAGCAAATTGCACGTGCAAAGGACAAAACTCCTGATGAAATTCGTGATTTGAGAAAGAAATTAGGCGTAATTCCTTCAGTTAAACAAATTGATACACTTGCAGCAGAATGGCCTGCAGTTACAAATTATTTGTATTTGACATATGGTGGCCATTCTAATGATATTGTAATCCCTCAAGATGAAAAGGGCATTGTTGTACTTGGTGCAGGGCCATACAGAATTGGAAGTAGTGTTGAATTTGATTGGGGTACTGTTAACATGGTTTGGGGCCTTCAAGAAAATGGAGAGAAAAGTGTTTCAGTGGTGAATTGCAATCCTGAAACAGTTTCAACTGATTATGATATTTGTACACGGTTGTACTTTGAGGAATTAACTCAAGAAAGAATTTTAGACATTACTGAATTTGAACATCCAAAAGGAATCGTTACTTGTGTTGGAGGTCAAACTGCAAATAACTTGACTCTTGGTCTTGCACAACATGGCGTAAATATTTTAGGTACAAGTGCACAAGATGTTGATAGGGCAGAAGACCGTTCTAAATTCAGTGCAGAACTTGACAAACTTCACATACAGCAACCACGTTGGCAAGCATTTTCAAATCTAAATGAAGCAAAATCTTTTGCTCTAGAAGTAGAATTCCCTGTAATTGTAAGGCCTTCGTATGTTTTGTCCGGGGCTGCCATGAAAGTTGTTTGGTCTCAAGAAGAACTAAAAACATATGTCAAAGAAGCAACTGATGTATCCCCTGATCATCCTGTTGTAATTTCTAAATTCATGTTAAACTCACTTGAAGTAGATGTAGATGGAATAAGTAATGGCAAAGAAGTTGTGATTGGTGCAATTGTTGAACACATTGACAGTGCAGGTGTTCATTCTGGAGATGCTATGATGGTAATCCCACCATGGCGTCTAAGTAACAAAACCATTGATACAATTAATGAATATTCAAAAAAGATTGCACTAACATTTAATGTCAAAGGACCGTTTAACCTACAATTCTTAGTCCATGATGATCATGTCTATGTAATAGAACTAAACATTCGAGCATCACGTTCAATGCCATTTGTATCAAAATTAGTTAAAACAAACCTGATTTCTCTTGCTGCCAAGGCCATATTGGATAAACCTCTGCCTAAAATCCCTGAAAATAAATGGCAAAAAATTAGCAACTATGGAATTAAGGTTCCACAATTCTCCTTCATGCAATTGGAGGGGGCTGATATTAGATTGGGTGTTGAAATGCAATCTACTGGTGAGGCTGCATGTTTTGGAAATAGTTTCTATGATGCATTATCAAAAGGACTAACGTCTGTCGGTTATAATCTTCCAGACAAAGGATCCGCCCTTGTAACAGTAGGTGGTGCACAAAATAAAGAAAAATTAGTTGCAACTATAGCAAAACTCAAACATTTGGGATTCAAAATTTTGGCAACAGAGCATACTGCAGAATTCTTGAAAGAAAGAATTGGTGAAGTTGAAATTGTACATAAAATTTCAGAACCTGACAGAAAACCAAACATTTCTGATTTATTATATGAGCGAAAAATTGACTTTATCATAAATATTCCAAGTACATCCACATTGGAAAAATATGTTGGAATGCTTGATGATGAATATCAAATTAGACGTAAATCCCTTGAATTGGGAGTTCCTGTGTTAACTACTATTGAATTGGCTGATTCTTTTGTAAAAACATTAGAGTGGTTAAGGAATAATAAAACCACAAAAGAACCAATTGAACCTTATGACGAGTATGATTAATTATACAAACGTGGATTGAATCTTAATTATATCCAACTTTTACCGTGAATGAAACTTTGATGATGAAATCTGTTTGATTATATTTTTGTTTGATATTTGATTCGTCTCTAATAATTATCCTACTAGATCAAATGATCCTTGTTTGTAACATCAAAGTTATACTGTACATATTTGATTAAACTACTATGAGTAAAGACTTGGGACGATTACAATCAATGGTCTCTGAAAAACGTGTGAAATTGCATATTTTTGAACCTAGTATGAGAAAAATTTGGACTGTGGTTGGAATAGGTGAAGAACATTGGATTGATTCTGATTCTAATTATTGTTCTTGTCCTGGATTCTACTTTGGTAAATTAAATGGAAAAACTACATGTTATCATTTAGAATCTGCACATCTTGCTAGGAAAGAAAATAAAGTTGATGAGATTATTTTTTCTGATGATGAATTTTCTGATTTTCTTTCAGGACTAATTTCTGATTTGTAATGATCAGTTATTCGAATGTATTATTAACTAGAAATTTTATACAAATTCATGGATGATGACCAACAAAATTTAGAAATAGAGAAAATTGCAAATCTTATGCTTCATGATGAACTTTCACCTGATGAACAAGATGTTTCAAAATTAGAAAAATACAAAAATCAAATTAAAGAAGATCATAATCTTGATGATGAAGAAGCAATGAAAATTGTTTATGAAACATTACTTTATAGAAAATTAAAAAATTCTGATTCAGGCGATATGTTAGACAAAGGTACTGAGTTCGGCGCTGGATTCAGCTAAACTTACTCTAGTGGTATAGTGTCTATATCGTCTTTTGAAACTCCTTTCCAAAGACCAACCATTCCTTCTGGTTCTACTTGTTCAACTTTGGTGATTTGTTGAAGCTTGATGTGATCTGGGTTTGGAGGCATCCATAACATTGCCATATAGTCTCCGACTTGTCCAACTTTTGTTGGTAAGGCCATGATGACTTTATCTGCTGCAAATCCTTTTGCAGATAATGCATTTGTTGCTTTTTCATTAAGATCCATTCTTCCATGTAGGAACAAATAGACATCTTTTTGAGTATCAATTTCTGCCATGAATTCATTGATTTTTCAAACTAAATCAACCTTTCCTGATCTCATGCTTCCAAAAAGGGTTAAATTAGAATAAACGAAAATTTCAACTGTGAAAATCTTTACTGTTGGTAGCAAATCCTTTGTAACTAGCTTCCAATTGGCTGGAATTCCTGGAAAAATTTCTGAAGATCCTAGAAATGCTTTGGAGGAAATCAAAACATTAACTGATGATTCTGATGTTGGCCTAATTTTAGTTAGTGATGATATTACAGAATCTATTAATGATGAACTAACTGCACTACGATCTAAAAAATCTACTCTGGTGTTTGCATTACCTGCAGCAGGTAGTGAAAAAACTGAGATTAATTATAGAGTTATGCTAAAGAAAATTCTCGGTGTATAATTAAATTTTTAATGTTTTACAATGAAAACTGCATCTGTTAAAGAACCATCTGTTATTTCTGTAGATGAAACAGAAAACCCTCAGTTGACATCCGGTGATATCCTAGTACAAATGCAAGCATGTGGAATTTGTGGTTCTGATTTGGAAAAAGTTTTTGGACAGTATGGTCAGCCTTCGATGCGATTAGGTCATGAGCCCTCAGGAATTATCTTGGATGTTGGCTCTGATGTAACAGAATTCAAAAAAGGTGATAGAGTGTTTACCCATCATCATGTTCCTTGTTATGATTGTCATTTTTGTAATCATGGAAATGAAACAATGTGTCCAAAATATTCTGAAACAAACCTTTCTCCATGTGGATTATCTGAAGAATATGTAGTTCCTGCATGGAACGTTTCTCATGGTGGTGTTTTAAAAATTTCTGACTCTCTTAGTTATGAAGAAGCTGCAATGATTGAACCACTTGCATGCTGTGTTAGAGCCTGGTCTAAATTCTCTTATCAAGAAGGTGACTCTACTGCAATCTTTGGAGTTGGTCCTACTGGAATGATGCATGTAATGCTAGCTTGTGCAAAAAAATTCTCAAAAATCTTTTGTTTTGATGTAAATGACTTTAGATTAGATTTTGCAAAAAAATTCAATATTACTGATTCTATTTCTTCTATGGATGAAAATAGAAAACAAAAAATCTTAGATAATACTGATGGTCAAGGTGTAGATGTAGCAATTGTTGCTACAAGCAGTCTCAAAGCATTAGATGATGCTATAGATGTGACTAGAAAAGGTGGTGTCGTAATGATGTTTGGCGTTCCTTCAAAAGGTGCAAAATTAGATTTAGACATGAGTAAAATTTACTCCAAGGAAATAACTTTGGTAACTAGCTATGCTGCATCTGATGCAGATACTAAAGCAGCACTACATCTAATAGAATCTTCTCAAATTGATGTTAAACAACTAATCACTCACACTTATTCCATTTCTGACACTCAAAAAGCATTTGATCATGCACGTACTGGTGAAAATGCAATGAAGATAATCATTACAAAATAAGAAAGGCTTAAGAAGGGATTTTCATTCCTTCAAAATCGAAGAATTATGGATTGGGGATTACAAAATAGAATTTCTAGAATAATTAAACCACGAAATAATCGTGCATTAATGTTGGCAGTAGACCATGGATACTTTCTTGGTCCAACTGAAAAACTTGAAAATCCAGAAAAAGTAATTGCACCACTATTGAAATATTGTGATTCTTTAATGGTTACAAGAGGTGTTCAAAGAACATCTGTTCCTGCAACCACTGATACTCCTATGGTGTTGAGAGTTTCTGGCGGTTCAAGTATTATTGGAGATGATTTATCTCAAGAAGACATTACAGTATCAATTGAAGATGCACTTAGACTAAATGCTAGTGCTCTTGCAATGTCTATCTTTGTTGGTTCAAAATATGAATATCAAACTGTTGTAAATCTTGGAAAATTAGTCAATGAAGCAACAAAATATGGATTACCTGTTTTAGCAGTTACTGCAGTTGGAAAAGAACTTGGTAAAGATGCCCGTTATCTTTCATTAGCATGTAGAGTAGCTGCTGAACAAGGGGCACATATTGTCAAAACATACTATTGTGATAATTTTGAAAAAGTCGTTCAATCATGCCCTGTCCCAATTATAGTTGCAGGTGGAAAGAAAATTCCTGAACGTGATGCTTTACAATTAACTTTCAATGCAATCAAAGCTGGTGCTGTAGGTGTAGATATGGGCAGAAACATCTGGCAATCAGAACACCCTGTCTCTATGATTAAAGCAGTTAGAGAAATCGTTCATGGAAATCTAAATGTTGAACAAGCTTTCAAATTATATCAAAAATTAGTCAGTGAAGAACCAAAGAATAATCCTAACCAAAACAAATCAAAGAAACCAAACAATCCTAATCAAAACAAACCAAACAATAACCCTAACCAAAACAAATCAAAGAAACCAAACAACCCTAACCAAAACAAACCAAACAATAACCCTAACCAAAACAAACCAAACAATAACCCTAACCAGAACAAATCAAAGAAACCAAACAATAATCCTAACCAAAACAAACCAAACAATAATCCTAACCAAAACAAACCAAACAATAATCCTAATCAAAACAACTCAAAGAAACCAAACAACCCTGAACAAACTAAACCAAATCCTTCAAAAATCTAAAATTTAAAATTTTACTAAAAAATAATTATGCATCAATTTTTGATAGGTGAATGTGTGCAATTTTCCATGTTGGTTGTTTCACTAGTACAAATGTTGCACGTCCAGTAATTACAATATGTTCTCCAGTGTACGCTTTGTTATCTACTAACATTCCTTTCTGAATTAATTCTAAAGCAACTACTGCAGTTTCTCCATACACACTGATTTTTGGATTTTTAATTTCATATGAATAATCTGAGATACTTATGAATCGTAATTCTTCAAGCTCTATTGTGGTTTGATAATCTTTAAGATCATATGGTGGTAAATCACTAAAACTGGAAAATTTAGAATCATTCAGATGTATGTCTCTAAGTTTTGATAGATCTTTTGTTATTCCAGATTGGAATAATGTTTCAATAACATTAATAATTTCTTCATTATCGCTCAAAACAATCAATTTTGCATGTAAAATTTTCAGTTTAAATCTTCTGTATGATTATGACTAAAATCACGATTATTTTTCAGAGAATCTTTATTAATTATTAGTTGGTTATTTCCTTGATTTCAATGAACAAAAAATTAACTGGAATGTTTGACAAAGAATTATCTATTGTCATTCTACTATAGTGTACCCAAAAATTTACTAACTTAAAATTATGGAAAGAAATTTGATTAATAAAATGGAAACTATGAGTGGTGCAAAGGCCTTGATGACGGCTATGGAAAAAGAAGGCGTCAAACAAGTATTTGGATTACCTGGAGGTGCAAATCTTCCAATGTATGATGAATTTGCCAGATGTGACATTAGACACATTTTGGCAAGACATGAACAATCAGCATCTCATATGGCTGATGGTTTTGGTAGAGTTAGTAGAAAACCAGGTGTTTGCTTTGCAACATCCGGACCAGGTGCTACTAATATTTTGACTGGACTTGCAACAGCACAAGCTGATTCCTCACCAATGATTGCAGTAACAGGACAAGTACCTGTTGCAATGATTGGTAAAGATGCATTTCAAGAAAGTGATATTATTGGAATGTCAAACCCTGTAGTGAAATATGCTTTTCAACCAAGAACTGCTGGTGCAGTTCCAGAAGCTGTAAGGAAAGGATTCTTTATTGCAGAATCTGGAAGACCTGGACCTGTGTTAATTGATATTCCAAAAGATGTACAGCAAAATGAAGAACCTATGGATTTTCCAGATGAATTTAAAATTCGAGGATATCATCCTTGGGCAGATCCTGATATTGTTAATGTTGAAAGAGCAATTGAAATGTTATTGCACGCTGAAAAACCAATTATCTTAGCTGGTGGTGGAACTATAATCTCATCAGCATTTGCTGAATTACAATCTATTGCTGAAACTCTCATGCTTCCTGTAGTTACTACTTTCAAAGGTAAAGGTGCATTTCCTGAAAATCATCCTTTGTCATTAGGTCCGATTGGAATGCATGGACATGCAGAGGCAAACAAAATGATGTCAGAAGCTGACTGTGTATTGGCAATTGGAACTCGTTTCTCTGATAGGTCTGTTGGAACATTTGAGGCATTTGAGAAGAGATTGAAAATTATTCACATGGATGTTGATCCTGCAGAAATTGGCAAGAATCAAACCGCACAAATTGCTGTAATTGGGGATGTCAAAGTAAATCTCAGAGTAATGGTAAAATTGCTTTTACAACGAGCTATAAAAAAAACAGACGAATCTCCTTGGGTTAAACATGTCAAAGAGACCAAAGCTTACTGGAAAGAAAACTTGAAAATTCATCCAGGTGAGATGGGTGCTGCTAAAATTTTACGCAAGCTTCGTGAAGTGTTACCAAAAGAATCTGTAATAACTACTGAAGTAGGGCAACATCAAATGTGGGCCTCATTATTTTACGATGTAATTCAACCTGGCACTTTCTTTAGTTCAACTGGACTTGGCACTATGGGCTGGGGATTTCCTGCAGCAATTGGTGCCAAAGTTGCAAGACCTGATGTCCCAGTTGTAGATATTGCAGGTGATGGAAGTTTTGCAATGACTGAAAATTCCCTTGCAACTGCAGTATTGGAGGATATTCCTGTGATTGTATTTATTTTAAATAATTCTACATTGGGAATGGTGGCCCAATGGCAGAGAACTTTCTATGATAGACGAATGATTGGTGTGGACCAAAAAAGCTGTCCTGATTATGTTAAACTCGCAGAGTCTTATGGTGCTCAGGGAATTAGAGCGCAATCAATGGATGAACTTGAAAAGGCAATTAAAACTGCATTAAGCAGTGATGTTGCAACAGTAATTGATATTCCAATTGATCCTGAAGAAGATGTATTGCCATTTGTAGCTCCTGGAACCTCACTTGCAGATATGGTTTTACCCTCTTAGTGATTTAACATGTGGGCAATACTTTCTATTTTAGTTGAAAACAAACCGGGAATTTTATTCAAGGTAACTCATCTTTTCAGATCTAGAAATTTCAATATTGATAGTATCTCAGTAGGAGTAACTGATAATTCAGAATATTCTAAAATGACCATTACAACATATGGCGATGAAAAGCAAATCGAGCAAATTGTAAAGCAGCTTGATAAGATGATTGACACTATCAAAGTCGAGCGTTTAGATGAGCACAAAACAGTCTATCGTGAACTTAGTATTTTTAAGATTAAACTCAGTAATGCTAGTGATAGTATGGAGGTTAACAAATTAGCAAATGCATATGGTGGCAAAGTCCATGATGTGAGAAAGGACTCCATTATGGTGGAATTGACTGCAACTCCTGATCAGATAAAGGCATTTGAGGAATTGGCAAAACCATTTGGAATACTTGATGTTGCACGAACTGGCGTTGCTGCTTTGCAACGGAGTGGGGTATGAAAGTTAGAATATTTGATACAACATTGAGGGACGGAGAACAAACTATCGGTGTTTCATTAACTCCGGATCAAAAATTATCAATTGCCAAAAAACTTGATGCACTTGGAGTTGATGCAATCGAAGCTGGTTTTCCAGTAATTTCTGATGGTGAATTCAAAGCTGTTAAAATGATTACTAGTGAAGGATTATCTAGTGAAATTGTAGGATTAACCAGAACTATGAAAAAAGATATTGATGCTGCAGTTGATGTTGGTTTAACTTCTATTCACACATTCATTGCAACATCTGACATTCACTTGGAGTATAAACTCAAAATGACTAGAGACCAAGCACTTGAAAAAGCAATTGAAGCAGTAGAATATGGAAAATCTCGTGGATTACAAGTTGAATTCTCAGCTGAGGATGCTACAAGAACTGACAGAGAATTTTTGAAAAAAGTATTTGGTGATGTTGCAAAAGCAGGAGCTGATAGAGTTAACATTCCTGATACTGTAGGATATTCCACTCCTGAATATATGGCAGAATTAACTCGTGATACTATAGAGGCAACAAAACTTCCAGTTAGTGTTCACTGTCATAATGATTTTGGATTGGCAGTTGCAAATTCTCTATCTGGAATTCATGCAGGAGCATCATGTGCACATGTTACAATTAATGGAATTGGAGAGCGTGCAGGAAATGCCTCATTAGAAGAACTTTCCATGGCATTACAATGTCTACCACATCAGCAAAAATATGAAACTAGTATCAAATCTCAATTAATCTATGATACTTCACGGTACATTTCAAAAACTATGGGCATTAAAGTTCAACCAAACAAGGCTATAGTTGGGGATAATGCATTTGGACACGAGTCAGGAATTCACACTCATGGTGTATTGAGTAATCCACTAACATACGAGCCAATCAGTCCTGAATTAGTTGGAAGAAAGACACGACTTCATGTTGGAAAACATGCAGGAATTCATGGAATGAATGCAATGCTTGAAGAATTTGGAGTAAAAACTACAGAAGAGCAATCACAACAAATTCTTGATAAAATCAAAGTGTTAGGTGACCAAGGAAAACAAATCACAGATGTAGAGTTGTTATCTATTGCAAGTGATGTGTTGGGAGAAAAAGGAATCAAAAGAATTGTTCAATTAACTGGATTTTCAGTATCTACAGGAATTGGAACAATGCCTTATGCATTTGTAAAATTAAACATTGATGGAAAAGAGTTTATCGGAACTGATCACGGTGTTGGTCCAGTTGATGCAGCACTAAATGCAATTCAAAAGATTACAGGAAAGATTTCAGAATTAAGAATCAAAGACTATGGTTTGGCATCAATCAGTGGCGGCTCCACTGCTCTTTGTGAAGTGACAATTAGTGTAGAGGATGCTCAAGGCAATAGAGTTTCATCAAAAGCAGTCGGTGAGGATATTGTAACTACCAGTGTTCAAGCAGTAATTGATGGAATTAACAGAATTATGCTCAAAAAGATGCTTAAAGAAAAACAGGTCAACTAAATCCTAAAATCTCCCTTGCTTTGATGTGTAATTATGTATAAAATATCATTAATCACTGGTGATGGTATAGGTCCTGAGTTATCAGAATCTGCCCTTTCTGTATTAAATACAATTCATGATAGATTGGATTTGAAATTTGATATTACAAAATTATCTGCCGGTGACAAGGCATTATCTGAAACTGGAAAGGCGCTTCCTGATGAAACAGTTAGTGTGATAAAAAATTCTGATGTATGTTTGAAAGCACCTGTTGGTGAGAGTGCAGCTGATGTTATTGTGGTGTTGAGAAGAATGCTTGATTTGTATGCCAACATTAGACCTGCAAAATCATATCCACACATGCCTGCATTGCGTGATGATATTGACATGGTAATAGTTCGAGAAAATACTGAAGATCTCTACACAGGACAAGAGTTCAGTGTTGGTGATTCTGCAGTAGCATTGAGAATAATTTCTAAAAAAGCATCTACACGCATTGCAAAATATGCGTTTGAAACTGCAAAGCAGCGTGATTCTATGAGAAAAGTAACATGTGTTCACAAATCAAATGTTATGAGATTAACTGATGGATTGTTTGCAAAATCCTGCGCTGAAGTAGCAAAAGACTATCCTGATGTAATCTTTGAGGAGATGTATGTTGATGCATGTGCAATGAATCTAATTCGTCAACCCGAACAGTTTGATGTGATAGTAACTACCAATCTATTTGGTGATATCTTATCTGATGAATCCTCTCAAGTAGTTGGAGGTTTAGGAATGGCACCAGCTGCTAACATTGGAGATAACTTTGCTCTCTTTGAGCCAGTTCATGGTGCAGCATTTGATATTGCAGGACAAAATATTGCAAATCCTTCCTCCTTCTTGTTATCTATCAAGATGATGCTTGACTGGTTGGGAAACAAACACAACGATTCCAAATGTATTGAGGTTGGGGCAAAATTAGAATCTACTATTTTTAATTTGGTAAAAACTGGTGTAAAAACTAAAGATATTGGTGGAGATATGGGTACTGTAGAATTTACAAAACAGATTACAGATAACCTGTAAAAATAGTAGCCCCCTCCATTAAGCGCAAATTTGTGACAGTGACTAGAACTGTGACATGGTATGTTTTGTTGGAGATTAGTTTAATGTTGAAATTTTGTAATGATGTTGTGATCTTTTTTAACAGTGATGTTTTCTATTAACCTTGATAACTAGTCAACTATATTTCTTAAAATATATTACTTGGTATATCTAATTTGATAATATGAAATTCATTCATGTTTTAACCATGTTTACCGTATTTCTTTTATTATCTTCAGCTACCATATTTCCCGTATCGCCCGCACATGCAGCTATTCCTGGTACTCCTACTAACGGTGGACCTAGTGGTCCCCCTTCAGAAACCAGTATAACTATAACCTGGACTGCATCAAGTAATTCCCCAACTGGTTATAAAATAGAATCTGCATCTGAAACTGGTTTTGGTCAGTTTGGTGCTTTCACAGTTCAGACAGAAGATACTGGAAATACTGCAACAACAAAAACTATTTCTGGATTAACTGCGGGACAGTTCTTCAAGTTTAGAATAAGTGGAATTAACGGTGATGGAACTAGTTCTCCTAGCAGTGAATTTTTTGCAGGTACACTGCATCCTGCAAATCAGGATTTTACTAATGGCAATCAAGAATTCACAGAGGGGCAATTTTTTGGTGATGGAACCAAATTTTCATCAGATCAAACATTTACAGGCACTCAGACCTTTGGATCCGGTCAACAGTTTGGTACTGGAACTCAATTTGCTGCCAATCAGAACTTTTCTAATTTTATTCAAACATTTGGTGCAAACCAACAGTTTGGTACTGGAACTGAATTTGCAGCAGGACAAACATTTACAGGAGTCCAAACTTTTGGTACGGGTATAGATTTTAACTCTGCAGTCTTTAATGCTGCTCAAACATTTGGTGCAGGTGCTAACTTTACAGGTGCACAGACATTTGTAGGTGCTAATACGTTTGGTGATAATGTAAAGTTTGGTGACGGACAAACATTTAGTGCTGCTCAAACATTTGGTGCAGGTGCCAACTTTACAGGAAACACCGACTTTGCAACTGGCCAAGCATTTGGTGCAAGTACACACTTTGCAGATGGTCAGCAATTCCCATCAGGTGAAGATTATACATTTACAGGATCTTTTATGGAATTTGGTTCTGGAACTGACTTTGGTAAGGCAAGGACATTTGGTACTGGTATGAACTTTGTTGATGGTAATCAAACATTTGTAGGTGCTAACACCTTTGGTGATAGTGCACTATTTGCACCAAGTCAAGTGTTTGGCAGTGGAATGACATTTGGTGATGACCCTATTTTCAAATCAGGTACAAAATTTAATGCTGCTATGACTTGGGGCGAGTCTGCAAACTTTACAGGTGCAGCAACATTTCTAGCAGCCCAGACATTTGGAAAGAATACCACGTTTGGCAATTCCCAGGACTTTACAACTCATGATCATGACTTTAGTGCTTTTGATATGGCTTTTGGTAAAGACACATCATTTTCAGCTGGTGAGACATTTGGTACAGGTGCTAACTTTACAGGAACAATAGATTTTCCAAATAATCAAGTATTTCCAGCTCTAGCCGAATTTGCAGCTAGTCAGGATTTTCCAAGTGGTGAGGTTGTAACGTTTGATGATTTTGCTAAATTTGGTTCTGGAAGTACTTTTGGCACAGCAAGAACTTTTGAAGAGTTTACATTCTTTGATGGTACTCAGACCTTTGTAGGTTCTAATACCTTTAAGGAAGGAACACACTTTGGTGCTGCACAGGCATTTGCTGCACCTCAGACATTTGGTGATGCTACCTTTTTTGGCGCCAATACTGATTTCTCCACACTAGATCAAACATTTGGTGTTGGAACAAAATTTGATACGGGTACATTATTTAATAATGGACAAACTCTTGCATCTGGATTAATTCCAGCTTATGGGCTTTTACTTGAAGGAATTACTTGTCCTGCTGATGGTACATGTATTCCCGATGCATCAAAATATTTGGCACCTGGTGAATTACTTGCACCAGGTGTAGATCCTGCTGCAATCGCAAATGCAATCAGTAACAAAACCACATCATTTGAAATTCCTGGATTAGGATTTGAAATGTCCTTTGCAAATGTAACTACTAGTGGCAAGGAAAATGTTGATCCTATAGATCCTGCCACTCTTGCTAGTTCTTCAGCAGGAAGTACTGCTGGAAGTAGAACTTTAACTGCTAGTGGAACTACAATTACAACTATTGGAACTGTGATGGAGGTATCTTTGGATACTGCTGCACAATCCGGTACAATGAATATCACACTACCCTATGATGAGGCAAACATACCTTCAGGAGTAGCAGAAGCAAATCTAAACATGGTGCACTTAGTTGGAGGACAATGGGTAACTGAGAATAACTGTACTGTGGATACTGTAAATAACAAAATTACCTGTACTGTAACGTCCCTATCCCCATTTGGCATTGGTGCAGGTCCATCTAGTGGTGGTGGTGGTGGTGGTGATACTCTTTCTCCATCATTTACAACAACATTTTCTGAAGATGATTATCCTTTGAGAATATCTGGTGTTAATTATCCACTAGTAATGACTGAAAATATTCCGACTCAGACAATAAAAACTGGTGAATCAATTCAAATTGAATTAATGATGTATGAGAATTCCGGTCCTCAAAATGTACGCCATGTAGATATGTATCTTAATCAAAAAGGTAATAGAATCCTAAATGATAATTTAGAAACCATAATTACATTTGATTCTGATCAAATGCAATTACAAGATCCACTCAATCTCATACAGTCTGCAAATGTTGTTTCATCTGTTTTAGGAAACAAGATACATTTCCTATTTGATGTGTCTTTTTCCAAAGCAATTGACACTTCAGATATTTTGTTTAGAATGTGGGATACACATAGAAATGCTGCATATCTGCACATTCCTGGAGCATTACAAGTAATTGATTCTGAGGATATGTCAAGTGGTGATGCTGTAATCAATGATGATGTTGTGGATACTAGTCAGGACTCTATATTGCCTACAATCAACGAATCATCCTTCTCTGATGCATTTGATCAATGGGCAGGATATGCTACTACAAGCATGCCTGATACTGACTTTTTGAATCAGCTAGGAATGGATGCTGAACACGTTCCAAAATGGTTTAAGCAAAATAATGCAAAGTGGTTTAAGGATGGATTGATTTCACAAGATGACTTTGTTACAGCTTTGAATGATCTAAATAATCGCGGAATCCTTTGATTCTTTTTTTTCTAAAAAAAATAGATCCGCCCTAGAATCAGTTACAAATTGAAAGAGACTGTTTTTCTAAAATTTAAAAAGAAATAGATTTATTATTAAATATGATGAGAATTATTTCATTACTTGGTGTTATCGTTTTACTTGGAATTATTATCATTTCACCAATTGGAGTAGATGCAACAAAGGCAACATCAGGCTCTGCAAAAATGGTTTGTGGGGATAGATCATGCTCTGAACCAGTAGAACCACCAGGTAAAAATTACTATTAACATTCCAAAGGGGCACACACTTAATGAGGAAATAATGCGTTACCTAATGTCAATATATGATCAAAAATTAAAAACATGATGAATATGTTCTAAAAATAGATGTAGACGATAAATGAAGATTTCAAAAGTTAAAAAAACATTAAAAAAATTAAATCAATTCAACATATTTTTTGTAATCTTTAATTTTGTTTAGATTGGCATTATTTTTTTGTGATTTTTGTTTTACCTCAAAGTTAGTGAGTATTTCGTCAGTCAAACTATCAAAATGTGATCCAAAATACACTGCGTTAGAATATACCATTATAATATTATGTCAAACTAATACAAGAATGTGTCCTGTGAATTCTTAACGTTTGTTTGTTATTTTGAGTATTTCTAGATATTTTTTTAGAATTTCTACCAGCTACAATAAATCAAATAATCCCAAATTGTAATTATGACCAGAACAGAAAGAAGACGAGATACAACACACCCTACACGGGATGGAAAACATAATCCTGTATGTATTGATCCTCACTGTAAGGATTGTACATAAAATATGATCTAGAAATTTGAAAATGTTACAGATTAGAATCCAAGTGTTAACGACAATACCTATTTAGAATTTTTCGATTATTTTTAATATATTTTTTATCAAAGTGACATGATCAACTTCAAGTTCGGCAGTAAGATAAATTAGTTTTTTATCTTTTAATGGAAAAGTGATTCTCTTCAGTTTTTCATATTCTGCCATTGCATATTTTCCCTTTCCAATAAAATCTGAGAACTTGTCACGAAGTTTCCATGCATCCATAGCATGTCTGAGGGAGTCTTTTTGAAAACTAGGGCTCAGATAGTCAGTTACGCCTTCTTTTTGTCCTCCAAACAAAGGCCTGCCTTCATAGTCAATAATAGTAACAAATCTAATTTTAGGATCTAAAGACATGATTGCGTCATAAAGTTTCTCATATTGTTCAGATCCCATCATTACTACTAAGTTAATTGGATAATAAATACTAAAATATTTTAAAAAATTTATTTAAATTTTTAAAGTTTTTTTAACAAAATTTAAAAATATTTAAAGAATTTTTTAATTTGACTAAAATATGATTTGCGATAAATAGAATTATGAAAAAAGCATATGTGTTAATAAATTGTGATTTAGGACAAGAAGGGCTCATTCTAGATACACTACGTAGCATAAAATCTGTAAAAGAGGCACATGGAACATTTGGAGCATATGATATTATTGCAGAAGTAATTGCTGAAAACTCAGAGGATCTTCGAAAAGCCATTACATGGCAAATTCGTAAATTAACCCCCATCAGAGCCACATTAACGTTAACTGGAATAGAGGGACAAAAATAGGGATGTTACAAAGAGCACCCGTTCAGAAATTTGATGATTATATGGATTGTCAAGTATGTCACAATCCATTGCCTCATTGCCACTGCAAGTGTCCTTATTGTGGTGAGCGTGACAAATGTGAATGTGCATTGTTTGATGCAGCAACGGGAGGATAATATTTTTTAATAAATGTTAAATTTTTAAATAAATTTTAAAAATAAAATTTCAATATTTAATTATCATAATGTGATATTATGTACACATGAGAAAAGATTTTGCAGAATACACAAAATGTATGGGATATGATATATCATTACTATTATGTGATTGCAATTGTCCAAAATGTGGTAAAATAGAAAATTACATTAGAGTTTGATAACAATTCAGGAATAATTACCCACAAAGAAAGAATGATCAGTTGGAGTGTTCGTAAATTACGTTACTCTCAAATCAATCTACTATCTTCTTTTATCGTATTTAGCACGATGTGGGTTATAGTATTTTCAACATTTGGTATGGCAGATAAGGATTTTACAAAAAGGCTCAAAGATTCTCTATTCTTAAATTTTGCAATCACTACCGTATCTGCGTCTCCAGTTATATCGTAAACTGCAATAACATTGTCATGTTTTGCAATTTCATGTTCAATTTCCACCATTTTCCCTTGTGTGGTTTTGATTTCAATTATTGCAGTAATGTCGTATCCAAGTAATTCATGATTAAGGCGAACAGAGTACCCATGAATGATCTTTTTTTCTTCAAGTTTTTTTATTCTTGAGATCATGGTTACAGTTGATACCCCTAATCTCTGAGATAGTTGTCTTGCAGACTGTCTTGCATCAGTTAAAAGATATTTTAGAATTTGGATATCTTTATCATCCATACTCATACAATATAATGTATAAACAAATATTTAAGAATATGTACTTATTCTGTATAAATTTAATGTAAAATTATAAAATACCTTATAATCATCTAATTATAATAAGATGCAATGGCATTATTGCTAATATCGGATCCAATATTGGAAAAGATTCAAAAGCATTTCAATGGGTATGGAATAAAATCATCAATATCTGAAGAAAGACTTGATTTTGAATCAGATTATCCAGACATCTGTATTTTAGGAGTAAAGGATGGCATGGGAAATGTGGGTTCCCTAAAGCTAGAAAATTCACCCATTGACTATATCCAAATCATAAAAAAACAAGAATATGCAAAATGTGACTATGCCGTGGGGGGTCATGTTGGAATGGGGATTCACAAACATTCATGGTGGATGATGAAACTTTTTCTGGCATTTTCAGATTCAATTCGTATTGGACCATTTGATATTGGAACACTTACAACAATAAAGAAAGGACTTTTTCACTCAGAAGTTGAGAGTTTTATGTGGAATGGGTATCCAAAACTTACTACACTACCTCCAGGGTTGATACGAGATAATGTGGTTGAACCATTGTCTAGTGATCAAAAATTACAACAATTGATGACTAAATGTTTACTAAAAGAACGAACGATCACTATTTCTAGATATTTGCCATGTCATGAATCCGATACAGTAGAAACAAATTCTAAAATAATAATTAAATCAAAATGGAAACTTCAAAAAGATCTTTTTGCAGATCATGACACTATGAAAATATATGAGAAAATGGCAAAAATAGTAAAGCAGACAGTAAATGATCTAAAATATCATTTAAGATAGAAAATATCAAAATGACATGTACACAATTTGAAACAAATGATTTGTTAATAAAAGAGATTCTTGATGCGCCACTAGGCCACATGGTAAGCGTATTAGAACACCATCTTTGTTGTAAAATAAAGTTGGATTTGATTGAACAGAATACTTTGAAACCTGGATCAAAATTTGAAAGAAAAATTACAATTACTGGAAATAATTTTCCTCTTATCAAAGCAGTTATAACATTTGACAGAAAAACTTTGCCACAATCAATTGTAAAACAATTACTTCAAAAAACAAATCTCATAGGCACAATTTTAAATCTAAATGATATTCCAAATAAAAAAGCTGTAATTTTTCTAAAAATAGAAAAAGAAAAGATTGTTCGAGTGTATCAAATCAAATATGATGAAAGTATTTTCTTTGAAGTATTTGAAGAAATCAGATTAGATTACATTGATGCAATTCGAAAAGAGTTTGAAACGTCCAAAAAAAATTATATTATTCAACCTGAGATCTTTGGATAGAAAGAACGAGGGAAACGGTTAGTTTTACGCCTGAATCCAACCTTTACAGGACGCACAAATCAACATTCCGTCTTTATTTTCATAACTTTCTGAGCCTGGAGGACATTCACATTTTACAATTTGTTCCATAACAATAAAAGACGTTTGTAATATTTGAATAAAAAAAATTGTATCTTTAAAGATGTTTATAATTTTTATCATTTTTTAACATCTATCCAAAATTTCAACTAGCTACAATAAATCTGATAATCACCATAACTAACCATGTCAAAGAAAATAGAGCATAGTGAAAAAAAGGAACTTCAGGAAAAATACCGAGAAGAATTCAAAAAGAGATTTCTGGAAAGATTTGCAAAAGGTGAAGTAATAGAATTTACCTAGAAAATAATCATCTACTAAATCCCTGATTATTTATTATGTTAATTGTAATTGTAGATTTTATTCCGGGTATCTTTCTAATTTTTTTACTAATAATTTCAGAAATATCATTATACGTAGGAGCTGCAATCTTACAAATTATTTCATAGTTTCCAACCAACATATCTGCCTCTATGACTTCTGGAATTTTATCCAAGTTTTGCATTATAGTGGGTTCATCAGACTTTGAACAATGAATTGTAACAAAGGCTTGAGCCGTGTAGGTATCCAATACCTCTCGTTCAATTTCATTTATTTTTAAAATTCCAGGTTTTTTATCTACCCATAATGTCATAGTTGATCTAATGTTTACAATTTTTCTTATTCCCTTTGAAATATCCTGCTGAATATTTTCTTCATTAGGCGATTCTAGTTTGGTCAATATATCGTAAGTTCCAAACGCACCAAACGCAGATGTAATGCTAGGAATATTTCTTAGATTGGAAATTACAGAATCTTCTTTTCCAGATTCATTCATAATCAGAACATATGCTTTAGCCATAAATTCTTCTAATTTTGTCCTTCAATCCCCATCAATGTAAGAGTAGATCGTACATGTAGGAGTTTTCTTACATTCCAAATTATGGTTTCTCGAAGTTTGTCTTTATCTTGATTTTCGATCTTTGCAATAATATCATATGCACCAAACGTTCCATGAACCTCCTTTACTGATTCCATATGTTTTAGAGAATCAATTATTTCTTCTTCAGAACCCAAATCACAATTAATTAATACATAAGCAGTTTCCATGAAATAAATACACCAAAAAAATATTTAAGTTAAATCTTAAAATTCCTTAAAGTTATTTAATTTTTTACTAAAAAATCAAACAAGTACTCATTAATTGATATAATTACTAAACTTTGAGATGAATACATGAGAAATTATATTTTGATGACTAAGATTCTTGCTCATCAATTATTTTCAGAGTCATACTGGTTTTAATGTGAGGTATGGATCTCATCGCTTTGGTAAGGATGTGATTTAGCGTTTTTTCATCAGATGCCTCAACCTTACAAATTACATCATAAAATCCAAAAACTACGTCTGCCTCTTTTACTTCTGGGATGTGGCTGAGATTTTTTAATGTTGAATATTCTTCACCGCTATCACAATGAATCACAACATATGCTTTAGCAAAATTTTGTCCCAGCATTAATCCGATTAACTTTTCTGATGTTTGAAATAGTTCTCCTGATTCTGAACGAGTCAAAGTCATAGTAGAGCGTATTTTTGGCATATTGCGAATAGACACTGTAGCAATTTCTCTAATTTTTTCTTCAGTATCTGATTCGATTTGTGCAACAATATCATAGAGTCCAAGTGTACCATGAGCTTCTTTTACCCCGCCGATGTTTTTTAACGAAGCAATTACCTCTTTTTCTGAACCCAGGTCACAGTTCATCAAAACATATGCTTTTGCCATTATTTTCCATTTCCTTTAATTGATAAAATTTGATGTTGAAACATTACTATCCTAACACACAATTAGAATAAAAGACTTCAGATGAAATTGGAATATCCAATAATGGCGTAAAAATTAAACAAATGTCCATGTTTATCACAATACTATTTTTATGTCACAGTGAAATACTTTGTATAGGTAGTAATCAACTAGCAAAAACATCATTGAAAATCAGTGCTGATGTTGGAACCAGAACATAGAGTTGTCAATGGATGACTACTTGGTTTTGATTGCTATCGATATTCATTTAAAATTAATAAATTCACACATGTTTTATTTCCAAATCTTTTGTAGAATCTACAATGGACTCTGATTTGTACAGATAGTAAATTACGTCAAGCAAAATTTCATTTCCGAGTGTTTTTCCTCTATGCTTTTCATAATCTGGACCAATTTTTTTACTAATGGCCTCTTTTAATTCTCTTTTCCTTTTAGTACTCTTGCTAGATGCAGTTTCAGGATTGATTCCCCTTATCTCTTTTTGAAATACAATCTTCCATTTCAATAATTTTGCAAATGCATGGCAACTAGTTATGCCTTTTGAACAACCCCACAATCATTGCACCTGTAGCACTTCCATTTCATAGAATTAGGTTGTGCCCTGTAGTCTCTGTATGAATTGCTCAGCTTGATCTTTCTGGCGCTTATCGCCCTCATTGTCTCAAGCCACTCCTTGTATTTCTCATCAAAGATGAATCCTATTTTATTTGAATTACATTGGGGGCAGAAATACTCTATTCCCGGAGAATGGTACGTCACTGGCATACCCCGGAATTCGTCTCAAACTCTATGATCTTCTTTGAAGAATTGTACCATTCAGCAATTACTGGTTGCAGGTTTACCAAATCCTCTAAAACTATTCTTTTCTTTTCAAGATTTGATTCTGCATTGTACAACTCCCAGAATTTATCTTGACACAATAACAGATTCTTTATTCTGTTTGTGTATGGTTTCCAAATTCCTTCTTTGAGAATTTTATTTTTTATCTCATCAGCACATGTATTGTATGTGTCAAATGATTCTGTATTTTGTTTCAACATGTAATTATATTGTTTTAATTGCATTTGAACTAGTACTGAATATGTTATGGTATACATAGCACCATATCTCTAAACCTTATATGTCATGAAAACCATATTACTATATGACTCGTATACCACAACTAACTGAAATCAAAAAACTCCGAGAAGAGTTAGAAATTAGTCAGAGACAACTGGCAAAAAAATGTGATATCCCATCATCATTTTTGAGTATGATTGAGAATCCAAAAAATAACACAAAACCTAGTTATGATGTTCTAGTAAGAATATTCAAAGAATTAGATAGTGAATCCCAAAAGAATCTAGGTAAATTAATCACTGCTGAGAAAATTTACAAAAAGAATCTCACCTTTGCTAGAAAATCAGACTATGCAGAGGATATCATAAAGCAAATGCATGATAAAGATTACAGCCAAATCCCAGTATTGGAAGGAAACGGGTGTGTTGGTCTGGTTACTGAAAACTCTCTAGTAAAATTTCTTCAAAATAGAGAACATGCCCCATTGACTACCGCACGAGTCAAAGATGTGATGGCAACACCACCGATAACAATTGATATTCATACAAAAGTCACTGAAAATCTTTTGTCCCTATTTGATGATTCAAAGTGCCTACTGGTATCAGAGAATGCAAAGATTGTGGGATTGATTACAAAAATTGATGCAATCAGGGGACTGATGAAGAATTGAGTAAGGAATCATATCTCAAAGGAGACGAGAAACTAAAGGCAGTATCCATTATTAAAACTGGTTTGGGAGTAAGATTGAAGCCTGCAGAAATTTTGGAGCGATTACATAAAGCCGGTATTGATATTGGTGAGAGAACATATCGTAGATTGAAATTAGAAATCTACCAATCTGCAGGATCAACTATTGCTGAAATTTACCAAAAACAAGTTGGTGGAACTGCTTTTGATGAATTACTCTCACTTGAAGAAATGGAGAGACGTTGTTGGGAGTTGTATTATTCTGTCAAAACACCCAATGAAAAATTCAAAGCAATCTCTCAGTTGCGAATGATTTCACAAGATAAAATGAAATTTTTAAAACATTTTAACATTGTACAAAAACGTGAAAAATTGGATTATACGCAACTTCGTGACGACCTCAGAGAATTTCACGAAGAGGATGACTCTACACCTCCTGAATCTTAGTTTGTTCCTAACAAAAACATCACTAGGTCAAAAATCTACGAACAGACTGACCGCAATGCGGACAAAAACTTTTTTTGAATTTCAAAACAACGAGATGCAAGGAAAACACGCTAAATCAAGGACGTATTCCTAACATGATGTGTTTTCCAGACCTATCATTCTACGACGCAGAACAAAGGTTTCTCGTTATATCTAATACGACAAAATCATATTTAAAATTGATCCAAATTGCCAACTAGTGATAATGTAATTTGAGGATTCTCAAAAATTACCAATTTTTATTAAATGCCATATTTCACTAAATTCATGGCAGAATGTTGTATTTGCAAACTTGTTCCTGGTACATTAAAAATTACTGATGGTAATCCAAATTATAAAGGAAGACCAATTTGTGCAGAATGTCAGGGGTATCGTAAATTACTCAAAGAAACTAAATAGATTCTGATTCTGACTTTGTTTTGTTTTTTGCAGCCCAATCTTCATACATTTTGATTAATTCATCCACATCTTTGCCATCTTTTGAATAAGTCACTATTACCCCAAATGTCCCCTTTGTATCATGACCTCTTGCAAAGTATCCCCAAAAGGAATCAGGCAGTTTAGCAAAACTACTAGAATCATGTGATACTCCAATCAGATTATTTCCAATTACCTCTACTACTTTTTTGGCATCGATTTGCTCAATCATTAGTTAACGCCTTTTCTTCTGTGCAGTTTTTCGCCAGTTAGTACAGTATTTTTCTCAAAATCTTCTTGCCTTTTCTTCATGGCCTCTTTTTCTTCTTTAGTTACTTCACGAATAATTACATCCTCACCATCTGCAAAATTTTCACATTTTTCACATATCCATAGTGGAGCTTTATCTTTTGCAAATACTAGCGGCAGTCTTCGCTCATTACATTGTTTACAGAATAATGTCATCTCATCAATACCTCTATGGACTAAGCCTATCTGGGTCTCGCGGATACAAAACAACTTCGCGAACATTATCAATTCCAATTAGTGTAGTTAGTAATCTCTCCAATCCCATCCCCCATCCTGAATGTGGTGGCATTCCCCAATCAAATGTTTTGAGGTGGTCTGCAAATTGTTCAGGATCCAGTCCCTGTTCTTTTAGTCTTGCTTTGAGCATTTCGGGATTGTGAAGTCTAGTTCCTCCTGAAGATAATTCTAAAAATCCGTACTGCAAATCAAATGAGCGTGAAAGTGTTGCATCATCATCTTTTTCTCTAATGTAAAATGGTTTTAACTTCATAGGCCAGTCAGTTAAAAAGAAAAATCCTGGATGATTATTCCCTATAATTCTTAAATGTGCATCTAACAAATCATCTCCAAATTCTACTTTTTCTCCTGCTTTTTTTAATTCCTCAATACATTGAGTGTATGTTATTCTTTCAAATGGTGTGGATGGTACCTCAATGGTGTGTTCAATTGCTTTTTGTTCTGCTTTACAATTTTCTGAAACATCTTTGTAAACTTGTAACACTAGTGATTCTAAAACATTCATGACATCCTCATAATCCATGAATGCAGCTTCAATGTCTATACTGGTAAATTCTGTCAAATGCCTTCCTGTGTGGGAATTCTCTGCTCTGTAAAAGTTTGCAATCTCAAAGACTCGCTCCAACCCTATGGTCATTTGCTCTTTGTATAATTGTGGACTTTGAGCAAGATATGCTGTTTTCCCAAAATAGTCCAATGAAAATAAATCTGCACCCCCCTCACTTGCACTGCCGATAATTTTTGGAGTTGTAATTTCCAAGAATTTTTTATCACTCAAAGTTTTTCTTAATGATTGTAATACGTAATGTCGTAATTTGAAAATTGAGGCGGTTCTTTGATTTCTCATGTCTAGTGCACGATGATTCAATCTTGTATCGATATTACTTTCTAGTCTACCAATTGGGTCAACTGGTAATGGGTGAATTGCTTTTCCTAAAACTTCAATTTCATCTGCTTTTACCTCAAATGCAAAGTCACGAGCTTTGGTTTCTTGTACAATTCCTTTAATGCTAACTACACTTTGACGATTAATTTCTCCAAGGTTGTCATTTAGTTCCCCTTTTACTATCACTTGAGATATTCCTGAGACATCACGAAGAGTGATAAATGACATTTTTCCTAATTTTCTAAGATCTTCAATCCATCCTCCCAATACGACTTGTTTTCCAATTAATTCTTGATTTAATTCAGAAATATCGTGAGTTTTCACAAAAACCATGTCTATCTTTTATCCTCAAATTCTATCTCAATGTCAAGGTTTCGGGCGTTTCTAACTATCTGTACTACTTTTTCAGTATCTATTGGAAATTTACTAGTCCATTTGCCTGAAACAACTGCTTTAGTTTTTTGAACTCCTTTTGCCCAAACTTCATTAATTGATAGAATTTTAGTTGGAAAGAACAAATCTTCTATGAATCGTTTATCTGTCTCATCCGCCTCTACAAGCCAAATTTTCCCTTTGAACTCTTCTTGCAATGTTCGATATAATGTGCGACTTTGTCTGATTACCATGATGTCATTTTTTGCTAGATATAGAACAAAATTCCCATCGAATTCTTTACAGGAATATAGTGTAAAATTTTCAATTTCTTTATTTGATTTTGCAATTTTTGCAAGATTAATTGATGCATCAACGTCAGCTTTTGTCAATTCTCCTGATTCAATTTTACTTTCACATTGAGGACAAAGAACCACATTTTTTGCATCAAAGCCACAAATTGGTAATTTCATTTAAATCGATTTTTCATTCTGATAATGTTGTTTATATCCCTTAGTGCAAAACAAAACCATAGTTTGGATCTAGGAGAACAATGACATTTCTAAGAGTTGAGGGATTATGCTCCACATATTCTTCATCAAAAGGACCTGTTTATGCAGTTGATGATGTTGATTTTGAATTAGATAGTGGTGAATCAATAGGGATAGCAGGTGAGAGTGCATCTGGAAAAAGCACATTGGGTTTATCGTTAATTCGAATGCTTTTGGGAGGAGATACAAAAGGTAAGGTCGATTTTGATGGCGATTCTATTTTGGATATGGAAAAGTCAAAATTTGATGATGAATATAGGTGGAAAAAAATTTCTATGGTGTTTCAAGGTGCAATGAATTCTTTGGATCCTGTATTTACAATTGATGAGCAATTTGTAGAAGTTTTAAAACAACACAAGTATTCTGGTGATTTTAAAAAAACAATTTCTGATGCTATGAAATCTGTAAGTCTTGATGAAAATGTTCTAAAAAAATATCCTCATGAGCTAAGTGGGGGAATGAAACAAAGAGTTATCATTGCTATGGCGTTATTACTAAAACCAAAATTTGTCATTGCAGATGAACCAACTACTGCTTTGGATGTTTTAATTCAAGCCCAAATTATCAATTTACTAAAATCTTTAAAAAAAGATGGTATGTCTTTGATGTTAATCACGCACGATTTGTCCGTTTTATCTGAAATTGCTGATAGAATTGGTATAATGTATGGGGGACAAATGGTAGAATTTGGTTCTTCAAAACAAATTTACAAAAATCCAAAACATCCTTACACTCAAGGTCTTTTAGATTCAATTCCAACTTTGAAAGGGAATCATCCAAAATATATCAAAGGAGTTCCTCCAAGTTTACTTGATGCACCAACACAATGCAGATTTCTTGAACGATGTCCGGTAGCTATAGAAAAATGCAAAGAACTTCCTCCTAAATTTAAAACTGATACTGGTTATGTTAGGTGTTGGTTATATGAGGATGAAAAATGAAATTATTTTTTGTTGAGAAATTCTTCATCAATTTTTCTCAAATACACTTCTTGTAACTGTGCAATTTCTCTTCCAGTAGTGTTACTGCTAATCATTTTTGCATATTGGACTAGATCTTGATTTTTCTGAGTTTTTTCAAATTCCTCTATTTTCTTAAATGATTCTTGTTCAAATTTCATAATTTCCCTTAATTCTTTACTGAGTTCTTTGGCTTTCATTTCTTCATAATTTTTAGGATTTGATTTTCTAAAATTAATCTCATCAATTAGTTTTTGAACTTCATCTGGTTTTTCCATATTTTTTAGAAATTATTCAAATATTTTAATTTTGTATTTTCTTTTTATGTTCTAGTATGTGTTTTAATCCATCCGTCATACAAAGTGAATCTAAATCAATTTCACAGTATGGGCATTTCATGTGTTAAGAATATTTTTTTACAATTGGTAGACACCAATCGATGATTCTTAACATTTCTGATCTAATAACTTTTTTATCAATTGATATCCAGATTCTTGATTTTTTAATTGCAAATGAAATAGTTTGCACCTTCTTTCTTTCTTCCCAGACAAATTCAATCTCTCCTAGATTTTTATCAAAAAATCCTTCCAAATCTGTCTTCATTGCAATGTGTGAAAATTGATACTGGGTATTTTTTTCATTTAATAATGGAATTAAATCTGGTCTTCGTTTGTATGCTAACAGGTTTCCACTTTCACCAATTGCGCCTACAAATCTGATAAATGGACTAATTGCTACAATTGAATCACAAATAGTTTCAAAGTCTTTCTTTGACATCTGATAGAGTTCTAAAAAGATGATATTTTAATGAATGGTATCTTTCTTTGTTCTAGATTTAATTAAATACGGCCCGAAAACAGTTTGATTTGTGGATTTTGTTGATATCTTTCCGTTTGCACCTGATGTAGGATATCTTCTTCTAGCTTTAGTTAATTTCTTTGGTTCTTTAGTGCCTTTTGTCCCCTTGCCAGGGTTCTTACTTCTTGCTACAATGTCTGTAGGGGACCAATATGATCTACATATTTTGGCAATAGTATCTGCAGTTACTGCAACTGCTGCAAAACAAATCATTTTCTATCTTAGTTCTAGAGGACGAAGAATGATTAATGAAAAAACTCGAAAGAGAATGCGCCCATTTGAAAGATTAATTAAAAAATATGGTGCAGCAGCTGCATTTTTTGCTGCAGCAACCCCGATTCCTGATGATTTAGTGTATGTTCCATTGGGATTGGCAAAATACAATCCTAGGCGATTCTTTATAGCAACTCTTACTGGAAAAATTGTTCTAAGTTATTCAATTATACTTATTTCACATCATTTGGGATTGTCTCTAGTAGAACCATTCCTTGAAAATGTAAATGACACCACTCCAATATACATTGGAATTGTTGTTTTTGCTGCAATGATGACTGCAGTTATCATATTACTGTTGAGGTTAGATTGGGCAAGAATTCTTGGAAAGTTTGCACCATGGACTTTGGATGAAAATAACGAAGATGAAAATAATAAAGATTAGATATTAATTTTAAAATTCCATAACTTGTCTGCCCCTTTTGTGATTCCTATCCTTGGTGATGAGATTATTTTTTTAAATTTTATTCCTTCTGTAATGTATAATTCTGATTTTTTTGTCAAATCAATACCGTATTGCTCTTTGGTTATGTTTAGGGCTTGTGCTAATTTTGCCGGTCCATTTGTGAGATTTTTCAAATTAGGATTTCCTCTGTTTTTTTGCATGATTTTGATTCCATTTTCAGGCTTGATTGCACGGATAAGGACTGCACCTGCTGCTAATTTAGGATTTTTTGCTACTACATTAAAACAAAAATGCATTCCATATGTGAAATAGACATAGGCAAAACCTACTTTTTCAAACATCACCTTGTTTCTATCTGTAATTTTTCTAAATGCATGACTTGCAGCATCATCATTATGTCCATACGCTTCAGTCTCTGTAATTATTCCTGATATTTCATTTTGACCTATCATCCGAATTATCTTTTTTCCTAAAAGATTTTTTGCTACTGTTACAGTATCCTTTGAATAAAATTCTCTATTCAGTATAGTCAATATCTATTTTCACTTTTTTATTATTTTTTAACTTTACAATTAAATTAAATAATTTTACAATATCTTTTTTTAACACACTGATTAATTCTTGATTGTAAATTGTGGCTGCAGGATGAACAGTCAAGAAGTATAATTGATCATCTTTTTTGACTAGTTTCCCTCTGAATTTTGTTATCTCTGAACCTCCTAAAATAGAATTAAATGCAGTATTTCCTAAAATGCAGATTATTTTTGGTTTGATAATTGTTATTTCTTGTTTCAAGTATTCTTTACATGTCTCTCTTTCAATTGTAGTTGGCACTCTATTTTTTGGGGGTCTGCATTTTACGATATTTGTAATGTATACCTCCTCTCTTGAAATCCCTGCTCCTTCTAGAGCCATTGAAAGTCTTTTTCCTGCAATTCCGATAAATGGCTCTCCGTTTTTGTCTTCATTTTTTCCTGGTGCTTCACCTACAAAGATTACATTTGAGTGAAAATTTCCTTTACCTGGAACTGAATTGGTTCTAGTTTTACAAAGTTCACAATTTGTACATTTGATTACTTTTTGTTTAATGATTTCTAATTTTTTACTCATTTTCTAATTTACACTCTTTACTGTTGCAGTTCCTCTTATTGTAGGACCACCATTACCCATTATCATTGATTGCATTGGATCTCCTTTACCGCAATTAGTTATTGGTCTCACTGTAAAATCATTACCACATGCATCAATTGACTCAAAGAATTTGGGTGCTGTGCCCATTACAATTACATCTCTTAGCAAATCTGTAATTTCGCCATTTTCAATTTTTTGTGCATATTGACAAGAAATACTCCAATTGTACCGCTTCATGTCAATTGAGGGAATTTTCATATTTGAAATTAGGTAACCATGTTTGACATCTTTTATCATCTCAGGCACGTTCCAATCTCCATTGCCAATACATGTACATGCCATACGTATCAACGGCATAAATCGATAATTTGTTGCCCTCATATTTCCTGTAGGTGCAGAATTGAATATTTGTGCAGTTTCTCTATTTTGCATATGATTTTTTAAAACTCCTTTTTCTACAAGGGTTGTTTTTTTAGTCTCAACGCCCTCATCATCAAATTGATACCATCCTAAACTTTCTTTTATTGTGGGATCATCAAATACATTTAGATTTTCTGAACCAATTTTTTCTCCAAGTTTATTTTTCCACCATGCTCCTCCTGCCCATGCCATCTCTTTTCCTAATACTCTATCAGCTTCTGATGGATGTCCAAGTATTTCATGTGCAAGTAATGCTACAAAGTCTGGGTTCATTACTACAGTTGCATTTTCTTCTTTAGCTGGTTTTGCAAGTGTTAACTGTGATGCTTTTAATGCAATTTCTTTTGCACTTTGCTGAATTTTATTTTCATTGATTATTTGTTCTAATCCTCCTCTTCCTCCTTCTGTAATGTTTACTGATTGAGTTATTCCAGATTCATGAGCAATAGATACCATGTCTACTATAGTATCTGTAAAATTTTGTAAAATTTCTGAACCTTCAGAATTTACAAAATATTTTGAATTTAATGTATACCATGGATTGACAATGGATTTTTTTATTTTTGGTGTCTCTAAAATAATTTTACTACATTCAAATCCAATTTTTATTATCTCTTCTAATTCTGGTTTTTTTACTACTTTATAATCAATCTTAATTTTTTTTAAATTATTTGGATAGAGATTAATTTTATTTTTTTTATTATTCATGGTACTTTTTATTGAATTATCCATTGCATCTTTGATTTGTTCATAAGATTTTGGATTTGTTATTGAACAAAAACCCCATATGTTGTTTTTAATTATTCTAATCCCTATACCTCTATCATCATTTGTTCTAACATATTCTATCTCATTATTTTCTAACAGAGCTGATTTTCGTTCTTGTTGTTCTGCTCTGGCATCACAGTATTGGGCTCCTGATTTTTCAGCATAACTGACTGCTCTATTTGCAAGATCTTGTAACTCTGTATCCACAACATATGCGATTATGTATAGTTCGTAAATCTTCTGTTATCTAATGACTTGATATTGCAGGCATGGTGAAATAGTATTCATCTTCAAAATCATAGTCTGTAATGCCTTTTTTGCGTAAAAATTCAAAATACTGAGTACAATTTGTATAAAATTTGTCATTTTTTGTACTGTTCTCATTCATACTATTACTATCAATATCTCCATTTTGTCAAGAGTGTGAGTGATTTTAGTTCTGAAAGTTTGTTTTCTTTAAGTAAATTATAGTGGGGTTTTGTTCTGATTTGATTGATTCTTTGGAATTTTAAATGAAAATGTAGCTCCTTGATTGATTTCACTATCTACCCATATTTCTCCTAGATGATTTTCAATAATTCCTTTACATATGGCAAGACCCAATCCACTACCTCCCCTTTCTCTTGTTAATGTGGCATCTACTTGATAGAATTTTTTAAACAGTCCAACTTGTTTTTCTTTAGGAATACCTGTTCCATTATCTTTAATGCTTATTGTTACATCTGATGGATTATTTTCTATATTGATTTCAATTTTACCTTCGTTTGGTTTAATTGCTATGATGCTGTTTTTAATCAAGTTTGAAATAACTTGTCCTATTCTGTCTGAATCGTGTTCTATCTGAATATCTTCTCCCTTTAAAATAATTTCAATATTGTTTTTCTCTGCTTCTAATTTGATACTTTCAATTGCTTTGCTAATGCCCTCTTTGATACTTGTTATTTTTTTTGTAATTCTCAACTGTCCTAATTCTAATTTTTGAGCATCAAGCAAATCTGAAATTATTGATAATAGTGTTTCAGAACTTGATTTAATGATGCTTATTCTTTCTCTTTGTTTATCTGTTAATTTTCCTAAATGTTCACTAAGTAAAATATCTGAATATCCTTGAATGGGTACTAGAGGTGTTTTTAATTCATGTGTAATCATTGCTAAAAATTCATCTTTTGCAAGTTCATTTTTCTTTCCCTCATCCTCTTTTTCTTTAATTGTGTGGGACATTGTGTTGAAACTATCAGCTAATTGTCCTACTTCATCTTTTCCAGAATATTGAATTTCTCCATATACTCCTTCTTTTACTTTTGAAATAGCTTGTGTAATTTTATCCAGTGGTGATAATGATTGTCTAATTATCATGAGAACTATGAAGAAAATGACGATATCTATTATCAATATTACTTGAATAATGATTTGCTCATCTGAGTTTTTATCTGATGTGATGTCACTCCATTTTTTAAGAACTTTATCTATGTCTTGATATAGTATTTCTTTGTTCGAATTCATTTTATTCTTTGCAGAATTAAATTCTGGTGATAATAGGGTTCTTTCTTCTAAAATTGTTATTTTTGATTGCATTGATTCCCATAATGGATCTATTTCTTGCAATGATTTTGAATTTTCTCTTGGAATTTGAATTAATTCTTCATGAATTTCTCCAACACTTTCAACATCTAAATCTAAAGTGGATATCTGTAATAATTTTCTAATTCCAATTTCAAATTTCAGTTTTTTCTCTTTTAATTCATCTTGAGAATTAATATCTTCTCCAATTGAAATTAACAGTGTTTGTTGTCCAATGACTTTTGCACATTCTAATAATTCATTGGCAATTTCTTTATGTCTGGAATAATCTCTATCCAAATTTTCAATTTCGTTAGTTAATTTATTGGCTATTAAAATTAGTTCATTATTTTTTTGTAAAAGATAATTCATTGCTTTAGTAGCTTCTGGATCAAAAATTGATATTTTTTCTGTAGTTATAACACTGACTTTGTAATTATCCCACGATGTTAATAAATTATTATAATCTGAAGACAATTCAGATGGTATTTTTTCAATTTGTTGCCCATTTATTTTTCCACCATTTTTTATTGTTTGAATAATTTTTTCTACTTCAAATATTTTTTGATCTAATTTTTCTTTGTCTTCGTCGCTTCCACTTGCAACAGATATGACTAATCCTGAAATTGATTCAGATCCTACTTTGATATCTCCAATTTTGATGATTGAAAATGATTCATCATGTTGTACATTATTGCCTTGATATAATAAGACTAAATTAATTCCTGCTGCAAAAATTAATATCGCTACCAAAAAATATGTTTTACTGATTAGTCTCACACTGTGGATTCTTGATCATAGAGTATAAAAATAATGGTGCCTTTTTGATATGTTATCTGATATGTCTGATGAATTTTTGAATGTGGCTACAAAAGAGATTAACGAAGATCTTGCAGAATTAAAGAAAATTTTGGCAATTTGTGAAAATGATGGCAATGTTATTTTTAATGCCGATAAATTACAAAAGCACACTCACAAAATTAAGGGATTGGCCCCTATGATGGGTAAGACACATCTTGGAGAAATATCTGGCGCACTTGATAGTTTATTGAAAACATCTTTGGATGGTGGTGATGTTGAGGGAATTTTTGATCTTTTATCTGAAATTTTGCCTTTTATGGCATCTTTGATGATTGAGGGTACTTGTGAATTATCCCTGATTAAGGAAAAGATTTCTAAAATTGAAAATATGTCAAATTAATGAATCTATTTAAAATACTGAAATGTTTGATTAATCATGGCACTTATTATGATTGCAGATGATTCAGATGCAATCCGGCTAGTTTTGAAAGATATTCTGTCTATTGGTAATTATGATGATATTTTAGAAGCATGTGATGGTGAGGAGTCTGTTAATTTGTATAAAAAGAATAAACCTAGTTTAGTTTTATTAGATTTGGCAATGCCCAAGAAAGATGGCTTGACTGTTGTACAAGAAATTATTCAATTTGATCCTAACGCTAAAATTATTTTAATCACTGCAAGTGATGATCAAAAAGTAATACAACAGTGTTTAGCCTCTGGTGCATCTTCATACATTTCAAAACCATTTGATTTTAACACTATCTTAAAAGCAATTTCAGATCTTTTAGCAAAGTAATTTTAGTGTATTATTCTAATTTCTAATGATTAACATAATGTCTAAAATTGTTGCTGATACTAGTGTTATAATTAATGGCCAATTGATTGCTCAAATTGAATCTGGAAATGTTAGGAATTTTGAAATTATAATACCTCAATCTGTTCTTGATGAATTACAATCCCAAGCATCAAAGAAAAAGGAAAAAGGATTTGTAGGCCTTGAAAAAATTAAACGACTTAAATTATTATCTGGCAGTTATGGACTAAATATTGTTGTAAGCGGTTCCCACACTACTTCTGATGATGTAAAGCTTGCATCTAGTGGTAGGATAGATGCACTAATCGTTGACATGGCCAAACAAAATAATGCTATACTATACACTTCTGATAAAGTTCAACATTTGGTGGCACAAGCTGAAGGTGTCGAAACAGTATTTCTTAAATCTGAAATTAAAACTACATCATTAGAGTTTCTAAAGTATTTTGATTCTGAAACTATGAGTGTGCATCTTAAAGAAAATCAATATCCGTTGGCTAAAAAAGGCAAACCTGGAGCCTTTGAATTGACAAAGATTAACGATGAACTCCTTTCTAAAGATTATTTGGAACTTATTACTTCTCAAATTTTAGATATTGTAAACATCTATGATTCTAGTACGTTGGAGATATCAAAAACTGGTGCACATGTGGTTCAACACGAAGATTACCGAATAGCAATCACATACCCTCCTTTCTCTGAGGCTTTTGAAATTACAATAGTCCATCCTATTGTAAAACTAACCCTTGATGATTATACAATTTCTGAAAAATTAATGGAGCGTTTTGCTGATAGTGCAGAAGGAATTGTTATCTCTGGTGCTCCTGGCTCTGGAAAAAGTACTCTTGCATCTGGTCTTGCAAATTTTTATCATAAAAAAGGAAAAATTGTAAAAACATTTGAATCTCCGCGTGACTTGCAAGTTGACTCTGGGGTAACTCAATACAGTAAACTTGATGGAAGTTTTGACAATTCTGCTGATATTCTGTTACTTGTAAGACCTGATTATACTATTTTTGATGAAGTGCGACGACGAGAAGATTTTGTAACATTCGCTGATTTGAGATTGACTGGTGTTGGCATGGTTGGAGTTGTACATGCAAATTCTCCATTAGATGCAATTCAACGCTTTATTGGAAAAATTGAACTTGGAATTATTCCAAATGTGTTAGATACTGTAGTTTTTGTTAAAGATGGTGGGATTCAAAAAGTCTATGATTTAGAATTAATGGTTAAAGTCCCTACTGGAATGACTGAATCTGATTTGGCTAGACCTGTAATTGAAATTAGAAATTTTGAAGATGATGTCTTAGAACATGAAATCTATACTTTTGGAGAAGAAAACGTCATTGTTCCTGTTGGAAAAAAAGTAGATAAGGTTGGAATTGAAAAATTAGCTGAGGATAAAATTAAAGAAACATTTAGACGATATGATCCTCGGGCTGAAGTTGAAATTTTATCTGATAATCGTGTTAAAGTCATGGTTGATGAACAATGCATTGCATCAATAATTGGTAGAGGGGGTTCAAACATTAAAGAAATTGAAAAATCCCTTAGAGTACACATTGATGTTGTTGAGAAAATATCTGATGATGTATCATTAACATCTAATGATGTGCCATTTAGTTTTTCAGAATCAAAAACTTCTTTACTACTTACAGTGAATAAAAATTTCACTTCAATGCATGCTGATATTTATGGTAATGAAAAATTTATTGCATCAGTTAGAATTGGTAAAAAGGGACAAATCATAATTCCAAAACGCTCTGATGTTTCGAGAAAATTAATAGATTACACATCTTCACAAAACGATATTAAGATTTATCTTAAAGATCTTTAAAATTATTGATGATTTTGGGATTTGCTTTTAAAAAAGTAATAAATTTTCTTAACTGCTTGATTGTTTTTTGATTTAGATGGTGCTCAATTCCTTCTGTATCTTGGTTGGCCGTATCATAACCTACTCCTAAAATTTCAAAAAATTCTAATAATATTCCATGTTTTTGTCTTATTCCTTCTGCAACTTTAATTCCTTTGTTCGTAAGATTGATTCCATGATATTTCTCATATTCTAAAAATCCATTTTCATCTAGTCTTTGAAGCATCTTGGTGACACTGGGTGCACTTACATTCATGTATCTTGAAATGTCTAATGTTGTTGCATATCCTTTTAATTCTACTAATTCTGCAATAATTTCTAAATAATCCTCCATTCTTGTACTGGCGCGAGTTTTTTCTAATTCATGTGCTGCTTTGATTGAATCCAATCTTTTAGAATTTTTAGATTTCATGTGGTTATTTTTTATAAATAAAATCTAGTATAATTGGATGTCTTTTGAGTTGATTTTAGCTATTCTTTGTTGACTTGAATGTGATGTGAGTTGATCTCTGTTTCTTAACTAATTTTTTCTAAATCTATGTTAGAATGGTTGATCCACTAAAGGAACGTCTAGATAAATTGAGAAAATTCTCTGATTCTGCTAAACGTAGAGCAAATTTGTATGCTGAAGTTTCCGGTATTAATGATAAACCTGTTGCTAGTTCATTAGGTGCTCTTCAAAAAGCCCCAGCTCCAGGTAAAAAACTCCAAAAAATTGGATTTTTGATGCTATGGGTTCCTGAGCCTACTGGTATTACTTGTGCAATTGGAGGACCAATGATAGTTGCAGGGAGATATCTTGATAAAAAATACAATGGTTCTACTATTCATGACATTGGGCATCATACAAAAAATTCAATGTCTTCAATTAGCGACTTTAAGAATTCTATAATGTAATTTCTCTTAGTTTTTGAAAGATTCTAAAATCTAAACTTCAATACATTAAAGTTCATAATTCTCATACAAAATCTATGGCAGATTATGACGAAGCAGGTAGACTAATTATTTCTAGAGCCCGACAGTTGGAACAAATTCCTGAAATTTGTTATAGTTGCAATAGTGATGATCTTAAAATGATTATGACTCTTGTGGATGGGGGTAGTTGGATATGCTTGGACTGTAATGCTCTAAATTGTTATGAGCCATCAATGAGGTTGACAAAGAACATGTCATATTCAATGTTAAATTTAGGTGCAGATGAGATTGTTTTTGTTCCTGAATGGGATTTTGAGTAAATTTGATTTTAACTCTTTATTTTTCTAATTGTTTAATTTTTGTATAAAAAATAAACAAATATTGGTAATCTGCTGAACAGTATTTTTATTTCATTATCTTGTAGTGTATCTAGATAGTAATCAAATAATCCCAAACATAATGGATATCACAAGAGAATTGATGCTCAGTTGTCAGTGGATAACTGGTTGGTTTTGATTATTATCTATTTTTAAATAATATCTAAACTCCAATACGCTTAAGTTCACTATTCTTGCAGAAAATTCATGAATACATTAGATTATTTGATAAAACAAAATGATCAAATTTCAATATCAATGCCTGAATGTGATAACATCAATACTGATGGGAAAGATGAAGAGTAAGATATGGTAGAAGCTTCATTGTCAAAATTAGATGATAAGGGGGTTTTCACTATTGTAAAAGTTGAGAATGTTGAGAGAAAAGTTGGTAAAGGAACTATTATTGAAGTCAATATTGAAACTGAAGAAGAGTTTGATGGGGTAAAGAAATTTTATACTTCAAGAAAGATGATTGTCGCAAAATTTTATGATAATGGCAAGCCCACGCAGAATACTATAGATATTCAAAGAGGAAAAAAATACAAAGTAAAAATTATCACACAGAAATTTGGTAATGGCAAAGAAGATTATGATATTGTAAAGTCCTGATTTTGTTCCTGAATTTGGAGTTATCTAGTCAGATTTTATGAATTTCCAAGTTTACAGGAATTATTGGGATGGTGAGAATGGATGATGTGTGCAAAACAAGGTACCCTTCAAACAGTATTTTAAAAGGATTAGAAGAAATTAATTCATGACCACTCGTGCTCAAGCATTAATTCCAGTTACAATTGCTGCTGTGATAATTGGTGCTATTGGAATATTGACTCTCCCAAGTGATAGTAAACTAGAATCAGTTGAATTCCCAAGGGGTATTATTTTGATAGATGATATTGCCCTTGAAGTACAAATTGCAGATTCTGATCCACGACGTGTTAGAGGATTGATGTTTCAAGAACAACTTCCTTATGATGAGGGAATGATTTTTGTATTTAATGAACCCGGGTTGTATTCTTTGTGGATGCTCAATATGCAATTCCCATTGGATATGATTTGGTTTGATCATGATGGAAATATTGTACATATTGAAAAAAATATCCCTCCTTGTAAAACTGTGGTTGAAATAACAACTTGTCAAAGTATAATCCCTGACAATGCGGCATCGTATGTTCTTGAGGTGACTGCTGGATTTATTGATCAAAATAATATAACTAGCGATTCAAAATTAACCATAATTTCAATCTAATATTGCAAAGCCTTATCTTTGAATTAAAATTTTATCTGTTATGAACAAATTAATTCTAATTCCAGTTATAGTTGGGATTGCAATAGTTGTTTCTATATCTTTTCTATTTGTCGATGATGACCCTACTACATTTCCATCAATTTATGAAACAGGTTTTACTTATTATGATATTGAAATAATTCAAAATATTTTGGCAGAACAAAATATTATTGTTTCTAAACCTAGTGCAATTACTGATCATACCATTAGTGAATATTGTACGTTCTATGAAAATGGGCTTTTAAAAACTGTAAAATATTGCACTACTACTGCAGTGTTGGATTCTCAAGGAAATCCATTGGGAAATATCAACATTGGTGGTGATATTCAATCTCCTATTATGGCAGTAGCTAATCTTGAAACTTCTACTTTAGAATCTAATCAAAATGATGTTTTTGCAATATTTGAAACGATGATTGAAACACTTGTTTGTGACTGTTGGGATGCAAAACAGTCTGAAGATTATGAATCAATTTCTTCATGGTTAGAGGCTGCTCATACATTTTACTCTGATTCAGGTAAAAAAAATATTAAATCAAAAATTGATAATTTGGGTGATTCTGAAATATTTTTAGAAATTACATCAAAGGATAATTCTATTTTACAGACGCTAATTATTTTAAAATAGTTTAATTATATAATAGAAAATTCTTTGATTGACATTATCATGATTGATCAACTATGGCTAATTCCTTTAGGGTTTGCAGCCGGAATTTTAGGTTCTATGATTGGACTTGGTGGTGGAATTATTGTTGTTCCGGTGTTAACCTTTTTGGGATTTCCTCCTACAGTTGCAGCAAGTAACAGTCTATTTGCTGCATTAAGTAATGCTACTGCATCCACAATTTCTTATTCTAAACAAAAACGCATTGAATATTATCTGGGTCTTAAACTTGGTTTACTTTCAATTCCTGGAACTGTTTTGGGTGCAATAATATCTACTGATGTCGCACCAGATATTTTTAAAATCTTATTTGGATTTGTATTGATTGCATCTGCAGCTTACATATTTTTAAGAAAAAAAATTGAGACTAAAGAGAAAACAATCTCAAAACAGATGATTGTTTTTGCAATTGGTGCAAGCTTTTTTGCAGGAATAATTTCTTCCTTTTTTGGTATTGGAGGTGGAATTATCTTTGTACCGCTAATGGTTGTGGGAATGGGAATGGCAATGAAAAAAGCTGCACCTACATCTCAAATGATACTCTTGTTTGCATCTTTATCTGGTGTAATTGTACATAGTTTGTTGGGACATCCTGATTTCCTTCAAGCTGGTATGCTATCTGTTGGTTCTTTTATTGGTGGATTAGTTGGTGCACGATTATCCATTGATATCAAAGAACGATATTTGCAAATTTTAGTGACAGTAGTAATTTTAATTGCAGCTGCTAAATTGTTCTTTGATTCTGTATATGGAAATATTCATTTAGGATTTTAGCCTCAATATTTTATTGTGTTTTAATACTAATTTTACAATAGATGTAGTTCATTAGGTCTTATGACCTAAGGGCGGGAGAGACGAGTCGGCTCTTCTGTATTTTATTTTAAAATTTTATCTCGGTGGTTCTTTTTTAATTCTGTAAATGTTCTTCTTTGATATTACGATGATTTCTTCATCTTGAGATGCTCCTTCATAGTCTACAAAAATTTTTCCAAATTCATCATCAATGTCTTTTATTTCTGAAATTGTAAATTTCAGTTTTAGCATTTCATCTGTGTATAATGGTTTAAGAAATCGTGTGTTTCTATTTCCCCACTCTGCATCTCCATCAGTTCCTAGAAAAATTATATCATTTCCATAAATTTGATTTAGTCTTGTAAATTCCCCCTCCATTCTTGAGAGGATTGCTCTTCCTGAAACTAGTTGTTGGTCACCTTTTCTTTTATCTTCCAAGAATGCGTTTCTGACTCTGGAAAATTTTAGATATTCTTCTAGTTCTTTATCTGAAATGCTACATGTGGAATGAAATGTATCGTTTACTCTAAACTCTGAAAATATTTTCATTCTTATCTTGATTCATCAACACAAAAGATAATTTCTGCTGATGATGCTGCATTTTCTGATACTAGGAAATTAAATGCATCTGCAATTTTCTGATTGTTTGGTTCTGAACCTGTTACAGTTCCTGGGAAGATTGTAAATATTCTGATTTTTGAGTTTAGAACATCACTTAGTTCTTGATTGACAGTAGTTGTAAATGGTCTTAGGGCTCCTCTGAAAACTTCTACTTGTGCTCTTTGAGTACCTGTAACTTTTCTTCCTATTGGTAAATCTGGACCGATGATCATAATTGCACCTTTGGCATCTTTGTAAAGTCGTGGGTCTTTACTTCCGCCTGGAACGAATTGCTCTAGTGCCCTTTGCGCAACCGTTGCTGGAGTTGAAATGAACTTCTCAGTTAATGCTTCCCATACTGACCTTGAGACTTCAGTTAATTTTGGAATGTTTGGAAGTTTTCCAGTTATGTGAATTACACCTAAAATATCCCCGATGTTGGTTTTTGCAGTGTTTAGCCATTTTGCAACTTCTTCTGGATTCTTTATGTCTACTACATGTGAATGGAATTTACTACTGATGTATTCTTGCAGTTCAGGTGATGTTGTCTGTGATATGAAACAAGCAACCTTTCCTCCGTTCTTTTCAACATGTTGTGCCAAAAACTCTACTCTTTCTGCATCTGCCTTGTCAGTTGCATCAATTGTGAATACAACTGCTTTTCCTGTAAAGTCTGGTTGATGGACTCCAGGTGTTGATGTTCCGATGTGTGGTTTAACTGGATAAAATACTCTGTCTCCTGGAATTACTTTGCCGTTGATTATTTTTGCAATTTCATCATCACATAAATTAAGAACTGTCTCTGCAACTTGTCCCTGTGATAGGAATTCCTTGTTTGCAATCATGTGTGATGTATTGTTTTGAACTTTTTCTGCGATAGTTTGAATTTTGTTTAATAGATTGGTAAATGTCTCTGTAAGTTTTGAAACATCTTTTCCATTTGCAAGTTTTGTTGCAGCAGCGGCAATTCCTGCTTTAATTACACTTTCATCTTCACCTAATAATAAAAGTAATTCTTTATTTGCTTCATCTACTTCAGTTGGAATCAAATCTTCAAATCCACTCACTCTCATAAACTCTGCAGCTGCTTTTGGATACACTGTCTTGTAAATTCTATCTGAATGAACTGGTCCTGGATTTGTTGCAATGGATATAATTCCTTTATCTGTTAATTCCCATGACATTAATTCTGCTAATCTGTTTTTTGCCCCTTGTGCTGCAGTATATGGACTTCTAAATCTGTAAGGTCTTTGCTCTAATGGTTTTTCTTCTGTAAAGAATGTAGAAATGGTAATTATTTTCCCACCTTCTTTCATTATTTTTAGTGCTTGAACAGAACCCCAGAAGGTTCCGGTTAGGTGAATTCCAATTGTACTTTTGAATTCATCAAGTGATGCATTTGCAAAACATGTGACAGGTCCTGAGACTCCTGCGTTGTTAATTATATAATCTATTGTTGAATTTTCATTTTTTAGTGTATCAAACATGTTGTTCATTGCTGTTTCATCGGCAACATCTACTCCTGAAAAAATTCTAACTGAAGCATTTGTGCCTTGGGGTATTTTTCCTTCTAGTTCTTTTGCTGCTTCTTCTAATGGTTCTTTTCTTCTTCCAAGAATTATGACACTAGCTCCTTCTTCAATGAATTTTGTAGCAATGGCTTTGCCTATTCCAGTACCACTTCCTGTAATTAGGGCGATTTTATTTTGGAATTTAAGCATAGATAAACTGACAAAACTTTTGTGATATTTATTTTGATTGATCCTAGATACAACTAATTCTTGATATCTTTATTTGTGGGTACGGTTCATGATTTTTAATGCATGATACAGAGTCAGACACATTTGTCTACCAATCATGGCCTGAAAAATTTTCTGATATGTTAAAAGAGATCGGTATAGATTCTAAAGCTAAAGAAATCGGAACTGATGAAATAGAAAAAGATGATTACTATAGTAGATATTTTGCTCAAACACCTAGAATGGTGACTAACAAGGGATGTATTGATGTTAAGAATTCAAACATTGACGCAATACAAATAATTCAAAAGGGATAATCATGCAAGATCCAAATCCACTTCCATGGGGCGCATTAGATAGATTTCAAGCTCAATTCATAGTTCGAAAAATCACTAATTCTAGTTATGGTAATTACCTTGCAAAAACTAAACTAACTACAAATGGTCACTTTGCATCAAAAACTGTAACTAAAGTAGAATGGATAGGTTCAGGTAGTTTAGCATCAAAATTAAATGCTGATACTGATCTTAATGAGATGATAGCAAAACAATCTGTTAAAGATGCCACAATCTATGTTGAACCTACTGACTTAGCAGTAAGAATTAGGGGTAAATGGGATAATCATATTGCTTTTGGAATTACAAAAGAACTTTTTGAAATTTATGACCGAATTGCTGGCCACATAAAATCTATCTAAGCTTTCCACCAATCTAACGCCAAAAAGTCTACTTTGTCCTTGCCTTTTGGAATTGCTAAAATGAATTGTTTTTTAACTGAAGTTGCTAGTCTTCCTGCTAGAACAATACTTGTAGATGTTATTGATTCACCTCTAGTGTATACTTGAATTAAAAATGGTGCGTGATCAATGCCTGGACCTTTTTCATAAACTGCAAAGTCACATCCAAATTTAATTCCAGGATTAACGATGTACCCGTTATTTCTAAAGTTTTTGTATACGGTGTATTTTTTATCAAATTCGAGAACTTCTTTCTTACAAATTTCAATCAATGCCTCTACAGTAATTTTTTGTTTAGATTTTGTAATTGTAATTTTTTTGTTTTCTAACAGGTATAATCCTTCAATCAAATCTAAAATTAACGGTGCATCTATTTCTTCAATTTTTGGTTTTGGAATTCCGATTGGTTTTCCATAATATCCATGACTGAAAAGTTTCTTTGAATCTTCAATGTTCCATACTATAATTTTATTTTCAATTAATTCACTTTTCATAAATTAGCAGACTCTTATCTGTATATGAATTCTCTAGTAAATTGGATGTTATTCTAAATTAAAAATAAAGTAAAAGTGTAGGGATTTTAATTGGTTATAGGCTCAATGCTAACAATATGAAAGAATCTGAGACTCTTTGACATTTGTCTGACATTTCTTCAATTCCTTCAATAACATCTTTGATCAATAACAATTCTTTTGTATCTGTGATTGATGATGCTAAGAGTTTCATTGTAGCTTGTCTGTATTTTATGTCAATTTCTCTTTCAATTGTTTGTGTTTCTTGTGCCAATTCAATAGCGTTAGCAGTGTTTGTATTAAGACTACGAATGATTTCATTTAGTTTGTAAACTTCGTCTACTACTAATTCAATCAGTTTTGTGATGTCTGTATCCAGTTTTGCACTTTTTAATGTTGTAATTTTTACATTTGATAGTTTGAATGAAATGCCTGTGATGTAACCTGCAATCTCATCCATTGTATATGCTGTATTCAAAAGATTTTCTCTGTTCATGATCAATCCTCCAACATCTGCAACTTCGCGTGTAATTTTTCTTCTCAAGTTTTCTACTTCTTCTTCAATTGTTGAAATTTGTTCTAGTGTATTTTTTATTCCTGCTTTGTCTTTCTTCATCATTAATTCAGGAAGTGTTGCAAGTTCTCTGGATGCATTTAGAATTCTGTTGATTTCGTCTTGTAAAACTGCTATGGCCTTTCTTTTTGCTTGAACTTCAAGCTCTCCACTATACATAACAAAAATGAAAAAACCTCGAGGTAATTTAAATCCTTTATGATTTTACAATTTTTTTGAGCACAAATTACATCAAATTTTTGTCATGGGCTATTTTTTTCTGACCTTTGTACAATGTGATGACTTCCTCATTTGTAGATGCATCTTCAACTGCTTTATCTGCTCTGATTTTTCCAGTAAATTTAGGAAATCTCAAAGCTAATCCTGTCTCTTTTCGTATCATGTTCAAAGCTGCTTTGTGAATTGGACTGAGAGTTATCTCTGATGCTACAACTTCGATGACTAATTCAGGCTCAAACCATACATCTGCTTCCATCTCACTTATGATGCGTGGGTTTTTTTTAATTGAAACTTTGGGATTAAGAATTTGGTATAGTTGATCTAATGACTCATCTGTAAAGCCTGTTCCCACTTTACAAATACTTGGGAATGTATCTTCATCCTCATCATAAGTTGCCAAGAGTAATGTTCCATAATTTCCAGTTCTTCTACCTTTTCCAAAATATCCTCCTATTACTACAAGATCTAAACTATCTCCTAACTCATTTCTATATTCTCGTTTTAGTTTTAACCAATGACTTCCTCTAGAACCAGCTTGGTATGGCTTATCTAACATTTTTAACATTAATCCTTCACTACCTGCGTTGATACTGTTTTCCATAAAGTCCTCAATTTCACTTTCATTTTTTACTAAACTCATGGGAATATATTTTGCAAATTCATCTTCTTTTACGTGCTTTTCTAATTTCTCTCTTCTTTCTTTGTAACTTAATTCCATACAATTTTTTCCATTACAATACAATACATCAAAAAAATTCACTGTAATTGGATATTTTGTAATTGCTTTTTCTATTTTGTATTTTCTTCGCCTATGCATTAATTCTTGAAAAGGTAAAAAATCTCCAGTACTTTCATTTATTGCTACTGCTTCAGCTTCTAAAATAATATTGTCTGCTTGAATATTTTTAGGAATTCTTTCTATGATGTCTGGATAATAACTTTCAATGTTTTCCAAACTTCTAGAAAATAACACTACTTTGTCTCCTTCTATGTGGAGTTGGACTCTTTCACCATCGAGTTTGTATTCTGCTGCAAATTCATTCCCCATTTTCTCAATTGCTTCAGCTTCACTTTTTACTCTATCAGCTAACATTGGTCTGATGGGATTGAATAATGTAATTTTAAATTTTTCAATCCCTTCTAGACCTTTTGTTGCAGCTGTTTCTGCAACTTTTCCTAGATCACTAGATACATTGTATGCGTATTGTAATTTTTTCCTATTGTCTTTATCTCCTGTAAATGCTATTGCTAAAGCATCCATAACTGTATTTTCGGCAACTCCTAATCGCAGTGTTCCGAGTAATAATTTTGTAACAAATTTTACTTCTGTTGGTTTGGACTTATTCCATAAGCTTGAAATAAAATTTATTTTTTTATCTTGAACATTTTTTCCTGCACCTTCTAATTGAGATATATCCCATAATATTTCATAAATTTTTTCAACTGTGTTGGAATTGGTGTCAAAAATTGATTCATCATGTGCCTCTGAATCAGATACAAAATCAAATAACCCTGTCTGTGTCTTTCTTTCTAATACTTTTGAAATTGTGGTTCCAAGATCACCTACTTTGTTTAGCATTTCAATTATTTCTTTTTCATTTATTCCTAGCGATTTCTTTGCAGCTCTTAATACTAATTTTTCAGAAACTCCTAATTCGATTCCCTCAAAGTCTGGTCTTAATTTTCCTTGAATGAGATATACTATTTTTGAAATTACATCATGAGGAGTTTTTTCAAATAATTCTACTAAAAATTGTGTTAATTCTAATCTTTTTCTGGTGGATTCCATTTTGTTAAAAGATTCAGATAAAATTGAAAACTCCATTTCACTTCTCTATGTAATCTTGAATAAAAGTCTGAATTAGATGTATCTGAAGATTGTTGGTTTGTCAGAATTTTGAAGATCTGAAACTAGTGCAAAGTTGTAAAATGGGTATGATTCTTTGTATTGTTTCATAAAACTCCATGCAACATCATGTGTTTTGAAATTTATTCTAATTCCATCAATCTTGCTTTTTTTGCCATACACATCAAATGGTACGATGGTGTATTCTTTGGGGCGATTGTGAGGTCTTGCTTTAAGAAACCACGCAAGTGCAAAAATAAAGACTGTTCCTAAAATTACATATTCTCCAGCAATTTTGAAAAATGCAATAATTATTCCTGGAATGGTTTGTCCAAATAACACTGCTACAAAACTTGAAAAAGATATGACTGCTATTGCTGTGAAAATATACGTCTTCCAATCAAACACCTTTTGTAAAGCATTCATGACCTATGGTAAATAGCATCTTTTTTGATTTAACTATTTCCTATGATTAACAAGATCTAATTTTACTAATCTGGGTCTTCGTAATTTTCTTTCTTTTCACCTGATGAATCCGTTTCCATTGGTTTCATCTTGGTTTCAAGAATATCCATTCTTGCTCTATATCCTTCAGCATATTCTAACTCTGATGGTACTAGTGTTGCTGGATGAATGAATCCTTGACTTCTAATTGCAATTGCTTTCTTTGTTGCAATTTCTCGTATGTAATCCCAATCTGGTGTTGAAAATCCGTCAAATGGTCCTACCAATTTACCGTTGTGCATACTAAATACCAGTGCTTCTACAATTGGAATGCAAAAGTTGATTGATGCTGCAGAATTTAATTTTACTGGCATTAATGGCATGTTGTGACTACCTCTTGTATTTCCTGCAACATAATGTGGATTGTTAAACATACTTCCAACTTCTTCTGTTGCTGGAAAATTCTTTTGTGTTCTAACTAACATGATTGGATCATCTTTTCCAACATATGTTCCTGCAATGTTATGTAGTCTATCTGTTGATGCATCAAGAATTGGTTCACCTTCTTTTGTGTATACTGAATCTACAACATATCTTCCTGGATACATTAATGCTGCTTCGATAGTTGGCTTGTCTTCCCATAAATGTAATTCTGCAATTTGTGCTTTTTCAACATCCATGATATTCATTACTACTCCACTTGCAAGAGATTTGTTTACAATTAGTGCTGTGTTACTTAATGAATCTACAAACATTTTGTATATCGGATAGTTGAATGCACCTGGTTCTGTTTTATCTGCTGCAAAAATAGTAAATGCTTCATTAGGTCTTTCTTCAAATTCCAATTCTGCAACTCCAGGACCCATTCCTTTTACGTTTCCTGAAAATGAATCTTTTAACAAATCTTGGCCTGCACCATACAATCCCTCATCTTTTGCTACCTGAGTTCCTGCCATGAATGCATCCCATGCTAATTTGTGTACTTTTTCATTATCAACACCATGTGTGTGAGTCATTACGATGTGAGTATCATCTCCACAATATCCTATGTAATGATCAATTAGTAAATCTCCTGAATTTTCAACGGTGTTTCTAATTGCTTTGATTAGTCCGTCACTAGGTTTTGTATGTCCGCCAATTCCGCCGACATCTGCTTTGATAACTGAAACTGTAATTTTCATAAATGTGATTTTTATCTCTTTGATTTATGTGCTTTTAGCTAAGTTTTGTGATCTGTAATTAATTGAATCTTTTCTATTTTTTCTTCAAAAATTCATAACAGTAATAAATGCCCTCAGCAAGGCAATCCATATGGCAGACAAACCCCACTTGAACCTGATTGTTACAGGACATATCGATAATGGAAAATCAACTACTATGGGTCATTTTTTGATGGATCTTGGAGTTGTAGATGAAAGAACTATTGCAGCTCATGGTGCAGAATCAGAAAAGACCGGAAAAGGTGATACTTTCAAGTATGCATGGGTTATGGATAACATTAAAGACGAAAGAGAGAGAGGTATTACAATCGATCTAGCTTTCCAAAAGTTTGAGTCACCAAAGTTCTTCTTTACTTTGATTGACGCTCCTGGTCACAGGGACTTTATTAAAAATATGATTACTGGTGCTTCTGAAGCAGATGCCGCCATTCTAGTACTTTCAGCAAAAGAAGGTGAAACCGATACTGCAATTGCAGCAGGTGGACAAGCAAGAGAACACGCATTCTTGCTCAAAACACTCGGTGTAGGCCAACTAATTATTGCAATCAACAAAATGGATGCAGTAGAATACAAAGAAGATGCATTCAATGCAGCCAAAGCAAAAGGTGAAGCACTAGCAAAATCTGTTGGTTACAAATTAGAAAATGTACCTTGCATTCCAGTTTCTGGATGGAAAGGTGATAATTTAGTCAAAAGATCTGAGAATATGGCTTGGTACAAAGGTAAAACCTTGCTTGAATCCTTTGATGACTTTAAAGTAATTGAAAAACCAATTGGTAAACCACTACGTGTACCAATTCAAGATGTTTACACTATTACAGGTGTAGGTACTGTACCAGTAGGTAGAGTTGAAACAGGTGTTATGAAAGCAGGTCAAAAAATCATTGTCATGCCTTCAGGCGCACTAGGTGAAATCAAATCTATTGAAACACACCACACTGAAATGCCAACTGCAGAAGCAGGAGACAACATTGGTTTCAACCTTAGAGGTATTGAAAAGAAAGATATCAAGAGAGGAGATGTCCTTGGTACTCCTGATGCACCACCAAATGTTGCAAAAGAATTCAAAGCCCAAATTATTGTTATTCACCACCCAACAGCAATTGCTCCTGGATATACACCAGTAATGCATGCACACACTACACAAGTTGCAGCAACTGTTACTGAGTTCCTCCAAAAGATCAACCCAGCATCTGGTGCAGTGGAAGAAGAAAATCCAAAGTTCCTTAAAGTTGGAGATTCTGCAATTGTAAAAATCAGACCTGTGAGACCGACATGTATTGAAACTTTCGCAGATTTCCCTGAGATGGGTAGATTTGCCCTTAGAGATATGGGTGCAACTATCGCAGCAGGAATTGTAAAAGAAATTACTGAAGAGTACAAACCATAGGCTAATTTATGACTCAATCTGCCCGTGTTAAACTCACTTCTGTTAGTCTACCAAAACTAGATGACGTGTGTAGTGAGATAATGGGTATCGGTAAAAAAACTGGTGTTAAAGTTAAAGGTCCAACTCCACTTCCTGTAAAAAGATTACATGTTGCAACTAGAAAATCACCATGTGGCAGCGGTACTGAAACTTATGAAAAATGGGAAATGAAAATGCATAGAAGAATAATCAATATCAACGCTGATGATAAAGCAATTAGACAATTAATGAGACTAAAAATTCCTGATGATGTCTATATTGAATTGTCTCTAACATAATCTGGTATCCTTAAATTATAGAAATTCTGATGATAAATATGGTTCAAGAAGAAACTGATGTAGAAGAAGTAGAAGAAACACCTGTTGAAACTTTTGAGGTACGTTATTCTTGCTTAAGATGTGGTACCAGTGTTTTGAATTCTGAATTATCTAGATTACCTGAAATCAAATGTATTTGTGGATTCAGAGTATTTACTAAAGATAGACCTCCTGTAGTTAAAACAGTAAAAGCAATTTAGTTATCTATCTTTTTTGTAACTATGTTCTCTTTGTAAATGAGTTCTCATATCCTCCATGTTTGAAAAATATTTGTTGCACTCTTTACAATCATACTGCAAGTCTTTACCATGAACAATTTGTTTATGATTCATAATCTCTTCTATTTTTGAAAATTTTTTATCACAAATTTCACATTTAATTTTTTTAAATAATCCCACTTTTATCCAAACTCTGCTTTCTTTTCATCCCAACACTTTCTGCAAAGCTGACCTTCTATTTTCCAATTCCCCTTTGGATTGTATCTTAATAATGACATTTTCCCACCACACAATGAACAAAAATTCTTTTTCTTACTGTGGTCTTCTTCTTTATTATCAAAGCATTTTTTGCATAACAAACCATCCATATCCCATTGCCATCTGGGTTCCCACAAATCAGTAATTTTCTGTGTTCCTCCACATACTACACATGGCTGTCTAACTTTGCCTTCATAGTATTCCTTTGATTTATCAAAATGACAATCTCCACAAAGGGAACCTTTGATATTCCATTCTTTTTTTGGTTTGTGTTTGTGAGTTAGTTCTTTACTGCAAACACTGCAAAATGATGGTTTTTTACTAAATAATCCCATTTTCTTTGATCATCATGATATGGTATATTCTATAAATGTAAATAAAATAAAAATAACAAAAAAATATCTATTTGTTTAAGATTTTCTCAAGAGCTTGACTTGCATTTAACATGCCGTTTCTTTTTGCAAACTCTTCGATCATTTTGTATTGTTTATCAGTAAAACATACTGGCATTGAACGATTTTCCATAATTATAGTCGATATTTTTACCTAATATCTTTTTCTCTTGGAAAGATATTTGAAACCATTTTTTCAACATTCCATATGGTAAAGAAACGACAAATTTTGGTAATTGGAAATAATACTATTGGATGTACTCCAAAACATGAAAAAATTGCATATGATATTGGCTTTGAGATTGCAAAATCTGGCTCTGTTTTAGTTAATGGTGGTTTGGGAGGAGTTATGGAAGCTGTCTCTCATGGGGCACATGATGCAAAAGGTTTGACTGTGGGAATTATTCCTCAGGCAGATGCTTCTGAGGCCAATGAGTATTGTGATGTTGTAATTCCTACTGGAATGGGCCTTACACGTGATTATCTTAATGCCCTTAGTGCAGATGGGGTCATAATTGTTGGTGGGGGGTCTGGGACTTTATCTGAGGCATGCGCTTCGTATATGTTCAAAAAACCAATGGTTGCAATCAAAAATCTTGGAAGTTCAGTAGATCCATACATTGATGGATATATTGATCATAGAAAAAATATCAAAATAATTGGTGTTGATACTGCACAAGAGGCTGTACAAAAAATTTTAGAATTAATTACTGCATAGAGATTAACAGTGGGTCTGGTCTGTAAAATTCACCGTGCTCATCTGCAAGTTTGTTTAGTTCATCTACGATTTTTTTAATTCCAATCTCTTTTGCTGTTTCAAATAATGGTTTTTTGAGACCTAATCCTAATTGGGCAGCTTTTTCAATTTCTTCAATGTCACTTGCACCATTTGTAATTAACCATGCTGCATTGTTTATGATATTTGCAACAATTTGGATGGGATCACATTTTTCTGCTAGTTCTTCTGAAAGTGCAACCCGCTCATATTTGTCATCAGAATATTTGTAATACCCTTCACCTGATTTTTGTCCAAGTTTTTTATCATCAAACATTTTCTCGACAAGTGGATGTGGATTGATTACTTTTTTGTCACGTAAATGCATTTCAACAGTTGCTTTGTGAATAACATCCATTCCAGTAAAATCTGCTAATTCAAATATTCCCATTGGAAATCCAAGTTTGAATTTAACTGCTGAATCAATTTCTTCAAGTGTGGCCCCTGTTCTGTCTTTAACAAAACATGCTTCGTGAACCATGGGGATGAATAATCTATTGATTATGAATCCTGGGACATCTTTTCTACATAACACAGCTACTTTGTTCACTGATTTTACATATTCTTGAGTTAAATCGGTAATCTCTTGGGATGTTTTTTCACCTGGAATTATTTCTACTAGTTTCATTAATTGTGGAGGGTTGAAAAAATGAATTCCTATGAATTTTTCAGGACGTGATGTTGTATTTGCAATTTCTGTAATTGGTAATGTACTGGTATTTGATGCAAAGACTACTTCTGGTCCTGCAACTTTATCTAATTCTGCATATACTGATTTTTTTAATTCCATTATTTCGGGAACTACCTCGATAACTAATTCTGCATTTTTTACTGCATCTGCTAAATCCACAATTGGAGTAATTCTTGCAAAAATTACATCACCTTCTTCTCTACTAATTTTTTCTTTTGAAACTAGTTTATCTAAACTCCATTTTATTTTCTCCATAGCTTTATCTAAAAATTCTTGTTTGATATCTCGTAATACTATATTGTACCCTGCAGTTGCTGAAACTTGAGCAATTCCATGTCCCATGACGCCCGAACCTAAAACTGTGATATTTTTTACTGTCATAATTTACCAAATGCCAAGTATCCTTTATAATGTATTTCAAAACTTTATCATCTAATGGGCTTGTTTAATCGTAAAAAAGAAGATGAGAATAAAACCAAATGTGATGTTTGTGGAACCGATTTACATGATCCTGAACGATTAAAAAAACACATGAAAAAAGCTCATGGAAACGTCCCTGCTAAGAAATTAGATCCTAGTGGTGGGGATGGCGGAACTTGGTAAATGGAATTAAACTCCAGTCAAAAAACTAGTCTTGTATTTGTTGGTGCTTTTGTCATTGTAGGGATCGTGTTATCTACTATGGTTTTCCCGTTTTGGAATTTAATTCGTGAAGATGTATTTGAAGAAGTCACTATACTGACAAATAATGATGGTGTTTGTTATGTGGAGACTGTTGATATGATTCCAAAAATCATTGAGAATTGCACATTAAAATCTGGCGATGTTACTACTATTAAATTTGGAGAAGGTCTTGCATGGGCAACTATAGTTGGACCCTAATAGATGATTTAATATTTTAAAACATCTGTAAGATATTATGGATTGTATTTTTTGTAAAATTATTTTAAGAGAAATTCCTGCAAAAATTCTTTCAGAATCTTCTAACTCTATTTCATTTTTAGATGCTTTTCCATTAGCTAAAGGACATGTTTTAGTAATCCCAAAAAACCACCATCAAAAAATACAAGATATGTCTAAAGAAGAAAATGCTGATTTGTTTTCATTGGTCCATCAAATGATTTCTAAAGTTGATTCTCTTTATGGCTCAACATTACTTGCAGTTCATAATGGAAAAGATGCAGGGCAAGAAGTTCCTCATGTTCATGTACATCTAGTTCCTAGACGCAATGATGATTCTGCAGGTGCAATACATAATATGTTTAATTCTTCATTAAAACTATCAGAGTCTGATATTGAAGAGTTGTATGATAAATTAAAAATTTAGTTTCAATGTGGGAACATTCTTTCTTTTGTATTTAGATTCTCTACTCTAATTGCTCTAGTTGGACAGGTTTCTGCAGCATTCATTATTTTGTTAACTCCTGCACCTTTTTGATTTATCACTGCTGATTTGGGGTTTGATCTGGTTTCTTTGTTTATTGAAAATACATCTGGCGCAATAATTTCACAACTACAACAACCAATGCACAAACTTTCATCTACACTAACAAAAAGATCTGGCTGTTTTTTTGGCTCTTGTGCTTTCTCATACTCTCCATTTTTCCCATCAGATCGTATACGTGCATTGTAATCTTCCCAAAATTTTCTTTCATACTCTTTCCAAAATTCTGGGTCTCCTTCTTCAAATTCACGAGTATATTTACCCCAATCTTGTTCTGGAATCCCTCCATCATCTGGTGCTCCCCATTGTGGTTTTCGTTTAAAATCGCTTTTTTGTTTATTTTTAGTTATATCTTGGTATGGTGAAGTGTGTTCATTGTGATTTTTCTTTAGATAATTGTAAGCTTCAGTAATTTTCATAAATTCTGTGTCTTCATTTTTATCCTTATTTTTATCTGGATGTAATTCAAGTGCCATTTTTCTATATGCTGCTTTGATCTCATCTTGTGATGAACTGGAATCTACATTCAGTACTCTGAGTGCTTGATACGTATTCACTAGTAATTGATAATTATCATATGTTAAAAATAATTGTATATTGATACCATTTTTAATTTATTCTAAGAGCGTTTCATCTTCTGGTTTCCATGCAGGTTCAACAATACATAAAAATCTCAAATCTGCTGTTCCAGAATTTTCAATAAACTGTTTGGCATTGGGTGGAACATATGCTGAATCATCTTTTTCTAATTGATATGATTCATCATTGATGTGTAAAATTCCTGAACCTTCTAAAATATAGTATATCTCAGTTGAACTCATTTTGTGTAGTTTAGATTTTTTTCCAGATTCTAGACTAAATTGGGCCAAACTATAGTTGATTCCATTTAGTGTATTGTGAGGGTGGAAATAATGTTTTATTTTAGTTCCTTCATTTCCTTGGATTGAATCTATTTCAGAATTTTTACGTAATGACATTTTAATTATATTATTTTTGAAACTAGAGTTTTAAAATTTGATTCATACCATTCTGTTTTGTATGTTGAATTTTTCTTTGGAATAATGTTAATGGCAATATGTGAAAATTCTTTTTTCTTGTCAATTGAACCATGCGTGTGGAGTGTTTTTGCTGGAATGTGAACAATATCTCCTTCGTTGAGACTGATTCTCTCTATTTTCTTAATTTTAAAACTAGTTTTACTAGTGCCATATTTTTTAAAAATTTCAAGACTCCCCTTTCCCTTTACTCCGATTAACACTTGGTTTCCGTTATGTTGATGAAGTTTAGTTCTTGAACCATTTTCAAAATGAACGTGATAGATGTCTTGATCTTTTGCTTTAATTTTCTCTGAAAGGACTTTCATCCATGTTTTATTTGTAAACCAATCTGGATTTACATTTCGTTTATCTCCAGTACCTGAAATATTTGATTTTTTCATTTTATATCCTATCTAAAATTTTTTTCTTTTTCATTTGAAATTCTTTTTCTGTGATAATTTCTGCTTTTCTTAGATTGCCTAATTTTTTTAATGTTTCCAAGTCATCATCTGTGTTTGATGTAATCCTTTTTGCATTTGTTAATCCTTCATTAATTTTTGCAATTCCTTTTTTTTGTAATATCTTACTTTCTTTTTTAGCCTGATTGCGTAACTCTTTACTTGTCTTGGCAGCTTGTTTTGCAGTCATTGTTCCAAATTCCACTGCCTCTTCTAATACTTCATCTGCTTTTCTAATTCCTTCTTGAATTGCCTTATCTGCTCTTTTGAGAAATTTATCAATATATCTTCCTTTTTTATCTTCCATACTTTAGAGACAATTTCAAACGTATTATTTCTTTCTTATCTGAATTGATTTAATAGATAGAATTGTGTACTTTGTGTAGTTTTGGTAAAATCCACTCCTGATGTAAAGACTATTGTTTTAAGAAAAAATATCGATGAAATTGAATCTATGGATATGGTTAATCAAAAGAAGACCAGTCCTTTCAAATCATTGCTTTCCAGACCTAAGCAAGAAGATGTGCATGTTCATTCTTTGAAATTATACTATGAATGTTCTCTCATGGTTTCAGGAAAATATATTGCAGATTATTTTAGAAAAGCAAATCATTCTATTTCTGTAGATTCTAATGTACATGAAATCTCACTTGGTGGTGGAATTTTCCCTATACGTACAAAATCTAGTATTACCAAAGCGTTTGTTGGCAAACGTGGCAAAAATAAGATTGATTTAAAATTAGAAGAACATGTTTTTGTTGAAGAAGAAAACAAATTAACATTTGATCACCATGGACACGAAATTAAATTTCCTTTTAAAATTAATTCAAAAACTGTAGAAAACTACCCTAAACGATTGTTAGAACAAAATTCTGCAAATGTTAAAAAACTTGAAATGACTTATGATGCTGCAATTGAGAAACTTCAATCAGAATTAAAAAAACCCCTGGAAGATGATGTTAGAAATCTCAATGAAGAATTTACATTGCGTGAAATTACTGAAGTATATGTTCCTATATTTGAGGCTCGATTGATTGGTCCAAAGAAGAAAGTTGGAATAATTAGACTAGATGCAGTAAGGAAAAAGATTTTATAATTTCACTAATTTTCTGAATTGATCATTTGAGTGTAATTTTTCAAAAATTGGTTCTTCTTTTGCCCAACTTCTAATAATTTTTGGATTTTTAGAAATTGATTGCTTTAGCAATTCTAGTGCTTGTGGGTATTCCCCTAATGCTGCTTTACTTCGAGATTTAGCATAAATGATGTTTACATTATCTTTGTATTTTGACAAGATTTTATCAAAAATCTCAATTGCTTTTTCATGTTTGTTCAACTCCGCTAATTCAATTCCTTTATGAAAAAATGCATCCATGTGACTAGGGTTGTTCTTGTGAACTGTATCAAAACAATTCAATGACTCTTCATGTTTTTTCATTTTACCAAGAATAATCCCCTTGTAAAATAATGCATTTGGTTTTCTTGGCTCTATTGTAATTGCTTTATCTAGAACTTGTAATGCTTCTTCTCTTTCTTGTAACTTGTCAAGTAAGACACCTTTGTTAAAATAGGATGAAGCATTTTTTGGGTCTGCCTCTATTGCTTTATCATAACATTCTGCAGCTGCTTGGATGTTGCCGTTTTCTGCCATTGCGATTCCTCTATTATTCCAAGCTTGAGTATCCTTTGGATTAATCTCTAGTAACATATCAAAACACGTTATTGCATCACTGTATTTTTTTATCTGGTTTAATGATAGACCTTTGTTGAATAATGCTGATGTATTTTTAGCATCTTGTTTTAGTATTTTGTTAAACAGTGGGATGGCTCCTTTTGGTTGATTTTTTTCCATTAGGGACATTGCATTATACAGCAAATCTTCGACGTTATCTTTTGATCCAAATAGCCCCATAATTCCTCAAAAGTGATATTGCTAATGAAAGTTTGGCTTTGCCTATAGATTTGAATTTCCTTATTGCTTCTTTTTTCCATTTATGGTAAAACAATTCATTTCATAAAAATCTGAGATGCTAAGATAGGCTTAATTTCAATTAGAATTGATTTGTATTGTTGTCTGATTTTGAAATAAAATATTTTGCCGACAAGGTACATGTGCATAGATGGCCTCAGGAATCTCCAGTTTGGGATGATTCTGTAAAAAAACAGTTGGATGAACATATTAACAAAAACACACAAAAAAAACAAATTATTGTTAGGGACAATTATTTAAAAATTGAAAATTTTGAATTTAATTCATTAAAAAAAATTGGTGTTTCTGTACCTTTTTTCAAAGAAGAATGTACTATGATTTTAGAAGTCCAATTTGGAGAATTAATGGCACATGTGCACATCACAATCAAATCTGGTGACTATCTTGAAGTTTTTAATAAATTAATTTCATGGATTAAATCTTTATCAAAAATTTGAAAATAATCATTGAATCATTTTTTTAATATCTGATTTTTCATGAGCATTTGATATTGCACCTAGTTTTCCTGGCAAAAAGAATATTCCATCATGTGCTATCATTTTGAAATGATAATCCTGTAACGCTTTAACATCACACATTGATGCTTGAGCAGCATTTGTAACTTCAGTAATTCCATTTTTCACAAAATGAGTCATGAATAGAGATCCTTTTCCAGTAACTATCACCTTACCATCAAAGGACTTACTCAATTCTTTTCTAGCGTATTCTCCTAAATCATTAATTTTAGAATAGATTGATTTTTCATTTTTCAAAACAGATAGTGTTGCATGTCCTGTAGTCATTGAGGCTGGATTTGCAGAAAATGTACCTCCACCAACATATGATCTTTCAGACTTTTTCTTACCTACAGTATTGGAATGCTCCATTATCTCTTTTTTACCACACATTACACCTATTGCCATTCCTCCACCAACAATTTTTCCTAACGTAACAATGTCAGGATCTAACTTCATGGTAGGATATAGACATCCGTATCTAAATCTAAATCCTGTAACAATTTCATCTAGGATGAATAATGATTTATTTTTATGAACAAACTCTTGAATCCCTCTAAGATAATCTTGGGTTGCAGGAATACATCCGGCACCGCCTAACACTGGTTCAATAATTACACCAGCTAAATCTTTTGCATGTTTTTTGAGAATTTGAAGTGAACCTTCTAAATCATTGTATGGGATGGAAATGATTTTTTCTTCATTTACTACACCACTACTTTCTGATTCTGTAAATGGCCAATTAACTGATTTTAATAAATCTGAAGTGTATCCATGCCATCCTCCATCAATTTTGGCAATTATTTTTCTACCTGTTACAGAGCGAGCTAATCTAACTGCATACATTGTAGCTTCAGTTCCTGATGTTACGTAACGAATTTTTTCAGCTACTGGAACTGCTTTAGAAATTAATTCTGATAGTAACACTGTTTGTTCATTTACAGTTCCATACATCCAACCTTTCTCAATTTGTTTTTTCAAAGATTCTTTAACTTTACTTGGAGCATGGCCTAATATCAAACTCCAATGCCCCATCCAATAATCTGTATACTTGTTGTTATCCACATCTGTGAGGCTTTTTCCGCCAGATGATTTTACAACAAATGGATATGGTTCATAATATCTTATGTTATGAGAAACACCATTTACGTGAAGTTTCAAAGACTTTGCAAATATTTTTGCAGAATTTTTTGTTTTTTTCTTATATTCTGTGATGTAATTCAAAAGCAATTTTCAAAATAAGATGTATCATTTTAACTATCAAAATACCTCTAATCCGCTTAATTTTTGTAATTTGCCTGGGTTATTGACATGATCTAAGAAATAAAATGTGTAATTTTTTCAATTTTTGTGACCGATCAGGCATAATTTCACGGTTGGTTTATATGTATTCTGACTTTGTTGGCTTCTGCATACGTAACGCAATAGGCGGCGCTCGTGATGAAGTATGGCAAGATGCCACTTTGTGATTCATGGGCCTCCAGTTACGCATACAAGAATGAGGATTTGATTGCAAGATCAATATCTGAAATGTGAAGATTATGTGCATCCGTCAATTCCAAATTAAAGTACATGATGTGTACTTCAGTAATCAAAATACAAAAAATATTTCAGAATCCGGTTGATCCTGCCGGACCTGACTGCTATCGGATTGATACTAAGCCATGCGAGTCATTGTAGCAATACAAGGCATACGGCTCAGTAACGCGTAGTCAACCTAACCTATGGACGGAAATAACCTCGGGAAACTGAGAATAATGTCCGATAGAACACTATACCTGGAATGGTTTGTGTTCCAAATGATTTATCGCCGTAGGATGGGACTGCGGCCTATCAGTTTGTTGGTGAGGTAATGGCCCACCAAGACTATTACAGGTACGGGCTCTGAGAGGAGTAGCCCGGAGATGGGTACTGAGACACGGACCCAGGCCCTATGGGGCGCAGCAGGCGAGAAAACTTTGCAATGTGCGAAAGCACGACAAGGTTAATCCGAGTGATTTGTGCTAAACGAATCTTTTGTTAGTCTTAGAACCACTAACGAATAAGGGGTGGGCAAGTTCTGGTGTCAGCCGCCGCGGTAAAACCAGCACCTCAAGTGGTCAGGATGATTATTGGGCCTAAAGCATCCGTAGCCGGCTCTGTAAGTTTTCGGTTAAATCTGTACGCTCAACGTACAGGCTGCCGGGAATACTGCAGAGCTAGGGAGTGGGAGAGGTAGACGGTACTCGGAAGGAAGGGGTAAAATCCTTTGATCTTTTGATGACCACCTGTGGCGAAGGCGGTCTACCAGAACACGTCCGACGGTGAGGGATGAAAGCTGGGGGAGCAAACCGGATTAGATACCCGGGTAGTCCCAGCTGTAAACTATGCAAACTCAGTGATGCATTGACTTGTGGTCAATGCAGTGCTGCAGGGAAGCCGTTAAGTTTGCCGCCTGGGAAGTACGTACGCAAGTATGAAACTTAAAGGAATTGGCGGGGGAGCACCACAAGGGGTGAAGCCTGCGGTTCAATTGGAGTCAACGCCAGAAATCTTACCCGGAGAGACAGCAGAATGAAGGTCAAGCTGAAGACTTTACCAGACAAGCTGAGAGGTGGTGCATGGCCGTCGCCAGCTCGTGCCGTGAGATGTCCTGTTAAGTCAGGTAACGAGCGAGATCCCTGCCTCTAGTTGCCACCATTACTCTCAGGAGTAGTGGGGCGAATTAGCGGGACCGCCGCAGTTAATGCGGAGGAAGGAAGGGGCCACGGCAGGTCAGTATGCCCCGAAACTCTGGGGCCACACGCGGGCTGCAATGGTAACGACAATGGGTTTCGAATCCGAAAGGATGAGGTAATCCTCAAACGTTACCACAGTTATGACTGAGGGCTGCAACTCGCCCTCACGAATATGGAATCCCTAGTAACTGCGTGTCATTATCGCGCGGTGAATACGTCCCTGCTCCTTGCACACACCGCCCGTCGTTTCATTGAAGTGAGCTCTTAGCGAGGTGACGTCTAATTGGCGTTATCGAACTTGGGGTTCGTGACAAGGGAAAAGTCGTAACAAGGTGACCGTAGGGGAACCTGCGGTCGGATCACCTCCTTAGACATGGAAAGTGTACGGGTGTACATAATCTTCACATTGAAATCATCGATGCAATGCATCACGAAAGTGGTGTATGAAGGATGTAGTGGACCACTTACCGGTGGTTTGCAATGATCGTCGTGCATAGTCGTGTAATATGTGGCTGAATATACCGGTGTAAAGACGGTAATAGGTGGATTGCTAGGCTTGAGGAGAGATGAAGGACGTGGCAAGCTGCGATAAGCTCGGGGTAGGCGCACGCATCCTATGATCCCGAGATGTCCGAATGAGAATCTTGTGCTTATGCACATTCCAGTACACTAGTATTGGAAGTCGAACCGTGGGAATTGAAGCATCTTAGTACCACGTGGAAAAGAAATCAATTGAGATTTCCCAAGTAGTGGCGAACGAAAAGGAAAGAGCCCAAACTGAATCCTTCGGGAGATGTGGTGTTTTGGTATGATAATATGGAATCTTGGAACACAGCTGAAATGATCTGAAAAGTTCTGGCAAAGAGGGTGATACCCCCTTAGGCGAAGTGGGAAGAGTCCTATTCATACCCGAGTAGTTGTCCTTGGTAGTGGGCAATGAATATGGGTGAAAGTAGCATCCGAGGCTAAATATTTCTCAAGACCGATAGTGGACTAGTACCGTGAGGGAAAGCTGAAAAGTACCCCGGAAGGGGGGTGAAAAGTGCATGAAACCTATTACTTACAGACGTGCGTGGCATGAAAGGTGATTTTTTCAGATTAGAGATTCTAGCAATAGATTTGAAGATTTGATGTTCAAATCATCAGTGTCACGCGTTCCGTCTCGAAACACGGACCAAGGAGCTAACTGTCATGGCAAGCTTAAACCTGTAAAGGTGTATGCGAAGGGAAACCAAGTTCTCGCAGCTTCGCAAGAAGTCAGGAGAAGCGTGTGAAAGTGCGTTGAGTCATGGCGGCTAGGCTAGAAGCCAGTCGATCTATTCCTGAGCTAGATGAAGGCGGGCGAAAGCCCGCTGGAGGTCTTAAGACGTTCTGACGTGCAAATCGTTGTTGTGACTTGGGAATAGGGGTCAAAAACCAATCTAGACTGGCGCTCGCTAGTTCCAACCGAAGCGTCTCGCAGGGCGTGGTTTGTGGAGATAGCGTTTCCGGTAGAGCACTGATAGAAGGGCGCGGGGGAGAAATCCCTCACCCTCCATTCAAACTCCGAACGGATACGCATCGTAGAAGCAAGCACACGGGCTCGTGTGGCGTAAGGCTCACGGCCGAAAGGGGTTTAACCCAGACTGAAGTTAAGGTCCCCAAATTTTTGCTAAGTGTCAAGCTAAAGAGCGTGTTCTCGCCAAGACAGCAGGGAGGTAAGCTCAGAAGCAGCTATCCTTTAAAAAGTGTGTAACAACTTACCTGCCGAGGGGGGATGCCTCAAAAACGGACGGGGCTAAAGCAAAATACCGATACTTTAGATAATCATCAGTGGATGATTCGTGGTAGGTTGGCGTAGTGATTGGGTCGAAGCAGGGCGATGACGTCCTGTGGACCGATTTCTATTGCAGATCTTGGTGGTAGTAACAGCATAGTATTGTGAGAAACAATACCACCGCAAGCGCAAGGGTTTCCAGGCAATGCGTTATCAGCCTGGAGGTAGTCGATCCTAAGATGTGCCTCAACAGAGTACATCGAATGGGAAACTAGTTAATATTCTAGTACCTTGTATCAAGCGTTTGATCTATATGGTTCGCTTCCGGATAGGGGTTGTACAACCATCGTTGTATCTAACTATTCGAGGGTGGAGGAGTGTCGTAATGACGAGAACTCACCCGAGGTAGGAATGGCTTCGCGTTAGCGAAGTTTTCTTGAATCCAGGAGACCATGAAAGACCGTGTAGTTAGTAAGATACAAGTTCGTACCCAGAACCGACACAGGTGCGCTGGCTTAGAAAGCTAAGGTGCTACGGGTATACCGTATGGCGAGGGAATTCGGCAAATTAGTCCTGTAGCTTAGGTATAAGGGATGCCTGCGATCTTCATGAGGAATGGGGACCGCAGGTTGCAATGACAAGGGGGTTCCGACTGTTTAATAAAAACACAGGCGACTGCTAGTCCGAAAGGATTTGTATAGTCGCTGAATCCTGGCCGGTGCCGGTACCTAAAACTTGGGTTCAACCGAGCTAAGGGCCGGTTAACGCCGGGAGTAACTCTGACTCTCTTAAGGTAGCCAAATGCCTTGTCGGGTAAGTTCCGACGCGCATGAATGGAACAACGAGAGCCCCACTGTCCCCGCCTACAACCCGGTGAAGCCACATAAGGTGGACGAACAGTCCATCAACTTCCATCGGGGAGAGAAGACCCCGTGGAGTTTTACTGCAGCTTGTGCTTGTGGTATAGTAAGAATTGCACAGGGTATCTGGGAGCTATGCCTAACATTCCCCGGGATGTTAGTGAAGCAACGATGTAACACCAGACTCTTTTTGCAGTGCCACTTACCCAGTGAAGACTGGGGACACGTGCAGGTGGGCAGTTCGGCTGGGGCGGCACCCCTTTGAAAAGATATCAAAGGGGCCCAAAGTTGAGTTCAAACGGGGCAGAAATCCGTTGAAGAGGGCAAAGCCAAAAACTCGACTGAATGGATTTCCAAACGCACGGAATTCATAGACGAAAGTCTGGCTTAGCGATCCTTCGTGTGCCCACTATTGGGGCCCGGAGGTGACAGAAAAATTACCCCAGGGATAACAGGCTCGTCGCGGGCGAGAGCTCCTATCGACCCCGCGGTTTGGTACCTCGATGTCGGCTTTTCCTATCCTGGTCCTGCAGCAGGGGCCAAGGGTGTGGCTGCTCGCCAATTAAAAGGGAACATGAGCTGGGTTTAGACCGTCGTGAGACAGGTCGGTCTCTGCCTGATGGAAGCGCGAATAACTGAGGGGAAGTTGCTCCGAGTACGAGAGGAACAGAGCAGCGTGGCCACTGGTTTACCGGTTGTCTGATAAGGCAGGCCGGGCAGCTAAGCCGTTTAGGCTAAGTGCTGAAAGCATCTAAGCACGAATCCTATCCCGAGACAAGTTATTCTTTCGTAAGATGAAGGTCGGCAGCAAAATACTGCGTTGATAGGAAGGTGGTGTAGATCACAAGCTTCGGCGAGTGGTGAGCCAGCCTTTACTAATAGACCAACACATCGGTTCAGCCACTTACATAGAGACTATGCGCGATGAATCATTTTCAATTCATCAAGTGGATTACATAATACACGACTTGTACGATGATTTCATTTTTAATCATTCATAGCGTAAGCTATGAATTTTTAATTTGACAATTAACTCCTAGCGTAAGCTATGATTTTTAATTATTTGAAATCTACCTTAGTGAAAACTATGCACGACTATTTACTATGTTATTAAAAATAACACACACCAGCTTGTATTATATTAAAAGCGATCTAAAATACATTCATGAAGGGAAATATCCTAAAAAAGAAAGAACTACAAGAACGTCTTTCAAAAGTAGAAAAAGAACTTCTCAAACAAAATAAAACCCTAGTTAGTGAAGTTGAAAATAAAACTGCTGAACTGGTAAAATCTGAACGATTGGCAACAATTGGTACAATGTCTAGTCGAATTGCTCATGATTTGAAACAACCTTTGACGATTATGCAAACTTATGCAGATATGTTAACTCCTGAAATTATTTCAAAATTAGATTATGCTGATAAACAAAAATGGTCTCGAATACAGAATTCTATTTTAGACATGTCTAGAATTATTGAAGATGTTTTAGATTTTGCAAGAACAACTGAAATTAAAAAGACAAAATCCAAATTTTCAACAATTTTGAGTTTAGCGATGAATCGTGTTAAATCTTCTTATGGAATTCAAATTAATTTACCTGAAAATGATGTCTCTATAAAATGCGATGCGCGAAAAATAGAGGGAGTATTATCTAACTTGATCAATAATTCAGTTCAAGCATTGGATGGCAATGGTGAAATCGATGTAATGGTTAATTCTGATTCTAACTTTGTAACTATTGTGGTTAAGGATTCAGGCCCTGGTATACTTGATAAAAATTTAAAGAAAATCTTTGAGCCCATGTTTACAACCAAAACTACTGGAACAGGATTGGGGTTGGTAATTTGCAAAAGTATTGTAGAACAACATGGTGGTACAATTTCAGTACGTAACAAGCCTACCACCTTTACTATCACACTTCCTCTTTAGATACTTACTTTTCTAATTCAATATCTTTTTGAAATTCTTTTGGCAAGCCGACCCACCATTTGTTTTGGTTTTCAGACATTGATCGAAAAGATCTAAAGTTGCTAATAGATCTGTTGGTTAATTCTTCAAAGTAATTATTCAAGAAAACCTGACAAAATTCAGTCTTTCAAATATTTTGTGCCTAAATCATCCTCTGATTCTTTAATTTTGATAATTATGGTGTCTCCAATTTTATTAAAAATCCTTTGCCTTTTTTCATTACTCAAAATTAATCCCAAAATTATATCAAATGGCAACAGAAATGATTTTCCAAAACAACTTAACAAAACTCCACTCAATTTTGGTTTTCCACCTCTAATGTCTATGACTTTTAAATCTAGGATTTTTTTTCCAATAGTTTGACCTGTCTTGTATTCTAAAACTACCCAATAAACAAAAAATAAGATGCTTGCTGGAATGTATTGTGTATTTTCAGCCCATAATCCCCCCTCATCAAATTCATAATACATTGATCCAAATGATAAAAAAATAATCATTGTAGATACACTTGAAATTATGATAAAGTCAATTAACCATGCAAAAAATCGATCAGTCCATTTGGCAAGAATGATTTTTGAATCTGATTCGTTTTTTCCATCACTCATAATATAATTGGATATTTTAAATTAATAAAATGTGTTACTCATTGGTTAACACTGATTACAACATAGTTGATTTATCTCACCTTGATGAATATTACACATGAAAGCAAAATTTGCAACATCATGCACCTCTTGTGGTGATAAAATACAGCCTGGAAAAGAGATTGCAAAAAATAAAGATGAAGATTGGGTTCACAAACACTGTGTTGAGGATTCAGAAGGATTACCTTAGAAATTAATAGTCATATCTTTAAAATAATTTAGAATTATTTTTGATATCGATAAATCCTCTTGAATTATTTTTGTGGACTTTTAGAAGAAATGAAAAAGATGTAGTTAATCTTTACACTTCTCTATCCCCTGTAATGCAATTGGCTACTGGTGGTTCAATGCTAAATTTTGGATTTTGGTCACAAAATCACTCTGATCCAATTTCTGCACAAAAAAATCTGTGTAATGTTTTTGCAAATATGGCAGAATTGAATTCTACGCTGAAAGTTGTTGATGTGGGTAGCGGTTTGTCTGCTCCATCCAAACTTTGGAGAGATACATATCCTGATATCAACTTGTATGATGTCAATATTAATTTCAAGCAATTAATTGATTCAGGTTTTGAAAAAAATATAGAATTTTTAAATTCCACATCTACAAAATTGCCATTTGCAGATGATTCCATTGATCGTGTTTTAGCATTAGAATCTGCACAGCATTTCAAACCTTTGATTAGTTTTATTTCTGAATCTAAAAGAATATTAAAAAAATCTGGATTGCTCGTTATTGCAATTCCTATATCTCTTGAAAATTTATCTTTTAGGAAGTTAGGTCTCTTAAAATTCACTTGGTCTTCTGAACACTATTCACTGGACACTGTCAGAGAACTTGTTAAATCTCAGGGGTTTGTTATTTCTGAAGAAAAATTAATTGGCGAATTTGTTTATCGTCCTTTGGCAGACTATTACATTGAAAACAGAATAACTTTAAAAAAATCTATTTTGGAAAAATATCCTAACTATGTTGAAAAGATTCTTTACAAATCTCTTCTATCCATGAAAAAAGCATCAGAAAAAAAATATATTGATTATGTTCTTTTGAAGTGCACTTTAAAGTCTTAAACAATAATTATTTTTTCACCGATAAGATATTCCATTGTTTGAATATATTCCGATTCCAAAATCAGTCCATCTAGAAACCACATTGTATTTGTTTTAAACCATTTTGGAATATTCATATCGTGTAATTGAATTCCTACGGAATCTTGAAACACATTAGTTTTAATTAATAATGATTTTTCCCACACTGTGACAGGTTTTGTAATTTCAAATTTTTCTGAAAGTAAAATTCCTGTTTCTTTATCAATAATCAGTAATTTATCTTGATTATTATTTTGGGCAAGTAATCCTACTCTTGTTGTGGATCCTATGTCATAATTTGTTGTTCCAATTACCCTGTAATCTCCTTCTATTATTTGCCCTATGTTTATTGGAATTTTATATACAAACTTGGTAGTTGTACAACATTTTTCTTCAATGGGGATTTTATTATTTTCATCCAGATAAAATTGATTTATTTCTACTCCGTCTTCTGAAATTTTTTTACTGTTGATTAGAATTCCTTTTGAATCTATTTTATTAATTTCAAACTTTTCTGTAATGGTATTTTTGTACTTACTTGTATGTGAATAAATTACATAATCTGTTTCTTTCACACATAATCCTACTTCGTTACAACTTCTATTACTGATATTGTCAATAACGGGTGGCGATACCACATTGTTTTCTATCAGTGATCTTATTGCATATGCAAATGAACTATCTTTTACTTCTCCATTTACCCATGATCTTGCATTTTTTTTAACCCAATCTGGAAATGTTGTGAATTCACTGTGTCTTTCTTGTATAAAATCTGAACTTCCTAAATATTTTTTAATTTCTGCAATTAATACAATGTCTCTTAATTGGTGTTGACTATTCCATGCAATGTGATCGTATAGAATACTACATGCCCTCAGATTTGGAAATTGTGGATGTTGAATCAATAACATGTCTAATCCTAACAGTATGTATTCTTCATAATAAAACTCACAAAATTCTAAAACATCTTCTGCTGTATTGACCTCAAAATATGGCTGGTGTCCTAAAACACTTTGAGTATTAAAACTGCCAACCAACATTACTGCAATAATTCCAATTAATAATGATCTCAACAATTTCTTATCTGTAGTTTTAGCATATTAATTTCATGTAGAATTCTCTTTAACTTGATGACCAATCTGGTATCTTTTTTTTGTAATTAATACTATTTTTGGTCTTTTGAAATTGATTAGGTTTTTATTTTTGATATTTCATCTTAAAATTATGACTGATACTACTTTGTATACTAAAAAATGTGCTAAATTGTTAGAAGAATCTGAAATCCGTTTTGCAGGAATAGTCGACAAAGATGGTAAATTAATTGCAGGTGGTTTTAAGGAAGGACTTGTTCCTTATGAAGGAGATGAGACTAAATTACAGTCATTTTTTGATTTTGTTTCAAAAGCATCAATACGAAAAGAATTTGATGAAAGTCTAGGGCCAATAAATTACATTGCTGCAAGACGTGATAAGGCAGTTTTAGTAAGTTTCCCATTCCCGATTACACAGATCTTACTTTTAATTTCTGCAGAACCTTCTGTCAATATTGAAAATTTAGCTAAAAAAGTAGTTGAAATATTTACTGATGTAAAATAATTATATTTGGGAAATTCTTTAATTATGTCTCGAATTCTTTTCTAATATGATTCAGCATGTTGTAATTTTCTCTTTACTATTATTTTCATTAATCCCTTTTTCTGCTTTTGGGGAAGTAGTTGAAATTACAACTGATAAATCTGTTTATTATGATGGTGACACAATACTTGTTTCTGGAATTGTGTCTACTGAACTACCTGTAACATCAATTAGTGTAGTTATTTTTGATCCTGTCAGATCTACTTTTGTTGCTGTTGCTCCAGCAATGTCAAATACTGATGGCAGTTTTTCTGTTTCAATTCGTGTAGGTGGTCCATTATGGACTTCTTATGGTAATTATCCAATTCAAGTTACTTCTGAAAATACTAACAAAGAAACTGTGGTGAAATACTTGGAATCTACTGCATCCTCGACACAAGAACCCACACAAGAACCCACACCAGAATCCACATCAAACTCAACACCTTCATTAAAATTAAAAATCCCTGCACCTTTTGTTGATGAATCTAAATTCCCTCAAAGTTATGTTGACCGATACTATAATGAAATTAATTATAAAGAATGGTTTGACACTAACTATTCCGAATATTCATCAATTTATGAAGCCGTAGGATTAGAAGAACCAATTTTCATGCCTGATTGGATAAGAAATAATGCTGGGTGGTGGGCTACTGGTTCAATCCCTGATTCTACTTTTGTAACTGGAATTGAATTTATGTTGGAAAATAATATCATTATAATTTCAAACATTCCCTCATCTGAAAATACCTCTAATGATAAAATACCCCAATGGATAAGAGATGATGCTGATCGGTGGTCTCAAGAAAAAATATCTGATGATGAGTTTGTAAATTCTTTAAAATTCCTAATACAAGAAGGAATTGTTGTTATTAATTGATCATTTCTATGATATAGTTTTAATCTGATGTTGATTCACAATAATTGAATTGAAAGCAACGTTTGGTGCGGGATGTTTTTGGCATGTTGAGGATTTACTTGCTAAAACTAAAGGTGTCACATCTACACAAGTAGGATATATTGGTGGTCAATTAACTAATCCTACTTATGAAGAAGTTTGTACTGATAAAACAGGACATGCAGAAGCTGTTCAGGTAGAATATAATCCTGCAGAAATATCTTTTGAAGAATTACTTGATGTATTTTGGAAAAACCATAATCCTACAACATTGAATCGCCAGGGACCTGATGTGGGAATACAATACCGTTCTTCAATTTTTTATCATGATGATCAGCAAAAAGAACTTGCTGAAAAATCAAAACAATCTCTTGATAATTCTGGACAATATGATACTCCGATTGTAACTGAGATTGTTCCTGCTCCCACATTTTACAAAGCCGAAGAATATCATCAAAAATATTTTAAAAAATGTGGAATGTGATTTATTTTACAATTACAACTGGGATCTTTGATGTATGTATGACATAATTTGAAATACTGCCAAAGAACATTTCTTTAGTGGAACTTCTTCCGCGTGAACCCATCACAATCATATCGAAATTATTTTTTCCGTGAGCAAGATTGATGATATTATATCCAATTTCGCCTCTAGCTATTTTTTCATTAAACACTATTCCATTTTTGGCTGCCATTGTTTTTGCCTCTTCCATGAATTTCTTAACTTGTACGTTAAGTGATTTTTCTACTGATCCTACTCCTCTAAATTCTGAGTGTGGGGGAGCATAAATTGAGTAAATCCCAGTAATTGTAGCCTTGCAATTCCTGGCTAGGGTGATGGCCATCTCTAATCCTCTTATCGAATTTTTAGAACCATCTAATGGAACTAATATTTTTGAAATTTTCTTTTTGATCACAGATGTGCTCCAATATCGATACTAAAAAACATACTTCTATTTCTAAAAATATTGATCATCTTTTATCTTACTGATCGCCAAATTCATTAAAACTTATCTAGTGATGATAATTGTTGCTAAAACAGTGGAAGAGAAATTCATTAAAATTGATGAGCATAAAATCCGATATTTGGAATCAGGTAATTCAAAAAATACTCTTGTTCTACTTCATGGATTAGGTGCATCATCTGAAAGGTGGTTGAATGTAATTCCATATTTTTCAAAAAATTATCGTGTGATTGCCCCTGACTTGATAGGATTCGGATTAAGTGATAAACCACACCTTGATTATACTCCTGAATTTTTTATAGATTTTTTAGAGAAATTTTTTACACAATCTGGAATCTTTCATCCAAATTTAATTGGCTCTTCGTTAGGAGGTCAAATTGCAGCTAATTACACTTCATCGCATACTGATGAAATTAAGAAACTCGTTCTTACTTCACCTGCGGGATCTATGACACAATCCACTCCTGCCCTTGATGCATATGTTATGGCCGCATTATACCCTAACGAACTTACTGCCAAAAATGCATTTGAATTAATGGAGGCTTCTGGAGAAGAAGTTTCACAAGAAATTATTACTGGTTTTATTGAGCGAATGAAGTTACCTAATGCAAAGATTGCATTCATGTCGACAGTTTTGGGATTAAAGAATTCTGAATTAATTACTACAAAACTTGGATCTATCACAATTCCCACTCTGATAATTTGGGGTGCAAATGATCCTGTTATTCCAATTATACATGCAAATGATTTTGTTTCATCCATTCCTGATTGTAAATTTTTTAAAATGGATGGATGTGGCCATACTCCATATGTTCAAGATCCTGACATCTTTGCTTCCAAAGTTTTAGAATTTTTAAATGGTATTTAGATCCTTTAAATACTAATTATTCCAATGATTACCTATGAGCGGTAATCAAAACCTATACGATCCTTCTGAGATGTTCAAATCTTGGATTCAAAAAAGTGGACGTGCTCAAGCAGAATTTATGAAAAATTTTGGCTCTTTGATGACAAATCAATCTAGTCAAACATTCAATCCTTTGGAAACTCTAAAGGGAGTTTCTGATAATGCACGACAAACTCAATCTAATGTGATGGATAACATGTCTACCTTGCAAAGTAAAAGCATGGATACAATGTTTAGCATCGGCCAAATGCTTCCTTCATTCATGAATTGGGGTGCTTACAAAACTACTATCAGTAGTAATGGAAGAATCTCTATTCCTGAAGCTGAACGCAATGCACTTGGTTTGGGCGATGGTGATTTAGTCCAAGTCATTATCTTACCAATAGCAAAAAAATCAAAAAATAAGGAGGTGAAACAATGAGTAATAACGAAACAAAACAAACAAAATCACAAGATGTATTTTCTGCATATCAAGAAAATGTAGATAAACTCTTCATGGGTATTCGACAATCAGTACCTCAATATCTTCAATCAATTACTAATGTGCAACAGGAATACCTACAAGCATATGAAAACATAGTAGATTCAACTATCTCACTACAAAAAGAATATGCACAAAAAACAGGTATTGCAGCAAACATTCCTGAAGCAACATTGAAGATGATTCATGATACTACTGAAGAATTTGTAAAGGTAGCATCCATACAAAATCAAGTAACACTTGCAACTATGGATTCAACACAACAGAATATTAAAACATTCAACGATAATGTAAAATCCTTTGCTGACCTAAATAGAAACATTCTACAATCTTGGATTTCTGTATTCACTACAAAAACAAACTAGTGGATAACCTATTTTTTTAATTTTTTTCTTTTTTTATGATCTTTCAGATAACCATTTTCCTAGCTCAGGTAATACTTTTTTCTGAGATATGGAACTAGCTATCATACCTACATGTCCCGTTGGATACATTCTCAAGGTCTTATCTTCACTTCCAATGGCGTAATGGAGAGGCATACTACATTCTGGTGAAACTAAATGATCTCCTACTGCAATCTGTGTGAATGTAGGCATGTCTATTTTTTTCAAATCTATGTGTTCTCCTCCAACATACATTTTGTTCTGAATTAACAAATTATCTTGATAGATGTCTTTGATCCACTGCTTGAATAATTCTCCTGGTATTGGTGGTGTATCTCCTAACCATTTTTCTACTCTGAGGAAATTATCTACATATTTCTTATTGTCTATATTTTTGAAAAATTTCACATATTTTTCAATTCCTTGCTCAAATGGCTTTAAAACTGAGAAACAATAGTACATGAATTCTGGAGGCATATTGCCTATGGTATCTACCATTTTATCTACATCCATGTGTTTGGCAAGATTACTGATTACCGTGGTATCTCTCCACCCGTCAATTACTGGGGCGGTGGCAATGTAGTTTTTTACACTTTCTGGATGTAATGCTGCATATGCAGTTGCAATTGTTCCTCCGGTACAATACCCTTGAATTGAAATTTTTTCATTTGATGATTCATTTTTGATATGTTCTACAGCAGAATCCAAATATCCATTTACGTAATCATCAAAATCTAGATACTTGTCCATACTAGTTGGTGTTCCCCAGTCTAACATGTATACATCAAATCCTTGTAACAGTAGATTCCTTACCCAACTTTTTTCTGGTTGAATATCTAATATGTGATATCTATTGATTAATGCATAAGAAATTAGCAAGGGGGTTTTGTATTGTTTTTCTGTAAGTGGCTTGTAATGCATTAACCTAGTTTTATCTAATTCATGAACTATATCGTGTGGTGTTACTTCTAAACTAATTTCATCTGGAGCTGATACCAATTTTGGAGCATCCATTACATTTTTAGTAAATTTTAACATCTCTTCTATAATTTTTGGATCTATTCTTGATTCAGTGTTCATTTTTTTGACATCTCTTTTTTCTTTAATTCTAATTCTAGTTTGCCTACTCTTTTCTTAAGTGAGTGCATTTCTTTGTATACTTCATCAATTTCTTCTTTACTGGGAAGATTTGCTGATTGTAAAATTACATTTGTAATGTTATTCCAATGTTTAGTTAATTCAAGCTCTTTTGAAACAAGTTTTCCATAATTTTCTCCAAATGCTTTTGAGTCAAACAATTCAGTAAAATCATTATCAAAAATATCTATCCATATTCTTTTGAAAGCATCAATCTGTTCTACATCTTGCGGTACTTCAGGAGCTTTTAGATTGACTTTCTTTTGAGCAACTTCCCAAGCGCTTGCTAATTGTTTATAATATTCTGTAAGATATTCGTTGAATCCCATTAAATCTTCGTTAATTTCAATTAATTCTGTAGTTACCTTCTTTGAATTGGTAGCAAATGCCCTCATAGGTCCTGTTGATGTTAATGCCTGCGGTTTACTGGACATCAAATGTATAATGTCAGTCCAAAATAACGATAAATGTTTGTAGTAATCTGTAATATTTTTTGAAGAATCTTCTTGCATGGATATTCATTGTTACAGATCGCAATAAATAGTTCGATTACTAAATTAGACTCATGGATAATATTGATGATCTTGAAAAACTATGCCAGAAAATTATTGCTTTAGACTCAAAAATGCGTTCAGCCAGGCTCATCAATAGTAGAGGTCATCTTACATCTGGCGGAATGAAAGATGGTATGCTGTCCCTTGAATCTCAAAAACAAGATGAAATGATGTTCATGGAACTTGCATTACGTGTAAGAATGAGACATGAGTTTGATGGAGAATTTGGCAAAGTGCATTTTTCAATGTCTTATCGAGATAAAGTCATCGTCATGAGTTTCCCTTTGAATGGAGATGATGTATTGTTGTTATCTTGTGAAAAAGATATTGATTTTGGCAAACTACCTTTTAAAGTTCTAAAACTTATTGAATCTTTGAAAAAATCTCCGATGAAAACATTCTGATCATAACAACTTAATTCTCTATTTCAAATTAATAATCATGGCTTTAGAGCAATATGTTAGTTGGTCTGAAATTGACTCTTTGATTGAACTACTTTCTAATTCTATTTTAAAATCTAAGAAAGAATTCTCTAGCATTTCAACCATTAGCCGGGGTGGGTTAGTTCCATCTCGTTTGTTGGCAGATTATTTAGGTATAAAAAAAATATTTGTGGATGAAAAAATAATTTCTTCTGATTCCATATTTGTAGATGATATTTTTGATTCTGGTAAAACTTTCGATAAAATTATTTCAAAATCTGAGGATTTTTCAAAATTACTTTATGTTACTTTGTTTGCAAGGCGTGGAAAAAAATTCCCTTCACAATTAATCTATGGGAAAGAAACTGATGATGATGCTTATGTTGTATTTCCTTGGGATAAAATAGAATTTGAAATATCTAAGAAATAATTTATTTATTCATCATCTTTTATCATTTGTCTCAACCCTGCACATCTATTTCTTATAGTTACTTCTGTAACTCCTGATGCAATTGAGATATCTTTTTGAGATTTAACTTCCCCTACACTAATACATGCAAGATAAAGTGCTGCTGCTGCAATTCCCATTGGATCTTTTCCTGCTACTATACCCATCTCTTTAGCTCGATTTAAAATCATAATTGCTTTACGTTTGCTCTTCTCGCTTAGTTCTGCAATACTTGCAATTCTAGATACTCCTTTTACCGGATCAACCACTGGCATTTTCAATTCAAGTTCTCTGAAAATTAATCTATAGCATCTTGCGACATCTTTTCTTCTAATATTGATCCCTTTTGCGATATCATCTAATGTTCTGGGTGTTTCAGTATTTCGGCAGGATGCATACAGACAAACAGCTACTAATCCTTGAATTGAGCGACCACGAACTAGTTTTCTCTCCATTGCTTTTCTGTAAATATAAGCAGCTTTTTCAATTACTGCATCAGTTAATGCAAGTTTGTCTTTTAATTTATCCATTTCATTAAGTGCTTGTCTCAAATTTCTATCTGCAGATGAATGAGCTTGACTTCTACTATCCCAAGTTCTTAACCGTTCGATAGAACTCTTCATACTAGCTGATAGTGGTTTTCCTGTTGCATCTTTGTTAGCTGCACCAATTACTGTTGACAAACCCATATCGTGCATTGTTAGTGATGTCCCAGCTCCTGTTCTAGCTTTGTTACCCTCATCATTTGAAAATGAACGCCACTCTGCACCTGTATCTATAATTTTATCATTTAATACCAATCCACATTTTCCGCAACACAATTCACCAGTATTTTCATCTGTAACTATTTTTTTGTTTAAACATGAAGGACATTTTGGTATAGTTACTTGTGTACTTTTAAGCATAATATCTAACATAATTTATTTTCATTAATATTGATTTTACAATCTCTTTGAAGGTTAATTGTGTGTAGGTTGAGCTAATTTTTATTTTTTTTAATGTCCTGTTTTATTGAAATTTAATTGGAGTAGGCAATATGCATATGATGGAGAATATGATGGATACATGATATTGTTTTGTTCTTCTACATGATACAATCCAATAGAATGTCCTAACTCATGTGTCATCACAGTTTCAACACTTTTTACATCATACAACTGAAAACTTCCATCACAATTGTAATCTCCTAATGTAACTTCTACAACTCCTTTACCTAGATGGGCATGTCCTAATACGCCTTCACCAATATCTCGAATTACCCATGTTACCCAGACATTAGCTTCGTGTTTTTGATTTGTAACTTCGAATTTCATTTTAGCTTTTTGATTATTGGTGTTTAATTCTTGTTCTTCCCAAAATTCAAAAGAATTTTTTAATGTACTAACATGATCTAAAGGTAATCCTGTTGGCTGTTCATTAATGTACACTTTGTAATGGATGTTGTATGTTTCATCAATTATCTCATAAGTTGGATCAGGGAAATTCTTTGATGCTTTTGACACCTCACTTTCAAAATTCCATTTAATGTAGTCTCTGAGGAATTTTTTTATTACATCTTGACTAGGATTTGGATATTCAATGTATCTTTTTTCTTTTAAAATATTATTTGATATATCTCTGAGATATTTTTCAAATAAATAAAATTCATTATCTAATTGTTCTTGTGATTTTTGAGTTACAACATCAATGTTTACCGTGATTACTCCTGTTTCTATCATGTATTGAATACCTGAAACAAAAGCATTATCATCAATTTTACCATTAGCCCACCATCCTGCATTCTTTTTTACCCATTCTGGAATTTTTTCTTCAGAAACACCATGTGTTTCAACTTGTGGAATTTGAATAATTTTATTATTAATTAGATATAGTAATGCTGATGCAAATTCTACATCCTCTACACTTCCTTCCGACCACCATTTTGCTATTGGCTTTACCCATTGTGGAATTGACGTGATTTGTATATTTTCAAGCCCGTCTGGTTTGTTTGTTGGGGTGTATGGATATTTTGTAATCACTTTTTCTATAAATTCTTTATAATTTTTAATTACAGTGCTATTTGGTTTTTCTTTGATTGCTTTTTCAAAATATGTCATCGCCTCTTGATACTCTCCCAAATTTCCAAATCCCACACCCATACCTGCTAATGAAATAACATCATTTGGTTTTGATTGTAAAATTTTAAAAAATTGTTTTAATGATTTACTATGATCATCTGAATTACTTTGAGCGATTCCTTTCATTTTCAGAGTTGAAATATTATTTGGTGCAATCTCTAAGATCTCATCATAAATTACTATGGCTTGCCTGTATTCTCCTTTTACAAAATGCTCCATAGCTAGTGTGAACATTTGCTCTGGATCTTCAGATGTCTGTGCAAATATTGTTTCAGGTGATATGCCTAAACTAAATAAAATTATCAATAAAAAATAAAACACTTTCATCTTATCTTTTTTTATACTTTTATTTTGTTTATAGTTATTTCTAATTTACATTCTTTTTAGGCTCATTTTGCATACTGTGATTGAGTAATTCACATCATTTAGAAAATCTTTAATTCACTAATGCTTATGTGATTTTGTATTGACACATATCGGTGCTGGCGAAATCATTTATGATTTACGTAAAAAAATCCAAGAAATTCAGACTAATCTGGAACAATTAGGTGAGGCCCCTATCGATATGCCTGAGATGATTGTATCTGCAAATTTACTGCGCTCAAATGAGTACCTTTCAAAGACAAATGATCAGAAAACAAAATTACTAGTTGCTTATGAGCAATATTCTAAAGCCATTGAGGAATTACTCTTAACAGTTTTTGATATTCAAAAAGATCTTAAAAATATTCTAAAAGATATTCTAAAAGAACAATCTTCTTTAATTTCAAATTCTTCAAAAAAACAATCAAAATCAAAATCTAAGAAAAAATAATCTTATTTTGATAAATGAATTATGTCTCCTGCAATAATTCTATGATTTTTATTATTTTCTGATACTACCAATGCTCCATCATCATCAATTTTAATTGCTTTTCCTTTGATTTTGCTATCGGATGTGTTCAATTCAACATTTTTACCTATTGTTGAAGATCTCACTGTCCACTCTGAAATTATTTTCTTTGTTTGTTTTGCATTGAGAGATTTGTATATTTTTTCTAATTCTATTAAAAAAGTTTGCACTAGTTGAATTGGTTTGATGTTTTGTTTTTGGTCACTAAGTGACGCTACTCCGTAAAAATTTGGAGTTCCTTTAAGTGATTTTTCAATTTGTTTTGCATTCACATCAAAATTTATACCTACTCCTAAAACTAAATTTTCAATTTTATTTGATTCCAGTGATACATCTACTAGCATCCCTGCTACTTTTTTCCCTTTAATTGTTAAATCATTTGGCCATTTTAATTCAGGTTGAATTGAAAATGTTTTTTCTATTGCAATTGATAATGCAAGTGCTGATGCAATGGGAAATAGTGTTGTTATAGAAATATCAAATGTTGGATGTAATATGATTGAAATCCATATTCCTCCTTTGGGTGAAACCCATTTCCTTCCAGATCTGCCACGACCCCCCGTTTGTTTTGCTGCAACTATCACTACTCCGTTATTTACAACATCTTCTGCCATTTTTAATGCCTGATTTTGTGTAGAATCAATTGAATCAAAATAATATGCATGTTTTCCGATGATTTTTGTTTTTAGATTTGTAGTTATTTCCCAAGGAAGCAATAATTCTGAATTTGATGTTAACTTGTATCCCATCTTCTGTTTTGATTCTACTGTATACCCTAATTCTTGAATTTTTTTAATATGTTTCCACACTGCTACTCTACTAATTCGTAACACGTCACTCAAATCTTGACCTGACAGATATTCTGTATTGTGAGTTTGTAAAAATTTCAGTACTTTTAGTAATCCTGGATTATCAAATGAATTGTAAATCAATTGTCTGTTATTTTTAATTCAAGTATAAAATGTGCTCTAGCATCCAATATCAAAATCAAATCCTCCATCATCCATGCCTCCATCATCCATGCCTCCATCAGGCATATTTTCTTGTGATACATAATCTGACATTCCAATTCCCATCATACCAAACATCATTGAAAACATCATCATATCCATCATTCCAAAAAACATCATTGTTGGTAATAATGACTTATTTTCTTCCATTTTTTGTTGGAGTTTTTGTTTGTCTCCACTCTGATAAATTGATTGCATTTCTTTCCATTTATTTTATATCTGTATAATTTTTCTATCTAATTCTATTGAACCCTCTTCGGTAATTTTTAATTCAATTTTTTTACCAAACCATCCTTTTTTCCTCCACTATGATGTAATTTTTCTTTTCTAATTCTTCTAAAATTGAATTTAATTCTTCTGCTGTGATTTTTGTTTCACTTTGTATGGTTGAAAATTTTATTTTACCTCTTCTAATTGATCCTAACACAATAACGTCTTTTGGCTCTCTTTCCATGACTGTTTGATATTTTTATAATTAAAATACCCTATGATTTTATTTATATTTGATTTTTTAATTTTAATTCTGATATTACTTGCTTGATGCCTTCTTTATAATTTGAATATTTGAATTCATATATTTTTGATATTTTTTTATTGGATACTTTCATCGATGTGGTTAATAATTTTATTAAATCTCCTCCTAACACTGCTTTAGCTAAAAACACTGGAACATTTCCTGGGTGTTTTGCATTTATTTGATCTGCTGTAAAATCTGAAAATTCTTTAAAAGTTACTGGCATTGAATCTGCAATAATGAATGACTCTCCAAATGAATTGCTCTCAAGTACTGCAATCATACTTCCTACTGCATCATCTACATGAACAAACCCTTTGTAATAATTTCCTCCTTTTGGCATTCTGAATGTATTTTTTTTCAATCTTTTGATTAACATATGATGAAACCACCCGTCTTCTCCATAAACATCTCCAAAATGAACAACTGCAAAATCTATTTTATGATCCATTGAATTATTTTTTAGATATTTTTCTGCATTTAATCTAATTTTGACAAAATTTGTATTTGGATTATATTCTTGACTTTCATCAATTACTTTTTCTCCAGTTTCTCCATACACTCCTAATCCTGAAATATATATTATTGATTTTGTAATTGATTTAATTTCATTAAACAGCATTTTTGTGCCGTCTAGATTTACTTTTTCTAAAATTTTTTTGTTTTTTTCTAATGGTGTATGTGATGCCAAATGAAACACACAATCAAATTTCAAATCTTTAAAATCTAATTTTTTATCAGTCAAATCTCCGTAAACTATATTTGATTTTAAATTTCCATTTTTGCCTTTACGGATTAAACTAGTTACTTCATATCCTTTTTCAATTAACACTTCTATTAATCTTGAACCGATAAACCCTGTTGCACCTGTCACCAAAATTGATTTTGCCAATACTATTTTCTATTTTTTTTATATTTATTGTATTTATACGTATTTTACTAGTGCCATGCGTTAATTTAAAAATTATATGCGACATTGTTGAAATATTATCATGAATCAAGATTCACATTCTGATGAAAAAATAATCGATATCTTATCTATGAAAACTATTGCTGTAATTGGAATGTCTAAGAATTCCTCAAAAGCTGCTCATTATGTTCCAAAATATCTTGCTGATCATGGATATGATGTCATCCCTGTAAATCCAAATGCTGATATAATTTTAGAAAAACAATGCTATGATTCAATTTCTGAAATTAAGGACCATGTTGATATTATTGATGTATTTCGACCGTCAGATCAAATTTCTTCAATTATTCGTGATTGTATTACAAAAAAACCTAAAGTCATATGGTTACAAGAAGGCATCCATGATTTTGAATCTGAAGAATTAGCTAGACAAGCAGGAATTACTGTTATTTTCAATAGATGTATGTTGGCAGAACATCAGAGATTATCATAATGGCTGATTTTGAAAATTTTTATCATGACTTGTTAGATTTTGCTAAAAAATATGAAAATCAAAATATTCCTCTAAAGATAGAAAAAGATCTTGATAATGATATTGTCAAAATTTTTGGAGAAAAAATTACTTCTTTAGCTAGAGCACAAAATGGTCTCCAAGATGTGACTGAACTTGCATACACAACTGCCGAACATCACCCATATTGGAATTTGATTTACAATTGTTCTGAAATTACAAATAGTGTTTTAGAAAAATGGAAACAATCTCTCTCAGAAGAAGATCTTTCTGATATTGAATGGGCTATCAAAGAACTTAATGAAACATTGAAAAAAATAAAAAATAAAATATCTTCAAATTCTTAGGCAGAGATAAATATTCTGAAATGATCCTTATTGCATGCCAATAAAGATAGGATTAATTGGTAAAACTAACACTGGGAAGACTACTTTTTTTAATTCTGCCACCCTGTCTTCTGAAGAAATTTCATCATACCCGTTTACTACTAAATCCCCTGTATCTGGAGTAGCACATGCAATTACACTATGTGTGCATCCTGAATTTAAAATTCAAGATAATCCAAATAATTCTAAATGTCTTGATGGATGGCGATACATCCCAATTGAATTAATTGATTTACCTGGGCTCATCAAGGATGCTTGGAAAGGCAAGGGTTTGGGGAATCAATTTTTATCTATTGCTGCACAATCTGATGCACTACTCCACGTTGTTGATGCCTCTGGAGGAATTGATTCAACTGGAAAAATAACTGAAGTTGGAACTGGAGATCCGATATCTGACTTTGCAGATATCGAAGAAGAACTAATCATGTGGTACCATAAAATTTTAGAAGGTAACCGCGACAAGATTTCAAAATTAATTAAAACTGGCACTGATATTTCAGATGCTCTTACTGATCTTTATCGTGGGATTGGCGTAACTAAAATTCATGTTAAAGAAACATTTCACGCAACTAATTTGGAAGAAAAAGATTTTGATGATTTCAATATGGTTGATACTAAAAAATTTGCATCTTATCTTAGGAAAATTTCAAAACCTACGTTAATTGTTGCTAACAAAGTTGATGTTGAAGGTGCTGACAAAAATTTTGCACGGTTAAGAGAACGGTATAATGATTCTATTGTAATTCCAGTCAGTGGTGATAGTGAATTTGTTCTTAGACGTGCTGAACAGAAGGGCCTCATAAAATACTCACCTGGGTCTGAAACATTTGAAATTATAAAATCTGATGAACTCAATGAAAAACAAAATAATGCATTAAATTTCATCAAACAAGGAATAATGGGAGAATATATGAGAACGGGGGTTCAGTTTGCAATTGATGTGGCTGTTTTCAAACTACTCAAAATGAATTCAATTTATCCAATTGCTGATGAAAAAAATCTTTCAGATAAAAAAGGTAGAATCTTACCTGATTTGATCCTGTTAAAGGATGGTGCCACCATAAATGATCTTGCAAAAGAGATTCACTCTGATTTGACAAAAGGATTGCTTTATGGTAAAGATTTAAGATATAATTTGAGATTGCCAACTGATTATCAACTCAGGGATAGAGATGTTGTATCTCTAGTCAGTGCTAACAAAAAATAATTTGACTATTGATTTTTTTCCATTAATTTATCGTCATGTGATATAATTCCTAAAAGTGGACATGCTAGCCCATTATGTTACATGATCATTAATGATTCAAGCCTAGGTGGTGTTGTTTTCAATTTGTTCAAACGATGTGTCTGAAACTCTCAAATCTTTGAATTTTTCAGGCTGAATGATTTTTGCTAAAATTTCAATTCCTTCCACGGTTCGTATGCTTGGTTTACTAAAAAATGAATTTGCATCTACTGCAAAAATTTGGTTATTTTTTACAGCCTCTAGTTCTTTCCATTTTTCTTTATTTTTTAGAAATTTTTTATATTCTGTAACTGTTCGTTGAGTGTCAAAACCACATGGCATCAAGATAATTATTTCTGGATTTGATTTTATTATTTCATTGATATCTAATCTTCTTGAATGTTCTCCTGTTTTACTTATCATGTTTATTCCACCTGCAATTTCTATCATTTCTGGAACCCAATGACCTGCAGTAAAAAATGGCTCAATCCATTCAATTGCAAGAACTTTTGGAATTTTGTTTAATTTTGTTTTTCTAATATTTTCAATTCTTTTCTCTAGCAAACCTGCAATCTCTTTGGCTTTTTCTTTACATTCTAATATTTCTCCTAATTTTAAAACTGATTTAATTATTTCTTTCATATTGTGAGGATCCATTGAATAAAGAATTGGTTTTTTTTCAAGAATTTTTACAGCCTTGTTAACTTGATTAGTATAAGCTGCACATACTTCACAAGTTTCTTGAGAAATAATTAAATCTGGATTTGCTTTTTTTAAATTATTTTCATTTAAAACAAAAATATCTTTTCCGTCCTTCAGTAACTGACAAGTCATCGTATCAATTTCTTTACTGGTTAGTTTGTCTGAATTTATTATTGAATTAATCACACGTGGCTTTAGAGTTGCATCTATTGGATACTTACATTCATGAGTGACTCCATACAAATTATCTTGCACTCCAAATTCGTATAGTAATTCTGTTGCACTAGGCAAAAATGAAACAATCCTGGATATTATCATGTTTTAGTTTTACAAATAATCCCTTAAACAGTATTTGTTAATATGCTCTCCTTTTTTGTAATTAGGCACAAAATTAGTTCAGAATTCAATCATTCAAATCTGATTTCATCTTGTAAAATTCTTTTTTACTAATTTCACCCCTTCCATATCTTTCTTGTAGAATTGCCAATTTTTTGCTTGGCCATTTTTCAAAGTCGGTCTTTTTTATTTTTCTGTTACTCCCTACTGCCTCTTGTATTTTTTTGAAACCACATTTTGGACATTGGTAAATTCTGCTACCTACACTATATTTGCCATTATAAGGTACTTCTAATTCAAATACTTCTTGACAATTTTTACATGTATTTTTTACCCGTTTTACCATTTACAAATTGTTTACAAGGATTTTGAACTTAAGCGTTATTGAAAAATTATCCTAAAATAATAAAATAGAACAAGCCCATACAAAATCCCGTTTAATTTCCTTTAGAGTCGTTCTAAATTTGACTCAAGGGGTAGAGGTGAACTTTGCTCTTACATCTAGTATGCACTTTTGAAACTTAAGTATTTCTATAAAATTATTCTTTGATCTAGTGAATGATTTGAGGACATTTTCCTCTCTTTTTCTAATTTATTGTGTGCTTTTTTTTGAATTTTTTCTTTTTTTGTTGTTCACTCTTGTATTTTTTAATTCGCTGATTCAATTCAGATGATTTCTCACCTTTCTGTTTTCTTCCCTCTTTTTTCTTTGATTTTTTCTCTACCATTTTTCAAAATCCATGTTTATGATTCTTCATCTGATATATCTCTAGTCTTTGATAATACAAATTCTTTTTTTTCTTCATTATCTTTTTTATTAAAAATTATGTCTGAATCACCTTCTTTCTTTTTAAATTCATTAAATTCTTCTTTTTGTTTAATCATTATTTTACGATATTCTTCCTCTTCATTCATGAATTATTGATAATAATTTTGAACTTAAGCCTATTGAAATGAAAACAAGATAAACTATAGACAGGTTAATAGTCTAATTTTAGGCACAAATTACATGTCTTCAGACTCTCAAAACATTCGCCGTGCAATTTTATCTAAATGGCAAGAGTCTCTTTCAAAGCATGGAAACTTATTTTCATCTGATTCTGTGAGTGGATCCAGTCCTCCTTCCGTATTTGTTGGATCTTATAATTATCCTAAGGTCTTTGTTGGTCCTATGGTGCCACCAATTCATGGTGATACAAGTTTACTTGACAGTCCCGAAAAGTGGAAAGGAAAATCATTAGAAGACATTGTTAATTTTAGATTAAACTTGGTTAGAGGAATACAAAAAATTCCTATTGAGCAAACCGATGGTCGTTACATAGAAAATCTTCAAGAAGTTGCAATGTCGTCAAAACCTATTGACTCTGATCTGATTTTTCAAAAAGCAACTTCTCCTAATGTTACTTTGGATGGGGAAAGTGCACCTTTTGGCCCAATAGGGGAAATTAAATCTGCAAAATTTTCTAATACTTCTTCTGTCAAATCTATTGAAAAAATATACTATGACAAAGATTTGAAAGCACAAGATGCAGTATTGAATTTGTATAATTCTGGAATTGAAATTTCAAAAATTCAAAAATGTTTTAGTATCGGAATGCTTGGCCAAAAAAGAAAATTAGTCCCTACTAAATGGAGTATTACTGCTACTGATGATATTATATGTAAATCCCTTACTGAAGATGTTCTGAATTATAGTTTAATTGACTCTCATAGAATTTTTTCATATGAACACTTGGGAAATATTTTCACGATTGTTTTATTTCCTCATAGGTGGGTCTATGAAATGATTGAAGCTTGGTATTCTAATGGAATTATTGGTTTTGGTTCTGACAATGAAGATGCTCGTGGAATTGATCATCCTCCTGCAATTGCCGGTGCATATTTTGCAGCAAAATTGGGTGTTTTGGAATATTTGAATAAAATGAAAATTCAAGCAGGTGTTGTGATTTTGCGTGAAATTAGACCAGAATATGCTATTCCTGTGGGTGTATGGCAAGTTAGAGAAGGAGTACGTGAAGCTATGAACCAAAAACCGATAATTGCTGATGATTTTGAACATGCGTTACTTTTGGCATCAAACAAAATGAGTATTAGCAAATCTGAATGGTTTTCTCATGGGAATATTCTTGAATTAATGCGACAAAAAACAATTTCAGACTTTTTTTAGATTTACAACGGTGACTTCTTTTTCTTTTCAATGGGATAGATTAAATCTTAGATTTTGATTGAAATAATATAATGAGTACTGAAACGTCAGAATCTGAATTTTCTAATTACGGTCTATACACTGTTATCGATAATCTTGAATTGTTTCTACCACATACTGAGATTAAAATTGAACGAATGGGACCAAATGTTTTTTCTTATGTTAGAAACGACTCTGAATCTGATCTAGTTAAAAAAATAATTCCAGTTAAATCTGATCAACTCACAATTGAGATTTCTCCAATCCGGCCACTAAACTATCCTGCGAAAAGAACAAGTTATGTCTATTTAGAACTTGAGACTCCTGTTTTTTTATCTGAAAACTCTGCAGCTACTATTTTTGCTCGTTGCCCTATTGAAATTGGTGTATTTTTAATTCATGATGGTCATAAGGACTCTCTAGATTGCTTTACATGTGATCCTACAAATTCAAGATTTGCTCTTTATGGGGTACCTGATTCTGGAACTTTGTGCAAATATGCTCCATCTGAAATTGTAGAATCTTATGAAGATTCAATCCCCTTTGTCAATGCTGTTTTAGAAATAAATCTTCAAAATCAGTTAGATGATGGGCGTTCTATTTCTAAAATTATTTTTCCAATCTCTGATAATTCTGTTTATTATAAAAATTCAAAGGCAATAATTGATTCTATTGAAGCTGTGTTGAAGAAAAAACTTACTTTACAAATCTTTGATGTTTCTAAAAAATCTATTCAAACTGATTGGACTTTATCTCCATCATATGAGCGTGAATTGATTGACATGGGTGTTGACTAATGGTTTTAGATTTCCTACAGAGTTTAAGTGAAATAGAACTTGTAGGGGGTTTGACACTTCTATCTTTATTGATTGGAGGAATAATAATGGCAGTTGGCATAATTCTTGCTAAAACTGTAAGATTACTTTTTACAAAATACTATGCGCCAAAATTATCTCAAGACACTGCCAAGAATTTTGGAAAACTCATCTATTTTGGAATTATAATTATTTCATTTTTGGTGTTTACATCTTCCACTGGTGTTGATTTGTCAGGCCTCCTTGTAGCGGGTGGAATATTTGGAATTGTAATTGGTTTTGCAACACAATCTGTTGTTTCAAATTTAATTTCAGGAGTTTTCTTAATGGTGGAAAAACCTGCCAGACAGGGCGATTCTATTGAGCTCCCAAGTTTGAATATTTCTGGAACTTTATTGGATATTGGTACTTTTTCTGTCCGAATAAGACTTTTTGATGGAACAATTGTTCGTGTTCCAAACGAATCCATCTTCACATCTACTATTAGATCACTCACTTCCACTCAGGTAAGACGTTCTGAATGTTTAGTGGGCATTGCGTACAAAGAAGATATTGACGCTGCTATCAGTGTCATTAAAAAAGAGATTCGCAAAACAATGTCTTTTGTTTTAACGTTGCCTAAACCTGAATTCCGTATAAAAGAATTGGCTGATTCAGGCGTAAATATTGAAGTTTTAGTATGGCATCCTAGAGAAGATTGGGGAGAAGTGTCTCCAAAATTACTCAAGGTTGTTAAAAAAGCTCTGGATGATAATGGAATAGAAATCCCATTCCCTCAACGTGTAATTTGGGATGCAAAAAAATAGATTTTTTATTTTTTAATTTTGATACTTGAACTATTTTTAACTGCTCTTTTTTTCTTAATTAGACTAAACATTATCATTCCCACATTGATAATTGAAATAATTTCAATCAAATCTACTCCGTACAAGAACCAATCAATTACGGGATGAATTCTTGATATAATTCCTGCTTCTAACATAATATCTGCATTCCATATCATATGTGGAACTTGAATGAATTGTATTATTGCAATCAGTACCACACTACCTAAGATTTTATTTTCATACCAATTCCAAAATTTATTCCATGCATTCATGTAATACATTATTTTTTAATTCTATTAAACACATCTAAAATTAGATTCTCCTAATTAGACTGGACTAATTATTTTAGGAATAAAAATAATTAGTTCAAACTAACGAACCATTCGAAGTTAGTAGTTCTAGCTTTATTAATTGACAATGAACCAAAAACTATTGAAAAAAACACCTGAACCAATAGAGAATATCAAAGATGAGGCATGGCTTGACAAAATGGAAAGAAAGTCAGAATCTAGTAGAACTAGAGTCGTAGCCATAACTTCATTGAAATACTTTGATATTTTCTATGAATCTCAGGGAGTAGAAAGACACCTAGACCCTAGTGTAGTTTATGGATTCATACCAAAGATGATTGAGCAATATCTTTTATGGTATAATCCAAAGCCAAATCCTAATTTTTTGCTAAGGTCTGACATACGAAGTATCTGCAATTCATTAGACAGTTTTGTTGGATTTATGAGAGAAGACCATAAGGACATCCAACAATCAGAAAATGTCACATTCAAAAGAAAAAGCTCAAAGACTACGGAAATGTATTTTGGGTTCATCTACATGTTTTTTATAAAAAGTTGGCAACATTTTTTGATGACTATTTACAATTAGAAAAGATTCGTTATTGAAGGAAAATTGAATAATCTATGAATGAAATACTATACTTTTGATTACATGGACTCATTGAGATTTGATTCTTTCTTTTTTCATCCAGATTGTTCTATTTTTATGATCAATTAATTCTATATTCATTTCATTTAATTTGTCACGAATTTTATCTGCTTTTTCAAACTGTTTTTCTTTTCTATGTTCTTCTCTATTTTTAATTAATTCATCAATTTCTTCTTTCTCACTGTCTGTAATTTCTGGAATTAGTAATCCTAAAATTTTTTGCATTCTCTTTAATTCTTTTTTTATTCCATCCGCATTGTTTTTTCCTAATTTTTCATCAGCAGCTAATTTGTTGGTCTCTTTTACCAGTTGAAAAAATGCTGATAATGCTAGATGTGTGTTAAAGTCATTATCTAAAGAATTATCAAAATCAATACCTAATTTCTTTATCATTTGTGTAATCTCTTCACTATTTTCATTATTGGCATGAACTAATTCATAATGGCAGGTCTCAACTTGCCTCCATTTAGTTAAATTCTCTTTTAGCAATTCTTCAGAATAATCAATTGGTTTTGAATAGTGTCCTGACAAACAAAATAGTCTGATTATGTTGGGTCCCCAATTTTCTAAAACATGTTTAATTGATTTTACGTTCCCTGTTGATTTTGACATTTTTTCACCGTCGATTGTCACCATTCCCACATGCATCCAAATTTTTGCAAACTGACTATTTGTACATGATTCTGATTGTGCAATTTCGTTTTCATGGTGAGGAAAAATTAGATCTCTTCCTCCTCCATGAATGTCAAAATTATTCCCGAGATACTTTACACTCATTGCTGAGCATTCGATGTGCCAGCCTGGTCTTCCTTTACCCCACGGACTATCCCAGGTTGGTTCTGTGTCTGAAAATTTCCATACTGCAAAATCTAGCGGATCTTTTTTTTGCTCATCAATTCCAATTCTTGAACCTGATTGAAGTTCATCAATTTTCTTTTTTGATAACTTGCCATAATTTGGAAATTTTGACACTGAAAAATAAACGCCATTTTTTGATGTATATGATATTCCTTTTTCAATCAGTTTTTCTATAAACTTGATAATGTCATCTATATGCTCTGTTGCTTTTGGATAGTTTGTTGCTCGCTTTACATTCAATCCATCAAAATCTTTGAAATAATTTTCAATGTATTTTGTACTGATTTCTTCTGCAGTTGAATTTTCTATCTGTGCTCTATTGATAATTTTATCATCTACATCTGTAAAATTTTGAATTAATTCTATTCCTATGCCTTTGTTTTCAAGATATTTTCTAAGAACGTCAAAAACTATGATAGTTCTGGCATGTCCTATATGAGATTCATCATAAACAGTTACTCCGCAAAGGTAAATCTTTACATTTTTTGAAATATCTACTTCTTGCTCTACATTGGATAATGTATCTTGTATCTTCATGATTGCACACTGTATGGTTTTTGTGATTGTAATCTTTTATGTTCACTGTTTACATTTAATTGATGAATCTTTTCTATGATTTCTCTATCAATTTGAGTAATTTTTTCTGTTTCTTGAATCGTTAATTTTTTCTCAAATAAACAATACAGAATAGAATCAATTTCTTCATATGATACTCCTAATTCTTTTTCTGCCTCATGTTCTTTCCATAAATGAGGACTACTTTTTTTTGAGATGACATTTTCTGGAACTCCTAAATATTTTGCAATTTCTCTTACTTGAAGTTTGTATAGTGAGATGATTGGTGTAATATCTGATGCACCATCTCCAAATTTTGTAAAGTATCCAATCATGTGTTCACTTTTGTCACTTGATCCTAATACGAGATAATTTTTAGCATTTGCATAATAATATAAAATATTTGTTCTAACTCTTGCACGAAGATTACCTCTAGATTTTTCATTTGGTTCAAGATACATTGCATATTCGTTGATTATTGGTTTAATGTCAATTAGCTTGTATTCTATTCCTGTTAATGCAATCATCTTCATTGCATCATCAGTTTCAGAATTGGGTGTAATTGCAGTATCTGGCATTATTAATGCAAGTGTTTTGTCTTTTAATTTTCTTTTACAAATATATGCTAAAACTGCAGAATCAACACCTCCACTTAATCCCAATATCACTCCATTGGCATGACTTTTTTCTATTTGATTTGATAGAAATTTTTCAATTGTTTCGGTGATTGAAGTGTAATTTTGATTTGTAATTTCATTGATGATGTCTTGATTCAACAATTAGATTTTAGAATGTATGAGAATAAAACTTATGCTTGCTGTACAGTGTATGCTAGGTAAGAATCGGGAATTTTATTTGACTATTTTTTGAGATTACACAACTTATGAGCAATATATGGTTGTATTTTTTTGAATTTAGATAGTCTTTTTGAAATTAAATGTCGATATAGATGCCATCATCTCTGGCTTGTACTGGGTATGTTTCAAGTTTTACGTCTTTGAGATAATCTGTTAATTCACCTGTCTTGATGTTATAATGCCAAAAATGTAATGGACATTCTACAATATCTCCTTCTAATTTGCCTGGCGCAATTGATCCATCTTGATGAACGCAAAGATCATCCATTGCATGATATCCATCTTGATTAAAAACTGCTATTTGCTTACCGTCTACTTTGAAAGCTTTACCTTTTCCTTCTGCTACTGCTCCTTTGTCTGCAATTTTCTTCCAAGCCAATATTTCTGTGATATCCTTGTCATTTATTTACATTCGCATGATAGGATTTTATACGGTGATCCTTAGATCTAATTATTGAGTAAAGTAAAATCTAGTCCAAAATTGATCAAAGAGGGTAAGCTATCATATGAGTGGGCAAGATCTCATATGCAAATTCTTGATAATACCATTAATAGATTAAAAAAATCAAAACCTCTCAAGGGTATCACTATTGGTTTTTGCCTACACGTTACAAAAGAGACATCTGTTTTACTTATTGGTGCTAAAGAATTAGGTGCAACAGTTGCAGTTTGTGGTGGTAATCCTTTAACCACTCAAGACAATATTGCAGCATTTTTGGCATCTGAGGGTATCCATGTTTATGCATGGCATGGTCAATCTGTTAAAGACTATGATTGGTCCATTGATCAAGTGCTCAAACATAAACCAACTATTCTCACTGATGATGGTGCAGACATGAATATCAAAGCACACTTTGATAAACGATTCAAAGATATGAAAGTCCTTGGTGCAACTGAAGAAACTACTGCAGGTGTAACTAGAATTAGAGCTGTAGAAAATCAAGGCAAATTGAGATATCCTGTAATTTTGGTTAACGAGGCATATACTAAACACATGTTTGATAATCGATATGGTACTGGACAAAGTACCATTGATGGTTTTTTGCGTGCAATGAATTTACTTATGGCATCAAAACGTGTTGTAGTTGTCGGCTATGGATGGGTTGGACGTGGTGTAGCATCAAGATTCAATGGAATGGGTTCCAAAGTAATTGTAACTGAGGTTGATCCAGTAAAAGCCCTTGAAGCTCACATGGATGGATTTGAGGTAATGCCAATGGCACAAGCAGCAAAACTTGGTGACATGTTTGTTACCTGTACTGGAATGACTAGTGTAATTAGAAAAGAGCATATTTTAAAAATGAAAGATGGCGCCATTATGGGTAATGTTGGTCACTTTGATCTTGAGATTGATGCTGAGTTTTTACTAAAGAAATCAAAATCTGTTAAAGAAGTTAGACCTACACTTGATGAATGTGTTTTACAAAATGGCAAAAAAGTTTACTTAATCGGAGAAGGGCGTCTTGCTAACTTAGTTTCTGCAGAAGGACATCCGCCAGAGGTTATGGCTCAATCCTTTTCAAATCAACTTTTGTCTGTAATGTATATTCTTAAAAACCATAAAACAATGGAAAATAAAATTATCGATGTTCCTAAAGAAATTGATATTCAAATTGCATTTGATGCATTAAATGCAATGGATGTTAAAATTGACAAGCTTACTCCTGAGCAAGTAAAATACGCAAATAGCTGGTAATTTTTAAATTAATTTAGCTAAATTCTTAACCTCAATTCTGTCACTGCCTAATATCAAATGAACAAAAAAGCTATCATCACAAGTGCGTTACCTTATGCAAATGGAGAAATTCATTTGGGTCATGTTGCATCCACATATCTTCCAGCAGATGTAACTAACAGATTTTTAAAAATGAATGGAGTAGAGTCATACTATGTTTGTGCATCTGATGATTTTGGAACTCCTATTTTGATTCAATCTGAAAAAGAAGGAAAAACTCCTGCTGAATATGTGGCTCATTGGAACAAGCGAGATTATGATGATTTTACTGCATTTAATATTAAATTTGACTATTTTTACAAAACTAGCTCTCCTGAAAATATTGCCTTTGTTCAAGATGTTTTTAAAAAATTAAATGATTTAGGGCATATTTATGAAAAAGAAATCATCCAATTCTATTGTAATAACGATAAAAAATTCCTACCTGACAGATATGTAAAAGGTATTTGCCCTTATTGTAAGGCAGATGATCAATATTCTGATCTTTGTGAAAGTTGTGGTCGTGTACCTGATGAAATCACTGATCCAAAATGCTCTCTTTGTGGGCAACCTCCAACTAAAGAAAAAACAAGACATTATTTTTTCAAACTCAAAAATTTTGCTGATCCTTTAGCAAAATGGTTGGAAGAAAATCAAAATCTCCAAAAAGATGTTAAAAAATATGTACAAAATTGGATTAAATCTGGATTAATTGATTGGGATATTACGAGAGATATTCCTTGGGGCGTACCAGTACCGCTTGATGGTGCAGAAGGCAAAGTTTTCTATGGTTGGTTTGATAATCATTTAGCATACATTTCTACTACAATGAAATTTCTTAATGATAAGGGAATTGATGGAAAAGAATTTTGGAATTCTGCTGACATTTATCATTTCATTGGGAAAGACATTGTGTATCATCATTATCTTTTCTTACCTGCAATGAGATTGGGAATTAATTCAGAATACAAGCTTCCTGATTACATTCCAACTCGAGGGCATCTCACTTTACAATCAAAGAAAATTTCAAAAAGTAGGAATTGGTATATTGGTTTAAAACAATTTTTGGAATATTATCCATCTGACTATCTTCGATTCTATCTTATCTCTATCAATCCATATTCACAAGATGACTTGAATTTTGATTGGGATGATTTCACAACTAGAATTAATTCAGAATTAATTGGAAATCTTGGAAATTTTGTTAATCGGGCACTGGGATTTACTAAAAAAGCATTTGATGGAATAGTTCCAGAACCTGATTCTTTTGATGAGAAAGACTCTGAAGCAGAAGAAAAAATAAAAAATCTATCTGCTGATGTGGGTTCCCTTATGGAACAAAATCATCTTGATAGGGCTTTGAAAAAAATTATGGAGTTCTCATCTTTTTTTAATCAATATTTTCAACACAAAGAGCCTTGGAAAAAAGGTCTTGGAACTGCAAATTGTGTATACCTTTCAGTAAATGCTGCAAGAGCAATTTCAATTGCCCTTTTCTCTTTTCTACCTGAATCTTCACAAAAAATTTGGGAGCAGTTGGGGTTGGATGGAGAAATAAGTACATCTTCTTGGTGTGACATGTCATTATTGGCAATTGCACCAAACCATGTACTCGGTGATGCATCTCCAATATTTGCAAAAGTAGAAGCATCTGATGTCGAAAAACACAAAAGCCAATTGGGACCATCTGAGTAATTATGAAACCTATCCCAAGAATTTCTACAAGGGGTTACTATGATCTTTCTAATGGGGTGACGTTGAAAAATAATTCATACTATACATATCCAAAAAATGATTTTAAAAAATTAATCAATTCACAAGAAATCACAATTATGATACACGGATTAAGAAATGATAATGCGGGAGCTATCACTAAAGTTGTTTTAGCACAAAAACAATTACGAAAATTAGGATATGTCTACCCTGTAATTGGTTATAGTTATGATTCAAATGTCATTGGTGCCCATTTAATTAAACATGCAAAACATGCTCTTGCTGTAGGTCAAAAAATTGCAATAAAAAATGGAAAAAACCTTGGAAAATTTATTGAAGATTTTAAAACTAACAGTCCTAAAACAAAGATAAGGCTAATGGGACATTCTTTAGGTTCACAAGTAATTTTGAGTACTGTGGAATATCTTGCAAAAAAGAAACAAAATGTTGGAATTGTAGAAGGTGTATATTTTTTCGGTGCGTCAATAACTAACGATGTTCCATCTTCCAAAAAATATGGAAAAATTCTTCAATCAATAATCTGCTCAAAAATAGTAAATCACTATGCCCCTAAAGATGAAGTTCTTCTATGGGCAAACAAGGAAAAATATGTAAACGGCCCACTTGGTCTAAACGGTGCAACTGGTAAACCTATTAAAAAATACCATCAAAAATTAGTAAAGCCAAAAAATCATCGTTTTGCTAGTTATGCTCAAGTTTTGAATTCATACCCTTAGTTATTCTGAACGTATTGGTTTAGTATGATTCGTACATTAGTTTTTTATATAAAAAACTACATTCATATTTTATTATGAACATAAGCCTGAATTCTTCAAACAATAAATCTATTTTGTATCATCTTCACATTTTAGATGAACAATATGATGTACTTGCAGATCTTTCAGAATATCCTTGTTAGTCCCTAGAATGATTTTTAGATAACTTCTCTCAAAATAATCCATGAATGGAATAAACTGTGATAATTGTTTCAACGGATACAGACCTGGACAATTAATTACATGTGATCAGTGTGGTTCAGAATTTTGTGATAGTTGTATAAAAAATCATAAACACTAATGTTTGATTTAAAAAATTTAAAACTTCATAAGATCCATTTTTAATCAAAATTTATGGTTAGGTCTGTAAATTTTGTAGTTTTAGGTAAGCAAGATATTGCAGTTGAATTTGGGAAGAAAGGTACTGAAACTGATCTTACGCTATACGATCGAAAAGAATCCGACATAATCAAAACTTGGGTTGCGCCTAGTGGGTTTCCAGATAAAATACAACCTTTGTTTCAGGCAATTAATCTAGCAGAATATGTAATTTTTCATGTAGATAAATTAGATAAATTTACAGGTGAGCAAATCATCGCACTTGATTCACTGAAAAAAGAAAAAGGAATTTTATCTCATACTTTTGATGTTGATGAATCAAAATTAAACATGATGATCAAAGGAACAGTTGTTGAAAATTATGTAAAAGTTGATCAAGATAAAATTAAAGAAGAGATGGATAAATTGGAACCTATTACAAATGATGATCCTTCTGAGATGGTAATTGATCATTGTTTTGATGTAAAGGGTGTTGGAACAGTAATTTTAGGTAAAGTGACAAATGGCACTGTAAAACAATATGATAATTTGAAATTATATCCTGCAGGAATTGATGTTTTAATAAAATCAATTCAGATGCATGATGATCCTGTAAGTGAGTCTATATGCCCTGCAAGAGTGGGACTGGCAGTTAAGGGTGCAAAGCCTGATGAAGTTAGTCGTGGAGATGTAATTTCTACAGAAGGCGCAGTTGATGTTAAAACTGAAGTTGAACTTGATTTTCAAAAGAATCCTTTTTACAAAAATGATATTGCAGAAAATCAAGGATGTTTAGTAAGTATTGGATTACAAATTAAAGCTGCAAAATTTACATCTATATCGCCTCTAAAACTTTTATTTGAAAAACCAATCGTGTGTAAGAAAGGACAAATTGCTGTCATTTTAAAACCAGAATCTCTTACAATTAGAATACTTGGAAGCGGAAAAATCCAATAGACTGGTTTAATTAAATCTAAAATTATAATTGAATCATTATGGAACCTGCACGTTCATGTCCTATTTGCCCTAAATGCGGTTCAAAACGATTCATTAGACTTCCAGGTGAAAATGTCACTGTCAAATGCCGTTCATGTGATAGAATAATTGAAATTTAATCCATAGTTAATATTTGCAATATTATTATCAGAATTATGGCAAAAACATGGAAAGATACTGATATCAATCTTGATCTAATTAAAGATCAAACAATTGCTGTAATTGGTTATGGAATCCAAGGTGATGCACAAGCAAATAACATGAAAGACTCTGGTCTTAATGTAATAATTGGTCTTAAAGAAGGCGGTAATAGCTGGAAAAAGGCACAATCTGATGGTCACAAAGTAATGTCTGTTGCAGATGCGACTAAACAAGCAGACATTGTTCACATATTGATTCCTGACATGATTCAAGGTCAAGTATACAAAGATGAAATCGGACCAAATCTTTCAGAAGGAAAAGCATTGTCATTTTCTCATGCAGCTGCAATCTATTGGAAATGGATTGAAGCACCAAGCAACGTTGATTTAATCATGGTTGCACCAAAGGGACCTGGTTCTAAAGTCCGAGAAACATATCTTGAAAATTTTGGAACTCCTGCAATTGTTGCAGTTGAACAAGATTTCACAGGAAAAGCTTGGGATAGAACATTAGGAATTGCAAAAGCAATTGGTAGTGCAAGAGCTGGATTAATCAAAACTACTTTCAAAGAAGAAGTAGAAACTGATTGGTTTGGTGAACAAGCTGACCTTTGTGGTGGAGCAGCTTCTATGGTTACAAATGCATTTGAAACTCTTGTTGAAGCAGGATATCAACCAGAAATTGCATACTTTGAAGTTTTACATGAACTCAAACTCATTGTAGATTTAATTCAAAGATATGGAATTAATGGAATGTGGAGACGTGTAAGTGAAACTGCCAGATATGGTGGACTAACACGTGGACCAATGGTAATGGATGCTGCAAGTAAAGCAAACATGAAAAAAGTCCTTACCATGATTCAAGATGGTACATTCAACAGCGAGTGGATTTCTGAATATCAGAAAAACGGAAAAGATTCATTTGATAAACACATGAAAGTATATGACGAACACCAAATTGAAAAAGTTGGTAAAGAAATGCGTAAAATGATGTGGCCTGATTCCACAGAATAATCTTTTTTCTTATATTTTTCTTAATTTAGATACGCCAGTTGTAATATGATCAATAATTGTTTGTAATGTTGTACCTGGACCAAATACATGATCAATTCCTGCTTTTATCAGTTCATCATGATCAATATCTGGAATTACTCCGCCCCCAACTATCAAAACATCCTTGATTCCTTTCTTTTTTAGTGTCTTGACCACTCTTGGGAAAAGTGTCCCATGTGCTCCATTTAACAAACTCATTGCAACTACATCAACATCTTCATCTTCTACAATTTGTGCAATTCTATCTGGAGTGGCAAAAAGTCCTGAATAGATTACCTCCATTCCTGCATCTCTAAATGCTCTACATAATACAAGAGCTCCTCTATCATGGCCATCAAGTCCTAATTTGGCAACTAAAATTTTGATACTTCGTGATGCTACTTTTTGCTTCATAATGATAGTTGTATTTTTTGATATTTTAAAAGGTTTATTTGATTTTCATCTGTTTACCTCTTCAAATATATTGATTCAGCCATTAACAGTGACGGTAAGATATGACTGAAGATGTTTGCGATTTTTGTAAAGGCAGAGGCTCATCTACAAACACATGTGTTTATTGTAATGGGACTGGAGAATGGAACCAAGCAGCACAAGCATATGTGAAAAATCATATTTGTCAATGCATTGTACTTGATAGAAAATTCTGTCCTGTTTGTAACAAGAAATGCCATCATGATACTAGCCTAAATCCTAAACAAACTATTGATCCTGGTTATGGGGGTAATTCAACTCCTGAAATCACTGTTGTCATGTAGTGGAAAAAGATTGTATTGTATTTCTATGAACATACTCATCCTTCATATACCTGATATTAACTTCTAAATCATGTCAGAATATTCCTGCATTTCTAATGTTTTAATTATGAATTTTCAAAAAAATAGGATGGCTTTCTAAATGGAAACTCCATCTTGTGCACGTTGTGGAAAGAACTCTATTCTATCTGACGAAGTTACAGGCGAACAGTTTTGTGGAAAATGTGGATATGTAATTGATGGAAAATCTCAAGAGTCTGGTCCTGAATGGAGATCATTCCAAAAAGATGGTGGTGCAGATCCTGCAAGAACTGGTGCTCCTTCATCTCTTATGATACATGACATGGGACTATCTACTGTAATTAATCCTCTAAACAAAGATGCATCTGGAAAACCACTTTCTACATCTATGAAAAGTACTATTGAAAGATTAAGAACTTGGGATAGTAGAAGTCAAGTTCATGCACCTGTTGATAGAAATTTGAGACAAGCTCTAAGTGATTTAAATAAATTAAAAGATAAAGTTTCAGTTCCTGCTAATGTTTTGGAAAAAGCAGCATACATTTACAGAAAAGCATTGGAGAAGAAATTAGTTCGTGGAAGATCTATCTCTGCAATGATTGCTGCATCTCTTTATGCAGCGTGTAGAGATACTGAAACCCCAAGAACTCTAAAAGATGTTTCAGATGCTGCAAATGTTAAACGAAAAGATATTGCAAGATGTTACAGATTATTACACCATGAATTAGAACTAAAAATGCCTGTAGTGGATTCAATACAATGTATTGCAAGAATTTCAAGTAAACTTGAGATATCTGAAAAAACAAAACGATATGCCGTTAAAGTGCTCAAAGAGGCACAAGAACGTAAAGAATCTGCAGGAAAAGATCCTATGGGGCTTGCAGCAACTGCACTCTACCTATCATGTGTTAAGAACGGTGTATCAATTACACAGCGAGATCTTGCAGAAGCTGCCGGAGTCACTGAAGTTACAATAAGAAATCGTTACAAGGGATTAAAAGCAGATCATCCTGTAAAATAGAATTCCTGTTTGTCTTGCAATGCACATGTGTGCATACTTAGTGATTATATTCTAAAATCACCTAATAACAACATGCAAGTCTTAAATCAACTAAAAATTGAAGAACCTGAAAGAAAAGAATGTTTTTTAGAAATTCTTTCTGATAAATACTGTAGATCTATTTTAGAGGCCATAATGGATACTCCAAAATCTGCAATTGAAGTATCAAGAGAGAAAATTATCCCACTAAGTACTGTGTATAGGAGAATTCAACAATTACACGATTCAAAAATGATTCGAACTTCTGGAGTAATCACTGAAGAGGGAAAGAGATTATTTTTGTACAAAAGTAAAATCAAAGAAGTTAACACCAGTTTTCATGATGGCAAAATTGATGTAGATGTGGTTTTTAACAAAATCTAATCTATTATTTCTAATAGTTGTGTTCACTAAAATCACTGCCTAATGCGATAGTTGCAATGACTGTAGATTCAGTAGTTTGACATTTCATTTTTGAATCTGGCAAAAATTCTTTGAATATCTCTTGTAGTAACTGTTCTGTGAATATTGACCAGTTACTTCCTAATTCATGTTGAATGATAAAATGATGCAATTCTCCTTCTATTCTGTGGTCTGATTTCATTCCAGATGCTCGCATATAGTCCTCTAATGTCTCAATACATCTTTTCAAATCGTATTTTCCTTTGATGAATAGTACTGTATCTTTAATTACTGGCTTGATGACATTAATAATTTCATTAATTTCCCCTGCAGTCATTTCTAATCCTAGTGAGTCTAGGAGTTTCTTAGGGACAGGAATCATTCCAATTTTTGATGCAAATCTGTCCCATTGAATATATTTCTCTAAAATTTGCCTTGCCATTACATTGTGAGAAATATTGTGATTCATGGCCTCTGTCTCAATTTCTTCAACTAGTTTTACAGGTAGACGATAAGTTATACTGCGTGTTTTTTCTTTTTTTGAAGGATGTTGCTGTCGTTTTATTGTAGAGTCCAATTACACACATATCAAAATTAGATTAAATATAAAGATGATTTTTTCCTAACTGGAAACTTGTTCTCAAATTTGATAATCGTATTTTATTTTAAAATAATTTGTTTTAGTGACTTTAATTGAGGATATATTGATGCAAAATTCAGCATTATTTATTTGAGATATGGGACAGTATTGTAAAAATTGTGAAAAATTCATGAAGAATTCAGACATGACTCATTGTTCTGATGAGTGTCTCTTAATTGCAATCAAAAACAGTGACACTTTAACTGAAAATGGATTTAGTGCAATTACATGGGACGAAAAATCTGATCCATGGACATGATATACAATAGAAAATCTACTTAAAGTGCAACCAAAATATCAGAAATATGGATGTAAATCCGATTAATTACAATCTTACATTTGAACCAGATCTAAAAAAATTCACATTTAATGGAATTGAATGCATCACTGCTGATTGTAAAAAACTAACAAATTCAATCACAATGCATTGTGCTGAATTAAAAATCATATTTTGTCAAGTAACATCAAAAGGGAACATCATCAAATCTTCTCCTAAAATCAATGAGAAAAAAGAAGAATTAGAAATTAAATTATTTGAAAAAGTTAAGGGTGAAATTACTATTGATTTGAAATTTCAAGGAATTCTAAATGATAGATTACTGGGATTTTATCGTAGCCAGTATACTCAAAATGGAAAAACCAAATATCTTGCTACAACTCAATTTGAAGCAGCTGATGCTAGACGTGCATTTCCATGCTGGGATGAGCCTGAGGCTAAGGCAACATTTGATATTTCAATAATTGCAGATAACAAATTTACTGCCATTTCTAACATGCCTATTAAATCAAAGAAAAAAATTAAAAGTAAAACTATATACAATTTTTCAAAAACTCCAGTTGTTTCTACATATTTGATTTACCTTGGGGTTGGAGAATTTGAATATCTTACAGGTAAGGTTGGAAAAATTCAGATTAGAGTTATTACTACAAAGGGCAATAAATCAAAAGGACGATTCTCATTAGACTTGGGGAAGAAACTTCTTGTTTCTTATGAAAAATATTTTGGAATAAAATACCCATTACCTAAATTGGACTTGATTGCAGTTCCTGATTTTGCAGCAGGAGCAATGGAGAACTGGGGTGCAATTACATTTAGAGAAACTATATTGCTATATGATCCTAAAACATCCTCCACTAGAACTAAGCAATTCATTGCTGAAGTTATTTCACATGAGATTGCTCACATGTGGTTTGGAAATTTAGTCACTATGAAATGGTGGAATGATTTGTGGCTCAATGAAAGTTTTGCAACATTTATGGCAACAAAGTTTGTTGACAAATTTTATCCTGAATGGAATCTTTGGGACCAATTCATTGAGGATGCAATGAATGACGCAATGGGATTAGATGCCCTCAAAACTACTCATCCTATTGATGTTAAAGTAAATTCTCCTGCAGAAATCAGGGAAATCTTTGATGTTATATCGTATGATAAAGGCGGATGTGTTTTGAGAATGCTTGAGAATTATGTTGGAGAGACTAATTTTAGAGCAGGTCTAAAAAAATACCTCTCATCCTTCAAATATGCTAATGCCCAAGGACAGGATTTGTGGGATGCAATTGGTAAAGCATCAAAAATGCCCGTCAGTGATATGGTTAATTCGTGGCTAAAACAGCCTGGATTTCCTCAAGTGGAGATTACACAAAACGATAATTCACTATTACTAAAACAAAGCCGATTCCTAATGGAGTCTACTCCAAAAACTCAGAAGGGATTGTGGAACATTCCAATAACCTATGGTCTAGGAAAAGAGGCCAAAACAATACTGTTAACAAAAAAATCTACTACTGTTAAATCTCCCTCTGGTCCTGGGTTTGTTGCAAACCTTGGCAGAACTGGATTTTACCGTGTAAAGTATGATGATGGAATTTTACTTGATCTTAAAATGTTAGTTGACCAAAAACAAATCCCACATGTAGATAGGTGGGCAATTCAAAATGACTTGTTTGCATTGTGTGTTGCAGGAAAAGAAGACATTAGAAATTATCTAGACTTTTCTGATGCATACTTTGATGAGGATTCATATCTTCCACAAACAAATGTCGCAAACAATCTCAACTTTTTATCATTGCTGACATTTTTTGAAGATTTTTCTGATGAGATTCATGAATATACAATTAATTATTTTAGAAAAATTTTATCTAATCTTGGATGGGAAAAACAAAAATCAGATAGACACACTGATGCATTTTTACGAGGATTCTCTATTTTTGCATTAGGAAAACTCGGCGATGAGTCAATTTTAGAAAAAGCAAATTTAAAATTTAAAGCATTTTTGAAAAATCCTTCAACTTTACACCCTGATATTCGTGAACCTGTATTTTCACTAGTTGCATGGACTGGAAATTCAAAAACACATTCTCAATTTGTAACACTATACAAGAATGCAAAAACTATGGAGGAAAAATTACGATTCTTAGGTGCATTGTGTTATTTCCGTGATGAAAAATTACTAATCAAAACATTGCAATTTTCTCAGACATCTGAAGTTCGCTCTCAAAATATGCAATTACCGATAATGCGAATTGCTGCCAATCCATACGGAAAAAAGATTCTCTGGCCATGGTTAAAGAAAAACTGGGTCAAAATGGGCAAAAAAGTAGGTTATGGTAACCCGTTGTTTAATAGAATTGTTGCAAGTATTGCATTGATTGCAGATGATTCCATGGAATCTGAAATTAAAGCATTCTTTAAGAAAAACTCTACTCCTGGAACTGAAAGAACACAATCACAAACTCTTGAAAGAATACGAATACACTCAAAATTCCTTAGACGTATGAGAAAAGAGTTCAAAGATGGCTAAAAAACTAGGTCCTCCAATTTTTCTTGGAGTTTTTACTGTATTGGCAATTGTGCTTTTAACTGGAGGTGCGTCTGATGATAAGGATGCATTGCGCCAAACATTTCAAGTAGATGCTGTTTACTATGATACTGGCCACGTTGAAATTTCATTTTTTGATAAATCTCAAAAAACAACACATGTTGTAATGGAAATTCTTGGCATGGATGAATCCTTTCAAAAAACATTTTCTGATTCAGAATTTATTGAAATTGTTCCATTCTCCAACGAACCAAAATATGGTTGGGCAATTCATCCGATAGTTTTAGAAATTGATCATTTAGAATTTGGTCACATTCAACTAAAAACTGAAATTCATACACTTGACCAACCCCTTCCATCTGTAATCTATTCCAGACCATAGATTGGGTGTGAGATTCTATTAAATCACAAATTATTTACAAGAATGGTTTGAGCCCATGCTGATTTGAACATTGAATATGTGAAAATGAATTTATGTGACGTTAGCCAAGTATATGTATCTAATATTATGAAATGTAAATACTGTGGAAAAAATTTCAATGCAAAAAATGCAATTTTTTGTTCAAAGAAATGTGATTCATATTATTTCGCAGAGACAACCCGAAAAAGTGACATAAAATATACTCAATTAAGTATAAACGTGGATCAAGATGTATACTCTAGTCTTAGATTAATTCAATCTACTCTAATCAAAAACACCAATGAGAACATATCCTTATCTCAAATTGTAAATTCTATACTGTCTGAAGGAATTAAAATAAAAAAGATGACTCTAAAAAACGTCTGAAATCCAATCTTCACTCAAGAAATCGTACATGAATCTGCTCTTTTTTAATAAATCGGTATAATAGAAGCATTTTCAAGCATTAATCATTGACTGGCAATCATCCTAAAATTATCGGAGTTAATTTATTCAAAATAATTGAAACATTATACAACAATAAAGCAATTTTAGAAAAAAATCCAATGTATCTAAATGAACTTTGTCAACTACTACATAGAGAATATAAAGATGTCAAAGTGGATGTGGTGTATTTGTCTAGTTTAGGGTATGCCGTAACTGATTTTATTGAAGATACAGTTAATCAAAGATTGACCTATTTGACTCCAAAATCTACGGTGGTTATGGATAGAGAAATATCTCCAAAAAACTATGATGAATTTATCAAAATGTCTGAAAACCCTGAGACATACGTTGGAGGTTCTGTCAATTTCTCAGACAAAGAGAGCAAACTCAAAAGAGCCTTTAGATTTCTTAAATCAAATTAGATCGATTAATCTAATTATTGATAAAATATCCGTTAACTCTAAGATGATTACCTGTTTTTCAAAAACATCGTTGAGTTAATTTACGCTTATTATCTATTAAATAAATAATATCACACAAAGTTTTATTGCACCTCTGAAAACTTGTAGTATCTTGGATTTAATTGCTGATTTAAAAAAAGGAAAGCGTGGAGCAATTGCAAAAGCAATTAGTATTGTTGAAAATGATCAAACAGAATCAAAAAAATTATTAAAAAAAATTTTCAAGTCTAGTGGAAATTCTATAATTATTGGAATTACTGGTCCTGCAGGAGCAGGCAAAAGTTCTTTGATTAACAAGACTGCAATGGCTATGAAGAAATTGGGTACAAAACCTGCTGTGTTGGCAGTTGATCCTACTAGCCACGTTACTGGTGGTGCTATTTTAGGCGATAGAGTTAGGATGAGTGAATCAACTGATTCTGGAACATATATTCGAAGTATTGCATCTAGGGGTGCAACTGGTGCAGTTTCTCGTTCATTACGTAATAGTATTCGTGTTTTAGAGTATGCTGGATTTAATCCAATAATTATTGAAAGTGTTGGAGCTGGACAAACTGAAGTAGAAATTTCAAATATTGCTGATATCATAGTTGTTGTTTTCAATCCAAACACTGGGGATAGTATTCAAACCATCAAAGCTGGTTTAACTGAGATTGGAGATATTTACCTTGTTAACAAAAGTGACCTTAGTGGATCAAATCAATTATTTGATGCTGTTCGTGATTTCATTGGAGATTCTGAAAGAAACCCTGTAATTCTCAAGACGTCTGTGAAAAAGAATTCAGGTATTACAGTATTTGCTAAAACACTGAAGGATATGATGAAATCTAAACAGAAATTCAAGGATGTAAAGGACAGAGAACGACTTGAAATTGAACTAAGAGATATTGTTTTAAACAACATCAAAGAAAAGATTGATGATATGCTAGTTTCTGATAAAATGTTTTCAAAATACCTTAAAAAATTACAGTCTAAAGATATTGATCCTTTCTTAGCTGCTGAGAAAATTACGAAATCTTTGATAAAGTGATTATATGGCTGCAAAAAAATCTACAAAATCCAAAATGCCTGAAAAGAAAATTTTCACTGATTCTTCATATCTCGTAAAACGAATTTATCAAAAATCTTCAAAAAAGAGACCTATTGAAGATGCAGGAACATTTCCTTTCACTAGAGGAATCCATCCTGGAATGTTCCGTGAAAGATTTTGGACTATGAGGCAATATTCTGGATTTGGCGATGCAAAATTAACTAATGAGCGATTCAAATTCATGCTTGATAAAGGTCAAACTGGTCTCAGTATGGCATTTGACTTGCCAACACAGATAGGATATGATTCTGATTCTACACCAGCTGAAGGTGAAGTTGGAAAAGTTGGTGTATCTATTACCTCCATCAAAGATATGATGACTGCATTTGATGGAATTCCATTAGGTAAAGTTAGCTCTTCAATGACAATTAATTCTACAGCATCTACATTATTGGCATATTACATTGCAGTTGGGGAAGCCCAAGGTTTCAAAAGTCATGATCTTCACGGAACAACTCAAAATGATATTCTCAAAGAATACATTGCAAGAAATACCTACATCTATCCTCCACAACCATCTATGCGATTAATTGGTGACATGATAGAATACTGTGCAGAAAAAGTTCCTTCTTGGTATCCTGTATCTATTTCAGGTTATCACATGAGAGAAGCTGGTTGCACTGCAACACAAGAAGTTGCATTTACTTTGGCTAATGCCATTGCATACATTCAAACTTGTATCGATAAGGGATTAAAAATTGATGACTTTGCACCTCGTTTGTCATTTTTCTTTTGTTGTACTATAGAATTTTTTGAAGAAGTTGCAAAGTTTAGGGTTGCTAGAAAAGTTTATGCAAAAATTCTCAAAGAAATGTTCCATGCAAAAAATCCTCGTTCATTACAATTGAAATTCCATACTCAAACTAGTGGTGAATCATTAACTGCACAACAGCCAAACAACAACATTATTCGTGTTGCAATACAGACAATGGCTGCAGTTGCTGGCGGTACGCAATCATTACACACTAATTCTAGAGATGAAGCCCTTGCACTTCCAACAGAAGAATCTGCAAAAATTGCACTTAGAACTCAGCAAATTGTAGCCCATGAGAGTGGTATTACAAAGACTGCTGATCCTCTTGCAGGCTCGTACTATCTTGAGGAACTATCTGACCAAATCGAGGCTGATGTGTGGAAATATCTCAAAAAAATCCAAAAAATGGGCGGTTCTGTTAAAGCAATTGAAAAAGGCTTCTTCCAATCTGAAATTAGAGCAAATGCATATCGTCTCAAAAAAGAAACTGATGATGGTGAACGAGTTATTGTTGGTGTAAACAAATACGCTGAAGATGAAGACCAACCAGAATTACTAAGAGTTGATGGTAGAATTGAAATTCAACAAAAGAAAGCACTTAAAAAATTACGTGCAGAAAGAGACTCTAAAAAATTAGAAAAAGCATTATCTGCAATGCAAAGTGCAGCTGATACTAAAGAAAATCTTATGCCTTACATTGTAACAGCAGCTAAAGCATTTGCTACAACTGGTGAGATTAGTAATACTTTACGAGAAGTGTTTGGTGAGTATCGTCCAAAAGAGGTCTTTTAGTTAGATCTTTCATGAAATTATTTTAATTGTATATTTGAACATTATTTTTAAACTCCAATGTTGTTAGAAATTTGATTACTTCTGGAAATTTACTTGTCTTTGGTTTTTTATAAATCTCAAAAACTATCTAAATTTCTAATTCAATCATTTATACAATAATTATGATCAACGTATGATTCATGTCTGCAAAACGCGATTATTATGATGTTTTAGGTGTCACAAAAACATCTTCTGATTATGAAGTCAAACAGCAGTATAGAAAATTAGCATTAAAATTCCATCCTGACCGTAACCAATATTCTGATGCTGAAGAACATTTTAAAGAAATTTCTGAAGCATATGCAGTTATTTCAAACCCTGACAAAAAACAGGTTTATGATCAATATGGTCATGCTGGTGTTAATGGCCGATATTCTAATGCCGATATTTTTCAAGGGGCACAAAGAGGAGGCGGGTTTGATTCTAATGATGCATGGGGATGGCGTAACAAAGGTGGTGCACTGTATTTTCTTGGCAAATACGATGAAGCAATCACGTGCTACGACCAATCCCTCAAAATTGATCCTAATAATCCAGTTGTATGGAATAACAAAGGTCTTGCATTGTATTTTCTTGGCAAATACGATGAAGCGATAACATCCTATGACCAAGCAATCAAAATTGATCCTAGTGATGCAGATGCATGGAATAACAAAGGTAATTCACTAAACTCACTTGGCAAATACGATGAAGCGATAACATCCTATGACCAAGCAATCAAAATTGATCCTAGTGATGCAGATGCATGGAATAACAAAGGTAATTCACTAAACTCACTTGGTAACCATGATGAGGCAAAGAAATGTTATGACCGATCTAGAGAATTGGGATATGACTGTTGATAAAGACGGATGTTAAAATCTCAAAATAGATGAAGGATTTATTTTTTCTCAGAAATTTTTAAAATTTTATTATCGACTATTTTTTAGATTTTGCAATATAAAAATTGGCATAGAAATTACAATCATCTTCATATTTTTTAGTGTCAATTCCCATCTCATGTAATAACGAAATAGTCTGTTCTTTTTCTTTAGAATCAGAAAAACCTCTTTGAATTATTGGTTTTATATCACTTTTTACAAGGTAGTAATCATATGTCTCAAATACTTCTTCAATGTCATCCATATCGAACATTCTAAGAACAGAGAATGCAAAGATTGGTGCGGTATACTCTTTTTTAGATTTGATTGAATTGTCTTGTCTGTTTTTAATTACTTTTAATATATTTGCAAATGCCTTGTACCCAATATAACCAATACAACCAGTTGCAATCACTAGATCTATTTTTGGAAATGATCCCAACAAATTTAATTTTTCAGCTTCAAGATCTACATTCATACCTCTTTCACACAAATCCATCTCTTCGGAGAATTTTAGAGCTTCTTTTGAAATATCTATTTGATAGAAATTTAGGTTATTGTTACTTGTGCATTTCTTATAGAATAGTTTAGTTTCTTTTTTTGTAGGTTCTGGTTTGCTTAAAAAGAAATCATTTAATTCTGACATTGTTAAATCATATTTCATTAATGATGAATTGATACCATATGAACTTCCTAAATCTAAAATATTAATTGGTCTAGATAAAGTATTTTCAAGTTCATCTATGATGGCGTTGTACAACGGTTTTGTAGAATCTGATATAGAATATCCTAATCTATCCATTTCCTTTAGATATTCGTATGGTGAATCTTGTGTGTAAATATCTGTAAAATCTTTTTTCACCTTTAATTCATTCATGTTGGGTAATGATATTATTCCACCCTTAATAAAACCCGTGTAATGATCTAGTCATGAAATAAAATTGTAATTATTTTTTATAATTTCAAATAAAATAAATCAATTAATATTGTAAATTGCTGAGGTCTATTAGATGAAAATTGATCACATTGCAATTGCAGTAGATGATGTTGAAGAATCTGCTAAAATTTATCAACAGGCATTAGGTGTTAATGATGTAGAATTTGAAACAGTAGAATCTGAAGGTGTTAAAATTGCAATACTGCATTTAGAAAATGCTCGTATAGAATTAATGCAGCCAACAAATGATGAAAGTCCAATTAAAAAATTCCTTGATAAAAAAGGACAAGGATTACATCACATGGCATTAGATACTGACAATATTGAAGGTGAAGTTGAACGAATGGAGGGTTGCGGAATACAATTTTTAGGAAAAATTAGACCTGGTTCTGCTGGAACTAAAGTTACTTTCATTCATCCAAAATCATTACATGGTGTATTGGCCGAACTTTGCTCTCATCCTAAAAAAGAATCTAACTAAACAGTACCGATCTAATTGAATACGCTTGTTATTATAGAGCCAAAACTCATGTGAATTATGTCAGAAGACAGAAAAATGTACCCATGTACTTGCTCAGACTGCGGAAAATCTTCCGAAGTTCCTTTTGAACCAAAAGAGGGCAGACCAGTATATTGTAAAGAATGTTTACCAAAGAACAAAAAGTAGATGTAAGTTAGTTTCGTTTAATTAATTTTAAACTTGATTCTTTTCAAATATCTTTTTTATTTTAATACCTCTTTCCCTAATCCCCTTAATTTTATGTCCAAAATCAGAACTGTGATTATTAAATAATATTTGACTTATCTTGTTGATGTTTAGGATCTACATGCCATGTTCTGTTTTTTCATCATTTGCAAATTCTACAAATCCTGAAAATAATCCTTGCACATGTGCATTAAGTTCTTGCAATGCAAAAATATCGTATGTTTCTTTCTTTTTAATATCATCTGGATAAATTGTTATTCCGTCTTCGGTTATTAGAAAAGCATGATGTGATATTGCATTTTTAAATTTAGGGCGGAATGTTTCTTTAGTCCTTTCACTCCAATTTTCACTATGCCCAAGACTATCACAAATCATACTAATCAGTTGAGGCAATGTAGTTTGTTTTTTGTATTCTAGTTTAGGTTTTTTACATATCATTAATTTTAAAAGTTTGTTAATAATTTCAAGATGAGATATGACATAATTGTATCTTACATAAATCATAAAAACTGTATTTTGTCTTATTTTTTCTTTATCTGTTGTATTTTTACTCTCTAACTTTATTTTTGTAAAAACTGATTCAAAGTCTTTTTGAAAATCAAGAAAATTAGCATAAAATTCCTCTTCCTCTAATGATACTCGATTCCAACAAATCATTTTATCATCTTTCAAGTCACTAAGAAATACCATGGCTGATTTCTTACCATCATCAAAACTTGTCATGATGTCTCTACAAAAATTTTAAAGATAAGCGTATTGGAGTTTTCATATATTTTGATTATAACATGATTTTTGGCAATTAGTTGGTTAATTGTTACTATGATTCTGGTGTGATCTACTCATCCCATCATTTTCAAAGTATCAGAAGCTGTTATGATTCCCATAATTTTTGATTTTTTAGACACTAGGATGCATTTGGAATATCTTATCAAAGGAACTAAAACATTTGCAGGGGTGTCATAATCTACTATTGGTGGAACTGAATCCATAGTGTCTGCAAGTGTTGCTTTTTTCAAATCTGTTTGACCTGAATCAGCTAGATGTTTTACAATTCCCTCTTCTGAAATTAATCCTACCACTTCTGAATTATTAAAAACAGGGATTTGACTAATTGATAATTCATGCATTTTTTTAATTGCATCATGAAGTGTATTTGTTGGTTTTAGCTTTGCAATATCCTTACTACAGAAATCCCCTGCTGTGTGAGAAGATGACTCCCCTTCTAGTTTTCCAAGACTTTCAAAGATTTTTTTAGCTGTATTATAACTTGGTTGACTTCTGCCTGATTCAATTTGATTGATCATTGAGGTACTAACCCCTGTCATGGTGCCAAGTTTTTTTTGAGTAATCCCCATTTTTTGCCTAATTTGCTTTATTGAATCAATTCTTGGTAACAATCCACTTTGAAATGATTTTGATTGATTTAAAAATTTATTTTCAGACATCATTACCATTAGTCATCACTTCTAAATGTCCATTTTAATTCGCCACTTTCTTTTACAAATAATTCTGGAGATTCTTTACTGTGGTTGTTTTTGATATGGGACATGTATGTAACAAGTGACAAATAGGTCTGTTTACATATTGGACAAATTTTAGTAAATCCCACATTCTATAGTTGATTACTGTACATATTAGCAAAGTTGTAATTTTCAAGTTTGATATTATGTTTTATACTGTCTTACTAAATTTTGGAATTTATTTTTTTATGATTGGTTAGTGTAATCATTTATTTCTTCTTGGTTTAGCTTTTACCTTTGATCTTGGTTTAGCTTTTACCTTTGATCTTGGTTTAGTTGGTTGTTCGATTGCTGCTTGTGCTGCTGCAACTATGGCAATAGGAATTCTATGTGGTGATGCACTTACATAAGTTAGTCCTACACTATGGCAGAATTTGATAGAATTTGGATCTCCTCCATGCTCTCCACATATACCAACTTCCATGTTTGGTCGTAATTCTCTGCCTGCTGCAAGACCCATTTTTATCAAACTACCTACACCGTTTACATCTATAGATTGGAATGGATTTCTTTCTAGAATTTCTTTTTCCATATATTCTGGAAGGAATTTTCCTTCGACATCTTCTCTACTAAAACTAAATGTTCCTTGTGTCAAGTCGTTTGTACCAAAACTGAAGAATTCTGCCGTGGTTGCAAGTTCGTTTGCAGTTAATGCTGCTCTTACAACTTCTATCATAGTTCCAAAGTTAATGTTTAATTTCATATTATGTTGAGATTCTGATTCTTTTTTGATTCTGTCATAAATTTTCTTAATATGATTTAATTCTGTAATACTACTAATTTGTGGAATCATTATTTGGGGATGTGCTTTAACATTATTCTTTGTTAGTTCTACTAATGCTTCAAAGACTGCTCGAATTTGCATTTCATATATTTCTGGATATGTAATTCCAACTCTAACTCCCCTATGTCCCATCATTGGATTCACCTCTGCAAGTTCTCTTGCTCTTTTTAGAACAATTTTTGCTTCTGCAATTTCACTTGTTGCATTTTGTAATTCTAATTTGCGGATTTTCTCTGATAATTCTTCAGGATTTGGTAAGAATTCATGTAATGGCGGGTCTAACAATCTAATTGTAACTTCATAGCCTTCCATAGCTTGTAAAATTTCTATAAAGTCACTTTTTTGCAATTCTCCTAATTTTTGTAGAATCTTGTTTCGTTCCTCTATATTCTCAGCCATAATCATATCTACAAATAGATTAATTCTATCGCCTCCGTTGAACATTCTTTCAGTTCTACACAAGCCAATTCCTTGACCTCCAAATTCTCTTGCAAGTTTTGCACCTTCAGGAGTGTCTGCATTTGCTCTAATTCCTATCTTCTTTGCTTTTTGTGACCATTCTAGAATTTGTTTAAAGTCTTCGTTTACTTTTGGTTCTATAGTTGGAATGTCTCCAATGTATACACTTCCGGAACTACCATCAATTGTAATTGCGTCCCCGTCATGTACAACTTTTCCATCTACACTACATTGTTTATTATCTAAATCAATTTTCAAATTAGAACATCCAACAACACATGGCTTACCCATTCCTCTAGCCACTACTGCTGCATGAGATGTTTTACCTCCTCTACTTGTTAGAATTCCTACAGATTCAAAGAAAGCAGGAACATCTTCTGGTTTTGTTTCTTCTCTGATTAGGATTACTTTGGCACCGTTCTTACCCATTTCAGTTGCTTTTTTAACATCCAATACTGCAATTCCACTTGCTGCTCCAGGTGATGCAGCTATTCCTTTAGCTAATAATGTAAAGTTCTTAATTTCATCAGGATCTATTCTTTTGTGTAATAATTGTTCTAATTGTTCTGCATCTAGTCTTGTAATTGCTTTATTTTGATCAATTAATTTTTCATTAAACATGTCAATTGATGTTTTTACCATTCCAACTGCATTCATTTTTGCATTTCTTGTTTGTAACAAGTAAAATCTTCCCTGTTCAATAGTAAATTCAATATCTTGTGGCTCTTTGTAGTGTTTTTCTAATCTTTCACATGTTTCTGCTAACTGTTTATATGATTCTGGAAGGTCTATTTTCATATCATCTACTTGTTTTCCAGTTCTTACCCCTGCAACTACATCTTCGCCTTGAGCATTGATTAAATATTCACCATAAATTTTACGTGTTCCATCCCCTGGGTTTCTTGTAAATACAACACCTGTGGCACAGTCATCTCCCATGTTTCCAAATACCATTGATACGATATTTACAGCAGTTCCATCTGCTATCTCTTTTGTAATGTTGTTTTTCTCTCTGTATACGATTGCTCTTTCTCCCATCCAACTACCAAACACTGCTTTAATTGCAAGTTCGACTTGTTCAGTTGGATCTGTTGGGAATCCTCTTCCTGTATGGTTATCACAAATTTGCTTGTATTGAGATACAATTTCTCTTAGTGATTGTTCATTCAAATCACTATCTTCTTCAACATTTTGTTTTCTCTTTGCTGCTTCTAAGATCTCATCAAATTTACTGTCATTTACTCCAAATACTACTTTACCAAATAATTGAACAAATCTTCTGTAGGAATCCCATGCAAATCTTGGATTCTTACTTTTTTCAGCAAGCCCTAACACTGTTTCATCATTTAACCCTAAATTCAAAATAGTGTCCATCATTCCTGGCATTGAAATGGCTGCCCCTGATCTAACTGAAACTAGTAATGGGTTTGATTTAGAATTCCATGTTTTACCTGTCTTTTTCTCTATTTTTGCAATATTCCTTTTTACTTCTGCCATGAGTGTATTTGGCAATTTTTTATTGTTTTCATAGTAATTCTTACACACTTCTGTAGTAATTGTAAACCCTGGTGGAACTGGTAGTTTTATTCTGGTCATTTCACACAGACCTGCCCCTTTACCGCCTAGAAGCTTCTTATTTTTACCGTCTCCTTCATCATAAAAATAAACTTGTTTCATTTTTTACGATTATCCATTCTTAGAAAGGGGGTATTAAACCATTGACTTGGCAAAATCATTTATTATTTTATTCCAGTCTTTTGCTTTGATAATTCCACTTGCAACAAGTATTCCTTTAGATCCTAATTCTATTGCCTTTGAAACGTCTTCTCCTGAAACTATTCCTGCCCCACAAAGTAGTTTTGTGCTATTTTTTGCATTTTTTATGATGTCTGCCGCTTTAAAAATAAGATCTGGTTTTTCTTTAGATATTGCTTTACCTGATCCAATTAATTCTGGAGGTTCAATTGCAATGTAATCTGGATTTAGTTTTACATATTTTTTTACCTCAGCCACATCTTTGACACATAAAATGGATATCATTTTCAATTCTTTTAATTTTGAAACTAGTTTTTCAATTTCTTTACTTGTAATTCTATGTTCGCTGTGATTGATTAATGATCCTTTAACTTTTGATTTTTTTAATAATTCTGGAATTACAAAACCTGTTGTACTTCCAACTTTAGAATCATCAATATGTTGAGATAAAATTGGAATTGTGCTATTTGATACCATCCCTATGAGGTGTTGTGGTGGTGCGATTGCAATTTTTATTTTATATTTTTTAGAAATCTTTTCTGCTATTTTTATAAATTTGACAATGTTGTCTCCTGCAATTTCTTCATAGTTTTTACAATTAATTACAAACATCTTTCTTTCAAATTTTCTATAACATATTTAATTCTTGATTAAGATTGTTTTATTTTTGATAGTTTGTCATATCGTTTTTTCATTACAGATACAATTATCATTAAAGTTAATCCAGCCAAATTTGTGCCTATGATAAATACATCTGATACTATGATTCCATAAATCAACCATAGAATTGATCCTGCAGCTATGAAGATCATCAAAAATTTTGAAATATCATTTAGTCTCTTTGTTTTATATCCTTTGTAAATTTGTTCTATCCATCCAGCGAGAATTAACACTCCTGCTGTAATGCCCAATATTGCTAAAAGTGTTCCATCAACTTCCATGATTCACATCAACTCCAAAAGAATTCATCTAGTCCCGTTTGTTTTGGTTTTCCTAACATTGTATCAAAATCTAAATCCATTGATGATGTGATTTGTTCCAATGTTGACTCCATAAATTCCATATATTTTTTAGAATCGATTTCTTCTTTTTTTGCCAACTCTACTGGTTTTACTCCTGGTTTGTTTAAAATTTTAATAAATGAAATTTTATCACCTTTTTTTATTTCTCTAATTGATTCTAGTTGTTTTGCTGCCCTAATGTGTTGAGGAATTGTTTTTACGTATTCTGAAGGGGCTTTGCTAAGCATTACATTGAATGTTAAATCTTCTAACGGGATTTCTTTGGCTTCTACTTTTTTTCCACATATTGAAATTTTTTCTGTAATGTCTATCTTTGCTTTAACAAAGTCATCCATTGTTTGAACTTTGGATAATATGTCTACTAGTTCATAAAATAAATTTTTGATAAATGCAGGTGTATGTGATTTTTTACCTGTTAATCCTTTAACATCTACTTTGCCTGATTTTGTTACACCTAGATAGTTTTTCTTTCTATTACTAAGTACACAATATCTGTATGTCTTGTCAATTTCTAAATCTACTCCATGATCTTTTTTTGCTTGCTCTATTACAATTTTAATTTGCTCTGGGGTTGGTTTTTTTAGAAATAAGGAATCTGTATCTCCATACAAAACTTCAATCCCTGCTGCCTCGCATTTTTTGATTGTTTCTAAAATTGTATGTCTTCCTATTGCAGTTGTTGCTTCTGCCACTGGTAGGAAATACAGTGGAAATATTTCAGCGCCCATTACCCCATAACTGGCATTTAGAATTACTTTGAGTGCTTGACTAACTACTGTGTATTGTTGTCTTTGATCATCAGTCAGAGTTTCTTTTTTTGATAAACTCTTGTAGTAGTTTACTCTCAAATCTCGCAATGATCCAATAATTAATGATGTTAAGCCGTTTTTCTTTGTACATGCCCAATGATTGGTTCCTGGAATTGTGTTTTTTTTACATTCTTCGTGAGTACACCTTACTGTCTCGTATGATAAATTTCTAACTTTGATTATGCTCGGATACAGACTTGCAAAATCCATAACAACTACATCAAAATGAATTCCTTCTTTTGGTTCGACAACTAACCCTCCTCGATATTTTTTATCTTTAATTACAGCATTAGACATTACTCCTTCTGATCTATTTTGCAATTCTTCACGTTTTGGAATTAGACAATTTCTTCGTCTATGCTCAAAATACAATAAACTCCTAATCCACTGAGATACCCCCAATCTTGCAACATCGTCAATTGGCAACCTTCCAATTCTTGCAATGATTACAAGTAAATCCATTAACAAATCTTTGTTGAAACTGGTGAGTTCGTATGTTAATAGAGCATCATTGTAACAATAATTTGCAGTTTGGTATAGTGATAATTCATCAAACTTTAATCCATAGTCTATCTTTTCTTTTCCTAGCAGTGCTTTTGAAACACTATTCAGAGAAAAATCTGTATACTTTTGACTAAAAGCATAAATCTGAAATGATCTATTTGAAAGAACTTTGTACAAGTCTAGATGAACCCCTACTTTGAGAGTTGCAGAATCTCTCATCATGTAAAATGGGTTTTCTGAATTTTTTACTCCTAATCTTTCCGCTCTGTTGTAAAGATATGGTAAATCAAATTCATCTCCATTGTATGTTAGAACAAATGGGAATGTCTTGATTATTTCAAATGCGTCTTCTATCATTTTTTTCTCATCGACTAAATCATAGAATTTTATCTTGATGTTTGGTTCTAATTCGTTTATTCCTTCCTCAGTTCCTTCTGTTTTAAGCACAAAAATTTGATCAAACCCGTCAGATCCTTTTAGTCCAATGGCAGTAATTTTCTTCTCTGCAAGTTTTGGATCTGGAATTCTTCCTATTACTGCTTCGACTTCAATATCTACACTGAGTCTTTTTATTCTTGGAATAGGTTGATTTAGCAAATCTGCCCATTCTGAAATAAATATTTTAAATTCTTCTGCATCCACCATACTTTCACTATCTACTTTATCCCACAACAAACTTTTCAGTGCAAGTTTTACTTCATCAGAAATTTCTAAATCATATGGTTCTATTTTTCCATTTTTTACTTCGTAATACCTTCCAACAATTAATCCTCTATCATAGAGATAATTTTCATAATATTTGAGATCTGATTCCCACGTTTCAATTTGATTTTTAATACTTTCTCCAAAATTCCCCCCTATGGACATTGGGTTGTCTACAATTATTTGTGACATTTTAATTTCTTCATCTTTTAACAAATCATATTTTTTAATCTGTTTGATTTCAAGTACGTCTGTTCTTTCTTGAAGAAAATCTAATTCATCTGGTGATAGTCTTGAATAACAATATGGTTTATGATTTGTTTCATCATACCATAAAATTAATTCTTTAGATTTTGGTTCATAGAATTTTAAAACTACTGATTTTGATATGTTGTCATATGTAGATGAAACCAACATTGATGGCAACATTGATTCAATTTTTTTACTTTCTCCAATGTTTACTTGCATTTTCTCACACAGAATTCTCGTATTTACTTACTAGGGCCTTTGCCCATTTTACAATTTTATTTTTATCTAAATGTACAACTTCTACTCCTGCCTCTTTTAACAAATCATAATCTGTTTCTGGATATGCATCAAGACAAACAAATTTCTTAATTCCGATAGTTATTGCCATTTTTGTACATTCTAGGCATGGAACAAATGTTGTGTATAGGATGGCTCCTGCTATTCCAGCTTCAATTCCTAAAATTGCACAATGCATGATGGCGTTAGCTTCTGCATGATTACACAGGCATCTGTCAAGTGATGCACCTGATTCAATTTTACCCTCCATTCTAAGTTGGCATCTTTTACATCCTCCTTCAAAACAATTTTTGATTCCTGGTGGAGTCCCGTTATATCCTGTAGCTAATTGTCTGTGATTTCTAACAATTACTGCGCCCACTTGTCTTGTCATACAGTTTGAACGCAGTTTAGCAAGTTCTGCTTGAAGCATGAAATATTCATCCCAATCTGGTCTATCAAAAGAATCACTCACAGGATTCCTGTCTGTCTGTTCAATATATGGATCACGCTAGTTAGAATTGCAAACGCGATCAATATTCTAATTTTTGAACTATCATCGAAAGAAAAGCGACTATGACGTAGTAAGTTGCTATACGAAAGCATAAAATCGATAAATTATGATCTTTCTTTATCTGATGACTGATTTTGTAGATAAAAAATATGTGAAAAAAAACTCTATTGAGAAACGAGATTATCAGGTAAATTTGGCAAATCAGGCCATCAAAGAAAACTGTATTGTAGTTTTACCTACTGGTCTTGGAAAAACTGCAGTTGCACTACATGTCATTGCTGAATATTTGTCAAAAGGAACTGGTGGTATTTTATTTTTAGCGCCAACCCGAGTTTTGGTAAATCAACATTATGAATTTCTAAAAAATAATCTTACATTAGATGATATTTCTTTGGTTACTGGTGAGGATCCAATTCCAAAAAGAACTAAACTTTGGAATAATAGTATTGTTTGTGCAACTCCTGAAATTACTCGAAATGACTTAATTCGAGGTATAGTGACTCCAGAACAATTTACTCTTGTAGTGTTTGATGAGGTGCATAGAACTGTGGGTGATTATGCCTATTCTGGAATTGCTGAACGCTTTGAGAATTCACCTGCAAGACTTGTTGGAATGACTGCTACATTGCCCAGTGAGAAAGACAAAGCAACTGAAATTTTGACAAAACTTCGAATTTCTAGTGTTGCAGAACGTACTGAAGATAGTCCTGATGTAAAGCCATACACTCATGAAACAAACACTGAATGGATTCACGTAGAACTTCCCCCTGAACTAAAATCAATTCAAAAATTATTGAAATTATCTTTGGATGAACGATATGATACTTTAAGAAAAAATGGAATTCGTTTGGCTGAACAGCAATCCCTTTCTGCTCTACTTAGGATTAGACAATTTGTATTAAATCAAAATAGACGTTCTGCAAAACCTCTATTCACTGCAATTAGAATTCATTATGCTCTGAATATGCTTGAAGCTCATGGGGTTACCCCTTTTCTAAAATTCTGTGAGCGTGCAAAAGCCAAAAAAGGTGTTGGCGTTAAAGAATTATTTGAAATCGATCCAAACTTTACTGAGGCAATTCAGTTGGCAAATGAAGCTCAATCTCATGGTATTGAACATTCAAAGATTCCTAAACTCAAAGAAATAATTGAATCTGTTCCGGGAAAAGTTCTCATCTTTACTAGCTATAGAGATTCTGTTGATCTAATTTACAACAAACTTACAGAATTAGGGATTTCTGCAGGCATTTTAATTGGAAAGGCTGGTGATGCTGGATTAAAACAGAAAAAACAAATTGAAACTGTACAGAATTTTAGAGATGGTCTTTTTAGAGTTCTAGTTGCCACTCGTGTTGGAGAAGAGGGACTTGATATTGCTGAGGTTAATCAGGTTATTTTCTATGACAATGTTCCAAGTTCTGTGAGATTCATCCAACGAAGAGGCCGAACTGGTAGAAAAGATACTGGTAAGCTAGTAGTTTTAATTGCTAAAAATACTATTGATGAGACATATTATTGGATTGGGAAACGAAAAATGACTGCAGCAAAATCAATGGGTGAGAAAATGACTAAAGTTTTAGAAAACAATCAAGAAATCGAATCTCAAAAACAGGGATTAGATGCATTTCTTTAATTTTTATGTTGTTTAGATATTCTTTCAAAAATTATTTGTTTTCTTTGAATTACTATATTTTTCATCCCTGATTCTAAATGATGAATACTACTTTTTTTAGCAACTAGTAAATTTTCTAATCTTATGTCAAATTGATTTTGAAGAAAACTCTCTATGCCTGAAAACCCTCCTTCTATCTCTAAATTTTCAAATGCGTCTTTTGCCAAATTATCTGTAGTTTTATCTAAATATTCTAAAATCTCATCTAGTGTTTTTTGTGTGAGTACCATGACTAGTTTAATTCTATGACTGCAAAAAATGTTGTGTATTTTATTTTTGTTTTTTAAAGGTGAAAATTGATAATAATATTCTAAACTGTATGTTTGCCCTAAGTCATTATTGGTAATATTTGATGACTCCAAAGAAATGAATGATCTTTTTCAAAAAGAGAAAAAACTTCATAAAGAAATTCAAAAGGATTTTAAAAAAATTAGTCAGAAAATTAATGCCGATTTTGATAAAATACGAGAATTAAAATCTTCACAATAATTTATCCTGTTCTTTTGATGATGTGATATCCAAATTCAGTTTTTATTGGTTCTGAAATTTCTCCGATTTGTAGTTTGAATGCTGTATCTTCAAACGGTTTCACCATCATACCTTTTGTGAAATATCCTAAATTTCCTTCTTTCTTACCACTTCCTTTGTCTGTTGAAAATTCTTTTGCTAAATTTCCAAATTTTTCACCTGCTTTGATTTTTTCTAAAATTATTAGTGATTCTGATTGTTTTTCCACTAGTATGTGTGAGCATTTTATTTTATTTGACAATGTATTGTTGAAATTATTTCATGTCTTTATTTGTTAGTATTCTAATTGAAAATAGTGAAATGGATAAAGACTGGTTAAGAGTAAAAAGTGGTAGAAGTAAAGGTTGTAAAGACTGTTTAACACACAGATGTATTCCATCTAGTTGCAATTGTAATTGTCACAAGTAATTTTTTTTGAAAATAGGTGGATCTATTCTGATATCTAATCTAAACCCCAACTAATTTTTGTTTTTGGAATTATTTTCAAAAATGGCGCTTCCTTTTCTTTCCATGGTTCTTTTCTTACCCATTGAAATTTATTATAAAAAATCTCATAAAACTTTTGAAATTCAGGTCCAGTTTCAATAATCTTTGTTTTACCCTGAATGCATATTGCTTTGTGCTCTCCTGATTTGTAAATATCAATCACAATTCCTGTATTTTGATTTAATTTGATATTGGTATAAGTTCGTGTGTTGTAATCTGTAGCAACAATAATTTCATTGCCAATTTTAACAAATGATACTGGTTTTACATGTGGGATGTCGTCATGAGATGTTGCAATTCTTGCTTCTTCTAATGTTTCTAAAAACTCTATTTCTTTTTGATTTAATATGATCAATTGAATATTCTTTCTCTTATTTCTGGAATGTGTTTGTAAACAATATCTCTTATTTTTATTTGATCTTCTTCAGTTGGGGTTTCTTTTTGTGCACTTAATATCGCCCCTCCCATTCCTAATGCCATTCCCATTACAATTCCATAAACAAATTCTTGTGCATTTTCTACTTTTAACACTTGTTTGTTTTCTTTGATTTCATCTAAATATGCAGGAATTGTACTTACAGCTCCGTTGATTACTTGAAGGATTAATTCTTCTAATTGATCCTCACTCATGAATTTTATCTAAAATCTTTATTAATAAATCTGCATCTAAACTACTTTATTTTTTAACCTGTTACTGTTTCATATTGCTAAAAATTATGATGAATAAATTACATGAGTTACTCTGATACAAGAACAACAATCTTAAGCTAATAGAATTATCTGAATAATATTGAAACCTGTAATTCCAATTATCCTAGCAGTAAGTGTTGCTATTGCTATAATTGCTGTAATGGTTGTTACTCAAATTCAACAAGAAAACCCTCAAAATAATGCAGATGGGGATGGACGCGATGAAATTGCATGGCAACTATTACAAAAAACATATCTTGAACAAGAGTGTCGAGAAAAATACATTGGTCAATCAGATGAAATAGAAGAATGCTTTGACCGTATTGAAGAGGAGCAAAGATTGAATCCTCCTACTACACTAAATCCGTAGATTCTAAATACTAATTTTAACAATTGCCTGAAGATCATGCGTTGTCTTTTATATGTCTAAACTTGTAATGACATCTTTTATTACAAAACCAATCCAATCCACCTAAATATTCTACACGATCTGACCTGCCACAAAATGTGCATTTTATAAAATTCTTCATACTTTTTTCTTTGACCATGTTGATTTTTTACTCCTATTGTATTTCTCTTTTATCCCTTATTTCTTCTAGCGATTCTAATCACAATGTTATTCTATTTTTAGAGCAATGAGATTTGATGTGTCTAGAATCATGTCGTCTTTACACCTAAGATTTTTAATCTCTCGTTATGGAATACCATTGATGTTCTCCTTTTTTACAACAAATGAGGCAAACGATGCTTTGCCTAATGTAATAAAAAAATTTGAGTATGCTTTAGCAAAAAATACTGAAGCTAAAAAAATAGAACAGGAATTACAGATGAGCATATCTACTACGAATTCTTTTGAATCATATGTAACTCTCAAACAACGTCTAAATTCTGCAATTACTCAATTCTATGAGTCAGTTGAACTATTAGAAAATACGGGTGTTGTTGTCAAAAGCATAGAGCAAGGCTTGTTGGATTTTCCTTCAAAACGATTTGAAGAAGAAGTATGGCTTTGTTGGAAATACGGTGAAACTGAAATTAAATTTTGGCATGAGAAGGATTCTGGTTTCATGGGACGAAAACCTATTGAAGTAAGTGATGATTCACTGGTTTAATCATTTAGTGTTGTAATTAATTCTTAATTTTTTTCTAGTCTTTTTTTATCTCTACAAATTCCACATAGATATTTTTTTAGAAATTCTTCAAATTCTATTTTAAATTCATTTGTTTTTGAATATTGTTCACCTGCTTTTATTCCTCCTGGAACTTGTTTACCACAATTGGTACAATGAATATCTGCATCAAATTTGATTTTTTTCTCATTGTCTGAAATTTTACCTATTATCATAACTTGTATTTTATTTATTTTTGATATAAACAATGGGTAAAATCAAAACTCATGAATATTATACTGAACAACTAGCATTCTTTTTGATGTTATCTGTTTGGTTTCGAGTAATTAGGGTGAAATTTCTACTTGCATCAATAATTGCTGTATCTGTAGGTTTGGCACTTAATTGGTGGCAAAACTCTTCAATTGAACCATTTGATGCTTTGCTGACATTTGCTGGGGTGATGGCACTTCATGCTAGTGTTGATTTACTAAATGATTTTTGGGACTTTAAACGTGGAATTGATACTAAAACAACTCGAACCAAAATGAGTGGTGGCACTGGGGTGTTGCCCGAAGGATTACTCAAACCATCTTCAGTATATCGTGCAGGAGTTTCATTTTTAATAATTGGAACTATCATTGGAGGATATTTTGTAATTACAGATGGCATTACAATTGCAATTATTCTTGGATTTGCAATTTTATCTATCTATTTCTATTCTACTAAAATTGTTGATTCTGGATTGGGTGAATTTTTTGTTGCAGTTAAAGGTGCAATGATAGTCATTGGAACTTTATTTATTCAGTCTGGTGAAATTTCACCTGAATCTATTTTTGCTGGAATCGTAGTAGGCTCGTTATCTTCACTTGTTCTTTTTATTGCATCTTTTCCAGATCATGATGCAGACAAATCCAAAGGTAGGAAAACTTTGGTTATTATTGTTGGAAAACAAAAAGCAGCAAAATTATTTTGGGTTTTCCCTCTCGTGTCCTATGTGGCAATAATGATTGGTGTTTTGATAAATTTATTCCCTTTAATTTCAATGATTAGTTTTCTTAGCTTTCCATTAGTGATAAAATCAGGAATTGGTTTACAGAAAAATTATGATTCTATTAATAATCTCGTACCTTACATGTATTCAACTCTGATGTTTGGCAGGGTGACTGGTATTTTGTTTGTAGCAAGTTTCCTACTTGGATCTTTACTCTAGACATAAATTTAGCAATTAAAAAGAATCTATATGATTTCAGGCCATGCAACTTTTGAAGGTACTAAAGAATTTTCAAAAAATTCAGGCATAAATTTAGAGAATTTTAAAGAATTTCAAAATCTCTTTCTTTCTAATGTTGGTATTGGAACGTATCTTGGAGACCCTGATGCAAAAACTGATGAATTGGTAAAAAATGCTGTTAAACAATCAATTCAATCTGGAATTAATGTCATAGATACTGCAATAAACTATAGATCACAAAAAGCAGAAAGATCCGTTGGAAAGGCAATTGCAGAATTAGTTAAAGAGAATAAAATTAATCGAAATCAAATATTTGTCAGTTCAAAAAATGGCTATGTCACAAATGATGCTGATGTGCAACTGGAATTTTGGGAATATGTAAAAGAAGAATACTCGCAAAAAGGAGTTATTCAAGAGGGTGATGTCACATCTGGATATCATTGCATGACTACATCATACCTTTCTGATCAATTAGATAGGAGTTTGAAAAACTTGGATCTTGAATGTCTTGATTTAATGTATCTTCATAATGCTGTCGAGGGACAAATAAAAGATGTTTCAAAAGAAAAATTTCTAGAGAATTTAAAATCTGTTTTTGAATTGTATGAACAAAAACGAGATGAAGGAAAAATTAAATTCTATGGTATGGCGACATGGGAATGTTTTAGAGTTCCATTTGATAATCCACAATACATTTCACTTGAAGATACAGTTAACATGGCTAAAAAAATTGGTGGTGAAAATCATGGATTTCGATTTATTCAATTACCTTACAACATGAATTATGATCAAGCACTACTTGCAAAAAATCAACTACTTGGCACTGAAAATGTTTCTATCTTGGAAGCTGCTACACGATTAGGAGTTGGGGTGTTCACTAGTGTTCCTTTCATGCAAGGTAGATTACTTACTCCTGGTACCATGCCTGAATTTGATAATCTAAAACCTTCTTTGGGTGCTTTACAATTCATTCGTTCATCTCCTGGTGTTTTAGCTCCTTTGGTGGGACAAAAATCTACAGAACATGTTTCAGAAAATCTTGAAATCATGAAAATACCTCCAATGTCTGAAAATGAATTTCTTGCATTGGTGAAAAAATTAACTTCATAGTTTTTCAATATTATGGCCTCGAAATTTTATAGAAAGATAATAAGTGGGTGATATTTAGTGTGACTAAGTAATTTGTCTGCTAAAATTTATGATTATACAAAAATTTGTAATTCAGTATTTTCAATTGATCAAAAAATTCGTTTTGTGGGTGTAATTAATGAAAGAGGTAGATTAGTTGCAGGTGGAATGAAAGAAAATGTTGAACCTTTAGAAAGTGAAAAAGATGATGAGATGATTTTCATGGAACTAGCATTACGAGTAAAAATGAGAAAAGAATTTGATAAACAACTTGGTCAGGTAAATTTTGCCATGGCTTCTCGTGAACGTGCACTTGCAATTAGTGTAATAATCAATGATGACATATTGTATGTTGTATCTGAACCTGACTCTGATTATGGTTTACTCCCAAAGAAAATTCTGGAAATCATTAGTTCACAATAATATTTAGTTTCAATCTTTGGGATTTTATGATTGTATTAATTAATAATAAAATTACAAATCGTTTACATAATTTTTAATGAAAATCTAAATTCTGATTATTTACTAATTTATGAATTGACAAAAGAAATTGAATCATTACTAAAAACTCCATTTATCTTGGAAATTGAATCCATTATTTCTTTACCTAGTAGTGTCTAGATAACATTTGAAATTTAATTATTTCTCATCTATGACTGGAACATTAGCACAAAACTAATTCTCTTTCCGATAAATTAACTGCCTTCTATCCTAAGATGAATCTATAAATAGAATTTAAAAGTGGAAAGTCTGTGCCAGTAGACCCTGTATGTGGAATTGAACTTGATGAATCTTTAGCATTGATTCATGATCATGATGGGAAAAAAGTCTATTTTTGTTGTTCTGGCTGTAGACGAATTTTTCTAAAAAAGCCTCGAAAATATAGAAAAAATATCTAGATTGGAAACGCGCCACACATTCTACAAAATTTTGATTTTCCTACATGATGTTTACAATATGGACACACTTCATCTGATTTAGAATCTACAGGTGTTCCAAATAATTTTTTGAAAATTTCATAATAGTGCATTGATTCTCTACTTCTAATGATTACTCTATCTGTTTTCTCCACTGACAATTTTTTCTCAACAAACTGTTCTTCACCTATAATTGAATCAAACAAATTTGTCAACCCTGCAGTTCCTGATCCTTCTTGCATTGGTGATTTCTCTCTCCATGCAATTTGGTGTGGGATGTGTTTTTCAAATGTTTTTCGTAAAATCCACTTCCCCTGTCTTTTACCCTTCTCTTCTTTCACTTTTAGACTAACTGGAATTTCTTCAGCTAATTTTATTACATTTTCATTTAGAAAAGGTGATTCTATAGTTACTCCTAGTGCTTTTCCTATCTTTTGTGTGGGAAAATGCATAATTGAACATATTCTTTTAATTTCTGTTGTCAATTCTTCTTCTGATTTGTTTATCAGGAAACTATACCCTGCAAATAATTCATCAGCTCCATCCCCTGTAATGACTGATTTTTCCCCATTTTTTTTTGCCCATTTGATTGCTAAATACATTACAACATTATTACGAATTTCAATATCGTTAAAGTTTTTTAAAATTTGTATTGTTCCTTCTATTGCTTCTAGAATTTCCTCTGTTCTGACATTGTAAATAGTCAATGGCAATTCCATTTCTTTTGAAATCATTTGGCAATACGTAAGATCAGTTGATACAAAATCTTCTGCAATTATTGCCACTGTGTTTGGTTTTCTTGATTTTAAGAAATGTGCAATTATAGAACTATCTAATCCTCCTGATAATGAAATTAAATTTGATTTACATTCATTACATGATTCTTCTAAAACCTTGTAAATATTGTGAGAAAATTCTTCCAATATTCTAGATGTTATTTAGAAATTAAAATAGATATGCATAATGTGGCTAAATGAAGATGATTATTTTTTTATTGCAAACTTTAAATTCTAAATCAAATCCCTAAGGGATAATGCTACTTCCTGCTGAAATTGAATCTAAAACTCTAATTCCTGCATTACGTGCTATTCTTGCTAAAAAACTTGCAGAAGATCATAACATTAGAGAAGATGAAATCTCTAAAATGTTAGGTGTAACTCAGGCTGCAATTAGTAATTACATTAGGGGTACGAGAGGTGATCCTTCTTTGATTGCAAAACTTTTAGCAGAAAAACAAGTTGCGATAATGATTAATGAATTATGTGATGGTCTTTCTTCAGACAGGGCATACACTCCATCAAGTCTTTCTAAATTTATTGGACTCTGCAACTATATCAAATCAAGTTTGTTAATTTGTGAGATACATCATAATTTAGAATCAAATATTGATGAGCAAGTTTGCAAAGAATGTGAAAATATGCTTCTTAAAGGTCCTGGAAGCGTTTACTAGTTTTTAATTAAAATAATTTCAATTGTTGAAGTCATATCTCCAATCCCTGCAGCAGATACAGTGTCTAGATTAATTTTTTGAACATGAGAATTCCCTTTGAGCAGTTTTTCGGTAATGATATTTGCTATTGCAACAGCGTTTGGTATGTTGTTGCCCTTTGATCTTAAAATCACTTTCTTTCTGTTACCTAATATTGTTAATATCTCAACGGCAGATTCTATTACGGGATAATTTCCTATTTGTATTATGGCAGCATCAGACTTTTCGGTCTGCTCTTGACCACGTGGTTTAGTTATCTCATCCATGAGCATTATTCAATATATAGAAATTTTATGTTCTTTTAAGTTTTATCGACCATTGATTCATTTTTCAAAATAATCAATTGGTATGTTTTGATAATCCCCATTAGGAAGTACTCTTCTAATTGTAATTGGGATTACTCTTTGTTCCAATTCTTCCATTGAAATATCTAATGATATTCTTGCATTTTTTGGAATTGGGATAAATGGTGGTGCTCCTAATGATAATTGTAATGCTCTTGCTCCCATAATTCTTGCTTTTTCAAATCTTGTTAATGTAGGTGGTCCAATTGTAATTTTATTTTTCTCACATGGGATTTCTACTGGTTCATGTTCTTCAATTTTCTCAATAATTTCTCTTTCTTCAATAATTTTAATTCTTTTTTCCAGACTCTCTTGTTCTTTTTCAGTTAATGGCTCGACAAGATCTTTTCTATCAATTAATTTTCTGTATGTCTCTAATGCTTTGTTTAATCCTGCATTCTCTTCAACTGGTGCATCTAAATCTTCTTCAGGTTTTGGTGCTTCAATCACTTGAGATTCTTCAGTTTTAGACAAGTAAGCAAATTTCCTTAAAACGTTATATAATCTAATCATTTTAAAATGCGAATTGAGTACATCTTCAGTCTCTAGAAAGCAGCTGATTTTAGAAATTCGTGGAAAAGCAAAAATTTCATGTGATCTAAAACGACACTTATCTCCAAGAACTGTTGGAACTATAATGAGATCTTTACCACTGGAGGGACATGCTCACTTACTTGGAAAAAGTATTTTGTATTTTGAATCAAATGTGGATTCTGGAATAGAAAGATCTAAAACTGAATTTAAAAAAGGTGATGTTGCATTCTTGCCATCTGCTGGGAGTCTTTGTTTTTTCTTAAATGATACTGTATTTACAAAAACTATGACTCTGATAGGAAAATTATCTGAAAATATTGATGCATTAAAGGATGTTAAACCTGGAGATGTTCTTTGTATCTATGAAGAAACTGCTTGATACAAATGATGGCCTGAATACCCGCCAACTCTTTTTACAATTCCTTTATTGGTAGAATCTTTTAGAAATGCATTTGCTGCAGAAATTTTAACTCCTGTTTGTCTTGCAAGATCTTGAACTGTAATAACTTTAGAATTTTGAATAATTTTCAATGCTTGTTGTTCATTTACAATAACTACAATTTCAGCTTTCTTTGGTCCACCTTCACCTTTGTCTTTCTTTTTCTTTGTGTCTTTGGTACCTGAAGATTTATCTTTATTCCCACCTGTTATTTTCTTTGCTCCAGCCATGATTTTAGAAAAAAATATTCCTCTTATAAACGATGAACCAATTTCATAGAAACTTCATTATTAATAATATCTGACACAAAAATTATTTTCAAGTATAAATAACATCTTGAATATTATTCTACATGGGAATTGTAGCAAAAGGTGCAAAATGTAATTTTGAGGGCTGTGATCAAGATGGCGCTCGTTCTCTAAATACTAGCAAAGTTGAAGCTGCTGGGCTTCGTGTAAATTCTTCTGGCAAAAAGACAGTTCTTTGTAAAGAACACTATAAAGAATACAAGAAAGAATCAAAAGATGATCGTGATCTTGAACGTGCTAGATTTGACAAGTTTTAGTTTTTCTTTTTAGTTTTTTTTGTTTTCTTGACTGTATCTTCAAAATAACTGTCACTTAGTTTTTTGTATAAAATGTCTAATTGTTTGTAAAGTCTTTTTGGTTTTCTCTTTTTTTGATTACTCAGAACATAGAGTGCTAGTATTGGAAATGCAATGGTGGCATCGGCGTAAACTGTAACCATGTCGTTATGTGCATCTTGAACTTTGCCCCAACTTTTTCCTTCTTGTAGAGTGGCCCCTGACAAACCACCTGTATCTGGTCTTGCATCAGTAATTTGAATAATGTAATCTTGACCGCCATCATTTCTTTTTAGGATTTGATCTAACAGTGGACCTGTCTGCTGAGCTGTATTCTTTGGAACTCCTCCTCCTAGTTCTAAAATTCCTGACTTTTTAGAACCAAACAAAATTGCAGCTTGTTCAATTATTTCCTTGACAAAATCCAAATTATACACTTTACCTCGTAATCTATGAACTGCTAAATTTAATGCCAACGATGAATCCTTTATTGTTGAAATGTATACTGGAACATCATAATCATATGCTGCAGTTATGAAACTTTTTTCAGGATATTTTGCTTTTTCTTTACTTAGTTTTCCCATCAAATTACAAAACTCTGCAGTGGTAAACGGCTTGTCTGGAAAATCATCTCCAAACATTTTTTGAACTAATTCATCTTGTGCCTCTAGCGTTTCATGAAATTTTATGTAAACGTCTCTGATTCTAACAATTTCATTTTCATATAATTTCGTATCATCTACATCAAAACTTCCTTGTTTGACAGGTAATCCCCATGCAAAATGATCTTCATGATACACATTAGCACCTGTTGTGACAATCCAATCTACAAATCCTCTTTCAATCAAAGTTTTGATTATCCCTCCAAACCCTACAGGTGTCATTGCACCTGAAACTGTCAAGCAAATTGTAGCATCTTCTTTGATCATTTTTGCATATAGTTTAGCTGCATCTCCTAACTGTCGTCCATTAAACCCTGAACTTGCAAAAACATCTACCAAGTCCTCTATTGTCATTTTTGGATCTAATTTGATGTGAGGAATATCTTTACCGTAAAATTTGTGAGGATCCATACAAAAAAATTAATTTTTCAGTAAATAATACTATCGAATCCTTTTACATAGATGATGAAAATCCAAGTATACTAAATGACGTTTAAAAATTATATTTTCAAAAATTTGTGGCTCCAAGTTGTACTCTCTTTAATCATAGGGCTATCTGTAGGCTTGATTTTAGGCGATGATGTCGGAGTCGGGATAGACGATGATGCTCTTAATTTTACTACCTCCTATCTTTCAATTCCAGCCAACATATTTTTGAGTTTAATTTACATGATTATAGTTCCGTTAATTTTCACCTCAATTGTTGTAGCAGTAAATGCTTTAGGTGCTACAGATAAACTGAAAACTTTAGGATTAGGTGTTTCTACTTATTTTGTAATCACTACAACAATTGCAATTCTTGTAGCAGTGCTTCTTGCATCAATTATAGCTCCAGGAAGTCTAATTGACATTGCGGCAATGCAAGAATCATATGATCTTTCTGATAATGAAATGAAAACCAATGAAGGCTTTTCTTTAGATGATATTCCAAATGCTGTATCAAACATAATTCCAAGAAATCCTATCACTTCATATCTTGAAGGACAAATGTTTAGCATTTTGATATTTGCTTTGATTGTGGGAATGTCCATGGCTGCACTTCCAAAAGAATCAACTAAACCTCTTTTAGACATTCTTGAATCAGTTCAAAAAATTACATTGCACATTCTATTATTTTCAATGAAAATTGTACCGTTTGCAGTTTTTGGCTTGATTGTTGGAATGGTTTCCAAAGTCGGCATAGAATCAATGGCAGGTTTAGGAGTTTACATGGGAACAGTAGTACTTGGACTGGGAGTTATGGTGTTAGTTTACGCTTTAATCTTAAAGATAGTAGCAAAGAGACCAATATCTTCAACATTTTCAAAATTCCGTAATCCGCAAACTGTATCTTTTTCAACAGCCAGTTCAATGGCGACAATGCCAGTGACATTAAAAACTGCAGACGAGGATCTGAAGATAGATCCACAAGTCTCAAAATTTGTAATTCCGTTTGGAACTACTGTAAACATGGATGGAACTGCATTGTATCAAGTAATAGCTGTCTTCTTTTTAGCACAGCTCTTTTCAATTGAATTAAGCATATTGGCCATATTTGTAATCATCATAACCTCCCTTTTGGCATCTATTGGAACTCCTGCAGTACCAGGTGCAGGAACAATTGTCTTATCTACAATACTCATAACAGTTGGAATTCCTCCAGTTGGAATTTTGTTATTACTTTCTGTAGATAGAATTTTGGACATGATTAGAACCATGGTCAATGTTACAGGTGATCTTACAGCCTGTTGCGTGTTTGATAAAATAACGCGAGATAAGTTATAGAATCCACTTTATTGAAAATTTGTATTGATATTATTACTTATTTAGGAATAATTCTAAACAATTCAGAATGAATATTGTAGATTTACATGATCCTGCACGTGTGGATAAATCCCCTGATGCTGTTGAAATTTTATTCTCCTCTGGAAATTTCATCCAAGATGATTTCAAAATTTCTAAAGTAGAATTACGACTTTATTCAGAACAAACTGATGAAAAATTAGGTGTTTTTTCTTTAATCACTTCTTTTGTTGAAACTGATAAAGGATCTATAGAAATGATTTATGATGAGGGATTTCGTGGAAAAGACTCTCTTTTGAAGGCAACTGAATTTCTAAAATCTGCTTTGGGACTTTCTGGCTTGATTTTGCGCTCTGTTATTACGTTAAGGGAAAAATTAAAATAATTTTAACGATACACTTGAAGCAAATTTAATTTATTTTTAGAATTATTTTATTACCATTGGTTTCCTTGTTTTTTTAATTCTATTTTCCAATCCTTTGAAATTGTATCTAATGTATGTGTGTCATAATTTGCTCCCTCAAAATTTACTGATTCTAAAACTGCTCCCTCAAAATTTGTATGTCTGATATTCACTCCACTGAGATTTGCTCCACTTAAATCAACACTTCGCAAGTCTGTATAAAATAAATCTGCTCCTCTAATGTCTGCACCTCTCATGTCTGCCCCATACAATTCTGCATCCCATAGTTTTGCATTTGATAAATCTGCTCCTTGCAAATCTGCTCCTCTCATTTTAACATAGAATAATATTGCTCCACTCAAATCAGCACCACTGAGGTCTGTACCCCTAAAATCCGCATTGTGAATATCTCTGTTTTTTAGAACGACTCCTTTCATATTACAATCTGATAAATCTCTACCAATCAGTTCTTCATATTCAAAATTAACTTTGGAAAAATTTCTTTTTCTAAAAACATCTGATGGATTCATTGTCTATTTTGATTTATCAATATAGTACATTTGAATTTAGATCTAAAATGTGCCTTGAATAACTATTTGTTGTATAATTCTAGTTCTTGTAGAATTTTGCCCATTGCGTGCTTCCATCGCCTCATCTCATCTATTCCATGTGGCCTATTATTTTCTAGTTCTTTTTTTTCTTTGAGTAATTCCTGATATCGATGATCATCTTTTTTGCCTTGCATGAGTAATTTACATTAATTCTGAATAAATTTCATTGGCTCATTAATGCTATATTTTGCCTAATGATCCTTCATAATATTCGGGATTTGATGATTGCCTCTTTTTTGAGAATCGTATATTTATGCCCATTTTAACATCTCTAAACATGCGTATATTGCAACTACACTGTGATCACATTGAGTATACTCCTACAAAAAAGGAGATACAATCTGCAGAGGACATTGAAAATCCTCAAACTCAAAGACTAGAAGAACTAGTAGTGGTATTTGTTGCAATGGAAAATGGTGATGATTCTTCAGTGGCACAAAACGCATTATCTCAAATTAAAGTATCTATGGAAAAAATTGGATGTAAAAAATTATTACTTTATCCTTATGCTCATCTTAGTTCAAATCTTGCAAAACCCTCAATTGCAATGAGTTTACTAAAAGAGATGGAAGAAAGCTCATCAGAACTTGAAGTGTCCCATTCTCCATTTGGTTGGACAAAATCTTATAAAATTCAAGTAAAGGGACACCCACTTGCAGAAAGTTTCAAAGTCGTAACAAAAGATTCCTCTAATACAAAACCTGTTGAAGAATTAACTTCTGATGCTCTCAAAGGTGAATCTAAAATTCGTTCATTTTGGAAAATACTTTCCCCTGATGGAACAATGACTAACATTGGGGATTTTAATTTTGCAAAATATCCAAAATTAGAAGTTTTGGCAAAATATGAATCTGCAAAAATTCGTAAAGTTGACCAACCACCACCACATGTTGCACTAATGAAAAAAATGGGTATATCTGATTATGAACCCGCATCTGATTCTGGAAATATGAGATTTTATCCTAACGGTCGTTTGATTAAATCTTTGATTGAGCGATATGTTACTGATAGAGTTAAGGAATATGGTGGATACGAAGTTGAAACTCCAATCATGTATGATTCAGAACATCCAAGTATGGTTAGTTATTTTAATCGATTTCCTGCAAGACAATACAATATTGATTCTGAAGGCAAAAAACTCTTTTTGAGATTTGCTGCATGTTTTGGACAATTTTTAATGGCAAATCAATATCAATTATCTTACAAGAATTTACCATACAAACTCTATGAGCTAACCCGTTATAGCTTTAGACGAGAACAATCTGGTGAATTAGTTGGTTTAAGACGATTAAGAGCATTTACTATGCCTGATTGTCATGCATTTTGCAAAGATATGCCGCAGGCAATAGATGAAATTAAGATTAGATTTGATCTTTCTCAAAGTGTACTCCAAGAACTTGGAATTGATGAATCTGATTATGAAATGGCAATTCGATTTACTGAGGACTTTTATGATGAAAATAAATCCTCCGTTGAGGAATTAGTGAAGAGACACGGACGACCTGTTCTAGTTGAAATGTGGAAAGAGAAATTCTTTTACTTTGTATTGAAATGGGAGTTTAATTTTATTGATGGGCTTGGCAAAGCATCTGCTTTATCAACTGATCAGATAGATGTAGAAAATGGAGACCGATATGGAATTGAATTTGTTGATGAAAACAATACAAAACAAAATCCAATCATCTTACACAATTCTCCTAGCGGTGCAATTGAAAGAATAATTTATGCGTTATTAGAAAAAGCTGCAAAAGATTCCTACGAGGGACGAAAACCCCAATTTCCACTTTGGTTAGCTCCAACACAGGTTAGAATTATTCCGCTCAAAGAAGAATTTAATGCATTTACTGAAACTCTTACTGATAAAATTTCAGCAAATGATATTCGTGTTGACATTGATGACAGAAATGAAAGTATTGGAAAACGAATTCGTGAAGCTGAAAAAGAATGGATTCGATATATCTTGGTAATTGGTGACAAGGAAGTTAATTCACAAAATCTAAGTATTCGTGATAGGCAAACTGGAGATGTTAGAGATTTGTCATTTGATGATTTTATTAATGAAATTAAAGATCAAACTAAAGGAAAACCATTCACTAGTTTGAATCAGCCGAAACTTCTCTCAAAGAGACCCAATCTGATGGTGTAAAAAATGAGTTTCCTTGATCTATACATGAACAATAATCCATTAATTACTGCCTCAGATGATGATTCTGAGCCTATAGCAACCATTTTTGGAATACCTTTTGATTCCACTCATTCTTACAAACCTGGTTGCAGATTTGGCCCTGATGCCATTCGTGATGCATTTAACAACATTGAAATTTTTCATCCTGAACTTGGAATTGATTTAGAATCTGCAAATATTGAGGATTTGGGAAACACTCGTCACACAGTTGTTGCATCTGAAATGATTGACATGGTGAAAAAAATTACAACTGAACTTGTTTCAAAACAAAGACAATTGTTCATTTTGGGTGGTGAGCATTCTATTACATATGGTACGTATACCAGTTTTCCAAAAGAAACTGGATATGTTGTTTTTGACGCACATTATGATTTACGTGATGAATTTGCAGACATTAAACTAAGCCATGCATCTTATCTGAGAAGAATAGTTGAGGAGAGAGGCTCTGAAAATATTTTGCATGTTGGTGCAAGAGCTTTTGTTAAAGAAGAATTAGAATTCCTTACAGAAAATAAAATTAAAACCATTACTGATAAACAAATTAGAGATGGTAAGGGACCTAGTCTTCTAAAAGACCATGTCTCTACATTTGATACAATCTATTCAAGTTTTGATCTTGATGTTTTAGACCCTGCTTATGCTCCTGGTGTGGGTAATCCAGAAGCTGTAGGAATTACTTCAAGAGAACTATTTGACATGATTCATACTTTACAAGAAACTAAAGTAACTGGTGTGGATATAGTAGAGTTGAATCCTTATCATGATAATGGTTCTACTGCATCTTTGGCTGCCAAAATTATTTCCACTTTAATTGCAATCAATCTTTCTCAACAAAATTAAATATTTTTCATAATCTGATGATTTAATTTTATAAATATTGTAAACATCATTCCAAAACTGATTAATCACACATGTGTTAGATTCATTAATCTCTCAAAATTATTTTTGTACTTTCATTAAATATCGCTATTCTGTAAAATCAAATTAATTTTTGATTAATTGTCCTGTTTTAGCCTATTTTGCCTTATTTTCACTCCTGTTCACTTTATTAGATGGTATTTTGGGTGTATCACGTGCTAAATAATCTGCGCGATACTCTTCGACCTACTTTGGAAAAGATTGGAAAAGGATTTGCATCTACTGGATTGTCTGCTAATTTTTGGACTTTTGTAGGGTTGGGCTTTGCATTACTATCTGCTGTCGTTTATGGAATGGGAATAGAATCTGGATTAATTATTGGCGGTGTATTGTTACTTGTTTCAGGATTTTTTGATATGATTGATGGTCAGGTTGCTAGAGTTACTGGAAAGACTTCAAAAAAAGGTGAATATCTTGACTCAATGTTTGACAAGATTGCTGAAGTTGCAATATTTTTGGGGATTCTAGTCGGTGGATATGTAGAACCATACCTTGTATTACTTGCAATTACTCTATCACTATTGGTAAGTTACGCAAGATCAAAATCTGATATTATTAACATAAAACTTCAAGGTATCGGCATTGGTGAGAGAGCTGAAAGACTATTGGTAATTGCAATTATTGGGATTATTGGTTTTATGGATTATGCTGTGATTATTGTAGTGATAATTGCTGGAATCACATTGATACAAAGAATGATTTACACTGCAAAAAATATTAAAGAATAAAAAAGCAAGGATTGACAATTCTCATAGTTTTTACATCCCTATACTGGTAATCTGTTGCGTGATTCCAAAAATCGCGATTACCAAATCTGGTAATCAAAACGCAAAATTGAAGAACGGATTCTCTCCATTCTTCATGGGGTTGGAAGGACCTATTCAGTTCTTTCAATCTCAATTTTAATTATTTTTAGAAAAAAGTCCCTCTATTGTAATTCACCATGTATTTTGATCGACTAAATGAGGAATTCCTTGAGAACCTGTTTGGTATCTGGCGAAATCACTAAAGGCGAATTTAACAAAATGAAATAAGATTTGGTATATTAGATTCTAAACTCCAATACGCTTAAGTTAGTAATTTTTATAGAAAATTCATGAGATTATTTGAATCAAGAATTGTTAGAGAATTTAATCATAGACAAAAAAAGATTACAGAACAACTAGATATATCTGAAAAGTTTAGAAATGAACGTAAAATTGCTGAATCTAGAGAGTTAGCAGATTATGTTTTGTTGTTGCAACAAGAATTGGGCTTATTTTTTGAGCATTATCGTAATCTCCTTGTTAGACATGGAGTAACTCCCCTCTATCGTGTAGGTATTCAACCCCTTACTAAAGATGAAATGAGAACTATTGAGAAGTTTAGTTCAACTCCTGGACAAACTTTGGAAAACAATACTCGTTAGATTCTAAATTCTAGTTTTCACAATAACTAGCAGATCTTTACTCTTTTCCCCCATAGAACTACCGTGTATCATATCCGAATCATAAAGAATGATGTATCTGTGATTGTATTTAGGAATACAAACAATCAAGAAATAATTGATTTTATTGAAGATTAGAATATGTTTGAATTACTTTAGAAAGTTTGAATTTTGAAGAATAATACTAACGAAGTTTTCCGCGTGTTCTTCTGCTGTCTGCAGATCTAATTTTTAGAATTTTAAAGTGAATTGCACATGAAATACAATAATGTTTCAAAACTGTTGGTGATGCAATGTATGCGCCTTGTGCACGTAGTTCTTTTGCCAATGTATGTTCGACTAGATTTAATTTAGATGTGACTTTTTTTGCCTTGTCTTTTGGGACTGTTTGGCCACAGTTTGTACATTGTACTGTGCCTGAAGATCCTTTCCCTCCCTTTGTACGGCCTCTACTTGCACGCTTAAGTGGCATGAACATGAGCAAATTTGCCTACTTATATTCTTGTAGAATTTTCACAAAATTTGGCTGTTTTATACCTGTATTGTTGACAAAACTCCTAATGTTTTAATCCTAGATCTAATAACTTCAATTGATAGTCATGCGTGGTCTTTGCCATACTTGTTTTAGATCTGGAGTTGAAGTCGAGGTAATCCGAGGGGATATCATGTGCTCAGATTGTAAATCTAAAAAAAATGCAAAAAACTAAATCTTCATTGATTAAAAATAAAATAGATGAAACTAAATGTTTTTGCTCATTGTGCAATTGACACTATTACCATTGATGGGAATAATTATGAACAAATTGGTGGGGCTGCTTGCTACTCTGGTATTACAGCAAGACAATTCAAATTTGATGTAGATTTATTTACAAAATTTGGCCCTGACTTTCCAAAACAATACTTGGATGAACATAAAATTAATCTTATAAATTCAGAATCTCAAAAAAATACCACAAAGTTTGCTATTTCGATTACTGGTTCTGATAGAACTTTAAAACTTGAAAATGAATGTGATCCAATTGATTACTCTCAAAGTGATGCTGATGCTCACCTTGTAAGTCCAATTTACCATGAAATATCTGGTGATATATTTAAAAAAATTAAAAGTGATTCAAATTTTCTTTTTGTTGACCCTCAGGGATTTTTGAGACGTAAAGATTCTCAAAATAACATTTTCTTGGAAAAAACTGATCTTGATTTATCTAATGTTAACGCAATAAAGGTAAATCCTGAAGAGTCACAACAAATTGTTAGTGGTACTAATGATGAAATGATGTTGGCATTGCAGAAAAAAGGAGTCGAATATGTGTTGTTAACTGATAAATCTAATGTCTCGTTGTTGGTTAAAGATAAAATTTATTCAATAACATTACCTAATCTTCATATTCACGATACAACTGGGGTTGGTGATATTTTTTGTTCAGCATTTACTTGTACTATGCTCAAAGAAAAGGACTTTTTGTGGGCACTTTGTTTTGCTGGGGGTGCTGCCCAAGCTGCACTAGAATCAAATAATGTAGGGTTGCAAAAAATTCCTAAAAAAGGCACAGTTCAAACCAATGCTTCATATTTTTACAATTTGGTAAAATTTCGAGATTTATGACACATTATTCTTTTATTGAACTAAATTGACTGGTACATCGATGCAAATAGGAATCTACGGTTCTGGAACTACAGAATCAGCTGCAAAGATTATCAAAAAAATTCTAGATGAATCAGGAATCAAATCATTTCCAATTACAAAATCTAAGAATCAACAAGCTGATTGTATTATTGTTTTAGGTGGGGATAAAGGAGTACGAAATTATTTTCATAGAACTTTTGATTCTACATTACCTGTGTTGGGAATTAGTGAGGGAGAGGCAAGTGGATTTTTGGCCCAAATTGATCTTCGAGAATTCCCAACATACGTTAATGTCTTAAAAAAACAAAAGTACACTGTAGAAGAAGTTCCTAGACTTGGAGTAAAGATTGATGGAAAGAATATCTATCCTGTGTTAAATGATGTTGCCGTATTTTCATCTAAAAGTGCAATATTGATGGAACATACTCTACGAGTAAATGGAGATGAAGTATGGCACGACAACAGTGATGGCATTATTGTATCCACGCCCCTTGGATCTACTGCATATTCCATGTCTGCAGGTGGCCCTGTATTGTTTCAGGATTCTGCAGTGTTTGAGATTATTTCAGTTAATTCTTTGGATGTAACTAGAAGACCAATAATAGTATCAAATGATAGCTTAATTGTAATTGATGATGTCTCTGCAAGATTGCACTGTGAAGTGGTATTGGATGGATTGGATAGATACAAGGTAAAAAACACTGTAGAGTGTACTCAGTTTTTCCCTCCTGCAAAAATTATTCGTTTAAAGAAAAACTCTACTGCTATTTCTGCACTTGCAAAAAAAGTTCATTTGGCAGAAGAATTGTTGAGCATGCCTCCAAGTTCAAAATTATTATTGAAAACTTTAGAGTATGAGGGAGTAATGACACAAAAAGACTTGGCAAACAAAACCCTGTTACCTGACAGGACAGTTAGATTGGCATTGAGTCATTTACTCAAGAAGGGATATGTCAAAAAGAAGGTCTCTATTAGAGATGCAAGACAGAAAATTTATGAAATATCTAAAATTGAATAATCTCAGAACTTTTTATCTTTGAAAACTGCATTTTCGTCAGAATGTAGTTTTACACTTTATTCAGATGCTGCTTTGATAAATGCAGAAAATGACTCTTCAGGAAATCCTGGTCTACTGTTGAATTCTGGATGGAATTGAACTCCTAGATAGAATTTATGGGATGGAATCTCTAACATCTCCATTCTTTTACCTCCATCACTATCTGCTGAAAAAATTAATCCATTCTTTTCAAATTGTGGTATATATTTTTGATTGATTTCATACCTGTGTCTGTGACGTTTACTTATTGTTGAAGAATTGTAAATTTTCTTGGCAATTGTATTTTCTTTAATCATGACATCGTTTGCACCTAATCTGAGTGAGCCCCCCATATCTGAAACATCTTTTTGCTCTGGAAGTAAATCTACAATTGGATTCTTTGTGTTTTCTTTAATTTCTGTAGAATTTGCATCTTCTAAATTTAACACGTTTCTTCCAAATGCAATTGCAGCTAATTGGAATCCAAAACATATTCCTAGATATGGTATGTTTTTTTCTCGTGCATAATTTGCAGTTTGAATGATTCCCTCTGATCCTCTGGTTCCAAATCCACCTGGTACTAAAATCCCATCATAGTTTGAAAGAGTGCTGTAATCTGTAATTGATTCTGAATCGATCCAGTCAATGTCAACTGATTTTCCAATTTCTGCACTTGCATGTTTTAGTGCATGATTTACGCTTACATAGCTATCAGTTAAGGTGACATATTTTCCAACCATTGCAATTTTGATTTTATCTTTTTCATGATTTATCATATTTTGAGCAATTTTATTCCACTTGTCCCAATTTGCAGATGCGTTTACCATTCCAACTTTGGCAAACTTTGTAAATATTGAATCCATGATTCCTTGCTCGTATAGCATTTGAGGTACTTCAAAAATTGATTTTGCATCGTGGCATGATAACACGTCTTTTGTTGTAACATTTGTAAACATTGCAATTTTCTTTTTTGTTTTTTCTTCTAATGGTAAAGTACATCTAACTGCCAAAAAGTCTGGTTGAATACCAATTCTTCTTAATTCTTGAACACTATGTTGTGTTGGTTTTGTTTTTTGTTCCCCTACAACATCTAATGATGGTGCTAGTGTTACATGAACAAAGATTACGTTTTGTGGTCCTTCCTCAACTCTCATCTGTCTTAATGCTTCTAAAAATGGCAATGATTCAATATCTCCGACTGTTCCACCACACTCTACAATCAGAAAATCCAATTTTTCATCTTCGGCTATTTTGATAATTCTGTTTTTAATCTCATCAGTCACATGAGGAATAATTTGAACACATGCTCCAAGATATTTTCCTTTTCTTTCAGCTTCAATTACTGAAGAATATACTTGTGCAGTTGTAATGTTGTGGCTTTTAGGGATATCTTGATTTAGAAATCTTTCATAGTTTCCAATGTCCATGTCACATTCCCCTCCATCATCTGTGACGAAAACTTCCCCATGTGCAACTGGATTCATTGTTCCTGCATCATAGTTAAGATATGGATCAATTTTGATACATGATACTTTTTGATCTGCTAATTGTAGTAATTTTGCAATTGAGGAAGTAGTTACCCCTTTTCCAAGGCCAGACATCACACCACCTGTAACAAAAATAAACTTCGTCTGCACATTAAACAAACAGGTATCTGGTTTTTGTATGTTTTGACGATCACGATTCGTTGAAATACTTGTTTTTATTTTATCATAACATGCGATTGTCTCTTTTCATTTTACCTTTAGTTGTAATTATTCTAGGCTCCTTCACTTTTGCTTTTGCTGAAACCTCATATCAAATTAAAATCCCCTCTGGTGCATCAGATCCTAATGCCATGTATTTTTGGTCTGAGATATCTACTGGAGTAACCACTGGCGAAATCACTGTGTTTCCAGGAGATTCTGTTACTTGGAGTAATGCCGATAGTGCACTTCATACTATAACGTCTGTATCTCAGTCAGGTGATATTGATGGTATTTTTGATAGTGGTGTCTTTACTGCGGGAAAATCTTACACTATGCAATTTGACGAACTTGGAGATTTTTACTATTACTGTGTACTTCATGAATGGATGAATGGTGTAGTTCACGTAGTCAAAAATCCAGGCAATGTAAAATCTATTGACAATGTAGGTTCTGGGTATAGTGATGATGGTTTAGGTTTTAGAATCAAATACATTCTTGATACAAATTTACAAAATGCAGTTCACGTTAACCCTAATGACAAAAGCTTGACGTTTAAAATTTCTGGTCATTCTGAAAATGAACAAATCACTTTGACACTACCTGAAAAATTAATTGAAAACCCAAATGCTGTTTTAGTTGATGGAGTGATAACTGATTTTGAAACAGAAATGACCTCCTCTGGCACTAAACTGATAATTCCTATCACTACAAATTCTGCTGAAATTAAAATTATGGGAACAAAAGTTATTCCAGAGTTTGGATTTTTAGCATTAAGTATTTTGAGTGTGGGTCTTGTATCTACATTGTTTTTGACTCGCTCAAAATTTTTAATTTTTAAATAATTTCGATCTTTACAATTGTGAATAATTTACCTTCTTTTCAAATGAATTTTAGGAGTTGAAACCATCTTTGTTTTATTTCTCTCTGTATACTATAATGTGAGAACTTCTAGTTTGGCGGCCATGACTAAAAATTAGTTCCATATCCATGAACGTTTGTCTCTTTGACCGCCAACTTTGACGTGTTATTTTTAGAGAATTGTTTGTTTTTTGAGACTTTTTGTAAATGATGCGATTTTAGATTCAAGTTGGTTTTGAGGTGTTTTTTCAATTAATTTCAAATATGCACTTCCAACAATTACTGCATCTGCCCCTGCTTTGATGTATTTTCTCACATCATCTGGTGTTGAAACCCCAAATCCTATTCCTATTGGAATTTTCCCCTTGGTTTGTTTTTTGACTTGCTTTATTGCATCAAGCGTGTATTTTTTAATTCCAGTCTTTACTCCTGTGGTGCCAAACACTGCCACAAGATACAAAAATCCTGACGATGCTTTAGATATTTTTTGAATCCTTGCTTTGCTTGTATTTGGTGAAATTAGAAATATCGTATCTGCTTTGTTTTTTGCAGCCTGTAGGTACTCTTTTGATTCCTCAATTGACATGTCTGGAAGGATAAATCCATCAATTCCTACTTTTTTAGCCTCAGAAATGAATTTCCCATACCCTTTGTGGTATAGGATGTTTGTGTAAGTCATTAGGATTAATGGGATGTCTGTTTCTTTTCTAATTTTTTTTACAAGGCTGAAAAACTTTACAATATTTGTTCCCTTTTCTAGTGAAACGGTACTTGCATTTTGAATTACAGGTCCATCAGCTAGTGGGTCTGAGAATGGAAATCCTAATTCAATAATGTCTACTCCACCTTTCACTAATCCTCTTACTGTAGACATGGTTGCTTTCTCATTTGGAAATCCTGTCATGATGTATGATATCAAAGCCTTTTGATTTTTAGCTTGCAACTCTGCAAACTTTTCTTTAATTCTTGTCATGTTCTCTCAAATAATTTTGTACTTCTTCAATGTCTTTATCTCCTCTTCCAGAAAGAGTAACTACAATTGATTCTGATTTCTTACTCTTTCTTGCAACCTTGATTGCCTCTGCAATTGCATGAGATGATTCCAAAGCTGGAATAATTCCTTCAGTTCTAGTTAACATTAGAAATGCATCAATTACTTCAGCATCTGTTGCTGAATGATATTTTATTCGTTTAGTATCTTTATAGTATGAATGCTCAGGTCCAACTCCTGGATAATCTAATCCTGCTGAAATACTATGTGTCTCTGTAACTTGACCTTCACTGTCTTGTAGCAGATATGTCATCATTCCATGTAGTACTCCTTTACTTCCAGCTGATAATGTCGCTGAATGCATTTTTGATTTTAATCCATGGCCTGCAGCTTCTACACCAATAATTTCTGAATTTGAATCAACTAGTGGATAAAATGTTCCAATTGCATTAGAACCTCCACCAACACATGCAATTACTATATCTGGAGCTTTATTGTTAATTTTCTTCATTTGTGATTTGATCTCATTTCCAATTACACTTTGAAAGTCTCTGACCATTACAGGATATGGGTGTGGACCAACTGCTGATCCTAACAAATAGTATGTGTTCTCTACATTTGTAATCCAGTCACGAATTGCCTCATTAATTGCATCTTTGAGTGTTTTAGAACCTGATTTAACTGGATGAACTTCACACCCCAGCATATTCATTCGAAGTACATTTTGTTTTTGTCTTATCATATCTCTATGTCCCATGTAAACTTCAGCCTTCATTCCTAATGCCGCACATGCCATTGCAGTTGCAACTCCGTGTTGTCCTGCACCAGTCTCTGCAATGATCCTTTTCTTATTCATTTTTTTTGCAAGTAATGCTTGGCCTAGTGTATTGTTTATTTTGTGAGCTCCTCCATGAAGTAAGTCTTCTCGTTTAAGATAGATTTTGGCCCCGCCTAATTTTTCTGATAAATTTTTTGCATAGTATAGTGGTGTGGGTCTTCCGGCATAGACTTTGAGATAATAATCTAGTTCTTTTTTGAATTTTTTATCATTTTTAAATTTAAGATAATTTTCTTCTAATTCTTCAATTGCAGGAACTAGAGTTTCTGGAATGTATTTTCCCCCAAATTCTCCAAATCGACCATTTTTAGGATATTTCAATATGCATTCACCAGTTTTTTTACTTGCTCTTCAATGTTATCACTTTTCATTATGCTTGAACCTATCAAAAATGCATCTGCACCACACTTTTTTAGATATTGAATATCTTCTGGAGTATTAATTCCACTCTCAGATAGTATTGGTCTTGATTTTTCTACTTTTGAAAGAATATTTTCAGTAGTTTTAAGATCAATTTCCAATGTATCTAAATTTCTATTATTAATTCCAATTAAATCTGCTTTTGTGTTTAATGCATTTTTGAATTCTTGTTTTGTATGTACTTCTAACAAAATCTGTAATCCTTGTTTGTGACCGTAATCAATGAATTCATCAATATCTGAGAGAAATTTTTGATCAAATAATGATTGTATAACTAACATGTAATCTGCACCCATTTTTTTTGCAGCATCAATCTGAATTTTATCAATCATGATATCTTTCATGAGCATTGGTACATCTACTGCCTCTCTCACCTTCATGAAATACTCTGGTGAGCCCTGAAATAGGTGTGGTTGAGTCAAAACTGATAGTGCTTTTGAGCCTCCTGCAATCATTTGTTTTGCTATACTTGCAGGATCCGTCAATGTCTTGATTTTACCTAAAGATGGTGATGAGAATTTAATTTCAGTTAGTAGTGTGGCATGTTGGTTTGCGTTAATTATTTGGATAAAATCTTTGCTTGATTTTTGTAAATCCGCTTCAATTTCATAAACTCCATCATCAATTGCTATCTGTGAATTATTCACAAGTTTACGTAAAATATTTTCAACCATTAGTAATCTCCTTTAATTTTGACATGTCACCTGTATCTTGTACAAATTTTTCTAATAATGAAAATGCTTTCCCACTTTTTATTGTGTTTAATGCCAATTCTACAGCTTCTTCAAAGTTTTTAGAAATGTTTGCAACTATTAATCCTCCAGCAGCATTTAATGCAGTAGTTTCAATCATTGCCTGGTTTGCTGTATTGTTTAATACTTTAACAAATGATGTTATGGCATCCTCTTTAGTTTTGATTTGTATGTCTTCTAAAGATGATTTATGCAAACCTACTACTTCGGGGTCAATTGCATTCATTAACACTTTGTCATTTTTTAATATGCATACCCGATTAACTGCACTGGTAGAGAATTCATCCATGCCATCATCTGAGCGAACAGTCATAATATTCTCTGCTCCCTTTCTTTTGAGAATTAATGGCAATCTATCTAAATACTCTGTAGAGAAAACCCCTACTAGTTGGTTTTTCACTCCAGCTGGATTTGATAGTGGTCCTAATAGATTAAATGCTGTTCTTTTTTCTAATTGTTTTCTAGCTGCTGAGACATGTTTCATTGCAGGATGAAACTTTTGTGCAAACATAAAACAGATGTTGTGTTTTTGTAAAACCTCTGCAATTCTGCTGGGCTCTGAATTCAAATCATATCCAAAATATTCAAAAATATCTGCACTTCCTGAAATTCCTGAACTTGATCTGTTTCCATGTTTTGCAACTATCCCTCCAGCTGCTGCCACCACAAATGATGCTGTAGTGGAAATATTGAATGTCTGGAGTTTGTCCCCTCCTGTACCGCACATATCGATGACTGTTCCTTGATTTTTAGCCTCAACTTTGAGTGAGAATTCTTGCATTTTGTCAAGCATCCCTAATAATTCATCATCTGTTTCTCCTTTCTCTGCCAGATTTGATAGAAAGTCTACATTTTCAGAATCATTTGTTTTGCCTGATAGAATATCTGTCATGATTTTGTTCATCTCATCATATGTGAGATCAGTCTTTTCTTGCAATTTTGAAATAATCTCTGAAATCATTTCGATTTTTCCTTTACTTGATTTATGAAATTACCTAGAATCTTTTTCCCGTCTTCAGTCATTATTGATTCTGGATGAAATTGCACTCCTTGAATGAGATATTCTTTATGCTCAATTGCCATAATTTCCCCATCATCTGCTGCAGTAGCTGTTACTTTGAGGACATCTGGAATTATTGTTTTGTCTCCAACTAGACTATGATACCTTGTTGCTCTAAATGGATTTTTTACATTTGCAAATAATTTTGATTCTAAATGATTAACTGGACTGGTCTTTCCATGTCTTACACATCCAGCATTAGTTACTTTACCTCCAAATGCATCTATGATTCCTTGATGTCCCAGACATACTCCTAAAATTGGTGTATGTGGTCCCAATTCTTTAATGACATCTGAACAAATTCCAAAATATTTTCTGTCTTCAGGTGTCCCTGGACCTGGAGAAATTATTATACCGTCATAATTTTTTTCTTTAATTTGCTGTAATGTAATTTTGTCATTTCTAATCACATCACACTCTACTCCTAACTCTCCCAGATACTGTGCAATATTGTACACAAATGAATCATAATTATCAATTATTAAAAATTTCAATTTGATGCCTCCTTTAATGCTTGAAGCATGGCTCCTGCTTTGTGTTCTGTTTCTTTGAATTCATTTACTGCAATAGAGTCTGACACTATACCTGCACCTGATTGGACAAAGCCTTTGTCATTTTCTATGAATATACTTCTAATTGCAATTGCAAAATCACAACATCCATTATATGAGAAATAGCCTACTGCTCCGGCATATGGTCCTCTTGCCTCAGTTTCCAATTCATCAATAATCTCCATCGCTCTAACTTTTGGTGCTCCTGACACTGTACCTGCAGGAAATACTGCCTGAAACGCATCAAACATGTCATTTTCAGGCGCCAAATTACCTACAACGTGACTTACAATATGTTGAACATGACTGAATCGTTTTATCTCCATTAATGATTCTGGATGAACTGAACCGTATTTGCAAACCTTACCAATATCATTTCTACCTAAATCTACAAGCATTGTATGCTCTGCCAATTCTTTTTCATCGTGAATTAACTCTTCAGATAATGCCTTGTTTTTCTCCTCATCATCTGTAATTTTTCTAGTTCCTGCAATTGGGAATGTCTCTACTTTGTCATCTGTAATTCTGACTAGCATTTCAGGTGATGCACCTATGATTGTTTTTGAACCTTGCTTTAGATGATACATGTATGGGGATGGATTTAATTTTCTTAGTGTTTTGTATAATGTTAGATTATCCCCATTTGTGTCAAATGCAAATTTCCTAGATAATACTACTTGGAATACATCTCCATCATGAATGTATTTTTTTGCCTTGTTTACAATTTCTGAATATTTTGACTCATCCATATTTGGTGTGACCTCACTTGCATGGAATTCTCCAAACGAATCATCACCCATTACAAATTTATCAAATCTATTTTCATCGTGATAAAAGTAGAATAATTTTTCATGTATTTTATCATATAATATTCCATCATCATAAATCCCAAATTCAATTAATGGTTGTGTGGAACTATGTGAATCTTTAATGTCTTCTATCAATCGTATGGCGTCATAGTTTACTATACCTACTGCTCCGCCGAGATATCTGTAACTCTGATCATCTGATTTTCCTAATAATTTTTTAAGTTCAGAAAATGGATCTGATGTTTGAATGGTTTGTGTTTCTCCATTTTGAATAATTTCAACTTTATCTGAATATCCTTTGAGAATAATTTTAGGATCAAATCCCATTACTGATGTTTCAGCTAAAACTTCAGGACCTGTCAATGATTCAAATAAAAAAGAATGTGAATAGTTTCTTGAAATTTTATTGTAAATTTGAAATTGGTTTTCAGATAAATCTAGAGGTATTACTTTTGCTTGTGTCTTTCCAAAGGTGTCCACCCATAAACAAAATTTTGGTGGTTTATTATTTAAATTGATGAGATAACTCTGATCTATCTAATTTTGTTTAAAATTGTTGGTTACTTAGGCGTATGATTGTTACGGTATGGTACGGTACCTTTATAGTCTAGTTGATCGTAGTATTCTCACAATGCAGGGGGCAAACCAAACAATCATTCACAAAACGCAGATTCTAAAATCACAAACTATCTTAACTTCAGTATGTAAGGTAGAGTGCTACATTTGTGGAAAAGGATTAGAAGACGGTCATAGTATTACTGCAAAAACATTACCCAATGGAATAGTTTTATTTTGTGATGTTCATTATCCACTACAGTGAAAATCTGAAAAAAATTCTTTTGCTTCATTTTTAGCCAATTCTTTATTTTTGGTCTGGCAATAATTTGTTGTAAATGTACATTTTGGACATCCTCCCCAACTCTTTTCATCTTTTTGATTTTTGTCAGTTGGACAATCACAATCCTTTACTAAGGAATACCCTGTATTGAGAATTTTTTCAAACTCATCATAAATGATTTTACTACATCCATTAAATCCATCTGAGGAATTATCATAAATGTAAATTACACCTTTTTCATAATATACATCAATATCACTTGATTCAGCTTTTGTCAGAATCTTACCTGCATTGACTAATACATGTGATATAGTGTGAACCTTGGGGTCATTGACTATTGGACTTTTAGAATCTGAAATTGCTTTTGATATGAATTCTTGTGGAAGTATTATGCTTACTGCAGAATGTTTTGATTTCCAATGGAAATTTCTCCAACCTGACATGTTACCTCCATTATGCATTGTGAATTTGTCTGCTGATTCATTGAAATTTCCTTTCATGTACCCTGTGATGGTTCTATCTAGTGAAATTATTCCATATCGTAATGAGATTTTTTTAGATTTTACATTGATATCTTTGTGAATTGCTTTGCCTTCTGATGTTTGAATGATTGATGTTTTTACAATCGGTGTTGTTCTTTTCCCTTTCTCATTTGATCTTATCAGATATGCCCTTGCACCATTTTGAGATTTTATCAATGAATTTACTTCATAGTTTTGCTTATTGAAATGATAAATTGCCTTTTGATGCAATTGATAGTATCCTACAGGAACTCCGCGGGTTCCAATTTTTCTTGAATTATAATATATTTCAATTTCCCCTGATGCTCCTCGGAGGCTGACACTGTTTGCAAAGTCAAAGAATTGAGATTTATCTGATTCATCTGCGGATTTCTCTTCAATCTCTACTGATTCATCGTGTTTCTCTGATATCATTGGATTTTCTTTGTTAATTGAAATGACGTGGTCTTGTGAGAGATATTCCTCCATGTGGCGTGCAAAATAATGGCATGCTGCATCATCTGGATCAAAAACACAGATAGCATAAGATTTCTGACCCATTCTTCCAGCTCTGCCTATTCTTTGAACAAAAGAATCAAGCTCGTTTTTAAATGCAGAAATCACTACATCGACGTGTCCAATGTCTATTCCAAGCTCCAATGTGGGTGTACATGATAGAACATCCAGTTCTCCTGCTTTCATTTGAGATTCGTAAAGTTTTCTGTCCCTTTGATCCAAACCGCCTCTATGAATTTGAATTCTAATTCCACTATTTGCTTCTTCAACATTTGATGCGAGAAACTCTGCATCATTATGGGAGTTGCTAAACACTAATTGTGTTGAATTGTTTTTGTAACAAATTGATGAGAGCATCTCCATAGTGGTTCTTTGTTTGAATTTTCTAGGCATTATGAAAAACATATGCATATTTTGTTTTCGTCTAAATTCACTTTTGATGTATGTGAATGAATCTTCAGGTAAATTAAACATATTTGAAAAAAACTCTTTTGAATTATCTAGAGTTGCAGACGATCCTACAAATTGAACTTTATCCATGTATCTTTTCATTCTTTTAAGAAGATGATACACGTTAGAGCCATGAAAACTAGTATAGGAATGTGCTTCATCCATTACTATGATTTTTGCATTTTTGAATAATTCATTCCATTTTTTGTCTTGTAAAATTAGATGATAATTGATAAAATCAAAATTGGTTGCAATAATTAATGATTTTTTACTTGCATCAGAGATTATCATGTCTTTGTAATCTGTACTCTGGCCTCCATGGATGGAATATACTATCATTTTGTCGGCTAACTTGCACTTTTGAATCAAATTTGAGATTTTAGATACCTGGTCATCAATTAGGGCATTAAGTGGATACACAAGTAACGCAAAAACCCCTGGAGTTGGATTCTCTGAAATTTTTTGTAAAATTGGAATTACAAATGCTTCTGTTTTTCCAGAGCCTGTTGGTGCTGAAATAATGGAATTATCTCCCTTTAGAATTGCTCTAACTGATTTTTCTTGAAATGGAAGTAGTCCCATAAATCCATATTTTTCTAAACCTTTGATGATGTTTTCAGACAGTACATCCTTTAGAGTTTCAATTGGAATTTTTTCAGATTCTGGTGCGATTAATCTTTTATAATGAATCAGTGCAAGGGATTCTTCCTTATGCCCTTGAATTATTTCTCGAATTATTGGGTCATTATCAATTAATGATTTTGGGATTTTGGAAATATCATATAACATACTTTGAGGTAATGGAATTTTATTTTCTTGTTCTTTTGGTTTTACTTTTGCATATTTTTTAATTTCATCTGGATAGTATCCAATTCCTGATTCAGTAGGGCCTTCACATCTATGTGGTTCATCAGTCCTTGAATCAACAGGAATAAATTTTCCACTATCTGATTTAAATCCCTCATCCCAGTAAATTTCTGCACCACAACCTTTGGAGCACTGTTTTGTTTTTCCCGAATAATTTACACCATAAGTTGGCATTTTTACCAGAATTTTTTCAGGATTACATTTTGGACAAACCCACGGACCTCCCACATCCTCATAACTTTGAACAAGTCTGGACTCACAGTTAGAACAAAATTTCATGAATGAATTTTTAGACTAAATTACCATTAATGAACGAACAAGATCAAAAAACTTACTATTAATTTTTCATTTGTTACTTGAAAATTGACCTAATTTTAGATAAAGTCAGTTAGATTCTAAACTTCAATACGCTTAAGTTTATACAATTTTTAGGAAACCATGACTAAATCAATTAGTTGCAAAGATGCAGGCAAAGATTGTAGTTGGTCAGCATCATCAACAACAAATAATGAAGAAGAATTAATGTCAATGGTTAAAGAACACGTTTTAGCAGAACATAAAGAAATTGAATTGAATCCTAAAAATATTGCAGGTATCAAATCACTGATCAAAACAACTGGAAGGTTTTGGTGGTGGGGATAAGATTGAATAACGTTATTGTTGTAAAAAAAGTGGTAAATCACTTTCAAATAATCCTTAGATTCTAAAAAGAGAATATTTTTTATTCCTAATATTAACAAGTCACCAGTTTTTGACTACTATCTATGAACATATGATATTCTATGATTGCCTAGTTTCCATATTTTCAAACACACATAAGACTCTGTATTGTATGGATACACATGGGATTAAGAAATTTTTTAGGTAAATTCTGCATTATGAAAAAAGTACGAGATAATGCAAATGCTCCTAAAAACAATGCAAAGGATTCTGAAAATAGGGCCTCTGAACAAGAAGAAATGAGAGAAGAACAACATGAGCTTGATCTTAAAGAAAACTATGAAGCAGATGAAAAGTATGAAGACTCTAAAGACTAGATTCTAAATTGTAAAATCAACCCAACTTTTTTAATGAAATTATTTATCTTCTAGATATGCCGTTAGATAAAATGCCTAATTCTGAGGATTTTATTTTAACTCATAATTCAAAGGTGTTACACAGTAAAGGAAAACCGTTTGCATGCATAATTGATAATCAAAATAATTCTAAACACGCCTCCCTCCCAAATGATCCTTCTTTGAGGGCCAGTCTGACAGGATTTTTGAATAAACACGATGATTTGGGATTGCTAATGGGATTCAAATTAAAGATTCAAACTGAAACTGAATTCTTTGAATATACTGTATATCCTGATGAAGAATTTACTGATACTGTAATCTTTGATGAGTCTATTCATATCATTAATGATTCTATGGGGAATCTTTTCTCATTGAGAAAAATTGAAACGGATCAATTCGTAAAAACAAGATCAGAGTATGATAAATTTAAAAAAATGATGTGATGTCCAAATCATTCAATAACTACTTCATCTGAATTTTTCTGTGGCAAATTTTACACCTATGTTAAAGGCTAGAGAACCAGTACTTTTGGATAGGGATGATGGGCATTGGTATCAGACTAAATTTGATAAAATTTATCCTTCAATCAGTACTATCCTTTCTGCAACTGCACCTGAACACAAGAAAAATGGATTACAAACTTGGAAAGAAAACGAACCAGCTCATGAATACATAACAAAACAAGCACAAGATATCGGAACGCAATCCCACAAAATCATAGAAGATTATTTGTCTAATAGTTTGGCTCTAGAAGAATTTGATTTGTTACCTATAGCACATTTTAATAATTTGAAACCTTTTCTTGAGAATATTTCAGATGTTGCATGTATAGAGCAGAGAATGTATTCAGATAAACTTCAGGTTGCAGGAACTAGTGACTTGATTGCAGAGTATAATGGAGAATTATCTATAATTGATTACAAGACCAAACGAAAACCGCAGATTGATGATTACATGTACGAGTATTATCTGCAAACTACTTGCTATGCTAAAATGTTTGAGGAGGCAACTGGTCAGAAAATCAATCAGGTGGTAATTCTAGTTAGTAGTGAGAAAAACACTCGACAGGAATTTGTCAAAACATGTGATGACTATGTGGAGCCTATGATGGCTAGAGTTGAGAAATATTATTTGAATAATTTAAAATAACTTTCTTATGATAATCTGTCTAATTTCTTATCTAATGCATGAACTTGTTTTGTCAAATCACTAACTACTTCATCTAACATTACTGATTTTTTATCTGGTTTTCTCATAGTTCCATTTGACCAATCTATCATTGCATCCAGTATTTCTGTGACTTGTAAAGCACTATCTGCTAAATTTTTAATATTTAGAATCTGTTTTTTATTCATATTATTTGGATAAATTTCCATTTGACCATTTTTTTGAATTAAAAATTGTTGATTGGTGATTGCATGACTGAAATTCTCTAAAAATAATCCTTTGATTGAATTTTTCAATTTTTCTGAATATTGCATCTTGTTACAAATTCTTTTTAGCATATCTTCTAATGTGGTATTTTCATCAAACCCTTCTTTAATTTTTGAAGGATTGATGATTGTTTTTAGAAATTTTTTAATTACATCTAAATGAGAATTGATAAATGACAATTCTGAATAAATTATAAAGATTATTGTTTCTTCTTGTCTTGTTTGAAATGAATCTAGTTTACTTACTAGTTCACTGATTGAGTGTGAAAATGCTCTTTTGAATTGTATAAAATTTTTAAAAAATTCTTCATCATGATATTCCTTGTTGAATTGGATTAGTCCATGTGATTCTATATCATTTAGGATTACAAATGTAGCTTTGTAGTTTGGATCAATACTCAATAATTTTTTAAATTTTCTGTGAACTTAAGCTTATTGATAAATTTAGAATTTACTCTTCAGATTCATCATATTTTTCATCTTGTACATATCCTTCTTTCAGTTCTAATTGATGCGATTCTTCTTTCATTTCTTCCTGATCTATCTTTTTTAATTCTTGTTCTGATTCTTTAGACATGTGATGAATTTCAAATTATTACATATTAGCCACGTCTTAATTTTCAGGTTTGATACTTGCATTTTACCCTAATTTCTCTTTCTTCCTTCCTAATTTGTCAAAAAATCGATTTGCTGTGAGCTATTACTTTGTAATAATTGAAAAGAGAAGATTATCTCACACGATATTTTATACAATATCATTATGAGCGAAAAAGAAATTCAGATCTTGAAAAAAGAATTACTTGGGAAAATAAATGCTGGTGATAATTCCTACTATGGATTATCCCTTGAAAATTTAGTTCTCAAAAATTAATTTTATTAATTTGTAAACAGTTCCAACTTTGGGAAAACATTGTGCACAAATTAATTAGAACTATGTACAAATATTGAAAATTAGAACAAGCTAATTAGGTGTCTCTAATTTTCATAGTGTTTAAATTCAACAATGTGTATACCAATCCATGAAAGAAGATTCATGCAGACGATGCGGTAACGGATTGGAAGTAAATAAAAAATGTGATATCTGTAACAAGGAAAACCAATTCTATTGTCATGAGTGTGGCTATGTTACTGAAGAACAAATTCATTTAGAGTGTATGATGGCTAGAATTAATCACAACTCTGTTGTAAACTAGATAATACAGAAATAAATTAGACTGTAGATAATATACTTCATGGCAGATACAATTACTGCAAAAGAACTAATGTCACAAAAAAATGATTTTGTAATCATTGATGTTCGAGAGTCAGATGAGATAGATGGTGGAAAAATTGAAGGTTCTATCCACATGCCTTTGGGATTGAGCATTAGAAATGTAAAGAAAAAACAGATTGAAGACCTTAGGGATAAGAAAATCTGCACCTATTGTGGAACCGGTTACAGAGGAAATATTGCAGCTGATGAACTAGTAAAAGAGGGATTTAATGCAATTACTTTGGAAGGTGGTTATCTTTCATGGAATCAATCTTAATTTTTTTTATTCATTCCAAATTGATTGGGTTTTAAGCCAGGCAATCAAGTCTTGGTAAAGTTTGCTTTTTTGCATGTTTAACACTCCAATTTCCAAGTTAGTTGATGATTTTACGGTCTTTGTATATTTTTCATATACTGCAAAAATTATTTTATCTAGAAACATTTCATTTTGCATCTCTTTTTTTGCTAGTTCTTCAGATTCTGTCATTGCAAAACTTGCAAATAATACCCCGTCAACCCAGTATGCGTTTGCTGCTTCTAGAGATGACATCATACCGATAAGATCGTCTAGACTTAGCTTTATCATGTCGCGGACATAGATTTTGTCGTATGGTCTGTGAACAAATTCTGTCATGAGGTTTCCTTTTTGTTTGGTTTAAAGAATATTTGCAGTTAAATTGATGATTAATCCATGGTTCTAAGTTGTTTTTCAGTATCTCGAATAAAATCTTCATATTTCATTATCTGAGTTGTTAATCTAAACGCATTCATTTGATCATCGTTATTTTTAGAGCCTAAGAATGATTTTCTTAACTCCATTAATTTTTGTTGTTCTTCAGTTACCCTGATAATATCATCCTTTAGATCCTCTCTGGTTGCCACGTTTACTATGTGTGAATTACAAATTTAAGAATTTCCTGTATTGTAAATGATATGATGACTAATTTGGAAATTTTATAACTAGTTTTTTTGAAATAATATTATGAGTGATACTGATGAATCTTCAGAACCTGATACATTTGTTACAGAATTTCCAAAGAAAGGATTTGGAATTGTTGATTACCTTCAAGGCCGTGTTCATTTTTCAATAATGGATCAGATGAAGCTAATGCACAAATCTGGGATGAGTCAAACAGAAATTAAAAAGACATTGCTTGCCAGCATAACTGAGATAATAGATAATTTTGAGCCTGAATCAAAAAGTCCTTGATTGCATCTTTGATGATTCAGCCATGATGATTTTATGGCATTGACAGGTACAGTTGAAATGTGGCATATCATTGTTCATTCTGTATTTGCATTCTTTGGTGTGTTCAATCATCGACAATGCTTGAAATTTTATTAAATTATAAAGTAATTACTCTTTCCTAAAGAAAAATTTCACTTATCTGTATTATGAATTAAAAAATAAGTCCTTTAGATAATTCTAAAGTGGTTCATCAGTGTTACTGGATTCTTCCAGTTTACACCAACAATTGGGACTGCAAATATTACCTGACATTTTACTCGTCTGATATTAGCCAGGAAAAACCTATTACTTCTTCCCAATTTTGTTGATTATTGTTATCTTGCATATTGTCTTTTTAGAGAAATTCCTATTTAACGACGATGAACGATTTCTCAGTATAGTTTCTCAGTACAAAAGAGTAGTAATGTCTTATATTGAAATTCAATAATTATTGTTACCCGACCATACTGGTGACGATTCAATCCTAGAATTTTTGAATCGCGCCTTTTTTTTAATTCTGAGAGTTTGCAGTTTTCTCGTAATAGTATTCTTGTCTCTTCAAGTCTTTCTCAGATATGATTCTGCATTTTCGCATTGGAACCAATCGTGAAATCTGCTCATAGGTGCTCATATCTATAACATCTGCAGCATATGCAATTTGTAATAGTGGTGGCTTTTCTACAATCATTGGCTTTGCTTGCTCATACCCTCCACTCTGTCTCATCCCTGTTCTAAACAATCCTAGATGGTTGTTGTTTTTTGAAATTTGTGGATCCTGGTAACAACAAATTGCAAACTCGTCATTTTCTTTCTCAATGATAGTTAACCTGGTAAATTTATCACTCCAATCCTCAATTTCTTTAGCAATAGACATTGCCTCGTTTTTGTCCTCAAAAACTATGGATACTACTAATCGGTCTTTCTCATAAGCCCAAGATATGCCGTAAAAATTACTCTTCCAGGTAATATCTAAAGACATGATTCTCTTTCAAATATAATCAAATTAATGCTTTCTAACTGATAAGAAAGTACAACTTGATCAAAACTATTCTCTGTTTATTGCCTCTTTCATACAACATCGTATGCAACAATTACATTTTGTTTTAGTTTTGCATTTTTTGTTACTCCTCATTCATCAGGAGTATGCCCTGAATTATCATTAACGTCTTCGTTTAATGGTTTAGGTATGCTATAAACGACTACTATTCCAAGATACAGTTATCGTTTTTTTAATAATGCATCTTCGGGAGTTTTGTTTTTGTTTGATTCCCAATGCCAATTATGGTGTTTCTTCCAATGAGTTTCCAATTCTTCAGTAGTTGGTTCTTTCCCTAAAGGGGTGCCGCATAATTTACACTGTATCATTTTTTACATCCTCAGGTTTTTTCTTTTTTGATTTTATAACTGGATGACATTGTGCTGGCAAGTTTTCACCATCCATATTTTGTATGAAATTAATTTAGAATTAAGAGTTTGCTTTATTTGATTTAGGTTTGCCTTTGATTTGATTTTTTTTACTTGCTTGATATTTAGCTCTTTTTCTTTTTTGCTCCAAATCCAATATCACATATATTTTTCCAGTTTCACATAATTTCATCTCTCCTGTATAATCATCATGCATTGATTCAAAGTCTCCGTTGGATAATAATTCCCCAACAATATTCCATGCCATATCTTCAGAGACTTCAAACTTGTATGATATTGTTGAAACTTTGGTAAAGAAACCACTTTGAGAATTTCTCTTTACAAAACTTTCTACCTTTTGTTCTGTCGTCATACTGGGTTCTCGTTTTTTAAAATTTCTATATGGTTTTCTCTCTGACATTATTTTTTAATCACATCCTCTTGTATTTTAGCTCAATCCTTTACATGTAGCGTATCTGGATCATTGTTGCCTGGCAAATATTTATCTCCTAACATATTTTTCATACGCTCATCAAATTCTTCTTGTAATCGTGTAAGGTACATTTCAGCTTCTGTCTCATCATCTGGAATTCCTGTATCTGTATCAAAATTAAATCCAGTTGCCAAATGATAAAATTCTTCAAAAAATTCTCTACAGTCAATCACATCTGCTTTCTCATCAATTCTTACCACAAGACAATCATTGGCCATTCTAAAATTGAGGCATACTTCCTCCTCTATCATAATATCTGCCATAACTGACATGAGATATGCTACATATTTTGAGTCTAATTTTCCCTGATCTTTGTTTGAAATCCATAATTCATAACCCTCAAAGAAATTATCAAAGGTTCTAACTACAACATCTCTAATGATTGAATCAGGATTTGCCCATTTTGTTTTCCATGATTCAAAACTATTTCGTTCTGCATAGACTGTATCAAAAGTTAATTCTTCGTTAATTTGCTCAAATTCCCAAATTTGTTTGTTAGTCCACATTGGTGAATATTCTTGAATTAATTTTTTGGTTACTTGATCCAATGAATTTTGTATTTTTTTCTTCTGTTTAATCTTATCTTGTACTAGTTAATCTCTGACTTGAGAAATTCTATGGTGCATTCTGCCAGATCTTTACTTGAGTGTTTTTTAATATTGTGTTTACAATTGGGACAAATGCCTGAGTCTTCTTCTGAAAATTCACCTCCTATCTGTTTCATACAGCATTCCATTAATTCCTCAGTTGAATGCGACTCCATTGCAAGCTTACACGTTGGACATTCTGTCAATTTAATACAAATTCATCAAAACCTCATTCTTATTAAATTATATTTGATTTTTTAAAGAACTGTATATGCCTCTAAGTGAAAACTTGCAAAACAAACTTCATTGCATTTGTGGTAAGATGGTTAATTTTGAAATAATTAATGATATAGAATGTAATTGGGGTTCACATACTGTTATTCAATGCCCAAAATGTGAAGATCTTTTTTCCATTGATTGTCAATGTCCAGCGTTTCAAAGTGTTTTGAAATTATCTCCATTCAATGAACAATTGTTATCGGATAAAGAAAAGTCAAATTATCTAAAAGATTCTCATCTGAATTAAAAATTTGGCCACAGATAAAATTGATAATTGTTGGATATAATCCTAATTTCAAAATCATATTCTAACTATCCAAACAACAGAACTAATCCTACAATTAGCGCTGATACTGACATTCCCATCCAAATATAAAATTTTTTCATCATGAAAATATGTTAAATTTTCCGAGATTAATAGTTTGAAATTTAGAAAGCAAGCAAATTTGATATCTTTCATCATCGGCCCTTTGGGGGTTACATTAGATATCAAATTCGCAATCATCTTGCTTTCAATATTTGTATTGATTAGTATTTTCAAAAATTCTTAAAATTAACCATGTCTTGAATTTTGATCAAAAAGGGTTGAAAAAGTGATCCATTTTGAATCGACATTTCTTTGAGCCTGATTTTTTTACATCAATCATTTTGTTAGTTTTACTCATGCAACATAAAGAATAATTTTATCCTCATAGGAATATTGGATGTTATGGGTGAAAAATCTACTTTAGAATGGATTCCTGATTTTTCTCTAAGTTGGTCTGATTTTCAAGCAGAATCAAATCCTGCAATATTTGAAGACAGCCACAGTGTCATAAAATACCGATTTACTTGGACTGTAAATTCTGATAAAATTGATAATGATATTGTTTTCTTAATTGAGAATATTTCTCTCTTTGTAGAGTTTCATCCGTTATTATCTTGGGTACGTGCATCTGAAGCAAATGATTCACTACTAGGTCACCAACAAGGAAATTTCGATCTGTCTGAATTAGTCAAGCGTGAAAATCTTGTACAATTACAAGAGAAATTTTACAAAAGACACTTTTCCACAAGAGGCCAAAATGAAGAACAACAAAAACAATTTGCAAAAGAAGATTCTGGAAAAATGATTAACATAGAAGTAGAAAAATTACAAAACATCTTTGATGAAAAATCTCTTAAATATCAAAATGAGACAAATTATGGTAAAAATGTTGAAGCACAATCAAAATATGATTTGATTTTCAAACAATTGCGATCATAATTTGTTATATCTAATACTGTAATTTCAATTTATGAAAACTAGAAACTTTTCTAAATTCAAATGGAATGAAATATCTGAACATGATTCTGCTCATAAGGAAAATGAATTGGGATTTCAAAAGAAAAAATCTATATCTAAAACTTTTGTGTTATACGCTGTATCTTGAGATTATTAGGTTCTATGTTCTATAATTTTATTTTCAGGAACTGAATTAATATAATTTACTAGACTCCTGTAATATTTCAAGTGAAAATTTAAATCTCTAATTTCTGTTTGTTTTAATTCTTCAAGCTCTGGGCCAAAATCTGTTTTGTTTGTTTCAATGTGGTTTAATGTATTTTCATTTACTTCAATCATATGAAAAAGACTCTGCAACACTTCTCCCTTTGTAAGACTTCTATCGCATGATTTTTGAAGTAACGTTTCAACCCAATCCATATTCTTGATGAAAATAATTCCTATATTCACTTCAGAATTTGAAATTCTTTGACCTTTACTCTATTTTTTTTAAGTCTAGGCTTGAATCACTATTTTTTAGAATCTTTATTTTTTCTATCCATGATTTCTTTATTTCTTTCAATATCTGAATGAACCTCCACATGCTCGTAAAGATCCTCTTTTGAGTCAAACAATTGTTCGCAATAATAGCACTGATGCATTTCATAATTATGCTAATCTAAGTTAAAATGGTTTCTTAAAAAAAATCCAATTTTATCCATAATTAGGTGTAGTTATTAGTAAAAATAAATTGGTTGATAATCTGTGATAGATTATCTACCGTTTTGTTCTCTAACTTTTTGTGCTATATCTCCAAAAGGATCCTCATGCCATTGTTCTTTGTTTAAATCGGCTCCTAATGCTCCTGTTTTTGGCAGCAAACCTTGTTCGGCTGCTTGAGACAAAACTGCGTCTTCTGGGATGTAGTTTTTTTGGTTTTCAGTACCATATGCAATTGCGCCTGCCATTGCTACAACAGCTACAGCTATTGCGATGTAGATTAATGCGTTTGACATGAAATAATATGTTGTTTTTTATATTAATCAAGTAAGAATACATTGCAATGCAGTGAACCTATTTACTGTGTTTCTAGTTTGATCTCTGCATTACACACTGGAATATCACCTGTTTGATTTTTAAAATCTTCAATTAATCGTAGTTGCATTTCTTTAGGATTTTCTGCAATAATTCTTTGATAAAATGATGTTTTTTGTTTGCATTCATCCCCTTCAAATTCAGTGTTGACATATTTTGCAAATCGCTCTTCTAAATTGTCTGTTTCTCCAATGTATATTGGATCTTTCTTTCTGTTATACAAAACATATACTCCTGGATTCTTTTTTACATATTGAGAACTCTCAGTCCAAACTCTCATCTTATCATCTAATAGTTCCATAACACTACATACTAACACTAGATATTAAACTCTTGATTTTTAAGTTCGAAATTGGTAAATAACTCTAAATGGATAAACGTGATGCTGGAGTTTTAATGGGAATTTTTATCGGTACTGGCACTGTTGTGGGGTTGGTCGTTCTCTTGGCAAATGGCTTTATCAAAAATCCATTTATCTGATATTCTAAATTCTTTTAAGAATAGACAATAATGCTAATCTACTAGAAAAATTATCAAATAATATTGGTTGATCCTAACCCTGATAGATATGAAACTATATCGATTGAATCAAAAATAAGAGAAGGCGTTTTTCATAAAGTCGTTAAAGACCTAGAAAGCGGAAAAGCTGTTTCTTGTTCTTGTAAATGTTGGAGTAAAGGAAACAAGCCTTGTGCGGGTATGAGAACTATTGGTTATGAAAATTCTTGAGAATAGACAATATGCTTAAGTTTCTAATTGATGTAGAAAATTTATGACTAAAATTTGTAAGAAATGTGATATTGAGATGGACATTACATCTCTTAAAGTCCAAAGAAGGGGAAATGAAACAAAAAATATGCCTACTGAATATTTTTGCCCAAAATGTGATCATACTGTGTATGAAAATAAATAGATTCTAAACCCTGGGTAATATTCTAACTATCTAATCAAACATGTTTAATGGTAGAACATTTTTGCAATTTGAACAATTTGGAGTTCTTTCATTTGTAATTATCATCTCACATTTATCACAAATTCGCATTTTTTAAAAAAACTCTTTTTTGTATAAATCCCTAGCTAGAATGTTTCATTTTTGGGAATACCTTTTCCCTAAACTGGGAAAAAATAACATCTGATTATTAATTCTAAAAATCAATATATTTATTTTTTAGATTCCAAACCCTTTTGAAAATATACAATACGCTTAAGTTCAAAGTATCATGATATTATGAATATGTCAAATGTTGATTCTACAAGACAAAACATCATTGATTGGTGTCAACAAGATGGTATACCGTGTATTGAACAACCTACAAATCCTCAAATGGTGTGGGGGTTATCATTAGGTTCGATAACTGTCTATAAACAACCACCACTTCCTGATAGAATTTACTTTCAATCTTCAATCAGTCTATCTAATATTCATAGAACTTTGGTAAATCAAACCTGGGATAATGCTCAAAGAAATGTCATGATGTTTAATCTAAAAAAACTAGTTACACAATTAGATGCACTGTTGAATTTTATAAATCTTAATGATGAATTAATAGGATTCCACACATTCAAAATACAAGGCCATACAACAATTTCAAAAGTAGATTTTATTGAGAAATTTCTTAGAATGCAAGCAATACATGAAATTGTTTTAAACCAGCTTAATCTTGAATTAGGGTCTGCCCTTGCATCTAGTCAAAATACGGGCAATACTGATACAGGCAGATGATGCCTAGTGTTGTCAGATTATGCCTGTTTTAGATTCTAAACTCTATCTAGACTCAATTTAATAGCAAAAGTTTATAGATCGCTGATTCTAATTAATTTAGAAGGTTAGAGATACCAGTATCTAGATTGCTGTACGTCTTGACTTTCACTTTTTAATTATTCTTTAGTGGTTTCTAAACTCTTTTGAAAATCAATTTGTTGGATTCATCAATGCCGCACGTTCTTTTGTTTTTTGATCAACTAGAGCATCAACATATTGACCTGGTTGTCCATTACAATCACCGATACTCACTGCAAAACCATCCATGGTTTCAGCAATACATCCTGCCTCTGTAACTGCAATAATCTTAACCAATTCCATTTTTTCTGCAGGTGCAGTATAGAACATCAAATATGCAAAAAGAAGAATTGCTCCTAATGCAATTACCCCTGCTATGATGAATGTGGAATTCTTGCCTGATTTTTTATTAGATGATCGATCTACTGCCATGTTTTACTGTCTCTGATTCTTAATAAAAAGAATGTACTTGTTTCTTAAAAATGGTTCAAACTTCCATGGAACCAGGAATGAGAAATATATGTAAAAAAGATTTAGCGACAGTGTTTTCTATAACTTCTTTCACTAAGTATTGTGCATTGTAATATGGCGTGTACCAAATACATGGCAAAGGGCAATAGTATTGGAGGTGGACGATACGAACAAGGTCAAAAACGATGTCCAGAATGTGAAGTGTTCATTGAATGGGAAGGATTGTGGTGTCCATGCTGTGGACGTATGTTAAGATCAAAACCTCGGGCTAAAAAATTAAAGCATAAATTATCTTTGAGTCGTACTAGGTAAGAAAAAGAACTCTGAGTATTAAAGAAGATTACAATATTTTTGATACTCCAATAACCCTTACCCTTTTAATATTGAGCAAAAAAAGATGTAATCCTGTCTTTATTAGAAAAATTTCCAGATCATTTTACTCCTAGAGAAATACAAAAAGAGATCATTTCTGAAATAGATGAGAAATTAAAATCAGGATTTAAGAAAATTATTTTATGTGCTCCTACTGGAGTTGGTAAATCCCTTGTTGGGGCAACTATTTCAAATTACTTTGATAGCTCATTTACTGTAACTGCATCAAAACATCTTCAGGATCAATATATCAAGGATATTCCATTTCTAAAACCTGTAAAAGGTAAACAAAACTTTCCATGTCTCAAACTTATGGAATCTGAAAAAGTCGATAATGACCGTAGGGCTATGAGATGGGGTTTAACGTGCGACAAAGGTGTATGTCAAGAAAGAGTCTCAAAAAATGGCAAAGAAGTTTTTGAGGTCTGTAAATTCAAGCCTACAATAAAACAAGTTGAAGAAAATACTGCTGATGCAAAGTCATGCCACTATTACATGCAAAAATACGATGCCCTAGTATCAAAACATTCTCTTTGGAATTATCACGCATTTTTCACTATCATGAAATTTAACAAAAAACTCTTTGCAGATTATCTTGATAGAAAAGTAACTGTCTTTGATGAGGCTCATAAAATTGAAGATCAAATCATCCAGTTTGTGGGTTTTGATATTTTTGCAGGTCAAGTTGATGAATGTAATCTTAATTCAGAAAAATATAATTTTACAGATTTGGATTCAATGATAAAATTAACTGATGACATGGCATATTCATATGCTAATAAAATTAAAAATATTAAAGAAAGCCCAGCATTTCAAAATAATCCTGATTATGAATTAATTGCAGGGCTGGAACGAAGACATGACAAGTCTGCACAAGCAAAAATAGACATCATATCTGATAAAGATAATTTCATTGTAAATGATCCTGTTAAAGATTTGAATGGAAACTTTAGAACAATTTCTGTAAAGCCAATTGATGTTTCAAAGTTTGCAAATTCATTTTTTGAAACAGAATATCAACTATTCATGTCTGCAACCATTGATAAAAGTGGTTTCTGTGAAAACATGGGATTAGAAAAAGATGATGTTGCATTTGTTGATACTCCAAAATCCCCGTTTCCAATTGAACATAGAAGCATAGATCTTCTCAATATTAGGAGACTCAGCTATGGTTCTACTGATGAGGATGAACTTGAAGTTATCAAAACAATTGATAGGATAATGGATGAACATTCAAACGAACGTGGATTAATTCTTACCTCGTCAATTCCTAGATGTCAGAAAATCCTTCGATATCTTTCTCCAAAAAATACTCAAAGAATTAGGCTGTGTCATAGTAAAAATAAAGATGATAAAACTCAGGACGAGGTAATCTCTGAGCACGCATTAGACCCTACGAGTGTTTTACTTTCTTCATCTCTTTGGGAAGGGGTTGATTTGAAAGATGATTTGTCTAGATTTCAAATAATTGCCAAAGTTCCATATCCAAATTATACAGAAAAAAGAACAAAGGCCAAAATGAGTAAATTCCCATCCTGGTATACTTCAAAAACTTTAACTAAAATTTTACAGGGATTTGGTCGTTCAATTAGAAGTGATGATGATTGGGCAAAAACATACGTTTTGGATACTGCTGTAAATAATGTTTTTTTCAAGGGTCGACAGATGATTCCAAAGGCATACTATGATGTTTTAGGCCTAGATGAAATTTAATTTAAATCATTTATTTTCTTTCTGCACATGCGCATTTGACATAAAGCATTTTGAATTCCCCATCTGATTTTACATTGTGTGACATTGGCTTTCTACATTGTTGGCATTCTGTTAATCCAAAATATTCATCAACTTTGATCATTTTATAATCCCATGATTTTTTCTCCTCATTCCAAAATACAGAGTTTATTTCAGATGGTCCTTTCATGTTTCTTTATGAGATTAGTTTCATTAATTAATTTTTTATCTGTTTAGATTTTTAAAATCAACGCACTTTTGATCAAATTCATTAAGATATTTTTTGGCATTAATGTTGGCATCCATAATGTATATTTCGCATGTTTCTGAATCAATTAATTGCTGAGAGTTACTATTGTTAGTCATTACCTGTAATGATAGAATACTTGCCAGTACAATTATCACAATTATTGCAAATTTGCTAGAATGAATATCCACAAATTTTCTTAATTCATTTTGAACTTAAATCTAATCATTACAAATTCAAATTATTTGTTTATCGTGTGAGTAAGGGGGTTTTTATCACCACACTTTACTACAAAATGTATGTCTGATGTCGTGGTTTGTTCAAATTGCGGTTTATCATATTCTACAAAAGAACATGACCTTTGCAGTCATTGTAAATTTACCAACAAAACTCAATGATGTTCTTTTTGATGTTGTTATATTGTGCCTAATTATATGGAATTATTTCACTAGTGTGCATTTAGTTACTTGTTCATATTTTTTTCATGTAAGGAATCTTAAGTTCAAAACTCTTGTACAAAGTCATGACTGATGATGGAAAAATGAAAATTATGTGTAAATGGTGTAATGTTTTTAAAACTTGTCATATTGTCAGTCAAGAAATTACAGATCATCATGGAAACTATGGAATTGATAGTGTTATGATGGCCAAAGTTAAAATCCACAAACATTACAAAGGAAAAAATTATTGTAAAGGTTCTGATAGAATAATTACTGTACCTTTGGATAAGGCGCTAAAATATAGTGAAAAGTATAGAGATTAGAATTACTGATTTTTGTTAGAATTGAAACTACAAAGGTATACATGAACGATATGGAAATAATTGATATGACTAAGAAATTACCTCATGGACATAATACTGGTGGCGGAAATAGCCAGAAAAGACGTCAAGAGTACAAAAAAGAAAAAAATTCTGAATAGAATTACTAATTTTTATTAAAAAAATATTCACCCTTTTTAGAAATCAATTATTGGTTTCTTTCTTGTTAGCCCCACCACCAAAACCTTCTAGTTGTTTTGATCAGTGATTTGATACCTGCAATATTTTTAGGATTCAATTCAATTTCTTTATGTTCTGCTAAAACGTGTTCTTTAACCATTGACATCAATTCTTCTTCATTATTTGTTGTTGATGATGCTGACCAACTACAATCTTTGCCTGCATCTTTGCAACTAATTGATTTAGTCATAGAATGATTTTGATTTCTTATGTATATTAGAGTAACAAAAAAGTGAATCCCACTCATTGATTTTAGAACTTAAGCGTGTAGAAGATTATTTTCTAAATAAGATCCAAAGTCTAGAACCCACAAAAATCCCTACTGCAGCAACTATCAATATTGGAATTATAATTTGTCCTTCATCCATATCATCACATATGAATAATGAACTTAAGCGTGTTCCAGTCTCTTTGGGTTATTTTTTTGAAAACCTGTATGCTCTACCATTTTTCTTTAGTCAAAAATACCTCGTATTTTAAAAATTAGGAATAAAAAAATGCAGAAAACATTTACTAAAATTTAATCTGTAGTAGACAACAGTAATTTGATAAGCATAATTGATTCCTTTTCCTGTTATCTCTAAAGATTATTTGAGATCGCGATCTATAAAGCTTGTGGACAAGTTATCCTTTCTATGGATTTGCACTAGTTATTGCACCTTGTGCTGCTGAACCTACAAGAGTTGCATATTTTGCCAATGCACCAGATGTGTAGTTTGGTGCTGGTTTTCTCCAAGCCTCTTTTCTTTTTACCATTTCTTCTTCTGACACATGAAGATCAATAATTGTAGTTTCTGTATCTATTGTAATTTCATCTCCGTTTTTTACTAGTGCAATTGGGCCGCCAACATATGCTTCTGGTGCAACATGTCCTACCATGAAACCTCTGGTTCCTCCTGAAAATCGTCCATCAGTTACCATTGCTACTTTTTTGCCCAACCCTTGTCCTACTAGTGCTGCAGTTGTTGCAAGCATTTCCCTCATTCCGGGTCCTCCTTTAGGTCCTTCATATCTAATTACTAACACATCTCCTTCCTCAACATCTCCTTTGGCAACTGCATCAAATGCATATTCTTCTCTATCGTACACTTTGGCTTTACCAGTAAACTTTGCCATTTCTACTCCTGCAGTTTTAATCACTGCTCCCTCTGGGGCAAGGCTTCCTCTGAGAACTACTGCAGTTCCTACAGAATGAAGTGGATTTTCAATAGGACGAATAATTGATTGTTCTGGTTCTGGAATATTCATTGCATCGATATTTTCTTGTATGGTTTTTCCAGTGACCGTAATACAATTACCGTTTATCAATCCTTTAGCTGCCAATTTTTTGAGAACAAATGGAATTCCTCCAATTTTATCAAGACTATTCATCACATAACTGCCACCAGGTTTCATATCTGCAATGTGTGGTGTTTTCTTTCTAATTTTTTCAAAATCATCATATGTTAATTTGATTCTAGCTTCATTTGCCATTGCTAACAAATGTAAAATTCCATTTGTAGAACCGCCTATTGCATTGAGCATTACAATTGAATTCTCAAATGCTTCATACGTCATGATGTCCCTTGGTTTGATGTTTAATTCTAATAATTTAGCACATGCAGCACCTGTATCGTAAACCATTTTCCCTCTACGATCATCTTCTGCTGGTGGGCTGGCACTTCCAGGTAATGCTAGTCCAATAGCTTCTGAAATGGATGCCATTGTGTTTGCAGTAAACATTCCTCCACATGATCCTGAACTTGGGCATGCAGTATTTTCAATATTTTTTAACATCTCTAAAGAAATTTGTCCTGAATCATATGCTCCGACTGCCTCATACACATCAACTACTGTTAGTTCTTTACCATCTAGAATTCCTGGCATAATAGTTCCACCATATACAAAAACTGACGGTAAATTCAATCTGGCCATTGCCATCATTGTTCCGGGCAAACTTTTATCGCAACCTGCAATTCCTACAATACCGTCGTACTGATGGGCTCTTACCATTAATTCAATAGAATCTGCTATAACTTCACGAGAAATCAATGAAGATTTCATTCCTTCATGACCCATTGCAATTCCATCACTTACTGCAATAGTTGAGAATATTCTTGGAGTTGCACCATTTTCTGCCACTCCTCTTTTTGCCTCTTCAGCTAATTTTGGTAATAATATGTTACAAGGAGTTGCCTCATTTCCTGTATGACAAACTCCGATGAATTGTTTACTAAGATCATTGTCATCTAACCCCATAGCTTTGTACATTGCTCTATGAGGAGAACGTGCTGTTCCATCTACAACGTTTTTACTAGATATTTCCATAACATGTAAAATTTAGATTGCTATAATTTAGACTTTGTTGATATTACCAATACTATATTTCACATTCATTTTTTTGGCAATTTTATGGTAAATGTTGTAGGATTATTTTTGACAGAAAGTTTACCTCCATGTTGCTCCACAATATTTTTACTAATTCCTAATCCTAAACCTGTTCCTGTATTTTTTGAAGTAAATAATGGCTCAAAGATTTTGGATATAATGTCCTCAGGAATACCTGAACCTGAATCACTTATGTGAATTGATATAAAATCTGATTCATCATCTATTTTGATTGTAATTTTACCCTTGTTGTCCATAGCATCAAAGCTATTTACGATGAGATTGACAAAAATAGCCTGAAGTTTCCTTTCATCACAATTCATCTCGACATCGCCTTTTGGTAATTCTATAACTACTCCATCAGGCACGTTTAGACTTGAAACCGATTCACTTAGAATTTTTAAAATCGAATGTTTTGCTAGGTTTAACTCTTTTGCCTTTGCAAATTCTAAAACATCTTCAATAATGTGATTCATGTCCAAAACAGAGCAATTCATTCTAACAAATCTTTCTTGTATGATTTTGTCCTCAGGATATTTCATTTGTAAAAAGTCAAGACTTGCTTTTATTACTGTAATTGGATTTCGTAAATCATGAGCTAGTCTAGATGCCATTTGACCAATGGTGTATAGTTTTTCTAGTTTTTGTAGTTGTTTTCCTTCTTTTTTCAGTGTTCTAAAAATCACATACATCATTGTAACATACACAATTCCATTAAGTATTGGTAAAACAATTTCCAAGGTTTCTTGTAAATGCTTTGTTTTTTCAAATTCTTCAGTAATGTGAACAGTTAATGTTTCAGACGCATCAAGTAACTCTACTTCAACTCTTTGATGTTCAATGTAAAATATTTCAGGTAGAATTTCTCCTGTTTTTTTAGATTCTTTTAATAATTCTGCAATATCATGAAACTCTACAAATTTATTTTCAACTAATATCAAGTCATCATAAAATATGTCTGACAAAGGATCTAATTCATGTTCATGTATTGTTCCACCATTTTTTAAAAGTAGAATGTTTTCATAAAATTCATTATACAGTGAATCAACATCTGATTCAGAAATTATTCCGTTTGAGAATTCATCCAGTTCGTGTAAAATAATGGCAGTGTAAAATCTGTTTTTGCCTGCAGTATTAACATAATCTGCAAAATCTTCTTCTTGCAAACTCATTACAAGTAATATTGAAAAACTTGAAAAAATTAGAACTAATTGTATAATGACAAGACCAATAATTAGATTCTGGGGTTTCATAAAATTTAATATTAAAACTAGTATTTCTACTCTTAGATAATTAAAAATCTAATATTTGTTGAGATACGCCTCAGAGAAGATATTTACTAGAAACAAAATTTGTTTCAACATGATAAAATTATATTTATTGATAATTCCAATTGTTATTGGTATCATTACTGGAGCATTTTTGTCATTTTATCCTGAAACAGAATCTAAATCTAATTCACTTACTGTGCAAAAATTAATTGAGGGTGGTTCCCCAATAATGGGAAATCACAATGCTCCAATTACAATATTAGAATGGGGGGACTATCAGTGCACATTTTGTTATAAATTTCATCAAAATACTCTAGATATTATCAACGAGGATTTTATTAAAACTGGTAAAGTTAATCTTGTTTTCAAAGATTTTCCATTAAATGGTCCTGATTCACTTCTTGCTGCAGAGGCAGCATATTGCGCTGAAGATCAAGAAAAGTATTGGCAATATCATGATGAACTGTACAAAAATTGGGGAGGAGAAAAAACAGGATGGATTACAAGAGAGTCTTTGGATGAATTTGCAATGACTGTAAATTTAGATTCAGATAAATTTAACAAATGTCTTGATGAACACAAATACCAAAACAAAGTTAATTCAATTCATGAATTTGGAAAGGAAATAGGAATTGATGCAACTCCATCATTTTTGGTCTTTAATGGGGAAAAAATAATCAAAATCAGAGGAAATCAACCTTTAGAAGTATTTCTTAAAACATTTGATGAGTTATGATTTTAAAAAAAATAATCAAAAAGATATATTCACAATTCAGGGGTAATATGTAATGCCTAAGATTGACATTGAAAAACAAGATTCTGTTAAAATATACAAAATCAGAAAGACTTTGGAAGAATTAGCTAAAAAATCAGGCAGAGGTACTGAATTAATTACAGTGTATATCCCAAAAGGAAAACAACTACACGAAATTATTGGCTCACTACAACAAGAGCAAGGAACTGCAGATAATATAAAATCTGATTTAACAAGATCCCACGTAGTTGATTCTTTGGGCAAAGTCGTTCAAAGATTAAAGATGTACAAAAAGACTCCTGCGAAAGGATTGGTAGTGTTTTGTGGAGCATTACCTCCTGAAGAAGGCGGTCCTCTAGGAAGTGAGGTGGTGACAATTTGGGAGATTGATCCTCCGAAAGATTTGAATCAATATCTGTACAGATGTGATGATCATTTTCATGTAGATATTCTAAAGGATATGTTAAAGGATGACAACCTAATTGGATTTCTTGCAATTGATGCAAAAGATGCCGGATGGGGATTGTTATATGGTGATAAAATTGAAGTTTTAGGACAGACAGGTTCTGGAGTTGCAGGAAAGCACAGACAAGGGGGACAGTCTGCAAAAAGATTTCAGAAATTAAGAGAGATGGAATTAAGTTATTTTTACAACAGGGTTGCACAAGTTACTAGAGAATACTTTATTGATATTTACCCCGTAAAAGGATTAATTATTTCTGGCCCTGGCCCTACAAAAGAAGATTTTATCAACGGAGAATATCTAGAATATAGATTACAAAATAACATCATCAATACGATTGATTCATCATATGCAGGAGCTGAAGGTATCAGAGAAGCTTTTGCAAAATCTGCAGATATTTTAGGTAATTTCAGACTAGTTGAAGAGAAAAAAATGGTTGAAGACTTGTTTAGAGAAATTAATACAAACACAGGAAAGGGATCTTATGGATTGCAAGAAGTAATTGAATTTCTAAAAAACAATGTGGCACAAACTGTGTTAATTACAGATAATACAAATCTGCATAGAGTTGAGGGGATATGCAAACGTTGCAAACATCCTCAAGAAGAGATTGTTGAAAGACCACTAGTTATTCCAAAAAAGAGAGAATTCACATCAAAACCCTGTCCAGAATGTGATGCAATGGAAGTTGAAGTCCACGAACAAGATATTGTGGATTATTTACAAATTCTTTCATCAAAAGTAGGTGCACAATTAGAAGTTATTTCTGGAAGTGCAGAGCATGGAAATATGCTTTCAAGTTTAGGAAAAGTTGGAGCAATTTTGAGATATAATCCTGGTCATGCTAAATAAGATCGTATTTTTTTAGCTAATTCTAAAAGTTCATCATCACTGGAAATTTGACGTTTGGTCCACACTGTTCCTTTACTGTTGTATCTTGGAATGATGTGAATATGGACATGTGGAATTATTTGTTTTGCTGCTTTACCATTATTTTGTCCAAGACTAAATGCGTCAGCTCCTGTGGCATCTAAAATCGCCTTGGCAATTTTTGGAACTATGGAAAAGATATTTCCAACATCTTTTGAATCCATATCTGTAATCCTTTCATGGTGTTTTCTTGGAATAACTAAACTGTGACCTACATCAATGGGATATTTGTCTAAAAATGCAACGTGAGATTCATCCTCATACAAAAAATGTCCATCTCTTTTTCCATCTAAAATATCACAAAAAATACATCCCATAAAGTACAGCCATTTTTGTTTTTATTTATTGTTTTTATTTAATTTAAAACAAAACATCCCATGATTTAGGCATGTATTGATTGTTGGTAAAAAATAAATTTTAAATTTTTAGATTTCTTCTTTTCCACAATGCATGCATCTTTTTGAGGATAGTATCTCAAACCACACAAAATCATGAATAAATCCCTCTTTGCAATTCACATCAACATTAGTATTGATACCATTACAAAGAGTCTAGTCAAAAACAGTGTCGATCAACATTAACTCTATTCAAGAAATTTTCTAAAAATCAAAATCATCCTAATTGCACAATATCTTCAATTTGAATGATTTAGTGACGAATGGTTAATTAGGGTAAATTTTAGAGTTGAATTATCTTATGGGCCGAAAAGAAAGACGAGATCGTGAATTAAAGCGCGATAGCTATGCTACAAAACATTCTGCAGAAAAGAAAAAACACACTCTAATTGCAATAGGGGTGATATCATTAATTGCAGTAATCGTCGGATATTCAGGCTATCTATTCCTTAACATGACTGAAACTGCACCTGGTGGTCCAGAAAATGCAGGGGCATTAGGAAGTGAGCACTCACATGCAGCACTTTTGGTAAAGATTTTTGGAGATACGTTTGAATTTTCAGGTCCAGCATTTCAAATAAAATCAAGTTGGATTCATTTTGAAGGAAGAGATGGAACGACAATTCACAAGCATGCAACTGGAGTTGATTTAGGATATCTCTTTGATACACTCGCAATCGGTCTTGATGATCAATGTTACATATTCCCAGACGGAAAACAATTCTGTTCTAATGACGATTATAAATTAAAATTCTTCATTAATGGAGAACAAGTCCCAAACATTAGCAATTATGAAATCATAGAAGATGATAAAATATTGATTTTGTATGGTGCTGAAACTCCTGAGGAAATAGAAGCATATTTGCTACAATTAGATAATCAAGAATTAATCAAATAGAATTTCTAGGATTTATCTTGAGTAGTAAATGATGATGCAGATTTATCAAACATCATATAATATCCACACATTGAACATCTTAGAACAGTCAATTCTGTTGTGAGAAATTCTTTATTCTCAAAACGTCCACTTAGTTTGACATTATCACTTGCAATCTCTGCTTTGTTACTCTTACAAACTGGACATTCTAGTGCTTTTTGTTCCATGAAATTATTCAAAATATTTACAATTTAAACTCAATGAAATTTTCAATTTGAACATACCAATAATATCTTCATAATGCCATCTTTTTAAAAATTCTATATTGTGATTTTTTACAAAAAATTACCTATTATTGACTTACCATTCTATTCGTAATGTTTTACCCTTTACGAGATCCACCATCTCCCATTTTACCATTTCAATATTGCCTTCTTTTTCTATTGTTGGAACTATGGGTGACTTAGTTTTTGTCTCAGATTCTTGGAGAATCTCATAGAGTTCTGGTCGTTTGATTCCACTATTAATTGGATATTTGAATGACATGGTAAATTGCTGGCAATCAATTAAAAATGCATTTTCAAAATATCTTTCAGGCTCTTCAACTTCATAAATTAGAGTGTATTTCCTACCTGTTTCTCCTTTGGTGATGGGATCACTAAACATAGTTGTAAATTCCTTACAGTCTGGCTTGTCTACATTAATGCTGGTAATTTTACACTCTCTATTTTTTTCATCATAAACTTGGATGTTAAGATCATTGATGTCCTCTACGTCAACATCCATTGCTACTCCGTGTAAGACATTTTTAATTGGCTCATTTGATGTATTTGCAACTTCATATGTTCTCTTGTGTTGTACACGCATTTTTTTTGGATCAATAACGCTAAGATCAACAGTGACTGAAGGATACAGTGTGGTTTTTTGTAGACGAAGTGTTTCCTCACCATATCTACTTCTAGTATCTGCACCTTTTTGCGGATGTTTTTTATTTCCAAAACCATCCCCAAATACTGAATACAATAACATTGTAAATCCATGTTTTAGTATTACATCGTGAACTGGATGAATTATTTGTCTATATTCATCTGATAATGATCTTAAATCTCCAGCCATTGTGGGTGTCATTAGTATGTGTGCATCATCTCCAAAATCCATGACTCTTCTGGCATAAATGATTCCCGGACCCCATGTGTTTCTATTTCCAAGTACATCATCTACAAGAAAGCAGTTACCACTGTGTAATCCAATTCTAACTCTTACTGTTTCACTTGGAATTTTTGCTTTGTTATACACTGCAAGTTTTTCGTGTAATTCAATTGCAAGCAGTAGAGGTAATTCTGGTCCCTGTAAAAATCCAAGACAACAACCATCACCCGTTGGAAGTAGTAACAATGATTCTGATGGAACAGATTTGAATGCATGGCATTCTGACATTAGTTGATTTAATGTTTCAATTTTTTTTATTTGTGTTTTTGTTGACATTGTCGTATCTGATAATCCTACAATATCTACAAAGAAAAAATTAGCATGGATTAGTTTTAGTTTGGCTGTAAAATCCATGGTTTTAATGAAGATATTATCTTTTTAAAGTATCTTATTCATGATATCATACTTTCTATCTATCTTTACAATTAAAATCTGATTTTCTTTTTGTTTAAGTAATAATTTGAGATAATTATGACATTAACAATTACTCTAAATTATGACAGTATTTCTGATGTGATTATTTAAGAAACTTAGTTTTGATATTATTCATAAATTTATCATTTAATCCTAATTTTTATAAAATTTATATCAAAAGATCAGAATCTAGATCTCCTAATGATCTGTATATCTGAATTTATGTTTTTTGATATTTTTCATCACCCAAGAGTTTTAATATCAACAAATAATCTAATTTTTTATGTTTGAATCTAGTCAAATCACAGTTTCAAAAACTGGAGTTTCAAAACTGGCAATACTTGCATTAGCTATTGTCTTTGCAGCAGGATTATTTGTTGTTGGATTTGATCAAGGTCATATCTTTAGTCTTGTTTATGGAGAACAAGCATACACTGATCTATACATTCATGAGTTAACTCATGATATGAGACATGCTGCTGGCTTTCCTTGTCATTAGGTGATGTGAAGTGAAAACATTTCTCTTTATCGTTATAGTATTACTATCTGGTGCTTCTGCAGGATTAATTCACGGTACTGTTAATTTTGCAATTGTAGAGCCTTATCTTGATCAGGCCATAGGGATTGAAAATCAAAATTTATTTGAATCTGGTGAAGAAAAAGATTCTCCTCAATTCTGGGTAGAATATGAAGGGTATCGAGTATGGCAAAAAAGTGGTCAAATTCTTGCAGGTGCAATTTTAGGAACGTCTATGGGTGCATTATTTGGTATTGTATTTGCATTATCTAGAAATTCCTTACCTGGAAATAATGATATCAAAAAGTCACTAGTTCTAGCTGGAATTATGTGGTTTACAATTTATTTAATTCCTTTTCTGAAATATCCTGCAAATCCACCAACTGTGGGTGATGCTGAAACTGTGGTGTTGAGGGCAATTCTATACCTTTCCTTTATTGCAATTTCTGGAATTGGAGCAATTGTTTTTTACAAATTATCCAACAAATTCCAAAATAAGAAAAAATTTGTATCTTTAATTGGGTATGGAATTTTCATAAGTGTGATATTTTTCATAATGCCTGAAAATCCTGATGAAATCACTGCTCCTATGGATTTAGTTAATGAGTTTAGAATAATGTCTGTATTGGGAGTTTCATCATTTTGGATTTCAATTGGATTAATTCTGGGATTCTTTTGGAATCGTTTTGAATCTGACAAAGATACTATAAAATATTTATAATTATTCTGATTCTATAGAGTGAGAACTAGTACATTTCGTTTAAATAATACGGGAATTTTTAACATTTACTTGTCTAGGAAATTAACATTACCACAATTAAAAAAATATGATATCACTCAAAAAGTTATTGAAGCATTAGCTGACTCTGAATCAAGAGCAATTTTATTTTCAATTATTAAAAAAGGTAATACTGCAGCTGAACTATCAGATAAACTCAAAATCCCTCTTAGCTCAGTGTACAAGAAATTATCAGACCTTGAAGAATTAACCCTAATCAAAGTTGAAAAATGGATGCTTTCTGACAAAGGTAGAAAATACAAAGTTTATCGAAGCAGAATCAGCAAAGCTGATATTTCTATTAGAAAACCTGAGCCTGTTTTGACTCTGATTCCTAACTGAGTGATATCATGCAAAAACCTACAATTATACAATTATCTGAATTTGATATCACTCAAAAAATTATTGAATCCCTCAGTAATGTTTGTACAAGATCTGTCTTATTTTCAATCAAAAATGAATCAAAAGATGCAACTAAAATTGCTGATGAATTAAAAATATCTCTATCTACTGTTTACAAAACTTTATCCACTTTGGAGGAACTTGCATTGGCAGAAATTGATAAATTTATCATTTCTTCTGAAGGTAAAAAAATTAAACTGTATAGGAGTAGAATTGGGAAAGTTGAAATTATTTTAGAGGATTTGGAGCCTAGTTTGAGTTTGTACTCAAATACTGTAAATCCTAAATCCAATTAATTATTAATTTTAAAATCAAAAACTCACTTTGTTCCCATTCTATAGACTTGGAATGACTATTTAGAATGATGGCTTGCTTTAAATAATTTAGCTTATCCTAATTTTTTGTTAATCATGAAACAACAAATAATTTTGGCATTCGTTGTAATTGCCGTAGCAGCCTTTCTTGGAGGTTATGGTTTAGGAAGTTTGAATGATAATTCTAACTCTTTAACAACTAATGAAATCATTAACGTTTCATCTGAATCAAACACTGTGGATGTTGACACTATTACCATTGGATTTATTCCAGTTGAAAAAGCTGATGAACTAACTCCTAAAGCCAAAGAATTGGAAACCTTTCTTGAGAATGAACTTGGTGTAGATGTTGAAATCGTGGTTCCAACAAATTATGAAACAATCATTGAAGGAATGAGATTTGGTCATATTGATGCTGCCTTTATGGATACTGGTCCTGCATGGATCACTCACCAAAGAACTGGTGCAGAGGTAGTAATGGCAGAACTTGTTGCAGGAAAAGTAAACTATCAAGCAACAGTTTGGGCTCTAGCTGACAATGATTCAATTAATTCATTGGCAGATACAGTTGGCAAAAAAGTGGCATTTACTAGCATCACTGGTTCATCTGGTTTTGTTAGACCTATGGGAACTCTAGTTACTGAGGGACACATTACAATTGAAGGTGATGATATTGTTGCTTTGGAATCTGCATTGAAAAATAACTTTGAAAGTTATACTTTTGCTGGTGGTTACAAAGCTGCATTAACACTGCTTCTTCAGGGCGAGGTGGATGTTGCATTTGGTTCAGATATTGCTCCACAAAAATATCTTGAATTAAAAGATCAAGCAAAATTACGTGCAGTTACTACAATTGGACCTGTACCATCACATGTTGTTATGGTAAGTTCAGACATGTCTGACTCTACAAAAGAAGCACTAGTTAATGCATTAATTCAACTCAATTATGATGAAAATAATCATATTTTGACAAATTTGTATGGTGCAGAATCTCTAGTTCCAACAACTACTACTATGCATATTGGTGAGTTTGGTAACTTTATTGATGCTTTAACAGGACTTGATCAGAAGATTCTTGACTCATATGACAAGAGCAAATAAAACAAGGGATTCTCGACTTGAAATAAATTCAGATGACTAAAAATTCTTCTTTTTCATTAATTTCTACTAACAAAATCATTCAGATGAATGATGTATCTACATCTTATGATTCTAAGAATTTTGCATTAGAAAAAATTACTCTTTCAATTGATAGAGGAACTAATTATGCAATTGTTGGTCAATCTGGTTCTGGTAAATCAACTCTGCTGAAATTAATGAATGGTATGATGATTCCAAATGGTGGAATAATTAAAATTGATTATGTTTCCCCTGACATGAATAATAAAAAATTTAAAAAAATGATGCATACTATTGGCTATATTCCTCAAAGTTTGGGATTGATAAAAAATATCACTGTACTTGATAATATTTTGATTGGTGCTTTGCCTAGATTAAATAAAATACAATCTTTTTTTAAAAAATTTCCTGAACATGAGATAATTGAAGCTAAAAGAATAATTTCACTTGTTGGACTAACTGGTAAAGAAAATAGAAAAGCCTACATGTTGAGCGGTGGTGAAAAACGTAGAGTTGCTATTGCTAGAGCATTAATGCAAAAACCTACCATTTTACTAGCAGATGAAATTGTTTCAGAGCTTGATCAGGTTTCAGCAAAAGAAATAATGAATTTAATTGCTGATGCTCAAAAAAGAATGAATTTGACTGCTATTATGGTTCACCATGATATGCAATTGGCATTAGAATATGCAAACAGAGTTGCAGTAATTAAGGAAGGTCACAAAATTTTAGAAATTGGTGTTGAAGGTGACACTATTGTTGATTTTCAAACCGGAGATATGACTGCTGAAGAAATAATGGAGATACATGCTGATGACACCAAAAAATAATATCTTAATTGCAGTTATTGTAGGGCTTGTTATTATTGCATCCTATAACGTTGATGCTAACCCTCTAGAATTTGCTGAAGGTTTACCTAATCTTGGAATTATTCTTGATGAAATTCTAGTTTTAGAAAACATTGTTGATAATATGAAATATGTTCCAAGTGCTCTTTTGGCAATGCTTGAAACATTACAAATGGCGTTTATTGGAACTGTGATTGGTGTAGTTATTGGATTGCCTTTTAGTATGCTTGCTGCACGTAACTTGAATAGCAAATTTGTTTATGCTCCGATTAGAACACTATTGGCAATAATTCGTACATTTCCTTCTATACTGTGGGCCATATTATTTGTAATTGTGGTGGGACTTGGCCCATTTGCAGGTGTCTTGGCAATTATTATGTATACAATTGGATTTGTAACCAAATTGCAATTCGAATCAATAGAGACAATTGATTCTGATCCTATGGATGCAGTTAGTTCTATTGGTGTTTCAAAATTCCAATTAATTAGATATGTTGTAATTCCTGAGGCTGCCTCTCATCTTCTTGGACACATGCTTTACATGTTTGACTATAATGTACGTCAGAGTGCTATTCTTGGTATTGTTGGTGCTGGAGGCATTGGTTTCTTCATCATCCAATACATCAAATTCTTTGAATATGGAAAAGCAGCTGTCTATCTCTTTGTTGTGCTAATTGTGGTTTTAGGAATTGAATGGATTAGTGTTAAAATCAGAGACAAGTATATTGTCAAATCTCAACATGGAATGGAAGTTACAACAAAATAATTTTCTATGTTGTAATTTTATCTAATTGATTGGTTTCTGTGGCTGTTTTAATCTCTCTTGCAATCCTTTTACCCATACTCATTGTTTCATTGAATAATAGAGAATAGTATGGAGACCCATCCATGTAGATATTGGAGCCTGCAACTATTCTTGCTGAAAACTCAAAAGATTTGAATTTGGCATTTTCATCATACACTCCTTCTATACAAAATGGTCCGTTCATTCCTGGTGCAACTACTCTTTTTGCAGCTTCTACAAAATTTTCCCCCATTGTATACACTTCATCTAATAATGACTCTCGTAAAACTAGAGGACTATTGCCAATAACATTGAATGATGGAACTTTGGTTGATTTTAATTGTTGTTCTGCAGGAATTCTTCCCAATCCTTCAATATCTGATTCATGTCTTTGATCAACTCCAAAGAATTCCAATTCCTCTTTTAATGGCGAATAGAAAAATGTCAAATAAGCTAAAACACCTGCTGCATATTCTTGAATGTATAGAGTTTCATCTTTTGAAATTATTCCTTCAGAAATTAGTTGATTTCTTTTACTATTGTAATCTTCTTCATTTGCTGCCATAAAGTACCCTTTCCCACCTGCAGCTCCTTGTCTTTTTACAATTACTAGTTTTTCAATTTGACTTGGTTCTGTAACTGGTTCTGGCATTGGCAGTTTTGCTTCTCTCATGAGTTTTTCTTTCATTTCTCTATCTGATTCCCATCTTAGAATCCATTTGTTACCAAAGACCGGAGTTTTGATTGATTCAATTTCTTCAGAACTCATTTGTGCAACTAATGTCCCGTGAGGTATTAGGACTGCATTATTTTCTTCAAGGATTGATTGGCATTTTTGGTCTAATACTTCTTTGAATGAATCTACGATAATTAATTCATCAATAAATGGAAATCTTTTGTATAATTTTTCACGTTTTTTTTCACACACTAGGATTGTTTTCAATCCTTCATCTTTTGCGCCTTTTAGAACTTGTAATGAACAATGTGAGCCTAGTGTTGCTATTGCAGTCATTATGATGCTTTAGTTAGTACTTTGTACTTTATGAACTATGTGTGGATGTAACGTACTGGAATACTTCATCTATTATCTCGACACTTAGTTCTGACTTGATATCTTCTGGAATCACCTTTAATACAAAATCATACATTGTTGTATTTTTTGGCAATTCGTCTCTCTCTTGTAATAGTGAGAAAACTGAAATTCCATTAGAAATAATTGCTATGATTTTTTCTTTATCTGATAGTGTCATGACTATGATTAATTATTACAATTTAATATAAATCCGGCTAAGTGAATTTTAGAGCAATTTCGTTTTTAATTCTGTATTTTGATAAATCTGTACTAATCCTGCATTTTCATTTAGGATTTCTAATTCTATGGTAACGTCATGTTCTTCTCCTGTTTGCTGAGATGCATGGTATCCTACGTATACGCCAACAACGATAAAAATTGCAATTACTAGGAGTATCAGTATGTTCAACTTGATTTTTTGTGGAATTTTTACTTGCTATAAGCATTATGAAAATTAATGGAATGGTTTACTATTTTATATAAAAATTAATTACCTCTAGATATCTGGAATAAAGTAAATTATGATAGAAACAGAATTAGGAACTTTACGTAGATCTCACTATTCAAATGAACTAAACGCATCTATGGATGGGGTTCAGGTCACTGTAATGGGTTGGGTGTTGACAGTTCGTGGACATGGAAACATTAGTTTTGCAACTATTCGTGATAAAAATGGAGATTTATCAATTGTAGCAAAAAAAGGAGACTGTCCTGATGAAATTCGTGAAAAAATTTCTTCATTAAAAGCACATTCTTCAATTTCAATTACTGGTAATGTCAAGGCATCTGAAAAAGCACCTAATGGCTATGAAATAATTCCTACAGAGTTGAGAGTTTTCTCAGATGTTGAAAAGATTCCTCCTTTTGAGCCTACTGCAAAAACTGTGAAAAATATTGATACTAGACTAGAGGTAAGACCAATTGATCTTAGACGTGATGAATTACAGCATATTTTCAAAGCTAGAAGTTTTGTTTTAAAATCAATTCGTGAATATTTTATTAATCAAAATTTTGTTGAAATTAATACACCTAAAATGATTGCAACAGCTACAGAAGGTGGCGCTGCACTATTTCCAATATTTTATTATAACAAAGAAGCATTCTTAGCTCAGAGTCCGCAATTATACAAAGAACAACTAACAATGAGTTTTGAAAAAGTATTTGAGATTGCACCTATTTTTAGAGCAGAACCATCTAGAACCAATCGTCATTTAGCTGAAGCCATATCAATAGATTTGGAAGAAGCATTTGTTGATTATAATGATGTAATGAATAGAATTGAAGAAATTATCAAAGTGTCGATTCAAACTATAAATGATTATGTAAAAGATAATCCTAATTCAGAATTTCCAACAATTATGATTCCTGAAACTATTCCAAGATATTCTTATGATGAATTAGTTGATAGAATGCAAAAGGCTGGTGCAAAGACTGAATGGGGTGATGATTTGTATCCGTCAAATCTTAAAAAAATTGGTTTGGATGGATTTTATTTTATTACTGACTGGCCACTTGCACCAAAACCATTTTACGTAAAGGATAGTAAATCAAACCCCAAAGTTTCTGAATCTTTTGATTTGATGTATGGTGATTTAGAATTGTCATCAGGCAGTACAAGAATTGAAAAACGTAATGAACTCGCTGAGAGAATGAAAAACAAAGGAATGAAAACTGATGCGTTTGAATATCATCTCGAGGCATTTGATTATGGAGTTCCACCTCACGCCGGCTGTGGGATTGGTCTTGAGCGACTAATTATGGTCTTGACAGGCACTGAGAATATTCGAGATACAACATTTTATCCAAGAGATGTGGATAGATTAACCCCGTAGGTGTGATAAATGGTAACTGAAGAAGAGATAGAACATGTTTCAAAATTAATGCGAATAGATATTGATGATCATAAAGAATATGTTGAAAAAGTGCATGCGATGATTGATTTTTTTGATATTTTAGATTCTGCTGGAGTTGGTTCTGAAGAAATTTCAATGCCTGAAACTTCTATCTCTAATTTACGAAAAGATGAATACATTCCATTTGAGGATAAATTAATTGAAAAACTAAATCACTACAAGGGAACATACGTTCGCGCACCAAAGATGTCTTCATGAATTTAAAAATATCTGCCCTTGACTATATTCAAGAAGTAAAAATTGGAAATATCTCTGCTGAAGATTTTATTGGAAAAACTATTGAAAGAATTCAAAGTGTAGATGATAAACTTCATGCATTCTTATCTGTGAATGATAAAGCAATTGATCAAGCTAGAGAAATTGATAAAAAAGTAAAATCTGGTGAAAAAGTTGGAGATTGTTTTGGAATGCCAATTTCCATTAAAGATAACATCTGTATCAAAGATTCAAAAACTACATGTGCATCAAAAATGCTTGAGAATTTTATTGCACCCTATGATGCAACTGTAATTACAAAACTAAAGCAACAAGATGCAATATTTGTTGGTAAAGTTAACATGGATGAATTTGCTATGGGTCTTACAACTGAGTTTAGTGCATATGGTCCAAGCAAAAATCCTTGGAATCTTGAACATGTTCCTGGTGGTTCATCTGGTGGCAGTGCTGTTTCTGTTAGTGCCTTTGAATGTGTGGCATCCCTTGGTTCTGATACTGGTGGCTCTGTAAGAAATCCTGCAAGTTTTTGTTCTACAGTGGGATACAAACCAACATATGGTTTGATTAGCAGATACGGCTTGATTTCATATGCAAATACTATTGAACAAATTGGCCCTCTTACAAGAACTGTAAAAGACACTGCATTCATGTTAAATCTAATTTCTGGAATTGATTCTAATGATAATACCACAGTGGATAACAAAAATGAAGACTATCTTTCAGGCATAGAATCAGGCATTGAAGGTAAAAAAATTGGAATTATCAAAGAAATGATTGGAGATGGAATTGATCCTATAGTATTATCTGCAACAAAAGATGCTATAGCAAAATTAGAAGGATTGGGGGCAATATGTGAAGAAATCTCACTTGATATGGTAAAATATTCTGTTGCAGCATATTATACAATTACGGCAACTGAAGCTGGTAGTAATCTTGCAAGATATGATAATCTTAGATATGGTTATGATTTTCCACTAGAAGGCTATGAGTTTAATTCATACATTTCAAAGGCTCGACGAAATTTTGGTCCTGAAGTTACACGAAGAATGATACTTGGAGGATTTGTTCCATCTGCAGGTCATGCAGGAAAATATTTCTTAAAAGCATTAAAAGTAAAAAGCAAACTTACAAAAGAAATCAATGATGCATTTAAGAAATTTGATTTTCTGATTTCTCCTACTGTTCCAATTTTACCATTCAAGTTAGGTGAAAAAATTGATGATCCTATTTCATTATTTTTAGTTGACATCAATACAGTAACTGCAAATCTCACTGGCAAACCTGCAATTTCTATTCCTTTTTCAAATTCAAATGGATTGCCAATTGGAATACAATTAATGGCTGATTCAATGAATGATAAATTATTACTTCAGGCTGCATATGCATTAGAACAAACTGTAAATCTACCCGAGGTGCCAATATGACGATGATTGGATTAGAAATCCACTGTCAATTAACCAATTTGAATAGTAAACTGTTTTGTTCTTGTAAAGCAAACTATAGAGAATTTGAAATTAATGAAAACATTTGTCCTATATGTATGGGGCTGCCTGGAAGTTTACCTAGATTAAATCAAGAAGCAGTAAAAAAAGCAACAATAATTGCAATGGCTCTAAATTGTACAACTCCTGAAAAAATTGCCTTTTTTAGAAAAAATTATTTCTACCCTGATTCACCGAAAAATTTTCAAATTACACAGCTGAACATCTATGGCGATACCAGTGTAGGTGGTACTGGGTCTGTGATGATTGGTGATAAAAAAATTAGAATTACCAGAATTCAGCTAGAAGAGGATCCAGGACGACTAATTTACGAGGGAAGTTCTTCTAAAAATCTGATTACTCTAGTGGATTACAATCGTGCGGGTACTCCCTTGGTAGAAATTGTTACAGAGCCTGATTTTGAGACGCCTAAAGAAGTTAGAGATTTCCTTAATATTTTATCTGATATTCTTGCAAATCTAGGAGTTGCTGATCCTAGTTTAGAGGGGGCAATGCGTGCTGATGCAAATGTTTCAATTGAAGGGGGTAAAAAAGTTGAAATAAAAAACATTGGTTCATTTCATGATTTAGAAAAAGCGGTTCATTTTGAAATTACGAGACAAGACAGTTTACATTCAAGGGATATAGAAATCATTCAAGAAACTCGTCATTGGGATGATAAACGAAAGATTACAGTTTCTTCACGTTCTAAAGAAGAAGATCTTGATTATAGATATTTCTTAGAAGGTGATATTCCGTGGATTACAATTGATCCTGATATTCAAAAGAAATTACAGGCTGAAATGCCTGAAAGTATTAGTTCAAAGAAAGAACGATACGTTTCAAAATATAATATTCCAGAACAAGTTGCTGATGTGTTATCCTCTGACAAATATTATTCTGACTTGTTTGAGGAGGCCCATACTGAATTAAATGCTAAAGAGGCTGCAAATATTATTACTACTGAATTAATGGGATTAGTCGATACTAGAGAAAAACGTGAGGTCTCAAAATTTACTTCGACACATCTGAGAGATCTTGCTGATGCAATTCAATCTGGAAAAGTTTCTAGAAATTCATCTAAAAATGCATTACATGAAATTTTAAAATCAGGTAAAGATTTGTCTATTGTTATTTCAGAACTTGATCTTGGCAATGTCTCAGATATATCTGAATTATCTAAAATAATCACTCTAGTTATCTCAGAAGAATCTCAAGCAGTTGAGCAAACAAAATCAAATCCACAAACTATCAATTATTTGGTAGGCAAAGTAATGCAGAAAACTAAAGGAAAAGCAGATCCAGGGCTAACTTTAGATTTATTGAAAAAACAGATTGGTGTTTGATGACTGAATTATCCTTGGAAAATATAGAATTTATCAAAATTCTGGCAACATCCGATGCAACTATTCTTCAAGCTGGAATGAATGATGCTACTAAAAATAGATTAGATGATGAAATAGGCACAATTTTGAGGGCATATTATCGTGAAAATACAATGGGTACTCAAACTGGATGGACTCAAAAACTAGAGAAAGTTGGAATTGATGAAGATGCTGGTAAAGCAGCAATTGCCTGCGCCAGACGACTAGGTATTGATATTTCATAACAAAAAATCTTTTTACTACATTGAAGACCAAAAATTAAACATTGTCTGATTTTGAATTTATTCCAACTGAAAAACAAATTCAAGAATCAAATATTTACAAATTCATGCAAAAACATAATCTATCATCATTTGATGAATTATCTCATAAAGCAAAAAATGATCTAGAGTGGTTTTGGAAATCTGTGGATGAGGACATTGGAATTGTTTGGGATACACCATATGAAAAAATTTTAGATACTTCTAAAGGAATTGCATGGTCTAAATGGTTTGTTAATGGTAAAACAAATATCTACAAATCATCAGTTGAAAAATTTGTAAAAACTATTCCTGATAAAATTGCATATTATTTTGAATCTGAAAATGGCAAAACATCAAACGTTTCATATTCTGAACTTGATTCCAAAGTTTCAAAACTTGCAAATGGATTAAAGTCATTGGGTGTGAAAAAAGGAGATGTTATTGCAATATATTTGCCAATGATTGAAGAGGCAATATTATCTATTCTTGCAGCAGCAAAAATTGGAGCTATACAAACTATAATTTTCTCGGGATACAGTTCAGATTCATTACATGTACGATTAAAAGATTGTAATGCTAAAATTCTAATAATTTCTGATGGATTTTATAGAAAAGGTAAATCTATTTCACAGAAGCAATCCGTAGATATTGCATTAAAAAATACAATGGTGGAAACAACTATTGTAATTCCATACGAAGGAGTGGATAAATATTCTGAAACTGATAATGTTATTTTCTATGATACTCTTGTATCTTCTCAAGATGTAATGTGTGAAACTGAAATTCTAGATTCAGAAGATCCTTTATTCATTTTGTATACGTCTGGTACTACCGGAAAGCCAAAAGGCGTCATTCACACTCATGGTGGTTTTTCTGTATTTGCCGGTCATCAATCAGCATATTTGATAGATACTCAGGCACATGATATCTTGTTTTGGCCTGCAGATATTGGTTGGATTACAGGGCTGGTGTGGAACGTATATGGTTTATTGATTATGGGTGCTAGTGCTGTAATTTACGACGGTGCTTTAGATTTTCCAACATCTGATAGAATATGGAAAATGCTGTCTGGTTACAATGCAACAATTTTTGGAATATCTCCAACAGCTGTAAGATTATTCAAAAAAAATAATATCGAGCCACTAAAACTATTTTCTTTAGATAAAATCAAAAATATTCCTACAACTGGAGAACCACTTGATGAGGATTCATGGTGGTGGTTGTATGAAAAAGTTGGAAATAAAAAAATCCCAATCATGAATTTGTCTGGAGGTACTGAAATAGGGGGTGCAATGTTATCTGTATTTCCTGGAATGAAATTAAAACCTTCAACTGTTGGCATGCCAGTTCCTGGAATGAATTTGGATGTTGTTGATGATGATCAAAATTCTGTCAGAGAGAAAAATGGATATCTTGTTATAAAATCCCCGTGGCCTGCAATGACTCGTGGTTTATTAAATGACGACAAAAAATATCTTGAAACTTATTGGTCAAGATTTAAGAATATTTGGTTTCATGGTGATTATGTTTTTGTTGATAAGGATAATCTTTGGTATATGAGGGGAAGATCTGATGATGTGATTAATGTTTCAGGTCATAGGATGAGTACTGCTGAAATTGAACATGCTGTTATTTCTCATGAAAAAATATCTGATGCAGCATCCATATCTATTCCAGATAGTATAACAGGAGAGGCAATTGTTGTATTTTTTGTTGCAGATGATACATCTGAATTAATTACAACTTCTGAAATTTCTAATTATATATCTGAAAAAGTTGGAAAAATTGCGAAACCTAAATTTGTTTTTCAATTATCTGATCTTCCAAAAACTAGAACTGGTAAAATCGTGCGTAGATTGCTAAAATCAAAATTACTTGGAACCAAATTAGGTGATTTATCATCGATCGAAAATCCTAAAGTTCTAGATGAAATTCAAAAATTAGGTTGATAATTTTCACTCTTTGATATTTTCTATTTTTATGTTTAATCTATAATCTCTTCAAACTTAGATATGTTATTGAAATTTGTAGTTGATCAACAGGTTGAAGACATTGAGATGCCTGAGAATCTAAAACTAAATACGTTTTTACAGGAATTTCACTCCGATTGTCCTCACCCTGAATGTAGTTTTGGCTACTATGGCTTTGCTTTTGGACAATCCCCTTTTCCTGTACCTAAATTGATTCAAGAGGCATTAATCAAAAATGTTGACAAAGGAGCATATGCGGCAGTACCTGGAATTCCTGAATTAAGAAATGCTATTTCAAAATACAACAAACATTATTTTGGAATGGACATTGCACCTGAAAGAATCTATGTGGGCCCTGGTACAAAAGAATTAATTTTTAATCTTTTAGAGGTATTACATGGCACTGTAATTTTACCGACTCCTGCATGGTTAGGATATCTGCCACAAATCAGATTTTTGAAAAAAAATTATCACATGTTACCTACTCGTGCAAATAAAAAAATATCTCCAAATGATTTGAGAAAATTGGCTTTACGATTACAAGATAGACAAAAGATTTTGATATTGAATAATCCTAACAATCCTACTGGATTACTATATGATAGATTGGAATTGGAAGAAATTGCAGATGTGTGTAGAGAACAAAACATTACTATTATCTCTGATGAGATTTATGCACTTACAACATATGATTTTTCAAAATTTGTTAGTATGGGGACAATTTATCCTGAAGGAACTTTTGTTACAAACGGATTGTCAAAATCTCATGCAGCAGGAGGTTATAGATTAGGATATGTTGTTTTCCCTCAACATGCTATTGATTTGAGAAGACAATTCAAAAAAATACTTGCAACTGAATACACTGCAGTTTCAACTCCAATTCAGTATGCTGCTGTAGCGGGATTTGAAATAAGTAAAGAAATGGATGAATATTTTGATGTAACTCGTAATATTCATCAAATCATGGGGGATTACACATATCGTGCTTTAACTGCTATTGATGGTGTTAAAGTCACAAAACCTGATGCAACATTTTATCTTTTAGCAGATTTTAATACATTTGCACATGATTTACAAAAAGCAAAAATCTTTACTTCTCAAAAATTATCTGAATCATTAATGGTTCATCCATATCATACTGCTATAGTTGGGGGTGATAGTTTAGTTTTAGAAAGAACTGATTTTAGTGCTAGAATTGCATATGTTGATTATGATGGTGCTAAAGTTTATAAAAATTATAAAAATCAGAAACCCAAAACTTCTTCTGAAAAAATTGAATTTGTAAAAAACAATGCTCCAAAAATAGTTGCAGGAATTGAAATGATTGCAAAATTCTTTGAAGTGTTTAGAAAAGATGATGTCAATTAATTGATGCTGTAATTTTTAATACAATGATTATGAAAATATCCAAGTTTGATCAAATTTTACCTTTCAAGAATAAGATTGAACATATTCAAACTATTCATTGTAAAAATTTTGGTAGTTTTTTAATTACATTTGCAATGGATATTCTACCAGGACCTACTGCAATTATGGATAGTACTGCTGCCAGCATTACAAGATCCCATTCCCAACCTCCTTGGGAGACAAAAAATCCATTTTCCCACCTTATGTGAAATATTGCACCTAGTAAAATCACGGAAAATATTGCACCTGTAATTCTAGTAAAAATCCCTATGATTAGACATACTCCTCCAATAAATTCTGCTAATGCAATTGGAAGTTGCATTTCTGGTGGTATGCCCATTCCTACCAACCACTCTTGCCAGCTAGGATCAAATTTCTTTAAACTATGAATGATGAATATTACACCAATTGAAGCACGAATCCCCCAATGAGTGATATCATGTAAGATATTTCCCTTCATCTTAGTTTTAGTTAGCATTTGTAATACTGGTGAAATTTTTAATTAAAAGGATTTGTCCAAATCATCGTTTTTGAAATTTAATTTAGTTCTGCTAACAAAATTACGTAAATATTATTTTTATGGAAAATTATAAAGCTGAATTCAAACCTGCTATTATGATGTCTCCGTATGCTAATTGTATTAGAAATCCTCCAATAATTAGCAATAGATATGGTATTCCTGGTGTGATCCAAGTGTTTGGTTTTTCTGAAAATTCTGCATTATCTGCATTATGAAATGAAAAAACAAATTTTCTTATTTTATCTTCATTTTTCTCAATTGAAAAACCATATTTTGGATTTTTTGCTTTGTATCCTAAAAATAATACTAATATTTTTTTATATATTGGGTCTTCAAAACCTTCAAAAATATTTTCATGTTTTATAATGGAAACAATATTTCGTAGTGCATTAATCATTAAAGGCACCACAAACAATACTGCAGCATTAGATAATGTTGTAATTGGAGTTACAATATTTTCTGCAAGTGTAAATTGTGGTGCTATGATTGCTATGGCAATTAAAGCAAATGCATCAGCGCCTCCAAATAACCCTATTCTCCAAATCACTAATACTATTGGAGCGATAATTAATGCAAATAATGTGGAATAAATAACATCCATTTGAAATGGTTCAATTATTAATAATACAATGCCTGCCCCTCCAAAACTTAACCATAAATAATCATGAACTTCTCTTTTCCAAACATCTAAAATTCCACCTATTGCTAACATTGTTAGTACCAGTACAATTCTTATGAAAAATAATTCGGGAATTGTCTCCATCTTTAAATTATCACTAAATTATTGTAATTTTTCAAGTATATTCTTTAAAAAATTAAAAACTATTCACATTTTACTTGCAAGTTTTACATCCTTTTCAAAATTTTAATACCAAACATGAAAAATCACTATATGGGATTTCTTAAAACACTTCATAATCCTAATACCGAGAGATATGCCGCATACTATTCTATTGTATTAATTACAGTTATTGGAACAATCATTGTACAAACCTTTGGATTGATACACCTATCATCAATTGAAGGTGGTGCATTATTTTTTGAGGGCTTTGTTTCATTAGTAATGCTTTCTAGACATTCAAAAACACAAGAGCATTTTCCACACCGTATATCTAAACTAAAATCAATAACTAAGTTATCTTTCTCTAATCTCTGAGATTCTTTCTTTTACGCCCTCTATTTTTTCTGAAATATTTAATCTTTCAGTAATGTCTTCAAGTCTATTTGTTTTTCTAAGATACAAAAATGCCGCACCTGCAACACCTGGAATTACAAATAAGATAATATTGTTTCCAGTGAATAAATCCATATTCTCTGTATAGGGGAGAGCAAATCCCATTTGAACATTTGACTAAACTTATCCTCAGCAGCATAAAGAGAGTGGAGGCAAAAAGAATTGTAATTGATTCAATTACCATTTTAGAAATGCAATATTCTGATGAATTTAATACCAGACAAGGACTACAAGGGTTGGTACAAGCACTTGAAAGCTGTGGGGTTTCATCTCTGTTACTATCTGAAACAGTTAATGAAACACAAATTCCACCTGAATGGTTTGTATCATCAGGAGTAATTCAATTAAGACATACAAGAAATCAAGAAACTATGGAGAGATCAATCCAAGTTACCAAACTTAGAGGTATTAACCACAGTGAACAAATTCATCCCATAGAACTAGATGAAAGTGGATTAAAAGTAATGCATCCTAGATTAATGCCTTGATTATTTCTTTTTTCTTAATTGTTGAGCAACCATTGGCAAAAATGCACCCACATCAGATACAATTCCCAATGCTTGCCATGTTCCTCTATCCATAAGTTTTGTTACTGTTGGTTGACTGATATCAACAACAATTACTTTGACATTAGCAGGAAGCATATTCCCAGTTGCAATCGAGTGCAGCATTGTTGAAATCATAATGACCATACTTGCATCTTTTAGAATTTTTTTGTATTCTCTTTGAGCTTGAGTCACATCTGTGATTACATCTGGTAATGGTCCATCATCTCTAATAGAGCCTGCCAAAACAAATGGAACTTTATTTTTTACACATTCATACATTATACCTTTAGTCAATTTCTTTGATTTTACCATATTTGCAATTGAACCTGCCTTGAATACTGCATTGATTGTATCCATATGATTTCTATGTCCATGATATGCTAATGTTGCATCATGTACATTCATCCCTAAGGAAGTGCCTAACGTGGCATATTCTATATCGTGTACTGCCAATGCATTTCCTGCCAAGACTCCATCAATGTATCCTGCTCTAATCAGTTCAGAAACTGAATCATCTGCACCAGTATGTACAATTGCAGGACCGCCTACAATAATGATTTTTCCTCCTTTCTTTTTTGTAAGATAAATGTCATCTGCAACTTGTTTTGCAATGTGTTGAGTTGGTCTTTCACTAGAACTTGAACTGTTCATAAATTCAAAAACATTGACACCTTCTCTTGGACGCTCTGGTGGTGTAATTTTAATTCCTTTTTCTCCTACTATTATCTGATCATCTTTTTTTACATCTCTTACTGGGACACAGAATGCTCTATTGCCTTTAACAACAATACATTTGTCCATCATCATATTTTCTACTGAAATCCATTTTTCTTTATGAAAAACATGGGTATGATTATTTGTTGTACTGTAAAAATTATCTGGCATTACATTATTTTTTGGTGATTTTTTTAATGTGATTTGTTGTTGAATTTTTGATACTGCTCCTAAACGATAAACAGTTTGTAAAATTTCATCTAGATGTTTTTGGTTTTTTCCTGTAACTTGTAATATGGCAAATGATTGATCTTTTTTCTTTTTACCAATTTCTATTTCCTGTACTTGGAATTCTCCTTGCAAGTCCATTATTTTATCAAAGATCTTGGTCAAAATGGAGGAATCAATTAGGTGACCTCCCACCTCAATTTCTTGAGAAAATTTACTCATAATGTACTAGTAAATTATATCATAACTAAAGCTTATGTTTTTTTCTTGAGACTATACGGGTAAGATTACTTTACCTTCAAATTTTAGAATATTGTCATTTTGAAATGCTTTTTCTAATATCTCCTTTTGTTGTTTAGTTACTCCTTGAACTATTGTTTTAGATGACCCTGTTTTATCCACAAGAGCAAGAATGTAGCCACTGTTGTCAGTTAACACAAAACCTGCTGATTCATCTACAAATGCATATAGATTTTCTTCCCCTACTGGCTCCCACACATTAGATTTAGTATCTGTTAGTGCCAATGCAGGCATGGCTTTACCATTTGTTAGTGTATTGAGGTATTCTCTTGCAGAGGCTACTCTTTTTTGACCTAATTTTAAAGCCTGAAAATATTGCATGATTCCCACTATTGTAATTGCTATAACAATTTTCCTCTAAAGATTTGTATAGAATCCCAAAGAAATACAAAATATGCCACTGACAAATAATGTGATTATAAAATTAAATGAAATTACCACTATGGTGGAGGACAAATCTAAACTTTCAGAATTAGATGTCGATGAAATTAAACTTATTTTTAAAGAACTTGTTAAAAAAAATGAGCGTTATGATCTTAATGAAATTGAATTTTGGTTTGAGAATGAAGGAAATTGGACCACTAGGGAATCTAGAATTAGAATAGTAAATCTTGCAAATTATGTTCAAGACAAATATCAACAAACAGCTCATCTTAGAGTAATATCTGATGATGATTGTGGTTGTTGAAATTAAGTTTCCAATTGTTCTAATAATCTGCTAACAATTTTGGCATTTTCAGTTCTTTCACTAGATATTTCTTTGATACGAATTTCATTTTTACTATCATTAGATAGCATCTGAAAATATTCATCATCTAGATCCTTGTTTGCTTGCAATCTTTTTATTACTTCAAACAATATTCCTATCACTTGTTTTTGTGCCTCAATTAGTTTATCTTTTTCAGTTTCTAACATCTTTATGTATTCTCCATGATGTTTCTAAATAATTCTTTTAATTTTGGATGGCTGATTTCATTTTTTGCAGATTCAAAAAAAGATTCTAATTTTTCTTTAGAATGTCCTTCATTTTCATATGTTTTTGCTTGTAGAGCCATCTCTAACCTATCCAGTTGATGAACTATTTTGGATTCTTGAGAATTGTTTTCTTGGTATTCATTCCAAATTCCCAAATATTTAGATTTTATTAAATCGGGTAAATTTTCTAAAATTTTTAAAAATGCTTTATTTTCCAAATCATTCTTTTTCTCCAATGGTATTTGTCCAGGTGTGTAATCTCCTATTTCTGATTCTGCTAAATCATGTAGTAATATCATTTTAATTATTTTTTCAGTGTCATAATTTTCTAAATCAGATATGAACATGCCCATAATTGCCATCGAGTATGAATGATCTGCAACAGACTCGGGATTGCTGATAGACAATTTATCCTTCCATCCTTTTCTTTGAATTTTTTTAAGATTAACTGCAGTTTTAAAAAAATCTAATATCATTATGTATACTATATCTTGAATTATCTCCTAATGAATTTTCATATCATTTGATTTCGAATAACATAATAGCAATATCTAAAATAGAAAACTATGAAAATTTACACCAAAACAGGTGATGGTGGAAATACAGGTTTACAAGGGAATTATAGGATTGGAAAATCTCATCCAAGAATTATTTCATATGGAACAGTTGATGAGGCAAATGCCGCTCTAGGTATAGTTTTGGCAAATACGTTAGATGAAGATGTAAGGATGATTTTGACTGAAATTCAAAATGATTTATTTTTAGTTGGGGCTGATCTTTCAAATCCAAATCTCAACGATATTAAAAATAGAGTTTCATTAGAAATGATTGAAAAATTAGAACATACTATCGATAAATTTGAATTAGAATTACCTCAATTGACAAATTTCATACTGCCTGGGGGCGATCCTTCTGCTGCACAATTACATTATGTGCGAACTGTTGTGAGGAGAGCAGAATCTCAAACTGTTTTGTTAAGTGAAAAAGATGAAATTAACTCTAATTGTATAAAATACCTTAATCGATTATCTGATTTATTTTTTGTAATGGGTCGTTTATTAAATAAACGAAAAAACATCGATGATATTCCTTGGAAGATCTGAAAAGACAAACTTTAATTCCTCAACATAATCAATTTTTTCTAAGTGCCGAGGTAGCTCAGCCTGGAAGAGCACTCGGCTGAAGACCGGGCTGTCGCTTGTTCAAATCATGCCCTCGGCACTCTTTTATCTTGTAATGGGTCAAATTCGATTTTTTGGATCTATATGCAGATGTTGTAAAAATAATTAATTTAAAAATAAATAAAATGTGGAACACCTTTTCATGATGTATTCAGTTTATGCATCTACTAAATTGTAGAAACTTTTTCCAGATGCAGATTTTTCAGAGACACATTTGACTGGGCCTAACGGAATTTGATTTTTGTTAACATCTTCTCGAAGTTTTTGATTTTTGAATCTATTAACTACCGCTACACGAGTAGTGTGGAATTTATTAATTTGATTTCCATCTACATCAAACATCTCTTTGGTTGTGATCTTTACGCCTTGTGTGACTTCTTCTCCCTGCGTATAATTGGAATCTTCTACAAATGTAATCGTAAATGATTGTTCTCCAATTTTTGCTAACGATGCACTGTTTCCTATTATTTGGTAATCTGCTAATGTTGCTATTCTTCTTCACCTCCCAATGGAAATTATCTAGATTAATTAATGATAAAGTAAATCATGCGTTAATTATTGACTCAGATGGCCTATTTGATCGACATAATCTGATCAACTTATTCAAAATCAATTCTGCATAATCTTTAAAAGCCACCCCAACTCATGATTTTCGATATTCATGGCTGAAAAAAAAGCTGCAAAGGGAACTGTGAAAAAAACACCTGTAAAGAAAACACCTGTAAAGAAAACCTCATCTAAAGCAAAATCTACTAAAGATAAAACAACTAAAACAAAGATCAAAAAGTACGATGATATACCATCAAGTGATAGCGGTCTTGTTATAGTTGATGATGATATTGTGATTGATCAAGAAAAAGTCAATGAAGAACGTCGAGCCTATCTTGAAGAATCTCGTTCACAAGAAGCATCGGACTAGGGGAATCTTTATCCGATCCGGTGGCATATGGTGTATATGCGTGCATTATGTTTGATTACTGTTAAACCAGGTAAGGTTGATTTTGTTGTCGAAATTTTAAAGAAAAAGCGTAAAGTTGTAAAACAGATCATGGTTGTAGCTGGAAGGGCAGATATCAGTACTCTATTGCAAGGTAATATTGATGAAATTAATCATATGGTAATTGATTTTAAAAAGATCAAAGATATCGTGACAACTGAAACCTTGATTGAAGTGGAGGTCAACATGGGATGGTAAGGGCTATAATTTTGGTTAAATCGCCTAAAAAACTAATTGCTGCCAGATTAAAGACTATTTCTTCAGTTGTGGATTCATTTCCAACTAGCGGTCAATTTGATGCTGTTGCCATAATTGACGTAAAAGAATTAGTTCAGATAAAAGAGGTTACAAACCAAATTCAGAAAATTAGTGGTGTGGATAGAACTGAAACCATGGTTGAAGTGCAATGACGCAATTGATTTAAAGAACTTTATCGTATCATCTATGTGAACATCAAAAAAGTAGGCAATGTAATTTTAGCCGTAACTGACATTGATAAATCACTAGAATTTTACCATGAAATCATAGGACTTCCAATCAAAAGTCAGAGAAGATCTTGGGTTGATTTGGGTACTTCTGGTGCATTACTGAGTTTACATCCGGCATCGTTAACTGCACAACACATTGGTAGTTCTATTGAAAATGGAATCACTATTGGTTTTCTTGTTGGCGATGTAAAATCCGCTGTTGAGGAATTAAGAGCAAAAGGAGTACGAATCCATCGCGATTGTGTTAAAAAAGATGCAGGAATAAATGCAGTGGTTTTGGATCCTGATGATTATCTTATTTCCCTATTCGAACCTGTCTTTGAAGACAAAGCAGAACAAACAGGCGGATACCATGGATTTACACCATCTTAGATTGTCTTTTTAATTAAAGATATAATCTTCTCTAAGTCTTTTTCTATTTTATTGATTGAAACATAGTATGTAACATTATTTTTTTGTAGAATTACAATTGTTATTTTTTGATGCTGTAAAACAACATGTTCGAGTTTTCCAATTGTACTGATAGATTCTTTTCTTAATGAAATTAAAGTAGATATTACAAATAATTCATTTTTAAAATCTTCTGATTGTAAAAGTGGTTTAAGATTAGGTTGAATTATTCCAGTCAATGTTCTACCATATGCATTTACAACTCCGGCATATCTGATATTCTTTGAAATTTTTAAAATATTTTGACACTGTATTCTATATTTGATTATGGTCTCTTTCCATTTATCTGCAGGAGTTTTAACCATGATTAAACTAATTTTTGAAATTAATAAGCGTATTGACTAATTGCATTTTTTAGAACTAGGAATTATTTTGTATTTCTTTCTTTATCTAACTTTTTCTTTAATTCGAGATTTTCTTTAAGCAGTTTATCGTTTTCTGTTTGAAGTGTTTCTATAGAATTTTGTCTAGTGTATGCTGGATGTCCTGGTGGAATTACAGTAGAATCCATGGTTAGTAAACCTGCAGCATGTTGTTGATACATGTGTTGAAATCCTTGAAGTTTTTGAGCCATGTTCTCTGCATTTTTTAAAAATTGTGCTTTCATAGGATTCTCATGATTTTTGAACATTGGATTTGCTAACCCTGGTGGCAGCCTTGGAAATTGAAATGCCACATGTGGAATATTTGGATTTAATCCATAAAGGTCACGTAGATGGTTTGTTACCATATTATCCATGAATATTGTCAATATTTGCCATATTTGTGGCTTGCTTTACTCATTTGATAAACATCTAACTCAATATTCAGGCGTTTTAGCTCAACTTGAACTGATCGCAGATCCTTATAGATTCGTGATTTTGATCGCTAATAATAATGGAACAATTGAGAAAGGCATGTTTAAGATGTAAAAAAGATATTTTAGAAAAAGATCTACATAAAATTGTAATTTATGTGGTTCAAGAAAAATTCACCGAACATCACTATGAGCATGTAGAATGTCCTGATAAATTTACGATATAATTATAGACTGGATTTATCCTTTGTATTCAAACACATTGTAAATTTCTCCAGTGGTTCTAGAACGATATCTCCATTCTCCATTCTCCCAAGATATCGGAACAAACTCCTTCTGTACTGTAGGATGTATTCTTTGAAATACGTCATTACCGATTAAAATTTGGTTGGGTTTTGCCATGTTTTGAATTTTAGATGCAATGTTCATTGCAGGTCCCATCAAATCAACATGTGAATTTTCTACATCTGCACCATATCGGACTACGATGTTTTGTCCAAAATCAACTCCAACTTTAACCATTAAATCTGGATAATCATATTGGTTCAAAATTGGATTGATTCCTTTTTGTATAATTGAAACCATTGATTTTGCACAATTCACAGCATTATCTGCTGCAAGGAGAGTATTCCCTTCTGCAGTAAAATAACCAATCACTGCATCACCTACAAATTTTAGTACATATCCATGATGTTGACGAATTACCGCTGCCATTTCTTGGGAAAATGAACTTATAATTATTGCAATTTTTTCTGCAGGCATTTCTAATGTCATGGTAGTTGAACCAACTAAATCTACATAGAGTACAACCATGTCTAATTTTGAAAAAACATGTTTTCTCAAAAATTTATCAGATTCATCAATTAATCCAGAATATTCATAGCCTTTCTTCAATGCACCCCATACACGTTTCTGAGTTTCTAAAATCATAGTTTCAGAATCTAATGTTTTTTGTTGATTTTTTCCTAGTAGCATATCTACAACATTGTTAGCTTGGTCAGTATCTACTGAATCTTGTTTTATTTTGTTTTCATCCTCAGTCATACATATCACCTCATTCTAGTGGAAAATCCACTCCGCATATTGGGCATCTTCCTCTTTTACCTCTATATCCCTCATGATAGTATTCTGTAATGTCTCCATTACAGTGTTCACACGGAATTTTTAACCCACTCATGACTAATTTCCGTTTAATCTATTTAGATTTAAGGATGAAGGTTTAAGGCGAGGAATTATCTGATATTGCCTGTGAGATTAGGTTCCAGATCATCTAATGAATTTATTCAGATCATAAATGAAAAAAATGAATCAATTCAAAAATCATATCTTCCAAGAATGATTGATTTTACAAAAATGACGGATATCAAAGTAATGATGGGTGATTCTACGATTACTGATCAAAAAACGTTTGATCCAAAACAAGTTTCAGATTATTTTCAAAAAATTAATAATTCTCTTAAAGATTGGTCTGTCCAAAATGTATCAATTACAAACAACCAGGATGTTAGAAGAATTTTTACAAAATTTGAGATTAAAGAAGGCAGTTATCTGATATCAGGACATTTATCATTACAATTCCATGTATTGTTATATTATAAACCAGTTCAGCGTGTAATTGATTGTCAGAAAGAATTATCTGAAATTGTAGATTTAACTAAAAATGAACAAGAGCAACTTTCAGATAATAGTGATCAAATAGTTTTAAAAAAATTAAAAGATATGGGATACAAAGATTTTGATCACCAAAAATTATTTGAAGTATTTTATGAAAATGATGAATTTAGAGAAAAAGTATTTGCTGAAATTCAAAAAGATTCAGGGGTGGATTTTCAAGAATTATCTGAAAAAAAGACCAAGTTATTTTCAGAACTTGATTCGCTGTTACTTGAAACTTATCAAACATCACCTGTGTTAATTGATGATCCTAGATTGGTCGCAGGAGAAGAAGGATGTCTGTTGTCATTAGATTTAGAATTTATCAAAAATAGTAATCGTGAAGGCGTATTTGATCCTAGAAAGATACCTGATTCTGTAAAAGAAAATATTATGAGTAGATTATCTGAACTGGATAAAATTATTTTATCATAAAGACCCACGAAACCGGAAAATGAGATGTTGTCTCAAAGGGGAGATCCGGCTCCGGGATATAATTTCAATGAGAATTTTTAATTATTTAGGCATTTCTGATATTTCACGCATGAAATTTGAGTAAAGATGCAACTTTTCTGTAGAAGAAGTTAATTACACCAAACCAATAGCATCATTTCCAATGAATCCTACATATGATGAAATTTTAGCAGCAAACGCATTACGAGGAAATGAAATAAAAAAAACACCGTTAATACATTCATCAATATTTAGTGACTTGACAGGATCTGATGTTTATCTTAAAGCAGAATTTCGTCAAAAGACAGGTTCGTTTAAAATTCGAGGAGCTTATTTTAAAATTAAATCATTATCTGATGAAGAAAAAAAATACGGTGTAGTAGCAGCATCTGCAGGTAACCATGCACAAGGTGTAGCATTTGCATCATCCTTGGAAAAAATCCCATGTACTATAGTTATGCCAAAAAATGCATCCCCTGCTAAAGTAGCAGCTACAAGAGGATATGGTGCAAAAGTAATTTTGGAGGGTATCAATTATGATGAATCCTCATCTAAAGCTAAAGAAATAGCAAAAGAAACTGGTGCAACGATGATTCATGCTTTTGATGATCCTATGGTAATTGCAGCACAGGGAGTTATAGGATTAGAAATATTAGAAGACTTGGCTGATGTCGATGAGGTTTATCTCCCAATAGGTGGGGGTGGTTTGGCAGCTGGAGTATTAATTGCAATAAAAGAAAAAAACCCTCAAATCAAAGTCATAGGTGTTCAATCAAAATCATTTCCCTCAATGTATAATTCCTTCAAACAAGGCTCCATCACTGCAAGTGGCGGTGAAAGAACCATTGCAGATGGTATATCTGTAAAAATTCCAGGTCAATTGACATTTGTAATTATCAAGGAACTGATAGATGAAATAGTCCTAGTAGATGATGTAGAAATTACAAAAGCAATGTTCTTGTTAATGGAGAGAATGAAATTTGTAGTTGAACCTGCCGGAGCTGCAAGTTTGGCATACCTAATATCAAAAAAGCCTGCAGTAGGTAAAAAGGTGGTAGCTGTTTTGGCAGGGGGTAATGTGGACATGTATCTATTGGGGCAAATAGTAGACAAAGGATTAGCAGCTATGGGCAGATTACTAAAATTGTCCATTTTACTTCCTGACAGACCAGGTACATTCAAAGAAATTGTTGATGAAATAACTCTGGCCAATGCCAATATTGTAGAAGTAGTTCATGACAGGCTAAGTTCAGGAATTAATGCTGGTTCTGCAGGAGTAACTTTGAGTCTAGAAACACAAGGAAAAGAACAAGCAGAATTACTTATGAATGCATTAAAAAAGAAAAATATTTCATTTACTTTACTCACCTAAACTATTTGAATTTCTTTTTAGCAAATTTTGAAAGGCCGTCTTTTTTTAATTGATCCGATTCTTTCATAACTAAATTATGCTGATTTGATTTGTGTTCTTTTAATTTCTTTTTTAAATCTGGAAATTCATTAGCAAGTATTTTCATTGCATAAATTCCCGCATTACCCGCTTTATTCACTCCAACTGCAACAACTGGAGATCCTGATGGCATTTCAGTAATTGATAATAATGAATCTAATCCACCAAATGCCGAAAATTTTGCAGTGTCTGATTTTTTTGGATGTTTGTCATTGAATACAAGAATAGGCACTCCTATCACTGGAATTATTGTATGTGATGCAATCATTCCAGGCAAATGTGCAGCTCCACCTGCACCCGCAATGATAATTTTGAAACCCATTTTTTCTGCATGTTTTGCATATTCTGCCAATCTTGCAGGGGTTCTATGTGCTGATACAATTTGATCTTCGTGTTTAATTTTATACTCGTCTAAAATTTTTGCTGCCTCCTGCATAATTCTACTATCTGAACTGGATCCCATTATTATTCCAACAAGAGGTTTTTTTGAATAAGCCATGATAATAGAAAAAACAAGAGAGTAATTAACAATTCTATTACCGAATATTAGAAATAATTATTCTAAACAACATTAGATATTTTTAATCGATAAATACCAATTTTGTAATGGCAAAAATTCTTGGAATTATCGGAGGAGGTCAATTGGGGATGATGATTACAGAGGCAGCGAAAAAGATGCCTGAGGAGATATCTGAAATTATTGTATTGGATCCTACAGAAAATTGTCCTGCCTCACAAGTAGGTGCAACGCAAATAATTGGAGATTTTAAAGATAAAGATGCCATTATTGAATTGGCAAATAAATCAGATATTATTACTTATGAAATTGAATCTGGAGACAGTGATGTTTTAAAATCTGTTGAAAGCAAATCAGAAATTAATCCATCTCCTGAAACTCTAAAGATCATTCAAGATAAATTCTTACAAAAATCATTTCTGCTAGAAAATGGCATTCTTGTTCCAGAGTTTATTGAAATAAATGATATTGAAGATATCAAATCTGGAATAAAGAAATTTGGCTTACCTGCAATGCTAAAAGCACGACGAGACGCTTATGATGGCCGAGGAAATTTTAAAATTAATTCTGAAAGTGATGTACAAAAGGCATATGATTATTTTAAAGGACAACCACTTCTTTTAGAAAAATTTGTGCCGTTTAGCATGGAGGTTTCTGTTATTGCATCTAGAAATACTCATGGACAAATTAAAACTTATCCGCTAGTTGAAAATATACATGAAGATAATATTTTACGAGAAACAATTGCACCTGCCAGAGTTTCTGAAATTATTACAAAAAAAGCAGAACTGATTGCAGAAAAAACTATGACTGTACTGAAAGGTGCAGGAATTTTTGGTATTGAGATGTTTGTCACTGTCGATGATAATATTGTAATTAATGAAATTGCTCCAAGAGTGCATAATTCCGGGCATCACACTTTACAATCTAGTGAAACTTCACAATTTGAACAACACTTGAGAGCAATTCTAGGATTGGAATTGGGAAGTACCAAATTAATTTGCAACTCTATAATGTACAATATTTTGGGAAGTGAAGAATTCACAGGAGAGTATAACCCATTAAAAATATCCGAATCTGGAGTATTTTTGAAAATGTATGGTAAAAAAATATCAAAACCGATGCGGAAATTAGGACACATCAACATAATTGGAGAAAACGGGGAATCTATTGATACATTGTTGGAAATATTACAAAGAATAAAACCAAAAACAGTTGTCAAACCTTCCAAATAGATATATTAATTGATAAAATCAAAATTGAACATGGCCTTAACTCCTGCATTAATCATTACAGGTATTGCAATTGCATTATTGGTAGTTTATGGTATGGATGTTATTGTAGGGTATGGTTCAGAGGGTTCTGAAGGATTCATACCATTTGATCACAAAACAAGGGGTATGGGGTTGGGACTTCCAGCTTTGATATTGCCAATTATTGCTTATTTTATTTCTAGAAAAGAATCCTCCAAAAAATTAGGTATTATGATAGTTGTTGCAGGTGTATTGATCATAATAGGAGGAGCTGTGGTAATTGGAAATGCAGATGCCATGGAAGAAGCATCTGGACGAAACATATTATCTGAAACGATGCCATTAATTATTGCAGGGCTAGTTCAGATTGGTTTAGGCATACTTAAAATTAAAAAATCTTAGACGATAAGTAATGACTACTTGTGCTAAATGTGAAAATGACGTGAATAAAGTATATGATTGTGATCATACAAAATTTGAAGATTATTGTGTAGAATGCTATACTGAGCTCCACTATTATCTTACAGAAAGTGAAAAATCATGTTAACTGATAAAGAAATTGCAATTTATGCTCTAGGAAAAACAGAAGGAGTTCACTCTATTGCTGAAACTCTTGGAAAAGGGTTGGAGGATGAAAAATATATTGAATCTTGGAATAAAACTATGAAAATGTTGGGTATTTCAATGCCGTTAAAAGAATTAGAACAAATCTATAACGAATTTGCAAAAAAAATGGAAGAAATTATAAAATCTGAAAACATAAAACCTAAAAAATCTATTACCACATAGATGAAAGCAATAATTTTGGCAGGAGGTAGAGGAAAGCGATTAAGACCTATCACAGATTATATTCCAAAACCTCTAGTTCCAATTAAAAATATGCCAATTATTGAATGGCAATTAAAGTACCTTAAAAAATTTGGAGTTGATGAAGTAATAATCTGTACAGGTTACAAGCAAGAAATGGTGGAAAATTATCTTAATGTTAAAAAATTAGGAATTAAAATCAAATACTCTATTGAAAAAACTCCGTTGGGTACAGGTGGTGCAATTAAAAAGGCAGGTAAATTGATCAAAGAAAAGTCATTTTTTGTAATAAATGGAGATACCATTACAAACATAGATTTAAAAAAATTATCAAAAAAACAAAATTCAATTGCATCTATTGAATTACAAACTAAATTTGGAATATTGGAAACTAGTAATGATAAGATTATAAATTTTAAAGAAAAGAAAGAAATCCCAGATACATGGATGAATGCTGGAATTTATCATTTGGAAAAAAATATTCTTAAAGATTTACCAGATAAAGGAGATATTGAAAAAACAGTTTTTCCAGAATATGCAAAAAAAGGAAAACTCAACATTGTAAAATTTAAAAACGTAAAATGGTATTCTATTGATTCATTCAAAGATATGGAGGAATGTTCTTTGGAAGTAGAAAAAATAATAAAATAATATTTAGAATTTTATGCCCCAGTTCTATGTAAAGTGACCATTACATATGCTATTTCTTCCACAAAGTGTTCGTCCTTACCAATTGAAGCATATTTTGTTGCTGCATCCCAAAATGTGGATTTCTCATTAGTTTTTTCTGAAAATACTTGTTGACTCAATAATTCTACTTTTGATCTATTCTGATAATACTCAGCCTCAATGAAAATTCACCTATTACTAAAACAGATACACTAGAATATCCAAAAAATATACTATTTTCATGCGTATAGCCTGTAGTTTAGGGTCATTATTGTCAATAGATGATGTCTTACAGTGTTCAGAAATCATTTCAAAAACCAATACGGACACAGTATGGATACCTGAGACCTGGGGAATGGAGAATTTTTCAATGTTGAGTGCTGTATCATCTAAAACAAAAAATCAGAAAATAGGTTCTTCAATAATTAACATCTATTCCAGGAGCCCTTCATCTATTGCAATGGGTGCAGCTACCGTAGATACATTATCAAATGGCAGATTGGTTTTAGGACTTGGAACCAGTAGTTTGCCAATTGTCGAGTCATTTCATGGTAGTAAATTTGAAAAACCCTTACAAAGAATGAAAGAATGTGTGGAGATAATCAGACTTGTATTATCTGGGGAAAAAGTAAATTATGATGGAGAAATATTCAAACTAAATAATTTTACATTATTGATTAAACCCACTAGAACAAAAATTCCTATTTATTTTGCAGCAATTAATAAAAAAATGGTGGATCTTGCATGGGAGATGGGTGATGGTGTGATATTTTATCTGAGACCTCTAAATGAAATGAAACAAACTATATCAAAAATGCAATCAAAGAAAAAAATAGATGTTACATGTCAGTTAATTACATGTGTTTCTGAAAATTCTGAAGAAGCAAATTTACGTGCAAAAAAAACTATTGCATTTTATGTCTCTATAGGTGATATTTATCGTAAATTTTTATCAGATAATGGATTTAAAAAAGAAACTGATGAAATTTATGATGAATTTAAAAAAACAGGCTTTAAATTAAATCACAAATTAGTTACAGATGCAATGTTGCAATCACTTGCAATATCTGGTACTCCTGATGAATGTAAAGAACAATTAAATAATTTTGTAGATATTGGAATTGATCAGCCAATTTTACAATTTAATCCAATTGGAAATACAATGAATTCCTTTGAATTATTCAAGAAAACATTTTTGGATGAATGATATGAACAAAGTTGGAATAGTCGGATATGGAATTACACCTTTTACAAAAGATGATAAAAAAATAGAATCTATTTTGCTGGATTCTGCAAAAGAACTATTCAAAAACAATCAGAAAATTAATCGAGATGATATTGATGCAGTTTTAGTATCAACTAATAACAATTCAAAATATCTCTCTCCAATCCTCTCAGAAATGGCAGGCATTCAGCCAAAAATAGCCCATACTATTGAAAGTCTATGTAATTCAGGCACAAATTCTATCGTTTCAGCATATTCATACATTGCATCAGGTCTTGCAGACATGATCCTCATAACAGGTGCTGAGAGGTATGATAGTCCAGGCCAAATATTAGAATGGGATAATTCTCGTGGGGAGTACAAACATCCAATCTTTTGGGCATCCATATTTACCAAATCATATAAACGAGAATTTTCAATTTCAGATGAACAACTAGCTATTGTCTCTGTAAAAAATCACAAACAAGCAAAAGAGAATCCCAATGCATTATCAAAAAAGACATACACAGTAGATGATGTGATAAATTCCAAAAAACTCACAGAAGATCTTAGATTATTAAATTGTTCAAGACCGTGTACAGGAAGTGCATCAATTATTTTAGCATCAGAAGATAAAGCAAAACAATTGACTGACAAACCAATATGGGTTACAGGGATTGGTCAAAAAACAACATCTGCTGGTTTTACTAAAAATAATTCATTTAGTTCTATGGAGTCAACTAAACTAGCAGGCCAAACAGCATTAAAAATGGCAAATAAAAATTCTAAAGACATTGATGTTGCAGAAATACATGATGCATTTTCTGTTTGTGAGCCAATGGCATTAGAATCACTTGGCTTTTCAGTGGAGGGACGTGGCATGGATATGATAAATGAACTACATGATACAAATAATTTTAAAATAAACCCTCGAGGTGGACTAATTGGTTCAGGCCACCCATTGGGTGCAACTGGAATAGCGCAAACAATAGAAATTACACAACAACTTCAATCAAATGCAGGTAAACGACAAGTTGACAATCCCAAAGTGGGACTAGTTCACAACATGTCAGCTGCTGCTACATCCTCAACAGTGTTGGTTTTAGAAACATGAGTTTTGAATCAAAATTAAATAAAGGTGAATTTTTTATTCCAGAATGTACTGAATGTAAAAAAATTGTTTGGCCCCCTGCAGAATTTTGTAATCATTGTTTTGGGATAGTTTCTCTAAAAGAAGGGCCTTTTGAGGGTAAAATTATGGAATTTTCACGACAAAATGAACAGTATTTCTGCCTAGTAGAATTTGAAAATACAATTAAGATAATTGCAAATATTTCTAAACTTCCAATAATTGGACAAAAAGTGAAAATATCAAAATGTGGTATTAATGACGGAAATTATTTTTTCCAAGTTATTTGAATTCTGTAAAAATGTATGGTGTTTCAACATCTTGATCAAATGTCCAAATTGTAGGTAATGAGACTGTATCAATCACTTTCAAATCATGCTTTTCAATTAGAGAACTCCATCCACCGTTTTCTAAATTACCTGATAACTGACGTTTAGTGTGAGTTCCTGCAAATACAACTCCTGTTTCATTTTTTAAATTTGTAATTGAATTAATTTTATCAATTATGCTAGTGGCTAAAACATCACCCCCCATTTGAGCAAGGCCTCCGATAAAAAATACTGGTTTTTTTAGATTCAACGATGAATAATCAAACTCTAATGCATCATGACATAACGGATTAAAGTTTTGATGAGTAGATTCACAAAGTGTATTTTGTAATTCAACTAACACATCATCTATTTCAACACTGTGAGAATTTAATCCAATAATGTTCCCACAATATGCAATTCTACCATCTCCTGAACCAATATCCACTAATTCTAAATACCCTAATTCTTGTGCTACACTAGCCATAATAAAAGCAGACATTACCCAAGTAGGATAAAATGGCTGACAACTAGAACCGTGTTTTATACTGTTTAACCAATATTGGTTAATGTCTCCTTCATAGACAATACAGTCTACATCCAAAATTTGCTGTTCATAAGAATTAAAGTAAATTGGATTTGTTTGCATAAAATCATGTAACTGTTTCAAATATTTCTCACCTATAGGAAATTTAGATGATTGATTTTTTGGTAATACTTCTTGTATGTGGGCATTACCGGTATATTTTTTTGCAAATTCTTGCTTGATTTGAACTAAATTTTCCACCAATGCATCTAGCATAAATGAAATAATTCTATGGGTTTGATAAACTCAGTGCCTATTTTGGATTTTTTGAATAAAGAAACGCAATTTCTTGTTCTACTTTTTTAATTTGATCAATAGTGGCAATTTTGAGTTTTTCTATTTTTTCAATATCTGAGCCATCATCAATGACTAGTTCAAAATCTAAATGTTTTAGCATATTCAGATATGAATCACGTTGTTCCAATAGTTTTTCAATAATTGATTCAGACAATTTTATTTTTTTTAAGAAATTCTTACTTAAATGTTAAATTTCATAATATCTCGAACATGAATTAATCAAATAAAATGATCTGTTAGCCGTATTTTTTAACAGGTTATTGTCTAATTACCTTCTTTACTATACATTAGAAGATAAAACATGATGTTGAAAAGAAAGTCAGGTTCAATTACAATTCAAGAAGAAAAAAACATCACTCAAATCAATAAAGATAACAAAAAATCTGCAAATCTACGAAGACAGCGAGGGTATCACTGGGAAGACACTGTTGTGAAACGATTCAATGGCTCTGATCAATGGAGAGCATTCAGACTGGGTTCGCCAAGTATAGCATTACCTGACGTGTTGGCAGTAAATACGAATGAAAGTACATTGTATGCAATAGAGGCAAAATCTGGCACTAGTACATCATTGCCTGTGCCTTTTGATCAAATTGAGCGTTGTTTAGATTGGACCAAGACTTTTGATCTTTACAAAAAAAGAAAAGTGCTTTTAGCATTCAAGTTTCTTTCTAAAAAAAGAATTGATATTGGAAAATATGAAAGTCGCGAATTAAGAGAATATTTCAAAATATGGGATGAATCCTTGGATATCACTGACTGTGTATGTACGTATGAGGGGAAATTTTTTGCAAAAATAGACGGTACTAGAAAAGAACTTTTTCTAGAGGAATGTAAAATGCCATTTAAAACAAAACAGAGAACTAGTGCCTAATCGGAGTATTTCCTCAAATCGTTTTTAAGTATAAGATGTCAAGTGAATACATGTCTGGAGAAAAACCAAGTACGGAATCAAGTGAAAAAATTACAGAGTCACTATTAGAGACAACTTCTGATGCAGAAGTAAATCCAAGAACGAGTTTTGAGGAATTTACAGATGAAAGAATACTCATCAGCAGTGATGCGTTTGGAAAAAAACAGATGAAGATCAAAGTATTAGAAGTCTCAGATGAAAACCCCGTACTCAAATGGAAATTTGGTGATCGAGTAAAAGTTACAAAAATTATGGTAACTATCAAACATCTTACAACTCAACAAGTTGAAGAAGGAGAATTTGATATTGAATCTATTGAAAGAGAACTGGCTGAAAAAAGACATTATTCTTCTACAAATAGATGGATTCCAGTAGAAGATATCAAGAACGGTTATGTGGTAGGTTCAAAACACACTAGATTAATCAGTGATGCCTCAGCGTTAGATTACATAATATTTTGATCATCAATCAAACATGTGAATAATTTAGCTGAAAACATTATAAACTAAAGTTATTGAAAATACAATATGAGTTCAAAAGAATTCAAAGTGAATGGAACTGATTATACAATAGCACTAACTGATGCTGTAATTGGTCATGTAAATAATCTCAAAGACCTCTACAATGCAGCATATGAAGATCCTGAAAGCTTTGAAGATGTAAGTTCTGAGATATCAAATACAATTACAGAAATTGCTAGTACTACAGAGCCAGAAGCTGAAGATAGTGATTTAGATGGAATTATTCAAGAAATCATTAAAGCAGTAGAGCACAAGGCAGATGAAATCAAAAAAGAATTAGAAGATAAACCAGCAAAAAAGACAAAATCTAAAAAATAATCTTGTTTTAAGCTAAAACACATCAAAAATTAGAGGATAAATTATATTCTAAATCAAATAATCAAAATCATGTCAAATAGTTGCGAATGCGGAATTTGTGGACACCATAGTGAAGCAGAATGTCGTGAAAAAGAGTGCAAGTGTTGTTTAAATTTTCATGAAAGATCAGGCCCTAAACCAAAGTAATTATTTTAAAATTAATTATCCTCATCATAACAACTACATTTTCTTGATATGTGCCGATTACATCCCAAAAGTTTATGATCACTGCAACCACACAAGAGGCATTTTTTCTTGCCAGTCATAGTTTTTCTATTAAATCCCCGACACTTTCCATCATTTTCTTATCTTCTAGTGCTTCAATTATTTTTAATCTCATATTTTTTACTCTGTGAATATCATCTGAATATAGGGGAGCCATAGTTTCAATCTCTTTTTCAAAAAAATAATTTTCTAAATAATGTTCAAATTTTGATTTTAATTTTTTAAAATCAGACAATGTTATTTTATACTCATCAATGTTGTTTGTAGACACTTTAAGAAATCCATTGATTTTCAGCATTTCTTTCTTAATGTGATCAAGATCTCCTGGCTTATCTTGAATTTCTTTAAGGGTATTATACGAATCAAGTGTTTGTGAAAGGATTTTCTTTAGATGTTCGTTATAAGTAACCACAAATAGAATTGAAATACATCTAATCTAAAGTTTAGTAAATACCGATTAACTCAAACAATTTTTACAGTATTTCCTTTAAATTATCACTAGTTATCGGTAATCATATGAAAGGGGATGCCTATCTCAAATGTATTGATCCAAAATGTGGATTAGAATACCCAATTGAGAATACAAATGTTCAATGTGAGAAAGGTCACTTGTTAGATGTAAAATATAAAAATAAACCCTCATCATCACTCAAAGAAGTTTTTTACAAAAGACGAGATTCTGGTTGGAGTATATTTGATGAAAGTGGAGTTTGGAGATTCAGAGAACTACTAAATTTTTGTCAAATAGATACTGAGAATCTAGAGGAATGTTCAAAAAATCTAGTCTCACTTGATGGTGCAGAAGGAAGACAGTCTAAACCGTACAGAATGTCAAAAGCTGCAGAATTTATCGAAATTTCAAATAATAATTTGTGGTTGCAACCTGAAGGATACAACCCAAGTGGTTCATTCAAAGATAATGGAATGGCAACTGCTGTAACTCATGCAAAAATGGTAGGTGCAAAGAAAATTGTTTGTGCATCAACTGGAAATACATCTGCAGCAGCAGGAATGTTTGCAGCAAACGAGGGGATTAACTGTGATGTGTACATCCCAGCTGGTCAAATTGCTCCGGGCAAACTTAGTCAAGCATATCAATATGGAGCACAGATTGTAGAAGTAGATGGTAACTTTGATGATGCATTAAAACAATCATTGGATGATGCACAAAATCATGATGGGTATACAGTAAATTCTATAAATCCTTTTAGAATTGAGGGACAAAAAACAATTCCATTCAGAGCTTTAGAATATTTGCATTGGGAATCCCCTGATTGGATTGTTTATCCTGGTGGAGCATTAGGTAATACTTCTAGCTGTGGTAAAGCACTAATGGAATTGTATGAATGGGGATGGATTGAAAAAATTCCAAGAATTGCTGTAATTAATTCTGAAGGTGCAAGTACATTATCTGATTTGTATAATGGTAAATTTGAAAATGAAAAGTTACGATGGAATAAAGGTGATCCAAACACAGAACTAATTTCAAGATATTATGATCATTTAGATAAAGAAGGATTAAAACCAAAAACAAAAGCTACTGCAATTCAAATTGGTAGACCTGCAAATATTTTGAAAGGATTACGTGCATTAGAATTTACAAATGGAGTGGTAACAACAGTAACTGATTCTGAAATGCTAGATGGTATGTCAGTTGTCGGACTAAATGGTTTTGACTGTGAAATGGCATCTGGGGCAACTGTAGTAGGGATTAAAAAATTAGTTAGTGAGGGAACAATAAAAAAAGACGATGTCGTTGTAGGAATTCTTACAGGTAGACAAAAAGACGCCATGATACCAGTAGACTATCACAGAAACCCTGAGAATAAATTTGCAATTCCACCTAGAAATTAGCCTTAATTAGGCTCAGAGTAGGTTCATCTTTAACTTTAAATCCATGCTTTACAAAAAAAATACAACCAAAAGATGGTGCTAAAAAACTAAATGTGTATTTGTTATAATTATTCTAAAAATCCTTCTGCGAGAATATCATGGTAGAATTGTGGATTGAGATTGCAGTATTGGGTGTACTCATTGGGTTTTCTGGATTTTTCAGTGGATTAGAAGTAGCTCTAGTTGGTACAAGAAATTCCAAAGTAAATCAATTAAGAAAACAAAAAGTAAAAGGATCAGAGGCCCTCTTCAAACTAAAACAGAACCCAAGTTGGATGATGTCAAGTGTAAATCTTGGCAATAACCTGGTAAATGTTGGTGCATCTGCTCTTGCAACGAGTTTAGCAATTAGATTATTTGGAAATGATGGTTTAGGGATTGCAGTTGGAATAATGACATTTTTGATATTAGTTTTTGGTGAAATTACTCCAAAAACATATTGTAATGCAAACGCTACAAAAGTTGCATTACGATTTGCACGTGTGTTACTTGTGTTTAGTTATGGATTATGGCCAATAGTGAAATTATTTGAAATCATTACAAAAAGTATGGTGAAATTAACTGGCAGTAGTGACACTTCACCTCTAATCACAGAAGAGGAGATTAAAGGAATTGTAGAACAAGGTTTAGCTGATAAAGCATTAGAAAAAGATGAAAGTGATCTAGTTCATGGTGCATTAGAGTTTGATGATACAGTAATTCGAACTGTAATGACTCCAAGAACTAAAATGTTCACCCTCCCTGCAAAAATGCTATTGTTTGAAGCATTGCCCTTGATTAATCAAAATGTTCATTCAAGAATACCAATTTTTGGAGAGACAAATGACGATATTGTTGGATTTATTCACGTTAAAGATATTCTCAATGAATTAGAATCAGAGAATAAAATGAAAACATTAAAGCAAATTTCAAGAGACCCCGTATTTGTATCTCAAGAAAAAACAGTGAGTTCATTACTAAAAGAAATGAAAGGTAGGAAAACCCATCTTGCCATAGTAATTGATGAACATAGTGGTGTTGAAGGGCTAGTCACATTAGAGGATCTAATTGAGGAGATAATTGGAGATATTGAAGATGAGACAGATGCCCCCGCCAAATTAGATCATTATGTGATTGATAAATATACAATTGAAACTAATGGAGATATTGAAATTGGAAAAATTAATAGTATTTTTAAATCAGATTTACCTGAAGGCGATGATTACAGCACATTAAACGGCTTACTTCATGAGCGATTACAAGACATTCCACAAGAGGGAGATAAATTAGAAATTGAGGATATACGAATAGTAGTTGAAAAAGTAATAAAAAATATTCCAGAAAAAATAAGAATAGAGAAAATTAGAAAATAATATTATTTTTTAGCAAAGTGTTCTTGTAACTTTTGTTTCTTTTCTGCCATGTGAAATATTGATTCAGTGTGAGCAAATGCTTCTTTGTATGATTTTTCAAACAACATTGCTTGCATTAACATATGGTTTTCAGGAATAACAATTCCTGTTTGATCATCTGAATACATCATTTGTACAGTGTCCCCAATTGATACAGTCATGTTTGCGTGAATGTGAATCATGTTTGTATCAGTAAAATTAAAACCCATATTTTGAGCATAATCCCTCACATCTTTAGTGCCCTTTGCAGTCCATAAAATAGCAACACCGAATTCATTTGTAAAAATATCATGAATTTCTGATGGTTTTGGTGCAGTATCTTTGAATCTAATATCCATAATGTGCAAGTGCATTTGTCTTGTAGGAACTTTGATTGCACGAACATAGAGTGGTGCATCTTTTCCAAAATATAGTTTAACATCATCGCCATGGTGGGGTTTTTCAGTCATTTCTATGGTATCTGAGAGTTTTTTTTCAGTTTGTTCAATGTCTGCCCATCTTCTCACAAGTGTTACATCAAATCTAACTAATTGATCACCGAATTTACCCCGTAGTGGTTCTAAAATTTTCCCCATTCCTGTAACATTACAACTACCTTGCATCACGTGTTGTTTACCCAATGCAGAATCATAGTTTGCCCTAGAATTAAATAATAAATCAGATACTGCCTCAGTGCCAATTGTAGATTCACCACCCTGATAAATTGCAGGAATATTTTTTGGCTCATACAGATTTTTTTTATTTTTGTAACCCTGTCCTTCAGGCACTGCATCAATAACAAAATCAGACTCATCTAATGCTGATTCAATAGAGCCTGAAATTTTATAATTTGAAAAAAGATCTAATCGTGATTCAGGAACATAAACATCTAGTCCTTTTGATATTGCCTCATTTACTTTATCATCTGGAGAGTATTTTCCAACACCTACAACTGCAATTTCAGGATCATCTTTTAGAAATGAAACAATTCTGCTGCCAATGGAGCCATACCCATTAACAAAGACTTTCTTCATAAATTAGATGTGTTGAACCCATTTATTTAGATTCAACTTTTAGATTCTAAACCATACGCTTAAGTTCAAAATTCTTTACAGGAATTTTGTGATTACACCTCATAGACGAACAAAAATTATTAAAGATTTTTTTGATAAATCTGACGCTAAAAATCTCATAGTTTACAAAGACTTTTCAAAATTTCCAGAAATTACAAAACATATTATCAATAATCGTAAAGATGAAACTAAAACGTTTCAAGAGTTTAACAATATTTTTCAAGATCCTAAAAAAATGGTTACACTTTCAAGTTTTGTTTCAAAAAAATTCAAGATTGATGAGATATCTACTAGTAGATTAATGTCAAATTATTTCATTTTTCATGGTTTGAATTATCTTGAAAATACTACGACAATTCTGAAAGAGTATATCGACCCAACTAAAAGAATAGGTAAGAAGAGAATGAGAATAACAGAAAGCATGGCATTGAATCAACTAGTGACAAGTCTTGCCCAAGAATTAGGAATGGCAGAGTTTGAAGAATTATTTCCAACTCATCTTCGTAATGTTTTAGATTATTCAGCACGGTATTTTAAAAATGAACAACTCACATGGATTGATAATAAAGGAAATGGGGTATCAATATCACAAAACGAGTTTATAGATTTAGTAAATGAATTTGATTCAAATTTTGTTGAAATAGTAAATGAATGGACAAGACGAAAAAATAAACAAGTAAAATCTTAAAATTATTAATTTTACAATTGCAGAAATTCTGCGATGAGATTAACCTGAATTAATGAATACAGTAGAGTTTGATACTGTTATCATTTGTACTGCTTTAATTGACATGTTCTCTTTTTTTGAAATATCCAGCATGTCTTTATGGTGTTTTTCATTCAAATGTTTTAGAAATTCTTCTTCTTCAATGTCATTACATTTGAAACTACAAGATGGAAAGATACAGTTAAAATTCAATAATATCATTTTAGATGATTCATTAGTTCCTAATTAGTTAAATTCTAAATCACAACAATCTTGAAACATTAGAGAAAAATATTATGAATTATTAAATAGTATATTTTTTTAAATCCATTAAATCATTGGAATTTTTTACGTTTGTTAATGATTCTGCAAAGTCTTTTGTTAGTTTCGGTAGACATTTTTCATGATAACTATACACACCTTTTTTGTTTGATTCAATATCTAGAAATATAATATTTTTCATATTCATTATGGGTGCTTTCATTCCACAAATTACGCACTCTTCTTTTGGTGCTCGTTCACCAAATTTCATTAAGACAATTTGGTTCGTATCTTCTGGTTTGTTCATGTTGATTTATTGTAATTAGGACCATCCTCTAAAAAGAAGTAATCAAAAATTCTAAACTTTAATCATAACTTAGATAGTTTCATTAGCTCGCTATTTCTAATGTTATCACTTGACCACCATTACAATCACAGAAAAGCAAATGACAGATACACAAACAAAAATTCGCGGGAACGTTGCAAGAATGTTAGATTTCCTTTACACATGTGTAGGTGATCCAAATAGTCCAAATTATGATATGTCAGATATTCACATCTATGAAATATATTCAATACTCACTCATGCAATTGAAGAATATGGAAAACTAATCTATCTAAAATCATTAACACGTAATTCTGATAACAAGTACGACATAGACTATTCCAATAAATTTACTAGTCATAAAACTAAATTTCGCTTGGCATTGAAAGATTTACCAGATTCGATCAAGAAAGCATATCCAAATGGATTTGCCACATCCGGATTTATTAAATCAGATCAGGCAACGACTGACCCAATTTGGAATAATAGATTAGATGTGTTAAATGTAGATTTGGTAAAGGATGGATTAGAGAAAGGTAATCCAACAAACATTGAATTTAATGTAGATATGGATACATTGAGAAAGGCTATTTTTGAATTTAGAAGTTATGGGTTAAATTATTCCTCATCATAGATTTACACTTCAATAAGATCAAGTTTGGAATTATTATAGAAATTTTAGTTATTGTTTGATATATCATATGACTTGTATTACCTACAGATAATCAGATACCTAAAAAGTAATGTTGATTTTTCCGTCATGCTGTTGTGATTCAATCTTATCAGAACCAATACAAGGTTTAGTGCCTCGTTGATGTTTCTCTATACTATATTGTAGGGTAAATGTATCCACTTTTGTAATATTCAAACCATGACTTCTTTTTGTATGGCTTTTTCTTGCATGAATTAATGTGGCGTTTTTTACCCTCTTACAATCAGGGCATCTTATGCGTTTTACATCTCCTTCTTTGATAATCATGTCTTAATACGAATATTTAGAATACTTAAGTTCATAATTGTTGTAGAAAGTTCATGGATTTAGAAGGATTACCTCAATCAATGAAGATAGGATTGCTTGGGGGCCTGGGTGTAATGTTTGTAATTGGAGCTTATGTGATCATCAATTTCTTCTTTTAAATTCCAAAAGTTTGAAAAATAAATGAGATATTATTCAGACTAGTTTATGGATAAACACGTTAAAGTAGATATGGAAATTCTAAAAATCATGGATTGTTTAGTTTGTTCAAAAAAGAAAGAGGATTTTGAAGTATGGAGCAATAAAATAGTCATTGCTGCAACATATGATTCAGAATTACAAAATCATGAATCAATACGTAAAATGACTAAAAAATCCATGATTTGCCATGACTGTATGCAGTCAATAATTAACCAAGTTAATGAAAATAGAAAATAAATTAAAAAATCAATACGCTTATGTCTTGAACATTTTATCATAAATTATGGCAAAATCATTAAGAACCATGATAAGATCATTGGGAGATTACAATAAAAAAAGATCATCTTCAACAGATGTTAATAATATTACATGGACACAAAAAAATCCAACGGATCCAGATAAACCAAGAAATAGAAATAAAAAGAAAATTTCTCCATTAAACATTCTCCCTTCAACTAACAGTATCAGCACATCAAGGATACTTGAAAAAGTTTACAAAATTGAACTAGTTTCAAATGCAGATAAATCAAAAACTGAGAAATATGATAGAAGATTTGAAAATTCTTCTGCATCAAATTGCCTAATAGGACCTGGTTTTAAAAGACCTGCAAGATAATACAATACAGAGCCTACAATACGCTTAAGTTCATTATAATGTTGATGAAAATATGGATGATGTGGAATTTTTTACTTGTAAAAACTGTGGAACTGAATTTCCATCAAAAGAGGTAAGACTATACTGTAAAGTTTGTAAATCAAATTTAGATAAAACAGGTAATTTACCAAAAATATAATGATTAAAATAATAATAATTGCAATAATTTAATCAAAGACATGTCAGCATTTATGAAAATATCAATAGCAATAGTTGTAGTTGCATTCATCCTTGTGTTTGTAACCCTTTAATCATAGAATCACAAAATTTCAGTGATGGGTATTTTATCAAATTTTAGAAAAAATATTCAATCTGCAAAAAGAGACAAAGCTGCACAAATGAATGGAAAACAACTTAAAGAATTACTAAAAAAATTCAAAGAAGAGCGAGATAGGATAGAGAGTGAAACTGGCAGTAGGCCTCAAATTGATGACAGTACTCAAATGTTTATGCAAAAAATTCTGAATGCGTGGATTGATGAAGGTAAAAATATTGATGAGGAAAAATTTTGGATAGAAGTAGATTACAACAGACAATTTATTCATCCTGTAGAATTCTATGAACGATAACATCATAGATACACGCTTAATTTTTAAAATAATTTGAGCACATCTCAAATTTATGAAATGATTTCATTTGGAATTTTTCATATCAGGTAGGATAATCTAAAGAATAGTCAAAGGGTAAAAGATCAATTCATAGAAACTGTTTATACCATAATGATAGTTGCTATACCATAGCATGAATTTCCACAGTATTGCAGCATGTCTTTTTGTTTTAATTATCTGTACAGTGGCAACAAATTATGCCTCAGGACAATTGGATCCTCTAACTGAAATTAACTTTTTGCAATCTGGCCTGATTTATTCTGATGAGAGTCAATTCAACATTAGTAGTGATATTGCAATTAGAGAATTTTTTAATGGAAACATTATTCGCATTTCAGGGCAAACTATTGAAGGATTTCCATATATTACATATTCTAAAGTCTCTGATGAAAATATAGATACTCATGGAATAATTTTTATCAATAACCAATTTGTCAAATTATCTTTTGAAGAAAAACCAATCGTGGTTGTAGAAACTCAGGATAAAAAAGATGATCTTGCATTAGCAATTCAGTATACTCAAAGAGTACATTCAAAACAATTCATCCTCATAGATGTCAAAGTTTTTGATAAAGAGCAAAATAACTATGGCAATTACAATCAAAATTATGGGTACGTTCCCAACACAAATGTTACCATAGTAATCACCGACGATGATAATAATGAGGTGTTCTCATCTAACGGCATTACAAATGATAAAGGGTTGTTTGGAATAAACTATTTGATTCCAGATAATTCAAAAAGAGAAACACTAACAGTTACAATAAATGCTGAAAATGAAAATTCATCATCATCAAAAATATTACAAGTATTTGCTTTAGGGAATATTCCAAGTGATGGCAGTAGCCCTTAGAACAAAAGACTAAATGTATCAAAATAATTTTCAAACGTATTGATTCATGGTCCCTCACTAGCAATAGGTGCAGCAATTGCATCCATTGCAATAATTATTGCTTTTGTAGGATTTGATGGTATTTCAAGTCAAACAGAACTAGTGATAGAGCCTGCACCAACAGTTCAACAAGTAGGGCCTGCAAAAATCACCATGAATACATTTTTGGCAAATGGTTCACCATTACTTGGAAACCCTTCTGCACCAGTCACATTAATTGAATTTGGAGACTATCAATGTCATTTCTGTAATGTTTTCTTTCATTCAACTGAAGGCGATATTTTGAAAAACTATGTTGAAACAGGAAAAGTCAAGATAATTTTCAAAGATTACAACATCATAGGTCCTGATTCAGTTAATGCCTCACATGGAGCTCATTGCGCAAAAGATCAAAAATTATTTTGGGAATATCATGATATTTTGTATTCCAATTGGACTGGAGAAAATAACGGTTGGGCATCATCAAAAAATCTTGAAAAATTTGCTAATGAAATTGGACTAGACATGGATGTGTGGACACAATGCATGTTAGATGGAAAACATTCGCAAACAATTCTTGCAAGTAATGAGGATGCAAAAAGTTTGGGAATAACTGGAACACCTGCATTTTTTGTAATTGATTCTGATGGAAAAACTACTAAACTTTTTGGAGCACAGCCTTATGATACATTTGTAAAAGTTTTTGAAAATGCATTACAAAAATAGTAAATTGCGATCAGTTTATTCATAATTTATTGAAAAATTTACTAAAATTCCCTTCCTAGTTAGTTAGAATTTACCCAATATCCTTATTAATGAATTTTCGAGAGCAAGCTTATGACAGCTGGAATAGATGACATTGCAATTTACATACCAAGATTATACATTGATGCTGCAGATTTTGCAGAGAACCGAGGATTAGACCCAGTAAAATTACAAAAAGGTCTAGGAGTTTCACAAATGGCAATTGTTGATGCTAATCAAGACCCAGCTTGTCTTGCAGCAAATGCATGTTTACGAATCATGCAAAAAAATAAACTTTCACCTGATGACATTGGTAGATTATACATTTCAACTGAATCAGCATTTGATGAATCAAAGGCAATGAATTCCTATGTAATTGGAATGCTAGAGCAAGTGTATGGTCAAGGTTCATTTGAGCATTGTGGAGGAGTTGAAACAAAATTTGCGTGTGTTAGTGGGTCGTATGCACTTTATGATAATACTAATTGGATTAGAGCAGGGGAAGCTGAAGGAAAACATGCACTAGTTGTAGTTTCAGATATTGCCAAATATGATATGGGTTCCAGTGGTGAGATGACTCAAGGTGCAGGAGCAGTGGTAATGCTTCTTAATGATAACCCCCGATTACTGGCATTTGATCCTAAAGTAACATCTACATCCATTAAAGACGAATATGATTTTTACAGACCATTTGGAAAAGAGACACCTATTGTTCACGGTCAATACTCCAATTTACTATACATGATTCAAGTTAGAAAAGCACTTGAATCATACAAGAAAAAGGTCGTTTCGTCAGGATTAATCAAGATGGACAAAGATGAAACAATTTTAGACCATATGGATTACATCAACATGCACTTACCGTACAGTAACATGGGAAAGAAAGCTTTAGCATATTTAGTACGACATGAATGGCGACAACTCCCAAGATGGAAGAAAATATTACAAGAAATTGGAATGGATGAGCCAATACCTAAAGACCCACGTGGAACAATTGAATCAGTATTAGGTGATGAAGAATTTATGGCAAAAGATCATGAATTTACTAAACTATTTACAAAAACTCAAGAATATCAAGAAGTTTATGAATCAAAATTATCTAGTTCACTAATTGCATCAACTATGATTGGTAACTTGTACACTGCATCACTATACTTGGGATTCAGAAGCAGTTTAGAATTTGAATATCAAAAAGGAGTTGATTTGGAAGGAAAAAGAATAGGATTTGGATCTTATGGAAGTGGAAGTAGTGCAATGGTGTTTAGTGGTGTTGTACAACCAGGTTACAAAGAAATTGTAAAGGATATGAATTTGGAATCAGAAATTGGTCCACGAAAAAGATTGACATGGGGAGAATACGAGGAATTACACGAAAACAAACTAGCTATAGATGAATCAATGGTGTATTCAAAGAAAGAATTCGTTCTAGTGAATATAGATACCAAAAAAGAATCTAGAGGCGAAAGACGTTATACCTACAATGAGTAATTAATTTTTAAAACCTACAGTATACAACAGTGTGAATTTTTGTAAACGTGTTAGAATTGAGATAAAAATTATAATCAGTTAATAATCTGGGCTAGCATTAGATCCATTTTTTTCATCCATACAATAACTACAAGCACAATGCCAATGACAACCTAATTGATTTGACTTTGGCACTTTCTTTTTCATGTCTATTTTTCTAGGCATAAGTTGTATTAATACTATAATTATTTAATGGCAGTACAGCTGTAATGAACAATGGATGAAGAGTCAAACCCAGTAAAGGATTACTTGTTTGAGTATATCAAAAATTCAGAAACAATCCCCAAACTAATTGTTGAAAAGAAATTTGATCAAATCATTGAGGAGATGACGAAAAATTGTTATGATAAAATTCTAACCATGGGGGAAAAAGATGAGGTGGTAGGGGTATTCGCTACAGGATCACTACACTATCTACTTACAAATGCCCTAATCACAAGTCAAAGAAAAATAGAGCATAATGGAATAGAGTTAGATATTGTAATTCCAGATACAAAAACACTAGAAAAAGACTCAAAGAAAACTCTACTAGTATGCATTCCAAAATCATCAGATAAAAAAATTATTGATGAAAAAATTACACAGTTAGAAAAAATTCAACCCCATAAAGAAAACATTTGGATAGTTTTATCAGAAAACATCCCCCTAGAGAAGAAAACTTTTGTTTTATCTAAAGAAAATAATTCATTTTCAAAAATAATTTTTGAAATTGCACAATTTAGTAATGTTCACGGTACAAGTAAATTCAAAATTTTACGAATCTAAGTCTCACAGATTACGTCACTAGTATTTCCACCATCATACAGTCCCACCAATGCATCTACATCACAATCAGAAATGTATGGAAAGTTTGTCTTAATTGTAGGATACATCAAATCTTCAGTAGCAGTAGAGTGTGCCAGACCTAGTGCGTGACCCAATTCATGTCTAATGACTGTCTCAATTGCTGCAGTAGACATTGAATCTACTGAAAAAATTGTAATTCGTGATTTGAGAATTTGATTTTGGGATGCATCAGCAATTGAATTAGTCCAACCTGCAAATCCATCAGCATTTGCAGCATTGGTTAATTCTATGGTGATATCACCCTCACCAGATTTAGATTGAATCACCTCAAAATTCACAGGTACAAACAAACTTGTTTCAGTAACTGCTGCAGCTTTTAATGCCCCTGTCCATCCCTCATACATGATAGTGGTAGTACCTTTAGGACCTTTACCGAGAAATGAATTATCAATTTCTAATTCTTTTTCAGAAAGTATTGTTTTTGTAATTACCTCCAGAACTTTAGGATCATACTTGTCTGCATTTAACACATTAACTCTAATTGTATCGCCCTCAACTAATCGCCATGAAAGATACGTCTGAATTGTATCACCTTTCAAATTTTGTATTGTATATCCAGTAGATTGCGGCTCTATGGCAACTTGATATTGCTGTCCAGCTAATTCTGCAAATAATATAGAATATCCTCCTGCAATTACTGCAATTGCCAATACGGAAACAATAATTGCCTTGTAATATTTTGTTTTAGCTTTTTCTTTTTCTTTAGTTTCAATTTCTAATGATTTTTCCATAAACATTTTTTCTTGTTCTGTTTCAAGTACAGATTGTCGTTCTGTTTCATATTTTGTCTTCATCTCATCCCGTGTTTGTTGCATCTTGTCTTTTTCAGTTTCAGTCAAAGTGGTAAATTGTTCAAACATCATCTTTTCTTGTCGTAATTCTAAGACTTCTTGAGTTAGTTGTTGTAATTGTTCATCTAGTTCTGTGTAATCAGCAGATTTTTGATCAAATTGTTTTTTTAATTCTTTATATTTTTCAGCAGTAGATTCCTGACCAATAGTAATACTGCCGCCTTTTTTGAGAATATCAACTGCCTCCATTGCATCTTGAAGTTTCTTTTCAATCTCTGAAAGGGACATTGTTTTATCGCTAGAATCGTCTTTGCTCATATTTCTCAGGTGTTAAGAGTCAATTCTTTATTGTATAAAATCTTGGTTTTCTACTCTTAGTTTTGATAGTCATGAGAAATATTAAATGTGACAGATATTGTTGTTCATCATGAAAGTCTGCATTATTGATGATAATACAAGCATTACAGGCATGTTCTCAAAACTACTCAAAATGGAAGGCCATGAGGTAGTAATTGCAAATGGAGGAAGAGCAGGTCTAGCCTTGCTTGAAAATGATATTTTTGATGCAACAATTTTAGATATTTCCATGCCAGAATTTTCAGGAATTGATGTAGTAGATGCATTAAATGAAAGTGGAAGAATTAAAGAACAAAAAATTGTAATTTTAACTGCATCTTCAGTTTCAAATGTGAAACTAGATAAACTAAAAGACAAAGGATGTAGAGAAGTACTCAAAAAACCACTACAATTAGATTCTCTGGTTTCAACTCTAGAGGCAGTAAGTAAATCATAACAAGTTTCTGTTACTAATCATGGTGTTAACTAAAAGACAAGAAATCGTTGATCTAATCAGTCATGAACTAAAAACTCCAACAGTTCCAATACTCGGATATTGTGAAATGTTACTCAATCCAAAATTCGGTATAATAAATTCTGATCAAGAAGATGCGATAAAAGAAATAATGAAAAACATTAATGAGTTACAAAAATTCCTAAATGAAATTATTTTAAAACAAAAAGAGGTCACTGATCAAGACGATACACTACAAATCCTTCCAAAAGAACTCAAAACTCCACTTGTTCCAATTTTAGGATATTGTGAAATGTTATCAAAGAAAAGATTAGGAGATTTAGATGGTGACCAATTAGAAGCAGTTAAAGAAATTCAAGTAAATGCAATAAGACTCAATCATTTGATTAATGATTTTTGGAATGCTCAACAAATTGAACTTGGAAAAATGAAGTATCTTTATGAAGATGTAAATGTTACAAAGTTTATTGAACAAATAACAGAAGAATTTTCTAAATGGATGGTTAAAAAAAGTATCATATTCACACAAAATATTGAATCAAATTTAACAATTAAAATAGATAAATCAAAATTAAGAGAAATTTTTAAAAATTTAATTGAAAACGCCATAGTGTTTGTGCCTGATAAAGATGGAATCATAGAAATCATTGCAGAATCCCAAGAAAACTTTGTCAAATTCTCAGTAAAAGACAATGGTAGTGGAATACCTTCAGATAAAATTTCAACGTTATTTAAAAAATTTCACCAGTTAGATACATCACACAGAAGAACTCATGGGGGAGGAGGATTAGGATTAACAATTTCTAAAGGATACATTGATGCAATGGGTGGAAAAATAGAAGTACAAAGTGAGTTAGGGAAAGGAACAACATTTAGTTTTACAATATTAAAACAGGATGAAACATAATGGTAACAGAAAAAATCATAATAAAACCATGTATAGTATTTTGGAGATCAATAACATAAATGGTTAATCAAGGAATTATAGTTGCTCCCGCAATTATCATAGTTGTTTTTTTAATCGTAGTGTTTTCATTACCAGAAGAAAAATCAAATGGTACTGAATTAATTACAATTGTAGCAAATTTACCAATAACGGGCCCAGCTAGTGGTATAGGGATAGAAAATAGGGATGGATTGCAAATGGCAGTAGATGAATTGAACATGTCTGGTGGAATTAATGGTAATCAAATTGAACTTGTAATCGTAGATAATGAGACAGATTTAGAAAAAGCAAAAAAAATATTTCTTGAAACAGAACAAACTCATGAGCCATTAATACACATTAGCGCGTTAAGTTTTATTTCAACAGGGTTAGGTCAATTAGCAGAAGAAAACGATGTGTTGTTAATCGCATTATCTGCAGTAGCACCGGAAGTTACACAAGACAAAGAATGGGTGTTCAGGTATTTTGCAATGGCAGAAGAAGAATCAATTCCAATACTGCAAACTCTAAAAAAATTAAATGTTGATAATTTAGGTATTCTATATCTGGATGATGAATTCGGTAGATCAATAGCAAATACAGTTGCAACAAAATTCGATAATTCTGTAACCCTGGAGCCATTTGCCCCAAACACCAAAAATTTCAAGGAAAACATTGCGAAACTAGAAAATAAAGATGCAATTTTTGTGGTGGCATTTCCAGATTATATTGAAATAATTCTCAAACAATTACACGAGACTGACTATCAAGGAGAAATTCTCACATCTTCAGATGGTGCAACATTTAAGATATTTTCCATGCCTGAATCAGAGGGTGTGTATCTCGGTGCGCCAATAATATACAACAGTGATTTCCAACTGGCCTCTCAGATTGGAATTCTATATGAAACAGAATATGGTAAAGAACTTGATCATAACGCAGCAAATGGTTATGATATAATTAGAATTTTAAACGGTTTGTTAAATGAAAAAGAAACATCTAGAGAATTATTAAAAGATGAACTTAATGCAGGTTTTACATATTCAGGAATTTTTGGAACAATACAGGTTACACCTAAAAATCACGATATACAATTCCAACTCTTTCCAGCCAAAATAATAAACGGAGAAATTCAATTTGAGCGATAAAATCTTTGCAGATATTACACGAATCTTAGCTGCAATAGTGATCATTATCGGACTTGTTGTAATAATTGGATGGTTCCTTGATCTTGATAATCTGAAAAGCATAGTTCCAACATGGGTCACAATGAAGTTCAGTACTGCTGTATCTTTTCTGATGAGTGGTATAGTAATTATTCTGATGAATGAATGGAGAAATAATAATTCAGAATTTTCAAGGATTTTTCTTTTTGCCCCATTAATTATTATTTCATTTTTCATGGCAACATTACTTGTAACAACAATGCTAGATACAACTTCGGGGGTTTCAAGCTTATTTGTAAAAGATGATCCAGGTTCAATAGGAACTCTGAAAGCTGGATTGCCATCAGTGGGTACAATGATAAATTTTCTTATAATAATTGCAGTAGGTTTTGTTGCACTTCTTGTAGGTAAATTTAATGAAAGAAAATTAAAAAAATATGCCATTATTTCAGGAGGCTTGGTATTACTACTGGGAATAATTGCATTACTTGGATATGCAATAGAAGAGCCTGCCCTTTATTATCAAGTTGGAACATACAGCGGTGCAATGGCAATCCACACAGCAATTGCATTTTGTTTAATTGGGATGGGTATGATGTTTTTTGTCAAACCAAAAATCCAAGTAAAAGAAGTTACAAAAAAGAAATTTTCTTTACCCATATCAATTAAATTAATATTCTATTTTCTTATTGCAGCAATAATTCCAATGGTGGTAGTAGGAGGGATTTCTCTTGATTTGTCACAAACTAGTCTTGAAAAAGAAAATTATCAAAATCTCAATGAACAATCTAACATCAACCGTGATAAATTAGAAGGGTTCTTCTTTGAAAGAAAAGCAGATGCAGAAGTTACTAGTAAAATAAAATTATTAGAACAAGAAATTCCAACATTAAAAAAATATCTCAATGATAAAACGAATCCAGAATTTATTAAATCAGAACAAAGTGTAGAGGACAGATTAAAAGCAATTGAACAAGCATATGGTTATGATAATATTGCACTAACGGATGCTGATGGAATTTTCGTTTATGTCACTCAAGATAAGGCAAAACCCATAATCGGCACCCCATTACAAAATGTAGATGTTTTAACATATGAGGAAGGAAAAAAACACGTTTACGTCTCACATGTATTAGAAGATCTTGGTGCAGATGGACTGCCTGAGCTTTTTGTATCAGCCCCAATTAAAGATGAAGAAGGGAATCTAGTTGGAATTTTAGTTTTAGATGTTCCAATTCAACGTATCCTCACAGATGAAATGAAATTAACATATTTTGGTGAAACTGGAGAAACGTTACTTGTATCAAAGATTGATGATCAACTAGTGCATTTACACCCTGTAAGATTTGATGAAAGTATCACAACACTACAAGCAATTAATGTAGAAGAGGGGGTAGCAGGACCTGCAAGAAAAGCACTTTTGGGAATAGAAGGATCTGGAATCAATATAGATTATAGAGGTGAGGTGGTTTTGTCTGCATGGAGATACAGTCCATCATTAGATTGGGGAATAGTATCAAAAATAGATAGCAAAGAAGCATTTGCTCCAATTGTACAATTACAACAGGACCTCTTAATACTTTCATTAGTTTTTGCAGTAGGTATTGGAGTTTTTGGAATAACTGCAGCTAGAGCTATCTCTGATCCTATTGTGAAATTAAAATTGTTAGCAGCAAAAATAAATCAAGGTGAATTAGATACTAGAGTCCCAATTCAAAGTACAGATGAGATTGGGCAGTTATCAGGTCTGATGAATGATACCGTTGCACAATTGAAAAAAGAAAAACAAGATAAGGATAATATTTTCAAAGCATTAGATGAATCAGCAATTACTGCCATAACAGATGAGAAAGGAAATATAACTTATGCAAACAAAAAGTTTGAAGAAATTTCAAAGTATACTAAAGAAGAGTTGATTGGAAAAAACCACAGAATTTTAAAATCAGGATACCATCCAGACTCATTTTTTGATGATATGTGGGGCACCATCTCAAAAGGCAAGATATGGTATGGAGTTGTCCAAAATATAGCAAAAGATGGTTCAATATACTGGGTAAATACTGTAATCACCCCATTTTTAAACAAGGATGGGAAACCAGAACAATTTATGGCCATCAGAATGGACATGACCAAACAAAAAGAATTGGAAGAGCAGTTAGGGGAATCATTAAAAAAAGTTGAAGAAGCACAAAAAGAAAAAGAAGAATTTGTTGCAATGATTACACATGATTTGAAACAACCGTTAGTTCCAATTTCAGGAAATGCTGAGATGTTGAAAAACCCAAAGATGGGTGAGTTAAATGAGATGCAAAGAGAATGTGTAGAGGAAATTCAGGCAAATGCAAGTCGTCAACTAGCTATGATTGATAATTTAGTTTCTGCTCAAAAGATAGGTGCAGGCGCTATGACATATGATACAGAAGAATTATCATCAAAAACAATTTTGAATGAATGTATCAAAACACATGCTCCAGCAATGACTGACAAAGAAATAGAATATTTTGATTCATCAACTATTGATGTAAAGGTAAAGGGAGATAATAGAAGGATTCAAGAAGCATTTACCAATTTGATATTAAACGCACATGATTTTGTTCCTGTGAAAGGAAAAATAGAGATTGGTGTAACTGATGGGGATAAAGAAGTCACATTCTTTGTAAAAGACAATGGAGAAGGAATACCAAAAGACAAACAAGATCAGTTGTTTAAAAAATATGGGCAAGTAAAGTCAGATGCAAAAAGAAAGTTTGGCGGAACTGGTTTAGGATTGGCAGTATCTCAAGAATTAGTTGAAGGAATGAAAGGAAGAATTTGGGTGGAGAGTGAAAAGGGTGAAGGCACTACATTTTTCTTTACAATTCCAAAAGTCTAGAATTATTTTAATAGTAATTTAAAATCAATATTCTTTTTGAAAATCCTATTCAAAGATACATCACTCATGTCTTTGATGAATGGAATTGAGCCCAATACCTTAACTCCTGTGAGATTTTGTAAATCTCGTGTAAGATCTTTTACAGGGTAACCATCATCAAAATTGTTAATTATGATTCCTTTAACAGGAATTTTGTATTTTTCACACATATTTACTGTCATTATAGTATGATTGACTGTTCCAACTTTACTTCTAGTTACAATTACTGTGGGGATTTTCATTTCTTTGATTAGATTTGTAATGTAATAGTCTTTGAGAATTGGAGTCATGATACCACCCATCCCTTCCACCAATAACATGTCATGAAGTTTTGTTAGTTTTTTGAAACTAGATAAAATTGTGGAAACTTTGGGTTTTATTTTTAGTTTCTTCCATGCAGTATATGGTGATGCAGGGATTGGAAAGAATTGGGGATTAACCAAACTTTCAGGATCACATACATGTGCAGCACGGGATAAAATCTTAATGTCTTCTGATTTGTAGCCCTTTTTTTCAGCAATACCTGCTGCAAAAGGCTTCATCACACCAACATCAACTCCCATCTTTCGAAGAACAACGCCAAGTCCTGCTGTGATGTATGTTTTTCCAACATCAGTATCAGTTCCCGTAATGAAAAGAGATTGCAACATAGTAGATTCAAAATTATTCATTGATTAACTCATCGGTTAATTATTAAGATCTGAAACTATACAAAATTAGTTGAAAAGTTCTGTTTGGCACCCAAACACCCAGATGAAAGAATGGGATTCTTTTGATAAAATTACAAATGCCAAAGGAATGTGGTTAATTGATTCAAATGGGAACAAACTACTAGATGGAGTTGCATCAATGTGGTGTAATGTTTGGGGGCACTCTAATCCTCAATTAGTTAAAGCCATTACTAATCAAAGCAAAAAACTGCAGCATTCATCCATGTTTAACCTCACAAACGAGCCTGCAGAAGAGTTAGCAGAGAGACTAGTGAAGATGTCCACTGGAATGCACAAGGTATTCTATTCAGATAATGGCTCATCTGCAATGGAGATTGCAATCAAAATGGCATTACAGTATTGGAAAAACATTGGAGATAAAAAAAAGACAGAGATTGCAACTTTACAAAATGGATATCATGGAGATACGTTTGGTGCAATGTCAGTAGGATATGTTCCAGAATTTTTTGGTAAATTCAAAAAACAATTATTTCCAACAATACAATTTCTAGTTCCAAACAAATACCGATTGCCAAAAGGGTTTACTTTAACAGACCATCAAAATAATACTCTAGATAAAATTGAAAAAAGATTCTCAAAGAATAATAACATTGCAGCGTTTGTAATGGAGAGTGGGGCACAAGTAGCTGGCGGAGTAATTATTTACCCTAAAGGATTTCAAAAAAAAATCAGTCAACTATGTAAAAAATACAATGTGTTATTTGTACTAGATGAAATAGCAACAGGATTTGGCAGATTGGGCTCCATGATTCAATATGAAGAACAAAAAAGTATTCCAGACATTACAGCATATGGGAAAATGTTAACTGGAGGATATCTCACCATGGCTGCAACACTTGCAAGTAAGAAAATCTATGATTCATTTTCAGGGGAATTTAATGATTGGAAACATCTCTTTCACGGTCACACGTATACTGGAAATCCAATTGCAGCAGCTGTTGCAAATGAGAATCTCAAAATGTACAAAGAAAATAATTTAATAAAAAAGATTCAAAAAACATCCAAAGTATTTGAAAAATTCTATGATGAGATTTTAGAAATTGACATTGTTGGAGACATTAGACACAAGGGAATGCTTATGGGGATTGAACTAGTCAAGGATAAATCAAAAAAAATACCAATCTCACCTAAAAAATCAATAAATAAGATCTTTTTCGAAGAAGGAAAAAAGAATGGAATCTATCTTAGAACACTAGGGAATATAGTCATGCTTGTTCCTCCTTTGGCAATATCTGAATTAGAGTTGGATTTACTCCTAAAAAGAACAATATCCACAATCAAAAATGCAAAATCAAAGGTAATCTGACTGTTAACCCTCTAAATCATCAGGGTTAACCTTTCCATTATTGTTATAAATGGAAATAATCTAAAACAAGTATGAGTGCTCTAGAATTCATTAAAGAGTGTCAAGAGAATGTATTTTCAGGAAACCACATTACAGCAGAAGATGCAAAAAAATTACTAGACATCCCTGAAGAAAATCTTAAAGATCTAGCAAAATGTGCAAATGAAATTACTCGAGATTTTAACGGGGATAAAGTTGATGTTGAGCAATTAAACAATATTAAAAAAAATGCATGTAGCGAGGACTGTACCTTTTGTGGACAATCGGCATTTTTTGATACAGGAATAGAATCATACCAATTACCAACACCTGAAGAAGTAGTTACTAAAGCTCAAAAAGCAAAAGAAGAAGGTGCAGAGTCTTACTGTCTTGTTGCAGCATGGAGAGAGTCATCAACTACAGATTTCCAAAAGGTCTGTAAAATTATTACAGAAATTAATGATAAAGTAGGAATTAGTGTAGAATGTAGTTTAGGATTTTTAACTATAGAACAAGCTACAAAACTAAAAGAACTCAAAGTAAAAAGATACAACCACAATCTAGAAACTGCAAGATCAAAATTCTCAGAAATATGTACAACTCACACGTATGAGGACAGATTGAAAACACTATCTATTGCAAGGGATGCAGGATTAGAGTTGTGTACTGGTGGAATTATCGGGTTAGGGGAAACACGAGCACAAAGATTGGAATTAATATTAGAATTAGCTAGACTATACCCCGAAGAAGTTACAATTAACATTCTAGTTCCAGTTCCAGGAACACCACTAGAGTTACAAGCAGATTTACCAAATTCTGAAATTGTTAGAATGTTTTCTGTGATCAGATTCCTATTACCAGAATCAGTTATCAAAATTTCAGGCGGACGTGAAACAAATCTTGATGATGCAGGGGAGGAATTACTTCAAAGTGGAGCAAACGGAATAATCACTGCAGGATACCTTACCATGGGTGGAAACGAGGCTGAAAAAGACCGTAAAATGATTGAAAAAATTGGCCTCAAAGCATAAACTGAACTTTGTAGATTCAGAATTAGAGAATCTAAAACAAAAGAATCTTTATCGTAAAATGAGATATGGAATAGTCAAAGGCTCCAAAATAACTATCAATAATAAAGAACTTGTCAACTTGTGCTCAAATGATTATTTGGGTATGTCAACAACAAAAATTCAAATCAAACAATTACAATCAAGTTCCAGACTAGTTTCAGGTAATGACGAATCATATAAAAAATTAGAAGAGGTACTTGCAAGGCATAAATCACATCAAAGTGGTTTGATTTACCCTACAGGATACATGGCAAATCTTGGGACAATTTCAGCTATTGTGAGAAAGGGGGATTTAATTCTCAGTGATGAACTAAATCATGCAAGCATAATTGAGGCCTGTAAATTAACAGATGCCAAAGTTTCAATTTACAAACATAATGACATGGATGATTTGAATAAAAAATTAAAACAAAATGGAAAAAACAAATTTGTAATTACTGAAGGAATTTTCAGCATGGATGGTGATGTATCACACTTGAAACAAATTACTGAAATTGCAGAGAAATCAAAAGCAATCACAATTGTCGATGATGCACATGGTGATTTTGTTATAGGTAAGGATGGTAAAGGGACACCAGATTATTTCAAAGTTGCAAAAAAGATTGATGTGTACATTAGCAGTTTAAGTAAAGGGCTAGGATCATTTGGAGGATACATTACATCTCAAAGAAATGTTGTGGATTTATGTATCAATAAATCAAAATCTTTTATCTATACATCAGCATTACCTTCTTTTTTGGTAGAGTATTCATTTAAAAGATTTCAATCAAATAGAGAAGTTCAAAAGAAAAAACTAGAAAAAAATACAAAACAACTCACAGATGGACTCAAAGAAATTGGATATGAGATAAACTCTCATTTACAAATCATCCCAATTATTATCGGAGATGAAAAAAAAGCCATGGAGTTTGGAAAATTCTTGTTTGATAATGGAGTATATGCCCAGCCAATCAGGTACCCGACTGTTCCAAAGAATCAAGCAAGATTACGAATTTCAGTTACTGCATGGTTATCAGGCACAGAAATTGAAAAAACACTTGTTACATTTGAGAAAGCATATAGAAAATTCTATAATTAACGCATAGCATCAAAGCCACCAATTGCAGGTGAGCCAATAATTACTGCAAAGATGACAATAATTCCCAAAGCTATTCCAACAATGATAAATCGCTTATTCATATCAAAATTACCCCCGTCCCAGTTAAAAAGGGATTGATAATTCCATTTTAAATTTGGAAGAAGTCTTTAAAGTCAAAATTATAATTTTAAAGTATGGCAGACCCTACGATTCTAGTAGCACTACTTGCAGGTTTGAGTTCTTTTATTGCACCATGTATTTTACCAATGATCCCAGCATTTCTGGCATACATATCAGGAACAACTGTAACAGAGTTAGGGTCCAAAAATGGAACAGTTCTTTCCATAAACAGAACAAACATTATTCTAAATACAGTATTTTTCGTGTTAGGATTTTCAGTGGTATTTTCCATATTGGGAGTAATCATCAACAGTGTTCTCTCAAATGCAGCCAGTGAATTTACAGAAAGTCTAAACATGGTAGCAGGGGTAATCATTGTTTCATTTGGAATATTTTTATTATTATCTACAAAAATTCGCTCATTAAATGTAGAGAAGAAATTCTTTCCTAAAAATTCAAAATCAAGTTATCCAATGTCATTTGTATTTGGTTTAGCCTTTGCAGTAGGATGGACACCATGTGTAGGCCCTATACTTGGAACAATTCTGACATTAGCTGCAACCACCCCGTCAATTTCATTTACCTTGTTACTTGCATATTCATTTGGATTAGGAATCCCATTCATTCTGATTGGAATCTTTTTCTCAAGGGCAACAAAAATTATTCGCTCAATGGCAAAACATCTAAAATACTATAATGTTATTTTAGGCGCATTCATTATTATTTTAGGCATTCTAGTATTTACAAATCAGCTTGCACAAATTGCAAACTTTCCACTTCTTAACGAGTTGGTATTATTAGGATAACATGATGAACTCGGAAATAAAAACAGGATTAATTTTTGGAGTTATAATAGCTGCAGGATTAGGTGTTATGGGAATGGTGTTTTCATCCCTTGATCAAGAAGTACAGTCATCTACTACATTTACAGATGTGAATTCACTTTTAGAAATTGATAAATCTGAATTCAAAAAAGCCCCAGACTTGGTAGGAATAGCTGAATATCTAAACACCACACCTGAAGAATTGAAAAACGAGATGAAAGGTAAAGTTGTACTGTATGATATTTGGACATACAGTTGTATTAATTGTGTCAGAACATTACCATACATTACAGCATGGGATGACAAATATTCAGAACAAGGATTATTGGTGATAGGAATCCATTCACCAGAATTTGAATTTGAAAAAGATCCTGAAAATGTAAAAATTGCAATTGAAAAATACGGTATTAACTATCCCGTTGTATTAGATAATGATATGGAAACTTGGAAGGCATTTGAAAATAGATATTGGCCAAGGAAATACATTGCAGACCATGAAGGATATCTAAGATATGATCACATCGGTGAAGGCAGATATCAGGAAACAGAAAAAGTTATTCAAAAATTACTAGAGGAAAGATCAAACTCATTAGGGATTCAGATGACATCAACATCATCTCTTGTAGATGTTGAAGAATTTGAGCATTCATTGTTTAGAACTCCTGAATTATATTTTGGTTACAAGTTTGCACAGAACAGAAATCAATTAGGCAGTGAAGAAGGATTTCAACAAGGAAAAATTGTCTCATATTCTGAACCAGAAAATATTGATTTACACAAATTCTATCTGACAGGAGATTGGAGGAATTATGAGGATAGTATGGAGTTAATTTCTGAAACAGGTACTATCAAAGTACTATACAATGCAAAAGAGGTAAACATTGTAACTGAGAATGGTGCAGAATTAGAAATACTTCTAGATGGTAAAGTATTGCCCCCAGAGTATTCAGGATATGACATCACAGAGAACAATACACTTCAAGTCACAGAGGCAGGACTATACAACATCATAAGCAGTGACACCAGTTCATCTCATTTGTTAGAGATTAATGTTAAGGGTAAGGGCTTTCAAATATTCACATTCACCTTTGGATAGTGTAACTGTATACAGTGTAACTCCAGTGACACTATCTAGGGTGACAACTCGGTTTAAAACAAAAAAAACAATCATTATTTGAATTAAAGTATGCTCAGTAACTCTTGGAATAAAACAGAAGGAGAAAGTATTTCACAAAAAGTAATAGGTAGAGTAAAGCCTGAAGAGCCATTAAAAAATAAAATTAATTTTGCACAACAAAAATTACAATCACAAATTTCAAAATTAGAGGGAATTAATCAAAAATTACAGACAAAACATGATATGATTTTTGAAAAAATAGTAAACGCTCAAAAAAATAACAAGCCCAGTTATGCTCAAGCATATGCAGGGGAATTAACACAAGTAAGAAAAATGAAAAACATGGTTAGTGGGGCAAAACTATCCATGGAACAAGTCAAGATTAGATTAGATACAGTTTCAGAATTGGGAGATGTTGTAGTAACACTCAGTCCATGTATGGCAATCATCAAAGGTCTTAGTCCATCACTTAATGGAATTATGCCAGAAGCAAATGCATCAATGCAAGACTTGTCACAAATTCTAGGAGATGTAATGTCTGGATCATCAGTAGGAATTGGTGATAGCATGAGTGCAGTACCTGAAACTAATGCAGATACATTGGCAATTCTAGAAGAAGCACATAGCATAATTGCAGGACAAACAAAATCTAACATTCCAGATGTTCCAGATTCTCTAAAACAACAAGTTGCTCAAAAAAGAACAGATGTATTCATCTAGAATTTTAAAAAATAAAATAATTGTAATTATCAATCTTTAGAATAAGAACGTAGAAAATAAAACAATAAAGAAACATTTTAAACATCATTACAAATATTTCATTCAATGAATAAAATTGCATCATGTATTTTATCCATAATTATTCTAGCAAGTTTACCATTAGCATTTGCAGAATCAGATGCTGATGAAAAATTAGAATTTGCAGGAACTCTTGAAGAAACTTTAGGGCATTTTTGGGCATTAGAAATGAACCTGGATGAAGCCAATTCAGAACTTGCATTAGTTCATGCAACACATCCAATTTCAGAATTGTATGAGACCATGAGTACACATCTAGAGGCAAATCCAGAATTTAATGAAAAACTAGGAAAAACGTTGTTAGAGTTAAAGGATAATGCAAATACAAAAGTTACTAGAAATGATGCACAATCTGCAATTGAGGACGCAAAAGAAATCATTCAAGAAGCAAGAGATATTGTAATTGGTGATGAACTCAGTAATGATTCAGCATTCAAAGCACAGTTAATCAATAGTTTACTTGAAACATCAAAAGTAGAATATACAGAAGCCATTGAAAATGGTGAAATTATAGAAATTGCAGAGTTTCAAGATGGATCCGCATTCATTTGGAGATCACAGCAAATCTTTAAAGAAATAAGAGATGATATTGAAAATTCTAACAAAGTTAGTGACACTTATGTGCAAATTTGGGAAGCATATGAACAAAGGCACACACCAGCACAAGTTAGCATACTTGTTGATGAATTAATTTCCAAATTTGAAATAACAAGTGGGGTTGAATCAGAAAAATCATCCCACATGGAAGAAGTCTTTGGAACTGAAGCAAACACATCATTGGAATTAAAAGAAACAGTCCAAATGAGTTCAGAAATATCAGATGAAAATAATGTATCAAGTTTATCACCTCTAAAACAAATCAAAGAAGGTGTTGAACCAGAAAATATTCAATGTAAAGAACAATTAAAGTTAATTTTCAAATCATCAGGAAGTCCAGCTTGTGTAAAAGAAACTAGTGTTCAAAAATTAGTTAGTTTGGGATGGAGTCAATAATCTATTTTTTATTTTTAGAAGTCTTTAGCAATACTAAATAGCAATCATAATTTCATAAATTTATGCCAGCCAATGGTCCTGTAAGCTTGACAAGACAAACAATCTATTGTTTCATTCCAATTATGAATTGGTATGCAGCTTACAACATAAGAAAATTTAGAAAATATCTCTTGATAGCAATATTAGTAGAATTATCACTAGGTGCAATGTATGCTAGTTTAATTCCAGAATATAGTGAAAATGGAATCAACAAAGGAGCAATATCAAATGACATTAATGATTTAGAAATTAATTGGGCAGAAATAATATTTAGAACAGATCATCCATCAGGAGTGCCAATATTTTTACTAATTATAATAGTAGAATATAGTGTAACAGTATTTCTTATTCGCAGATGGACGAATCAATGGAATACTCAATTCAATTAGAAATTATTTAGATTTCTTTTTACTTTTTTGTATCAAGATTTTTTTAATTCTTGAAATTGTAGGATAACTGTAACCACGTCTACGATAATTTGCAATCATCATCTTCCAATTTTTTAATCGCCATTGAGCTTGTTCAGTAGTAACTGAATGAACTTCCTTTTGTACGATACTTTTTCTACCAACCTTTAGAGTGCCAGCATCCTTTGCAGACCATCTATTCTTTGCAAACTTTAGCCCTGTAAGAATTTCAGATATAGGCATTTCTTTAAAATATTCTTTTAGTTTCTTTAATTCTACATCTGTAGGTTTTTTAGAAATTTGTAACTCAATGACAGGTTTTATCATGAATAATTTAGAACGTTATATCTTAAGAAAATCATGCTAAAACAGAATTAACTAAAACAGGAAATTGTACAAAGAAATTCAATAGATCTTAGCAGTCTATTGGAATATTGGAATTTTTACATATAGTATTGAATATGCCAAATCCAAAAATAATTGCCGCAAAAATTATCAATGGCACTAAAATGAAGAAATTAGATTTACGACCCATGATACAAATGAAAGTATTAGCTATAAAATTGTCAGCATCATTGAATAGTAATAGTAAATGTACCAATAGTTTTTGGATCTTGTAACAGTTTCACCATACTTCTAGGCAACAAATCAGATGCCTTGTCACATTTTATCGCTAATGTTCGTGGACAAATAAAATCACTTTTTCGAATAACAATATCCTCAGTATGACTCAAAACAAGATCAGGATGACCATTTCCCTCCAGTACAAACTCTTCATCTCCAACTTTGATTGAAATAGATACTTTAGAGTCAGGATTTTTTAGGTTATTTTTTAATTCTTTAGGTAAATCAGCACAGCTGGATTTTGCATTAACGCCAACAATGCAATCACCTCTAGGGGTCAAATGAGACTCTTTTGTAATTTCTATAGTTTTTTGATGGTTTGAGCGAATATTCTCATGCCCTGTAAATTCTATTTCAAACTTCACAAATCAATCATAATTCAAGTTTCAAATTAAGGTTTGATGTATAATTATTCATTATTCATTTAGGCTCCGATCAAAGTAGTAATTACACTCAATTGTTGGCATGGTTTAAATTGTATAATCAAAGCATTGCAATCAAATGCTTCCAGCACAACAAGGTTACGACCGAGCAATCACAGTATTCTCACCAGACGGTAGACTATACCAAGTTGAATATGCTATTGAAACTGTAAGGAGAGGAACAATAGCTGTTGGAGTAAAATGCAAAGAAGGAATTATTATTGCAGTTGAAGAAAAGCCAAGAAAATTACAAATTTCAAATACAGCCCAAAAGATTTTCCAAATTGATGATCATGTAGGAGTCGCAGCAGCAGGATATATTCCAGATGCAAGAAGCCAAGTAGATAATGCACGATTCTTTTCACAAAGTAACAAGATGGTTTATGATGAACCAGTCGAAGTTGAAACAATTGCAAAACATTTAGCTGATCAATGTCAACAATATACTCAATATGCAGGTGTAAGACCTTATGGTGTTGCACTTATTCTAGGTGGAGTTGTAAATGACAAACCAGAATTATATCTAACTGATCCAAGTGGAACATACATCTCTTATGATGCAATAGCAATCGGTTCAGGTTCTGAACAAGTAACAGACTTTTTGGAGAAAACATACAAAGATGATATCTCACTTGATGATGCTGCAACATTAGCTACTGCAGGAATTTATCTTTCAAGTGAAGATAAAGAAGGAACAAGTCACATCAGAATGGCATGTATTAGAAAAGAAACAGGATTGTATGAATTAGTTTCAGATGAGCAAATTACAAAGTATGCAAATGATGCTAAAACAAAATATCCACACGAACAGAAATAATTAATTAAAGTGCCTGCGAGATTAAATTACATTGAAATTATCTGTTGCAATTCCCGAATCTGCTTTATCAGATGAATCACTAAAAATCGATAAAACTAGAAAAATTTCTGTGCTAGCTAGAGCTTGTGCAATTTTTAAAATTGATACAATCTATGTCTATCAAGAAGGAGTCAACAAATCAGAAGGAGGACTAATGATAATGGTTCTAAAATATTTAGAAACACCGCAATTTTTGAGAAGAAGACTATTTCCAATAATGAATGACTTGAAATTTTCAGGAGTATTACATCCGTTAAAAATTCCAAGTCACAACACACCAGTTAATTCCAAAAAAATTGTAGTAGGAGACATTAGAGAAGGAATTGTAGTAAGTCAAAAAGGAAAAAAGTTTGTAGATGTTGGAATAAATCAACTATTACAATACTATGGAGACACTCCAAATGGAAAAAGAGTGACAGTCAGATTCAAAGAAGGATATCCAAAATTATCAATTAAAGATATTGATAAAAGTCAAATTCCAACGTATTGGGGATATACAGTAAAAGAAAGAGCAAACTTGTTTTCCATACTATCTGAATGGAAAGGGAACATCATAATAACATCAAAGAAAGGTAAGACAGTTTCCAATGAACAATTATCAAAATATACAAAATCAGATGAACCAACACTAGTTGTATTTGGATCTCCAGAAAGAGGAGTGCATGAGATCATTGGAGGCAGAATGAACAAGGTTCAAAATGCAAAGTCATTGAACTTTTTCCCAAACCAAGCTACGGAAACAGTGCGTCTTGAGGAGGCATTGCTTGGAACATTGGCGATACTTAATGCTCAAAGTGTATCATAGTATGGCAGAACGAAAAAATTTTTTATTATTGGCTATCGGATTAGGTATTTTCGGGATATTAATAGGCGGAATTACAATTTGGAATTCTGCATCAGAATTGTTTTTACCATGACAAATTAGGCATAGTTGGTTAACCTAGATTTTTTTAGTGGTTAACGATATCTCACATGGTTTAATAGAGGGATTTCGATGATGCGTCTTAGTCATGGGAGCTAGAAAATTTCATCAACCACGTAGAGGAAGTCTTGCATATTCACGTAGAGTTCGTGCAAAAAGCATGGAGGCAAGAATTAGAGCTTGGCCAACACGATCAGCAACTGATGAACCAAAAATTTTAGCTCACTGCGGATTCAAAGCAGGATGTGTTCAAATAGTTAGCATCGATGATCGTGACAAAGTACCAAACGCAGGAAAACAACTAGTTAGTTTAGGTACAGTGTTAGTTACTCCACCAGTTTTAATTTTAGGAATTAGAGGATATTCAAAAGATCACGATGGAAAACATGCAGAGTTTGATGTGTATGCTGAAGATATTCCAAAAAATATTGCAAAAGAAATTTCAATTAAAAATATTGCAGGTTCAATGGAAAATGCAGAATCAAGATTAAAAAAGATTAAAGAAATTTTTGCAATTGTTGCAGTTTCTCCAAGAGCAGCAGGATTAGAAATGAAGAAACCATATATTTTTGAGGCAATGGTTAGTGGAGGAGATATTAAAAAACAATTTGCACACGTTAAAGAATCACTAGGAAAAGAAATTAAAATTGATCAAATTTTTGAAACAGGTTCAACTGTAGATGTTGCAGCAATTACAAAAGGTCATGGATGGCAAGGAGTCATGAGAAGATTTGGTGTAAAAACAAAACAACACAAATCAAGAAAAACAGTAAGAGAAGTCGGTTCATTAGGTCCAATCTCACCACAAAGTGTCATGTATACAGTTCCAAGAGCAGGACAAACAGGATTCCATCAAAGAGTAGAATATGATAAAAGAATTATGGTTATAGGAAATACTGAATCAGATAAAATTAAAATTAATCCAGATGGAGGATACAAACACTTTGGTCTAGTCAAAGGAGACTTTATTATTCTAAAAGGTTCAGTACCAGGAACTTACAAAAGATTAATCAAACTTAGAAGTCAGATTAGAAATGCACCTGACAAGGTTATCAAACCAAATATTTTGGAGGTAGTAGTATAATGAAGACAACAACTTACACAACTACTGGAACAAAAGATGCAGAAATAGAATTACCAATAATTTTCTCAACACCATTTAGAAGAGAGTTAATTCACAAGGCTTGCACCAATTTAACATCCCACAAATTCCAAAGACAGGGAAGAAAACCAAATGCAGGTATGGACGTAGTTGCAGATTCAAACAATCCACCAACAGGTCAAGGTGTCTCCCGTGTTGCAAGAATGACAGGAGGAGGAGGCGGACGACAAGGACAAGGAGCAGAAGTAGCATCCACTAGAGGTGGTAGACAAGCACATCCACCAATTGTTGAGAAGGTAATTTACAAGAAATTAAACAAAAAAGAAAACAAATTAGCATTATGTTCTGCAATTGCAGCAACAGCATCAAAAGATCTTGTCGAATCAAGAGGTCATAAAATCCAAGGCATAGAATCATTCCCAATAGTTGTATCAAATGATATTGAATCCATTGCTAAAGCAAGTGAGATTAGCAAAGTCTTAGACGCATTGAAATTAACACAAGATATAGAAAGATTAACTGCAAGAAAACCACGTTCTGGACAATCAAGACTTAGAGGTAGAAGCAAGAAAGTTGGAAAGAGTGTTTTGTTTGTAACTGTAGATTCAACAAATCTTCTACAAGCAACAGGAGCAATACCAGGTGTAGAAGTAAGAAATGTTAAAGACTTGAGCGTATTAGATTTAGCCCCAGGTTCTGATGCAATTAGATTAACCGTATATTCCAAATCTGCAATAGAGGAGATTGGAAAAATAAAATCAACACATCTCAAAGTAATGGTGAGCACACAATGAATGTAGATCAAGCAATGAGAATCATCATCAAGCCGTACATTACGGAAAAAACCTTTGCAATGGTTGAGAATGAAAGTAAAATTTGTTTCATAGTAGAAATATCTGCAAATAAATCTGAAATTTCAGAAGCTGTAACCACACTGTACAAACAAAAAGTCAAAAAAGTAAACACAGCAAGAACAATTTACGGCAAAAAAGCATTTGTTCAATTTGAAAATACTGAAAAAGCAAGGGATCTGGCAACAAAGATAGGAATGCTCTAATATGGACCATAAAACACGAAGAATACTAACAGAGGAGAAGAGAGATGGTTAAAGAATTTTTATACAGAGGCATTCCAAAAGAGGAACTTGATAGCTTGTCATTAGAAAAATTATTCTTATTATTTAATTCCAGACAAAGAAGATCACTTACCAGAGGCATCACAGATGGAAAAAGAAAATTAATTGAAGAAATTAAATCTGCAAAAGCAGGTAAATTAAAAAATCCTATCAAAACTCATCTTAGAGATTTGATAATTCTACCATACATGGTAGGAGTTACAGTAAACACATTCTCCGGAAAAGAATTCCGACCAGTTGTAATAACAACTGAAATGGTTGGACATTATTTGGGAGAATATGTTATAACGAACAAGAAGGTTTCACATGGTGCCCCCGGTGTCGGCGCATCAAGATCCAGCCTCTACGTGCCATTAAAGTGATTATTATGGGTAGATTCAATTATGCATTCCAAAATTACGACCCAACAAGACACGTGCGTTCTTCATTAAGAGAAAAAGACATTTCCCACAAACATGCACGTGAAGTTGCAGTATCAATCAAAGGATTATCAATTGAAAAAGCAAGAGATTATCTCATTGCAGTAATTGCCAAAAAAAGAGCAGTGCCATTTAGAAGATATAAAAATCAAGTAGCACATAGAGCAGACCCAGGAGTAATGTCTGGAAGATATCCACAAAAAACTGCAAAAGAGTTTATCAAAGTTTTAGATAATTTAGAATCAAATGCAGAATACAAAGGAATGGATTTAGATAGATTAAGAATTGTAAACGCAACTGTTCACAAAGGAGTGATTGTAAAAAGATTCACCCCAAGAGCAATGGGAAGAGCAACTCCAAAGAACAATGTATTAACTCACGTAGAATTGGTGGCAAAGGAGATTTAGAAATGTCAGCTGTAAAAAACGTAATCAAAGACAACTACAACATGATGTTACTCAAAGATTATCTTAGAGATGCAATCAAAGATGCAGGTTTCTCACATGCAGAAATTTCAAAAACACCTGTAGGAACTAGAGTTGCATTACATGTAACAAGACCAGGAATTGTAATTGGTAGAAAAGGTACAGGTATTAGAGCATTAACTGATAAACTTGCAACAGACTTTGGATTAAAAAACCCACAAATTTCAGTAGTTGAAATTGAAAAACCAGAACTTTCACCAAGTGTGATGTGTAATAGAATGCAATCCCATTTAGAGAGAGGAACTGCTTTTAGAAGAGCAACCATGTGGACACTAAAACAAATAATGGAAGGCGGTGCAATGGGAGTTCAAATTACAATTTCAGGTAAACTCAGAGGCGACCGTTCAGCATTTGAAAAACACACTCAAGGAATTTTACCAAGAGCAGGTCACCATGCAGAAATAATAGTTGATGAAGATATCGCACATGTAAAAACAGCAATGGGATTAATTGGTGTTAGAATTAGAATTGCAAAAAAAGAAAAACTCATTCCAGAATTTGAGATGAAAGTTGAAAAAGCAAAGAAAGGTAAACCAGACAAATCAGATAAACCAGTAATCAAAGTAGAAGAAATTGTAATTGGTGATAATAAAGTTGAAGTGATTAAAGTCGAAGGCAAAAAAGACAATGCAGAATCAGAATCAGCAGTAATTGAAATGGAATCAAAAAAGATGGAAACAATTGAAACATTAGAAGAAGAGGAGGCCAAATTGAAATGACCAGAATCAGTATGAAGACAATTAAACAACTAAACGAGAAAGATCTAAAAAGTAAAGTTCAAGAATCACGTAGTGAACTGGCTAAACTCAGAATTGATGGATCAAAAGGAACTTTGAGAAAAGAAAGTGGAAAACTAAAACCATTGCGACACGATATTGCAAGAATGCTTACCCAATTAACTGAGTTGAGGAAACAGAAATGATTACTGCAAATAACATAACATCACATGAATTCATAGGATTAGATACTGAGATCATCCAATCCACCAATCCACAAGTAATAGGATTAAATGGAAGAATTATCAATGAAACAAAATCAATGTTTACAATAAATACTGAAAATGGATCAAAATCTATTGCAAAATCAACTAACAGTTGGAAATTCTCAATTGAAGGAAAAGATGTAGTGGTAGAAGGTAGCAAAATAACAAAAAGACCATTTGATAGAATTGGAGGAAAAGCATGACTCGCGATATCGGATTAAAAGTAAAAGAACCTGTAAGAGAATGTGAAGATAGACATTGTCCATTCCACGGAGGTTTATCAATCAGAGGGAAATTATTTGATGGTAAAGTAACAGGAAGTAAAGCAAAAAAGACAATCACATTGCAAAAAGATGCACCAATTTACTTTAGTAAATTTAAGAGATATGCCAGAGGTACAAGTACGATTCACGCACATGTTCCAGGTTGTATTGATGTTGAAACAGGTGATCATGTCTTAACTGCAGAGTGCAGACCAATCTCCAAATCAGTATCATATGTTGTTGTGGAGGTTAAAGCATAATGGCAAAGCAAGCAGGTAAAGGTGTACAAGAATTCAGACCACGTGTTACCAAAGTACTTCCAATGGGGGCAAACATTGTTTGTGCAGATAATTCAGGTGCTAAAATTTTAGAAATAATTAACGTTCCAAGACATCACACAAGACACAGAATGTATGCATCAGCATCTGTTGGTGACTTTTGTAATGTAGTAGTTAAGAAAGGTCCTGCAGAGTTAAGAAAACAAGTGTATGGCGCAGTAATTATTAGACAAAAATATGCAATTCGTAGATTAAACGGTGTAAGAGTTTGTTTTGAAGATAACGCAGCAGTGCTAATCACTCCAGAAGGAGAAACTAAAGGAACAGACATCAAAGGACCAGTAGCAGCAGAAGCTACAGAGAAATGGCCAAGAGTAGCTAACTTGGCATCAATGGTGGTTTAATAAAATGAAACCAACTAAAATGCGTAATTTGATGATTTATCAAGCAACATATCAAATTAAAAGTAAACAACTTGGAAGTGCACTTTCAAAAGATCTTCATAAAAAATATGGTAAAAGAAGTGTAAGAGTAAGTGAAGGAGACAGTGTCAAAATAGTTAGAGGAGAATTCAAAGGAGTAGATGGTAAAGTATCTAAAATATCCATACCAAAAAGCAGTGTTGCAATTGAAGGAGTAAAGAAAGAAAAAACTAAAGGCGATAAATTTGACGTTTACATTCATACATCTAATCTTGTAGTTACTGCACTCAACACAGAAGACAAATGGAGAATTGCAAAACTAGAAGGAAAAGATCCTAGAAACCAACCAAAAGTAAAAACAGAAACAGCATCCAAACCTGTCAAAGAAGTCATTAAAGAAACAAAAGGGGCAGAAAAAGTCAAAAAAGAGGAGAATGAGAAATAATGGTAAGTATTGCAGGCAGTAAAAAACTCAAACGTCAAATGGCCCCACAATTCTGGGGAATTTCTAGAAAATCAAAGAGATTTGTAATTACAGTAAAACCAGGCCCACACAAAAAAGAACACTCAGTACCAACTGCAGTATTTCTCAGAGACATGTTAGCCATAGTATCTACTCTAAGAGAAGCAAAAGCAGCAATTTATTCTGGAAGAGTAAAGATTGACGGAATTGTAAGAAAATCACTTCACCATGCAATTGGATTAATGGATGTTATTGAACTAGCAGATGTTTCAGAAACTTATCGTCTAGTTCCAACAGAAGACAAATTACTAAAACCAATTAAAATTAACGAATCAGAAAAATCTAAAAAACTTGTTAGAGTTACAACTAAAACTACAATTAGTAAAGGAAGATTACAAATTGGATTTCATGATGGACGTTCATTAATTTCAGATACCAAAGTAAGCGTTGGTGATGTTTGTTTAATTCAAATACCGGAAGTAAAAATTCTTGAAGTGATTAAATTAGAAGCAGGTTGTCAAGGACTAGTTACACGAGGTAGTAACGCAGGTCAAATTGGAAAAATTGAAACAATCGAAGAAGGAACATTCATTCTCCCAAAAAGAGTCATCGTGACATTAGGGGATAGAAAAATCGAAATACCTGCAGATATAATTATGCCAATTGGAAAAGAGGAGCCAATAATTCAATTAAAGTGATAATATGTCTCAAGTAACAGAATCCCCAATGAAGAAAATCTCTTTAGAGAAAATTGTACTAAACATGGGTTTAGGAAAATCAGGTGATGTAATCAACATTGCAAAAACAGCACTAGAGCAAATTTCCGGGAAAAAACCTTCTACACGTAATGCAAAAGAAGCACATAGAGATTGGGGAGTTAGAAAAGGAGAGCCAATCGGCGTAGCAGTAACAATTCGTGGAGATGATGCAGTAGCGTTATTCAAAAGATTACTTGAATCAAAAGGCAACATCGTAAAAGGTAAATCATTTGATAATTTTGGAAACTTTTCATTTGGAATTAACGAACACATCGACATACCAGGAGTAAAATACGATCCACAAGTTGGAATTTTAGGATTAGGAATTTCAATCACACTAACTAGACCAGGATATGGAATTAGAGCAAGAAGTAAACATAAAGCAAAAGTTGGAAAAGATCACATTATCAAAAGTAAAGAAGCGCAAGACTATATTGCAAAAGAATTTGGAGCAACTGTAGCATAATGAAAGATAGATCATACGAAGCAACTGGAAGAAAAGAACATACTTTTGGTAGAGGTTCTAGATGGTGCAAAAGATGCGGAGATTATACAGCAGTTATTCAAAAATATGATTTAATGTTATGTAGACGATGCTTTAGAGAAGTAGCAACATCTTTAGGGTTCAGGAAAAACAAGTGAGATAATATGCCTGCAACAAACATCTTAGCAAATCTATTTGTCACACTTTACAATAATGAAACTAGAAGGAAATCAGATTGTCTCATTCTCCCAACATCAAAACTTGGTGTCGAAGTTCTAAAAACACTCCAAAAAGATGGCTATATCGGAGAGTTTGAGCATATTGATGATAAAAGAGGTGGAAAATTCAAAATTAAACTATTAGCAAAAATAACAAAATGTGGAGCAATATCCCCAAGATTCAAAGTAAAAACTGATGAATACAATAGTTGGGAACAACAATATTTGCCATCATACAACAGAGGAATGCTTGTAGTTACAACTAACCAAGGAGTAATGTCCCATCATGAAGCAGTACAGAAAGGAATTGGAGGATTTTTAATCGGCTATGTCTACTAAACAAATTGAAAAATTCAAAGACGAGGTAGTAATACCTGAAGGAGTTACAGTGTCACTAGTTAAACACATGTTACACTTTGTTGGTCCTCTAGGTAAAACTCACAAAAGTTTCAAATCAATTCCAGTAAATATCGAAATAACTGATGGTAAAATTCTCTTAACTTCAATTGAAACCAAAAAGAGAGATTATGCAATATTACACACTGCAAGATCAATTATTAGAAATATTTGTGAGGGCTTGATAGTTGGATATACAATTAAAATGAAAATAGTATTTTCTCACTTTCCAATTACAGTTAAAGTTGATGGAAAACAAATCATAATTGAAAATTTCCAAGGAGAACGTGCACCAAGAATAACAAATATTGTTGGCAACACAAAGGTAACTCCAAAAGGAGAAGATGTAATTGTTACAGGAGAAGTATGGACTGACGTTACTCAAACTGCAGCTAACATTGAACAAAAATCTAAAGTTAAAAACAAAGATCATAGAGTTTTCCTTGACGGTATCTATGGATTTGAAAAGAAAAAAGGCTTAGATAAATAAAAATCCAATTTAACTAATGACCCTTGATCCTGAATTTTCAAAACAAACAACTGATTTAATAGAACAAACATTAGAATTATACAAATCTGCAGGAGCATCTCCAAGAATTGGAGACACATGGGATTGTGGAAATGTTGGAGATTTTTTATGTGGATTTTTTGTTGGTGAAATGGTGGGTTCAGCACTTAGTGCATTTCAAATTGTACATCAAAGAGAACCAACAGCTGATGAACACTTGGAAATTATTGAATTAGTAGAAAGTCATGCAAAAGAAATTAAAGAATTTTTTGCTAAATTCAACTAAACTTTCGGATTTTAGGGATTTATGCTTAGTCGCAAAGATTAAATCACTTTTACCAAGGTACTCAAATGGTGCCTCCCTAGCTCAGCGTGGTAGAGCATCCGACTGTTAATCGGATGGTCACCAGTTCAAGTCTGGTGGGAGGCGCTCTCTTTCTAAACTCGAGTTTTGAAATATTTTATTTTTAGAATATATGATAATTGAAGATGATGATTTAGTATGTTTCTAAACTCGAATATAGAAATATTGATCGGTTGTTAGTAATTGGTTTACTCTATTAGACAATATAGATCTAATAGGTGATCGCACATTAACAATAATGCAGGAGGTTTACATTGGTCAGAACTAGAAGGGCCAACAGATATTGTGTTGATTGTGGAGCAAGATTGGTGTATTACCCAAGGTTGTCAAATCCAAAAGCCCCCAACGAGCATAGAGTACTAGTTTATGCATGTCCAGATTGTACAGATGACTTTGAAAAACCAAAAATGTTTTCAATTAGACGTAATCAAGTAGAGGATCCATTAGAAACAGTGGAAATTGAAATTACACAATTGCAAAAGAAAATAATAGTTGCAAAATAATGACAAAGTACAATGTCATATCCTGAAAAACCTAGAAGTAATGTATGGTTTTTGCTTCCAATTTTCTTTGGAGTGATTGGCGGAATAGTTGCATTTTTTATTTTACGACAAGATGATTTACCAAAGGCAAAAAATTGTTTGTATCTTGGAATTGCATTTATGATTTTTGGAATAATTCTAAATATTTTCATTGCATCATCAGTTCCAGGCTTAGATTCAGGCTTTAATGTGAACATTTAGCCAACAATTTTTTTGTTTGCTAGGTAAAGATAACAGATATTTCTAAACTCGAATTTAGAAACATTGTAAATACAGCATGGCAATTATTCAAATTTAGAATAATATAGGACGGATTTAAAATAATTTCTATGACTGTATCTAGGATGAGGGATAATGTTGAGAGATGGATAATTCATGAAGGTCTCCAGTCAGAAGAAGTAAAAAATCCGGAAAATAATTTCCAAATTCTTGTAAAACATGCAGGGCGATATGGAATTCCAGTAGATGTGTTTGAACCAAAAGGACAACCAGGAATTCTAGTAATTGGTGCCAAAGTAGTAATGAAAAATAGTCAAATTGCAAGATATTTGGGATTTAGTGCAGAAGAAAAAGAGAGATTTGAGAAGAAGGTAAATGATTTTTGTAATTCCATACAGGTAATCAACAAAATAATCACAGAAGATGGAAAACAAAAAGTCGGTGTGTATGTGGTTATGGATGATAAAGAAAACATCAATCAGCAGACAATGCTTGATGCAATAGATGATGTTTCTGAGAAATATGACAAAACATCCAGATTTTTGCTGAAAACATTTTAAAAAAATAGACGATTTATCAGTTCTACGCGGGCCTTATATCAAAAACTAGACATAAGATAGTATGAAAACCAAATTTTTAAAATTTAAAGAAAATGGTAATTTTATAGAAAGCCAAATTCTAAAACTCAAGGCATCAAAAAATAAGGTGTTTGTCTTGACAACAATCGCAACATTGGTGGTGTTTTTGAAATGAATATATTCAATATTCTACTCAAACACACAACAAAAGGCTTTGAAGTTAGTGTTAACATCACAGTTAACAAACTAAGGCTCGAAAATAAAAACACACACTTTGAGGTAATTCAGAATTGAATATAATCAAAATGATAGATGAAATTCTGGATTCATACGACAGTAATGAGGTACAACCATCATGAATAATTTCTTCAAAGTCGTAGGACTTGCTCTAGCAGTGCATTTCATTGTAAAGACAGTAAAGAAGGAATTCAAACAGCATGAATTACGACAACGGCCTCCAAACCTCTAAAATGCTTCTTTTTAGGGGAAATTTACCATATCACATAATATCACAGCATATCACATCAAAAATACAGAAACAGTGTGTATTTTTAATTAACATACAATCGATTAATACAAAAAAATGTTCAGTATAATTATGGAAATTGTGCTTTTATTCAACTTAGAACCTAGCGTGATCATAGATTTTATTGATTCACTCTTATCTACGGTGTTCAATGTTGCACAAGAACCTGAACTAAAAGAATGGGGAAATGAGGTAATTTCAGGATTGGTAAAAGATACAGAAAATCAAGTTACTAACCAATTAGGCTACAATCCAACAGATTGACCATGATTTTATTGAAAACCCCCCTCCTTTTTACATAAAATATGTGTCCAATAGTGCACACATAAAATAAAAACAGAATTTTTCTAAAACAAAGCATAGAAAAGAGTACTTTACAAATTAATGAATCTGCAATAAATGAGGCATTTGTATCTACAAATAATATCTCAGATTAATTTAGAATGTTCACATCCAGTCTATTTTTACAGGTATTGAATTGGATTACATCAATTTCAGATAATGTTCTAAAATAAGCAATTTTGCAAAACCAAGCCTACGCGTTAAACCCCCCCTGAAAAATACGTGGTTTAGTCATGTTGTGAAATTTTCAAAATCAGGCATTTGATGGGGGGGTACGACACTTATGCCTAGATACAATATGCAACCGTAATTCCACCAAGGTCTCCCAGCTAAACATGCCCAAACTATTAGTGTCGTGCGTAAAAGCTCAACCCCCTAAATTTTAGTAAAAAAAGACACAATTCACCAAAAAATTATCAAATGAATTCAAAAATTTACTTTAAAATTTTGTAATGTAATTCAACCAAAGTATCATAATCAGTTGTTTTAATCAGCTTAAATTTTGTTTCTTTTTGTATATCCACAAATAATGGAATGCCATTGCCAAGAACAGTAGGGATGATAGTGATGATTATTTCATCGATGAATCCAAGATTCATAAAATTAGAAATTATTTTTGAGCCACCAACTAACCAAATATTCATTCCAGGATTAGAAAGAATATTTTTTGTCAATTTTTCGACATTATTTACAAACTGGATATCTCCATCTTTTTTATGATCACTATTTCGGGTAAACACGTATGATTTCTTATCCTGATATGGATAGGCTCCAAATGTCAGTATCTGATCATATGTCGTTTTACCCATAATTACCGTATCAATAGATTTGTAAAAATCATCATATCCAGAAGGGCCACTTACTGGAAGCCAATCCACATTACCATCATTTTTTGCAATATATCCATCCAAGCTTGATGCAATGAATAAGATGATTTTTCTCATAGGAATTATCTGAATAGCCAATAATTACAAGTTACCTCATATTGTACCAAAATACCAGGGGGGTTTTAACTACAAATTAGACACAAAAAAGGGTCGTTTCAACTATATACCAAAATAATCAGGATTATGCATATGGCAGGACTTGGTATTGTAATAGTAATTGGTGCAATTATAGCTTCAATGGGATTTGCATTAATCACATACATTCAATATGAAACAAACTACATTGAATCAAGTGTAGGAAATGCAGTAAATGTAGGGCCTGTAGAATACATCATAACATTTGAGGGGACTCATAATGGAGATAAAGATAACATTCCAGAAAATACATTTGTAATGATTGGAATTACTGCAAAAAATACCAGTAGTGAAAAAACAGTGATTTCAGGAGGGCAATTTTACATTGTAGATGAAAAAGATCAAAAACATGCAGCAGTGTTTGGAGAATTTTCTGCCATTGATTTACATTTAGAAATACTAGAATCAAATAACCCAATTCAAAGAACAACACAGTTTGATATTCCATACGATGAAGAAAAACAATACAAAATAATTATTCGTCCACAAAAAGATCAATCAACTACAGATACAGCTGTGATTTGTCTTACAAATTGTTGATCGTAAATTTTGAAAAATCAAAAAACGTGTCAAATTTTTCGATATTAAGCGTAGTAATGTGTGACTTTTACAATATAACACATATGATTTTCGAAAAAAGTCATGGTAGTATCTAAAGCCAAAAGAGCCGAAGCAGCTAAAAAAGCAGCAAGAACTCGAAAGAGGAATGCAGCTTTAGCAGCAGCTACAGCACTAAAAGCCGCAGCAAGTCGTAAAAGGAAAGCAGCAGCAACTCGTAGAAAGAATGCAAGTACAACTGCACCAAAGAGAAAAGCAGCTCCTAAACGAAAAGCAGCAGCTAAACGTAAAGCAGCTCCAAAGAGAAAGGCAGCACCAAAACGCAGAGCCGCTCCAAAGAGAAAATCTGCAACAAAAAAAGCAGCTCCAAAGAGAAAGGCAGCAAAACGAAAAGCAGCACCAAAACGTAAAGCTGCACCAAAACGCAGAGCCGCTCCAAAGAGAAAGGCCGCTAAACGAAGTCGTTAAGTAGTCTTTGCTATATTTTTTTAATTCTCCCTACTGAATGTATTATGTTTCTAAATTCGAGTTTAGAAACATTCTAAATTGCTACTCAGACATCTTTAGTTCAGGCAAAACAAAAATTTTGACAGGTTTAATTTTTAGGATAATTCGTTTTTCATCATCACGTTTGAAAGGATAATGATCACGGTCCATGTATTGTCGTGTTAGTTTGTCTGCATGTTTGTATTCATAGTCTGAAATTAATTGCTCAACAGTTCCACGAATTGTTACCATGTTAAGGGGATTATCTTTTGATACAACAGATACTGCCACTCTAGGATCACGTAAAATATTTTTGTGTTTTATTCTGCCTTCTGCAGTATTTATCAAAACATAACCATCTTCATAATTTGCCCATACAGGGGAAACTTGTGGTGCACCATCTTTCATTACAGTTGCAATAAAGACCAAGTTTTTTTCTGAAAACAGCTTGATAACTTTTTCATCCATTAATTTTCACAATCCTGAATTGTTGTTGATGATTTTCCAACATTTAGCATTGTAACTGCTTTTTCAGAGTGTTTTTTGTATATTTTTTGTCCTAGTACAAAAAATGAATTGATCGGTTTCAGGTGATTTAACATGTTGATCTCAGAGATTATTTTGTACTAGATTTTTCAAGAACATTAGTCATTGCTCTATTCATAATTTCCATTACAAGGTATTGTGAATATTCTACAGATTTTTTTCCCTTTGATTTTGTAGTTTTTGGAGTCAAACCTTTGAGAAGTTTTTCAATTTTTGTTGAAGTGTTATTGATGATTTTTGAATATGTGGAATCAAAATCCTCAGGAGTCTGAAAATCCAACAATTTTGTAGATGTACTGTAGAATTTTGTGATGGCTCCACGAGATTCTTCAATTCTTGCAATTTCTATCAATCCAGATACTTTTAGAATTTCTAAATGATGACGGACAGTGGTTAGTGCTTTTTTGTATCCTGTCTTTTTGAGAGCAGTAGAAATCTGATCAGCTGATAATGCTTGATGGTATAGAATTTCAACGATTTTTGCCCGTGCAGGGTCATCAATTGCACGTGCGTGTCCAATATTTGTTGTAACAATACGGTTAACTTTGATTTGCTTTTCTAGTAATGTAGACATACAGAATTACCTTATAGAACCGATCTAAAAGATCCGTGTATCATATTTTTTTGTCTAATCGCATCAATTTTTGTTTACTTTAATAAATATTGGACCGCTATCATGATGATGATAACCAGTACAAGATATGTTGTATTGCATTTAATATTATTGATAGCACTACAATGAATATGGTATAGGATGAATAATTATTGTAATGGTTTTAAAATTTCAAAAAATATCAAAAAAGGTAGATCATAGAAAAGATGTTGCCAAATCACCCATCAGGACGACATTTGTCAAAGGGTCAAAAATATAATTCGAGTTGTACAGTATGTGTTAGGAGTAAATATGATTAAGAATTAGATGAGAACACTATTGCTTGTTTAATATCTGCAAGTCGTTCATCAAATATTTCAGAAATAGTATTCATCATTTGAAAAGTAGATTCAGCGGTTGTAGTTTGTCCAGTATCAATGAACTTGTTTTTCATGTATTCAGTAGATTTTGCAATAAATGAATGATATACCATTCCAAATATACAATCATCAGAATGTACATCCCAATTTGCAGAATTTACCATGTTGGTATAAGATGGAATTTGATTGATTGCTATATCCAATAAAGTCTCTAGTTCTTTTTTATCTTCAGAGTCCATACTTTACAACTCTGATAAGGCCTAAAGAGTATTTCCAGTTAATTTCTCATATGCAATCACATAACGCTGAGTCATCTTTGAAATAATCTCTTGTGGAATATCAGGTGCAATTGGTTCTTGACCTGCTTCACGTGCATCATCGAATTGTTTCTGATATCCATTGGCAGTTAACCAATCCCGTAGCAGTTGTTTGTCATATGCCTCTTGAATTTTTCCTATTTCAAAGGAATCTTTTGGCCATAAACGGTATTCATCAGGACCAATGGAATCACCTAATGTGATTTGACCATTTAACAATCCAAATTCCAATTTTAAATCAGCCAGGATAAACCCAACATTATCTGCAATTTTAGCCATCTTTTTGTAAATATCAATAGATGTTTGCTCTAACCAGCAGTATTGCTCCTCTGTAACTAGTTTCATCTCCAATGCCTTTTCTTTGTTTATTGGAATATCATGTTCAGATTTTGTGGTAGGATCAAAAATTGGTTCAGGTAACTTTGCAGCCAATGTCGTATTAGTTCCCTCAGGGACAGTGACTTCACCTTTCTTCCATCTGCCAACTAAACTACCGTAAAAATAACCTCTAACCACACATTCAATTGGCAACATTTTCATCTTTTTTACAACAATCTCAGTATCAGATTCTCGCCTGATGAAATGATTTGGTACAGATAATTCATTAAACCAAAATTCTGCAAATTTACACAAAATCTCTCCTTTACGTGGAATGTCCTGTTTGAATTTTACATCATATGCTGAAACCCTATCTGAGAATTTGAATAAAATGTCAGATTCATCTACATCATAAAGATCCTTTACTTTACCACTTGTAAGAAACTTCAAACAATTATGGCTAATTTTTATAGAATTTAACTGCTAGGGAATTGAACCAATTAGATAAAGCCAATTGGCGATATTCAAAAATACCCCATAGTAACAACTAATGAAATGAGTAATCTCGATGATTCTATTGGAAAAATACTCTTAGAACTTCAAAAAGATGACCCAGATACTTTTAAAAAATTAATGAAGAAGGCTCAAGAAGAACACCCAGAATTATTTGATGATGGCATTGATGCAGAAAACAAAGAGATTGATGAGTATAATCTCAAAGTAGACGAGCATAACAACAAAGTAGATGAAGAATAATTCAATAATCCAAGTGTCAATAACTATATAGATTTTATAGTAAAACAGTATTCATATACAATGTACCTATATCATGTTAAAATCTAATGATATTATGAAATTGTACGACTTTGATTTCATTGAATGTTATGATGAAGAAGCAAATTATGACTTTGATGAAAACTAGAAAAAACAAATTAAAGATTTAGGAGATACATCATTCTCACCATCTTTGGCATCTAGTGATGTTTTATTTACAAAATTCACAACTGCATTCAAACATGCCAGCTTTTCCCATGCATTGATCATGATGCTCATTATAACATGTATTACAAACGACCACTAGGCAACAATTTTCCTTGTGTGAGTTTTTTCATGAATCAATACCTTATCAAAAGTATCAGAATTTCCATCCCAATGAAATTTACATTTTTTACAATTGTATTTCATTTTATTTTGACTGTTCCTCTTTTTTATTTTCAGATTCTTTGAATGCATTTACATCTTCTGAAGTTTGGGGTTTACATGAACCACATCTTAATTTTTCAAGTATTTTTTTAAACATACTTTGTATTGGCTATACTTGATATATACCGGCGGAATTTTTAGAATGTGTGCCTAACTTTCTATATATCCATACATGATTCTATTAATTATTAAGCAAAAATAGATATTCTCGACAAATTACTATATAGATATGGCAGGATATCTTGGAAACAAATCAAACAGTACAGTTCATCATCTTGGAGCAATGACATCAGAATGTAAAATTGTTGAAATAAAAAAATTAGATAAAACATACTTTATTCCAGATACTCTAGAACAGGCAATTGTAGAAAAATTTACACAGTGTAATTATTGTATCAAAAAATAAGAAAAAATATCAAAAATTATTGTACTTTAACACCATTCCAAAATGCTATCATTCCTTTAATTTTGGAGGCAGCATCATTTGGTTCAGCATAATACCATGCACAATCTTTGTTTATTTTTCCATTTACATCTAGAGAATAGTAATTTGCCTTTCCTTTCCATCCACATACGGAGGTAAATTCAGTTTTTTTAAAATATTCTTCTTTGATTGAATCAAATGGGAAATATGGATTTCCATCTACTTCAACAGTATCATTGCTTTCTGCAATTACTACATCATTCCATATTGCTTGCATGAATATAGAATGTCTTTAACCATATTTAATTAAATCCCCAAATAGAGATTCTAGATTTTTGTTTTTATTTGCTCACGTTTTGTAAAATCAGGTTTTATTCCCAATGAATCATAGTTTCCAGAAGAGCATGTAAAGCACATTGAATCTTTTGGTATTCCAACTGCATCAGCTAAATTCTCAGCATCGTTGTATCCTAAAAAGTCAACACCAATACTTTTTCTAACCATTTCAGTAATCTCATCACTGGTCATTGTTTTCCCATCAGTAAATGTTGCAAGTTCTTCTTGAGAAGGAAAATCAATTCCAGCATAACAAGGATAATTAATTTGAGGATATGTAATTAACATGCTAATTTTTTTAGCTCCTGCACGACGAAGAGCCTTAACAATAGCCTTTGAGCTAGTACCTCGAACTAGACTATCATCAATTACTACAACATGTTGATCTTTAATTATTTCACTAATTGGGATTATCCAGCGATTTATTTCAACTCGGTCACTTTGATGAGGTTCAATGAAACTTCGCAATGGACCTTTCTTGCTATACCTGTCTTTTAGTAAACCTTCATCAAAAGATACACCGAGTTCTTGTGCATACCCTAATGCTGCAGGTCTTGCAGAATCAGGCACTGGAATTACCAAATCAGCATCTTTAATTGGAAATTTCTTGGCCATAAATTGTCCAATTCTCTTTCTTGAAACGTAAATGTTGTGTCCTTCCATGTTACTTGATGGATGTGCAAAGTAAGTAAATTCAAAAGAACAATGTGCACGAGAAGAGTCAGTTGAAAATAATTCAGTCTCCAAACCATTTTTACTTAATTTAATCAGTTCACCAGGAATCACATCTCTTTGAAGAGTTGCTCCAACTGCAGTAACTGCAGCAGATTCAGAAGTTACAATGTAGGTGTCATCAGATTCCTTGTGTCCCAATACCATTGGACGAAATCCCTTAGGATCACGTGCAGCATAAACAGAATTATCATCAGAGATAAATGTAAAACAATAAGAGCCAACCATTTCATTTTTAAGAATAGATAATGCTTTTCCCATTCCGCCATTCTCAGAAATCAATGTTACGAGTCTTTGTGCTGCAACAAGTGTGTCACTTGCATTTTGTGGAGTAAAAGAACATCCTCCAACTAAATTAGATAATTCTTGGGCATTAGCAATTGTTCCATTATGTGCAATACATAGATCTTTTACTTTCAATGGTTGTGCATTTGCTAACGTGCTAGTACCCATTGTAGAATATCTGACATGTCCAATAACACATGGAGATGCATATTCTTGAGCAAGTTTTTTAAAATCAGATGAAGAATGTGAAACTAGCCCTATTTTTTTAAATGGAGGTTTGTTTGGAACTGCAAATCCCCAAGCTTCTTGTCCTCTGTGTTGTAAAGCTCGTAATGCATCAAAGACCATTGGAACAACATTGGTTCCAGTTAGACTGTAAATTCCTACAACTCCACAGTTTTCTTTAACTTTGGGCAAATCTAGGCAGACTCCCCATGGAAAGATATCATCAAAAGGTTAGAAAAAGTGTAAAACTTGGCTGAAAAATCAGTTGATGCCTTCATTCTCTGATCCATTGTTCATTTTGAACAATAAAAATGCTGATCAGTTTTAGCGATCATAAATTGTCGATAAGAGTAAAAGTAATTCTTTCTTAATTTGTTATTGAAATTCAAGTTAATGGGCAAATATCCAATTATCTGAAAATTAAGCGCCCCAAGACTTGGTGTTTGTTTTTTTAAAATTACCTTTATCTCGTTTGGAATGTTTTGCTTTGTAATTTAACAAAACTATACCGCTGACAAAACCAATACCACTAATTGCTAAAAGTGGCACAATTGCCTCTTCGGGCAAACTATCCAATCTTACAGTAATAATACCAATAATGGCTGAAGCAATTATCAAAGCTAGCCCCGTACGCCTATTACTCAATACAATAGTAAATGTTCTATGAACTTAAGCGTGTTGGAGTTTAGAATTAAATTACTCAAATCTAAGGAATTTCAGGATTGAAATTGAAATGAGTGATTCAGAAATTCCATCTCGAGAAGAAATTATCAAAAATATGGCAAAACGCCTAAAAACTCATCCTGAAGATGGGGAGGAAGTATTACTTCGAACATATGATCTTGCTTTTATCAAAGGAAAAATTCAAGGTGCAAAAGTTGACAATTCTCAATAAATTACAAATTTTTTAAAATTGTCTCATACACAAAAATTGACGAAACATAGTGCTTTTGAAAAGTATGCTAACTTGAGAGTTAGAATCTAAATTGGGATTGTCGTTAAATGAAAATTATGGTTAAACAGTTTTTTTGCCGTGTAAAACTAGATTTGGAAGTGCATGCAGCCAAATTTTGTGTATTTTTTGTACATTAAGATCAATGATTAGTTTTGAAGTATCAGTAAATTGAATTTGCTCACCACCAAACTGGCCGATTTGTTTGAAAGAGACTTTGTTTGTTTTGAGAAGACTCTCAATATCAGATAGATTTTTCTCATCAAAGGATAAAAGATAACGAGAGTGACTTTCAGAAAATAAAATTCTATCAACATCGAGTTTTTCACCAGGTACTTTATCCAATGAAACTTTGCAACCGATTTGATTAGTCATGCAAATTTCAGATACTGCAACTGCCAATCCACCTTTGGAACAATCATGTGCAGATTTGATTAAATTTTTGTCAATTATACTCAAAACAGATTCCATATTTTTCTTTGAATCCTCAAAGTTAACTGTAGGACATTTTCCTCCAACAAATTTATGGACATACTCAAAGTATTCAGAACCGCCAAGCTCATTTTTAGTATCACCAATAATCAAAAGACAATCACCTGAAGAAATTTTCTGAGGAACAGATGGTTTCTTGTCAATTAGTCCAATGACACCAATGACAGGAGTTGGCTTTATTGAGCCTGTAGGAGTCTCATTGTACAAACTGACCTTACCACCAACACACGGAATTTTAAAAAATTTAGCAAAATCAGTCAATCCTTTCAAAGACTCTAAAAATGTCCAAAAAATTTCAGGATCATTTGGATTGCCAAATTGAAGATGGTCAAGCATTCCAATTGGCCTTGCCCCAGTACAGACAACATTTCTGCATGCCTCCTCAAAACATCCGATTGCACCTTCTCGAGGATTAATGTAGCATTGTTTGGGATTGCCATCAATTTTTGCAGAAAGATATTTTCCATTATCTAATCTCAATACAGATGCATCAGTGCCAGGTTTTACAACAGTTCTAATCCCGACTTCATGATCATATTGTCCATAAACCCAAATCTTACTTGCAATGTTTGGGGATGCAAGTAATGTCATCATGAGTTTAGAGTAATCAGAAATAGGTTCGAATTTTTTTTCATCCTCAATTGTTTTCAAATAGGTTGGTTCCTTTGATGGCAAATCAAGTAGGGTTGCATTAGCCACAACATCAGCAGATAAATTGGCAACTGTATTTTCACCTTTTTTGATATGGACATTATTGTCAAATGTCACATGACCAATAACAGAGCAACCAATACGGAATTTGTTACAGATTTCTTCCAGTTTTTTGAATTTTGATTTACTTGTAACAATTAACATTCTTTCTTGGGATTCTGAAACCATAATTTCATCTGGATGCATGTCAGACTCTCTAGTGTGAACTTTGTCAACATCCATCTCAATTCCAATGTCCATTGCATCAGCAGTTTCTGAAACTGCACAGGATAAACCTCCACCTCCAAGATCCTTCATGGCATGAATTAGGCCATCATTTCGTGCTTGCAAAACTGCTTCTATGATCAATTTCTCAATGAAAGGATCAGGAATTTGAACAGCAGAACGGTCTTCTGACTCTAAAGAATCAGATGCAAATTGAGAACCACCTATACCATCTCTTCCAGTAGAACCACCCATCAAGACAACAATGTCATCTTTCTCAACATGGTTTTTGATCAAATTTTCTTTTTTACCAAAACCTAATGCAGCTACATCTACCAATGCATAGTTTTCATAGCATTCATCAAACTCTACTTCACCACCAATAGTTGGGATACCTAAACAATTTCCATAGTCAGCAATTCCTGTAACTGCATTTTTGAAAAGCCATCTTGCTTGCAGATCTTTTTCAATATCGCCAAATCTTAATCCATCAAAAATTGCAATAGGTCTAGTCCCTGCAGATAAAATATCTCGAATTACTCCTCCAACACCCGTTGCAGCCCCACCATAGGGCTCTACAGCAGATGGGTGATTATGACTTTCAATGTGTGCTGTAACAACATAGCCATCACCGACATCTAAAACTCCAGAATCATATCCTTTCTCATTAATTACTAGAGGGCCATCCATTGGCAACATTTTGAGATGCCTTTTTGAAGATTTGTAAGAACAGTGCTCAGACCATTCAGCAGCTACAATTTGTAGTTCTGTAGAAGTTGGATCTCTACCAATTTTTGATTTTAGCTCAGCTAGTTCTCGCTCTTCTAGACTCATTTGTTAACACCCATTTTTGCCATTAATGATTCAAAGATAAGAGAAGAGGGTTTGTTATCATTTGGATTAATATCAGATTCAACTGCCCTTTCTGGATGAGGCATCATTCCAACAACATTTCCATCCTCATTACATACGCCTGCAATTCTATTTGCAGAGCCATTTACACCCTCGCTGTATCTGAAAACAATTTGATTTTTCTTTTTTAAATTTTCCATAGTTTCATCATCAACATAATATCTACCATCACCATTAGCTATGGGTATTGGGATTTTCTCATTTAGTTTGAATTGATTTGTAAACGGGGTTTTGTTATTTTCTACAATTAAACTAGTCCATTCACACATAAAATTAAGTGACTCATTTTTGAGTAATGCACCTGGAAGTAATCCTGATTCGACAAGAATTTGAAATCCATTACATACACCCAAAACAGGAATTCCTTTTTCAGCCATTTTTTTGACATCTTTGATAATTGGACTATGAGCTGCAATGACACCAGATCTTAATCTATCCCCGTAAGAAAATCCTCCTGGAAGAATTACAGCATCTATATTTTTTGATAATTCTTTTTCATGCCAAAAATATTCAGCATCAAGATGAAATACATCAGTCAATACATGATACATATCACGATCACAATTACTACCTGGAAAAACTACAATTGCAACTTTCACAATTCTTTAAACATTCAGAGATATTTAATTTGAATTAATCAGAGTAAATTCTTATGTAAACGAATCACTTGATCGCCATGACTCAAGTGAGAGACATTATGCAAAAAAATGTAATTACCATAGATTATAACAAAACTGCACTTGATGCATCAGTCATTTTAAAAGAAAAAGAGATCAGTTTTCTCGTGATTATGAAGAAGGGAGGAAATAGCAGGAATTGTTTCAGAAAGTGACATTGTAAGAAAAATTGCAGCAAAAGATCTCAATTCATCACAAATTCAACTAGAAGAGATAATCTTTAAAAATTTCAAAGGGGTTGAATCAGATTTAGAAATAGAAGATGCAGTTCAAAAGATGCTAAATAACAGCATTAGACGTTTAATCGTGCTTGAAAATGAAAAACTGGTAGGAGTAATCACTCGGACAAATTTAGTAGAGTTTCTTAGAAGTAAATTATTGATTAACGCTACAGTTGATAGTATAAATTCAGAATAGAATTAATTTTCAAAAACATCAATTGTGACTACACTCACCATAGGATTGTAAATCCTCAATTCATCACAAATTTCCTGCACTTTAGTCTGGGCAGATGTTTTATCTTTTTCTTCAATTGTAAATTTTAACATCTTTGCAGTTTTGATGTTTGTAACAATTTTGTGGGTTCCTTTCAAAACCAAATCATTGAGGATGGTTTGACCCTCAGGATCACTAATTCCAGGTTTATTTTCAATAGTTACATTAACTTGGAAAATTGCCATTTACAAGTTGAAAAATCAAATCGAGGTTAATCTATCTTCCGAAGTACCATTAATTTACAAGATAAAAGAATAACATTGCACCGTTATTGATGCGTAATTTACACATGAGGTCCACCATCTATTCAAACCATTCAAAGTCAAATTAGAAATAAATAGCTTGAATCACCCTCAATAATTTGTGCTTAGAATTGTTTTCTTAAAGAATCAAAAGAAATTGAAAAAGATATTAGAAATTGAAAGCATTTGTTAAATCATATCAAATGTGTTAAACCACCTTTAGTAGAATTGAAGTTTTTAGAGCATATCATATTGTAAAAGGAGTATGATTCATCATCTGAGCACGTAGATAATTTCTTGTCAATTAACTACAAATCATAGATATTTCACAATAATGGTAAGAATTATGAAAAATAGATAAAAAAGGTTTCATTAGTAACAAATTGTATAAATTAATTTTGAATAAAGTATAATATTCATTAAAAATTATGTTATGATGTTACTCAATTCATTTCAATCCATAGATAATTATTACAATATGAAAAACATGGAATCATAATGAAATCTCAAATTTCAATGAACAAAGGTACTGCAAGTCTTCAACTTGAAGTAAGTCTACCAAATTGGTCAGGCGAACACTTCAAAACACATCAAGAAGAAAGAATGGCTTCACTACCAAAAAGTACCATAATGTCAATGAACAAAGGTACTTCAAAAGTACACTCATCAGTGTATCCTAAATCTAGACGTACGGCAATACCTGTCGGAATGAGAATTAGTTCTTCAAGAGGAACGACAACCCGTACGCTATAATTTTTTTAATTCAATACTCTAAGGGTCATATTTACAAAAGTTTGATGCTAAAAACTCATTAATTTTCTTTCAAATGTTATTTTTTTGCTTGATAATTCTAATAACTTCTTTAACTAAAGCCTCATCTTTCCTTACCAATTCTTGTAACTCTTTTCTGTATTCCATATCATCCCATTTATCTAAAGCAAACATTTGCTTTACTAGATTTACAATATCAGATTTATTTTTCTGATGGTCGTGTTTTGCATTATCTAAATTATCCATAATCGTAATTGAAAATCCATTAACCTAGTTCAAGTGGAACTGGTTGTCGAGCAAGACCTTTGTTATTCCATACCCCGGCATAACTAGGATCAATTTTAATTGCTTTATCATATGATGAAACTGATTCCTCATACCTTCCAAGAGAATTTAGTGCATTACCTTTGTTATTCCATGCCTCTGCATCTTTAGGATCAATTCCTATTGCTTTATCATAACACTTGATTGCTTCATCGTATTTGTCAAGATGATACATTGCGCGGCCCGTATAATTCCATGCAACTGCATTATCAGGATCAATCTCGATTGCTTTATTCAATGAGGTAATTGCTTCATAATATCTTCCAAGAAAATACATTGCACGACCTTTATTATTCCATGAATCAGCATTATCAGGATCAATCCCTATTGCTTTATCATAACACATGATTGCATCATCATATCTTCCAAGATTATACAGTGTACGACCTTTGAAATTCCATGCAACTGCATCATTGGAATTAAATTTTCTTCGTCGTCGTGCTCTTTGAAAAACTTCTTCACTAGAATAACCATCACCGTCAGCATGGCCATATTGATCATAGACTTGTTTTTTTTCAGGATCTGAAATAACGGCATATGCTTCAGAAATTTCTTTAAAATGTTCTCCAGCATCTGAGAATTGATTACGATTAGATTGATTGCGGTCAGGGTGAAATTTTAATGCTAATTTTCTATACTGTTGTTTAACTTCATCAGGCGAAGAGGATTTTGTGACACCTAAAACCTCATAATAATCACGTTTGGTAGCCATGAATCATACATTTATCACAGTTATTGTATAAATCATTGAATTAGAAATTTTGTTGGATTTTATTTCATCAGTTGAAGATGTTATTGGATTTCATAGTCATTACTAGATAAAAGACATGAAACCAAAACACTCAGGTTTGTTTAATATATCAGAATAATTTACAATATTTCATAATGGCAAAAGGTAGAATGAGATACTGGAAAATTACATCTGAAGAATTAGCAGGTTATGCATATGATGAAAAAAATCTGCTAAATTGGGAAATCAAATGTATTAGAGAACCAGAAGTCGAGGCTCATTTTATTGGCGTTTTCATGTTTAGAAATGGAACAGCATATGATTATGAATCAGTTAAAGGAATATGTTATTTTTACAACAATATAGATAGAAAAGAATTACCAGAAATTACCAAATTCCTTCAAGGGAGATACAACGGTAAAGAGATGGAAAAAGGAGATAGAATTATCCTAAAAGGTTCTGATGAAATTTATTCTGCCACAGACATTTCAAGTTTGGCAAAAGCAATGGAGTCCAAATTTAACGTAAAGGCCACCATATCATTAGAATTTGCAGGAATTACTGCGGATGCACTAAAAGAAGCAGGACTTCCAGAAGCAAAACTATTACCAATTCCGACATAATTATTACAGTTTAAAATTAAGGATAGCAAATGTCCAAAGAACTAGATGGGATTAATCAACATCTTCAAGAATTAAGAAAAAGAATAGTTAGAATAGTTTTAGTAATAGGAGGAATTTCAGCATTTCTTTTAATGGTTCATGCAGAACCAATTCAAATAAACCAGTTCACATTGTATTATCCAACACTTGAACCTACACACAACATGGCAGCACAGATTACAAATCATATGAGAATAAACTTAGTTCCAGAGAGCGTACAATTAATTCAAACTGCACCAGGCCAAGCATTCTTTGCTCAAATGTATGTTGCAGCACTTGTAGGAATTGTTGTAGGAATGCCAGTAATCATTAAAGAATTAGTAGGATTCATCAAACCAGCATTAAAAGAAAATGAAATCAACGTAAGCAGAAGTATCTCATTACCTGCATTAGGATTGTTTATTGCAGGATGTGTATTCTCTTATAATTTTGTAATTCCATACATGTTAGATTTTTTGTACAAGTATGGAGAAGGGGCAGGGCTAGTTACTTTTCTTAATGTAATGGAATTTGTAACATTTGTGTTACAATTTTTGTTAGCTTTTGGATTTTCATTTCAACTCCCTCTTGTAATGTATGCAATAGCAGCATCAGGGATGGTAGATGCAGACTTTTGGAGAAAAAATATTAGATATGCAATAGTAATCATAGTAATCTTTGGAGCAGTGATCACCCCAGATGGAACAGGAGTGACAATGATGTTTGTTGCAGGACCAATGATTGCACTGTATGCTGCAGGCATGATAATCATTGAACGTAAAGATCGAAAAAAGTTGAACACTTAAATCTGAAATCAAGAAATATTTTGTAATATGTTGGGAACTACAGAAATTATCATACTGGTAGTGGTTATCGGCGTATTGATTTTTGGTGCAAAAAAGATTCCAGAACTAGCCAAAACATTTGGCAAGGCCAAAGGAGAATTTGAGAAAGGAAAAATCGAGGCAGATAAAGATCTCAAAGAATTCAAAGAAGAGATAGAAGGCAGTTCCAAGGATAAAGAAGCAAAATCAGACTAGTTTTCAGCAAGTTTTACAAAATCATCTAATACCTTATCATAATCTTGTTTGAAATTATTTTTTCCAAACATTGTAGATATTTTCATTTTTCCTTTAAATTTTAAATCAACGTCGACTAGGATTTTTGTTCCTTTTTCAAGCTCAATGAATTCTTGCCTAATTCTACTACCTTTTGCATCACCACCAATTACAATAACTTCATGTAAGATTGGTTTTTGAGAAACATGTTTTGTCATTATTAGTAATTCCAAATTCCCTAAAATCAAATGTTCTTCAACTACAGATACATCTCCACGCATTGAACGAATACGGACTGATGGGTAATGTTGTGGGATTATTCTTTGATAATTTTCAAAATTTGAGAAAATTTCAAAAACTTCATTTCGATTATTCTTAACAATTTTTTCTAAAGAAAATTTAGGCAATGGTAGTTTAGAGAGTTCCCCATCGAGGGTATAAATTGTGCTCTATATCAAACTGGTCTAAACATTTTCCAACTCCATGGTTTACGATATCATCAATAGATTTTGGCTTTGTGTAAAATTCAGTTACCGGAGGTAAAATAACAATACCCAATCTGGCAAGTTTCAACATATTCTCCAAATGAATAGCAGAAAGAGGAGTTTCTCTAACCATTAAAATTAATTTCCGAGATTCTTTAATTGTAACTCCAGCTGCTCGTGCCACCAAAGTATCATCATAGCCATTTGCAATTGCAGCTAATGTTTTCATGCTGCAAGGGGCAACAATCATCCCATCAATTCTATGAGTGCCACTAGAAACACTAGATGCCATATTTTTTTCATCAGAAATATTTGTTGCAAGTGATTTTACATAATCAGAAGTAAAGTCAGTTTCCATGGAAATACATTTTTCGCCCCATTCAGAAAGTATCAAATGAGTTTCAATGTTTAATTTTTTGAGTGTTTCAAGCATTCGAATACCATAGATAACACCAGTACTTCCGGTGATTCCAATTACAAGTTTCAACAATTAATCATTGAAATTTACAGTATTTTATGTATATCATAGATATTGAGAAATTAACACTAGATATTCAGAGAATCATTATTTTCAGCATCAGTCAATTCTTGATTTGCTTTTCTTCGCTTAAACCACAAGAAAATACCTGCAGCAGTCATTACAGGAAGAAGAAGAACCCCGAGCATTTGAAGTTCAAAATTATACAGCATGATTGGTATCAATTACTAATTGAAAAAAGTCTATTTATCAACCGATCTGAATAATCAAAAATTAGCTATATTAGATACCATTATGCAGTCACAATATGATTAAAAGTTCTGAGATTAAGAAAATTGTAAATGATTATTCTGATGTAAAAATTGGTGTTCTTGGCAGTCACTCAGCACTGGAGATAATGGATGGTGCAAAAGATGAAAATTTTCAAACTAGAGTATTTTGTCAAAAAGGACGAGAAGGACCATATCAAAGATTTAATCGTATTGCAGATGAAATTACCGTTTTAGATAAATTCAAAGATATGGCATCTGCCAAATATCAAAAAGAATTACGAGATTCTAGCACAATTATAGTTCCACACAGATCACTTACAGTATACCTAGGATACAAAACAATTGAAAATTCATTCAAGGTGCCAATTTTTGGAAATAGAAAATTATTTCAAGCTGAAGAAAGAACTGCAAAAAAAGGTCAATACTATCTTTTAGAAAAAGCCAAAATAAAATATCCAAAATTATTCAAAGATCCTAAAGGAATTAACAAGCCATGTATCATTAAAGTTCAAGAAAAAAAGAGACCATTGGAAAGAGCATTCTTTACAGTTTCATCATACAAAGATTATGTAAAAAAATCTGAAGAAAAAATCAAACAAGGATTGATTGCCAGAAAAGATCTTGAAAAAGCAAGTATTGAAGAATTAGCAATTGGAACATATATGAATTTTAATTTCTTTCACACACCAATTTCAAATCAAGTTGATTTTATTGGAATTGAAAGAAGACTACAAACTAACATTCATGATTACAATGCACTTCCAGCAAAAGAGCAATTAGAAATAGATATCGATTTACAAAATATCGAAGTAGGGCACACCCCTGCAAGTATCAGAGAATCACTACTTGAAAAAGTAATCAAGATGGGGGACAAATTTGTTGCAGCAGTAAAGAAAGAATATGCACCAGGAATCATTGGACCATTTTCATTGCAAAGTGTAATTACAAAAGATTTGGAATTAATTGTATATGATGTATCATTAAGAGTTCCAGGGAATCCTATTGTTGCCACTACCAGTCCATATACAAAATATCAGTATGGACAAACATTTGGAGTAGGCAGAAGAATTGCCATGGAAATTAGACGAGCTCAAGAAGAAGACCGTTTAGATGAAATTGTCACTTGAGGGATAATTTCTAAAAGCACCTAATTGGAAAATTTTTAAATTAAAATGGATTTATCAATGGAACATGCCAAAATGATGACTAGAATTAGGATAAAAAATCACCAAATAAAGTATAATCAAAGATTTTAAAAAATAAAAAAAGTGTTCATTCCAAGTTTAATGGAATAGAGACACTGCCATAGGGCTCACTACCTCTAAAGTAGTAATCTTTTGCTGGATCATATTCAAACGTAGTTCCACCACCACCAATATTTGGTCCAAAGAACATGTTGAATATTTTGGATGCACCAGGTTTTAGAATTATCTGACCATTTGTGAAATCCATTCCGGAATACTTGAAGTCAGTATCACCGTTTGTAACATCATAGTTACAGATTGCAGGTCCAGTGCAGAATAATGATTCAGTTTGAGTAGAACCAGTATTTTCAACTAGAATTTGTAGTCTTAGCATTGCTTGACCTGAAGAAGTAATCTCAAGACTATTTCCATCAGTTTCCAATCCAGACCAATAGAAAGTTATTGGTCCTGCTTCATATGATTCTGCAATCATCTTGTAATTGTATGCAGTGATTTCATATTTTGCAGATCTCTCACAATTGAGTCTATCATAGTTTTGCTTGATTTCTGAACAAGTATCTAATTGTGCTTGCAGTAAACCTAATTCTGAACTATCAGAAATAATAGGTTTAACATCAACCTGGTTGGTTTCAGATGCTTTGATGCCAATTAGTCCAATGGACATCAAATGTTGAATTCCATTTACAAATTCACCATCAGTGATAGTTCCATCAGCCCACCATCCGGCATTGTTTTTTACCCAACCTGGAACACCATCAGATTTTTCAGAAGATACGGTTGTTGGAGGTACTACAATGATCCCATCAGTTATCAAAAATTCTATACCCGAAATAAATTCAGATTCAGTGATAGTTCCATCAGCCCACCATCCGGCATTGTTTTTTACCCAACCTGGAACTTCTGCATAAGCAGATGATACAGATGAGGTTACTACTAAAAGTAGAGCAATTGTCGAAATTACAGTTATTGTTGTATTCATAACGATTTTTTTTTCTCATTATATTTAACCTAGTGACAATATTATATTCTAGTGCCAATAAAAGCAATTTTTAGGTATGGACAAGTAAAAAAAGATGCAAATTTAGCACTATATCATTAAGTTAGCATTAGTTATAAGCAATAAAAAATAAAATATTTTATGGTGTACATCAGAGCAAAGAAAGTAAAATCTGATCAATATCTATATCTTGTCAAAAGTGTATGGGATTCAAAAAAGAAAACATCCAAACAAGAGATTGTTAAATATTTAGGAAAATCATCAGAAGTTGTCAATGATGCCATTCCAATAGATTATAGAAATAATTTAAAAATACTATCTGCAATTGCAAAATACAATCCAAAAAATATCAAAAATAATAAAGTAGCAACAAAAAAAATAAAAGAAAAACTATATAAAAAATTAACCGAGGGAGATATTCAAGAATCAATTAAAATTTATCAAGAATATATCAAAAATTTTGATTTTGTAAATTTCTTTGATGAGGTTCTAAAACCAGTTATGTATAAAATCGGAGAAGACTGGGTTAAAGAAGGAATAAGCATTGCAACTGAGCATATTGCAAGTAACACTGCCCAGATACTAGTCAGAACTATAATAGAGCAAGTTTCAGGGAACACAAAAAAGAAAAAGATCTTGATTTGTGTACCAATAGGAGAAGAACATCGATTAGGGTGCGATGTGCTTGAAACTTATCTTTCATCAAAAGGATTCAAAATATACAATATGGGCACATCAATCCCAACTGTGTCAATTCTTAACTTTATTGAAAATAACAAACCAGATATAGTATTTTTGTCAATAACACTCAAAGACAATCTAAAGGCAGGACAAAGGCTTGTTAAAAAAATCAAAGAGCAGTCGGAAATTCCAATTTTAGTAGGAGGATTTGCGATTCAAGAAGAAATGCCTCTAAAATTTGATGTCAGAGTCATTTCAGACGTAAAATTAGATGAAATTCCAAAAATTCTCAAATCAATCTAAAAATTACCACTAGATAGAAAATGCTGGTTTATTCAAATATCATAAGAGAAAAGTTTACTCAACTGAAAAAATATGGGTAGAACTTGTAGAGGTATTTTTGAGATGCATAAAGCAGAACCAGTTTCTAATAAAATCAGATATGAAATAGGGCAAAAAAGATGCACATTTTGTGGAATCTTTTTCTTATTAGATGACATCAGATGTATTTGTTGTAAAGCAGTGTTAAGAACAAAACCAAGATCTAGAAAATCAAAATAAGAATTAAAAATAAAAGTACAAACAATAGTTTAGAAAGTATATCAATTCAGATACTAAAACAAAAAGAATGTCAATGTAAAGTTTGAACTTTAGTTAAAATCAAAATAAGATAAAATTAGCACTAGTTGAAAAATGGTCACTAGTTTATATCAAATAAAGTGTAAATACCATTGAAGCAAAATGCAACAAACAAAAAACAAGAAAACACCACAACTAAAATTTCTAGCAATTGTGGCTATCGCAACTTCAGTGATACTGGTTTTCACAGTAGCTCCATGGAATATACTTCCAGTTTCAGTTACTGAAGATGTATCAGTTATCGCTGTAACGGATTATGGTTGTGTAGGTGAGTCAAGTCTTGGAAGATCAGTTGTTGTTTCAAACTGTGATGCAAGTGTTGGAGATATTGTTTCTGCAACATTTAACATTCCTGCAGGAGAAACAAACGGATACTTGGAAGAACTTGATAAAAGACAAAACCCAATGGTAGATGCCTGGGACAGTAGTGTCAGTGGTAAAGGCTTCTCACCATAATTTTTTTTATTTTTTTAAAATTACAGGATTATCTAAAGAAAATAAAAAGGCGCAAACCCCTAACTGCAGAACAGTGAGAGATTTCCTCTCGTGGTCAAACGTCTAAACGTTTGATTGCCTTTTTTGTTCTGCGGGGCAGCGCAACCTAATCGCCAGATTTTGTAACTAACGACATCATATTGTATAAGACAAATAACTATTTAACATTTTATATGATTAATTTCAAGAAAAATACTAAAAAATTGTAAATCATATATAATATAATTAGATAATATGAACGAGTAAAACAATTGTGGTATTAATATGATGAACGGTAATTTACACCATGTCAAGACGAGTAACAGTAATGATTGAAAATAACATAGATAAAAAAATCAGAAATTATCAATCTAAAATAATACAAAAGAAAAATTCAACGTATAGTTATTCTAGAGCAGTAAATGATTTGTTAAGAAAAGCCATCTAGACGTACAAAAATATATTTTTAAGAAAATTCAGGAAATAGTGTTAATTGGTTAGATTGGAAATATACTGAATACCATTCGATCTAATTTTGAATGATTAAAGCGGTTTGACATTCAAAATGGATTGCTGATACCAATTAACACTATAATTCTTTAATGGTAATTGTAAATCACAATACATGGGAAAATCAATTTTCATCAAGGAAATAATCACCATCCTAAAAGAACCCCGACTATGTCCTACATGCCAAAAAGAAGATAAATTAGAAAAAGACCTTGTCAGAGAAGGGCGCTCAAATGGAAAGACAATATTATGCACTAGATGTGAGGCGTTAATTGTGATTACAAATCATAATCTCAAAAAAGTTGATTTATCATCAATGAGAGATGATGCAATTATGCTAAAAGAACCTCATTTGATCAGAAAAGTTGTTTATTAATTATCATTATTTTTTACTGTAAGGTTTTCTCGTTGTTGATTTTCCTGTTGTTGAGTTTGTGGGTATTGCGTGTATTCTTTGTGTTGCTTTTTTTCCAGGTATTTTTCTTCCACTAGCTGGGGCTAATCGTGTGGATAATAGTCCTTTTTTATCTTCAAGAAGGGATGTAATTATGCGAGGCCTAATGCACCTAGCAACCTCCCAATCTTTCAAACCAGATTTATAGGATTCTTCTTTAATTATTAGACCTGCCAATCCATCACTCCAAATATGACGTTTGGTATCATATACTTCGATAATTTTTCCATGTTTAGTAATTTTGATTGCACCATGACATCTTAGAATTATTTGTGATGCCACCTTTTGGTAGACTTTTTCAAAATTAGCCACATCATAATTACATCACATCATATCAAAAAGGTTATGATTTTTGACATTGGATAATATACTATAGAAATTACAAGAAATGTGCTGATGATTAATCAACCTTCTAAGCTATACTGATAGATGATGAGATTGCCGAATTATGAAGCGTATTTTAATTAATCAAGTTTGTCGTTCAATGACATTAACAGTCATGAATAATGGGGGAGACAATGCTGATGGATTGTCAATACTTTCCCAAACAAATACCTCAATGTGATAAATTCCAGATTCAGTGGGTAACCAAGATTGTGCAGGAGAAAAGGATTGTCTAGGAGATAAAGAACCAGTCAACCAAGATAATGAAATAACAACATCATCATTATCTCTTACTTGTGTAAGGTATGCAAAGTTTTGTTGAGTGTCTTGATTATTTGAAATGTCAGCCATTAGCATAATTTGTTCATCTACAAAATGGATTTTCTCATCAAATGAGGTCTGCGCAGTTATAGGATCAGCAAAAGCAATACCCACACTAGAAATTAGAATTAATAAAGAAAACATCAGAATTTTCATAACCAGTATTAGGGGGATGTGTATTTAATCTAGCTATGGGCGAGGAACTTCCTGAGAATTTTCCAGAATTTTCTATAATGTATAAGACATTAACAAATCAAATAAAAAAACTGGAAAAAAATAAGGAAAATCTTCAAGGTAAAGAAAGAGAAGAAATAGAATTAAAAATTAAAAACTATAAATTAGAAATAACAAAAATTAAGGAAAAATTTCCAGATAACTTTTTTGAGGAATTAAATTAATTATTCATGAGTATGATCAGAACCACAATCACAAGAATGATCATCGCCCTTTAATGACATTAGTTCTTGAACCATTTCATCTCGAATTTTTAGCAAATCTCCAACTTGTTGTTTCAGGGATGTAGAATCCCAATTGCTTTGGTGTAATTCTCGTACAACATCAATTATCTCAAGATCAACATTTAGTAGATTATCCATTAGTTGCTCTGAGGTATCCATAATATTTTATCGTCATACTAGAAGAAAAACGATTCTAAAGAAAATAAATTATTCAGCCTCTATGCTTTCTTTTAGAAGATTTTTCCTAACAAGGATCGGAATGTTGTAAAAAGCGCCTAATGCCATAGCATCAGAAGCACGATAATTTCTCAATACAAGATCTTTCTTGCCTGTAAAGTACAGATTAGCACGTAATACCGCTCCACTTTCATAGATTTTGACTTTGACTAGAACTAATTCATTTTGTTCACAGATTTCTTCAATCATTTTGTAAATTGATGGAGCTGCCTCGCCTTCAGCATCCCCAAAACTTGAAATATGTTTTGCAGTTTCACCAGAAAATGCCCTCATATGGAATTCTTTACCATTGTCAGATTTTAAAACGACCATACCTTCAACAGCATAGGGGTCAACGAATCCAACATAATCGATTTTTACAGAGTCATAATCAGGCTCTTGTGCTTGATCAATTTCCATGATAATACTTACAAACTTCCCCTTTAGTGCTTATAAAGATAGCAAAAAATAGAGATCAGGATCAGAAACAAGTGAATTATTTTTCAACGATCATTAGTTACGCGTAACCCCAAATTATTTAAAATCCCCAACTAAGGTAGCTTAATGTCAACTAATCCAGAAAAGGCAGTATCATATGTTCTAAGCAAGTATGTTACAAATTACATGAACAAGGATGTATTGATTCTTGGGCTAGATACACAAACCAGAGAAGCTGCAAGAATGCTACGGCATTATGAAACAGATGACATTATTGTCACAGATAAAAATAATTTGCCAGTAGGAATTGTTACAGATGAAGATATCCTAAGTAAAGTTAGTGATGTTACAGTTTACGCAGAATCTACAACACTGAAAGACATCATGAGCACTCCGCTAATTACAATTAATGAAAAATCAACATTACAAGATGCATTACATAAAATGAGAGATAACAACATTAGAAAATTACCGGTCATATCAAAGAAAAACCAAGTGATGGGAATGATCTTTCAATCAGTAATTGCAAATGTTATCCGAGATGCAACAGCTACTGCACCTCGTCTTTTGAGCCCACCAGTAAAAGCAGTTTTAGGTAATCTGGGTTTTGTGTTACAGTTTGCAGGGGTGTTATTACTTGTACCAGCTATTCTTGCAACAGTTTTAGAAGATACAGTGATTGCAACTGGGATTTATCTGACCACAGTTCTATTACTAGTGACAGGGTTCTTTCTGAATTCTTATGGTGAAAAATCAAGTCTAAATCTACAACAAGCGTCAATATTGGTATTTGCGAGCCTATTTTTACTAACATTATTTGGAACTATTCCATATCTGTATGTAGTTCCAAGTGATGAAACTAGTGTAGAGGCATTTAGTAATGCATTTTTTTCAAGTGCAGCAGGATTTACGACAGGTGGAATATCATTATTTGATGAACCAGAAACTCTCTCTCAGAGTTTTACATTTTTCAGAAGCTATACTCAACTGGTAGGAGGAATGAGTTTCATTTATCTGGTAATAACAGCATTTTATCCAGAATCAAAATTACAATCAATGCGTGGTTTTATTTCAGGAAGAACACTACACATGAAAGAATTATTCTTAACTATCACGGTTATCTTTGTGATTTACATTGTAATTGTAGCATCATTGTTGTATGTATTTGGAGAAGGAAACATAATTGATAATTTCGCATTAGCTATGAGTACTCTTTCAACAGGAGGATTCACACCAAACTCGGCAATTCTTGAGAATTTAGTTTGGCAAGAACATGTTATCTTAATGGGTGCGATGATTCTAGGTGCATTACCATTTACATTCCACTATGCATTTGTGAGAAAAAAATTCCTTTCACCAAAACTTGGAAAAGAAGTTTTAGCATACTTTGCAATTTTAGGTAGCGCAACAATTCTGTTTATTGGAGTCAGCGGATTAGATCCATTACAAAGTGCATTTTATTCTGTATCTGCAAGTACTACTGCAGGATTGCAAGCACAAAGTCTTGCAGGATTGGGTGGAGGTGCACATGCAATTCTGATAATTTTGATGGTCATAGGAGGTTGTGGATTTTCTACTGCAGGAGGTTTGAAAATATTTAGATTGTTCCATCTAAAAGATGTAAGAGCATTACTCAGTAAAGTAAAAAGAGCAGAACTATCAGATCAAGCAAAAAAAGAAGTTATTTCAACGCTAATAATTTTAGCATTGTTTCCCATAATTTCAGTAACTGCAGGGTTACATCTAGCAGAAATAGAAGACGTTCCATTTCAAGATGCATTTTTTGAATCTGTAGGAGTAATCACCACAGGAGGACTATCTGCAGGAGTAATTGATTTTAACACAGATCCTGCAACAAAAATAGTTCTAGGATTTTTGATGATATTTGGTAGATTAGAAATAATTGCAATTATCTACATTTTCGTTCCCAGACTCAGTTAAGATAGGATTTAATTTCATATAGAAAAATTATGACTATGGAGAACAAAAATACCCATCAGGGCAAAAAACTAATCATTTTAGGATTTGTAACTATTGTAATTTTATTTTTAATGTATGGACGATATCAAAATTCGGAATTATTGACCCCAAGTGCAATAGACACCATACAAAGAATTGCATATGGGTTTTACATAATTCTGATAGTATCATTTGGAGCCATTGCTTTTGGAATGTATAGATACCATAGAGAAAAAGTAGAAACCAAAGGAAAAGATCTTTCTTCAATTATTGCATTAACCACATGGAATTCAAAATCTCGAAAAATCTTTGTTGCAACATTTATCGGGTATGGTATATTTTTTTCATTAGTTTCGGGAACACTAGTGTATCAACCAGAAGTTAGTTTTTCATATCATTATGGAGCAGATATTCCATCATGGTTCATCGCTCCATGTTGTGATGGACCAGGATATATGCCAAAAATAATCATATACCTTACAGACCATGTAGGTTTACAAATAATTCCAATAAACTTGGTGTTGCAAGTGATTGTATCATATTTAGTGGGATTGAATTTGGCCATTGCAGTAAATGCATATACAATTTCTAAAAAAGGGAGAGGTGCAAGTACGATAGGGGCTGCTGCAGGATTATTCATTGCATGTCCAACTTGTGCAGGCACATTTTTGTCAATATTTATCGGAACTGCAAGTGGTATAGCACTCTCAATTGCATTAACACAGTTGCAGACAGTATTCATTGCAATATCAATTCCAATACTTCTTGTAACTCCATATATTATGGCAAAAAAATTAAGAAATACAGATGGAAGCTGTAAAATTAATCCAGGTTAGAATTTCTTCACTTCAGGCATCTTATGATTGCCGATATCATATCCATCACGTCTTAAAAATTTCAAAGTAAGTTTGTAAATTATCTCATCATGATCTACTTTGTCTAAAATTTCAGTCCATAGAATTTTTCCTTTATCTTCAATGTATTTTTTAAAATCAGAATTCATTGATTCAGCAATATCGCGGCATTGATCAAATGTTTTGCCATTTTTGTATGCCCGAATTCTAGTATCACAACTATCCATATCCATATTTAATTAAAATCTAATTAAACCTAGACCATATACCTTCAAACAAATACTAGAATAAAGAAGGTAAATCATGGTAATAAAATCAACTGAAGAATATATTGATTTTTTTGTAAATCTAAACATGGGTGAAGATGTTCCACTTTTGAGTTTTGTAAATAATGAAAGAATGGTACTAAAAGGAAAATTAGAACATAAAGAAATAGAAAAAGCACCAATAATGAACGGAATCAAAATTTTAGAGGGTTTAGTAATTGAAATTAGCGAGTCAGGACAAGAAGCAGTGTTGAAGAAATATCAAAACAAAAACTAGGAGAAAGAATGGATAAAAATTCAGAAATTATTAAAACAGAAATTATTAGAATTTTAAATGAAAATGGAAAGACTAGAAGTACTGAACTTGCCAAACGAGTAATAGAGAAAGTAGGTAATGAGAAAATAGTTTATCGGGAAATTAGTGCACTAGTTGAATCCGGAGAAATAGACAAAATTGTTCACAGTAGGTCTCATATTGTGTATGAATTAATCAATCTCTCAGAATCAGTGAATAATCAACTAAAGAATTTACATAAAGAAGTGAACATGGTCTATGAAGAAATATCTAATTTTGAAGAAACCGTGAAAGAGGAGGATTTTTCATATCATGAAAGACTAAGATCAATTATTCATCAAATTCACATAGTACAATCAACTGACGGAATCATGAAATTACTATCATACTATCCTGCATTCAAAAAAGACAAAATGTATTCACAGATTATTAGAAAAATAAATGATTGCTGGGAATCAATCATGAATAGTATTGCACATCAACAAGAAGTAGATTTTCTTAATGGAGTTCTTTCAAATTTAAGAATATCACACATAGATACAAAAAATGTCAACTGAAAAATTTTAATTTTTCAACAATCATTTTAAGGATTTCTTCATTATCAAGTAAAATCAATGGGAAATTATTTTCTTCACTGGCCTTGCGAAATTCAACATCTTTAGTAACGATGATCATATCATTTTCACGAGCATAGTTAATTATAGAATAATCAGATGCAAGTTTTTTTCCATCCATTTGCAGTTTCCGCACACTATAGGCATCATAGCCTAGATCTTTTAGTTTTTCATCCATTCCATCTAAATTTTCATCAACTAGAATTTTCATATTAATTAATTATTTAATTTCAATATTAGTGTAAAACATTCAATGTGAGGAGTGCAAAATTAGGAGTTACAAAAAAGCATATTTTTCATTTAAAATAAATTGATTCTAGTTAAACTCAAAATCCGTGAAATTCAGACCACTGATTTCCAAGTTTATCAATTATTTTCCAGCCAAGTCTATCTATGTTAACACTAGGTTCTGCAATTACCAATACAATATATTTTCCAAGAGGAAAACTCATCATTACAACTTTTTCTCTCCTGGAAGAGGAATATTTTACTCGACCCAAATTAGCGTCAAACCCTGTCCTATTTGCCACTCGATGTGCTAATTCCTGAAACATCTGTTTTCGTCTAGCATCAGTCTCAAAAGGAATTATCCCACTTTTCATATCACCTACAATTAATTGCCCAGAACTATCAATGAGGCCGCAAAATCGGATTTCAGGCTCTAATAAAATATTGCTTATTTTATTTTTCATTTCTTCAATAAATAATTCTGAATCAGTCATTTACAAATTAATTGCAATTTCATCATATTTAATATAATTTCATTTATGGAAAATCGCCCTGAAAATATTTGATTGTGACATAAACACCAATAATGATTAACAATCCTATACTTGCAATCGCAGTCTTTCGATCATTCCATGCCATATTCATAAATTTTCTACAAGAATAATGAACTTAAGCATGTCATAGTTTAGAATCAAAGGATTGACGACAAATGTGAGGGAACATCAAGTACTTATTTTCAATAATGTCATAAAATACATTGGATGTAAAAAAAGAAGATACATCAGAAGAATCTAAAAAAAACCATATTTCATATTATAAATCACTATGTAAAGTAATCTCAGAAATTCAAAAAGAAAAAGAACAAGAAGGCGAACCAGCAGTCAAGAGTCATTTAGATAGCAGGGTAGATGCAATAGAGAAAGATAAAAAAAGAATAAGAGAGATGTTTCCAGATATCAAAGAAGAGGAATGGAATGGTCACACCAACTGAGAAGAATCACAACAAACATCTAGATTTACTTCATGAATACAAAATTCATCTTGTAAAATACATAGAAATATTAGAAAAGATAGATAAACAATCAGAATTTGCAAAAGATTGGAATCAATCAACGATAAAAGAGAGGAAACAGGAAATTAAAGTAATTGATAAAATTTTGAAAAATCTGATACGATTTTAGTTAGAATTTTCCTGAGTCAGATCATATAGAAAATTACAAAAAGTATCAACATGTTCAGAAGATACACCATCAAACCATGCAAGTTCTTTGTCAATGCTAAAATCTTTAAAAATATATTTCAAGTTTGATTTAACATAGATTACTTCATCTTGCACTGATTTGTTAATTTGTTCCATCATATTATCAGATAAATCATAATTACAAGTCATCAAATCCAATTGGACGTAATAATTTCCATGGGTAGGGTTTATTTTTGCTTTGATAAACGGCCTATTTTGTTGTTGACAATCACGATAATGTCTGTCATATTCAAACATCTTAGAATCACCAAGATATTTGTGAAATATCATGATATCTAAAATGAATAGTCTTTAAAAAAGCCTAAAGGTCGGCAGTGATTTTTTTGACTTTTGTAATTAATCTAATTTTTGTACTAATTGGCATTTCAGGCTCCATTGTGAAATATACAATATTTCTTTTGGTGTAAATTACCATCTGAGAAACTCTTTCTCTTTCAACATGGACGTATCTCACTTTTCCAAGGGATCTATCAAATTCTTTTCTCATAGAACGTCTTTGGGCAACTTGATTACAAAAATGCTCTTCTTCTTTTTGATTTTTTAAATTAGTTTTTCCTGTTTTCATAATGGCTTCTCGAATTTTGCCTTTAGGATCAATAACAGCTGCAAATCTCATCTTTGTGTCTAACTTGAGTATTTTTTGAACTACATCAAGCATGTCAACTTTTTTTGAAGCCATTCTAAATTTAAAAGAAGGCTCACTAAATATAAGCTATCAAATTTATTAAAAAAACTAATTTTACAAGACAGAAATAAATTTTCGTTGTATTATTTATTAATCAGAAAAAAATAATTGCAATATGAAAATGTCTGTCGGAGTAGCAATCATAGGAATTCTGATGTTTGGGTCTGGCCTGGCAATGTTCTATTCAGTTGAATTAGGACAAACAGACACCATATTGAGATTTATCAAAAACACAGGCACATTTGTAGGGATTAGTGGAATGGGTGTTTGTCTTGCAGGTATTTTGTTATATTTAATTAACAAAAATGAGCCACCAATAAAAGAACACTCTGACGTTTAACATGGAAATATCCATTCATCACTATAATTACAAATTTACAATTAGAAATAAGTAAAATTTACAATAGTTCTAAAATTAAGAACTAAATTATAATAACACATCAAAATCCCAATGATAGATGACTGAAAAAATTTGGTTAGGTGGAATATACATTAAAGATGAAGGAGGCTATGAGATAATTTTAAAATCATTAAATCATTATAAAACTAGATTAAAAACACTTAACGACAGTCCAGAATTAAAAGAGTCAGCTGCAATGTTTGCATCAGTTTTGAATCAACAAGCAAGAAAAATAGTTCCAAAAATTAATGAAGTTATTGAAAAAATTTACAGTGCTCTAAACAACATTGAAGACATGAATGCCTTAGAAGAGGAAAAACGATTTTTAGAGAAAGCTCTATCATGTTATGAGTCAGATATCCATAAAGCAGAAGATACAGGACATGAATATTTTGTAAAATTAGTCGGAGATATGGAACAGGGAAGAAAAGATCTAAAAACTATCAAGACAGCATTGGAAAAAATTAATCATTTTTCAGAATAATTTTATAATCCTTGTACATACCAATCAAAATAAGGTAACAATGCCTTACATTGTTTTTTCTTATCATGTTCATCCACAGAATCTTGAATTTTTTGTATTTTGCCTTGTAGATATTCAGAAATAAGCCCATTTTTGAAATGAGGTTTTATTTGATTTAAAATATCAATAATTTTTTCAGAAGGTGTATTTTTAAAATTATTCGTAATTTCATTTATTTGATCTTCTAAAGACATGTGATTAATCAAATATTCCCATTATTATTTTAAAGAGGTTTTGTTAAATCTTCATTATCCCAAGTTAAACGAAACTTTCCTGTGACTCTAAACATGTGAAGTTTCCCCCCTTCTTTGAAATGAAGTTTATAAGATTTATTTGAAATATCTTCAATTTCTATACTGACATCGTCTTTGATAGTTTGAAAAATTAAAGGATCATTTGAGATTTGCGTCCATTCATCATCATCAAAATCCATGTGAAATTTTGTATATAGAAGACCCATAAATCATGATAAAAAGACCTGAATAAATAACTAGATGAGATTCTATTTATCCAATGATCCCTGAGAAGTGAGAATTTCCAAATTACTCACAATTGAAGGGAATATAATTTCAAAGTCCTTGTCTTTTCTAATAATTTTAAAAACATTATTGATTAATTGTTGAATCATCAAATGCTCATCATGATATAATGTCTTTTTTGGATTTTTTACAGAATCTAAAAGAGTAAACCCGTTATCGGTATGTATTAAATTTTTTAATAGAGAATTTGCAATGGCTATCTTTTCATCAACGTCTTTGTGAGAATAATCAAAATCTAATTTTTTAATTTTTAATTTTAAATCATGATACGAATTGTTGGTATTTCGTTCTACTTTGTGTTGTATTTTTTCCTCATAATTTTCAGTTGGGAGGTAAAATTTCATATTTCCTTGTTTTTTTACAAAAATGATTTCTTTATCCAACAAAGAATCTCTTGTTTTCTCAAAAGTAGTTTTAGCCATAAATTCTGGAACAATTTGTTTTATCAATTCATTGTGATGTGAATTAGGATTATTTTTTATCATCTCAAAAACTACTCGTTCGCGCTCATGTAATTCCAAGTTAGGCTCATTATGACTCATCATATGTAGGTCGACCTATATTATACAGGTCAACTATTAATCAGTATCTAAAATTCATTCAAACAGGTAGATTGGATAAAGGCCAGATAATTTTTAAAATTAGGATTTGGGTTCAAAATAAGTTAATTTCTCGAGTTTTTTGTGAGCAATTGTCTCAATTTTCTCTTCAAGTTTATCTCATTTATCAGCAAGTTTTTTTGAAGCATTTCTCCCAATAATCTTTCATCATATGATTCAAGACAGGTAGAAAATAAGATATTCAAACATCCTAAGAGTGTGGAATAATTTTCATATGATCAACACTTCTAATTTATTTTGACATGCATGAAAATCACCAATTCCAGTTTTTACTGAGAAATCATCCATCAGGGTTAAATACAAATTTTAAAATGTAAATTACCTAACCCACCGTGGGATTTGATGAGAAATCATCAAATTTCATGATTATTCTAAACTAGAAAAATAAAAAAGAAAAATCAATCACACTATTTTGTATGTGCGAAAGGAGTTATCCAAGATTGGATTATGTTTTTGTTTAATTCAGCAAATGCATTAACGTTGTCGTTAAATGTTTTGAAATTTTGAACAGTTGTATCAATAGCAGTTCTTGCCATTTGATTGTTAACTGTGCTTGCTTGAACAATTTGCTTGTTGGTATCAACGATTGCAGATTTTGCAGAATCTTGAATTTCAGTGTTGATTCCGGCTTTCTTTGCAAATTCTTGTTGTATTGATACAGCAGCGTTAATTGTTTTTTGACAAGTGTTCATACATTCGTTTTGCAATTCTGTTGCAGATTGAAAATATTGTGGTGTTAGTTTTGTAATATTTTCAAAGTATTTCTGAACATTTTGCTTGTACATTGTAAATGCGTCGCTGGTTTGAGATTGTGTACTCATATTATAGGGTTGTATGAGTGGTATATAACTATTGGTAATGAGTGGTAATGAAAGTCAATTAATGGTAAATAATGAGTTATTTTGACGTATTTAGGCGTAAATAGATTGTTTGAATGAACAAACCTTTCAAAATATAGATTATGAAAAATTGTTATGAAAAGAAAATTAGAATTAAAATGAAAAAGTTTGTCTAAAGAAGACCTATTCTTTATCGATATATTCGCTAATACCTGGTGGGTCTGGTGCTAAACCTTTTCGCTTTCTAATATCAGCAACAGCTGTTGCAAGCATTGATTTTGGAACTTCAGTCCATGCCTTAAAGGAAGTATTCCATGTTGCACGACCTGCAGTTTGACCTCTCATTGCTTCAGATAAAGTGAATGTTTCAGAAGCTGGAATTTCACCAATGACAATACTTGATGCACCTTTTTGGGACATGTCAAGTACTTTACCACGTTTACCAGAAAGAATTGTTGCAACGTTTCCAACTAAATCAGTTGGTACACGAACTTCAATTGCCAATGTTGGCTCTAAAACTGCGGTTCCAGCAGTTAGTAATGCACCCATACATGCTCTTCTTGATGCAGGGCCTAATTGAGATAGACCTCTGTGTGCAGTGTCTTCGTGAGGAACAAAGTGAGTAAAGATAAACTTGCAATCCCTCATCTGTTCTTTACATAGTGGACCTTCTTTCATTACATCTTCAAATCCAGAATTTATAGAGTCAGTTGATTCTTGAACAAATTGAACACCTTTTGTTCCGTTAATCAAAACATTTCCACGTGAATCAAATTTCATTACTCTCTTTATTGTATCAGTATCCCAACCTTCTGCTTTGAGTAAATCAGATACAGCCTTTTTGTCTTTCAAATCACTGATTTCACCAGTTCTTAGCATATGTGCAATTCCAGGTTCTAGTTGCTCTACTTTCATGAAAATTTTGTTGTGTCTATTTGGAGATTTTGCCATGATTGGTTCACATCCACCCTTTACAGTTTCTCTGTAGTTAATCAAAGGTTCAGAAGTTATAATTTCACATTTTGCATCTTGGATTCTATGTGTTGCAACATCCAAGTGTAATACACCCATTCCAGCAATGATTGTCTCACCACTTTCTTCATCAATTTTTACAATAAGATTTGGATCCTCAATAGTTAGTTGTCTTAGAATATCTACAAGTTTAGGTAAATCTTTAGGATGTTTTGGTTCAATTGCAATTTGTACAACAGGTTCTGAAACATATTTGACACCTTCAAACATTTGAATACCCTTTACTGAAGATAGAGTGTTTCCTGCCCTACATTCAGTTAATCCCAATAATGCAGGAATATTTCCAGCCCCTAATTCTCCAACTTGTTCTCTTTGGTTACCCATAAAGAAATTAACAGATTGAACACGCCCTTCTCTTTTTTCATCTATAATATTGAGAGTCTGACCATCTTTGATAGTACCAGAAAATAGTCTTCCAATTGCTACAGGTCCGGCTGCAGGATCTAAAACCATGTTTACAACCATCATAATTGTTGGACCTTCATCACTACATGCAAGTAATGCTTTTCCAACATCAGATTCCAAATCACCTTTCCAAATTTGTGGAATTCTATACTTTACTGCTTCAGCAGGTGCAGGATGATGTTTTACAACCATTCCAAGTACAGCATCAGCCAGTGGGGCTTTCTCTACAAGGTCTGAAACTTTTTCATTAGTATATGCATCAATTACGTCTTTGAATGTGATTCCCCTCTCTTTCATAATATCAATGTTAATTGCCCATCTATCTTTTGCAGAACCAAATGTTACACTAGCATCTTGAATGGATACTTTCCATTTTTCTTTGTACTCTGGTTCGGCATAGGTGTCAATTAATTGGTTAAAAGTTGTAACAACTTCTACTAGTTGTTCTTGCATTTTTTCTGGGGTTAATCGTAATTCTTTGATGAGTCTGTCTACTTTATTGATAAACAAAACTGGTCTCACTCTCTCTTCAAGTGCCATTCTAGTGACAGTTTCAGTTTGAGTCATGATACCTTCAACAGCATCACATACTACAACTGCACCATCAATGGCTCTAAGACTTCGAATAACTCTTCCACTGAAATCTACGTGTCCAGGGGTATCAATCATGTTAATGACGTATTCTTCATCTTTTTGATTAAACAGTAAAGTCACGTTAGCTTGGTAAATTGTAATTCCTCTTTCTTGTTCTTCTTTATCAAAGTCCATTGCAAGTGCTTTTCCAGCAGCAGATGGGGCAATAATTCCAGAATATGCCAAAAGGCTGTCACTCATAGTTGTTTTTCCATGGTCAACGTGAGCAATAACACCGAAATTACGGATGTTTTTCTTATTCTTGATAATTTTCATAACCTCAGAAGTTGACTTGAATTTTGCCATATTCGAAAAACTTTGGATTCAGGTATTAAATCTTAGCCTTCTGCTAGATCATATGATTCCAAACCTCATAATATTTTTCAACATACAAGGAAATCATCATTCATTTATTTTTGACCTCATCAAGTTGGTTGTGATATTTATTACGATAATTTAGGAAATAAGCATGGAAATTTCTGTAGGACATACACCTGATTCAGATGACGCATTCATGTTTTATGGAATGTTTACAGGTAAAGTGCCATCTCCAGATTTTAAAGTAAATCACGTTATTGAAGACATTGAAAAACTAAATCGTAAAGCAACAGATCCAGTACTTGATGTAACTGCAGTTTCAGTTCATGCATGTGCGTATATTCCAGGATATACAATATTGAGAAGTGGCGGAAGTTTTGGAATTAATTATGGTCCAATAGTTACAGCTAAAAAACAGATGACATTAGATGAGATAAAAAAATGCAAAATTGCAATTCCTGGAAAAATGACTTCAGCTTTCTTGTTATTGCAACTAATGATTGGGAAATTTGATTATGTAGAAATGAACTTTAGCGATATTCCAGAAGCTGTAAAATCAGGTAAAGTGGATGTAGGACTAGTAATTCATGAGACACAATTATCTTATGAACAAGAAGGAAATGTAAAAATTTTAGATGTTGGTGAATGGTGGGATAAGACTACTAATGGTTTGCCAGTTCCACTTGGAATCAATGTAATGAAAACAGATCTAGGCATGGAAACAATCGTAAAATTTGACAAATATCTACAAGAATCAATTGAGTTTGGAATCGAACACTTTGATGATGCAATTGAATATGCAATGCAATATGCTAGAGGAAAAGAGCATAGTTTGATTGAGAAATTTGTAAAAATGTATGTAAACAAAGTTACAGTAAACATGGGAGAACCAGGTGAAGAATCAATCAGAAGATTATTTAAAATGGCTCAAGAGAAAGGATTTGTTCCAGACTTTGAAATCAGTATTGCCAACAAGTAATTAAGGAACAAAAAAAATCCATAATTATGGGAGATGGTATAGGTGGAGCAGTTCTTTCAATTCTTACAAACAATGCTTTTGAATTATTAGTTAGTCACACTAGAAAAGATAATCAGGATCAATATGGAAAAGTAGAAAAAATTATCATGAGTAAAATTGATGATCCTGAACAACCACAATATGAAGAAAAAACAAAAGAGGATTTAGAACGTGCACTAAAAGGAAAATTTGTTTCATGTAATGTGCAATATAGAGATGAAAAAACAGATGCACTAGTTTGTAATGTCTTTGTTCAAAGACCACCTGAAGGATTCTAAATTTACAAAATGCCTAATATACAGTAAAATCCAATTAGTATTAGAAATGGTTCTTGTTGATAAAAAAATTCTAAGTGGAGGACTAGTAATGATGAGCATAGGAATTATTCTCACCATCACCTTTGCAGAACAGCCTTCAGGTCAATCAGGAATGACTGATGAGGAAATAATTGATTTAATGATAGCAGAGGATGAAAATCAAGCTTATCAATTATTATCAGGAATTTTAATCGGGATTGGATTTTTACTAATTTTGATTAGTTTTGGTGCAAGAAAGAAAAAAGACAGTGTTAAAAGAATAGAAAAAAAACCTACAGAATAATTACCCGTTATCGATATAAACCAAATTTCTTTTTACAATTACCACAAAATTTTTGTTTAGTTTTCTTACTTTCGGTACCTAAATCAGCCCCACATCGATCACATTTGGTTTTAATCATAATTTGGTTCCAATTTGTATTCAATCAAAGTATCTTGGCTTTGAATGTTAGGGATATCATCAATTGTATTTGTAATAAATTGTAATAAAATGAAATAGGTACAGAAGATATTATTAATCAAAAAATGAAAAATAAACCATAACATGATCCAAGCTGAAATTAGCATATACCCGATGGCGACTAGAACTACAAGTGCCAGTTTTTACATTGCAAAGGCAATTGAGGCAATCCAAAAAATGGAAAATCTCAGATATGAAATTAATTCAATGGGGACAATTTTAGAATCAGATAATATGGATGTGATAAATTTGGCAACAAAACAAATGATGGAAACAGTTCACAATCTCGGAATTGCCAGAGTTGAGGTAATAATCAAAATAGATTCAAGAAGAGACAAACATCTCAAAATGGAAGAAAAATTAGATTCGATTAAAAAACAAATAAGTTAAAATTTTTTCAGAGTATCAAAGTGGGTGCTTCTCTGAACTGGAACACGTCCAATTTCTTTAACCATTGTTGCAAGTTCTTCAACAGAAGAGGATGTTGTTTTTCCAGCAGATTTGTAGATTTCCTCAGAAAAGGCAGTTCCAACCAAATCATTACCACCATTTGATAATGCAACTTGTGCAAGTTTTTTTCCATATGCAACCCAGTAGACTGAAATATTATTTACCACATTTGCAAGCATCAATCTGGACAGTGCAATAATTTTCAAATCATATACTGATGAGCATTCATTATTTACCAAATGTTCTTGCTCAAGTTCAGTATTATCCAGACTGAATTTTAAAGGAATCAAAGTTAGGAATCCGTTAGTTTTCTTTTGTAATTCACGAATTTTTATTAAATGATCAACAATGTGTTCTGGTTTTTCAATATGGCCATAAAGCATGGTAACATTACTTTTGATATCCATGTTGTGAGCCTCTTCAATCACATCAAGCCATTGTTGTCCTGTACATTTTCCTCTAACAATTTTTCCTCTAATATCAGGATGAAATAATTCAGCGCCCCCTCCAGGCATTGAATCAAGTCCAGCAGCCTTGAGACGAGATAAAATTTCTTTCGTAGAATTTTTTGTTAATTTAGATAAAAAGTAAATCTCAGCAGCAGTTAATGCTTTGATGTTAAGTTGAGGGTGGCTTTTTTTAATTGCCCTCATCATGTCCTCATAATATTCAAGAGGAAGTGTTGGATGGAATCCTCCAACAATGTGGACCTCAGTTGCACCCATCTGTTTTGCAATCCCTACTCTTTGTTCTATTTCTTGAGGAGTTAGCGTGTATGCATCATCTGCACCTTCTTTACGATAAAATGCACACATTTGACAACTTGCAGCACAAACATTGGTGTAGTTCATGTAGTATGAAGATGCAAAACTGACAGTATCACCAACTAGTTTCTTTCTAGTGTTATCTGCAACTGCTCCAAGTAAATGTAAATTATCATAATTCATCAATTCAAGTCCATCTTTGTATGAGAGTTCCTCTCCAGCAAGAGCACGATCTAAAGATTGTGAGTCCCCAACAAGTTGTTCCAACATATGGGTTCGTTTTCCCATCAGGATATATTCCTTATAGTCTCAAGATATAACACAAGAAAAGCCTACTTAATTGTCAATTTCATGACTGAAAAACATTTGCGACTTTTGAATGTGATCATATTGGAGTTTAGAATCTGATTCGTGCTAACTTGTTAATTTTGTTATAGGTTACTATGTTGTGACTATTCTCAAAAAGTCAGCTTTAGGTGCATCTAATTTTGACATTGTAATTCTCCTTCTGTTATTTTATGACAGAATTCACACTTGCCACATTTTGGACAAAACATTGATTTTGTCATTCTTTTACATCCAGGGCATTCGCGTTCTGCTATTTCTGCATCAAATACTGCACTCATTTCAGTATAAAATCAAATATCTTTTAATTAAATTCTTCGAATGAATCTATGAACTTAAGCGTGTTGAAGATTAGGATATTTTCTGGAAAAATTTGAGAGTATTTCTACAACTAGGAATTAATTATTGCAAGTCAAGAAATAAGTAGCCAGTCATGCTAGAGATAACATGGTACTTCCTCTAGTAGATGAACATAAACCAAAATGCTACTTGTGTCATGATGGGTTTGAGAACATAGAGGGATTAAGAGAGCATCAAAATTTAGCACATAAAGAATTTTTTGAAGAAAACGAGAAACAGACGAGTCAAGGGCCAGCACCTGGCGATGTTACTATATTTTAGATTTTTTTTCTTTTATTGATTTTAATAATTCCTGAGCAATATCTTTTGAAATATTTGCCAAATCATAATGTTTGTCAATAGATAATGCTTTTTTGAAATGCTTAATTGCCTCTGAAAGTTTTCCCATTTCCCCTAATGAAAGACCCTTGTATGCGAGAGCCATTGCACATTTTTTATCGACATTTAGAGCAGAATCATAGCACTCAATTGCTTCAGAATATTTTTCATCAGTATGCAATGTAGCACCTTTGTTTAGTAATGCATCTAGATTATGAGGAGAAATATCAAGTGCTTTATCATACGAGCGAAGAGCTAGTTTTAGTTTCCCCATATTTTGCAGAGTCACACCCTTATCAATTAAGACACTGGTATTATCAGGTTCTTCTTTTAATGCCAAATCATATAATTTCAAAGCAGCAGAATAATTTTCATCCTCAACACATTCAAAAGCTTGGACCAACATCTTCTCTATTTTATCACTCACTATCTTTGATAATATTTTGTTAATAATATAATTATTATTGACAACGTTTTCACTATACATTACCAGTTCTTGGGACATAAGGTTATGACTACTTTAGAGATAATTATAGTGAGGTTATTGTGTTAAAATTGCTATTAATTTTTTGATAGTATCACAAATATCACTATTAGAATTTCTTTCTCATGAAATAAAATCCAACACCAATACTTACAGCAATGATTCCTACCACGAGTGCTATTACCATCATTTATTCTTGTGAATCAGATTCAGATAGAGGTACAGTTCCACCAAATCCACTGATTGGATCAGGTTCTGTAAATGGGAATTTCTTACCATATGGATTTTGACCATAGTATTCTGCATACATTTTCTCAAATGCTTTGATTTCCTCTAACTTCATTTTATTAGTCATGACATCATCTAATCTTGAATCAGAATATGCATCAGATGTATCTGCACCTGAAATGTAATCAGGTAGTATGGCTTGAATTGAATCAACACCTAAAATTGCTTTGATTGTACTCTCAGCTAGAATGACTTGACCATTTTGATATGCTGTGAAATATGGATGGTCTCTATCATATCCTGCCATCGGGGTTCCTTGAGGTACAGGTTTTTTTACAAAGAACTCTTTTTTCCAAAATTCATCATCATCCAAATACCAATTATCTCCATTTCCATCAACTGCTTCTCTATCTCCAGAAACAGTAATGGTGTAAAGATATCCTTGTCTATCAAAGACAGTATGAACATCAGGTGGGTTTAGTGATTCACCAACTACGTTTAATCCGTGATTGAAATAATTTTGCCATCCGTTTCGCTCATCATCCCAGATGTAAGTTGAAAATATTCTAAAGTCAGGACCTTCTCTAAATGTATGGTATATTCTAAATATCATACATTGTTCAGATTGAGAGTCATCAGTACATTTTACTAAATTAGGATCAACTACTACTCTGACATCACCTAGAATATTTTCAGGATCAGTTACTGTAACTTTTGGCTCATCACCGTACACTTTATCCCATTCAATTATGGCTAGTCCTTCACCAAAGATTTGCTCCTTGTCCAAACCAAAGGATAATCCAATGTGTTGAATAGAGTCTGCTCCTTGATTTTCATAAATTTTTAATCCTACAACATTTTCTTTACCAATTTCTACAGTGAGTAAATCAAATGGAGTGTAGAAATGTTCCACATCAATTGCATCACCATTGTATGAGAATCCATCATCAACTAGTCTAGTACCATCTTTGTTTACACCTAAAGTTGGAGGAGTACAATCAGCACAACCGCCACCGCTACCTGAAGTGATTACGGTTGTGGGCGAAGTTGTATCCACATTTTCTTGGGTAGCCAGAGTCAAATATGCAGAAGGGTTACCTTGATTATGATATGATGCTGCAGCATAATCTGCAGTTCGCAATCCACTTGAAATTCTTAATTCGTCAACCTTTCCAATTAGTTCATTGTTAACTCTACCACAATTATTTTTATTTTCTCCATCAACATCTCCTCCTAAAACCATCCTCAAATCACTTGTCTGGATGACTCGATTGAGGTGTCCTGAACGATTTTCTTCTTTTACCAATACTCCATTGATGTACAATTGACTGTTCCCTTGTGTTCCATCTGCATCTTTCAAGTTGTAAACTGCGACAATATGATTCCAATTTGTGAATGATGCAGGGTTGTTGTTATCAACAGGGTGACCAGGATCAGTGGTACTGACGTACAAGTCGGTTACTGCCTGCATTTTGACATTTCCAGATCTCCACAAATTCAAATGGTTTGACCATTTGTTATTTGCATCATTTGTATGGGTAGTACAAAAAGATACCAAGTCATTATAGAGCCAATTATTTTCGTTATCGGGACCATTAACAATATCACCAACCCAGAGTTCTATTGTTACGTCGCGAGATGGCATTCCTTGTATCACACTATTGGTCCAAATTATATCTCCAGTTCCTTCACCACTGCCTATAGTTGTTGGACCCTTTAGCTCTTGTCCCGCTCCTATTTGACCATCTGTATCGTGAGGGATTCTTCCGGCAGAATATCCAACCTTGGTTCCACCGCCACCTCTTCCATCATTACCGTTACCAGTTGCATCACTAAATTCCCCTGCAGTTCCATCCGATGTTTGATTAAGGTGCCACACTAACACATAATCATCATTCCATACATCTGCAGAATTAAAACCAACAGTATTTCCTTTGTAGTAAATGTAGATATCCGCAGAACTTGCTGCAGCTAGTGTTGGAAAATTAACCCATGCGATTATTTCCCCCGTTGCATTGTCATATGATTCTATTTCATGAGATAGTTTTGTTGTCCCATCGGACAAAGTAAAAACAAAATCACGTCCTTCACTTTCATTTGCTTGTTTAAGATCATTGTGAGTAAATTTGATTAAAACTGGAAAATCAGAAAGATCATTTGATATTACAGAATTTAATGAAACCGTAATTTTGTTTCGGTACTCCCATTCAGTATCATACCATGCACCAAATACGTCAGAAGGTACTAGAAAGGCTAAAGATAAGAGAGTCAAAAAAGACAAGATTATTTTCAATCGCATGAGATCTGATCGAAGTCTTTCTAGTATGTATAATTTTCAAAAATCTGAGAATAATATTTGAGCCATTGGGAACTTTTTAAATTTCTAGGATAAAATGTACCGGACCATCCTTGATAACTCCATCCAGTACAGCCAATTTTGATATTCATAGTCTTTGTTGTAATTTTAAAATTTAATTATAATATAGATTGACTTGTAGTGAATAGTATTTTCATCAAAGAATAAAGATTACATCGTATTCAAGATGCAAACTTGTCACGAGGTTCAATCTCAAGGGATTTGTTAAAGCATTCCATAGATTCCTCATATCTTCCCAAACTTCTCAATGCAATCCCTTTGTTATTCCAAAGGTCAGGGTCATTTTGATTCAAAAGAAGTGCTTGCTCAAAAAAACCAAGAGCATCATCAAATTGACCATCATTCATTAATGATTGTCCTTTTTGGACTAGTTCCTCAATTTTATCCATAAATTAACAAAGACATCATTTCTATTAAATTTGAAAAAAATTAAAAGTACAGATGAGAACATCAAACAAATTTACACATATATCGTGAAAATTTAAATAAATTTTTCACCACAATACAGTATGGGTATAGATGAGACAGATGAAAGAATACTCAAACATCTACTAGTAGATGCAAGACAATCAGCAAGACAGCTTGCACTAAAACTAGGCATGTCAACAGTTACCGTATTAACTAGAATCAAAAAATTAGAAAAAGCGAAGGTAATACACGGATATACTGCAATTATTGATCATGAAAAAATAGGATATTCACTAACTGCAATTATTGAAATCGTGGCCAAAAATGACAAAGTAGTCAAGGTTGAGGAAGAGATATCAAAATTTGAAAATGTTTGTGGAGTATATGACATTACAGGTTCAACAGATACATTAGTTATTGCAAAATTTAAAGAAAGAAAAGAATTGAGCAAGTTTGTAAAGGGCTTGGCAAGCATTCCAAATGTGGAAAACACAGTAACTCATGTAGTTCTAAATACTGCAAAAGAAGATTTCAGATTATCATAGGTATTAAAAAATGAACCAATTCAGTATTTTTGTAATTTCAATAATGATCTTTGGAGGATTACAAACAGTATATGCACAAAATAGTAGTCTAGACATGGAATTAGAAGTAACTGACGAAGAAAAAATTATTCTGTTTTCAGGTTTTATAATTGCAATATTGACAGTATTTTTATTTCTAGCACGAGACATAATTCTTCGAAGAAAGACATCATATGACAAAGAAGAACTAGAATCAAAGAAAGATAAGACATTTGAAAAATATCATTCAGATTGGGGGGATGACTATGAAGAACTAGGCCAGAGAAGAAATACAATAGAGGATAAAGAATTTAGAGAGGCATCAAACAATGATGAGCTACCAAACTATTATGAAATTATCGGGGTCACAAATGATGCAACATATGATGAGATAAAAAAGAAATTCAGAGAACAAGCAAAAAAAACTCATCCAGATAGAACAAAAGAAAACTCTGAAAAAGAAATGGCTGAACTTAACGAAGCGTATGAAGTTTTATCAGATAATGAACGTAGAGAAAAATATGACAGATATCTTAAAGTAAATTAAACAGAATTTAACTTTACAATAATCATACCAAGTTCAATAGAATTAGGAGTCTGAACACTGTTAGTTAAATTTGTAAAAATTTCTAGAGGAATAGATTTGCCTTTAGATTCAATGTTTGTAGTAATTTTGAGTTCGCCAAATTCAGTATTGGGCCCTAACATTTTCTTTGTCAATAATGGAACAACAGAAAGATCTTCTACCACACATTTCATTTTGTATGCAAATTTATCTGAAAAATATACACCACCACGAGTAGTCGGCTCATTTACAGGGATTGGGGAATTAGTTATCGAGGTGCTAGCAATAGGATAAGTGTCATCATTGACATAAAGTGTGAATTTTGGAGAGTTTTTTTCATTAAATTCCATTAGTTTTTCCAGTAAATCTTTGTTAAATGGCATTCAAAAATTACAAAATGATAATTCTATTGAATCTTTCTAGATACAGCAGGTGAAAAAACAGAAATTCAAATCAAAGAGATCATCTTTAAAAACTTGAATTCTGATCTTGTAGTATTGCAGCAATTTGCAAATACACATTCTATGAGAAATGAAATTCTCAGCATAATGGCTAAAAACGGATTAGACCAGGATCATTACGTTGAAATGTTAGATTATACTATTGATCTGTTTGAGAGTCAAGGTCTTGGAACAGAGTATTACGGTTATCACAACATCAATCACGAGTTAGAAGTAACATATGTTTCACTTTTAGCAAAAAATCAAAATAAAATTAAATTTACAGATGAGGACATAAAATATCTATACGTAGCAGCGTTGTTTCATGATTTTGATCCTCAAAAAAACGTAGATAAACCTCACGAAGAAAGTGTTTTGAAATTTATTTCAATGGATAAAAAACTACGTCAGCTAATCAATGATGCAAAAATAGATTTAGAAATAATCAAAGTTTTAATTTTAAGAACAACATATCCTTGGAGTGGAAAGATAAGAGAGAATGCAGAAAACCAAATCAAAGAATGTTTCAATAATTCAGATATCACTAGAAATAATTCACCATACCAAGAACACATTTTGGAAATGGGACAGTATCTCTCAGTAGTGGATAGAATTAGTGGTTATGCTTTAGGAGATTTTGCAAAAGCAATGGAGATGGCAAAAATGAATGCACATGCATTAGCATGGAGACCATCATTAATTGTAAGAAGTTCAGTAGCATATTTTGAAGAAATATTAAACAAAGAAACAGATATGGCAAAAGGTATTCTTAAAGTACTTCCAAAAGAAATGAGGAAAAATTTCTTTGACACAGTTTTATCATTTATGAAAATTAGACAACAAGAAATCACAATACAGGCAAACCATTTGTATGAAAATCTAAAAATGATTCCAACAATAGAATCAATGACCACAAGAGGAGATCCTAATTTTACAAAAGCACTATATGAAATATTTTTGGAATTGCCATCACCTCTTCAATTTGAAAAAGAAAATTTTGAAAAATCAATTAAAGACCCAAAAGTAATCATCAACACTCTAAGACTAAATGACAAAAATGGAGAGATTGTAGGATTTTCAAAGGGAGGACCACTAGAAAATTACAAACTTAGAGAGGAAATTAGAGATGAAAATTATGGTTTGGGAAATACTATATTTTTAGAACCTTTGGCATTGAAAATGGGGTATTGGGGATTAAAAGGAGGAAGCGAAATGCGCCACATGTTCATCATGCAAGCAAATTCCATGAAATTCGAATTTTTAACGAGTTTTGCATTGCGAGATGTTATCAGAGCAAGAATAGACAAAGAACAGGCAGAATTTGTGACGTTATTTGATCCTGAAAGATGGGATTACTATAGAATTAAAATCTAGGTAAATTTCCAACATACATCCTAACTTGGAAATTTTAAAGCAGAAAGGCTTTTGTAACTAAAAAAAAATCCAGAAATTGTGATAGGTAAGAGCATAGGATTACTAGCAATACTAGTAATTATGATTAGTATTGTCCCAGCATTTGCACTAACAGAACTAGAAAGAGCATCAATGGAGGATCCAAGATTGGAAAATGCATTCGGTACACCAGTTTCAGATAAAATTAATGTAAATCAACAAATTCAGATCTCAGCAGACATTACAAATCATCAAACAAAATCACAAAATTTTGTATATTTTGTTCAGATTAAAAATGATGTAGACACCATAATATCACTTGGGTGGATAAGCGGTCAACTAACACCAGATCAAAAACTAAGTCCGTCACTATCATGGACACCTACAGAATCAGGAGAATTTATCGCAGAAGTTTTTGTTTGGGAAGGAATAGTGAATCACAAAGCATTGTCTGAATATACAACATTACAAATCAGAGTAAGCTAAATTTCAGCAAAATAATTTCAAAAAAAATCACATATTAAAGAAATTCGAATAATTTGTTCCTAAAATGATCAAAAAAAAGTCAGATATGAAAAATATTGGTTTGCTACACAATAAATGAGGTCATAGGTTTGTCAAATAGTTAAAAAAGTTCAACAAGTTCTCGCTAATATCACCTTAAGCATAATGCAAGTATGACAATAGGATATTGTGTAAAATGTAGAGACAAACGAGAAATCGGCGGTCCTGCACCATACACCATGAAAAATGGTAAACCTGCAATCAAGGGTACATGCCCTACATGTAGTACAGCCATTTTTAGAATCGGTAGTGGATAAACTTCTCACTAGAGAAATTTAATACTCCCATTCAGCAGCAAAGCCATTCCAAAGCGAACGCATTGGAGATGGATCTTTTTCTATTTCTCCAATAATTCTATTTTTTAGCACAAAAAAGAAATTCTCCAAAGCATCAATACCACCATCAGCAAATAGTTCTTGACCAATCTCAGTGATTCGTTTATGTTTATCAGTTATCTCTGAAGAATCAGGATTCTGAAGACAAAAAGTCATCAAATCAAGCAATTCTTCTTCCAGCATGAAATCCATTACAAATTATTAAAAAACACAGTATGATTTAGGCATTAAGATTAAAAAGAAAAAAGTTCAGTTTAGACGTCTATAGATCTCTTTGAACTCACAAGCCAGATCATATGATAAATTTAACAGATGTGCTAATTGATTCATCGATGTTTTATCACGTCCTAACTGTCGTAACAAAGTCAATGCCTTTTGTGGAGAATTTGGAGATAGTGAACTTTGTCCAGACCATGTTTTAAAAGCATCATTAACATCCAAACTGAAATTTAAAACAAATTCTTTCCAGTTAGGCATTGCATCAAGAGCTTTTTCACTAAGAAGAACACGAGACAATTCACGAAATTCATTTTTCCTATCAAGATACAACATGTCAAGGGATTGTTGAATTTTCTGCGGATGGTATTCTTCTGAATTCAGCATATACATTCCTGTAATACTCATAGTATAGTATTCTCATAATCAAAGATAAGGTGGATGGATGATTCTCTGAAAATTTGTTAAAAAAAATGAAAAAAAAATTACAAATGTAAAGAAAAAAAAGATCTTATTGGAATGGGTCAATAAACGGACAGTTAACAATATGGTCACTATCCATTGGACGCGCAATACCAATGTCGATCAAACCAGCTTCATTGTATGCGTTCATATCATTAATGGTTTCTAGTAATTGTGCATTTTCAGGATCATCCCAACCAATCATAAAGATTCTCCACATTGGAGAATAATTAGCATCGCCAGGAGCTCCTGCTGCAATTCCAGGCTGGAATCCTAATGGACCAGTACCTGTTAAACCATTTTTGAACTGATACAAGTCTACTGCTGCTGAATTTGCAATCAAGCTTGCAGATGTCGGTGAACTTACAACACCCATCATTCCGGCAGGACCACTTGGAGTAGCATCTGTTACAATGTAATAGATTGTTCTACCATCTGGACCCCATCCACGATGAGCTATGAAAGTTACATTCATCTCTTCTGTATTGATATCAAGAACTTGACCTCCACCATACGGTGTCGTGTCAGTCAAAGTTACATCTTTGACCATCATCTGACCTTCAGGCCAAATTATTTGAGGCATATTCAAAACTACATCAACTTTAGTTAATGTAATTTCGTTATTCTCAGCTGCATCCATAACCATTGCTTCTGAATCAAGTACTCTTGGAGATGCACCATCATTCCACATTACGTGGACATGTGAGGTCAATGCACTGTACACATCTGCTTGTGCAGGAGTACTGGTGAATATTTGACCTTGGTAACCATGTATACCATCGCCTTCAATGCCGTTGGTAAACAAGTATACTTTTGAAAGTGCGTCTTCAGGAGCATTCTTCAACAAAGGAGCAAGTTCTACTTGCCATCCTTGGTTTGCAGTAATTATTTCTGCATGTGTTGGGTCACTAGAGTCAGTGATGATATAGTAAACATCTTCACCGTTGTAGTAACCTTGATGCATAGGAATTGTTGCTGGAACATTTGCTCTTGATAATCTAAGTACAGAGCCCAAGTCTGCTTCAGTTTCTTCAGTCATGGTGTCTTTTTCCATCATGGTGTCTTTTTCCATCATGGTGTCTTTTTCCATATCTTTTTCAACTGGAGCTACAGGAGTGACTGAAACTTGTCCTGCCTTCCAAGCGGCTTTTCCACCTGGAATATCAGAACAGAGGTGTACTCCACAGATACCTGTACTAGAACCATATTTTGAAGTTCCAACACCTGCGCCTTTTGCGGCATCAGCATCTGAGAAATAATCTGTTGTCATACCTGCTGTAAACAAGGGTAAAATTGCAAGAAGTGCAATGTATCTTAGACTCTTGTTCATAAGTAAAAAACTATGATTTTTGTTTAAAAGAATTTGTCCAAATCAGACACTCATCATGCAAGTTCTGAAAATCGATTTTCAACATAATCCCAGTTAACAACATTCCACCAAGATTCAACATAATCAGGTCTTTTGTTTTGATATTTCAAATAATACGCATGCTCCCAAACATCCAAACCAAGTAATGGAAATTTTCCCAGAGTCCAAGGACTAGTTTGATTTTCAGTAGTAATAATTTCAATTTTATGATATGTAGAATTAAAAACTAACCAACACCAACCACTTCCTTGAATCGCGATTGCTTTTTCAGAAAAAGTTTTTTTAAAATTCTCAAAATTATCAAAGTAGACATCAATTTGATCTTCTAATTGTCCACCAGGATTTCCATCACCGTTAGGAGTCATCGTTTCCCAGAATAATCTATGATTTTCAAAACCACCTCCAAAAAAGTTTATGGCACTTCTTCCAGATTCAGGAATTGATTTCAAATCAGATAGAATTGAAGAGATGTATTGTGGATGAGACGCGCTGCCAACATCTGCAAGAGATTTGTTTAATCCATCTACATATGCTTGATGGTGTTTTTGATGATGAATCTTCATGGTTTCAGTATCAATGAATGGTTCTAACTCTTCATACCCGTAAGGCAATCTTGGAAGTTCATATCTAACCATAAATTAAATCTGTAGAATCCACATATATTCTTCGAGTGCAAAGAATGATAAATCTTGAGTGACAGTTAGCAATATGAGAAAATTAGGAACTATTGATTTAGAAATTTTACATTTAGCAATAAATGAAAATGGGACATTTAATGAGAACAATCTAGAGAATTCAAAATTAAAAAGGTTAGGAGTAGGAAAAATTTTAGATTCCCTTGCAACATTAAAAGATAGAAAAATGCTATCATTGAATAAAGATGGCTCGTTTTCAATTACAGAATTAGCAAGAGAAATTCTTTGGAGTGAAAACATTCCAGTGTGGGCAAAGATTTTACGATTATTACAAATAAAATCATGCAGTATCAATCAAATCGAAGATATTTTAAAAATTTCAAGAAATGAATTTGTAGAAGATATCGAGAAATTACGAAAAAATCAATTTGTGTTAATGTCACCACAGAGAATTGAGGAAAAAATAATCAAAGTCTATGAAATTCTTCCTGAAGGCGTAGAAGAGATTGACAAGACAGAAAGTGAAGGATTCAACAATGTAAATTTTGGAGAAATAAAGCCAGAAATTGAAATTCTGACTATTGTAGATGAAGTGATAAAAGAAATTCAAGATTCCCAATTAGAAGAAATAAAAAAAAATGTAATTATTAAAAAATTATCAAAACTCAAAAGCAAATTAGAAATTTAGTTATTGATCAAGAATCATTCTTTTCAAAAGTCATATCAGCCCCTTGACATGACACACATTTTTCTAATATACCAAATTCATTCATGAACTTGCCTTTACCATCACATCTCAAACAATTCAATCTATTCTAATTTGTTTAGATCAGCATTAAGGTTTTCCAACAATCTCAATTATCACGACTATAACATATCGGAGTTTAACATTCATTCTTCAATAAATGACTGTCCTATCTTTTCTGCAATAGTAATTTTTGGCATGTCACATGGGGCAGTAATACAATTGAAGGTTTCAAACTCATCAATGAATGGAATTAAGAAGAATATCATCAATGTTAAAACAATTGCAATTACTCCAATGACTAACAATGTGAATTTCATGCATTTATGATCAGGATTGCCTATTTATCATATTATTAAAAATCACTCAAAAAGTACTCTAAACGGGTTATTTTTTACAGCCTATGCATATGAACAGTAGATCATAATTCTCGTGTTTTTATGCAAGTACAGATTATTTTGAGCGAATTTTATCTTGAATTTGAGCAAGAATGAGTTCTGCCTTGTCTTTATTTTCATAAGTTTCTGCAGATTCATCCATGATTGCATCAATCTCATAGCTCTTATCTACTAAAATATTGGCAACATGATCATCAAGGGTTCCTTGTCCAATCAAATAGTATGCAAATACAGTATTTTTCTGACCTATTCTGTGAAGTCTATCTTCTGCTTGTCTGTGAATAGCAGGACTCCAATCAAGTTCAGCAAAAATAACATATTTTGCCCTAGTCAAATTAATACCCACATTTCCAGCGCGAATTCCAGCAATCATTAATTTTGATTCGCCTTTTTGAAATTTATCTATTTCATTTTGACGAAATGAATCAGATTGTCCACCAATAATAGATACTGGGAAAAATTCTTGTAAACTATCATGAAGTAATTTATGAATTACCTTATGGTGACAAAATACAACAACACTTTCTTCAATCTCCATAATATTTTTTACAAAATTAATCACGTGTGGAACTTTTGCGATTCCTGCAATTTGTCTTTCACTTTGAATTGCTCTATGATATGATGCAGATTTAATAAATTCAGAGTCAGCATCTTTTTGTTCTGATTCAACTTTCTGCCAAATTTTATTTAATTCTTCAAGATAATAATCAGTATCTGCAGCAATGACTTCCTTGTAACGAACTTTATCTTTGAGTTCTTTTAGAACATCTGATTTTTTTCTTCGAAGCATCACATGTTTTTGTAATTCATTTCTAAGTGATGCACGTTTATTTTCTAGAACAATTGCCTTACCTTTTTCATTTACATAGCAAAAGTACTCACAAAATTCCTTAAAGCTTCCAAGTAACCCAGGTTTTAGAATATCTATGATTGGCCAAATTTCTGAGCCACGATTGTAAATAGGAGTTCCAGAAAGACCAATCCTGTAAAGAATAGAGGGTAGAGCGGCTAATTTTTTCACTGCTTTATATTTTTGAGTTGTTTTTGACCTCAAATTATGTACTTCATCACATACGATTGTCTTTAATCCCAATTTTGCTAAATCATCATCTCTTTTGAAAAGTAATTCATAATTAATCAAGTAAATATCAGATGTAGGAAGTTCTTCTGATTTTCCAGTTCGAATCATTGTAACACTAGGGGATTCAGAATCAATGATTCTGCCATTCCTACTTTTCTTCTTTAGGAATTTTTGGATTTCACGTTCCCAATTGTTTAGCGTGACTAGTGGCGCAACAACAAGTATAGGAAATGTATGTTTTTCAGTTGCAGCATAAGAAAGTGTTTGAACAGTTTTCCCAAGACCCATTTCATCAGCTAGTAATGCATTTCCAGATGATTTTAGTAAAAAGTCCAATCCTTCTTTTTGGAAATTTAATAATTTACCCCTAAATTGTTCACCTGATTTTGCTCGTTTAAGTTTCAGTTTAATTGGAGGCAAAGTAGGCTTTGGAGCATATGTCTTGACAATTTTTCTTTGCCAAATAGATTTAGATAAAATTTCAAGAGGGTATCGATCCATTATTAGTTTTAGTTGTTTTACAGTTTCAAGATTATCAGGAATAATTATTTCATTGATGTTTTCCCCATACCATGCCTCTGTGACGAGTCTAGAGATCATACTGACTGCACGATCACCTGTAACTTTCCAGCTCCAGATTTTAGAATATTTGTCAAGAACATACTCTAATGTGCCAATGTTTTCCATGGATGTTTCCATAATTTGTCGACAGAAAGTTTTTTTGCCTTATGAATCTTCATATTTTTCTCGATCATTAAAAAAGAAACCAAAATTCTACAAGCGTTAAAATATGATACTAGTTTGTACTTTAAGGAGTAATTTTCAAGGTAGATCCATAGGCACAAAATAGTGAAAAACCAAGAGATTTTAGAAAATATAAAATCCAATAAACAAGAAAAATAAGATATTTTAATTAAGAATCATAAATATTGTAATTCAAAAAAATTTACATAATCATACTAATAGAATTTAGAAAAAAATACCATTAAAATAATTAAGATTTAATTATATTTAAAAAATAAATTTAAGGAAATAATAATTTTTTAAATTCAACATACGTTTAAAATTCATTAGATTTTAGATGAATTGTGGAATTCATTCAAAACGAAGAACCCAATGTAAAAAAACCAATAATTATTGCAGCAATGCAAGATATGGGAAATGTTGGAAACATAGTTGTAAATTTTATCAATGAATCACTTGAAACAAAAACTTTTAGAACAGCAAAAGCATCGTTTCCAACATATATTATTGATAAAGGCGGATACATTGATCTTCCTGATGAAAAATGGGAATACAAATGTACAGAAGATTTGATAATTTTTGGCGGAGGAAAGGGTCAACCCCAGAGCAATAGTGAGTTAAACGCTTTATGTCAAGATGTGATAGATATAGCAAAAAAGTATTCTGCAAAGTTCATCTATACACTCGGAGGTTTTCACACTAATAGGATATTCAATAGTAATCCAAAAACATACATCACTACAACATCAAAAGAATTAACCAATCAAATGGAAGGACTGGATGTTGAAACCACACCACAAAAGTCAATCATAACTGGATTTAATGGACTAATACTTGGGTTTGCAAAGAAAAATGGAATTCAAGGAATTGGAATGTATGGAGAATTAAATCAACCTGAAATTCCACAATACAGATCAGCAATTAGCATCATCAAAACCTTAGAAAAATTGACATATAGAAAATTAGGAGATACAAGTCAATTAGAAATTATGGCTCAAGATATAGAAAGAAAATTTAAAAATTAAATTTAATGAGATTTGCCAACTTCATGAGATTCAGTATTCTCATTATGACAATCACAGCTACAAAGATGAGTACTATGATTATTCATACAATCTATACACTCAAAGTGTTTTCTTGTTTCACACGCTGCACAAATCATCTTAATTATGCTAAACAATAGGAGAATTTGAGTTTTTTCTATTGGTCTTAGTACTCAACTTCACTTCGTTTAAGCAGACTATTTGTTAAATCCACATATCCTTGTGGATCAAGTTCTTTTGCAAATCCTTTATCGATATTAATTAAATATATTGAATGAAGATGAGCATTTAGAATATCATCATATGCTATTGGTGGATTTTTGTAATAACGATCACATAGATCCTGGATTTTCTGTACATCTTCTTTCTTACGTGCATTGGGAGGTAGTAGAAAAATTTTAGAAATCGGTAAAATTCCAACTACAGGCGTGGCCAAAGAAAATTTTGAGCAATGCTGACTGTATCTTGCAATTTTACTCATTATTCTTGCAGAAAAATAATCTATAGTGTCCATTGCATGTTCGGGAGGAGTAAATCCAGTTTCAATTTCGATGATAGTATCCCCACCACCTTTTTTTGCATAAATATCACATACAAGGATTTCAGAAACATCTTTTTCAACTTCAACTACATACCCTCTAGAAATCAGAGTGCTTGCACAAATCAATTCTAAAACAGAGTGATTGATTTTTACCAGATTTTTTCTATACATTCCAATTAATTGCTGCCCAACATAATTCAGTTTAGAGACATCATTTTCTTTTAGATTTTTTGAGAGTTTATCAATCATCTCAAAAATATCATTTCTGAATTTTTTCAAATCCATGTTCAAGATAGTGTAATTTTAGAGGTTTAAGAATATGCAGGGATTGTAAAATTGACAGTTCCAGGGCGTAAAAGAAATAAAATTACTCAAATAAAATTGAAAAATAGCGAATTTTTATTCATACTTTGTCTTAACTGTAAAAATGAAAAGGATGGCATGTGTATAGAAATAATGCCATAGCCATAGGATTATTTTCATTTTTGATGTTATTTTCATTTATTCCCACATCCCAGGCAGAACTTTGGGAATTTGTAGTGGAAGCAAACGTGGAAAACGGGGTTGTATATCCTGGAGATACAGTTGTTGTCACAGGAAGAGTAGTAAATCATGCATATGAGCCAACACGAGGAGTAGAAGTTTTCATCAGAGCAGGTTCAGAGACCACCAAAGCATTCACAACTCCTGACGGTCATTTTAGAGGAGAATTTGAAAATTTCCAAAGAGTCCCTGGAATATACATCGTTAATGTGGTTGCCTCATGGTACGGAATGACAGGACTATCAAGTACAGAATTTCAAGTAAAAGGAGATGCTACACCAATTTCAGCACTACAACAAAAATTATCCACAGAAGAAGCAATAAAATATCTTAGTTCAAATGAAAGCGATTTTGAGAAAAATCCAATAGGTCAAACTTTATTCAAATATTATCATGGCTTACTAGATGAATTAATTCAAGAACAAAAAGATGCAAGAGAACCAAATGAAGAACAAATATTCTTAGAACAACAGAGAATAATTGCTGAAAAATTAAGAAATCAGGCAATTGAAGAATATGAGCCAGGTTATGGTACCTACGAAGGATACAATTATGAGAATTACATTGCTGGTCTAAATCCAGAAATCAAGGATTTGGTGATACAGCAATTAGAGTTCACAAAAAATAACTTTCTAAAGGCACAGAATCTCAAACAAGAAATGTTGGCAAACGGTAGCACATATGATGAAGCCATGCAAGCATATTTTGAAATGCTTTCAATACCAAAGGCAACAATCGATGAATTCAATGAGAAATATCTAAAAGAATCTACTGAAGAAAATCAAACAAGTGAAGAATGAACTTGAGTGTATTGATTAATCCCTAAACAATTTTTAAACCAGATATTAGAAACAAGTTAGATTGAAAATATATCACAAATCCACATGTATTACTTGTAAAAAGACAATATCAGGAATAGAGCGAGTTAATGCAGATATTGAGAAAAGAGATTTTTTCAAAGATCCATTCTCAGAGACAGAATTTAAAAAGATTGTAAAAATGACAGGCAAAAAACCGTCTGAACTACTCAGAAAAAGAGACAAAATGTACAAAGAATTAGATTTAGAAAATAGTAAAAAAACAGATATCCAAATAATCAAATTAATGGTAAAATATCCAGGGTTGATTTTACGTCCAATCATTATAACAAAAAACAAAGCATTTGTCGGAAAAGTAGATTTAAAAAATCTAAAATAAATTAATCAGAATTCTCATCTTTGAATATTCTAATTGCCTCTAAATGAGAGCAATTAGCCTTCAACCCCTTTCCATGATGAAATTTATAGAAATTTTTGAAGCCAAGACATTCACAAGAATCAGATGTTACAAAATAAGATTTTTCAGGATCAGATGAAGATTTTATTTGAAACAAATCATCTTCAATTTTTACCACACATCCACTTTCAACAAGTTTTTTGGCTTTTCTAATCGTATTAGCACTCATACAAAATCTAACAAATATTCAAGTTTTATCTGTTATTTTTCATAAATTCATAAAATATTTAAATAATCTGATCGCATATAGTAAATGGACGAGAGGTTTGCTTTTCTGCCTAAGTAAAGCCTAGAATTCGTTTCACTCTCGTCTGTTTTTAAATTATATTTTGTACTCGGCCTATCTTTCCAGAGTCCAATTCAACTTTAATTCCATGAGGGTGTAAATTACTAGAAGTGAGAATTCGCTTAACCTTCCCATCAGTCAGTTTTCCTGTACGCTGATCTTGTTTTTGTACTACCTGCACCATAATTCCAATAGTAATTTTGTCTCTTGAAGGAATAATACCCATATTGTTTAGCAACAATCAAAGATTCTAAATCTTTGTATTATTAAATAAAATAGTTTTGAAAATTACTCAAAACGGTATTTCTAATTTTGTTTGTGGTTTTGGAAACAATCTCTGCAATAAACAGGTCTGTCTTCTCGTGGTTTGAATGGTACTTGACAATCATTTCCACAATCACCACATTTTGCATCATGCATTTCTCGTGGTCTGTCATCTCTATTACCAAATCTAGAACCTCTATCTCCACCAAATCCGCCAGATCTTCCACCGCCAGATCTACCACCAAATCTATTTCCACCTTCTCTTGGTGCAGGTTTATGATTTTGGAAGCATTCTCTGCAATAAACAGGTCTGTCTTCTTTTGGTTTGAATGGTACTTGACATTCATTTCCACAATCACCACATTTTGCAGTGTGCATTTCTCTGTCTTCTCTATTAAAGGACATATCTAAAAATTGGAAATTATTGTACAGTAATAAACTGTAGGAAAAAACATCTATTGTTATAAAGTAATTAGTCACATTCAGATTATTGGGGATGAAAAAGTATGTCGCCACAAGAATGGTGACAATGTTTGGAGTTTTGATGATTACACTCCTAATTACAATTGCATTAGTAGGCTCCAACATGGACATTATTCTAAAACAAGGGATTGTCTTTCAAGTAAGGGCTGAAATAACAGAGAACCCATCCATTGCAGAGAGTTTCTCATCAGTGAATGAATTTGAAGACTTTATTCAAAATCAGATTAATCAAAGGATAGAGGTTTTAGGGCTTGATGAGCCATGGTATTCACCTCAAAGAATCGGAGTAACAATGTACAAGATAATGTTGTTAGATTTTGGACATGCCACATTTCTCACTAGTGATGCAGGATCCTCAGATGTAAAAGACATATTATTTGAAAAGCTTCCAAGAACAGTTTTGTTGTTTACTACAGCAACTATAATCATATCAGTTATAGGAATTTTTCTAGGGGCTTTATCAAGTAGTAAGGTAGGATCAAGTATTGATAGAATCACATCTAGCTTTGCAATAATTAGTTCTAGTTTTCCTGTATGGTGGATAGGAATGTTAATGATATTCTTATTTGCATTTACATGGCAAATATTTCCTGCAAGAGCAACACCAGACATCCCATCAACAGACCCAGGATATATTGGATCATTACTGTATCATATGGCATTACCATTAATTACAATTGTAATGATTGGATTTGGATCATGGGCATATTTAGTAAGAAATTTCATGGTAGGAATAATGCAAGAAGATTTCATTATGGCAAAAAAAACTATAGGAATTAAACAAAAAAAGATAATCTACACTCATGCATTAAAAAATGCAGCCCCACCAATTGTTACAATATTGGCATTGAGTCTATCAGGATCTCTGGGAGGAGCAATTATCACAGAAGCTGTTTTTGATTGGCCAGGAATGGGAAGATTGTATTTTGAAGCAATTACAGTAATGGATCTGCCAGTAATTATAGGTGCAACATATCTGCTTACAGTGTTTTTCCTAATCAGCATATTCATTGCAGATTTACTTTACGGTTATTTTGATCCTAGGGTGAGGACGGGACAATGAGTAGTATTAGTCCTCAGGAAATAAAGCAAGAATTTATGAAAAGCAAGATGGGGATTGCAGGCATTACAATTCTTTCAATTCTAATTTTAACATCAATTATTACAATAATTAGTATCCCTGTTGAGACATTTCAAGAGTGGAACAATCCAGGAAATTGGATTTCAAATCCCAAAGTTGCAATTCCAATTTGGGTAAATATTTTCATGGTTGAAAAAATTCCCGAACATAAAATTTTAGATAGTCCCACCATAGAAAAGATATCAAATGATGAAATAAATCTCACATCATATCAATTTGGATTAAATTATGATTATGATGATTTTCCAAATGATTTCATCTATGAATTTGTCTCCGAATATTCAGGTTCACCTTTACTACAAATGTCAGTTATTAGGCCAGATGGGATTAAACTAGATTTGATAACAACCTCACTCCCATACTCTAATCAAAAAACAATTCACAGTGAGATGATTTTTTCTACAGATGATTCTATAAAGAAAAATCTGGCATTGCAATCAGAAAAATTTGAATTTGTATTTGAAAGATTATCTGTTGAAAATATCGTTTTTTCCAAAATTCAAACAAATGAGCCATTGAAAGGAAATTATATTTTTTCTGTGAATATGTACGGAGTAGATTCTGAAAACGAAATTTATGAATCAAAATTAATCATTGGAGGTAAAGCATTTGGCATAATGGGGACAGATGAATTACGACGAGATTTAGCAATGGGTTTACTCTGGGGAACGCCACTTGCATTATTCATTGGATTAGTGGTATCAATAGCATCAGTGGTAATGGGTTTACTGTATGGAGTGTATGCAGGATACAAAGGTAAAAAAACAGATGAAACAATGATGAGGCTTAATGATGTAATTTACGCATTGCCAGCACTGCCATTTCTAATTATTTTATCTGTAACAATTAGTAATAGCATATTTGTCATGATCGGATTTTTGACAATTTTTGGATGGGTAGGCATTGCAAAAGTGGCAAGAAGCATGTCACTTCAAATAAAAACTCGAGGCTATGTAGATGCTGCAAAAATGATGGGTCAGAAAGATTCTAAAATTGTCTTAAAACATATTGTTCCTCAACTATTACCATATGCTTTTGCTAGTATTGCAATTTCAGTTCCTGCTGCAATTACCACAGAAGCAGGACTTAGTTTTCTAGGATTAGGAGATCCATCATTTCCCACATGGGGACAAATTTTACATGATGCCAATACATTCGGTGCTGCAGCTAGAGGTATGTGGTGGTGGATTATGCCTCCAGGAGTGATGATTGCCATTACAGGTCTTGCATTTGTGTTTATAGGAAATGCACTAGATGCAATTGTTAATCCAAAGTTAAAACGATAATAAAACTAGAGGTCAAATTTTCGAATTAATTCAATGGCACCATCATTCAATTTTATTGAATAGCAGTGTGAATTCACATCATTGATTGCTGCCAAATTGTTAGCAAATACTTTTTTGCTATGACCACCGTAAGATGCTGTATCGGATTCATCAAAACAAATAGACATTTGTTTCATGTTTAAGTTATTTTTTAAAAGAAAAGCAATAAATTTTTTATAATTTTCAGTATCAACCCAGTCTATGTTTTTTTCTTCACTTATTCCAATCCATATTTCAATAGAGTTTTGATATAGGACCTTTTTTCGTAGTTCTTCTAATGCCATTTTTCATCAACTAAAAATCGGCCTTTTGCATTTTAGAACCACAGCGAGGGCAAGTACCACCTTTGTGTTTGTTGTTACAAACAAGGCAAACATACTTGATTCCACTAGAACCACCTTGTGAACCTGTTCCAAAGAATCCACCACCGCCTCTTTCAGAATCACCCCCAGAGTTTCCCATGCCATTCATTTGTCTTCTTCTCATAATCATAGGGAGTAAAATGAAAATTGCCATTACCAGCCCGATACTGATAAACCAAGGAACCCCAAGATACCCAAGTCCTATTTGTAATCCGATACTAAATACCAAAGAGGCACCTAGAAAAAGATAATATTTTTTGAGTTGAGGATTCAATTCAACAAAAGTACCTTTAAAACGGTTATAAAGTTTCTTCAAATTTCTTCAGGCAGGTCAGCAGAGTTTTTTGAAATTTATTCAATTGAAAGAGGAATAGAATTTGCATTGCTATCCCATGCAAAAATAGAATCATCTTCATAGGGCGATTTTACAATCATAGAAACTAAACCAAAGAAATTATGTAAATCAGTTACAGAAGGTTCTGCTGAACCACTCGGATGAGAATGTACAATGCCGACATAACTCATATCAAAAGGTAAGAAAGAATAAGGGAATCCTGCAAAAGTAGGGCCTGTTTCACTAAATGGTGGAATTACAAGTCCATCTATTTTTATTTCTCCATTTTTTGATTTTCCCTTTAAAATTAAAATTCCTTCATTGGGATGTTTCATTTGACAAAATGACAATATGCTATCAAGGACGTCCTTTTTTAAAATCACTGAACGTTCAAATTTTTTGTTTTTGAATAACACAGCAAGTATCCAGTTTAGGACTAAATTAATTTTAAGATGTTGAAATAGTGTATTTTGTATTTGAGAATTGTCTTAATTTATCTTCAATTTCTGATACAAGTTTGGGAATTTTTGAGTCAATTTCATCTAATTCACCTTGAAAAGTTTTAGATTTGAGATTAGATTCATCATTCAGTAAAGTGGTTTTTGCAAGATCAGATTCCAAAGAAAGCAAATCACTAGGCATTAGAGAAGTAACGTCATTTTGCATCTGTTTGTATTTTTCATTATATTCTGAGACTAGTTTGATAAACCCATCCAAAGACTCTTCTGTTTCAGTTATCTGCAAAGATGTTTTTTCCACATCTTTTACAGAGATAGAACCAGAGATGATACCCTTTCGGACATTTTCAAGAATTAAAATTATAGAGTCATAATTGTTCGAAGAAAGCACATCAATAGGTTCAGAAACTAAATTTGATAAAATATTTTTTTGATCTTTATCCAAAGAAGAGGCATATTCATATCGACCCAAAGGACGAGATATTTTTGTAAATTGTGTATTAATTTGAGTTTTAATCATAGATTTTTGTTCAACAAATTCATCCAAAGTATTTTTCAAAGCAAGATATTTCGTATAATTATCAGAAGATTTTATTTCATCAATGGAATTATGAAGAGTAGATATTTTTTCATTTATTGTAATGGTGTTTTTTGTAATATTCTCAATTTTTCGAGATTGTTTTGTACGCAACTCTTTTAGATTTTTAATTTGATTAATGGCATCAAGTGTTTCTTCAGAAAGAGACTTTGTAGAATTATAATTTTTCAATAAATCACTAATTTCAGAATGATTAGAATTCATTACTGCAAGATTTTCTTTTAATTGGTTAGCATATTTTTTGGCAAAAATATGAATTACTCTAGTTTGCCGTCCTAAAACATCGCCAACTTTTTTAAGAATTAAATTCAATACAGAATTTAATTTCTCAGCATCATCAAAAGAAGATATTTTGGGTAATGAAACAACATCTTTTTTGATCATATCAATAACTTGCTTTTTACCTCTAACCACGATGATTGAAAGATGTTTGTCTACATCATCCATATTGAGATCATCTTTTTCAAGAACATTGCCAATTTTCATTAATTCCTCAATCAGAGGTGCAGTTTTGTTTCTCAGATTATTAATTTCAGATAAAGTTTGAGATTTCCTCAAAGCACTAAGATCAGATATAATTTTAGGAACATCTGCAAGTGAAATTTCCTTATTTTGATGTATTTCTCCACCAGATGTTTCTTCTTGTTTCTTTTTTCCCCATCCAAAGACCATTTGATATCTTTCTCTTCAGGGGATTAAAAACGGTTGTAAAACTAAAATTTAAAATTCATCAATTTCCTGAAAAGAACATGGTGAAAAAGACATTTCATACGGGGACGGTTAAAAAAACTATCAAAATTAAAGTATCAAAAGACAAGGTTTGGAGAAAAATTAGCAATATTGCAGGATTGCCTACTTGGGTAGTCGACGTTAAAAAAACAGTTTACCTATCTAAAAAGAAAAAAGACATAGGAGCTGTGAGATTAATTACATTTGAGGACGGTAATCAAATTGAAGAACATGTTGTTGCATGGAAAAAAGGAGAATATTTCACATATATCGCAACTGAAGGTTTACCGCTAAGGGCATATGTTGCAACAATTTCAATTAAACCAAAATCCAAAAATCTTGTAGAATTGACATGGCAGTCATATCTTAATAGTGAAAAAATGTCTGAAAAAGAATTCTTAGATTTTATTGTATTTTTAGCGGCATTTTATGAGGCATCATTAGAGAATCTCAAAATATCTCTTGAAAAATAGAACCAGTTAATTTTCAAGTCAAAATGTAAATATGATAAATCAGGAAAAAAATCATGAGTGATATGAGATTCACCATCATTGGTATCATTCTAATGTTTATCGGATTTCTCATCCTGGGAGGGTTTGGTCATAATTATCAAGCTGCCACTCTAGAATCAAATGAATTTGGAACTTGTTACGAATATTCAGATAATTCTCCGCCAGTAGAAATTAATTGTTCATTCAGGATATTTGATCAGACCATATTCTTTGGATTGGTTTTAGGGTTTATTGTAATAGGAGTCATTTTTCTAATTAAGGGTGTGAAAGGGGACTGGGATAACAAAGTCAAGCCAGAAGACATGGTAGGTCCAGGAAATAATCAAAATGATAATTCAGATAAGGATTAGCCCTGTTTTTTAGATTTTAGTTTTGCATAATCTTCAGGGTTGTCTTCTTCCAATCTCTGATAACATACTTCTTCATATGGCATTTTTTCTCAATATTATATTGTAAAATTTACATTTAACCTTGAAGAATGATTTGTACTTATTCAGGCTTTACATTAAAGACCAAATTCTATGATTCAGACTCAATAATATTTTTCATAGAATTAAACATTGCAGAGATCTCCTCCACTCTCAAGTCAAACTGTTCATCAGTTATTTCATCAGGTTTATTCAAAGTAATTAGAACTTCTGAAACATCTCCATTTGAAACAACCCTCATTGGAACATCCCATGAGGATTCCTCATCAACATACTGATGATCTAAAATTCCAAGAGATTTATTTTCATTAAATTTTAGCATGGATTTTCCATATGGTCCTGTAAATGACCACCAGCCAGAATCATTGAGTTGTGCATCAGGCATCATCTTTGGAGGTATCTTCAAAATTGCATCAAATGCATCACCAGTTTTCTTTTCTACAGTAATGGCAATAGTTCTAGATCTACCCATGATTAAGATCTCAAATAATGATTAAAAAAGATATAGTAGAAATTATAGGTATTCGGATTACTAGTCTATTTATTCAAAAATTCTCTAATTTTTTTAAGATTAGTGACAGTTGATTCATGAAACATTACCATGGATTCAGATAGCGAATTAGGCAATACAGATTTGAGATTGTCAACTAATTCATCACCACTAGTAATCATATTATCAATTAATTTATCAATTTCATTTTTTTCATCAACCATTTGAATCACTTAGATTCTAATCGTAATTAAACGTACAAAAAATATCAACTAATTAAAAATTAGACATAAAACAAGTTTAGAAACTAATAATTATCTTTGATGGATTGTTTTAGTTCAGATAAAGATTCTAGATATTGTTTTTTTTCCAGATTTTTAGGGATTGTTTTATTGTTTTTGTTTTTTTGAGATGATTTGGATTTATTGGAGTTTTTGCTCACTACCTAATAACGAGTTTAATGGACTTAAGTATATGGGAGTTTCAGGTGAGAGTAATTCTCAATCATCTGAGACTAAATATCCAAGACCCATTACATCTTCCCACGTTAATTGAATTTTTGTATCTTCCATGATTAGTATAGTTAAAAATAATATTTAATCTCCATGAATGATTTGTTCTTTTTCCAACTAAGAAATTTAGAGTTTGGAATCTAAGAATTGTCTTTTTTTATCAAGGTAGCCGTGGAACGGACATTTTTTAGTTTTTGAATATTACGTGAAACGATATCACGGATTGTTTCAAAATTATCTGCCTGTAGTTTTACCATCATATCGTGAGTTCCAATGGTTTCAAACACATCAACTACTTGTTCAATTTCTTTTAGTTGTTCAATTATAGCAGATTCTGCACCAAGATCACAGTTTAACATTACATATGCATCAGTCATAAACTAGACAACAATCTGTGATTATTTAAAGATGGAGAATTTTAGACAAAGATCACCAAGTTACATGAACTAAATCTTTCAAATTTCTTCTTGGCTTTGGGAATTTAGTTTGTTCAGGATACCCAATACACAATACAGATGAAGGTACCAAATCAGTGTCTATAACATCCATTACCTTTTGTTCATCAAACATTCCAATCCAAATTGAACTCAATCCTAAAGCTTGAGCTGCAAGCTGAGAATACCCTGCAGCAAGAGTAGCGTCCTGAATAGCGAATTTTTTAAGGATATCATCTGAAAAATCAAACTTTACCCTAGAAGGATTTTTGCAGAAAATAAGAACTACAGGAGCATCAACGTATGGTTGTTTGTTACAGGCCTCAACTAGTAGTTTTTTCTTTTCAGGACTTTTTACATAAAATATTTCAAATCCTTGAAAATTGCCAGCAGTTGGAGCAGTGTCAGCAGCTGCAATAATTTTATCTATTTTTGTAGTTTCAACAGGTTTGTCTGAAAATTTTCTTGTTGAACGTCTTTTAGCCATTACAGCAAACAAATCAGTATCTACAACTTCAGTCGGACCAGATTTTAAGATAAAATCAAGTAAGTTATTTCGAACATTGTCATCTACAACATCAGGAGTCTCTTGTGGTTCATATCCTAGCGGATAGATTTTTTCTTCATTGTTTTTAGAAGCCACAAAGAACTTATAAAAAATATCTTATTAAAGAATTAAAAAACCTTAGAGTGGTAAATTCACTTATTCTGCTTCAAATTTATCACAACCAGAAGTACAGGGTTTGTTCATTACTCCCTCACACACATCCAATTCATTGTGCATAATTCGATGATGGCCACAAATTTTACATTTTTCTCTAAAATGAGAAATTAACTCAGCAGTTAAAATTCCAGATTCTTTAATTTTCGTTCCTGTTTGATTTGTCATACTGGATTGGATAGTGGTGCAACTTTAAACATTTTGAAATAGTGTCATGATCTAGGTAGGAATATTTTTGGCTCTTTGGCAGCAAGATTTCAGTCTAATTATAATTTTAAGCAAGAAACAATAAGAATTTAAAAGCGCCGAGAGAGGGACTCGAACCCCCGCACGCTTGCGCGTAGCCGTTTTCGAGACGGCCGCCGTACTACTTGGCTATCTCGGCAACAATCATCAGAATAACTCCATAATAAAGCAAATTAGAAAAGAAGAACAAGATCAACTATTATCAATATCACAGAATTAATTTTTAAATTTCTTTTTTTTAGATTCAAAAAAAGCAAACATAAAATAATTTTTGCGACAGCATTATCAAAGATACATCACATTTCAAAAATCCATATTTCAAATAAGAAACCAAGTCAAGAAGCAACAACCATAATTGAATTATTTACATATTGAAATTAAATTCAAACCAACACAACAAAAACATCGATCATTTTTGAAAGATAAACACAAAATACCTCAAAATAGCAACAAATTCTATGGGATTAAACCTAAAGGACATAGTAGTTAGAGAGAAAACTACCCTTGAAGCCTTTTCCAACAAAGTAGTTGCCATAGACGCATACAATGCAATCTACCAGTTTTTAGCAAGTATCAGGGGGGCAGATGGATTACAGTTAACAGATTCTGAAGGAAGAATTACCAGTCACCTAAGTGGATTATTGTATAGAAATACAAATTTCCTATCATTAGGGATTCAACCAGTATATGTTTTTGATGGAAAACCCCCATCACTGAAAACGGCTGAAATTGAGCGTAGAAAACAAATCAAAAGAGATGCTACTGTAAAATATGAAAAAGCAGTTGCCGAAGGAAATATGGAAGATGCAAGAAAATTCGCACAACAAACAACCAGTATGAAAGATGGGATGGTAAAAGAATCAAAACAACTTCTCACTCATTTTGGAATTCCATATATTGAAGCACCTTCAGAAGGAGAAGCAACTGCAGCTCATTTAACAAACACAGGTCAAGCATATGCTTCTGCCAGTCAAGATTATGATTCAATATTATGCGGTGCAAAAAGACTAGTAAGAAATTTTACAAGTAGTGGAAGACGTAAGATTCCAAATAGAAATACCTACATCGATGTACTTCCAGAAATTATTGAAACTCAAAAAACCTTAGAGAATATTGGATTGTCTAGAGAAGAATTAATTGATGTTGGAATTCTAATTGGCACAGATTTTAATCCAAATGGTTTTGAAAGAATTGGTCCAAAAACGGCAATGAAGCTAATTAAACAGCATTCAAGATTGGAAGACATTCCACAGATTCAAGAACAATTAGAAGAAATAGATTTTCAACAAATAAGGAAGATATTTCTAAATCCAGAAGTTGCAGACGTTGATGAAATTGTATTTAATGAAGTAAATTATGAAGGAATAACAAATTACCTAGTCAAAGAGAGGGGTTTTTCAGAAGACAGAATACAATCTACATTGAACAGATTGAAAAAAGCATTAGAGAAAAAGAGTCAAAACCTAGATCAGTGGTTTTAAAAAATTCAATTTAATAACTAGTCCATCTAATTTTAAAAAATGCCTCAAACTGAAGCAAGAAAAACGCTCAAAGACGCACCCATCATGTGGAGAAGAATCAACTCCATAGGCATAATTTTAGATTGTAATTCCACATATGCTGCAAATTTAGGATATGGTAAATCAGAGATACTAGGTAAACCAATCTTTGAACATGTCCCAAAAGACGCCTGGAAGGACATGAATGATTCACTAAAAATATGGTTTGAGACAGGTAAAGTAACAGACAGGAAAATTACATTCAAAAAACAAAATGGTGAAATATTTTCAGGATTCTTACAGGCAACTAGTTTGTACGATGAAAATAAGAATTTACTTGGAAGTAATACAGTAATTTTTGATTTGGCACAAATGTCAGATGAAAAAATTAAAGAATATAAAGTATTTTTCAAAGAATCAAATTCCAAATTGGATGAAATTAAAGAAAAAGAATACAATCAATTGGATAAAAATTCAAAATCAGAATATGATGGATTAAAAAAAATGTTTGAGATGTTATCAAGTATTGATTTTAATAAAATAAAAAAATAATCATCTAGAATTTGCCTTAATAGATTTTTGAAGTTCATCAAATACCTGTTGAACCTCAGTTACAGCTGCTCCATCTTCCAAAGTACTAACATCACCAATTTTTTCATTGTTCCCAATTGCCTTTAGTAATCTACGCATTATTTTTCCACTACGAGTTTTGGGTAATTTTGAAACAAAATAGATTTGTTTAGGAGTTGCGATTGCACCGATATCAGTTCTAATTTTATCAGATAACTCTTTTTCTAAAATATCAGAATTTTTTGTAACACCTTGTTTTAAAACAACAAATGCAATAATCACCTCACCTTTAATATCATCAGGAATACCACATGCTGCAGATTCTGCAACACTCGGGTGAGACACCATGCAACTCTCAAGTTCAGCAGTTCCAATTCTATGACCTGCAACTTTTAGCACATCATCTGCACGACCCAATAACCAGATATAACCATCATCATCTTTTCTCGCATAGTCACCTGAATAGTAATAATTTTCATATTTTGACCAGTAAACGGTTTTGTATTTTTCATCATCTCCCCACAACGTCAAAAGCATTCCAGGCCAAGGATTTTTGATTACAAGATATCCTTTGGTGTTAGCAGGTAAATCATCCCCATTTTCATCAACTATTGCTATAGATACGCCTGGAATAGGCAGTGTTCCAGAACCAGGTTTGAGTGAAATAGTTTCCAATCCAGGAAGTGATGAAATTAACATCCCTCCAGTTTCAGTTTGCCACCATGTATCAATGATAGGACATTTTTCTTTTCCGATAGTTTTGAAATACCATTTCCAAACTTTAGGGTTTATTGGCTCTCCAACGGTTCCCAATAATCTTAATGATGAAAGATCAAAAGAGTTTGGAATATCATCACTGAATTTCATAAACATTCTCAAAGCAGTAGGAGTAGTGTAAAAAATTGAAACTTTGTACTTTTGTAAAATATCCCACATTCTAGATACATCTGGAAAATCAGGAGCCCCTTCATACATCACTTGTGTTGCACCGTGAAGTAGAGGAGCATACACCACATAGCTATGGCCAGTTACCCAACCAATATCTGCAGTGCAAAAAAATACATCAGAATCTTTAATGTCAAAAGCCCATTTGAATGTCGAATACAAATGTGTCAAATAGCCCCCAGTACCATGTAAAACACCTTTTGGTTTTCCAGTAGTTCCAGAAGTATACAAAATGTAAAGGGGATGGTCACTAGATAGTTCTTCAGCAGGACATGAATCAGAGGATTCATTCATCAATTCAGTCCATAGTTTATCTTTAGATGACATTGAAATTTTATTTTTTGTTCGCTCAAGGACAATTACATGTTCTACAAAATCAAGATCCTTAATTGCATCATCAATTACATCTTTTAGAGGAACAATTTTTCCCCGTCTATATCCACCATCAGCAGTAATGATGACTTTGGAGTTTGAATCATAAACTCTATCTTTAATGGATGTTGCACTAAACCCAGAAAAGATTACAGTATGAGTGGCACCAATTCTAGCACATGCCAACATTGCAATTGGCAGTTCTGGAACCATAGGGAGATAAATTGTAACCCTATCCCCTCTTTGAACATCCAAAGATTTGAGTACATTTGCCAATTTTTTAACTTGAGTGAACATTTCACCATAGGTGACATTTCTAGATTCACCATTTTCACCCTCCCATAGAATTGCAGATTTATCAGATTTTGAGGATTGGTGGATATCCAGTGCATTATACGAGGCATTAATCGTGCCTCCAATAAACCACTTAGCAAATGGAGGCCTCCAATCAAGGGTTTTTTCCCATGTAGAAAACCAAAACAAATTCTTTGCCTGATCATCCCAAAAAGACACAAAATCAGCATTAGCCGTTTTTCTTAAACTTGTGTTATTATTTCCAAGTCCAATATGAAAAGTCTCAGACATCAAAAAGTGTATGAAGATAGATCTTTCTAAGTGTTAAAAAAATAAGATAAAAAAATTATTGTGCTTCCATTCGTGCAAGCCAATCATTATCATTGTCGTCATTTGAAGTATCTGCTGTCACCTGTTGGGGTGGTTCTGGGAATGCAAATGTCACTTCAGTTTCCGTATGAGGTTCCGGTATAGGGATACCAGATGCTTCAATTGGTCCTGAAGGTATTATCGATGATTGGGTTGGTACTTCTGGAAGTACAGTCTGAGCTACTTGTTGTGGTTCAGAAGTCTCCAGATATGAAACGGCTGATTCTTGGATGTCTGGTGTTGGTTGTTCTGTTATCTCTTGCACTTCCAATTCAAGGTCTGCAATTCTACTCTTTACATTTGCGATTTCTGCTGTTTCGTGAGTTACATGCTCAATTACCTCAGTTGTGCATGATTTCACGGTCTCAAATGTTGCATCAGAGATTTCATTGCTCTTGTATTGTACTCTTGCATCAAACGATAACATTTTTGCAGACTTCATTTGTTCATCTAACTCAATCAATCTTGTGTCTAGTATTGCTTTGATTTCACGTTCTGTTTCATCTAATGATACAAGTTTTGACTTGTATTTTTCATGAATGATTTCTGCATCTGTTTTCATATCATCGTTTTCTGAAACGATGTCAATCAATGCTTTCAATCGACGTAGAGTTAATTGTTTTTCACGAATGAGTCTTTGTGAGTCAAGTCTCCATTTTGGAATAAAAATAACAACTTCTCCTTGAGCTACTAATTGTTCATATTGGATTTGCTGTAATCCTTGTGAACCGCAGTCAATTCCGACGGATTGAATACTACCGTCAATATCAGTTATTGTTCCTATGACTTTACCCATGAATGTTCCGTACATGTCTTTGACATTTTTACCGATGATTTCGATATCGTCGTTTGTCATGTGTGATGCTTTAGAGATTTGTATAACCGACAAAGTGTAAGTAATGTTTTTAGTTTTAGTGAGATTAAATTCACCAACTTGGCACAGCCAGATTAGTAGCAATTTTAAAATCTAGAGACAAAATAGTAGGCTCATGATTCAAAAAGAAGAACTAGAACAAATTTTAAATTTCGTTGCCAGTCTATGGACTGAATCCACAAAGGATCCAAATAACAAGTCAATGGCAACTTTACCAAATGATTTCTGGATGAACTCAATTGGCGGGAAAACTGCAAAAAAAGGATTTTGGGTTACGACATTAATGTATACTGAAAATGAAGCAGATGCGGAGTCATTCAAACAAGTATTGTTAAGATGGCAAGCAAAAGGTCAAGATAAAAATAAAGACAAAGGGCCCGATCTAATTCAAATTGGAAAAAAGAAATAGACTATTAATAATTGTGAAACACCGTATCAGTATTGTCAGAATTCTCAATTAAAGAAAAAAAGATTCTATCAGATCACTTTTCAAATACAGAAGGCAATGTCTTTGCAATAATTACTCCACGACAAGTAGATCGTGGTGCATTGATGTCAAGGTATAGTCGAACTGACAAAAGTATGAGACGAATTTTTCTTGATGAATTTTTACAAAATAAAAGTAGAGGTGAAGAATTTTACAACAGAGTGCTTTTAGAATATGGTGATGACTCTGTTGCAGAATTAGGTGAAGCGCAAATTGCAATTGAAGGGTTATCAAACATTGCAGTAAAAAAAATTGAAGATAGGCGAATTGGATTATCATATTTAGAAAAATCATCCAGATATGTTGCATGGAATAAAAAAGAAAATGGTAAATACAGATTTTACAGGGATCCTGAAATTATGAAATCTCGTTTTGCAGATATGTACGAAGAGAGCTGTAATTTTTCATTTGATATTTATTCAAAAAATATAGAACCAATGATAAATTATATCAGAGAAAAGTATCCAATAGAAAAATATAGTTTTAAAGATTCAAAAGATGGAAAAGAAAAACTGTTTTCTAAATTAAAAAATGAATCAGACATAAAATCTGCAAATATGATTTACAGAGGATCTACTAAAGCCAAAGCTCTTGATATTATTAGAGGGTTATTACCAGCATCAACTTTAACCAATGTTGGAATTACTGGAAACGGAAGAGCATTTGAATATCTATTGACAGTTTTAGGCTCATCTGAACTAAAAGAAGAGCAAGATTTAGCCTTAAAAATCAAAAAAGAGCTTGATACCACAATCAAATCATTTGTGAGACGAGCAGATGACAAATACGGCAATGCATTCCAAAAATACCTTAGAGACATAAAAAATAAATCAAAATCAATCACAGTTAAAGAAATTAAATCAAAACCAAAGAAAGGAACGATTACAAAACTAGTAGATTATGAATCAGAAAAAAAATCCATAGACACAATTATCACCAGTATAATGTATGAGCAATCTCCAAGTACATCATACCAAGATATTTTGCAGCAAGTAAGAAAAATGTCAAAAGAAAAGAAAATCAACATCATTAATGAATTCATAAAAATTCGTACAAACAGACGTCATAGACCTTCAAGAGCTTTTGAAAATATCTATTACACATTTGATTTATGCAATAATTTTGGAATGTTTAGAGACTTGCACAGACATAGAGCACTCACACTTGAAAGGCAATTACTAACAACGGATCACGGGTATAACATGCCAAATGAAATTAACGTTTTAGGAATTTCAAAAGATTTCAAAGATTGTATGAATAAAACAAAAGAGGTGTTTGACAAAATTAGAACAAAATATCCAGAACAAGGACAGTATGTAGTAAACTTTGGATACAACTATCCATATTTTATGAAATTTAATCTAAGGGAAGCATGTCATTTGATTGAATTAAGAACAGTACCACAAGGACATGTAGATTATAGAAGAGTTGCACAACAAATGTTCAAAGAAATTAACAAAGTGCATCCAAATCTAAGTAAAATTATGAAGTATGTAGATATGAAAGAATATGATTTGGAGAGATTTGAATCTGAGAAAAGAACAGAAGAAAAGAGAAAAAAATTAAGAAAATAGAAAAATCTTATAACACCAGAATAATTAAAAACACCATGCCAGAAAAAATTTCAAAAAATCCTGAAGAATGGAAAGAAAAGCTAACTCCAGATCAGTATGAAATTTGTATTAATCATGGGACAGAACCTCCATTTTCTGGAAAATACAACAATACCAAACTAGAAGGTTCATTCAAATGCACATGTTGTGGAGAAGAGCTTTTTTCATCAGATTCAAAATTTGATTCAGGTTCAGGATGGCCAAGTTTTTGGCAACCAATTTCAGAAGAAAAGATAGAATATGTTTCAGATACGGCTTATGGAACGGTTCGTACAGAAGTCAATTGTAACAAATGTGGTGCACATTTAGGCCACGTATTTGATGATGGTCCAAAGCCAACAAATCAAAGGTATTGTATTAATTCAATTTCATTACAGCATGAAAAAGATGAAGACACTCAATAGTCGTAGATTAAGAAAGGCATGTTATTTGTGAAAGAATATTCAAAAATTATTAATAAAACACAATTAAGAATAATAAAATCAAGAGAAATATCATGAACTACAATAACAAAACAAGAAGAGAAGAAATAATTTGAGAATCATATTATGTGGTTTTGGAGTTGTCGGTCAAAGTTTAGTGAAATTATTTGATTCAAGATCAGAGGATCTATATGCAAAATATGGATTAAAACCAAGAGTTGTAGGAGTCTTTGATAGTAAAGGAAGTGCAGTAGACCCAGCAGGATTAAATTTTAACAAACTCATTGATGTAAAGAAAAAATTTGGAACCGTAAAAAATTATGCAGATACCAAAAATTCAATGTCCGGAATTGACATGTTAAAAAATGTCGATGCAGATGTTCTCATTGAAACTACAGCAAGTAACTACAAAGATGCAGAGCCGGGAATGACTCACATCACCACAGCCATGAAAAAAGGCATGCATGTAATTTCAGTAAATAAAGGACCACTTGCTTTGGCATTTCCATCACTGCTAGAACTTGCAACATACAACCAGGTGATGCTTAAATTTAGCGGGACTGTAGGTGGAGGAACTCCAATTCTAGATTATGCAAAAAATAGCCTAAGCGGGGAAAGAATCACATCATTTGCGGGAATACTAAATGGAACTACAAATTATATTTTAACAAATATGGGTACAGGAGTAACTTATGAAGAAGCACTAAAAGATGCAAAAGACAAAGGATACGTTGAAGCCGATGAGTCTTTGGATTTAGATGGACTAGATGCTGCAGCAAAATTAGTTATTCTTGCAAACTGGATCATGGGAATGAAAGTAACACTTCCAGATATCAACTGTACTGGCATACGAAAAGTTACAGTTGAAGATATCAAAAAAGCTGCTAAAAATAATTGTGCAATTAAACTAATTGCATCTTGTAACAAAGAACTCATCGTAGGACCAAAGGAAGTGTCAAATGATGACCCACTCTGTGTAAATGGAACACTGAATGCCATTGCTTTTACATCTGAACATTCAGGCACTCAAACAATTATTGGTAAAGGAGCAGGAGGTATGGAAACTGCTAGTTCAATTCTTAGGGACTTGTTAGACATCAGACAAGAGATTGCTAGAGATTGAAATCTAATTTAATTTCAAAAAGTGAAACTACAGCACTTTTAAAAACAGTTTCAGAAAGATGGGGAATTGAATTTCCTAAAATTAAAAATGTTAAAGTTCACCAGATTTTAGATGATGCACAAATCATCACAGGGGATGGAATAAAGATATTGAAAGTTGATGATAATTATTTGCCATTTTTAACAGAGATTGAAATGTTAAAGAGATTTCCAGCAGTTACAGTTGACATGGGAGCAGTGAAATTCATGTGTAAAGGTGCAAATCTTATGAGACCAGGAATTAAAGAATTTACAGAATTTAAAAAAGATAATCTAGTGTGTATTGTAGAAGAATCTCAACATAAATTTTTGGCAGTTGGAAAAGCAATGGTAGATAGTTCAGAATTAGAAAGCATGGAAAAAGGAGAAATCGTAGAAAACATTCACTATATCTCAGATAGATTCTGGGAAACAGGAAAAACAATTTACGATTAAGATAATTTTTGAAATAAAGGATTTTTTTTATTTAATATTTTCTGTAAATTCTTCAGTACCATCTTTTGTGATTACAAGTACATCTAATCCATCACCACTAGCAGAATCTCTAAGAGCTGCTGAACGAACTGCACGTTTAGCTAAATCAACTGCTTCATCTCTACTCATGTTAGGTTTGAATTGAGGATCCAAGACACCTAATGCCATTTCAGCCCCAGTTCCTACTGCAGCATAATCATCAGGTAGTACTGAACCTAAGGGGTCCAAAGTGTACATTATTGGCTTGTCAACTACACCACCAACAATTACCTGAGTCAACAACGGATAGAATCTTCTTTCATACATCATATTTGACATCATTTTGGCAACTGTGTTAGGAGGAACATCTCTTTTAAGGTCCATTTTTCTAATTTTAGCAAGAGCAGAAATTTGTAAAGTTAAGATTTGCATGTCAGCCACAAGGCCAGCACATGTTGCACCGACTTTGTCAGTAATAGAGAATGTTTTCTTTGTAGATTTACTTACCAAAAAGTTTCCAAATGCGATCCTTTTCTCACTAGCAAGAACGATACCACCATCAAAAGTTATTCCAACAGCAGTTGCTCCTGGCATATATGACATAATTCAAATAATTTTGCCGCATAATAAAGGGCTTTCTACATTTGACGTGTAATTTATGGGCAAAATAATTATAATGAAAATTTAAGATAGACTCATGGCTTCTGCAGAGATTAGAGAAAAAATTCTAAACGATATTGTCTTTATCGGTTTAAGATCTACAATTGGCGTAATCTTTATTCTTCATGGAATCTCAAAATTCAGTTCAGGATTTGCAGAGAATTTACCAAATATGGGATTGCCAGTGGAATTACAAATTCCCATTGCATTAGCTGAATTAGTTCCAGGAATTTTAATTCTAATTGGAATTTTCAGTAGATTATCAGCATCATTAATTTCAATTGTCATGTTAGGTGCAATTTTCATGGTAAAAGGTGCATCAAGCATCATAGGAAAAGGCGGAGTGGAATTAGATTTAATTTTACTTGCATCAGTACTTGTAATTATGATAGTAGGACCAGGCAGGATATCACTTGCCCAAATCATTAAAAAATTACCTAGATGCTTACACTAGGAATTTCCAAAATTATCCATTATTTCACACATACACTTTGTAGTTTTCTTTAACAAATCAATTCTTGCAAATTCATTTGGAGAATGAATTGGTGAAAACATGTATGTGCTACCTATAGAAATGCAAGGAGATTTTAGAATTTCAACAAATGGATACATCGGACCAGTACCAGCATTTGAAACATTTAGAATAGATTTACCAAAGGACTTGTCTGCAGCATCTTTTACTTGCAATACAAATGGATGAGAAGAGTCAGTTCTTGCAGCTGCCTCACCATGGTAAACTTTGATGCCAACATCTGCAAATCCTTTTGATTTTAGGTGATTTTTTAATCGTAATACTTGTTTTTTAGGATCCATTTTAGGAATTAATCTAAAATCTATTTTCACCAATGCATTACCAGGAAGAACAGTTTTTGCGCCATCTCCAGTATAACCAGAAACAAAACCAGCAACATTACAGGTGGCTCCTCCAACCATGGCTTTTTTTGCATCCATTCCTTTCATATTTCCTACAAATGATTTGATTCCAAATTCTTTTTTGAACATATTTTCATCAAATGGTTCTTTTTGAATTATTTTCAAATCATTTTTGGATAAAGAGGATACTTCTTTGTACCAATCTTTGATGAGAATTTTCCCATCAGAATTTCGAAGTGTATGTACAGCCTCAATTAATCGCCATGCAGGATTTTTAATTAATACTGCCAAGCTTGAATGTGCATCTCTAAGGGATTCTTTTACAGATAATTCAACAAAAAGTAATCCTTTCATTCCAAGCCCTATGATAGGTCTATTTTTTGCATCAACATAGCCAAATTCCCAAATCACACCATCACAAGAAAATTTCTTTTTGTATTTTTTCAAATATTCTTCAATATGAGCACTGCCAGTTTCTTCTTCACCTTCAATTACAAATTTTACATTGCAAGGTACATCACCTGTTGTTTTCAAACATGCTTCAACAGCTTTGATTCTAGTGATTAATTCACCCTTATCATCAGTTGCACCACGTCCAAAAATTTTGTTTCCTTTTCTAATGCCACTGAATGGAGGATCATCCCATAAATCAAATGGTTCTGCAGGTTGAACATCATAATGATTGTAAAACATTAGAGTTTTTTTTGGATTTTGTTTTGATTTTACTTCACCAAAAACTATTGGTGCAACACCTTTCTTTAATCGTAAAATTTCTGATTTGATTCCAGATTTTTTTAATAACTTTTGAACAAGGGTTGCACATTCTTCAATTCCCTCATTTTTTGCTGAAACGCTTGGTTGACGAATTAATGTCTGTAAATCAGAAACAAGTTCATCCAAGTGAACATCTACATATTTTATCGGAATCATTCTAGTCACATTATTTTATCAAATGGCTTCATTACAGATGGAATTTCATCTAAAAGATCCATCGAAGTCATGTGTAATCCTAATCGTTTTTGTGCAGATTTGCCTGCCAATCCATTGATGAATGTGGCAGCAGCTGCAGATTCTAAAGGATTTCTGTTATTTGATAATAATCCAGCAACTAATCCAGAAAGAACATCACCAGTTCCTCCAACTGTCATTGCAGGAGTTTTTTTCTCATTAAGATATGTTGTAGTGCCATCAGATACGATATCAGTTGCGCCTTTTAGCAAAACCGTAATTCCGAATTCTTTTGCTTTAGTTTCTACAAGTTTAATTCGCTCATTTTTAGAATCAGGTGGAACAATCCCAAACAATCTCTTAAATTCCCCTGCATGTGGGGTCACTACAACATTCTTGTTTGCTAAAAGTGGTAAAACATCAGGAATTAGTGCACTAGCATCTAAAGATAATCTCACATCTCTATTCAACAAAGATTTTACAAAATGTAACAAAGAGTTTTTCTCTTGTATTGCAAGGCCCATTCCAATTGTTGCAGAATGTAAATTGCGAGGCAAAGCCCCAATCAATTTGTTTACTGCCCCCAAAGTTAGTTTTTGATCAACTAGAGGAATCACTATCAAGTTTGGTGAAATTGCACGTGTCGGAGTGACATTGACTTTTGGAACACAAGTATAAACAAGATCAGTACCACATTTCAATGCAGCAAGGGAAGACAATATTGGGGCACCATGGTAAATGTAGCTTCCGCCAACAACTAGAACAATACCATTATCACCTTTTCTAGATTTAGATTTTCTGGCAGGAATGAATTTTTTAACCAGAGATGAAGTTAGATTCTTTCTCACCATATAATATTCTCTAAAAAATGGATGAATAAATCTTGTTTTAAAGTATGAAGAAAAGACTAGGCAGATTTTTTGGTTGTCTTTTTTGTTGTTTTAGTACTAGTTTTTTTAGGACTGATTTTTTTAGTACTAGTTTTTTTGGTGGTTTTTGAAGGAGTCCCAGAAGGGATTTCAGAAAGTTTTAATTTTTCTGCATCTTTTCGAGATTTTCTTCCAAAAAAGGCTTTTCTTGCAAAGCAAAGATAGGTGGTATGTCCGATCCCTTGGAAAGAATGTCTTGTTTTGCCTTCTCTAGCTTCAATAGTTCGTATGATATGTTCAGTAGATTCAATGTCAGTAAATTCATTTTCAACTAGTGCAATCGTCAATTTTTCTAATTGATTCATTGTAGGACAAATAGCAAATACACATCCGCTTCCTTTTAGCATCTGTCTAACTTGTGGGATTACAGTCCATGGATCCCCTAAATCAATAAATGCCACATCCATATCTTCCAAGGGCATTTTTTTAGCAGTCTTCAAATCCAGATTATGTTGAGTGACATATTTTGAAACTCCTGCTTTTTTGATATTTTTTTCAGCTATCTTCATAAAATTTTCATCAACATCAAAGGTGTATACATGTCCACGGGGTTTTACAACATTAGCTACAAAAGAAGTCAATGAGCCACTGCCTGTTCCAATTTCTAAAATTTTTTGTCCATCGCCTATTCCAGCTCTTGCAATAATGTATCCAATGTCTTTTGGATAGACAATTTGTGTGCCGTGTTGGATTTTCATTACATAATCATACATTGTTGGCTCCAAAAGATAGACATACTTGTCCTTGTTGGTCATTAATCTAGAACCATATTCTTTGCCTATTGCATCAGCATGTTTGAGTACACCGATGTGAGTGTGAAAGGATTCTTTTTTAGAAATTTTTGTTAACCATTTTTTTGAGTTATTATAGAAGAATAGTACAGGAGAATTATTCTTAATTATAGCCATGTGTTTTGCCTAAAATTTTTAGATAAGAATCTACTGGTTTTTCTTGACTTTTTACTAATGTCCAAATTATTCAATAGTCTTAAGTCTGTAGATTTTAAACGATTTACACATGGATTACATATGTAAAAAATGCGGGACGTCTTGTAGGAGTTCTAGAGGGATCGGTAAAAATTTCAAACTCTGCGACAGATGTAATAAAATAAGACAAAAAGAGAGTAAAAAATAATTTTAAGCGTTAATCTATACGCTTAAGTTCAAAATTTGAAGTAATACAGTAATGATAAAAAATTCCAAGTCAGATCCTTTGAAAGAATTAGAAAAAAAACTTGGCAGAGAAATAAAAAAAGTATCAGAGGATCTAATAAAGGAAAAATTAGATAAGAAAAAACTAGACTATGACACAATATCATTAATTCTAGAAGTTTTTAGTAAATCTAAATTTCAATGGAAGCCAGAACACTTTGATGCATTTGATTCTACTCCGGAGAGATTCAGAGGGAAAACATTACCCAAAAATCAAAGAGAGTGCATCATGTTAGGTGTCAGATTAGGAACCATGCGTGGAAAAATAATTTACAATCTAAAAAATAATCAAATTACAGAAAAACAACGTCAAGAAATAGATGATTTGACATGGAGCTTGGTATGGTATTCATGGCAAGAAGCAAGGATACTATATGACCGTGCAAATGAAAAAATTAAGGAAGACTAGGTTCTAAATTTTAAATTACATCTAAAAACAATCATCAGATTCAATAATAAATTCAAAGCGTTAATTACTTTGAAAAATGCAGGTATTGTGCTGATGATTATATCAAAGGGTTCTCTCTGATTTCCTCAAAATTGATGAATATTGCCGAATTATGAAGCTGTTTCTTGTTCATGTATGAATAAGATTTGAAAAGAAAAATAAGCACAAACCAACAGGAATAATTCTATTTGATCGAACGTTTAGAAATTTAACCTAAAAGTAATTATTTTTAATTCTGGTTTTTTAACAAAAACCCAGACGTATTGATTTCAATGAGTCAGAGACATCTCACGGCGTTAGCTGGAAGAGCCCATTGCTCACATAAACTAGTTAATGCATTTTATGAGTCTCCATAGTGAAGGAGACTGACTTTTTTTCCGCAGTGGAAATAAACAAAATGTATTCTCAACTAGTTCAAATAGTATTTTAATAGCAAACCAGACAGCATATTAAATTGACAGAAATTCAATTAGCCGGATCAGGCGGATGGGTAAATGCAGAACTAACTGACGAGCAAGTAAGTAAATCAAAACTTGTTCCAAATATGGATAAGCATTTTTTATCATCACTTGAAAAATTAGATACAGCAAAAATGCTGAAACACTTTTGCAAACAATGCAATTCAGAATTTGATGGTGCAACTCAGATACAGATTGAGGAGCAACCAAACGAGGTAGTTGCAGATGGATTAACTTTGATAGAAAGAGGTCAATACACTTGTCACAAGTGTAACTCAATTATCGGAGAATATAGAGTATTTCAGAAAAAAGACTAGTAATAGTCATCTAAATGATTCTAACTTTATTATTTTCATCAGCCTAAATAATGCGTATTCATTAAATACAGCAATTTTTTACAAATATTATGTCAAATCAAAAATGCGTATCATGTGGAATTGGTTTCTTTTCTCCAACAGGGGCAGAGAAATGTTCCAAATGTGCAGGAAGTGAATCACAAGGACAAGAAGGTCACGATTCCTGTGGTTGTGGACACAGCCATTAATTCTTTTTTTCTATAACATGAATATACAGACAGGAAACAATTAGACTTATGACAAAAACATCTCAAGAAATGAAAGAGCTAGTTGAAGAATTCATCAAAGTTACAAATATCAATTATGAAGATCAAACTGAAAAAATTAAAGAGAAAAGTGAGATTATAGATTGGCAGTTTCATGTAGGAACAAATGTCATAATTAGTAAAAATGCAAATAGGTCAGACAGAATTCATGTAAATGTAAATATGAGATTCCCAGCTCAAGATACAAAATTATTAGTAATGAAAAATCAATCATTTTCTAAAGCAATAATGGAGATCAGTGAGATTTGTACAACCTGTAATGTCGGTCACCAATGGATAAAAAATGGAGAAGATATTGCAGGTTTGGCAATATTCTCACATGTAGATGAACAAATTCTAGATAGAGTCTCATTTCATAATACATGGGATAAGGTTGCAAGAGTGTCAGGGCATGTTCAAAAAATTCTTAGATCTAATTTCAGTGGATTTTCAGCACAAAATAATACCACAGATGTGACAATCGACAAGTCAATGTATGGTTAAACAGAAAACCGAAATGAACATACACTAGTAAAATGGAGAAAAAATGAAATGATTTCCTTTGATCACAGAATTCTAAGCGAATACAGAATAAAAATAGCAAAGATTGAGACACTTGCAAAGTCCATTTTATCTCATAGAGAACCAAAAAATGAAGAAGCAAAAGGAGCCTCAGAGTTTCTAGACGTCCTGATTAATGAGACGGATAAATTCTATGAAAACAACAGCACCATATTATCAAACCACGGAAAGAGACCACATGCACGCTCTCGTCTAGCAGAAACTAAAGAATGGAATGAGAATGTCGAGAGATTTTATGAAAAAAATCCACGAAGAAGACCAAGAAAATAATTAATCAAACTCAACATTTTGTATTCACAAGTGGATCTAACCTTTACTATTTTGTCAACAAAATTTTTTTCTGCCATCTATTTTTTTAAAAATCAATACAATTAGTGCAAGAATTAGAAAATTCCAGACCTGAAAATATCCTTTGTGGTAAAATTTTGAATATAAATTCGTCAATACGATTTGTAGGCATATTATGTAAATGTGGAAGACTAAAGGCATATGATAGAAAAAATGGAATGATTCCACAACTAAGTGTGTCAGAAACCAAACTACTACATCGTGAAGCACTGTTAAAATCCAAAATGAATCATATTTTTGATAAAAAACTTGGTAAAACAAATTGGTCTATAGAATCAAGAGACAATGTAAAATGGATTACAGTTAATTTTGAGAGAGATCTCATACTAATATCTACAGAAAACTCATCAAATCATGATAAGATAGTGCTCAAAATTCTTTCAATGTTAGGAACTTGAAGAATATGATTTTCCAGAATAGTTAATCAGGTAATTTAGAAGTTATCAACATATCAAGAATTCACCCCACAGAGACATGAACCATTTGTGGGAGTTACAACACAATATCCGTTTAAGGAGTATTAGTGACGTCTAAAATATATCTAAAATTAATTAGATTTTTGGATATTTTCGGTTACCTTTTTTAATTCAGAAAGAATCAGAACAAGGATTTCCTTTTCACTCAATTTTAAAAGTTCTACAGTTTCTTCTTCTGTGAATTTAATTTCTTCATTTATTTTTGCATATGTATCAAGATCAGCCATATATTATAATTGAAATATAACGGATGGTTAAACTTTCCTATATCCAATCGAGAATATTGAACACAGTCAATTATCTTTAAAAAAAATCTTAACCAGATTTAATTTTTGGATTTATTGGCATAAACTCTTTATGGCCACTAGCTCGCAAAACAGTAATTGGTTTGCACGCCAAGGTATTCTATTGAGTTTCGACTTAGTAGAGTATCCCTAGGAGGAGAACATGGTTGTCTTCCTAGGACATTACATTCTATCAGGAGCTTTGATTCCAAGAAGGTCTAGTGATTTTTCTAAAACAATTTTGAAGGAATTTACTAAACAAAGACGTGAATTTTCAAGTTCAACATCCCCCAAACCCAAAACCTTTGATTTTTCATAAAATGAATTAAAGGCCACTGCCAAATCATAGCAATATCTTGCAATCACTTTGGGAGATAAATTACTTGCAGCATCTCGGACTTGTAAATTAAAGAGACCAATATTTCTAATCAGATCTAATTCTGATTTGTCTTTCAGCAAAGAAAAATCAACATCGATTGTAGGAGTACGGTCAGATTTTTCTAATATTCTAGATGCTCTTGCATGAGTATATTGAATGTAGGGGGAAGTGTCACCCTCTAAACTAAGGGATTTTGTCAAATCAAAAGTGATGATTTTGTCTAAATCTTGTTTTATCATTTCATAACGTAAAGTACCAACTGAAACTAAATGTGCGATGGTCTCAATTTCAGAATCATCCATTTCAGGATGTCTATTCTTAGTTTCTTCACTTGTTTTTTCTTTTAAAATTTCATATACAGAATCAGCAGAAACATACAGACCTTTTCTGCCAGACATTTGTGCTTGTTTACCATCAGTGTCTAATCCAAGTGTTTTTGCAGTTTCTGAACTTAATGTAACAGACTCGTATCCAAGGTGATTATACGCATTAGGAACCGATTTGAATTTCCCCATTAACGAAGTGATAATTTTTTGTAATCTTGCTTGTCTTGAATCAATTACAGTGACAACTTTTTCACCGGTAAAATTTTTAGAAATTTTATCAGATTCTTTCAAAGTAGTTTGCCATAGAACTCTAGAATGAGGTTGCTCTTTTTCGTATTTTTCATAGTTAAATGGATCTTCAAGCAAGCCCAATTTCCAAGCAGCATATGGAATATCTTTAGCAATATACGTTGCAGTTCCATTACTGCGAACAATCACCTTATCTTCTTCTTTACCTTCGCCACGAATTACCCAGCAACCTCCATTCTTACCTTCATTTTCAAATTCAACTAATTTCATCTCTTTAAGTTTTTCAAAGATTTCACTCCAAAGACCAGAACGAATAATCTGAGATTCAAAATTCAGACAATCATAAGTGACACCAAGATTCCAACAAGTTTCAAGTTGTCCTGCTAAGACCTTTCTAGTAATTTTATCTGCAAACTTTGCAATTTCAGAATCGCCATCTTCTAGTTCTTTGAGAATGTTTTTTCTAATCTCCTCGAGACTAGGATCAGTATCATATTTCTCAGTTGTTTTGACATAAACATCATCACCACAATAATGATCAAATTTCTTTCCGTTTGGAGGTTCTTCTGCATACCCAAAGTGTTTGAATCCAACTATAATATCAGCAACTTGAAGTCCAGAATCATCGATGTAATTTAGTACATTTACTGTGTAGTTTGCTTTTTCTAAAATTCTAGATACAGTGTCTCCGATGATAATATTTCGAATATGACCAATGTGAAGTGCCTTGTTTGGATTTACACTAGTATGCTCAACTACAATCGTAGAGCCATTACCAATATCAACATCACCGCATGTATCAAGGTAGGATTCAGAGAGAATTAATTGAGATAATTTTTCCCAGTTTGCAAAGAAATTAAGATATCCTGAAGGATGTGCTTCAGATTTTAAAACTAGTGTGTTGGTACATTTAGAATATTTTTCAGAAAGTATTTCAGCAATTTCTTTAGGGCTTTTTTGTAGTTGTTTTGCAAGCAAATAAGAAATGTTTGAACTTACATCACCAAAACCAGGTTTTGCAGGTTCAACAGAAAATTCTATACTAGAGATAGATAGATCAGATAATATCTTGTTTAGATTATTTTCAATTTCATCAATAATTGATTTGAATGTCATCCTATATCTCAGATAAAATAGGTGCTAATTTATCTAATGCCTCAAGAACCCCATCTCCAGCATGTGATGAAACTACCATGGTTGCCTCAGATTTTACAAGGTCAGATGCATTACCCAATGCAATGCTTGTTTTTGCTACTTTGAATAAGGGAATATCTGTCGCACTATCTCCAATCGCAATGACGTCATCACGTGAAATAGATAATTTATTCATGATTTGTGTAAATCCAGTTCCTTTGTTAATTCCTGAAGAATTGATATGATATGCATATTGGCTGTCAGATAATTCAACGTGTATATTTTTTTCAGCAAGTAATTTTCTTGCAAGATCCAAATCAAATGTTCTCTCTAAAACAACCTCAGTCATTCTTGGAAAAACATGTTTTTCTTTAACATTATCAATATTATCTTTAATTATTTCAAACGCATTTTTACATTCTTCAAGATTTCCCAACAAAATATGATCATCAGAATCCATAGTAATACAACCACCATTCTCACCCACAGCAATTTTCGTAGTTCCACCAAAAACAGATAGCAAAAAACCCTCAACTGAAGACCTTCCAGTTACAAAAATTACATCATGTCCCATGTTAGTTAAACGACGTAATGATTCAAGAGCATCCAAATGAATTCTACCTCCACCATTTTCAGTAATAGTACCATCAATATCTACTGCAAATGTTCTCTTTTTCACAATATTGATTTTTTGAACCGAATAATATTTGCTACTAAACAGAAGTTATACGGTTTTATTTGAAAAGATATGGAAAGGAGTGAACGATATTGGGAATTCCTGAAAAAATTAAAGCCATTCAAGATGAAATGGCAAAAACTCAGATTAACAAGGCTACTGAGAAACATGTAGGTTTACTCAAAGCAAAAATTGCAAAACTCAAAAGAGAGCAAGAAGAGGAGGTTGTCAAAAAATCGGGAAAGAAAGAAGATGGATTTGATGTAAGGCGAAGTGGGGATGCAACTGTTGTTTTTATCGGATTGCCAAGTGTTGGGAAATCAACCCTGTTAAACAAAATGACTAGTGCAAATTCAACCATAGGGGCATTTCAATTTACAACACTTACTGTGGTTCCAGGAATGATGGATTATAGGGGTGCCAACATCCAGGTATTAGATCTTCCAGGAATCATCAAAGGAGCATCTTCAGGTAAAGGATTAGGAAAAAGAATTCTTTCAGTTGCAAGAACTGCAGATCTAGTGTTATTGATGTTAGATGTTTTTCAACCATTTCACGAAGATGTGTTAGTTAACGAATTAGGAAATATAGGAATTAGACTAAATCAACTACCTCCAAACATTACAATTGAAAAAGCATCAATGGGCGGAATTGCAGTTGCTCAACAAGTAAAGCTTACAAAAATTTCAGTAGATCATCTCAAAGCTATTTTGCACCTTTATGGAATTGTTAGTGCACGTGTTGTGGTAAGAGAAGATGTAACATCAGAGCAATTAGCAGACCACATTGCAGGAAACATTAGTTATTCAAAAGCGTTAACAGTTTTAAATAAAATTGATTTGGTAGATGAAGAATTTTTAAAAGATTTAAAGACAAAAATAAAATCAGATGTTATTGAAGTATCTGCAAACTCAGATATCAATATTGAAGGACTAAAAGAAAAAATTTATGAAAAACTAAAATTCATTAGAATTTACATGCGTCCAAAAGGAGGGGAAACGGATTTCAAAGAACCATTTATTGCAAGAGAGGGGGACACAGTTGAAGATATTTGTAACAAACTTCATCGTAGATTAAAAAAAGAATTCAGATATGCATTGGTTTGGGGTAAAAGTGTAAAATTTGGTGGACAAAGAGTAGGTTTGAGTCACATTTTACAAGATGAAGATGTATTAACAATTATCAAAAGACGAGGAGTGTAACCAAAAAAATAGATCTGAATAATTTCCAATAGAAATTCTTGTTAAAAAAAATTAAAACAAAACATAAAAAAATAATTTTAAAAAAATATCACTATCACACGTAAATAACCTAGAAATGAGAAATTTATAGAAAAATAATAGATCTTGAGACTGAAAAATAATTTCAAAAAGAGAAAATTAGAAATTTTACGATCAAAATAAAAAAAAATAAATAAAATTACTTCATAAATTGTAATCAAATTGTGTAAATTTCTTTAGTTTAACCACTGAAAAACAATGAAATTACGGAATTCTGTATGGCTATAAAAAGAAAAGCTGCAACTAAACGTAGATCAGCAACAAAATCTGCAGCAGCTCCAAAAAGAAAAGCAGCTAAAAGAAAAGCAGCTAGTAAAACAGCAGCAGCTCCAAAAAGAAGAGCAGCTCCAAAGAGAAAGGCAGCAGCAAAACGCAAAGCCGCTCCAAAGAGAAAAGCAGCTAGTAAAACAGCAGCAGCTCCAAAAAGAAGAGCAGCTCCAAAGAGAAAGGCAGCAGCAAAACGCAAAGCCGCTCCAAAGAGAAAAGCAGCTAAAAGACGATAATATCGTAACAACTAACAATCGTCATAATGACGACGAATTGTTTTCATTTTTCTAAATTCTAAAACAGTGTTAACTATAGAAGATTTCATAAAAAAATTAAAAAAGATTCAAAGACAATATCAAAACTTGTTTTTACAAAAAAGGACATAACATGTATGTAAATAATATAAGAAATAGTAGAGAGGTTAAAAAATATTTTAAAACAAAATAAAAAATTACAAATCAGATTTTAGAAATAAATTTTTAAAATAATTATTTTTAAATTAAATATTTAGTTTCTCAATAGAGGTAACTCATTAACTTAATTTGTTCTTCAGTAGAGATCATATTTTTGTTAGTAAGTATTTCCAATAAATCTTTGAAGAGTGCTTTCTGTTCTGAAGACATTCCACCAGATGGGCCTTTTTCTCCAGGTGGACCAGGTGGACCTCTTGGACCGGCAGGACCTACAGGACCTTGTCCCCCTACAGAACCTTGTTCACCTATTGAACCAATTGGGCCGAGTGGACCACGTTCACCTTGCGGTCCTTGAATTCCTTGTGGACCTTGTGGACCTTTTTCTCCAGAAGGACCAGTAGTTCCACGTTCACCTTGTGATCCTTGTGGACCTTGTGGACCTTTTTCTCCAATTACCCCCAATGGACCAGTTTGACCTCGTTCTCCGAGTGGACCGATTGCACCTTTGTCGCCTTTTTCTCCTTGCGGACCAGGAACTCCAGTTAATCCTTTGGAACCGGCAGGACCTTGTGGACCTTGTGGACCTTTTTCTCCTGTCGGACCTTCAGCACCTTTGTTTCCTTTGTCGCCGAGTGGGCCAGGTGGACCGATTGGACCTTTGTCGCCGAGTGGACCGATTGGACCAGTTAATCCTTTGGAACCAAATGGACCAGGTGGACCCAATGGACCTTTGTCACCAAGCATACCAATAGGACCTTTGTCACCGATTGGACCTGGACCACCTTGAATTCCTTTTTCTCCTTGTACTCCAGATAATCCAGTTGGACCTTTGTCACCAGGTACACCTAATGGACCAGTTAATCCTTTGTCACCAGGTTGACCTTGGGGACCGTTATCTCCTTTGTCACCAGGTACACCCCTTAATCCAGAAGATCCTTTGTCACCGATTAATCCGGTTGGACCTTTGTCACCAGGTGAACCTAATGGACCTTTTAGTCCGGTAGGGCCTTTTTCTCCCAGTGGTCCAGTTGAACCTTTTTCTCCTTTGTCACCAGGTGGACCAGTAATTCCTTTATCGCCTTTATCGCCTTTATCGCCAGTAATTCCTTTATCGCCAGTTAATCCTTTATCACCAGAAATTCCTTTATCGCCTTGCGAACCTTTGTCACCAGTTGCTCCTTTGTCACCAGACTGACCTTTTGGGCCTTCTTGACCTTTAACACCCATAGGTCCTTGTTGACCAGGTGGACCGGGTTGACCTTTGTCACCAGGTGGACCAGGTGGACCGGGTTGACCTTTGTCACCAGGTGGACCAGATGCTCCAACAACATTTGTTTTTGTATAACGTGTAGGTTTTTGATTATCAGGGATTGTTTTTGTTTCAGATGTTGTTTTAGAACGTGATGCAGTTCTAGCTAAAGGAACATCAAATACAGTATGTAATGAAGAAAATAAATCAGTAACAACAATCCAAACTTTATCAAGATTAGCAATTGATGAAGGAAGAGGATTTGCAGGAGAACCAAGAGTTTCAGAAAATATTCCATCCTTTACCCTAAGATGAAAATTACCACTCCATAAAGACGAAAATTGTTTTGTGCGAATCTCATCATCAGATGGTTTACTATCAGTAACTACAATTTGGGCTTCATAGACACCTGATTGTTTGAAAGGTGAGGGGCCTTGAATCTCTAATCGTGGCTGAGATGACACAATCGTTTGTAGATATTTCAAGTATTTCTATATTTAGATCGCTAAAATCTATTTCAAATTCAACATGGACAGTAATAGGCTCAATTAAGATTGGTATTTATCTAGATAAAAGGGCATTTGAGCTGTGAAGAAACTATTTGCTAGAAAACCAAAAGAAATAGAAAAATCAAAAATAGAAAAAACAATTCCACAAGAAAGAAGCTTAGTAGATGTAGATTACAATCGTAAAAAATTATTTAAAAAAGGAGTCAATTTGATGGCAGATGAAAAGCTTGAAGAAGCCATAGAAATGTTTGAGCAAGCATTACGAATTGACCCAGATAATGTTGAAACTTTGATGAAAATAGGATATGCCAAATTCCATCTAGATGAACATTCAGACGCTTTGAAAGTATATGACAAAGTTCTAGAGATTGATGTTACAAATCCAGAAGCTTGGAATCTCAAAGGACTAGTACATTATGAACAAAAAAATTATTCCAAAGCACTAGATGCAGTTCAGAAATCAATTGAATCAGATCCAACATATGGAATGGCAAAGTACAACCAAGCATGTTTCCTATCATTGTTAAATCAAGTTCCAGAAGCATTGGAAGCTCTGAAACAATCCATAGAAATTGATGTTAAAAATGCCCGAAGATCAATTAGAGATAAAGACTTCATGAATGTTAGAATTGAAGACGGATTCAAAAGAATTGAAGAAGTCGTAGTTTTAGAATCCATTAGACAAGGATACCATACAATAGGTGCAATTGTATGGACAACATTTCTAGATAGAATTGACGCTGAAACAGCTTTGAATAAATTATTAGAAAAAGGATTGATTGTACAAAATGAAAAACGTGATGGATTAAGTAGAATACCAATTTATGATCTTGCAGACAACATTGCAGAAAAACTAGGTAAAGAAAAGAAAGGGTTGTTTGGAATTACCAAAAAGACGCTACCAAGACCAATTAAAAATTTGAAAGAACTTAGTCAAGCAATTCATTCAGTTAAAGAAGCAATAGAAGATGAAGATGTAGATAAAACTATTGAAATCTTTGATGAATTCATCGACCCAACAAAATCAGGTGAACAAATGATAGAAACTTTCTTTGATGAACATAGAGAGATTAGATTGTGGAAGATTAGATTAAAAGATAGAGGAGTAGATTATCTAATTGAAAATAAAGAGAAAATGATCATTCTATTTAATAATATTGAAGGAACAGTAACAAAAAAACTCAGAGATCAAATTTCTTAATTATTCAGCAGATAAATCCCAGTAATTAGCATCATCTTGTTTTTCAGTAGGCTTTTCAAGAGTTTTCCATTCTTTGAAAGAACGAACGTATAGTTTTGTGTTTGATAGTCCTGCTGATTTTAGGGCATAATATGCCAATCCAGAAAGAGTCCCCACACTACCACAATAAGTGATAATTTCAGAATCCCCTGTAATTCCACGATTATCCAATAATCGTTTCATATCCTCTTTTGAGCGTAAAATTTTATCATTAGATGCCAAAGTACGATAGGGCAAACTCATTGCGCCAGGAATATGTTGTTCAAGAAAATTTAGTCTTTCCCGATTATCAATTAAAATCACATCATCTCGGGTTTTAGCATTTTCCAAATAATCAGAAGTTGCTAAAATTTCAGGGTGTAATTTCATAGAGTGTTCTTTAGTTTGGACTTCAGGTATAGCAGAATCATTTTCCAATCCAAGGGATTTCCAATGACTGTAAGTAGTTTCAAGTAAGGTTACATCTGAATGTCCCAAATACTCCAAAGTCCATGCAACTCTTGATGCTAAAGCACCAAACGTATCATCATAAACTACAACAGGAGTTTCATCATCAATCCCCATAGAATTTACAAGTTTCAAAACACGTTCAGGACTGTCATCAGATAAAAGATTGGCAAGAGGTAAATTTACAGAAGTTGGAATATGATCTTGTTTGTAATCACCTTCTCTTCTGACATCAATTACTCTAACACTTTTGTCTCGGATTTCTGAACGTAGAGTGTCTACATCAGTTGTGATTTTGCCTGAGTTTGTCAAGCAGCACATTCACCTTTTCCAGTCTTTGTGTGATAACTTGCATCACTTCCATAATCCAAGTAAAAGTCAGGATCTTCTTCAATGGTTGGAGGAATAACTAACGGCTCCAATATTTTTTTAATATCAGCAAGTGATTTAATTTCTGAATTCTCATTTCCATTTACAACTCTATGAATCCAAGATTTCAAAGTGTCATCAGATTTTTTATTTGCTTTAAAAATTTCAATTACCTTGAGAATTACCGGGATTATTCGTTTTGCAGGAATTCTAAGAAGGGTTTGTCCCAACATTGTGTCGCCATCAGAACGACCACCTATTGACATTTGATAATTAGCATACATGTCTTTTCCAACACGTCCACCACCGCCAAAGAATCCAAGAGTTGCAATACCGTGTTGAGCACATGAATTAGGGCATCCACTAATCTTAATTGAAGAATCACTAAGATCACCATCTTCATCCAGTTTTAGTTCCAGGAATTTTCTTTGAATTTCTTTTGCTAGTCTATGTGAATTAGTCAATGCGAGATTACAAGAGGTAGTTCCAGAGCATCCAATTGGAGCAGTCATGGTTAAAGCACCTGATTTTGCCAATCCAATCTCAATTAATTTTGAATATAAGAGAGGCAAATCATCTTCATGCACGTATCGTAATGCAAGATTTTGTTCAAATCCAGATCTAGCCATACCCTCAGATGAAAAGTTACGAATGATATCAGATAATCCATAGAGTTGGCTTGCTGTAATATCACCAGCTTCAAGAGTAAGGAATACTGAACGATAGTCTTCTTGTGTTTGCTTTACTGTGTTAGTTTTTAGCCATCTAGCATATCCATCAGGAATTGTTTCCCCCCCATTCTCATTAGAAATTCGAATAGGTCTTTTGATTACGTTTGGAGTTTTATCAACGTCTAGTTGAGTAATGACTGATTGTGTAGCTCTAACAACAGCTCTTTCTTTGAAGACAAGATTTTGAAATTTATCCCAACCCATATCATTTACCAAATATCTCATTCTATTTCGTGCAAGATTTTTTCTATCACCCATTCTATCAAATATTCTCATAACAGCAATTGAAGTATAAAGTAAATCATCTTCAGAAGTAAAATCTTCTAATTGATGTCCAACAAATGATCTATTTCCCAATCCACCACCAAGGAAAATTTTAAAACCTCTTTGAAGAGTTCCGTCAATTTCTCGAATTTGTGGAATTAAACCCACATCAACCATTCTAACCATTCCATGTTTCTCACAACATGTAAAATTAAATTTAAACTTGCGAGGTAAATTTTGGGCCATAGGATTTCTCAAAAAGAATCTTGCAGTTGCAAGCGCATAAGGAGTCGAATCAAATTCTTCAGCAGGGCAAACTCCAGATAATGGACTACACATTACATTTCTTACAGAATTACCACATGCTTCTCTAGAAGTTAATCCAACTTCAGATAAACCTCGAAATATTTCAGAGACATCTTCAAGAACTACCCAGTGTAGTTGAATATTTTCTCTAGTTGAAAAATGTGCACTTCCGATAGAATATTGTTCACTTAATTGAGATATTTTTTCAATTTGATCAGGATAAATTTCTCCTGCAGGGAGTTTGATTCTAACCATGGCATAATCACTAGTCATTCTAGTTCCATAAGCTCCATGTTGAAGTCTATAACGTCTAAAACTATCTTCATCATATTTTCCTTGGCGGAATAATTTGACAGTATTTGCAAAATCATCTGCCTCCTCAATTCGAGACCAATCTATTTTGGGTTTTACAGAATCAGGGATAGTTTGTTTAAGATCAGATATTGTCAATACAATGGAATTTTGGTTAGTTTGGATATAAATTTTTGATAATCGGGGGTTTTAGGATAGATATTTTCTTTAAAGTACAAAATTTTCCTATTTCTATTTAGAGGCGAAATTTCAAAAATAATTAGTATTACCTAATTTTTCAAAATAAGATGTGGGAAAGTATTAATTGTTCAGGAAACGGTGAATCTCCATGCAAGAAGCAACTATTGCAGAGCAATCAGGGAAAATTTTTACCGATGTACGTGAAGTTGAAATTACACGTGCGATTGCAAATGAATTTCATGATGTATTAATTGACAGAGCAGAATCAGATGTCATCATTATTGGTGCAGGTCCTGCAGGATTAACAGCTAGTAGAGAACTATCAAACATGGGTTACAAGGTTTTAGTTATTGAACAAAACAACTACCTAGGTGGCGGTTACTGGTTAGGAGGATACATGATGAATCCAGTTACAGTTAGAGAACCAGCACAAAAATTCTGGGATGAATTAGGAATTCCGTACAAAAAAGTTGCAGATGGATTATACTTAACGCCAGGTCCACATGCAGTATCAAAATTAATTGCAGCTGCATGTGATGCAGGTGTAAAATTCCTTCAATTAACTAAATTTGATGACCTCGTATTGAAAAATGGTAGAGTTTCAGGAATTGTTGTAAATTGGATGCCAGTTTCAGCATTACCACGTAACATTACTTGTGTTGATCCAATTGCACTTGAAGCAAAAATAATCATAGATGCATCAGGTCATGATTCAGTTGCTGTAAAAAGACTTGTAGATAGAGGATTAGCAAAGTGGAAAGGGATGGAACCAATGCATGTCAATGATGGTGAAGAACACGTAGTTCACAAGACAGGAGAAGTTTACCCAGGATTAATTGCAGCAGGAATGTCAGTAACTGAAACACATGGATTGGCAAGAATGGGACCAACATTTGGTTCAATGTTATACTCTGGAAAGAGAGCAGCAGAAATTACATCTCAGAAAATCAAAGAGTTAGAAAGATAAGCAATCAAGATAACATCTCTTTTAATGAAAATTTCCAAAATAATCCTATACAATGAACCTACAGTTCCGGAGATTCAGATAGAAAAAATAAAACAATTCATCATAGCAATATTTCAAATCAGAGTAGAGATAAAAGATAACTTTTTTAAAAATTTAGAAGATAAAGTATTTGAAAAAATAGCATCAGCCCAAATTTTTGATTTGAAAAAACAATTTAAAAAACACATTCCAACACAGAAAGAAATTCAAATTGAAAAAGAAAACATAGACACATCTGAGCAAGATGTAATGATATTGTATGATGGGTTTGAATTGCAAAACATTATTTCAGAAAACATTTCAATTACAGATGACACATTACACATAATTTTTACAAACAAGCTTACTGCAACATTTGATAATGATGATTTCAGATATCATGCCAGAGCATTGATTAGTTCCAATCCCATAATAATTTCAACGACTGGAATTATTGAGGCTCCAGCAAAACCAAAACAATACTATTTAGATCTATTGACAAACTTTTCAGAAGGAAAAATTGAAGAAATTAAGGAAAAATACAAAGGAGAATTTTTAGAATATCACGATTCAAGATTAAACGAGATTGCAGAAGGGTATGTGTTACAAGCCATATTGTATTATGGAACAGGAGAAGCATTTTGTGAGAAAAAAGAATGCAGGTTATTCAATGCTCATTGGCAAAAAGATTTGTTTTACTCACAAATTGAAAATAAAAAACTTTGTAACAAACATCAAGAAAATCTAAAAAAGTTAAGAAATCAAATATGAACAGATTGAATATGATTACGAATCTTTTCAGATGATTTTTTTAGAGAAGAGGATTCAGTATCATCAAGTTTTACATGTTGTATTTCACATATTCCATTTTGATCAATTTTTACAGGTACACCCATAGCAACATCATTTTCTCCATATTCACCTTCAAGAACTACAGATGCAGGAATTGTGATTTCTTTTTTGTGTAAGATAGAATCAATGACATCAAACGTATTTTTGGCAATACCGAATTGAGATCTACTCTTAAAAGATCTTAATTTTTTCCAATAACTTCGGACATCTTCAGTGATAGAATCTCTACTGTCAATCATAGAAAAAAGAGGATTGCCACCAACAGTAACACCAGAGAAAACTGGAACCATAGAGTCACCATGTTCTCCTAAAACAAGAGCATTTGAAATAGAGGATTGAGGAACAGATAGTTTTTCAGATATAAAATAACGAAATCTACTAGTATCAAGACTAGATGCAATACCAATAATTTTGAATCTAGAGAAATTACTTTCTTTTTGGAAAAAATAAGTTAAAACATCAAGAGGATTGGAAACTATCAAAACTATTGTAGATGGACAATACTGTTTAATTTTTTGTGCAATTTCTTTTATCATCTTTACCTGTAGTACAATATTTTCAGTTCTATCTTTCATGTAAACACCAACACTTGCAGTAATCACAACAATATCAGAACCAGATATTTGAGAATAGTCATCAGTTCCATGAATAGAAAATTTAGAGTTTTTAGGAATTGCACTTGCAATATCCAATGCCTCGCCAATTGCCTTGTTTTTGTTTCGATTGACAAGTAAAACATCATCTAATGCATTAGATACACAAAGAAATGCAATTGATGCACCAACTCTTCCACTACCCACAATCGAAATCAATTACACCACATTTGGTTTATTTGACAATCAGAACAGCACCCAATACAATATTAAAAGATCTTGTAGATTGAGCAGATAAATCAAAAGGAACTAAAATATTTTTAAACAATTTAAAATTCTTTTTTACGAATACTGTCTTTTTGACGGTTATGATCATGTTTAGATAACTCACCCTCCAATTTATTACATAATTCATCAGCAATTTTTAGAATATCCCAACCTGAAGCAGTATAGATTAGTTGTTTTTTTGAGGTTTTAACAGTAGCAGTAGCATCATAATGAGTTCTAGAACCTTCAGGATTTTGAGATTCCACTGCAATTTTTGCTTCGATGATATGAGACAATACTTGTTGAACTTTCTCTAATGAACCACTAAATTTGGATGAAAGTATCTCATTAGCTGGTTCGTCTTTAGGTAAACCAATTACAAATAAAGGAACTTTTTCAACCATATACAACCCATGTAAACTGGAACTTAATAGGTTTCTAATTATTATCAAATATGATTTTCAGGCATGGTATTGTTAATGATGTATTTATCAAAAATATGAAAGAGAACTATAATGGATGTAAAAAAATTAAAATTATCAGAATTAATGACAAAGCCAATTACAGTTAATCCAGATACAACACTCATGAAAGTAAGAGAGTCAATATTAAAACACAAAACAAAACGAGTGATAGTTGTAAATAAAAATAGTCCAGTGGGAGTAATAACTGAAAAAGATTTAGCAAAAAAAATTTATCAATTGGGTACAAAACCAATAGAATCCGTAAAAGCCAAAGATTTCAAACCAAGAGAATTATTTACTCTTACTAGAGAGGATTCAGTTCAAAAATGTGCAAAATTAATGAAAAAACACAGAATTAGTTTGGTGATAATACTTGATAAAAATAAAATTCTTGAAGGAATTGTAACAAAAACAAATATTGTAAAAGCATTCCTTACAAAAGGCTCAGATTCAATCAAAGTTTCAAAAATAATGAAAAATAAAGTAATAACATCTACACCAAGTGATCCAATATTACTCATAGAAAGTTTGTTGATCAAGTATGGGATTTCTAGAGTTGTCATTAAAAGAAATCAAAAACCCGTAGGGATAGTAACTTTCAGAGATTTTGTGCCTGCAAAGATTCCTCAATGGATTGCAGAGTCAGCAGATCCAAAAGAAGTTCAAGAATACAAATTTAAAAAAGGATTAGAAGAAACACATTCAAATCAAATGAGTTATCTATTTCCATTTCATGCCACAGACATCATGTCGACAAACCCCATTACAATAGATGAAGATAAAGAAGTGAAACAAGCTATCATCAAAATGATCAAATATAATATCAGTGGTCTTCCAGTAGTAAAAAAATCAAAATTAGTAGGAATAATTACAAAATCAGATATTGTAAATACACTAGCAAGTTAATTCTATTTTACTATCAGAACGGAACAAGAAGAAGACTGTGAAATCTTATTTGAGACACTTCCAAGTAAAAATCTAGATACAGAGCCTAATCCTTTATTTCCAACAACAACAAGATCACATTTTTCTTTTTTCACAATTTTTTCAATCTCATTGACAATATTTCCTTCTTTTAAGAAAATTTTTGCAGTAATTCCTTTTTTTGAAAGTTTTTCATTTGCCTTTTCCAATATTTTAGTTCCAAACTTTCGAATCATATTGAGGTACTCTTTACGATCTAGTAGATTAATCGGAAGTGATTTTTCTACAACATATATCAAAATAAGATTAGAATTAAACGCATCAACAAGTTCACACGCACGTTCCAAACACTTTTCTGAATATATTGAACCATCAATTGGAACAAGAATTTTTTTAAAACTATTAGTCATTTCACTATCAATACAGGTTTTTTAGACTTGTGTAAAACATAGTTAGAAACACTCCCCAAGAAAATTTCTGTGGCAGAACCTCTCCCACGTGCTCCAAGTACAACCATATCAATTTTATTTTTAGGATTATTAGCAAATCTTGCTATGTCATATCCAGGATCTCCTGCAATTGCTTTTCCTGTCAAATCAATTCCTTTCTTGGCAGCTCTAACTTTGGCTTCGCTAAGTAATTTTTTTACTTCAGTCATTGAGTTAAAATCCAGGAATCCAAGTGGATGTATTGCATATATTCCAGGCACTGTTTTTACTGATAATGCGACAAGTGTACCTTGAGATTGTCGGGCAATGTGTATAGCCATATCTAAACCACGAATTGAATTTTTTGATCCATCAAGAGGTACAAGAATTTTCTTTGTTTTAACTGCCATACTGTTGTAAAACAAATTTTGAATTTATAAGAATACCGTGATTACCTTAAGTGATTTTCAGTCATGACAATTTAGAATTTATCTCATATAATTGAAAAAAGAATACAGTGTATGAACAGTACGTTTGTAAATGATGTAATGAGTAAAAATTTACTAAGTTTAGACAAATCAACATCACTACAAGAAGCTGCAGAACACATGAAAAAATTATCCATAGGTTGTGTAATTGTAACTGATAACAACAGTCCAATCGGAATAATTACAGAGAGAGATTTTGTGACAAAAATCGCAGCAGAAGGAAGGCCGCTATTTACAGAAATTAAAGAAGTAATGTCATCACCTTTGATTACAATTGATTCAGAAGAAACAATTTGGGAAGCATCAGAATTAATGAAAGAAAAATTAATTCATAAACTTCCAGTTAAAGAGGGTGATAAAATTGTTGGAATCATAACAACTACAGACATTGTAAAAATTTCTAGTGTAGGATCAGATTCAGAAATGCGGAGAATTTGTGATCAAATTCTTTTAAGAATGAAAAAAGAGTAATCAAAAGAGATATTCACTTAAATTATTGAAATTAAGACCATAACCATTATGATGTCAGGAGATGCAGGATCAGCCGTTCTTGAAACAAGAGATGATGAAGCCAAGATATCAGATAAAACTAAAACAAAATTTGATGTAATAATTATCGGTGCAGGTCCTTCAGGATACACAGCAGGGATTTACTGTTCTAGGGCAGGATACGACACTTTAATTTTATCAGGATTACTTCCTGGAGGACAACTAGTCAACACAACAGAAGTTGAAAACTATCCTGGATTTGAAAATGGAATAATGGGCCCTGATTTGATGATTGATATGAGAAAACAATCACAAAGAATGGGTACAACCATTATTGATGATGTTGTAGTAGATGTAGACTTTAGACGAGAACCATTCAAAGTTTTAACAGCATCAGAAGAATTTGAAGGTCGTGCAGTGATTATTGCAACAGGTGCCAATCCAAGAAAGCTCGGAATAGAAGGTGAAGAAGCATTTGCAGGTAAAGGAGTATCATATTGTGCAACTTGTGATGGACCATTCTTTAGAAATCAAGAGATAGTGGTTTCTGGTGGCGGAGATTCTGCAGTTGAGGAAGCAACATTTCTTACAAAATTTGCTACAAAGGTTCACCTAGTTCACAGAAGAGATGAACTGCGTGCAAGTAAAGTCATGCAAGAAAGAGCATTTAACAATGAAAAAATAAAATTTGTTTTTGATACAACTGTAACTGAAATTAAAGGAGATCAAAAAATGAAACAAGTAGTGCTAAAGAATTTAAAAACAAATGAAGAAAGTACACTTGATGCAGAAGCTTTGTTTGTTGCAATTGGACATGTACCAAACACGCAACTGTTTAAAGATCAAATCGATCTAGATGCCGAAGGATATATTGTATTAAAAAATAAAACACATACCAATATGAAGGGGATATTTGCCGCAGGAGACGTACATGACAGAAGTTATCGACAAGCAATTACAGCTGCAGCTTTTGGATGTATGGCAGCAATTGATGTAGATAAATATCTCACTGAAAATGCAGACAAGGGATAATGAAAAATGCTCAATGTAAAAAATGTCTAAATAAATTTCATCAAAAAGACATCTACACAATTCAGCAATTTCAATACAGGAAAATTCCTACATACGAATGGTCTGTAAAGTATTTTGAAAAATCAGGAATTACAGAATGGGATTCATTTTGTGAAGAATGTATGTCATTGTACTCAAAAGAATCTGAAAAAAAATGGAATGAATTAAAAATCTAAACTCTTTATTGTGAGATAAAAAACCAAAAATTATGAGTCAAGATCCAGAAAATCTAAAAAAATCAGCTAAAGAACATAGCAAAAAATTAGCTAAGACAGGAATGGAGTTGGGAGAAATTCAATTCAGTTACAAAATTGAAGAAAAAGTAACCAAAGAATATTGGCAAAAACGAATGAATGATTTTAAAAAATATAATGAAAAAGGTTTGGAATACTATAATCAAGCCCATTCAATAATAAACTTGGTAAACAATGAAGAAGCACAAATGTTTCTTTTACGTATTAGTAAATTCAGACAATTAAGTACAACATTATCAGAAACCATGGAGAAAATTAAAGAAAACCCATCAATAATAGACCCTAAAGATAGACAACAAAGTCTATGGAGTAAAGAAATTAAAAATCAAATCACCGAACAAAGTAACAAATGTTTACGACATGAAATGGATATGAATACATCATTTAGAGAATTTTATGAAAAACATTTGAAAAAAATTCTTGAATGATTATTAATATGCTAATTCAGACATGTATTTTGCATCTTTAAGACAATGATCAAATTCTTCTTCAGTTATTACATTTTGAGATGCATAAACACTTTTGAATTTCCTTCCATCATCAGCAAAAATTCCCACCACACATGCATCCCCTTCAATAGGATATTTTTTCATGCATGCATATACAGCAGCAGAAGAAGGACTAATCAAAAGTCCATCTTTAGCAAATACATCTTTTACAACTGAAAAGGCCTCATCATTATCAACAGAAACCCAATCATCTACAACATTTTCACGTCTTAAAAATAAATCAGGTTTTGCAGATTCTTCAAAATTTCTCCACCCTTGAATCAAATGGTTTTGTTGAGGTTGACATCCAATAATCTTTACATCAGGATTTTTTTCTTTGAGGAAAGCACCTATTCCAGTAATAGTTCCTCCAGTGCCAACACCAGTAAAGAAATGTGTAACTTTTCCCTCAGTTTGCTTCCAAATTTCAGGCCCGGTTCCAACATAATGTCCCTTGAAATTTGCTTCATTTGCATATTGATTTGGAGAATAATACGTGTCAGGTCTAGAAGATGCAATAGATGTAGCAAGTGCAATACTTTGATCAGTTCCAGCACCCACTTTAGGACACAAATCATCACTGGTTTCAAACACTTTGGCACCTAATTTTCTAATGATATCTTTAGTTTCATTACTTACTTTTTCCGGAATAACAATCTCAACTTTATAACCCAACACATTTGCAATTCCAGTTAAGGCAATTCCAGTATTACCAGAAGTTGGTTCAATGATGATACTTTTTCCTTTTGTTAATAGTCCTCTTTCTTCACCGTCTTTTATCATCCAGTATGCAGCCCTGTCTTTAACAGAACCAAATGGATTATGACCTTCTAATTTTGCAAAATATTCTACAGTGTCATGAGAAAGAGAATCCAAGTGTACTAGAGGAGTATTACCTACACGATTCAGAACATCTGTATCAGTAACAGAAGTCATGATTTAGATTATTTCACCTTTTTAATTTTGAACGTAATGGTTTCACCATCTTTTGACATGTTTAATAATTCATGACCGTTTCTTGTAACCCATCTTGAAATATCATCTTCAGCAGCAGGATCATCAGCAGATACAATTATGATTTCACCTACTTGCATTCTTTCAATTTCAATTTTTGTTCTAAACACAGGCTCAGGGCAAAATAATCCAGTTGCATCTAATTTTTTTTCAGTGGATTCAGACATTAGTAACTAATTTCTAAAGGTCGATTTGTCATATTAAAAGCTATTTGAGTTTTGCAATATGATCATCTAAAAAGATCTTCGTGTTCAGGACGAATTAACTCATCAATAGAATAGTCTTCTAGTTTAAACGAATAATCATGAATAATTGCAATTGGACATTTCAAAGATTTTCCCATTACCAGTTCAGATGCTGCAGAAAGTTCATCGGCAATTGCGATTGCAGTAATTTTTAAAATTTTATTAAAAGAATCAAGAGTGCCAGCATAATCTAAAATTGGATTTAATCCAGATATTCCAATTGCGTGATTAGATTGACCCATTCTAAAAGGACGACCAAACGTATCAGAAATTATAATTGCCACATTTTTGTTTGATTGCTCTAAAATTTTCTTTCTAATTCTTTGTGCAGAAATATCAGAATTTACAGGTAACAAAGTTGCATATCCTTCTTGAATATTACTTTCATCAATTCCAGCATTTGCACAAATGAAACCATGATGAGTTTCAACAATCAAAATACCATTACCCATACGAATAATACGTTTTGATTCAGATAAAATTAATTCAATGATTTTAGGATCTTTTTGATATTGAGAGCCAATACCCTCAGCCAACAAAGATGGAGTTACAGTTGACAAATCTATCAAACGTCCTTCTTGTTTAGAGATTATTTTTTGTGCAATAACAACAAGATCCCCATCGTTTAATTTATCAGAGTTTAAAATAATTTTAGCAATATCATCAGAGGGTTCAATCTCTTTTTCAATTAGAATTGGAATTATTTGCAAGCATATTGTCTCAAATATAGGACTAAAAAATTGTTTATGCAGTTGTAGGTTTTAATTCAAGTTTGTAATGCTTGTTAATTATATCAATAATTTTAGAAAGATCTTTTTCTTCCAAAGTAGTAGTAGCCAAATCTTTAACAATATCTTGGGCACGATAGGCAATTCCCAATCCACAAATATCAAATAATTTTATATCATTTGCACCATCCACTACACAAACTATGTCTTCTTTTTTCTCACCCCATTCTTCAATTTTTATCCGAGCTGATTTTGATTTATCAGAAGTGACGTTTATTGTAACGCCATCCAATTTTCCATCTTTGAATATCAAATCATTTGAATAAACATAATCTATGTCCAATTCTTTTTGTAATCTATGCATCATCAAAGTAAATCCTCCAGATACAGCCATAATTTTCCACCCTGCTGCCTTTAATGCCATACATGCCTCTTTTGCACCAGTCATGATTGGTAATGCATCAGAAACTTCTTGACAAGTTTTTTCATCCAGTCCTTTTAGTGCTTCAACTCTAGTTCGGAGTCCTTCTTCCCAGTTAATTTTTCCTTGAATTCCTTGTTTTGTAATCTCCCAAATTTCATCTTGTTTGTTGAGTTTTTCTGCAAGAATTGGCAAATACTCCTCATCATACAAAACACCTTCAACATCAAAAATTATCAGCAATTAATTTCTGATCTAGAAAAAAATTACTAATAATATTAAAGTTGGGAGCAAATATTTAGGAATTAAACTTATTTCATTATAGATAATTGGCGATCAAATTACAAATTTGAAGTTGAGAATGTATTCTCAAAGATATCAATTAAAAAAATACTACATATCACTCATTTTTTTGGTATGTGATGGATCCTTTTCCACTGCTCCTTTAATTCGTTTTTCTAACTCTTCGGCATATTCATTACAACATATCATGGAACAAAATATTGCATTTTTTCCAAGAAACTTTTTGCCACAATGTTTACAATTCATGATTTTGCACTGAAAGCATACTAAAACCACTGTCTAATGTCTGTGTTGTAATTGTTTGTTTCGATTCCTAGGATTGGAAAATATTATTTTTAACGATAAAAAATGAACTTGAGAGTATTGGAGTTTAGATTTTAGAATAACCTACATCTTTAATTCATTTTTCCAGTAGGAATGTTCCTAATGATTTTGGTTTATAGCCATTGCAGGAGGACTCTCAGGTTTAACCAAGCAAGAGGGATTTGTGATAATTGTTATCACAAAAAATGTCTATGGCACATCGCCACATGGTTAAACTTGGGAGAATTTTTCAATCATTCACAGAACCCATATTTTAAAATAATAAAATAGAACAAGCCCATACAAAATCCCGTTTGATTTCCTTTAGAGTCGTTCTAAATTTGACTCAGGGGGTAGAGGTGAACTTTGCTCTTACATCTAATATACACTTTTGAAACTTAAGTATTTCTATAAAATCATTCTTTGATCGTAGTCATTTGATAGAGTTGGAATCAGAGTTACCTACCTGTAACATAACTGATATACAATATGGATGAGGCAATAACAGAAATTCCAATGATTAATGCTCCTTCTTTTTTTGAAAAAACACTTGCTCTAAAACTCATGAATTTTCTACAAAGATTTTGAACTTAAGCGTATTGGATTATTCCTCTTTATTTTTTACGAATATGGATTTATTTGTACTAGTATTTCACAATTAATCTATGAAAGGGAATTTACCAGGTGTATGTGTAGACTGTGGGGAACATATTACATATTCTAAAAAGAGTTTTCAAACTCATGCAGAATACTTGAAAAAGTTTAGGTGTCCAAAGTGTGGGGCATTTGCATTAAAAACTGAGAGTTTAGATTTTTAATTGTAATTAGGGAACGTGTTACTTGTAGGATATTGAGATTCCTCTTTTTTTATTTGAAAAATCTATTTACCCCTGCAACGGCCACAATTAATCCCACAATAACTCCAACTAATTGAAAGTAGGGCTTATACTCATTGTAATTTCCTAGATTTTTTAAACACATTTCATGATATTCAGAAGGGAGATCCTGTTCTGTACAGTATGGAACTGCATAATCTCCAACTATCCATATGACGTATTCAACTAATTCCCCAGCACCTGCTCCCAGCACAATACCGAAAAGCATTACAACTGTTTTGAATATCCCTTGTGTGTTCATCATTTTCTTATCTCTCTTTCTTTATTTTTAGATGTGGACTTGACAGGTAAGTAGTACCCGTCTAGCCCACGAAGAACGATGTTCCTAAAGGGATAAAAATCATGAGGAGTTTAGAATCTAATTGTCAGAGGTCCAAGAGTTTTTGTTCTAATTGTTCCATTTCTTCATCATCACATTGTTCGGCACTCTCAATGGCACAAAATTCCCTCACTTCATCAAATGCATCAAGGCATGATTGTAATTCTTCAGGATTAAGGTTATCCTCACCACATGCAATCATCATTGCCCCATAATTTATTGCAAATTGTTCTAATACCCATTTTTGAGTATCCATACTTTCCAAGATATCAAAATCAGATACACTAGTTCCAAAATAAAGAACACCCACAAGTATAGGAATAATCAAAAGAAATTTTAATTTAGATTTTATCAACATGGACATAATCTTCTAACCAATTAGAAAGAATACATCCATTATTTTTATGTGAGGGTATTTTTCTAATTCGCATTCAAACTAAGGGGTTTTTGTTGTTCTGATATTGCTTTTAAGTGAAATACGATATTTGATATCAAAATTGGTTCATGGTATTAAAGTTTAAATTTTTTTAAAATTAAAAAACGCTAGTAATAAATCACCGAGTATTTTGTATTAGACATGGGCGAATTAGAACGTAAATTTGATGTAAAAATTGAATCAACAGAAGATAAAGTAAAATTTCCTGACGAACTCAAAGTAAATTTAAAAGAATTAGGCTTAATGGACGATAAAGGAAAACTAAAACTCAAGGGAGTTAGTCCAAAAATGCTCAAAAGAATGAAACAAGAATTTGTGAAATGTCCAGTTTTAAAAGAAGATATTCAATTTGTTCAATGTTTTGTATGTCCAAATTTCCAAAGTAGAGTTATGGGCGAAGTGTTATGCAAAGGCGACCCACTGAAATAATCTAGTCTTAAAACTAAAATCATCACGAAAGGCTCATTAGTTTAATTAATTCTTAAAAAAATAGTTTGGGTAAAGAAGACGTAGGAATTACAGTTTCAAAAAAAGATGATTTTAGTGAATGGTATACTCAAGTAGTTTTAAAGGCAAAACTTGCAGATTATGCGCCTGTGAAAGGATTAATTGTTCTCAGACCTGATGGATATTCGATTTGGGAATCACTAAGAAGCACATTTGATAAGAAATTTTCAAGAAACGGAATTAGAAATGGATTTTTGCCAATATTAATTCCAGAATCACTATTAGGTAAAGAACAGAAACATTTTGCAGGATTTAATCCAGAAGTATTTTGGGTAACTCATTCAGGAACTAATGTGATTGGAGATAGGCTTGCATTAAGACCAACATCTGAAACATTAGCATATACCATGTATGCAAAATGGATTCAAAGCTGGAGGGATTTACCATTAAAAATTAATTTTTGGAATACTGCATTAAGGGCAGAAATTAAAGCAACAAAGCCATTCCTTAGAACTTCAGAATTTTTGTGGCAGGAAGGGCACACTGTCCACATCAGTCAGGAAGAAGCAGAAAAAGAAGTAATGCAAATTTTAGATATTTACAAAAATACAGTAGAAGAAGAATTGGCAATCCCAGTGATAACAGGCAAAAAAAGTGAGAAAGAAAAATTTGTTGGTGCAGTATATACAACAACCATGGAATCAATAATGCCAGATGGAAAAGCTCTACAAATGGGTACATCTCATTTCCTAGGCCAGAATTTTTCAAAACCATTTGAAGTTAAATTTGCAGATAAAGATAATGTAGAACATTTTGCATGGCAAACATCATGGGGAGTTTCTTGGAGATTGATTGGTGCGATGATCATGGCTCATGGAGATGACAAAGGATTGGTTTTGCCACCAAAAGTAGCTCCAATGCAAGTAGTGATTGTTCCAATTTATAGAAACGATGAAGGAAAAGAAGCAGTCCTTCCAAAAGTAGAGGAAATCAAAAAGGAATTAGAATTAAAAGACATCAGAGTACATGTTGATAGTAGAGAAGGATTATCTCCAGGATACAAATTCAATGATTGGGAATTAAAGGGAGTTCCATTAAGAATTGAAATAGGTCCTAAAGATATTGAAAAACAAAGCATAGTAGTTGCAAAAAGGTATAATCTAGAAAAAATTAGTTTAAGTTTTACAGAAATTGAAAAAATATCTGTAATATTAGACGAAATTCAAGTAGAGATGCTAAAAAAAGCCAAGGAAGAAGCCAAAGCCAACACTCTTGAAGTTTCAGATTATTCAGATTTTAAATCAAAAATTGAGAAAGGTGGTTTTTTCAACTCACCTTGGTGTGGAAAATTAGAATGTGAAGAAAAAATTAAAGAAGAAACAGGGGCAGAAATCAGAGTCATTCCATTTGAAAGTGAAGATGTAAATCAAAAATGCATCTATTGCCAAGAACAAAGTGTATCAGTTCCAGTTTTTGCAAGAGGATATTAGAATAATGCCCACAAATATAATAATAGAAAAAATATAATTTTCAATATTGACTTCTAATCCAGAAATACAATTAGGGATTTCATTACTAGAACAATTTAAAGAAACGCGTAGCAGAACTCTAGAACTTGTAAAAACTTTAGAAAAAGATGATTTTGTTGTTCAAACTGCATTTTTTATGAGTCCACCAAAATGGCACATAGGGCATGTAAGTTGGATTTATGAAACAATCATGAGTAAAATTAATAAAAATTATGAGTTTTATTCTAAAGAATTTTCAGAATATCTTAATTCCTATTATCAACAATTTGGAGTGCCACATGACAAAGGATTGCGAGGAGTAGTCTCAAGGCCGACAACTGATCAGGTTTTTCAGTATTTTAATACGATAAATCAAAAAATGGAAAAATTTATTCAAACTCAAACGTTAAGTGAAGAGGCCATCAAGTTAATCATGACAGGGTTTCATCATGAATGTCAACATCAAGAACTCCTAGTATACGATTTACAACATTTGCTTGCAGAGCAATACACACCGGTAAAGAAAAATGAAATTACAAAACCAATACAAGTTGAAAGAAAATCAATTCACATCAAAGAAGGAATATACATTATGGGAAATAAGGGCAGAGAGTTTTGTTATGATATTGAATTGCCAGAACACAAAGTTTACCTCAATGAATACAAAATAGAGGAATTTCCAGTAACAAACCAACAATATCTAGAATTTATGGAAGATGGAGGATATGACACTTACAAATATTGGTTATCAGATGGATGGGAAAAAGTCAAAGAAAACAAATGGAAATCTCCAATGTATTGGGAAAAAATTAATGAGAAATGGCATGTAAGAGACTTTTTAGGAATCAGAGAAATCAACCCTAATGAACCAGTATGTCATGTAAGCTACTACGAAGCAGATGCATATTGTAAATGGGCAGGTAAAAGACTTCCAACTGAAGCTGAATGGGAAAAAGCTGCTTGTTGGAATGAAGAAAAACAAGAAAAAACAACATACCCATGGGGAAATGAAAACCCAACAAAGGAGAAATGTAATTTGCTTGAATCATATCATTGGGGTTGTTCTGAAATAGGATCATATCCAAATGGAGTTAGTCATTTAGGATGTCAACAAATGATAGGAGATGTTTGGGAATGGACATCATCAGAATTCATAGGATATCCAGGATTCAAGTCAGGATTTGATGAATATAATGACAAATGGTTTACAAATCAAAAAGTTTTGAGAGGAGGTTCTTTTGGCACACCAAAGATGTCCATAAGAGGAAGTTACAGAAATTTCTTCAGATTAGATGAGAGATGGTTGTTTTCAGGTTTTAGATGTGTTGAAAATATTTAGTTTTTTGAGACTAGAGTTAATGAGAAATGAGTATTATCATCTAACCACGTATGATTAATTTTAAAGCCAGTACTTTCAAGAAGTGTTTTAATTTGCTTTAGAGTGTATTTGTGAGAATATTCAGTATGAATTAATTCATTTTTTTCCAAATCTAATGAAAGATTAGATTTTGAAATAATGACAGATTGGTTTACCAAAGATTTCAAATACATTTCAATTCTTTGATCATCATTGTTGTAAATAGAATGATGTGAAAAATTATTTAAATTAAAATCAGCATCAAGTTCATCATTTATTCTAGAAAGGACATTAAGGTTAAATTCAGCAGTAATACCCTGTGCGTCATTATAAGCAGATTCTAAGATGTGTGAATCTTTAACTAAATCTAAACCAATTAAAAATAAATCACCAGATTTCATTGTAGAATTTATTTTGTCTAGAAAATTTTTACCGTCAAAAGGAGAAAAATTACCAAAACTAGAACCTAAAAAGACAATAAGATTTTTTTTCTCATCATAATTCTTCAAAAATTTTAATCCACCTTCGTATGTATCAATGATGCCGGTGATTCGAAGATTATCATAATCCTGTAGTAAGAGTTCTGAGCTTTCAGTTAAAATTTCAGATATATCTATAGGAAAATATTCTGTAATTTGCTGCATTTGAGTGAAAATGTCAAGAATTAGTCTAGTTTTTACTGATGCACCACTTCCAAGTTCAACTAATCTAAAGGATTCATCAATAAATGAGGGTAATTCAGTTTGTAAATTCTTCAAAATACTAATTTCAGTTCTCGTAGGGTAATATTCAGGAAGTGTGCAAATCTTTTCAAATAAATCAGAGCCCTTTTTATCATAAAAAAACTTGGGTGCAATAAATTTAGAATCCCTATTCAAACTTGAAGAGATTTCTTCAGCGAATGTTTTCTCAATTTTACTAGCATGGGGTTTAAAATATTGAAGTTTAGAATCTATAACATATTTTTTGTAATCAAGATTTTTTTGGATTGTTTCATTCAAGTATTAAACCCGTCTTTTTTTAACATAAATGCTTTATCCCAAATGTTACGCATGAAAAATATTTCTTGATATACTTCTTTATTCAACAATAACTAGTGGATGAAATTCTAAGAGTAGAACATTTGAAAAAATATTTCACAAAAAAAGGAATTTTTGGAACAAAATCAGTTACAATCAGAGCAACTGATGATGTATCATTTTCACTAAAAAAAGGTGAAGTTTTTGTTTTAGCTGGTGAATCAGGTTCTGGAAAATCAACAATTGCAAAATTAATTCTAAAATCAATTGAGTTAGATTCAGGAAAAATATTTTTTGAAGGAACTGAGATTGATAATAATAAAGAAAATTTAGCAAAAATTAGAATGAATTGTCAAATGATACATCAAGATCCATATGATTCAATTAATCCAAGAATGAAAATTGGAGACATTGTATCTGAACCTCTAGAAATCCACAAAATTGGAAACAAGCAGGACAGAATCAAAAGAGTGATCGAAGTGTTACGTGAAGTAAAATTAGAACCAGCCGAAGAAATTGTAAAAAGATATCCCCACATGTTATCGGGAGGACAAAGACAGAGAGTCGTACTGGCAAGAGCTTTGGCACTAAAACCAAAAGTGATACTGGCAGATGAACCAGTATCAATGTTAGATGTATCAATTAGATCTGAAATGTTAGAATTGATGCATGAATTACAGAAAAAATACAATATTTCATTTATCTACATTACACACGACTTGGCCACTGCCAGATATTTTGGTCAGAGAATAGGTATTTTGTACAAGGGGAAAATGGTAGAAATTGGACCAATCAATCAAGTGTTGGTTAAACCCAGTCACCCATACACTCAAGCATTAATGGATGCAATTTCTGAGCCAGATCCTGACAACTTGCACAGAGAAAGAAAAATCAGAATCAATGAACCGTTAGATATTGATGTGTATGAAGGATGTAGATTTAGAGCAAGATGCCCTTATGCTATTGAAAAATGCGTTGAAGAGCCAAAATTAGAAAAAATTAATGAAGAACATTATTCTGCCTGTTTTGTGAAACTAGACTAGGAAGTTTTCATTGTAGGAAGTCGCTTATCTTTGTATGTAACAACATGTGAGACTCCATTCTTTGGAAATACACCATAGATCAGTTTTGCTTTTTGTATTACAGAGTCTTTTAGTGATACCATGATAAACTGACTTTCTTTAGATCTTTCTTCTAAAATTTTTGCCAATCTTTCAGAATTTGGGGCATCAAGGTGTGCATCAACTTCATCAAACAGGTAGAAGGGAGATGGCTTTAGTTTTTGTAATGCCAGAACAAATACAATTGCAGCTAGTGTTTTCTCACCACCACTTATTGATGTAGATTCTCTTTTTGGTTTATTTGGGAATTGAATCAAATATGAAATTCCAGAATTAAATATATCATCTTCATTTTGTAATTCTAACCAAGCATTACCATCAGTCATTTTATTGAAAATTAATCGAATTTCTTTATCGACTTTATCAAATGCATCCAAAAATGTTTGACGTTTATCTTTTTCAATATCTTCTATGAATTTAACGATTGAATTTCGTTCAGATTCTAAAGAATTCTTTCTTGTAGACATGGAACGGTATCCATAAGATACTTCAAGATATGTTTCAGGTGCTTTTGCATTTAATGCATTTAGAGAAGATAATTCAGTGGTTAATCCATGTACAATTAATTCAACATCAAATGTTTCCATATCTTTATCAAATCCAAATGCAGATAGAAGTTGTTGTAGTTTAGTCTCTTTTTCAACTAAATCGTGAAGATCACGAGTGAGAGAATCAGTTTGACGTTCTATTATATTGATTTGTTTAGTTAATTCTTTATCTTTTTCAGATAATACTTTGAGTTGATCATCAAATTCTGTAATATGTCCAATGGATGAACCAGATGTAGAAATAAGTTCTTGTTCTTTTTCTCTTAGTTGTACAAGTATTTCATTTTTTAATTCCTTTTGAGTTTCAAGTTCGTTAATTTTGGTTTCTAATTCTTGTTGTTCTAATTTCAATGAATCTTCCTCATCATGAAGACGATTAGATTGGGATTTTTCTCTATTATCTTGAGTTTCCAGGGTTGTCAGTTGTGATTCTTTGTCACGATACTCAGTCACAATCACAGTATGTAATTTTTCAATATCTATTTTTTTAAGATTAATTCTTTGTAACTCACTTGCAATTCGAGATTGTTCCCCACCTGCATAGTTTTGTTCAACAATAGAAATTCGATCATTAATAGAATCAATGTGAGACTCACTAGTACTAATTTCAGATTCAATCATATTATTTCTAATAGTTAAATCAGAAACTCGCTTTGCTAATTGCTGTTTCATGTTAAGAGCAGAGGAGATTCTAGATTTTAAGTTAGAATGATTTTCAGTTGCAGAAGACAAAGATTGTTCAGATAATGAAAGTCTGTCAGTGTTTAATTGAATGTTATTTTCTAATTTTTTAATTTCTTGTTTTCTGTTTAGCATTACCTTTTTGACCAAACTAATTGATTGGAATAAGCCATCAATATCACTACTTAGAGAAATTAGTTTTGTGAGTTTTGAGATTTTAGAGTTATTATCAATTATGACAGTGCCCCCTTTGGCTTCAAAGAACTCACCGCCAATAGTTACTGCCTTGTAACCAGATTGAGACAGATTGTATGCAGATTCCCTAGTCTCAGTAAGTATGACATTTCCAAATAGGAAAGTTTTGAGCGCAGAATAGGCAGGATCACATTTTACATTATCAGATAAGACACCCAATACTCCAGGGTCTTTTGGAATAGTTAATTGGAATTTTGGAATGGCATCAAGTGGAATAATTTTTAGTTTTGGAAGTTTTTTGTTTCTTGCAACTTCGGCAATTCCAAGTAAGGTTGCAAAGTCTTTAACAACAATTGCTTTAATCCAATCAGAGCTTACTGCCAAAACAGAACGCTCATATTTTTTATCCCATGAAATCATTTCATATACTAATCCTACAATACCAAGACGTTCTGCATCTTCATTTAATTTTGCAACAGTATAATCCTCATGCATGAATCCCTTTACAGTTTTAATTTTTGATTCATAACGTGTTGCTTGTTGATCTGATTTTTCAATAATTGTTGCCCATTCATCCATATCGTTAAGAATGTTAGATTTTTTTGTTTGATATGTTTTAATTCTAGATTTTAATTCAATAATTGTTGCGCCATTATTTTTTATTAAAGATTCCAATTGAGAATTTGCAGAATTCAGTTCTTCAATGGCAGATTCTGTTTCGTTTAGTTTAGCAGAATTAGTTTCAATAATTTTTTTAGATTGTTCTTTTTCATGCTGTATTTTAGAGAATTTTAATTTTGCAGCATTGAGTTGTGCATTAAGTGTTTTAATTTTTTCATCAATTTCAGATTTTTTACTAGCAGCTTCTGATTGCTCTGCTAAAACTTTTTGTCTTTGGGAATCTACTAATTCAAGTTCTTTGCCAATATTATTTTTCTTTTCGTTTGTTTCTTGTATTGATTCTTTTATTTTTTGAATTTGAGTGTCAATATTATTTCTAGCAGTATCAATAGATTCTAATTCTATTTTTAGTTCAGGAATTCTTCCAGTAATTCTTTCAATTCTTTTTTGAGATGCAGATATGGCACTGTTGTGAATTTCATATTGCTCCATAGCAGCAGCAATTTCAGTATCCAATGCAGATTTTGTTTGATTGTAACTATTAGCTTCCCCCATCAATTTTGATCTTTCAGTTTCAAGGGATTCAATTTCTATTCTCAGCGTAGCCCTTTCTTCATCAAATTTTGTTACTTCTGCAGTTAAAGTGTGTAAAGTGGTCTCTTTGGAGATCTTTTTACTAGTAATTACTCTCATCCTATTAGCGGCATCTATTGCTTTGTAGCGATTTAACTCACGTTCTAAAATATCATGACGTAATTTTTGATTTCGTTCTTCTTCAAGTTCATCAATTCTCTTTTTAATTTCACCCATTTTTGCAAGAGCAATTTCAAGTCGTCTATCAGCCTCATCTAGTTGTTTTATTGATTCAACTTTTTTATCATCAAAGTATGAAAGGCCTATCAAATCCTCAATAGTTTTTCTTTTTTCTTCTGAAGTGAATTCAGAAATTCTAGTTACAGTTCCTTGTTGTACAGCATTTAGTTGACCCAAACCAGCATTTGCCATATCAAGTAAATCAAGAATATGACTTCGATTTGTTTTCTTTTTATTTAGATAGTATGTGTTTTCTCCACTAGCATCCATTTCTCTTGTGATTTCAACTGCATCAGAATCTACTGGAATTTTTCTATCAGTATTATCAAAGTGAACACTTGATCTTGCCATTTTTGGCCCATGTCTTGCACCTTCAATATCATGAATTAAAGATCGTAATTTATCAACTCTCATTACTTTTGGTTTGTTTTCACCCATTGCAAAAATAATTGCATCTAAGATGTTACTTTTGCCAGAACCATTAGGACCAGAGATTGAAACAAGTCCGGGTTCAAACTGAACAACAGTATTCTTAAATCCAAATGATTTGAATCCAAAGATCTCAACTTTTTTAACATGAACCAATGATGATAATATCTCACCATGTAGGATAATCGATGATTAACAAGTTTAGTTGACAGAATTGATTAATTTTTCTTGTTGTGTTATGATATTTTTCGTAGCGGTAGTAATTAGAATAATAATTTTCAAAAAAAATGATCGCATCATTACGCCTACTATAATTACTAAGAACCAATTCTAAAATCATGGTCAAGCTTGGATTAATACAAACTACATCACAAAGTACAAATCAAAAAGGAATTGCGCAAGCTGTAAAAATTCTTAAAAAATTAGGAAGAAATAACACAGACATTGTATGCCTGCCAGAGCAATGGCTCAAAAATAATGAGATCAGTGATTTTGATTTAGAGTTTTCAGATTTTAAGAAAATAGCAAAAGAATTTTCCATGACCATAATTCCAGGAGCATTTTATGAAATTACCAAGGAAAAAACATCAATTATTTCACCAGTCATTGGACCAAATGGAGAATTCATAGGCAGACAGGAAAAAATTCACCCTTTTGACTATGAAAAAGACAACGTAAAGCCTGGAAATGAGACTAAAATATTCAATACAGCCTGTAAATTCGGGATTGTGATTTGTTATGACATGGTATTTCCCAATGTAGCACATACGTTTGTAAAAAAAGGAGCCCAAGTGCTATTTTCTCCTAGCAGAATAGTCAAAAGAGGAATTCAGCCATGGCAGATGTATGTGCAGGTAAGAGCGCTAGAAAACAGAATACCAATTATTGCAGCAAATGTAGAAAGTCAACGATTTGGAGGGAGTAGCCTCATAGTAGATTTGTCAGAAAACAATAAAGTAGTAACAACCAAAGTTTTCAAATTAAATGGAGAATCAGGAATATCCAAAGAATTCAATCTAGACAAATATGAGAAGAGCAGAAAAAGTAGATTTTTAGATTCTAACAAGTTTCAATGACTAGTCGCCTGCAACAAATTTTTCACAAGCATCTTTTGCTTTAACATCAGAAGTTTGTTCTATAGGATGTTTCATCAAATATGCACTAGCAGGTTTGATTGGTCCACCAATACCTCGATCAAGAGCAATTCTTGCCAATCTAATGGCATCAATTACAATACCTGCAGAATTTGCTTTATCATCAACTTCTAAACGTACTTCCATATTATATGGAATATTTGCCCATTGTCTACCTTCAATTCTCATAAACATGAGTTTTGTATTACCTAAGAATGGAATAAAGTCTGAAGGACCAACATAGATTTGATCATCATCTAATCTTTCTTTGAGTTGACTTTGAACACTTTCAGTTTTAGAAATTCTTTTTGATGCTAATCTGTCTTGTTCTTTCATGTTTAAGAAATCAGTATTACCTCCAACGTTGATTTGGTATGTCTTTTCAATTTTTGTTCCTCTATCACTACAAAGTTTAGCCAAAGTTCTATGTACAATAGTAGCACCGACTTGTCCTTTGATATCATCACCAATACAAGGAACATTTGCATCCTCAAACTTTTTAGCCCATTTTTCATCGGATGCAATAAAAGACGGGATACAATTTACAAATGCAGTTTTTGTATCTAAACAAATTTGAGCCCAGAATTCAGTTACCTTATCAGAACCTACTGGCAAGTAAGATACAATAATTTCAACACCTTTTTCTTTGATAATTTGTTTTACTTCCTCAGCAATTTGTTCAGTAGTTTTAGTACTTGTAATAGGTTTGATTCTATTTTCCACCCAGACTCCCACACCATCTAGAATAGGACTCTCATAGATTTTAGCATCACTTTTTGGCAAATCATCTTTTGCAATCCAATCAACCATGTTGGGATATTCATAAATTGCCTCATGCAAAAACTTGCCAACTTTGTTTTCACCAACATCAAATCCACAAACAAAATCAATATCATGAATTCCATATCCGGCTAGTTTATCGTGAATAATCCCAGTTACTTCTTGGGAAGGATTTTTTCTATAATATTCAATTCCTTGAATTAATCCTGAAAAACAATTACCTATACCTACTAAACCAACTTTAATTCTATCAGTCATTTAAAATTCATTATTGTAAGGGAGGTTTAAAGTTTCCCTAGATAATTTAAAAGAATTCCAGTGTCAAAGGCAGAATTTTATATTCGGTACAAACATACAAAATAATCATGATAAATCCTGGCCGCCCAGTAAAAGATATTCAGATTGATTCAACCACATCTTTAGAAAAAATTTTTGAAGAGTTGTCACAATCAGGTGGATTTGAATCAGTAAACCTATCTAGTGGCTTGGAAATTTTGACAGAAATGATTTCAGATAAACAATGTTTGAGATTTGTTTCATTTGTTGGTGCGGTCGTATCAACAGGGTTAAGAGGAATCATCAAAGACATGATCAAAAACAAATGGTTTGATGTTGTAATTACAACATGCGGTGCTTTAGATCATGACATTGCTAGACATTTTTCACATTACAAAGAAGGTGACTTTACAATGAATGATATGGAATTAGCAAATCAAAATATTCACAGATTAGGAAACGTTCTAGTTCCAATGGATAGTTATGGACCACTAATTGAGGAAAAGATGCAGGGATTCTTAGAAGAAGAATATCAAAATGGAATCAAAGAGATGACTACATCGGAGATATGTAAAATGATTGGAAAACATTTAAGAGAAGATTCATTTCTTTATTGGGCATACAAAAATGATATTGACGTAGTAGTTCCAGGAATAATGGATGGTGCAGTAGGAAGTCAAATTTGGTTATTTACACAAAAACATGCCGATTTCAAATTAAACATAGTAGGGGATGCAAATTTGTTATCAGGTTTAATTTTCAAAGCAGAAAAATCAGGAGCATTCATGATTGGTGGTGGAATTTCAAAACACCACACATTGTGGTGGAATCAATACAGAGAAGGTTTGGATTATGCATTTTATATCACCACGGCTCAAGAATTTGATGGCAGTCTAAGTGGTGCACTAGTAAGAGAAGCAATTTCTTGGGGAAAAGTAACGCAAATAGCAAAACAATCAACACTACATGCAGAAGTGACAACAATTTTACCATTCATTTATGCTGCATTGCTTTCAAAACTACAAAAATAGTTTGAGATAAAAGCTATTATTTGATCAATATGTAAAATGATCATTGAGTCCTAAAATCAAAATTAGAGAAATTAAAAAAATAAATTTAGAAGGAGGTTATCTAATTGATGGATTTCCATCAGTAGGATTTACCAGTGCAATTGCAACTGAATCAATGATTCATACATCTCAATTTGAACTTGGAGGAGTAATTGATTCTGAAACTTTTCCACCAATGAGTATTGTCAAAGATGGGAAACCAAATTTCCCAACAAGAATTTTTGTGAATGAGGAATTAAAAGTGGGAGTATTTTTATCATATCTAACTCTAGATCAATCACTACATAGAATTACAGCAGAAACAATGTTGTCATGGGCAAAACAACACAAAATAAAATTAATTATCAGTAGCATTGCAATAAAATCACCAACAGGTGATGAAGAAATGATTGGTATTGGAAGTACAGATTCTGCAAGAAACAAAGTGAGGGAAGCAGGACTCAAAGTTTTAGATCATGGGACAGTTCCAGGGATTCCAGGAATACTACTGAACGAAGGAAGTATGTCAAATCAAGACGTCATTGTAATAATTTTCCATACCAATGGAGAAGGGCCAGATTTCAAATCAAGTGCCAAATTATGCATGGCAATGTCAAAATTAATTCCAAGAGTATCTTGTGATATTCCATCATTACAAAAAGAAGCCGAAAAGGCAGAGAGTGTAATTAAAGAAGCACAAGTAGAGTCAAAAGATCTCAAAAATTCCATGTATAGATAGTATTTTTCAATCAAGTTTATTTCATAATTAAATAACATCAAAAAGTAATGACTGAGATTATTGAATTTGCAATTATAGTGATTGTAATTTCGGCATCAGGAGTAATGGCTCCAGGGCCACTCTTTGCAGCAAATATTTCGTACGGGTTACGAGAAGGAGCAAAGTCAGGTATCAAAATGGCAATAGGCCACACAATTGTAGAGTTTCCATTAGTTATTCTATTAGGGATTGGCGTATTTTCATTAGAAACATTTCCAGAATTTAGAATGATAATATCCATAGTTGGAGCAATTACACTTTTTGTTTTTGCACTAGTTCAAATCAAAACAGTGTTACAAAATAACAAAAATATCACATCAACACCAAAACATGGTCCATTAGTCACAGGGATAATTCTCAGTGCATTGAATCCATTTTTTATAATATGGTGGTTAACAATAGGATTCAAATTAATTTCTGATGCGATGTTGATATGGGCATTTTCAGGCATAGTGATTGTGTTTTTCTTACACATATGGATGGATTTTGCATGGTTAGGAGGAATTTCATTTCTTGCATCAAAAAGTTCAAAAATTCTTTCTAACAGAAATTACAAATTCATAATGATTGGATTAAGTTTCTTGTTAGTATATTTTGGAATTACATTTTTAGTAGACATAGTAAATTAGCCGCAATCCAAAATTTCTATTTGTGATGAACATTTTTCATTATGTAAATCAATTTTCTCAAGAATATTTTCACATAGTTCAGGATCCAAGGATTTTTCATATGAATAAACTTCATTTGAAATTATAATAGATTCTACATTACAATAATTATCAGTAAATCCAACTAGCATCACAACAGATAACACACCAGATAGAATTATTGTTAAAAAAATTAGATTACTCTTTTGTAATATCAATTTCCATTGTAGAAACATTACGTTGTTTTCCATCTTGAGAAGTTAAAGAATCAGATGAAATTCTAACATCACTAATCAGATATCCTACAGAATCCATTCGTTTTACAATCATTTGTGAAACATCAACAGCTTCTGTAATACGTTTACCTCTTGCTTTGATAGTTACTGTTTTTCTAGTTGAAAGTTGAGTTAATGTTGCAGAAACATAATTCATAATTGGTTTTGTACCAACAAAAATTGTATTACGTTCTTCTTGAACTTTAGGAGAATCAGAAGTTATCTTTGAACTTTGTTCTGATTCAGGTGTTGGAGCTTCAAGTTTTGGTTCAGGTGTTGGAGCTTCAAGTTTTGGTTCAGGTTCTTGTTCTGGTGTTGGTTCAGGTTCTTGTTCTGGTGTTGGTTCAGGGTCTGGTGTTGGTTCAGGGTCTGGTGTTGGTTCAGAGGTTGACCTAGAACCAAATTCAGATAAGATATCTTCTGCGTCTTTTGATTTTTTGTTGTTGCTCAATTTTAAATTCCTGTTATAACAAATTTCTATCTCACTTTTATTTAATTTTTCAGGTGTTTTCCTTGCAAATAGTCCTCAAATAATTTTTCAAGATCGTCATCATTACCAGATTTACTAATTTGTTCAACTAAATCAGGTTCTTCAATTTCATAGCAATTCATTACATCTTGAGAATCTTTGAATACCAACATTGCTTTGTTTTTGAATATGCAATGATAGAGTTTTTCCTTTTCCATTTTTTCAGGTTTAAACTTGACACCATTTTCATCTACTGAAACAGGATATTCCATAAAAATACGATTCTTTAAGCAATATTTAGATGAATAAGGTCAACTATTCGACAGTATTTTTCCAGACTAATTCAAAGTTCAATCCCACTTGAACTCAAGTCGTTTTTAGGGATTGAAAATAATGTAGACAGGTATGAAATTAGATTTTTGAGAAAAAGTGTTCAAGGGTATTTTCAAATTGTTTATTTAATTTTTGAAGATGTGCTGAATCTACTGAACGAGTTTCTTCATCAAACCAAGGTTTTGACAAATACAAATCTCTATTCATCTCAACTTGAATCCAAGGAACTGGATTATTCCCATATGTTTTAGTAATGCGCCCTCCATGAAATGGATCATTTAAAGAAATTTCTTTTCTATCAATAGAATATGATTCTGAAATAGAATCTGCTAAAAGTTCCAACATCTCTTGTGATGATGTTTGTCCATCATTGTTTGATATACAAAATATTGGCCTTTTTGAATTATTTTTATCTGGAGAAAAATACGGAGCAGTAGAGGCCATTGAATGGCAATCTAAACATAATTTTAAATCTAATTCATCAATACTTTTTTGAATTGCTTGATGATAAGGGCGATAGTATAATTCTATAAGCATTGTTTTAAGTGAATCACTAGGTTCTGTTCCATTTGTATAGATTGGTTTGTCATAACATGTTTTACTTTTAATTAATCCATCAGGATTATCTGGCGGCATATCTTGCAAAGAGCGATTAAGATCTACAAATGCTCGTGCAATATCTGTTTTAATTACACGCTGAACTTTATTTCCTAAATCATAAAGTTCGACTACAAAAGGATCAGAATCATCAAACAGATCCTTATCTGTTATTGACAAATGCCCTTCAAGTTCTGAAGGTTTTCGTGTTCCTCCATGCGGAATTGATAATAAAATAGGTAATTTATTCAATCTAATCCTTCTGCGATTCCATCTCGTCTTATTTCAGCAACACCTTGAAATCCAGATTGCGTTTGAAGTTTCATTGTTGCATGAATGGCACCATGATAAAATGAATATCTATCTTTTATAGAAATTTCATAACCCATCTCTTTTAGATAATCAACTATTTCATTACGAAATCCATCTTGCTCTATACTCACAGTACCACCTATAGAACAATGAAATCGAGGTCTTTCAATTGCCTGATTCATAGGTAAATCCCCATCAATTATTCTTGAAAGAAATTGCGTGATTGTTGAGAATATTCTCTGACTGCCTGGACTGCCAATAACCATCCAAAGTTTTGAATTATTGAAAATCAATGCAGGGGATACCGAAGTCCATGGAATAGAATTAGGTCGAATATAGTAAGGATGATTGGGATTTGTAAATTCAAATGCAGACATGTAATTGTTGTATAAAAATCCAAGTCCTCCTGCTGCCACTTTAGAACCATAAGCTAGTTCTATAGATTGGGTAATACCCACAGCATTTCCTTCATCATCCATGGTTGAGAGGTGGGTAGTATCCTCACCTCCAAAATCAGGATCAATCATAGGTAATGTCGCATCCATTGAATTGTGAATTGATTCAGCCATCTGTTTTGCAAAACTTCGTTGTAAGTGTAGTTTGTCTTGAATTTGATCATATGTATGACGATTAAATGGCCGTTGTAATCTGTGCAAAAATGCCTTTCTAAAAGTTTCTGCAACAAAATGATAAGAACTAGGTTTTGAGCCACGCAAAAACTTTGAAGGTAAATGATTCAACATCATAAGTGTAAGAAGTAAAGTTCGGCCTGCAGCTGGAGGTGGTAAAGTGACAACAGATACACCACGGTAGTTTCTACGTATTGGTTTTCGAATCAAAGGTTCAGGGATGTATGCCAAATCTTCTTCTTGAATTAACCCTTGATTTTTTTTCATATCTTGAACTATTTTTTTTGCGATTTCGCCCTGATAGAAAACACGATATCCATATTCGGAAATCGCTGTAAAAGTTTCAGCCAGATCTTCTTGAATGAATCTATCTCCAACATCATAAGATTCAAGACCATCTTTTAAGAAATATTTTGCACCAGATTTTGATTTTATTGAAAGAAAATTTTCTTTTTCCCGTTCTTGTAAGTCATGTTGGAGTTGAGTAATTTTGTATCCTTTTTTTGCAATGTTGATGGATGGAGCAACAATCTTTTGCCACTCTAATCTACCATATCGTTCGTGTAAAAATCCAATTACTGCCAGAGTACTTGGAACTGTAGTTGATTTGTATCCAAGACGTCGATTTTTTTTGTTGGCATATACGGATGAATTTGCCAAAGAAGGAGAACGGCTAGAACCATCAATGGCGTATGATTTCCCATTGACATAGATAATGCCCATAGATTGTCCACCCAACCCAGAGGCCTGGGGCTCACATACGCCTAATGCCAGTGCAGTTGCACAGGCAGCATCAATTGCATTACCACCTTTTTTGAGCATTTCAACTCCTGCCTTTGTAGCATTAGGAAATGCTGATGAAACCATCCCTTTTTTGGCAATGGAGCATTTTTTGTTGGCAGTTGCTTTAAACGAGTTTTCTATTTGTTCAATATTCAATTTTTTATTTTTCCATTTGATGAGAGTTTGTTTAACACAAGTGCTAGTAGTACTCCTCGGTCAATCAAACTATCTTTGAGAATGTGTTCATTTGGAGTTCTATAGTCCGAACCAATAGGACCCATAGAACCAACCATCGATAAATCTTGTAAGACATTACAGAGACTGGATGTAGCATACCTGTGCATGGGTTGAACTTTGATGTCTGCATTTTTTGCAGTTTTTTCAATTAGTTCATAAAGTTTAGTGATATTTTCTGATTTTTCTACAGGATCTCTTGTAGCAAGTTTTGAAATATGAATATCCAATTTTGTTTTATCCTTCTTTTTGGCAATTCTACGTAGTTCTAAATCAAATCGTTGCCCTTGTGTTTGAGTTGAATATCTTGATTCTAATGATAACTGTCCATGTTCAGGAGATCGTCCAAAAGAAGTAGTTGCTCTGAATTCAGAAACAGTGATTCTTGCATCATCATGATCTTCAGAAACTTTTTTCCAAGCAATAATTTTTTTACACATATCAGGAACCACATCTTTGATTGTTTCATCAGGTCGTCGTATGTGTGTCAAGTCAATATGGTATCTTGTGACACCAGAACAAGATGTACTAATTCCTCCATTTTCTAATCCCCATTTTAATTCAATAATATTTTTTGAAATTTTTGCAGTATCATGTACTAATTGTTTACTATAACGACCACCCAAACTATCGTCCGTGATAATTAGAATACCACATTTTATTTTTTTAAGTTTTCTTGCAAAACGAAGTGCCTTTAATGCAGAAAGCATCGTAATGAGACCACCTTTACTTTCAGCTATTCCAGAACCATATAGTTTATTTCCAATTTTGTAAAATGGAGTGAAATCCTGATTGGCATACCATGTGTCAGTATGGCACAATAGTAAAACATCATTTTCCTCAGAATCATGATTTGTAAAATAAAGCATATTTCCAACATCAAATTCATGATGTTCTCTCACAGTAAACCCTAGATTAGAGAGTCTAGCAGTTATCATTGAGCCTAATTTGTTCACATCCTCTAAATTAGTTACACTTGAATTCACATTAACAAATTGTTCAAGCAATGCCTCATTAGATAAGGCATGACTTCGAACATGACTTCTCACAACAGAACGTAATGGTTGTGATTCAATATTGTCAGCAGACTCATCATGTTTGTGAGATTCTCCAAAGTATCTCAAAGCTGCAACGTCCAACATTTTGTTGATTAAACTATCATAGGTGTATCCTGCAGTTTTAGCGGCTGCATAATATGAGCCAGTTATCCCTAAACTTGCCATAGAGTTTAGTTCTAAAACATAAAAAGTTCCATCTTCACTCATTCGAAAATCTACACGTGTAAAATCATTTAATCCCAATTTCTTAAATGCAGCAAGGGAAATTCTTTTAATTTCTTTTGTTTGTTCTTCAGTTAATTGTGCAGGACATATCTTATCAACAGGTGTTTCTTTTTTATCCGTAATAGTTTGGATACGATTAGGATCTCCATTAAGATCCATCTCTACAATTGGTAAAATCTCAATATTATTTCCATTACCCAATAATCCAACTGCAAATTCTCTACCAGGAATAAATTGTTCTACTAAAATTTCCTGAGAAAATATTTCAATTTGTTTTGCAACTGCTTTGTGTAAATCATCCCAATTATCAACAACTTCCATTCCCATTGATGTAGATTCCATTTTTGGTTTTACGATTACAGGGAATATCAGATCATCAAACGTATCATCAGAAGATGTAAAGACCCAAAACCCTGGGGTTGGAAGATTATTTTTTTGTAATACAATTTTAGTCATAACTTTGTCTTGAACTACAGCATGTGTTTCTGGACCAGAACCAGTATATGGAATTCCTAACATCTCAAGCATTGCTGGAACGTGAGTGTAACGATTTTGTCCTTGAATACCATATGCCATGTTGAATACCATTCCAGGCCTTTCACCTGAAACTACTCTTGGCATGAAATCTCTCATATGTTCAATAATGTTCATTCCACCCTCGATAATTTTGACAGAATGACCTCCTTTTTCTAAGGACTTTGCAATTTTTTCTACAGTTTGAATGGAGTAGTGTTCTTTTGTAGTCATTCCAAAGACATTGATGACATCATTTTCATCGAGAGACTTTTTGTTATACACTATTGCAACTTTCAACAACAACTGAGATTAGAACTAGTAAAAAAACCAATCATACTAGAAAAAATCGTTCATCTTGTTTATATCTTAGAATTTTAACTCATATCTGCCGTTACAAGGTTTGTAGGCAAAACCTAGTTGGTAAAATCCATACGGAACGAAAAACCTACTCAATCAATATTTCAATTCTAGGTTGCACCATAGGATTTTCATTGGTGAGAAAACGTTAGACCTACTTTTTCTTATCTGGATGTTTATCATTATAATTATTCAACATGTTGGAAAAAACCAATTTTAGTTTTTTAGAACTGACGGTTTTAGATAAAAATCCTTTGAGTGGCTACAGTATACACACCTACAATAGAAAATCCAAATGTGATTCCAGATAACAGTATGTATACATAATTGAAAATTTTTGCTTACTTTTTCATCCAATTGAGGAATTGTTGAGGACATACAAATGAAGAAAATTGCATTGGTCAAGAAAATAAGAAAAAAACTCTTTGACGATACTGAAGAGGATTGAAGATTCAAATTTTAGTAAATAACCAATGAAGATTTAGAAGTCCCAGAAAAATTAATCTTCATACCCATCTTTTTCTTCTAAAATACCCATAAAGAGACAGTCCCACACCAACCATTGAACCTAAAACTATAGGATATGCTATTGGTGATGATAATTCAGGCATATACTGAAAATTCATACCATAAACACCAGCAATGACAGTAATGGGCACACAAATAGTAGCAACTAGAGCCAATGTTTTCATAACTTCATTTGTTTTGTTAGATACTACTGAAAGATAATAGTCATTCATTGAGGATAATTTGTCACTTACAGCAGTAATAGAAGATAAAACTTGGGTAATGTGATCTTGAAGATTTCGAAAATAGATGGAATTTGATTCTTGTATTAATGGAGATTCGTAATCTTCCAATTCTTTAAATAAATTATCCAAAGGTAAAATGGAATTTTTTATTATTATGACATCATTTTGAAGTGTATCAAGAGCAAGTAAATTTTCTTTGTTGGCATTATGTGTAATTGATTTTTTCAAGACATCAATACGTTCCCCAATTTTTCGCAATATGGTAAAATAATTATCTACAACTGCATCAATTAATGCATAAAACAAATAATCGGAATCACTTTCATAAATTTTCTTTCTTCTATCTCGTATTCGTTTTCTAACAGGTTCAAAAACATCTCCCTTTGATTCCTGAAAAGAAAGTACCATATTCTTTTTTAAAATTAAATTGATATGCTCCATTCTAATTTCACTGTTGGAATCTACATAGAACATTTTCAATATGATGTAAAGAGATTCAGAATACTCTTCAATTTTTGCATGTCGTGTAGTATTTGCAATATCTTCTAAAATTAATTTATGTATGTCAAATTGCGTACCTATTTTTTGTATTAATTCAGGTTCGTGGATTCCAGTAATGTTTAACCATTTTACACCTAATTTTTCTTCAACATTAGAAATGTCATTAATGGAAATTTTGTCTTCAGAAAATGTAGTATTATCATAAGTGATTAGTTCAAAATGTATTTTTTCATTTGTTGCATCTCCAACATACACAATAGTTCCAGGCGAGTCTCCTGGTTTTTTTGATGATTTTCTAAATAGATGGAGTCCCAAAAAATATCAAATCCTGTTAATTCTTTTGTGCATGTTCTGAAATTTAAACAGTCGATATGGTAATGTCGTCAAATAATTCTTCAGCTTTTTTAATAATTTGTTTGTCATCTGCATGTGGTTCTGCTGAAATAAGTACAAGGTTTTCTCCAATAGGTACACTAATGATTAACTGTTTTGTTCTCCTTGATGCAATGTAATCAATTGGCCCTAGTATATCATCTAATTCCTGTCTCATTTTATAATCCAATTGCATCTGCATGTAGGTCATGGTTATTTTTTCATTTTCTAGTAATGGAGTAGTTCCTTTTTTGAAGCCACCTGCAACTAATCTTCCAAGTGTATTAATCACACCAACATGTCTTATCATATTTTCATCAGATAGCGCAGTACAAGCAATATTTAATTTTTTAATGTCATCAGAGGTGAGAAGAGCCATGATAGTATCAGTAAAAGAATGATAAATAAATTGTGAGAAGTTTGCAGCATGTAATTATCATAGACATAATTATTCTGTGTAAACGTCTTGAATATCAAAGAAAATACCTAAGTGGAGTAAAAATCTAGTAATAGAATGAGGATATCATATGCTTGAATTGACTAAAAGATACATCTCAAGGTTTCAAAAGTTTGTCTAATTGGTAATGTCTAATGCATTATGAGTTTGGATCAAATGTACATTCAGTTTTGAGTGATTTTACAGTTGTAAAGTATGTGATTGCCAATATTCCAATAGCAATTATTCTAATTGGAATTTCATAATTGGTTAGAAACGCTGTTGCCGTAGCTCCAACTGAGCCAAATGTTGAGATCACAGCAAATCCTACAGGACCACAACTACATGCACCTGCTGCAGCTCCAATTATTGAACCAAAAATACCCCCACCCATTTTTTGTTTAGATTTTTTAAGGATGTTGATACGAAATATGTTCATCGGTAATACTAGAGCAGATAATGCAGATATTGTAACAATGAGAACAAACCCAAATTCAGTTCCAGAGGGAATATGACTAACAACATATGGCTCTAAGAAAATATATTCAGATAAAATTAACAATCCAACTAACATGGTTGAGAAAATTACAACAGATAAGAAAAGATATTTTGAATTTGAATATACAGTTTTAATTGCAAATATCATCTAAATCATTGTGTCCAATATTTGTTTGAACACTGAAAATGGTTGCGCACCTCCAAGTTGTTCTTGTCCATCTGGTCCAACTATAAAGAATCCAGGAGTTCCTCTTACGCCATGATCTCTTGCTTGTTGACTGTTATACTGTACACGTTTAGAATATTTTCCAGAATCAAGACAACTATCAAACAATTCCATATCCAATTCCATATTAAACGCAAATGCTTTTAATCGCTCAGTATTTGCCCATCCACTATCAATTTTAGATTCTTGAGAAGTGTAAAGAGTGTCATGATATTCCCAATACATTTCTTGGTCTTCTGCACAGTAAGTTGCTTGAGCTGCTTTTGGAGAATCACGTCCCAAAAATGCCAAATCTACAAACACTAAATTTACTTTTCCAGTTTCAATGTACTCTTGAAATATTGCAGGTTTTGTGTTATGAAACCAATTATAGCATTGATGGCATTGGTAATCACCGAATTCAACAATAGTAATTGGTGCTGAAGGGTCACCTAAAATTGGAGAACCCATAGCAGTTGAAATAGTTCCATGTGTTCTACCCATATCCAGATTAACAGTTTCAGAAGGTGATACAGATAATGAAGCAGCAACCCCAGCTATAATTGTAATAACAATGACGGCCAAAATTACGCCTAATTTGTTCATAATACAAAACAGAAAGTATTGGTTAAAAAAACTTATTCCAAATTACGAGAAGATTTTCTCCTGAATAAATTTACAAATTTTGCAATAACAGTGTCAATGGGGCATACCTCACATACAAAGCTAGAATTGTGTCCTTCAAGATGCTTTTCAAATTTTTCACGAGAATTTAAAATTAGATCACATTTTTCACAGTAAATCTTGGATACATTATTCTTCAAAGGTTTTGTCACAAACAAATTGAGTGATTAGTGTTTATAAAGATCCTGTTGAAAATCAACATAAAATTGTAATTCATCAGATTCTTAGTAATCAGGATAATACAGATGTAACAAAAATAAATTTCAGTACATATAAGATTGTAAATAATTACATTTTAAAATAATTTTGACATCATAATTTTAGATAGTTGCAGAAATTTCAATGATTAAGAGAAATTGAATATTTGAAAAAATAAAACAAATTACAAGTAATGAATTTTCATATGACCATTTAATTCAACTTCATATTGTGTCACAAATCCACAATGAGTGCATGAAAACATTTCATGTTCAGACTGACTTGTTGTATTTTCAATTATAGTTCCAGAAATAGATGTAATGTTTATCACATTACGATTTGAAATTACAGCAAAGTTTTTTCCCTCATTTATAGAATCTAAAAATTCCTTTATTGCAGAAATTACTACAATTGGATCAATAATTTCATCATCATCCAAAGATGATAAAGTGAATTGATGATGCTTCCATGTAGGAATCGCAGCCACTTGATCGGCCACATACACAAGTAAATCATGTTTAACAGAGATTACATCTTTGCAGTCAATTGTGAGCATAAAATATCATGATTGAATCGATATTTTAGTTTAACATGTATTTGAAAATGATTATTATGGTTTAATGTTGTGAGGATAATTACTTGGCAGATTCAGAAACATTTGGAGTAGAAAAAGGACATGGTGAAGAAGTTATTGCATGGTTAAATGGACAAGCAAAATCACAATCCATCAAGTTGGAAGCAAGATTGTACGGCTATAATGTGATGACTGAGAATTTTGGAGAGTTTGAAATGTTTTCGTGGATTGGAAATGTACAGAATGCAAGAAAGATGATCATTAAAGCAAGTAAAAGATTCAAAGTAAAAGTTATCGAGGGAGGATACAAACCTAAAGAAAAAATAATTAAAATGAAAAAATTTGATTTTGCCAAGGTCAAAAATGGAGATAAAACAATAGGTCAATTGGAATTTGTATCTTCAAGATTTGGAAATAAGCATTGGGAGATTCAAAATGAAGAAAGACATTAGTGGAATAATACCAGGAAGAGAATAATGAAAAGAATAGGCATTATCGGATTAGGAATGCTAGGTAATGCAGTAGCATTGCATTTGATAGATTCGGGTTTTGAAGTTACAGCATATAATAGAACAAAAGAAAAAACATTAGAATCAAAAGGAAAAGGGATAACAATTGCTGAATCTCCAAAAGAAGTAGCAGAAAATTCAGAATTACTAATCATAGTTGTAAAAGATGCAGATGCAGTAAAACAAGTTTCATTTGAAAATAATGGAATCATTAAGGGCAATCATGAAAAATTAATTGTTGCAGATATGAGCACCATTGACCCATCAGAATCAAAAAATATTTCAAAACAGTTTAAGGATTCTGGAATAACTAAACTGGACATACCAGTAATGGGAGGTCCAAATGTAGCAATAACTGGAGATTTAGTTATGATGGCATCAGGTGATAAAGAAAGTTTTGAAAAATGTAAAAAAGTGTTTGATACCATAGCAAGCAAAGTGTTTTTCTTAGGAGAAAGTGGAGTTGCAAATTCCATAAAATTGGCCATGAATCTTCAAATTACAATGTTAGCTTTGGCATTATCTGAAGGGATAACTCTTGTAAAAAAATCAAATGTAGATCCTAAAATATTTCTAGAAATTTTAAACTCTACTTATTTCAAAACAGGAATGAGTGAAAAAAAGGCATACAAAATGATAGATGGCAAATATGATACAACATTTACACTTTCAAATCTAAAAAAAGACATTACAACCATAACAAATGCTTCAAAATCTCTCGGAATTAAACTGCCAATGATTAGTAAGGCAGAAGAAGTGTATGAAAATGCAATCAAAGAAGGGTTTGGAGATATAGATTATACAGGAATTATTGAATATCTCAAAAAAATTAATGAATAAAAACAACCAAAATTACGAATAGAATTTAACAAAAATTCTATAAGTTATGATGATAGTGTAAAATCATGCGATTAAATGAAAAAGTGGCCATAGTTACAGGAGCATCTAGCGATATAGGTAAAGGTATTGCCAAGAGATTTGTAGATGAAGGGGCCAAAGTAATCCTAATCGCAAGGAATTTGGAGCAATTAGAGGCCACTAGAAAAGAGATAGGAAATGAGGAATCAACTGTTTCAATATCATGTGATTTAACTGATGAATCCCAAGTATTACAAACAGTGAATCAGATTGTAGATACATATGGTAAAATAGATATTTTGATAAATAATGCAGGGGCAATTAACGACCCAATACATTTTCACGAAATGCAGGATTCTGAAATTAAAAAATTAATTGATGTGAATTTGTTTGGAGTATTTCATATGACAAAAGCTGTTCTATCAAAAATGTCAGATGTTAAAAATGGAGCAATTGTTAATATCGGTTCAATTTCAAGTGAAAGAGCAATACCAAGAGTTCACTTGGCAGTATATTCATCCACTAAAGCTGCAATTGCCATGTTTACAAAATCAATTGCAGTAGAATATGCAAGAAAAAATATTAGATGTAATTGTGTTAATCCAGGAATTATTAATTCAGGAATGATAAAACCATATCTAGATGACCCTCAAGCAAGAAAAGTGTTAGAAGAAAGATTACCTCTTGCAAGAGTGGGAGAACCAGAAGATGTTGCAAATGCAGCACTTTATTTGGCTTCTGATGAGGCCAATTGGGTTACAGGTGCCATCCTAAATGTGGATGGTGGAAAAACAGCTTCAGAAGGATAACATCAGATTTTTAAAATAATTTAAGAAGAAATATTGTTCTTTTTGAAATATGCTCTATAACTTAATCCAGTAACTAACATAATTATTCCCGTAATGGCAGACCACATGAAAAATGATCCAATATCAGATTCATCCATATTTGACAACAAACGAATAAACATCTAAAGTTTGGGTTGAGAATGAATTATTCCCTAAAAGTATGAAACATCTAAATAGATTTGACACTGACGGAATTTATGCCTGAATTCACATGTCCAGACTGTGGAAAACATCTATTTCATGAAAATGAGACAACATTGAAAATTGAAGAGACAATTCATTCAAAATTCTGTAGAAAAACACAAGGAGAAACCCATAGTTTCATGCATAGAGACCCAGCACACATGGAAACTTTTGATTCAGAAAGAGAAAATGACACTGCAGGTACGGCAGTATTAAAAAAATAACAATCTATTCCTCAAAATTATAACCTAGGTATTTGTCATTCAAAGTAATTGTCAGAAGAACATCATTATGATTTAGTAGTTGTAGGGGGAGGCCCAGCAGGATCATCAGCTGCATATGCTGCTGCAAAGAATGGAATCAAAGTAGCTTTAATTGAAAAGGAAAATTCAATTGCAGAAACAGTTAGGACTAGCGGCGTAACGTGGATTCAAAATATTAAAGAATTTGGAATTCCAGATGATTGTTTTAATCCAATTAAGAATTTTTCATTTTGTTCTCCCAATAACGAAGTCACAATTAGTGATACCATTGCAAGAGCTGCAGTACTAGATGTAAGAAAAACATACAGATGGCTGGCAAATGAGGCAGAACAATGCGGTGTAGATGTTTTTGTAAAGATGAATATCAAGAATGTCATTAAAAATGAAAAAGGAGATATTGTAGGAGTGAATGGTGTTGGGCCAAATGGAGAAACTACATTTCATTCCAAAGTTGTAATTGATGCAAGTGGTTTTCAATCAACAGTTTGCAAGGCGATGGGGTTTGTTGAACAATGGGAAAGATTTGGTGCAGGAGCAGAATATGAAATGAAAGTAGAACATGTAGATTCTGAAACATGGTGGTTAATGGTAGGACAAGAATATTCTCCTGCAGGGTATGCATGGATTTTTCCTTTAGGAAATAACATGGTTAGGATAGGAGTAGGAGTTGGAAAACCAGAATCAAATATAGATCCTACTCAAAGACTCAAAGAAATAATAGATAAAAAATTAGGACCAATAAAAAAATTAGGAAAATTAACTGAAGTTGAATTTCATTATGGATTAATTCCAAATGACGGATTATCTAGGAAAACAGTTTTCAATAATTTGATTCTAGTAGGGGATTCGGCAGGACAGGCAAATCCTCTAGTGTTAGAAGGGATAAGATACGCCATAAAATTTGGAAGAGTGGCAGGAAAAGTAGCATCAGATGCAATAAAATCAGGTAAGACAGACAAAGAATCACTCTACCCTTATGAAAATAACTGGAGAAAAGAAATAGAATCAAAAATTAATTCAGCAGGGAAAGTTCAGGACAGATGGATAGGTCTCACAGATGAAGAGTGGGATAAAGAACTAGACATAATCAAAGAGTTAAGACCAGAAGAGTTTATTGACTTTATCAAAGCAGATTTTGGATTATCAAACATGATCAAATTAGCAACCCATCATCCAAAACTTGCAGTCAGACAACTCTTCAATCTAGTAAAAGGGAAAAAATAATTATTTTACATTAAAAAAATCAGTCACCACTACATCATGATATTGTAGTTGTGTAACATATACACCAGAATCAAATGAGCGAGATACAACTTCTGTAAATAGTCCAGAAGAATTATCTTTTAGAGTAATCTCTTCAATCAAAGTACCTCGTTGATCATAAACATCTACAAAAAGATCTTCTCTAAATGCAAGAGTTTTTTGAACAGCTCCTGACACTATCAATTTATCATCATCGTAAATGGCTTCAACTACTGCAACGCGAGATCTTATCGGAAGATATCGCTCAATTATAATTTTTAATTCATCAAGATTATTATCAACATTTTTAGCATTTTTGTCTTTGAATGCAAATTCAATTTCATTAATTACTGCTGCAAATCTAGGATTTTCAGTAAAACTTGCACCACCAAATTTTTCTGCAAAGGATTCTAACTCTTCAAATTCACGTGCAAGATCAACCATACTCAAATCTGCATCGCTGTATTCATACTCAAATTCTTCTTCTACATGTACAATTTGAGATGCCTTAGAATCCTTGTATTGTAACATGACAACATATAGTCCAGGATCAGCAGGGGCGATCCATTGTGTGAAAAAGTTGCCTTGCTTAGTATCAGTGAACTCAAGACTGCTGTGTGTAGTCCCATCCATATCATACACAGTGACATAGAGATTTTCACGCCTATCAAAGTTAGATTTTTCAGTTTTTCCATTAATTACCCAAATACTTTTTTCAGAATCATATGAAATATCATAAATGATACTTTCACTATCAAGCACCAAATGCTCACTCAGATAATTGCCAATTTCAATTACCTTTGATTCAGCATCAACAAAATTTGCCAATTCAATCATCTCATCAGCATCTGCCATCATGTTGTTATATTTATCAGCATATCCTAAGAACCCAGCATTATAGAAAGTGGAAACCATGTTTGAGAAAGCATTTAATTTTTTACGGAATTCAATACGTTTGATTTCATCAGCAGTATAACCAACATCAGAACCGAGTGGATCATCAGTGTATGCTTTTGAAACTAAACTCCATTCATCAAATAATGCACGAACTAATTCATCAGCTTGATCAAGATCATTTTTAATCACAAGATCTCGTACATCGTCAATTTTTTCATTAAAGATTTCTGCAAATTCAATATAATTTGGTAAGAAACTATTTTTAGTTAAACTCAATTCAACCAAGTTTTCTAAAGATTTTGCTCTTTGCAAAATATCACTTGCACGAATTTTGTATGCATCCTTGTTGTAAGAATCCAAATCAGATTTTATTTTAGGAGAAATATCACTGACCCAACTTAACAAAACTTCAATTCTATCAATTCTCATAATTGATGGATTGCCAGATTCCATTTCCTTAGCAGTGTTTAGAATTTTTAAAGCATTGTCAATCAAAAACAAATTTTCATAATCTGCTTGAAGTTCAGCTTTTTCTTTCATTGTTTTGTATTGGAATTCTAGCATAACCAATGGGTTTCTCTTCTCACGGAGTTCAGTCATAGATGTATCAAATTCAGATACAATTTCCAAAATATCTTCAACAGAATCAGCATTTTCAACTCGTTCTAAAAGTAATTTCCAATCAGATATCAATACAGAATCAACACCGGTGGATTGAGAAATCTCGACACTTTTGCTAATTCGAGATGAAATATCAATGACTTGAACCATTTGTTGAATTTTAGATTCAGATTCCAAAATATCTTCAACAGATGTGGTCAATGCTAAATCACGCTCCAAGGCATCCCAATCAGGCTGAATTAGGTTTGCAAGATCACTGTTTTCTTCAGAATCAGAGGAGATGAATCTATCAACACTGTCAAGTTCACGTAGAATTATGGCTGCCTGATGTAATTCAGTTACTCGTATTGATGAAGAAATTAGTTCATCGATAGATTCTTTGGACATAAGAGAAGGTTTCAAGGAGTCCCAGTCATTTTGAACTAGTCGATAAAGATCATTTTGTTTTCTAGATACAACATCAAGATATCTAGATTTTGAAAGAACATCAATGAGTTGGCTAATTTCATCAGAATAAACAGGAGCCGTTCCCCTTGCAAAAATAAATCCAACTTCACTTTTTACAGATTTACTCATTACAGTGTCAGATTTTTTCATTAAATTCAACAGTGTTTCTTCTAATTCATCAAAAGTTGGAGTTCTTTGAACAGATGATTTTTCAGGATTTATATTTCTAATATCTACAAATGCATCAGTTAGTAAATCAATTGCTTTTGTTTTATCTCCGATTTCATAGTAAAAAATAGATGCAAAAATAATTTCATCAATAGATTTTGCAATTTCAAATGAAATTTCATCTCGGTCTAATAATTGCTGTACAGAGTCTAATGATGAAGATATAGCAGGTCTAATCAAAGGGTTAATCTCAATGATCAAACCATCTACGAAAAATTCACCCCATAAAGCGACATATTCAGATTCTAGTTCAGATAAATTATTAGATGTTTGATTAGATATTGGAGATGGAATGTTAAACAATTTTCCAACAATATCCCCTTGTGTAGATAGTAAACTTTTAGCAGAAGAAATTAGTTCATTATGTGTAGGTTCAGAAAAAATATTAGATGAAACATTGAATGTTGTTGATGTTGAATAATCACCATAAAATAATTTAATTTCATATTCTCCAGAAAGTCCACAAATTCTGCCCTTTAGAGGAATTACATCAGTGACAAAAGCACCATTGGGTAACGGCAACAATTGTTGTATTTGGCAGAGATCACCTTGAGGGTTGAAAATCTGCATTATCAAAAAAGAATCATCCAAAATATTTGCAATTTGCCCATAAACAAATAATGGTTCACCACTTTCATAATTTCCAAAATTTTCTAATAGAGTTATTCTGTCAGGAGTCTGTGCAGACGCGTATACGGGCATCAAAAGCATAACAAATACGCTCAAAACCATCAGAATTCGGCGCATAAGGATCAGAGTTTAGGCTCATGATACTTAAAACTTGAGCAGCTATGATACTGAATATCAGTTAAATTTCATAAATTAAGCCATGGCAACTACTTCACAGTAGCTGCCAGACTCAATTGTTGGCACAGTATTTGGTCGGTCGGTCTGGTAGGACATACAAAATGAATGGAATTGCACTTGAGTACATTTTGCACAATCATTACAAATCATACTGTTGGGCTTGAAACATTCAGAACATTTTGTGTTCTCAGATAATTTTCCACCACAGTTTCGGCATGATTCATCAGGCAATTCTCTTCAAAAATAATAATTAAAAATTGAATATAAGAAACACGAAGAAGTTATTCATACCAAAGCTCAGTAAGACGAAGATTATAATGGAAATAAAAAAAGATCTAAAATATGGATAGAGTTAGAAAAACTTTTGATAAATGGGCTCAAAATGGGAGAGCAGAATTAATGGAAATAGAGCATGGAAAAAATGTTTTAAAATTTTTAGAAACAATACCATTTGACAAACCATTTACATTTTTAGATGTTGGATGCGGTAATGGATGGGTAGTAAGAAAAATTGCAAAAGAAAAAAATTGTAAAAAATCCATAGGTATTGACAAAAGTAAAAAAATGATCATTCAGTCCATAAAAAAAATAGAAGAGAAAAAAGAAGAATATTTTCACACAGACATTGAATCAATGAATTATAGAGGGAAATTTGATTTTATTTTTTCAATGGAATCATTGTACTATGCAGATTCCATTGAAATTGCATTAGAAAAAATATACAAACTGCTAAAACCAGGAGGACAATTTTTCTGCGGTACAGACTTTTACACAGATAACAAGGCAACTGCCAGATGGGCAGGAATAATGAAAATTCAAATGCATTTGCATTCAAAAAAAGAATGGAGAGAGTTTTTCAAAAATACTGGTTTTGATGTAAAAACAAAACATGTCAAAGATTTGAAAAATAAGAAGAAATGGAAAAGAGAATACGGTACACTATTCATAATAGGCACAAAACCTCCAAAGTAATACTCAAATCCAATAACAAGATACAATATTCATGTGAGCTGGAGCACGACACGCTGCTACGGCAGAGGAAACTCCTCCCTCCAAACAGGAAATGTGATCTGGAGATAGATAATCAGAGATGGTTGGCAACGGAGCAGAAAATAATCCAATATGGCGCACAGTGATGGTGAAAACCTGAGATTTCCATAAAAGGAATGAAAAAGACGACCCACATGGAGCAAAGCCAAACAGAACTAACAGTTCCTGTACTAAGTTCAGGTAGGCTGCAAAGCGAAATATCGTGAAAACAGAAGGAGGGTTACTCCCAGCACACATACTTTTTTAAAATCTTAAAAAAAATTATAGTTGTACATCAAAAGAATTATTTTCAATAATCAAAAATAAATTATTTACAAATATATCAAATAAAATTAAATATGTTAATTTGTTAAAATAAAGAATAGTGTAAAACTATGATTAACTCATTGCACTAACTTGTTCTTTACAAATATCAGCATCACATCTACATGTTCCATCACAGAGACATGCCCCTTGCATTGCACAATCACATTCAGAACCTATTTCTACAGATGCTGCACAGCCACATGCAGCTTCCTCTTGAGAAGGAGTACTTTGTGGAGGGGGTGAACTTTGTTGTACATCATCATAGTGACTTCGGGTTTGTTGATAATCAGAATCATCTTTTAGTTGGGCCTCACCCCTATTGGTTTGATAACCACCAGAAGATGCACTAGTTTCATAACCAACTAATCTACTAGGATCAATTCCCGTTTGTGCTGATTGCTCATTTTTGAGTGAGCGATTACTGAAAATGAAAAATCCTATACCGCCAATTGCAGCCATTGCTGCCATTCCATAAACTATCATTACTGGGAAATCACCAGTAGATGTGGTCATATAATCAGGAGGAGTAGTTGGAGTAACACCTGCAATTTCAATTCCATCCAAAGTATCTAAAGCACCAAAACCAATTGTGGAAATATTTGCTTGATCAGAGGATTGAACACTTCTAACAGTGTATTGTTTATCAGCCATAATTTCAGCCTCATAGACTCTTTCAACTTGTCTTCCTTCTCTAATACTGCTTTCACCCATAGTCCATGATGATATTACAAATCCAGAGATTTCATCATCTAATCCAAAAGTTCCAGCATCTGAAGTGATTCCAGTAGGATCAAACAAAAAGTGCCAATTAGATAATGGTTGTTCTAAAATAAAGTCTGCATCAATGAGATTTCGGCCTAAAACATCTTCTGCTTCAGTTCCAGTAAAATAAGCATAAACTTCAGGTTCTTGATCTCTTAAAATATTAATAGGAATATTGATTTCGACACCGTCAATGTTAATTTCTTTATCAGTACTCAGCCCTCTCCATCCTAAATCTATCAATGTTCTTTGAGTATCTTTTGTAATTACATAATCACTCAAAGTTCCTTCTAAAAGTACACGATAGTCAATAGATGTACCGATATCTCTAGCCTTTAGATGAAAATCATAATTCACATTCAAATCAGAGATTTGTACTTGACTTCCATCATTAGCAATACCTCGATTTAGTTCATGGATTAATACTTGAACTCCAGAATCAGAAGAATCTGCAGTTCCAGAAACAGTCCATTCTTTACCTTTTAATTCATCATGAAGATTTCCACCATTTGGATATTCAATAAAAACAGTTTTGAGATAAGTTACTTTGAAAGGAGATGTTTCAGCATTAGGATCAAGTCTAGCATCTAACTGGGCTGCCCAAACTGGCGTACTGGTACCAATTACAATAAGAGTTGCCAGTAAAACAGACAAGAAGATAGCCCGAGACACGAGTAAAATTCATGAAATTATAGTAATAAACTTATCCCAATTAACTAGATCGGTAATTTTTGAAAAAGTAATATTGAGTAACATAATTAGAAAATTAGGTTTTAAAGGGATATGATATGATTACAGTTTTAGCAGGTGGAACAGGTTCAGTCAAATTAGTTCGAGGACTAGTTGCTCAAGAATCCAAAGTCAACGTAATTACTAATGTAGGAGACAATTATTGGCTTTACGGGCTATACGTATGCCCAGATATTGATACCATCATTTACGGATTAGCAGATTTACTTGATCAAGAAAGAGGATGGGGAGTGAAAAAAGATACATTCAACTTTTTACGTCAAATGGAAGTTTTTGGCGAAGATACATGGTTTGGAGTTGGAGATAGAGATGCTGCAACCCATCTGATCAGAACAAACATGTTGAAAAATGGAAGAAATCTAAGTGACATTACAAAATGGATGTGTGAGAAATTTGCAGTTACTGCAAACATCATACCAGTTACAGATAACAGTATTGAAACACGAATTACTACAAATAAAGGCGATTTACATTTACAAGAATATTGGGTCAAACACAGAGGAAAAGATCCAGTAGAAGGGATTCAATATATTGGCGCAGATAAAGCACGACCAAACCCAGAAGCAATTAATGCAATTCATGATGCAGAGATGGTAATCATAGCACCAGGGAATCCATTAACATCAATTGGTCCAATGCTACAGATTAAAGGAATTAGAAAAGAACTTTCAAAAATAAAGAAAAAAGTTGTTGCAGTTAGCCCATTGATTGGAGATAATGCAATTAGCGGACCTGCAGCAAAATACATGCAGGCTGCAGGAATAGAGTCAAATGCATATGGATTGGCAAAAATGTATTCAGACGTATGCTCAAACATCATTGTAGATCCAAAAGATAAACCGCTAGTAAAGAAAATTCAAAGTTTAGATATGAAAGTTTTTGAAACAAAAATCACTATGAAAAACAAAATCGCTGAAGACGCATTAGCAAATTTCATTTTAAAGCAAGTACACGTGTAATTTGAAAATAGCTGCAATTATTCCTGTAAAGACTTTCTCAAAAGCAAAAACACGTTTAGATTTATCACCACAACATGTTGAAGAATTGTGTAAAGTTATGCTAGAGGAGATTTTGCAAACATTATCAATATCACCTCAAATTGAAAAAATAATAATTGTAACTAAAGAAGAAAAAGCAATTGAAATTGGAAAAAAATTCAATGCAGTGATAATCATAGATGAAAAAGAAGAAAGTGTCAATAATGCCGTATCATTAGCAGACAAATATCTTTTAGAAAATAACTTTGATGTATCAATTGTATTTCCTCAAGACATCCCATTTATCAAAACTCAAGATATCGATTTTATGTTAAACTATAAGATGCACCCTAATTTTGCAATTATTGTCCCATCCAGAAGATTTGATGGAACAAATGCTTTGGTAAGAATGCCAGTAGATTTAATGAAAACCCATTATGATGAAGATAGTTACAAGATTCACATGAATACTGCAAAAAATCATACACTTAATGTTGCAATGGTGTTTGTGAAAAGAATAATGTGGGATGTAGATAATGCAGAAGATCTGAAATTTTTACTAGAACAAAATGAAAAGCCAGAAATTTCAGAAAAAATTAAAAATATACTAGAATCAAATTAGAACATTCTCTTAAAACATAAAAAAATTCTCAATTTAGGAAGGAATTACAAATATGTTTATAAGCAATGAATTAAAAAATTTAAATATCATAAAAAATGGTTAAATCAACAAATCAAAAAGACACATGCCCCAGATGTGGAAAAGGGGCCATAATTACAGATGTCAACAACGGTGAGAATTTTTGTGGTAAATGCGGATTAGTAATTACCGATAAAGTGGAGGAATCAGGACCAGAATGGAGGTCATTTTCAAATGAAGGTGAAAACAAAAGTAGGACCGGAGTTCCAACATCACTTGCAATGCACGATATGGGATTAGCCACAGTAATCAACCCACAAAACAGAGATGCAACAGGCAAGCCATTAACTGCTGCAATGAAAAGCACCATTGAAAGGTTAAGAACTTGGGATAGTAGAAGTCAAGTTCACGAACCCGCAGACAGAAACTTTAGACAAGCATTTAGTGAATTGGACAGATTAAAAGACAAACTTGTAGTAGGGGATTCAGTTATTGAAAAAGCTGCATACATTTACAGAAAAGCTTTAGAGAAAGGACTAGTCAGAGGTCGTTCCATTTCAGCATTGATTGCATCTGCACTATATGCAGCATGTAGGGATACAGAAACACCTAGAACATTAAAAGATATTGGTCAAGCAAGTAATGTCAAACGTAAAGATATTGCAAGATGTTATAGATTGTTACTTAGAGAGTTGGATTTAAAAATGCCCGTAGTTGATCCAGTGAAATGTATTTCAAGAATTGCAAGTAAAGCAGGATTATCTGAGAAAACAAAAAGAAATGCAACAAAAATTTTACAAAATGCAGAAGAACAAAAGATTTCAGCAGGGAAAGACCCAATGGGATTAGCAGCAGCAGCACTTTATGTAGCATGTGTTGGAAATGGTGAAAATAAAACTCAAAGAGATGTTGCAGATGCTGCAGGAGTAACAGAAGTTACAATTAGAAATAGATACAAAGGCTTGAAAGTAGCACTAGACCTGTAATGTTGGTTCTGTTTTAGAATAAAATTTATTTACAAATAAAATACAAATTGAAAACGCACCAGCAATTAATAATAAAATTTCCAATGTAGACATTAAGGAATGTGAAAATGCTTCTTCAATTGAAATTGTGTTTATCTGGGAAATAAAATTAGCATATGAAAATACAAAATAATTAGTAGCCCAATGAATCAATAGTGAAGCAACAAAACCATATCTAAGATAGACCCAACCCAGAATAATTCCACTTGCAGTTGCTTGTGCAAATTTACCCTCACTCCATGAATCGCCAAAGGCAATATGTGCAAATCCAAAAAGAACACCTACAAAAATAATTAAAGAAAGTGATTTTTTTGAATCAACAATATCCAAATTATCAGGCCTCCACAAACATTTAACAAAATATTTTATCGATGATTTACTGGAATACAGGGCAAATAACGGAATCCCGAGTAAAATTAGACGAAATCCAAACTCTTCTATTAAAGGTGCCAGACTAACATAAAAAAACTGAATAAGATCATTCTCAGCTAGGGGAGGGACAATATCAATTCCCACCCCCTCCTGAACAAAATTAATCAAAACAGAAATTAAAATTAAAATTGAAAACCATTTTGTAATTCCAATCATATAGTTTAATTTAACATCATATTTTCCAAATGAGATTATAGGAGAAAGTGTTTTGAGAAAATCTTGTTTAGGCCCCAAAATAGCAATTACAAAAAAAACAAGGTAAAGAACCCATAAGACAACAAATGCATCACCTATACTGACATCAAAAGGAGTTTGGTATAATTCAGTTCCTTCAAAAAGATCCAAATGAGTTAAAGGGAATTCATAGTTGATATCACCGCCAATATCAGTTTCAAAAAAGACATAGATTCCAATAGGAAATGAAATTAGCAATAAGCCAAAAATCACTGAAAGTAATGCAGTAAAAGGAATTCCAACGTATTGAAGTATTTTATTTGAATTTTGCAATTTAGTCTAATGCAGTTCTATAGTATCTTCTGCAAATCCCAAATGAATCAAAGTCTCTTTGATTGTATCTCGATGATCACCTTGTAAGAAGATGTAACCTTCCTTTGCAGTTCCCCCACAAGCATATTTGTTTTTGAGGTCTTTTGCCACAGTTTCCAGATTATTTATTTTAGGATCCAATCCTTCAATCATTGTACCCTTTTTCTTAAATCGTCTAGTTTCTAATCGAATAATAATTTTAGTGCTATCTTTGGCAAGTTCACCACAAGCACACAAATCTTCTGGGAGACCACAAGTATTACAAATTACTGCCATTCGTTCGAAATAAATTCAATTATTCATACTATTAAGCCTTGTTTGAATATAGAAGATAAATGAAAAACAAACGGATTTTTTAGATGGAAAATTAAAGAAAAATAGTGACAGAAGAATTTACAAAAAAGGCTGCAGAAATGCTTCTAAAAGGAGCAACATTACTCAGTGAACCATGCCCTTATTGTGCAGGAGTCAGAGTAATGCAAGAAGGGCAGGCATTATGCGTCAGTTGTGGTCGCCAACCAGAGAAAAAAGAGATCCCAACACCGACCACATCAAATGATACATCAAATAATACGTCACCATTAGAAAAAATATTTGAAAAGAAATTAGAATCACTCTCAAAAGAATTAGAGCAAGAAAAAGATCATGAAAAGCAACAAAATATTCTAAAAACGATCAACACATTATTAGAAACAATGGAAAAAATGAAAGGTAAACAATAAAGTTTTTATGTTAAAATCCGCAATGACGAATTGTAATGGCAGATAAAAAATCAGCACCACTTCCAGCATCAAGTGGGGGCCTCATGAGATTCTTTGAAGATGAGACAAAAGGATTCAAAATTGACCCAAAAATTGTAGTATCAGTCCCAATCAGTTTAATCATTGTTTCATGGGTAATCGATGCATTTCTAGCTCCGTGAAGGAACAATGGAAAAAGATCCAGATGATGTTTCAAATATACACAATAGATTTTCCCTCACTTTAGTTAATCCAGGATCAAAATATTTTTCACTAGTCATTTCAATGGTAGTTGCATCAGTAACTGTTCTTGCAACATATTTCGGATATTTGAGTAGTTTAGGTTTTGAAGAAAATTGGTATAGATTGCCAATGGTTTTGATAGTATTATCTTTAACACAATTACTAGATACTAGATTTGCAAAGAAAAAAGAATACTCAAAATCTCTGCATTCATCTCTTTTTGGAAATATGTTATGGACAGTTACCCTGTTAATGGGAATTCTTTCAAGTGTAGTTTTATCAAAAGATATCGAACCATTTTTCATCACATTTGGTTTGTTACTTTTTGCAAGTTTTAGAATAGGAATTTACACTACAGCATTAGGGGCAAGTCTCAAAAAAGCTTGGGCAATATGCTTTATTCAACCTGTGGCAATGTTTCTTGTATTAATTCCACAAGAATTGTGGGTTTCAATTCTTAGCGAACCAATAGGATTAGGATACGGAATATCATTTATCATAATTGCCAGTGCATGGTCGTATGTTACAGATAGAGCAGGAAGACCTGCAATGAAAAGTACACATAAAACAATTCAAGCATATCTGGCATCCCAAGGAAATGATTTTGAAGATGCTGAAGTACTCATGGAGCAGAGTTCAGGTGAGACCAAAGTATCCACATCACAAATTAAATTTTCATCACATAATGGAGATAAAGAGTTTAGAATGGTATTGCCCGAGATACATCCTGGACCATACCATCCAGTAGGAGGAAGCAATATCCCGTACCTAATTTACAAAAAGTTATCATCATCAGCTATGGTCATGCATAGCATTTCAAATCATGCATTAAACCTTCCATCAAGAAATGAAGTTGAAAAATATTTAAAAAATTTAGAAAATAGCAAAGTCAAAGAAGAAGGTATCAAATGTACAGAACCAATAACTGTTCAAATTAACAAAGCCAGAGTTACAGGTTTACTTTTTGGTAATAATCCATTATTATTTTTATCATTATCCCCACAGGGGATGGAGGATATTCCAAGTTATATGAAAACAGAAATTGAACAGTATGCAAATAATCGAAATTATGCACGAACAATGATTGTAGATTGTCATAATGCAATGGGTGAGGAAATTTCAAATGAAGATGGAGAAGACATGTTAAAAGCTGCAAAATCTTGTTTAGATGCCTTAATTTCAAAAGATAGTTTTCCAATTGAATTAGGATATGCAAACACAGATGAAATGGATGTGTGGACAGAGGATTTAGGAATGGGAGGGTTAGGGATTATTTGTCTCAAGATTAATGCTAAAAAATATTTTCTTGGATGGGCAGATGCAAATAACATGGAAAATGGAATAAGAGAGAAAATCATAGATATTTTTGCAAAAAGAGATTATCAATTATTGGAAATTTGTACATCTGACACACATTATGCACCAGTTAAGGCCAGAAATAGAAACGGGTACTATCAATTAGGATTAATTACAAGTGCAGAAAAACTTGCAAAATGGTTATTTATAATTGCAAAAAGTGCAGAGGCAAACACCACTACAGTGAAATTTGAAATTTTAGAAAATGAGACAACCGTTAAAGTGATGGGTCAAGGCATCTACAAAGAATATTCCAAAGCATTAGACAACTCGTTAAAAATTACCAAGGGATTTGTGATAGGTTGTTTAGTGTTATTTGTGACTAGTCTGTTCCTATAGTATTCATTTGATCAAGGTTGCCATAAAATTCATCAATAAATGAAGCAAACTGGAAAATAGGAACTATCGGCACATTCTCAATAAAGTCAATTTTATCTTGATATAATGTTACAATGACTGGTACTGCAGTTGCACCAGGAGTTTTTGCAACGTATTGTTTTGTTCTTTCTATCTGTTTTTTAACAGCAGTTGATAATGCAGATGTACTGTAACGCTTCCAGTGTTTACAGTCAATTAAAATTGCAATACCAAGTCTAATTCCAACAACATCGATTTCCATCCTAGGTTTTGTCAACATCAAATTTTTCATTACTGCAAAATTTCTTTCAGATAACATCGCAGCAGTTAAACCTTCAAAATCTCTCCAATCAAGTACAATAGAGATTTCATCTATAGGATAGCCTTGTTCAAGTAAAGATATTGCAATTTTTAATTTATCGCCATCTTCAAAATAATATGAATTTTCTTGTATTGATCCAATATTATTTTTGATAAATTCATCTAAAATCATTTTAGAATCATCAGAATTTATTTTTGTAACAGCTGAAAAGTCTTGAATAGAAATACCACCAGGAATTATTCCACGTAATCCATTTATCATTTTAGGATGAACTTCCAATTGTAGATTTTGAATCATATTAGAAATATAGGTTTTAGGAGCTATTAACATCAAGGTATTATGATATAGGTTTTAGTACATGGTTTTAAAAGAAAGAATATGAAAAAAATGCTAGTTATCATACTAGCTTTTTCAGTAACATCAATATTTTACGATGAATCATTTGCAGAAAAAAATACATTTTTTGATTCAGTGAAATTTATCCAGTATTTGGATGAAAACACAGCATTAGAAGAAGTAAGAAATGGCAATTTAGACATATATTATTACACAATATCTCCAGACAGATTAGAAAGTAATCAAAATAGAGAGGGATTACAGGTGTTTGATTCTGCAGGAGGCTCATACAGTATCCTAGTAAACCCTGCTGAATCTGAGAAATTCAATCCATTTTCAAGCAAAGATATCAGATTTGCTTTGAATTACCTAGTAGATAGAAAATTAATCGTAAATGAATTGATGGGAGGCTATGGCTCAGCAATTATTTCATACTATAGTCCATCAGATCCAGAATATCTCACAGTTATTGAACAATTAGAGATGTATAATTTCAGATACAATCCATCGCTTGCAAATGAAATTATCTCAAAAGTACTAGATGAAAAAGGAGCAATCAAAATTAATGGAAAATGGCAAATAAATGAAAGTCCAATTGAAATTACAATTTTTATCAGAAGTGATGATCCAGTGAGAAAATCCATTGGAGAGATATTATCAGTAGAGTTAGAAAAAACAGGGTTTACAGTTAAGAAAGAATTTGGAGATTTGAATAAAGCATTCGTTGTAGTTTATGGCTCAAACCCTTCTGATGTAAAATGGAATCTTTACACAGAAGGGTGGGGCCGCTCAGCATTTGTAAGATATGATTCAGTGGGATTAGGACAAATGTATTCCCCATGGTTTTCAAATATGCCAGGATTCAATGATCCATCATATTGGAATTATGAAAATGAAAAATTAGATTTGATGAGTCAAAAAATATACACAGGTGATTTTGAGACATCTGAGCAGAGAACTGAATTAATACAAAATACAGTAATGGAAGGAATCAATGAATCCGTGAGAATTTTTTTGGCAAGCAAAATAGATCAATATGTTGCAAATGAAAAAATCAGTGGGATAGTAAATGATTTTGGCGCAGGAGTTCCAAGTAGATTTACACCAATCAATGCAAAAAGTGACAATGATGAATTAGTAATCGGTGTCAGGCAAATCTATCAGGGAGCATGGAATCCAATTATGGGTTTGACAGATAGTTATAGTAGACATATTTGGGATATCATTTCAGACCCTGCAACATTCAAACATCCATTCACTGGAGAAACATTTCCAGTAAGAGCAACATGGAAAGTTGAAAATCAAGGACCAAATACCAAAATCAACATCCCTCAAGAATCAATACTGTGGGACCCAATATTACAAAAATGGGAAAAGGTTGAATCAGATTCACAGTCTACAAGTAAAGTAACATTTGATTTTAAATTTAGCAAGTGGCATAATGGTGAAAAAATGGATATGAACGACATTCTACATTCATTGTATTTTACAATAGAGTGGGGAACTCAAACAGATGAAAATGATAAAACATTCGATACTGAATTTACTCCAAGAGCTGAGCAAAGCATACAATCAATCAGAGGAATAAACATGGTTGATGAGGATACAATTGAAGTTTATGTAGATTATTGGCATTTTGATGAAGGAGAAATAGCAGAATGGGCAGTATTGTGGAGTACTGTTCCATGGGAAATTACTGCAGCAATGGAAAAAGCAGTAACTGATGGAAAAGGATCATTTTCAAGATCAGGGGCTACAAGTAAAAATGTAAACTGGTTATCATTAATTGTTCCAAATGATGCAAATACCATCAAAGAGTATTTAGAGAAATTTAAAGAAACAGATTACATTCCTCAATCACTAATAGAAAATAATGAGAATTTAGAATATTATCAAAGTAGATATGATTCTTCAATTAATTGGATTCAGACTAACAATCATGCTGTAATAAGCAACGGTCCATTTTATTTAGACTCATATTCTCCTGAATCAAGAACTATCAAAGTAACGGCATTTGATGATGATTCATATCCATTCAAAAAAGGAGAATGGTCTAAATTTGAAAAAGCAGAATTCCCAGCAATTGAAAAAATAGACATTAAAAAAGTAATTCAGAAAGGAGCAGAAATAAACATCATGATTGAAACTAAAAATTCAGATTCAATATTATATTTTTTAACAAACAGTAGAGGTGAAAATATTATTTCAGAAACACAGTCAATTCAAGATAATAATACAGTAATCAAAATATCCCCAGTAGATACGAGTAGATTAGATGTAGGGGCAAATAATATCAAAATATTTGCAATATCAAATTCAGTGTTAAAACCTGATTTTTATGAATCAAGTTTCATTGTAATTGATAGTAAAACAGATTTGCCAATTGCAACCAATGAAAATGTAGAGTTTTCTAAAAAAGAATCAGAGTACGGGTTATTAATTATACCAATAATTGCATTTATTGTAATTGTGACATATCTAAAGAAACGAAATTAGAACAATCCATAATCTTTTAAAATCAAATCAATTTGAGATTCATTTTCAAGTTTAGAATATTCTTCTAAGAGATTCTGATTAAGTTCATAGAAAGTGTGCCCCCACTTGAACTTGTCAAGTAATTCCAAGGCTTGTTCTTTAGAACCTAAAATGAACAACGAACCAGCCAACGCTTCAACAGTAGTCAATTTATTTAATTTTGAATAGTTTAAAGGATTGCCAGCAAGTAAAGGAGGGAGTTTTCTTTTGATTCCTGCAAATTTTTTAGAAAATGCCTGATCTACAAGATTCCATGAACAATCAATTCCAATAATAGTACGAATAATGGATTTATCCTTAGGAAGTAAAGTTTTTTCAGAAAAAGGATCCAATACTAATCCTTTAGAGCCAATTTTTTTGATATTTTGTGCAAGACCAAATTTTACCATTTTAGCAGCTGTGCATTTTTTAGGATCATCTTGATAAAACATTAAAACTTGTAATTTCACGTTAATCACGAGTAAAATTTAGAGTATTTTGAATTTACTCTAAAGTTTTGTATGTTACTTTATAGTAAAATCGTGAAACTTGTTCATCTTTGATTACTTCCACATTCCAACTAGTATCAGGTAAAAAGGCAGTTGAGGATTCTGGCAATATGCTGAATTTTTCTAATCTTACATCAGGTCCACTATATCTAACATTAAGACTAATTCCATCAATTTCAACAACATCGTAAATTTGACCTTGTTTTCTAGTGGATTCTTTCACCAGGCAATCAGTATCAGAGCCAATAATACATACACCTGAGACAGTAGAAACTTTGAGATTCACATTAGATTCATCACCCCTTGAAGGAGTAATCAAAGAACCAGAAATTACCCTAGGTGCAATAGTTACATCATCAGGCATTTTTTCTTCAGTGGTAATTGAAATTACATTCTCAGAAATTCTATTTTCTTTTTCAATCACAGTGTTTGATTTTATAATTAATGGTTTTTCAATCACATTGAATTGGATAGATTTTGTCTCAAAATCAGCATCAACTGTTACTTCGTATTGTCCAATTGAAGATGAATCATTAGGGATTAAAAATTGATGAGTAAAAGATCCAGATGGACCTGGGCGAATAGTAGTGACAGGACCAGTATGAGTTCCACAGATAAATGAGCCACAGGTAATTTTAGCATCTGTTTTTTTAATAACACTCACTTCAAATTCTTCAATATAGATCAACTTGTTTGGTTTTCCGCTAATTACTACTACATCACCAGGATAATATTCTGATTTATCAGTAGATGTTAAAAGGGATAGATCATCATCAAGACCAAAAATAAAATCATTGGTTACACTGAATTCAGTTTTATCAGATATACCAGAATAGGTCGCCTTTACAGTATAGGGACCCTCACTGAATATGGTTGCAGGTAATTCAAAGATACTTGAAAAATCTCCACCTTGAGTTGTGTAGACAGTGGATTCATGGATTTGTTTGAATGGAGTTGTGCCATCAAGTACTTTTATTATAACTCGTTCAGGAACTACAAGGCCTTCATTGCCTTGTTGACGTTTTATTACATTTCCAACAACTTTTAATTTTTCACCAGCTTTGTAGAGAGATTTCTCAGTGGATACAAACAGAGGAGTAGTAGACAAAGAATCATTTTCAGGATCAGCAGAAACTTTGAAGAAAAGATGTACAGTTTCAGATGTAGTAGATACCTTAATTTTATACACTCCAAAATTAGATTTTATTACATCTCGGCCTTCGTCAATTTTGAGATTTTGATATTTTTCAGTTATTGGAGTAACCCAAGACCACGAGAAACGTTGGTTATCAATAATAGCACCAGAATTACGAACACTGCCATCAGGGGTTGTAATTGAAATGTCAATTGACTTATCGCCAAGAGGTGGGAGTGCACCGTTCAGATATACAGTATCACCCAAGCCATATACTTCCCTATCAAGTGTAATGATAGATCCATCTTTCAAATCAAGGGAATCAACAATGGAAAATAAGCTGGTTGTAGTAAATTCCTGATATTCAGATTTCACTACATAGTCATCTGAAGTAAAAATGAGTTTATCCACATCGACTTGTACAGAATATCTACCAGAAGGTTCAGGAATTGCTGAAAAAACATATCCAGTAACATCACCAGATAATGGAGAGTTTACTCCACCAGTTTGAGTAAGTATTTCAAGAGGACGTCCATCCGCATGAGAGATTGAAATTTTAACACTTGCACCAGTGGCATAACTAGTATTTCCATAAGGATCCTTTACAAAGCCACTGATTGTCATAGTATCGCTAAATTCATAGACAGGCATATCCATCTCAACAGTCAATGGTTCATCAGATGCAACATAGTTTTCAGGATCATCCACTACAGGAATTATAATTTTAACAAGTCCAATATCTTGAAATACAGAAATTTTGTAATCACCCAATCTAAGAGAATTATTAGGAATTGTAAATGAATAAGCAAAAGAACCATCACCTTTAACAGTCATCCCATCTAGAATTTTAAATCCAGCATTGCTACCAGACAATGCAGTACCTTCAAGACCAGTTTGTTTTGTTTGAACAATTTCCAAATTCATGGTGCCGACAAAAACATCATTTAATCTACCAGAAATATTTACAATATCTCCTAAACCATATGCTTCTTTATCTACCCACAAAGAAATTGGTACATCTTCTTTAACATCTTTAGATACATCAAAAAAGATAAGCGCTGATTTATCAAAATACTCAGCAATGATTTCATAAGTTCCATAAACAGGATTTACAGTTGAGATATAGGCAGTTGTTTTGAATTGAGCATTAGTAGGATACAAGACCCCATCAGAAATTATCTTGCCTAGAGGATCTTTGACAATTAATTTCATCCCTTCGTAAGGAATTACCTTTGAAGTGTAACCAGTAATTGAAACTAGTTGTCCTGGAATGTATTGCGAGTTGTCAGTAAATATACTAAGTGACGCATCTGTTTTTACTGCGGTAGTAACTGATTCAAAACCCACAGAGAAACTAGTGTTTGCAAATGTATTCGCATAAGTGGTAGATTCACCGGCATAATTAACAGACACATCATACCGTCCATCATTAATTCCAAGAACTTTATCTAATTTAACAGTGGTTTTGTAATTCAAATTAAGATCAGGATACAAGGTTATGGTTTTGTAAAAGTTAGGGCCTGAAATGGTCATTGTGATTTGTTGCGGTTGGAAAAAGGGTTTTACAATAAAAACTTGTTCAGAAACACTACCGCTAATTGTTGCAGTCTCACCAAATACGTAAGAATCTTTGTCAGATGATACTGTTACGGTAATTTCTTTTGAGTCTTGTGTAGTGATAAGTTTTCCATTAGAAGAACCAGATGTTGAAGTTACGAATTTCCAATCACTGGAACTATCAGAATCAAATCCATCATAGATTCTTTGCCAAGAAGTAAAATCATTTTTTAAATCTGAAACAACATGAGTTTTATCAATCACAAAATTATTCTCATCTCGAAGTTCAACTGACTCATTTACATCAGTAAACCAAACATTTTGATAAGAATATGTCAAAAATTGTCCCGGTTTAATTATAGTTCCAGAGGAAATTGTCATTGTTTTTTTAAGAACTGTTGTAGATGCAACACTCCACCCACTCATATCAATGTCAGAGTCAGTGGGATTGTACAATTCAACCCATTCAGAAACAGATGCTGAATCATCGCCAGGAGGATTAATGTCAACTTCGTTAATTACAACATTGTCTGCAGATGCAGCATATGCAGGAGCTAAAATCCCTGCAAAAAGAAACACAGAAAATACTAAAACCAGATTCACATTCATTATTAATTCCTGATTTACTTGACTAAAAGCCTCATTTTAGAATGGGATTGAGGAAAAGTTGAGCTAATTGTTAAAGTCAGATATCTTAAAACCATCAAAAATTAATGTAATTTTTCAGTTTTAAGGTATGCTGACGAATCATTCTTGAGAATAGTCACATTTTGGGCATTTTTTATCAATAACCCTAGAACCACACTCCACACACATTCCATCACCAACAGCATTGGCAAAAGAACGTCTTCTCATTTCTACATACATTTTGAATGTAAAAAATAGTAATATTCCAATGAGTGCTGAATAGTGAAATGGAACATATTGTGTAATTCCAAGCATAATAAGGAAAAGCCCCACAATTAGAATAATATCGCGTCTCTCAAATTTCAATAAATCCAAGGAATAAAATTATTCATAAAAACATGCCGGAGCTCAGACTCAATTAGTTTTCTTCATTTCAAAATCTTTACTCTAACTCTTCCTCATTGCTCGGCAATTAGACTGGGAGATAATTTGATAATAAGATGATGATGGTGGGATTGGAGTGATTTGAACACTCGATCTCTGCGTCCCAAACGCAGAATCATACCAAGCTAGACCACAATCCCAGCATATTAAAAAAATCGCCCAATTTAAGCTTCACAGATAATCATTTTAAAGGTAAAATTAGGATCGAAGTCGTGCAGACAGAGCAATATCTCAAAGCAGGCAAAATTGCATCAGAAGTAAGAGAGATGGTGCGAATAAAAGACTGGATTGGTAAAACAGTTTTTGAGATTTGTGAAGAAGTAGAAGGAGAGATAATAAAAAGAGGTGCAAAATGTGCATTTCCAGTAAATGCCAGCATAAATGAAATTGCAGCTCATTATACAGCAGAACCAAATGACCCAATTACAATTAAAGATACAGATTTAGTGAAAATTGATCTCGGCGTACAAATTGACGGATACATAGCAGATACTGCTGTAACTGTTTGCTATGATGCTCAGTTTGATGGATTAGTTCAAGCTGCAGAAGAAGCACTAGCAAATGCAATGTCAATGATAAAAACAGGTGTTAAAGCAAGTGACGTTGGAAGAACTATTGAAACAACAATTAAAAAAATGGGATTCAAACCAATTGCAAATCTTAGTGGACATTCATTGGATCAATATACCATACATGCAGGAAGATCAATTCCAAATATTTGGTCAATTGGGGGATTTACACTTTCAGAAAATACAGCTTATGCATGTGAACCATTTGTAACAACAGAGCAAGGCGGAGGATTTGTTAGAAATGGACAAATAAAAAATATTTTTGCAATAAATTCACGAAAGAAAACAAAAAATGAAGAAGCAGATAGACTACTGGATTTCATATGGGAGAAGTGCAATATGTTGCCATTTGCACTGAGATGGATTACAAAAGAATGGGAAGAAAAACAAGCCAGAGAGTTGTTAGATTTTTTGGTAAAGAAAAAATCAGTTCAAGCATATCCAATACTAATTGAGGTAAACGAGCAAAGAGTGGCACAGGCAGAACACACCTTCATCCCTAATGAAAACGGCGTCACTGTAACAACTAAAGCAGAATAAATCAAGAGAAATGAAAAAAATTGGATGAAGAAGTAAGACCATGCCCTAAATGTGGCGGATTTATGTTCAGAGAGCAAGGAGAAACAGCATCATGGTTTTGTCCTTCTTGTAATGTAAAATACAAAACAGAATAATCTAAAAATTATCCTTCAATAGTTTCACCAAAGATTTTCTCAATCCTAATCAATCCATCACAAGAAGTACATTTTGATATTTCTGCAAATAGTACATCACCATCGTGGAATCTTCTTTTAGTCAAAGTTCCACATTTAGTGCATTGTTCTACAGAATATTCAGTAGTGATTTTTTTCTTTGAGAAAATCATTGAGGAACACCCGATGTATTTCCAACACCAATAATTACGATAGATTGGCCCGCTTTAGTATTTTCACGAATCATTTCATGAATTTGTGTACGAACATCCTCTGCAGTATCAGAAATTTCTTTAGTCATCAAAGTTATTGCCTCTTTAACAGACTGTTTTACTACAATTGAAAATATTGGAATCTTGTTAATTGTTGCCACATCTTCAATTTGAAATCTTTCAGTGCCAATTCCTCCAATAGCCGCACCAAAACCTTGAGCAATTGACGCAGAATCCTCACCCTCCATTTTCAATGCAGCATCAATCATTATTATTGTGTCAATTTTATTTTCAGAGACAATTTTTTCCAACCCATCAGCAGGTCTTCCCACTGTAGAACCAGGACCTTCAGCTTTTAAGAGGAATAATTTTCTATCTTCAAAATTAATTTTTGCAAGAGAAGTTTGAAAAGTAATTATTTCTTTTTCGTTATTTATCATCATTTTTCCAACAACCATTGGACCAATTCCATCCCCTACAGGCTGACCGATTTTAAATGCAGGAATTGCTTCTTTCATTGCTTCTGCCTGCTCCATTATGAAAGGAAGAATCATTTGTAAGGGCAAAATCAACGGATAGTTGTTTTGTTTTTTAGCAGTTAAGAACATGTGATTCATGATTTTGTAAATCATTTGTAATGACGAGGCAAGTTCAAGTAAAGTTTGAACTTTGGTTAATTCGACATCAGTCATATCAGGAGAAAGTAATTTTACATGTTCTCGCGTATAATCCTCTCGAGACCTTACTGTATGTCTAACCTTCTCAACAATTCCATTAGGATCCATATCCACAGGCATTATAGTAAAATAATCTAAAAATTTATCAATTTTTTTTCCAGGATCATTTTTTGCTCTTAAATCATTTTTTACATAATTAATCAATTCAATTCTAGAATATTCTCTAAAACTTTCTAATTTTTTAATTCCTTTTTTAATTTCTCTTGAAGTAACAAATAATTGGATTTGTTGTCCATAAAATACAAAGAGAATTATCGGAAGAATCCACACCACCATCATCAATGGATTTGATTCATCACTCATCGAAAACAATTGATCAAGATCAAAACTTGTGAAATTCACTAGTATCAAGATCTTTTGGAACCAAATTAAAGCATTCGTCCCAATTTCAAAGATCAAAATTGAAAAAAGGTATTCCTGGGAGTAAATAACCTCGAGTATTTTTATTATAGTTCAAATACAAAAAAAGGCAAATATGCCACAAACAAAACCCATGATAAGCGTAGAAAATGTGGTAGCATCAGCTGATGTAATGCAGAAAATGGACTTGGATGACATAACTAGAAAATTTCCAGATATAGAATATCACCCAGACAGATTTCCAGGGCTAGTTTTTAGATTAAAAACGCCAAAGACTGCAACATTGATTTTCACTTCAGGGAAAATGGTGTGCACCGGTTCAAAATCAGAAGTATTGGCAAGAAAAGCAGTAAAAACAATAGTGCAAAATCTTCGAAAAGGGGGGATTATAGTTAAGAAAGATGCGACAGTAACAATACAAAATATTGTCGCATCCATTAATTTAGGCGGAAAAATCCAGTTAGAGAAAGCTGCCAGAACACTACCTAGAAGTATGTATGAACCAGAACAATTTCCAGGACTAATTCATAGAATGCTTGATCCAAAGACAGTCATGTTACTATTCTCATCAGGAAAACTCGTCTGTGCAGGAGCTAAACATGAAGAGGACGTATATCGTGCTGTAAATAATTTACATGTATTACTAGAAGAAAAAGAATTAATGCTTTATGACTAATGTCATAAATCAAAAACTTGTTTCATTAATTTTTAATTATAAGATATTCAAAATTTGAAAAAATTATTTTATTGGACTACCCAATGGAATATCTTCTGTAACTGTCAACCAAAATGGTTTATCATCAACATCAGCTGCTAACAACATTGCATTTGATTCAACTCCTGCCATTGTTTTAGGTTCAAGATTTGCAAGGACAATTACAATTTTTCCTACAATATCTTCAGGTTGAAAATACTGTGCACCTCCAATTATCACATCACGCTTATCATCATTTCCTAAATCAATTGTACCCTTGATAATTCGTGATTTCCCTTCAATGGGCTCAGTTGCAATAATTTTTGCAACCCTAATGTCTAACTTTGCAAAATCATCATAAGATACAGTGGACATGATAAATCTTAATTATTCCCGTTAAAATAAATTTCGAATGTCATTGTAAATCTTTTTTATTGATTCCACTGGTTTCAATTTCATATCTCAAAGCAGCAGGAATTTCCATGTACTTTTTGTTAACCAGTTCAATTATTTGATCTTCAGGAACATTAACTTTTTTCAACAAGTTCCCTCGTTGATGTGCATATGCATTTTTCCAAAAACCATCACCATCTAAAGTTTCAATTTTTACCATACAATTTCTAAATATCATTTTCTTTTAAATTTTAAGGGACTGTGACCGAAGAATGGCAAACGCCATTGGAACTGGAGTTAATGTTCCGGATTTTAGGCATGTTACCGATCACAGTCTACTTGAAACGTTGTGGGATCCAATATATTTAATGCGGAACCTATGAGGGTGACACATGGCTACAATCGAGGTAGAAATAGAAATCAATTCAACCATAGACAAAGTCTGGGAGATTGTTTCAGATATAGATAATGAGCCAAAATTTTGGAAGGGAACAAAAGAAGTCAAAAATATTTCCAAAGAAGGAAATACAGTCAATAGAGAAATTACAATAGCTTTTAGAGATCAGAAATGTTTGCAACAAGTAAAAATATATCCAAAAGAAAAGATAGAATCTAAATTCACCAAAGGAATTATCGAGGGTGAGAAAATAATATCCATCACATCTAAAGGTGGTAAAACAATACTTTCAACATACTGGGATATCAAACTAACAGGTATGATGGGAATGTTTACGAATATGATTAAAAAACACATCAAAAGTGGAACTAAACAAGCCATGCAAAGTATCAAAGAAGAAATCGAGGGATAGAGTTCATGGAGTTATTATTAGATATTTTCAATTATGCATTAACTGCAATTTTAATAGGGATTTGTGGGGCTTGGATATTTTTAATAAAATCAATGATTGATTCTTTTAGATTGACACCGTATTTGGATAAATTTGAAAATACATCAAAGACAAATCCCAAAGTATCAATAATTCTACCAGCCAGAAACGAAGAAGAATTTATTAGAAAATGTTTAGATTCTCTAGTTAAACAAGATTACAAAAATTATGAAATCATAGTAATTGATGATTCATCAGAAGATTCTACAGGAAAAATAATTTCAGCATATGCAAAAAAATATCCAAATATAATTCCAGTTTCTGCCAGACCAAAGCCAGACGGATGGATGGGAAAAAATTGGGCATGCATGGAAGGATATAGTAAAGTAACTGGAGAATTATTATTATTTACAGATGCAGATACAAAACATGCTGAAAATGTCATAACATTAGCAGTATCACATCTGAATTCATTTGATTTGGATGCATTATCAGCAATACCAAAAATGGTTACTTTAGATTTTTGGACAAAGATCACACTTCCAATGATTTCAACATTTTTGCATACTAGGTTTTCAGCACTAAATGTGAATGACCCTTCAAAGAAAACAGCATATTTCTTTGGAAGTTTTTTCATTATGAAGAAGAAAACATACGAGCAAGTAGGAATGCATGAAGGTGTAAAACATGAGATAATTGAAGATGGAGCCCTTGGTAAAAAAGTAAAAGAATCAGGTCACAAAATGAAAATCGTCAGCGGGGAGCATCTAATTGATGCTGTTTGGGCACGAGATAGAATCACATTATGGAACGCACTGAAAAGACTAATGATTCCACTATATCTGCAAAGTGGAAAAATTGCAATTGGAAGTTTTTTTGCAACATTATTTTTATTATTCATACCATTTCCAATTTTTGCAATATCAATACTGTTACCAGAGGACACAATATCTGCAAAAATGCTTTGTATTTCAGCAGCACTTGCATCAATTTTGATTTATGTTGCCGCAATAATTGAAACCAAGTTTCTGCTAGAATTAAGATTATTTCATGCTGCATGTGCACCGTTAGGGAGTTTGGTAGTTGTTTTGGGATTTTTAAGTGGATTATTGCAAGCCAAGAGAACATCTTCAGTGACATGGAGAGGAAGAAACTATTCAATGAAAGATCATACTCAAAGTTCAATCAGTGTGTAGTAATCCTTTTAGATAGAAAATAAGGAATGAAAAATCTCATGGATAAATCAGGACTCTTTGTAGGTGGAACTATAGGAGCGGCAATGGTATTAGCTCTAGTTGTAGTATTGTTTATCGCACCACCAGAATCACTGAAACCAAACATTATTGCAAGTAATGACGACTCAGTAAATACAGTTGAAAAAACAATATCATCATTTTCAAAAAGTTTATCATTAATTGAAATTTTTGAAAAATCAGAACCAGGAGTAGTAAGAGTTAACGTTCAAAGAGGAGAATCCGAAGATGTCACAGGTGGAATAGGATCAGGTTTTGTGTTTGATAAAAAAGGACATATTATTACAAACGCACATGTTGTAAAAAATGCAAGCAAAGTAGTAGTTACATTTCTTGATGGCAGATCATATAATGCTGAAATTATAGGAGTAGATGAATATACAGACCTTGCAGTAATCAAAGTTAATGCAGATTTAGCTCTATTACATCCATTATCTATTGGAGATTCGTCCAATCTCAAAGTTGGTGAACAAATAGCAGCAATTGGAAATCCATTTGGGCTATCAGGCTCTATGACTTCAGGAATTGTCAGTCAATTAGGCAGATTACTTCCATCAGGTTCAGGGTATTCGATTCCAGATGTAATTCAAACAGATGCAGCAATCAATCCAGGAAATTCAGGTGGACCGTTATTGAACATGCGCGGAGGAATGGTTGGAATCAATACAGCAATACAATCAACTACAGGAAGTAATACAGGAGTAGGATTTGCAATTCCATCGCAGACAGTTGCAAAAATTGTTCCAACATTAATTGAGAAAGGAGAATACAAACATCCATGGATTGGAATTTCTGGTAGAGATATTGATCCAGACATGGCAAATGTTCTGAATTTAAAAGATGCAATAGGATTCCTAGTAATTACAGTTGTAGAGAATAGTCCAGCATCTAGTGCAGGATTAATTGGTTCAGATAAAACCATCGAAGTTGATGGAGTAACCTATCCAATGGGCGGAGATATCATTTTAGGAGTAGATGGAATTGAGGTAAGAAAAATTGACGATATTTTAATTCATTTACAAAGAGCAAAATCAGTAGGAGATGAAATGGTTTTAGAAGTTTTAAGAGATGGAAGGACAACAAACATCACAATTGTACTTCAAGAAAGACCAAATGGGAATTAATTCAATACAAGCATAAATACTTCCTAACAAGAAATTCTTCTGTTGAACAATCTTGTCTTTGACTCTGAGAGTTTAAACAGTATTTTAGAAGGTAAACCGATATCTCGTCAAGATATAATTGGGATTTATCAAAAAGCAGTAAAAAATCCAAATGATTTGTTTTCAATCGCTCAAAGTTTAAGAAAAAAATTCAAAAAAGACTCTGTAACATTTTCTAAAAAAGCATTTTTCAATATTGTTAATCTTTGCAAGGATACCTGCTCATATTGTACATACAAAGCAGAGCCAGGGGAGGCAAAACTTTCCCTAATGTCAAAACAGCAAATTTCAGAATTACTAGTACTTGCAAAAAAATACAGATGTGTTGAAGTACTCTTTGTCACAGGAGAACAGCCAGAACAGCGATACCAAGAAGCACGAGATTGGCTAAAAGAAAACGGATTCAAAACAACATCAGAGTATCTAATTCATGCATCAGAACTTGCATTGGAAACAGGGCTATTCCCACATACAAACGCTGGAAATCTAAACTATCAAGAGATGAAAGAGTTGAAGAAAACCAATGTCTCAATGGGAGTAATGCTTGAAAATGTTAGTGAGCGATTAACAGAAAAAGGAATGCCGCATCATTTGGCAGCAAGTAAAAGACCAAAAGCAAGATTAGAAATTTTAGAAAATTCCGGTAAACTAGGCATCCCAATGACTACAGGGATTCTGGTAGGAATTGGAGAAACAATGGAGGAGATAATTGATTCATTATTTGCAATAAAACAACTCAATGACAAACATGGAAATATTCAAGAAGTGATTTTACAAAATTTTCAACCAAAGCAAGATACCAAAATGAGAAATGAGCCATCAGCTGATGAAAAATATTTCAAACTAGTTGTTGCATTATCTAGAGTCATCATGCCACAGATGAACATACAGATTCCTCCAAATTTGTCTCCAAAATCATATCAAAGTTTTTTATCAGTTGGAATAAACGATTGGGGAGGAATATCTCCATTGACACCAGATTTTGTAAACCCAGAATTTGCATGGCCTGAGATTGGCAAAGTAGAAGAAAATTCAAAAAAAGCAGGTTTTGATTTAAAATGTAGATTCCCAGTATACCCAGAATATTTTTCTTTTATTAGCAAAGAGTTAAGAGATAAGATGTCAGTTATGGAAAATGAGGAAGGATTCGTAAAAGAGGAGTATTGGAGATGACAATTAACATAGATTCACTTTTCAGAAATGCCGATCCTGTAATTGCAGAAATTCTAAACAATGCATTATCTGAAAAGGAGATTTCTGCAGATGATGGTTTAGAGTTATTTAATGCCCAAGGAATTGACTTTCATTTAGTAGGTCTAGTTGCAGATGAATTAAGGAAAAGAAGAGTAGGCGATATTGTATCATATGTAGTAAATAGAAATATCAATTTCACAAATGTCTGTATCAAACAATGCGGTTTTTGTGCATTTAGTAGAGATTTTAGAGAAGAAGAAGGATATTTTCTTCCAAATGAAGAAATTGTTCGTAGAGCAAAAGAAGCATATCAATTAGGAGCAACAGAAGTTTGCATTCAAGCAGGACTGCCACCAGACATGGAAGGGGATTTGTATGAAAAAATTTGCAGGGACATTAAAAATGAAATTCCAGATATTCACATTCATGGATTTTCTCCTGAAGAGATTCTGTATGGTGCAACTCGCTCAAATGTATCAATTGAAGAATTTTTGAAAAGAATGAAAGAGGCAGGAGTAAATACACTTCCAGGAACTTCAGCTGAAATTCTAGACCAAAAACTAAGAGACCTGATATCACCTGGAAGAATAAGCGTAGAGGATTGGGAGACAGTAATTAAAACTGCGCACAAAATTGGAATCAACACCACATCAACTATGATGTTTGGCCATGTAGAAACGCTAGAAGATAGAGTAAAACACATCGTAAGATTAAGGGACATTCAAAAAGAAACAGGAGGATTTACAGAATTTGTTCCTCTAAATTTCATTCACACTGAAGCTCCAATGTATACACATGGATTACATGAAGGGATTAGGCAAGGAGGTAGTGGAAATGATGTTTTGCTCACTCATGCCGTTTCAAGAATAATGTTGAATAATTCTATTGATAATTTACAAATGTCATGGGTTAAAGAAGGGCAAAAAATGTCTCAATTATTACTAATGTGGGGGGCAAATGATTTCGGTGGAACTCTAATCAACGAAAGTATCTCAACATCTGCAGGTTCAGAATATGGTCAGTTGTTAAAACCAAAAGAAATTAGAAGAATGGTAAAAGAAATTGGCAGAGTTCCAGCTGAGCGAAATACCCATTATGAAATTCTAAAAAAATTCGACGGTGAAGAAGAAGTAGAGGACAAGTTAGATAATGTTACAAATGAACAATTTGGATCTTATGTAGAATTAATAAAAATAAATAAATTCAATTACAAAAATCCAAGGAAGCAATAATTTGTCTGCCTTAGAAAAGGCACTTAGTCATTCAAAAAAAATAGGAATTGATGAATGCGACGTTATCAGAGTAAAGAAAAAAATTACAACTATTAGAATTACAGATTCAGAGATTGTTGAATTAAAACAGAATTTTGATGAAAGTTTTGGCATTAGATTGATTCAAGATAAAAAAATTGCATCAATACAAACAACAAATGAAGATGAAATAGAGAAAACAATAGATAGTGCTTTTAAAACATTAGTAAATCTCAAATCAAGAGAATTTTGGGGAGGATTACCAGATACAGTACAGTGTAAGAGATTGGAGAGGACATTTGATGAGAAACTGAATCAGATTTCAGGTTCAAAAAGCATGGATATCGCACAAAATATGATTAATTCATCCATCAATGATAAAATAAGTACGATTACAGGATCGCTCAACATTGTATCAGAGAATTTTGAACTACTCAATTCAAACGGATTAAATTTCAACGATAAAGCCACATACATTTCAGGAATAATTAATGCAGAATCAGAAACAGGAGATATTCCAGTATCAGGAATAGGGCACGCAAGTGGACGGACACTAGCAAACTTTTCTGCAGAACAAATAGGAAATGATGCAAAGACAATGGGCATAGAATCAATTAATCCACAAAAAGTTGATTCAGACTCTTATTCTATAATTTTTGAGCCATATTCAGTTGGAGAATTATTAGCATTTGTAGTGGCTGCCAATTTTAATTTCAAAACATTTTCAGAAAAGAAAAGTTGTTTTTCAGATAACTATGAAAAAGAAATCGCAGTAAAAGAATTTAGTTTGATAGATGACCCACATGTACCAGAAGGAATTGGAACAAAGTCAGTAGATGACGAAGGAGTTGTAACAAAAGAGAAAAGTTTGATAGAAAGAGGTATTTTTAAAAATACGTATTCAAATCTCTTTGATAGTTACAAAGAAGGAGAATCATCAACAGGCAATGCATCACGTCCAGGATCACCGATGGGAAGAAGTGCAGAACCAATTCCAATGTCAACCCCACACAATCTCAAAGTTATTCCAGGTGATCAATCCCAAGAAGAGATGATCAAAGAAACAAAGCATGGATTACTAGTCGGGAGACTATGGTATACGTATGCAGTGAATCCAATCAGAGGGGATTTTTCATGCACTGCAAGAAGTGGAATTAGAATCATTGAAAACGGAAAAATAACAGGCCCAGGAAGATCAGTAAGAATAATTCACAGTCTTCCAAGAATGTTGAAAAACATTTCAGCCATTGGAAATAATCAAAGAAATGTCATTCAATGGGCATCCCTACCATCAATTGCACCATCAATAAAGGCTGAAAATATCTCAGTAAATTCCATCTAAACCTAAAATCTAGTCACGAATCACTTGAAAAATGTGACTGCAAGATAGGCAACATATCCTATTGTAAGACAAATTCCCATAGCCTTTCCAATAAATCCAGTTTTCAGTGCAATGAGTAATGATAGACTGAAAATAATCATTATCGCATAATCAACATAAACATCAGCACTCACCATCACTCCACCAAGTACTGCACCAACCCCCATAATCATCAAAATATTGTAAATGTTACTTCCAATGATATTACCAATACCAATATCTGCATGACCTTTTCGTATTGCAATAATGGATGTGATTAATTCTGGAAGAGATGTTCCAATTGCAATTACAGTCAATCCAATTATCTTTTCAGACAATCCAAATTCTTGCGCTAAAACCACTGCATTGTCAACTGTAAGTATTGCACCCACATACAAAAGAACAACACCAATTCCAATTAGTCCTGCAGATTTTAGATAAATATTATTTGCGCCCTGTTCAATTTTTTCTTTGTTTTCTGCTCTTTGCTTCATTGCATCTTTGAAAGTATAATATGCAAATACAGCCAACCCAGCAAATAATAAAATACCATCATATTGAGAAATTTCCCCATCAATTGAAATTAAAATTAAAAGTACTGAAACGCCAAGCATTATCGGGATTTCTTTTTTTAAAATAGATTTTGATACTGCAAGTGGAACAATGATTGCTGCAATACCAATAACCATTCCAACATTTGCAATGTTACTTCCAATTATATTTCCAAGAATTATTGCACTATGCTCTCCAGCTGCTGCAATACTTGCTGCAAGTTCAGGAGTTGAAGTACCATATGCTACGATGGTCATTCCAATTACCAAATTGCTGATACGGAATTTTCTTGCAATTGCTACACCTCCACTAACTAACCAGTTACCACCAAAACATAGCATAAGTAATCCGACAATAGTTAGTACAGCATTTATTGCAATTTCCACAAATTGAATTGGAGTTTTGGTTGTTTAAATCAGGTGATATACTATAATTTCACAATTCAAACAATTCAAGCTAATTGTAAAAACAGCCGATCTAGTCACAGTCAAGTGTGAAAAAACCAGCTAAGAAGATCAACAAAACCCATGTCAAACACTAATAAGGTAACGTACCGTACTATACGGTATGATGCGAGCAAGACTAACATATGTACCACTAGAAGTGGCAGACCAATTCGAAGATTTTATCATACATAGAGAGGAGCAAGTTCTAGATGCGGTAAAAGCAAGAACACGAGATTACAGTACATTATCTCTATTGAAGTTGCTATACCAATTAAAAGGAAATCCCATGACATTCTCTAATTTGTATTCAAAATCAAAAATAAGAATGAAAAAATCATTTCTAAATTATTTACACCTATGTGTAGATTATGAATTCATCAGCAAAGAAGCAGTGGGAGCAAATGTGATCTATACAATTACAGACAAGGGACGAACCATGTTGAGGCTCTTTATGCAAAAAAACAATTACGTAGAGTAACCCAATATTTTTTTTATTTTCATATACAACCCACATAGTGACAAAAGTAATTAATCAGAACAAATCGATATAAGCAATGCAAAAAGAATTTCCAGAAGCTGAAGTTTTTGAAATAAAAAAAGTAGAACTAAAGAGTCCAATAATTTTTGCAGGATTTGTTGGAGCAGGCTTAGTTGGTCCTGTTGCAATTAATCATATCATTACAGAACTAAACATGGTAGAAATTGCAGTGATGAGATCAAAATATTTGCCACCGTCAACTGTATTCATGAAAGGTAGATTACGTCACCCGTTTCGATTTTATGCAAACAAGGGAGGAACAATTTGTGCAATAATTTGTGAGATTACTCTGAGAATGGAAGGATTGTACTCACTAGTAGCATCAATTTTAGATTGGGCAGCACAGAAAGGATCTAAAGAAATTGTAATTTTAGATGGAGTTGCAAGTACAGAGCACGATGGTAAAGCATACTGTGCAGCAGAAGAAGATCTTGTAAGAACAATGGCAGACAAAGATATCAGCATGATTCCTCAAGGATTCATCACAGGAATTCCAGGAGGCATACTAAATGAGTGCCTAGTTAGAGAGATTCAAGGGTTAACCCTACTGGCAAAGGCAAACAAAGAATTGCCAGACTCCGCAGCTGCTGCAACTCTAATTGAAGCACTAAATCGATTTTATCATATGAAAATGGATACAACAGAACTTCACAAAGAGAAAGAAAGAATACAATTAGAATTCAGCGAATTATCTCAGAAATATGCAGAACATAGAGAAGAGATATCTGGAATGTACATGTGATCTAAACATAGGGCAAATTCTTTTATTCACATCAGATGCGCAACAAACTATGGCTCTAACGTACAAAAAAGCAGGAGTAGATATTTCTAAAATTAAACAGAGCCAAAAGGCAATTGGCAAATTAATTTCATCGACTCATAAACTTCAGAAAAAAGCAAAGATGACACATGGGTTTGGCCATTATGCAGGAATTGTAGAAATTCCAGGTGGGAAATTATTAGCAACACATACTGATGGTGTTGGAACCAAAGTTGTAATTGCAAATATGATGAAAAAATACAACACTATCGGAATTGATTGTGTTGCAATGAATGTCAATGACATAATTTGTATCGGTGCAACACCAATTTCATTTGTAGACTATATTGCTGCAAACAAAAATGATGTAACAATATTCAAAAAAATTGTAGAAGGGTTAGTGACAGGTGCTAAAAAATCCGCATTGCCAATTGTAGGAGGAGAGACTGCAATAATGCCAGATGTGATTGAAGGAGAAGGCTTTGCATTTGATTTAGCAGGAATGGTTGTAGGATTATTAGAGAAAAAAGAGATGATACTTGGAAACAAAATTAAAACAGGAGATGTAATTATCGGGGTAAATAGTTCAGGAATTCATTCAAATGGATATTCACTTGCAAGAAAAGCACTGTTAACAAAATACTCTGTAAAAGACAAAGTCAATGGTGTTGGAGTGATAGGGGATGCATTGCTAAAACCAACTGAAATCTATACAAAACCAGTTCTGGAAATTAACAAAAAATGCAAAATCAATGGATTTGCACACATAACTGGAGGCTCATTTACCAAACTATTGCGTCTCAAAAATATCGGTTATGAAATAGATTCATTACCAAAGATTCCACCAATCATGGGATTAGTAGAAGAACAGGGAGTGAAATCAGAAGAAATGTACAAGACGTTTAACATGGGAGTAGGATTCTGTGTGGTTGCACCAAAAGATCAAGCAACAAGAATAAAATCAATATTCAAAAAATATAAAATTTCAAGTCAGGAAATTGGTCAGATTATTTCAAAGAAAGGTGTTTTTGTAAATTCTGTAAAAATTGCTTAATTTAGCAACAGCAAAATAATTTTTAACCCAATATCACCTTATATGGCGGATTTCTCAAGTTCAATGAGAGAGTAATCTTGTCAGAAGCACAATTCATTGAAACAATTATCGGAGTAGGAATTCTTCTATTTGCAGCCAAATTAATGGCAGAGATTTTCCTCAGATTGAAACTTCCAATTGTTTTAGGAGAATTATTGGCAGGAATGATAATCGGTCCATTTGCATTAGGGGCATTTTTTGTAGTTGATGGAAAGCAATTACTGCAGATTAATGATGAAATTAAAATACTTGGAGAGATCGGTGCAATTGTAATTTTATTCATGGCAGGATTAGAGATGACCCCAAAAGAATTCCTCAAAGGTGGAAAGGCGTCATTTACTGTTGGAACATTAGGTGTTGTAGTTCCATTCTTTGCAGGTCTAGCAGTATTCCAATTATTTGGATTTGATGCATTACAATCAATGTTAATTGCAACAGCACTTACTGCAACAAGTATTGCAATTTCAATTCAAGTGTTAAGTGAATTTGGTAAAATCAAAACTCCAGAAGCCAGATTAATCATTGGTGCAGCAGTGATTGATGATATTTTAGCAATTGCAGTATTATCAGTGGTATCATCAATTGCAGGTTCAGATGGAGGGGTAGACAATATTGACATTACAGAAGTTACAATTACAATTTTGAAAGTATTAGGATTCTTTGCAATAATGCTAATAGTTGCAATAGTAGTTATTCCAAAAATCATCACACCAAGACTATGGAAAGCAAAGGGAAGTGTGGAAGGAATAGCGACTGCATCATTCTTTGGTGCGGCAGCACTAGCTGGATCTATTGGGCTATCCCCGATTGTAGGAGCATTTGCAGTAGGAATGGCATTATCAACTACCAAAGTATTTGAGAAAATTGAAAACTATATTGGAAAAATAGGATTAATTTTTGCACCATTGTTCTTTGCAATTATCGGAGCCCAAGTAGACCTAAGAGCAGTTAATTTTGAAATTTTAGTCATCAGTGCAGTTGTAATTGTGGTGGCAGTTACAACAAAATTATTTGGATGTGGATTACCTGCGATGTTGTTTTTAAAAAGCAAACAACAAGGAATGCGAGTCGGAATTGGAATGATTTCAAGAGGAGAAGTAGGATTGATTGTTGCAGGAGTAGGAGTAACTGCAGGAATTCTTACATCGGAAGTATATTCTACAATCGTAATTATGGTAGCAGTTACAACTATCATCACTCCAATATGGTTAAAGATGGAATACAGGAAAGAACAAAAAAATAATGGCGATACACCTTCCAAAGTCGTAAAAACAAAACCAGACTAATTGCAGGAATTAAAAGAATCAATTAGAACTAAAACCCATCAAAAAAGAAATTGTAAAAAAATCATTAATTAGAAAACCAGCTAAAAAGAGTGTCAAAAGAAAATCAGTTAGGCGTAAATAGATATCAAATATGCCAAATTATTTAACGAATTTATGTCCAAATCTGAATGATTGTTTATGAATGATCTTGACCCCGTCACATCCAAAGCATGTAATGAGATCACTCAGAATCTTTTAACGATTCAAGAGCCAAGTAAAAAACAGGTAAAAGAAGAAATTATAAAAATTTGTACCAAATATGCACTAGATAGAATTCCAAAAAATTATGAAATATTATCAATGGCAAAAGAAGGGGATTTTGATAAATTAAAAAAAGTATTGATAAGAAAACCAGCTAAAACAGCATCAGGAGTATCAGTAGTAGCATTAATGCCAAAACCATATGCGTGTCCTCATGGCCGATGTACATATTGTCCCGGAGGAATTGAATTTAATTCCCCTAACAGCTATACAGGAAAAGAACCATCATCACTAAATGCAATTGAAAATAAATTTGACCCTAAATTGCAAATCACATCAAAGATTAAAAAATTAATTGCATTTGGACACGATCCATCTAAAATGGAAGTAGTGATAGTTGGTGGAACTTTCCTATTCATGCCAAAAGATTATCAGAAAGATTTCATCAAATCATGTTATGATGCATTAAATGGAACGGATTCAAAAGATTTGGAAGAAGCAAAATCCAACAACGAACATGCAAAGATAAGAAATGTAGGGTTTACAATTGAAACAAAACCAGACTATTGTAAGAAAGAACATGTTGATTTAATGTTAAGTTATGGAATTACAAGAGTAGAGATTGGAGTTCAATCATTACAAGAAAGAGTGTACAAAATAGTCAACAGAGGTCACGACTATAATGATGTAGTTGAATCATTTCAAATTTCAAAAGATGCAGGATACAAACTAGTTGCGCATATGATGCCAGGATTACCAACAATGAAACCAGAAGAAGACATTGCAGATTTTAAAAAATTATTCTCAGATCCAGAATTGCGTCCAGATATGTTGAAAATTTATCCATCACTAGTTATTGAAAATACACCATTGTATGAAGAATACAAGCAGGGAAAATACACACCATATTCAGATGAGGATATGATCAAAGTGCTAACAGAAGCAAAAAGAAATGTTCCAAAATGGGTTCGAATCATGAGAGTTCAGAGAGAAATAACCCCAGGTGAGATCATAGCAGGACCAAAAGCAGGTAATTTGAGACAAATCGTACACCAAAATCTAGCCAAACAAGGACTTTCTTGCAAATGTATCAGATGTAGAGAAGCAGGACTAGATAACAAAAAATCAGATGGTGGAGAAATAAAATTAAACAGAATTGATTATGATTCATCAGGTGGAAAAGAAGTTTTCTTGTCATATGAAGACAAGAATGAATCAATTTATGGGTTTTTGAGATTAAGAAAACCAAGTATTGATGCACATAGAGATGAAATAAATCAAGACACCTGCATAGTGAGAGAAATTCACGTGTATGGAAAATCATTGAAGCTTGGAGAAAAAGAAAAAGACGAAATTCAGCATTCAGGATTGGGAAAGAATTTGATGAAAGAAGCTGAAAAGATATCTAAAGAAGAATTTGATGCTAAAAAACTTCTAGTAATTAGTGCAGTTGGTACGAGAGAATATTATCAAAAATTAGGGTATTCGTTATATGGGCCATACATGTCAAAGACATTGAATTAAAGAAGAGATGACAGAACAAGAAATTATCGGAAAAGGAACATGGATTGATAAACTAGCTTCAGAATTACTTGAAAGAGAAAAAGCCCTAGGAAGAAGTACAGACATACTTAGAGTAGAAAGCGGATTAGGGGCTTCTGGAATTCCGCACATAGGAAGTTTAGGAGATGCAGTAAGAGCATACGGAGTTAAACTAGCATTAGAGAATTTAGGACATAAATCAGAATTAATTGCATATTCAGATGATCTTGATGGATTAAGAAAAATTCCAGAAGGAATGCAAGAATTTGGTTTAGAGGAACACATTGCTAAACCAGTATCACTAATTCCAGATCCTTACGGATGTCATGACTCTTACGGAATGCACATGAGCAGCATTCTATTAGATGGATTAGACAAAGTAGGAATAAAATATGAATTTAGAAGAGCAGTTGATACTTACAAACAAGGATTACTAAAAGACCAAATCCATACAATTTTACAAAACAGTGCAAAAATAGGAGATAAAATTTCTGAACTTGTAGGACAAGAAAAATATAAAAAATATCTACCATATTTTCCAGTTTGTGCAAATTGTAATCGACTCTATACAGCAGAAGCTACTGAATACATTGCAGATGAAAAGAAAGTAAAGTACACTTGTCATGATACAGAAATTGGCTCAAAGATGGTCAAAGGATGTGGCCATATAGGAGAGGCAGATATAGGTAAAGACCTTGGAAAATTAGCATGGAAAGTAGAGTTTGCAGCAAGATGGAAAGCATTTGATATCAGATTTGAAGCATATGGTAAAGACATCATGGACTCAGTCAAAGTAAATGATTGGGTAGCAGATGAAATTTTAGAATTTCCACACCCACACCATGTAAAGTATGAAATGTTTCTAGACAAAGGTGGAAAAAAGATTTCAAAATCATTAGGAAATGTAATTACAGCTCAGAAATGGTTAGAGTTTGGCAGTCCAAAATCAATTTTATTATTATTATACAAACGAATTACAGGTGCAAGAGAATTAGGATTTGATGACATTCCAGGGTTGATGAGTGAATACAATGAATTAGAAGACATCTACTTTGGACGAATCAAAGTGGATAACCAAGCAAAATTGGTAAAATCCAAAGGATTATACGAATATGTAAATCTCCTAAACCCTCCAAAACAATCAAGCACACATGTTAACTATAGACTAGTAGTTGAATTAGCAAAAATATTCAAAGAAGATAGAAGCGAAAGAGTAATGAAAAAATTACTAGATTACGGAGTGATTAAAAATCCAGAACCTGAAATAGAAAAACTCATAGAACTTGCAGGGAATTATTCAAATGAATTTGATGAACAAGAAAAAATACAAATTGATTTAGACGATGTTGCAAAAAAGGCATTAAAATTACTTGTAGAAGCATTAGATGGGGATGAAGAACTAGAGGACATTCAAAACACAATATATCAAATTGCAAAATCAAATGATGTTCAACCAAAAGATTTCTTTAAAATATTATATCAAATCATACTTGGAACTTCCAGAGGACCAAAAATAGGACCATTCATTTCAGACATTGGACGAAAGCAAGTAGCAAAGACACTTTCAGAGTATGTTTAACCATGGTTCACGGAGAACATAACAGATCAAAGAACAGTGGAGGATTTGCACTAATTATCTTAGGTTCATTATTGTTGTTTCTTGCCCCACAAGAGAGCACCATGGAGGCAGGGTTAGGCACGATTGCATTGATTGCAGGCATTACAATTGGCAGTATTGGATTCTATCTGAAATTTTTCAGATGGCGGATAAAACAAGCATAAGAAAGATTCATCTTTTGGAGAAAGTGGAATAGAAATATGGGATTTTTTGGTAAAAAGAAAGTAGAAGACATACCAAAAGATGAAGAATTAACTCTCAAAACTGAACTTGAATTAGAAATTGAAAAATTACAAAAAGAAATTAATGAAAAACAAGAAAAATTAGATGAAATTACTCAAAGAATTGGTACGGTAAAAGAAGAATATGATTCAACGGTAGGCAGTTTAATGCTAGTAAAAAAAGAGCTTAATCAAAAAAAGATGGAGTTAGACATCATTCAACGGGAATATAGAGAAACAAGAGAGAAGGCAAAAAAATCAGAATTAATCAAAGATACAAAATCAGTTGAAAAATTCAACAAGACAGAAGGGGATCATTCAAAAATAAAAGAAGAATTAGATGAATTTACAAAAAAATATGATGAAATTAAAGAGCAAATAGAACAAGAGCAATCTACACTTCACAATATTAAAAAACAACAACTAGAAGTTGGAAAAGAACTAGATGAGGCAAACTCTAGATTATACAATGCAAAAGAGGAATTAAATAAAAAAGATATTTTTGAAGATACCAGTATTTTAACTCCTTCTGAGAAAAAATTCATCGGAATAGACAATGAAAATCAAAAAAGTTCAGCAGGAATTATTGAAGCTGCAAGTGCCGTAGTAGGATCATTAAAATCAAAACTCAACATAACACTAAAAGAATTAGAAACAGTTCAAACATTACTAGAAAAAGAAAGAGAAGAACATGAAAAAACAAAAAAAGATTTAAAGAATCTTAAACAAACTGCAAAATCACTTGATGAATCATAGAGTAGCAAAATACTTTTGCCATTTTGATTTAATTTCAACTTCAGAAATTCCAAGATCATACAAAGGAGAAACTACCTCAACAACATTTGATACATCAACTAGTACGATGGAGTTGATGGGACTTTTAATTCCGTTTTTTCTATAATGATTCAATATTTCTTGGTACAGAGTGTCATCTTCAAGAATTCTAGCCTTACCTTGAAACAAGTATCCCTTACGAATGAGAGGATCAATTACATTAATTTCCACATTGGGATTATCATTTAGATTCTTCAGGGTGTCAGGTGAACGAATATCTGCAAATGCTAATGTTTCAGCAGTCCATCCAATGATAGTTCCTTTTGGAGAAATGTTAGGCTTTCCGTCAAGTGAGACAGTTGCAACATATCCTAGTTTTTGTGAATTTAGAAAATCCTTAATTTCTTCAGTTATCATAAATAATATTTTAAAATTGAATGTATTTAGTTTTCACACTATCGCATAAATTCAGCCATTTCAATTGAGAAAAAGAAGAACCCAATTACACCACCAATGATTGCAACCCAGGCTACAAGTTGTTTGATTTTTGACATTTGAAATGAATTTTTCAAACTCACTATTGAATCTAATTACCTTATCTTAGACAATTATAATTAGATAGATTAAGAGAATACAGTGTGGTAAGCATCAAGGATATTGGAAAATTCTTTTTATTCATATTTACAGGATTAATTGCCATAATTGTAGGTTCTTTCATGGTTCGAGGTACGATGCACATGTGGGATAATCCAGAAGAAAATAAAAAAGACGAAAAGAAAAAGGACTAAAATGCAAGTTCTTCAATAAAGAATCAAGTTGTTTCAAGATTCAACAATTAGAAAATCATTAGATCAATACATTCAAAGAAGAATTCAAGAAATTCCTACGGAAATTGAACAAACATTTCCAGCAATCAAGCAAATTTGGAAGTGTAAAGATGAAGCAGATTTCCTCTATGGATACTATGTAGGAAAAATTGAAGAAGGATCTCTACATTATTTGCTCAAAGCAACTAGAGCATCAGCTGGAGGATATGTAGATACTTTTGAAATACGAGGAATAATTGAAACTCACAAGAAATACTTGCAAGAGACAATAGAATTAGCAATCAATTAGTGAAGTAGAAATAGAACATCAATTTAGTAAAAACATGGTTGGACCACAAGATGGCGGATTTGGATTTGATCAATCTAAAAAATATACCACTGTAGAGAACCTTGAAGAGATTTGTGTACAGTGTCAAGCAGGACAGCATAAAAAATGCCTAAAGAAATCAAAAGAACAAGAAGTTTGTGAATGCGAACACTGTATGATTTATGGTTAATGATTTTGAGAAGTTTTTAATTTATTATCTAAATTAAAGAGCAGATAATTTGTTTTCAAGTTCCTGAATTTCTTTTTGATATGAATCAGAAACACTTTGGGCAAATTCTTTGTGTGCTGAAACAATAGTAGTCAATGCTTCTTTGTATTCTGAATGTCCTTTCTTTAACACATCACAGGATTCAAGTGAAGTAATGTGTCCAGTGACAGTAGCTATGGAATTTTTTTGATTGAATTTTACTATTCCTCCAAAAGCCTCAATTAACATAAATGCTGATTCTGCTTTACACTTGTAAGTAACTCTGCCAGTTTCAGTATTGAATAGTTGGGTTATGCCTCCTGGTTTTCTAGTTACAGTAACTGTCATGAAATAATTGAAAATGACGAGGTATTAATTATTTTAGAAAACTATGCTGCAGGATCAGTTGGGGCTGTGGCCTCTGTTGCAAGAAACTTGTCAATCTCATTTATGCCCAATTTGTCCCTACCGAGAAGATCAAACTTTTGTAGAATTGTTTCAAACTTTGTTTCTTCCTGTACTTGTTCATTAACAAACCATTCTAGGAATACATAGGTAGAATGATCTTTTTCTTTTTGTGCAATCTCCACCATATTATGAATGGCTTTAGTTACAGCTTGTTCATTTTTTAGTGCAGTGTTGATTAACACTTCAAGTGATTTGTAAGAACTAATTGTGGCTTTGGTTGCAGGAATTGTTGTAATTGTTCCAAGTGAATTAAGATAATGAACAATTTTTAGCATGTGAGTTCTTTCCTCATCAGACTGGACGTAAAAGTAATTTGCTGCTCCTTGATATCCAGTTACTTCACACCAGGATGCCATTGCCAAGTAACTGTTTGATGCAGAGGCTTCAAGTGTAACTTGATCATTTAGTGCTTTTATCATTTTAGGAGAGAGTTTCATGATTTACAATATCGTGTAGATGTATTGTATTAAAAAAACTTGCTAAAATTGAAATCTCGATGAATTAATGATGGATTTACACATAAGATGGGCTGAAAGTGTAAAGTTTAGGAAAGAAATTTTATCACGATAAAGAATATTGCAAACCCACTTAGAAAAACAATGCCTGCGACACTTAGAAGTTTTAACCAAATTGAGGGTTGATGCTCTTTCTCAAGATATTTTCCAGTAACTAATCTGAAATTAAAAATTGCAATTACGGGGGCTATCACAAATGACAAAACAGTGGCAAAATCAACTAGTTCCCTGAGATTATCTCCAAACTGGAATATTACAACAAGTGAACCAGTAGAGATTAAAATTAAGAAAACAACATAAAATGTACGGAATTTTATGCGTATTTTCTCTTCTTTTTTAGTAAAAATCAACTCGACTGTTCTTTGTAATGATCTTGAATATCCATCAAAGACTGCAATGATTGTTCCAAACATTACAGTAAATGCAGAAGCTGCAATTATGATGTAACCCCAATCCCCAATTGTATTAGTGTACAGGGTAACAATTTGGTGTGCAAAATCTGAATTATTGTTAGAAAGTTCTTCTCCAGACCCATAAAACATGAAAGAACCTAATACAACAAACATCACTGCAAGAATTCCAGTAATCAGATAAGCTAATCTAAATTCAAGCAAAGTTTCTTTTAGTTTTGGTTTATAGTTTGTTTGTTTCATTCGCTCCAATGTCCACAAGCTATTCCAGCTTGATAGATCAATTGCAGTTGGCATCCAACCCATCAATGCAAGCAAGAAAAAGATTCCAGAAATATTCCAAAGTTCTTTTGGTTCAAATCCAGATACATGTTCAATAGGACCATTGTACAATGCAAACAAAAATGCTGAAACGGTAGAGACTAGTAAAACAATTGCAATTATCTTAATCAAACTATCAAGTACATTGTATTTTCCTATTGCTAAAATTCCAACACACACTGCAAACAAAATGACCACAGTCCACTCTCCAAGAAAATCAATTCCAAATAGATTCTCAAAAAATCCTGCAGTAACAAACCCTACAGCACCAGTAACAAAAAACATGGAAGATATTGTTAATAGAAAATATAACCATAATGCAGGTTTTCCTAGTTTTTTATAACCATCAATGATACTTGTTTGTGTAGAGTTTGCGTATCTGGAACCATATTCAAAAAAAGGATATTTCAATAAAGTTACCAGTATTACAAATCCCAATATCAATAAACCAAAATCAGCACCTGCCCTAGTCGATTGTACTAGGTGAGATACGCCTATTGCAGTACATGCAAATAAAATTCCAGGTCCAGCAGTTTTTGAAAATCGTGAAAATTTTGAGATCACATCAATCAAATATAATTTAAAATTGTAGAATATAACCTAAAATTGATACAAAATGTTATTTCGAGATTAAGTTTAATAGTAATTTCATTTTAGTTTTCAATATGCTATTTGGAGTCTTTGCCACACATAGTCCAGAATCATGTCCAATAAACAATGAAAAAAGCAAAAAAATATTCATGAAACTTGAAGAAAACATGGAACGAGAAATAAAAAAATACAATATTAATAAAATTGTGGAATTTTACATGTCAGTTCTAGAGCACGAATGGATAATAATATTGGATGCAGTTCATGCCCACGACATTGAAAAACTCTGTATCGATGTAGGGATTTCAGCGTTAAGTACGGTCAAAATAGTTCCCATGAACTTGTACAAAGACACACTCAAAAAGTTTGAAGCAGAACAATAATATTTTGATTATTTGGAATATAGATAACAATTAGATGTATGATCATTCACCATCCCTATTGCTTGCATTAACGCATAACAGATTGTAGGTCCAACAAAATTAAAACCACGTTTTTTTAGATCTTGGCTTAGTTTTTTAGAAATTTCAGAAGTTGTAGGTATTTCAGAATGTTTTTTGAATTTATTTTTAATTGGTTTGTGATTCACAAATCCCCAGACATACTTGTCAAAAGATCCAAATTCATCTTGAATTTTTAAGAATGATTTTGCATTGTTAATTGCAGAATTAATTTTTAGTTTATTTCGAATTATGGATTCATCTTTGAGCAGTTTTTCTACGTGTTTTTGAGTATATTTTGAAACTTTTTTAGCATCAAAATCAGAAAATGCCTTCCCATAGCCATCCCGACGTTTGAGTATAGTCACCCAAGACAATCCAGCCTGTGCACCCTCTAAAATTAGAAATTCAAATAATTTTTGATCATTATGTTGAGGAGTTCCCCATTCTTCATCATGGTATGTAGTGTTAGGTTCATCTTTTGCCCAATCACATCGCTTTTTCATAGTTTGGTTTATGAGATGATTCAAAATAACGGTTACCAAAGGGATGCGATGAAACTAAATCCACAATTATTACAAATTAATAGAAACTTTCTCATCTGTTTTGTAATCTCTGCATCACTATCTGCAGTTTCATCTCAACTGTTAGGAGACCAAGAGAATTATCTAAACACAACAATCACCATAATTATTGGATACATTATTTATTTTGGAATTTTTTCAATATTGTTTTACATGAATAATATAGAACGATACAAATCTATGAAATCAAATTTAATTAAAAAGGAATTACTAGCTTTAATTTCATCATTTGGAGTGGGTGAAATAATCTATCTAGGAGTACGATGGCCAACTCTATATTATTTTCTAGAAATTAGTATTGAACCGTATTTAGCATCATTAATTTCAGAAGTTATTGCAACAGGATGCTACATGGCATCAGTTACAATATTTCTTAGAAAGACAAAAGCATTCTAGTTATTTTGTTAATTGTGTAACTAAATCAGTAGATGTAATAATTCCAATTACTTTACCATTTTCAGTAACTGCAAGTTTTCTAATTTTTTTACTAGTCATTCTTTCTGCTGCTGCAGAAATTGGTTCATTGTGATTAATGGAAATTAAGGGTGAAGACATTATTTTTTCTACTGACGTATCAAATGGTAAATTATTTGCAACTACTCTTGTTGCAAAATCTCTATCAGTTACAATACCCACAGGATTGTCATTATCTTGGACAAGTATTGCACCAATTCCTCCTTGTTCCATCATTTTTGCAACTTGTAATGCAGTGGTTGCTAAATTTACAGTGATTAAAGCCCTAGTCATAATATCATGAACTAGAATAGATGAATAATTGAAATCTTCACGACTCATTATTTGTTTGAAGAGTTATAATATTTAAGATATTCATAAAAAAATAAGTTATTTTAAGAATTATCTAAGAATAAATTTCAAAAAGGAGATTGTGTGAGCCCATGCATCTTTTGATTCCTCAGGAGCATACCACTCACCAGAAGGATTTGTAAAAGCATAATCAACTCCATCATAAATGTAAATTTGATTTTCTACATCTACTTGATTTAACGTAGATTCAAATCATTGACAGTGTCAACTGAAATTCATCTATCTAGTTCAGTAAAAATTCCAAGTACAGGCAAGTCAATAGGAGATAGAGTTTCAAGAATAGTTTTTATACCATTTGCCAAAACATGAAACGAAATGAGCGACGAAGACAAACCAACACCAATAAAACAAGAAGTTTTAGATAAAATTGCAGCACTGATAACTGCAGCATTTGGATTGGTTGCAGCACTTGCATGGAATGATGCAATTAAGGCAGTCTTCAAAGAAATTTTCGGTACTGCTGATGCAGTTGGTCCAATGTTAGTTTATGCAGTCATCATCACAATCATTGCAGTGATTTTAACGATTATTGTAGCGCGTGCAGCAGCAAAAGCAAAAAGTACGGGAGTCTTTTGAGTAGCGATTCTAAATCACCAATACATAAAGAAATTCTAGACAAGATAGCAGCACTTGTCACTGCAGCATTTGGATTGGTTGCAGCGCTTGCATGGAATGATGCAATTAAGGCAGTCTTCAAAGAAATTTTCGGTACTGCTGATGCAGTTGGTCCAATGTTAGTTTATGCAGTCATCATCACAATCATTGCAGTGATTCTAACACTCACAGTGGCTCGTGCAGCATCCAGAGCAAAATCATTTGGGAGACAAGAAGTTTTCCAATGCAAGCTATGTAAATTCACAACAAAAATTGAATCAGAATTCATTGAACATACAATGAAAAAACATGCTGCAAGTCCAGATAAATTTTTATCAAAATAAACTAAATCAATGCAGGTGTATCATAGAAAAATACAAAGATCACACCACCAAGAATTACAAAAGAAGCCATAAAGTAAATTAAAACATGTAAAATCCCAATAATTTTACTATAATAATTTCCAACAAATATTATCACAACTCCCAGAATTACAAGAAAAATTCCAACAGCCAGATTTGTTAAATCCAAGGCCTAAATTTTAGAAAGTATTTTTTTCTTTTTTTCTTCAAATTCTTTCTTGGTGATTATTCCTGCTTTTTGTAAATCTCCAAGTTTTTTCAACAAATCAAGTTCATTACCTTTAGAAGTTTTTAGTTTTTTACCAGCTTTCAACCCAGATTTAAGACCAGATTTTGTTTTTTGTTTTAAACGAGAACCCAAAACAATGCCTTTTGCAGAAATTCTTTCGCTTATTTCGTATCCCTTTTTCTTTGCATGTTTAATAATTTCTTCAGATTTTTGTCGAGTAACGTCATCAACTAATTTATGATTTTTTGCCATCTTGCCTAATTCTTGAGTTTTTTTACGAGCAAGACGAGATTGGAATTTCAAATCTTTGATAATTTCATCTTTTGTTTTTCGTTTGAAACGTCGAGTATATTCTTCTATAAGTAATACTGGGAATGGACTATACTCTACATCAAGATAATATTTGATAACAGTGTCATCAGGTAATGTTTTTAGATATTCTTTAATGGATTTTTCTGATTTTAATTCCATATGTATAGTCCATTGCTTACTCATAAAAAGATTCAAAAATATGCCACGAATAAATTTTAGATAGTATTTTGACGTTTTAAAATCTATTTTTCAATTACATGCTGATCCAAAATAGCAATACATTCGTTTAATACAGAATTGTTAGAGATTGCCTCTGTTTCAGGTAGATTAAACTCTTCAATTAGTTGTTGATCATATTCTACCAAATCATTATGGTATGTAATACATGCTGAATGCAATAATCTCCAATAGTAATAGCCCTTATTCATTTCATTTTGAATTTGTTCATGTTCTAAAGTCAAGATTTTAGAGAATTTTTCATAATCAGTTCTATAATTATCAAATTTATCTTTGATAATTGAAGGTAATTCCAGATACCAATCGCGTCCCTCGTTTGTTTTCTCTACATTGTGAATTTTTTGTAATTGATAAGTAACAGAACTTAGGAAAATATCTAAAACATCATTTTTTTCAAGTAATTCCATTAATACAGGATTTATCATGTTATCATTAAGAAATATCCAAATTAATTAGTATCGTAAGATAATCAGTTTTGATTTTTGTAATAGAGTTGGATCACTTTATCAACTACAGTGTGGGTATCACAGTCTTTCTCAGTACTTACTAAAAGTAAGTGATCATCACCCAGATAAAACGAAAATCGCTTTACCTTGTCATATTCTGCTAGAGTGTATTTTGTTTTGCCAAGCCATTTGGACATATCTTTTCGAGCCTTCCAATCAAGAGTAGAAATATTGACTAATTCATTTTCTGCATGTTCAGATAGTAGGTTTTCAATTCCTTCCCTCATACCACCTCCCGCCTTAACTGCCCATTCATCATAGACTGTGGCAAATCGAATCTTAGGGTCTGCATCTAAAATTTGCTTACAAAAAATTTCATAATCCAATGATTATCCTAGACGTACTGAATTATTAGAGTTTTAGAAAAAAAAGGAAAAGGCCACACATAGAATTTAGTGAAAATGAGGTTATTTCAAAAATGCCACTGCTTTGATAATGTCAGATTTACTAATTATTCCAATTATACTATCATGTCCAGATAAAACTCCAGCACCATTGATGTTTTTCTCTATCAGCAATGTGCCTGCTTTTGCCAAATCATCATCATATCTTACAGAAACAATATTTTTACTCATAATATCATCCACTTTTACACTTCCACCAAAACCAGATTCTGAAATGAATCCCTTTCTTGGAAATATTATAGATATTACAGGATCAGTGTTATCAAGTACATCATCAAAGTTTCCTTGTTTTAGTGCTAATTCAAAAAGATCACGAAACGTAATAATACCTATAGGAGTTTCATCGTGATTTCGGAGTATCACTCTAGAAATACCATCATTAATCATTTTCAATACTACTGTGTATAGTGGTGTATCAGAATATTGCCAAGCATAGTATGGAGACATGTATTCCCCAACAATTTTTTCTCCAGGATGTGTTTTTGTGAAATATCTTACAAGATCAGTTTTAGTTAAAATTCCAACAACTTCATCGTTTGCAGTTACAATCAAAGAACCAATTGAATTAGTCATCATTAACTCAGCACATTTGTTCAGTCCAATTTTTTCATCAACAGTAATCATGGGTTTTATAATTTCAGATAGAGGAATTTCATCTAGTTTTCTTTCACTGTCATCCATAAAGAGAAAGAACCCCAAATCTTTTTCAGATACAAGACCAGTTATTTTGTTATTTTCAGTTACCAAGAGTCGACTTTTTTTCTCATCAATTATTTTTTTTAATACATCAGATAAACTAGAATCATGTTTTATTGTTCTAGGAGAATTCATGTAATCTCTTGCGCGTTTCATGATTTTGCTAAATTAGAGAGTAATAAAAAACTCCAGACAATTACCAGTTATGAAAATCAAACTTTCTGGATAGATAAATATCAGGAAAGATAATGAACAGTCATCTTCAAGAAACCTGTAAAGATATGCATCTTTGCAGGCTTAAAATTTTAGAATTATGTGGAACTGTAATCAAGATGAATAGCGGACCCGATCGGATTCGAACCGACGACCTATTGCTCCGCAAGCAATCGCACTATCCAAGCTATGCAACGAGTCCAAAAAGTTTTGATGATTTACGCTTAATTTGGATTGCTATTAGTTAGATTTTGCAAAAATATACTGAACATCATCGGATTCATGAAAAGTCCAAGCAGCAGGTAATGAAATATTTTGGATAGATTTTAGATTATTTTTTTCAATCAGTGTGCCCCATCCAGCCTCATTTTTAGGATCAGTTACATATTTTTGAGATAGAGTTCCTGCAAATACCCAACCTGAATTTTGTTTTAGATTGGAAATAGAATTAATTTTTTCTAACACTCCAGTTGCAAGAAAAGTCCCACCCATTTGTGCTAACCCTCCAATGAAAAAGATAGGTCGTGAAAGATTCAATGAAGAATAATCAAAAGCAACAGCATCTGTACAATGTGGATGAAAGTTTAGTGTAGAGATTAGAAGATGTTGTAATTCCACTAGCAGGTCATCAATTTCTAAACTGTAGGATTCCATACCCAAAACTTTTGCACAGTATGCTATTCTTCCATCACCTGAACCAATATCAATTACTTCAGAATATCCCAATTCTTTGGCAAACATCGCTCCGATGTATCCAGACATAATCCAAGTGGGTGAGAAAGGTGCTTTGCTTGAACCGTGTTGGATGCTGTTTAGCCAATATTTGTTAATGTCCCCTTCATACACTATACAATCAACTGATCCAATTTTTTTCTCAAATGAATTATAGTAAATTGGATTTGTTGTTGCAAATTCGTGTAACAAATCTAAATGCGATTCCACAATTGGAAATAATTCTGAGGTAGATTTTGGAATAAATTCTTGAATTTGGCTATTTCCGTCATAGACTTTAACAAATTCTTTTTTTAATTCAACTAAATTTTTTGCAATATCACTAATCATGAGAAATTCCATTCTCATATTGTTCGACAAATTCTTTAGTACTCATAGTTTGACGTAATTCTTCAAATAATTTTGCATCCAATTCTGTCTGTTCTTTTGATTTCTCTCCAGAATTTTCAGATTGTAGATTCTTTGTTAGTGTTTGAATTGAAATAGATAATTTTTCCAAGAATCTAGGATGAATAATAGAATCAAATCTTTGAGAAATCAGTTTTTCAGTTTCTTGAATTTTTTTGACTAGTTCTCTAGGCTCAGAATCAGTCTGTTGTTTTAGCATAGTAACCATGGAGGAGACATTCATCACTTGGTAGTAAGTCTCAACTATTTCATGAATATCCATATCAAATTTAGAATCTGCCACATCAAACTGAGTTTCAAGTTTTTGAGATTCAGTCTCAAACATTTTGGAAATATCTTCAGCAGAAGTCATATATGAAAATTAAAATTCAAATTTTTAAAAATGTTAGGGTTATGCTTCTTTTTCTGCAGGTTTTGTATAGATATAGTTCATTATCAAACCAGCAATGATTCCACCCAAAATTGGTGCTGCCCAGTATAACCAATGGAATTCCCAGAATCCAGAAATTAAAGCAGGACCAAATGTTCTTGCAGGGTTTACTGATGCACCTGTTAATGGTACAGCAACTAAGTGAATAAGGAAAACCATTCCACCAATTGCAAGTCCTTGAATTCCAGGAGTTGCTTTTTTGTGAACTGCTACCATAAAGATTACAGTGACTAAGAAGAATGTCAGGATTGCCTCTACTGCAAATCCAGAACCAATGCTGTTGTTGATTAAGTCACTTGGACCACCTTGTGTTCCAAAGTTCACTCTAGCGCCAAGTTCTGGTAATATTGCTGCAAGTGTTGCAGCTGCTGCTACTGCACCGATTAATTGTGAAATGATATATCCAACACCATCGACAATTCCAATCTTTTTTGTAATCATCATAGGAATTGTAACTGCGGGATTAATGTGAGCACCAGAAACATGTCCGAATGCATAAACCATCAAAGCAATTGCACCACCGTGTCCAAGAGAAATGAACAATACAGATTGTGTTGTTAGTTCTTCGCCAAATGCAGAAATTGCTAAAATTACTGAAAGAGGACCAAAGAATACTAAGCCATAAGTTGCAATTGCTTCTGCAAGATATGCTCGTGGGTTAACCATTAAGCAAAAGCCTCGTGTATATCCATATAAAAGATTCGACCTTGATTTGGGATCAGTTGATCTCAAAAAGTAATTAATTACGGATTAATCCATTTGAGAACACATGGTTTCTGAAGGCGATTCTGTTCCCAAATTTGCAGTAAATGATTCAAATGGAAACAAAGTAAAATCAAGTGATTTTAAAGGCAAAAAACATGTCATCTACTTTTACCCAAAAGATTTCACACCAGGGTGCACTACAGAAGCAGATGAATTTTCAAAAGATTATAAAAAATTCCAAAAAGAAGAAATTGAAATTATAGGAGTTAGCCCAGATGACGTTGACTCTCATAAAAAATTCTGTGATAAAATGGGAATCAAATATCCATTATTAGCAGATGTCGATAAAGAAGTCTCAAACTTGTTTGGTGTTTGGGGTAAGAAAAAATTTATGGGTAGAGAATACATGGGAGTTATGAGAAGCACATTTCTTATAGATGAGAAAGGAAAAATTTTCAAAATATATCCCAAAGTAAAACCTGCAGGACATTCTAAAGAAGTGTTAGAAGATTTTCTAAATTTAAAATAAAAATAAGTAAAGAAAAGATTGTTGGTAGATTAGAAACCTTTTGGTAAAGTACCTCTAGATGCTTTTGGTGCTTCAGGTTCTGATTCTTGTTTTGGTTCAAATCCTTTTGGTAAAGTGCCTCTAGATGCTGTAGCTCGAGATTTGGCTTCAGCTTCAAGTAATTCATCAAATGCTTTTTCATCATCTATTTTTTGTTGTTCTATTCTTTGCAAGTAATCTGCTTCATAGTCTACAAGTTTTTCTTCTCTAGACTTTCCATCATCTGCAGATGTAGACTGTGGTTGTGTTTGTTCTGTACCTTTTGGTAGTGTACCTTTTTTAGGCTTTGGTGGTTCTGGTGTTGGAGTTTGCTTTGCTTGTGCGGCAACACCTTCAACTGTCATATTGACTCCACTAAAACTTCCAAATGTTTTATCAGCAGGATGATATGCCATTCTTGCTCTTGTTGCAAAGTATTGGTTTGATGCTGCAGTATAACCGGTTACTGTTGCTTTTTGATCATTCCAATTTTTGGTTGGAACTTTTCCGACAGGAGCATGTAATCTGACAAAGTATCTGTTAGGAGCTGGAGTATAACCTGTAACTTTTCCTTTGTAATCTGCAAATGATGTCATAGGAGCAGTCATGTATGCATTCTCTAGTGCTTCTTGTACAGTTGCTGGAGGTTGTGATTTAGTTTCAGCTGGTTTTGGAACCTCTGCAGGTTTTGCCTCAGAACCTTTTGGTAAGGTTGGTTTTGGTTTTGCAGTTTCAGATGGTTTAACCTCAGCAGGTTTTGTTTCTGCTGGCTTTACTTCAGCTGGTTTAGGAGCAGATTTGGCTTCAATCTGTGAAGATAATTTTGTTAATTTTTCCTCTAGTTCAGCGATTTTTGCTTCTAGATCTATTTTTGTACTTGCTTTTCTTTTTGCTACCATTCATTACAATAAACATTACATTGTTTATTTACATTTTGATCATCCAAAATTTTGTTCAAATTAATTAGTAAAAATAAACAATATTTTGTAAAAATTACACTGCATTTTTACTAATCAGGTTCCCAGAACTGCATCACATACATGCAGTTGTTACATCTCCACAATCTAACATGAATTCCGTTTTTAGTATCTGCAGCATAAGTTCCATCATCTAATTTCATAACAGTTGGTAAATAGCTGAATTCATTATTTTCAAGCCATTCATTTTCCTGACAGTTAGGGCAGTTAATTTTTGGAGCCATGTATAATATTGAATATGATCAAAGAAGCATATTACTTTTAAAAATATAAAATAATAGATGTAATTGAATTAGAAACCTTTTGGTAGTGCACCTTTTTTAGGCTTTGGTGGTTCGGGTGTTGGAGTTTGTTTTGCTTGCGCGGCAACACCTTCAACTGTCATATTGACTCCACTAAAACTTCCAAATGTTTTATCAGCAGGATGATATGCCATTCTTGCTCTTGTTGCAAAGTATTGGTTTGATGCTGCAGTATAACCGGTTACTGTTGCTTTTTGATCATTCCAATTTTTGGTTGGAACTTTTCCGACAGGAGCATGTAATCTGACAAAGTATCTGTTAGGAGCTGGAGTATAACCTGTAACTTTTCCTTTGTAATCTGCAAATGATGTCATAGGAGCAGTCATGTATGCATTCTCTAGTGCTTCTTGTACAGTTGCTGGAGGTTGTGATTTAGTTTCAGCTGGTTTTGGAACCTCTGCAGGTTTCTCTTCAAATCCTTTAGGTAGTACACCTTTTGGTTTTGTAGTTGCTGCAGGTCTTTCAGTTGGTTTAACCTCAGAACCTTTTGGTAAGGTTGGTTTTGGTTTTGCAGTTTCAGCTGGTTTAACCTCAGAACCTTTTGGTAAGGTTGGTTTTGGTTTTGCAGTTTCATCTGGTTTAACCTCAGCAGGTTTTGTTTCTGCTGGCTTTACTTCAGCTGGTTTTGATGCTAGCTGAGTAGAAAGTTTGTTTAGCTTTGCTTCTAATTCGGCAATCTTGGTTTCAAGATCTTGTTTTGTTTGCTTTTTAGCAGCTGCCATATTTTTGACTGTCAATTCGGGGTTTATGTACATTTGGGTTGATTACGCCAACTAATTTTGATCAAGTTTTATATGCTGTTTTGAGTATTTTGGGGTATGGATGACTTTGAAAAAGAATTTCCAGATTTTGATTGGAAGAATACTCCAGCCTACAAACATCCAGGTGGGAAAAATTGTCCATGTCCAAAGCACGAATACATTAGAGAACAGATTAACTTTACAAAGCAAGTTAATGAGAAAGGCAAAGATCTATCAAAAGTCACTCTAAAATTTTGTCCCGATCATTATAGAGTTTACTTGGATGAAGTGATTCCTGCAATGCCACTAAAATATAAAATTCTAACAAAAATTGCACTAAAACTTGGGGCAATTCAAATTGAGCAATTAAAATACATGGAATCAGAATTGTGTTTTTATTGTAAATTTGGTTCTGGCGGTCATGGTAAAAAAACAGAACTGCCACCAATGTAAAACGAGTTAAGCTTATACTTGATCTGACTAGAGAACAAATGTGGGAATAGAAGGTATTAGAGATTTCATTGTAGAACTTGAAAAGCAGGGTGAATTAAAGAGAATTAAAACTGAAGTCGATTCTGATTTAGAAATTGCCGAAATTATGAGACGTGAAATGTACTCTAATGGTCCAGCGCTACTATTTGAAAATGTAAAAGGATACGACATGCCAGTATTAGGAAATGCATTTGGTTCGATGAAAAGATTAGAAATAGGATTAGAAATGACAGACTTTACTGAAATTGGTCAACGTATAGCAGACATGACAAAGATGGACATGCCATCAGGATTACTAAATAAAATTAAAAAACTTCCAGAACTTACCAAAATGACTGCTTCATTTCCTAAAGCAGTAACTAGTGGACCAGTAACTGAGATTACATCAAGTGATGCATCATTTGAGGATTTACCAATTCTAAAATCATGGCCTAATGATGCAGGCAAATTTATCACATTAGGATTAGTTGCAACAAAACATCCAGAAACAGGAGTTAGAAATCTCGGAGTATACAGAATACAAATAATTGATAAAACTCATGCATTAATGCACTGGCAAAAACACAAGCGAGGAGCTCACCATAGTGATATTGCAAAAGACAAAGGAGAGAAAATTCCTACAGCAATTATAATTGGAGGAGAGCCTGCTACAATATTCTCATCAATTGCACCAGTTCCAGAAGGACTAGACAAGTATCTTTTTGCAGGAATTACAAGAAAAGAAGGAATCAAAACTGTAAAATGTAAAACAATAGATTTGGATGTTCCAGCAAATGCAGAAATTGTTTTAGAAGGATATGTGGATCCTGCAGATATTAGAGATGAAGGACCATTTGGGGATCATACAGGATACTATACACCAGTTGAACCATACCCAACATTTACGCTAACAGGAATTATGCGAAGAAAAGATCCAATATACGTTACAACTGTTGTTGGAAAACCAATTCTAGAAGATGCATTCATTGGCAAAGTAATTGAGCGTTCATTTTTACCACTGATTCAAATGTTCCATCCAGAAGTAGTAGACTTTAGCATGCCACCTGCAGGTTGGTTCCAAGGATTTGCAATTATTTCAATAAAGAAAAGATATCCAGGTCAAGCAAAAAAAGTCATGATGGGTCTTTGGGGAATGGGACAGCTCTCACTAACAAAGATGTTTGTTGTCGTAGATGAGGACGTCAATGTTCATGACATCAATGATGTAATTTGGGCAATTACTACAAGAGCAGATGCAGCAAGAGACACTGTGATAATCAACAACACTCCAACAGATACACTAGATCCAGCATCACCTCTAGTAAACTTGGGTTCAAAAATGGGAATTGATGCAACTCAAAAAACTAGAGAAGAAGGATATCTACGAGAAATTCAACAAGTAGTCAAAGTTGATGATAAGACAAAAGATCTAGTAGATTCTAAATGGTCTAGTTATGGTCTATAGTATTGAAATAGGATTATAGAAATTATCTCGTTCTTCTACTTGATAGCCAATTTGATGAATTGCATCAATAATTATTTTATCAGTTAATTCTGTCGAACGTGCACCAGTACATGAAACAACTTCTTCACCAATCAAAGTACCACCAAAATCATCAGCGCCATATTGTAATGCTAATTGAGCCATACCAACACCGTTAGTTAGCCATGAAGATTGAATATGAGGTATTAATCCATCAAGAACTAGTCTAGATATTGCAATCATTTTCAATAGTTGAGTTCCACCAGTTCCATAGTCTACAATACCTTCTTTTTGCATCAAGGTGTTATTTGGTTCAAAATTCCATGGAATAAATGCCATGAACCCATTAGTCTTTTCTTGTAGTTTTACAATTTTAGAAAAGTGTTCAACGATATCACCATTATTTTCTACACTACCATACATCATTGTTGCAGAACCTGGGATATCAAGAGAATGTGCTTCATCCATAATTCTAATCCAATCAGCACTAGAGATTTTTTTAGGACTGATAATTTCTTTAACTGAATCAGTTAAGATTTCAGCACCAGCACCAGGGATTGATTGTAATCCAGCATCTTTTAATCTAGATAAAATTTCTTTTGTGGAGGATTTTTCAACTCTTGCAATCATGTCAATCTCAGATGTAGATAATCCATGAACTCCAACTGTTGGGAATTTTTCTCTAATCATTCTAAAGGCATCTTCATAATATTCAATTTTGAGATTAGGATTATGGCCACCCTGAATCAAAACTTGTCGGATCTTAAACATATCAACAGAGGTTTTGACTCTAGTTTCAATCTCATCAAGAGTCAAGGTGTAAGAATCATCAGCACCAGGTGATCTATAAAATGCACAAAACTTGCAATCAGTGATACAAACGTTGGTGTAATTCAAAATAATATTATTTACAAAAGATGCTTTTTTACCAAATTGTTTTCTTGTTAGATGTCCAGCAGCAAGACCCATCAAATGAACATCATCAGACTCTAATAATCTCAAAATATCCTCAGAGCCAGGTCTTTTTCCAGCAAGGGAATTTTCTAAAATATCTTTGATATCGCTTTTTTGTATCTGCTCAGTTGTTTGACTCAAGTGACCTTCATCGTTTGGAATTTCTATTTAATCCTTGATAGAAATATTGCATAGAAAAAGAAATAAAGAAAATGAGTGATTCGTGCGCAATTTTTGAGAAATGTGTGTTTAATCATTCACGTTATTTTTAAGTAGGGCACAAAAATCAGATCAAATCATGGTATCAGGAAATCAAATTAGACTTAATCGAATTCTCAGAAAAGGAAGAATGCTTTGTATTCCAATGGATCATGGTATTTCAAACGGACCTATTGAAGGTCTCGAAGATCCAGTATCAACAATTTACAAATGTGAAGGACACGGACTCACAAGTGTAATTATTAACAAAGGGATTCTCAAAGCATTACCAAAACCAACCAAAATAGGGATTTTAGTTCATTTTTCAAGTAGTACATCATTATCATTAGCACCAAATCGTAAAATGTTAACTGGAACAGTAAAAGAAGCAGCAGCCATGGGAGCTGATGGAGTTTCATTACACATCAACATTGGAGGCAAAGAAGAACCTGAGATGTTAGAACAACTTGGAATGACTGCAGATCAATGTCACAAATGGGGAATGCCACTTTTAGCAATGATGTATCCTAGAGGAGAAAATATCAAAAATCCACATGATCCAGAAATTGTTGGACATGTTGCAAGAATTGGAGCAGAATGTGGTGCAGATATCGTAAAAACACTATACACTGGAGATATTGATTCATTTTCAAAAATTGTAAAGAGTACACCAGTTCCAATTGTAATTGCTGGAGGACCAAAAGCTAAAACAGATTTAGATATTCTTCAAATGACTGAAGATGCAATGACTGCAGGAGCTAAAGGAGTTACATACGGTAGAAACATCTTTGCACATAAAACACCTGAAAAAATGATAGAAGCATTAGCTGAAATAATTTTCAGAAAAGGGACCGCAAAGGAAGCAATGAAAAAAATTGAATAAATCAAGAGAATTAATAATTTCACCCAAAGTATCACAAGCACAATTAGCTAAATTCCTACCTCAATTACAAGAAGAGGGAATCAACATGGTATATCTTGACCCAAAAAAATTAGGCAGTAAAAAAACAAAATTACAAACTGTGTTTACTTCTAGTGCAGCAAATTATGTAGTGTTAGAAAAAGACGGAGTGAAACCAAAGGGAAAGAAAATTGGAAGAAAATTCCAAATTTTATCAAACTCAGATATCGAGGATGTTTTCACCATAGCCAAAAAAGGATTAGACTTTGTAATAATTGAAGTAAAAGATTGGAAAATAATTCCATTGGAGAATATTATTGCAAAATTACATAAAATTCATACCAAAATCTTTGCCATTGCTAAAACTCCTGAAGAAGTAAGGAAGATGTTTTCAATTTTAGAAGTAGGTGTAGATGGCGTAATCTTTACTGCAACTTCAATTAATGAAGTTCGTGAAGTCATGGTATACCTGGGAACAAAGAGTTTCGATATGAAGGCAGCAAAGATTACAGAAATTAAAGAAGTGGGGGATGGTGAACGAGTTTGTGTAGATACTGCATCTATGCTTCATAAGGGAGAAGGAATGTTAATTGGTAGCAGATCAAACTTTTTGTTTTTAGTTCATAATGAATCAGTAGGATCATCATTTACATCACCAAGACCATTTAGAGTAAACGCAGGTGCAGTTCATTGTTATACATTATCTCCAGATGGAACAACAAATTATCTCTCAGAAGTAGAAACAGGTTCTGAAGTGTTAATTCTTAATTCAAAAGGAAAAGCAAGAAGGGTGACTGTAGGAAGATCAAAGATTGAACGTAGACCAATGTTAATGATAAAAGCTACTGTAGGAGGGGAGACAGGTGGGATTATTGCACAAGATGCAGAAACAATTCGCTTTGTAAAATCAAATGGGCAACTAGTTTCAGTTACTCACTTAAAGAAAGGGGACACAGTTATGGTTCATTCAAAACCTGCAATGGGCAGACATTTTGGAATGGAAGTTTCTGATGAATATATTTTAGAAAAATGAAATACAAAACATGTGTTTCCATTGCAGAGCAAACCCCAGCAAAAACTAAAAAAATATTAAAAATTGCTCTTTCAAAATCAGATTTTGTTGAAATAAGATTAGATTTTCTAAAAATTGAACAAATTCCAGAAACATTAGAAATGATAAGGAAAGATCTCAGTAGAGTAGTATGCACGTTAAGACCAAAAAATGAAGGTGGAAAGTTTGTAGGAAATGAAAAGGAAAGAATTGCAATTATAAAATTAATTGCAGAGTATAATCCATTTATGCTAGATATAGAATTTAACACATTAAAGAAAAATTCATCATTAACAAAGTATTTGAAATCAACAAAAACAAAAGTACTTGTTTCATGGCACGATTTTAAAAAGACTCCAAGTTCAGCAGAATTGGAAAAAAAGATATCTCAAATGAGTAAATTTTCATCAAATGTAAAAATAGTAAGCACTGCAAAGTCAACAGACGATTCAACTAGAATGCTAGAACTGTACAATAAGAAAGGAAAAAACAATCTAATTTCATTTGCAATGGGAGATTATGGGAGAATTTCAAGGATTTTGTGCCTGTATCTAGGTAGTCCATACACATACGTATCATTAGGAAAAGCAATTGCCCCAGGACAGTTTAGTGTGGATGAAGTAAAAAAAATCATAAATTTAAAAAAATAGCAGCAAAATAGTTGAGAGTTTAAATCAATCATAATACTCAATAAAATAAGATGGGCAAATCATTTGCAGTAATTGGAGATCCTATTGATCATTCATTATCACCAAATATTCACAGCGCAGCATTTAGAGAATTAGATTTAGATTCATCATACATTGGATATAGAATTCCTAAAGGGGAATTAGAAGGAGGGATACAAGGATTAAAAAAAATCAAAATAGATGGTTTCAACATTACAATTCCACATAAAATAGAGATGATGAAATATTTAGATACGATGGATGAGTCATGTAGTTTGATAGGAGCTGTTAACACAGTATCAAACAAAGATGGAATTCTAAAAGGATACAACACAGACATGGACGGATTTTTAGAACCATTTAAGAAAAAAGAATTAAACATCAAAGGAACCAAAGTTCTTTTAATTGGAGCAGGGGGAGCTGCAAGAGCAATAGTTGCAGGATTTGCTAAAGAAAAAGCAAAGAGTGTAACCATTGCAAATAGAACATTAGAAAAAGGAACCAGTCTTTCAGAATTTGCAAAAACAATTGGACTAGAGGCAAATGCTGTAAAAATTGAAGATGTTAAAGATACAGCAAGAAATTATGATATTATTGTTAATGCCACATCAGTGGGGCTCAAAAATGAATCCAGTGTTATTTCATTGGATGGAATTAATGAAAAAACAATCGTATATGATATTGTATATGCTCCAATGAATACAGATTTTATCAAAAAAGCAAAAGCAGAAAAGGCGACCATAATTTACGGTTATGAAATGCTTCTAGGTCAAGCTGTTAGAGCTTTTGAGATTTGGCACGGCATAGAAGCACCTTATAATGCCATGAAAAAAGCACTGTTAGGAGGATTTTGATGGCAAAAGCAAAGGCTACAGTCCACGGTGCAGTCTCATTGGTAAATGCAATTGCAAACCAAAAAGGAGCCACATTAGGAATTGCATTAAAAGTAGAGGCGACAGTAGAGACAAGCCCAGGAAAAGGGATTTCAATCCAGTCTGAAAACAAGAGTCTGAGTTCTCGCCTAATTAACAAAACTGTAGAAAAAATTGTTTCAAAAAAAGATTTAGAGCAAAACAAAATTTTAATTACATTAGATTCAGAAATTCCCACAGGCTACGGATTAAAAAGTTCAAGTGCCATTTCTTCAGCAATTGCTCTAGCATGTGCAAAAATTTTTGCCCCTAAATTAACGGATAAACAAATTTTACTTGCAGGAGTTGATGCATCAATTGAATCAAAAGTTAGTATCACTGGAGCATATGATGATGCATGTTCCTGTTACTATGGAGGATTTAATGTTACAGATAATGCAAAGAAGAAAAGAATTAGTTTTGAAAAAGGCCCAACAAATTTAATTGCAGTAATATTTATTCCAAAAAATAGAAAGAGAGGGAATTTGAAAAAACTAAAAATTCTTTCATCCATATTTGAGAACGCATGGGAATTATCTAGAAAAGCAAATTATTGGGATGCAATGATAATAAATGGATTAGCTACTGCATCAATTTTAAATTCAGATTCTAAAATAATTACAGATTTAATTGAAAAAGGGGCATTAGGAGCATCAGTTTCTGGCAATGGACCGTCAATTGCAGCAATTACAAAAAAAGAAAACGAAGCAACAATTAGAAAAGTATTTTCAACATTAGAAGGAAACATCATAGTTTCAAAAATTAGTAATAAAAAGGCAGAAGTTCATGAAGTGTAAAATTGAAAAATCAAAAATTTCAGGGCAGATAGTTTGTCCCCCAAACAAGAGCTATACTCATAGAGCAATTTTTCTTGCATCAATTGCTGGAAAAAATAGTAAAGTTGAAAATGCATTATTATCAGCAGACACCATTGCAACAATTGAAGCTTGTAGAAAATTTGGAGCAGAAATTGAGATTGCAGATTCAACAATTATTGTTAAAAATCCAATAAAAATAGGCACAAAAGTACCTGAAATTAACACAGAAAACTCAGGCACTACAATTAGAATAGCATCAGGTATTGCCAGTTTATTTTCTGAGGAAATTACACTTACTGGAGATTCAAGTTTACAAAAAAGACCAATGCAGCCTCTTTTAGATGCATTATCAAGTATTGGGGCACAGTGTAGTTCAACGGATGGAAAACCACCAATCAAAATTAAAGGAAAGATAGTAGGGGGAGAAGTAAAGATTCCTGGAAATTTTTCAAGCCAATTTATTTCTGCACTACTAATTTGTGCACCACTAACAGAAAAAGGAATCAATCTAACCATAGAAGGAAATTTAGTATCAAAACCATATCTTGATGCAACAATTGCTACAATGAGAAAGTTTGGTGTAACAGTACAAACACTAATCCCATACAAACGATATAACATTACTCCACAAATCTATAAAGAAACAACATTTACGGTTCCAATTGATTTTTCAAGTCTTGCTCTTCTTCTATCAGCTACTGTTCTAAATGGAGAAGACATCACAATAATTGGAAATATTGGAAATCTCCCTCAAGGAGATGAAGTATTCATAGATATTTTAGAAAAGTTGGGAGTTGAAATTTCTATAGATGATGAAGAAATTAAAATTAAATCACCTAAAAAATTAAAAGGTGGAAAATTTGATTTGAGTAATTCCCCTGATCTTCTTCCACCTCTTGCAATTTTGGCATTATGTTCATCTGCCCCAATTGAAATATTCAATGTAAAACATGCAAGACTAAAAGAAACAGATAGAATTGCAATCATATCAAGAGAACTTGTAAAACTTGGAATTAAAATTCAAGAAAAAGAAGATGGTATGATTTTAGAACCATCAGAAAATATTTCAGGAGCGGATTTGATATCAGAAGATGATCACAGATTATTCATGGCTTTTTGTATTGCTGGAATGTTTGTAGGTAATTGCACTGTAACTGATCCTGAATCAATCAAAGTATCATATCCAAGTTTCATTGAAGAGATGAAACGTATTGGAGCTAAAATTAAAATCGATTAAAATTATTTTTCAAAAAATCATTCAAAGATAAAAGGCGCGACCCTGTATAGAGTGAAAAGCATTCTCCTCACCCACAACGCAATTGCGTAGATAACATGTTATTTTCGCAGAGCCGCGCAAATTATTCTTTATAATTTACACTATATTGCATATATTGTATATGTTATTGTTATATTTAAGAATATGTTATAATTATTTCATGTTTTATTCAATAATAATATAATTTTTAAACATGTGTGATATAAAACCAAAAAAATAATTGATCAGTAGATAAAATTCTCAATAAATTTCAGAATGAGGAATTATAAACATCAATTAACATCGATAGTATGTTGCCGGGAAGTTCTATTGGTCAGCGTCTTGTTTTAACAAGTTTTGGTGAAAGTCATGGAAAATCAATTGGGGCAGTTTTGGATGGTTGTCCAGCAGGATTAGAAATTGATGAAAAAGATATTCAAAAAATGTTAGATCTTAGAAAGCCAGGTCAAAATCTAATCTCAACTCAAAGAAAAGAAGGAGACGTTGTTGAAATTATTTCAGGAGTTTTTAGAGGTCACACAACAGGTGCACCAATTACAATGTTAGTTTGGAACAGTGATCAAAAATCAAAAGATTATGAAGATTTGAAAATAAAACTAAGACCAGGTCATTCCGATTATCCTGCAATGGTAAAATATAATCATTATAATGATCATAGGGGAGGAGGAAGATTTTCTGGAAGATTAACAGCAACTCACGTTATGGGAGGAGCTATTGCAAGAAAATTACTCAAAGTAACATTAGGTATTGAAACAAATTCATTCGTATCTCAGATTGGAAAAGTAAAGATGGAAAAAGAATTTAATGATAAAATGGTTAATTCGATTTATAAAAATGAAGTCAGATGTCCAGAAATTAAAACGGCAAAAATTATGAGGGAAAATATTTTAGATGCAAGAAAGAAAGGAGATTCACTAGGAGGAATTATTGAATCAATTACAACCAATGTCCCAGTAGGTTTAGGTGAACCAATTTTTAGTTCGTTAGAATCAGATTTAAGTAAAGCAATTTTTTCAATCCCATCAGTTAAAGGAATAGAGTTTGGTTCAGGGTTTCACGGTTCTGAACTTTTTGGTTCAGAAAATAATGACTTGTATGCTGTAAAGAAAGGGAAAATAATTACAGAAACAAACAGATCAGGAGGAATTCTAGGAGGTATTTCAAACGGAATGCCAATCACCATGAGAATTGCTTTCAAGCCAGCATCATCTATTGCTCAAAAACAAAAAACAGTAGACATTAAAACAAAAAAAGAAACAATTCTCCAAGTCAAAGGCAGACATGACCCATGTGTCGTACCTAGAGCCCCACCAGTAGTAGATTCACTTGTAGCATTAACAATGGCAGACCATGCACTCCTTTCAGGAGCAATCAAACCAGTCCTATAAGAAAATGTCAGACATTAACGATCTTCGAAACAAAATGGACGAGGTGACTCTAAAAATGATAGAGTTGTTAAAAACTAGAACAGATATTGCAAGAGAAATTGGTGAAGTTAAAAAAAATATTGGAAAAGGAGTAACAGATGAAGCAAGAGAAGACAGTTTACGTGGAAAAGTAATTTCATTATGCAATAGTATTGGTTTAGATGAAACAATTGCTACAAAATTTTTAAATTTTCTTTTAAATGAATCAGTAAAGGTTCAATCCACCAACAAACAAACACATCTTACAATTTTCTTAAAAGCAAAATCACTTGAAGCACAAGGGAAAAAAATTATACATATGGAAGTAGGAGAGCCGGACTTTTTACCTCCAAAGATTGTAAAAGATGCACTGGCAGAAGTTTTTGATAAAGGATTTCTAAAATATGGTCAAGTAAAAGGAATGCCAGTGTTTAGAGAAGCACTTGTAAAATATGTATTAAAAAAATTCAATGTAAATATTCAGCAAGATAACATCCTTGTAAGTCCAGGGGCAAGATTTTCAATTTTTACTGCAATTACAACTCTTTTGAATCCAGGTGATGAAATGATTGTAATTGAGCCCTCATGGCCAGCATACAAAGATTGTGCATTACATTCTGGGATTAAAGTTAGAACCATCAATACAACTTTTGAAGACAAGTGGGATCCATCATTAGAGCAAATCAAAAACACAATCAATTCAAATACAAAAATGATTGTTCTAAACTACCCGAATAACCCTACAGGGAAAATTCTAAATGAAAAATTACAAGATGACATAGTTGAATTAGCAAGGGAAAATGACCTCTACATACTCAGTGATGAAATTTATTCAGAATATGTAAAAACCAGTTGGAAAAGCATTCTAAGTTATAATTATGATAAAAGTATCGTTACACAGTCATTTTCAAAATCACACGCAATGACCGGATTCAGAATAGGATATGCCATGGCAGATTCAAAAATCATTGAAAAAATGGCAAAATTAGAGGCATTATGTCTTACAAATGTCTCTGAACCAATACAATACATTGCTATGAAAGCTCTTGAAGCAGACATATCCAATAATACTAATACAGTGCAAAACAGGCTAGATGTGTTGACAAGTAAAGCAAGCATAATGGGATTAGATTTTGTAGTCCCTGATGGAGCAATGTACATTTTTGCAAGAATTAATCAAGAGGGTTTTGATGGTGCAGAATTTGCCAACAGTGCCTTAGAGAAAGGTTTGGCAGTAACACCAGGCGAGGGATTTGGAGATTACAAGAACTTTATCAGACTATCGGCATGTCAAGATGAAGAAACATTGGTTGAAGGAATGAATTTACTAAGCGATTTAATGAGAGATACCCAATGAAGAAGGCTACAATAATCGGAGCCGGAGGTCAAATGGGGCAATGGTTTTCAAAATATTTTAAAACTCAAGGATACGAAGTAACAGGTTATGACTCTGAAATCAAAGTAACATCAAAGGACGTTATCGTATCAGAATCACTAGTTGGTGGAATATTGAATGCAGATTATGTCATTCTATGTACACCTACAAGAAGAACACCTGAGATAATTAGGCTAATTGCAAAAGAGATGAAACGTGGAACATATCTTATTGAAATTTCATCTGAAAAATCCAAAGTAGTTTCATCATTGTCAAAAATGCCAGCAAAAATTAATCCAATTTGTATCCACCCAATGTTTGGTCCAGGAACTAAAACAATAAAGGGTCAAAATATTATTTCAGTTCCAATCAAAGATGCTAAAAGTGAATTAACTATTGCAAAAGAATTATTCCCAGGAGCAAACTTTGTTACAATAGATGCAGTGGAACATGACAAAAAGATTGCAGTGATTTTAGGATTAACACATTTAATGAATTTAGTTTTTGCAAACATAATTTCAAAAGATGAAAAAATGAATCTCACAGAAAAAATGTCAGGTACAACTTTCAGAGTTCAAAAAACATTGGCAGAAAGCATCATGACAGAATCCCCAGAACTAATTGAGACAATCATTGCAAACCCAGAAATTCGTAGAGTAGCAGAAGAGTTTTGGAAAGATATTGGCAGACTGCTAACATCTGTTCAAGAATCAAAGACGGAAGAAGTAATAAATTACATCAAAGAATGTCAAGAAAGACTAGCAGGCCATACTGATGTTAATGAATCCTACAAAAGAATGACAAAAATGGTAAAAGCAGTTGAAAAATAGTCAGACATGCGCGCTACGAAGATTGTTACATCATTCATTAGAGATAATGACAAATTATTGATTTTAAAACGAAGTGATAAAGTAAAATCCATGAAAGGGTTGTGGGCAGGCATAAGTGGAATTATTGAAAACAACGAAGAACCGCTTAGTAGAGCAAAAATTGAAATTTTTGAAGAAGTTGGAATTACAGAAGATAAAATCAATTTGATCAAAGCAACTGAAGAAATGAGAATTAGTTCACCTCAATACAAAAATCACGAATGGGAAATATTTCCATTCTTATTTGAAGCAAATAATCCAAAAATAACACTAAACTGGGAAAATTCAGATTTTAAATGGATTAACATTGAAGAATTAGAAAATTATGAAACTGTTCCAAGCCTTCAAAAAGTACTATTCAACTTGTTGTAAATTTTCATTAGTTTTATCGTATTTTTTCTGTTGTGGCAACATCATATAGACACATGCACCACCACACATAGTACAAGGCACATTATTACCAACATGTTGTCCGGTTCTAGTATGAATTCTTGCTGCCTCCTCAGGATCAATAGATAATGCAATTTGTTTTTCCCAATCTAAAGTTCGTCTAGCTTCAGTCATTTGCATATCCCATTTGATTACCTTGTCACGAATCTTTACAAGATCTCCTGCATGAGCTGCAATTCTATACGCAATTAATCCAGCCTTTACTTCTTCTGCATTAGGTAATGCCAGATGTTCAGAGGGTGTAAGATAACATAAAAGATCTACCCCTTCACTTGCAGAGATAGCAGCACCAATTGCACTTGCAATATGATCATGTCCGGATGCAATATCAGTAACCAATGGGCCTAGAACATAATACGGAACATCGCCAATTAGCGCTTTTGCCAATCTAACATTTGCAGCAACTTCATTTAGTGGAACGTGTCCAGGTCCTTCTACCATCACTTGAATATCATGTTCATGTGCACGTTTTGTTAATCGAGAGATGTTAATCATTTCTTGAACTTGTAATTCATCATGGGAATCTAAAATTGAGCCGGGTCTTAGTGCATCTCCGAGGCTAAATGTTACATCATATTTTTTGGCAATTTCCATCATGTAATCATAATGAGTAATGTAAGGATTTTCCTTATCATGTTTTAACATCCATGCAGCAGTAATGGTTCCACCCTTACTTACAACACCACCATATCTTTGCACTTTGAGAATTCTTTTTGCAATATCTTTTGTAATGCCACAGTGAACAGTAGTATAATCAACACCATCTTTTGCATTATTTTCAAATGCCTTAATGTAATCATCTTCAGTTAAATTCAAAGGATTTTTGTGAACTTCGATACCATAGTTGTAAGCCTCGTAAATTGGAACAGTTCCAAAAGTAATTGGTGCAGCATCCATTAGTGTCCGACGAATTTTTTTAACATCTCCACCATCACTAAGATCCATTATAGTATCTGCATGATATTTTATCGCTACTTTTGCTTTTTCAACTTCTTCCTCAATGTTTACATTTAATGTAGAAGTCCCAATGTTTACATTAACTTTAGTTTTCAAACCTTTACCAATTCCAACATTATGAATTTTTTGAGGTCTCACATTATTACTTGGAATAATTATTGAGCCCTTTGCAATTTTTGGAAGTAGCCATTCAAGTGATACGTCCTCGTCTTTTGCAACTTGTTTCATTTCATCAGTTGCAACACCACGCCGAGCCGAAGTCATTTGAGTAGCCATAATGTAATCTATGTTTTTGCCTGATTTAAACAATAGTGAAAAATATAAAAAATATTGATCGTAAAAATATTTTTTAATACTATATTAAGAAAGATCGTCGATTTTTTATGTAATAAATATAATATAGATTTCATGAGAACAAGTAGAGAATGCAGACATTGTAGTAGAGAGTTTTTCAGTATGAAAGACGAGATTTGTTCTTTTGATTGTGTCAATCAAACATTATAATTATTTAGATTAATTTCAATTCATTTTCAAAAACAGATTTTTCGTACATTATTTTAGAAATTCTATCAGAAATAGGCTTAGTGATATGCTCAGAATCAGGTGAATTTGCAAAGTTTTGTTTAATTTCATTGAGACGTTGAGACAATTCAATTTCAGCATTAATTAAAGAAATATAATTTCGAAGTTTTAGATTTTCAGATTTAAGTAAATCTATTTCAGAAGAACTCATCATCTTGGAGGACTCCAACTCTCCTCCATAGTATCACCCATATTTTTAGAAATAAGATATTGTTTTGAACATTTAAAACATTGCCACAAAAACTTACCGTCTTTAATGGTTTGATATTGCATTGGCAGTAAGCAAGTAGTACACTGTAAAATTTCAGGGACAGTGTCATCAACCATCGGTATTTTTGTCATCAATCCAAAAGGCATATTTCAAATATAAAAGAGATATTATAAAATCAGAAAAGGAAAAGCAGATTAGTACTAGAAGTCAAGAAAATATAATGAATTTACTTTCTATTGGGGGATCTGATCCTTCATCAGGTGCAGGAATTCAAAGTGATGTTAAAGTATTTTCAGAATTTAGTGCACATGCATTAACAGTAATCACAGCAATTACAGGTCAAAATACAACAAGTTTTGGAATGACTGAACCAGTATCAAAAAAAATTCTGAAAAATCAACTAGAATCAGTATTATCTGATTTTAAAATTGATGGAATAAAAATTGGGATGGTGTATAATTCTGAAATAATTAAAACTTTGTATCAGCAATTAAAAAAATTAAAAATTCCAATAGTTGTAGATCCAGTAATCAAATCAACAACAGGGGGAGATCTGATAGAAAAATCAGCAATGACTGATTTTAAAAAATACATAATTCCACTTGCAACAGTTATCACTCCAAACAAATTTGAGGCTGAAATACTATCAAAAACTAAAGTAAATTCAAAAAACAACATAGAAAAAACTGCAAAAATCATTCAAAAAATGGGAGCAAGAAATGTAGTCATTACTGGAATTGAAGGAAAAAATAACAAAATAGTAGATTTTGTTTTAGAAAAAAATACAAAATATTGGATTTCAGGAGATAAAATTGTCAATACTAACCATGGAAGTGGATGTAATTATTCAGCAGCCATAATATTTGCAATTTCAAGTAACAAAACAATACAGGAATCAGTAAAATTTGCAAAAGAATTTACCTATAATTCGATCAAAAATGCAAAAAAAATAGGAAATGGAATTATGATTACAAATATTCAAAATCAAGATAAAATTAATCTAGAATTATCACGTGCAATTAATGAATTTGTAGGAATAAAAAATATTTTTAAAAATATTCCAGAGTGTCAGACAAATTTTGTATATTCTAAACAAAAACCAAAATCAATAAAAGACATTCTAGGAATATCTGGAAGAATAGTAAAGGCAGGAAAAGAAGTCATAGTTGCAGGTAATCTAACATATGGAGGTTCAAAACATGTCGCAACTGCATTACTAATAGTAAATGAAAAATTTCCAAAAATTTGTTCTGCAATAAATATAAAATATCAAAATTCAAGCATATCTAAAATAAAAAAATTAAAATTAATAGTCTCAAGTTACGATAGAACTAATGAACCAAATAATATAAAAAATAAAGGTTCAACCATAGGATGGGGAATTAAAAATGCAATTAAAAATTTGCAAGTGCCTCCAGATGTAATTTTTCATAAAGGAGATTTTGGGAAAGAACCAATGATCATAATTTTTGGAGATACGCCAAAAAATATATTGAATAAATTATTAAAAATCACATAAGATAATTATAGTCTAAAATCATCCTCGAACATAAATAGTCACATCTCAAATAGGAATTGTGAAGGCAGTAATTTTAGCTGGCGGATTAGGTACTAGATTACTTCCATTGACAAAAAAAACTCCAAAACCCATGTTACTATTAGGTAAAAAACCAATTTTAGAGCACCTCATAGATTGGAATAAAAAAAATGGCGTAAAATCAATTGTTTTGTGTGTAAGCCACCTTAGAAATACAATTGAGGATTATTTTGAAGATGGGAAAAGATTTGGAGTCAACATAGAATATGCAATTTCAAATAAACCACTAGCTACTGCAGGTCAACTTAAAACTGCAGAAGAATTCATTGATGATACTTTTGTTTGTATGTATGGAGATTCAATATTTAATTTCAATCTTAGAAATATGATTAAACAACACAAAACAAAGAAAGCATTTGTCACCATGGGGCTAAATGAATACAAAACAAATTTGGAATATGGAGTAATTGACACTTCAAAAACAGGTAAAGTGTTAAGCTGGGAAGAAAAACCAGAAATAAAGGCAAATGTAAACATGGGTTGCTATATAATGGAACCAAATGTGTTCAGTTTAATTCCAAAGAACAAACCATATGGAATGGATGATGTAATCAAAAGAGCCATGAGTAAGAAAAAGTTAGTTACAGGGTTCATTACAAAGAATGGATTTATAGATATTGGAAATAAAGAATCATACAAAGAAGCAACTCAAAATTATATTGCAAAATTTGGAAAGAAGGCATAATAGAAATGAATAAAGTGCTAATAAGGGAATTGAAAAAAGAAGACCTATGGAATGGGTTTCTAATATCTCTGGATTCATTAAAAGAAGCAAGCAGTATTGATAAAGAAAAAGCTGATGCAATATTTGAAAAAATTAATTCCAATTCAGATCACATTATAGCAGTAGCAGAAATGGACGGAAAAATTGTAGGCTCTACAACACTACTCATAGAATCAAAATTCATCCATAATGGAGGCTTAGTAGGTCATATTGAAGATGTGGTAGTCAATAAAGAATTTCAAGGTCAAAAAATAGGCGAAAAAATTATGAATTATCTTATTGAAATGGCAAAAAAACGTGGCTGTTACAAGACAATTCTAGATTGTACAGATGAGGTTAAACCGTTTTATGAAAAATTAGGCTTCAAACAAGTAGCTAACGAATTAAGATTGGATAATATCTAAAAGTATTCTTTTTTTGGACGTCTCTTTTTTGGTTTTGTTAGATAAGCCCCAACTACTATTACAGGAACAGACAAAACCATAAACAGTAGAGGTGTAAATGTTACAATATTAGTAATATATTTTTCAGGAATATCACCAATTAGTGAATTACAAACAAACATTCCTATAAACAAAATTATTCCACCCACAATAATCAGTCCACCAATTTGTTTTGAACCATATTGTTTTGACATGATAAAGGCAACTGCAGCTAAAATTCCAGCTGGTCCAACACCAATGGAAATAAACATGAATATTTTTGGATCTGCTTGAAATATTTTGAAAAATTCATCATCTTTAGGAAAATTATTCATCTGGGCGTATACAGTAATCAATAATGCTGAAAACAGTGCAAAGAAAACTACACTACCAATTGCAGACCATTTCTCAGTTGCCATAATTTTAACAGATTGTAGTTGATAAATAAACCATTCAAAAAATCATATAATGCCAACTAAAGTGGCTAATTCTTTTCTACTAGCTGCTCCAAGCTTTTCGGCAGCCTGTTCAGGAGATACATCATTTAAGAAAATCCCATACCCACGTTCTAATCCAGACCAAGATTTTGTAATAGGATAGACTTCAATGTGCCAATGAATTTGTCGACTGTTTTTCTTTTCTGGAGAAAGATGAAAAACTAGATTGTATGAAACATTCTTGATAGTTTTTGATAAACCACCAAGTGTTGCTCTTAAAATTAATGACAAATCATTGATTTCTTTTTGAGTAATTTTTGAAAAACTAGTAGTGTGTTTTTTGGGAGATATCCAGAATTCGTATGGGTATGAAGGCGCCCAGGGACAAAATGCAATAAATCCTTCAGTTTGAAGAACCTGTCTTGGACCACTAATTTCTTCATTTACTGTTTGACACATTGGACAAACTCCTTTTTCATTTGAAATTTTGTGAGATGATTCAGCCTCTGTTTCAATAACAGGAGGAATTGTAGAGAATGTCAAGAGATTCAAATGAGGATGAGGGTTTGTGTTACCTGCCAAATCTCCATGGTCACCAAAAATTGAAACATAAGTGACACCTTTTTGAGTATAAAGCCATCGTAATCTATCTTGAACAACAACTAAGACATTAGACCATTGATCAGGATCAATTGTCGCAAAAGAATCTTTTTCATTTGGAGATGCAACAACAATGTAATGGTATCCATATGCTGGTTCACTGTAGAAAGGTTTCTCACTAAAAGAATTTTGTGTCTCAATTGAAACAATAGGATTTTTGCTTTCAAAAACACGTATAGCCCAACCTTTAACATAATCATCATCATTGTCTTGAAGACGCTGTAACATACCTTCTTTTTCAACTAAAGACAAAACAGACGGATTTGTCATTGCTTCATTACCAGGAGCAAAAGGGGATTTTTTTGGATCAATAACTTTGTCGTCTTTTTTTGAGACAATCATAAAACGTTCAGAAACATAATCTTTACGCATATCACCCATAATGGTTAATTGAAGTAAAATGTATGTTAAAACGTTTACTAAAATCTGCACAAATCATTTTTAAAAATAATTTTTCATAAAAATAAGAAAGTCTCATGTTCATCAAATAACAAATGAAATAAAAAATTAAAAATAAAATATAATAAAAACAAACTTTGTTTTGATCGCATCTTTTGTTGCAAGATTTAAAACAGAGTATTAGATTTTGAATGAACAGGGAATATTTTGGATAATTCTGATATTCACATGATCTATGTTCTTTTAGACGGGGTGGGTGATCTTCCACATCCAGATTTAGATGGAAAAACACCATTGGAGGCAGCAAATACACCAACATTAGACAAAATAGCAAGAAACGGAGCAATAGGTGAAGTAATTTCAGTTGGAAAAGGAATTGCTCCAGAATCAGACATTGCAGTTTTCAACATGTTAGGATACAAATTCAAACATGCAGATTATGTAGGTCGTGGCGTAATTGAGGCAATAGGAGTTGGAATAGACTTTAGAGATGGGGACTTGGCACTCAGAGGAAATTATGCTACATTAAATGATGAAAATGTGATTATTGATAGAAGAGCAGGAAGACATATTGAAAAAGAAGATGCAGATGGAATTGCAAAAGAAATTGTAGAAAACATCAAAATATCATCTCCAGACATATCAGTTGTAGTAGCTCCAACAATAGGTCATAGAGTAACAGTAAGAATTAGAAAAAAGTCTCAAAAATTATCTTCAAGAATTACAAACACAGACCCAGCTTACATCAATATTGGAGGCATGGGAGTTGCAAAAGCCGTAGGAGATTTTCTTAAAATTGAAAAATGTTTACCATTAGAAGATACAGAAGATTCAAAATTTACTGCAAATATAGTAAATGAATTTTCAGAAAAATCAATTGAAATTATGAAAAATAGTCAAATTAACAAAAGAAGACAAAGTGAGAATAAAAAACAACTGAGTTGTATTTTACTTAGAGATGCAGGTAACAAATATCCAGACGTGATTCCAATTAACGAAAAATATGGTATGAATTTTTCATGTATAGTTGACATGCCAGTTGAACTTGGAATTTCAGATGTTCTAAAAATGAAAGCATTTGAAGCTGGTGGATTAACAGATTATGAAGAAAAAGCAAAAGTTGCAGCAAAAGCCATGGAAACCCAAAATTCAATTTATGTTCACCTTAAAGGGCCAGATGAATTTGGTCATGATGGGGATGCAATTGGTAAGATGAAAAACATTGAAGAAATTGATCAAAGATTTTTCAAAACACTTGTTGATAATATTGATTCAAGTAAAGTTGCAATAATAATTTCTGCAGATCATTCAACCCCGTGCATTAACAAAGGCCACAGTGATGATCCAGTTCCAGTCCTAGTTTCAGGCGATTTTATAAAAAAGGATGGAACAACTAGAATGACTGAAGAACAAGCAAAGAAAGGAAGTATAGGATTACTCCAAGGTGCAGATGTTGTTGAAAAAGCCCTTGAATTAATTAAATCTCAAATCTAGTTAGTTTGCTTGCTTGTTGCATATCAACTGCATTTTTTCTAATTTTATCAACATCAATTGAATGATACATTGAAGGTGATGTACCTAGTTTGTCTAAAGCTCTTTTCAACATTCCAATACCAATGCGTTCTTCATTTTCTTGTTCATGAGCAAATGCAACAGCAACTAGAATGATACCCTGAACAAGTTCCTTTTCTCGCCCATAGCATTGATTCCATACTCCTTCAAATGCTTCATGGCATTCCCAAAATCGTTCATTGTTAAAATAAAATATTCCATCTTCAAGTCCCTTGTCTTTATCCAAATGCTCCTCAACAACATGTCGTACATTATCAATTTCTCCAATAGGAGATAATTTTTCTACGAGTGGGTCTAGATCTACTTTTTCTGCAGCTACATCAAACTCAATAAATTTAGTGGCAACTCTAGCAAGTCTTACTGAAACATTCATGTCAGATACAAGATCTCTTGCCTTGTATGCCAGTTCTCTACAATTATGAGGCAAATATTTCTCATTTTTAAAATGCAGTAAATATCGTTCCACAAGATACTACCGAGGGATTTTCTTAAATTTCTTCTGTAATTGCAATCAAGGTTTATATGAAATATCTAGAGATTTTTGATACATGTCCATAATTGAGACAATTACAGATGTCAATAATGCCTTTCTATCCAGAAGGGAATTAACTTGTAATTTTGCAGGTCTTGGAGGCAAGCTCAAAAGTTTAGAAGCTGCAGACATGATTACAAAAGAATTCAAACTAGATGGCAAAGTAGTAATCCCAATGAGATTAAAAACTCAAGTCGGTAAATCACTCATAACAGGAACATTCTATGTTTATGATGATGAAGTATTAGCTAAAAAACACATTAACCCTACAATATTTTCAAGAATAGAAAAAACTAAAGCTAAAATTGCAGAAGTTGAAACTGCAGCAAAAGAAGCTGAAGCAGTAGAAGCACCAGCTGAAGCAGTAGAAGCACCAGCTGAAGAAACCAAAAAAGAGGAGAAAACTGAATAATGCCTGTAGAGAAAAAAGGCAACAAAGGTTCTAGTCCAAATATTGCAACATATTACAAAATAGAGGGTGATAAAACATCAAGAACTAAAAAAATATGTTCTAGATGTGGTAAAGGAACCTTCATGGCAGAACACAAAGATAGAAACACATGCGGTAAGTGTGGTTTAACAGAATTCAAACAATAAAAAATATTTTAAAATTATTTACAATAAAATTTCATCATTAATTTCAAATTTCTAATAAAGTCTTTTTTTATGAATTTTTGAGCTTTTTTCTTCTAATAATTCCATTTTTGAAATAAATGCAGGATCAAGTTTAATTTTAGAAAGAGATTCTATAGATAGTTTTACGGTGTTGGCATCTAATGAAATGTTTGTCTTTGGGAGATTTTTGTCAGCCCAAAATTTCATCACCTTATCTTCAAGCTTAAAATCTCTAAATCCTGCAGGGAATTTTTTTGTAATATGATTTAGCAATGTACGATCTTTAAAGACAACCCGAGGTTCAAACAACCTAGTTTCATCACTGTAAATATTTTCAAACAAATTTCCAGAGATTTCATCAGACAGTAACTCCATTTTTGAGATTTTTCTCATCAAATCCAAGAAATGTAAAAACTCATGAGCCAAAATTGCATGAATTGTGCCTTTAAGACCATAAGCAATCAATGGTGCTGAAATTTGAATAACAACTTGGAATTTTTCTTCAAACATCACAGGGATTGTTCTTGCAAATAAAATTCCAAATTCATAGGAATTAGGATTAGAGGATGAAATAATGAGTGAAGGTTCAACATATGCTATAGGATATCCAATTCCAGATGCTTTTTCAATTCTATTAATTCCTTCAATAACAAGAGGGAATCTTTTCATAGTTAAATCAAAGACATCATCAGGAATAATTCCCTTAGAATGTGAATCTTTCAAACGTACTAGAGGATCCAATAGTATCCCTCGACAATTCTGAATGTAAAAAGGTTGATTCGATCAGGAACGTGGTTTACCGGCTTTCTTTTTTTTACGTGTATCAGCCCGTTGATCAGCGTGTCTCATATGTTTATTCTTTTTTCTCTCTGGCATGTTGATTTATGATATTTAGTGCTAGTTAATTGTTATCATAGGTCAGTGAAACAACAAATTATCATTAACTCTCCAAATATTTGATGCCTAAAGATCAATAGTTATACATGAATAAGAATTTTCATAGGGTTTTTTTGAGCATTATCATATTTTCAGGCATTAAATTAATTGTTCATATCGTGATAATGAATAGAGATTTGAACCAAAGTAGTAAAGCCCCTAGTGAGAATTGTATTGTGCAGCACTACATCAATAGTTTGATATCACATGAGAGATTCAATTTGACATAAAAAAATTACTAAAATCAGATAACAGGGTCATAGATCCTGTGAGTAATAATATCCCGACACCTATTAGTAATAATCCGCTAATTCGTTCAATCCATACCATTTTACTTTTTATTCTGTCAAAGAAAATCAAAAATCTATCTAGTGCAAATGCAGACAATAAAAATGGAATAGCTAAACCTGCAGAATAAACCGAAAGTAATAACGCACCAGTAGATATGGATGAACTAGATGCAGCAATTGTAAGTATTCCTGCCAATATCGGTCCTATACATGGAGTCCAACCTGCACCAAATGCCATACCTACAAAGAATGTACCTGCTTTTCCAGATGTTCTTTTAGAAAGATCGAATTTAAGCTGTCTTTCAAGCCAAGGTATCTTGAAAAGTCCAATCAGATGAAGGCCCAATGCAATTAATACTACACCACCTATTCTTTCAATCCAAATTGATGCATCTAAAAATATTGAACCTGCATATCCAACAGTTGAACCAAGAACTATGAAAACCACAGAAAAGCCAAGTACAAACATTAGACCCCGCTTCATGGTTGTAAGTCTGTGTTTTTGTAGTGCGGTGTTATGTTTCTGAGATAGATCCTTTACACTAAGGCCAGTTAGAAATGAGGCATAGACTGGAATCAAGGGTAGAACACAAGGAGATAAAAAACTTAACAAACCCGCACCAAATGCAACTACTAAGGTAACTCCTAAATCAGCATCAAGAATATTTTCAGAACCATCAGACTCAAATTTGATGTTATTTAGTGCACTATCTACTCTAGATATTGTATCTTCTGACATTGGTTCAAATGCCCCCTTCCACTGATGTAAAATTAGCCCCTCTTTGCTTATGAGAGTGGATTCAGGCACCCCAATAGTTCTAAATGCATACTGAAATTTATCATCAGGGTCATGCCATACAGTATACATAATATTTTGAGATTGCAAAAACTTTTTCATATTTTCTAAAGATCCTTTCTCATCAATACTTACACCGACAACAACAAACTCATCATCAACAAACTCATTTTGTAATCTCTGAAGATCAGGCATTTCTTCTCTGCATGGCTCACACCAAGTGGCCCATACATTAATCAAAACAACTTTTCCATTAAGATCAGATAGAGATACAGGTTTTCCTTCAAGTGTTACTGCAGAATAGTCTGGAGCATGTTTTGGGATTTCTGCATTTACATTCGATACTGTAAATGATGAATAAATTAGCATTACTCCTGAAAATAAAAAAATAATTGCATAGATAGTACGTTTTGATTTAATCATGCATAACTACCAAGCATTAGGGTATTGTTGCCAATTGGACAGAATTATCAATTCCAGTCCACACTATTGAAACGACATTATTTCCACTTGCTATTGCTGGCGACTTTGCCCCATCAACAGAGACAGATTTGTCAAATTTTATGATTTTTCCATCTGAAGTAATCTTTGCGGCAAATATCATCGCCTCTGTTTCACTGTATCTCCAAACTTTATCATTTATTGAGAGACCAGTTGCATCTTCCCATGTAATCCATGTTGTATCATTGTCATCAATAGTAAGATAGACTCTTAGTGGTGGAACCCAATCAGAAGTCAATATAGGAACTGGTTGACTAAATGTTTGTCCATGGTCTGATGATGTTGCATAATATATTCCAGGAGAACTCTCACTTCCAGTATACCAAACAACATGCAAATTTCCTTTGCTATCTACATCCATTGGAGCTCCAACATGAACACACCCATTGAAGTTAAAATTATCTTCATGAATCTTTACTGGACTTGAAAATATTTTTCCACTATTAGATGATGATGCAACAACCATGTCACGAATTTGTGTTTCGCCTTCACCAAAAACCCCACGCCATGATACGTAGACATTACTTTCTGCATCAGTGGCAAGTTGTACATTGCAACAAGGACATGGATTTTCATCCAGGGCTTTTGTTGGCATAAATGACTTTCCACCATCCATGGATTGAGAATATCTAACTGTACTTGGTCTAGATGAATCAGATACTAGATATCCTGTTCCATTATTTTTTACTGGAGAATCTAGCCATGCAACATGAATATTTCCATCTCCAGAAACAGCCATATTTTGAAAGAATTTGCCTGATGGTAATTCATTTGCTGCAATTTCAATAGATGGTAAGAAAGATTTTCCCCCATCCATGGATTGTGTAAATACAAGGGTTCGATATACACCCATAAACAAATTCGGTTCAGGTGTAGAGTTTGCCCATAAAGCATACACTTGACCATCCTTACCAAACGAAATGGCAGGAGCAACTCGACCATCTAATACTACATTGCCATCTATTGAATTTACACGTACAGGAGTTAAGAATGATTTTCCATTATCCACAGATGATTTTATGTAGAGATTTGTTATTCCATTTTCAGTACTTGGATAAATAACAAGCATTTTTCCTGAATCATCAATTGCAATATTTGGTGCAGGTTGTGAGTCAGTATTTGTTTGTATTACCTTGATGGGTTCAGTAAATGGCATTGTCATTGATTTGACAGATGATTGTTCTATTTCAACAATATTTGCTTCTTGTTCTGTATTGTTAAGATCAGTCATGAAAACAAATGTCATAGATATCACTGCAATAATTCCAATTATTATTGGAATGACTATTTTATTCAATGAGAATTACCATTCAAATTAAATAAATAGTATTATGGTACATTCTTCGAATAAACTAGTACATTCATTGTTTGTACCAATTTGTTTTTGAAGTAAAATCTTTATCAAAATATTGAATATGATTTGAGTTCAAATAAAATTATAATTTTCTTTATTTTATCAGCTGTTTTTCTCTCTGGAACAATTACTACAACAGTTCATGCAACTGAAAACCCTGGAATATTGATGTTATTTTGTGGCAATAATCCTATCAACAACAAATACAATGTGGATGGAATCTCAGCTGGAAATATCATAGATGGTTGTAAAGAAAGGCTAGACGGTTATTCATGGGGAAGTAGAATTTACATTTTAATTTATGCTCCCGGATGGAACACTGATCCACACAAACTAGACATGATTGGAAATAATCCTGATAATCCAATCACTGCAAGATCCAGAGAAGGCTCTATGTCTCTTGAAGGTGATGGGTGTAATGGTTTTATTGAGACTGCACCAGATCATGGCTTATTTTTTGGGTCAGTAAAACTATCAGGAGTTAGAATGGACATTAATGGAGATGGCAGACCAGATGTATTTGGAGGAAATAGATGCCATAAAGGCAATTCAATTATTGATGATGGTTCAGGAAGAGTAGAAGCAAAACAAGAAGGAGGTGTAACTGTCAGTTTTGAGTATTCTAAAGACAAGTTAATCTCTAAAAGTGCACTCTACTCATGGAGAGAGGCCACTCTAGAATTTGATAAAACAGAATATGAGATAACTGATGAAATTGTGTTAACATTAACTGACTTGGACAATCTAAGATGGCCATTTGATAATAAAATTCCTTATGAAATCCATATCTATTCTGATACAGATACATCTGGAGTTTTAGCGGATGCGTATTGGGTTCCTAACTACAAAGGAATCGTGCAAATGAATGGACATTACCCAATAAAATTCAATTTGACATACAATGATGAAAGTGAAGCACCCAATAATGCATTGGGTGAAGGCTCTGGACTTTTACGAGTTTCGCCAGGCGATACAATTTATGCCAAATATGTTGACCGTACACTTCCACGCCCTAACGGAGTCAATGATGATAAAAAAATTCTAGCTAGTAGTACAGTAATCAATCATAATGTTAGGAAGATTTTAGAAGAGTCTTCAATTACTGAATCAACAAATCAGATAAAGCAAATCCAAAACATACCACAGAATATTGTTCCAGACTGGGTAAAAGAGGATGTGGAGTTGTGGGTGGGTGGAGAAATTAACGATTATGAATTTGTTAAATGCATAGGACACCTGCTTGATAGAAAAATTAGTCGTGATTCAAATATAACATTGGTTCCAATATGGATTAAAAATAACGCGGAGTGGTGGTCTGAAGGTAAGATTACGAATGTTGAATTTACAAAAAGTATAGAGTATATGGTGTCAATGGGAATTATTAAGATTTAATCTTACAAGTTTCTTTAATTTTAAGTTATAAAATTCTAGAGAGAATTGAAAATATCTTCAAAACCCGATGGGGAAATTAATTGTATAGTTGAGGGTTATCATTATACTTTAATCTCAAGAAAATCAAATTCTACACATACACATGGAGTATCAAGAATTTTTGAAATTCCAGGAACAATATCATCTCCAACAACAAATCGTTTGATTGGAAGACCTCCCTCAGCCTTGATTATTAGAGTGAACATATTTTTTGAATGTTTTTTAGATTTTACATTAAAAATTTTCTTTGCAGAACGTTTCCCAGATTTCTCATAAATCACGACAGGACTATCAGTAAGAACTTTTAATTTTTTAAGACTTTTTGAATCAATCTCAGATTCAGTAGATATTCTTGCACTAATAGTAGAATTGAATTTAAGAGGTTTTTGGGGGGATTTATAGACTAATTTCAAATGATTGATTTTGATTGAATCAATAGTGACATTAGATAATTTTGCATTTCTTTTGTTAGGATTTTGTATTTTTACAAAAAATGGTCGTCCATTTCCTAAAACCAAACTAGATTTATCCTCACCACCAATCCAAGTGAATTTTGTAGTTGTACCACCAAATTTTTTAAAAAGTAGTTTTGAGATTGCACCTTCAATACTGTCAAATTCGGTAATTCCATGAAAATCACAAACTCTACACCCTTTTCCTGAACAATTTTTACAGGGTGTTTGTTTTTGAAAAAATCCCCGTTCAGATTTAACATATCTCCCAGAAAGAGTTATAGATTTTGAATACAATTCACAGGATTCATCTTTCAGATTTATTGTAAAAGTAATATCAGGATCAAGATGATCAATTATTTTTTTTGTTTTTTTAGAATATAGTTTCCCTAATTCTTTTGTAATGTCAGCCTTTATGCTATCAATTCCTTTTAGTTTGTACAGAGATCTAATGAGATCATCCCTATCAACAATAGAGGGTTTTATCATAGAACCTACACTGAATGTTTTGAAAGAGTAATCAGTAGAGGCATCAAGCATTAGTTTTAAAAAATGATCTAAATTATCAAAGAGATTTTTACACACATAGCATTTTTTCACATATTTTTGATTTAATTTTTTTCCAAGAAGTTTATTGGATGTAAGATGTAGTTGTTTTGAAAATAATCTACCTAAACAGTGATCACATAAATCATATTTTTTAGTAATTTTATTTACAATAGGAATAATTTTCTCATAATTAGACATGTTTTGAATTTTGATTAAGAATTATCCCAAGCCCATTTTTCTAAGAGTTCCTTGCATCTGACGACCTTTAGAAGCCTTCATCATGTTCTTAGAATTTTTGTAATTTTTAATTAATTCTTTAACTTCCCCTTCTGGCCATCCAGAACCACGGGAAATTCTTTTGATTCTTGAGGAGTTTAACAAATCAGGATCTGCTTTTTCTGCTTTTGTCATACTTTGAATAATAAATCTCCATTTTGAAACTCTACCCTCCATCTGGTTTACTTGATCACCTTTTACCATTCCAGACAAACCAGGCATACTATCTAGAAGCCCTTGCAAAGAACCAACTTTAGTAACCTCCTCAAGTTGATAAAAGAAATCCTCCATGTTCATTTTTCCACTGGAAATTCTTTTCATTCTTACATCATCACCTTCATTTTCTAATCGTTTAGCTAAATCCAACACGGCTTGAATATCACCCATACCCAGTAATCGTCCAACGAATCTAGTAGGAGAAAATTTTTCTAAATCATCTATTCTTTCACCAGTTCCTATGTACATTATTTGTGCACCAGTAGCTGCTGATGCTGCAAGTGCACCACCGCCTTTTGCAGAACTATCCAATTTTGTAATTATAATACCACCTACTGGAATTGTTTTATGAAATGCTTCTGCTTGATTGAAGCATTGTTGCCCTATTGTTCCATCAATTACTAGTAAAGCTAAATCAGGATCTGCTACTTTGTTTATCCTTTCCATTTCTTCAAAAAGATCATGTTCTTCTTTATGACGTCCAGCAGTATCAATTAGAATAACATCCAAAGGTTGGCCTGCAAAATGTTTAAGACCATTTTTTACAATATTAGGAGAATCTTTGTTATTTTCTTCACCATATACTTCAACATTTGATTTTTCACACATAGTTCTAAGTTGAACTAATGCCCCAGGTCTGTACGTATCAGCACCTACAACTCCAACTTTGTATCCTTGACCAGTTAGAAATTTAGCTAATTTTGATGCAACAGTAGTTTTTCCACTACCTTGAATTCCCAATAGAATAATTTTATTTTGTTTCCCAGGTTTAAAATCAAATTCAGATTCATTTCCAAGTAATTTTGAGAGTTCATCATAAAGGATCTTTACAATGTGATCCTTTCGTGAAAGCCCAGGAGGAGGAATTTCATTTAGAGCACGCTCCTCAAGGCTCTTTGTAATTTCCAATACAAGGCGTACATTAACATCAGATTGGAGTAAGGCTCTTTGAACATCCTTAGATAATTCCTTGATTAGATCCTCATCTATACCTGAAGATTTTACAATTTTTTTAATTGCATCCCCAAGACTGTTCTTAAGACCATCAAGCATTGAAATTCAACCCCGCATCCACTATTTCAAACCTTCCTCGATATCCATCCCATTCTTTTTGAGATTGATTAATTTTGATCGAATTTGTAAAGAGTGGACAATTAATTACAAATGTTTCAGCCTCACCTCCTTCAAAATTTAAATTAAAACCAAATTTTTCAGATAGATGTTTCAATGAGAGTATGTCAGATTTTGAAATTGTTTTTCCTAACCAAGAATCATCCAATCCATCAGATGATACAGTAGTCATAATAAAATTAAACTTTGAATCAATCAACTCATTCATGTAATCTTCAGGATCAATATCCCATAAGGGTGCAATTACAGTCAAATGTAATTTCAAACAAACATTTTCAAATTTTTCTTTTTGAAATTTACTTTTTATTCCACCGTGAACCAATCCTTCTATTTGAAATTGATCTTTTGCATCTTGTAATAGATTTTCAATTAATGATAATTCATCATCAGTTTCATTAGAATTTGAAGTGATTGTTAATTGAGGGATATTCATTGATTGTGATTGTAACTTTGTCCATTTCATGTTTGGATGGTGTAACAAATGACTTTCATCAGATTTTGGAAAAATACTCAAGAGACATTTTACTTCATGTCCTTGTTTTTTAGCAACATGGATTGCATATGTACTATCTTTTCCTCCCGAAAAAAGAGAAGCTAATTTCATTATTTAAAAAATATTTAATCCAATAAATTTTTTAAATTTATTGAAAAAGATGCCTCAATACTCATAATCGTCATCACAAAATCAGACGGCTTTTCCGATAATCATCAGCATCATTAATCGTTCTTAACACGCATTATTTTAGTTCTATCCATTACAACCCAATACTCTACATTTTGACCATTTTCTAATTTACCCTTGACTTCATCATCAATCAAAGAAACATCAAGAGTTTCAAATGATTCAGAATCCATGACTTGAATTGTATCACCATTAATTGAGATAATTTGACCAACTTTTTTGTTAATCAGAGGAATGTGAATTTGCATACTGACAGGGCCAACATGAGGTCTATTTTTACCATCAAAAACACCTTGGCCTACAATTCTTGCTTTTGCTGCACCGTGTTTTCCAGGTTTTGAAGTATCATATTCTATAATTCTACATGGTTCTCCACTAGGTTGATCAGAGTGAGGTAGCAGAATATAGGATCCAATTTTCAAAGAACCAAGGTCAGATGGTTTACTCATAAAAAACAGTTTTTGGTCGAATATTTAACTATTCTACTTTAGTGTATCAAGAATTGAAAGACTCACCAAACTGGTCATAGTCAATCCTTTTCGATTAATATCTCGTCTAGTCTGATCACAATATTTGCTTACACTCTGATGACTCTTTTCACTTGCAACTTCAAGTACCACAATATTTTCAGAATATGGAAATGTGAATTTTGAAGGAGTTAAACAGAACGTAGTCAAATTTCCTAGTCCAGCTATCTCGATTTTGTCTCTTTTTAATAAGAGATTTGCAATTTCCTGCAAGTCATCACCATCATCACCATATTCTAAATAATAAATGGAGACAAAGTTTGTAATACCTTTAACTTCCCTTTGAAAGAGATCATCTTTAATGTTAAATACAAAAGAGGTTTTTTCCTGATTGTGAATAGTTAGATCTTTTGAAATTTGTTCACTATCTTTGAATTTAGCTAAAATGTAATGATTTGTAGAATTAGAAAAATACGGTTTACTATCACTAGAAAAGGTTCCAGTGACAAAGTATAATTTCTCAATATTTTTTGAATTTGTCCAAGTATCCTTTAGTTTTTCAGAATCAAGAGTGTTTAGAAATGGCGCACATGCATATCCAGAATAAGATAGTGCCTGCTTTAACATAACATCTTGAAAAAGATTTTAGGTATTTATTCATATATTGATCACAACGATCAAGATTTGAAATCATCTACGATAGTTTTTTAATAGCAGAGATCTTCATTTTTTTGTCCCGTGGTAGCTCAGCCTGGTAGAGCTCCTGGCTGTAGTTGTTGGCTTTAGATGGCTAAACGAAAAACAGCCCATCAGGCATACAGAAACCGGGTTGTCGATGGTTCAATTCCGTCCCGCGGGACCACAAATTTTTTAAAATAATTTTAAAAAATAATAAAAAGAAAGACTAGGTTAAGAAAACAAAGATGAAATCTTAATTTAAAAATTCATTGTCTATTCTATTTTTTTAACTTTTTGAGCTGCTGGTCCTTTTTGACCTTCGCCTACTTCAAACTCGACTTTGTCGCCTTCGTTGATGAATCCGTCAACATCTGATTTATGAACAAACAGATCGTCTCCACCTTCTCTCTCGACAAAACCAAAGCCTTTGGTTCGGTTGAACCATTTTACTGTGCCTTGTTCCATGAAATTTCAAACAACATATTCACTATATTAACTAAGACATCAGAATAAAATTAAGTTAAAAGTAAAGACTAGAAATCTTTTGGAATGTGATTTTCTGTTTTAAGCCATTCAACTTGAGGGAGCGTAAATCTCCAAACAATATCACCACGTTCATCTTGTTTAAAATCCCAAGGTGCAATTATTACAATATCATTATCTCTAATCCAAACTCTTCTCTTTAGTTTGCCTCGAATTCTCCCACGTCTAGTAATATTGTCATCACATTTTATCATTACATTTTCTCCACCCATCATTTTTAAAACACGTCCAAAAAGTTCGCCCTCTTCTGGCAATCGAATTTCTTTCAGTGCACTTTCATTTTTTACTTGGCGTTTACCCATGTCGTATATTTTGATTATCAGCATATAACTGGTATGATAATATAAGCAAATTGAAATCTCAATCACAGAAATAAGTACAAATAAACAAAAAATTCAAAAGGCATCACATCTTCGGAATGATATGAGTGAGGATGCATGGTCAAACCTAGATAAAGTTGATCAAAAAATAATAGAAATTCTCAATGATAATGCTAGAACCCCATCAAAAGAAATCGCAGCTGAGTTAAAAAAATTAGAGTACGATGTTTCAGATAGAACAATTAGAAAAAGAATAGAGCGATTAGAAAAAAGTGGTATTATCAAAGGGTACAAGGCAGTTCTAACTGACGTATCTGGAATTAATGAATATGAATCAGTTTTGTTAAAACTAAAGCCATCCAAATCACTTGAAGCACTTAAAGATTCAATCAAAGATTTCATTACAAAACTAGACAACTATCTTCTAGTATCAAACATGGAAGGAGAATGGAATATGTTGATATTATTACAAATTAATTCAGAAAAAACAAACACGTCACAAAAAATAGTAGAGAAATTTTCAGATGAATTGATTGATTATAGAATAAATGAAATAGATATTAAAAATGTGAATATTCTAAATATGTCATTATTGTTATTGTAATAGTGAATACTCAGATTCTGCAATATCTATAGCATTTTTGAGTTCATCAAGAGTGAATGGTTTTTGAATGAAGGCTGAAACTCCAGTACTGATTGTTTTATTGACACGTGAAGTTGTTTTTTCATCTGCAGTGATTATGATTATCTGTAAATTAATTTTTTCTTTTAATAATTTAGTAGCAACTACATCACCACTTAGATCAGGCAATCCCATGTCAAGTAAAACCACAGGTTCTTTATTTTCAGTAAACAATTTTTTACATCCATTTAAACCAGTTTTAGCATTTTCAAAAATATGAATTTCAGAATATCCTAATTTTTTTACATATGTTTCTAGTTTCAGTGCAATTGCCTTACTATCATCAATGATAACAATTGGACGTGTAACGGGAATAGAAATTTGGATCATAGATTTGGCTTTTTGATATACAACTTTGGCTTTATCAAATTCACCTAAACTTAAAAGACATTTTGAAGCACATAGTAACGCTCCTCTTACATTGGTAGAATTTTTTGCTTTTGAATATTTTAAAAATAAATCACTTGCTTCTCTAATTTCATTTTCAGAAACTTTTCCTTGTCTAGTTTTACATTCATTTGCCAACATATACAACAACGCAGATTTTAGAAAATCAGATTTCTTTAGTGATTCAGCTTGATCCAAAAAGAGCATATGAGCAGTTATGAATTGTTTATTTTTGAGATGTGTTAATGCAACTTCACAACTTATCTTAGTATTCAATAATAACACTCAATTTTTTTCTGTTATAAAATTTTGTAGCAGTGTATTGAATTATGGGTTTATCACAGCACGGCCAATAATTTTTCTGGCTTTAAGATCTCCTAGAGCAGTATTTGCCTCATCTAAAGAATATCTTTTTGAAATTACAGGATTTATTGTACCATTTCGTGCAAGGTCAAGCAGTTCCACCATGTCAGTATAATTTCCAGTGTATGCTCCTTGAATTGTAATAGATTTCAAAGGGATTGTTACCAGAGATAATTCGAAAGAACCTCCAAACAAACCAACAAGAACCAAATTACCTCGTTTTCTAAGAATTGCAAAATCTAATTTTGCAGTAGGAGGAGCATTTACAAAGTCTACAACACTGTCTGCACCTTTATCATTACAAATAGACATTATTTTTTGAGTAGTTTCAGGATCTTTAGAGTTTACTGTAAAGTGAGCACCCATTTCTTTAGCAGTATCTAATTTTTTATCATCTAAATCGACACAAATAATTTTTGCACTAGTTATTGCCTTTGCAATTTGGACTCCCATTAATCCTAAACCCCCAGCTCCAACAATCACAATAAACTCAGGAGAGTTTTGATTTGCTTTTTTAATCGCAGTATATGCTGTGAGTCCAGAACAAGCAAGCGAAGTAGCTGCATCGGGATCTACACCATCAAGTTTTGCCAAATATTTTGAATCAGGAATTAAAGTATAATCAGCATAACCACCATCTTGAAAAAGACCCATAGATTTTGGTGCATCACATAAATTTTCATTTCCTACTTTACATGCAGGACATTCTCCACAACCCATCCAAGGAAAGACTAGAACGTCATCCCCTACTGATACATTAGAAACATTTTCTCCAATTTCTTCAATAGTTCCAACAATTTCATGTCCAGGAGTGACAGGATATTTTACTCCTCTATCGGTAACTTTCAAAAATTTGCCATCTCCAAGATCATATCCACCCTCCCACAAGTGTAAATCACTGTGGCAAACACCTTCGGACTTTACCTTTAGTAGAACCTGAGTTCCCCGAGGTGTTGGATTTTCAGATTCGATTATAGTAAGAGGTTCATTTGGGCCTGGAATTCGGGCAGATTTCATAGTAGGAATTTTCGTATTAACAATATAAGAGTTGACTGGATATGAGAAAAAAATAGAGCCCTTAGATATTATTGAATAGTCAAAGAGAAACTATGTGAGTGAATCACAGACCCCCAATAGTATTTCTCAAGAACCAATAAACATTTTATTCAGTCCATCATCAGTTATTAAAAAAGATGTTTGGGAAATTGATCTAATTCAAATTTTGGATTTATTAATAAAAATTCTTGAAAAAACAGGTAAGAAAGATCTTAAAGTAGCAGGAATGGCGGCATTGTCATCATCATTAATTTACAGAATGAAAGTAGAAAGTATTTTTGCATTACAAAAAGCAGCAATGGAGAAAAAACCAATGCATCAAAGAACAGATGTAGATATTGAATTAATAGATATTCCATATAGACATGAATCTACTTATCCGGTTTCATTAGATGATTTATTGGGATTATTACAAAATCTCATAGGTACAATTGCAAATCCCCAATCAAGACGAAATAAACAATTTGAAATAGAACCAATTGAAGCACCAGATTTCAACCAGTTTTTCACTTCTCTTGAAAGTATCATAGGGAAATACGAAGACCTCATTATGAAAAAAATTAGTGCTGCAGGGTTTGGATTATTACAAGATATAATTGCAGATCTCGATCAAGTGGATTCAATCAGATGTTTCTTTGCAGCATTGTTTTTGGCAAGAGATCAAAAAGTAGACCTTGAACAAGCAGAAGATGATATAAAAATCATTATCGTGAAAGATGAGTTAGTAAACTGATCAAATGTGAATAAAAATGGTAAAAACTGATAATCCAGATGAGGCAACGGCAAGAATAGAATCTGCACTTTATTCTGCAGGAAGACCACTTACAATTGAAGTCATCATACGAGCTTCAGGCACAGAATCTAAAACAAAAACCTTAGAATTACTTGACAATATCATGAAAAAGACAAAATCAGCATTCAAAGCATTAGAAATAGTAACACTTCCAGATGGATCCTATGTAATGCAACTAAAACCAGAATACAGTTCTACAGTTAAAAAATATGCATCAAAACCAGTTCTGCCAAATGCAACACTCAAAACATTATCATACATTGCATACATGCAACCAATCTCATCAAAACAACTTTTGGAAACAAGAGGATCTGGAGTATATGCACATCTTAAAGAATTACGACATTTAGATTACATTAGTCATCAAAACGTAGGACGATTAAAAATTTTTACGACAACTGAAAAATTTCAAAAATACTTTGGAATTCAAGGAGATGTTGAAGATCTTAAACAAAGATTATTCTCCAAAGTAAGAAAAACAGCAAACAGACAAACAACTCCAACACCACCCGTAGCATCAGAAGTGAATTAACTAGAATTTTTAACTCACGGCTAATTTTTTGCGTTTTGTATAAATTAGAGTAATTCAGACATCATTCGTGAGAAAATCCGTAGAGAATTTAGCAACTAGTAAAATTACTGGTGGAAGAAGAGTTCCACTTAGAATTAGAAGAAAATACGAAATTGATAGATATCCAAATGAACCAGTCAACGGAGCTCAAGTTACAGTAACTAGAAGAATTAGAGGTAACAATCAAAAAACAGCTTTGAAATCCATAGACTTTGTTAATCTATCAACAGGTGAAGCTAAAGTAAAGAAATCAAAAATTATCAAAGTGTTAGAAAACGCTACAAACAATGATTACAAAAGACGTGGCATCATTACAAAAGGTGCAATTATTGAAACCGCAGATGGAAAGTGTAAAGTTGTTTCAAAACCAGGACAAAACGGAATCGTTAACGCAATTTTACTAAAGGAATAAAATGAAAGATTACGAGCATATCGTAATTTGGTTGGATTATTTTAATAAGAATTTAAAAAAATCTAAAGGTAGAAGATTAGGATTAGAAAAATGTATTTTCGATCCTTCATTAAAAGAATTAATGGATGCAACAAAAGCAGGAGGGTTTGAAATTACAGAGTCAGATGACAAAGTAAGATTTCCAAAAAGACCATTTGTAAGGTCAGGATATGTAATTGTACCAAAGGAATCCTCCAAGACAAAAATTCTTAACAAAATTTCAGAAAAATTAGTTATAAAAAGATCAAAACAATCAAAATAAAATAAATTCTAGCTCTTAGCTAAAGTAAAGTTGATAGAAGTCTATGATAAGAATACAATAATTATAATATCTAATTGCAGGAGGTAGGCGAAATAATGCACCTAGCCGGTAGTGGCAGGGTAATCATTCAACTATCAACAGAATTAGTTGAAGGACAGATACTCTGTGACAAAACGGGAACTAGAGTTGCAAAAGTAAACGAACTGATAGGTCCAATAAAAAGACCGTTTGCATCAGCAACGCCATTAACAAATAATATACAAAAATACATTGGCAAAAAAGTTTTCATAGATCAAGAATCTCCTGCTAACACACCAAAAAGATTTAGGAGAAAAAAATGATGAACATACTAGAAAAACAAAACTGTCCTGAATGTAAGTCTACATTAGTAGATGACATGCAGAATGGTGAAATAATCTGTTCTGGTTGCGGCGTTGTCGTCGATGATCAGATTGCAGATTTTGGTCCAGAAACAATAAGCTCAAACTTCGAAGACAAAATGAAGCTTGCAAGAGCAACAGGACAAACAACCTATTCCCAACATGATTTGGGAATAACTACTGAGATTTCAATTAGTTCAAAAGACTTTAGTGGAAAAACAATAAACCGCGAAGTTGCAGGACAAATGAACAATCTCAGAAAATGGCAACAAAGAGTACGAGTTTCCTCACCAAAAGAAAGAAGATTAGCAAATGTTTTAGCAAAAATGGGCGAAACATGTGATGGTCTAAGTCTTTCAAAGAATGTTTTGGAAACTGCTTCTATGATATACAGAAACTTGGATGGACATATTGATGTAAAAGGAAAATCAGTAGTGTGTATTACAGCAGCTACAATCTACATGGCATGCAAACAATGTGAAGTAGTAAGATCATTAGAAGAAATTTGCCGAGGAATTTGTCCAGCAAAAGATGTTAAATCAAAAACAAAACTTGCAGCTAGATACTATAGAACCATGGTAATGGAAATGGGACAAATACATGCCCCAGTTGTAACCATGGACAAATACATCTCAAAGATAGCAAACATGACACAAACTGAGGTAAGAGTTGAAAGACTAGCCTTGGAAATTGCAGAAAAAACTAAAGACAGTAGTATTGCTGACGGAAAGGCACCTAACGGAATAGCCGCAGCATATCTGTACGTAGCATCAGTTCTACTTGGTCAAAACGTCCTACAAAGAGACGTTTCAAGTGTTTCAGGAGTTACAGAAGTCACTATCAGAAACAGATGTAAAGAAATTCTAACATGCTATAAACTCAAAATTACTTTGAGACCATCTCTGGCCCAATAATTACACCCCCCTTTTTCATTTTATTATTTATCATTACAATTAGGATTAGCTAAATTTCGTCGGTGTTATATAGAGAATCAAAATAAATCAGAATATGGCAGTCTTGGAAATCAAAGATCTTCACGTATCAATAGACGGTAAAGAGATTCTCAAAGGTGTTAATTTGAAAACAGGTCCTGGAGAAGTACATGCTATAATGGGACCAAATGGTTCAGGAAAAAGTACACTAGCTTACACATTACTTGCACATCCAAAATACGTAGTTACTCAAGGAGATATTTTGATAGATGGTGAAAGCATCTTAGGTTTATCAGCAGATCAAAGAGCAAAGAAAGGGTTATTCTTAGGATTTCAATATCCAACTGAAGTTTCAGGTGTGGGATTTTCTCACTTTCTAAGAACAGCATATAATTCTCTAAGTAAAGCACTTGAAGGAGACGATAGAGAAGTTTTCATTACAGTTAGAGAATTTCAAAAATATCTTAAAGAAAATCTAGAAAAAGTAGGATTAAGAGAAGAGTTTCTTTCAAGATATCTTAACGAAGGATTCTCAGGGGGAGAAAAGAAACGTGCTGAAGTATTACAAATGGCAGTATTAAAACCAAAAATTTCAATTTTAGATGAACCAGATTCAGGATTAGATATTGATGCAGTTCAAGCAGTAGCACAAGCAATCAGTAAAGTTGCAGGTAAAGACGCAACAATAATCATAATCACACACTATGCAAGAATTTTAAAATTCTTAGACAAATTAGACTTTGTTCACGTATTTGCAAGAGGTCAAGTATTGAAAACAGGAGATGCAGCACTTGCAGATAAACTAGAAGCAGAAGGTTACGAATGGGCTCTAGAACAATCAGCCTAATCAAATTTAAACAGAGTATTTTTCCAAAAAACTATTGATTTACAAAGTTCATGTAGAATTTTCTAAAGAATTTTTAGAAATAGAAAATGATCAAATTAGGATAGGGGTAAAATCAAAACCGATCAGAGGTGAAGCAAATAAAGAAATCATTAAAAAAATTGCAAAACATTTTAAAATTTCAACATCGTTTGTACAAATAAAGTCAGGGCATAAATCATCAGAGAAAATTATCGAGATTCTACAATAGAGAATCTAGTTTTTTGTTTAAATAGGGTTTCAAAATTGGAAATGATATGTCAGAAGAAAATAAACAATATTATTTTAATTTCTCATTTTTCAAAGTAGACCCAAAATGGAGATGGATGGCAGATCTAGCAAAAGAAGAGTCTGCAAAAGAAGTTGAAATTGTAATGAAGAATTCAGGAATAATGTATAGAACATATTCAAATTTAGGATTAAGAGATGATGCTGATTTTCTATTTTGGTTTGCAGCAGAGACAGTTGAAGAAATTCAAATAGTCATTGAAAAATTATACAAAACAGTTTTTGGAAAATACATAATTCCATCAAGAACATATTTGTCATGTACAAGACCTTCTCTTTACATACAAGATCAAAAGGCACTTGGATTTTTCACGGGAAATGATCCAAAAAAACACGTCATAGTATATCCATTTACAAAAACAAGGGAATGGTATTTGCTTCCTAAAGAAAAACGTCAAGAAATTATGGATGAGCATATTGAAGTAAGTAAAAAATATCCACAAGTTGTCCTCAACACTACATACTCCTTTGGAATACATGATGAAGATTTCATGTTAGCATTCGAAGTAGATAATATCAGAGATTTTCAAGATTTAATCATGGATTTACGAGAAACTCAAGTCTCCACATATGTAAAAAATGACATCCCAATGATTGTATGTGTTAAAAAAGACCTAGTTCCATTGATTTCCAGTTTAGGGTAAAACCTTCAGACAATTTAAAAATCAAATATCACAGGTGCAAATCTCGGATAAACATAAATGATGAAATTTTAATTCAAAAAATAGTTTTGAAGTACAACAAACTAGGTAAGACAGATATCAAAATATCAGAAGTTGGATTTGGAGCATGGGCCATTGCTCTTGATTGGTGGGGCAAAAAAATTGAAGAAGATGAAGCAAAAAGGATGCTCAAAAAAGCATATGATGTAGGAATTAATTTCTTTGAAACAGGAGACTTGTACGGTAAAGGATTAAGTGAAAAACTAATTGGTGAAGTTTTCAAAGATATGAGAGATGAGGTTGTTATTTCAACAAAATATGGTTATGATTTTAGAGACGTCGAACAAATAGGACATAAAGAACTTCCACAAAAATTTGACGAAGATTATACTAGAATGGCATTAAGAAATAGTTTGAAAAGATTGCAAACAGATCATGTTGACATGTATGGTGTACATAATCCAAAACTAAAAGATGTAAGAAATGATTCAATATTTAATTTACTAGATAGTTTTGTCAAAGAAGGCTCCATCAAAACATATCAAGTTGCCCTAGGTCCTGCAATCGGATGGACACAGGAAGGAATGGAGGCAATGGAAAAGCCAAATCTCAGTGCAGTTCAAACAGTTTACAACATACTAGAACAAACTCCAGGAAATGAGCTGATGAAAAGAGCTGAAGAAAAAGATGTAGGCATTCTAGTAAGAGTTCCAGAAGCATCAGGAATTTTAACAGGAAAAGTCAATGCAGATACTAAATTTGATGATAATGACCATAGATCAGTTAGAAAAAGAGAATGGCTCAAAGCATCATTAGAAAAAGTTGAACAATTCAAACCAATTGCAGATAGAAACGGATTAAACATTACTGAATTTGCAATGAAATTTATGATGACAAAGAAAGGATTTGCAACAGTACTTCCAACAATGATTAGTGAAGAAGAGGTTGTAAATTATGCTCAAATGTCAGATGGAAAATATATTTCAGACTCAGACATGAAAGAAGTAGAAGAATTGTACAATAGTTGGCCTTCTTACGAATTAAAAGCAACACCTCAAGCAAGTTAATTTGTAAATGAACCTTCCAATAGATTCAGAAAAAACCATTGAAATTATTGAAAAAATGAAACTTGCCAAAATTGGCAAACATAAAAAATGGGAATCAATGATTAAAAAAATCAAAAAGAATCAAATACTAAATCCTGAAGAATTAGAATATTATTCAAACATAACAAGAATTTATAAAAATTCAAACGTCACACCTAGAAGTAAGGTATACCACACTAAATTGTCAGATCTAGATGAAAAGCCACCATGTAAAGAATGTGGAGGCAATTCCACATACTATTGCAACATGAATGATCAATATTTTTGTACAATACATGTCGTAGGACACGACAGAAATGAATTCTAAGATGCTGAAAGTGAATCTTCTATACTAAATGAATTTTCTACAAAATATTCAACACGTGTTTTCTTAAATTCACGAGTGCTGAAAAGAATATCATATTCATCCACATTGATTTGTCCTTGAATTGTTTTTGCTACTTCATAGGCCTCATCATGGGTTTTACAATGAATCATGGAAAAAACATTGAAAGGCCAATCAGCATATGTTGGTCTTTCATAACAATGACTTACTTGTGGGAATGAGCCCAACATATCCCCAACTTGTTTAATTCTATCCTCAGGAACTTTCCATACAATCATACCATTTGCAGTAAATCCTACTTGTCTATGTCTCAAGATAGCAGCGAATCTTCGCATGACGCCAACATCTTCATAGTGTTTCATTTTTTCAAATAATTCATTTTCAGACATTCCAAGATTTTTTGCTGCAAGGACAAAAGGTTCATCAATAATGTCCATGTCTTTTTGTAATTCACGGATAAAGTCCTTATCGTCTTCAGTTGGAATAAATTCAATATTTTTAATTTCTTTTTTCTCCTCAGTAGGGGCAACATCATGTTTCTTGTCATCTACCATGTCAAGTTTAACACCAATTTTGAATAATTGTAAGGTTGGAAGCATTCTAACTTTTTTAATTCCTTTTAAAACATTGAATTTTTCAAGCTCAGCTTTCAAATCAGCGCCAGGAGGTACAGCTAAAGTGAACCATAGATTAAATTCATGATCTCGTTCATAGTTATGACTTACACCAGGATGACCGTTAATTTTGCTTGCAACATGTTCTAATTTATCAGATTCAATCTCCATAGCAACTAGAGAACTAGTATAGCCTAGTTTTCTTGTATCAAAAATCGCACTAAGTTGTCTGAGAACTCCAATTTCCTTTAATTGAATTAATCGTGCTTTAATGTCTTCAGGAGTAGTATCAAATTTTTTAGCAATTGCATCAAAAGGTCTTGTTACAAGAGGAAAAGTCCATTGAATTTCATTTAGAAGTTCTTTATCAGATTCATCTAGAGAAGACAATATGTCAATAACTTGACTGTTCAATTAAAAATGTAGCTGGCATTTCATGCTCTAAATTTTAATACATAAATAGAAACTGGAGTCCATTTGATCGATGATAGTTGATCTTAATCTCCAAAATAAAAAAATAATCATCATAGGAGGAGGTAATGAAGCACAAAAAAGAATCAATTCAGTGATCAAACAAGAATGTGACATTATAGTGATCAGTGATTCAATAAATTCTCAAATTAACAAACTAGCAAAATCTAAAAAAATCAAATTAATAAAACAAAAAATTACGGACACAAAATTCATTTTAAAATTAAAACCCAATTTGATCATTACAACAACAGATGATAGAAAAATGAATCAAAAAATTATCAAAGATGCAAAAAAGAAAGGCATCATAGTATACAGTTCAGATAATCCAGAAGACAGTGACTTTTCAAATCCTGCAATAATGGATTTTGAAAACATTATACAAATTGCAATTTTTACTGGAGGTAGAAGTCCTGCAATGTCAAAGAAAATTAAAGATAAATCAGAAAAACTGTTTAAAAAAATAATCACCAAAGAAGATATCGCTCAAATCAAGATTCAAAAAAGGGCAAGAGAGATGGCTAAAGAAATTATTCCCACTCAAGAACAAAGAAGAGAATGTCTACGTAGTATCATAAGTGATAATGAGATTGATCAGTTAATAAAAGACGGTCAGATAAAAAAAGCTGAAAAGCGATCTAATACAATATTGAGGAATTGGAAATGAATCAAAATATCATCAATGCACGCGTTACTTTTCGTAACTCACCAATTCACATTCTTGAAAAATTTACAATTAAAGACATGAATAATGCGTATGAGCAATTCAAAAATCATTCAGGATTGGATGAATGTGTAATTATTCAAACATGTAACAGAATTGAATTATTTGGAAAATCCAAAACATATGATTTAGATAAGATCAAGAAAACTTGGGCAACAATCACAGGACTTGAAGAAGAAACATTTAATGAAAATATGGAATTTGTAGAAAACCATGATGCATTACATCATTTATTGAAACTAACCTCAGGATTAGACTCGATGGTATTAGGAGAAGAGCAAATTTTAGGACAAATAAAAAAATCCATCACATCTGCTAGAGAAGTAAAAGCATCAGGACAACATCTCAACACGTTATTTGATAAAGCAATTCGAATTGGAACTAGGATTAGAAATTCTAGTGGAATTGGTGCAGGAGGAATTTCAGTTGGATCCATGGCAGTAAAGCTTGCAGAAGAAAATATTGATGAATTAAAAACAAAGAAAGTATTACTAATTGGAACAGGAGAAGTATCAACTCTTGTTGCAAAATCATTAGAAAGGAGAGGCTATGCATTTGATGTTACAAGTAGAACAATAGAGAGGTCAAAAACATTTTGTGAAACAATGGGCGGAAATCCAATCAAGTTTGAAGCAGTTCTTTCAGGATTTGATAATTATGATGTGATTTTTGTAGCAACAACTGCACCATACTTTCTTGTTACAAATGAAAGAATTACAGAAGCTATGAAAAATAAAAGTAAAGGAATAATGATTTTAGATTTATCCAACCCTAGAACAGTTGATGAAAAAGTTGCAACCATTGGAGGTGTGAAACTGATGAATCTAGATCAAATTGCAGAGATGGTGGAAAAGAACATGAATGCGCGATTAAACAAGGTAAAAACCGTTGAAAATATAATTAATGAGGAAGTAATTGTATTAGAAGCCTCAATGAAAAGACTAGATGCAGAACCACTTGTAAAAGATGTATTCAAGAACATAGAAAATCTTAGAGAAAAAGAATTACAAAAAGCACTTCAAATGCTTGATGAAAAAGATGAGAAAAAAATTAAGATCATAGAAGAACTAACAAAAGCAATTGTAGAAAGTATTGTTTCAACTCCAATGAATAATATCAGAAAAGCATCAGAACAAGGCAATCCTGAGGTTGCAGAGTTGGCAAGTAAACTATTTGACTATAAAAAACAAAAGCAAGTAGACTAAGATTATATTTTACCTAAAATGAATTTCACTATGTCATTTCCAACTAGACGTCTGCGTCGACTGAGAACATCAAGTAAGATGAGAGAACTAGTTCAGCAAACCACTCTATCTCCAAAAGATTTCATTTGTCCAGTATTTGTTCAAGAAGATTTGAAAGAAAGAATCAAGGTAGAATCAATGTCAGAAATTGAAAGACTACCATTAAGTGATGTCAATGATGAAGTTTCAGAAATAATAGATTTAGGGATTCCTGCAATTATGTTATTTGGAATTCCATCTCAGAAAGATGAATCTGGAAGTTCAGCGTTTGATAATAATGGAATTGTTCAAAAAGCAATTTCTCAAATCAGAGAAAAATTTGGAGATAAAATAGTAATCATGGCAGATGTTTGTCTATGTCAATTTACATCCACAGGACATTGTGGAATTGTTCAAGGAGATAAAATTGATAATGATATCAGTTTAGAAACACTTGCAAAAATTGCAATTAGTCAAGCAAAAGCAGGAGTAGATACTGTTTCACCGTCTGCAATGATGGATGGTCAAGTTGCAGCTATTAGAAAAGCACTTGATGATGAAGGGTTTACAGATGTATCCATAATGTCACACTCTGCTAAACATCGTTCAAACTTTTACTCGCCATTTAGAGATGCTGCAGAATGTGCTCCAAAGTTTGGAGATAGGAAAACATACCAAGTTCCATATACAAATGCAAGAGAAGCAATGATGGAAGTAGAAACAGATATTGAAGAAGGTGTAGATATTGTTATGATTAAACCAGCATTAGCATACTTAGATTTAATTTCAGAGACAAGAAGAAAATACAATATTCCAGTTTCAGCATACAGTGTATCTGGAGAATATGCATTGGTAAAAGCTGCATCACAATTAGGCTATGTAAATGAAAAAGACATTACACTAGAAATTCTCTATTCAATTAAAAGAGCAGGCGCAGATATGATAGTAACATATTTTGCAAAATCAGCTTCAAAATTTCTTCAGGAATTATGAGAAACGACGAACGTTTTGAGATTCAAAGGGCATTTGACCAATTACCACATGTCATAGGCTCAAGTTGGGCAGTAATCTGGTTTAGAATGAAAGGAATTAAAAAACCCACAAGGGAGGAATACAGAATGAAAACTCTAGAATATCTAAAGATGGTTGAGCCAGTTTTTGATTCTTATCCAAAGGATGAGAAATTTGCTGAAATTTGCAAATACATTGAAATGCGAAAAAATGAGGTGTATGAAAAAATACAATCAGGGGAGAATCACGAAGTAGAAACACGTTACAACAGATATGTAGATTATGGCTAAACCTCCTGGCTTTGCAATAAGTTTTTTATGGTAATCTTTAATCTTCAATTTAATGACTAATCAAAAACTAATAATGACTTCAATGATCCTAACTGGACTCATTCTGACTATAACACCATCTGCATTTGCCGAACAAGTATCAATTAGTCTCCCACAAGGATCTGGTGTACCTGGATGTGATGAAACAAACGAATGTTTTCTCCCATACATGGTAACAATTAATCCTGGTGATGAGGTTGTGTGGAGCAATGATGACTCTGCAGTACACACTGTAACGAGTGGTGCTGACACTACTGCTGACGGAATCTTTGACAGTAGTATGTTGATGGCAGGTAAAACATTCTCACATACGTTTGATACACTTGGAGAATACGATTACTTTTGCCTGGTTCATCCATGGATGGTAGGACAAGTTTTCGTAACTGTCGGTGGAGGTATTGAAAAAGATTTGGGCACAATTACAATTGGCTCAACTGTTGAATCAAATACCCAAATTGATAATCTTGTTGCAGATATTGTATCTAGTGATGGATCCGCAAATGAGGTGATGACCATAGATGTCACAATTACAGAATTGAATGGTGATCCTGCAGAGCATATTACCTACAACATTCAGGCAATACATGGAACAATGGTATTGTTAAATGAAGAAGGACATATGCACAAAGGAACAATGACTAACACCCACACAACAAGTGCTTTGGCAATTGATGCATCTGATGATTCACCTGTAACAATTACTGTTAATGCAGTTGGATTTGGACATGATGAACAATATCAAGAAGTATTTGGCGAAATTGCAAAAAAACAAGTAGTTCCAGAATTTGGAACTATTGCAATGATGATACTTGCAGTATCTATAATTAGCATCATAGGAATAACTGCAAAATCAAAAATCATTCCAAGACTTTAAACAATAAATTTTTTCTTTTTATTTTTTAATTCCCTATTGTTAAATTAAGAGCTTTGAAAATACGTTTTATGTCTAAAATATGATTAAAACTGAATGGTTTGACAAGATGTTTTGATTCTAAATTATTCTAAAAATTTATGATTCACAACCAATTCCATCATTTATCTCAAATCCCTCATGACTGTTTTGGAAGTGTTATCACAAATATTGTGGGGTTTTGCTTTACAGTTAATGTCCCACCATGATTTTCAACAATATTCTTACAACTAACTAAACCTAAACCTGTCCCTTCTTGTTTTGTTGTAAATAAAGGCTCAAAAATATTTGCAACATCATTTTCTGAAATTCCAGGCCCTGAATCCTCAACCTCGATTATAATATTTTTGTTATTACTAATTCCTCTAATCTGTACCTCGCCTTGATTTTGAACGGCTTGAATTGCATTTGTTAGTAGATTGATTAAAACTACTTCAATTTGTCTAAAATCACATAAAATGTTAATGTCATTTTCTGGTTTTTTGATATTCACAGTTTCTGGAACCTGTATTGATTCTAATGAACTACCCACTAACTTTTGAAGTGAATTATTTTTCAATATTAGCGGCTGCGTTCTAACATAATCCATTACGTGATTAATTTGGTAAGACATTTTTTGTACAGCTCGACTTGCAGATTCAAGATTTTTGATCTGTTTCTCATCTAAATTATCATTTGATCCTTTCAACAAATCTATTGTTGCCGTAAGTACGGTGAGGGGATTTCTCAAATCATGAGCCAGTCGAGCGGTAATTTCACCTATATTCGATAATTTTTCTTTTTTCATTAAGTCTATAGTTTGTTTGTTAAATTTGATTTCCGTACGTCTAAGATTTATAAATAAAGTATATGAAAAGATTAGAATTGAAATTAATCCTATAATTATGGGCACTAAAACATGTCTATACTCTTGATTTACTATCTCATTTTTTACTGATTGTGAAAGTATTAAAATTGTAAAAGGTGTAGATTTTTTCCCACCAATTTCCACCATATCTGTTCTTTCTCCATTTTCAATAAAATATGCCTCCCACATATTTTCATAATCAATTATAGTTCCAGTAATTGGTTCAACAAAAACTTTACAATCATAATCAATCAAAACTGGGTATTCAGGAAATTCTGGAAATGAATCTGTTGCATCAAAACCATCCACATTGCAAGAAAATTCATACGTCAATAAACCCTCCATGTGCGTCTCTTTTTCAAAAATTAAATTTGTTGGAGCAGTTGTTAATGGATGTGTAATATGATAATCAATTTTTTGAATATCCTTAGGGAATGTAAAATAACCTAAACTTTCATCAGTATGACGATTTGTATTTTTATCAACGTAATATGTTTCAGAATATTTAAAAATTAATTCATTTGTTGAGAGATTTGTTCCAATAACATTGCCCTCTATTTCTAAAATATTTTTATCTTGATTTATTATTTTAATATCAGTTACTTCTTCAATTAAAAATTCTTCAGATAATTCTCCACTATTAACATCCATTATTTGGTCTTCACCACGTTGAATGTGTATTGTTTCATAATTTTGCTCTTCTTGTAACAGTGAATTTTCAATAACTGTAAACCACAGTATTATGAGAAGAATAGGAATTGAGTATAAGATTATTTTTTTTCGCATTAGTCGTTATTCATTTATTGATTATTCAGTATGATTTTAGGATTTATACTAGAATTAAGATAATCTAACTAAAGCTAAGAGCTTTGAAAATACGAAATATGGCTAAAATTGAGGCTAAAAGCCCTGTTTTAGAGATACATTTTAGGAAGAAATTTCCTGTTTTAGTTGTTTTAAGAATTTCTTTAGTATGCCAGTCCTCTTTTTTGCCTCAACCTTACCAGATTTTGTATTCATTAATAATTCCAATTTGAGTAGTTTTTGAAAGAAATGATCAACAGTCCAAGTTTTATCATCAGGGGTTCTTGTTTTGCAAAAAGGGTCATCAATGTTATAAAATGGTCGCTTGAGTGATCCACTCGTAGCAAATACTCGTGCAATTCCAATTGCACCCAATGCATCTAATCTATCCGCATCCTGAAGAATTTTTCCTTCAAGAGTTCTAGGGGTTTTATTTTGAGAAAAACTATGATCACGTATTGCATCTGAAATTATACTAATTTCCTCTTTTGCAAAATTATATTTTTTTAAAATTTGTTCTGACTTTTTTGCACTTTGAATGGATGATAGTTTGGAACGCTTGTCAGATTTTGGATAAGATATTATATCATGTAATAATGCAGCACTGAGAACTAATTTCTCATTTGCCTTTTCCAAAATACATATTTTTTGAGCATTTTTGTATACCCTCATTACATGTTCAAAATCATGTGCAGAGTCATTATCCATTATTTCTTTAACTTCATTTTTAATTGAATCGAGAACTTTCATTTAAAATCTCCATATTTTTGGCTTGACAAATTTTATTTTTCGCTGTGTTATTAAAAGAGTCCAATTAATAGATGCAAAAATAATAATCAAGCCAATGCCAGCACCATCAATTAATAAAATTCCAGTTAGACGATCCTCAAACATTTCTAAGAAAGGAGTCAAAACAGCATTACCAAAATAGATCATTATTATGTATGAAATAGTCCTACCAAACCAAAATCCAACATAAATTCCCATACTCTTTGCACGCATTAATCCATAAGCGATAAACAACATGTTACTTGGAAGTGGAGTTGCACCAAACAGAAATGATGCAATAAGATAACCATATTTTTTCTGATTCAGATAATTTCCAATTACATCAAGATTGGTTTTTTGTTCTTCTGCAACAAATCTTCTAAAAATCACACTAATTCGTTTAAGAATAAATCTACCAAGGGTAGCTCCTGTAGCCCCAACCATGGCAAGGATTACAACATTCAGAGTTGGATCAAGGAGATAAAATGATGTTAGAATAATCCAGCTTGGAGGCATCAAAATTGGAGATGCATTTACTGCAATTAGTGCAAGAAAAATTCCAAAATATGAAAATTCTCCAAAAATTTCAAAAATATCCAACATCTTGCAAAAATTGTAGTAGTTTTTTTGTTTCTAAACCCTTGGATTTACATTTAGTCATGAAATAATTTTATTCTGATCTAAAAAATTATAAAAATTACATGTTTTTTAGAACATTGATCAGGTATTGTAATAAATTGGATCAATCATGCAATATCTTTATAAGTTATTTATGCCTAATTGTTGTATGTCTAAGATGATTTGGAAGTGTTTTAGATGCAATTTGTCCTTCAAGGACGATCAAATTGCTGAAATGCACAAGGAAATTGCAAAACATTCAGTTATCAAAGTAAAGACAATTGTTGCATAATTTTAGAATTTTTTAGAAAATAGAACAATTTTAATTAAAATTTAGTGCAGAGGGTGGGATTCGAACCCACGAACTCCTAAGAGAAGGGATTTCCTATTTTGAGGATCTTGAGTCCCTCTCGGTTGACCGGGCTTCGATACCTCTGCAACGAAATTGTGTAATCACTAATATTTCTCGATTACTATTTGGGTGAATTAAAAATTTGATCGGCAATTTGATTAATTTTTTAACAAAGCTTATAATCGTGCGCCATGGATTCAAAATTATGTCAGAAAATATACCAATTTCCGATGCAAAAAAAATGCGAAGCGGGATAAATATTGACGCTGAAGTCGTAAGCAAAGGCGAACCAAGAACTGTAAATCTCAAAACTGGAGGAACAGTGGATGTTTGTGATGCAGTAATAGCTAACGAAGATAAATCTGAAGAAAACCAAATGAAACTCACTTTGTGGGGTGACGATATCAAAGCAGTAAATGTTGGAGATAAAGTTGTCATTACAAATGGGTATACCAATGAGTTCAAAGGTGATGTATCACTAACCAAAGGTAAATTTGGCAAGATGGATATTAATCCATAATAGATTAGTTACGTTACAAAATTTATTTTATTTTCTATACACACTAGTTCCAACTATAATTAAAAACTAAAGAATTCATGGAAACGTAGATTCTAAGTAATGTTTAAAATATTTTGAATTACTTCGATGACTTTTTTTGAATTATTAGATGAATCTTCTTGGATTTGGAGTGTTTTTGTTTTGTAATAGGTGATTGGAAATTTAGAATCTGCTGAAATTATATCAAAAGTTTCAATCACAGATCGATTATCACTCAGACAAGGAATCGTTTTAAATGATTTTTTCAATCCTCTTTTAATTTTTCCATAATCCTTCACAGTTACATTATTGAAACTAGTCAATTTCTTTTTTAATCTCATTTAACACTATAAACGGACGTATTACCACACCACCCAAGAGAATTCTATTTTTATTCATCATGGATAAACGCATCAAAGATTGTCAAAAATATGTAAATTAATTATAAAAAAATTCCAATCAACCCAACAATTGTAATTCAAGGTTTATCATTTTAAAAATAATATACTTTTTGTTGTAGAAAATAATTAGTAAATATTATGATGGTTAACGTCTAGATTTCTTTTTAGTTGCAGTCTTTTTCTTTGCTGGTTTCTTTTTAGTTGCAGTCTTTTTCTTTGCTGGTTTCTTTTTAGTTGCAGTCTTTTTCTTTGCCAATAACTCTTTTAATTTTGAATATGCATTTTCTAAGGATTTTTGAGCAGATTCTTCTGCTTTAGTTTTTCTTTCCAAATCTTTAAGAAACTTTTGTGCGGCCTTGTGACTTGAATTTTTAGTTTCACGCAAAGAAGGTTTTGATTTAGTTTGTTTTTGAATTTTTGAAACAATTTTTGATTTTATATCAGAGAAATTTGTAACATCACCTGAAATCTTTTTAGCAGTCTTTTGTCTACTTTTAATTTCTTCAACTAATTCATCTACATGATTATTTAATGAACGTAATCTGATCTCAGCATTTTCCTTTTCAATAGGACTATCAGCAAATTCAATTTCTTGCTCAATCTGGGCTATTTCCTCTTTTTCTTTGGCAAGTCTATCTTCTGCTGTGGCTACCAATCTTTCAATACTTTCCAATTGAGCATTTTTTCTAAGAAGAACCGTTGAAACATCAGAGGATTCTTCTCGTTCGGATTCAATTTTTTTATCAATTGTTTGTAAACCTGAAGAAGAGCGTTTTTCTGCAGAACGGAGTTCTTTAACTTGATTTTCAGCTTTTTGACGAAGTTTAGTTGCTTCTTGTTTCTTTTGTCGCAATTGAATTACTAATTTTTCTAATGATGCCAATAATTGAATCAAGATAAAAGGGTCTGTTAAGGGATGAGTATGATCAGTATTTGACTTTCATGTAAAGAAAATTAACTTTGATTGATCGCTAAAAGTGATTTTTTTAAAAAATATTAGTTAAGAGGGTTTACCAACATCATGGAATTCCACCCAAAAGATTTGGCAATATCTAAAACATTTGATGTGAAAGATGAGAAAGAGGCAATGATTGCCGTAGAAGAGATGGTAAATCTTGGATTTAAAGGAAAAAAAGAAGGGTACAAGGTCTTGATGCCAAAAGAATCAAAAAATGCTAAAAGAATTGGATACACTGTAACGACTGGAATCACCACAGGTCTACGACAAAAAAAAGAAGACAGAGATATCAAGTATTGGACATATCATCATGACGATGACCACTATGCAATAGTTTTGATACATCGAGATGTTTTGACAGAGTTAGGTTTTTGATTTATCAAAAAGTTTGTAAAGTTTAGTTCTCTTTGCCATTACTCCAGCCAACATAACTCCAACTACAGTACCACCAATCACATCCATAGGATAATGTTCCAAAACGTAGAGTCTACTTAATGAGATCAAAATAGGATACAAGAACATCAGATATGCACCACGTGGAAATCTTTCAGATAAAGCATATCCCAAAATAATTGCAAATATCATAGACCGTGCTGCATGACCAGAAGGATATGAGGCATCGTATCCACCCTCACAAAACAAGGCAAAGGTATCTTTACTCACAGGAACTGGAAATTGAGCCGATTCATATTCAAAATCAGGCCTATCACGGTCAACACCACATTTGACATAGCCAGTAAGTAATGTCGAAATTACAATCAAAATCATCAAAGTAACACCCACACGTCGAGTTCTTGGAATTATCAATATCAAAATTGCAAAACCCAACATCCACAAAGCCTCGCCACTTTCTGTTATAGATTGCATTATGAGATCAAGAGAAGGATTTCCGACATTTTCAGAGAAAAACAATATGATACTATGATCAAAGTTTTCTGTAATTCCAAAATATACCATAGATGTAATAATTAAAAATAGAATTGTAAGAAGAACAAACGAGCGAGACCTGATATCAAAAATCCAATTTTGCAATTAACAAAACCTCAAACACGTGGCTTTTAATTTTTGTCAATAGACAAGTTTTGAAACATATTGTTTAGAAATAAAATAAAGAAAATAATTCTGATCGGCTCAAAGGATTTAACCAAGTGCATAATAGACAGATTGTGAAGGTTCTCACACTAGATGATTTTGACCTAAAAGGCAAGACTGTTTTTTTGAGAGTGGATATGAACTGCCCAATAGATCCTGAAACACATGAGATTTCAGGTACTAAAAGAATTGAAGAGGCAATTGAAACTTTACAATCACTAAAAGAGGCAAAGGTGGTAATTGGCTCACATCAAGGAAGGGTTGGAAATAATGAATATACTGGAATGGACAAACACGCCAAAGTTCTTGAAAAATTAATGGGTAGAGAAATAAAATATGTAGAAGATACCATTGGGGAGGCTTCACAAAATGCAATTAAAAATCTAAAAGACGGCGAAATTTTACTTTTAGACAATCTCAGATTATGTGCTGAAGAAAATTATGAGTTTACTCCAGAAAATGCATCTAAAACAATCATGGTGTCTAGATTATCAAAATTATTTGATTTGTGTGTATTAGACTCATTTCCAAGTGCACATAGATCACATCCATCAATTGTAGGATTTCCACAAGTATTGCCAGCATGTGCAGGACGAATTGTAGAAAGGGAAGTTAGAAATTTAGATGAAATAATGACAGTGGCCAAAGCCCCTCATGTAATTGTCTTGGGAGGCTCTAAAATTCCAGACAGATTAGAAGCAATAAAATTATTGATTCAGAACGGTCGTGCAGATCATGTTCTATTAACAGGATTAATCGGCAATGTGTTCATGCGTGCTCAAGCTAGAATCAAATCACCACTTGGAATAAAACGAGAAGAGGAAGTTGTTGCAAAAGCTCACTCATTGATTGGAGAATATCCAGATGTATTTGCAACACCAGTAGATATTGCAATTGACAAAGATGGCCAAAGAGTAGAGATGGATGTAAGAGAAATGGGTAAAGGCGATAAAATATTAGATTTAGGTCCAAAGACTGTAGAATATTATTCAAAATTAATTGCAGGTGCAGGAACAGTATTCATTAGTGGACCTGCAGGATTTTTTGAAAAAGAAAATTTTAGTTATGGAACAAAAGCATTACTTAATGCAGTTGCAAACTCTATGGCAACAACAATTGTAAGTGGAGGACATCTTACTACAGCATTAAAGCAACAGGGATTAGCAGATAAAATTAATCATGTTAGTACAGCAGGCGGCGCATTGGTACTTTATCTTACAGGAGAAAAATTACCAATGATTAAAGCATTAGAAGATGCTGCAATAAAATACAAATCTAAATAGCAGATTTGCAAGAAGGGTTAGGACATAGTCTTTCTTCAGATAACCCCAGATAGATATCATTATCACAAGATTTACAATGAAATTTTTCAATAGGATCAAATAATTTTAGATATACAGTAGTTAAATTCTGAGCAATATTTCTTGCAAGGCCAGAATCACAAATATCTGTAAAAAATGACTCTGTGTCATCAATTATCCAAGATGGGTCCATATCACCATTGGATTTTAGGATTTCAAAAATATCATCATTTGTAAATTTAGTATCAACATTGTTGAATTTTTCAAAGATTATTTTTCTTATTTGAAGTGTTATAGGAATTGTAGGTGTAAAATTACTCATACTAGTACAGATTGTCTGCCTCTGTTTTTAGTTTATCCACATCTTCAGCATCAGTCAGATTCTTTCCAATGTAGGTATAAAGTGCAGATTTGAGTACTTTGAGGGAAAGTAATGCGCATTTTATTCTGACTGCTTGAAGATGTTCAAGGCCCAATTCACTCAAAACATCATTTTTTTCAATTGCCCTTGCTTCATCAATACTCTTTCCCTTTGTAATTTCAGTCAAAACAGAAGAACATGCCATACAAATTGCACATCCTTTTCCATGAAATTTAATATCAGTAATTTTATTTTCATCAATTTTTATATCAATATCAATACTATCTCCACACAGAGGATTAGAGTCATGAAATGTTACATCATGATTTTCAATTTCTCCATAGTTGATTGGATTTCTTGAATAATCAACTATCATTTCATGATAAATATCGGCATTACCACTCATAACTTGAACACCTTTGCCACAATATTTAATGCATTTACCAGAATATCAATGTCTTGTTTAGTATTGTAAATATAAAAGCTAGCCCTGGATGTGGCTGCAACATTTAGTCTCTCCATCAATACTTGTGCACAGTGATGGCCAGATCTAACTGCAATTCCCTCCCCATCAACAATCTGAGCAACATCATGAGGGTGAACATCTGCAAAATTAAATGAGATGACTCCACCACGTTTTGAAATATCTTTTGTACCATAGATGTGTAGTCCTTTAACTGCAGATAGTTTTTCTATAGCATATTTTGTTAATTCAATTTCATGTTCACGTATATTGTCCATTCCAATTTTAACAAGATAATCAATTGCCGCTCCAAATCCAATAACATCTGCAATGTTTGGAGTACCTGCTTCAAATTTGTAAGGTAAATCATTCCAAGTAGCCTCGTATTTGTGAACTTCTCTGATCATGTCACCACCACCATGAAATGGAACCATAGTTTCTAGAACTGATTTTTTAGCCCATAAAACACCAATTCCTGTAGGGGCTAGCATCTTATGGCCAGAAAATGCAAAAAAGTCACACCCTAATTTTTCAATATCAACTGTCATGTGCGGAACTGCTTGAGCACCGTCAATCAAAGTTAGAACACCTGCTGCTTTACATTTTTCAATAATCTTTTCAGCGTTAGTAATTGTTCCAAGAACATTTGACATTAAACTAAATGTTACAAGTTTGACTTTGCCTGTTGCAAGATGTTTATCAAGATCATCTAAAATTAATTCACCATCATCATCCATTCTAATGTATTCTAATTTTGCACCCTTTTCTTGAGTGAGAAGTTGCCATGGCACAATGTTACTATGGTGTTCATATTCAGTAGTGACAATAATGTCACCTTCTTTGATGTGGGGTCTACCCCAAGAATAAGCAACCAGGTTGATTGCCTCTGTCGTTCCCCGAACAAATATTATTTCTTGACGATTTTTTATGTTAATGAAATTGGCAATTTTATCTCGAGTTGCCTCATATGCTTCAGTAGATTCTTCAGCCAGTGCATAAACTGCTCTATGGATATTTGCATTATGATTTTGATAATAATCAGTAATAGCATCAATGACTTGGTTTGGTTTTTGTGTTGTAGATGCATTATCAAGATAAACAAGACGCTTGTTGTCTCTAACAGTTCTTTTTAAAATTGGAAAATCTTTTCTCAAATTCTCAAATAATGATTCTGTACTTTGCATGTCTTAAATCTCCACGTAAATTTCATCAGCATCTATTTTAACATTGTATATTTTTAGAGGTGTTTCTGCAGGAAGATTTTGTGGCTCACCATTAACTAAATTAAAAACCGAGAGGTGTAATGGGCAACGTACACCTTCCTCACTTAGAAATCCAGTTGAAAGATCTGCATCAGCATGTGTACAAATTAAATCAGTTGCATGAATTTTTCCCTTGAGATTAGCAATGAGTAATTTCTTATCTTCATGGATAAATCCAAAAAGTTGACCTTCTTTTACCTGCTCCAAAGTACATGCTTTAATCCATTCAGACAAAATATCACCGATACTTGTAGTGTTTTTCCATTTCAGAGTCTTCATCATAACGAGTCTCTTCAATTTCAACAAATTTGGCTAATTCTTCATCAGTGTTAATGGTAAGTTCTTTGTTCTCCCATTTAGATTCAATAAGATAAGCAATCCATGCTCTAACTTGAAAAGACATTTTTCTGGAAAGTGGTTCTAAGAATCCCTCAACAATTGTTCTTTCAGCTTCTTCATGAGTGAGACATCGAGTTTTAAGATAAAAAATTTGTTCCTCATCAATTTGTGCAACAGATGCAGAGTGAGTAGCCTTTACATCGTTAGTGAAAATTTCCAATCCAGGAATTGAATCAGATTTTGCATCTTTATCTAATAGAATTGAACGACCAGACAAAAATGAATTGGATTTAGTTGCATTTTCTTTAATTCTAATCATCCCTTTAAAGAGAGATTTTGATTTATTTCGTAAAATAGATTTTTCAACTACTCGCCCTTCAGTAGATGGACTTTCATGATTAACATTGGTTTGAATGTCAAAAGATTGTTCATTATTTCCAAATATTACTTCAGAATCATTAGATGATGCACCTGATCCATTAAGGAAATATTCAATTTTGTATCTAGATAGGATAGATCCGAACAATCCAGAATACCAATTTACTTTAGAATCTTGTGCCAAATCTGTTCTTCTAGTTGTAAAGGTTACAGCATGTTGATCCATCATTTGTAAAGTGGTAATATCCAGTTGAGCATTTGCTGCAACATTTGTGTTTAGTAATTCAAGATATGCTTGCTGTGCTTCAGTTTTTGGAGAATATTGTTCTTGAACAATTGCAGCCTTGCTACTTTCATCTGCAAATATTATATTTCTAGAAATTACAGAATGATCATCATCAGATAAACAAGTCATAAAGTAAATTGGTTTGTCTAATATCAAATTTCGTGGAATGTGAATAAATACTCCAGAATTAAATGCAGCATTATTTAGTGCTGTAAATTTATCATCTTGGGATTTAGAGGCATCTAATGCTTTTTTTACTAGCTCAGGATTATTTTTAATTGCATCAGCGATTGAAGAGATTACTAATCCCTTTGATTTTAAATCATCAGGGAGATTTATTTTATGAATATTAGTACCAATTTGAATAATACATATTTCATTTTCTAACTCACTCAATCTTTTTACAAGGAAACCAGGAATATTTGCAGTTGTAGATGTTGAAAGAGATACTTTTTCTGGATCCATTTTTTTTGCATCAGTATACTTGTTGTATAGAGGAGATAGTTCAAGTGCCAAACCATCATAGATGACTAGTGAATTTTTTCTGTAATCTTTCAACCAATCAGGTTCATTTCTAGATGAAGAAAGTTCATCAATATCAGCGGTGTTAAGTTTTGAAAGGATTACTTGAGACATGATTTATCAAAATTAGATTTTCAAAAGTTTATCCTACTGAGTCATCCATCTCAAGTTTAATGAGTCTGTTTAATTCAACAGCATACTCCATTGGTAATTCTTTTGTGAATGGTTCCATGAAACCATTAACAATTAGAGATAATGCATCTTCCTCGCTGAATCCTCTGCTCATAAGATAGAAGATTTGATCATCACCAATTTTTCCAACAGTTGCCTCGTGAGTAATTGTTGCATCTTCTTGATTGATTTCCATATATGGATAAGTATCAGTTTTGGATGTATCATCTAAGAGTAACGCATCACATCTTACAGTAGATTTTACACCAGTAGCACCCTTTGCTACATGTAGCATTCCTCTGTAAGTTGAACGTCCATCTAGTCTACTTACAGACTTTGATGTAACTTTAGAAGTAGTATTTGGTGCGAGGTGGACCATTTTAGCACCAGTATCTTGATGTTGTCCTTTACCTGCAAATGCAATAGATAGTGTTTCACCGTATGCTCTTTCACCCATAAGATATACGCCAGGATATTTCATTGTTAATTTACTGCCAATGTTTCCATCAATCCATTCTACTGTTGCACCTTCATGTGCATAAGCACGTTTTGTAACAAGATTGTAAACATCTGCACTCCAATTCTGAATTGTTGTGTATCTTAGTTTTGCATCTTTGAGTGCAACTAGTTCTACAACTGCAGAGTGAAGTGATTCTGAAGAATAGACAGGAGCAGTACATCCTTCAATGTAATGTACTTCTGCACCTTCATCTACAATGATCAATGTTCTTTCAAATTGACCAATATTTTCTGCATTAATTCTAAAGTATGCTTGTAAAGGCATGTCAATATGGACACCTGGTGGAACATAGATGAAAGAACCACCACTCCAAACTGCACTGTTTAATGCTGCAAATTTGTTGTCCTCTGGAGGAATAATTTTACCAAAGTATTTCTTGAATAGTTCTGGATGTTCTTTTAGGGCAGCATCAGTATCTAAAAAGAGAACTCCTTGTTTTGCCAAGTCTTCTCTTAGACTGTGGTATACAACTTCAGATTCATATTGTGCACCCACACCGGCTAAGAATTTCTTTTCAGCTTCTGGAATTCCAAGTTTGTCAAATGTTTTTTTAACATTATCTGGTACATCATCCCAATTCTTTTCTACTTTTTCAGATGCTCTTGCATAATAGTAAATATTTTGGAAATCAATTCTGCTAAGATCTCCACCCCAAGTTGGCATTGGTTTTTTCATAAAAATTTCATAAGAACGTAATCTAAAATCAAGCATCCATTGTGGTTCATCCTTCATTTTACTAATTTCAATTACAGTATTCTTAGAGAGACCTTTCTTGCTAAGGTGAACATAGAGTTCTGTAGAGTCTTTAAAATCATATTTTGAATAATCCATATCCAAATTTTCAGCAGTCATGTCAATCATAACCCCGTTATATTATAAATACATGAGGAAAAATAGGCACAGCTAAATAGCTATAGCTAAGATGGAGAATTTAGAGATACAAACTCGTGCAGTCCATCAATTTTTAGTCTCAGTTAATAAATTCATTATTCCATCTGCTGTAACTATTCCAATAATTTTACTAGTATTTTTTGGATCTACTACAGGGATTATATCAAACGGATGAGAATTCATTTTTTGAATTACAGTAAATAGATAATCATCATGTAATACAGTATGAAATTTTCTATACATTACATCAGCAATTGTGGTAGTGCCATGGGTTTTCTTATTAGATTTGTCTATTTCTTTTTTTGATACAATTCCTAACAAATTATCATCTTTATCAAATACAAGAAATGGTTTTTTTAAATTGTTGTTCTTTGAAAATTCAGATATTGAAATATCAGGTGCAATTTTTGAATATTCAGTAGTGATTACTGCAATTGCAGGAGTGTCAGAAACTACTCTTCTAAAGAAAATTGGAACTAATCCAAGTTCTGTTGTTCCAACTTTAACATGAATTATTTTCTTTAATTTGCGTTGAAGTTCAACACTTGATATTATCATAGTGATTAGAGTACCAAGAACTAGTAGCGAAAATAATTTGTTATCCATAATATTTGCTTGCAGTAAAGACAACATTAATGCCAAATCAACTGCACCTTTTGCCATCACACCATATGCTACAGTGGTAGCAGGTCTCATTTTGGCAATACGTACTGCAAGATATGAACTCAAAAACCGGACACCAGTCATAATTACAATAAAAACTGCAATTATCCACCACTCTAATTCTAAAAATGCCAAACTGAAATGCAGACCAATCCCTGCAAAGAAAATTGGAATAAATATTCCATACCCTATTGTACTAATGTTTTTAGAGATTTCAAGATATTCATCTCGAGTCATTCTAGAGACTGCAATTCCCAAGAGAAGTGCACCTATTGCACCGTGAATCCCACTAATTTCTGCAAGATATGCAACAAGAAGAATCATTCCTATCACTATAGCAAAATATGCTTCTTTGACTCGAAGATAGTTTTTAATTAGTCTGAAAAATTGTGGCAGTCCATATACTGAAGCAAGTGCTGCAACACCAAAGAAAATAATCATTTTTGCAAATAGCCACAGCATTTCAGAAATTTCTGGCGATTCAGAACTTGTATCTATTTGAATGAAAACACTGACAAATATGATTGCAATAAATTCTACAATTGCAGTAACTGTAAAAATTTCAAGGCCCAGAGTTGATTTTAATTTTCCAAGATCACTTAGGATCTTGGCTGTAACTCCCAAACTGGATGCAGCTATAACACTTCCAATAGCAAATGATTGAATAAAATCTAAATCTATAGCCAATCCAAAAAGACCTGCAATCGAAAAAGGTATTAAAAATGCCACAGCAGCACCTGCAAATATTTTTCCTTTCATGACTTTGAATAATCCAGCAACATCAATTTCTTCAAGTCCAATTAGGAAAAACAAAAAGAATACTCCGATTGAGACAAAAAGTTCTATTGCTTCAATCGGGTGTACAATAGCTAAAACTGCAGGACCACAATTATTCCTGCAATGACATTGCCAAGAATTGTTGGCTGACCAATCCTGTGAAGTAATTCACCCCCAAGCTTTGATGCAATTACTAGTACTGCTATGAATAAGATTGCCTCAAAAGACATGATTAGGTATTTAATTTCCCATAGATATTTTTCAGGACATCAAATGCACCTGCAACTGTATGAATTTCAGATGTAACATAAGACACATCAAATTTTTTTAATTCCTCTGCTGTAAAAGGACCAATTGAGACTAGAGATAGTTTTGAAAGATTATTTTGTAATTCTTTTTTAGGATAATCTTTGAGCATGATCTCAAAAAATCCACGAACAGATGATGCACTAGTAAAAATTACACCATCAATATTATTTTGAGAAAATAATTCTCGAAATTCATTCCATTGTGTGGTGTCTCTAAATGCACACACATCATATAGAAAAACCTCTACAACATCAATTCCAATTTTATTTAATAGTTCTTTAAGAAATGAATTTGCAGCACCACTTCGAGGAATAATTACTTTTTTGCCAACTGCATTAATTTGTGAAAACGCCTCACCGACTCCAACTGAAGAACTGTTTTTTGGTTGATGATTTACTTTGATTCCATATGTTTCCAAAGTTGTACTAGTTTTTTGACCAATAGAGATTACTATTGTATTTGCAACTGCTAGTTGTAATTTTTCAAACTTGCCAATATTTTTTGCAGTATCAAATAATATCTTTACAGCCTTTGAGCTTAGAAAAACAGAGTAATCAGGATTTTCTCTATCTATTGATTCTAAAAATTCATCAATAATTTTTTCACCCTTACTGATAATCTCGATTGTAGGTAAAGGAACAGGAGTTACTTTACTTTCTTGACATAAAGCGATAAACTCTGTAGCATCAGATTTTGAGCGCGTAATTGCTATAGTTTTTCCAACAAGCATTATTTCCAACCTATAGTATCTGACAAATCAACAACTTTGCCAATTATGATGTTTGTTGGAGGAGTAATTTTATTTTCTTTGACTTTTTTTGCAATGTTAGTCACTGTTCCTTTGATCATTTTCTGTTGAGGTGTAGTACCATTTTGAATAACAGCCACAGGTGTTTTCTTATTCAATCCACCTGCGATTAATTGCTTACAAATGACATCAATTCTAGATAACCCCATCATGATTACTATAGTATCAACTGATTTTGCTAATCTCTTCCATTTTACAATTTCATTTTTCTTTTCAGGATCTTCATGTCCAGTTACAAAAACTACAGATGATGCATATTTTCTATGAGTTAAAGGAATTCCAGCATATGTTGCAGAACCAATTCCAGAAGTGATACCAGGAACAATTTCATATTTTATTTTATTTTCTTTAAGAAATTCTGCTTCTTCACCACCACGTCCAAAGATAATAGGATCTCCTCCCTTTAATCGAACCACATTTTTTTTAGATTTGGCACATTCTACCATTAAATCATTAGTTGAATTTTGATGGGTTGTGTCATCTCCTACGGCTCTGCCAACATAGATTTTTTCAGTTCTTTTTGGAATCATAGAAATAATTTTCTTACTTACCAATCTATCATACAAAACAACATCTGCTTTTTGAAGTAATTCAACTGCACGTAATGTAATTAATTTACTATCGCCAGGTCCAGCCCCTACAAGGTATACTTTACCACTCATGTCTTATTCCACTCCTCTAATTTTTCTCTCCAATTTAATGCAAGATCATTTACTCCTTTTTCACGAAGTTCTTCTCCAGCACTTTTACCAATAGAATAAGGATCATTTTTGTCCCCAGTTTTTGTGACTCTAATGGATTTTTTTCCATCAACTGAGAATGCAATAACATCAAGAGTGATTTTAGAACCATTAGATTTTGCATATGCTCCAACTGGGAATCGACATCCAGAATCAACAAAATCAGACAAGGCTCGTTCTGCTTCAATTTCTAGTCTAGAATCAGAATCTTCAATTTTTTTTAACATTGTAATTGTTGGAGTGTCATCTTCTCTTGCCACAATAGCAATAGCTCCTTGACCAGGAGAGGGGGAAAAATCAACAATAGATAATGGAGTATATTTTACATCAACTCCTAATCGTGAAATTCCAGCTTGTGCAAGAACTATACCATCATAATTTTCTCCAGATGCTTTTTTAATTCTAGTTTCTATATTTCCACGAATTGATTTTACAATTACATCTGGTCTTTTTCTGCTTACTTGAACTGCACGACGTAATGAACTAGTTCCAATTACTGCATTAGATTTTATATCATCCAAAGAAGAACCATCTGAAGAAATAAAAACATCATTTACTACTTCACGTTTTGGAATGCATGCCAAAATGAGGCCAGGATCTATTTCAGAGGGTACATCCTTGAGACTATGTACGGCAAAATCAATTTCTTTTTGAGCAACTGCTCTATCAATTTCCTTTTCAAATATTCCTTTTTGATCAATTGTAAATAATGGCCTAGTGTCAGTATCCCCTTTTGTTGTAATAGTTTTAATTTCATATTCTGAATCAGGATTTACTTTTTTTAATTCTGAAATAACCAAGTTTGTTTGAGCTACGGATAATTGACTTCCTCTTGCTCCAATTATGTACTTCAATTTTTCACCGATTTTAATGCAGTATGATATGCATCAAGTGTTTTGTTTAGATCATTTTCTGTATGAGCATCAGATAGAAATACAACTTCAAACTGTGATGGGGCAATGAACACTTTATTTTTTAACAAAATTTGAAATAGTTTTTGAAATTTTTTGGCATTTGCATTTTTTGATGTCTCATAGTTTGTGACAGGTTTGTTTGTAAAGAAAATCTGAAACATAGAGGCTGTAAAATTGATTTGGTGAGGGATTTTCATATCAGTTGCCATATCATCAAGTGCTGTAGAAAATAGCAGGTTGAATCTTTCAAGTTTTGAATAAAGTTTGTTTTTGAGTTTGTTTATTGTCTTAATTGAACTAATAGCAGCACTAACAGATATTGGATTACCGGCAAATGTACTTGCCTGATATACTTTACCTCCAGGAGAAAGTAAATCCATAATCTCTTTTTTACCACCAACTGCAGATATTGTAAAACCATTACTCAAAGCTTTGGCCAGTGTAGTAATATCAGGTTTAATTCCAAAATGTTCTTGTGCTCCACCGGGTGCAACTCTAAAACCAGTAACCACTTCATCAAAAATTAATTGGATGTTATTTTCTTTAGTAATTTTTCGTAAATCAGATAAAAAATTCTTTTCAGGTAAAATTAAACCCATGTTTGCCAAAATTGGTTCCACAATAACTCCTGCAATATCTTTATTTTTCTGAATTGTTTTTTGCAAGTCTTCAATATTATTATATTCTACAACCAAAGTATTTTTTGAAACCTCATCTAATCCACCCTCAGAAATAGAAATTCCATTATGTGCAGAACCAGATCCTGCTTTCACTAAAACAGAATCATGTGCACCATGATAACACCCTTCAAATTTTATTATTTTTTTCTTTTTTGTAAATCCACGAGCAAGTCTAATTGCAGTCATAGTAGCCTCGCCACCAGTATTCATTAATCGTACTTTGTCAATGGATGGAAAATTTCCAATGATCAATTTTGATAGTTCTGTTTCAGATTCAGTCGGAGTACAATAAAGAGTTCCTTTTGAGAGTTGTTTTGTAACAGATGAAATAATTTCTTTTCTTCTATGTCCTAAAAGTAATGCACCATAACCATTACAAAAATCAATTAAACGATTATTGTCTGCATCCCAAATGTATGCCCCATCTGCTTTTTTTGTAAAAAACGGATAAGGCTCAAAATACCTAACAGGACTGTTAACACCTGAGGGAATTACCTGTTTTGCAAGATTAAATAATTTCTTAGATTCAGACATCATTCAAGGGTATTTTGGGTCATTATTATTCGTAATTTGTTGCTCTTTGTGCTTGAAATTTCTTCCTGAATAGAAAAGCAGCCATACTAGTTCCAACAAAAGGAGCAGTCCAATATAGCCAAAGATTCTCAAAAGTGCCAGATAATAATGCAGGAGCTAGTGCTCTAGCAGGATTCATCGAGGCCCCAGAGATAAAAGCTAAAAATAAGATATCCAATCCAACAATGCCACCAATTGCAACACCACTAAATCCTCTCAGACCTTTTGTATATACAACATAAAATATGACACCCATCAACATCACAGAAGCTAATACCTCAACTGGAAAAATCAACAGGATTGAAAAATCATAATTTGGAGCATTTGCTCCAAGACTTACCCCATCTCCAATGAATCGCAATACAAACATAGAACCTAAAATGGCTCCAATAATTTCTGCAACAAAATAATACAACACTTGGGTTTTTGAAATATGTCCAGTGATGTAATATCCTATAGTTACTGCAGGATTGAAATGTGCCAAAGATATTTTTCCAAAAGAGTAAACACCAATTAACAATGCAATAAAGGGGGCTAAAGCAGCAAATGGAATACCTAATTTTCCATCAAACACCTCATAGTCATAAACAATGGAACCAGTTGCAAAAACTACCAGAATAAATGTGCCAATTAGTTCTACTGTAAAAATTTGTAAATTGGAATACGTCATTTACGTTAGACCTCAAGAGTTTTGATTAGATTCATTACTTCAGATTTTATTTCATCACGAATTATTCTAACTTCTTCAAGTGATTTTTCTTTTGGATCAGAGATATTCCAATCAATGGTATCTTTTACAAACAATAATGGACAAGATTCTTTATCCATACATCCCATGTTAATGACATTAGATGAATATTCCACCATATCATCAGACAATAATTTTGGTAGTTGATCAGTCAGGTCAATTCCAATTTCTTTCATTACCTGAATTACAATTGGATTAAGTTTTAATGAAGGGATAGTACCTGCACTTGAAACATTGAATTGTTTTGAGGCAAATTTTCTAAAAAATGCTTCAGCCATTTGGCTTCTACCAGCATTTTCTACGCACACAAACAGCACATTTTCAGGCATATCTACACCGTCACATAAATATTAGTTTATATAAATTTAAATTGATATGAATGGAGTCAGTCTTTTAAAATGTATTTGTAATGAAACACGTTTTGAAATTTTAGAATTATTACAAAAAAATAAAGAACTCTGTGTAAATGATTTTGTTAAAAAATTAAAAAAAGATCAACCACTAGTCTCCCACCATCTAAAGACATTAAAAAAATGTGGGATTGTTAAATCAAGGGATGAGGGGAAAAAAGCAATGTATACAATATCAAACAATCAATTATCAGAATTAATATCAAATGTTACAAAAACTAGTAAAAAAATTCCAGTTTTATGTTCAGACGATAAATGTTGTTAGAATTTTTCAGTTCTGACTACACTAACATCACTAACATATACAATTATAGCAAAATTAGCAAACATTGTTCTTGAGATTTCTTCAACTATATCTTGTAATTTTTCCTCACGCAAGATAACTTCAACTTTGACATTTTTTTCATTTTTAAATCCTTGACCACGGATTCCACGTGCACCATTTCCATCTACTTCATAAGTTGTATAGGCATTAATTTCATGTTTGTTTAAAATTTCGATAATATTTTTTTGAGCAAGAATTTCACAAGTAATAGTTAGTAATTTTACAGTGTAGAGTTTCATATCCAATCCTTTGTGATGTAATTGAATAAGTCTATCGATCCGTCACCATGAACTAAAGTTGAAACAGCAAACATGATTGGAAGTAAAACAATAATGTTGTATGGGAATGTAATGCCTAAAGCAGATGTAATGTAAAGACTAGGATTTGCTTGTGGAATTGCATGACGTAAAACTGCAGGGGCTGCAATAAATGAGGCACTTGCTAATAACAATCCAAACATTACTGACCCACCTAGGCTCAAACCCATGACTGTAGCTACCAATACTCCCACTATACCATTGAAAGTTGGCATGATTACAGCAAATGCTATAAGGAAAATTCCAACTTTTTTAACATCACCTAATCTTTGACCAGCAATAATACCCATTTCAATCATAAAAATTACAATAGCTCCAGTAAACATTTCATCAAAGACTATTTTGATAGAATCAAATCCAGATTCTCCAATAATATAACCTATCACAATACTTCCAAGAAGAATAACTATTGCCTTGCCAGTTACAGATTCATGTAAAACTTGAGAAAGTTTTGTTTTTGTTTCTTGGATGCCCATATCAAGATCTGAGGCATCACCTTTAGTGAATGATTTTTTTTTCTGACGAATTTGTTTTGAAACTGCCATGTTTGTCAAAAATATTGCTAAAATGAAAGCAACAGGTTCTAAAACAGCCAAAATTGCTGCAAGATATCCTTCAGATGTCACACCTTGATTCTTTAAGAATGACAAACCAACTGAAAATGTAACAGCCCCTACTGCACCATATGTTGATGCTAATGCATATGAATCAAAAATATTGAATTTTCCTAATCTACGTAAAATTTGATAGTGATTTAATGTCATTAACAAAGATAATCCGATTGCAACTAACATTGGAATCAACATGTTTTCAAATCCAGTATTTCTCATCTCAATTCCACCATGAAGACCTATTGCTGCAAGAAGATAGATTGGTAAGAATTCAGAAATTGCTTCAGGGATTTTCAAATCAGATTTTATTCTAGCTGCAATAATTCCAAAGAGGAAAAAGAGAATTATCGGAGTGAGTAAATTAGATTGAATTAATTGTAATATTTCCATTTGAATATTTCAAAAAAATTTTGCTGAAATAAAAACCAAGGTATTATTGATTATCAAACAAACAAGTGAATAAGATATGTAAATCCAATTCCCATTGCTGCAGCACCAGGGATTGTAATTATCCAGGAAAATACAATTTGTCTACTAACCTTCCATCTCACAGCACGTTTTCTGCGTGCAGCACCTGCACCCATAATAGTTCCAGTAATTGCATGTGTTGTACTAGCAGGAATGCCAAATATTGCAAATATTGCAAGCATTAAACCACCACCAGTTTCTGCTGCAAATCCCTGATATGGCCTGAGTTTTGTGATTTTAAATCCAAGTGTTTTGATTACTTTATACCCTCCAAAGAAAGTACCCAAACCCATAGCAGTTGCTGCAGCAAAGATTACCCATAACGGCATCTCAAGTTCAGGAATCATCCCTGCAGAAAATAAAATCAATACAATTATTCCCATGGTTTTTTGTCCATCATTTGCCCCGTGAGTTAAAGCAAACCAAGCTGATGAAATAATTTGTAATTTACCAAAAGTTTTGTTTACAGGTCCAGGACGTTTACTTGCAAATACTGTAATTATTAATGTGGTTATTAAAAGACCAAAAATTATTCCACCTACGGGCGCAATTACAATTCCTGCAAATACTTTAGTCAAACCACCATAAACTAATTTTTCAAATCCTAATCCCATAATACCGGCCCCCATAATACCTCCGATTAAAGAATGGCTGTTTGAAATAGGTAATCCAAAATAAGTACACAAAGTACTCCAGCCAATCGCTCCTGCCAATCCACCAACAATCATATAGACAGTAATGTCATCAGGGCTGACTATACCTTTTGCAATAGTGGTTGCAACAGCAACACCGAAAACAAATGGTCCAATGAAATTCATTGCTGCAGACAAGCCCACAGCATGAATTGGTTTTAGAACGCGTGTTCCTATTACAGTAGCAACAGAGTTTGCAGAATCATTAAATCCATTTACAAAATCAAATATTAATGCTACAATAATTGCGCCTATTGCTATCTCTAACATTTAATCATCTCAAGAATATTTTAGAACTATATCTTCAATGACATCTGCAACATCTACACATCTGTCAGATGCAGTTTCCATCGTTTCATAGATATCTTTTAGTTTGATGATTTTAATTGCATCATTAGATTCAAAGAGTTCTTTGATGGCTTCTCTATACATGTCATCAACAGTATGCTCAATATCACTAGTGTTCCTGCAATGTTGAATCATATCTTTTGGATTTTTGATATGTTGTAATTGTGAAATCATATACTCTACTTCTTTTGTAGCTTTGACTAGTTCATGTGCTATTTCTACAGTATATGGCGGAGGAGTTGTGATTTTGTAGCTGTAAACCCTGGCTGCAATACCATCCATGAAATCAATCACATCATCGATTTTAGATGCGATTCTCTGCATATCCTCACGATCCAAAGGAGTGATGAAGGTTTTGTTTAGTTCAGAAAATATATCACGTGTTAAAACATCGGCTTCAGTTTCAAGTTGATGAATTTTTTTTCCTTGTTCAGTATTAGTAAGATCTTCAAATAAAACCACTACGGCTTCAGAGGTTTCAACTGCTTTTTTTGCTAAATCATCTAGAATTGTTAAGAGTGCTTTTTCATTGGATTTTAACCAAGATAACCATTGTACCATAATTCAATGAATGTTATTTTAGATATAGAGTTAGTGAACATGTAGTCTATTGGTCTATATAGAAACAAGGTCATGAAACAGATCTTGAATTGATCGCATAATAGTAAACATTATTGGATTAAATAAAAAATAAAAAAAGTAAAAAAGTTATTTTTGAACTGTGAAACCAGGAGACCATTGATCAGTGTTTCTAAGATCAAATGTACTTTCAGTATTTGCTTTTTCTACATTAAACATTGCATCATATATTGGATTGTTTGGATGATATCCTTGGCATTCAAGAGTAAAGATATTTTCTAATGCAAATTTATTTTTGACATAGCTCTCTTCATTATTAGCTTCTGTATCCACATCATAATTAGTAACTCTACAATTTACATAGTTAAATCCACGAATTACTTCTCCGTTAGATACAATATCCACATCAACATCTACAAGAACTCTATTCTGAGTTCCACGAGAATTTTGGTATGTAAGATTATCATCTACATAGTTGTAAAGTATTGGATAATCCCCAACTATTCCCCGTAATTCCAAAGTAGGGTATGTTGCTTTTCTTGTAAACTCTGCAGCAGCTAATGATTTTTGACCATTGTTTGCTTTATTTTTTTCAGTTGCTGTAAGCACTTCACTCTGCTTAAACATTGAGAATTCTATCATCTCAGTACCATCTGCAAAAGTAAATGTTGTAAATACATCCAATCCTTGATCAGTGTTTTGAAGTGGTTCTACATACTCATTTGAAAGATGAGTTAATTTCCATACAGGCATATCTCCTCGAATTTCATCATAATACATGTTAATTGGAGAAATTCCAGCACAAGTAAATCCTAATTGATGAACAATCGCAAACCCACTCTTTCCAGTAAATCCTTCTTCTTTATCTGTTTGAGTATTAATTTTAGCATCACTTACAATACAATCTCTGAATTCAAGCCCTCTCAACACATCTTCACCATTAGTGAATTCTACTAGTGCATCAAAGTCAAGATTAGAAGTAGAGCTAGCACCAGATACAACTCTTGAATTATCAATGGCACGATATAGTAGTGGATAGTAGTCCAAAATACCTTCTACTGAAAATTCAGGAGAGTTTGGATTTTCTTCATATCCCGAAACCAGATTAAACACAGGAAATTCAATTTTTTCTGCACCTTCATCATAAACAAATGTAACAGAAGTTCTCATTTCACTTGCAAATGTAAATCCAGATTCACCAAAATCAGTTATTGGTTCAGTTGGCATTGAAAACTCATTGTTAGAATTTACTCCACTACATACAAAATCAATCTTATCTACAATAGCAAATCCAACTTCTTTGAAATAACTTTCAAAGTCATTACTATCAAGTGTTTCAATTTGATAATTATCAATTCTACAATTATTATAGTCTAAAGAGATTATTGATTTACCTTCTTTTACAAAATCAGCATCAACGTCAAAATATTTGAATTGATAATCAAAGGCAGCATTAGAAAATCTATACTTGTAGGATTCATCCATTGCTTGGTGTAATAGTGGTGAATTAGTCACAGTTCCTTCTACGGAAAATGACACTCCAGAGTTAGTTGCAAAGTTTTCACCCATTTCAAAAACAGGGAACTCATATGCTTCAACTCCATCTCGGAATGTAAATGTCAAAACAGGAGTTACATCACCAACCATGTTGTATCCTGTACTCTCTTCAGCAGATACATTTGAAAGTCCAAAAGAGACTACAGTAAACAATGCAATAATAGTAAAGAGTGCAATGTTTTGTACATTTTTCAAAGTCACTAAATCTAAAAAGTAATGTTTTACCTATAAGCTAAATGACAGTTCTTCATTAATAGAACATAGTTGTATATTATCAACTGATTCTATATAGATAAAATAACTTTTTAAAATAAAGATCTAATCTTATCTAAATTGTTATTCACAGTTAACGATTAGATCATTGGCAGAATCATAACAATTGTCATTTTCAGAGCCACCATCAAGTACATCCATTCCTAGATTGCCATAAATTACATCAAATCCTGATTGACCTTTGAGGATATCATTTCCAGCATCTCCATGTATAGTATCATATCCATCATTTCCATAGATGATATCATCACCTTCCCCACCAAAAATACAATCATTGCCATCAAGACCACTGATAATATCATCACCGCCCAATCCAAAGATCAAATCATCTGAAGAAGTTCCTTGAAGTACATCATCTTCAATAGTTCCAACTATTTTGTTATAATTAGAGTAAACATTTCCACAAGCATTAATTGTAATGGTTTGATATGCCTCTGCAGTATTACCAGCATTATCAAATGCAATCCAAGTAACTTTGTTGACACCTAAAGAAAATACTTCAGGAGCATTATTCAAAATTGTTAGAATTCCACTATCAGAATCAGCTGCAATTGCATCTCCAATAGATACTGGAGTGTATAGATTAGTTGCCTCTAAAACCAAGTCACTTGGAGCCATGATCGTAGGATTAATTTCATCATTTGAATAGGCTTCAGTAATTTCAGGTGCAATAATTTCAATTACATCTATAACATCAGGTTCTGTATAAAATGGAGTTTCAAATGATTTTATTTTGTGAGATGTAGAATCCACAACTAGTAATTCTCCATTGATTCCCAATACAATATCAGTAGGTGCAGTAAACGTTGATGGGTAAGGTCCAAGCTTCTCAAAAATGTCTAGATATAAGTCATCATCTTGTTCAAGATGTAAGATTCTATTATTTGCAGAATTTACAACAAATATCTTACCATCAGAGTCAATTGTAATGCCCTCAGGAGAGAAAATATAATTTAATCCACGAAACGGTAAGGACTTAATCAAAATGCCATCAGAATCAAATTTTTCAATCTTACGATTTGCTTTATCAGTTACATATACATCGCCTTTATCATCAACATCAATATCTACTGCAGCAAGGAATTGCCCTGGACCCATTCCTCCTGAACCAAATGATAAAACAAATTCACCATCTAAAGTTAATTTCTGGATTCTATAATTACTAGAATCTACAACATAAAGAAAATCACCATCTACTGCAATGCCACTTGGAGATTTAAATTTCCCATCCTCTGATCCAAAACCACCCCATTGATCAACAAATGTTCCATTAAGAGAAAATTTTTGAATTGTGTGTAAATCATGATCTGCAACATAAACAAAACTATCATTTACTACAATTCCAGAGGGATAATAAAATTCTCCAGGTAATGTTCCACTTTGTCCCCAAGTGGTTACAAATTCACCACTGCTAGAAAATTTTTGAACACGTTTATTTCCCAAATCAGTTACATATGAATTTCCATCATCATCTACTGCAATAAATTGAGGAAATGAAAAAAGACCAGGTGTGGATATTCCAAATTCACCCCATTCAGAAATAGAGTCATAGTCTCCAAGTGCAAAAGAATATTGAGTTAAAGAAACAGATAGTAAAATTACTGATAAAACCATAACAATATTGATAGTTGACAACAGACTATCGTTTCAAAATTTTGCAAAGATCATCAGAGTTAACAATAGTTTGATTTCTTGTCAACTTTATGTCAAAATGGTTTGTTTACTTCACGCGTAAACACATAGCTTGCTAGTGCCATCATTACGAGTACAAAGGCTATCAAAACTCCGAGGCTCAAAAGTATTGGAATGCCGCCGTCTGAAACACCAGTCATCAATTCTCTTACCAGTAAAATCGTATAGGTTACAGGATTTAGTTTTGCAATTACTGCAAGCCAGTCGGGCAATAATTCTAATGGGAATAACGCAGGACTGAGCATGAACAAGGGCATTCCAAGAAAATTAATCATACCCCAAAAAGTTTCCTGAGACTTTGCAGTAGCTGCAACCATTACAGAGATTCCAGAAAAGCCTAAAGAAAATAAAATTACAATTACCATGATTGGTGCAATCATTATAGGATTAGGGAAATTAACACCAATAGCCAAAGCAATTCCTATAATCAAACTAGCTTGTAATGCAGCAATCAAAGAAATTGCAGACATTTTTCCCAATGCAATTGCAGAACGAGAAATAGGAGAAGATAATGCTTTATTCATAAAACCATACCGCCGATCCCACAAAGTATTGACACCACCAAAGATACTAGTAAAAATTGCAGTAAGAATAATGACACCAGGTGCCATGAATTCAATATATTTTCCCTCAAATCCAACTGATTGAATAAGTGGTTCAGTTCCAGAAAATGTATTTCCAATAACAATAATCCAAATCACAGGTTGAATTAGTCGAATTAAAACTCCACTGCGAGACTTTTTGTATCTCTTTAGTTCTCTCCAAAAAATTGTATAAGTATCATATAGAATAGTATTCATGCACGTAGCCTCTTCATCTTTGCATGTTCACGTTTTCTATTAAACCCAGAGTCATCGCCTTTGATTTCATGTCCAGTATAAGAAATAAAAACATCATCAAGTGTTGGCTGAGTTAGAGAGATAGATTTTATTTTAATTTCAAGTTCTGATGAAATTTGAAATATTTTTGGAATTACTTCAGTGCCATTAGATGCAAATAAAGTAAGTTTAGAACCATCTTCGTTAATTTTCTTAACAAATTCAATTTTTCTAATCTCAGAAACAAATGATTTTTGATTTTTATCATTATCAACTATAATTGAAATTACCTCATTGCCCATTGCATTTTTCATGTTTTCAGGAGAATCAATTACTTGGATTCTCCCCCCGTCAATAATTCCCACTCTATCACATAATTGGTCTGCCTCCTCCATGTAATGTGTAGAAACAAAAATAGTCATATCAAATTCAATGTGAATTTTCTTAATATATTCCCAAATTTTTCTACGAGTTTGGATATCTAATCCAACTGTAGGCTCATCAAGAAACAATACTTTTGGTCTATGTAGTAATCCCCCCGCAATATCTAATCTTTTTCTCATACCGCCAGAATATGTGACAACAGCCTGATCTTGTTTATCAACAAGTTCAATTAAATCCAAAATATCATCAATTCTTTTATTGATTTCATTTTTTGGAATATGATTTAGTTTTGCTTGCAACAAAAGATTTTCTCGTCCTGTAAGATATTCATCAACAGTTGATTCTTGTTGAACATAGCCAATATTTTCTCTAACTTTTTTAGGATTTGTAGAGACATTAAATCCTGAAATTAGAGCTACTCCAAATGTTGGTTTTAGCAAAGTTGTTAGAATCATCATAGTAGTACTTTTACCAGCACCGTTTGGTCCCAAGAATCCAAAGATTTCACCCTGTTCTACAGTAAATGAGATATCATTTACTGCAATTGTGTCACCAAATGATTTGGTGAGAGATTTTATCTCTAGTGAATACAACACATTGATCGCAATTATCAATTATAAATTGCTAAGGATTAGTTTAGCCGATCCTCATAAAAAACTTAAAGACCAAATTAACGAATTAAAGATATGAAAGGATTATGTCAAAAATGCCACTCATCAAATGTGGAAGTAACAATTCAAGAAGGAATTCCAGTATGTGATGTCTGTTCTAAAAAATCAGATTAATCAAAAAATGTTATTTTGAAAAAAGAAAATTAAAAGAAATTATTCAAGTTTTTTGAATTCTTCTTTAGTCATTCTTAAAATGACTTTTTCCCCCACACCCCAAATATCAGATTTGGATAGGATTTTAGAATGCATTAAACCATCAGTAACTTCAATTGATTCCAATTCGTTTGTTTCTGAATTTTTATGCAATCGTTTTACTTTACCAATTTTGTGTCTATCAATATCAGTTACTGGAATTCCAGTTCTCACAGGAGGTCTGCTAAGAAGCAATGTTTCCTCAGAAAACTTGTCAATATAATCCTCAGATAGAAAATAATCTCTACGGAATCCTTGATGGATAGTCACACCGTTTACAGCTAGTGTATCTTGGTTAATGTGAATATGTTTGACTTTACCATATTCGATTCCTTCTCTATCAATAACTTTTTTTCCAGTAAATGTATCAGCAGTAGCCAGATTGGCAGGCATGCCTTCAAGTTTTATGGACATGTCAATGAATCAACAGATTTGCTTATCACACCGAATATCAGAAATTTCTATCAATGGGGTTAAATTACTTGACTACAAAAAAATCACGCATGGAAATTAAAGAAAATTTGTTTCGTCCAATTCTCATCACAAAGGGAAGAAAAACAGGTCAAGAACACAAAGTGATGCTCCGTGCAGTTAATCATAATGGAAAAATTTACTTTTCAAGACACAGACCAGATGGAGACTGGTTTCAAAACGCATTGGCAAACCCACTAGTCAAAATACTGCATAATGAAATTATCTTTACAGGAAATGCAAAATTAGTGACAGACCAAGAACTAAATGAAAAAATTTCTATTCTAAAATATCCTGGAGAAGAAAGATCTAAAGAAAAAAGAGTTGCAATTGAAATAACATTAAATTAATTAGATTTTCTTAATTTCCATAAATAATATACAGTAATTCCACCTAAAAACAGAGTAATCATTACAAAAGGTAAAAACAAATCTGAACTTGTAAATATTTCAGAATCCACCATAGTTTCTGCAACATCTAAACTGTGTTGTGTGATATCCTGAGATTTAGATTCTGCAACCATAGGTGTAGATGCAGGAAGTGAACGTACGGATTCTTCACTCGGAATTAATTGTGCAGTCTTGGCAGATTCCTCAATAGGGGGAAAAGCAGTATTATCCATAGAGATAGATTTGTTTTGGAATTGAGATAATGAAAATAATCCTGAAAGACCAGTTGCAATTCCCAATCCTGCAACTTTGTAGATATGTCTAAACGAGCGAACCAGTAGCTTGCTTTCTTTGGTTTTTTCTGATAGTTTAGGTGGAACTATAACAAGACTAAATTTTGATGCAGTGTAAATTTTCATGTCTTGAGATTTTGAGTTTTTTTCAATCTTGGAGATTTTTACCACACCAAGATCTTGTAGTTTGTTTAGATGGTATTTGACCAATTGAATAGATATATCACTTTTTTGAGCAATCAGAGTAGCAGATAATTCATCATTAAATAGTAATTGGAGGATTTTACGGCTAGAATCACTGGTAAATATCTCACCAAAAGACTTTATTTTTTCATCATCAGTTGCAATAATTTTTATATTTTCAATTAATTCATCATCAGGTAATTCATCAGTCAATAGAGTTGATTACATGATTCTAGTATATGTGAATTGTTTGGTGAAATTTGAATTTCACTAAACCTTTTATCTCAAACTATAAAGTTGAGGTGCACATTACCTCAAACACCTCTGAGGATATTGTTAATGAAAATTCCCCGCAAATTTCTGAAACTCGTGATTACGTATGGCACTTTGATCAAGACACCCCGTACCCTATGTTTGGTGATACCGTAACCCCGATTGTTGCAGACCCTGGTGATGAAGTGCAAATTATTTTGGAATTAACTGACAACAGAACATTGGAAAGGATTGCAGACAGTGGAGCATACACGAATTTCCTAACCAAACCAAACGACATGAATACATTTTATGCAAATAATTACGATGAGTATGGAAAGGTAAGTACGACATATTATGAATGGCGTCAAACAGGCGAGGATCTAGTTTATGATTATGATGACACCGTAGAGTGGAGTGATGCTGATGTCACAATTGAGGAGTCCGGAGAATTAGACAACAGAGTTTGTTGTAATCTTGATGATTTGGCTGGAAATTTCACAGTATCCTTTAAGATGAAGTTCTTGCAGCCAATGCAGACAACTGACGTGTGGGTTCAGGCAACTGACAGGTCAGGAAACTTTTTCAAAGTTGCGTTGCCGTTAACTTTAGAAATATCTGGAAACGAGCCGCTAGTGTTCAAGTCTCAATTAAATCAAAAGGTTTTGAGTTTCTATGACGAGTCTGTACTTTTTGAATTGATTTCTGGTTGGACTGGAACTTCCCAAGACGTGTCCGAGCTTGCAGCAGTTCTTGGAATTCCAGATGAACAGTTAGATCCATGGGTTGCAACTTTAGCTGTGTGGGTGTCTGAAGATAGAATTACAATAGCTGACATGATTGTCGCAGTTGAGCATTTGATAAACAATTAGAAATTCAATTCCGTTGTGACGCGCAACAAAAAATTATTTTGAGCACAATCCTGGCAAACGCCTGCTGTGAAGTTGGGGTCAACGAAGACTCAAAACGGTATCAAGTTGCTACTGGCATCATGTAATAACTGACCCGTCTTTGATTTAGAATTGACCCGCATTGGCAAGCTATTGTCTTGTACATGTCTAAAATTGTCTAATATTTTTAAAAATTATACATACTAGAAAGACTTCGATCAGATCTCATGCGATTGAAAATAATCTTGTCTTTTTTGACTCTCTTATCTTTAGCCTTTCTAGTACCTTCTGACGTATTTGGTGCATGGTATGATACTGAATGGGAGTACCGAAACAAAATTACGGTTTCATTAAATTCTGTAATATCAAATGATCTTTCTGATTTTCCAGTTTTAATCAAATTTACTCACAATGATCTTAAACAAGCAAATGAAAGTGAAGGACGTGATTTTGTTTTTACTTTGTCCGATGGGACAACAAAACTATCTCATGAAATAGAATCATATGACAATGCAACGGGGGAAATAATCGCATGGGTTAATTTTCCAACACTAGCTGCAGCAAGTTCTGCGGATATCTACATTTACTACAAAGGAAATACTGTTGGTTTTAATTCTGCAGATGTATGGAATGATGATTATGTGTTAGTGTGGCACCTTAATCAAACATCGGATGGAACTGCAGGGGAATTTAGTGATGCAACTGGTAACGGTAATGATGGAAGAGGTGGCGGTGGAACCAAGGTTGGATATTCTGCCGGAAGAATCCCTCACGATACAGATGGTCAAATAGGAGCGGGACAAGAGCTAAAGGGTCCAACAACTATAGGCAGTGGTGAAGGAACTGGAGATATAATTTGGACCAATAGTGTGATACAAGGAATGCCATCTCGCGACGTAACAATAGAACTCTGGGTTGGTGATATTGTTAATGGTCCCGATAACGAAAATAATTGGCTCTATAATGACTTGGTATCTTTTTGTACTACCCATACAAATGATGCAAATAACAAATGGTCAAACCATTTGAATTTGTGGAGATCTGGAAATGTCAAAATGCAGGCAGTAACCGACTTGTACGTCAGTACCACTGATCCTGGTCACCCTGTTGATAACAACAACCCTGCATCATTCACAAATTGGAATCATATTGTCGCAGTTTACAACTTGAAAGATGCAGATGGAACACAAGGGAACAGTCAATTGTACATCAATGGAGTATTGGTAAAAGAAGAAAATCGTTCAGGACACCTCAATCGAGTCATCCAGACAAGTGATTTGAGGATGGTTTTGGGAGGAGATGTTGATGGAATAAATGGTAATAATTGTGCCAAAGTTAACAACGAACTCAAAGGAAAGGTTGACGAGTTAAGAATTTCAAGCGGATTAAAAACTGCCGATTATGCCGCAGCGACATATTTCAATCAAGGAGATCCTTCTACTTACTTGTCATTAGGCACACAAGAAACACAAGAAACACAAGATGAGGAAATTGAAGAAAAAAAGGGCTCAGATTGTTATGACTGTGAGATACCAAAACTAACCAAAGTTGAGGTGCACATTACCTCAAACACCTCTGAAGCAGGAGGAAAAGACAGTTGTAATTCAAATGGGTTTGGAAATAACAAGTCTCTAAGAGTGTATCAGGTGTCATACGACATTAATTCCTATGAAGTGCAAGTTCAAGCATACTCTACATGTGGTTCCATTTCAGTTAAAATTACAACACCTTCAGAACGAAGCATTTTGGGATTATCCATGGATCAACCATACCTTGATGATAGAGTTGCTGTGTATTTTGGATACCTTGATGAATCAGATGAAAAATTTAACATTTCAATTCAAAACAAACGAGATTCTTTTGATGAAACGTTTTACATTTATGATAAATCAATAATCAAAAAATACACTGGAGAAACGGGATACACTTCAGAACAACAAGATAGTTTTTCACCCATAATTCCATCTACTCAAATCACTATTGCATCTGAACCTTCTATAATTACGGCATCTCAAACTATCAAAGAATCAATTCCAGTAGAAAAACAAATTGTTACTAAAAAATCAGTTATCGATCAAACTCAATCAATACAATATACTCCAGAGCCAATTGCCGAGGAAACAACAGAGTCAACATGTGGAATTGGAACAGAGTCGGTAAACGGTATTTGTAAAATAATTATACCTGATGAGCCGCAATTCTGCTTTTTGTTTTGGTGCTGGTAATTAAAAAATTCACTCCGCCCTAGCATTACGTAACGTAAAGTAAATGCTCTTTTTTAAAATCAGGATTATTTTGGGGAAATTAGTTTCTAAGTTAGATACGACTAAGGTTATTGAACTATTTTATCCAAATCCTATAAAGTAATAGTAATCACTAAATGATAGTTTTAAAAATATCTGACAAAGTGAGGAGAAAAAAATGAATTCAAAAATAACAATACCAATTGTAATCGCCATTTCGGTAATAGTTACAGCAGGGATAATGTACGGAATTACATTTGATCAAGAATCCCAAATTGTACAAACATCACCAGAAATAATCTATATTGATAAATCAGTATCAGAATTTTTTGAAGGAACAAATGAAATTAAAAAAATATCATCCCAAGAGGAGTTGAAAAATATTATTGACACATCTGCATTATTTGGAGGGAATTTTTACGATACTAGAGTTCTTAGAAATATGGCATCAGATAGAGTCATGTTTTCAGAAGACTCTGCAGTTATGTCACCAGAATCAGTACAAACAACATCTAAGGTAGAATCAGGAGGAACTGACTATTCAACTACAAATGTACAAGTACAAAATGTAGATGAACCAGATTATCTCAAAAATGATTCAAAATATGTCTACATTGTATCACAAAATACACTAACAATTATTGATGCATACCCTGCAGAGAATGCCAAAGTGATTCTCAAAATTGCACTAGACATTGAATCCCAATATATCCAAAATATGTTCCTAAATGATGACAGACTGGTAATATTTTACAATGGACAAAGCGAGGATGAAATAATACCACAATTTGACTTTATTCCAAGACGCTCTTACAGTTCTGTTACCCATGCACTAATTGTAGATGTATCAGATAAAGAAAAACCAACCATTCTCAAAGACTATTCCATTGATGGTCATTTTAGAGATGCCAGAATGATTGGAGACTATGCATACTTTGTTACCAATAGTAACATTGATCATCAATATCCAAGACTCCCAGTAATTTTAGAGGATTCAGTTAGAATTATGACTCCTGATGCATTCTATTTTGATAATGTAGAAGAGTTTTCAAACTTTAGCACATTAACTGCAATTGACATATTTAGTGATACAATAAATTCTGAAACATTTCTCATGGGACATACAGGGGCATTCTATGTATCTGAAGATAATTTCTATTTGACTTATCAGCAAAATACACCATTTGGATTTTATGAAAATTCATCACAAGATAGATTCTTTGATGTAGTAGTTCCATTATTGCCAAATGATATTCAATCTCAAATCAAATCAATTCAAAATGATTCATCACTAAGTTCATCGGTACAGTGGATAAAAATCTCAGAGTTAATGCAAAATTCGTACAACAAAATGGATAAAAATGAAAAAGAAGAATTATTTGAAAAAATCAAGAAAGCACTAAATGAATATGATGTAAAAATTCAAGAAGACACCAGAAAAACAATTATTCATAAAATATCAATTGATGAGGACAAAATAGAATATGTCGCAAAGGGAACAGTTCCAGGTAGATTGCTAAATCAGTTTTCCATGGATCAAAGTGGAGATAGATTCAGAGTTGCCACCACAACTGAAATTTACACTCAATATGAGGGAACAATTCGCTCAAATGCAGTATATGTCTTAGATGAGCAACTAAAGATAGTTGGAGAACTAGAAGAGATTGCACCAGAGGAGAGTATCTTTTCAGCACGATTCATGGGGGACAGACTATACTTGGTAACATTCCAACAAATTGATCCATTTTTTGTGATTGATTTGTCTTCAGATACACCTAAAATTTTAGGAGAATTGAAGATTCCAGGATTTTCAAACTATTTGCATCCATACGATGAAGAGCATGTTATTGGTGTAGGCAGAGATACAAAAGAAATTGAAAATAACAGAGTCAAACAATTAGGAATTAAAATTGCATTATTCAATGTGTCAGATGTTAACAATCCCAAAGTTGTAGATGATTACATAATTGGGGATGGATCTACACAATCTGAGGCACTATACAATCACATGGCATTTTTCTTTGATAAAACAAGAAATGTGTTATCAATTCCAATAAGTGCAGATGTTGAGAGTTTAGATATCACTGCAAACTCCAAGATGTTTGCACCAGAGTATAACAGATGGAGTGGATTTTATGTATTTGATGTTGATGCATATGATGGAATTATCTCAAAGGGAACAATTACTCACTCTGATAGCGATACACGCTACTATGGAATGAATAATGCAAGAACGTTTTACATTGATGATATATTATACACCGCATCACAAGGATACCTAAAGATGAATTCTTTTGATGAACTAGATGAAATCAATTCAATCAAACTTGAAAACACTGGAAAATTTATCGAATATATGGAAGAACCATCAATGGAATTAGAAGTAGTTCCTGAACCAGTTTCAAGCCCTTAGGGAGCTACACCAAATGAACTATTGTAGTAAGACCACGTCTATCAAATTCAACATCATTTTGAATTTCACTTAGAGTTACAGTAAATGAAATAACATCACGAGGTTTTGCATTTTTTGCATAAAGTTTAAGATGGATATCTAAATTTTCAAATTCTTGAGTAGGTAAATTTTCCTCTGCAAAATAAGCATTACATGTTGATTCAATTCTAAATCTATCATCTTTAAAATGAAATCCAAGTTTTATTTTTCTTCCTTCTCTTGCAGTACCCTTTACAGTAACATCAATTATTCCAGGACTTGTTTCGGTGTAACCGGATTTGTGGTTTACAAAAACACCTATTTGAAGAGGCTTTCCTGCAGTGGCCTCAGCCATTTTTTGTATTCCATCATTCATAACAACATCAATTGCCTTGATGGATTGTGCAACTTTTGCTATCCATTCATTGGTTCGTGTAATGGTAGCACAAATTCCTGCACGTCTTCTTTTGTCTTCATCTTCAGGCAATTTGTAATAATCAACCCATGCCTCATAATCATGTGAGATATCCTCGATAAAATCAATACATGTTCTTCTGTAATCATCTACATTATCTGTCCTTAGCGAAGCATCATCTGTCCTCATCCCATCATAATCCATAGGCATTGCCATATTCTGAACTAATTGAAGTTCTAAAAAAACCAATCTTGGTAGAAATTAATGATTATAATAGGAATTTTTTAGAAGAAAGTAATGATATTTTCAGAACTAGTCAGTGACTTGCAAACTGAATTGAAAAAAGACCTAGCACAAATTAGATTTCTATTAAATAAAAATCCAGCAATGGCATATACCAGAATTGTTGAAATAGGTAAAGATGTTGGAAAAAAATACAACATTAAATTAATTGTAAATTTTCCAAAACAAGGGAGAATTGAAGAGTTTGAAAATTATGGCAAAAGGGATTTGAGTTTAATCATAGATTATGATAAGAAAAGATTTCCAATAGACAGAGAAATAATCAAACAAAAAGCAATTGAAATTTTAGGAGATGTTAAAACAGAAGATGCATACATGTATGAAAATAAAGAAGGAGTAAGAGTATTTACAGATAATTGGAAAATAGATATTTTACCTCATTCAGTTCACATTTGGACTGTATTTGATGACAAAGTTACAGCATTTTGTAATTGGTTAATGGAAAATGCATATGAGATGAAAAAGAAAGAATAATTTTTAAAATTAAATACTCTCAAGTTTTTCAAGTAATTCCTGAGCTTCAGTATTTTTTGGTTGAAGTTTTGTTATATACCTACAACAAGCAATAGCTTCATCTTTTTGTTCTAATGCTAAATGTACATTAGTTTTAAGAGTCAAATTCTCAACATCGCCATCATCTAATTCAAATGCTTTTTCAAAATATGGCAATGCCCTTTGTGCATCATCTACAATAAAAAAAGCACTGCCCATGATAAACATAAAATCATGATCTTCTGAATATTGAGATTCTAAATTTTTTCCAAACGCTATAGCTTTATCATATTCACCATCTCTGAGTAATTTTTTGATTTGACGTTTGGGTTGCTTGAAAAGACCTACCATGTTGATTCGATATTTTTAAGAGATTTTACTAATTTGAATGTAGAACATTAAAAATAATTATCAGCCATACCATGGTGCGGGTTCTGAGCCAGATGATGAACTTTTACTAGTTGGAATCTTCATAATTCCTTCTTTAATTAAAAATTGAATTCCTTGAACAAATGAATTATCATCTATGGAACCATCAGCCCACCATCCAGCATTATTCTTAATCCAGGCAGGAATATTATTTGTGCTCCCACCAGAACCTTGAGTAGTTGGAGGAATCTTCATAATTCCTTCTTTAATTAAAAATTGAATTCCTTGAACAAATGAATTATCATCTATGGAACCATCAGCCCACCATCCAGCATTATTCTTAATCCAGGCAGGGATTTTCTGTACAGGAGATGAACCGTCAGAAGCATAAATCTTGACAGGAATTTCTAGATAATCAGATGCCACACCAGGTACAATTCCTTCTGGAGATAAACCGTAAACCCATATAACATATTTTGCAGTTCCAGGTTTTTCTTTAACAATAAAATCAAGTGTAGCCAATCCAGATGGAGAATAAAGGAAATCTCTACCTTCTTCTTGAGCAAGAGATCTTAATGGAGTCAAGTTGTCATCTACAACAAGAAAATCATATTGAACTTGATTTAGAAATTCAGTATCATCATATTTACTGATAAATTTTATGATCCATTGTGTTTCACATCCTTCAACTAGATCATCAGGGCCGTAGAAAACATTAAGTTGATAATCAAAGTTGATTGTAGGTTTTTTTATGCTAGTTGATTTGTCAAAGTTAGTTTCACATCCAGCAGCTGCAAAATCAATTTCAGTTGATTTGTATTGAGTAATAGGGGATGTTTGAACATTTTCTTTATAATCTAATAAAGTAAAATCATATTCTGTTGGAGGTATTCCTTCTGAAACATGAGTGTATGTTTTAGCTTTTATTGGAAATGGGAAATCATCTACAATCCAAACCTTGCTCATTGTACCACCAGTTTTCCATCCTACTTGAACAGTTTCCCAAGTTCCTGCCGGAACTGTAATGGTTTCAATTGCCATTGGAAGAACTTGTTCTCCACCGATATTTCCAATTTTTCCCCAAGATATATCACTGAAGTTTTTAGGTCCTTTTCCACCAGAGCTGTTATCAGATGTTGCAAATGCAGATAACCAAACTATAGAAGATTTGAATGCTCCACGGTATAGCCCTAATTCTTCACTACCACCTGTTGGTTCTGGAGCAATTTTTCCAAGTTCCATTTCACCTACAATTATTTTATTTCCATCAAATACAGCAACTTCAGCTAACCATACAGATTCACTACCAACTTGTTTGTCACCTTTAATCCACATATCGATTTCAAACGTAGTGCACTCTTTGTAATCCACATAACACATAGAATAAGAAAAGAAATCACCTTGTTTGAGACCTTCACCAGCATACCAAGAACCTTCTTTATCAACACCCCCAGATTGGAATTGTGCAAAAGCTGAAGGACTTGCCAATAATCCAAAAAGTAATGCAGTAATTGCTGAAATTAGTAATAATGATGTTTTCAAATCTGAAAAAAATTATCAAAACGGATAGTTAAACGTTTTTCATATATGTAAAGAATTGAAAAAATAGGCAGTAAAATCTTATTCAAATAAGCAAATATAGAGGAACAAGTACATAAATTCCAGAAATGTGTGAATGCTCCAAAATACATTTGTTTGAAGTAGAATTCAAACTAGATGGCATGACTGTAGTTCCTACTCACAAAAATTGTGGGTTTTCACTAGATGAAAAACAATCTGACAAGTTCCAAAAAGAATTAGTAAAATCATGGGGCTTTGAGGATGAAGACGACAAATAAAAAATAAAAATTAGTATTGGAACTATTCCAATTACATTTGTTTAACTGCTTCTTTACAAACGTCAGTATTACATTTGCAATCAGCACTGCATATACAATGACCTTGCATTGCACAATCGCAGGAATATTCTGGATCGCCGCTGTCAGCTTCGCATCCACATGCTTGATCTACCATGATAAATCAGTAATTTTACTTATTTTAAAAGGTTAGTACATCCAGATAGAATGCTATACGCTTGAAAGAATCCCAAGTATTTCATTACAAGATTTCTGTACAAGTTCAGATTGCTGTTGAAGTAGATGTGAATCAGCCTCAACATCAAAGGCAACCTTGAGTATGTAAAAAAGGTCCTGCTGGCGATTCAAAGTATCCTTAATTTTTACAAAATTTTCTTTATTCACATACCCCAAATAAAAATAGCAATCAGAAAGCATTGAATTTTTTACAAAGAAATCATATTTTTGTTGAATAATTTCAGAATGATTATTTTTTTCAACTAAATCAGAAAATCCTATTGTTGATTTTAACATCCGCTCAAGTAATGTAAGAGTAGCCCGTTCAATTCCAACTGTCTGAGTTACAATAGAGATATGTTCATTGATAGTATTTTTTTTTAATTTACGAAATGAATCAAGCATATGAGAAGGGCTTGAACGTTGATGGTTAATTGAAGAAATTGCTTTTGCCAAATAAAAAGTGGCACATTTTTGCCAACAAGATCCAAACACATCAGAATTCTGAATAGATTCAGTAGTTTTTTGACAACAGAATTGAGATTCTATCAAACAGTTTTTTGCAAAATCAGAAAACAGTGAAACATGCTTTTCATTAATCTTAGAAAGCATCATTTGTAAATCCCAAGATGCATCCTGAAGAATTTCTAATTTATAATACTGGAGAAGTTTTTCAGAATTAGTTTCAGATAAGGATGCATGATGGACATTGACAAATTGGTCATCATGTTTGAAAATTGTTCCAGGTTCTGATTTTTCATCAAAAACAAAAAGATCATAATCACAGGAATCATAAGACAGATCAGAAGTCCTGCATCCACCCAACCCAACGGGAAAAGCAGATAATCCATTTTTTTCAATAAATTTTTTCATATCCATGTATTTTTTTAGAGGTAATTTTTCTATAAAGGAATCAACTCACAAAGTTTTACAAATTCATTCAAAGTCAAAACATTTCCTTTAAATTGAGATTTAATTTGTTTTTTATCAAGCTCCTATAGTGTAGTCCGGTTAAGCATTTTGGCTTCTCAAGCCAAAGACTCGGGTTCAAATCCCGATGGGAGCATTACATTTTAAATTAAAAAGACTATTTTTTATTTATTTTTTGGAATAAGGGCATCTTGAATTATTTCAAGTGCATTCTGGGCTTTTTCTGGACGTGGCAGTTGAATCATAAACACGTTGTCTTTTCCATAATTTGATTTTGGTGAAGAGAGTGCAAGCATGGATGTTTTTGCAAGGGCTTTGAAGAAATCAAGATTAGATTTAGCATCTACAAGGAATGTCTCCACAATATTACCTTTTGAAAAAGTTAATTTTACTTCAACAAACACATTACCTAATCCATCGTGTAAAATATTCAAATCAGTATTAACAGAAAAAGATTGTCCAGTAACTTTTGATAATATTTCATCATATTTTTTCTCATCTAATTCAATACAAGGAGTTTCAGTTCCATCAAAATCAAAAGTAGTTATTCCAGAATGCACTTGATCTAAAAATCGCTTTAATTCATCAGACATCGTCTTTATTTTCCAAAGCAGGAATTATTTTATCACCGGCCTTCATCAAAAATGGAGAAATAAACGCAGTAATTATTGAGATAACACCAACTAATGGGAACAAGAAAGCACTAACTGCACCAACATCTACACCGACCTTGATAATAATAATAGAGAATTCCCCTCTAGGAGCTGCCAAAGTAAATGCTGAACGAAGTGCTGTGCCACGTTTCTGTTTAAAAATTATATTTCCAAGAATATTTCCACCAAATTTCATACCAATTGTAACTGCAATCAAGGCGATAGCTATGAAAATGTAATTTTCAAGTTGAGATACATCCATCAAGGCACCAACTGAAATAAAGAATATAGCCACAAACATGTCTTTAATTGGACTTGAAAGTAACTTTGCAACATCTGCAGATTTAGATTCAGCAACTAAAACTCCTGCCAAAAATGCACCAATTGCTACTGATAGCCCTACAATATTTGCCAATAACGCATAACCAAAACAAACACCTAGCACACTTAGAAGTAAAATTTCACGATGTTCTGCTGCTGCAACTCTGTCAATAAGAGGAGGAATGATACGAGTTCCAATAGTAAATGTCCCCACAATCAAACCAGTTGCAACCAATACAACTACAATAATAGATTCAATGGATACAGTTCCCACTAGCGCAATAGATTGCAATGAAGAAATTAGAATAACTGCTATTACATCCTCTACAATCAAAATTCCCAGAATCATGATGGAGGATTCTTTTTTGATTTTTCCCATCTCTTCTAATAGTTTGACAATGATTGCAGTACTGGATACAGATAATGCTGCTGCAATAAACAAAGCATCCATGAATACTAATCCAAGTGCACTTGCAGTATAGAACAACACACCCAATGTCAAAAATAATCCTATAGTTCCAACGCCAATAGCTGCACGACCAACACTCTTGATTTTTGCATAAGGGAATTCTATTCCAATTACAAAAAGAAGTAAGATAACACCGATTTCTGCAAAAAGATTCAATGCAGAAATATCAGATAAAATTCCAATGCCACCTATAGCTTCAGTAGGAGGTCCACCCTCAGGTAAAACCCAAGACCAAAAATGAGAAAAAGGTCCAATCAACATCCCTGCAAAAAGATAACCTATGATCAATGGTTGTTTGATTTTGAAAAAAGCAAGTGTTACAATTGCACCAATAATCATAATGAATGCTAAATCAGTAACAAAACTTGTGTGTGGTAATTCAGGTGTTATTTGCTCAATTAGACTTGTTACAGTATTGTTAAAGGTACTATGAATTCCACTAGAATCTAGTTGGAGTGGAATATTTTGCATATCATCAGTCAACAAATTTCTTTAAAAACGATTACGAATTAAAAATATGAAAAATACTCTCGGCTCAATACAGCCTCATTTGTTTTGAAAATATTTAACCCCTTTATGCCCAAACATCGTGATCAATATGCAGAATGATGATTAGGTCTACTGAATAAAATGAAGAGATATGACCTGGGGTATCTGACTGTATACTTGGTTATTTTGTAATCACCTTAGTATTAATAGTACGGTACCATACCGTACTATATGATTCAATGTGAATATTGTCCAAGAGGATTTATTGAAACAGTCAACGGTTTGGCTGAAAAAACATTTCATGAGTTACTTCATGAACCAACAGTGGTAAACAAGTAACACTTTACATGTTTTATTTTACACCCAACTTTTTTATCTTTAAATTTTAAATGATTTTACATGGCTGCCAAAATCACAAAGAAGAAAATAACAGTAAAGGCAAAAAAAGAGCCTAATCCTTCAGCGATATTAAAAAAGGTAGCATCAGTTTCAGATTCAAACAAAGCATTACAAAAAGAGATCAAAGTAATGTCAAAAATATTTGGTGAAAATCAAAAAGTTCTAATTTCTATGAAAGGGATGATTGATGCATTAACATCCACATTAGAGCATATTCAAAAACAATCAAAACAAATTAACATTATAGAAGATGATACTCAAAAATTATACGCAGGATTAAACCAAGTCAGATCACAATCAAATTTAGTTAATAAAATTAACGACCAGACTTCCAAATTAGAAAATGAAATCAGTAGAATTTCTGAATTACAAAAATTATCAAAACCAGAACAAGTCGAAGACAGTATGAATTCAATTAAAAATAATTCTCAAATGATTATCAAAATTGCTCAAAGAATTGATGAAGTAAGAGAGGATCTAAGAAAAGTTTCTGGAAAGACAGATTCATTTTTAAAAATTGGATCTGAAATGGATAATTTAAAAAATACCATAAATGAAATTTCAGGAAAAACTGCAAAATTAGATACAGGTTCTCAAATTATTGAAAGTCTCAAACAAGAACTTGGAAGAATCTCAGACGGAGTATCATCTACTTCAAACCTTCATTCAGAATTAGATGCAATCAAAATTACAATTGATGCCATTTCATCAAAAGCATCAAAAATTGATTCATTGGGAGGAGTAATTGATGGTCTCAAAGAACAATTTAACGCTATATCATCAAAAGCAAATGTTGTAGACAATTTGAGTATTGAAACCATCAAAGATCTAGGTGGAAAAATAGATAAAATTGAGACTGAGGTTGGTGCCCTAGTACAAAGAGCAGACTCTACAGCATTTGTTGGAGAAGGACTAAAATCAGTTCAAGAGGATTTTTCTAATTTTAAAGAAAATGTATTTGATAAAACAAACAGTATTGAACAAAAAATATCATCAGTCTCTGACACATTAAAGAGACAAGATGAATCCACAATTGAATTTCATAAAAAATCTGAAAGACTATTTCAGGAATTACAATCAGTCAAAGAAGTTACAAGTAAGGCATCTAGTAATTCATCAAAAGAAGTTATGGCGTTGTTAAAGCTATCAGAGTATCAATCAAATATCAGAATGAATGCAGAGTCAAAATACGGAGTTGTAAAAGATATTGAAAAAATGGCATCACAAACAGCTGGCATTGTAAATTTGTTTGATAAAATCTCAATAGAATCTGGAGAAAATATTCCACTACCTCACGAAGTAAGACAATGGGCAGTAGGCAAAATGTTAGATTGCGCAGACAAATGGGAAGTAAGATTCAGTGATGTCTATTCAATTTTAACAAATGCAATAGGCAAAGATATGCTAAAAGAGGCAATTAGAATTCAGCAAGTAAGAGATATTTATGGAATTAGAGCAGTAGATGAAATTAGAAAGGATCTAAATATTTCTTAATCACTATTCGTCAAGTTTATTGAGTTGTTCTTTCTTTCTTTTTAATGCAGCAAAGATTCCAATAATTGCTGCAATCCAAATAGCACTCATCATCATATTTGCAAGGCTGACATACATGTAGGGAGTTGCATCCATAATGTTGATTTTCAGTATTAGTGCCCTATCATTGATATCAAGCATTCCAGTATGATATGCAGAGTTTTCTTTTGAAATCGATGAGATTTCATCAATACCTGCAAGCATCGTGTTTATGTTATTTTGAATTCGAAGGAAATTTGTAGATTCTGTTCCAAATAACCAAACAGGGTTTCTTGAAATTACTTTACCTTCAGAATCAACAGTTTCAGGTAAACTCACCATCAAGATATCCAAATCAGCCTGAATTGCCACTAAATGATTACGAATTACATTAGGATCAGAGGAAGTCATGATACCATCAAGGTTTCCTCTAATTCTATCAAGAGGATAAATATCAGAATTATAACCAGAAATTGCCATGTATCCTCCAAAGATAATTATTCCAAGTATTCCAATCATGGAAAGTTTGTAAACAGTATTTGCCATTTTTTCCTTCTTAGTTTTTGGTCGATTATCACTTGATTTATTTCTTTTAAATCGAGTATGAGATATACTCAGATATGCAATGTAGAAAAAGCCAATAGATTGAAGAGCAATAATTGGTACAAACACAGGATTGTTTGAAAAAATGGCAATGAAAATACCCATTATTCCATATACACCAAAAAATATTTCCAAAAGAGTTGTTTGTGTAAAAGGTAAATTGTAAGCCTTGTCTCGCCAATCATCTTGCTTTGTTATGATTCCATATTTTGGAGTTCTATGAAATTCATTTTTCTTGCCAAGAACTGCATCAAATACTGCAACAGTATTGTTTACAGCCATACCAGCATTATAGACAAGTAATGCTGGAAGTAATTTTGCTCTAGACTTCCAGGATTTATCATACATTCCATGTATTACGATAAGAAATGCTCCAGGACCCATTGCAAGATATAGTGCAATTGTCAAAACAGGAAGAACATTTACCACATAGAGATTAACTTGTCCTGCTAACAACACAGGTAATGCCAAAAATTGTATCAGTACCAGCGGATAAACAATATGACGAGTGAGTTGGATAAATGCCTGAATTTTTGCCTCAATTGCAACATTGCGTTTTAAAGCAACATCAGATAGTAATTTGATTGCACATTGAATTGATCCTTTTGCCCAACGGAATTGTTGCCGTTTAGCCCCATTCATTTGTGCAGGTAATTCAGCTTCTACAACAATGTCAGGCAAGAACAAACATTTCCAACCTTTCATTTGTGCTCGATAACTAAGATCAAGGTCTTCTACAAGTGTAGCAGTGTGCCAACCTCCAGCATCTTCAATACAAGCACGTCTCCAAATTCCTGCAGTACCATTAAAATTCATGAAAAGATGGGAATTGCTTTTTGCTTTTTGCTCTACGAGGAAATGAAAATCAATACTGAGTGCCTGTACCTGAGTAATGGTAGAATAATTTTCATTGACGTGTCCCCATCTACACTGAACTAGTCCTATTTTTGATGAGGAGAAATGAGGTATTGCTCGTTTAAGAAACCAATCCGGAGGAATAAAATCAGCATCAAAGATTGCAACAAGATCAGTATCAGTTGTTTTCATTGCATGTTTTAAAGCACCAGCTTTGTACCCTATTCTGGTTCCACGTCTCACATGTTCAATTTGAAATCCTTGTTTTTTGTAATCATCAATTAGATTTCCAAGTAATTCAACAGTATCATCATCAGAATCATCACATACCATTATTCTCATTTTGTCTTTTGGATAATCTAAATTACAAACAGCATCTACAAGTCGTTTTGCAACATACTTTTCATTGTAAATTGGTAATTGGATTGTAACTGTAGGAGTTCCCCAGTCAACAGTAGGGTAAGGTTCTTTTCTAGTTCTAGCAAGAATTGCAAGATAATAGAAATTAACAGTATATGCTGTGATAATTATAGCAGAGAAAATGAATAGATCAAATACAAATGAAGTAAAAGGGTTGATTGCCATATCCCTAATTTCACAGAATTATCAGTTGTTATTTAAATTGCAAGAAATTAAAATTATTTTTGCTCGTAAATTTTGATTGCTTGTGGAGGACATACACCCTCACATGCAAGACAGAAAATACAATCAGGTTCTTTTGACATCAATGGTTTTTGTTCTGAAGCAGGATTGCCAGGTGTATCAAACCATTCGTATACACCTACAGGACAAGCCTCAAGACACCCGCCATCTGCAATACAAATATCATAATCTACTGAAACAAATTCTCCCCAAACTCCCATGATACCGTTGCTTGTACCCTTTCTTCCCCAAGTTTTGATTGAATATCCCATAGCATCATATGCTGCAGTTGATTTCATTTTTGATTTGTAATTAACATCAATTGGACCAGGTTTTGCCCCGTCAGGAATTTCAAATGAATCATCATCTTCTTCTCCTTCTTCATCTTCTTTTGCCTCAACTGGTTTTAGTTTGGCACCAAGAACAATTTTTGCAAGAGGAGTTAGTTCTTCTAGTTTTTGAATGGCTGCAACTTCAGAAATTTTTTCAGATTTAACAAGATGTGAAATCATTTTGTCTGCTAAAATAGTATTTCGTAAAATTGTATCAATAACTAATTTAGCAAAATGGTCTGCTTTCTTTCTATAATCTTTAACCCAATTAGGATCACCGAATTTTTCAATTGGAAAAATTTGATAAATAATATCTACAACTTCACCAGTGACAATTTCAACTGTAACTGACAAGTCAACTTCCTCGTATCCTTTGGCATCAGGATCATCCATGTTTTGTTCTTTCCAACGATATGTGGCGTAAATCCTATCGGCATACATGTCCATTTCAAATGCCTTTTTGAGACCGTCATGAACAGATCGTATCTCACCAGGTTCTTCTAATTTAATTGGTAATCTGTATAGTCCAAGTTTGAATCCATGTAAAGGATAAACACCACGTTTTGCAGTGGCAGTTTCCATTGACCATACTCGGTCTTTAAGAAGTAAAGACATGTGATTTGAGTAACTTGATTTTATTTAAAAAGGTTATCAGTCATCATCAGGGCATGTGAGTTCTCGGAGTTCAATGTATTTTTTTTCCATTGCTTCTGCATGAATCAATACTTTTGGTAGATCAAAGGAATCCTTTGAAAAATACCATCTAATAGGAACCCAATGCCCAATTCCATCCATATCATGGATCATTCCTTTATCGGCTTTGACATTAATTTTTTCATCAATGGATGTTTCTCTAATTTCAAGACCTCGCTTTGTTTTATCCTCCATTACAATATCAGACTCACCGTCTTTGATAAAATAGAAAGTGCCTTGCTCAAGAATAGGAAGGTCTAATAGCAATTTATTTTTCCACAGGATTTCCTATCATGTTTCCCCATTCAGTCCAGGAACCATCATAGTTTCGAACCTTTGGATATCCAAGTAGATATTTCAATACAAACCAACTGTGTGAAGAACGTTCTCCAATTCTACAATAACAAATTACATCTTTGTCAGGAGTGACTCCTTTTGGTACATAATTTTGTCTTAACTCTTCAACTGCTTTGAAAGTACCATCAGCATCATTAACTGCAGTTGCCCATGGAATATTATTTGCATCAGGAATATGACCACCTCTTTGTGCATGTTCCATCGGATATTCTGGTGGTGCTGTAATTTGACCAGTGAATTCTGCAGGAGACCTTACATCAACCATCACACTGTCATCTTTTCCTAAAGCTCTACTAACATCAAATAGATATGCACGTAATCCCTCATCTGGAGGTTGTGCAACATATGTTGTTGGTGCTATTTGAGGTTCATCAGTAGTGTAATCTTTATTTTCTAATTCCCATTTTTTTCGTCCACCATCCATAATCTTTAGATTTTCATGACCGTAAATTTTGAAAACCCAAAAAGCAAAGGCTGCAAACCAATTGTTAAAGTCCCCATAAAGAATAACTTCAGTATCAGCAGTAATTCCATTTTTAGCCATTAATGCTTCAAATTCTTTTTTACTAATGATATCCCTTGTAATAGGATCATTAATGTCTCGTTTCCACCAGATTAAACTGGCACCATTAATGTGGCCTTTTTGATATCCGTTTACAGGATCATAATCAACTTCAACTAATTTCCTTTTTTCATTAGGAGGATTTTGGGATAACCATTCAGTGTTAACTAAAACTTCAGGGTGTGCGTAACTCATAATTTCTTCGGATTTGTTTTCATACTTAATTGTTTTTCCAAAAAATGGTAAAAATATCATTTTTAAGTAAATACAATTCAGAAGAACTGCTTGAAATTACAAAAAGTAGCAGTAGTCAGTAAAGTAGGATCCAAAAACTCAGAGCAAGCTGCAAAAGATGTCACAAAAAAGCTTTTAGCAAAAAAAGCAACAGTGTTTACAATTTCACCAATTAAAGTTGAAGGTGCAAAACAAATGGATACATTGGAGGAATTGAAAAAAGAAAAACTAGATTTGGTAATAACCCTAGGAGGTGATGGTACAACACTTCGAGTATTTAGAAACTTGGAAAATGAAACGCCAATTCTAACTATCAACGTAGGAGGAAATAGAGGTATTTTATCAGAAATTACAATTGAAGAAATTGATGATGCAATAGAACAAATTTTAAAAAATAATTTCTTTTTAGATAAAAGAACTAGAGTAGTTGCATCTTGTGGAGGAAAAGAGTTTCCACCAGCATTAAATGAAATTTACATCACCAGAACAAACTTGACTAAAACTGCAGAGATTAAAATTAAATTTCAAGATGACATTGTAAAACAAAAAATGGATGGTGTGATAATTGCCACCCCAAGTGGTTCTACAGGTCACTCATTTTCATTAGGAGGTCCAATTTTGCATGAAAGTTTGGATGTCTTAATCATAACACCTGTTGCACCAGTGTATAGATTAGCATCAATGGTAGTTCCAGATGAAAAAATTGAGATTGTTTGTTCTCATGATTGTAATATTGCAATGGATGCACAAGTTGTAAAGGCAGTTGGATATGAAGAGCCAATTAGTATTAGAAAATACAAAAACCATGCAGTCTTTTTAAGATTAAAGAAAAGAGGGCTGAGACAAATGAGCAAACTTGGATTTTAAAATTTTAGACGCTAGTGCATTTTATGCAGGAGTTCCATTTAGATCAACAGATGTTTGTTACACAACACCACTAGTTTATGAGGAAATTAGACACATAAAGAAAAATCATGATGCAATAGGAACTTTACTTGAAACTAGGAGATTGGAAATTAGAGAGCCATCTTTAGAATATATAAAAAATGCAATTAAAGCATCAAAAAATACAGGGGATTTTCCCCAGTTATCAAAGCAAGATATTTCAATTATCGCATTAGGCATAGAAACCAATGGTAAGATAATCAGCGATGATTTTGCAATTTCAAATGTTGCAAAGAATTTAGGTTTAGAAATAATCCCAATTATGACTAAAGGAATCAAGGATGTGGGTAAATGGGTTCACTATTGTCCAGGATGTAGAACCAATCATGCAACAGGAAAAGAGTGTCCAGTGTGTGGAACTCCATTAAAAAGAAAATTACTCAAAGAGAAATAAGTTCAACATAATATCATCAAAGTATTGAATGTGAATTAAAAATCAAGAATCATTTAATGTTTTTTGGTTTGTTGTTTTTAGTAATTTGCTTTTACTGCCCAGTGTTTTTTTGATTTTTTTTGCACGTGCCTCACCTAAACCTTCAACTTTTGCCAATTCAGCAGTGGTTGCACCAAAAACTTTCAGAGGAGTTCCAAATTTAGTTAACAGTCTAACTGCAAATTTCTCTCCAACTCCAGGCAAACTACAAAGAACTGAAAGTTGTTGTTTTCCCAAATCAGAGGATTTTTTGATCTTTTTTAGATATGGTCCTTGTGGAGCATCTTTTCGAGAACACATGGATACCAGTAATTTTGCAGTATGGGCAGCACTCGGAGTAGGAATTACAGGGATGTTAAAATCTAAAACAACAGTAGAAAGCGCACCGTAAAATATCATTGGATTTTCAGTTATTTCTTCAATTTCATCAACATTACCTTCCATGAGAACTATAGGATGTTCAAAATGTTCCTTTAGTCTAGTGCATTGATCAAAAAGTCTACCATCAAAAATAGAAGCCATAAGATCACGAATACTTTTTCGCTCTACTATAGTTTCAGGTGCAACAATATAATCACCAATTGGAAGTGTTTTCATTTCAATATTCATTCCAATTGATTTGAGTAAATCAGGAATTCCACTTTTTCTTTCTCTCTCATCTACAATTATTCGGAGATTTTCTAAATTCACAATACAACTGGAAAAGAATTGTTAATATCTTATATGAAATTGGTATGAGAAATTATTTTCTAGGATTATCTGTTGGCGGAGGTATGTTTGGAGGAGCATTTGCAGAACCACCTTTCATCATTTCAGTAATTTTTACTTCTTGTTCTTTGAGAGTTTCTTTGAGACGTGTTTCTTGTTTTTCAAGAACTGTAGAACGGGTTTTAGTAAGCTCAATTCGCTCTTCTAATTCATCAATTAATTCTTGTTTTTTAGATTTAATCAATATGGTACCAGCTTGTTTAAACACTTCATCACCATCAGCAACTTTTCTTAATTCTTCAAGAGATTTTTCAGTTTCTGCTTTTTCCATCTCAAGATGTTGTTTTTGAGTCATAATTGATTGTAAATTTTGTTGTGATTGTTGCATTTTTGTAAGCTGTTCTTGCAGCCATGGTGGCATTTGTCCTGCTGACATGTTTAATCAAAAAATTTGTTTCATTATATCTTTACCGATTCAATTGAATCATAGCTGGCTTGAATTAATCGAAGAGTTGAATTCAAGTTTGCTCTAAGATGCGTTAGTTGGTCAGTCTCAACAGCGATTGTAATTTTTTTATCAAAAGTTATCTTGGTTTTTACAGGATTTTCAGGATAGAATTCATTGTCAATATTTACAGAATCATAAATTGCTATTGTCTTATCTTTTGCATCAACTGTAATTTTTGCACTAAAGTTTAATGTCATATGCTGTACCAGCTACTTTATAGCTGCATTTTTTACAAGACCAAATTCCAACTGCATCACGTCCAAATGTTTTAGAACCGCATTCAGGGCAAGTTCGTTTTTCTTTTAGTGTGAAATGGATTTTTGTATATTGTTTTCTAAGTTTAATTCCGTAACGAGCACCCAATCCTTTAAGGGCTTTTTTTGCTTTTGTGTGTTTGACCATTTTACTGACTACCTTTTTGAGACTCTTTTATAATTTCTCTTATTTTTGCGCCTACTCTAACTGCAATGTCACCACATTGATGCATTTCTTCTAAAGTAAATCCGTCACTGCCACCTTTTTGTAAAGCACAAATATTTCCATCAGAATCACTGGTAATTGTAACTCTAGCATCCATACTAGCCCATTCATCTCCATTTGGATCAACTATAATGTGATTTCCAATCTTTCCCATAGTTACAGATACTGGAATTGTTGTAGTTGGTAATTGAGATTCTTCACCTTCAACAAGTGTTACTGTATCATCAACCATAGTCCATTTTGGAGTTTTTGATGCGAGTAGTGCAGCAGTAGCAGAATATGAGCATGCATCAAAGAGATTTCCATCATAATCAATTACTACAATATCAGCAAATACACCAACTACAGATTTGTCTTTTTCAATAACTAATTGTGATACATCAACCATGTGACTTTCTCTAATTCCTCTATCAACAACTCTTGCCAATTCAATTACATCATCTCGTGGTGGTCCAGTTTCAACAGTAGGATGTGAAAATGGTAAAAGTTCAGCAGTACACATGAAGATGCCTTTGTCACCCATATCCGGGAAAGGTCTGTCTGGTTGGATTTTTACTCCACATAAAACGTCGGTATCGCCTAGAAATACTCTTGCTGAACCGTTTGCTTTAGGAATTGCGTTAATTTCAATTTTGATTTCACGTGGTTCATCAAATGCACGTCCATCAACACGTTTTCCTTCTTCTAATAATTCAAGGATTTGATTCTTTTTTAGTAAATCAATAACTGTAACAGAGGTCAATTTTAGTCGCCTCCCTTTCCAAAGTATTTGTCAGTAAGTGCTTTCTTTTGTAATTCATAAACAACTTTACAACCTTGCACTCCTACATCCACACATTTCTTGTATTCTTCAGGAGTCAAAACTCCATCTAATTGTAATAAGGTAATTTTTTCAAGACTTGGCATATAACCAACTGGCATATCTGCTTGACCTGCTTGATCCTCTTCATTGTTAACATCAAGTATGATAGTATCTGCAACTTTGCCAGCAGCAATTGCTGCAACCATATCCCTCATTGGGATTCCAGCATCAGCTAATGCAACAGAAGCTGCAGTAAGTGCAGCACATCTTGTTCCGCCATCGGCTTGTAATACTTCAATAAATACATCAACTGCAGTTCTTGGGAATTTTTCTAACATCACAGCAGGTTCTAATGCTTCTTTGATTACTTTGGAAATTTCAATTTCTCTTCTTGATGGTGCGGGTCTTTTTCTTTCATCAACAGAGAATGGTTCCATATGATATCTAACTCTTAAAATTCCGGTATCAGTATTTGACATGTGTTTTGGATGTACATCTCTTGGACCAAAAACTCCAACTAGAATTTTATTATTACCAAATTCAATGTAAGCAGAACCATCAGCATTTTTTAATCCACCGGCTTTAATCATAATTCGTCGTGGTTCGTCTATTTTACGACCGTCACAACGAATACCATTCTCGTCCAATAGGACCATTGTTGCGTCTCTTCCGCCCATTATGATTCATTATCCTTTATTTGTAACATATCTTTGATTTGGTCAGTCAAATTAGCAACATGTGCCTTTTCATTAACCATTTCAATTGCTTTTTTAGCCTTTAATAATCCCTCTGGAGATTCACAGGAAATTACTACCCAACCATTCTGACCAATTGTTACTGCAGCATCTGTTGCCATTTCTATCATCTGAATCATGCTGCCTTTCTTTCCAATTAGTCTTGGAACTTTACTTGGGGAAATTTTTACCAATACACCAGAATCAATTTTACCTAAATCCCTATCAGAGATTGTTACTAGAGGATCTCTAGTTCTATCAAAATTAGCAATTCTTGCTGCTACCAGATCTCCTGTTTTTAATTTAGATGAAAGTTCATCTGCATGAGCAGAAAAATCTCGTCCAAAAACATCTTGTGCAGGTAAGAATCCAACATAACAAGAATTGATGTCCAACTCCCAAGATAGTGAAGTGTGAGAATTGATTTTACCAATTACAAGATCATCGATTTTAGGAATATATTTTCCAGTTAAGGTAAGTACTCTAACAGAGTCATCATAAATTTCAGAAATACCAATAGTTGTAGAAATTATCTTATCACCTTCAAGAATTACATTTTGTTCAGGTCTAAAAGGGCCAGTAGTTATTACATCGCCAGGAATAACGTATTTTCTCTTATTATCCATTATTGAACTACCTCAACTGAAGCAGAGCCCTTAGTTATAGAACCTAGTCTGTCTATCACATTTGGCCTTGCTGCAGCGGGTATTTCAAGTATTGCTTTTAAGGAACCATTGTTTTGCCATTCTTCAGATTTTAAAGAACCTACAGACTTTAGCACTGCATATGATTGCGATGCAAACTGTGCTGGAATTATAATTTCTAATTGTAGACTTTCTGTTTTTAATGCAATAATAGAACGTAGTTCTTCAACAATATCTTTAACCTGTTCATCTACACTTTTTTGAGGATCGACTGAAACCCGTCCATCTTTCATAGCCTGTTCAATTCTCAATGGAGGATGAGGCAGGTGTGTTTTAGGGTCTACGTATGTTTTAGCAATATATGTGACAATCTGTTTTTTCTTGTCTTCCATCATTTTTCTTCTTTGATCAGTAGTAAGATTTAGATCACCTTTTTGCATTATGATTTCTGCAATCGCAGTAGGATCTTCAGTCTTAAAGGCCCTGAATAGTTTATCTCCTGAGGGTCTTGTGCCTTTTCCAGAATCAGTATAAATCTCATCTGAAACTAGAACTGCTGAAAGGTCTTTTTTCTTTCCAAGTTTGTACTCTAATGCAGGATCTGGCTTTACCATGATTTCAAATTTTTCTCCTTCAAAGGAATATCTTACTAGTGTAACATCAGCCATTTCTAAAATTAGTATGAGGATTTCTTATTTATCTGTATTAAGAATTAATTTTTTAAAATCATAATTTATGAGCCATTTCAAAAATAAAATGCATGTAAAAATCAAATATCATCAATGGGCAAATTCATTCCCGACTATGCCTAATATCGAGCTAGATTTTTATGTGGATTTTGGGAATTTTGCTCATTGTCATCATTAGAGATTATTAGTAAAGATGATCAGAAAATTGCTGTAAAACTAAAAGGTATTCCATTACAATATGCTAATGCACTTAGACGAGTATGTCTAAACGGAGTTCCAGTATTTGCAATTGATACAGTAGATATTGTTATGAATTCATCAGTTCTACCAGATGAAGGATTAGCCCATAGATTAGGACTAATTCCAATAACAACAGACTTGGCAAGATTTAACGAACCATCAAAGTGTGAATGTCAAAGCGAAACAGGATGTTCAAACTGTAAAGTAATGCTAGTTTTAGATTCAGGAGAAGAGTCAGACGTTACAAGAACAATTTTCTCAGATGAATTATCCTCAGAAGATGATTCAATTAAACCAGTTTCAGACAAAATTCCAATAGTCCATTTAGCACCAGGTCAAAGAATCAAAATAGAATGTTATGCTAGACTAGGACGCGGAACCGATCATGCAAAATGGAATTCTGCAAATATTTCAACACTTACAGATACGGATAAAGAAGATGTCAAAGTGTTAACAGTGGAATCAACAGGTGCACTCAAACCAGAGCAAATCATTGTTGCAGGAGTAGATGAGGTTAGTAATAGAGTAAGTCAATTCAAAGATATGATTGACAAAGTTGAAGCATAAACTAAGCATAGACATTATATTTGGGTTTCAAATCGAATTATTCACATGACTAGTCAAGTCGTTATACATATGGCCAAAGATCTAAAAAAGGCATCTACAAAAAATGATGCTCCAATTTGGGCAAAATTAGCAGAATATGCATTAAAACCATCTGTTGCCAGAAGAGATCTTAATGTGAATAGAATCGGTCAGTTAACTAAAGAAAACGACATTGTTGTATTTCCTGGCAAAGTCCTCGGAACAGGTAACATTCCTCATAAAATTACATTATTCTCATTTTCAATTTCAAATTCTGCAGCAAGCAAAATAACTGAAAAAGGTGGAAAAATAATCACCCATTTAGATTTGATTAAACAAAACCCAACTGGAAAAGGAGTAGTACTACTTGGCTAATGGAAGAATCAATAGACCAGTTGGAAGAAATTCAAACACTTCTAAACAAGAAGTAGTTGTACGAACTGATAGACCAATTGTTGTAGATGCAACTGATCATATTGCAGGTAGACTAGCATCAAATGTTGCAAAATTACTAATGCAAGGAAACAGAGTATCAGTTGTAAATTGTGAAAAAATTATGATGAGTGGAACAAGAAGTAATCAAATTAAAGAATATAGAGAATTTTTAGAAATTAACAGCATTATCAATTACAAACACGGACCAGTACACTACAGAAGACCAGATACCTTAATGGCAAAAATGATTCGTCAAATGCTTCCATTTGATAGAAAGCCATCAGGAAAAGCAGCTCATCAAAGACTTAGAACATACATTGGTTCACCTAAAGAAATTAAAACACTTGAAAAAATTCAATTTGAAAAAGCAAAAATTAGAAAAACTGCATCAAACTATACAGTGCTAGGAGAATTATGCAGAGTAATAGGATGGACTGAATGACAACTCCAAAAACTGAAATTTATTTTGCAACAAGAAAAACAGCTAGTGCCCATGTTTACATTACCAAAGGAAATGGTAAAGTTAGAATTAACAACGTTCCAGTAGAAATGATTCCACAAGAAACAGCACGTGAAGTTATTCTAGCACCATTAGAAATTACAGGAGATTTAAGGGATAAAATTGATATTTCTGTAAGAGTTAGAGGTGGAGGTTTTATGGGTCAAGCAAGTGCAATAGCAACTGGAATTTCAAGAGCATTAACAGGATGGACCAAATCTAAAAAAGAGCCAAAAGATCACCCTTTCCCAAAATCAACTAGAGAAGACCTTAGAAAACGAATTACTGATTTTGACAAATACCTAGTCAGTGGAGATGCCAGAAGAAAAGAACCAAAGAAATTTGGCGGACCTGGTGCAAGAAGAAGAAAGCAGAAATCATACCGTTAGACTGTGAAGGCTGTAATTCTTGCAGGAGGTAAGGGAACCAGAGGTAAACCATATACTGAATTCTTTCCAAAAGCAATGACTCCAATCAATGGGAAACCATTAGTAGAGTACATTGTAAAATATCTAAAATCATTTAATTTCATAGATGAGGTAATAATCATATCAGATTTTAATGGATTAGGAGGACAAATCAAAAACTATTATGGAAATCAAAAAAATATTACTTTTGTTCAAGATTCACAAAGTGGAACAGGAGGAGATCTATTACACATTGCAGACAATCTCAAAAATGAATCAGAATTTGTATTATGGTTTGTAGATAATTTATGTGCAGTTGATCTTGAGAAGATGAAAGAGTTTTTCAAAGAAAAGAAAAGTTCTGCATGTATTGCAACTAGAACTACAAGAAAAGAAGAGACAGGGTTTGCTACAGTGGAAAATGGAATTATAAAAGAATTCAAAGAAAAACCAGTAATGAAATTACAGTTATCAGAATGTTTAGGAGTATACATGTTAGGTAAAGAAATTATCAAAAAAATTAAAGCAAAACAAAAACAAAAGAAAATTAATCTCTCATTTGATATTTTACAAGACTTGTCAAAGGAGGGAAAAATTAGTGCCTTTGATATTGGTGAGAATGAATGGATAGATGCAGAATCTCCAACGACATTAGAGAGAAATGAGAAAACAGTAAAGAAGATTATAAAACAGATGGGACTGTAGACTGTTTTTCAAATTCTAAAATTTTATCTCCATATTGAAAAGTAAGTGAAATATCATCCAATCCCTCTAAAAGAATTTTTTTCTGATACGAGTCAATCTCAAAAGATATTTCATCTGAAGGAGTTTTAATCATTTGATTTTCTAAATCCACTTCAATCACACCAGTTTCTTGTAGTAATTTTTCCACTAGTTTTTGGTCTAGTGTAATTGGTAAAACACCATTTTTGAAGCAATTACTAAAGAAAATATCTGCAAATGAAGGGGCAACAATTACAGAAAAACCATAGTCTAACAAGGCCCAAACTGCATGTTCACGACTAGAACCACAACCAAAATTGTCTCCAGCCACAAGAATTTGTGAATTTTCATAATTTGGATTATTCAAGACAAAGTCAGATTTTTTATTTTCTTGTTCATCATATCTCCAGTTAAAGAATAGAAATTTTCCAAATCCAGATTTTTGAACTAATTTTAAAAATTGTTTTGGAATAATTTGATCAGTATCCACATTTACTTTATCAAGCGGAGTTACAATGCTGGTTATTTTTTTGAAAGATTCCATATTAACTCAAATCCATCTCCCTTACATCTACAAAATGTCCATGAATTGCAGCAGCTGCTGCCATAACAGGACTTACCAAATGAGTTTGCCCTCCAGTACCTTGTCTACCTTCAAAATTTCTATTTGATGTACTTGCACATCGTTCTCCAGGAGATAAGATATCAGGATTCATTCCAAGACACATACTACAACCAGATTCTCTCCATTCAAAATTAGCATTAATGAAAATTTTATCCAATCCCATCTCTTCAGCTTGTTTTTTCACCATTTGAGAACCAGGAACTACCATTGCTTTAACATGTGATGAAATTTTTTGTCCCTTGATAACTTTAGACGCCTCAATAAGATCTTCTAATCTAGCATTAGTGCATGAACCAATAAACACTCTATCAATTTTGATGTCCTCAATTGGAGTTCCAGATTTCAAATTCATATAATCAAGTGCCTTTTCAGCACCTCTCTTTTGATTTGGATCACCATTAGAAAATTCATCAGGGGAAGGAACAGAATCTGTAACATCACATGTCATACCAGGATTTGTTCCCCAACTTACTTGTGGAGCAATATCATCAATGTGTAAGACGAATTCTTTTTCAAACTTTGCATCACTGTCAGTTTTGAGATGCTCTTTCCAAGAATCAACTAATGACTCATAGTTCTTTGGAGTATACTCTCTACCTCTCAGATAATCAAAGGTTTTTTCATCAGGGGCTATCAAACCTGCACGTGCACCAGCCTCAATAGACATGTTGCAAATAGTCATTCTCTGCTCCATTGAAAGATCAGTAATACCCTCACCACGATATTCAATTACAGTGCCTGTGCCTCCACTTGTCCCGATATTTTTGATAATTGACAGGATGATATCTTTGGCAGTAACTGCATGAGGGTTTTTTCGTTTTCCTTCAACTCTAATTTCAAAAGGTTTTGGTTTTTCTAACCACATAGTTTGAGATGCTAAAACATGTTCCACATCACTAGTTCCAATACCCAAAGCTAGTGCTCCAAAAGCCCCATGTGTAGAGGTGTGGCTATCACCGCAAACAATTGTAGTTCCAGGTAATGTTATTCCCAACTGGGGACCAATAACGTGAACAATTCCTTGATTTGGACTGTCAATATCAAATAATTTAATTCCAAAATCCTTACAGTTTTTTTCCAGAGTTTTAATTTGAACAGAAGATGTTTGATCTAAAATCGGAAGAGTGCGGTCAGTTGTTGGAACATTATGATCCATTGTAGCAATTGTAAGATCAGGTCTTCTAACTTTTCTGTTATTCTGACGTAATCCATCAAAAGCTTGTGGTGAAGTTACTTCATGAACAAGATGTCTATCAATGTAGATTAATGTAGGACTATTTTGTTTTTCAACAACAATGTGAGATTCCCAGATTTTTTCAAAAAGAGTTTTTCCCATTTTAATCCTGGTCAGGTTTATACTTGAAGAGTCCACCAGCAGCAATTATCTTTCCAATAAGTTCTGAAAATGGTTTCATTTTGTATGCTTGATTTTTTGTAATATTTTTAATTTCATTTGTAGATACATCTATTGATATTTCATCACCTTCAGAAATTCCATCATATGCATCCTGTCCTATTTCTATAGGTAACAAAAATGCCCCATCAACTGAATTGCGATAAAAAATTCTTGCAAAAGATAATGCAAGAACTGCCTTTATTCCAGAATGAGACAATGCTATTGGAGCATGTTCACGAGAAGAACCACATCCAAAATTCTTACCAGATAAAATAAAATCGCCTTCTTTTACTTTGGAATGAAAATCAGGATCCAATCCTTCCATTGCATGTGTTGCAAGTTCTGTATAATCATGTATTTTTAGATAGGTACCAGGAATGATAACATCAGTATCAATATTGTCCCTAGCATATTTTATGATATTACCTTTCATTTCAAATCCCTCGGATCAGTGATTTTTCCAGTTACTGCAGAAGCTGCTGCCACTAGAGGAGATGCAAGATATGTTTGAGACTCTACATGACCCATTCTACCAGGGAAATTTCTATTTGTGGTGCTAATGCAAATTTCATCTTTTGCTAAAACTCCCATATGTGCTCCACAGCAGGCACCACAAGTTGGTGGTCCAACTGTAGCTCCGGCATCTAAGAAAATTTTCAACAATCCATTCTCCATTGCTCGCTGATAAATTGAAATGGCTGCAGGCAAAATTTCTGTTCTAATCTTTACTTTTCTTCCTTTAAGGATTCTTGCTGCAGCTTCCAAATCTTCGTATTTTGCTCCAGTACAAGAACCAATGTAAGATTTATCCAATTCAACAGAAGGTGCTTCTCTTACAACGCATGTATTTTCAGGAGAAAAGGGTTTTGCTATAGTTGGCTCCATCTCTGAACTTTCAAATTCAAAAATTTTAGAATACTCTGCATCGTCATCTCCTTTTACCAAATTCATATTGGTTGCACCTCGTTGAGTAAGATAATCAACTACTTTTTGATCCGGTTCAACAATACCATTCTTTGCACCAGCTTCTGTAGTCATATTACACATAGTCAATCTACTTTCAACTGACATTTCATCAATACCACTTCCACCAAACTGCATTGTTTGATACGCTCCTCCATCATTGCCTATTTCACCTATAATTTTTAGAATTAGATCTTTTGCCATCACATGGTCAGGTAACTTTCCATTTAGCTTAAAGTAATAAGTTTCAGGAACCTTAAACCAAATTTGTCCATTAAGTAAAACATAAGCAATATCAGTATGTCCCAAACCACAAGCAAATGCACCTAATGCACCAGTTGTGTTAGTATGAGAATCTCCTCCAACATAAACATCTCCAGGTAACACCATTGCTTCTTCATGAGATATAGTATGGCAAATTCCATACTGACCCATTCCATACTTGAAATGTTTTTCAATTCCATAATGTTTTGTAAAGTTTGATAATTTTACAATATTTTCAGCTGATACTTTTTCTGCAGATGGAACAAAGTGATCTTCGGCAACCCAAACTTTTGTAGGATCCCATAATTTGTCTACTGAAATTCCTTGTTTCTTGAGTTTATCAAATACCTTAATGACGCCTGGTCCTGATACGTCATGCATCATTACCTTGTCTACTTTAGCAAAAACCACATCATCAGGGGAAACTGAAGACTTTCCTGCTCCACGAGCAAGAATCTTCTCAGTAATATTCATAATCAAAAAAGCTTGTTCTACAGATTAAAAGCTTTTCAGAATCCAATCCAGAGTTAAATTTTTAATTTTCCAGTATCCAATCCGTGTTTAACTATAGAAATTAACTCCTCAACAGAACAATTTCTCAAAGAATCAGGAAGAGATTCAGCCTCAAATGACTGAAAATTAGATATTTTTTTTCTAACAATCATTTTTACAATACTAGGTACGTCCTCAGCAATTCTTGTATTGATGTGATCTAAAATTTCATCTATTTGATTTTGTTCCATGATATTATACCTACAACAATTCCAATTATTCACAACAATAAAAAAGAAAAGAAACGGCAAAATATTGTGCAATTAACAGTTTTTCCACTTTTAGCAGAAAGAATGGATACAAAATTTGATGTTTTTGAAACATTGTTGAAAACATTAGAAAAAAACAATGTATCTTTGGAAGAAGGAGACGTTTTAGTAATTTCTACAAAATACATCTCAAATTCACAAGGAAGAATTGTAAATTTGGAGAAAATCATAACATCAGAAGAAGGCAAAAAAGTTTCAAAGGCCTATGAACTAAAATCAGAAATTGCAGAAATAATCATCAGAGAATCAGATAAAATTTTTGGAGGTATTGGAGGATTTGTAATTACATCATCAGATAGTATCATGGCACCCAATGCAGGAATTGACAAATCAAATGCAAAAAAGGGTATGGCCATACTATATCCAACAAACCCATATCTTATCGCAGAAGAGATTCGTAGGAAAATTTTCTTAAAATTCTTAATTCATGTAGGAGTGATTCTTGTAGATAGTAGACTAATGCCTGCAAGAATTGGCACATCAGGTGTTGCAGTATCTTGTGCAGGAATTGAACCAGTTTTAGATATGAGGGCAAAAAATGATCTTGATGGTAATCCATTAAAAGTGACATTTCAAGCAGTAGTTGACAATCTTGCTACAATTGCAAATCACAAGATGGGGGAAGGTGCAGAATCAAAACCATTTGCAATAGTTAGAAATTCAGATGCAACTCTTACAGATAGAAAAATCAATCCATCAGAAATGGCAATTTCACCTGATCAATGTGTATACGTAAGAGGATTGTCAAATCCTCCAAACTTCTAACCTGAAATCTAGTTCTGCTTTAAATAGAGGAATTTGATAAAAAAGTTAATGGAGTATCTCACCACATATCCCAAAACAGTGTCATTTTTTGATGGAATAAAACACAAGATCGATGTTGACAGTAAAGAGGGTGTTGAACAACTCCACATTGTAGTTAAGAAAAGTTTTGAAGAGTTGACAAAAATTTTCGCAGCTGAAGGTTTTACCAAAGTTAAACTTGAACATAAACAACCAGATCAAATTGGAAGTGGTCTAAATTTAAAATTAAAAAAACCTTGGGAAATGCATGTTAGAATGGTTGATTTAAAAAAAGGATTAATCGGCATTCATGCAGAAGTAGAAGTTTCAAGGGATTATCTACAACATTTGTTTTCTCAAAGAACACCAGTAGTTTACGAGGTTGAAGAAATTTTAAAAAAATACCAAGTAGATTACAACATTTGGCACAATAAAATAAAGAAAAACATTCACGCCATAGCAGATAATTATAAAGTAAAACTTGCAACACCAAGCATTCCAGTATTTGCATGGAAGCCAATGTTATTTGTTATAGGTACCATCATGTCATTATACGGTTGGAAATACTTTAACACAATCTAGTAGACTAAACGCCTAGAGTTTCAGCCTTACTTAATTCTAAAAAGACTTTATCTCCAACTGATAGACCCATGTCTTTGTACTCATGCATTTCAAGTTTTAATTGAGTTACACCAGATTGCATACCAGACCCACCCATACCAGACATCATTTTGTTCAAGTCTTTCATCATGTCATTCATGTTTGAAAATCCCATCACCTTTGGTGCTCCAAAAGCAGGAGGTTGACTTGTAGTTCCTTCTTTTAGATCTTTTAGAGAGGATAATGATACTACAACGTATGGTGCCCCATCAGGTGCAGAATCGATGCTTTTTACTACAAATTCTTTCTTCATGTCTAGTGATGTATCTCATTCAATATAATTTTAAGGTGAATTTTCACTAGATTCAGCAAGTTTGAAGATTTAATTATAATTTTTGGGGTTTTAAAGCATTGTCAGAAAATGTAAAAACGACATTACGATATTATGGAATTTCACCTTGGGAGATTGAAGTTCTTTATGGGTTTCTAAATTCTCACTTTACCATAATTCAAGAGGAGATAGAAGCAGATGATGAAAATTTTGTAAGTTTCTTAGATATTGATATCCCATTACAATTCAATAAAGAATTTTTTCAATGGTTAGATTTCAAACGATGGGAGAAAATTAAATCAGTATTCAAGGAAATGAAAAGGAGAAGAGGTAGCGGAAATGCTTTAAAAATTATGATTAATTTTTCTGGAAACCCAAAAATAATCTTTGTTATAGATATTGAAGATGGGCAATTATTTGGTAACGCATTAGAAAAAATTGATGGTGTTTTAGAATTATTACCATATCATCTAGATCCAAAAAAAATACCATCAGAAATTTCTGAAATAACATACAAATTTGATTCAGAATCAGTCAGATGGCGTTTAGATACAGCATCGTCTGAAAATAAAAAATATACATTTAGAGAAGATTCGTGGAATGAGATTATTTAAGATCTTTTTGTAAAGGTTCCAACAATTCATGTAGTTCTTTGTATTTGGATTCTAAAAACTCTAAAGCATAAGTAAGTTTTTTAGATTTTCCATATTTGTAGCGAATTAATTCACGATGATGCCAATAGGTTGTATTGTCATCTATAGATAGAGTAGTAAAGTAATCAGTTCCTTTCAAAGCATCAGGAAGTTTCACATCATGTGGAAATAAGAATTCCACAATAAACCACTCATCACCATCAGGATAATCAGACCCAGTCTCTACATCAAAAAATACATGTAGTAAATCAGATTGCATAAGACCACCATCATTGATAACAGGATGTTTAACAGATGATTTTTTAAAATCTAGATTAACTAGTTCTGGTTCAAAGAAACCCTTCATGATAGACTTTCTAAATATTTTATTTGATTCGTTAATATTCAAATGCAAAATAATATCCTACAAAACTTGCCTATAACTTCTTAGGTTCAAAACAAAATCTATACTTCTAAAGAATCTAAAATTTTTGAAATATCAGTATTAGGATGACCATTTTTTGAAATATTTTGTCTTGCAGGAGGATTTTCTAAATAATTTGGAATCTTATCTTTTAATCTTTGAGTGTATGGAGAGATGAGTTCATTTTTGTAAAAAACGCCTGTTGGTATTTTATTTCCCCATTCAAGGGATTTAATCAGTGCCTGAGATAGTTTCTCATTTACTTCAACTTCAGAATCATAATGAACTACTGGTTCAAATCCTTGGTCTTCTAATTTGTAAATTCTAGAATGTCTTTTTTGTGCCTCATCAATTAAATCAGTACCAGCATACCAATCACGAGTATTAAGATCATTGTAAGTAGGACATGGTTGTAACACATCAAGAAATGAAAGACCCTTGTGATTTACTGCTTGAACAATCAAATCTTTGAGATGTCTAACATCATAAGAATACCCACGAGCTACAAATGTGAAACCGCTTGCAATTGCCAATCCAATTGGATTAACATTAGAATTTGTATTTGGTGAAGGTAATGATTTTGTTTTTTCACCTAGTTTCAAAGTAGGAGATGCTTGACCTTTTGTCAAACCATACACTCCGTTATCAAAAATAATGTAAGTCATATCCACATTTCGTCTACCTGCTGCAACGAAATGTCCTGCACCTATTCCCAAACCATCACCGTCGCCCCCTACTGCAACAACAGTTAGATCAGGATTTGCAATCTTTGCACCTTGGGCAAATGTCAAAACTCTTCCATGCAATGTGTGAACACCATATGTGTTGATGTAGTGAGAGGTTTTACCAGAACATCCAATTCCAGAAAACATTGCAGCTTTATCTCGCTCTATACCCATCTCAGCCAAAGCCATCTGAATTGCATTAACTATTCCAAAGTCTCCACAACCAGGGCACCAATCATTATGGACATCAGTCTTGTAATCAGCTAGTTTAAGCGCCATGCATCAAGACCTCCCGTTTGTTTGCTTTGTTTTGAACAATTTTCTTAAGGGAATCATAAACTTCAGTACAAGTCATTGCTCGTCCACTGTATTTTAAGATAAAGTAATCAATGTCACGCGCAACATTTTGTTTGAATAATTTTCCTAATTGTCCTGAATAATTTGCTTCAATGTCAATTATGACTTTGGCATCTTTTAACAAGGAACTGACATAGTCACTTGGGAAGGGATTCATTAATTTTAATTGAATTAATCCAATAGAGATTCCTTCTTTTTTGAGTAAATCGATGGCATCAAGGACGGGACCCATTGTAGAGCCCCATGAGATTATAGTATATTCTTCAACACCAAAAGATACAGCTTGTTCTACATCAGGAATATTTTTTAGAATTAGATCTAGACGAGACATTCTCTTATCCATCATCCTTACACGCAGAATTGGGTCCTCAGTAATATGCCCAGTTTCATCAGACTCATCACCAGTATTCCAAAAAATTCCATTATCCATTCCCAATCTAGAACGAGGAGATATTCCATCATCAGTGAATTCAAATCGCCGATAACCATCATCGACTTTTTCTAAGAGTTTACCTCTATTGATTGAAATTTTTTGAGGATCAAATCTCTTGCATGTAATTACTGAACTTGCATGGAATTTATCCATCATGTGAATAACTGGAACTTGAAAGACATCTGCATAATTAAAACAATTACCAGTATCATAGAAACTCTCTTCAATTTCACCAGAAGCATAAACAATTTTTGGGAAATCCCCATGTCCTGCAAATACTGCAAAAAGTAAATCATCTTGACCATGTCTAGTTGGAAGTCCAGTTGAAGGTCCACTTCTTTGATAATTAGTAATAACGATAGGCACTTCATTCATTCCTGCCCAACCTAACATTTCAGTCATCAATGCAAACCCAGGACCTGAAGTACATGTTGCAGAACGAGTTCCAGTTAATGCACCACCAATAGTCATCCCCATTGCAGAAATTTCATCTTCTGTTTGAATTACAGCAGTAGAACCAGGTCTGTCATCAGTTATTTCTAAAATTTCATTTGTTTCTAGATATACTGATTCATCAGATGCAGGGGTAATTGGATAGTAAGGTTGGAATCTACAACCAGACGCCATTTTTCCTAAAGCAGTTCCCTGAAATCCTTGAACTAAAAGAGTTCCAGGCTCTTTTTTAGTTTCAGGTAATGTATAATTAAAATTTTCAAATTTTACAGTGGCATGATTGTAAGAATAAGTTGCAGTTTGCTGATTAATTTTTGCAATTTCAGGTTTTCTTGAAAAAATAGATTCAATTGTTTTTTGTAACGAACCAGGAGGCATCTTAACTAAACCTAAAGATAATGCTACTGCAATTACATTATACATTCTAACCAATCCCTTCAAGCGAGGGTTTTCAGTTTCCTCAGAAAGAGTTTCTAGAATGGATTTAAAAGATACAGGAAATAGTTTTACACCATTTTCTTTTGCAATCTCTAAAACACCTGCAATTGTAAATGGTTTATTTTTTAATTCCAATTCCTTGTGCAGTCTTTCTTTGAAAGGGGCATCAAGTGTATGAACAGCATCAGTTTTTGTTTCATCTAAATTAGAATCATAAATTATTCCTCCACCAGATATTACCTCATTAAAATGACGAAAGATTGTTTCAGCATCAAATGATGCCATAAGATTGACATCATTGACATTTGAATGAATTTTTTTATCAGCAACTCGGACTGTAAAGTAACTATGTTCCCCTTTGATGTTAGAGTAGAATTCTCTTTTACCAAATATTTGATATCCCATTTCGGCACAAACTTTTGAGAAGATATTTGCAGCAGACTCTACGCCACTACCTTGTGGACCTCCAATTAGCCAAGTGAAATCAACAGAACTCATAGATATTCACTCATTTCCTGGATTTTAATAGTAAGAGGGTGCATTTTGTCTAACCTCCGGTGGCTGCATCAAACAATGCACATTCACATTTATCACGTTCACCACAATAAGGACACACACAAACACATTTTTCAATCGAATTTGCACATTCTACACAAATAGCAAATTCTTCTTCTTCAGATTCAGAAGGCATAGCAGAATTACAAAGAAATCGTATAAATGGTTTGAGATGAATATCAAGACTGATGAAAAAGAAAGTCTTTCTTACAAGAACTTTACATGACTTTGCTCTAAAAGAGTTAAGGAAAAAATATCAGATTGAAATTCATTCAGGAAAAATTCCCATCCCACAAACAATATTGCGATCAAAGATTAAAGAGATAGACGGACTAATTTGTTTTCCATATGATAGTATCAATAAAAAAATTATTGAAGAAGGTAAAAATCTCAAAGTCATTAGCACGTACAGCGTAGGTTTTGATCATATAGATATTGAATATGCTAAAGAAAAGAAAATCCGTGTTGGTTTTACTCCAGAAGTATTAACTGATGCAACAGCAGATATGGCATTTTTATTATTATTAGATATTGCCCGAAGAGTTACTGAAGGAGATAGAATCATTCGAGAAGGAAAATGGAAAGATATCTACGGAGCATTTGATTATGTCGGAGTAGATCTTCAAGGAAAAACAATAGGGATTTTAGGTCTCGGTAGAATAGGCAGCACGCTTGCTAAAAGAGCAAAGGCATTTGATATGAAAATCATATACCATAACAGAAAACCAGTTACAAAATCTAAAGAAAAATCACTTGGTGCAAAATACGTATCATTTGAAAAGATAATCACCCAAAGTGATTTTCTTTCAATACATGTGCCCCATACAAAAGAAACAGACAGACTATTTGACATGAAAATTTTTAGAAAAATGAAGAAAACAGCATTTCTAATCAATACATCAAGGGGAAAAGTGGTTAATGAGAAAGATCTTGCTATTGCATTAGAGAGAAAAATCATTTCAGGTGCGGGTTTGGATGTATTTGATAAAGAGCCAATTAAAAAAAATCATCCATTAGTGAAATTACCAAATATTGTACTTGCACCACATATTGGAAGTTCAACTAAAGAAACAAGAATCAAAATGGCAGAAATTACTGTAAAAAACTTGAATTTAGGAATTAATGGGAAAAAACCAATCCACTCAGTAGGATACTGACCTTCACGCATGGGTTAGAATCCCATTAAATGTGCAGTTTTTATATCTAAATTATAACATCAAATTAGAATGAAAAAATTCAAACATACCAATGAAGAATTAGAATTAGCTAAACTACAGTCTGAAAAAGATAAAAAGGAAAAAGAATCTAAAGAATAAATAAAAATTTCCTTGTCTTTTTCAGACAAGTTTTTTTTAAAATTGAATTTTGGAAGTAAATTTTTGGTTTAATTGATCATAGAGTTTTTTTCTTTCAGTAACTAATTCTTTAGAATCATCATACATTTTTGTAAAAAATGCTGCAAGAACACGTTCATCGCTTTCATTAAAGAATCTAACACTAAAACTAATTTTCTCAGGTTTTTGCTCTTCAACAAATTCTGCACGTTTTATCAACTCTGAATTAACGTGCATGTGTGCAGGACCAGTATGATCACCAATAGTAATCCATTTTTCTTTTTGTTTGATACTAAGTGAGTTGCTTCTAATCTCACTTGTAGTACCATTATTTTTTATGATGAATAAAACATCATTAATTTTTACCAAATCAGATAATAATTCTAAAAGCAATGAGAATTCTTAAAAATAGATTTATTTCAATTTTTGGAACGATTCATGTCAATTTGGACAAAATCATCAGTATCGCCATGAACACAATCAGTTCCAATTGCTTTTACAAGTGAAAAACTAACTTTTCCTTCATGTATTTTGCCTTCATTTTGTAAAAGGTCTATTTTACCTGAAACAACATGTTTGTGTTTTTGACAAGTTACTGCTACCATATATTCATCATTTCCTGAAATAATTGATACGATAAATTCAGGAGGATTTACACATTGTTTTTTTTCTTCCAATACTGAGCATTTATCAGGTAACACAGTTGGATTTAGAATTTTATTGGATATTAATCTTGATTGTTACAGATTCAATTTATTATCAACTAAATTAAATAAAAATTGAAAGTTATTGGCACATAGTTTTGATGTAATAATTATTGGTGGAGGTATACTTGGAACATCCATATCATATTTTTTATCATTTCTAAATAAATCCAAAAAAATAGCAGTTATAGAACAAGCTCACAATGTTGCGTTTCATACAAGTGGAAGAAATACAGGAAAAGTTCATGCCCCATATCTATACAATCCAGAAAAGAAAAAATTATTTGCAAAATCAGCTTTTCAAGGATATGAAATGTGGGAAGTGTATGCAAAATTAAAAAAATTGCCATTTAAAAAAGATGGAGTTATTGAAGTTGCTTTAGATGAAAAAGGAATCAATGTTCTTGAAAAATATCTTAAATGGGGAAAACAAAATGGTTTAGAAGATAAAGACATAGAGTTGTTAAACAAAGAAGAATTAAAAAAAATAGAACCAGAAATAAAATGTGAATCAGCATTATGTGTTTACAAAGATGCATCTACAGATTATTCCATACTAACAAATTCAATAATGAAAGACAGTAAAGAAAACGGTACAACATTTTTGTTAGATACAAGAGTTACAAAAATAAAAAAAGAAAAAGATAGATGGGCAATTACATTAAACGGAGACCATGAGATTTATGCAAAATTTTTAATCAATGCTGCAGGGGGGGAGGCTGTAGATATTGCACATGACATCGGAGTGGCAAAAAAAGTTACAGATGTACATTTTAGAGGAGAGTATTGGAGAGTTCCTAGCAAATACAACAATCTTACAAAATCCAGCGTATATTCAGTTCCTGAATTTCCAGATTATCCATTCTTAGATCCACATTGGATTCTCAGAGTAGATGGCAGTTGTGAAATTGGACCAAATGCAGTTCCAGTTTTTAGTCCATATGGATATAACAAATCAGAAAATATCAAAGAATTCATTCCAAAAATGTTAGAGATGTTAGGTTCCGGTGCAAGAAAAGCAATTTTTGATAAACAATTTCAAGAACTTGCAATGAATGAAATACAATCATCAATGTCAAAAACGGCAATGGTTGATAGAGTAAAAAAATTCTTGCCAAAAATAGATGCAAATAAAATAACTGAAAAAGGTACAGCAGGAATAAGATCATCAATTATTGATGAAAATGGAAAATTTGTACCAGATGTAATTCAAGTAGAAGATGATGCATCATTTCACATTTTAAATTACAATTCACCAGGAGCTACAGGGGCATTACCGTTTTCAGCAAATATTGTAAATCACCTACACAAAACAGGATTATTTACCAATGAAGAGGAAGATGCAGATTGTGGCCCATGGAAATTCTCAAAAATTATAGAAAAACTAGAGTAAATTAGCATCCAGAGAATAAACTGAGATTATTTTATTTTATATCTAAGAATTGCCAAAACAGAGTTATCAACATCCAATTTTTTTATTATTTTTGGAGAAACTGCAAACTCTATTTTGGAGGAAGTGTTTTTTGCAACCTCCAACATTTTCATAATTTTTTTGAATTGTGAATTAGTATGATAATTTGCAGAAACAATAAGGGTATCTACTGCACCCATTTTCAGTGCCTTGTCAATCACATCATTTCTTTTAGCAGTTAATCCGTTTTTGACTAGTTCTTCATATTTTTCAATTAATTCTACAACATGTTTTTGTCTATGCTGATACAAGTGATAGATTATTTTTGCATTGATGTCCTTCATCGAAGTTGAAAATGATAAATTTTCTACAAATCTACATTTTTTTACCAATTCTGAATTGAGTTCATCATAAAATTCTGTTTTTGCAGGACCAATTCCGCCCAATAGAATTAGTGAAGAATTTGAATCCATTTCTTTGACTTTGTTTGCTATTTTTTTAAAGAAGACATGAATTTTGGTTTGTCTTGCTCGAAGGAATCTCCCCTGGCTCTGTCCTCCTTTTTTGTGTCTACCTTGCAAATCAATCCCAAATTTCGATTCTTGAATTATTTGGCTGCCATGAAATTTTTGAATTTTTGCAGATTTTTGATCTAGTGTTACTAGTAAAACATCATAATTAGTTTTCAAAATATCATTGAATGGTTTGATGAATGGTTTTTTGCTTGCCATGTAGATGTATGGTAGTTTTTTTGAAGTGCCAATCACTTTGATAACAACTTTGCCGTTTTTTATCCATCCAAAGATACACAGTGTTTTTGTAAATTTTCCTACAGAGACAGGGTTTTTTTTTAGTTCAGTAATTTTATTTTCAATTTTTAATTCAATTTTTTCAAAAGTTTCATTTCTCTTTGTTTCCTGCAATAGTGATATTGTGTCTTGTCCCTTTCCATACGGATAGTAAACTGATACACACTGAGAATCAATCTTTTTTACTTCATGTAGAAACTGATTAATCGATATCCACTCAAGTGGAGTAATTTCCAAAGATTCAAAAGTTGTTTCCATTTCATTTCTCTCTGAATTAGACAGTCATAAAGCATGCTGTTCTCAAACACATATCAAAACATCACAAAGTGATGTGATAATATCAGGAGAAATTTGCCAGATCACATTAACACTCCAATTAGAATTAGGTGTGAACATACAAAATTAATCCATGTGAGTACTCACCCTCCACATCTAAAGAACATCTGTAAACTTATCAATATTAGAAAATTAAATCTATACTTTGAAAATAGTATTTCTTGAATAATGAATTAATATATCAAGTTTAAATCAATTTAGAGGATTGATTGAAGGTTTTTCTTTCCGTATGGATTTACCAACTAGGTTTTGCCTACAAACCTTGTAACGGCAAGTGTGAATTAAAATTTTAAAATATAAACTAGATGAACGATTAATTCTAAATTTTAACAGGCTCAAGTTTATAATTTTTGTAGTAATGAATAATATCAATACATAGTTTTCATTCTTTTTCTTTTTCTTGTATCTTTTTCATTATATGATGATTCTAATGAATAGTCATAGTTAGGATACAGATTCTCAAATTTTTGTTCAATTGAATCGTCATTATTGTCAGAATTATTATCACTCATAGGATTACCACATTCATTTTTTTGGTTTTATCGAAGTAGGATTATTTGTAATGTAATGGAATAAACACAATGTATTGATGTTACATTGACATTTCATATTTAGTCCTCAAAATCATAGTCAGATTCCAGATCGACGTCTTCTTCGAAACCATCATAATCATCTTGAACTTTTGGAGAGTAGCTCATAGCAAATGTGAGTTGGCATTTCAAGATATAAACTAGATGAACGATTAATTCTAAATTTTAACAGGTTTAAGTTCATAATTTTGAAATAAAAAAAAGAGGACTGTTAATCCTCAAATTTAAAAAGGCTATTTCTTTTTTGAAGCTTTTTTGGTTGTTGTTTTAGCTGCTGCTTTTTTCTTTGCTGCCATAGAAAGCCATTGACTTGTTTGAATTTCTATATGTGAAATTAAATAAAATATACAAAACAAGTATTGTTGTGAATACTATTTCAGACTCAAAAACAACATAAAATTACATTAACATTATAAAAAATGGCGCCGGGAGGGAGATTTGAACTCCCGTTCCCTTGCGAGAACGCGCTTTATGGTTAAACAATTTCCAGGCGCGCGCCCTACCAGGCTAGGCGACCCCGGCACAAGTCTTGCGACAAATGTATTCGATGAAATGTGATTATAAATTATGTTACTTGTGTTGTGATAAATTACTTCCAGATTGTTATTGTAGTTGATTTTTCTACATTATTTCCTTCATTATCCATTCCATTGACAGATATTTTGTAAAGACCTTCCAATGCTGCATCTCCATCATTTTTAATTTGATTCCATGAGAAACTTACTTCCTCACCAGGATCTAAACCAGAGTTAATTTCCTCAGATGAAATCCAAGAAGAATACATCAAAATCCCAGATAATCCAGTTATTCGTAGACCATAAGAGGCATCAGAGAATGTCAGGGGGACAGTTCCAGAATTTACAATTTGAATAGTTATCTCCTCACCTTTTTTAAAATCAGATTTTTCAGTAACTATAGAAATTGAAGAGCCTTCAACAAAAACTAATTGACTGGTATTTTTTACATCAATAAGATATATCCCGAAAACTAGACCGGCAACTAAACCAACGCCAATAAAGAGTACAAGACTTTTTGCTAACAATTTCTTTTAAAATAATTCTTGATTTTTTAATCCTTTGGAGGAGTAGGTTTTGTTCGCCATTTTTTAGGATAAGTGTTAGGAGCCATGATAATTCTTTTAGTTTCAAATGCATATCCTTTTGTGGCATCAATGATTTCCTCCTCAGACAGTGTTGCTTCGGCTAATGCTACAGCCTCACCTTTTTGTGTATAAATTCCAACGATATCTCCCTTTTTCAGATTTTGAGAAATTTGTAATACTCCTGGTACTGCTAGTTGAGCTCCATGACACATTGCATCAACTGCTGAATCTCGAATTACTACTGATTTTAATTCACTAAGGGCAAATTCTACAGGTTTGATCATTTTCATAAGTTTAGTATCATCTTTTTTCTCTTCCCACTGTGCAAATGCATCTGCAAGTTCGTGTAATGTTACCAAACCATCATGCTCATAAAATTGATCAACTCTAGTTCGTCTAAGTTCAATCATTGTTGCACCAGGTCCCAAAATTTCTCCAATATCATAGTAAAGTTTTCGAATGTATGTTCCAGCTTCACATAAAATTCTAGTCAAAAGTAATCTTTCTTTCTGTTCTAAAACTTCAAACTCATAGATGGCTCTAGTTCTGGTTTGTCTAAGAACAGCTGAACGTTGTGGAGGTTTTTGGAAAATTTCTCCTCTAAACATTTCAATAATCTCATCTAGTTTTTCCTTTGATGGAAGAGAATGAACTCTACCTAAAGCATGATATTCTTTTGGACCATATAGTAAAACTCCCAATGCTTTAGTTGCCTCACCTAAACCTAAAGGCAAAACTCCTGACACTTGAGGATCCAAAGTACCACTATGTCCAATTTTTGGAAGTTTCAAGAGACGTTTTGTCCATGCAACAGTTTCATGACTTGTAGGGCCAGGAGGCTTGTCTAAAATGATTAGTCCATTATTGAGCAATTGTTCAATTGTTCTCTTATCATAATATGTCCCATATGCAGGATCAGTAATGTCCTGATCAATTTCTACTAGATTTTCAAGTTGTTTAAGGGTCATAGCAATTTTCTCACAGTTTCTTTAGTAACATCAATTACTTGTTGTGCTGTTAAATTATCCGTATTTATAATTAAATCAAACACAGATTTATCATCACCAAAATCAAAATTATATAGTTTTTTGTACAAGGCTTTATTCTTGTCAAATCTTGCTTTTGTTATTTTATATGCATCATCTGAATCCATGTTATCCCTTGACTGCATTCTTTTGGTACTGCTTTCATGAGAACCCTCTAGCCAAATTCTGATTCCATCTTTAATTAGCCAAGGTAAAGTGTAACTGGTGATTACCATGCCACCTTTATCAAAAAGTGTGATTAGTTTTTTATCTAATTTTTTATCAAATTCAGAATTTTCTTCACGTTGATTAAGAAATTTCATTCCCTCTTTAGTATCCCACCAGTCATCGCCCTTGGAGTCAAATCCATGTTCAGTTGCCATCTCCTTTAGAACATCGCCCCCACTAAGATATTGTAATTGGAATTCTTTTGCTAATCCTTTAGCAACAGTTGTTTTTCCCACTGCAGGAGGACCAGAAATGACAATAGATTTTGTCAACTGAGATCCATAGATGTTTTAGTTAGTCGCATGATCATACCACTAAATGCAATGGATGAAAGAAAGTACCATGCCCAAAGATACAATGCATTTTCTTTACCAAAACAAACATGTTCTGCATCTAATGCTTGTTCTGCAGTACATGTCAATTGGAACATATCACCAGGAATTACATTTAATGAAATTGGAGAGATAGCTACAGTGTAAGAAAATAACACAGGTAATACAAGATAGAATATCAAAATCAGGGGAACAAATGTAATCATCATAGGTCGCATGTTCATCTGCATCATCTCCATGGACATTTTGTTCATGTATGATGATTTTTTACCCAACTCTGCGATTTTTGCTTGATCTTTGGATCTCATGGCAGCCATTCTTGCTTTTTGCCATCCTTTGGTTTCCTTCATAATTCGTTTTAGTTTCACTTGATCAACCATTTTCTTTCTAACTGCAGAATTAAACAAATTAAGAACAATTCCAAATGCAGTTACTCCAAATAATGTAAGAATTGCACCCTTGACCATAGGATCATCACTGCCCAAAGCCTGTCTTCCCTCACCACCTAGAATATCAGGTAGCTGAAGATGTATTGCGTCGATAAAAAGTAGTATAAAGTTGAAATCCATTTTACAGTCCTATTGCTTTAATGATTTTAGCAGCTGCCTCTTCAACCTTTCCCTCACCATTAAGCACATGTCTTACGGGGGCTCCAGTAATTACAGCACATGCAGAAATCATACCTGATTGAACATCTAACTCTTTTTTAATATTAGCCAAGGTAATTTTATCTCTATTTCGAGTATCATCCTTCATTCGTCTATTGTAGATTTCTTCAGGTTTTGCAGAAACAGAAACAAAGTTTGTCGGTTTAATGATTTTTAGAACATGTTCTGGTAATCCAGAATAGTAACCTTCTGGAGAGTTGATAAATGCATGAGTGTCAATGACTATAATTTCTTCAGTATGTGAAGCAATTTTTTCTGCAGCTATTTTTTGAAGACGTTGTTGTTCAAACAAAGGTAGTTTTCGAAGTTCATCTCTATCAGTAAGACCATTTTCTTTAGCAACTTCAAACATTAAAGATCCAAAACTTATCATGCAAACATTTTTTTCATGATTTTTTAGATTTTCAATCATTTTAGATAGCAATGTAGTTTTTCCAACTCCGGGAATTCCCACCATTACTATTTTTCTATTTTCTGCCAAGTAAAGCACCCAAACGTGGCATAACAACTTCAACTTGTTCTCTAACTAACTGTGTGTAATAGTTGATGAGAATATCTACCATAAGTAAAATTCCGATTCCAGATCCAAAGACTCCAAGTACATCAGATACACCTGCTAAAAGACCCAAAATTGCAGAACCAATAATTGTAACAGATGGAATGTATTTGTTTAACAATGCTTCAACTGGTGCATTTGATCTTCTAAATCCTGGAATTTGTACATCTGCATCAAGTAAGTTTTGAGCTGCAGTCTTTGGGGACAAGCCACCAAGTTCAACCCATAATCTACCAAATACAATTACAATTCCAACCATAAATAGAATATATCCGACTGCACGCATTGGATCCAAAGCTGCAACATCCAAACCTCTTGGAGGAGTAATGTAGTAAATGACACCACCGATAGGAGTGTTTGGACTGGTAGGATCAAATTGCGCTACAAAATTCATAAAGAAATTATTGTTACGCGGATTCATGTTTGCCCATAACATTTGGAATATGAAAACAGCATTCGCAGTAAGCGCCGAGGCCAAAATAACTGGAATGTTTGAGACATACATTAACTTGATAGGGTAAACTGCAGCGAAACCTCTGTATTTTGTAGAAACAATTGGAATTTCGATTTTGATACCTTGAGTAAATACAAGAATTAGTAATATTCCTGCAGTAAGAAACAATCCAAAGATACTGGGTAATTGATTTGAACGGAATAGAATATTTGTAATATCTCCACTTCCAGTTAGTGATTGTACAATGTATGGAATGATACCAATCATTCCTCCATCCCCAGCAGGTAATGGACTAAACATACTCCAAAGAATTTGTTGTGCAACACCTGCCATAATGAACAAACTGATTCCACTACCCAGTCCCCAACCTTTCTGAATTAATTCATCCAGGAACATGATAATGATGGATGCCGCCATCAGCTGACCAATCAGAACATACAGAACATATGGTTCTGTAACACCTGGGCCATAAACTGCTGAAGCATATACAATAGATTCAGCGACAATTACGACATAGGTCACAAGTTTAGTAGCAGTTTGAAAGATTCCTCTCTCTTCTGGTTTTTTGAAATCAAATTTTAGAATATCTGAACCTCTCAATAATTGCATCAAAAGTCCAGCTGTAACAATCGGTCCTATACCTAGTTCAACCAAAGTACCTTGTTGTGATGCAAAAATAACTCTAGCAAATGCTAGGAAATCAAATTGAGGGGCTGTTGCTCCAAATAGAGGAGTTTGACCCATTATCATATAGATAAGTAATGCAATTCCACACCAGAGTAATCTAACCTGAAGTGAAATTTTCTTTTTAGGTTTTGGGACTTGTGGTAAGTATGGTTCTGCTTTGAAAACTATTTTTCGAATCGCTGCAGTGAGTGTACCTTCAGCCATTATTATGTAACACTTCCCCACCAACAGCTTTTAATTTTTCTTCAGCTGATGCAGTAAATTGTTCAACTTTAACGGAATATGCATTTGTTATTTTTCCGCCACCAAGAAGTTTTTTGTATCCTGCAGTTACAAGATCAATAATTTTTTTGCCTCCTTCTTCTTTACCGAACTTTGTGAACAGGTCATCAAGATCTCTGAGACTAGCCCAATTTTTTATAATATTTGGTTGAGGGTTTTTAGGAGTATCATGGCCATAGTGATCTGGATCTTCTTTTATCATAGTACTTCTATGATGTTTTTTCATACCAGTAACTCCAAGTCCACCTTTGTGACCGCTTGCACGGTGTTGACCTACTTGTCCCCAACCCATGTGTCGTCCACCTCTAAGGCGTCTTGTTTTTCGTAATCTAGTTGCCATGTTAAATCATTCTCCTTACAATAGTATCAAGTTCTTTATTTTGTCCAAGAACACCTTTCTGTCCATAAAGTTTCTTTGTGCTTCTTTTGAATCCATGTACTGGAGGTGCTAAAGCAAACCAAGGTTTTAGTGGTTTTAATTTTGACAAAGTTGCTTTACCATCAGCCAAAGCTGCTCCCAATTCTGCAGTACTTGCAAATCCAAGTTCTTTCAAATCATCAGCAGTTACTTTTTGATAACCACCTTTTCTTGCTTTCTTATCTACTAATTCAGTTGCCAAAGTTGCATCAATTTCAGTCCATGTTACATAGTGCTGTACTTTTCTCAACATTCCCAAAGTGTTATCTTTGGCAGGTAGAATAGTTGCACGATATTTTTTATCTAATTTTAATAAATTCATGGTAGTGGTTGCCCAATACGGACAATCTGCTTGACCTTTAATTCTAACAACGAGATATGCGTTAACCATAATTTATCAACCCTGACTAAATGTCTGTCTAAGACAATCCAATACGGCTTTAGAAGTAGAACCCATTGTAGGGGTAGCACCTTTTGCTGTAGTCCATGCATCTTTGAGACCAGCTAATTCCAATAATCGTTTAATTTTACCACCTGCTACAAGACCCAATCCACGAGGTGCAGGAATAATTTCAATTGTAACACTACCACCTTTTCCTTTAACTTTGAATGGTACAGAATGTTTTTGATCACATCTACATTCCCAACTACCACATCCCATTTTGATAGGACTGACATTAAGGAAAGCTTGACTAGTTGCTTTTTCAATAGCAATTCTCATTTGTTTTGATTTTCCTTGGCCAATACCCAAGTATCCATTCTCATTGCCAGCAGCAACAATTGCTTTGAATCTAGTTGATTGACCATTTGTAGTCATTCTTTGAATAATACCTACATCTACGACTTCACTTGTCAAGTCAGGTAATAATTTCTTGATAATTCCAGATTCTTGAATACGTAATCCTGCTTCATAAATTTCTTCCAAGGATGTAATTTCTCCAGATTCAACTTGCTTTCCCAAAATAGTTTTTGGAATCCAAACTTCTACTTCTGGTTCTCTTCTTGGTCGTTTTGGACGTCCATCTTTAATTCCTCCAGGTGGACCTCGTCCATAGATTGGCGGACCTCTTCCTCTTCCACCTTGTCCTGGTTTACCGCCTTGTCCAGGTTTTGCTTGTCCTGGTGTTCCTGATGGTGTTTGTGTTGTTTGACTCATTTCTATTTGACCTCACTATCAATGGATGATTTCATTTTTGAAACGTCATTTTTTACTGTAAGATGTTCGCCGTTAATTCTTGCATCAGGTGGAAATGTTTCTGGATCAGATGGAACTGCAAGACCTGCATCAATTACTCCTTTCAGAGCAGCTGCCATTCTTTGAGTATATCGTCTAGTTCCAGTATACATGATTGCATCTTTTGCACCTTTTCCTAATGCCTTCTTACCTGCTAAATAACCAGTTAGATATGCAGCAGGTACACTTTTTCTAGAACCTTTCCAACCTTTCTCAATTAAATATCTAGAATGTGCAGAAGCGATAACTTTGTCACCAGTCATTCCAGGTGTTAAAATTTGAACTTGAGTATTTTCATTACTAATATTTACAGTGATAAAATCGCGTTTGCCCATCAACATAGTTCCACGTTTTTTATAATTGGTTTTTTCCTCTCTTAATCGTCTTAATATTTTTGAATAGGGCATCTATAGAATCCGATTTCGAATCTGCTCTTATATACGTTAAGCGCGAATTAGAGCAGCAAGTAAAGCCTTCTGTGTATGTAAACGATTTTCTGCCTCATCCCAAACAACAGATTGAGGGCCATCAATTACTGATGAAGTTACTTCTTGTTCTCTCTTAGCTGGAAGACAATGTAAAAAGATCGCATCTTTCTTTGCAGACTTCATTAATTTATCATTGATCTGATATTTTGGCAAGAATTTTTGCAATCTTTTCTTATCAAGATTGTGAATGGATGCAAAAGTATCAGCAACTATTACATCTGCATTTTTAGCTGCAGCAAATGGATCGGTTGTTAATTCAATGTTAGTTGTTTTCTTGGCTTCTTTTACAACATCCTTGTTTGGCTCAAAGCCTTTAGGAGTTGCAATAGACATGTTGACTCCAGATAATGCAGCACCGTAAATCATAGAATTACAGACATTATTGCCATCACCAATCCATGTTATTTTTATCCCCTTGAGTTTTTTCTTTTTCTCTTTGATTGTCATAAAGTCTGCTAAAATTTGACAAGGATGAAAAGTATCAGATAGTCCATTAATTACAGGAATACTTGCATGTTCTGCCAGTGTTTCAAGTAATTTGTGATCATAAACACGTGCCATTATACAATTAGAATATCGTGAGAGAGTTTTTGCAGTATCCTCAACTGATTCACCACGTGATAGTTGCATGTCATTTGATGAAAGATTAACTGCATGTCCACCCAATTGATACATTGCAATTTCAAAACTAACACGTGTTCGAGTTGATGGTTTTTGGAAAATCATTGTAAGTGTTTTATTTTTTAAAATAGGTTTATTTCCGTTCTTTTTGAATTCTTTTTTTAATTTAATGGAATCATCAATTAATCCTACAAATTCCTTTGGAGTTAATTCCGCTAAAGTGAGTAAATCTTTGGTTTTTAGTTTCATTTCTTAAAGAATCCGAATCGTCCTCGTTTCTTTTCAGGTTTTTCTTCTTTATCATGTTTTTGTATTTCTTTATCTTTAACATCATTTGATTCTCCAGGTTTAGGCCTGTCATTTTTAATCCATTGACGAATCTCATTACCCAAATTGATTGCATCTTTATCATTTTCAGGTGGAGCAATACCAAATAGATCAGAGTAAGTTGTAATGTCATCATCTTTAATTCCGTCAAACGGATCAGCAGAAGTTAGTTCTGGTGTTGGTTCTGGTGTTGGTTCTGGTGTTGGTTCTGGTGTTGGTTCTGGTGTTGGTTCAATGTCTTTTGCAATATCCACATTTTCTAATGAGCCAAAAACAGTTTCCAAGAAAAGTGCCTTATTGAAAGGTTTGAGATCAGAGTATTCCTGACCAACACCAACGTAAAGGACAGGAGTGGATGTAACTTTTACAATTGATAATGCAGCACCGCCTCGTGCATCAGCATCACTCTTAGTTAAAATCGAAGCATCAAAGTCGACATGTTTATGGAATTCACGTGCTTGATTGACAGTATCATTTCCAGCTAAAGAGTCACCCACAAATATTTTCATGTCAGGATTTACAACTTTGGTAATTTTTTCAATTTGTTGCATTAAATTTTCACTTGTCTGCATTCTTCCAGCAGTATCAATTAGAACAACATCTGTTTTGTGAGATTTTGCATACAAAACTGCATCACGTGCAACAGCTGCAGGATCAGAATTATAATTTTGTGCAATAATTTTTAAATTTAGACGATTTGCATGTTCTCGCAATTGTTCAATGGCACCGGCTCTAAAAGTATCAGCAGCTGCAATTACAACAGAGTATTGTTCTTCCTTTAACATATGAGCCATTTTTGCTAAAGAAGTAGTTTTACCAGTTCCATTAATTCCAACAAACAAAATCAAAAAAGGTTGCTCTTGTTTCTTTTTTTCATTAATTTTTGCAAAGAGATCATATTCTCCGACTGCATCAAACAATGAAGATATACTTGAAATCAAACTGTCTTTTACAAATTTTTCAATTTTGTTCTTGTCAACTTTTGAGCCAATTAGTTTTTCTTTAAGATCAGTCTTTATAGAATCAATTACTTCAGTGGCGACATCTGATTCCATTAGAGAGATTTCTAATTCAAAAAGAATATCTTCTATGTCTTTTTCATGAAGTTCTTTTTCTCCAAGACTTTTCGCTGCATTTGAAAATGCACTTCGAAGTTTATCAAACATGATTTATCCAGAAGCTGGAGGTTGCTGCATATCTTGCATCATCTGATTCATCTGTACTTTTCCTTGCTCTAAACGGGCAGAAGCATCTTGCTTTTTTACAGCAGTATCTTGTAATGCAATTTCAATTTCCTTAATTCTTGATTCAAGATAATTAATTGCAGAAGGAAAATCTTTTTCAACTGCAATTCCTGCACCAATATTCATAACAATTTTGGTGTTTGATGAAATTTTTGTGTGAACAAATGTGCCCATTCCTATTGGAACTAAAGATTCGGATTCAGGACTCTTACTAAGAGCTTTGATAGATTCGATGGATGCAATTGCCTCTCGAAAAATATTCTTAAAGGTGTATTCTCTTTGAGATAAATCAGAAAAATATGTTTCAAGCATTTGCATTTGTTGCATTAATTGCTCGGCTTGTTCTTCACTCATGTACAACAAACATTTTCCAGATGGTTATAAATTCATTCATAGATTTTGAAAAATCTAATTAAAAATAGATTAAGAAAGATAAAAAAAATAAAGATTTAACTTTATTTTGCTTTAGAGAATCTTGATTCTACTTCATCCCAATTAACTACATTCCACCATGCCTCAATATAGACAGGTCTTTTGTTTTGGTAGTTGAGATAGTATGCATGTTCCCACACATCACAGCCAAGTAATGGTACTAATCCTTCAGTTCTTGGACTAGTTTGGTTTGGCATTGATTTGTACTCAACCTTTCCTGTAGAAGGATTGTATACTAACCATCCCCAACCGCTTCCTTGAATTACAGCTGTAGTAGATGAAAATTTCTCTTTGAAGTCAGAAAAGCTTCCAAAGGATTCTTTGATTGCATCTGCAATAGATCCTCCAGGTTCTCCGCCTCCGTTTGCTTTCATGTTATTCCAAAATAACCTATGGTTATCATAACCACCACCGTTAAAATTAACTGCACCTCTTTGAGCTTCTGGTACTGATTTAATATCAGACAAGATGTCAAGGATATCTTTTTCTTGAATATCAGCAGGACATGCTTCAAGGGCTGCATTTAGTTTGTCAGTGTATGCTTGATGATGTTTGGTATGATGAATCTCCATTGTTTTTGCATCAATGTGAGGTTCTAATGCATCATAAGCATATGGCATTTCAGGAAGAGTGTATTTTCCCATAAGCGACTTTGAAGTTTTATTCAATTTATTGCTTTAGTAAGCAATTCATTTTTACTTGTTAAATCGATTACAAAACTTGTGAAAATAATAGTACTCTTCACTCTCTCAATAGCACTATTAGGAATTTTTGTTTCATATGTCATACTAGAATCTGAAAATGAATTTAGTACATATTTGCAAAGAAGTGGACCATTTGTGGGAGTAGACATTCCAAGAATAGATGGAATTGATGGTTCTGGAATTAAAATTGCAATTATAGATACAGGAGTAGATTTCAATCATCCAGATTTATTGGGATGGGGGCCAGATGGGAAAGTAATAGGAGGATATAATTTCATACACGAAAATCAACTGCCTTTAGATACAAATGGTCATGGAACACAAGTTGCAGGAGTAATTGCAGCAGATGGACAAATTGTAGGAATTGCACCAAAGGCAAAAATTTTAGCTTACAAAGTTTCTGAAAATGGGGAAGGAGTTTCATCAGATTTAATCATTAGAGCAATTGAAAAAGCAATTGAAGATGAGGCAGATATCATCAATATCAGTCTAGGAGTAAACAAAACAAATCCAAAAATCGATCGTGCAGTAAACTTGGCATTAGAAAAAGAAATTTTTATCGTAACTGCAGCAGGTAATGATGGACCAGAATTAAAAACAATAGGCAGTCCAGGAAGAAATTCTGGATCAGTAACAGTGGGTGCAACATACAACAATCTAACTTCTAGCTTAGTTGCCACTTTGGAAATTGATGAAAAACCATATACTGTAATTCCAATGGTTGGATCATCAAAATTGGATAATGGTATTACAGGAAAAATAATTTTTGCAGGTTATGGAAAAATAAAAGATTTTGAAAAATTAAATGTAGAAAATGCAATAGTAATGGTTGAGAGAGGCAGTGATGTAGAAGGTGAATTATTATATTTTTCAATCAAAGAAAAAAATGCAGCAAGTGCAGGGGCAAAGGCGCTAATTGTTTACAATAGTAATCCAGGAATATTTTTGGGAGAATTAACTCATGAATTTATAGAAACAGGATACATACCGCAAATTCCGGTTGTATCTATGGATAGAGAGGAAGGACTAGAAATAATAAAATCATTAAAAGAAACTAGTGAAGGAATAATGAATTTATTTTATAATCCAGATTTTGTTGCACATTTTAGTTCCAGAGGACCAGTATCACCATTTTATATCAAGCCAGAAATCGTAGCACCAGGGGCATACATCAATACTACACAAAATAATGCAGGATACAACTTTACCAGTGGAACAAGCTTTGCAGCTCCTCATGTGAGTGGGGCTGCAGCATTACTGCTACAAAAAAACCCAGAACTACACCATCATGAGATTAAATCCATACTATTGACTACTGTAAAGGACGTATCAGATGCATATGAGCAGAAATTTTCAATTCATGAAGCAGGAGCAGGAAGGCTAGATATTGGAAATGCATACAATGCGAAATTAATCATAATTCCACCTAATTTTGTAGTTAATGTTTCAGCTGAGAAATTAATTGCTGAGCAAAAATTTGACTTGAAATTACTTGATGGTAAATTAGATAATTTAGATATAAAATTTGAAGGGCCAGAATTTATTAATTTTGCACATATTATTGAAGGAAATTCATTGCTTGTAAAAATGAGTATAACTGAAGAGAAATTTGGAGATCATGAAGGAAGAATAATTATTCATCATGAAGATATCCGTTATGTTATTCCATTCTTGTTGCATTACACAGAGGGTTCAATTTTGGTAACTCAACAAAATCAAAAACTTTACTTTGATATTCATCATCCAGATGAATGGAGTTTTACAAAAATTTCAATCATAAATAGTAAAGATGCAAGTACATCAACTATAACTACAACTCCAGATAAAAAAGCATCAATTGAAATTTATGAAAATTCAGAATATTGGATAGATGCCAAAATTCGAGTTAACGGAAATACATCAAATGCATTTAGCACAATTGAGATCAATTCACTTGAAGAAAATAATAACAGAGTAGACATTCCAGATATTCCAGAAAAACAAATTGTAATAATTGCCATAATTCTAGTTGGAATTGGAATATTTGGTTTAATTAATAGAAAATAATTATTGTTAAATTTTAGGACCTGCATTGCTAATTTCAGGTGAAACATTTTTGAATTTCTCAAAGTTTTCAACAAACATTTTTGCTAATTCTTTTGCAGAACGTTCATAGGAATCTTTGTCAACCCAAGTATTTTTCGGGTCTAAAATTTCAGAAGGAACACCTTCTACTTCAGTAGGAATATCAAGATTGAACATATCATCATGTCTATATTTTACAGCATCAAGTGCACCAGAAATAGCAGCAGTTACCATGGCACGGCTGTATTTGATTTTGATTCTTTCTCCAATACCGTATGGACCACCAGACCATCCAGTGTTAACTAGGTAAACTACGGTATCGTGCTGATTAATTTTTTCTCCTAAAAGTTTCGCATAAACTGATGCAGGTCTAGGCATGAATGGGGCTCCAAAACACTGAGAAAATACAGATTTTGGTTCTTTAATTCCTCTTTCTGTTCCAGCCAATTTGCTAGTATATCCAGACATGAAATGATACATTGCACCTTCTTTTGTAAGTCGAGAAACAGGAGGCAAAACTCCTAATGCATCTGCAGTTAAAAATACAATAACTTTAGGATTGCCACCTACACTTGGAATTACTGCACCAGGGATGTAATTAATGGGATATCCAACACGAGTATTTTCTGTTAATGTGTTGTCATCATAATCTGGAACATTGTCATTTAATACAACATTTTCTAAGAGAGCACCAGGTTTAATTGCATTCCAAATTTCAGGTTCTGCTTCTTGACTTAGGTTAATACATTTTGCATAGCAACCTCCTTCAAAATTAAAAGTACCATTATCAGACCATCCATGTTCATCATCTCCAATTAATTTTCTATTTGGATCTGCTGAAAGAGTAGTTTTACCAGTACCAGATAATCCAAAGAACAAAGCAGTATCGCCTTTTTCACCAATATTTGCAGAGCAATGCATTGGGAAAATACCACGTCCAGGTAAAAGAAAATTCATTACACCAAACATTGATTTTTTCATCTCACCGGCATATTCAGTTCCTCCAATCAAAACAATTTTTCTTGTTAAATCAATTAGAATAAAAACATCAGTTCTTGTACCATCAATTTCAGGATCTGCTACAAAGTCATTAATACATAAAATAGTAAATTCAGGTTCATGTTTTTCTAATTCGTCATTTGTAGGTTTGATAAACAAATTACTAGAAAACATACTTTGCCAAACATGATCATTGATTACTCTAATAGGTAAACGAGTTTCAGGATCAGCCCCTACAAAACCATCAAAAACAAATAATTCTTTATTGTCAACAAAGTCTTTCATTTTTTCAAAAAGTTTTTCAAATTTATCACTTGGAAATGGATGATTGATTTGTCCCCAATCAATTGTATCACGTGTTATATCATCATGTATGATAAAACGGTCATCAGGGGATCTGCCAGTATACTTGCCAGTATTTACAGAAAGTGAGCCTGTAGAATTTACAACACCTTCCTTTCGTTCTACTGCCAATTTTACCATCTGATCTACATTGAGATTTCGATGAATTTTGGATGGTTTAATTCCAAATGCAATTAATTGTGATGAGAATTTCTCAGTTGGCGCAGTGCCTACAACTTGAGTCAAAAGATTACACTCCCAAAAATGATTTTAGCAATCTCAGGCATATTCATAGGTATTCGATCCGCCTTGAGTTTCCTTATTATCTTTTTCTTATAGAGAATTTTTTTTTCATCTAGGAACGTATTTATTCCAAAATTCAAGACTCAGTTTGATAATGATCAACAAGGAACTACTCGCAAAGAGAGAAGAGGCTAAGGGAAACAAACCAGATTTCATTAGACCAGAAAGTTGGCGTTATGTTAGACTACAAACTAATTGGAGAAAACCAAAAGGTATTGATCACCACCAAAGAAAACAAAAAGGCAGAGGTCGTCCAGGTCTCGTCAAAGTTGGATATGGTGGACCAAAAGAAGCACGAGGATTACACCCTTCAGGATTTACAGATAACCTAGTTTTCAACTTGAATGATTTACTCAAATTAGATCCAAAGAAAGATGGTGTTAGATTTGGCCATAGTGTTGGTACTAAAAAGAGAAAAGAAATCATAGTTAAAGCAGTTGAACAGAAATTTAAAATATTTAACGCAAGAGTGAGTGCAATTGGTAGTAAATCTTAGAGCCAAAAAAAGACTCGCATCCCGAGTCACCGGTGTTGGAATTCATAGAATCAAATTCGATACAGACCATCTAGATGATATTGCAGATGCAATTACAAGACAAAACATTAGAAGTCTAATTACAGCAAACACAATCAAAATTAAACCATTTACTGGTACATCAAGAGGAAGAGCACAAGAAAAGAAAGACCAGCGAAACAAAAGAGGTACAACTCAAGGTAAGAAACAAGGTAGAAAAGGTGCAAGAGTAGGTAAGAAAACAGTCTATGTTGCACACGTTAGAGCATTGAGAAGATTATTGAAAATTGCAAAAGACAGAAAAGATTTGACTAATCCAGAATTTTGGACTCTTTACAAGAAAGTAGGTGGAAACACTGTTAGAAACAAAGCACACCTTAGATTATTGATGGAAGAAATCGTAGCAAAACGACAAGGTTAGAATCGATAAATTATATTTTCTAAATCTACAATTTTACCATTTTGAATTTTAATTCCTTCATCATTAAGCATCTTAGTTTTAACATGTTCTCCATAGGCATATCCACCAATTTTTCCAGTAGACATTACAACTCTATGGCAAGGAATAATCACAGGGTAAGGATTTTTGTTCATTATTTTTCCAACTGCACGTTGACCATTTTTTAATCCCACAGATTTTGCTAATTCGCCATAAGTTGTAATTTGTCCTTTGGGAACTTCAAGTAATTTTTTGTAAATCTTTTGTTGAAGATTCATAGTTTGATAATCTCAAGGTCCGTTGTTTTTAAAAGATCAAGTAGTTTTTGCTTGTTTGATCCCAGACCTTTCCAATCCAAGAGTGCAGCTTTTGCCATTTTGTTTTGTTTAAGAATATGAGAAAATAGTTTTTCATCTAGTTCTTCTAAAGCATGTTTTGGAATGACTGTTCCAAGGGCAAATTTTCCATTTAACAGTTCATCAGTAAACTTTGAAGGGTAATGAGTTCCTCCAAAACAAATCGCTACAGGATGTTTTGGGATTGGTTGTGACATTACTTTGTGAACCAATGCAGCTATGGAGTTACATAGTGATTCATCATTCCATTGTTTTTCAGTGGTTCCAATTTCTACGAATATAGATGGTTTTGTCAATGCAGTAGGTCCGTGATGAGTTGCCTCTATAGTGATTTGAAAATCTAAGAATTGTGACTGATTTTTCTTTAAAGCTTGAAGATATGTTTTTTGAAAATCAGGTTTTGGAATTGCTATTTGTTTGTCATTTCCTCCAAATTTTGCAGTAGAAAAATTTCCAGTACTATGGCAAGTCAAAGCCAATTGACCAGATTCAGCAGCATGTTTTGAGAGAAAAATAAATCCATCATAATCATATTTTTCTTCTAACCAATCAGCAGAAATGGCAGGTGTTGGAATAATTACAAGATCATAATATTTTCCACGAAAAACATCACCATCTAGAATCATATCTTTAGAAAGAAATTTTGCCATATTGTGACCTGCAGGGTCATCTTGATACGCAACCAGTAATTCCATGAGATAAGGAATATAAGGACACCTTATTAATTTCTGACAATGAACCCTAGGCAGACTTTGAAAAACATGGCCAATACAATGAAAATGGCCAAAAAGCCAGACAAAGATGAGTATCAACAACATCTTAGACTTGTCATGTTAGGAATAGCAGGAGTAGGAGCTATTGGTTTTACAATTCAGTTTGTCTTTTCGGTAATTACGTTTGGTAGATAAATAATGTCTGAAGAAATAAAATCACATTTATTTGCAATTAGAACAACAGGAGGACAAGAAAAAGTTGTCATGAGATTATTAGAAGCAAAAGCTAATGCAAACAAAATCAACATTCAATCAGTGTTTTGGGTAAGTGACTTGAAAGGATACGTAGTAGTTGAGGCAATTAATCCAAGTGATGCATATCTAGCAGTTGAAGGAGTCAGACACATTCGAGGTCAATTAAGAGGAGAATTAGAATTCAAAGATATCGAAGGATACCTAATCAAGAAATCAACAGTTTCACAATTAGCAATAGATAACATAGTAGAGATTACAGGTGGACCATTCAAGGGAATGAAAGCAACAATTACCAGAATTGATGTAGACAAAGAAGAGGCCACAGTAGTTTTGCTAGATGCATCCTATCAATTACCAGTAACTGTAGACGCAAACTACCTAAAGCTGTCTGTAGGAGCTTAGGAAGGATTAAATTTTGAATTTGAGTTTGATTTAACATGGGAGAACAAAAAGTATCAGCACTTGTAACAGGCGGAGGAGCATCAGCAGGTCCACCATTAGGTCCAGCATTAGGCCCTCTAGGAGTCAACATTATGGAAGTCATTAAAGCAATTAATGATAAAACCACAGATTTCGAAGGAATGAAAGTTCCAGTAACAGTAATTGTTGATACAGATACAAAAAAATATGAAATTGAAATAGGAATCCCTTCAGCTGCTGCCCTCATCCTAAAAGAAGCAGGAATTCAAAAAGGTTCAGGGGCATCAGGTAGTGAATGGGTAGGAGATGTAACAATGGATTCAATTGTTAAAGTAGCAAACACAAAACTTGACAAATCATATGCATCATCACTAAAATCAGTTGCAAAGACAATCATTGGAACTTGTTTGGCATTAGGAATCAAGGTAGAAGGAAAGACACCAAAAGAAATCACTGCCGAAGTAACTGAAGGCAAATGGGATGCTAAATTTCAATAATTAACGAATCAGATATACAGGATCTTTATCAGTTTTTTGTAACTCTACAAAAGTTTCAGTGTTTTGAATACCTTCAATTTTTCCAATTTTATCAATTACGATACCATGAAGATCCTCAAGTGTTTTAGCATAAACATGAATCATAATATCAAATCTTCCTGTTATTTCTGAGATAGATACAATTTCTACTATGTCCATGAATTGTTTATGAATTACATCCTTGAACTTTGGATCTCGGTTTATTCCAACAGATGCTTTTACTCCTATTCCCAAGAGTGAATCATCAATTTCAATAGTGAATTTTTTAATGAGTTTTTTCTTCATCAATCTCTTAATTCTACTATAAAGAACAGAAGCGTTGATCCCAAGTTTTTTTGATAGTGTAGGAACAGAAATTGAACCATCAGCAGTCAATTCATAAAGTAATTTCATATCTAATTCATCAAATCGATGCAACGTGTTCGAAAAATATGGTTCTGATTTAATATATGTAGGTTTTCAGCACGATTTACACCTTAATTGTAATAATTTTAGTTAAAATATGTAATTTTTTAAAATAAATGATTAGCAAAAAATGCAAACCTCTAAACGATTTTAAGTAGGTTTTCTAGAAAGTGATTCGTAATGATTACTGATGCTCAACTTCTTGAACTGGTAAAAAAAGCAAGAGAGGTTACAAAAGAGAGAAAATTCAAAGAATCTATAGAATTAATCGTCACTTTCAAAGATATTGATGTAAAGAAAGGATTTGCAATTAACGAAATTGTTCAACTTCCAAAAACTAGTTCTCCTGCAACTGTTTGTATTATTGCCACAGGCGATATGAACCAAAAGGCAAAAGAAGCAAAAGCAGATACTGTTATCGGAACAGAAGAATTAGCAAAATATGGAGCCAACAAAAGAGAATCTAGAAAATTCATTAACAAACATGATTTCTTTTTAGCAGATACAAAAGTTATGCCAGTTGTTGGTAAAACTTTAGGTCAGCTTTTAGGTCCAAGAGGAAAGATGCCAACACCAGTTCCTTTTGATGCATCCATTGATGCATTTATTCAAAGATTTAGATCATGTATCAAAGTAAGATCAAGAGCATCATTATCAATTTCATCTAAAATTGGAGATGTGTCTATGGAAGATCCAGATTTAGTAATTAATGCACTCACAGTTTTACATGCAATTGAAAAGCATTTACCAAACGGTGAGAAAAATATGAAAAAGATTTTAATTAAAACTACAATGGGCAAGCCAGTAAAACAAGCACAAGAGGTTAAGAAGAAATATGCATGAGAATAGAACAACATATCCTAAACGAAAAACCCAAATGTATCAGCAATTACAAGAACTACCAAAAAAATACAAAGTTCTAGCTGTAATTAAAATGAAAAAAGTTAGGTCTACTCAAATTCTCCCATTAAGAAAAACACTTGCAGGCGAGGTATTATTTTTCAGCATTAAAGATAAAGTTGCAAAAAAAGCATTTGAGAAACTCGATGTAGCAGGAGTCAAAGACATTGCAGACAAACTAACAGGACAATGCATGTTTCTATTTACAAACATGTCACCATTCAAGCTAAACGTTCTTCTTGCTAAAAACAAAATACTGATGGCAGCAAGAGGTGGGGATTTAGCAAGTTTCGATATTGTTGTTCCTGCTAAAAATACAGGAATTGCACCAGGTCCAATGCTTACAGAATTCAAAGAAGCAGGAATTCCAACTAAAATTGATCAAGGAACCATCTGGATTGCAAAAGATACTACTCCAGTTCTAAAGGGGGCAGCAATTAATGAAAAATTAGCATCAATTCTAGGTAAATTAGATATCAAACCAGTAGAGGCAGGAATTACACTATTTTCAGCATTAGAGGAAGGAATTGCATACACTGAAGAAGAAATGATAATTGATGTTGAGAAGATTAGAAATGCATTTACTCAATTCCATCAAGAAGCAGTGTCATTATCAATTGAGGCAGGATATATTACTGCAGATAATATTATGCAAATTCTCAGCAAAGCATCTCAATCTGCACGTTCTGTATCAGTTGAGGCAGGATTTATGACAGATGAAACAAAAGAGCAAATTTTACAAAAAGCAGATTCCCAAGCAAAATCAGTTGCAGGAAAAGCAAAAGATTACACACCAGCATAAATTTCATAAATATCATTTATCAATATGAGTAGAAATCTAATCTTAATCATATTAGGGATAATTAGTTTAGGGATTTTTGAAGTTTTAATGTACTCAGGTTTGCTTAATTTTCTATCAATCTAAGTCCAAAGATTCTTGAACCTTTGGTAAATTCCATTTATACTTCATTGCAAGTAATCGTATTCCAGTTGCTATAGCAATTCCAATAATTGATGCTGCTTGTATATCGACACCAAATGAGAGAACTGCATAAAAAACTACGATTCCAATTATTGATGCTACAGCATAGACTTCTTTTACAAATACTATAGGGATTTCTCTGACAAACACATCTCTGAGAATACCACCACCAATTGCAGTAATCATACCTGCAAAGAGCATTGGAAGAAAGTCCAACCCAACTATTTGATATGCAATTGATGCACCCAAAATTGAAAAGACTCCAAGTCCTACTGCATCAAAGACTAGCCAAATATTCATTTTCTTTTTGAGTCGTGAGAAAAGAAAGAACATTACAATTCCAACAATAACAGTTATGGTAACATAGATAGGATCAGAAAACGCTGTAGGAAATCTACCAAAAATTACATCACGTGTTACTCCACCTCCAACTCCAACTACAGTAGCTAGTACAATAATTCCAAAAATATCTGCCTTGTGTGCAATTGCTTTTGATGCACCAGTTACTGCAAAAGCTATCGTACCCAAATAATCCAGAATGCTAATAAATCCATCAATTGGAAAAGAGAAATCTACCATTTAATGTGAATTCAGAGCTAGGGCTAATTAAGATTTGACAAAAAATAAAAATCAAAAGTAAATTGTGAAAATAAAAAGTTGTTTAGCCAAATAAGGAAGACAATCCTTCCATGGCTGCTTCTTCTTTTTTAGGGTCTTCTTTCTTCTCCTCTTTTGCCGGTGCATCTGCTGCTGCTGCTGGTGCTGCTGCTGCGGCTGCTACAGGTGCGGCTTTAACTGCCTCATCGATGTTAACATCGGCTAAGGCTGCAACTAGTGATTTAACTTGGGCTTCATTAACTTCAGCGCCAGATGCTTTCACAACTGAACTAAGGTTTGCCTCGTTAACTTCTTTGTCTAGTTTGTGAAGAAGTAAAGCAGCGTAAACATATTCCATTATGTCGAGATTTTCCTAGGGCATAATATAAAACTATTGAGAACTTACGCCTGAAAATTAAAAATCTAATTTAAGATTTTAAGACTTCTGCAAACAGCGTATAATGTTCGTTTCAAAGTAGTATCAGTCAAAGTATCCATCCTGTGCTTTAAGACCCGTTTTGCCTCATCTCTTTCATCACCTACTGGTAAAGACAAAACAGCATTGATGAATTCAGGTAATGATTCACGAATCCAGTTATCAAGCATTCCGTAAATTTTTGGTGGAAGAATATCGCATTTATCAACATCAAGATCTAACACTTCGGCATAATTTTCATGTTCAACTCTATACACTAAAGCCAAAACTACATTGTCTGGAGTTGGATGTTCAAGAATTTCTCTAGAACGTTCTCCAGTTTTTCCTTGAGCAATCTTATTTTTCAATCCTATTGGATTTACAATTACTCCATTAACACCAACTTTTCGTCCATCAACACCAGTGACTATACCAAAAATAAAATCATTAAATTCACCATTTTTTTTAATTGAGAAAATAGGAGTACCTTCTTTCAAAACAGGTTTCTTGCCAAACATGAATTGATATCATCGTATAGTGTATTTAATGTATTATTAATCGACAATTCTTAATATTGGAAAATAACAGGCTCATCGTTGGATAAAAATCAGATTCTAAAAGAATTTTCAGCAGATCCTGAGAAATACTATAATGTCAAACTATTCCAAGAGCAAGGATTTGTTAGAAAGGCATGTACCAAATGTGGCAGATTCTTTTGGACTCTAAATGCAGATAGAGATTTGTGTCCAGATGATGGGAAAGACACGTATTCCTTTATCGGTGATCCTCCAACTTCAAAAAGATTTGATTATACACAAGCATGGAAACAAGTTGAAGAATTTTTTGTAAAAAATAATCACACATCAATTAGCAGATATCCAGTAGTGTGTAGATGGCGAGATGATTTGTTTTTTACAATTGCATCAGTTGTTGACTTTCAAAGAATAATGGGAAGTAAGGTAGTCTTTGAGTTTCCTGCAAACCCACTAATAGTTCCACAAACTTGTTTGCGTTTCAAAGATTTAGAAAATGTCGGAGTTACAGGTAGACACTTTTCAAGTTTCTGCATGATTGGACAGCACAGTGTTCCTGATTTGGGAGGGTACTGGAAGGATGAATGTGTGGATTTGGATTTTAGATTACTAACTGATCAGTTTGGAATTAAAAAAGAAGAAGTTGTATTTGTAGAGGATGTTTGGGCAGGCGGTGGCTCTTTTGGTCCTTCACTAGAGTATTTTGTCAGGGGATTGGAATTAGGAAATGCAGTGTTTACAGAGTTTCAGGGAGAACTAGGACAACACACTACACTTGATCAGAGAGTAATTGACATGGGTGCAGGGCTTGAGAGATTTGCGTGGATTACCAATGGAACACCTACAGCGTATGACTGTTGTTTTGGTCCTGTAAATCAGATACTATTTGAAAAGATTGGAATTGATTCTGATTCAGAAATGCTAAAAAAATACTTTACAGAAATTGCAAAAGAAATTGATCATTTTGATGACCTAAATGAAGTAAGACGTCTTGCAGTGGAAAATGCAGGAATTACAGAAGAACAACTGAACAAAACAATAATACCACTAGAAGGAATGTATCTGATTGCAGATCATCTCAGGACATTAATTTTTGCAATTGCAGATGGTGCACTGCCAAGCAATGTTGGAGGAGGGTATAATCTCAGAATGATGTTGCGAAGAATTAATGGAACAATTAATCGATTGAATGTAAAATTAGACATTGATGAATTAATTGATAGTCACATTGACTATCTCAAAGATACCTATCCAGAGCTTGATGAGAAAAGAGAAGATGTCAAGACAATTCTCAAGCTAGAATCATCAAGATATGAGGAATCCAAAGTTCACATGAAGAAAAAGGCAGAAAAGATTCGTGAGAAAGGTACACCATCAGTTGATGAACTCATCACACTATACGAATCAGATGGAATTACACCTGAATACCTCAAAGAAATTGATGCAATTACAGAAATCCCATCACAATTTTACTCTAAACTATCTGATTTACACCAGTCTGAAAAGAAAAAAGCAATCACTGCACTTCCACTAGAAGAGTTACCTGAAACTGAAACGCTATTTTACAAAGATGACCCAATGGAATTTGAGGCCAAAGTAATCAAGATCTTTGATGATCAAGTGGTATTGGATAGAACTTCGTTTTATGCAAGAGGTGGAGGACAAGAACCAGATTTAGGAACTATCGCAGGATTTGAAGTAGTTGATGTGGATAAACATGCACACATTATTGTTCACAAGCTAGAAGGCGGAGTTCCAAAAGAAGGGGAGACGGTACAATGTAGGGTAGATGAAACAAGACGTGCAAACATTACTAAAAACCACACCAGTACCCATATCATTAATGCATCATCAAGAGGAGTGTTAGGTTCTTGGATTTGGCAACACTCTGCGTTTAAAGATCATGATCATGCTAGGTTGGATATAACACATCACTCATCACTAACTGATGAGCAAGTAAAGAAAATTGAAGATGCAGCTAATCAAATGGTAAAAGAGAATTATCCAGTAAACATTGACTATTACGATAGAGGAACTGCAGAACAAAAATATGGTTTTAGAATTTATCAGGGCGGTGTAGTTCCAGTAAAGTCAGTTAGAATTGTATCAATTGAGGATAAAGACATTGAGGCATGTGGTGGAACACATGTAAAGAAGACTGGCGATATAGAACTAATTAAAATTACAAAGACTAAGCGAATTCAAGACGGTGTAGTTCGTATAGAGTTTGTCTCAGGACCAACAGCATTCCAATATGTAAAAGACCAAGAAGAAGAATCAAAGAAACAAGCTGCAGATGATATTGCTAAAGAAAAATTAGAAAAACTGCGAGAAGAAAACAAAGACAAAGCAAGAGAGCAGATTCCCATTCTACTAGAAAAGATTCTAGCTGGAGAAACAGGTGAGATTGACAACATCACAATTAAAAATAAAATTTGCTTTACATCAAGTGAGAATTATGATGATTATTTCTGCCAAACCTTTGGAAAGAAACTAGTTGCCAAGGATGGTACTGCAGCATTTTGTGGAATTTTTGAATCAGGTCCAACTGTTAGAATTATGGTGTATGCTGGAGTAGAATCAGGCGTAAATGCAGGTGAGATAGCCAAAGAAATAGCCTCAATTCTAGGCGGTTCTGGTGGAGGGGACGCTAAATTTGCTCAAGGTGGAGGAAAGGACACATCTAAAAAAGAGCAGGCAATAGCCAAAGCAAAATCAATGATTTTAGGATAATACTATGATAAACTGGAATGAAATAGAAACAAAATGGCGAAACAAGTGGGCCGAATCAAAAGACTTTGAGACAAATCCAAATGAGAAACCAAAAAAATTCATCACCGTAGCTTATCCGTATCCAAACTCTCCACAACATATCGGACATGGCAGAACATACACACTAGCTGATGTTCATGCAAGGTTTTATCGAATGCAAGGATATAACGTATTGTTCCCAATGGGATTTCACTATACAGGAACTCCTGTGTTAGGAATGGCAAGAAGAATTCAAGCTGGAGAAAAAGAAATTCTTGATGGATTGAGAAATGTGTACCATGTTCCAGAAGAAGATATCAAAACATTTGTTGAACCAATTAAAATTGCAGATTATTTCCATGAAGAGATAAAATCAGGAATGATTGAGATGGGTTACTCCATTGATTGGAGACGAGAATTCACAACTATAGTTCCAGATTATCAGAAATTTATTGAATGGCAAATTACCACACTAAAAGAGAATGGTAAAATCATTCAAGGTAGTCATCCAGTTGGTTGGTGTCCTAAAGATCAGAATCCAGTATCACAGCATGATACAATGGGGGATGTAGAACCAAAAATTGATGATAAAAACTTTCTAGTCAAATTTTCATTTGGTGAGTTTGTTTTTCCAGTTACAACATTAAGACCTGAAACAATTTTCGGTGTAACTAATTTGTGGGTCAATCCAAATGTGATATACAAAAAAGTTACAGTTGATAATGAAACATGGATAGTTTCAGAGCAATGTGCGAATAAAATAGTATTCTTTGAAAAACAAGTAAAAATAATTGGTGATATTGCAGGTAGTGAGATTATAGGAAAAACAGCTATTGCACCAAACAATGGTAATGAGATTCCAATTTTGCCTGCAGAGTTTGTAGAGCCTGGAATGGGAACTGGACTAGTAATGTCAGTACCAGCTCACGCACCCAAAGACTATCAGGCATTGATGGACTTGAAGGCTAAAAATCACGAATTAGCCTCAAAAATCGAGCCTATACCCATCATAGTTACTGAAGGATATGAGGAATATCCTGCAAAACAGATTTGTGAAAAACTAGGAGTTTCAAACCAAACAGATGAAAAATTAGAGGAGGCTACAAAGGAATTATACCTCAAAGAGTTTACTGATGGAAAATTAAATGAAAAATGTGCACAATTTAACAATGAAAAAGTGCAATTTGGTAGAGATAAAGTTAGAGCATGGTTGGAGGAAAATAATCATCTAGAAAAATTCCCAGTGTTAGAGAATGCACCAGTACATTGTAGATGTGGTGCAGAATGTGTTGTTAAAATATTGAACAATCAATGGTTTTTGAATTATGGTGATAAATCATGGAAAGAACTTGCAAGAAATTGTTTTGATGAGATGAACATACTGCCAAGTAATATCAGAACAGAGTTCAAAGAGGTAATTGATTGGTTGCATGAGCGAGCATGTGCAAGACAACAAGGATTGGGAACTAAACTTCCATGGGATAAGGATTGGATTGTAGAATCACTATCAGATTCTGTGATATACATGGCATATTATACAATTTCACGATTTGTAAATGATGGAACAGTTAATGCTGAGAATTTAACTAGAGAATTCTTTGATTACATATTATTAGATAAAGGAGATTTGTCTCTAGCTGTATCAACATCCAAGCTTACAGAGGATGTAATTAATACAATGAAAAAAGAATTCCAATATTTCTATCCAGTTGACTCACGTCATTCAGGTAGAGATTTGGTACAGAACCATCTATCATTTTTTGTCCTTAATCATGTTGCAATATTTGAGAAAAAATTATGGCCACAAGAAATTGTAGTTAATGGTAGTGTCATGATGGATGGTGCTAAAATGAGTAAGAGTATGGGAAATATCATTCCACTACGAACTGCAATCAGAGAACATGGGGCTGACCCAATCAGGTTAGCTATTATTTCATCAGCTGAATTACTACAAGATGCTGATTTTAACATGGAATCAGTGTATGGAATTCAAAATAAAATAGCATCTCTATTAGAGGAGTGTTCTAGGCTCAAAAAAGGAACAATTGGGGAGTTACAAGCAGAAGATAGATGGATTTTATCAAAAACCCAGAATATGATAGTGCAAGTTACAGAAGCTGTGGAGAAAATGAGATTGCGTGAAGCATTGCAGGATATTTTATTTACATTTGAAACTGACTTGAGCTGGTATAGTAAGAGAGTAGAAGCTAAAGGTAGAGAGGATGTATCAGGAATATTACATTACATCAATTCTGTTCGTGTTGCAATGTTGTCACCATTTGCACCACATGTGGCAGAAGAAATGTGGGAGAATCTTGGATACTCTGATGTAGTATCAAAATCAGCATGGCCAGAGTTTTCTAAAGAGAAACTAGATGCAACATCAATTCAATCAGAAGAATTGTTAAAATCAACTATTAACGATATTGCAAATATTCTCAAAGTTACAAAAATTATTCCAAAGAAAATTGTACTCTATGTAAACTCAGATAGTATGAAATCCAAAGTGTATCGCAAGATACTAGGAATAATGGTTGGTGGACAAAACAACATGGGAGTTGTGATGAAGGAATTAATTGCAGATCCTGAAACTACAGTGGCTAAAAAGATGCCGGACTATATTCAAAAAGTGATAAAAGATTTGCATTCAGAATCTGAAGAGATTAAAACTATGAAATTAGAATCGAATTCATTTGATGAAAAAGAATTTCTCTCATCAGAATTATCCAGTATTGGAAAGAAAGAGTTTGGTGTAGAGATTACAGTGTATTCAGAAAGTGATTCGGACATTTATGATCCTAAAGGAAAGGCAAGACATGCAAGACCATTCAAGCCAGCGATTTTGATTGAATAATAAAGACGTCTAGGATAATGAATTTATTTTATTTTCAATCTCATCTTTGATTGAAATTTGTTGAACAGATTCAAAGGGAACAGGAATGTTAAAGCCTAAAATTCCAAAGTATGCAGTTCCCTTTACTGTAATTTGCATTACTCCATCATTAGATATGATAGATGATATTACAGGAGATAATCCACTCTTTTGAAAATTCTGAACTATCAGAATCTCTTTGTCATCCCCAGGGTAAATTGTAGCATCAACTGTAGTGTATCCTGCTCCCACATTCACATCATTAACTAGCAAGTCATATGATAAATCAGGAATATACACAGGAACAAGCCCGTTATTTGTCAGGCCAAAAAATAAATTCAAATTCACACCATCCACCAGATTAATTGCAGCACCAAGCCAGTCCCCTGAAATTGCCTGAAGACCTAGATTCACCAAAGTTGAGAATGTAATATTTACCAAATCAATACTATGAAAAGAAACTGTATCAAGTTCAACATTGATTTGTGTATATGAATAGTAGAGTAATCCTCCCATTATCACTAGCATTAAGAAAAATACTCCTATACCAATTCCTACAAATTTGGCTTTTCCCATTTCATGTTTTGTAAATAAAACGGATTATAACAATGGATGTTAGATGCAATACCATGAAACAAAGAACAAAGGATCAAATTCTAAATTATCTTCATGATTGCTATTCACAAAATGCAAATGCTGTTGTTACACCATCACAAATTGGTGCACATCTTGGAATAAAGGGGACCATCATAAAGCCAATTTTAAGAGATTTAAAAAAAGATGGGTTTGTAATTCAAACTCATAGTGAAATAGGAGAATCAGGATATCAAATTAGCTCCAAAGGAGTAGACAAAAATAAATCTAAACTTGCAGAATTAAAAGGAAAAGCATCTTGATTAAAATTAACAAAGAAAATGATATCACATTTCTAAGTGCATCAGTTACTGATTTTGCAGATTCTTTAGGGTATTGTGAATATAAAATTCCACTATCCATCAAAGGTGTAAAGCCAAAACCATCACAATCACTAATTCAGGGAACCAAAGCCCATCATGCAGAAGAAAAGTACGAGGCAGAACATGTAGAGTTGGAACCAGTATCAATACAACAAATTAAAGATAAGGAAGAAAACATTGAATTTGCAAGGGAGAATATCTACTCTACTTTGTTGATGCCATTTGAATTTCCTACTGAGAATGTGCTCCTTACACTATCAGGAAGAATTGATAAAATTCTCAGAGTAGATGAAACCTTACTAGTCCAGGATGACAAGTTTGCAGGAAGGCCACAAACTTATGATTCAAAAACACAGCCATACCCTAGCCAATTACTCCAAGTGTTGACCTATCTTAATTCCAGTTTTTCCTCAAAGAGAAAGCCCAATGCAGAGGATTTCTTTGAAATGCCTCACACCCAAAAGAAATGGCAGATTAGAATCTGTGATAGAAAGACTAGAGAGCCATACAAAGTATTTTCAGAAATACAAGATGCGTTCTCACTTCATTATCTGAATGTGTCATTGCAGAAATTCACAGCAATCTCTATTGGAATAAATGAACCTGAACATCATAACAGTGTAAACAAGTGTAATGCTTGTAATTTGAAATCTTTTTGTGAATTTAGAATTTAAAATTTATGATTCAAATTTTTCCCAGCACTTTTTAGCGCCACAAATAGTGCAATTTGCTTTCTCATTCCATTTATCAAATGCTTTACCAGGTGGAATTTTTACAACGGTGATTCGTTTACAACCTGTACATTGTACTTTAACTGAAACATTACTAATTTCATTCCCAACGAATCTATCAGTAAATCCCATTATTTTTCTACAACAATTCTAAACTTAAAGATATTGAAATTTAGAATCTAATTATTCCAAGGGAAAATTAATTTCACAATTAATACACTTGCCTCTCATTCCGTTATATTTCTCCTCAAAATATTGAATTACAATACTATTACACATCATACAATCTACATTAAACTCATCATTAATCAAATGTGATGAAATACCATTTTTTGCACTCATTTCTTTTTCAGCCACTCCCATTCGACTCGTTCAGTATTTTCATCTATATCACGAGATTTTTTACTAGGCATGTCTTCTAAATTCCACATATTTGAGTTAAGTCAGTGTGTGTCACAAAATATTACAGAGTAATCATAAATGTATGAATTTGACATCACACTAAAGATAATTATTATTAATTAAATGAATTCTCAAAGGCTACTTCACTCAATGGTAATTTGACCACCACGAACACCAGCATTCTCTGCTCTTTTGCCAACTACAACCATCATCATATCTGGAAATTCTAAAATGCATTGCAAATTGGAATCTAATTGTATATTCTCAAAAAGAGTCTAGAATCAAAGGATTATTTTTTCACGTATAATTTCTACGTCGTGGTTAAATACAAATTTTGTATAACAGATTCATGTTTCAATCAAAAAATAAAAAAAACATATTCAAAACAATTCAAAGTAGATGGAACCAATTAGAGGCCCCTGATGATGAATGGGGACAACCAGAGGAATAATCCACTCAAAGAATAGTTTGAAAAAACAAAGAACTGAATTATCCACAAAAGAATTTAATTAATTTGAATAATCCCGTGTTTAATCAAATACTGAATTCCTATAACAAATGTCTCATCATCAATTAAGTCATCTGCCCACCATCGTGCATTGTTTTTAATCCAAAAGGGAATCTCTGTAACATCATCAATTACAGTTACAGGAATGTATAGAATTTCCTGAGCAACCAAATATTTTATTCCTAAAACAAATGTCTCATCATCAATTGTATCATCGGACCACCATAATGCATTGTTTTTAATCCAATCAGGAATTAATTTTTCTGGAATTGACGGCATAATAGACTCTTTGAGTGATTTTTCAAAATAAAATCCATCAGGATACAGGTCAATGACATTTTTTACATCTCCAGTAGTAATTCTTCCCTTGTAGCTAATTAATTCAAAAGTTGGATGCATTAGAGATGTTGGGATATTGACATGACCCAAACCAAGTGCATGGCCAAACTCGTGACGAAATATCGAACCAAACTCTACAGTAGTGGCAAGATCAATTGGATTTCTACAAATTCCATGATAGATGTATTGAGAGTCTCGATTAACCTCACAAACATAGGGGGTAAAATAATACATGTTAATTATTCCAATACCTTCAACATTTTGAAAAGTTCCCAAAGTTAGCTTGGCGTCATCTCCTTCAGGTTGGTCTTTGAACTTTACAATTACATCACAATCAATAGAGTCCAAATAGTTTACTACATCAATTTCCCATTTCCAGTTTTCAGCTCTTGGGAGGGATGATTGATTTTTTAGCATGTTTTCCCATTCAGTAATTCCTGCCTTGATTTCTTTGATGTAAAGATCTTTTTTTATTTGAGATAAACTAGAATCTTCTGGAAATGATTCTAAACATACTTGGGGTGCAGAAACAGTAGACGCATAACTGACACTAGTCATTGTAATTAACAAAGAAAAGATTACTGGAAACAATAATTTTTTCATGTATCAAGGTGTAAAGAATAGATTATAAAATACACACCACATTTAATCAAATTCATCCCAGTCATAATGTAAAATATCTAAAATGAATTCTCAAACGCTACTTCACCCAATGGTAATTGACCACCACGTTCTGATGCATCTTCTGCTCTTTTTCCAACTACTACCATCATTACAATCAAATGGTTCTCAGGCAATTTTATTAATTCAGCTAGTTCATTATACTCAAAACCGACCATAGGACAAGAGTCCAATCCCATATCCTTTGCTGCAAGCATGATAGTTTGTGCTGCCATTCCACAAGAACGAACTGCTTCATCACGTTGGTTCTGTGGATTGCCATCATATTTTCGCACCAAAGCAGCTTTGACCATTTCTTGTTTTTCTGCAGGATGATTTTTCCAGTAACGTAGTGGTTCTGTATTCCATGCTGTCATGTCCCCACATAACACAATAACTAAAGAGCCATCTTTTGGTTGGGCCTGACCTCTAGCAGCTACTGAAATTTTCTCCTTTACATCCGGATTAGTAACATAGACAAATCTCCAGTTCTGTTGGTTGTAACTAGTTGGAGCCAAAATTACATGGTTCATTAATTTTTGAACATCACTACTATCCATTTTGTAAGTACTATCAAATTTTTTAATTGCACGTCTACTTGAAATTGCCTCAAAAACATCCATGTTACATCTAACAAATTATCTAAAATAAATGAAACGAAAAGACAGCAGATCTTAAGATCAACTCTTCAAAGGGGGCTGATGACAGATCTTCACTTAAGATCAGTAACCAAGTGGTTTCTGATGAAAGTTATTTTCTTAAGGTCTGAAACTTTTTGTAATCAGACGAAAGACAATCTTTTCTTATTGTTACTAAGGTGAATTTGTTATTTAACCGGTACTACCTTTTCCTACTAGTGGCAATTGACCTAAACAAATTCAGATAGTGTATTTATTAGGCAAACACAAATCGCAAAATATCTTGAAGATTGCAGTAATGGGTATGGGAGTAGCAGGCTCTTATCTTATGGCCAGATTAAAAAATTCTGAACATGATGTAACTGGATATGAAAGAATGATAGAGGAAAAACATGATTCGATTTGTGCATGGGGTACAATAAAATCAGAACTAACAGAATTTTGTAAAAAGACAGGTAGAGATTTTAATGATTTTCTAATTCATGACGGTAAAAAAATGCATGTCAAAATGAATGATGATGTGAAATTTGATATCGGGCTAAAAGGATTATGCACGTATAACAAACTAGCACTAATCAAAGATTTCATTAAAGATTGTAATGTAATTTACGGAGAGGCACCAAAACTAGAAGAATTAGAAAAACAATATGATCTGATTGTAGATTGTACGGGATTTCATAGAGTGTATCTGCCAAAATTAAAAGAAGATTTCTTTTTACCAACATACGAGTACAAAGTAGAATATGAGGACAAAGTTCCATATGACGACTTTTACATAGAGCCATTTCCGGGAATGTCAGGCTACTTTTGGTATTTCCCACTAGGGGAGAAATTCGCACACATCGGGGCAGGAGATTACAATAAACAACACATGAAGGCAACTGATGCATTCCTGAAAAAACACGGAGGCAAAGTAATTCAAACAAAGGGCCGTCCAATTAGACTGGCAACACCAGACAAATGCAAGCCATACTATTCAGGCAAAGTTGTAGGAGTTGGGGAATCAATTGGAACAGTATACGCATTGTTAGGTGAGGGAATTATTCCATCCATGCAATGTGTAGAGATTTTCCTAAAAAACATGAATGATTTTAATGCGTATGAGAAAGCAATAGAGAAACACTACAAAGTGTATGCCAAAGTGTTTAATTTTGTACATGCAAAGATTCAGAAAAACTTTAGTTTCCTAAAGGCACTACCTGACTTTATTGCAATATTCATTTACATGAAAAAGAATGAGGATAGATTTGGAATGAAAATCAAAGTTTCAGATTTGATGAAAGTAGCCAGAGCTTAACTAAAACTTACAGAACCAAACCCTTCTCGATTGGTACGATTTGATGCCATGTTGTAATCGTAAATAGTAGTAGAATATGCTTTTAGCTCATCTTTCATTTGGTCCAAATTTTCTGCCAAATAAAATCCAGGACAATCACCTGTAAATTGATACGTTGCATGGACGCGAGCCTTTCCTTGTTCGTTTTCAAGCCAACTGGCAAATGGATACAAATAGCACACACCTGGTCTGTCTGGATGCATAGAGCAGGCACCTTCACCGTCTAAAAATCTACATGAAATGTGGGTTCCATCATCATCAGCAGTTTCATCAGTTTTTCTTTTGAGATTAATTGTAGTCATTGTAGTCATTTCCCCTGATGGTCCAGGTTCCTGATATGTAACAGTGAGGGTTTCTTTTTTAATAAAATCAGGAATACTTTTGTATTTCAAACCTTTGCCAATGGTGATTAAATCATCTGATGTTAATGGCAGTCTACCTTGTCTGTCACAGCAATTGTGACAGTCAGGCCAAAAGCATTTCCATAAAATATATTTTTTTTCTGAATTAAGATAAGGTACATGAAATATCACATCTTTGACTTTGATTGCATAGTCAGAGACATCAGTAATTTTTCCCAACATGAATTTCCGTAAAATTGGATCAAGATCCCAATCTTTTTCTAACAAGTCTAATGATTCTTGAATTTCTTTTTGAGACAACTATTAAGTTATAACATCTTTTGCAGATGTTATTAATGTTGAGTGAAAAAGGAAAATATGCCTCAGCTACTGAGAACAGGAGATTTGTGTGGGGAGAAATCATATGGCCTTTAATTTTAGAAATCAATGATGTTGCATTTTCATTAAAACAATTTCAAGAAAAGCGAGAAAAAGTGTGCAAAGAAAAAAATGTATCAATTACAATTCCATCCAGAGGATTAGTATCACTAGTGCAAAAAGGAATTTTAAGAAAAGAAGGAAACATCTATTCAATTCATTTTAGATTAATTCCGTACATGCGATTAAGGGCAATATGTGATTATGCAACTGTAATTCGTGAAGTCAGACTAAAATAATTACAACAAATGAATATATTCTAAAACATCAAAATTTCTTCAAGTAGCCCGGTAGTCTAGTGGTCAAGGATTCTGCCCTCTGGATCTCAAGAGTGGATAGGCGGGGACGGCAGTTCGAATCTGCCTCGGGCTACTGATAAAATATTAATAATTTTGTAGACTATCTTGATGCTTGTGCTATTCTTTCCAATTCATGTCTCTTCTTTACAGAAGGTGCATTTTGATCATTTGATGCTGCAAGCATTAGTTGTTCTGCCATGTGCTCCTCAATTGGTTTTGGATTTGAAAAAGTTGCCTCTTTTACTGCATCTGCAATAAATTTTAGAGCCAAGTCAACTCTTCTGATTGGAGCAACATCGACGGATACATGGTATGTGGTACCACCATAAACAATTCTAGTAGTATCCTCAGTTGGAGCAGAAAATTCTATTGCTCTAACTAAAACTTCAACAGGGTTTTGTCCAGTTTTTAATGCAATGATTTCAAAAGCAGTTTTTACAGTGTTTAGTAATTTAGTTTTCTTACCAGTCATTCTACCAGTGTTCTTTGCATATTTTTTTCCAAAGTGCATTGATTTGTTGATTAATCTCTCAACAATGTTAACATCTGCTTTATTGAATCGCTTTAGTGCTGAACGACCATAAGTGTAAGGTAAGATTTGTTTTCTCAAAGAGATGGCAGTTTTTAATCCAGGATCTTTAACCTCGATATCAGATAAATCCCATTTTCTAAATAATAGTAAATTTTTAGTTTCAGCCATTTCTATCTCCTTGGTTTCTCCTTTTTACCAATAACTAATTCATGTAAGGATGTACCGTTAACTTTGAAAACTTTGAATCTAACACCAGGAATATCTCCCATTGCACCACCTTGTGTTGCACCCATACCTTGAATGTGAACTTCATCGTGTTCATCAATGAAATTCATTGCACCATCTCTTGGCAAAAAGGCTGTTACTGTTTTTCCATTTTTAATTAATTGAACTCGCACACATTTTCTGATAGCAGAGTTTGGCTGTTTAGCTGCAATACCTACTTTTTCTAAAACAATACCACGTGCTTGTGGTGCTCCTCTAAGAGGATCAGATTTTACATCAATACCTAATTTTCTTCTTTTGTAAGTGGAAATTGCCCATCTTTGTTTCTTCTTTTTAATCGTAAGAACTCTGCCTGCAAATAATCCTAGTGGTGATTTTCTCATATCCTACATCTCCATGGTAGCCCGTTCCGGGCTATTAATCAATACACTGGTAATACCGAAATATCGTTTTGCTAGTAGTCTTGCCTTCTCAGCATTTCTACCTTCACGACCAACTACAATTCCTTTCTTTCTTGGATCGACCATAACTATTGCCTGTTTTGTACCATCAGGTCGTGTATTTATTTTTACTTCAGAAACTAATTTTGAATTAAGCAAACTAGACAAGAATTTTGCAGGATCATCATCAAATTCTACCAATTCAACATTTCTTTTAACAATATTTTGTAATGATTTGATATGTACACCGCCCTTGCCAATTGCAAGTCCCATTTTACCAGTATTAACTACAAAAATTACTCTATCTTGTTTTTCATCATCTACACAATCACGTGCTGTTGCACCAGTAACATTTTGGAAAAGAGACATCATTCGCATTTGATCAGTTGTGAGTTTAATTGATTGTGTCATTAGAATTCCTTTTTATGTTTAGACAAAAATGTCTCATTTAAATTTTCATTAAGAATACAGTTAAGCAATTTTTTCCTCAACTACTGTATCCTTTAAAATTGATTTGATGCTTGCATCGTCTAGGGAAGTAAATGAAATGGTTGTAATTCTAAATTGTAAGCCACATAATCTGCCTAATGCGACTGAAGTTCCTTGAAAGTTTACTAAAGGTATTTTTTCTTTTTTTGCATCTGATTCAATTTTCTCAAACATTTCTTTCTTGATTGATTGAGATAGTACAATTAGTTTGGAATTTTTCAGAGAGGTCAAAACTTGTTTTGTGCCCATTGTTAGTTGATCTTCTTTTCTAGCATCTCGTAATGATTTTTCAAGTATCTTACTCATGTGATTTCCTTAAGTCGATCGTCTTGTGAGGGCTTTATAGGTTTATTGAAAAATTAAGCGTGGATATAAGAGAGTTAATTTTGTAAACCAAATAAGGAACTCAAAGTGGAAAACAGATTACCTATTTCATCAAAAAAATTACTTGAATTTTGTTTTTCAGAATTTTCTAAAAAGATTTTTTCAGATTCTAGGGATTTTTGATTAGAGATATTTTCAGTTCCAAATTCAGAATTATTCCCAGAGACATCAATATTTGAAGATAATACAATCTCAAGGTTTGCTCTAGCAGTTAGATAATTTGGATTTTGTTCCAAGACCTCATCATACAACAAAATTGCATCTTTGAAATCACCTAAATTCGCAAGTGCATTTGCCTTGTTATTTTTTGCAGAAAGGGAATCAGGATTAAGTCTAAGGGCATGATCATAATACACTATAGCCTCAGAAAAATACCCCAGTTTTCCCAATGCAGAGCCTTTGTTTATGAGAATGTCTACATCGTTTGGATTTTTGGTTAGTGATTCATTAAAAAAATCCAATGAACTATCAAATTGACACAGTCGGTACAATGCGGGCCCCATCCCATCATAGTATGAAATAGTATCAGCGTATGTACTAGAATCACAATCTAATTTAATTTGATTAAGTAATTTTCCTAATTCTATATCATCTACAGATAGATTATTTTCTTTTTCAGTTTCATCTGTAGCAGTTTCTTTTACAACAGTTTCATCTGTAGCAGTTTCTTTTACAACAGTTTCATCTGTAACAGTTTCTTTTACAACAGTTTCATCTGTAGCAGTTTCTTTTACAACAGTTTCTTTTACAACAGTTTCATCTGTAACTGTATCATCTACAATATCATCTACAATAGGAATTTGTAGCAATTTAGAATATTCAAAAAAAGATGTCGCTTCAGATTCATCATAATGTGCTTTTACAGAATATGTTCCATCAACTCTGAAATTTACTCCTTCTTTAACAAGAAAACTTGTAGTAAATTCCAAGTTAGAATCAATTGTACCAAAATAAAATCCTGCAGGCATTCCAAAAGGATCATAAATTCCAATCAATACAGTTGGAGAAGTTATTGTGGAAACTTGGCCAGTTATTTTAACAAAATCATCATCAGTGTATTGTTTTTGTTCTGTGTATAGTAAAATAATCTCAGGGGATAGGATTTCTTCAATTAAAACTTCAGGTTCAGAATAGGCACCTTGAACTGTAAAATAATGATTTTCAGAAATTGCCCCATAATCAAATTTGACTAAATATTCACCAGTTTTTTCATAAAATGGAGTTTCAAGCAGTATTGTTTTACTAAATGTTTTTTCAGATGAAATTTCTAAATTATTTGCAGACAAGATTTTTCCATCAGGATTATAGATACTCATAGCAATACTAGGCATTCCAACCTCAATTACTTCACCAGAAACAGTTAGAGAATCCCCTAAATCATAAAATTGCTTGTCAAAATTGATAATTAATGAATCTGCAAAAACTTCTGTAAAAATCACAGAAGAAAACACGGCTAACACTAGAGTAACTCCTAATACAATTCCTAACACATTATAAAAAAACGTGAATTTCTATTTAATAATATCGTAGAAAATATTCTTTTCAGGGAATAGTGATCAAAGTAGACATTAACTGAGACAAAACTGTTGGATCATTAATTGAGCTCCAAACAAAAGTTTCTATTTCATAAATTCCAGATTTTTTTGGAATCCATGATTGAGAAACATCTAAACTTTGCTGAGAATTAATTTCCCCCTGAATCCAGGATAGAGATTCAACAACATGTTTATCATTTTTCACTTGGAACATGTAAACAAATTTTTGTTTAAAATCATGTTCATTTGAAATATTTCCAACTATTTGTATTTGTGAATTTTGTGAAAATGATTCTAATTTATTTCCTAGTCCATCAGAGAAAGTAATTTGAGAATTTTTAATTCGCTCAATTGGAGGAATAGATGAATCAACTCTTGCACTAGTTTCAATTGCTAAATTATCTGATGTAGAGTAAGGTTTTGGTAAAGTATAGTCATTGTATTTGGCAAAAATTTCATCTCCAGGAAGCGAATAAAGTCTATCACCACTTGAATGAGAATTCTGAGATAATGAAATGGTTGCAACAAAAGAGCCTGAATCCTCAGATGTCTCCATAGCATTAACTTCAATTCCTGCAACATCAGAATCAGAAAAAATTTGTATTGGTAAATTATCTATTGCCTCAGGATTCAAATTCATATCTAAATCAATCACACGAACCATTGCAGATTTTTCCAAAAAGAAAATATCCTCAATAAAATTAATTGTCCCAACATTCCAACGTACTGGAACTGATTCAACTAATACAACCCCATCAGCAAATTCAAATGAAATTGTTATTGCAGAATCTCTATCGACTTCTAAAAATCCACTAGTAGGACCATTTCCACTAGTTCTAGGAGTGGTATCAGAATCACCATCACCATCAGCATCATGAGTAAAACCTGTAAGAATTACTTCTGCAGTAAAAATTCCAGAATTTACATCAGTCTCAGTAAATCGATATGAGTCCAGAGAATGCTCAGATGTAGAAATTTTAATTGAATGTTCACTTGTTTCTCCAATTGAATCAATTAGATGTCTATCAGAATTCCAACTTGGTGAAATAATAGTAATTTTCATTTTATCTGTCCAGGAATAAACTGGCTTGTCTGTAAATATTGGAGAGTATGGTTTATCGTAGTTTGGTGCAGTTGCTCCAAATGCTGAAAGTAGAATCAAAAAGAAAAGTAAAAACGGTAACATGGTAAAAAATTAAAAACTATTGAATTTAATGTTTGATGAATAATGTTCTAAGGTTCGTCATTAGGAAAAGAAATAGACAGAATATTATCTCCACGGAGTAATATTTTTCCAAGTTTCTCATGTTTCTCTTCAGAAACATCTTCGGCATTATCTAATGAGAGATTCATATGAATATCAAAGTCTTTGAGAACTCCCTCAATAGTTTTAGTATTTCTTAATCGTAGTGAAATGACTTTATCTTTATTATTTCTCATTAATGTTGAAATTTCATCGGCCATAATTATCACTAAATTCTAAATTGCTCCTATTTTTTCTTGCTTACTTGCATGTATAAGTCAACAGTACCACTTCCGATTGGAATGTTACTACCAACAATTACATTTTCAGTAATACCTTTGAGTTGTTCAACTTCACCCATAAGTGCAGCGTGTGCAATTGTTGGGACTGTAATTTCAAATGCTGCTCTTGCAAGAACACTATCTTTAGTACCGGCAATTCCGTGTCTACCAATTTGTTGCATGTATCCTCTGGAACACATCAAATCTGACACCAACATAATGTATCTATTATCAACTTCTAATCCTTGATCACCCAAAGTATGGTTGAGTTCATTAATCAATGAATTTCTTGCAGCCTCAATTCCCAAAGTGCCTGCGATTTCAAAGACATTGTTTGTTCGGACATTCTTTTTATCAATGCCTTTTACTTCAAGCACTTTGGCAATGTTAGAACCAGTTGTTTGAATAACCCATTCATCGTCTTTTTGGACTAGTGTTACTCGTTCGACATCTGGAACTCCTTTAACAGTAGTGTTGAGAACTTTATTTCTAATTGCAATAGCAATTGCAGTGTCAGCCTCATCTACCAAATTCAAAGTGATTAATTCGCCAACAACTTCCATTTTGAATTTCTTATTTGATGAAAGTACTGCTTCTACTTCGGCAACAGTGCATCCTCTTTCTTTGAGTCTGTTAGGACTTAGGATTAATTTAATATTTGTAGAATAATCTGTTTCAGTATCAGCAATCAATGCACTAACTTTAGTTTGCAATACATTTCGTGCAACTTCAATTGCCTTTTCTCGAGATTTCTTTGATTCCTCATCAAGGTAAATATCCATAGTTGGAGTGACAGGTTTCTTTCTAGCATCAACTAGTTCAATTAATCTTGGAAGACCCAAGGTAACGTTTCTTTCTTTAATTCCTGCAAAGTGGAAAGTTCTCAAGGTCATCTGAGTACCAGGTTCACCAATTGATTGTGCTGTGACGATTCCTACTGCTTGACCAGGTTCTACTTGGGCTTTATTGTAAAGTGAAAGTCCTTTCTTACATACTGCCTCAACACCTTCTTTACTCAAGCTAGATTTCTGTAAGGCCTCAATTACAAGTTTAGTTAATCTTGGATTAAACGTCTTTGTGTATTTTTTAGTTAAAGTTTCAGTTTCTTCTTTGGTTGCTTTCTTTCCAGAATCAGTCATTGTTTGTGATTCTGCTAATCTACTTGCATTGAATGCCTCACCATGATCACTTTTTTGCACATCTATTCCATCCTCACCATATAGGAATTGAACAATGTGACCGTGTGGATCCCTTACTGTTCCATCATATTCTAATCTAATGTGTTCTAATGCGTTAATCAATCTACGTTGCATGTAACCACTTTGTTGTGTTCTAACTGCAGTATCTACTAGTCCTTCACGACCACCCATTGCGTGGAAGAAGAATTCTAAAGCAGTAAGACCGGTTCTATAATTTGATTTTACAAATCCATGTGCATCAGGATTACTATCATGTTCTTTGTAATGGGTTAATGCACGATTACTAAAACCAAAACTCATTCTATTTCCTCTTCTTGATTGTTGTCCCAAGGCACCTGCCATCTGACCTACGTTAAGTGCTGAACCTCTGGCTCCAGTTGTTGCCATAATTTTACCAGCATTACTATCATCAAGGGAATCATTTGCAGTAGCTCCTGCTTTTTCTCTTGCTTTACCTAATTCATTAACAATGTAGGCCTCTAATGCTTCCTCAGCCTTCATACCTCGAGTTAGTTTTAGAGTTCCTTTTTCATATTGATCACTCAAATCAGATACAGTATCATAAGTTGCTTGAATATCATCCAGGATTTGTTGTACATTCTTTTCTGGTACTTCAAGATCACCATATCCATAACTGAAACCATAGTGGGTGATGAATTGTTTTACCATAATGAGAATAGAGTTTAAGAAACTTTTACCCGCAGCATTTCCATAGTCTTTTGTAATTCTGTGTAAGACACTTTCTGGCTCTTCAGCACCGATAGATGTTTTATCAATAACACCACTGATTAATTCACCATTTTTAATTACAACATCTTTTTCTGGACCTTTTGTTCCTTTTGACCATTTTGATGTAAGGACATAGTTGAAGTCTTTTGGAAGGAATAATGAGAATAATTGTTTTCCAGTGTATGCAGGACCATCTTTTGTTTTAGTTCCAGGTTTTGGAAGTGCATCAGTGTAACCACCAAGCATTGCATAGTTTGAAAATTCTTGAACAGATAGGACAGTATCATCTTTAGTTAGAAGATATGCACCAGTTACAAAGTCTCTTAGTGCTCCAATAATTGGACCGCCGTATCTTGGAGAAATCAGTTGGTCTTGAACTCTCATCAAAAGAATTGCTTCTGCTCTTGCTTCCTCACTTTGAGGAACGTGGAGATTCATTTCATCACCATCAAAGTCTGCGTTGTATGGTGGACATACAGAAGGATGTAATCTGAAAGTTTTACCTGGAAGTACTCTCACATAGTGAGCCATGATAGACATTTGGTGCAGGGATGGCTGTCTGTTAAACATAACAATATCACCATCTGCAAGATGTCGTTCAATCAAATATCCAACCTCAAGGGTTTCAGCAATTGTAGAACGATCTTCTACGAAATCTAATCTAATTTTTACACCATCTGGTCTTACAATATAGTTTACACCCGGATGTTTTTCAGGTCCATTGATTACTAATTTTTGCATTCTTTCAATGTTCCAATCAGTAACAATTTCAGGAATAGTTAGTTTCATTGCAACTTGTTCAGGAACTCCAACTTCAGATAAATCCAAGTTGGGATCTGGTGAAATTACAGTTCTACTAGAAAAGTCAACTCTCTTTCCAGATAATGAACCTCTAAATCGTCCCTCTTTTCCTTTTAGTCTTTGAGTTAATGTTTTGAGTGGACGTCCAGAACGATGATGTGCTTGAGGAATTCCAGAAACCTCATTATCAAAGTATGTTGTAGAGTGATATTGTAACAAGTCAACTAAATCTTGAACGATTAATGGTGGAGTTCCAGCTTCTTTACTTTCCTTTAGTCTTTGATTAACTCTAATGATATCTACCATTTTGTGTGTCAAATCATCTTCAGATCTAATTCCAGTTTCAAGAATAATTGAAGGTCTAACAGTTACAGGTGGAACAGGTAATGCTTGTAGAATAAACCATTCTGGTCTAGCAGTAATTGGATCATAATTTAGTAATGATAAATCAGCATCAAGGATTTGTGTAAATCTTTCTCTAATTGTAATTGGTAATAATCTATGTTCACCGATTTCAGTTTTCTCTACAAAGATTGTTGGTTTTGTAAAGACTAGTTCGTATTGGGTTTTTCCACAGTGAGGACATTCTTTTGCTTTTTTGGCCTTTTCAATAATTTGTTCTGGAATACGTTTTTGTGAAATTACAGTATAAGCTGCATGTTTATCTTTAATTTTTTGAAATGAATTAAGATCATCTTGAGGCACTTTAAGTCTAGCACATGAACGACATGTTGATTGTAATAATTTGTAAATATTATCAATAAATGCAATGTGTAAAATTGGTTCTGCAAGTTCAATATGTCCAAAGTGTCCAGGACATCTTGCAGCAGTATTTCCACAGGTAAGACATTTTTGTCCAGGCTCAAGGGTTCCCAATCTACCATCCATAAGACCTCCTTGTACCGGCATTCCATCTTCATCATATGTTTCAGGAGCAGTAATTTCTGCTACAGAATATTTTCTAATTTCAGTTGGTGACCATACTGAAAAACGAATTCCATCAATTGCTTTAATTGCTTGTACAGACATTAAATTTTCTCCTTGATCAATAATCTTGGTGCAACGTTAAGACTCTGCATTTCTTGTAACAATAATTTGAATGCATAAGCTACAGATACAGAAGATACTTTGGCTTTATCACCACAGACTCTGCAAACGTATTTTCTTTGTTTAACATCATGATATGCAACAAGACCACATCTCTCACATACGAAAATATCAGACTTGTCAGACTCATCTAACAATCTATCTTTAAGAATCATTGAAGCACCATATGCAATTAAACAATCTCTCTCCATTTCACCAAATCTTAATCCACCACCCCTTGCTCTACCTTCAGTTGGTTGTTTAGTCAACATCTGAACTTGTCCACGAGCTCTTGCATGGATTTTATCTGCAACCATGTGGTGTAGTTTTTGATAATATACAACTCCAATGAAGACATCTACTGGGAATGCTTTTCCAGTTCTACCATCATACATTGTTTCTTTACCAGAATATTCAAAACCGTGTGCATCCATTACTTCTTTAACTTCAGGCATTTTTTCTCCCACAAATGCAGAACCATCAAATCTTTTTCCACGTAATGCAGCTGCTTTACCACAGATAGATTCCATCATCATTCCAACTGTCATTCTTGAAGGGAATGCATGAGGATTAATCAAAACATCGGGAGACATTCCTTCTGCAGTGTAAGGTAAGTCTTCTGCTTTAGCTAAAATTCCAAGTACACCTTTTTGTCCATGTCTTGATGCAAATTTATCACCAATTTCAGGGATTCTCATGTCTCTTGCTCTAATTTTATACATTTTTCCACCTTCATTTGATTGAGTCATAACTACAGTGTCAATTACTCCAGCTTCTGATGGTCTTACACCAATAGAAGTATCTCGTCTGTATGGACCAGAAGATTCGAATTCTCTATACTCTTCCATAAATCTTGGAGGACTAGTTTTTCCAATTAAAATATCTCCACCTTTAACTGGAGATTCAGATGCAACTACACCATCATCTTCAAGTAATCTGTATGCACGTTCACCTTTGTAACCTCTGATGTTATCTTCAGCGTTTGGAATTTCAAAGCTATCACGCATTCCACCAGGATATTGTTTTGCTTCAGCATCATAAATTCTAAAGAAGAAAGTTCGACCTAATCCTCTATCAACTGATGATTGACTCAACACAATTGCATCTTCAATGTTGTAACCATCAAATGGTAATACTGCAACAATACAATTCTGTCCAGCTGGTCTATCTTCTAATCCTAAAAGTTTCATTGCCTTTGTATTAACAATTGGAACTTGAGGATATAGCATAAGGTGTTGTCTAACATATGTACTGGTATTCATCATTGGTGTTGAAAATCCTAAACTTTGTTTTGCCATTGCAGATTCGTATGTGTTTCTTGGAGATTGATTATGTTCAGGATATGGAATGATTGAAGCCCCTGCACCCAATATTGATGGTGTGAATACTTCCAAGTGAGTATGTTTCTTTGTATCTTTTTCATCCAAAGCGACATAGCAATTTTCTTCTTCATTTGCATCAATGACTTCCAATATTCCCATTCTCAAAAGATCAGTCCAAGAAAGTAATTTCTTTGAAATTTTATCTAGTAATTCTGAAGTTAGTAATGATTTGTTATCTTTGATAATAATTAATGGACGTAGTACTCTACCGGCATTACAATTGACATAGAGTCTTCTTGTTGAGCCTTCAATGTCTGATTTATGGAATGATATTCCAACATGAGGATGAATTTTTGAAGTTCTTCGTAACTCTCTAAGGGATTGTGCTAACTCTCCACCCTCTTTGTAATATCCAATTAATCGTCCATCTACGAATACTCTAGTTCCATCTTTTTTCAAATCTTCTTTTGCATCAAAGAAATGTACAGTTCCAAGATCAAAGATTTTTTCTACAATTTCTTCAGATTGGACATTTACAGAAATGATTCCAGATAATGCTAAATTTTTCACTAAACCACAGTTTGAGCCTTCAGGGGTTTCACTTGGACAGATTCTTCCAAAGTGAGTTGCATGTAAATCTCGAGCTTCAAAGTTTGGTTGAGTTCTACTTAATGGAGATTGAATTCGTCTGAGATGACTAATTGTTGAAAGGTAATTGGTTCTATCAAGTAGTTGTGTAACACCTACACGTCCTCGTCCCCAGTTTCCAGTTGCAATAGCATTGTTTAGTTTGTCAGTGATAATTCCAGGACGAATTGCTGCAGCAACTGCATTAATTCCACGTTTTTGACCAGAACGTTCTAGTTGATATTTCATATCTCTAACCAAATTTCTAAATGCAGTTCTAAATAGATCTGCTAACATTTGTCCTGCAAATTTGATTACTTTATTTCCATAATGATCTTTATCATCAGGGGTAATCCAACCAAGTTTTAATTCTAATAATTTACAAGCTGCCTCACCCAAGAACTGGGCTTTTTCTTTTCTGTTTTCTGGATGTTTACCCAAGTGTGGTAAAAGTCCCCAATCAAGTAATGTCTCAGCACGTTTTATCTGGAATTCCTCTAACATTCCAGGTGCAATTCTTTTACTGATGTATACAATTGCATCTTTTGATGTTGGCACATCACCTGCTTTCTCAAATGAACCTTCTAATTCATCTTGAATTTGATCAACTAATGAAACTACAGATGCAATTTCTCTATCAGATTCTAATCCAAGTGCTCTCATTAAGGTAACAACTGGAATATCAACTGGAGAACCAGGAATTCTAGCAACAATCAATCCATCATTTTTCATGACAAGTTCTAGTTTTGCACGATAACCAACAATTGAAGAATATACCTTGGCTTTGAAAACAATGTTTCCACCAACAGTTTCTCTATCCACAATTATTTTATTATAAGAAAGATCTTCTAATCCAACAATTACACGCTCTGAACCATTGATGATAAAGTAACCACCAGGATCACTTGGATCTTCTTGTGAATCAATTAATTTTTGAGTAGAGAAATTATTCAAGATACAAGCATTTGATTTTGCCATAACAGGTACATCTCCAACGTGTACAAATCTAGATTCTAAAATTTTTCCATCTTCTATAACACTTGCCTCCATCATAATAGGTGCAGAGTAAGAAACATTTCTCAATCTTGCCTCAGCTGGAGTGATGTGAGTGATTGAACCATCAAGCTCCATCATTCTTGGTTGTTGAAGTTTTACTTTACCTAGTTGAATCTTGTAAGGATACTCTGCATTTTCAATATCAATTTGTCCAACTTCATTAATGATACTTTGAAGTCCTCTTTCTAAAAATTCATCAAATGAGTTTAAATGTTGACGTGCTATGCCTTCACGTTTCAAGATATCTTGAATTATTGGCCATCTTTTAGTTGAAGGATCTACCATTTAGACTTCCACCACATATCGATAATACAGACTTTCACCAGCAGTTGAACTTGTTCGAGTGATCTTAATCATATCTCCTGGTTTTACACCTAGTCCCAAAATTGCAGGATCAGTGGCAAAAATTAAGGGTAATTCAGTTGGCTTACAATTGTATTTTTTTAAAATTTCTTCACCTTCTTGTTTAGTCATAATTTCATGTTTTGGAACATAGATATGATCAGGTACTAGAACTTGATTTTTCTTAGTTGCCATTTACAAATTCTCCATGTTGAACATCAAATGTAACAGAAAATAATACACACAAACTGTCAAAAATTCGCTTTCTGGTTAATATATATGTAATTTCAACTTTGTCGGAAAACACTATTTTTTCTATTTTGTCAATAAATTTTTTCACAACCTTAAATAGTACAAATTCAGGCGTAAAAATAATGAAATCACAATTGACGGTGTTTGCCTTAACTGCAATTTTATTTGCAAGTATTGGTATGGCACCAGCATTTGGACAAATACAAAGCTCGATTGTTGTTACTACAGACAAATCTTCGTATTCAGAAGGTGAAATAATCTTAGTAACAGGTGAAGTAAGAGATCTATATTCAGGAACTCCAGTAAGTTTGATAGTTAAGAATGACAATGCAATTGTTGCTCTTGCTCAACTAACAGTTGGGGCTGACAAAAAATTCAGCACTGAAATTACAGCAGGTGGAACAATGAAGACATCTGGAAGTTACACAGTTGAAGTAACTTATGGAACTCAAAATCGTGTAGCAACAACATCATTTGAATTTGGAGGATCTACAGTTATTCCAACTGAAGTTCCATCCACTGTAACTGACAAAACAGTTTCAGTTCAAGGTTCTAGTGATTTGATAGGATATGAAATTACAGGTGGAAAAATATTAGGTATCACACCTAGTGTAGAAGATAATTCACTAATCATATCTATTGATGCTACAAGCGATGGTTCACTTACACTCACAATCCCTAGATCAGTATTGGATGCATTAATTGATGGTGTAGATGATGACTTTTTCGTCTTAGTTGATGGAGAAGAAGTAAACTTTGAAGAAACAACATCTTCAACAGATAGAGTACTCACCATAGCATTCCCAGCAGGGGCTGAAGAGATTGAAATAATCGGCACATTTGTAGTCCCAGAATTTGGTACAATCGCAGCTATGATTCTAGCAGTAGCAATTATCTCAATAATTGCAGTTTCTGCAAAATCAAGACTTAGTATTATACCAAGATACTAAATTTCATCTTTTTTTCTCTTTTTAAATATACATAAATAACAATAATGTTGGATGAAAATAGATGAATTTTAAACGTTCTACAACATCAATGGCAATAGCCCTCATGGCATTGTCATTAGTTTCAATGACTTCAATTCAGCAAGAAGCTTTTGCTCAAACTCAGGGAATGTCTATTACAGCAACAACTGATAAAGTAGGAAATACGATTACCATCACAGGTGAAACGATTTCAGATTATACAGATGTCACATTCACCGTAATATCTCCAAGTGGAAATAACGTAGTAGGTATTGATCAAGTATCTCCTGATAATGATGGCAAATTTGCTACAGCATTTACAATCGGTTCAGGTTGGAAAGAAAATGGATTTTATACCATAGTAGCAAAACAGGGTTCATCATCATTGTATGAATTAAAAGTGCTTGTTGAAGTAACAAACGGCGTAACTCTAAGAAGCACTTCTGTAACTGAATCTAATTTAGAAACAGGGATTTTCACACCAAGTGAAAACAATGCTGCAAGAGATGCAGGAATCATGCTTGATGCAATAGTTATCGAGAATGGTTCTACAATGTTTGAAGTTACCGGAACAACTGACAGAGTGAGTCAAGATATCACATTAAAGGTGGTTGCACCAAATGGTAATGTGGTAAAAGTAGCTCAAGTGTCACCAATGCTTAGTGGAGAATTTTCAGCTGAAATCACAGTAGGTGGATCATTATGGAAACAAGATGGTTTTTACACTGTAACTGTACAACAATTTGACGATCCAAAATATACTGCATCAACTGATGTAGATATCTTAGACGGAGTTGTAGTCCCAGAATTTGGTACAATCGCAGCTATGATTCTAGCAGTAGCAATTATCTCAATAATTGCAGTTTCTGCAAAATCAAAACTTAGCATCATTCCAAGATACTAAAAGTCACACAACTTTTTTCTATTTTTAAGTATACATAAATAGAGATGGATGTAAATCGCAACAAGATGAACAACCGTACGACGTTCGCGCTACTAGTCTTATTGACTGCAGTCGGTACTTTAACCGTGTCAACAGCATATGCTGCAACAAATCCAGCATGTGTAGGTTGTACTCAAGAGGATGCTAAAGCAATGGCATTAGATGATCTCATGGGTGCAATACCAGTATCTGTTTGGACAGACAAAGCAGATTATGGTCATAATGACATAATTAAGGTAGAAGGCCAAGTAGCAAATGAATCTGGATATCCAGTTACAATTACTGTGATTAGCCCTCTAAACTCTATTGTTACAATTGATCAAATCAATGTAGTAAATCGTAGTTTTGAGACAACACTAAACACAGCAGGTGCAATGTGGAAATACGACGGTACTTACACCATTAAAGTAAACTATGGAACTGCTGAAAAAAGTAACAGCGCTAAAGTTGAACTAACTGGTGGAGTTGCATATGAAACAAATTACCAAACACCAACTACAAACAAACAATGTAGTGCTATGGAATTATCTGCAAATGGTCAATGTATACCATTTACCATTTCAGGTGGAACAGTAACAAGTGCAACCCTCAATACTAATGACAATTCAATTGTCATTATGATCAACGCTGAAGAAGACGGAACATTAACAATAAACCCATCAACAACAGTCCAAAAAGGTATCTTCATGGTACTAGTGGACGGAGAAGAATGGGATGATGTAGAAATTGTTGCAAACAAAGTAACAATAATGTTCCCAGCAGGCGCTGAAACAATTGAAGTAATTGGTACCTTTGTGATCCCAGAATTCGGTACAATCGCAGCCATGATTCTAGCAGTAGCAATTATCTCAATAATTGCAGTCTCTGCAAAATCAAGACTAAGTATTATACCAAGATACTAAAAGTTACACAACTTTTTTCATTTTTTCATTTTTTAATAGTAAAAGAGATATACAAATGAGCATTGAAATATTTATGGATTCTAGAATATTTTACAGTCTTGCATTGGTACTAGTGATTTCTACTGGAACAGTATTTGCAGAAGAATTTTCAGTTTTGATTAAAACAGATGATAATAATTATGATGAAGGAGATACAATTGTAATTTCAGGTGAAGTAAGCACGGCCATACCAGGAGTAGATGTTGTAATACAATTATTTTCAGGAGGCAATATGGTGGCAATTGCACAAAAGCCAATTGCACAAGATGGAACATTTTCACATACAATACTTGCAGAAGGCCCATTATGGAAAAAATCAGGCACATATTTGGTAAGAGCTTCATATGAAGTGGGAGGAGTAACAATTTCAGAAACAGAATTTACGTATTCATCTAAATCAGAAGTGTCTGAAATTACAACTAATTTTGAAGTAGATGCAGGAAGTCATGGAACATTTGATGTTGAATATACCATCAAAGGTGGTACAGTCAAAAACATGGTGGTGGATTCAAACACTTTTGCAATCATAGTACAAATTGACGCAACAGATGAAGGAGAAATAGTATTAGAACTTCCCAGAGAATTCATAGGGGCAGAAAAACAAGATGGTAAAGATGATACATTCATTGTTCTAATAGATGGAATAGAGGTAGAACCTCAAGAAACATCAGCAATCGGAGAAGACTTTAGAATAATAGCAATTAACTTTGAACAGGGAGATTCAGATATTGAAATAATTGGAACTTATGTTATTCCGGAATTTGGTACAATTGTAATGATGATTTTAATTGTTGGAATTATGGTGACAGTTTTAGTTACTAGAAATAAATTTCAAATTAGCGTTTAAGTTTTAGAACCAAAAGAATATTTTTCTTTAAAAGGTGAAAAAGCCCTTAGTTCTTCAACTATTTTTTTTAGAGATGTTACTGTTTGCTCGATATCTTTTTCATTGTTAAACACACCGATAGTCAATCTAAGTGATCCAGTTATTTGTTCATGAGAAAATCCCATAGCCTGTAAAACATGTGATGCTCTTTGAGTATTAACAGAGCATGCCGAACCTGTAGAAGCAGCAATCCCATATTCATCAAGTTTGATTATAAGATCCTCTCCATTAACACCAAGGAATGTAAAATGGGCATTGTTAGGCAATCGAGATTTAGGATCGCCATTCAAAGTTACTTCTGGAATTTCATTCAATACTTTTTCAATTAACATATCTCGAAGGGCAATAACATATTTCATATTGTCATTCAAATTATTTTTGGCAATTTCACATGCTTTGCCAAACCCAACAATGTTAGCAACATTTTCAGTACCAGAACGTAATCCGTGCTCTTGACCACCACCTAAAATTACAGGATCAATTTTAATGCCATTTTTGATGTATAATGCACCTATTCCTTTTGGACCATGGAGTTTATGAGAAGAAATTGATAGTAAATCTATACCTAATTCTTTGACATTAATTGGAATTTTGCCAACTGCTTGTACTGCATCAGTATGAAAGGGGATTTTTCGTTCATTACATATTTTAGTAATTTCAGAGATTTTTTGAACTGTTCCAACTTCATTATTTCCAAACATTATCGAAACAAGACAAGTATTATCAGAAAGATGGTTTTTCAATTCTAATGGATCTACAGTTCCAAATTTGTCAACAGGTAAATAATCAACATGGAATCCATTTTGAGTTAGTTTTTTACAAGGTTCTAAAATTGCATCATGTTCTATTGAAGATGTAACTATAGAACTATCATTACTAGATATTCCCATTAGAACAGTATTGTTTGATTCAGTACCACCAGAAGTAATTAAAATTTCAGAGGGATCAGCATTAATTAATAATGCAATTTGTTTCCTAGCTTTTTCAATAGCCTTTTTTGCTAATCTACCATATCTATGGATGGATGAGGCATTTCCATATTGTTCTTTAAGATATGGTAGCATTGACTCTAAAACATCTTCATGGATTTGTGTTGATGCTGCATTATCTAGATATATCAATCTGCAATCACATTAATTTTTCCGGGTTTATAGCCTTCTGGATCAACTTCAACAGAAGTAAAACCAAGCATCTTTAATTTTTCAGTGATTTGTTTTAAAATAACTTTATCAAATTTAGATAACATGTCTTTTTCAACTTCAATTTTTGCAGAACCATCAATATCTCTAACTCTAACTTGTTTCACGTTTGTAAGTTGTTTAACTATATTTTCACCATATTCGATTCGGATTAATTTTTCAGCAGTTACTCTTTGACCCCATGGAATTCGTGAAGCCAAGCATGAATTTGATGGCTTGTCAAATACAGACAATCCAATTAACTTGGCAGATTCTCTGATTTGTGATTTTGAAAACTTAGTCTCAACAAGAGGACTCCTAATTCCATTTTTTTTTAATGCCTCAATTCCAGGCCTATAGTCACCCAAATCATCCAAATTTGTTCCATCAACTATAATTTCGACATTATACTCTTTTGCAACTTTAATGAGATGATCACCTAATTCCAGTCTACAATGAAAACATCGATTTGAATCATTTTTTGTAAATTCTTCATTATCTAATTCACTATAATCCAAAAAGATCTGATTAATCCCAATTTCTGAACAAATTTGTTTAGAGGTATCAAGTTCTTCTTTAGACAAAGTCTTGTAATCAGCAGTTACTGCAATAGCTGAACTTCCAAGTTTTTGAAATGCAGCGTATGCAACAAGTGCACTATCAACACCGCCAGAAAGTGCAATAATGACTTTATTTTTATCACCAAACCAATTTACAAGATCATCAAGTTTTGTCATTTATTGATCTCCAATTTTTCAATTTCTTTTCTCAACAATACATCTGTTTCTTTAATTGATTTATCAAGAACATTAGAGATTTTTTTCAAATCATCAAACTCTATTTTAAAATCAGTTTTTCCTTTAAATGATGATTTTTTGTAGTGAACTTGAAATGACTGATCATTCAAAGTTATAGAAATATCATGATTTGTTCTAGGAACAATAAATCTATCAGAATCTGAAATTCTAATTCCCAAGGTTCCAGTTTCTAAGACCAAAATGTCAATAATTTCATCAACCGTATCATTAGTACAAATTACAGAAACAAGGTTTGTAGGTCTACCTTTCTTTGTTATTCCATGATAAATTGAAACATCTCGTGCTCCTTTTTCCATAATTTTTTCAATCAAATTTCCCAAAATCTCACCTGAAATATCATCAACATTTGTTTCAAGTATTTTTACAGAATCCATTTCAAAATTATCATCAATTCCTCTTACAATTTTTAGAACATTAGAGAAAGTTTCAAAATCTTTTTGCCCTGCACCATATCCAATAGATTCCAACTTCAATTGAGGGTAATATTTTACAGATTCACCTACCAAATTCACTAAAATACAGGCTCCAGTAGGAGTTGTAAGTTCTTCATTTGCATCAGTTCCCTTAATTTCAAGATTTGAGTTTTTAAAAATCTCAAGAATGGCACTTGCTGGATTTGACATAGTACCATGTGAAAAAGTTACAGAACCACCTCCAACTGCAACAGGTAAACAAATGATTTTTTCATCAAACAATCCTAAATCTTCTAATGCAATTGTAATTCCAATAATATCCACTAGAGTGTCAATACTAGATGCCTCATGGAAATGGACAGATTCTTTAGGAATTCCATGAATTTTGGATTCTGAAGAAATTAAAGTATCAATACATGATTCTGCAAAGGATGTTGCTTTTGGGGATAATTTTATTTCTTGAGTAGATTCAATAATAGCACTTTTAATTTCAGAGCCTTTTCTTTCATGAATATCCTCATCAATTTCTAAAATTAAATGGAGAGATTCAATCCCATGTTTTTGGATTTTTTCAAAATCAATTTTTTTTATTGAAGAATTAGAAAGAAATTTTTCTGATTGTTTGATTCCAGCAATAACTTTATTTTTGTCAGCACCAAGATCCACTAATGAACAAAGAAGCATATCTCCAGAGATCCCAGCAATTTGGGGATCAATTACAAGAACCATGATTAAAAATTATCAAAAATGCTTATAAATTCGACTAATATTTCGTGAATTTCATTAGATTTAATTATTCAAAATCAATACAGATTTTCATGATTACTATAATTGGTTCAGGTAAAGTAGGTGGAGATGCAGCATTATTCTCAGCATTGAAACGATTAGATGATCAAATACTATTGCTTGATGTGGCAGAAGGACTCCCTCAAGGAGAAGCAATGGATATCAACCACATGTTATCTGAACAAGGAATCGATGTTGAGGTAAAAGGTTCAAACAATTTTGCAGATATGAAGGGCTCAAAAGCAGTTGTTGTCGTAGCAGGTTCTGGAAGAAAACCAGGGATGACAAGGATGGATTTATTGAAAATAAACGCATCAATTGTAAAAAGCGTAGTTAAAAATATAAAAAAATATGCAGATGACTCTATGATAATTCCAGTTACTAATCCACTAGATCCTATGGCTTACATAACATACAAGGTATCAGGATTTGATAGAAGTAGAGTGTTCGGAATGGGAGGAATGCTGGATTTATCAAGATTTAGACAGTTTATTCATGAAGCAACAGGGCATTCACGTGATTCAATCAGAGCATTAGTTATTGGAGAACACGGAGAAAACATGTTACCATTGCCAAGATTTTCATCTGTATCAGGAATTCCATTATCAACTTTTCTTCCAAAAGAAAAATTGGATGAATTGGTTCTAAATACAAAACAAGTGGCAGCAAAAGTAATTGAATTAAAAGGTGCTACAGTTCATGCACCAGGCAATGCAATTTCTGCAATTCTAGAAGCAGTTGTAAGAGATAGAAAACAAGTCATTCCAGTTTCAACATATCTTGATGGAGAGTATGGTCATTCAGATGTAACAATAGGAGTTCCAGCAATTATCGGAAAGAAAGGTGTTGAGAAAATTATTGAGTTGGACCTAAATGATGAAGAAAGACAAGTGTTTGATAAAGCAGTTGAAAGTGTAAAGACTGCCATTTCAGGCATTGAGATCTAAGCATTTTTTTAGACTAAGTAATAAAATTCATCAATGGAAATTCATGAAATTTTACAATCATTAGAAAAAGGAAAAATTTCTGTAAATAATGCAAAAAAGCTTTTGTCCCTTTATTCAATTGAAGAAGTAGAAGGATTTGCTAAAATTGATGTAAACAGACAAAAGAGAAGGGGGATTCCAGAAGTAATTTTTGCAGAAACTAAAGAATTAGATGAAATTAAAAAAATTGCAAAAAAAACTCTAGAAAAGACAAATTCAGTAATAATATCAAGAATTAAGAAGGAAGATTATCAAAAAATATTATCTTTTTCTAAGAAATTAAAAGTAAAAATTAAAACTGGAAAAAATTCATCATCATTGTTATTATTTAAAAAACCAATTAAATTTCATGGAGGAAAAGTAGGAATTATGACTGCAGGTACATCAGATATTGGAGTTGCTGAAGAATCAAGATTGATGTGTGAAGCAATGAATTGTAAATGTATAACAAGTTATGATGTAGGAGTAGCTGGGATTCAAAGAGTATTCCCAATTTTAAAAAAAATGATAAATGAAGATGTCGATTGTATCATAGTTGCAGCAGGAATGGAAGGTGCATTAGCTACGCTTGTATCAACATTAGTAGATATTCCAATCATAGGAATTCCAACGTCTATAGGATATGGATATGGTGGTAAAGGAATAGCTGCTCTTGCATCAATGCTTCAAAGTTGCTCACTTGGATTATCAGTTGTAAATATCGATAACGGGATAGCTGCTGGAGGGATAGCTGCAAATATTGCAAATAGGGTAATCAGAAAAAATTATTCAGGTTAGAATGTTAGACTAGCCAACCTCGTAAATGATATATAATATATCAAAAAGAAGGTGGGTAATTGGCTGGCAAACGTGTTGTACTTACTGCTGATCGCAGTTTAATGACAAATTATAGAGGGAATTTTCTTTATGGATTTATTGCATGTGGGCCATATGAGGTTCTACCAGAATGGGTTTTTGATAAAGTATTTTGTCCTTCAGTTGAGACCGACCCAATTACAGGAGAGGTAAAAGTTGCACAAGTAGGATTAAGAAGAATTGAGAGTTCATTGATTCAAGGCGGATATAAAAAAGAGGATGTATTCATGGCGCATCCTGAAATGCTTAGCAAATCAATAGGGCCAGATACCAAAGTTGTGGGAATTAATGTCATGGATCCATTAGGAATGGCCCCAGTTACGACAACAATGTCTCCAGAAAAATTATCTTATGTTGCAATGAAATTTAAAAGAATGTGTGCCGATATTATTCAACTAAAAAAGAAATATGATTTTAAAGTTGTAGTAGGAGGTAATGGAGCATGGGAATTAGCAAAATCAGACAGAATGAAAATACATGGAATTGACACAGTTGTTGTTGGAGAAGCAGATGAATTAGCAGTTGATTTATTCCAAGATTTAGAAAAAAATGATGCACCAGAACTAATGCATTGTTTTGTAAGGAATCTTGAAAATATTCCAATAATTGAAGGCCCTACAATTAATTCATTAATTGAAGCAATGCGCGGCTGTGGAAGAGGATGTGACTTTTGTGATGTAAACAAAAGATCAAAGAAGGATCTTCCATTAGAAAGATTACAACATGAGGCTAAAGTTAACTTGGATTATGGATTTGATTCTATCTGGTTACATTCTGATGAAATGCTACTTTATGGATGTGATAATAGAGACTTTGTTCCAAATAGAGACGCCATTGTTGATTTATGGAAAGGACTCAAAGGGTTAGGTGCAAATTTTGTTGGAACTACACATATGACATTTTCAGCAGTTGCAGCAGACCCTACATTGATGCAACAAATTTCTCACATTAATGAACAAGACAGAACTGGAAGATGGCTTGCAACTAACCTTGGAATTGAAACAGTGTCACCAGCAATGGTAAAGAAACATCTCGGAGTTAAAACAAAACCATTTGCACCTGAAGAATGGGGTAGTGTTGTAAGAGAAGGAGCAAAAATTCTTAATGATAATCACTGGTTCCCAGCTGCTACAATCATTATTGGTTGGCCTGATGAAACACCAGATGATGTTCAATTCACCATAGATATGATGAGTGACTTTAGAGAAATGAACTTTAGAGGTTTGGTGGCACCTTTACTTTACCAAGACTTTAGTGAAAAAAATTCAATGCATTTTGGAAACTTGAATGAAGCACAGTTTACATTATTTTGGAAATGCTGGGAAAATAACTTGCGTGTCATTAACGATATTATTCCAATTATTCTTAGAAACAAGACATACGGCGGAGCAATGAAAGTATTCATGTATGGAATTCTTAAAGCAGGAACTTGGGCAATTATGAGATATTTACGTGGATTGTGTAAAGATCTTTTCAACGGAAGAACTCCTGAGGAAATTATGGAAAAATATGCAAGAAGTAGATCTGTAACTGCACCTAAAATTCAAACAAAGAAATTATAGATTTTCAATAGCAAAATCAGCTATAGTATTTCTGATTGGAGTTATAGAAATAAAGTAAACTTTGTCTGCCCGTTCTACAGATGTAACTTTTTTGAATGACTTTGATGATACATCAAATTCATAAATTCCAGATTCAAGTGAACCCTTTGCATAAAGCATAAGATATGTTTCTCCAGTGGCAGAACCTAGTGGAATAAATGACATTACGTTACCTTTGTAAGAATTAATTGGCATTGTGTTTTTCATTGGTGGGGCAGCTGATGCCATATACATAAGAAGATCTTCAACTGATTCAAATTCTTCATATTCAATATGCATGAAATATCATAACTGGTTTCAGTATAATAACCTAGAGTGGAATTAGATTATTTTCTAGATTTGATAATCTTGTTAACTTTGAATCCAATCAATGCGGGTGCTGCAATATACATTCCCAAGTTCAAAGCAATTACAGAAATTCCCAGTCCTAAAACTTCAGATTCTGAACCTTCATCAGCCAAAGTCATTATAGATAATGTTGAAATCATTGGAGTGATAAATGCTCTAACTGCTTCTTGGAACATTGGATTTTCTCTTTCCATATCAGCAATTGTTGGTGAGAATGAATAGTATAATTGGTTAAATCCAGACATGAATGCTACACCAGATGAAGTACTCATTACAGTATTATCTCGAATTTCTCTAAGGAATTGAACTTGTGGTGCTAATTCAGAGCCATATGCTGCTGTTGCAATTAAACAACCGCCACCTTTTGGTTCTTCAGTTTTTACTACTTGGCAAATTCCATTAACTAATGTAGTTCCTGCACCACATGTTGGTTCTACTGGTTCAGTTGGTTCTACTGGTTCAGTTGGTTCTACTGGTTCAGTTGGTTCTACTGGTTCAACAGGTTTAGAAATAACTGCCTCTCCACCAACATAATTTAATGAAACTTTTGAATGATCTGCACCGTAATGAAATTCAACATTATAATCACCATTATTTTTCCAAAGTGGGCCACCAGCGATGAAACTTTTTGTAAATGAACCATCAGAATTTGGAGTTAATTGACCAATTGTTACAATGTTGTTATCAGGTGAAGTAACGATAAAAGTCAGTCCTTTTCCAGATGAAGAATCATAGTCTTTAATATTCCCAGAAATAGTTACAGATGCACCATTTGAATAAATTTCAGTGTTAGTAGATATCGGTAATGCAGGATTAGGATCACTAGTTGCAAAAACAACGCCACCCATTCCATACGATAAAATTGTAATAGATAATAATGCAAATGCTAAGAATCCAGTCAGCCTCATTTTCAATTTAATTCATGATGTGAGGTATTTATATTTTCAATGAAAGAAAAATTGACCAGATTATATTCTAATAATGCCTTTTTTGACCAAGTATTGAATTGATTTTACAAAGTCTTCATCAGTGATTTGATTATTTGACCACCATTTTGCATTATTTTTAATCCATTCAGGTATTTCTTGTTTAGATGGTGGGATGGATTCGTTAGGTATGATGATGAGTCCTTTTTCAACAAAATATTCAATTCCATCAATAAATTCAGAATCAGAAACAGCATCAGAAGACCATGATCGTGCATTGTCTTTAATCCATCCAGGAATTGCAGGATTAGAAACTGTAAATGAAATTGAATTTACAAATGAATTATTGTAAGATAATTCAATTTCATAAATACCAGATAAAGAATTTTCATTAATTGAAATTACAGATTTGTAGCTGCCATTACTAGATAATGTTGCAGCAAAATTTTGAATTTTCCCATCAGGAGAGATAATATCTACAGATAATGGAATTCCTCTTCTATGATTATCAATACTTCCAGTAAGAATAATTTCTTTAACTTTTTCTGAATCTGGTTTTATTACATCATATGCACTAAGTTGTGGAGTATTGTAAAATGAAGTAGATTTGTCCCTCAATAAACTGAAAATACTAGGATTTCCAAAACTATCTCTAGAATCATGATATTTTGCATCAAGGCTTCCACCGGCTGTAGAAATCAACTCAGTTCCAGATTTGTTGCATATTTTTGAGGGCATTTTAAAAACACCTTCAAAAATTCCTGTACTAGGTCCAGTTTCAACTAGAGAGAAACCAGTAGCACCCAAACCTCCATAGTCAACACCATTTATTGTGCAACGTTTGTAACGAATGTCTTTGAGTTTTATCTCTAACAAAATTTCACCGTCTTTTCCTACAGTATCAACATTAGCAGAATTCGGATCATTGATTGTTTGATAACTTTCTATAGTATCACTTTTCAAATTAAGATCAGAGTCTTTTAGAACGAGAGTGACAGGTTGACCAAATCTAAAAGTTGTAGAACTAGCAGAAACAGTACCAGAATTTGTAGCAACATCAAATTTTGTAGAAGTTGTAGTTGATAGACCTACTTTATCTAAATCAGAATATGATATTGTAATTCCTTCCTCATCAATTAGTTTATCTATAATGATAATTTTTATTTCATCATCGATTGTTTGTATGGTTTGAATAAAATTAGGATCTAGTATGTTTAGTTGATTAGTTACAGCATATTCAAAAGTACCATCAAAAACAGATGAATTGTCTAGAGTTTCTTCTAATTCAAAGCGATAGATTGAATTGTTTATACTATTATTATTTTGTAATCCAAAAGAAAAGAAATCAAAAACAATTGGTTGATTATTTGTTTCACTGGAAACAGTAATCACTCCGGAATTATTATTAGATGAGTCAAAATCAATTACAAGAAATACGTTACCAGTATTAGCTGCTATTGCGGTTACATCTTCATTATCAATTTGAATAAATCCTTGTGAGGATGAAATATCACCGGCATCAATTATTGTTATAGAGGAAGATCCAAGAGTTGCAAAAGAAAGAGAGAATGAAGTATCATCAAAATCAGAAACTCCCAAATCCCTTTCAAATGATCTTAAATCATAATTTATCCAATTTGTTCCATTTGTACTAGACTTGGAAGAATCAAGTAGAATTGCAGATAAAGATGAAGCAGAAAATCCCAAATTTACTGAAAATACCTCATATGAGCCGTCGGTGACTGTATCAATTATCAGTCGGTCAGAATTAGAATCAGGTACAGATGAAGTTGCAGCAACTCCTGCAGTAAGAGAAGGAGAAGAAGAAGCGTGAAATTGTGCATTCTTAGCATTTTCCAATGTAATAGGATTTCCAATGGTGATTGTTGGAATGATGGCTGTTGCTCTAAATACATCCAAATCATCGCGAGTACCGGTGTTTAGATTTTGATCAGGATCATTCAAAATTACAGGATATTTTGTTCCAGGACGTAACATATCGCCATTTCCAATAGTCAGTACAGGTTCATTACCAGATGAAACAGAAGCAGTCGAGAATCCTGTCAAAACTGAAATAGATTCTTTGTTGTAAGTAATTTTTCCAGTTAGCCCACGAGAAGCATCACTGAGAATTCCAATGACCGATTGATCACTAGAATCATAACTTTCAAAAATTCCAGAATTTGGTCCTTGTTCAACTAGTGTAACAATATTTGAAAAAGTATCTGAAGATCCATCAGTGTCAATTGAAGAGTCAGGTTGATCACTATTTGTTTTTAGTCTCATAATACTCCCAAGATCCAAAGTAAGTTTACCGTTATCTTCAAAACCTAAATTTGAAAGATTTGGAATTAAATTTACCAAACCTGCATTTCCATTTGCATCATTATTTCCAGAATTATCAAATGCCTGATAAAATGTTGAAGGATTTGAATCAATATCAAATGTCCAAGAATCCTCATCAGTTGGATCCTGGTTTAGTTGAAAATCATATACAGTTAAAAAAACTTCAGCATTTTTAGGATAAAGATCTCTGTCAATATTCAAAGAGATGTTTTGCATGTCATCATATTCAAGTGAAACCTGTTGTGATGGACCACCAGGATTGTATTGGATGGTGACATCGTCAAAAGAATAAAGCTGGATTAATGGCCAAGCATCAGGATCCAATCCAATTTGTCCAGTAGGGATATTTGAATTAGTATTGATTGATTTTGCATTTCTAACTACATTGTTCCAATTTGTTGAATCTGTTGGAGAACCAGTACATTGACTTAGTGAAGAAGCACCGTTGGTAAAACCAGTCAAACCAGCAGATTTTGGTACTGCAATCCCATCAGTTTCAGAAATGGAAATTCCAAATACAGAGGATGCAGTATCTCTACTACAGAAAACTCCAAAATCAAGTCCTTTTCCATTTTTACCAACAGTAGAATCTGCAATTTTTGCCTTGTCTACATTAGCAAAATAAGCATACCAATTACCATCAGTGGCCTGAACCATCCGTAAGGATTTTCCATTGATTGTAACATCAGGTTCACCTTTCCCCTCACCAGTATCATGCAGATTAGAATCATTGATTACAACTTCAATCACCATTGAACCTGAGAAATAATTATCAAATTGTGAATTTTCAGCAGATACAAACAAGTTTGGATTACTTGATGCCTCAGCGTCAATAGTAGGAATTAGTAATATTATTGAAAAAGTTACCACTAAAGTAAAATATTTCCAATCCACCATATTCCTAAAATTCATTTTTCTCACAAATAACGTTATCGTAGGATTCATTCTCAGAAAACTGTAATACGGGATTAAATTATCAGAAAGAAGGAAAATGTTTGTTCAAAGGACCAAAATTTTACAGATTTCACTTTTAGCTATATTTTCAGCATTTTTAGTAGAATTGATTTTCGGTTTAATCTCAAACAGTCTAGCACTAATTACAGATAGTATTCATGCATTATTGGATAGTGTAGTTACTCTTGTTTTACTATTAGCTGCAAGATTAGCAATCAAACCAGCAGATGCTGAGCATACCTATGGACATGGAAAAATTGAATCATTGGGTGGATTAATTGGAGGAATAGTAATTTTTCTAATTGCATGTTTTTTCATCTACGAATCCATTAACAGATTACAAAGTCCCCCACCAAGTATTTTGCCAGGGTTGTTTGCAATAATTGGTGGACTGTACACAATAGGTATTGACTTTTTTAGAATAATCATTCTCAGAAGATCTATTAAAAAAATTGGCGGTGCTACTCTGAAAGCAGATTTTTATCATGCATTTATGGATCTTGGTTCCACAATAGTTGCAATAGTAGGAATTATTCTAGTATCATATGGATTGTATTTTGGAGACTTTGTTGCAGCACTGATTTTAGGCGTATTACTAGCAGCACTAAGTGTAAAGCTAGTATACAAAACAGCATTGGATTTGACTGATGTAATATCACCAGAACTTGTAAAAAATGTTAGAGAAATTTCAATATTAACAGAAGGAGTAATAGATGCAGGACCAGTACTCATGCGAAGATCAGGAGATACAATTTTTGCAGATGTTACCATCTCATTAAGGGGAGATGCAAGTTTTGAAAAAGCACATGAAATTAGTGACAATGTTGAGAGAAATATTAAAAAGAAAATACCAAATGCCTCAACGACAATACATTTTGAACCAAATTGGAAAGATGTGCCATTGGATGCAAAAATCTTAGAAATAGCAAAAGGTGTAGGAGGGGTTAAAGGAGTTCATAATGTTATCACACATAAAACAAAAGGAAAAATATATTCTAATTTACATGTAATGGTAGATAGAGGAATTGATTTAGAAACAGCCCATAAAATTTCTGAAATAATTGAGCAAAAAATTCAAGAGCATATTCCAGACATCACACATGCCACAATCCATCTAGAACCATTTGTTACAGTTCCAGAAAATTTCAATGTAGAAGATATTGAAACAGAAGAAAAGATCAAAACAATATTAGAAAAATACCCAGACATTAAAAAAATTGGTCGAATATTATCTTTAAAATTTGAAAATATTCTTAAAATAGATATTGATTGTTCATTTGACAAATATTTGTCAATAGAAAAAGTTCATGATTTGACATCAGAAATTGAACATAACATTAGGGCAGAAATCAAAAATTCAGTAATTACAATACACCCAGAACCTATCTAAATTAGAATTCCAGTTAGATACATTACAACCATTCCTACAGATATGCCAGATACTACAGATACATTTGATAGATTATTGTTACATTCTACTCGTATCATATTCAATATGATAATAATTACTTGAAATATTGCACCTGCTCCAATTGAGAGAAATATTACAGAAGAAAACGGTGAGTATGCAAATCCTCCTATCCAGGCACCAAAAATAGCAGGAGAGCCTGCAATCAGTCCCATTAATGCTAGTTTTCCAATCATTTTCCTCTCTCTAGACATTGGTGCTGCAATTGCAATTCCTTCTGTAGTATTATGCAAGGCAAATCCTATAATCAAAAAGGTACTAAACGCAATAGACCCCATCCCTACAGCTGCACCAATTGCAAGTCCTTCACCAAAGTTATGTAGTCCAATTCCTATAGAAATCATCAATGCAATAGCAACAGGTTTTGTAAGTCCAGATGACTTGGATGTTTTTAATAATTTTTCACCAGCATAGTATAATCCAAGAAAAGAAAGGATGGTGACTGTAGCAACTAGTAGCCCACCATTGAAGACATCTGCAAGATTTTCTTTAGAAACTTCTAATGCTTCCTCAACAGCATCTATACCCAAAAACAACAAGAGTCCAACAGTCAGTGCCAAAAAGAAATGATATTTTTGCTTACTAATTCTTTTAATAAATGGAAGCCACAACAATCCAATCATTACAGGAATAATTCCAACATAGGTTCCAATAATTGCAAAGAACCATGCCAATTCAAGACTAGGTTTTACAGCAGGAGCTGCAGCTTCAATTTCTTTTTCAAATCTAGTTCCATCTTCAATAGTAATTCCAATTCTATATGGCTCTGCTTCATTCCATTCAAATGGAATTCTAACCAGAGCTGTTTCATACCGATTCAAATATTTGTCAGGTTCAACTGCTGCAGGCTGTATTCTATCATTAATGTCTGCCATTGCAACTTCGACTGATATGGGACCAGTGTTTCTAACAGTAACTTGAATTTCAGAATCTATGAAATCAACTTTTTCAATAGTTATTTCAGGTAGTGGAATACCTAAATCTAACAAATCAGAGCCAGGACCAAAAATGTATGCCATCAATATAATCAGAAATAAAAATGGAATTACACCACTTGCTATTAGTTTGACTTTTGATGATTTAGTACTAACTTCCATAATCTAAATCCTGATTACTTTTTTTGTTAGAATCATTTACAAGAAATATTCCAGTCCAACCTTTTTCTGAAAATTCAACTTTGTGAGCATGAAATAGATATTTGCCTGGGAATTCATATTCAAACTCCATAATTCCACGCTCAGTTTGAGATAGAGTAATCATATCAGTGTAAAAAGATGGAACTAGATCAGTTCCAGTTGGATAATATTTGTACAAATTTCCATGAAGATGGAAATTGTTTATCGGATCAAACTCTACCATGTTGACAACGTAAATTCGAATTAATTCATCCGTGTTAATCTGGATAGGATGGTGTTGATAGTAAAATGGAACAGTGTTTGCAGCATAAAAATTATTTTCAGTATCAAAATCAGTATCTAATCCATTTAACACCATAACCATTTCATCAGCAGGTAGACGTTCTTCTTTTGGATCAACAATGAACACACCATAAAGGCCATGAACAATATGCTCCTCTAATGGCATTACATGACAGTGATATGGATGAACCCCGACAGGTCCAGCTTCAAATTCATAAACAAACTGACCCCCGTTTCCACCTACAGGTTCAAAGACACCATCCATTCCAGCAGGATGAATTCCATGAAAATGCATGGTGTGTTCTTTCTCTCCATTATTGATGAACTTGACTCTAACAACATCTCCCTCGGTTGCTCTAATTGTTGGTCCTGGAACTGTTCCATTAAAAGTCCAGACATTGTAAAATATTCCAGGAGAGACTTCCATAATTTTATCATCTTCAGCAATTATTGTAAATTCTCTTATAGTACCATCAGATAATTGTGAGACTCGTCCATAGTTGAAATCTCTCAGATATTCCATCGGATCAAACTCTACAGTAGATACAGTGTATAATGGATCTAAAATTTCACCAGTTGTTGTCACCATAGCTCCTGAGTGAGTAACAAATGTTTTAGATTCAGATTGAGCATCAGAAAAAGTTGTAAAAAACACCACCACTGAAAGCCCTATCAAAATTGAGAGTGATAAAATCATAAGAGTAGAACGGTGAATTTGCAAGATATTAAAAATAATGAAAATCTTTATTTAAATTTACCCTAAGCTAACTTTTTTAGCCCAATCTAACTTTTTTGTAAAAGACTAACAAATTTTAAAAAATTAGGTTTAAAGTAAAGATAATCAGCCTAAATATGTGCCAAAACCAGGATTAATTATTGTAATTTTTGGATTATTAATTGTTGCAGGATTAGTAGTATCAATGGTTGAAAATCAAATAACATTGGAGGGAATTAATCAAGGGAATGGAAAAGTCAGTTCGATTGAATCCTTAATCACTTCAGTTGATATGGATAAAGAAGAATCACCTATTGGGATTTTTGCAGTTCAAATAATGGAATTTCAAGAAAATGCAATATCTGCAAAAATATTAGATCCTTCAAATATTGAAATTATTTTTGAAAAAATAAATAAAGAATCCTTTGAAAAAGAATTTGATGTGTTTAAATCTGGAACTTATCAGTTAATTATTGAAAGTTCTATAGATAATGAAATTTATGTATCCAGTGCAATTGGATCACTTCCTGATGCAGATAAAAAATTTATTCTATCAATAATTTCCTTTAGTGTTCTTATCGTAGGGATGATAGGAATAGCTGCCATTGCAATAGTTGGAATTAAAAATAGAAATAGATCAGTTTAGGTAACTATCCATTTTTTCTAATCCATTAATAGCTACATCAAAATTATCATTATTTTCCATTATACTTGCAAGCTTCTCAGAATTTGCAGTTAGAACACATTTTCCATCATCAGAATGTTTTGAGATAAATCCATGTTCAATCAAATATGATAATCTTTCAAGAACTTCAGATTCAGGAACTGATGATTGTTCTGCCAAAAATGAACATTCTTTCTCCCCATCCTCAAGTTCTGCCAAAATAGAAGAAGTGATTGGATCAAACATACATTCTATAATTTTTTCACGATCAAAAGTATCACTCATAATAAAATGGAAAAGTTTTGAAAGTTATAACTTTTTGAATATATTATTCAATAAGATAATTAAGAAAAAGATATCCCAAAAAACATGCAAAAGCTATGTAGTAAGGATCCATCTGGGAAAGGAATACACTGTTTTTGTGTGGAGATTGATGCCCAAAGAGGAGTCAAAAAATGTTGCAAATGTAATCTATGGAATGTTCAAGGTAATGACTGGACAAGTGATGAGGACTTTAGATAATTAAATTCAAAAAAATAACAAAATTAGGCATGATCGTAAAATCTCAATGAGATCATATTTCAAAAATCATCTGATTTGATGCCTAGCATGGTTTTTATCGGGGATTCTGTGAATTTTTGAATACTTGAGCGCACAAGAATACAGACACATTGTAAGAATTGTAGGAAACGATATCCGTGGAGAAAAGAAAATGGTTATTGGATTAACTCAGATCAAGGGTCTTGGTTTTAACTTTGCAACAGCTATTCTAGATATTCTAAAAATAAAACCAAATTCTAACATAGGTAATCTTACAGATGAAAATGTTCAAGCAATTGAGAAATTAATCTTAGATCCTATTGCAAGCAATGTTCCAGTCTGGTTCATTAACAGAAGAAAAGATATTGAAACTGGTACAGATTTACATTTGTTAACATCAGATATTCCATTTACATTAAGAAATGATATTGAAAGAGAAAGAGTCACTGTAAGTTGGAGAGGTTATCGTCATCTAAGCGGTCTTAAAGTTAGAGGACAAAGAACTAGAACTTCAGGTAGAAGAGGAGGAGCAGTCGGTGTTGCTAAAGGCGGATTGGCAGCTCCAGTTAAGAAAGGAGGAGCAGGTGCTCCAGCAGCAGATGCAGCAGCAGCTCCTGCAGCAGCAGCTCCTGCAGCAGCAGCAGCTCCAGCAGCAGCAGCTCCAGCAGCAAAACCAGAGGAGAAAAAGAAATAGGTGTTATGAATGGGAGATCCTAAATATCCACGTAAAGCATGGCGAAAACCAAAGAGACCACTTAATTATGAATTAAAAATGGAAGAGCTAAAAACTCTCGGAACATTTGGATTAAGAACTAAAAGAGAATTATGGAAAGCACATACAGAGCTATCACGTGTAAGACATCAAGCTAGATCATTACTTGCATTAAGACAAGAAATCAGAATAGAGAAAGAACCAATCTTAATGAAATCTCTTGCAAGAATTGGATTAGTAAGTGGCGATGCAACATTAGATGATGTACTCAACCTAAAGGCAGATGATTTACTTTCACGAAGATTACAAACTATCGTTTCAAATAAACTCGGATTCAAAACACCATATCAAGCAAGACAAGCAGTAATTCATGGCCACATCATGATTGGTGATAGAAAAATCAACATCCCTTCTTACATTGTTACTGTTGAAGAAGAAAATAGTATTCATTTTACACCAGAATCAAAAATTCCAGAAATGTTAGAAAAAACAAAGAAGGAAGAACCAAAAGTAGAGATTACTGAAGAATCTGCTGAATCAACAACTGAGGCTACTGCTGAATCAACAACTGAGGCTACTGCTGAAATCCCAAAAGATAAAAGTTCTTCAACAGAATAATCAAAAAAATAGGCTTATCAGTAAATAACCCCAATTATAAAAGAGAATCATAATGTGTTCAATTATCGGTTACTACGGAAAGGATTCCGCAGCACCCATCATCGTAAAGGGATTAAAAAGAATGGAGTATCGAGGATACGACAGTGTAGGAGTTGCAACAGAATCAAACAATAAAATTGAATTAAAAAAAGGAATTGGAAAAGTTAATGAAGTTAATTCAAAAATTCAGCTAGATTCACTTCCAGGGAAAATAGGAATTGGTCATACTAGATGGGCAACTCATGGAAAAGTCACAGAGTTTAATGCACATCCACATCCTAGCAATTCAGGAAAAATTGCAATAGTACATAATGGAATAATAGAAAATTTTGAAGAATTAAAAAAACAATTGGAAGATGAAGGATATAATTTTAAAAGTGAAACAGATAGTGAAATTATTGCTAATTTACTTCAAAAACACTATGAAAAAACAAAGAATGTTAAAGAAACAATTTTGAAAACAGTTTCAGAAATTAAAGGGCATTATGCATTCGTTGCAATGTTTGAAAATGGTCAATTAGTTGCAGCAAAATTCCATGAACCATTAATCATAGGAGTAGGAAAAGATGATTTTTTTCTATCAAGTGATGTATTAGGATTCATAGAATTTACAGATGATGCAATTTATTTGGAAAATGGGAATTTTGTAATTTTGGAGAAAAACAAATTCCAGATTTTGGATTTTCAAGGAGAACATGTAAAATATGGAATTACAAAAGTATCTAAAGAATTTGGAGATGTATACAAGGGGGATTATGCACATTTTACGTTAAAAGAAATTCACGAACAGTATGAAACCGTATTGAAAGCAGGAGAGAAAACCCAAGAGGCAATAGAAAAGACTGCAAATTATATCAAACATGCAAAAAATATCTACATTACAGGTAGTGGAACCAGTTATAATTCTGCACTTATTGCAAAGCAAATATTTTCAAAATATGCAAAAATTAAAGCTGAACCAATCATATCGAGTGAACTTCAGTTTTCACCAAACAGTATTGAAGAAAATTCTATCATAATTGCAATATCTCAAAGTGGAGAAAGTGCAGATGTTTTAGATGCAGTAAGAATTGGGAAAGAATCAAATTGTAAAGTCATAGCCATAGTAAATTTAATGACATCTTCACTTGCTCGAGAGGCAGATGTGGTGATTGGAATGAATTGTGGACCAGAAATCGGAGTAGCTGCAACAAAAAGTTTTACATCACAACTAGTAGTGCTCTACAAAATTGTACAAAAATTGACTGACAATAAAGTAACAATTAATTTTGAAAAGTTCTCTGAATCAGTTTTAAAAATATTAGAAAATCCAACGAAGATTAAAAAAATTGCAAAAGTGTTAAAAGATATCTCAGATATCTATGTACTAGGAAGAGGGATTAATTATCCCATTGCAATGGAGGCAGCTTTAAAATTAAAAGAATTGACATACATTCATGCGGAAGGAATTCCAGGTGGAGAATTAAAACATGGACCTCTTGCATTAATGGATTCAAACGTATTTGTAATTATTATAAATCCAAATGATTCTACATATTCAGACACACTAACTAGTGCAAGAGAAATTAAAGCTCGCGGAGCAAAAATTATTGGAGTTTCAGACATAGAAAGCGATGTTTATGATTATTGGATAGAAATGCCAAAAATAGATCAAGTATTGTATCCAATTTCAGAAATAATTCCAATTCAATTTTTATCATATTATGCAGCCCTTGAGAAAAATACAGATCCAGATTATCCTAGAAATCTTGCAAAATCAGTTACTGTAAAGTAAATAATCTATGATATTCTTTTTCGGCCATCTCTAAAAATTTTGCAGAATCATTTCCAGTTTTAATCATTGAAGAAATAATACTTCCACCAGCTCCCACTCCTTCTTTTCCAAATCCTTCGGAAAATGCTTTCAAGCCAGCGTACTGTGAATTTTCCAAATCTGGATTTACAGCGATTGCAGGAATATCAGCAATTTGTTTTACAAGACTAGTGAAATTTGCGCCCTTATCATCAGTAATGTAGGATGTAGTTCCAATGACAGTATTTTCTTCATTAAAGCCAATTTTTGCTGCAAATGCCAAAACGGCAGCCATCTGAGTTCCACCTGCCAGCATTACATTGGATATACTAGATGCAGAACTTAACATTCCAGCTACAAAAGGGATCATAGGATCACCTACTTTTGCTACAATACTGTAGGGATGATCTGAATCTATTCGTTCAAGTGCAGATTTAACAATTTTGTTTTTTAATTCAATTGGGTTGTTTGGAATGCTAGAACTTACTTTAGCATCATAACCTAATGCTTTCAGTACAGCTAAGGCAGTAGTTGTTCCACCAGGAATACTTTCACCAATTACTAAACAATCAGTTAAAGATGCCATACTTCGTCCTACAATTCTACCATAATCAACAGCATGAGATACTTGTGAGTCAGTCATTGCATCATCATTTAAAATATTTTGTCCATAAGACATACCAGTGTCAACAAATGGAAGTTGTGGAGAAATTTTACTTCCTGCATTAATTGTTAAATGTGGAATACTAGCTGATTCTAATGCGGTTTTAGTCAATAAACCAGGAGTAGGTTTACCATCAGGAGTCATTGGAATTTTATCAATTGTTTTACAATATCCATAATGAAGATATTCAGCATCTGCAGGAGGAGTAAACTGTATTGAATCCTTATCCGCACCTGCAAAAGTAATTCCAGGAATTTCACATGTTTCAGTATAAGATATTACAAAAGAAAAAAGAAATCTTTTAGATTTCATAGACTCTAGAAAACTTTTCCCCTGCTCTACATTCCCAAAGAGTTCAAAATTTTCCATAATAATTTCTAACCCATCATATCAATAAACTGCTGTTCAGTTCGTTTTTGCATCACGTGATTAGTGATTTTTTCTTCTCCAAGTGTAGAAATTTTAGAACCACCATAATTATGGCCTGAATACATGACTAGATTTTCATCTAAATTGTGTAAAACGTCAAAAAGGCTATGATAGAGATCTTTTACACTACCTCCAGGTAAATCGATTCGACCACAGTTTCCAACAAATAAAGTATCACCAGAAAAAATTTTCCCATCACCTACAAGACAAATACTGTCTTGAGAATGGCCAGGTGTATGTAGTACTTTTAATTTAGAATTTCCAAATTTAATAAAATCTCCATCCTTTACAGTGATTTCATGTTTTAATTCTGAAAATTCATGTTGTATGATAGGTGCTTTGGTAGATTCAGCCATTGCTTCATTTCCTAAAGTATGATCAAAATGATGATGAGTATTTACAATGTATTTTATTTTTAGATTATTTTTTTTAATAATCATTTCTAATTCGATTAAATCCCAAGAAGGATCAATTATGATTGATTCACCAGTATCTTCATCTTCAACAATGTAAGAGAAATTCTGCATGTTTCCAACTTGAATTTGATGTACTTTCATAATATTCCCTCTTCAGCTTCAGGAGGAATTCCTATTTTTTCTGCAAACAATTCTCCAGTCAAATCTTTTCGTTTAGGAATTCCTTGTTTCATTTTGTGAAAAGTTACCGTCATGTCACATTTCGTGTAAATATTTGCGGTTTCTCCAGTTTGTGGATCTAATCCGGATGGGACATCAACTGCAAATTTGTAACAGTTTGTTTCATTAATGTAATTTATTGCAGAGGCATATGGTTCTCTAATTTCTCCAGATATCCCAGTTCCTAAAATTCCATCAATTATTACATCAGGTTTAAAATTAAATTTAAAAGAATCACCAGACATTAATTTTACAGAAGGCATTTTTTGTAAAATTGACCAATTCCAATTACTTTCTTCTGTTTTTATTTTATCAGGGCTGCCTAGGAGCATTACTGTAACTTTTGCACCATATCCTGCTAGATGTCTTGCCATTACCAAACCATCCCCGCCATTATTTCCCAATCCAACAAAAATTAAGATATTTTTTGATTCAATATTTTCAATTTTTTCAATCAATCTTCTAACTGCTGCAGCTCCAGCATTTTCCATCATGAATTTTTTTAAAAATCCCATATCATGACCTTTATTTTCAATATTGTACATTTGATCAACAGTAATTTCCATATTTTTCATGAAATTATATCTAAAATAAGAGTTTAGCAAACGGCTTTATCCTACTTTTAAAACAATGCTAAACATGACATTAAAAAATGTAAAACCATCATTAAATAAAATTGCAAAAGAGTTAGAAATAGTTCAAGAGGCTAGAGAATTTCTGTTAAAAAATACAAGAGAAATAATTATTCTGTGCAGTAAATCAATTATCGCAGTACATAAAGGAGATTTAACAGTAGGAAAAAACAATCTAAAACAAGCAGAGACATTATTAAAAAAATACAAGAAAAAAGCAACTGGTGGACTAAGAAGATATCTAATCACACCAGAACAAGAATTTGTAGAGGCTGCATGTTTAATTGCAATTGTTGAAAAAAAAGAAATTCCATCAGATAAAAAATTGGCAGTAATGCCTGAATCATATGTTTTAGGATTATTAGATTGTGTTGGAGAATTGAAAAGACAGGTTTTTGATAAAATCAGAATAGATGAAATTGATGAAGCAACAAGAATTTTTGAAGTGATGGAGAATTTGTATCTTCAACTTTATACTTTTTCAATGTACGATAAAGTAGTGAAAGAAGCAAGAAGGAAAATCGATGTTAATAGGATCCTAGTAGATGATGTTAGATCTGTAATTACCGAAGAAAAAAGACGAACTGAATTAATCAAAATTTTAAAGAAAATAGAAAAATCGAGTAAAAATTAGTGGTGCGGATGATGGGATTTGAACCCACGTACTCCTAAGAGACTAACCCCTCAAGCTAGCGCCTTTGGCCAGGCTGGGCGACATCCGCAATTGAAATTTCTTGCATGGTTTTTATAATCCTTGGTTACTTTTTCGTTCGTGTTAATTCCTGTTAGATGTTTAACTTGTGGAAAAATGGTCGCTGATAAATTTGAAGATTATCAAAATAAAATAAAAGCAGGAGAGGATCCTTCAAAAACTCTCGATTCTTTAGGCGTTGAAAGATATTGTTGTAGAAGAATGTTTTTGACTACTGTAGAAACAATACAACAAATAATTCCATTTTATGAAGCAATTCAGAGAAGAAAACAAGAAGTTCTATCTGAGTTAGAATAACTTGGCTAAAATATCCTCAATTGAAGGACGTATTCTATACAACAGTAGAGGTAGTAAAACAATTGAAGTTGATGTTCAATCAGATAACAAATTTTTAGGAAGAGTATGTGCCCCATCAGGTGCAAGTGTAGGAAAATATGAAGCAGTTAGTTTTCCAAATGGTAAACCTGAAGAAAGTCTCAAAATACTAAAAGAAAATTCTCAAAAATTTATTGGTTTAGAATCATCAGATCTTAAAGGGATTCACGATGTTCTACAAAGATTAGACGGTTCTACAAACTATTCAGTAATTGGAGGCTCATTAGCATTTGCAATTACAATTGCATCCATGGAATCAGCTTCAAAGGCATCAAATGAACCATTGTTTAAGATACTCTCATCTGAATCATCATTCAAGTTTCCATTTCCATTAGGAAATATTTTAGGAGGTGGAGCACATGCAGGTCCTGGAACTCCAGATATTCAAGAAATATTAATTTGTGCTACAGGCTCAAAAACTATTGAAGATGCCATTGAAACTAATTTATCAGTTCATAAAGAATTACGTCAAGTTTTAGAAAAAGAGGATCCTAACTTTACAAATGGTAGAGGAGATGAAGGCGGTTGGGCACCAAAATTGGAAAATCAAAAGGCATTAGAAATTTCTGCAAAAGCAATCGAGAATTTAGGATTCACATTAGGAAAAGAAGTATCATTAGGAGTTGACTTTGCATCTTCAACACAATGGAATGATGAGAAAGAAAAGTATGTTTATGACAGATCAGGCTTTGAAAATTCAACTGGAGAACAAATTGACTTTGCAGCAAACATTATTGAGAAATTTAAATTAATTTATGCTGAGGATGCAGTTCATGAAGAGGCATTTGAAGACATGTCAGAATTAACAAAAAAATTCCCAAACAGATTGATAGTAGGAGATGATTTGACTGTGACAAACAAAAATATCCTAAAAAAAGCAATTGAAGTAAAATCATGTAATGCAGCAATTTTAAAAGTTAATCAAGCAGGGAGTCTTTTTGATGCCTTGGAATTTTCCGAGGAAGCAACTAAAAATAATATCAAACTAATCACATCACATCGATCTGGTGAGTCTACAGATTCTCAAATATCCCACATTGGTCTTGCTACAAAGTCAAAAATGCTCAAAGTGGGCATTGTTGGAGGAGAAAGAGTGGCAAAACTTAATGAATTATTACGACTATCAGAGTTTGATTTAATACGCGGTATGGCAGAGATATAAAATCGTCATGAGTGAACAAACTGAAGGAATAGACATCAAAAAGATGGTTTTAGCTACCGGAATTAGAGTAGGTACTCAAGTTAAGACCAAATTCATGAAACCATTCATCACCAAAGCAAGTCCTGAAGGACTATACATGCTTGATTTAGATATTACATTAGAAAAAATCAAAACAGCAGCTAAATTCATCAATAGATTAGGTACTGAAAACCTCATAGTGTGCTCTGGCAGACAATACGCAGAAACACCAATTGAAAAATTCTGTGAAAGTTTAGGCTCTAAAAAATTACTTCGAAGGTTCATGCCAGGAACACTAACAAATCCATCATTACCATATTACATTGAACCAAAATTAGTTTTAATTTCAGATCCACAAGTAGATGAGCAAGCAATTATTGAAGCAACAAATGCAGGCATTCCAATTATTGGAATTGCAAATACAGACAACATCACATCTAATCTAGATATGATCATTCCAGCAAACAACAGAGGAAGAAAAGCTCTAGCTACAGTTTACTGGTTATTGGTACGTCAAATCCTAATTGAAAGAGGGGAATTGAAAGAGAATGAACCAATGAAAGAAGAAATAGATGATTTTGAAACAAAGATTACTGAAGAAGAAATCGACGATTTTTAAAATTTTAATGTTTAATTGAAATCCAAAGCTTCTGCACCAGGAAAAGTAATTCTTTTTGGAGAACATTTTGTAGTTTATGGAGTAAAAGCAATTCTATGTGCAATTAATAAAAGAATTACTGTAACTGCAGAAAAAATTGATGATCGAAAAATATCTATTCAATCAAACATTGGGAATTTAGAATTAAAACCTGGAAAATCAATTTCAGAAATTAATTCACCATTAAAACCGTTTTATTATTTAGCAAATAAAATGTTAAAGAATGAAAATGCAGGGATTAAAATTATTGTCGAATCAAATATTCCATTAGGAGTAGGTTTAGGCTCATCATCTGCTTGTTGTGTAGCAGGAGCTGCTGCAATTTCAAGATTATTTAGAAAAACATCTAATGAAGAAATTCTTGTGCTAGCAATAGAAGCTGAAAAAACAATTTTTAAAAATACATCAGGAGCTGATTGTACTGTATGTACCTATGGCGGAATCATGGAATATGACAAAGAAAACGGATTTCACAAGATAGAATCTAAACCTAATTTTCATCTAGTAATTGCCAACTCAAACATCGAACATTCCACAGAATCAGTAGTGGGGAAAGTAAGGCAATTTAAGGAAAAAAATGAAATACAATTTACTTCATTATGTAAAAAAGAATCAAAATTAATTGAAGAAGTTTTAGAATTATTGATAGAAAATAATATTGAAAAATTAGGAACTAAAATTAAAGAAAATCAAGAATATCTGGAAACAATAGGGATTTCTAATGATAAATTAAGAGAAATGATTCAAATAGGTCAAACAGAATCATGGGGTGCAAAAATTACTGGTGCTGGGGGAGGAGGGTGTATCTACGCTCTAACAGATGAATCAAATCTAGAACGTACCATTAATCAATTCAAAGATAAGAATTATGATTGTTTTTCAGTTAAAATTGATTTTAAAGGTCTGGATACTTTTTAATTGATCAAATAATTTTGAAAAATATGATTCTAATAAAATTAGGTGGTTCCATCATTACAAATAAAGAAAGACCATTATCAGCTAGGAAAAAAACAATAGATAATCTTTCTAAAAGTTTGAGAAAAATCAATGAACCAATAATCATTGTTCACGGAGGAGGATCTTATGGACATTATTGGTCTGTAAAATACGATATGCATACAAAAGAAAAAAGATATGATCCAAAAGGAGTTGCAATTGTTAAAAATTCAATGATTGAATTAGATAAAATTATTTTAGATTCATTACTAAAAAACAAATTAAATCCATATTGTCTTCCTCCAACTGATTTCATGTTTGGGAATAAACCCATCACTAAAAAAATTAAAGAAATTGAAAAAATTGCAAAATCAGGTTTGATTCCAGTCACATATGGAGATGCATTATGGTATGGTCAAAAAAAAACATACATTTTATCAGGGGATAAGATCATGACCCATCTTGCAAAAATTCTAAAACCTAGACTCTGTATTTTTGCATTAAATGAAGATGGATTGTATTCAGATTTAAAAACAAAGAAATTGATTTATGAATTACAGGGTGAACGTCCACACATTTCTAAAAATAAAATGGATGTTACGGGTGGCATGACTAGGAAAGTTGAAGAAGCATCAAAAATTGCAAAGATGGGAATGAGCGTATTCTTTGCAAACGGTAACAAACCTGAAAGAATTGTTAAAGCTGTTAAAAATAGGATATTTGAAGGAACATTGTTTAGAGGTAAAAGAAATGTCTGAAGAATTTGTAATTTTAGTTGATGAAAATGATAATCCTATAGGAAGTGAAGAAAAGGTAAAGTGTCACTTGCCAAATGGAAAATTACATCGAGCATTTACGGCATTATTGTTTGATGAGGATGGAAGATTAATTCTCACAAAAAGAGCTAAAGAAAAAATGTTATGGCCCAATGATTGGGATGGGACGTTTGCAAGTCATCCAAGAGAATCAGAAACATATGTTTCATCAGGAGAAAGAAGAATGCCTGAAGAATTAGGAATTGATGGCACATTAGATTATTTACATAAATTTGAATATCATGTTCCATACAAAGATGTGGGATCTGAAAATGAAGTATGCGGAACTCTAATTGGCATAATTGACAAATCTACAGAGTTAAAAGAAATTGAAGGAGAAATCGATGAAATTAAATGGATTTCATCTAAAGAACTAATTGTAGAATTAAAGAAAAATCCACAAATCTATTGTCCATGGATGCTTATCGCATTGGAATTATTAGAAAAATCGGATAAATCTATGCTTGAAAAGCATGCAAATATCTTATCTACATGGATGAATAGTGAAATGCATGATGAATTGCAAAAAGCAATTAAAATTCATCTACCAGATAACAAATGGAGATTAGTAAATGAATAAAACTAAACAAATAGAAAAAAATGCCAAAATAGTAAACAAATATCTAAATTCAAAATTAAAAGGGAATCCAAAGAAACTCTATGATGCAGCAGGACATCTAATTGTGAATGGTGGAAAAAGACTTAGACCATACATGGTAATCAAAAGCTGTCAAATTTTAAAAGGTAAAGTATCCAATGCAATGCCTGCTGCTAGTGCAGTAGAGATGGTTCATAATTTTACATTAGTTCATGACGACATAATGGATAATGATGAAATACGTCATGGGGTTCCCACAGTACATAAAAAATTCGGTATGCCAATTGCAATACTTGCAGGGGATGTTTTGTTTTCAAAAGCATTTCAAATCATTACTGATTCAAAATTATCATCTAGTGCAACTATTCAACTAGTATCTAGGCTTGCTAAAGCTTGTGTAGATGTATGTGAAGGTCAATTATTAGACGTAAAAATGGCTGAAGAAAGAAAAATTCCATCACAAGCAGAATACATCACAATGGTTGGTAAAAAAACTGCAGCCTTGTTCGATGTATCTTGTGCAATGGGAGCAATTTGTGCAACAAATAAAGTAAAAGACATCTCAAATCTTTCATCATTTGGAAGAAATCTAGGAATTGCTTTCCAAATAACAGATGACCTCATCGGAGTGATGGGTGATTCCAAGGTAACAAAAAAACCAGTAGGAAATGATCTAAGAGAAGGGAAAAAATCTCTTCCAATTCTCATGGCAATAAAATTAGCAAAAGGTAATGAGAAAAAAATAATTTTAAAAGCATTTGGGAATTCAAAAATATCAAGAAATGATCTGAATAAAGCCGTAGATATCATTAGATCTTTAGGAATAGAAGAAAATGTCAGAAAACAGGCTCTAAAATATGCGGAAAAAGCTGAAAAATCATTAGAAAGTTATTCAGGATCTGCAAAAACAGAGTTAATTTCATTATTAGATTTTGTAGTTAAACGTAGTGTGTAGTTGTAAAAGGTAAGAAGTAACATGACTGAAGAATTAAAAAAAGAAATTAGAAAAATGGCTCTTCAAAATGCTTTTGAGCATGGAGGAGAAACAAGAGATAAAATAATTTTAGGAAAAATTCTTGGAACAAAACCAGAATTTAGAAATAAAGTAAAAGAAATTTCTAAAGATATTACTGAAATAGTTTCTTCAATTAATAAATTATCATCAGAAGAGCAAGAAAGTGAAATCAAAGAAAATTTTCCAGAACTTTTAGCACCTAAAGAAAAAATTGAAGAAAGAGAAGGCCTTCCAGAATTAAAAGATGCAGAACAAGGAAAAGTCATTACAAGATTTCCTCCAGAACCTAATGGATATCCTCACATCGGACATGCAAAAGCAGCTATCATTAATTCAGAATATGCCAAAATGTATGGAGGAAAATTTATTCTAAGAATGGATGATACAAATCCTGAAGCCGAAAGAATGGAATATCATGCAGCCATCAAAGTTGGATTAGAATGGTTAGGAATAGAATTTGACATAGTAAAAAGTACATCAGATGACATGGAATTATTCTATGAAAAAGGAATTGAATTAATCAATTTAGGAAAAGCATACATTTGTACTTGTAAAAGAGAAGACATCAGTAAAAACAGAAGAGAAAGAAAAGCATGCAAGTGTAGTATGGAAGATATTGAAAAAAATAATAAAAATTGGGAAAAGATGAATGATAAATTCAAACCAGGAGATGCAGTTGTTAGATTCCGTGGGGATATGAAAGCAGATAATGCAGTTATGCGAGATCCAGTTTTGTTTAGAATTATTGAAGGAAAGCATTACACTTTAGGTGAAAAATATAGAATTTGGCCAAGTTATGATATGGCAGTTGCAATAGAAGATAGTATTGATGGGGTCACTCACGCCTATCGTTCTAAAGAATTTGAACTTAGAAAAGAGCTAATTGATGAAATTTTAGATGCATTAAAAATGAGAAAACCAACCCAAGGCTTTTTCTCCAGATTAGAATTCAAAGGTATGCCAATATCAAAAAGAATCATCAAACCATTGATTGAAGAGGGGAAAGTTACATGGTATGATGATCCAAGACTACCAACTTTAGAGGCACTGAAGAGGAGAGGAATCAAGCCAGAGGCAATACGAAAATTCATCATGTCATTAGGATTAACCAAAGCAAATACTTTAGCACCATTTGATGCACTAGAGGCTTTTAACAGAAAATTTGTTGATGCAGATAGCATTAGATTATTCATGGTTAGTAATGCAAAAAAACTTACAATAAAAAATTTACCAACATCTTCAATTGAAATCCCAAATCATCCAATAAACGATATGGGAAAAAGAACAATTGAAATTGATGAAAATTTCTACATTTCAGGAGATGATGCACAAAGCATCAAAGAAGGTACACAAATTCGCCTATTGGGTTTAGGAAATGTAGTCATTACCAAACAAGGAATAGAATTAGAAGGAGAATTTGTTGAAAATGGAGAGAGAAAAGATATCCCAAAAATTCAATGGGTCCCACAAAAAACAGCACATAAAATAAAGATGATTATTCCAAAAACATTGTTTATTGGAGATGAATTTAATGAGGACAGTTTAGAAGAATTAGATGTTTTTACAGAACCACACTATCTACAATTAAAAGAAGGAGAAGAAATTCAATTTGTTAGATTTGGATATTGTAGAAAAGATTCACAGAATCAAGCAATTTTTACTCATAAGTGATGTAATATGAAAATAGCACGATTGTTACGCGATAATAAGGAAACATATGGTTTTGTTAACGGAGATAAAGTATCCACTAAAGATGAAATTACTTACTTGACAGGAGTTCCAATTCCTCAAAATATCAAAGATTTTCTTTTTGATGGATGGTATGATGAAATTAAAAATAAAATTAATGATTTACCATATGGAGAAAATATTTCAAAATACAAATTATTGTCACCAATTCCTAATCCTAACAAGATAATTTGTCTAGCATTTAATTATGTAGATCACGCTAAAGAACAAGGATTACAAGCGCCAGAAGATCCCGCATTAGTAATAAAACCAAGAACTGCATTAAACAGTACAAATTCAGACATCGTATGTCCAGACTTTGTTACACAATTAGATTATGAAGTTGAATTAGCCTTGATTATTGGCAAAAATTGTAAAAATATTAGCGTGGATGATGCATTTGATGCAATATTTGGATACATGATATTCAATGATGTTTCAGCAAGAGACATTCAACTCAAAGATAAACAATTCACTAGAGGAAAAAGTTTTGATTCTTTTGCACCTTGTGGACCATGGATTACAACAAAAGATGAAATCAAAGATCCTCAAAATCTCAAAATGACAACCAAAATCAATGGAGAATTAAGACAAAATTCTTCATCAAATAATATGTTTATTAAAATCCCAGAAATTGTTTCAAAAATTTCCAAAGTAATGACACTAGAAAAAGGAGATATCATATCTACTGGAACACCCGCAGGAGTTATGTTAAACAAACCAAATGCAGTATTTTTAAAAAATGGAGATAAAGTGGAAATGGAAATAGAAAATTTAGGGAGTTTAAACAATACAATAAAAATTGTTAAATCAAATTAAACTAAAAATTTTTTCATTAAATGAAATGAAATTTTATATTCTAATGAATCAAAATTTGGTAATTTTTCTTTAGTTAGAATTTGAATTCGTTCATAGTTTTTCTCCCAACCAAAATTTTGTAAAAATGAAAGAATTTCACATACAGATTCATCCGAATTAGAGAATAAAGTAACAATTAATGTTCTATCAAAATGCGTAGATTCGGTTATTATTGCAATAGAATTTTTATTATCAATTGAAGAATTTACAATTCTATTTTGTTCATAAAATGATTTCAATGTTACATCATCAATAGGAAGCCATCTCCAAGATTGCACATAATGAGGAAAAGACTTAGAATTAATAGATTTTTCAAAAGTGACATTATAATTTGAATTATTTCTGGGTTCAATAGAATAAAAATTCCATGTTTGGAAAAGTTCATAATTTAGAGACCGTGCCATTGAAATAGAAATAGAATTTTCAGTATCAATCAGCATATATGAAAAAGATAAATTTTTTACTAAACCTATAATTTCAGCATGTTTTACTAGTTCAGAAGCTACATTTTGGCGACGAAAAGTAGATTCAATTCTAATCCCTTCAATCCAAACTTGATTGTCAGAGTAAAACGCATGACAAATTCCGACAGGTTCTGGTTTTTGACCCAAAAATAAATGACCTTCAGATATCCAAAAATTCCAAACTTGTTCTACATAATCTCCCCACGAAAAAGTATTTTTACAAAATTTCAAAACTGAAATTTTATCTGAATTATTTGCCTCCCTAATTCTCAACTTTGTCATATACAAAAAATTATTAACAATGAATAGATAAAAACTTCAATGGGAAAAATTATTGCAGGTAAAACATCAGATATTTCACCTGGAAAAATGATCAAAGTATCTATTGACGGTAGAGACATTCTAGTTGCAAATATTAACGGAGAATATTGTGCTACTGATGATTCGTGTACTCATTCAGGTTCTAGTCTATCTGAAGGAAAATTAGATGGGTGTACTATCACTTGTGGATGGCATGCAGCAGAATTTGATTGTAAAACTGGAAAATTAATCAAATTCCCAGCAAAAATTAGGGATTTAACATCATACAATGTTGTCGTAGAATCAGACAATGTTTTTGTAGAGATGTAACTATATACTTCTAATTTTTAAGATAAGGTGTAAAAATGGTTGACGACGCTCAAAATAAAGAATCTATGAAAGGAGCAATTGAAACATTAGAACAAATTACTTCTAGCAACTCAACTCCAAAAACAGTCAAGAAATCACTTACAGATTTAATTATTGAACTAAAAAAACAAGAATATTCATTATCAGTTAGAGCAGCAAATACTATCAGCCTATTAGATGATGTTACACAAGATCCTAACATGCCCTCATACGTTAGAACTCAATTATGGCAAGCAGTTTCAAAATTAGAAAGCATAAGAGAATAAATTCTCATTAATTATACCAAACATAATGAAAATTGAAGAATATTTAGAGACTCTTCCTGAAAATTTGCTTAGTGGTGAAGATGTTCAATTACCTGAAAAATCATTTCGAGAAATTTTTAAATTTGTAAATTTAGGTAAAAAAGATATTTTTTATCATTTAGGTTGCAAAGATGAGAAAGGAATTGAACTTGCTATTAACGAATTTGGAGTTAAAAAAGCAGTAGGGATTGATAATAATTCTGAAAAAATAAAAAAAGCAAGAAAAAATCTTGAAGAGAAAAATACCAAAGCAGATTTGATTTGTCAAAATATCGAAGATTCAGATATTTCAGATGCATCAGTAATTTTATTCTGGTTTACTGATGAAAATATAATTAATAATATGTTAAAAAAATTTAAAAATCTAAATGAAAATACAAAAATAATTACAATTTGGGGACCTCTGCCAGAGTATCTACCAGATAAAGTAGATTTTCCATACATTATCAACAAAGTTCCATTCAAAAAAGCAGAAAATATGCAGGAACAATTACTAGCAATTTTTGGTGTGAAATGTGTTGATTTTATTACAGCCTGGGAATTTGCTGAAAGATATACCAAATCAATTGGATCTCCAGAAATTAAAAATGATCGGTTTTTAACGATTATTCAAACATTAGTAATTTGGATTAATGCAAAAAAACTAGGAGTAGCATGTGGAGAGGAGATTCCAGAATCAATTCAAACATACATTAACATCATGAAAATGCATTTTGACATAGATTTTGAATATCTATTAAAAGACTAATCTGTGCAATCCTTTTATTTTGTTTTAACCTGAATAAAATATGGAAGAAAGAATCAACATCAATGTTTCAGCAGTAGATTATGATAAAACTAGTAAAGCATTATCCCATCAACTATCTCTTTTAGAAGAAATGGTTCATGGGCAAGATGATTTTGTTATGTCAGATTCAGAGTTTGCATTTGGATGGCATTTTTTTGTTTTGAGTATAAACAAAACATTAGTGGAAAAACTAGCAGAAATGATGGATGTTGATTTTAATAAAATAAAGGGAAAGGGAATCGAAAAGAAATTTTTAACATGGTTAACAAAAAATGTTGAAACCAAATCTCCCAGATTCAAACTAGCCATTAAAGAAGAGATGGAATCTAGCAAATTTGGTATTTTTTAAAATAATAGAGGGCCCTCGAGGGGAATCGAACTCCTGTCCGAGGATCCACAATCCTCTATACTAACCACTGTACTACGAGGGCCACAAAAAAGAAATTTGTTCAACCAGTAATAATCTTTAAGATTATGTTGAAAATTAAGCTGTATCTTTATTATTAACTAGGTTGAAATCAAAATATGCGAAAATGGTGGATTGCAATGGCAATATCTATAGGACTTGTTTGGATAGGTACAAATTATTTTCTTCCATGGGTACAATGAGTATCTAAATTAGATTAGCCTCAAATTCAAAAATAGTTTTTGTTCAATCATAGCGATCGCTTTAAATTTGTTGTATCAGGGTATTTTTCGACATGAGAAAAGGTTTCATCACCAATAGGCTACGTTCGAGCAAAAAATCAGTAGACATCCCTGTTGAAAATAAAATAGAGACCATGCAGGGAGAAAAATTTGTGTGGATTGATTTACAAAACCCAGATAGAAATGATGTTGAAAAATTAGCTGAAAAATACAATTTCAATGAATTAAACATCGAAGATTGTATGACCAAATTTGAACTTCCAAAATTAGATAGTTATGATGATCATTTCTTTGTAATTCTTCATTTTCCACCATTAGCACAAAAAATAGAAATATCCAAAAATAGTCAATTGTCAATATTTGTAGGAAAAGATTTCTTGGTTACGGTTCATCAAGGAGATCTTAAGCCACTTGTAGAATTGGTAGAAATTTGTAAAACAAACACCGATCAACAGAGAAAAGGTAGATTATTAGGAAAATCTTCAGGATTATTACTTCACGAAATCTTAGATGTGTTAGTAGATGACCTTTTACATACATCAAGAAAAATTATTGCAAACCTAGATGACATTGAAGATAGAGTTTTTGATGAAACAAAACCAGTAGCAAGAAGTATCGCCTTACTTAGGAGAGAAATCAACAGGTTACGAAGAATAGTAAATCCATTAAAGAAATTTGTACTAGAAATAGCAAGAAATGTTAAACAATTTTCAAGTAGTGAAGATGATGAACTCGCATTATTCTATGATGACGTAATTGACCATATTGACAAAGTAATTGAAACATTGGAAGAATCTAGAGAAACCATGGAAATTTACAAAGATACAGATTTTGTATTAAGTAATGAAAAAACAAATAAAGTTCTTGCAGTATTAACTATAATTTTCACATTAGCAATTCCAGCAACAGTGATTGGTACATTTTATGGAATGAATGTTAATTTGCCAGGAGGAATTGGAAGTAATTTAATGATTTTAGGACCATTTACAACTTTCATAATTGTAATAATTGCATCAGTAATTCCTGTAATCATGATGTTTGCATATTTCAAAAAACTAGGCTGGATTAGTAGTTAAAATAAAAAATGTAAATATGTTCATAAAAAATAAGCTTAGATAAATACAAGATAATTTCATCTAATTTATGGGGAAAATTAGAGTTAGAACGGGTAGAGGTACAGGGACTATCGAAGTTGATGATGATCCAAAAAAATGGTCTGGAGACGAATTTAGAAAGATTCAAGAAGCAAGGAAAAAAGCATCAGCAAACAGAATGGTCCATACAGGTAGAGGAACCGGTTCTAGAAAACTAGGAGATATGCCTGATCCAAAATCAAGACCTTCGACAGAAGGAATGACCAGAAGTACAGGTAGAGGAACTAGTTCTAGAAAAAGTACAAACAAAGGTACAGAATAATATCACCTCAATTTTCAATTTTTATAATATTATTTTTGTATTATATCCACTAAATTTTGATATTAGGATTTCCAGATTTTAGCTTGTCCCAATCAGCAAGAAAGTTTTCTAAACCAATTTTTGTTAATGGGTGTAACATCATTTTATCCAATACTGCTGGAGGTAATGTGACAACATCTGCACCAATTTTTGCAGCATCAACTACATGTACTGGATGACGAATGCTTGCAACAAGAATCTGAGTTTTTAACTCAGGATAATTCTTAAAAATATCTTTAATATCTTGAATCAATTTCATTCCATCTTGACCAATGTCATCTAATCTTCCAATAAATGGACTAACATATTTTGCTCCAGATTTTGCAGCAAGTAAAGCCTGATTTGCAGAAAAGATCAAAGTAACATTAACAGGAATTCCTTCAGATGAAAATGATCTGCATGCTTTTAGACCATCAGGAGTCATAGGAACTTTAACTACTACATTATCTCCGTATTGACGAAGACGTTTACCTTCTTCCATCATTCCAGAATATTCAGTACTGATAACTTCTAAACTCACATCACCTTTGATAATTTTTGTAATTTCTTCCATTGCATCTTTTGGATTACCTCCTTCTTTTGACATAAGTGAAGGATTAGTTGTGATTCCATCTAGCAAACCCATGTCATTAAATTTTTTAATGGACTCTAGATTGGCAGTATCAAGAAAAATTTTCATAATTTTTTACTCCTAATTTCTCTGACTTGTTTTGCTATATTAAAAGATGTTATTCCATGTTTTTCTAAAAGTAGTGGAACTTCATTATCACGCGCAGATTCTCCAAACATATCCTGGGCCCCAATTCTCTTAATAGGTACAGGATAAGATTCAGAAACAGATTCTGCCACTGCAGAACCCATCCCTCCAACAATATTATGTTCTTCAGTGGTTACAATACAACCAGTTTCTCTAGCTGCTTTTTCTAAAATTTCATGGTCTAGTGGTTTTATTGAAAACATGTCTAAAACTCTACAAGAAATTCCTTCTTGCTCTAATGATTCAGCAGCTTCTAAAGCCATTCTAACAGTAATGCCACATGCAGCAATAGTACAATCAGAACCATCTCTTAATGTAATTGCTTTTCCAATTTGAAATTCTTGAGAATCAGAATGAATGAGTGGAGTTTTAGATCTTGCCATTCTCATGTAAAATGGACCATATTCTCTTGCCATCAATGCTGTTAATTTTGAAACTGAGACAGTGTCAGCAGGAATAAAAACTCGAAAATTTGGAATTACTCTCATAATTGCAATATCTTCAATTGTTTGATGTGAACCTCCATCAGGTCCTACGGACAAACCTCCATGAGATGTGACTAATTTTACATTAAGACCTTTTTTTCCAGGGGGAGAAGGATAAGCAATATTGTTTCGAATTTGATCAACAGCTCTTCCAGGTAAAAATATTGCATATGTACTAGCAAAAGAAATTTTTCCAGATACTGCCAATCCTGCAGACATAGTAACAAGATTAGCCTCAGCAATACCCACATTAAAAAATCGATTAGGAAATTCTTTTCCAAATTCAGAAGTTTTTAATGAATCAGTAGTATCTGCTCCTAAAACAACAACATTAGGATTTTCTTTTCCTAATTGAATCAATGATTTAGAATATTCTGAACGCATGTCCGTCATTATTGGTTCATTCAAACGTATCCTGCCTCCTGAGCAATTTTTTTGAGTTGTTCTTGCTTTTCACCAATCACATGCAAGCCAATCCATTTGTTTACTAAATCAATTCCACCTAATTCATTTGCTTTAGAAAGCAAACCAAGTCTCCTAGATTTTAAAACTGCTGTTCTAAAATCTCTAATTGCAGATCTAACATCTTGTTGACCGATAATTGCACCACCCCCTACAAAAACACGTGCACCATCAGCAAATACTGAACCAATATTTTCAAGATTTACTCCTCCATCAGCCTCAATATAGCCTGAAAAATTATGTTGTTTTAAAATAGAATTCAATTTCGACATTTTTGCATGTGTTTCTTCAATGTATTTTTGACCAGATTGTCCAGGTACTACAGACATTACAATTAGTTGATCAATAGATTGTAAAAATTTGTATGACCATTCGGGTAATTCAGTATCAGGGTTAATTGAAAATCCTACACCAACTTGATTTTGTTTTAGTATATCATGTATTTCTCCAAAACTTGATTCATCAGTTACTTCAGCATGAACTGTGATGATATCACTACCAGCATCAACATAGTCTTTAACATATTTCACAGGTTCATTAATCATCAAGTGTGTATCAAATGGAATTACTGTAAGTGGTCTTAGTTCCTTAATTTTATTATGATCAAAAGTTTTTGTTGGAACAAACTGACCATCCATCACATCAAGGTGAATATAGTCTGCTCTACCTGAAACACATCGTTTAATTTCATTTTCTAAATTTGTCATATCTCCTGCAATAATTGAAGGTGCAATCATAAATTGTGAATCTAATTCAAGATTAATTATTGGGACTACATCAGAGTCAGGAGATTTACCATGCCATTGTGGATTATCCTCCATATGTTCAACAGATTTTCCTTTGATTGTTCTTGAAATAATTATTGTAGGCACACCTTTGGTAGCGTTTGCTTTTGTAATAGCAACATCAATTTGTTCAACTCGGTGTCCGTCAATTTCAATAACATTCCAACCAAATGATCTCCACTTATCACCAGTTTTCCAACGTGATGCATCTTTCCACATTTCAGAAATATCAGAGCCTTCTAAATTTTCATCAAGTGGCATAATTTTTTCAGTATACGAATCTTGTTGAATAAAATTTCTATCAAGAAAAGCTGTAAGATTATCAACTTTGTATTTTGAAGCAGTCATTGCAGCCTCCCAAACTTGCCCCTCATCAGACTCACCATCACCAATGATAGTATAGACATGATGATCTTTGGAATCAATTTTTGCTGCTAGTGCAATTCCAATAGAATAGGATAACCCAGTACCTAAAGAACCACCGCAAAATTCAACTCCAGGACATTTTAGATCTGGATGTCCTTGTAGTCTACTACCGAATTTTCTAAGTGTCTCAATTTCAGATTCTGGAAAATATCCTGCAACTGCCATATTAGAAAATAATCCAGGAGCAGCATGTCCTTTAGACAGAACTAGCCTATCACGATCTTCCCATTGAGGATTATTAGGATCAAATTTCAAATGTTTGTTAAATAAACATCCTAAAATTTCAGCCATAGAAAATGAACCGCCAGGATGACCAGATCCTGCAGCATTAGTTCCCTTAATCACTAATTTACGGGCTCTGAGAATATTTTTCTTGATTTGATAATAATTAAGACCCATCTGCAACGTTATCCTTACAAATCGAATAAAAATCTATTTCTAAAAGAAAACAATGAATTGTAAAAATCTAAAAAATAAGACATTTAAAAAATTCAAAACTATCTCACGATTTTAAAGAAAATTCTACTTTATCCAACATAAATTTCAAAAATACAGATAGTGACTTTTTTCTCCAATGCTTTGCATTCCATTCTTTTACAAGTTCATTATAGAACTTCCACTCAGATTCATCTTCTTTAAGGTGAGGTACCATCATTTTCTCAAATTCTGCAATATCCCAATCTACTGGGCACATGATATTGCTCATCTGAATTAATTTTCCATTTTTCATTTGAAACGGATATGATTTGCACACTCCGGGCTTGAAATCATTAACGGTACATCTAAAGACATCTTTAGTTTCTTCAAGAAATTCACACGCACCATTTTTTTGTTTCAAAGCAAGATCAATCAGACCTTCTTTTACCTTAATTCCCAAAGAATAGTCCTTTGCCCCATAAATTTCTAAAAAAGTCTCAGGTGCCAATCCTAATTTAGTTGAAAGTCTGTAAACATCATGAGCATTAACAAATATCACATATTCTTTACAGCAATCCGTATGACATGAAATGCAAGGAAATTCGCCAGTCTTAGTATGACTAGAATTAGGATTAGCTACAATTATTTTCATAAATCATCAAAATGAATTTGGGGTATTAAATCTGTAAAATTTTAATTTGATCGTTACTCTGTACTATTATGGAAATTAAAGAAAGTGTTCCAATCATATTATTTGATAATCAGTGTTATTTGTGTATGAAATTTGCAAAAACTGTTAACTTTTTTGCTAGAGGTAAAATAACAATAATTGGACATTATTCAGATTTTGGGGAAAAAATAAGAAAAGAAATTCTAGATGAAACTGCTTTAGACATGTTTTGGTTTATTTCTAAAAAAAGAGCATATGGTGGAAGAGCAGCTTTACTTCCGTTGATAAAATCAATTTTAATTGAAAAATCAAAAAAAACATCAACAATTAGAATTGATGAAGAATGTCAACAAGATTGTAAAACTGTTAAAGCAGTATTTCTAAGATCAACAAGTCTAATTACCAATAGTAAGATAATAGATCTATAGTAAATCTAAATAATACTTGAAAAATAGATGCTCATAGTGAAAATTAAAACTGAGAATTCTACAAAAAAGAAAACAAGCCTTCTATGTGGATTTGTATTAGAAAATTCTAACAAAGTTCTAGGTTTACCAAAATTTGACATTAAAACTGAATCTGTAATAGACCAGTCTCTAAAAGATATGGAAGGAAAACTAGGAAGACTAAGCATAATTCCAATTCAAGGGGGAAAACATGTTCAAAGAATCTTGCTAGCAGGTATAGGTAAAAAAGAGAATTTGACAAAAGATACAATTCGATTTGTTTCAGGTAAAATAGCCCAAAAAGCAAGAGAGTTAAAATTAAAAGAATTTTCAATAATTTCACCACCGAGTTTTATATCTGAACCAATTTCTGCAGTTTCTCAAATAATCGAGGGTTCGAAAATGGCTCTTTACAAATTCGATAAATTCAAGTCAGAAAAAATAGAGAATTCACCGGATCTTACAATTATTATTTCAAAATCAAATAAAATTTCAAAAGCTATCAAGATTGCAGAAATTGTTGCAGATGGCGCAATATTTACTAAAAGTATTGCCAATTTACCTCCAAACGAATGCACTCCAACAACATTAGCAAACTTTGCAAAAAATATGTCTAAAAATAATAAAATGATTTGTAAAATTTTTTCAGAACCAGAATTACAAAAGAAAGGTTTTGGAGGAATATCTGCAGTGGGTCAAGGAAGCAAAAACCAATCTAAATTAATTATTTTAGAACATAACAAAGGTCCACGAAATGAAAAGCCTATTGTTTTAGTAGGAAAAGCTGTAACATTTGACACGGGCGGTATTTCATTAAAACCTGGAAATGCAATGGATGAAATGAAATTTGACAAATGTGGTGGTTGTACAGTACTAGGCATAATGAAATCAATTTCAGAATTGAAATTACCAATCAACATAGTTGGAATTGTTCCTTCAGTTGAAAACATGTTAAGTGGAGAATCATACAGACCTGGAGATATCATAAAATTATACAGTGGAAAAACAGCTGAAATTTTAAATACAGATGCAGAAGGAAGATTGATTTTAGCTGACGCGTTAGCATATGGAGAAAAACAATATTCTCCAAAAGCAATAATTGATTTTGCAACTTTAACTGGAGCCTGTATTGTAGCTCTAGGTACCAACGTAGCTGCAATTGTATCAAATGATGAAAAACTAACAAAGAAAATTGTAGATGCATCTAAGAGAACTACAGAAGAAGTTTGGGAACTTCCATTAAATCAAGACTATATGGACATGATAAAATCAGATATTGCAGATATGAAAAATGTTGGAATTGGGAGAGCAGCAGGGACTATAACGGCTGCAGCATTTTTGAAAAATGCAATTGAAAAAACTCCATGGACACATATTGATATTGCAGGAGTTGCATGGACACAGGGAGCTACAAAAGAAAAATCATATAATCCAAAAGGTGCAACAGGTTTTGGTGTAAGATTAATTTTAGATTATTTACAAAATTTATAAAATTAGTATCCTCTACTATTTCTATCAGGTGCTTCAACATTTGGATTTCTCCAACCATGTTTTTCCATCATATGATTAAGTAACCTAATATCATTATCACATATTTCTCCACAAACACTACAATTTGACATATTGAATTCATATCAATAAAATTAATTCAATATTAAAAGATTGATTGTAAAAGAGAAAATGCCAGCACTGTTGCTTCCCAAGAGCTCTCGCATCTTAGTAGCACAACAGCGACATTAGGTTTGACTTCCAAGTTCGGAATGGGATTGGGTCGCACCCTAACGCTATGGCCGGCTTGAAATTTGATGTCAAATTCTCATCTATTAACGTAACGCCAGTTTTGAAATATACTCAAAATAGGTATAAAGCAAAGAAAATACCGGATTACAACATGACTCATAGAGTAGCGGTTTTAGATCAGGATCTTTGTCAGCCGCAAAAATGTGGGCTAGAATGCATAAAATATTGCCCAGTAAACAAATCAGGCGCAGAATGTGTCACTATTAACGAAGAATCAAAAAAAGCTCAGATTGATGAGGATATTTGTAATGGATGTGGAATCTGTGTCAAAGTATGTCCGTTTGATGCAATAACAATTATCAATTTAGCAAGTGAATTAGCTACGGACAAAATTCATCAATATGGAATGAATTCATTTCGACTTTACAAATTACCAACTCCAAAAAAAGGTGAAGTTGTAGGATTATTAGGAAGAAATGGAATGGGGAAAAGTACAGTAGTAAATATTCTATCAGGGAATCTTAAACCAAATTTAGGCAGATATGAAAATCCACCTGAATGGGATGAGATTTTAAAACATTACAGTGGAACAGAACTCAAACAACATTTTGAAAAGATTGAACAAAAACAAATTAGCGCATCAATTAAACCACAACAAGTACATCATATTGCTCAGGCATTTAATGGAACAGGAAAAGAGCTCCTCGACAAATACGATGAACGAGGAGTATCAAGAGAACTAATCAAAGAACTGGGATTAGAAAATTCTATGGAACAAAGTTTGAAGGAATTAAGTGGTGGTGAATTACAAAGAATTGCAGTTGCTGCTGCAGCATCTAAAGATACAGAGTTTTACTTTTTTGATGAACCATCTTCATACAATGATGTATTTCAGAGAACAGGTGTAGCAAGAGTAATACAAAATTTGGCCAAAATTGGAAAAAGTGTAATGGTTGTAGAGCATGATTTAACATTATTAGATTTTCTAAGTGATTATATCGAAGTATTATACGGTGAACCGGCAGCATATGGTATTGTTTCAACTATTTTATCTACCAAAGTTGGAATCAATGTTTTTCTTGATGGATATTTACCAAATGAAAATGTAAGATTTAGAGACAAGAGATTTTCTATGGATGTATCGTCTACATCGACAGACATTTTTCAAGAAGGAAGTGACATTATCACATATCCAAAACTAGAGAAAAAATATCCGTCATTTTCAGTGACAATTGAGCCTGGAAGAGTAAGAAAAGGAGAAATTTTAGGAATAATGGGCGCCAACGCACTTGGTAAAACAACTCTGATGAAAATGATTGCAGGAGTTGAGAAACCAGATTCGGGCAGTATTGATAAAAAAATCAAAATAGCATACAAACCACAATATCTTCAAAATGATCTTGATGTAGAAGTAATTTCAGTATTAGATAAAGCAAATGAAAATCCAGTAGAAGGAAGTATGGAAGAAGAACAAATTCTAGACCCATTAAAAATCAAAAAACTATACAATAAATCAATCAAAAAACTTTCTGGTGGGGAATTACAAAAAGTTGCAGTTGCATCATGTTTATTACAAAAAGTCGATTTGTATGCACTAGATGAACCCTCAGCATTTTTAGATGTGGAAGATAGAATCGCAGTGGCAAAATTTTTACAAAAGTTTGTGCGCTCCTTTGGAAAGTCAGCAATAGTTATCGATCACGATATACAATTAATGGATTTGGTTTCAGATTCAATGATAATATTTGAAGGCGAATCAGGTTCTGCAGGAAGAGCTACATCACCAATGCCAAAAGCTGATGCAATGAATAGATTTCTAAAATCGTTAGACATGTCATTTAGACGGGATGAGAAAAGTCTCAGACCGCGTGTAAACAAGTTAGAAAGTAGATTAGATAAAAATCAAAAAGCAACGGGTAATTTCTATTACAAGCATTGACTCGAATGTTAAAAAAAGCACTAGAAGATGTACTCACAGAAAAGGAGAGTAATGAATTAATTTCAGCATTTGATCAGATCGGTGAAATAATAATTGTTAGAATTCCAGATTCACTTTTAGCAAAAAAGAAAATTATTGGAAAGGCATTGTTAGATGAAGTAAAAATTGTTAGAAGTGTTTTCTATCAGGCATCAGCAGTAGAAGGTGAATTTCGTACAAGAAGCCTTGAGATACTTGCAGGAGAAGACAATACAGAGACAGAATACAAGGAATTTGGGTGTAGATTTACAGTTGATGTTGAAAATGCATTTTTTTCACCTAGACTTTCTACGGAAAGAGATAGAATTGGTAATTTAGTTCAAAATGGAGAGGTGGTGAATAACATGTTTGCAGGTATTGGAATGTTCTCGATAATAGCAGCTAAGAAGAAGAAATGTACTGTTTATAGTCTAGACATCAACCCTGCTGCTTCAAAATTATGTGAAACGAATATCGGATTAAATAAACTTGCAGGAAACATAATTTCAATTAACGGTGATGCATCAGAAATTATTAAAGAACAATTAATGAATAAATCAGATAGAACGTTGATGCTATTACCTGAAAGATCAGATGAATTTTTAGAATCAGCAATAAACACAACTAAAGATGGAGGTATCATTCATTATTATTCACATATTCATGCAGATAAAAAAATAGATGCTGGAAAACTTTCAGAAGAACATTATCTTAAAGTTACGCCAGTAAAATCAGAAATTATAAATTCAAAAATTGTAAGGCCTGTAGGTCCTAGATTTTATCAAACAGTTGTTGATATTAAAATTTCTAAATAATCTAATCTTCAGAAGTAATAGAAGCAGGTGAAGGTTTTGTTGTTGCCATTACATATCCAATCCATGCAATAACTCCTAAAATTGCACCTGCAATCATTAAAACAGATAATTGTAATACAATAGGACTCCATTCAGAAAGCATTAACAAATATGCATAAAGGAAAAAACCACCAATACACAGTACAAAAATAGTAATGCCCATTCCTTTTCGTTTGTCCATGACAAAGAATTTTTTTGTGAGTTATTTATTGGTTTGAACTAAGTTAATTCAATTGCCATAAGATATGCATCTTCACCATCTCGATAATACGCGTTTAATTGTTGTCTAATTGTAAACCCATATTTTTCATATAATCGTACAGCATCAGTATTGCTACATCTTACTTCTAAATAGAATTCATCACATTGTCTTAATTTTACACCGTTGACAGATTCCTCAACTAGTGCATTTCCTATTCCTTTTTTTCTATGTTCTTCAACTACCGCGATAGATACAACGTGGCCTTTTTTAACAAAACCTAATTTCTTAAAATTTGAAAAACCAAATTCAGTTTTACACATAATGTATCCAACATGTTTTCCTCCAATTTCAGCAACAATGAAAGCCTCTGGTAACTCAGCAAGTAAACTTTCATAGAAATAATCTGAATAGTGTTCAGGTAGGGTTTTGAGATTAATTTCCATTACAGAAATTAGATCGCTTGGTCCAGCTCTTCTAATATCACAATCTCCCAATTGTCTTAGAATTACTTGCATGATTGTGTGTAGTATTATCAATATTTAATTTTAAACCAAAAGACCATTTAATGGAAAAATCAAGCATTAATGAGATGGAAGATCCCTCACAAGAAGATGTTATTTCATTAGTGAATTCCATGTTTCAAGTTAGTGATTATAATAAAACTGAATTTTCATTAGAATTTAAAATTGAAGATATTGATTTTAAATCAAAGTTTGAGAGTTTGGCAAGAAAATTAGAAAATATGAGTTATGTTTGTAAGTTAGAAAAGATGGAAGAGAGAGGACTACATGTTATCATTCAGAAATTCTCCCAAAAAAAACAGCGAAAGTGGATGAGTACATCATGGACTCCAAGAATATTGTTTGCAATTGTTATTTCATTTGTAATGATAGATGGATACTATAGAACATCAGGTACAAATTCAATTGTTGAAATTGGAGATCCACTAGAAATGGCAGCGATATACACACTGTCATTATTAGGAATTTTAGGAGTTCATGAACTTGGCCACATTATTGCTGCAAAAATACATGGTCTAAAAACAACGTGGCCGTATTTTATTCCAGGACTTCCAATAATTGGAATTCCAACATTTGGAGCATTTATTCAATCAAAAGGGTTAACAATTAATCGAGAAATATTATTTGATGTTGCCATTGCAGGTCCAATTGCAGGATTAGCAATTGCAGTAATAGTTTCAATTTATGGTGCGTATACGGCACCAGTTTTAGATTCCGAGATTGCTGCAGGATTGTTTGAAGGATCAAAATTAATTGAATGGGATCTAGGAGAACCATTGTTAATGACTGCTAGTTTAGCATTATTTGGCAAAGGTGGAGCAGGACACGAAGTGATTATGACGCCGGTAATGTTTGCAGCATGGATTGGTTTCTTAATTACGTTTTTGAATTTATTACCTGCATGGCAATTGGATGGCGGACATATGGCAAGAACATTATTTGGAGCTAAACTTCACAAATATGCAACATATGGAAGTATGGCAATTCTCATTTTGCTAAATTATTGGTTAATGGCACTTTTAATTTTATTTATGAGTTCACGAAATCCTGGTGCAACACCATTAGATGATATTTCACCACTATCAAAAAATAGAAAACTTGCATATCTTGGAATTATTGTATTAGCAATTTTGTGTGCACCACTACCGTCAGGATTTTTATCAAGTTTACTACCTTAGCAATAATCTTGCACCATCAGAAACTATTGCAACTTTTTGGTGAGGTCCTTGGGTTTTTAAAATATAATCCATAGAGTATTTTATGCCCTGCATAGAAATCAAATTTAGCTTCTTAGCATAAAATTCAGGTAAAATCGAAACTAATCCTATTTGAAAATTCTTTTGTATTTCTGAAAGAAACAATAAATTTTCCATTCCGTTAATGTATTTACTTGGATTTCGTAGTTGTTCTATAGTCAATCTATCTTCAACGTATTGTTGAAGTGCATCAGAGCCTAAACCACCTTTACACTCAGCAACTAAAATAGCAAGACCATCTTTTTTGATTGCATTAGAACAATTCCAAAGTGAAGAAAATGAATTTCCAAGATTGTCATTACTTGCATCTTTTCCAGTGCTTATCACCATCGTTTTATGTTGACCAACATCTTTGATAGAATTTGATTCAAGGATTTTTGTTGACGCAATAGTTTCTGAAGGATGCCCTATTGAAAAATCTATAATTCCATCAGAATTTGCAATAATTTCCATTCCCTGAATTTCAAAATTATCTGCAAATTTTTTTGCTTCAGTTAAGCTTTCAGTGGATTGTCCAGGAGCAGGAAGATTTCCATGTCTTTTTGCATATGCAGAAAGCATTGATTCCTGACCAAATTTTTTGATAAGACGAGTAGAAATAGTCTCATATCCAAATAATCCATCAAATTCCATCTCTCCCATGAATACAAGGTTTGAATTAGAAATACCAACATCATCAAATTCATTTATTGAACTTCCTTCAGGTAACCCTGATTTTACTAAATTTAGGATTTTTTTATCAGTTAATATTTTTGGGAATGGTTTTGATTTTTGTTCACATAATGTAAACAAAGAAGAAATGATTTTTAGAATAGATTTAGAATTATGTAATACTACTAGTTCCATGGGTTTAGACAAATCAAGTGTGTTTAATTTTTCATTAATCTCTGAATCATCTAGAATTTTACCTTCAGAATCAATTTTTTGCTCTAAATTTTCAGCTTTTATATCCAAAACTACGTCAGTGATACCATAATTTAACCAGATTTCAGGCATAATTATTACTCAATACAAAACAAAATAAATCAAGTGTAGTTAACTTTTGTATGGAATTTGTGAAAGAGTTTGCAACCTTTTTGCATCAAAATGGCATAATAAAATTCGGTGAATTTACGCTAGCAAGTGGAAAACAGAGTTCGTATTATGTTGATTTACGATTAGTTCCAAGTTATCCTATTGAATTTAGAAAAATGGTAAAATTTCTTGAAAATGAAATTGAGCAAGATATTGGATTAGATAATTTTGATTCAATTGTTTCAGTTCCTACAGGAGGTTTAGTAATTGCATCAGCATTGGCAATTGAAACTGTCAAACCCCTAATCTATGTTAGAAGTAAACCAAAAGATTATGGAACATCAAAATCCGTTGAAGGGAAAATTCATGAGGGTATGAAAGTTGTAATGATTGATGATGTTGCTACCACTGGAGGCTCTGTTGTTAATGCAATAAAATCTTTGAAAGAAGTAAACATTTCAGTAAAAGATGCATATGTTATTGTAAACAGAATGGAGGGAGCTGATGAAGCATTTTTAGAATTAGGAGTAAGAATACACTCAATTCTAAATATTTTACAAATTACAGAGGCTTTGTTTGAACAGAATCTAATTGATGTAAGCATCCTAGAAAAAGTGAAAAAACAAATTAACAAATGAGTAATGGCCGCTCAGTCAAATGCCTTCCAATCATCAATTCAGATATAACTCTGATTCTTCATCGCTGCCAGATAATTTTCAATTGGCTCATTTTAAAACTAATGGAAATAATGGGCCCGAAGGGCTTCGATCCCTTGGCTCACCGGTTATGAGCCGGTTACTCTACCAAGCTGAGTTACGGGCCCTAAGCAAAGGAATTATTTCTCAGATATAAAATGTTATGAGATTAACAGTATTCTTCGTAACAACTGTCAAGCAACAAATTTTGTGCTGAAATTGATCTATCAGCAATTTCAATCAAATTGCTAGAGTCAACTGAAGATTTCTCCAAAATGTTTCTCCAAGATGCCGCATGTCTAATGTCAGCTTCTGTGTGAAGTTTGAAATATTCTGTAGCTTCATTGCTAGTTTTCCCATAAAATTCTGCCAAGCCATCAAGTTTAGTTTGACTAATTTTAGGAATTTCTTTTTCAAAAGCATACATGGCACAAGCACCACCATCAAAAGTATCCATTAATTGGTTCAAGTCAGATACTGCTTTTTGAGTTTTAGATGTTCCAGAATATGAGGTTAATTCATCTTCAGATATTCCAAGTTCGCCGGCAAAAGCAATCCAGGATTTAATATGATCAGATTCTTCTTGTTGATTTTCTACCAACTCACCAACTACAGATTTAGGAGATTTTTCAATAATTGGAGTCATAAAAGACGGAACTGCTTTCACAAGCTGAAAGTATTCTTTAGAATAACCTGCTAGAGATTCCTGTGTTAATTTTCCATCAGACCACATTTGGTAAAATGGGTGTTTTAGTAAACTTCTTTCTTCTATCATTTCGTCAATTTTCTGTATTATGTTCATGCTTCATCTTCAATAATACCAATAAAAAATCTTTGTGGTTTACAAAAGATTTTATGGTCATAAAAAATAATTTTCATGGGTTCCAGTGGTGTAGACCGGTCAAGCATTTTGCCCTTTCAAGGCAAAGATCCCGGGTTCAAATCCCGGCTGGAGCACCAAGATTTATTTACGTATAGCAAAGTTTTTTCATCAGGTCATCTTGGACAGGAAAAATATCGAGATAAATCCTCTACTTGAAACTTATGGAAAATATATTCAGCGAATTAATCAAGCATTAGACGATGAACTCTCCATTTATTCAGAATCTGAATTTATTGAACCTCTAAAATATTCCTTAGAGGGAGGGAAACGAATTAGACCCATAATTTTGAATTTGGCAGCTGAGAGTGTAGGTAAAATTGATGAAAATGTCCTTTCAGCTTCATGTGCTGTAGAATTTCTTCATATGGAATCAATCATCCATGATGATATTATTGATAATGAAACAATGAGAAGGCAAAAGGATCCTTTTCATGTAAAATATGGCTATAACACCAGCGTGTTAACTGGCGATTTTGTTTTAGGATTAATTCTTGCAATTTCTTCCAGATTAGACAATGCTAGAATTACAAAAGATTTGGCTACCACTGCCATGCAAATGAGCGAGGGGGAAATGATTGAAGGCATATTAGAAAATAGCAAGGATGTAACATTTGATGATTATCTTAAAGTTATTGAATACAAGACGGCAGTTGCATTTCAAGTTGCAGCTAGAATAGGGGCAATTATTGCAAATGGAACTGAAGAGCAAATCGAGGGTTTAACTGAATATGGAAAAAATATTGGAATTGCATATCAAATTAGAGATGATTTGTTAGATTGGAAAAATGAAGATAAATTATTTAATTTGTTAGTTAAGAAAAGTTCTGATCCTCGAGATGTATTTAATAAAATGGAAGAAATGTTAAAAGAGTTTTCAGAAAAAGCAAGATCTGCATTAAGAAAGATTCCAAATAATGATGCAAAAATAAATCTAGATAATTTAATTAAATTTACTTCGTTTAAGGCATAAGACCTAAACTAATTATCGGAGTTGCAAATTCTACAAATTTAATTAATGGTTCTGGATATACACCAAATCCTACCAAGAAGATTGTTGAGAAAATCATAACAGCTATAATGGATTTTGGTTCTGCAACTCTCTTTTCAGTTTCTCCTTCAAAGTACATCTTTCTTGTAATCCAACCATAGTAAGCAAGGGATAATGCACTGTTAAGGACACCAGCAATTGCAAGCCAAGGTGCCCACCATATTACTGAACCAGCATCTAAAGCACTTCCAAATAACATCAATTTACTCCAGAATCCTGAAAGTGGAGGAATTCCTGCCAAAGCAAATAATGCAATAACTAATCCTAGTGCAGTAATTGGCATTCGTCTTCCAAGTCCTTGTAATTTGTCAATGTGAGTGACTGCAAGTGTTGTAACAATGCCTGTAACTGCAATAAATGCAGCACCTTTCATTACTGCGTGATTCATAATTTGATACAAAGAGCCCTGTAAACCAAGGGAGCTGTGTGGTGCAACTGCAAGTCCAATCAAAATGTATCCTGCATGTGCTATACTAGAATATGCTAACATTCTAGAAATGTTCTTTTGCATAATTGCAGCAACATTTCCAATAGTCATTGTCATTACTGCTATAATTCCTAAAGCCAAAGTCCAATCAAGATTCAAAACAATCATTCCAAGAACTACAATTCTAATTGTTGCAGCAAATCCTGCTTTTTTAGTTGCAGCAGCTAATAGTGCTGTAATTGTAGGTGGAGCACCCTCATAGGTATCTGGAAGCCATTGATGGAAAGGTACAAGTCCCATTTTGAATCCAAATCCTGCAATAAACATTCCAACAGAAAGTAATGCAAGTGGCAACATGGAAGGATCAAGTGTTGAATAACCTTGAATGACTTCTCCAATATTTGTAGAACCTGTTAATCCATAAGAAATTGAAATTCCGTAAACTATGATTGCAGAAGACAATGCACCAAAGAGGAAATATTTTAGAGCAGCTTCATTAGAACTTGGATTCTTTTTCATATATCCAACCAAGATGTACGTTGGAATACTCATCAGCTCCCATGCAACAAATAACATAATCAAATCAGTAGAATATGCAACTAGCACCATACCAATAGTTGCAAGTAAAATTAGGGAATAGTAAACTGCTGGCGAGTTATGCTTTCGCATATAATTAAAAGATCCAACAGTTGTGAAAATAGCAACAATAAGCATTGCAATTGCAAAGAATCCTCCAAATGCATCATCTACAATTACGTCTTCAGAGAACAGGGCACCGGGTGCAATATTTTCTGCATAAAATTGGTATCCAACATAGCCCATAGATACAATTAATGCTGCAAATGCAATGATTGCATAAAATGAGTTTGAGCCTTGTTCTTTTCTTGCAATGCTGATTATTGGAAGAAGAATTCCGACAGTACCCAAAATTGCAATTAATATCAATGGAGTTGAAGTAATTTCTAACATTTCATCATTCTCCTATATCAACAATATCAGAACTACGAATAGTAATCCTGCTCCAAATACGAATAGATATGATTGTGAAACACCGGTTTGAGTTCCTTGAATGACTTTGGCACTCCATCCAACTGCTTTTTGGACTCCGCCATTCATACCGTAATCAATAGCTGTCTTTTCAAAGTATCGGAATACTCCTCTTGCAAGCCATAGAGGGGCTACAACAAAGCACCAGTATACCATTGCGTTAAGATACCATCTGTTTAAGAAAAATTTGTGAATAGCATAAAAGACAATATTTGAATTTACAAATTTCACAGGATCAACCCATCTACCAATATAGAATATGTAACCTAATCCAATTCCAGTAGCAAATGCTACCAGTGAAGAACCTAAAGCAACAGGATTAAGACCTTGTAAGAATTCAGGTAAGATTGATGCTTCATTTGTAACATGTGCAGTGTGAATACCAAATGATTCTTCAAGATAATCTACAAACAAGTGATGTAGTCCTTCTTCTGCAGATAATCCAATAAGACCAATTCCAATAGTAAGTACTGCAAGAATTCCATATGGAATCCACATGGACATTGGTGCTTCATGAATATGATGCCCTTCTTCTTCCATCTTTTCGATGTGTTTACTCTTCTTTCCAAAGAAGACCAATCCAATCATTCTTGTTGTATAAAATGCAGTGATAACAGCAGTTAGAACAGCGATAAGGTATAATGGCATTGCCCATTCATTTCCAGATGTATAGACTGCAGCAAAGATTGCATCCTTACTCCAAAAGCCCGTAGTGATAAATGGTGCACCCATTAAACCAAGACCTGCAGCCCACATGAACACATAAGTTTTTTTCATTTGTTTTCTCAAACCACCCATATCGCTCATAAATCTAGAGCCAACAATATGTAACAAAGAACCTGCTGCCATGAATAATGAAGCCTTGAACATTGCGTGAGAAATTAAATGATAAAATCCTGCAGTATAACCATCAACGTATTGATGAGACAACCCTGCAACACCTAATGCCATCATCATATAACCAATTTGAGAACCAGTAGAATATGCAAGAACTTTCTTAATTTCATTATTCACCATACCTTGTGTTGCAAGTAATAATGCAGTAATTGCACCAGTCCAAGCAATTATCTCAAAGAATTGGTCTGCCATAATTCCTGCTGCACCTAATGCAAATACGAGGGGACCAATTCTTGCAACTAAGAACACACCTGCTTTAACCATAGTTGCTGCGTGAATTAATGCAGAAACTGCAGTAGGACCAGTCATTGCTTCTAACAACCATTCGTTTAGTGGGAATTGTGCAGATTTTCCCATTGCACCACCAAATAATAAAACAAATGCAGGAACTAATAATCCCTGAGCAGCCATGCTAGTTGCCCAATCAGTATCATGCATTAATTCTTTAAATCCAAAAGTACCTGCAAACAAAAAGATCAACAACATACCTGCAATCATCATCACATCTCCAACTTTGGTCATGATGAATGCCTTCATTCCAGCATGTGTTGGTGAATAGTAATCTAACATACCAAGAACAGTTCTACCTTCAACACCAACATGATCTTTCTTTTTATCACGATACCAAAAGCTAATCAATGCGTAAGACGCAAGTCCTACACCTTCCCATCCAAAGAATACTTGTAACAAGTTATCAGATAGTACGATTAATTGCATTGAACCAATAAAGAACAACATCCAGAACCAGAATCTTGTAATGTCTTTATCGCCTTTCATGTATCCAGTACTGTAAATCATAATGAGGAATGAAATCCAACCAACTACATTGGCCATTATTATTGAAAGAGGATCTGCTAAGACTCCAGCTTTAAGACCAAGTGCATCTATCCACATTATCTGATCATGTATTTCATGAGCCTCCAAAGCCATTGGAAGAAGTGATGCTGCAGATAATGCACTCATCAAAGCAAATGCCACTGCAACATACCCAGTTGCATGTTTTGATAATTTTCCAACACCAGGAATAATTAATGCAGCTACAAATGGCAGAATCCAAACTAGCCAAGCGCTTGCTGCTCCAATTTCAAATGGTAATCCGAAAGCTTCTGTTGCCATGATCTAAACTCCCAACACTCCGTTCATGTATGGAATTATTGTCTTCAAGAAAATATCTGGATAAATACCAACTACAATTGAGAATCCTGCCAATACCATCATTGGTACAGTCATGTGCCAGCTTCCTTCCTTCACATGTTCAAGATGCTCAGGAGTTTTTCCAAAGAATACACGTTTTAGCATCCATAGCATGTAAGACATTGTAAGTGCTGTTGCGATTAGACCTAGACCAAATGTTACTGCTCTAAGTGTTGAGCCTTCTTCAATTGCAGTCTCTAATGCACCGAAAAAGAGAATCCATTCTCCCATGAAACCACTTGTTGGTGGAACACCCATTATTGTTAATGCACCAATAACAGCACATACTGCAGTGATTGGCATCTTTCCTGCTAATCCTCCAAGTTTAGAAATACTTCTAGTTCCAACTTTAACAATAATAATTCCAGCCATCATGAAGAGAATGCCTTTACCAATGGCGTGTGTTACATACATCATCTCAGCACCTGCAAGACCAAGTACAGAAATTGAACCAATACCAAATAGGATGTAACCCATCTGACTAATACTAGAATATGCAAGCATACGTTTCAAGTCATCTTGCATCAGCGCCATTGCACCACCATAAATCATTGTAACAAGACCCCAAATGTGGAACCATATTGCAAGATCTGCATACGCTGCAGGTAAGAATTCAACAATTAATCTAAAAATACCATAAGCACCAATTCCGATCATGGCAGGGGACAATAATGCACTGATTGGTGTTGGTGCAGAACCGTGAACATATGGAAGCCAAATGTGGAACATAAAGACTGCTAGTTTTACACCAAGTCCAATTGAAATCGCAACTGCCGAAAGCATGACAATGTCAGAAGGTATTTCAGATTCATTGATGTCTGCAAAGTCAAAACTTCCAATGGTCAAACCAATCATCAAAAATCCTAATAGTAAAACTACTGCACCAGCATGAGTCCAAAATAAGAACATTAAACCAATCTTTCTTCTTGGGCCATCACCCCAAAGTGCAACTAAAAAGAAACCTGGAATTAACATAACTTCAAAGAATACGTAAAATTCAATCAAATTAGTTGAAAGAACTGTTCCAAGCATACCCATTGCAAACACAAGATAAAGTGCAAAGTAAAGTCCAGATTTAGCATTTACATAATTTGCAAGAGATGAAGATTCAACGATAGAAGTTTGACCACTTGCAGAGGTGTTGATTTTATGTTCTTCCTCAAATTGTTCATGGAATTTATGAACCATGTATGGTTTTGAGTAAATCGCCAAGATAGTAGATAAAACATAAATCATTATTGCAAATGGTGATGCCAATCCATCAAGTAAGAAACCAAATTCACCAAACTGCTCTGTCCATGGATAATGTTCCTCTACAGTACCAGATAATGCGGCATTAATTACGAGAATTGTAGTGTATAACAGAATTGCAAATGTAAACCACATTGCAGGTGTAGGTCCAACTTTTCTTCCAATAATGTAAGCTACTGGTGATAAAAGTAATGGCAAGAATACTGCTTGTAATAATGCATATTCCATTATCCCTTCAAGCTCCTAAAGTCTGCAATATCGACATTTTGATACATACGATAAGCTACAATGATTAATGACAATCCGACTGCCACTTCTGCTGCAGCAATTGCAATAGAAAATAATGCCATGGTTTGACCACCACTATGTGGTAAGAATCTACCAAATGCAACAATGTTCAAGTTTGCTGCATTGATAATAATTTCAACTGCAAAAAGCATTCTAATGAAATTGCGTTTTACTGCAAGACCATAGATTCCTATGCCGAGTAAGGCAACAGATACTAGTGTAAAATCAATTAGCTCGCTGGTCATTCTCCACATCCTCTCGTCTAGCTAAAACTAGTGAACCTGTAACAGATCCTGCAAGAATTAATCCCATCAAAATTAATGCTGGCCAATAATATGTTACAAAGTCAATTCCGATATCTCTAAAATTAGGAGCAGGTTCATCAGTAGTTATTGTTTTGATTCCAGAATCTAGGAATACTGCACCTAATGAAATCATAATTATTAGCATCAAACCAATACCTGCAAATTTTCTACGTTTATCTTCAATTTTTTTAAAGATTAATTCTCTTTTTACTAACATTACAGTAAACAAAATCAAAACAGCAATAGAACCAACATAAACTGCTATTTGGAATAATGCAACAAATGGTGCATCAAGCAAGAAAAAGAATCCTGCAATACCACCCAAAGTTCCCATTAAAGCAATAGAACCATAAATCAGTGATCTCATTTCAAGTGCTGCAATTGCAGAACCAATTGTAATTACAGTTAACGCAAGAAAAACAGCATCAGCCATGTGTTGCACCTCTATCAGAAATTTGTATTTCACTGTCTTGTGCAACGTATGGTTTTACCTGTAGTTGAGCAGGAGTATAGATTAGACCTTCTTTTGAAAATGAGGATAGTTCATAATCATTAGTCATGTATAGTGCATAAAATGGACATGCATCAACACAAAGACCACAGAAAACACATTTTCCATAATCAATTTGTGGCATGATTGATTTTTTATTTTGTTTTTGTTCTTCTGGAACTTTTACCATTGCAATAGCTTCTGCAACACCTTCACATGCGATTGAACATAATTGGCAACCAGTACAGTGATCATGGAATAGCATATGACGCCCTTTTAGTCCAGCAATACCAACACCTGTTGACGGATCAAATTGGTATCCATCACCTACAAACTTTAGTTTCTCTTCAGGATAACGAAGAGTGAATCTCTTCATTGCAATATGTTTAATTCCCGAATTTAATGCACGAATAATACCAGTTGCAGTTCCCATTATTGTAATCCTCCTGGTCCTAGCACTCCAGCGTAAAGCAAGCCAAGTGCAATAAAGATGTTAACGAAAGCTAGTCCAATTAATTTGCTCCATCCAAGATTCAACAACATGTCAACTCTAATTCTTGGGAATACACCTCTTGGTAACAATATGAAGAATATGACACCAGCAGTTTTCATAACAAACATGAGTGTACCATTAAGCATTTCTTGTGTGAATAAAGGTAATCCAGGTAATGGTCCTACAGTGATAGGACCCATTTCAATTCCGTTTTCAAGAAGTTCTACTGGGAATGGAGGTACAATCATTGGACCATTCCAACCGCCAAGGAAAAGTACTACAAACAATCCTGCAAATGCGTAAAGTTTTAGATAAGTTCCTAATTGGACAAGACCATACATCATTCCAGATAATTCTGTTAACCATCCAGCGACAATTTCACTTTCTGCCTCTGGTAAGTCAAATGGAATTCTTTCTAATTCTGCAAGCATTGTAATGAAAAATACAATTGCACCTACTGGTAAAAATACAATCCATGGGAATACAGATTGACTTGCAGCAATTTCAGATAGATTTAGAGAACCAGTTAACATAACAACACCCAACAAAGATAGAATTAATGGAATTTCAAATGAAACCATTTGGAATAAAGCCCGGATACCACCAATGAATGGGAATTTACTGTTTGCAGACCATGCAGAAAGAATTGTAATGATTGGAAAGAATCCAATTACTGCAAATACTCCTAGTAACCCCAAGTCTACATCTGCAACTACCCAACCAGGAGCTACAGGAATGAATGCAACAAATGCTGCTGCTGCTGCAACAAAGAGTACTGGTGCTGCCCAGAAAATTGGTTTATCAGCTTTTGCTGGAATAATAATTTCTTTTGAGATTAATTTTAGTCCGTCACCCATTAATTGTAAAATACCTTCAAACTTTCCACAGTAAAAAGGACCAACTCTTAATTGTAATTTTGCAAGCATCTTTCTTTCAACAAAGATTGTGCCAGCTGCTAGTAATGCTGCAAATCCAAATCCAGGAAATACCATTACTCTAAAGAGATCAGTTCCCATGAATGCTTTGACAACAGGAAGAATTCGTGAAGGATCCGCTAACCAAGTTAATGCAAGGAATGGTGTAAGTAATTCTCCATTGATTACTGGCATTTCAACAACAAATAGAATTATGAAAACTGCTGGAAGACCAATTAAAACTAGTAGCAGTATTATCCAGAAAATATTATCAAGTAATGATTTGATAAATTCACTTAGTTTGAAGTTTGGTGCAATGACTGACATTTATCGGTCTGCCTCCACTGGCCAATAGTTTAGACTCCAATAAACAGATGGCATGTTACCTAGTTTTTCACCTCTGAGAAGATTTGGTAATGCAATCAGATTTCTAAATGAAGGAACACTCAACTTTACTCTGTATGGCTCTACTTTTCCATCAGATACGATATAGCAACCTAAGGAACCTCTGCCTGACTCTACACGCTTGTATACAGAATCAAGTCCCTTACCTTTTGGATTTGGTTTTAATTTAGTTCTAACAGATCCTGACTTTGGCATTTTTTGTAATGCTTGTCTAATGATATTACAACTTTCTAGCATGTCAAGCCATGGAATTTTGGATCTTGCATAAGAGTCTCCTTCCTTCATTACATTAGTGTGAACATCTAATTCTTCATAGACATCATATGGTTCCTTTACTCTAAGATCATAATCAACACCACTTGCACGGAGTACAGAACCAGTTGTACCATATCGAATTGCATCTTGTCTAGATAGAACACCAGTATCTCTAGTTCTGGCAATTAAAATCGGGTTATCATAAAAGATTGCAGCATATTCTTTGATACGTTTTTCAAAATAGTTAACTTGACGTAAACAAACATCTTCAAAGTTTGGTGGTAAATCATTTCTAACTCCACCCGGAATAAAATGTGCATGTGTAACTCTTGCACCAGTCATTTTTTCCATAAGATCAATTAAGAGTTCACGGTCTCCTGCAGGCCACATAAACATTGTAGAGTGACCTAAAAATATTCCATAAATTGCAAGCCAATACATGATGTAGATACATCTGTTTAGTTCAGATGCAATAACTCTAACATATTTTGCACGTTCAGGAACTTCAATTCCAAGAATTTCTTCAGCTCCCAAAACATAAGGATACAATACATTACATGAATCATGAATTACTGGTCTTTCTAAGTGAGGAATGTTTAGAATATAATTTCTATATTCAGCCATCTTTTCTTCTCCACGATGAACATATCCAGGATCAGGATCACATGCAACAATGTAATCACCATCAATTTGTACGATAAGTCTCATGTGTCCAGAACCAGGATGTTGTGGTCCAACATTGAGAGTCATTATTCTCTCATCTACTTTTTGGAGTGCTAACCCTGGTGGTAATTTAAAAGTCATCTCTATCTTCCCTTTATTGCAAAGTCCTTTCGAAGCGGAGGTAAGTCTGCCCAATCTTCTGGCAAAAGTAATCGTCTATTATCTGGATGACCTTCAAAGAAAACACCGAACATCTCAAAAACTTCTCTTTCATGAAATTCTACACTGTAAAATACATCTCTAAGAGTGGGGAGTCTAGTAGCATCATTTCCAGGAATTGGATTCGTTTCTCTTTGTGCTCTTGTAGCTAAAACTAGAATTTGTCTTGCTAATGAAGAATCATCATAGGATCCTATATGATAAACAACTTCAATTTCATTATCTTGTGGGTAATCTACACCTGAAACAGATTCAACATGATCATAATTTAGTCCATCACGAATGAATTCAGCAACATCATGAACATTTTCTCTACCAACATTAATTCTAACTCTATCTTCTTTGATAAATCCAACTTCAACTTTATCACCAAATTTTTCAACAATTTTATCAGAAATACTTTTTTCAAATGCAGGTACCACCACAGGTGCTGCTTCAAGTTTTTTTGCTACAGGCTTTGGTGGTGATTCTACTTCAGGAGTATCATCTGCAATAGGAGTTTCAGTTTCAGTACTCATTATACAAACTTCCTAGCCTTCATTCTCTTGATTTTTTCTTGCAATAACATACACCCTTGAATTAGTGTTTCAGGTCTAGGGGGGCAGCCTGGAACATAGACATCAACAGGAATAATTCCATCAATTCCTGGAAGTACATTGTATGAATCAAAATACAATCCTCCAGTAATTGCACAAGCTCCCATAGCAATTACATATTTTGGTTCTGGCATTTGATCATAAACTAATCTGAGACGTGGTGCCATCTTTCTTGTAATAGTTCCTTGAACAACTACCAAATCACATTGTCTAAGTGAACCAAATGCTTCAATGATACCAAATCTTTCAACATCATATCTAGGACTAGATGCTGCACCAAATTCTACACTGCAACAAGCTGTTTCAATATGAACAGGCCAGAGAGACCAAATTCTACCCCAATTAATGGCATAGCCTAATGGTTTACCAATTGCTTTTTCTAAAATATCCCCTAACTTTCCAACAAACACATTTGCATTTTCTGGTGTTACTAAATCTTTAAGCAATTTTATCCCCTACCCTCGTAAATACAATTTGTATAAAAAACTACCATATTCTTCTTCTCCCGGATTGATACAATGCAAAAGCCATTGCTCCAAACATGATTGCTAAAAATCCCATCATCGGCAGCGTTGCTATCTTTGGAATTTCTAAAAGTGAACTGCCCCATGCATACAAGAAAATTGCCATCACATCAAACACTACAAACATCAGAATGTATGGATAATACTGCATCATAAAATGAGTTCTACCCTCACCAGTTGGAACTTGTCCACATTCCATTGGCAAAAATTTAACTGGATTACTTTTTTTCCGAGGAGAAATCATTCTAGAAATAACTAAAGCTGGAGCCATTGCTACTACGGCAAAGCCAAACATCAATACAACGGTACTGTAATTGCCCGCTAATTCCCCGACCAATTTAGCTTTTCACTCCAATTTTTGTATAAAAAGGTATGTGTTATTTTTGGGATCAATCTTTTAAAAAAATTTGAAAAGGACTTAATAGTATAATATCAAAGATCGATCATGTCATTAAATGTAGGAGACACTGCTCCTGGATTCGAACTTGTCGATACTGAATTAAAAATACGTAATTTGGATGAATTTAGAGGTGGAAAAATAGTATTATCATTCATAGTTGCAGCAAGTTCTCCTGTCTGTGAAGTAGAACTTTGTTCATTTAGAGACGCTTGGAAAGAAATTTCAGATCTTGGTGCTAAAGTAGTTGCAATTAGTAATGATGGTCCATTTGCAAACAAGGCATTTGCAGAAAAAAACAACTTTAACTTTCCATTATTGGGAGACTATACCAGTAAAACAATTAGAGATTATGATGTTTTGATGCCAGATTTACTTCACATTAAAGATTACAATGCGGCAAAACGTTCTATTTTCATTATTAATGAAGATGGAAAAATTGGTTACAAGTGGGTTTCAGAAGATCCATTAAAAGAGCCAAACTATGAAGAAATTAAAAATTTCTTAAAATAAAAAAATCTATTCTATTTCTGCAACAACGTCGCCTTTGGCAACAGTTCCAGTTTCTTTAACTTTTATTGTTTTTACAACTCCATCTTTGTGAGATTTTATAGCAACTTGCATTTTCATTGATTCCAAAGTACAAACAACATCTCCTTTCTTCACAGAATCTCCTTCTGAAACAGATATTGATACAACCTTACCAGGGATTTGACTTTTCAAAGATAATTGTGCATCAACACCACTGGCACCACCAGTCATTTTGTACACAACCTCATCAAAATGAGTATTACGATTAATAATAATTGGAACATTGTCAATTACAATATTCATTTCATTTGTAGACTGTTCAAGATATTTTGCTTTGTGATATTTTTGATCTAAAATAAATTCTATTCCTTTAGAATTCATAGTAATAATTTTTAATTTATGTTCGTTATCATTAATTTTAATTACATAATCATTATTTCCAAGATTTTCTACTATCTTTCCTTCAAATGATTTTTCAATGTCTTGTATTTTATAATTCATTTTTCATCAATCCAATTTATATTTCCAATTTGCGTTATTGCCAGTGTTATTTTGTACACGGCTCTTAAAATATTCAGAATGAATTATCGCAGCAGCTAAAGCAGCTTCGCTTTTCTCTTCTTTTTCTTTTTTAAGATCTGCAGTTAATCTATCAATCATATCATAACGTTTTAAAAAGTCTGTAGAGAGATCTCCATTTTTGTATTCATCAGAATTTAGAATTGTTTTGTATAGTGGTATTGAGGTTTCAACACCTTCAATGTAAAAGTCATTTAATGCAGCAAGCATTCTAGTTCTAGATTCTTCAAATGTTTGTCCCCAAGTAACAAGTTTTGCCATAAGTGAATCATAGAATGGGGAAACAGTACAGCCAGGATAAAGATATGTATCACATCTAACGCTTGGCCCTGCAGGAATAATTACATCAGGTATAGGTCCAGTTGATGGAGCAAACTCCAAGAAAGTGTCTTCGGCGTTAATTCTGCACTCTATTGCATAACCATTCATTTTTAGATCACTTTGTTTGAATGGAATTGCTTCTCCATTTGCTATATCTAATTGTAATTTTACCAAGTCTAAACCAGATACAAATTCAGTAATTGGGTGTTCTACTTGCAATCTTGCATTAATTTCAATAAAATAAAACTCTCCGTTATCAGCCCTTAGAAATTCAGCAGTACCCAAATTGGTATAGCCTACTGCATCAGCAGCTTTACAAACAGATTCGCCTACACGTGCTCTTGTTTCTTCATCAACTATTGGTGAAGGAGTTTGTTCGATTAATTTTTGGTTACGTCTTTGAATGGAGCATTCTCTCTCAAAAATATGTACAGTGTTGCCATGTGTGTCTCTAGCAAACTGATATTCAATGTGTCTTGTTTTTTCCAAGTATTTTTCTACAAGAATTGCAGATTTTCCTACTGCTGAAATAGATTCAGCAGTAACTGATTCAAATCCATCTCGTAATTCTTTATCAGTAGTTACAATTCTAATTCCACGACCTCCACCACCATAGACTGATTTTAACATAACAGGATAACCAATTTTGTTTGCAATTTTTTCTGCATCATCTGCATCTTTTACTAGACCAGGACTTCCAGGAACAGTTGGAACATCTGCTTTTAGCATTGCAGCTTTACATTTCATTTTATCTCCACAGAGATCCATTGATTCTGCACTAGGGCCAATAAAGATAATTTTATTTTTATCACATAATCTTACAAAGTCATCATTTTCAGAAAGGAAACCATAGCCTGGATGAACAGCATCTGTTCCAGATGCAAGCATTACTTCAAGAATTTTTTCTTGATTAAGATAAGATTTTGCAGGAGATGCTTCTCCAATATGATATGCTTCAGTAGCTTGTTTGACATGCATTGAAGAGTAATCTTCATCAGAATAAACTGCAACTGTTTTAATTCCAAGTGCCTTACATGTTCTAATTACACGTAAAGCGATTTCTCCTCTGTTTGCGATAAGTACTTTTTCAATCATATTTAATCATAAATTGATATTTCCGTGTTTTCTTGGTAGTTGTTTCACTCTTTTATTTTCAAGCATATCAAGTGCTTTAATCAACATAGGTCTTGTTTCAGCAGGATCAATTACATTATCTACAGTTCCATGAGATGCAGCAACGTAAGGATTTTCAAATTTTTCTGCAAATTCATCAATTAATTGTTTTTTTAGTGCCTCAGCATCTTTAGCTTCGCTAAGATCTTTCCTATACATAATTTTTACAGCAGCTTCTCCACCTAATACAGCACATCTAGCTGTTGGCCATGCATAATTAATATCAGTTCTGAGATTTTTACTTCCCATTGCAATGTATGCACCACCATATGCCTTACCAATAACTAAAGTAATTCTTGGAACAGTGGCTTCACAATATGCATAGAGTAACTTACTACCATGTCTAATGATACCATTGTGTTCTTGATTAGAACCTGGCATGTATCCAGGTGTATCTACTAAAGTAATAAGAGAAATATTAAATGCATCACAGAATCGGATGAATCTAGCTGCTTTGTTTGATGAATCAATGTCTAGTGCACCTGCAAGATGTATTGGTTGATTTGCAACGATTCCTACAACTCTACCATTCATTCTTGCAAAACCGACTACAATGTTTTGAGCAAATAATTCATGAACTTCAAAAAATGTGTGATCATCAACAATTGAGTTTATGATTTCTTTCATGTCATATGGTTGTAATGGATTTTCTGGAATAATGTTAATCAAGTTATGATCCATTCTGTTTGGATCATCATCAGTAGTAATTTTTGGTGGTGCTTCAGTATTATTTTGAGGTAAAAATGAAATTAATTTTTTTATATAATCCATACATTCGTATTCATTTTTGGCTACAAAATGTGCAACACCACTTTTTGAACCATGTGTCATTGCACCACCAAGATCTTGAAATGAAATTTCCTCACCCAACACAGTTTTGACCACATCAGGTCCTGTGACAAACATTGTTCCTACTTTTTCAACCATAATTACAAAATCAGTCATTGCAGGAGAATAAACAGAACCACCTGCTGATGGACCAATGCTTGCAGTGATTTGTGGAATCACACCAGAAGCTAATTGATTATGATAAAAGATATCTGCAAATCCATCAAGACTCATAATTCCTTCTTGAATTCTTGCACCACCAGAATCCATAATTCCAATAATTGGACATCCAGTTTGAACTGCATGATCCATTAGTTTGCAGATTTTTTTAGCCCCCATTTGACTAAGTGTTCCACCAAGTACGGTGAAATCATAAGCAAATACAAAAATTTTTCTGCCATCAATATTTCCATAACCACCAATTACACCATCTGTAAAGAATTTCTTTTTCTGCATGTCATATTCGTGATAATGGTGAGTGGTTAATGGATCAATTTCAGTAAAAGTACCTTCATCAAGTAAGAGATGGACTCTTTCACGAGCAGTTAATTTACCCTTGTCATGTTGAGCCTTAATTCGATCTTGACCTCCACCTTGTAATGCTGTATTATTTTTTTTAGTATACCCTTCAATCTTTTCAGAATGCACAGTATTCTAAAGGATGATAGTTTCCTATATTAATTTAATTTGAGAATATCATGATCTGGAATTTTTATAAAAATTCAAAGATCATTGTTTATTTTAGAATTTCAGGAGTTAAGAAGTGGAAATTTCTTGTTTACTGATTTTTGATAAGAGCTAAAAGCATCCTTTTCTTCGCTACATTTCTTACAGATACATAATTGAGAGACATTTGGGATATCACAAATTTCTTGAAATTCACATTGAGGGCAACCAGCAGGTGCCCCACACACAATACATTGTAATTCGTTAGTTTGAGCACATTTCTCATGTTTAACACCCAAACCTTTTGCCCATAAACCAATTTCGTCAACAGGGATTTTTTCATTACAAACTATGCAAGTTCCAGGAAATTTCATGGGGATTTTTCTCCAACTCATTGTATCAATTCAATCTCCTTTTCAATGATATCTCCAAATGTTTCTTCTAATTCTAATTCCAGAGTTTTATTTTTAATACAAAATAAAACAAAAGGCAAACATAATGTCACAAAAGAACTAGAAGACAAATGTAATTTTCTTGCCATAACATTTGATAATGATTTTATTTTTACACCATCCCAACGAATTCTATTTAGTAAAGGCCACGATAAATTATATTTAGAATATCTTATTCGATCATCATTTTGATATAATTTAATTAAAGTATCATTTAGATATCGAAGTAATCTCCAATTCTGAGTTTTCATAATTCGTCCAAAAAGCACATCTGCAGTTGAAATTATTTCTAAATATTTTGCAAGTGAAGCACTATCTAATTCACTAGTTACAATACTAGAATAAAATGCATTAATTTTTTCTCTAGGATCAATTCGCATAGAATAAAGAACACTGCGAGCTTCTTCAACTGAATTTGCTTTAAAGAAAGCATTTACTCCATCTTCAACATTAACACTTTCAAAAGATTGTTCTGTTTGTGGATTAAATCCTGTTTCTAAAGATTGTGTAAGATTTATCATTGAACGAATGTCTCCTTTTGATTTGTCAATGACTTTGATTAAAGCCCCAGGACTTAATTTTGTACTTTGTTTTTTTAAAATATTTTCAAGATATACACGTAATAATCGTGGAGGTATTCTTTTAAAATAAATTGTGTTTACTACTTTTTTAATGCTTTTCATTTTATCTGATGTGTCATTGTTTGCTGCAAGAACAATTGGAACAGTTGGTTCTTTTAAAATATCAACAAGTGCAGATGCACCACCATAATCACCACGACCATGAATTCCGTCAACTTCATCTACAAAGATCATAGGAATTCCTAAAACACTTACATTTCCTAAAACAGGCATAAGAATTTCATTAATTCTAGATTTACTTCTAACATCACTTGCATTTAGTCCAATCATGTCATATCCGAACTGTTTTGCAACAAGATATGCTATTGTAGTTTTTCCAATTCCAGGAGGACCTACTAGAAGTAATGGCTTTGTACCTTTTTTCCATTTAACAAACCATTCAATAATTGCTGCTCTGGCTTCTTCATTTCCAACCATATCAGAAATTATCTGAGGTCGGTATTTTTCAGACCACATCAATGTAATCACTTAGGAAGTTTAGATTGGTACTCTGACCATTTATTGGCTTTTTGTAATTTATTGTACCAGTATTGGTTATAATGCTCCACAGTCAAAAATAAGAATTCTAAAAATTCTTTATGAGAGAAATCATCAGGTAATAGTTCAAGTGTAAGTCTTGCATCTTGTAAATACAAATTACTTTTTTCCAAAGTGACTTCAAATCCTTTTTTCACATCATTTGCTAATAATGAATAGTAAAGTGGCCAAGAAGGTATTTTTACAAAACCATTTTTAATTGAATCTTCAATTTCATTTCCACATCCAACGCCTTCAGCAGCTCTTGCCATACCTAAATAAAAAATTTCACCCAATGGTCTTTCTGCTAAAGCCATATTTCTTCCAGCAGTTCCCATCACTGCACGATATTTTTTGTAAGATAATGTCATATCTTCTTCAGTAATTTCTGTTGGTTTTGATTTTAATTTTTCATCTAAATATTGCCCAACTTGAGCATCTTTGAATCCTGCTTCAAATTCTTTTAGAACTTGCTCACCACCTTTAGAAATTTTATCTCGAGCTAATTTCAAAATATATGGATTCATTAGTTTGTAATCATCAAGAAATTCTAAATCTTCATCTTTATCTACAATTCTATCCATAGGTTCACTTAGATCAATTGCAAGAATATGCCCTTCAACCATATCTTGTTTTAATTGAGGATCGTCTCTTCCAGAATATTCTGCTGCGGCATCAAATAATCCATTAAAAACAGGAAAGGTCATTTTCACAAAATTTGAATTTAAAATTCGGTTTACTCTATCTTGCATCACATCAAGACTTTCTAATTTTGATTTAATAGGCTCAATTTCAGATGCATTTAAGATAATTTCAGTAGAACCTACTTCATTACCAAATGCTTGCTGAGTTGCATTTGGATTTGTGTCTGATTTTATTTCATAAAGTAACCCTTGAGCAAATCTTTCTGCAAAATTTGGAAATTGATTTGCTGTTTCTTCTTTGTATTTGTTAAATAATTTGTAACCTTTAGATTTGAACAAAGCTTGTTTGATAATCTGTTTTCCAGGCTTTGTACTCATCAAAGCTTCTTTACTAATTACAGATTGATCTTTGCCACTCACAAGCGTTAATCTTTTTTATTGTTATTTATGTTTTCAAATTAAATATTTTCTTCACTTAAATTACGAGAGACCAATTTGACAATATGGATGTAATAGAAATTCTTCGTGAAGCTTCAAACAAAATTTATGAAAACGTAAAAGATCTTGCAGGAACAGAAGATGCAGCAGGTGATTTTGGTGTTGGAGCTGGAGGTGATATTTCAAGAAACATAGACATTATCGCTGAAAAAACGGTTTTAGATTATCTCAAAGAAATTAATTTTGAATGTGTAGTTTTAGGTGAGGAATGTGGGCGAGTAGAGCTATCAGATAAACCAAAAGGTTTTGTTATAATGGATGCAATTGATGGTTCTGCAAATGCAGTTAGGGGGGTTCCTTTTTTCTGTAGTTCGTTAGCTTTTGCAACTGAGGATAAGCTTAGTTCAATTACAGATGGTGTGATTACAAATCTCTCTAATGGTGAGATGTATTGGGCATCAAAAAATAAAGGTGCATTTTTTAATAATAAACAAATCAAAGTTCACAAAAAAGATCCTATCTACAAAATAGTTGGAATTAACACATCAGGTGCATCAATTGAATTAATGAATAAACTACATCCAATTTTTCAAAATTATAATCATACTAGACATTTTGGAGCAAATGCTCTTGAAATGGCAATGTTTGCAAGAGGATTGATGGATATTTTTATTGATTTGAGAAATAAAATTAGAATCCAAGATATTGCAGCAGGTTATGTAATTGTTAAAGAAGCAGGCGGGATGCTATTAGATGAGAATTTGAATCCACTTGATGCCGATCTAAGTTATGAGACAAGAGTTTCTTTCATTGCAGCTGCAAATCAGGAAATTCTTGATGAAATAATGTCACAAATCAATAATTGAATTTTGTGAATGAAAAATTGAAAAAATATGTATAGTTTGATAATTTATTTGATATTCTTGAGTTTTTAATAGATCTAACAAGTTAATGCTAAGAGAAATATATTTAACCAAAGTTAGGAAAAAACTTCTTGTATGGTAACTGAGATGAAAGCAAAAGTAGTCTATAGGGAGTTACTAAAAGAAGACCTAGTAATTATCAGATTAGTTCCAGATAAAGGAATGCCAGAATACAAAACAGGTCAATTTTTAACAATCGGTCTTCCAATTCCTGCAGAGAAGAAAATTGTTCGAAGAGCATATTCAATTGCATCACACGCAGAAAATAGAGATTATTTTGAATTTGTAATTAGATGGGTTAGAAAACCACTTCCAGGTCGTGTGACAACTGAATTATTTTATCTAAGTGTTGGTGATGAAGTATCTCTCGGGGATCCTACAGGAGCTGCCTTACAAATTAGCGACAAGTTACCAAACGGACAAAAAGACAATAGAAGGATAATCTGTGTTGGAGGAGGTACTGGATTAGCACCATTTATTGCATTTGCAAAACATTTTCACGATACTAATGATAAAAGAGAAGTAGTTGTACTTCATGGTGCAAGTTATGTTGATGAATTAAGTTACAAACGTCTCTTAACAGATTTAGAATTAGAAAGTGAAAAAAGAGGAAGAGATAAATGGAATTTTAGATACGGATCTGCAATCAGTAGACCAAAAGAATTTTTCAACAGATCTTGGAATGGTCATGTAGGCAGAGTAGAATCATTCTTCAAGCCTGATAAAAAATCAGGATTATCACCTGTAGAAGAAATGGTAGGCGAAGAATTAACTCCAGAAAATACCATCATCTACATTTGTGGATATCAAGGAACAATTGATGGAGTAATTGAAAATTTAGGCCCTAAAGGATTTGTTACAGAACATGAAAAAAAATCTGATGGAAGTTTTGGCATCAAGTTTGAATCATACGGATAGATAATTTAGAAAGAGTAATTCTCAATTTTGAGATTTAAAATAGATTAAATGTTATAATTTTAAACATGTAACTTTTATACGGATTATTTTTCCATATAGTATGGCAAAACTCAAGTGTAATGATTATGGGTTTGAATGTGATTTTGTAGTTGAAGGTGAAATGGAGACAGTTATTGATGATTTTAGAAAGCACACTGATGATGAACATGGAATAGATTATTCCAAAGAAGCTGTTATGCAGTTTCTCTTAAGAAAACAAGGAATATAACAAAAATTAAGCATCTAGTCTTTTCATTCTAGCAGATAGAACTGGAAGTTCTTTTTCTATAATTTTCTCTACTGCTGGAACAATGCCTATTCTAGATTTTACACTTTCATCATAAATTTCTGCGATCTGATCTCTAAACAATAATTTGATTCCAGGAAGTGCTGTAATTCCTTCATCAACAGCTCTAGGATCAGATAAATCCAAAACGAGTGTTCCTTTTTTCTTTTCTTCCATAACTAATCGTATTCTATCATATGTGATTAAGAAATAATCACAGGTAGTTGCAACAAAAACAATATCATATTTATCAAATCCTGCTAAAACATCATTAAAATCAACAGGGGTTCCACCAAGAATCGTTGTAAAGCCAGTTGCTCGCTCTAAACTTCTACTGCTTACATCAAAATCAATATCTCTTTTCTTCAAAGTTTTTGCAAGCATTGCTGCAGGCTCACCTGTCCCAATTACCAATACTTTTTTCTTAGAATCAAGCCCTGTTTTTTCATCAACTAGTTTTACTGCAACATCACCCAATGAAACAACATCTTTTGATATTCCTGTAGTATCTCTCATTCTAGTAGCCAATCGAATAACACTTTCAAATAATTTATTGAGAATACTACCAGATGTGCCTGCAATCTTTGCTGTTTCCAAAGATTTTACAATATCATCAAAAACACTTTGCCATCCAACAACTAAAGAATCTAAGCCAGAGGCTAATCTTAATAGATGTAAATAAACATCATCGCCTTTGTAAACTTCAAGTGTTTGATCAAAATGATCAATATCAATTTGTTCTAATGAGGATAAAGATACCCAAGTATCTTTAACTTGATTTAACACAAGTGCTTTACCTTCGGCTCTTCTTGCATCAGGAGAATCATCAGTTTCAACATTACTTACTGTGAATATTTCAACTCTAGTAGCAGTTTGAATAATAATGCATTCCTCAACACCAGGTATTTTTTTAAATTCTGCACAAGCTGCAGGTATATCTTTAAAAGAAAATTTTGATATTGTATGTATTGGAATGTTTTTGAAAGTTACTCGTGCATTCACTACATCAAAAGATACTTGACTCAAACCATACACCTATTATGCTTTAATCCTATCCCGACCACCTTTAGCAGTTCTAAAAACATTCATTCCAATATAGAAATTTTCATGTAAAGATTCCAAGTAAATTATTTCATTCTCTGTCGCTCTAATTTCTTTTGCAGTTGAATCAGGATTATTTTTTAATTGTTCTAGTTTTTGTTTAATTTCATCTAAAAAGGAATCAACTCCACGTTCATAATTTGAAACTCCGCCAAATTCTGGACTAAGAACGTGCTCAGGTACATATTCAGGGGTTTGATCATGTGGGATCTCAGCTAATCTTGTCAGAGATTCTTGTTCTTCAGCAGAAAGAATAGGTCTAGGGAATCTATCTTTTTTATCTAAAAAGAATTCTGGTTCACCCATCTCACGTCTAAAAATTTCTTCTCCTTTTCTCTTAAAGGTGTAAACTGATTTTGTTGCAACATCTGCTTTCACTTCAGCAGCAATCGCTTTGTATTCTTCTTCAGATGCTGCTTCTGCATCTGCTTTTGCTGTTGTTGCTTTTGCAAGTGCTTCTTTAACTGCATTTTCTGCTTCTTCTACGGCTTTAATTGCTGCTTCTGCTTTTGCTATTGCAGATTCTGCTATTTTAGATTTGTCTGATGTTTTTGTTGCAGATTCTACTGATTCAGATTCAAGTTTTGCAGTTTCATTTGTAGATGTATTTTCAGATGAAGTATCCTCAGTAGATTTTACTTCTACTTCAGATTCTTTTTTCTCTTCAGACAACAAAATTTACTAAAATTGCTTGAATTTTAATATTCTTGTGAGATTCATCGATAGTCCATTTCTTTTTCAATAATTTTTTCTAAAAATTTAATTCTGATCGGTGTAAATGGTGGCAAAATGTAAGAAATAGAAATAATGGCGCCCTCGGCGGGATTTGAACACGCGTCTCAACCGTGACAGGGTCGAATTCTAGACCGGACTATACTACAAGGGCACAAGTTGTTAGAGTTAAAATGCCAGATTAAAAGTTTCTGCCACAACAGAATCTTTTGTAAAAGACTAAATTATACAATTGAGGCATCTATTTCGGTGGGTTTATGGCGCAGCCAGGTAGCGCACCGGACTTTTAATCCGGTTGTCGAGGGTCCGAATCCCTCTAGACCCGCTCTCCATCCTTTATTCTTTAGATTATTTCATTAACTTGCTTTAGCAAATCGTCAATTGCTGAACTAATTTTATTTTCTCTTTGTAATACATTAGATCTATACAGGTTTATTTTCTTAATCCTGTCAGTAATCATTCTTTTTTGTTCATCATACCCTGAAGAACCAAAAGATATCCTATCTTTCAACGAGGAAACAACCGTAGTAGAAGATATAATTTTTAAGACAATTTTAGGATCAACCTTAGTATCAGATACAGATTTTTTAATTTCAGACAAAGTTAATTTTGAAATTGGTTTTTTTGAATTATGTGCGAGCTGAACCAAAGTTCCTGAAATTTTATGTGTTACTCTAAATGGGATTCCTTCTTGGACTAATTTTTCAGCAATATCTAATGCAATTAGATTACTAGACTCTGTAACTTTTTTCATTTGTTTTTCATTTACTTTCAAAGTTAGAAGAATTGATTTTAAAATTAATAATGCACTAATAGAAATTTTTGATGTAGACCAGATAGAGGATTTTATTTGTTGTAAATCTCTCCCGTATCCAGATGCCAATCCTTTAACAGTTGTTAAAATTGCAGTTAGATTTCCAATTACTTCTGCTGTTTTACCTCGTGTTAGTTCTAAAATATCAGGATTCTTTTTTTGAGGCATTACACTGGATGGAGATGTAAATTCATCTGAAAGTTCGATAAATGAGAATTCAGAAGTAGACCAGATTACAAAATCTTCAGAAATTCTACTAAGATTAGTCATTAAAATTGAAATCATTGCAACATACTCTGCCACAAAATCTCTGGTACTTGTTGCATCAAGTGAATTTTCAACTAAACCATCAAACCCGAGCATCTTTGCAGTACTATGTCTATCAATAGGAATACTTGTTCCACCGACAGGTCCTGCACCAAGTGGACTTTGGTTTATTCGCTCAAACGTTCCAAACAATCTTTCAAAATCTCGTGTCAAAGAGTCAGCTTGTGCTAAAAGATAATGAGAGAATAGACCTGCTTGTGCTTGTTGAAGATGAGTGTATAGGGGCATGATTGTTTTTTGATGGTTTTTAGCCACGGATACAAGAGCTTCAATGGTATCTAAAAGGCAATTACAGATAATATTGATATCATCTCTAATTTTCATTCGGATATCTAAAACAACTTGATCATTTCGAGATCTAGCTGTATGCATTTTTCCTCCACTAGCCATTCCAGCTTTTTTTATCACCAATGTTTCAATTAGTTCATGAATATCTTCTGCTCCTGATGAGACATCAAATTTTTCATTTTTTAAAGTCTCTAAAGCAGACAAGATTTTTTTTGCATCAATATTTGTTATGATATTATTTTGAAATAACATCAAAGCATGAGCTTGGCTTCCAAGAATATCATATAAAGCAATTTCAGAATCATCATTAATTGATGAAACATAATCTAAAGTGATATCACTCAAATCAGTACCAAGACGAGAACGATACATTACCTAAGGTTCTATAATGGTTATATATAGCAACAATGGTTTTCTCGACATGAGCCAAGATATCAAACTAATGCGAGTGAAAATATTTGATGAATTATCAAAGATTGTAGATCCAGAAATTAACACATCAATTGTAGAACTAGAATTAATTGATGAAGTTGATATCAACGACAGCAATGTCAAAGTTGATTTGCATCTTACCAGTCCATTCTGTCCAGCAGTGTTTGGTTTTAAGATTTGTCAAGATGTTCACGATCATCTTTTGACAATAGATGGAGTAAATGATGTTAAAGTTAATGTCTCAAATCACTTTATGGCAGAACAGATTAACAATCAAGTAAACAATAGTCCAAATCCTAAAAAATTAGGTTAACTTCTAAAACCTAACATATAGCCTCGAAGTAATTGGATTCCCATTGCAGGATCAACTCCTTTAGGACATACTTGACTACAAGAGCCAGCGAAATGACATCTCCAGATTCCGTGAGAATCGTCAATCATTTTTAATCTAGAATCCTTGCCTTTATCTCTACTATCAGCAACATATCGATATGCTTGAGCTAATGCTTGAGGTCCAACAAAAGATGAATCAGTTGCCATTGTAGGACATGCAGAATTGCATAAACCACATTTGATACAATTTGCAAATTGGATGTATTGTTCTACTTCTTCAGGAGTTTGCAAGAATTCTTTTTCATCAGATACTAATTCAGTATCATCTCTAATTAGATATGGTTTAATCTTTTGATGGGTATCAAATAATTTTTCAAACTTTACAGCTAAATCACGAATTACTGGGAAATTGTTCATTGGTTCAACAGTGACAACATTAGAATCTAATTCACTGATTTTTGTAAAACATGCTAATTTTGGTTTCCCATTAATTATCATTCCACATGAACCACATGTAGCTTGTCTACAAGAATAACGAACTGCAACTGAATGATCAAAATGTTTTTTGACATCAAGAATTGCTTCTAGAACAGTTGTCCATTTCTCATAAAAAACATTAAACTCCATAAATCCACTAGATTCATCATGTTCAGGATTAAATCTAGAAATTTTAAGAGTGATAGATTTTGCTGTTGGAGAATGTTGGTTTGAAATACCAGATACTTGTGCCATTTCTATACCAACCCCATGTTAGTCATAATAATGGTTCTTGAGCCATAGGCTATTAATCCAATCATTGCAACAAGGCAACCATAAGATACAGCTTTTTCATAAATTCTACCTTGTTTCAATTCTATCAGTATAACTCGGAGTCCATTAAATCCGTGAACAGCAAGTAAGATTAGAATTAATTCTAACATTATAGCATACGGAATAAATTTGTAGTTTGCAAGTACGCTTTCATATTCTAAGGAATCAGAAAATCCCTGAGTAAGTCGCATCAAAATGTGAACTGCTACTAAAGCAACTGCCGCTAAAGCAGTACCATAGTGAATTTTCATAATTGTACTTTCTCTCATATTATTCACCAAACATTACCGCTAAACCATACATTGTTGCAACTGCTGCAAGAACTATTGATGAGTAGATACCTATCTTATGTCTGTAATTTTGTGATGCAGGATCATAAGGATAATCAGGTCTTGCAGGTTTTCCTACACCAACTCCTCCATGTCCCAACATTACTCTAACTCCATTTACAGTATGGAATACACACATTGCAATTACAATTGCTAAAAATATGTGTCCCCCTGGAGTTTGGGTTAATTCAAGAAATTCATTCCAACCTACTTGTCCCCTTAGAATATTGCTTGTTTCATAAATGTGAGCTACAAAATATACCAATAATCCCAATCCACTTAATCGCATTAACAAATATGCTACACGTTCAATTCCGTATCTAGTAGGATTAATCATTCCGCCAATACCTTCTTTGCGTTCGTCTTGTGGCATCTAGTATTTCCTCTCCACTGGTTGATATTTAGTAATTGTGACTGGATGTGTTTTCATTATTGGTTCATTTGGATCATAGTAAGCAAGAGTATGATGTAAAAAGTTAGCATCGTCACGTTTTGGATAATCAGTTCTTGCATGAGCTCCACGAGATTCTTTTCTGTTAATTGCACCAAGTAAAACAATCTCTGCCACCCTAAACATAGAATCAAGTTCCATCACATTTGCAAAATTGGTGTTGTACTCTTTTGCTTTATCATCAACATGTTTCCAAGTTTGTTTCTTTAAATCTCGAATTGTTTTAAGACCTTCAATCAGATTGGTTTCATTTTTGTAAACATATGCTTTTTCATTCATTGTGTCAGTGAGTTGTTGTCTAATTTCATATGGATTAACATCGCCATTTCCTCTAAAGATTCCATCATAGATTCTCTTTTCTTCAGCAGCTACAAGATGATGAGGCCATGGATTTGTAAATGAATTATTTTGAATATAGTCAATTGCCAATTCACCTGTAATTTTACCCCAAACAAGACATTCAGAAGTTGAATTTGCACCTAAACGATTGGAGCCATGAACACTGTTACATGCTGCCTCTCCAGCAGCCCAAACTCCTTGAATTTCAGTTGCACCATCAATATCAGTATGAAGGCCACCCATCATGTAATGGCATACAGGTCTAACGTCAAGCAAATCCTTGGCAGGATCTTGACCTGAAAATTTAATAGATATTTCTCTAATTCCACCTAATTTCTCTTTAATTTTTTCATCTCCAAGATGTCGTAAATCAAGTTTCATACAACCTACACCAGTTTCATGTTCAAATCCTCTGCCTTCTTGCATTTCAGTCATCATTGATCTTGATACAATATCACGTGGAGCTAATTCCATTTTACCAGATGCATATGTTTTCATAAATCGTTCACCCTTGTTGTTAAGGAGATACCCACCTTCGCCTCTTGCACCTTCAGTAATTAGAATACCAGAAGGTAAAATTCCAGTTGGATGAAATTGGACAAATTCCATATCCTTGAGTGCCATACCAGCACGTAATCCCATATCCAAACCATCAGGAGTTGAAGAAAGAGCATAAGTAGAAAAGCTGTATAATCGTCCAGCGCCACCAGTTGCAATGATGAGAGCTTTTCCTTTGATTGTGTAAAATGTACCAGACCCTAATTCAATTGCAGTAACACCCATGAATCGTTTTCCATCATGAATAATTGATGTAACAAACCATTCGTTAAGATATTCAATATTTTCAAATTTTTGACATGTATCATACAAAGTTTGCATTTCAAAGAAACCAACTTTATCAGATGCATATGTTGCCCTAGGGAAACTATATCCACCAAAATTTCGTTGATCAATTCTTCCGTCATCTCGTCTTGACCATGGCATTCCCCAATGATCTAATTGGTGAATTTCTTGTGGCATTTCAACACAAAGTCTTTCAGCAACATCTTGGTCTGCAAGAAAATCACTTCCTTTTACAGTATCATAAACATGGGATTCAATTGTATCACCTTCGTCTTCAAAAAGAACTGCTGCAGTTCCACCTTCTGCTGAAACAGAATGAGAACGCATCACTTGAACTTTAGAAACAACTCCAATTTTGAGATGAGGGCCTTTTCTGGCTGCAGCAATGGCTGCACGTAAACCTGCCAAACCAGAACCGCAAATGATCAAGTCAAATTCTAAGGAATCTACCATTTTTCAGTCAAACTTGCTTTGGGCGGGATAAATATGTAGTAATTGATAGGCATGATTCAAGTCATGCCATGATCCCAAATATTAAAATATATCACTAGTGATATCACTAGTGATGATTTCTGAATGGTTTCAGAGAGTAGGCAGCTCAGTTCCTAGAGGATTTTCAAGATATTTTATTTTAGAACTATTGAAAAAAACTCCACATACAGGAAAAGAGATTATTGATTATGCAGTTGAGCAAAGTAACGGAATTTGGAAACCTTCACCTGGATTGATTTATCCATTATTAGGTAGATTACTAGATGAAGGATTAATTGAAGAAACCAAAGATGGAAGATATCAACTAACAAAGAAAGGAAATGATACAGCAGATGATGTAGACAAAGTAAATGACATCGTCAAAAAGCAATTAGAGGTTTTATTCAGGTTAGGAAATGTTGGAAGATTTGTTGTATTAGATCTATTAGAAAAGATTGCTGCAATGGGGTCTATTCTAAGTTCTAATTTTGCCAATATGACAGATGAGGAGACCAATAAATACAAACAATTCCTAGAATCTGAACTAAAAAAAGTTCAAGAAAAAGAAGTAAAGAAAAAAGGTAAAGAGATTAAGATCGAATAATTATAAAGTATTTTTATTTTAAAATAAATTTGACATGCATTAAATTTTCAAATGATTAAAATCATAAATAATTCAGAAAAAGAATATAATTATGAAAAATTTAAAAAATATGTTAAAATCAAAAAAACCACTTGTGATTCCAGGTGTTTATGACGCACTAGGTGCAAAAATTGCTCAAAAGGTAGGATTTGATGCCATGTTTCAAACAGGGTATGGGACATCTGCCACATTATTTGGAATGCCAGATTATGGATTTATTGGAGCTGCAGAAACTGTAGATAATGCTAGAAGAATTTGCAGAGCAGTGACAGTACCAGTAATTGTTGATTCAGATACAGGATACGGAAATGCATTAAGTGTTTGGAAATTGGTAAAGGAATTAGAATCAGCAGGGGCATCAGGTATATTCTTAGAAGACCAGAAATGGCCTAAACGATGCGGTCACATGCAAGGAAAAGAAGTAGTTTCACAAGAAGAATACACAGAGAAATTATCTGCAGCAATTGATGCAAGAGAGAACAAAGATTTCATTATTGTTGCAAGAACAGACGCGAGAGCAACTGAGGGATTAGATGAGGCAATTGAACGTGGAAAACAAAACAAGAAAACAGGTGCAGATGCAGTTTTTGTTGAAGCACCAAGATCAATTGATGAAATGAAGAAGATAGGAAAAGAGATCAATGCACCACTAGTTGCAAACATGATTGAGGGTGGAGCAACTCCATTGAGTTCAGCTGAGACATTGAGTAAAATGGGATTTAATATAATTCTCTATCCATTATCAGTTTTATATGCAAATACATTTGCAACAATGAATATTCTAACCGAACTAAAAAATACAGGTAACACTGCAAAGTATAAACAAAAAGTTGTAAATTTTGATCAGTTTAACGAATTGGTTGAACTTCCAAAGTTTAGAAAAATGGAAGAAAAGTACAAAAAATCAAAAAGAAAATAAAAAATTCAAGTAAAGTGCACTAGTTTGTGCTTCTCTTTATTTCAATTTCTATTGTTGAAACGTTTCTAGATCTACCGTCTTGTGACTCTAATAATTCTGAGTCAATTTTAATTTCTCCGATAGTGTAGCCTGCATTTTCTGTCTTTCTTGCAATTATTTGAGCTACATCGACAGCACGACCTATGCTGAGTCCTCTAGCTTTGATGTTAACGCTTGGTACGTTAGCCAATTGAATTAGCGCTGATGTTACATATGCCATCAATGGTTTCTTACCAATGAATACGGTGTCGTGGGTTTCTATTGACATGTAAAATTTTGTATTTAAGGATAATTTAAAGCTAAAAGGATATTTTCTAATTTAATGAAAAATAATTGGAAATATTTAACCATTATTAACTAGAAAGAAGGAATCCTGTCAGAACTTGGAAAATATTTCAAAAGTTTTAGAATCAGGAAATAGTAAAGAAAAAATAAAAATTTTAGAGACTTTGGATAACATAGGCGATCCAGAAATTTTAGAAAAAATAATTTCAAAATTAGATGATGATGATGTTGAAGTTAGAGGAGAAGCATTTAGTTCACTTTTATTAAATAAAAATAAAATTTCAAATTTTTTAATTAACAATTTGAATGCTGCCAGTAAAAACATCAGAGGCTTTGTATTACTAGTATTGGCAAATAGAAATGAAACATCTGCTATTCCTGAAATAATTAAACTTGTAAAAGATGAACGTTCTATGGTCAGATCATGTGCACTTGGTGCATTAGGGCATCTAAAGGCTCAAGAAGCTAAAGAAGTTTTCCTTGAAGCATTGTTAGATTCCAATATAGAAGTAAAAAAAAGCGCATTGCAAGGAATAATTGATTTGAAGATTATCATTTCAGATGAAAAAATTAATGAAATTTTTAAAGAAAAAGATTATGAAATAGAAAAAATGATTTCGTTAATAATAAAAAAATAAGTGGACCGGAAGGGATTTGAACCCTCGATCCGATGCATGCCATGCACCTATCCTACCGGACTAGACGACCGGCCCAATAATCAGAAATCTGATCGAAATATGTTTTTCAAATTGGTTATTAACGTTTAGCGGTTAATAGAAAATTCGTGTTATGAAATTAACACAATATATTTAACCTTGCAAATGTTGATTGAATCGTTATGGTCGTAGATAACAAAGCAACCGTCACCTTTGTCCAATTATTGAAAGAAGATCTTGTAATTTTAAGAATAGTTCCAAAAGAGGGTCCAGTTCCAGAATATCAAGCAGGTCAATTTATCACATTGGGATTACCAAATCCTGTAGAAAATGGAAAAATTGTTAGACGAGCATATTCAATTGCATCTCATCCAGAAAATAGAGATTACATCGAGTTGGTAATTAGATGGGTTAGAAAACCACTTCCAGGTAGATTAACTACTCAAATATTTAATATTAAAGAAGGAGATGAAATTCTTTGGTTAAAACCAACAGGTAGAGCTTTACTAATTAATGAAGAATTACCAAATGGTGAAAAAGATAATCGCCGAATTGTTTGTATCGGTGGAGGAACAGGTCTTGCACCATTTGTAAGCTTTGCACAGCATTTTCATGACACTGGCGATAAACGTGAAATCATCGTATTGCAAGGCGCAAGTTATGTTGATGAATTAAGTTACAAGGATTTGCTAACTAATCTTGAAAATGAGAGTATTGCTAAAGGTAAAGATGAATGGAATTTTAGATACAGAGGTGCAATCAGTAGACCTCAAGAATGGTTTAACAGATCATGGTCAGGTCAAGTTGGCAGAGTTGAAACATTTCTAAGACCAAGAGATAGCGGACTTTCACCATTAGAAGAATTAATTGGAGATAAAATTACTAAAGAAAATACAATGTTCTATGTTTGTGGTTGGCAAGGAACTATTGATGGTGTAATGGACTTTTTGAAACCAAAAGGATTCATCACTGAACATGATAAACGTGAAGATGGAAGTTTTGAAGTCAAATACGAATCATACGGATAGAATTTTTTAAAATATCAATCATTGAAATATGAGAATTATTTAGGGGATGTAATTGATTACTGCACTTTATCTTGCACATCTAAATCCAGTGACAAACGCTCATGTAGAAATTATTACAGAATTAAAAAAACAAGCAGACATTGTTAAAGTAATGCCAGTCGTATTCAAAGATGAAAATAGAGAAATAAACAGTAAAAGCTTTCCATTTAATTTTGAAACTAGGAAGAAAATGTTAGAGTCTATTTTTGGTGATTCAATTCAAATCACTGATGATTACGCATTTTATTCTCCATTTAAAAAATACTTGCCGCCATTAATCAGACGAAAATCATGGAGATTAAGAAAACAAATCCTTGATGGAGTAAAAGGAGATTATTTTTCATATACTGGGGATAAGGCTGAGGGATACATGTTGAAAATGTATATGTTAAAACCAAAAATTGGTGAAAGAAAATCACTTTCTGCTACATCTGTAAAAGAAAAATTGTATGATGCAGTTCATGAAAAGGAATCTTCATGGAAGGATGATGTTCCAAAAAGTATAGTCAAAATTATTGAAGAAGAATGGGAAACAGTTGAGAAATATGCAAACGGTAAAGATCAAACTACTCGAATTGTAGGAATGAAATTTCCCAAAGAAGGTTATTCAAAATAAATAGAGATTAATACGCACATAGTAAAAAAATTTCCATGGCACTACCCCTTTCAAAATATGTATGGTTTGATGGAAAGTATGTCCCAACAGAAAAAGCACAAGTTCCAATTACAACACATGCAATTCATTATGGAACATCCATCTTTGAAGGAATTAGGGCATATTGGAATGGAGAAAATCTTTATGTATTTAGATTAGATGAACATGTAAAACGATTTAGAAGATCAGGACAGTTTTACAACATTTCACTTAATTTTTCAGACGATGTGATTACCAAAGCAATTATTGGGATTTGTAAAAAAAATAAAATAAAAAAATCTTGTTACATTAGGCCATTTTATTTTGTAGGAGACTATGGAATTAATCTTCATGTAACTGAAAAATCACCAACTAATGTTGCAATCTTTACATTTCCATTTGGAGATTTATTTAATAAAAATGGAATAACTGCAGGTGTTGTATCTTGGAGGAAATTTTCAGACATGTCAACACCAGCACAAGCAAAAATGGGAGGAAATTATCTAAATTCAATTATTGCTACTCAGGAAGCAAAACGAAATGGAGTAGATGAAGCAATTTTGCTTGATCATAATGGAAATGTTAGTGAAGCCCCTGGTGAGAACATATTCATCGTAAGAAACGGTCAATTAGTAACTCCATCACTTGCATCATCAGCATTAGAAGGAATTACCCGTGATTCAATAATCAAAATTGCAAAAGATTTGGACATAGATATGATTGAGCGAGATATTACAAGAAGTGAATTAATTATATCTGAAGAGATTTTCCTAACTGGGACTGCAGCTGAGATTACACCAGTAATACAAATGGATTCAAAGAAAATTGGAAATGGTAAACCAGGAGACGTTACAAAAAAGATGATGGAAGTGTATAATGAAATAGTAATGAACAAAAATGAAGATTATTCTCATTGGTTAACTGAGGTATATTAGATGAAAATTGTGCAAATTGGAACAGGTGGATGGGGCAAGAATCATACAAGAATTTTATCACAATTAGGAGTTTTAGTTGCTGTATGTGATACAGATTCCCAAAAAAGTAAAGAATATGGAGAAAAATATTCTGTTAATCACTATACATCATTAGATAAATTATTAACTGCAGAAAAATTTGATGGTGCTTTTGTTGTAACTCCTACATCAACTCACGCTGCAATTGCTAAAACATTGTTAGATGCAAAAAAACACGTCTTTGTAGAAAAACCAATGACCTATCAATCTGAAGATGGGCAAGATCTTGCAAAGTTAGCAGAAAAAAATAAAGTAATTCTAACTTGTGGATATATTGAAAGATTCAATCCTGCAGTTGATGTAGTAAAAAAAATGGTCAAGGAGAAAAAATATGGAGATTTAGTCATGCTTGAATTTCACAGAGAAAATAGAATGCCACTTCACATTAAAGATGTTGGAATAATTTACGACACATCAGTTCACGATATTGATACTGCCAATTGGTTGTTTGATGATATGCCACAAGTAGTATTTGCAAGGGCAGGAAAGATAAAACATGAACATGAGGATTTTGCAAGTATCATGTTAGGATACAAAAATGATAAAGTTGCAATTATTTCATCAAACTGGATTACACCAAAAAAAGTGAGAAAATTTAATGCAGTATGCACTGATGCAATAATTTCATCAGATTTTATCACTCAAGAAATTATTGTAGAAAAAGATGAGGAGACAGAAACTGTACAAAATGAAAAACAAGAGCCACTATTATTAGAAATTCAAAGTTTTCTTGGAGCAATTGAAGGTAAGAACGAACAGGTTGTAAAATCACAAGAAGCAGTTAATGTTACAAAAATTGCCGAAGCTGCACTTTTATCTAGTCAGAAAGGTATCCCCATCTATCTGGATCTAAAATGAATAAAACAATGATGGAAATATTGGCATGTCCAATTGACAAAACTCATCCTTTAGAGTTATTTGAAATAAAGGAAAAAGACAATATTGTATCAGAAGGTGCAATATTTTGTCCAAAATGTTCTAGATTCTATCCTATAATTGAGGAAATTCCAATCATGCTGCCTGATGAATTAAGAGATAAAAAACAAGAAATGGAATTTCTAAAAACATTCAAGGATCAATTACCTGAAAAAATTATTACAAAGGCAAACCCATGGCACTTGTGAGATAATGGTTACTAATTTTATTTCTGAAAAAGCAACAATTGGAAAAAATGTTCAGATTTGGCATTTTTCATATGTTGGAGATGATGTTATAATCGGAGATAACGTCAAAATTGGTTCTCTTGCACATATCGATTATGATGTAAAGATCGGTGAGAATACAAAGATTGAAGGTCAAGCATACATTCCTCCACTTTCAAGAATTGGAAAAAATGTGTTTATTGGGCCAGCTGCAGTATTAACAAATGATCCTTATCCAATGTGTAACAAAATGATAGGAGTTACAATTGAAGACAATGCAATTATTGGTGCACGTGCAGTAATCAAAGCAGGTGTAACTGTGGGAAAAAATAGTGTTGTTGCAATGGGTGCAATAGTAACAAAAAATGTTCCTGAAAATGTAGTTGTCATTGGATCACCTGCTTCAATTAGATACAGCAGAGAAGAATACGACAAAAAACAAAGAAAGTGGAAAGAAAGTTAAAGTTTTAATTCTTTTTTAAAAATCCAATTCTTTAATTTTGATAAAATTAAAATCCAAATTACAACTAGAACTAGTGCAATGACAGCTTTAATCACAGATGTAATAAACAAATCAAGTTGACCAAATCCTGAAATTGAAATTGGTCCCAAAAGTGTAACTAGAATTCCACCTCCAATAATTATCAGAGCCCACATTGCAAACAAAAATCCAAAAAGGCCAGATTTCAAATCGATGCTCCCATCATAAATGCAGTAATTATTGCCAATATTCCTGAAAATATTGCCAATTTGAAAATTGTAAAAGCAACTTGTTTTTCAGACATTGGCCCTCCTGCAAGAATTAACCTTACCAAAGTAACAGGTGCCTTTTTGTCATCAGTTGCCTTTAATCTAAAATCATCAGTGTGTTCTACGGGTTTTCCCTTGATTTGCCTATGTTCTACAATACGTTTGACACTTGATAGGAACAGAAATGAGTTGATTACTGCCGGCAATAGAGCAACTGCTGCAATAATTTCTACACCACCTACAATTGCAATTGCACCATACATTGCACCGAGTGTTAATGCTCCAGAATCCCCAGGGAAAATTTTGCTTGGAATTTTATGGTATTTGTAAAATGCTAATGAGACAAAACCAAGTGGCAAACTAACAATTGCAATCTCATAATTTTGCACAATAAATAAACAAATTGATAATGAAAAACTGGCAATTACCATAAAACCACTTGCAACTCCATTTAGAACATCAATAGAGTTGATTGTGTTTCCAGTGATTGGTATCATGAATATAATTAATATAAGGTATAATGCTGGAATTTGTACAGTTCCAAACAATGGAAATGCAAGATTTGAATCATAAGCCCCAAGTGCAATTATTGGAATTGCAGCTATTGCAAGTGCAACTGGTTTAAACCATCCACCCATTACTTTTCGATCATCTACATATCCAATTACAAATGCTGCAGATGTTGTAATGAGTATTGCAAGAATTTCATTCATCTGTAAAAATGCATAAAGAACAAGTTCTGATGCAATAATTCCTGCAATAATTGCAGGACCGCCAGGCCTTACCACCATGATATTTTCTTTTTTGTTCACGTCTTTTACCGCAAAATTTCTTTTTTCTAAAATTTTGATTAGTGGTGGAGTCATAACAAATACCATTACAAATGCAACAGCGCATGAAATTATTGTTGGAACAAATAAATCAATCAATTATCTAACCTTTCGTAATTCTTCTTTTATCTTATCCGCAATGGTTGAACCAATTTTATCAATCTCTCCTAATTTATTTACAGGAATTTCCTTCAAATCTTCCAGATTCTTTATTCCATGTTTGAATAAAATTCGTGCCCTGACCCTTCCAATTCCCTTGACTTTTACTAAATCAAGCAATTCCTCTCTAATACCATAAATCACTCTATTTCTCAAATCACTTAATTCTTCAAGCAAATCCACCCTCTCCACATGCTTTGAAATCTCCCTAAGACAATATGAGAGCCAATTGGCATTTTCAGTCATTCTATGCACATCTCCGGACTCCATTCCAAGGCTATCAGAGAGAGATAATTCAGTAGATTCAGTAATCCAGGATTGTAAAGCCAAAAGGCTTCTTGAGCAATCATACTCGGAGATTGGTTCTAACAATTGAGAGGAATTGTTCTCAATCATCAAACTGGCAGTTTCATAGTCTTTTTGTCGAAGCGAAAATTTTGGGAAAAATTCTTCACAGTTTGTAATTAAATGTAAAAATCCAAAAGTATGTTTTCTTTCTTGAGACACATTTTCAATTGAATCTCTAAAGTATGTTGCAGTTAGTGGATCAATGTATAGCATTGATGTCTTTTTTCCAAATTCAGTAGCAGCATATCTTTCACCTTTTTTGATAATCAAAAATTTACTAGAAAGAAAACGCAATGATATATCAATTGCAAATTTTAGCGTAGGTTTTCTTGTCTGTAGTCCACCCAATGTTTGTAAAAAGAATTCTAAAATATCTTCTTTTTTAATTCCTGGATGTGTAACGATAACACTTAGAATGTGAGTTCGTAAAGATTTGTCATCAGTTATTTTTGATATGATTGGTTCAGGTTCTCCGTTAATATAATATTCAATTAGATCTTCTGTATTTCCATTTCCAACTATAATTGATTCTCCATAATCATCGTATTGTGGTCTTCCAGCTCTTCCACAAAGTTGCTTGTATTCTAAAATACTAATTGGTCTGTTTGCTCCAACTTTTGCATTATATCTATTGATATTAGATATTACAACTCGTCTTGCAGGAAGGTTGACACCAGCAGCTAGTGTCGGAGTGGAGGATAATAATTTGATTGTACCTTTACGGAATTCCTCTTCTATTGTTTGTCTACATTTTTGATTTAATCCTGCATGATGAAACGCAACACCTTTTTTTACAAGTAATGCTAATGTCTTTACTAATTCAGTATGCTCATTTTCTGATAAAAGTTTTTTAGATGTTTTTTCTAATTCTAAAATTTCTTTTTTATCCAACATCTGAAAGATTGCATCAGATGCTTTTGTTGCAAGTGATTTTGAGCGAACTCTAGTCTCTGCAAATACAAGTGATTGTCCTCCTTGCTTTACTGATTGTACGCCTAAATCAATAGGTGTACCCATCAAACTACGCTCAACTTCAAAGGTTTTCCCATCACTCATTGTTACTTGTCCACCATCACATACTCCTTCAGATAATGGAACAGGTCTCCAGTCGTTTTTTACTAGTGTACATTCAAGCCAATCTGCAATTTCATCAGAATTTGTAATCGTTGCACTAAGACCTACAATCTGAGGTTTTGTTTCCAATAGTTTGAGTTGTGTTAGAATCATTTCAAGTGTAGGGCCTCTGTTTTCATCTCCTATCAAATGAACTTCATCAGAAATCACCAATCCAATTTCATCAACCCATTCAGCACTATGTCTAATGATAGAATCCATTTTTTCATTTGTTAAAATTAATAAATTACTGATCTCTAAGTTTTTTTCAATATTTTCAAAATCTCCAGTAGATATTGCAACTTTTACTTTGTTTCCTAAAGCAACTTTTTCTAATTTTTTAAATTCTGTAAACTTTTCAGCAGCTAGTGCTCGTAATGGGCTAAGATAGATTACTTTGCCTTTGTTATTAGATAAATAACTCATTATTGCAAGCATTGCAATCAAGGTTTTACCACTTGCAGTAGGAGCTGATACTAGAATGCTTTTTCCATCTAATAATCCAGACTTTACGCTATCAGCTTGTGGAGGATATAATTTTGTATAACCTTGTGATTTTAGAAATTTAATTGCAGATTCAGGAAGTTTTAGTTTATCTATATTCATACTCGGTTATAGTGACCGGGTTTTGATTCATAAATAGATGCTTCCCTGAGCATTCTTCTAACATAGTTTCTTGCCTCTTCTTCTGTGAATTTTTCACTCTTTACTAGTTCTTGAACAAAAGTTCTCTCTTCTACTGGAACCTTGTTGTCACCTTCTAAACTTTTTAGAACATCCATGAACAACTGCATCTTTGAGACCTCACTTCTTGGTTTTCCTTGTAACACACCAAGATCTACCTTTCCAGTGTTGACATCCACTCCTGCATCTTGCAGCATACTCTGAATTAGAAAAATTGCACGCTCAGCATCTTCTTCCTCCACTTTATCTTTCATGAGTAATCTTGCTCTAGCAGTTGAAAGTCTGATAATTCCCTCTAATTGTCTAGGAGTAACTGTAATCATTTCTTCAGATTCTACATTTCTCATCTGTAGATAGTAATCAAGAATTTTAGTTTCAGCCTCTGGTGTTAACTCTGGTACACCACGTTTTGCATATGAAAGATATTTTGTTAGTAAATCAACTTCAATAACAGATTTTTTGTCTGTACCTTGTGATGTGTTTCTTTGAATAATGTGTTTTGCAATTTTGATATCTCTTTCTTTAGATGGAATATCTCTAACTACAAAGATTAAGTCAAATCTTGTAAGCAATGGAATTGGTAAATTTACATTTTCTGTGATATTTTTAAAAGGATCATATTTTCCATACATTGGATTTGCTGCAGCTAAAATTGAAGTTCTTGCGTTTAGTGTAGCTACAATACCACCCTTTGCAATACTGGCAGATTGTTGTTCCATAACTTCGTGCAGTGCACTTCTATCCTCAGGTTTCATCTTGTCAAATTCGTCTATACTTACAAGACCTTGATCACCTAATACTACTGCACCAGCTTCTAGCATCATAATTCCTGTCTTATCTCTAACTACAGCAGCTGTAAGACCTGCAGCTGTAGAACCTCTACCAGAAGTGTACAAACCTCTTGGTGCAATTCTTGCACAAAACTTTAGCATTTCTGATTTTGCAGTACCAGGATCTCCAACTAAAAATACGTTAATGTCTCCTCTAATCTTACTTCCATCACCAAGTATTCTTTGGTTTGAACCAACAATCAGTAATAGAATAGCTTCTTTGATTAATGATTGACCTTGAATGTGTGGAGCAAATGAATCAATTAGTCTTTGATAGACATCAGAGCTTTGACTAAGTGATTTGATTAGTTTTTCTTCTTCAGGTGAAATTTCTTCTCTACCAATTTTTCTATCAGTCTTTGAACCACGTCCACTCAAAAATTCTATATTGTTACCTTCAATTCTTAATCTGTATAATCCACTGTGTCCTCTCTGAACACCTGCAATTGATTCTTGTTCTACTCGAACTACACCAGTGAGGATAATTCTATCCCCCGGCCTTGCATTATCTACTAAATCCTGCCTAATTGTAACATCAACATAGTGAGGTAATTGTCCTGGAGGTAGATCTTCGGGTAGTTCTTGTAATCGAAGTATCTGAAAATCAATAAACTTGCTAGCTTCAGGATTTAACTCAAAGTCTCTATTTTTACAACTTGGATTATCACAAACTATAGGCATTTTAACATCCATTCCCTTTAGTTGAATTATTTTTGTTTGATGTTCATCAGGACATAAAAAGACTAGTTCTTTTGCAAGAGGTTTCACTTCAGATGCTCTTACCACCATTCCTGAAACACTTGTAATCTTTCCAATAGTTTCAGCAGTGATTTGTCTTAGACTTCGCTCTAATGGGAAATTGATTAATCTTACACGAACTTCATCTTTAATTTTTTCTGCATATTCTGGAAATCTTGTTTGTAACGCTTCTTTGATTGCTCTTCCAAATGCATCAAATAGTCTATCAGGATTTTTAGAAAATATTATCTCAATTTGTGGCTCTACTACCAAATCATTGTAATCAACGATAATGTATTTTGCATTCTTTGGCATCATCTCGTCGATTGCATCTACATACTTGTATGCGCCATCTCTATCCTTGAATCGAGTTAAGAATTCTTTTACTTTATCGGATAAAGCAGAATCAGTAAATGTACTAGTTTGAGTGTTACTCATTTTGTTCTCCTCTTATCTGTTTTTCAAACTCTACACTGTTATCATGAATAGTTTTGTAGAAAACATTTTCTTCAACAGTTATCTTGTTATATAATTCTGAATTTAATTTGATAGTATCGGCAATCTTTACTAGTTTACCTCGTCTCATTCTAAATAATTCCAACATCATACTTTCAACTTTATCAAAATCATCACGGTTTAGTTCTTTCATGGATTCTTTTAGCCGGATGTAAAAGTGAGGATCAAGTGTAGAGATTTGATATTCACCAACCATCTTTTCTTTTGACAGTGCTTGTTTTAGTTGAGTAATCATGTCTGGAGAAATTAGTGTTCCTATTTTATTCTCTGAGAGAATTTTCCCTATCCATTGAGGCATGTTATTTGTATCACCTTGGGTACCCTCAATTTTCATACCTGCAACATTATACTTGAAATCTTGATTAATCGTAAATTTAGCATCCTTTAAGCGGTATCCAATTGAATGTACTTTTTCTACTTTGTCTATTTCCATTTGAGATCACTTAGTCTGATTTAGATCCTCAAGTAGAGGATCGATCAATTCTGTTAACAATTTAGTGAGATCATTTGATCCTAATTAATTTCAGGCTGATCGCATCTAATAATACAAGATTTGATTTTAGGATATAGCATATTACAATAACCAATTCGGATTTATTAGTGGGATTTAGTCTTTGATACTCATGACTGCAACTGGGATGTGGGTAGAAAAGTATCGGCCAATGAAACTTTCTGAAATTGTAGATCAAACTGAGATTATTGGTAGTTTGGAAGCTTTAATCAAAGATCCAACTGATATGCCACACTTGATGTTTTCAGGTTCTGCAGGAGTCGGAAAAACTACTACAGCACTATGTGTTGCAAGACAAATTTTAGGAGAGTATGCTAGAGACAATACCCTAGAGCTAAATGCATCTGATGAGAGAGGAATTGGAATGGTCAGAGAGAAAGTAAAGAAATTTTCAAGATTTGCCGGAATGGATGAGGTTCCATTCAAAATTATAATTTTAGATGAAGCAGATGAGATGACAAATGATGCACAGACTGCTCTAAGACGAATTATTGAAGATACTGCAAAGATTTGCAGATTTATTTTCATTGCCAATAATATTTCAAAAATTATAGATCCAATTCAGAGCAGATGTGCTACCTTCAAGTTCACATCAGTTCCTGAAGAAGACGTTATTGGTAGATTAGAGGAGATCGCCAAAAAAGAGAAAGTAAAGACTGACAAAAAAGGTCTCAAAGCAATTTATGATTATTCTGAAGGAGATTTGAGACATGCCATCAACATAATGCAGGCAACTGCCAGTATTGGAGACATTACAGAAGAGAATGTAAAATCATCAGCTGGATTGACTAAAACCAGTGATGTTGATGAAGTTCTAAAAATTGCACTTGCTGGAAAAGTTCTAGAAGCCAGAGAGAAAATGATTGAGTTAATCAAAGTTTATGGAATGTCAGAATCTGATTTTCTAAAATACATCAACTCTGCAGTATTCAAATCAAAACATGAAAAGTTGGCAGATATTTTAGAAATAATTGCAAAGTATGATTATAGAATATTATCTGGAGCAAATTCTGAAATTCAATTATCTGCAATGTTAGCAGAACTAGCTAGAGTAGAAAATTAAAACGCAGAGAGGGGGATTTGAACCCCCGTGTCCTTGCGAACACAGGCTTTCAAGGCCCGCGCCCTACCGGGCTAGGCGACCTCTGCAAAAAATATTGTAGAAAAGCAGTTAAAATCTGTTGATGTAAAATAGAAAAATAAGAAAAAAAGAAAAAATTCTTTTTAATCGTGTGCGTGAGGTCCGCCACCGCCAGATGGCATTTTGACATATGTTCCGGCTGCTTTTTCGTGCCATTCCTGGTTTGATGATTCGATTAGAATAGCTCCTTCAGGACAGATTTCTTGACATGCCATACAAACTGTACAATCGTGTTCTCTGATTGGTTGTGATTTGTCTGTATAATCTAATCTTTCATCTTGTTCTGTCAAGCCAGTACCTTCAAAAGTTTCACCTTTGCAAGCTGCTGCAGTGATATCTTTTTCGGTTCTGAACCATTGGAATGTTTGAACGGGACATACACTCATGCATGCACCTGCTGCAACACATGAATCCCAATCGACTGCAACTGTAGTACCATGAATTCCTAGAGGAACTTGTGTTTCTCCTCGGTCTGCATAGGCTGCCTTTACATCTTCGTTTGAGAATGCTGCACCATCAGTTCTTCCGTCACCCCAGATAAAATGGAGATTTTCACCATCGGAATGACTTGTTTTTCCGGTTGGTTTAACATCATTGTGACAAAAGTCTTCAGGTATTTGTAGATCTACCATGTATAAGATAATTTCAGAATATTATTTAAAGCTAGATAAAATTAGTTGGGACTAAATTTAGAAATAAATAGAAAAATCAAAAATTTTTAGGTTCGAGATATCTGAAATTACAAAGTTTTTGCAGCGCTTTCATGTTTTTCAACATTTGCTTGATCAACTTTGATAGCTGCTGGTGGACATACTGAAACACATGCCATACACCAGATACAATCATGTTCTCTGATTGGATCTGCTTTATCTGTAAGATCTTTGCGTTCATCTTTTACATCACTGCCAGTACCTGCAAAGGTTTGACCAACAACATCTTTAGCTGGAATATCTTTTTCAGTTCTGTACCATTGGAAGACTTGTACAGGACAAGCCTCAATGCATGCACCATCTGCAATACAAGAATCCCAATCTACTGCAACCATTGTACCGCTGACACCAAGAGGAACTTGTTCTTCGCCTCTTGCTGCATATGCTGCAACAACGTCTGCATCTCCTAGCACTTCAGCTGGTGAGCCGTCAGTGTTTTTAGTTTTACCTGGACCCCACATGATATGGAAATTTCCATCATCGAGATTAATTTTTCCAGTTGGCTTTAGGCCTTCAGGGAAATTTTCTGCTATTGGCATGATATAATTTTCTTGGAGTTATTATTTAAAGCTAGATAGCTCAGATACGAACAAACAAGTAAAGAATCGATCAACTAGGAAGGGAAAATTCCTTACGTTCATAACGATCAATTGATAATACTCTGGATATGGATATTATCAAGTATGATGTGTATAGAGGACCAAACCTTGGAGTGTACATTGCAGTCAATGATACCATTGGTCTAGTTCCAATGGGATTTGCTAAAACTAAATCTGACAAGCTTGCAGAATATCTAAACATAGAAATTTACAATACTGCCATTGCAAATACCAGATTAATTGGTGCATTGTCAGTGATGAACAATAAAGGAATCTTACTTCCAAATACTGCTTATCAAAATGAATATGATTATCTAAAAGATGAAACGGATTTAGAAGTTGGAGTTTTAGATACTAAATTTAATGCAATTGGAAATGTAGTCTGTGCCAATGACAAAGGAGCAGTTGTATCGCCTTTACTATCAAAACAAGATTGTCAAACAATATCAGATGTATTGGGAGTTGAGGTAATTCAGAAAAAAATTGCAGGATTCAACTTGACAGGGGTTGTTCTAGTAGCAAATGCAACGGGTGCTGCAATCCATCCAGAAGCAAACGAGGAAGAAATGAAGACCATATCTGATTTTCTAGGCGTAAAAATTGAGCCGAGCTCCATAAACAATGGTGTCCCATATGTCTCGTCTGGAATTTTGGTAAATAATCATTGTATGGTTGTAGGATCAATGACTAGTGGTCCTGAAATTATGATGTTAACTAGAGCATTTTTAAATTAAGAATAGATTTTGGATCTTCAGTTAGTTTTTCCAAAGATATAGTTCCTTCAGTTCCATTTACCATATCTTTGAGAACAACATTTCCATTTTCTAATTCCTGTGGCCCAACAATTATTGCAAATTTAGCATTTGTTGCAATATCCATTTGTTTTTTTATGTTACGTCCTGCCAAATCAATATCAGTGGGAATATTGTTTAGTCTTAATAATGATGTAATGGAATGAGCAACTTTTTGCATTTCTTCGTTTATGTATAGTACTGCAACTCTATTTTGTTTTAATTCAGAAATTATTTTTTGCTCTTGCATTGTTAAGATAATTCTTTCAACTCCACCTGCAACTCCTGTTGCACCAATATCTTCTCTGTTGAATGCTTTAGTTAGTGTATCATATCGTCCACCACCTGCTAGTGCACCTAGAGTAGAATTTTTATCAAATACTTCAAAGACTATACCTGAATAGTAGTCTAATCCTCTAACTATACCAAAATTAATTCTAACATTTGAAACTCCTCTATTCTCTAGTGAGTCGATTAATTGTTTTAGTTCATCCCAAGATTCTAGTTGTGAAACATCAAATGCCTTTTCTACGTCTGCAATAGAGCCTTTAATTTGTGAGAATTCTAGAATTTTTTCCAATTTTTCTGTTGCATAGCCCTTTTCTTGGAATTCTTTTAGGATTTGCTCTTTTGATTTTTTTGCAATCTTATCTACTGCACGTAAAATATCAGCAACTAGTTGTGGTTCTTTTGAATCAAAGACTTTGTTGATGTAAGACTCTACAAGATTTCTGTGATTAATGTCAATTGTGATATCCTTGAGTAATAGGGAATCAAATAATCTGGATGTAATTTCTATGATTTCTGCTTCGGATTCAAGGCTAGCCTTACCATAAATTTCGATATCCCATTGGTGAAAGTATCGGTATCTTCCTTTTTGCGGCTCATCATATCTAAACACCCCTCCAAATGCCGAGATTTTTGCTGGAAGCTTCATTGATTTTTGGGCAGTTGCATACCTTGTGAGTCCCATTGTAAAGTCAAAACGTAATGCTACTTCTCTGTCTCCTTTGTCTTTGAAATAATAAATTTCATCTCTAATTCCAGGACCGGACTTTGTCTCTAGTGTAGATAATAGCTCAATTGGGGATGGATCCATAAATGAAAATCCATACAAGTTTGATAATTTCTTAAAATGTGATCTAACGTGTTCAATGTTTGTGTTTTCTTCTCCCTCAAAGTCTTTCATTCCACGTGGTAATTCCAAGATAATTCTTTGTTAGATAGTAGTGATTTAGATATTTCTGTGATAACTAGCAATAGGCATAAATGAATACAAAGAATTTGAAGAATACATCATGAAAGTTACCGTAAAAGAAGGATGGAGTGAGAAAAGCAAGTATGCAATAGTTGCCATGATTTTTAGTCTTGTAGCAATAATTGCTGTAGTGGTATTAGACTAGTTTCTTTTTGAAGAAAATACAGATAGCCAATAGTGTATTATTTTTCTGTTCAAATCCACAAATGTTTCAGCATTATCATTCCATGTCTTTGAAGTATTTTTTATAGATTCAATATTTGATATTGTAAGTTTATTGTATATAGAGCGAAATTTTAAAGCCTCCTCACTCACATTTTCTACAAGATCTTGTGCAGACTTTGGGAATGCTGATCCTGAATTATTTAAAAATTCTTTGTATAGTATGGTATTTGCAGTAATTGCATTTCTCCATGTCTTGTAGAATTCATTTTGTAAATCAAATAGGGTTTGTTGAATATGTGGGACTGAAGTCTCAAGTTCTGTGAAATATTTGTTGTTTAGTTTATCTAAAATTTCAAAATCTTTATTTTCACTCATGAATGTACTAGGAAATTTATAAATTTAAGATTTTTGAATTGGTTTGAGGCTAATTTAGGATTTTAACTGGACAGATATTGGTCTCTGACCAAACTTTACAAAAATTACATTAGTACTTTCTATAAGAGACTGGACATATGGATAGTCTGTATTTCTTATGATATCATTTTGGATAATGCTAAGATAATTTCTCAGTTGTTTAACTATTCGTAGTTTCTTTGATTTTGATGCTTCATAGTTTTTTAGATCACTTAGGTTTGCAGAAATATCGCACAGTTTGATTAGTTTTGCATTAAATGATGATTCTTTGAGTTGAATTACATATGCTTGCTCTCTTTTTTTTCTAGTCAATGTCATGTCTTTTGATAGAGAAGAGACCAACACTGCAATTTCACTTTCAAACTGCTCATACAAATTATCAAAAGTAGTTTCTGTTTTTTCTATGGTATCATGAAGCCATCCTGCACAAAATATCTGCTCGTCAATTACACCTAAACTTTTGAGTCTGTTTACAACATCATCTAGATGTTTTGAATAAGGTGTAGTTCCATCCGCTCTGAATTGTCCTGCATGTTTACTCTTTGCAAATAATTCTGCACTTTTTACTAGATCCAAAATATTCTACAACTCTGAATGTTTCACTCAATATTAGCCAAGTAAACTATATTCCAAAGAAAAATTGTATTGTTATATGCCAATTGAGAAGACAACTCTTGGAGATTTAGAGATTTCTAGAGTTCTTAACGGAATGTGGCAAGTTGCAGGAGGTCATGGTCAGATTGATTCAGAACTAGCAGTTAGTGATATGGAAAAATATCAAGATTCAGGATTTACAACATGGGATTTGGCAGACATTTACGGTCCTGCAGAATCTTTGATTGGAAAATTTAGAGAAAAAATAGATCCAGAGAAAAAATTTCAAGCACTAACAAAGTTTGTTCCAAATCCAGGTCCAATGAGTAACAGTATAGTAACTCACTATATCGAGCAATCATTGCAAAAAATGAAAACAGATTGTATTGATTTGTTACAGTTTCACTGGTGGGATTATAACGATATGAGTTATCTTGATGCACTAAATAATTTATCAAAATTACAAAAGGAAAGCAAAATCAAACATATTGGACTGACTAACTTTGATACAGAGCGAGTCAAAATTATCAAAGAGCACGGGTATGAGATTGTATCAAACCAGGTTCAGTATTCCATTTTAGATCAAAGACCAGATAAGATGATGGCTCCATTTTTTGCAAAACATGGAATAAAGATTCTATCCTATGGTACTTTGCTTGGAGGGTTTTTTTCTGAGAAATACCTAGGAGTTGATGAACCACACAGAGGTGATCTGACTACATCTAGTGTACAAAAATACAAAAACATGATTGATGCATGGGGAGGATGGCAGTTATTCCAAGAGTTGCTATCTGTATTAAACGGAATTGCACAAAAATATAATTGTAGTATTGCAAATGTTGCAACACGTTTTGTTTTGGATAAACCGCAAGTTGCAGGAGTAATAATTGGTGCAAGGCTAGGTATTGCCGAACACAGAGAAGACAATGCCAAAGTCTTTGATATAAAATTAGATGAGCAAGATATTTCATCAATAAATTCTGTCACTACAAAAGCAAATGATCTCTTTGATGTCATTGGTGATTGTGGTGGTGAATATAGATAATTTGGGATATTGAAATTTATACAATAAAATGACTATGATCATTACTTGACTGAGAAAGTTTTACCCAAAGAGGATTCAGATTTTAGTCTCCCAGGAAGAATAGAGGAGAGTGACTCGGCATATTTTGAACCTGAAATAAAATCAAAAGGTAAATCACTTACCATATTTGGAATAGTCTTTGTTTTAGTTGCTGTAGGAGTATTTTCATATTATTTTCTAAACCAAAGTGAAATTGATTCACAAATTTTGGATAATACTAGTTTTAAGACACTAGAGGAAAAGATTGCAAATCACTATGGAGTTGGGCAATTTGGCAGTGAGCATGCACATGCAGCATTGGTAGTATATGTGAATGGTGACAAGTTAGATTTTTCTCATCCACAGTTTCAGATTCAAAGTAAATACATACATTTTGAAAATGACAACCCATATCTAATTCACAAACATGCAACTGATGTTCCATTGGAAATGTTGTTTGCATCGTTTGGATTAAAGATAACATCAGAATGTGTCGAGTTAGGCTATGAAGAAAGTCAATATTGTACTGATAAAGATAATTCTATGATATTTTTAGTAAACGGAATATCTCAATCAAACATCAATCTCTATGAAATAAGACATAATGATAGGATCTTAATTTCATTTGGTGATGTAGAATTAGTTTCAGAACAGCAGGAATATTTAGAAGGGCTAGAAATTCACGACATTCCAAAAATCAGCAAGATAGTTCCTGGAAAAGATATTTCCATATGAGTCTGCAACTATTTTTAAGAATGATTTTATTATTCTAATAATGGGTTTGAAAATTAATTGTCAGTGCTCCAAATGTAACTGTAAAATGAATTTTGAAATCATTAATGGGGAGGAACTACTTAATTTGATACAGCACGGACGGTTAACTGATGAGCAAATCTCACATCTAAAGACCAGAGTTGAAAGTAAAATCTGCAAGCACTGTTTTGCAGGTAAACACACGTGATAATTTACAGTACGCTTAAGTTTATGATTTGTAATTTCTAGTCATGAAAGATTCAACAAAAGGAGTCATTGTAATTATCATTGCAACTATCGCGTTTTATGGAATCATGAGTATGTTATGGCAAATGCCAAATCTAAATTAAATTCACTAAAATTTATACAAAATTTACTGGTAAAATAAACAAATTTTCAAGATTTTCACAATACTATTTTTATTTCTTAATGTTCTACTTTACTCAGATAGTAATCAACTAGAAAAGACATCATAGAAGTAGGGTTTTGGTGTTTGGACCATAACACAGAGTTGTCAATGGATAACTACTTGGTTTTGATTACTGTCTGTTTTCAAATAAATTCTTAAATTCATACAATATTCAGCATAAAATTAAACAGATATTTGCATTCTGTGTGATCATACTCTTATGTTCTTGCGTAAACTAATCTCTATGGTATCTGTTAGATGTGATGAATGTGGTTTTGATTGTGAATTTACCACAACAGGAAATATCGAGAAAGTGATCTTTGATTATTGGGATCATATGAACAATGAACATGGGATAGAGTATTCTCCAGAAACCTTGGCCAAATATGTAAAAAAGAAAATCCCAATCCAAATTTCAACAATTTAGAATTGTTGTAATTTCCATTTTTCTGAATTTAATACATTTAAGTTTGAAATTTTTATAGATGATTCATGGATCTTAATGAAATACTCACTAGGGAAAGAGATTCTCTAAGAGATGAAAATATTGAATTAAAAAAAAGAGTAAAGGAACTTGAATTAAAAATACAGGAATTAAATAAAAAAGAAAAAAATTAGTTAGCAGGAACTACAAGTCCTCTATCTACCATCTTGAGTGCTGTATCTGCTTTAAGGCACATTGCAACACCGTTTGATGCTTTCATTACTAGGCTAAATCCTTCACGACATTCTACTTCTGCTGAATCTATTCCGGCAGTCATTTGAATACGTGGATTAATCCATGCTAATTGTATGTCTTTTGCCTGTTCAATGAAGTCTGATCTAAGTTCTTGTTTTTCCTCATCAGTCATTTCAGATGATTTTTCGCGAAATTCTGCCTTGAAGGCTTTCATTTCAGCTACTCTATCTTGAATTGAAGATTTTCGCTCATCAGAGATTTCTATTCTCATGGTTTTCTTGTGTTCATCAAACTTCATTCTGAGTTCAATTTTTTTCTCATCTAAATCACCATGTTTTTCCTCATATTTCATGCGGATTTCATCTCGACGCTCATCAGAAATGTCATGGTCCTCCATGATCATTGCTTTTAGGCGGTCAGATTTGTCAGACATTTTCATTCTGTTCTCTGCTAGTTTCTCTTTTGCTTTATCAGACATGTGGTCTTTTCCTGCATCAGACATTCCATCAAAGTCATGAGATTTGTCTTTCATAGTATCTTTCATTTCATCATGATGTTCTTTCTTGTAGTCTTCTCTTTCTTCAGTGCTCATTTCACACCATTCAGAGATTTTTTCAAGTTTTTCAGAATCATCAATTTCTGCTGCACGGTCTAATGCATCTAGAGCACATAATCTTTCATAATCCATATGTGGTTTATCCATCATGTGAATTTTCATGTGTTCTCTAAATTCATCTCTGTGTTCAGCAATGAAATCTGCTCTGGCTGATTCATCCAAAGTACAATATCTATCTGCATTTGCAATTTGGTCTTCTGTTTTACCAAATTCAATTGCAGATGCACTTTTTTCCTCATCAGTCATTGCGCACCATTGAGTTAGTTTTTCTCTAAAGTCTCCGTCAACAGCCAAGTCAGAGTCATCATCAGATACATGTTTTAAAACATGTTCTCTAACTTTTTCTCTGTCTTCATCTGTGACATGAATTTTAATGAAATCTTTGAGACTGTTATTCTTTGAATAATCAGACATACCGCAAATATTTGCTAGTCTGTCAGAGAATTCTGCAAGTCTTGGATGATTCTCAAAGAATTGACGTGTTTCCTCATTAGACATATCACAGAAATGTGTTAGTCTGTCATCAAGAGTATACAGTTTACCATCTCTGGTATCACTATAATCTTCATGGGATTCATCATTTTCATCAGTTTTATCTTCATCTTCAGTTTCGTCTTTGACATCTGTTTCTACATACACTGCATCAATAACTGATTGAAGGGATTCTTCACGTTGATCCTTATCTACAATATCACAAATGGTTGCAAGTTTTTCTGCATACTCATTTAATTCATATTTTGATAGAATATCGCTACGTTCCTCAATAGTCATTTCACAGTATTTTTCTAGAATATCGTCAAGTTCATCTGATTCAGCAAATGCTGCGTTTCCGGCAGTTACACCAGTAAACATAATCAGTGAAAAAACAACGCTTAGAAGTTGTGTACTTTTCATTATGATTTTTCTGATTTTTACAATATAAAGAATAACGGATCAGATCATCGTAATCATTAATAGCAATAAGTAAAATTCATGCCTAAATCATCTTAAGAGCCTGCTGTAAACTCAAAAGTTGTTTCTACAGAATTGTTTGCACCATAAAATGCCTTTACGGTGTATGTGTCACTTACCCATAGGGGTCCATCAGCTAAAATGGTATGTGTGAATGTGCCATCAGAGTTTACATCAATTTGCGCAATATCTACTCTATCAGAACCTGTAACTGTTTGAAGAATCACTGGTGTACCCTCAAAGACATCTGCAACAGTTCCTGAAACTATAATCTCATCACCTGAAAAGTAGACATCAGATGGTGTTGAAACTGTTACGGTTGTATTAATAGGAATATCATCAGAAGGGATTTTAATTTCTGTATCATCTTCTGTATCATTAGTTTCTGATGTATCGGTTTGTGTATCATTAGTTTCTGATGTATCGGTTTGTGTATCATTAGTTTCTTCAGATTCAGTTAGTCCTAATTCACCAGTAGCACTTAGGAACCATTCGCTTGCAATTTTACTTTGTGGAGATAGAATTTCAATGTCAGAGGATGTAACATCGGAATCAAACTCTTCAGATAAATTGATAGTAAGTTTCAAAGTTCTAATGTCTCCAGTATTGGAAACTTGTGCAATTACAATCATAGAATCTTTCTCTCCACCATGTCCAGATGATGATAGTCTTGCTTTTCCAAATACAATATCATAAATTTCATCTTCACCTACAGATATTTCGCCACCAGTTACACGGAATTTTTTGGTATGATCACCAGTGACCTGGTTTTCTAAAAATAATTGTCCACCTAATGTTTGAATATTTGATGCATCGCCGATTTGAGATGCAACTCCATCAAAGGCAAGAGTGAAGGAATTAACTACAGTATCTTTATTTTTTATATTACCAAAGTATTCTCCACTTTCATATTTGTCTAATAATTTTTGTAGACGCTCTTCCATTTTTTGGATTTTTTGCTCTAGTTCTTCAATGATTTTATTTGCTCGTTCTTGTGAAAATTGAACCTTTTCAGATAATTTTGCTTCTCGTTCTGCAAATTTTTCTGCATTTCTGGATTGTTTCTCATCTCGTTTTTCTTGTGCTTTGGATTGTTTCTCATCTCGTTTTTCTTGTGCTTTAGATTGTTTAGATTCATTTTTGTCGTCATCATCTTCTGATTCTATTTCAAAAGTTATTACATCAGAGACTTGATCTTCGGCTAAACCAGTGAAAGCAATAATTTCATCAATGGTTGTTTGTTTATCTACCCATTCAATTTCAAATTCTGATTCCTCATTATTTATCTCAACTTTGATTTTTGCAAATCCGTCTTCTATTTCTACTTCAATTTCAATTTCATCTTCAGTCTCGTTTTCAGTCTCGTTTTCAGTCTCGTTTTCAGTCTCGTTTTCAGTCTCGTTTTCAGAATCTGCAAATGCAATTAGAAATGAAGTGTTAGGAAAAGTGTCATCGGTTAAAATAAAATTAGAACCAGGATAAGCAGCCATGCCTAAAACTAGTACAGAAAATAAGAATAATGTGCTAATTGTTCCCATAATGTCTAATTTTTTGAAACATTTGTTAAAAGCATTGCGCAGTATTTGTGGTTATTCTCAAAACATGAAACAAAAATAAATAATTCAACAGGTGATTTCTTTACAAAAAATAAATACTGTCTGAGAGTCATTAAATTGATGGATACATTTGATGCGATTAAGGAACGTCGTGCTGTAAAGCATTATGATGTAAATCATAAACTTACAGATGAAGAAGTAAATCAGTTGTTATCTCTAGCTGTGTTGTCACCAACTTCATTTAACATACAAAATTGGAGATTTGTGGTTGTAAAAGATTCTGAAGTTAGAAAACAAATCCGTGCAGCAGCATGGGACCAAGCTCAAGTGACAGATGCATCTTTACTTTTAGTAATTTGTGCCGATTTGAAATCATGGAAAGATAATCCTGCTCAATACTGGATAAATGCACCAAAAGAAGCTCAAAAATTTTTGGTACCAGCAATGGGACCATTTTACGAAGGAAAAGAGCAATTGCAAAGAGATGAGGCAATGCGTTCTTGTGGAATTGCAGCTCAAACCATAATGCTTGCAGCAAAAGCAATGGGATATGATTCAAACCCAATGATAGGCTTTGATAGTGATAAAGTAGCAGAGATTATCAAACTTCCAGAGAATCATATAATTTCTATGCTAATTGCAGTTGGAAAGCAAACACAACCTGCAATGCCAAGAGGAGGGCAACTCTCATTGGATAAAGTAGTCTTTACTGACAAATTTTCATAAAATTAGGAAATAGATAATTCCACCAAAGTAAAAAAAGAAGACAAGAGTTTTCTACGGGGTATCCTTTACAATGCCAAGCGGGGATGCATTGGCATGTAACACGACAATAGGATATTGTGTATGAATATCCAAACTCTGTCTTCAGTAACTATAGGCGATATTAAATAATAAAGCAGATCAGTGGGATCATGTAAATTTGTACATATTTTTCGATAAATTTAAATAAATTTTAAGAATCATGTTAGAACCCTTTAAATTTTATTTTTACATATAATAATTGACGAGGACTATCATACCTGCTGAAATTCAAAAAACGCTTTGAAGAAGTGGGCAGATAGAAATAGGAAAACACGAAAAGGATAGTAGTATCTAGGATTCGTCTAGTTTTCCACTATACCTCGTTTCCTATTTGATTTTAAAATAATTTTCAATGAAATGAATTTGTATACAACCAGATGTAGAATTCAACAGTAGGATCTAAATACTATATTCATATCATCATATCAAGTTGGAGCTCTCACCAAATAACTAATCGTTATTGGTCTCAAGTTCCATTTTTTTAAAATCAGTAACCTTAATTGTAAAAACAATATCAGTGTAACAATTACAATGAATATCAAAGTTGGCTGTACTGGATGGAGCTATCAAGGATGGTCAGGTACATTTTATCCTAGAAATCTAAAAAGTTCCCAATGGCTCAAATATTATTCTCAGCTTTTTGAAATAACTGAAATAAATTCTACATTTTATAAAATTCCTGCACAGGAAATTGTACGGAGATGGAATGAGGATACCCCACGACATTTTAGATTTACAGCAAAATTTCCATCTGCAATCACACATGAAAAAAGATTAGACAGAGTAAACTCTGAAGTCTTTTCATTTTTGGCATCATTGTCTTCAATTCATGAAAAGATTTCAGCACTTGTTTTGCAGTTACCTCCATCGTTGTCATTTGAGGAAGCAAAACCAAGACTAGGAGAACTCTTTGATTTGCTGCCAGATGATTTTGTATACCCAATTGAAGGAAGACATGAGTCATGGTTTTCACAAGATGCAATTACATATCTAAAACAAAACAAGCATTGCCTTGTTTGGAATGATGTTGCAGGAGTAAATAATCCAATGCCTATAACATCAGACTATCTTTATGTCAGATTAATTGGAGATAGGTCCATTCCAGATTCAGAGTTTGGCAAAGTTTCAAAAAATAAAAAAGAATTAATTATTAATTGGGCACAAAAACTCCAAGAAATCAATGATATTCCAAATGCAATGATAATGGCAAACAATCACTATGAAGGATTTGGTCCTTCCACTGCAAATTCACTGAGAATGCAGCTTGGAATGCGAGAATTAATCTGGGATGAAAAGAAACAGAAAACTCTAGGTAGTTTTTGATTTCTATGGTGAGGATGCTAACAAATCTGTGCCAAGACCAATTAGTGGACCAAAATAATATCCAGACAATATAGTTCCAGTAGACCAAACTAGGGAACCGGCAAAAGTGTATGTAATAAATTTTGGAATTCTCATTTTAAGCAACCCGGCAGGAACTGAAATCATTTCCCTCATTACTGGAACCATTCTTCCCAAAAATACTGCCTTGTCACCGTATTTTTCAAACCAAATTTCAACTCGTTCTAATTTTTTCTCATTTATCTTAACAAATTTCAAATAACGAAGTAAAACAACTCTTCCTAGTTTTAATGCAATAAAATAGATTGCAGATGTTCCAATGGTTGCACCGATTCCGCCAAGTATGATCATTGGAATCAAACCAAGTAAAGTAACACCTTGCTGAGATGCTAGAAATCCGGCAGTTGGAAATATTGCCAATGTAGGAATTGGTGGAATTATAGTTTCAAGTAATGCTGCTAAGAATATGCCCTCATAGAGATGATCTCCTAGAAATTCTGCAATCCATATCAAAAAAGAATCAAATGGTTCCATTTGATTCTGAGAATAAAATCTTACTAAATTACCTTACGAGAGATTTTTACAGGCACATTTTGTGCCTAAAGTTTTGAAACGTTATGGTTTCAAGAATACTTTCAATGTATCAGGTTTTTTTGCATGCTCAATTGCTTTTGAAAATTGCTCCAACGGAAAAGTAGAATCAATCATAGAGTCAACTGAAACAATTCCTGATGCTAGTGCATCTATTGCAGGTTTAAACAATCCACAACGAGATCCAATTAATGTAATTTCATTTACTACAGTTGGAGTCAAGTCAAGGTTTTCCCTGGATGCTATAGTTGATTTCAGTATTACAGTTCCGCGTGGTTTAATCAATTTCATAGTATCTCCAAATCCAGAATTACTTCCAGTTGCCTCTACTACCAAATCAAAAGATTGTTCATCAGAGGGTTCAATGCCAATTTTTATTTTTATTCCACTATTTACCAAACTCTCAAGTTTACTTGAATGTCGTCCAAAGCATGTCAAATTAGGACATGTTAATTTTAAAACTTGAATAATTAATTGAGCTAGTCGTCCATCTCCAACTACTGCAACACTCCATTGAGGTTGCAATGATACCTGTTCTTTAATTTCAAAAGCAGCAGCTAATGGTTCAACAAATACAGCCTGCTCATCAGTTATACTATCAGGAATAACATGTAGATTTTTTTCAGGTAGTGAAAGATATTCAGCAAATGCACCATCTCTCTTTAAAATTCCAAGAACTGTTCTGTTTGGACAATGTCTATCCATGCCTTTTTCACAAGATTCACAGACTCCACATCCAGCATTAATCTCACCTACAACTCGCTTTCCAATCAAGTCAGGATTGTTAGATTTCTCTACAACACCTACAAACTCATGTCCTAACACCCCATCATATGCCATGTAACCATCTAAAATTTCAAGGTCAGTTCCACAAAGTCCAGCTAAACTTACTCTAACTAACACCTCACCAGTAGGATCAGGATAATTCTCATCATAATTCATATTTTTTCCATCAAAGAAAGTTGCCTTCATAATAACATCATAATTGTATTCTAATTTTAAAATAGTGGAATTCTAAAAAAGATAAAAGCTTATTTTCAAATAATTTAATGAATAATAATGCCAAGAATTTCTCATTTTGATATTCCAGTGGATAATCCAGAACGAGCACAAAAATTCTACAGCAAAGTCTTTGATTGGAAGTTTGAGAAATGGGACGGGCCAATAGACTACTGGATGGCAAAGACTGGAACAAAAGAACCAGGAATTGATGGAGGTATGTCAAAAAGAATTCCAGGTCAAATTGGAATGACAAATACAATCAATGTTCCATCACTGGATAAATTTCTGAAGAAAATCACAGAGAATGGAGGACATTTGATTATACCAAAAATGGCAATTCTAAAAGTTGGATGGTTTGCACAATGTACAGACACTGAAGGCAATATGTTTGGGATTATACAATTAGATGAGAAAGCAGAATAAACCACCTAAATTAATAATCAGATAGAGTACAAATTTTTAATTGAGTTACAAGTTTTTAGATCATGCAACTGATGCCATTATTGAAGTCACTGCAAAGAATCTCAAAGAAGCATTTGCAGTAGCAGCTGATGCAGAAATCAATCTAACACTAGACCAAGACAAAGTAGAAGAAAAAGGACAGATGGAGTTCTCTGCCAATGGAAAAGACCTACACTATCTTTTGTTTAGTTGGTTGGAGGAAATACCATTTATTCTCATTACTGAAGGATTTGCGATTAAAAGACTGGAATTTGACATTGAAGAAAAAGACGGATACAAAATCAATGCAATTGCATATGGAGAAACATTAGATGTGAAAAAACATAATTTCAAAGTCGAAATTAAAGCCCCAACATTTTACGATATGGAAATCAGAGAAGACAACGGGGTCTACATGCGATTCTTACTAGATCTCTAAATGTTGTGAATAATTATTTGCAATACTCTGGAAGAAATTATACGCATTTTTTAAAAGACTGTACCGTAAAGGTACTATTGTGAGAACAAATCTAGGACTATTTGCAGTATTTTCGTTAATTATTCTAATGATTGTTCCAATTCATGCAGATGTAACTAGTGTCACACTTGACAAGGGTAGTTTTTCAATTGATGATAAATTTATCATTACAGGAACTGTAAATGATGAAAACAGAGTAACACTTCTTGCATCAATGAAAGGACCATCAGATGAGAAACTTACAAGAACTGCAATATCAGACAATGATGGAACGTTTTCATTTGTTCAAGTAATGGCAGATGTTCTATTCAAAACTAAAGGAACCTATGAAATTAATGTATTTACAGAATTTCAAATTCCAGAAAATGGAACAACAATCAAAGTAGAGTATAGCAATGGTATTGCCACACTATTACCAGACTATGAAGTAATTTTAAATTCAATTGGAAATAAACAAGTAGATGAAACACAAAAACTAAGTTTTACAGCAAGCATAACAGATTCTCAAATTACAGATGAACAATTCAGTCTTGAAAAACAACCTAACGGTTCAACAATTAACAAAGACACAGGTGAATTTTCATGGACACCAACCAACACACAAGCAGGCGGATATATTTTTGATATAATAGTAAAAGCAGGAATACTAGAAGATAGAGAAACCATTGCAGTAACAGTTGCAGACAAACCAGTTACTACACCAACAGAACCTGAGGAGATTGTCTGTCCCCAAGGAATGGAACCAGTAAATGGAAAATGCCCAGACAAATCAGTTGTGGAAGAACCAAAAATATTAGGAATTGCATCTTTTGTTGATGAAACTAAAGATCCACAGAGCTATGTTGACAGATACAATAACGAGGCAACATACAAGAAATGGTTTGATGATAACTTTGCAGAGTATGATTCCATTTATCAAGCAGTTGGGTTAGAAGAGCCAATTGTCAAAGAGAAAAAGTTTGGCATTTGTGGACCTGGAACAAAACTAATGGATGGTGTTTGTACAATTGTAAAAATGCCAGTTGTAAAGCCATGGTGGCAATTTTGGTAATAAATTAAAAGCTAAGTTTTAATCACAATACTTTTTCATATTAAATCATGGGTAAACTTGGTAGAAACCTTAGAATTTGTGGTGATTGTGGAATTGCATACACCTCTGTTAGTTTTACTAAATACATTGACCAATGTCCAAATTGCAAATCAAGAAGATTTGAAGCAATTCCTGTAAAATCAATTGATGAACAACAGTCACAGTCATCAACATAGATTTTTTAGTAGAATTAAACCGCTAAGAATATTGTCTGAAGATCCAGAAATTGCAAAAATTATGCAGAAAAAGATGGAAGAGATGCTCAAACCAAAACTAGAGATCAAAATTGAGCCTGGAATTATTGATTTGAATGACTCTAATTTTGATCAAACAATATCATCTGAGAATCCAACCTTGGTAGATTTTTGGGCAGAATGGTGTGGCCCTTGCAAATCAATGCATCCAATATTTGAGAGTCTCTCAAAGACATATCCAAATGTGAAATTTGCCAGAGTCGATGTTGATCAGAATCAAAATATCTCTAGGAAATATGCAGTACAATCAATTCCAACTTTTATCATGTTCAAGTCAGGACAAATCATAGATAAAATGATGGGTGCAGTAGGTGCCCCTGGAATTCATATGATTTGTAAAAAACATCCAAACTAGTAAGCATAGATTGGTTCTATCTCTCGTTGAATTCTTACTATTTCATTTAGAATTTCTTGTTCTTCTGTAGATAATTTATGCATGAATTTATTGAGTAATAATTTTGCTTCAGGGGATGGTGGGAATGTATAGTAAACTTCTTCTTCAAAAATTTGTCTTCCAATTGTAACATCTTTAACAGAACATGCAACCTCATCTCCTGTTTTTGCTGAAGTTACAGTCTTTTTGTCAAGCTGGAGTTGATGAATATATCCTACCTTTCTACCAGCCATATTCATAAATGGTATTTTATGTTTCAGAGTTCCAACATCTACACGTACTCCAAATACTGCAGGATTATTATTTCTGAAAACCATTCCTTTGAGAAAACTAAATTTTGAAACTGGGGTTAGTTCTGCAAACATTGCATCTTCTGCATTTGCAGAGTCTTCCTCTACCCATGCGTTATAGTTATCAATTAAACTGTAAATTACTCTATCCTCAAAGAGTTTGATATGGCTTGTTTCTGATTCATCTTTTGCATCAGCTAATACTTTAACATTAAATGCCAAAACAATTCCTAAATGTCTATCATTTTCTTTGATTGCTTTTGCCTCTATTACATCTCGTCTAGTTACAGGACCAATGTCAGCTTTTGCAACAGGAACTTGGGAACGTCTAAGCATCTCCATTATGGCCTCAAGTGAGCCTATAGTATCACATTTTAGAATAACTCCATTGGTTTCTGTATCAACAAATACAGATTTCATTTCAGATTCAATGAGTTTGGTGTATTTTGTAATCTCCTCAGCATTTGATGCAACATACAGTGTACTCCCTGGAAGAACACCTTCAAGATCAGGTGATGCAATTTTTAGACCTGCTGCAGCTTCCACTTGAGAAACGGCTATGAATTTATCACGAGGATCACGCATTTCATCAAGAGGTTTTGGTAAAAGTAACGCTTTTGGTTTTGTAACTATTACACCATCACGTTTTGCAACAACTATACTATTGTCCTTCTTGATTATCCCATCAATTAAGATAATATTGGCTGTTTGTCCTAATCCAACTTCATCTTTTACTTCTAGTACAATACCACGTGGTTCTTTTTCATCTTGATTCAATCTGTTTTGCAGATACTGTTGAGTCAGTCCAACTAAAACACTAAGTAATTCAGGGATACCAACTCCAGAACGTGCAGAGATAGGAACTATAGCAATTTCTGATTTAAAATCCTGTACACGGTAAAATGCTTCTGATTTGTATCCCAAAATGGATAAAGTTCCTACAACATCATACACTTTTTGATCCAAATCAGCTTGAATTGATGCATCTTGTTCTTTGATTGATTGGGAAATGAATTTTGTATCAGACTTTCTCCATCCAGAGATTTGATCACATTTGTTTAGTGCGACAACAAATGGCACTTTTCTGCTCTGTAAAATTTTTAAACTTTCATTTGTCTGTGGTTGAAATCCACGATTAACATCAACTACTAAAATTGCAATATCAGCAGCAGACCCCCCTCTTGAACGAAGATTTGTAAAAACTTCGTGTCCAGGTGTATCAATTACTAAAAGTCCAGGAACTTTATGTTCTGCTTGTTCTAGTTTTTTGTATAGTGGGCCACACATTTCTTTAATTGTTTCAGTTGGAAGAAAACTTGCACCAATATGTTGAGTGATTCCACCTGCTTCTCTACCTTGAACACCAGTTCCGCGAATTCTATCTAAGAGAGATGTTTTTCCAGAGTCTACGTGGCCAAGAACTGCCACTATGGGCTGACGAATATGCAAATCAGATCACTCAAATGCTACCCTCGATTCATGATCAAAACTTTCTTGTGAATCTGATGCATGAATAATGTTTTCACTAAATCCTAATCCAAAGTCTCCTCTAATAGAGCCAGGGTCTGCTTCAAATGATTTTGTTGCACCAATCATTATTCTGGTAGTAGCAATTGCATTGTTTCCTTCAATAATTGCAGCAACAACAGGTCCTGATGTGATAAATGATGTCAACTCACCAAAGAATGGTTTGTCTTTGTGAACACCATAGAAATTTTCTGCTTGTGCTTGAGTAAATGTAAACATCTTTAATTTCAAAAGTTTGAATCCTTTTTTTTCAAATCTAGACACAACTTCACCAACTAGATTTCTAGATACAGCATCAGGCTTTACAATGAATAATGATTGTTCAGTCAATTCTACGACTTTCTAATTCCGCCTTTAACGTATTTTTTTGTCCACTTTAATTTTCTTGGATCACGTTTCAGAACTAGTCCATTCTTTTTACATTTTGCAGAACAATACCATTCAATTGTTCCATTGTTTTTAGCATACATGGTACCAGATCCTTTTGCAACTGGTCTGTTACAGAAAGTACACGGTTTAACTAAAAGACTCATCTAATCACCTAATGAATTTTCTTTGCTTCTCTCTCGGTTTCTCTTAGCATTAGGATTTCACCCATTCTAATAGAACCTTTGACGTTTCTTGTAAGGATTCTACCTCTATCCTTACCAGTAAGAACTTTAACTCTAACTTGAATTACTTCACCAGCAATGCCGGTTCTACCAACAATTTGAATAATTTCAGATTGAACTACTTCTTCAGCGTTTTGACTCATTCTTCAGTTTTACCGCCTTTAATTTTAGCGATAGCTGATACAACTTGGTCTATGATGTGTTGTGCATCACCTGCATCCAAAATTGCAGCAGCAGCAGAAGTAATATCAATACCTAATGATTTGCCTAATTCTGATTTGCTTGGTACAAATGCATATGCTGCACCTTGTTCCTCACATAAAATTGGAAGATGTGCTACTACCTCTGGTGGTTCAACATCTTCAGCGATTATAATTAATTTACTAGTACCACGTTCAATTGCCTTGGTTGCTTCGTTAGTTCCTTTCTTGACTTTACCGCTGGTAGAGGCTACTCTAACGGCTTCTAAGATTGGTGCAACGAGTTCTTCTGGCGTCTCAAATTTAACATAGTATGATTTTCCCATACTTCGTCACCCTAGGGGTTCATTCTCCATTCTATCCATCCATGAGTTTGGTATTAAAAGTGTTATCTGGAAATTATTGATCTTACTTTTTTAAGATATTCAGACATCAAAGTATCTAATTTCTCCTGACTTTCAGCTTCTGCATAGATTCTAACAATAGGTTCGGTTCCACTGGGTCTAACCATTACCCAATTTTTGAGATCAATTGTAATTTTGATGCCATCAGAAGTATCAGAATTTGGAAATTCCTTATTTAAAGAAGAAATTAGTTTTGGGACTTTTTCATATGAACATAATACTTTATCTTTTGTCGTAAAGGATAGAGGTAAACTGGCAATCTCTTCAGTAAGGGATTTTTCAGATGTTGATAACAAATCAAGCATCAATGCCAAAGTCATGCAACCATCTCTTACTTGATTATGTTTTCCATACATGTAACCTCCATTTTCTTCAAATCCAATTAGTGCATCAGTTGAAACCATTTTTCTAGAAACTTCAACACTTCCTACTTTGGTTCGAATAACTTTAGAATCAAACTGTTTAGATAAAACTTCAATATTGGAACTAGAATTCAAACAAGTTACAACTAGAGAGTTTGGATTTTTCTTTAGAATATGTCGTGTAAGTACTAGTGCAGACTTGTCTCCAGTTAAGATATTACCATTGTTATCACAGAAAATACTTCTATCGCCATCACCATCAAATGCAATTCCCACATCTGCATTATGTTCTCTTACAGTTTTTGAAAGTTCAGAAAGATTTTGTGGTGTTGGTTCTGATCCTCGTCCTGGAAATGTACCATCAATTTTTGGATTTACAAGAAATGTTTCACAACCAAGTAATTCACAAAAGTTAGGTGCAGATACTGCTTGTGCACCATTACCTAAATCTAAAACAACTTTGAAATGTTTTGATTCTATCAATTTAGAATCAATGTGTGAAATGATTCCTTTAAGATATGTTTCAATTGTTCTATTTTCAATTCCAGTTATTCCCCATAAATCAGGCTTCTTCAGCCAACTTTTTTGCAAGTAAATATCTTCAATAATTAATTCATCTTCACGTGAAATCTCTACACCATCTTTTGCACATGGCTTGATTCCATTGTATTGTGGAGGATTGTGAGATGCTGTAATCATTAGTCCGCCAGAATATCCTAAACTCTTTACTGCATATTCTAGACAGGGTGTAGGTACTATTCCTGCAACATTGCAATCAATTCCAATCGAATTTAGAGCAGAACTAACTACTTTGCATATTACAGGACTAGATTCTCGTCCATCATATCCTATCAATACAGGTCCTTCTCCAAAATATGTTCCAATTGCAAGTGTCATATCATGAACAAATTCTAATGTGAAATCTTCAGAAAAGACTCCGCGAATTCCATTAGTTCCAAAAAATTTTGCCATGTTACTGTTCAATAATAGATAAATTTGTGTTTAATGGCAAATTCGTTGCGGGAGTCGCCCAGCCTGGTCAAAGGCGTAGGGCTTAGGACCCTATATCTTAGGATTTCGTGGGTTCGAATCCCACCTCCCGCACCTTTCTGATTTCTGTGAATGATTAATAATGAGAAAATCCTCAGCAAACAAAGTCATGAAAAAGACAGTAGTTGGAATTACAGTAGTAGGTAAAGACAGAGAAGGTATTGTAGCTACATTTACAAATTTTGCATTTTCTAAAGGTGGAAACATTGAGAAAGTAAATCAAAATGTAATCAAAGGTCTTTTTGGTATGTATCTAGAAGTATCTTTTTCAAAAGCAATGGATGTAAAAAAATTCGATTTAGATATTCAAAGTCTAGCTAAAAAGGAAAAAATGGATGTCAGTACTCATCATGAAACAAATTCACAAAAAAATATTGCAGTACTAGTAACTAAAGAACCACTTTGTCTTCAAACAATTATTGCAAATGCAAAATCACTCAAAGGAAAAATTTCTGTAATTATAGGTACTGAAAAAACCTTAGAGCAATTAGCAAAAAAGGCAAAAATTCCATTTGTTGCAATAGAAGATAAAATTCAAAGCAAGGCTGAAGAAAAAATTATCCAAGTTTGTAAGCAATACAATATTGATCTAATCTCACTTGCAAGATATATGAGAATACTTAGTCCAAACTTTGTTTGGAGATATCCAAATAGAATAATTAACATTCATCCATCACTACTCCCTGCATTTGCAGGAGCTTCTGCATATGAACAAGCATTTGAGAGAGGTACAAAGATTGTTGGTGTTACATCTCACTACGTAACTGAAAACTTGGATCAAGGACCAATAATTTTCCAAGACTCTTTCAAAGTTAATCCAAGTGATACATTAGAAGATATGAAAATTAAAGGACAAAAATTAGAAGCAGATACTTTACTTAAAGCAATGAAGATGCATCTAGAAAATAAACTAGAAGTTCGTTGGAGAAAAGTTCATATCAAATTAAAGTAAATAAAATGACAAATATTAAAACTCAGTTTGATCCAATTCTTAGAAAATTAATTACAAACAAAAAACAAATAGCAGTAATTCCCGTAGGCTCAATTGAGCAACATGGACCACATTTGCCCATATCAACTGATTCAGATATTGTAACTGAAGTTGCAAAAAAAATCTCAGACAAATATGGATATCTTTTACTTCCTACACTAAACTATGGAGTTTCATATGAGCATGCACCTTTTTTCAATCTAAGTATTAGAGAATCAACTTTACGCACAGTGTTAATTGATATGTGTTCTTCGCTATTATCAAATAACATCAAAACAGTTTTTATAATTAATGGGCATCATGGAAATCTAAAACCTATAAAAAATCTAGATGTCAAACTCAAAAAAATCTCAAAAAACAAACTACAAGTATTTCCATTATCATACTGGCATTTTATGCAAAGAGAGTTTGACCATGCAGGTTTTGTAGAGACTTCACTAATGTTGGCAATTTCAAAAAATGTCAAAATGAATTTAGCGAAAAAAGGACTAGACACAAAAGGAATGACAAAGCAAGAAATTGCTAAACTAGGAAAACTAGCAAATCAATCATTTCCCAAAGCGACTAAAAATGGAATTTGGGGCGATCCTAGAAAAGCTACAAAAAAAGACGGACAAGTAATTTTAGCTGAAATTATTAAAAATCTTGGAAAAAAGTGTCAAACTTGCCTTACTGAGCACGTCTCATAGTTTCACCAATGGAAATTTAATATAACGCGTCGATATTCATGTCAATAAGTGATTAATGATGTCCGTTGATATGGCAGTAAAAGTATTGGATGAGAGTATCAATCAAGTTGTATTGATAAAACTCAAAGGAAACAAGACCATTAGAGGTAATCTTTTAGGTTTTGACCAACACATGAACCTGCTACTCGAATCTTCAGAGGAAATTCCTGCTGAAGGCGATTCTAAGAGCCTTGGAAGTATTGTGGTAAGAGGAGACAATGTAGTAATGATATCCCCTCCACCGTCACAAAATTAAGTGAATTACAATGACTAAAGGCACAACTTCTATGGGTGGTTTTACAAAGAAGAAAGTTCACATTAGATGTAGAAGATGTGGTAAGAACTCACTTCACAAACGTCATCACCAATGTGCAAGTTGTGGATTCCCAGAGGCTAAACGTAGAAAGTATTCTTGGATTAAATGGTACACATAGATGCAAGAGATTGTTCTTATTCTTAGTTCATTAGCAGGTGTTGCTACGGCAGCCGCCGTACATAGAATGCCAAGAAACAAAAATCAATTGCTTAGTCTTGGTGCCAGTTCACACATTAAAAGTCAAATTACTTCATTAAAAATTGAAAAGGATATTCTTACTAAAACTATTTCAAGATTATACCAAGCAGAAGCTGAATTTTCTAAAATTCAAAAAGACAAATTGCTACTAAAGTATCAACATCAATTAGGAATTGTATTAGCTAGATTAGAAAAACTTGAACAAGCAAGTAACCACCCAGACTTGGGTCCAGTTGGTGATGGCTTGATCACATTAATGGATCAAAAATTATCAAAACTAGATGATAGATTGTATGAACTGTCATCAAAAATGACAAGTGCCAAAGTTGAAACACCAACAGTACAAGTTCCTGAAATAAAACAAGAAACAAAACAAAAGATTTCTAACGTGTTTAACTTTGATAAACCAAAAGAAAGCAAGATGGAACCAATTGAGATTCCTCCAACAAAATCAAGACAATCATTTGAATTAACAACTCTAACAAATATTTCAAGAAAGGAATCAAAATTCCCATTATTTGAAGAAACAAAACAAGTTGTAAAACAAATGCCACAACCAAGAATAATTCAAGAAGAATTAATCAAACCAAGAGATGAGATTGTTCAAGAAATCATACAACAAAATCCAAAGGTTGAAGATAAAATTGAAATCATACAGTCAGTTACACCAAAACCAGACATCAGATTTGAGACTAAACCAGACCTAAACAAAGAAGTTGCAAAAATTACAGAACACAAAGCACTTCCAGAACCAATTAAAGAAAAATCAGTTACATCAGATAATGACTTTGATGACAATACAGATGATTTAGATAAAATTAAAGGCGACATTATGAGAGTGTTATCAAAACTAGATCAAGCAGAGGTAGAATAATTGACATATGATGATGCCATCAAGGCATTATCAAGTGATGCGTTAAAATTTGTAAAAGACAATTACACAGTAGGCTTAGGTAGTGGACGAGCAGCAACTACACTTGTAAAATCACTTTCAAAACTAATCAAACTAAAAGGGTATAACATCAGAGGAGTACCAACATCATTACAAATTAAATTAATTGCAGAAAAAGAAGGCATTCCACTAGTAGATGCTGATCAAGTAGAGCATATTGATGTGGTATTTGATGGGGCAGACCAGATTGATTCACAAAAATATGTAATCAAAGGTGGTGGCGGGGCATTACTACGAGAAAATATTTTGTTTAGTCTTGCAAAAAAAGTTGTAGTAATGGCAGACAAGACAAAATTTGTAAAAAATTTCACAAGAACAGTTCCAGTTGAAATTCATCCACTTGCAAGAAACACAGTCATTCAATCAATTAAAAAACTTGGAGGAGATGCACAAATTCGTTCACTAGATAGAGGATATCCATTTTTTACAGAAAATGGAAATATAATTTTAGATTGTGATTTCGGTACAATCAAAAATCCCAAAGTTCTAACTGGAAAAATTAAACAAACTCCAGGTGTTTTAGAATCAGGAATATTTTTGAGAAAGCCTGATGTTATTTACAAAGCCAAAGAAAATGGCAAATTTGATATTCTTTAAAATTCTACTTTTTACCAAATTTTCCCACAAGAGGAACAAAGACATACTTTGATTGATTTTTAATTTCAACAATTTCTTTAGGGGTTTTTTGTAACAAGACTAATGATTGAGAAGAGCCCCCTACAGGTGCGATTATGAGCCCATTTTCACTTAGTTGATCAAGTAAGGGTAAAGGAATTTCAGTACATGCAGCAGTAATTATGATTCTATCATAAGGTGATGCTTGAGAATATCCAAGTGTGCCATCACCTAAAATTACATGAACGTTATCTATTTTTAATTTTTTTAGATTTTCTTGTGCAAATTTTACTAGTTCTGGATGTCGTTCAATAGAATAGATAGTTCCAGAACCAACAAGATAAGAAAGAATTGCACTCTGCCAACCAGAACCTGTACCTATCTCAAGAATATTTTGACCATTTTTGATATCCAACCACTCAGTCATTCTAGTTACAACTCCAGGTTGAGAAATAGTTTGATTTTTCATTATTGGTAATGGTTCATTATCATATGCATACTCTAATTCAGATTCTGGAACGAATTCATGTCTTGGAATATTTTGTAAAGCAGATTCTACTTTTTCATCAGTTAGAAATTTTGAATTTTTTAGATAAATAATTAAATCATTTATTGCAGTACGATATTTTTTTTCAATTTTAATTTTTGTCAATTAAAACACCTGAAACATCCTTTTTTGATTTATACATCAATGTTCTGTTTCAGGATTATCATGTCTTATTGAATTCATAAAGTCCTGATGCTCCAGCATTAATTCAATCATTTGTTCTCGTAAATCAACATCATCCATTACTGCATTAAGTATAGGTTCTATCATTTGGTTTGACATCATTGCCATATGAGATGAGTCTTCCAACATCATTGTATGCATGTCTTTAGTCATATCAGAATTTATCCATACATGATGAATCATATCCATTATTTTTTCAGAATTAGGCATTGCCATAGAATGTGAACTTCCTACAGGTGAACCCATTGAATTATGCTCATAATTAGGACACCATCCACATACATGCATCCCTTGCCCCATTCCAGAGCCCATCATTGGTTGATGAATTGAATCCATCCATATAGAATGTGATTTAAGATAAGTTTCCATATGTGAATGATTTCTCATCATATCAATCATTTTTTCTCGTAATTCAGGATCACTAGTCATTGGAGCTAATACATTTTTGAGTAATTCCGGATTTTTTTTCATTTGAGAAACCCAATCACTCAGGGTATTCTGCATAATTGTAGGATTTTTTTGCATCATTTCATGCCAATGATGCATTAGTTTTTCATTTGATGCCATACTGTTCATTAAATTAATCATCATTTCTGGATGTTTGTCCATCATAGATTGATTGTGAGAACCATATCCTCTATCAAGTAATTTCAGATATGTAGATGGCATCACACATGCAGGGTCTCCATTATTTTTTTGTAACAGTAAATGTCCAGATTTGCAAGTTATCATATCAATATCTGTAAATTTTTTCCATTGTTGATGTGGTGTCATTTCTTGAGCAAATGAATTTTCAAAAAATGTAGGACTAAAAGTAATTGTAAGAATCAAGATAAAAAGGAAATAAAAATTCAATAAACTAAAACAGTGTTTTTCTTTTAAAAACTAATCGTAAACAATCAAATTTTATTTTGAAAACAAATTAATTTTTCTATCAACTAGTTTGCCATGACCAAGTTTTCCAATAACTTCAAAGTTCTCAGCAACTAGTTCTCCTCTGACAATTGTTTTTACAGGCCATCCTGTTAGATTTCTTCCCTCATATACAATATAATCAGAAAATCCACCAAACAAATCAGAAGTAACAGTTTTTTCTTTTTTCAAGTCTATCATAACAATATCAGCATCAGAATTTTTCTCTAGTGTACCTTTTTGTGGATACATTCCAAAAATTTGAGCAGCGTTTTGACTAGTAAATCGTACAAACTGCTCTAGTGAAATTTTCTTTTGATTAACACCATCATTGAGTAAAATTGGAATTGAAGTACCTATTCCTGGAAATCCTGCAAGAGCACCCCAAACATCATCACCATCTAGTTTGAGTTTGAGTTGATTTGCAACATGATCAGTACCTATAGTATCAATTTGGTTATTAGATAAAGCACTCCAAACTGCCTTACGGTCATTTTCTGTTCGAATTGGAGGCATAACTTTGGCAAGATATCCAGATTGCTTCTCATAAGATAAGGTCAAGTAGTGAGGACAAGTTTCAACAAAAATTTTCGTTCCAAGTTTCTTCTCTTCTTGAATTTGTTTTAATGCACGTTCTGAACCAATGTGAACAAAATAAATTACACAGTCATAATCTCGACCAAATTTTGATACTGTTTTGATTGCTTTAGCTTCAGATTCAGTGGAACGACTAGAAGACCAGGCAGATAACCCATCTTGATTTTTTTCTTTTGCTGTTTTTATTCCACAACCACATGACTCATAGTCTTCTGCGTGAACTAGTACAGGACAACCAAGCTCAGCAGCAGCCTTTACTGTTTGTTCAACTAGTTCATCAGTGACATCTACTTTAGCAGCAACTAACCTAGAAGAATTTGGAGGCATGTCCATGTATACATGCCCAACTTCACCGCCAAGATTCATGTAAATTTTAAAAGATGTAATTCCTTTTTCAACACAGTAATTCATCTCATTGATTTGTTGTGGTGTAAAAATTGAAGCGTGTATTGCATAATCAACATAATGATTTTGTGATGCAGCATTTAGTTGAGATTGTAAGGAGTTAGAAAAAGGATCACCTAGTCGAAGCATTCGCATCATTGTAGTAATTCCACCAATTGCTGCAGCATGAGATTCAGTTTTTGCAGCTTCATTAATTGGAGAATAAACTCCATAATGAACATGAGTATCAATTGGTCCAGGAATTGAAACTAGTCCATTACCATTGATCTTATGATCACATGCAGGTACATCTGTTGTAAATCCTACAATTTTTCCCTCATCAATTAAGATATTTTTTTCAACCATTCCTTGAGGAAGGATAACATGTGAATCAGTAATTATAGTGTCATACGTCACTGTAAATTTTATGAAATGCGGGCTATTATGCGTTGAGAAAATTATAGATAAACCAGTCAAAGAAACATAAAATAATCAAAAAAAGAGAGCACATTAAATGAAATTAGGAATAAAACTTTTGATAATTGGAATCATAGCAATTCTTGCACAAGTTTTTGGTGGTTTATTATTTTAAAATCCCCCATTCAATAGTGTGAAATATAGAATTTAGTCAACTTTCTTGAGAAAATGAATAAAAGAAGAACTCAGAGAGGTATTCTGAGGGCCGGTGGTTTAGGAGTATAATGCCTCGTTCGCAACGAGGATGTCGAGGGTGCGATTCCCTCCCGGTCCACTTTTCCAGAAACTATTATACATAAATGAAAAATACCATCGTCATGGAAGTTTTTGACGGCAAAAAAGCTGCACAAGACTATATGTCAAAGCATACTCTAGCATTCTCTACTCCAGAATTAACTCTAATGAGATTTTCTTTTTGGTTAGGAGATTCAGTTCCAGATCCAAAAAATGAAGGAGAAGGAATTCCAAGAATGATGACATATTTGATAGAACAAGATTTTCAACCAGTCTTAATTGATGATGATACATATGTTCCATCAGGGGCAGTAAAGAATTCAGCAAATACTGGAAATGCATTCAATGAACAAGTTGTAAATGGAAATTTTTGTTCTGAATGTGGCACTAGTCTTTCAGCAACTGCAAAATTTTGTCCTGAATGTGGAACTACACAATAAGAAAATAATTTTTAATTTACTAATTTTATGTTCTTGTACCACACTTTGTGCAAAACTTTGCGTTTGCTCTAAGTGATGCACCACATGAAGAACATCCGTTTCCATTTTGTTGTGGTGCCATTTGTCTTGGCATTAATGATGGATCAGGGGACGGTAAAGTTCCAGGATCTCCAAATGCTTCTTGTGCAGAAACAATTCCAGGAGGACCTCCACCAACTGGATTTCCTGCAGTTCCTGCTCTTGGTTGTCCTGCTCCACCTGCCATCATTCCAGGTTGTCCCATTCCAGGCATTAATCCAGGGGATTGTGTGTTTCCAGAACCAGAACTAACAGATTTTTTTAATTCAAAGATTACTTTGATAGCTAGAAATTCTAATGCAGAGTATGCAACTGTATAATCACCTAATTTTTGAAAAAATTCTTTATCACTGAGCTGACCTTTCTTGTACATGTTGTTTGTATCAAGAAATGATTCATAGTATCCTTGAGACTCATCAAACAAATTCTGTAGTTTGTCAAAGAGCATACCAAGTGTATCTACTTCACCAAATGACATAATCTCACTCGATTTTTGGAATATTAATTACTTTAGGATCAAAAAAGAGGAAAAACGTGTTTGTGATTTATGCGAGTGCTCTATCAATCATACTTTGGTATGATTCTTTAGATGCTGCACCCACTTGCTGACTGACTATTTCGCCTTTGTTGAGTAGGATTAAAGTTGGAATACTAAAGACATTGTATTTTGATGCTAACTCGTTAGCCTCATCAACATTAACCTTGACAAATTTTACTTTGCCATCATAGTCAGCTGCCAGTTCTTCAACTACTGGACCTACCATTCTACATGGACCACACCATTCGGCCCAAAAGTCTACAAATACAGGAATGTCAGAATTTATTACATCTACTTCCCATGATTTTGCATCTGAAATTTGTGTTACAGGCATTCTAACATTATTTTATTGTTCATACCTAAAAACGTTCACCAGAATTAACACCATATTTTTTGTTGGAGAATTGATTTTGATATATACTTAAATGACGTTTTGATAAATTTTAGATATGAGTTCAGAACTTAGACTTAAAAAATTAAGAGGATCTGGTGGCTATATCATGGCCACTGTAACTGATGAACAACAAATGAAAGGAAATTTGGGCGGACCTGATCTATTTTTAGCTCCTATTGGAAGACTGGATGCAAATACAATTACTAAACATTTTTGCAATACTTGTGAGAAAGAATTTGAAGGTCCTCCAAAGATAGAATTTGAGAATCCAAATGAAGTAGTTGCAGAAAATCTAGTACTTGCAGAACGAGGTCAATACATTTGTAATTCATGTAATGCTTCTATTGCAGAATATAGAGATTTTAAAAAGGAAAATGAAGCAGTAGGAGTTGGAAATGCAAAACCATTGGAACCTCAAGTTGGAAATGTACAACCAGAAACTACACAGCCAACTATAGAAACTTCAACAGCCCCACAAGAAACTGTTACACAACCAGGTCCAGTAACTTCAGTCACATCAATTGAAGGGAAAGGAGTATTTGATGAGAATGCAAATAAAATTGGAACTGCAAAACAAGTTGGAATTGATTCTACACAATCTATGGTTTTAGTAATTACTAAAGAAGATGGTACAGAAGGAAGCATTCCATGGAGTAGTATCAAAAAAATTGGTCAAGTAGTTCTTTTAGGAAATCCTGAAGTAGCATCTCAACCTGGAAAATGCTCTGGTTGTGGATTTGTAAACAAAGAAGGCTCAAAATTCTGTGAAGACTGTGGCAGTAAAATCTGATAGTTAGTAAATTTAATCAATGGTACTATAGGCGATAACATAATTGGCAAAAATATCAATCCCAAAAGGCGTAGTTAAAGACATCATAATTGTAGCTGTTGGAGTTTTAATTATTTGGATTGGTTTACAAGTAGCATTTGGAACAGAAAATCCATTTTATGTTGTTGCAAGTGGAAGTATGATTCCAGTCTTAGAAGTGTATGATGTTTTGATAGTTTCAGGTCATGAGCCTTTTGAAGAGATAGATGTTGGTGACATCATAGTATTTGATAGACCATCAGATCATAACAGAGTAATTGTACATAGAGTTGTATCAATAATTTCTGATGATCCTAAAACAATTAGAACCCAAGGGGATGCAAATTCAGGATCAATTCCAGGTACAGATTATCCAATTACTGAAGAAGAATACATTGGAAAAGTAGCATATACACTTCCACAAGTAGGATATGTCACACAGTTACTAAAACCACCAATCAACTACGTCATAATTGCAGTAGTTATTGGAATAATGGTTGCAAAACAAGTGTTGAAAAAGAAAAATGAAAAAGAACTTACATTTACCGATCCTTTAGATTCAGTTAATCCTGATACAATAGAGGAATTATCAGATATTGATAAAATTGAAAAGGATTCAGAATATTTAGAACATGTGGAAAAAACTAAAGATGTTACAGAATTAGATGACACTGATGAGCCAGAAAATCAAACAAAAACAGAAGTGATTGATAAAACATTTGAAGGCATAGAAGATTCTATTGACGACAAAGTAGAATCAAAAGAAAAAGACGATTCAAAGAAAAAAGAAAAAGAAAACTAATTTAAAAAAAGATTCAGGCAAACAGGTTCACATATGCCGTATGACAAGAGCAATAGATCGTCCTGCTTGCTTGGTAGTTTAATTATGTCAAATTTACTAAAAAAGGATCCTAAGAAATCACTAGTTTCAAGAATAGCATTACTTATCAAGTAGCAGAAAATAAAATCCCTATTGAAATATTTACTTGTTTTTTCAATATTATTTCTCATAGGATCTGCTTACGCACAAACTCCATTTCGTGATACCGCAGGCTTGACGTTAAATGGAATAGAGTGGTGTGAGGAAAATTATCAGTTGTATTATTTTATGGGAAATGATTTTTTTGAACATCATCAGCATTCAATCGAATCAAGATTATGTGGAAATTTGTATAATGACGATTTATGGTTATATTCAGAACCAGACAGATATCAAAAACTAATTGAACAAAGCAGAATGTATTATAGCTTAGAAATTCAGGAAAGTTTCTTAGAAGCTGAAGCGGGAATAATAGATACAAAATCTGTAAACATTGAAGAAATTCCACAAAAACTTGTTCAGCAACAAAAAGAATTAGAGGAATTAATTGTAGAAGAATCAGTTGTAGAAAAATCAAATGAAAACAATATTGAAATAAAAATTGTATGCGATGAAGGTGCTGAACTGATAGATGGAATATGTTGGATTGTTGACACTACTGAAGGTGGTGGTTGTCTTATTGCTACTGCAACATATGGATCAGAGATGGCACCACAAGTTCAATTCCTCAGAGAAATTCGTGATAATCAACTAATGAAAACTGAATCTGGAATATCATTTATGAGTGGATTTAACCAATTCTATTATTCATTCTCACCACATGTATCTGACATGGAAAGAGAAAATCCAGCATTCAAAGAACTAATAAAAATTGGAATTACACCGTTACTATCTACACTATCTGTAATGTCATATGCAGAAACAGAATCTGAAGTATTGAGTTTTGGAATCAGTGTGATTTTAATGAATTTAGGGATGTATGTTGCATTACCAGCTATTGTAATCTATCAAATAAAAAATAAAAGAAAAAATAAATTAACCGCGATTAGCAGTTACTTCGCCACATAAAGCTGGTTTATAGATGGAATCAGGTAAATCATCACATGAAGTGTTTCCAGTTTCAATGATTTCTACTTGACCATTATTTTTGTGTGTAACAATAAACTCTGTCCATGCTTTGTTGTTTGTTGTATCTTCTTCAATGAATATACCATCTGGATTTGCATTGTGTACCAAATAATAGGTTCCTTCAGCAATTCCTGTAATATCAACTTGATTTCCAGGTGTTGATTGATGGTATTGATCAGCCCAACCTGCTTGAACACCTTGTAAACTTACGGTGCAATCCCAAAAGATTCTATCAGCGGTATTGGAGTTACCTACCATGGCATAAACGTCTTCAACACAAAATGTAACTTTGTTTGAATCACCTACCAGTGGACCATCAGGAGAACCGGAATGAACACTAAATTCAGTTACATCTGCAATGTGCCAATGATTATGATCTTCATGCCATTCATACGTGCTTACAACTACCTCAGACACAATATTTCCATCTGCATCAAGAATTTGTTGAGTGGCAACTACATTACCATCCGGACCATCAGGAAATGTTGGTTCCATTTGCCAATGTCCTAAACCAGTGTTGGCTATTCCATTAGTAAATCGAAGTGTATCAGATTGTTGTGTATGTACAACTTGAAGTGAGTCTGGTACAACTGCCTGTAATTCAGGAAGCAATCCATCATTATTGTTAGATGGTTTAGCTGCTGAAACTGCAACAGGTACTGCAATCATCAATCCGATTGCAAATAATACTGCAATCAAAGAAGTTTTTCGAACTATGTTTTTTCTATAAGTCATTAATCAAAACAAGATTAATGCCTATTAAAAACAATGTTTGTTACATGTATGACAAATTATGTTTTAACAAAAATATTTCCAAGTATATCTAAATTTAAAGAATAGAGTCTTTTGTTTTGAAAACTCTGTCAAAGTAATCAGATGATTCTTTTGGTTCTTCAACATCATTTGTAATTCCTGCCAAGTTCTTTGCCAAATTCTTTTTATAACCTACTTGCATTTGTCTTTGAATTTGGATTCTTTGTGCTTGTGGTGAGCCTGCTCCATGCATTGATTCTGTAAGATATCCAACTGCATTTCTACCAAGTGTCATGTTTTCAATTAATCTTAAAATTCTCATTCTATTCTCAACATCAGCTCCCTTTCTTCCTGCAAGATATTTTTTTAGTAATGGTCCAACTTCAGGATGTCTAAAATCTTTCTCAGAGGGTAATGTAACAACCAATCCTCCTGCAATGTCTTGTGCTAATCTACTAATCTCATATGGGAATCGTGTTACGTTGTGTTTACAAACTTGTGCAAGCATATCTTCATTTAGATAAACGCCTGATTTCATCTTGTGTCCTTGGTGTGATGATGCAATACCTGCAGCAAAAATTGTTTCATTAAGATGAGTCATCTCAATAATTTTGTCTTTAATGTGAGATACACCAGGAACTCCATTGTAATCAGCTATTGTTGCTGCTGCTCCAATCAATACATCACCAAGTCCTGTTTTGCATACGTAGCTACGTCTATGATAACAAGTAAAACGCTCAATTAACATAGATGCAAATTCAAATTCTCCATTCATGAAAACCTTATCCCATGGAATAAACACTCTATCTAAAATCATCAAAGCTTCTTGTCCTCCAAACTTTGCATTACCATCATCAATGTCACCATCTTCCATGCTTCGAGTATCACAAGACTGTCTACCGTAAATGTAAGTAATTCCTTTTACATCTGCAGGAACTGCACCAACAATTGCCCAGTCTTTATCATTTTCAGTTAGTCTAACTGTTGGCATTAAAATTATCCAGTGTGAGTTAATACAACCAGTTTGATGTGCTTTAGCACCTGAAACATAGACTCCTTTATCATCAGTATCTACTATTCTTGTAAACAAATCAGGATCATCTTGTTCTGCAGGTCCCTTGCTTCTATCCCCTTTAGGATCAGTCATAGCACCACCGATTACAAAATTTTCTTTTTGAACCATCTTTACAAATTCTAAAAATCTTTTATGATAATCAGTTCCATGTTTTTCATCAATCTCAAATGTAGTAGAGTGTAAAGCATTCATTGCATCCATTCCAACACATCTTTGGAAACACGTTCCAGTATTTTGTCCAAGTTTTCTCTGCATTTTATTTTGTAAAACTAAATCTTCTGCACTTTCTGCAATGTGTAAAAATCGGTTAACTTTCAATCCAGTAAGAGATGAATCAGCAGTAGCTAATGCTTCTTCACGTACTGCAAGATCATAAGTTTCTGCAACTGCATTAATTGATGGTCTAATCATTGGATGATCTACTGGGTCTTTTACTAATTCTCCAAAGAGGTAAATTTTGAGATCACGACCTCTAAGACTTTCAATGTAATCATCCCCAGTTCTAATTGTCTTTAAGACATTAGTCATGCAACATTATTCATTTTGAAGTTGTATAAATATTCTAGATTAGTAAGGCTAAATTTTACGAATAAATTGCGATCAAAGTCCTATACGAACATCAAGGATACGACAACCTTTTCCTTTTTCCATTACAAGGACTGGATTCATATCTAATTCTTTGATCTCTGTAAAGTCTGAAACTAGTTGTGACAATCTCTGAATACATTCAGAAAGTTTTGTAATATCTGATGGCTTTTCACCTCTAACTCCTTGTAATAGTTTTTGAGTCTTAATTGATGCAATCATGTCATCTGCTTCTAAATCAGTGACAGGTGCAAGTTTGAAGGTTACATCTTTGAGAACTTCCACATAGATTCCACCCATTCCAAGCATGATGACAGGACCAAATCCAGGCTCTAGTTTTGAGCCAATGATTAATTCTTTGCCACCTTTTACCATCTCTACAATCAATACACCTTTGATCTCAGCTTTACTGTTGTATTTTTTGGCATTTTTGATAATTATTTTGTATGCATCTTTAATTTCTGCATCATTTGTCAAATTTACTTTAACACCACCTGCGTCAGATTTATGAATAATTTGTGGAGATGCAATCTTCATTACAACAGGATAACCAATTTTCTTTGCAATTTTTATTGCTTCTGTTTCATTTTTAGCAAGTGCACTTTGAGGTAAAGGTAAACCGTATGCTTTGAGAACTTCTTGTCCTTCTTCTTCTAAAAGATTTGGTCTCTTTTCTTTTTTTACCTTATCAAAGATTGCCTTTGCTTTTGCTTTGTTTACTTTGAATTTTGTAATTTTTCCTTCTTTGGTATTTACCCAAATTGCAAACTTTATCATTGCAGCTAAAGTTCTAATTGCTCCTTCAGCATAATTGTAATAAGGAACATTTCCCTTTGCTAAAATTTCTCTGTTTGTAATTCCCTCATCTAATCCCATTAGACTTGCAAGCATTGTCTTTTTGTATTTCTTTGACATTGCAACAATTACTTCTGCTAGTTTATCATAATCTAAAGTTCCTGATGGTGTACACATTGTAATAACAGATCCTACCTTTGGATGTTTGAGTACACGATCCAAAACATTATGGAATCTATTAAAATCAGCATCACCAACAATATCAACAGGATTTGCAGAGCTTCCCCAAGGAGGAATTACTTCATCGATCTTTGGACGAATACTATCAATTTTTGCCATCCTAATTTTTGATTTAGAACAGGCATCAGTGGAAATAATTGCAGGTCCACCTGCATTTGATACAATAACTAAACCGCCTGCTGTTGGAAGTGGTTGTTTAGAAAATGCAGTTGCATAATCAAAGAGTTCTTCCATTGTATCAACTCGAATTGCACCAGATTGTTTTAGTAAAGCATCATAGATTTCATCTGAGCCCATCAATGCTCCAGTGTGAGACATTGCAGCCTTTGCACCCTCAGGACTACGTCCAGATTTGAGTACAAGAACTGGTTTTTTGAGTTTTTTAGTAATATTTTTACAAACTTTAAGGAATTCTTGACCATTACCCATGTCTTCAAGATACATCACAATAACTTCTGTTTGTTTATGATTTGCAAGAATTTTTAAAATATCAACCTCGCTCATTACAGCTTTATTTCCAAGACTAACAACTGCTGAGAATCCAATTCCTTGAGCACTGGCATCTTCAACTAGAGCTGCACATATTGCACCACTTTGAGATACAAGTGCAATTTTTCCAGACTTTGGTGTAATTTTAAGAAATGTAGAATTCATCATTGTCTTTGGATCAAGATTCATGACACCAAGACAGTTAGGTCCAATAATTTGGATTTTGTATTTTTTAGCTATGTCTTTAATTTCTTGTTCGCGTTTAGCTCCTTCTTCATCAACTTCTTTAAAACCTGCTGTGATAATTATAACGCCTTTGACTTTTTTCTTTCCACATTCTTCTAACACTGGTGCAACCAATGTATTTTTGATTACAATAACTGCAAGATCAATAGATTTTGGAACATCTAAAACAGATTTGTATGCTTTTTTATAAAATACAGTTTCTCTAGATGGACTAATTGGATAAACTATTCCTTTGAAACCATTCATAATATTTGATGTAATTGTTGCACCAACACTTCCTCTCTTATCAGATGCACCAATTACTGCAATAGATTTTGGTGATAAGATAACAGATTCTACCATGCTAAGTTGGATCTGAGATTTTGTATAATAAAGTTATTCTTGAAAATTTCTGATCTCTTGTTTTTAGCTTCCCAGCATTTTTCCTGCCAAATTCTCTTTTCTAGGAACCCAAACAATGGATAAACTTGAAAATTTCCCAATAATTTCCCATGCTTCTCGAGCCAGATTTCTTAATTCTTCATTATTTATTGCAAATTCATGGTTTAGTTGGTTTACAGTATTCTTTGAATCACTGTAAATTGTAATTTCATCACTTGAATCAACATACTTGTTTAATGCAGAAATTATTGCCAGATATTCAGCCTGATTGTTAGTAAGTTCAGGTTTTTTTTCATAAAATGATTCTCCAGTTTCTTTTACAAAATAGCCGAATCCACTATTAGTTCCACCAGAACCATCAACGTAAATATTAATTTCCATCTTTATACAACCGTGTTATCTTCACAGTAAGATTGAGTACTATCATGTAAATAATTGTAGAGATTCCTTGAGATACAATTGATGCCAGATATGGGTCATAGTTTATTGATAGAAAATAATATTGCAATGCCCATCTAACTACAGTATAAACTACTTCAGCAATTCCTAGTGATGTAATTAATTTTTTTAAATCATGTTTCAGTTTTGCTGTGTCAGTTCCACCAGATTCTAGACGATATTTTTTTCTATTACCTAGATAAAATAGACTACTAAAAACTGAAAAATAAATTACATAATCTGCAATTGTTGTATATGTGGTGTTTAGATAATCAGCTTGATCAGATAAAACTTGGGCAATTATAGCTGAAATTATTATTGACGCTGCAAATGCTATTAGAATATTTTTATTAAGTTTTAGATATTCTTGTAACATATTTTAGAATATTTTTTGTTACAATTAAACTAAGACTAGTCCAAAGTAATTTTTAGAAATATAATTAATCCTGCAAGTTCAGCAATTCCCACCCCTAACATATATGGAAATATTTCATTTGAGAAAATCATTTCCATCGAGAAATAAGCCCATGCGCCAATCACGTTGTGTAAGAATAACATCCCTGCAACAACTATCATGCCTAATGGAATCTGGGCTCTAGTCTTTCCATACATTTTTCCAAATATACAGATTAGAATTCCAAGTATACCCATATTTGCAATTGAAACAATAGATAGCACTAGAGAAGTGGATTCCATTAGTGTAAAACACCTCTGGAGCTTTTATTTACTTTTGTCCAATTTTCCTTCAATTTCTTCAAATATTCCCATATTGACTTCAAGAAAAGTTGAGATAAAATAATTCACATTATATTTTTCTCCAATTTTACTGATCATGTTATTTTTTTCTAATACTCTGATATGATGCTGAATAGCCTTGTAATCAAGATTCAATTCCTTTGCCAATTGATTGATGTTAAATGGATTTTCCTTTAATTTTGAAATTATTTTTAAACGATTCAATCCTCCTCGCGAACCTGTAAATACAAACCACAATAGTCGTTTTGCATCAGGATCATTGGCCATAAGTTATGAAATTTCTTCTCATTTACTACTAAAATGTATTCTATGATAAACAATAGTAGAAAGTATAAAAAACATAATCAATCAAATTTGATTGAACTAGAAAATGATGTTAAACTATGATGCACCTTTGTATAGACCACCTTCAGAAGCTAAATCATTAATTTTCCAAGTAACATTAGGTTGTTCATTTAACGAATGTTCATTTTGTGATATGTATAGATCAAAAGAATATTCTGAAAGATCATGGAAAGATGTGAAGGCAGAAATTGACATGATGGCAGGTTATCTTCCTGAAACTAGACGAGTATTTCTTGCAGATGGCGATGCATTAAATCTTGATTCAGAATATATCATTAAAATTATAAAATACATTAGAGAAAAATTCCAAAACATTGAAAGAATTTCTTGTTATGCAATGCCTATGAATATCCTAAAGAAAACATCTGAAGAACTAAAGAAAATGAATGAAGCAGGACTAGATATGTTTTATCTAGGAATTGAAAGTGGTTCAGATATTGTTCTAAAAAAAGTAACAAAGGGGGCAATTGCAAAAACAATCATCAAATCAGTAAACAAGGCAAAAGATGCAGGGTATGTAATGTCATGTATGGTAATTTTAGGACTGGGAGGGAAAAAATATTCAAAAGAACACATCAAAGGAACTGCAGAAGTAATTAGTGCATGTTCTCCTCATTATGTTGGTGCATTAACACTCTATCTAGAAAATGGAATTAAACAAGAATTCATTGACAAGTATGAAGGTGAATTTGTTAAAATTAGTGATGATGAATCATTAGAAGAACTCTATGATTTAGTTAATCAAATTGAAACAAAAGAAGAAATTGTGTTTAGAGTAAATCATGGTTCTAATGCATATACTGTAAAGGGTACTTTCCCTCAAAACAAACAAGAAATGCTAGAGAAAGTTGAATGGATGAAACAACATCCAGAGATAGTACGTCCAGAAGGACTGCGTGGATTCTAAATTATACTTTCTTGATTCAGATATACAACTTTGAAGATTTTTATCAAATAATCCCCATCAAAGATTTTAGTGGTATTATTACCATCAGAATTTAAAACTCTAAACTTGTACTCATAGTCACCATCTTCTTCTACATTTGTCTGAGCAAAATGTACTGCATCATTATTTTTAAAAATTTGAATTATTACGGGATAGCCCTCAACATGATTTGCAATATTTCCTTCAACAAATGCCCATGGTAGGGAGTTTTCTTCAGGAGAATGGAAAAATATAGTTGATTTTTCAAGTGCTATCATTCCAGTTAATGGAGTAATTTCAGTTTGAGACTCATGTGTATGATTATTAATTAATACTTGACCAGAATGAGGATGTGCAAATGCAGAATCTATTGAAAATGTCAAAAGAAAAGTCAAAATTAAAAGACTTGAAAATAAAACAAGCTTGTTCATATCTGAATCAGGAAATAGCAGTAATTTAAGAATTATTCATCTAAAGTGTATCAATAATAGATTTTAGATTTTCTGGAAGATCGGGTAATTCAGTGTGGCTTTCATTATTTTGAAGAATTTCAGGTCCAATACGTCTAACGCGTTGAGTTCCAATCAGAGTATCGATATTTCTTTGAATGTCTTTTTCAGATAGAATAGTCTTTAGTTTTTCATTCACAATTGATTCATTTTCATATTTTTTTATCCCATATTGAACAAGAATGGTTTTTTCTTCAGATGAAAACTCAGTCATGTTTTTGAAGAGTCATTTATGGCTAATAGTCTTTGGTTAATCAAATATAGTTAAAATATGATGAATTGTAAACGAATCCACTTGGAAAGTAAATTGCAATTAATTTCAAATGTGTTAACAACAAAAAGATATGCCACCATTGCCATAATTAGCGGTACGGGTTTAGGAATAATTTATTACTTTTTGACAATGTCAATGATGGCTTCACATTTGAGTACTACAATGGAGATAATGCCTTATTACATTATAGCATCAGTTGGATTAACAATAGGGATTTCCGCACTAGCTGGAATCAATTTTGCAATGATGGCATTTAAGATAAAGAGAATGAAGATGATGAATTCTGTAAAAACAAATTCATCAGCCATATTAGGTGGAGCATTTGCAGCATTCACTCCTGGTTGTCCAGCATGTACTGCACCTCTAGCAGTAATTTTAGGTGCAGTTGGTGGATTGTCATTGTTTCCAATGCAGGGATTGGAATTAAAATTCATTTCAGTAGGAGTTTTAATTTTCTCAATTTGGTGGATTACAAGAGGGCTACAAAGTAAAAGTTGCTGTAAAATAGGATAAAAATAGACCCACTGGGATTCACCCTGAACCTTTCTTAGAGGATAAAGTAAACTCTTAATTGATGAACATAAGAAATCAGAAGTAAAATGTTCACAGAAATAATGATGATTGGTGGGCTATTTTGGTCTGCAACATACATCCTAATTATCAGACGAGGATTCAAAGACAAAACCTTTGGAATGCCCATGGCTGCACTTTGTGCCAATATTTCATGGGAAATAATATTTGCATTTCTTCTCCCACATGATGCTCCACAACTTTATGTAAATTACATTTGGTTTTCTCTAGATGTAGTAATTGTAATACAATTTCTAAAGTATGGTAAAAAGGAATTTCCAAATATTCCCAAATGGCAGATTTTTGCAATATTTGCATTAGGAATATCTATTGCTGCCCCAATGATTATAGGAATTAGTAATGAATTGAATGACAGTGTTGGAGCATATGCAGCATTTGGACAAAACCTCATGATGTCTATTCTATTTGTTACAATGTTGATTAATAGACAAGGAATTGGCGGTCAATCATTTTACATTGCATTATTCAAGATGGTTGGAACTGGATTAAGCAGTTTAGCATTTTATCTATACAGACCTATTGCTCAAGATTCAATTTTATTACAATTTATTTTCGTGATGATATTTGTTTTTGATTTAATCTACACAGTTGGAATTTATCGCAAGTATAAACAAAGTGAGAACCCCTTAAAGAGATTCTAAAAACTAATTTTAATTCCTCAAGATTCAATTCTGTAGAGGCTTGAATCATTTTTGTGGATAATTTTAATTGCAAGAAAGGGTAAATGGGCCCACGGGGATTTGAACCCCGGATTTTCGCCGTGTAAGGGCGACGTCATAACCGACCTGGACCATGAGCCCAGAGACTTCCCTTGCTAAAATCCATTTAAACTTTGAGACAAGAGAAAATCTAGAAATTTGGTAGAAAATCAAGAAGATCATGAATGTTTGCAGTTTTTTTTCCAGCCCAATAGGATTGGGTCATGTAACTCGAGATATTGCAATTGTAAATAATTTTGAAAATATCTCAACAAATTTTATCACAGGAAGTAGTGCTACAAAAATTCTAAAAAAATTAAACTATAATGTACAAGACGTATACGATCCACCTACATTCATTATTGAAAATGGAACATTAAAGAATCCAGCAAAGTGGTTGTGGAATTACTATCAATATTATAGAGATTGTAAAAATATTTCACAAGAGATTCTTCAAAAAGACAAACCAAATTTAGTAATTAGTGATGAGGATTTTGCATCACTAACTATTGCACAAGAGATGAAAATTCCAACAATTCTAATTACTGATGTGTTAGAAACCCATTTCACTAAAGGAATAGCATCTTTTATTGAAAAAAAGATGAACAAATCAATGCAAGAAATTATCAAAAAATGTGAGATTGTAATTATTCCTGAAAATGGAGAGGAACAAGACAATATCAAAAGAGTTGGCCCCATAGTAAGACAAACAGATCTTACAAGAGATGAATTGAGGAAAAAATTTTCTTTTGAAAAAAATACCATAGTCATATCTATTGGAGGTACTAATGCAGGATTATTTCTAATTGAGAAAGCATTGGAAGTTATTTCAAAAATTAATCAAGATCTTGAAGTTGTTGTAGTGTCAGGTCCAGCAGTAAATAAAAAATTTGAAAATATAAAAAATTTGGGATTTGTAGATAATTTACATGAATTAATTTTTGCAGCAGATTTGATTATTTCATTGGCTGGAAAATCAACTATAGATGAGGCTAACGCTTACGGAACACCAGCAATTTTCATACCTATCAAAGGACATTTTGAACAAGAAGATAATGCAAAAAGACAAGGATTTGTCTTTGAAGATATTAACAGATTGGAAAAATTAATTTTAGAAAAACTGGAAGCAAAAAGAAATCCAATTAATACAGATGGTGCCAAAGTAGCATCAAAGATTATTCAAAAATTGATGAATTAGCAATCAAATGCTTAATAGAAGGTAAATTGAATTTGATAAAATACTATGACTAAGCTAATAGTTGCTAAATTTGGTGGTAGTGCAATAGGTCCAAATGGAGAAACCATACCTAAAATTATTCAACGCATTAGTGATTTGAAAATAGATGCCAAAGTCATTGCAGTTTTTTCAGCACCTCTAACAATTCATAATGAAAAAAAGTGCTCATTGACTGACATAATTTTAGAGCAAGGCAGAAATGCAGAAAATGGAATAACACCATCATTAGATATTGTAAAATCAACTTATCAAAAAATTCTAGAGATGGTTGATGATAAAAATAAGGAAAATTGCAAAAAAACTATTGATTTTCATTTAGAAAAAGCACAAAAAGCACTAGATGAGGCATTGAAAAACAAAGAATTTGCAAATGAGACAAGATCTCAAGCATTGGCATTTTCAGGAGAAATTTTGATGTCACATGTGATGAATCATATTCTAAAAAGTAATAGTGTCACATCTGAAGCAGTTGAATTTGAGAGTTGGCCAATTGTTACTGACAACAATATTGAATTTACAAATTTTCTCATAGCAGAATCTAGAGAAAAAATGGGCAAGATAGTAGAGATGGTAGAAAAAAACGAGGTAGTTACAATTGGAGGATTTATCGGAAAAACAGTAGATAATATTCTTACCACATACGAGCGTGGAGGTTCAGATAGAACTGCAGCAGATCTAGGAATATTATTTCATAAAAAATATGAAACTAGTATTGATTTTGAAAAAGATAGTGCAGTGGTCTCAGCAGATCCAAAAATTGTAGACTCTGAATTAAGAGAAGTCATTCAATTGTCATACAATGAGGCGAGGCTTGCAGGAATGTTTGGAATGAAGATTTTAGATCCAATTGCAATAAAAGAAATTGTAGAAAATGGTGTAGACATGCCAATTACAATTACCAATATGAAAAATCCAGAGAAAATTACTACAATAAAGAGAAGTTTAGAAGAACAGAAAGGGCATCCAATAAAAATAGTAACAGGAAAAGAGAATTGTTCTATATTTAGAATTGAAACTAATTGTATTCAAAAATTATTAACATCTTTAGAAAAAGACAAACATTATAGTGAATTTATAATCCTATCACCATTTACAAAAGATGGTCTAGAATTCTCTAGAATTTTATTTTTAGATGGAGAATATGTAAAAAGAAATGAAAAATATCTTTTAGCATTTGATTCACTTGCTACAATAACATACAACAGAGGAGTCATAACATTGATCGGAGACGAGATGTGGAGAGTTCAACAAGTAGTTTCAAGAATTAGTGTAAAGATTGGTGAATCAGGATTAAACATATTGAATATGGATGCACAAGAAGAAACTTCAAGAATAATTATTGTTGTAGAAGATTCAGATAACAATATTACAAAAGCCATCAAGGCAATTCACCAAGAAATATCAAAGATTAATTTTATTTAATGTAAGAGTGGCGTTACGGGATTTCTCCTGTAAACGCCAACATGGGTTTATTCTTGGACCATTATCTAGAGTTAGTCCGGCGTTACCCAAAACACGCGATACAATAAGTTAGAATTTCTAGTATTTAGACCTGATCTATATAGATCAGCTCACATACGCTCAGCTGCGTACCAAAAAACAATTCCAATACCCAAAATGACATACCACTTGAAATTATTCTTGTTCAGGAAAACATTAGATGGGTTGAAATGCTCATCTTTGTAGGTAGTCAGACGAATCTTTCTCATTTCAAATGCCTGACCAAGCAAGCCTATTACAAGACAGGCAATTCCTGCAAAACCTAAAATCCATTCCATGCTAGAAATCATAATTAATTAGATATGTAGTTTCAGATACTACCAAAATCTGCAAATAAAGATAATTCTTTAAATTAGCATAGATTTTTTGCTCTCCTATGAAAGAAGTTGGTAAAATATGGATGAATGGAAAACTAGTACCATTCAAAGACGCCAAAGTTCACGTATTAACTCACGCATTACACTATTCAACATCAATTTTTGAGGGAATTAGATGCTATGATACTCCAAGCGGATCGGCAATTTTTAGATTACCTGAACATGTCGATAGATTGTTCAAATCTGCAAAACTGTATTCAATGAAAATGCAATTCTCTAAAAAAATAATTTCAGATGCAATTGTAAAAACTGTACAAGCAGGAGGACTCAAAGAATCATACATTAGACCATTAGCGTATTATGGGTATGGAACAATGGGCTTAACCCCTACTACTAACAAAGTAGATGTTTCAATTTCTTGTTGGGAATGGAAAATGGGCGAATCAAAAGCAGGTAAATTTTCTGGAGCAAAATGTAAAGTATCTAGTTGGACCAAAATTGATTCAAGATCTCAACCAATGCAAGCAAAAGCTGCATCAAATTATGCAAATGCAGCTCTTGCAAGAATGGAAGCATTAGAAAATGGATATGATGAAGCAATCATGTTAAACTATCACGGCAAAGTTGCAGAAGGTAGCGCTGAAAACATTTTCGTTATTAAAGATGACATCATTCAAACTCCCCCACTTTCAGCAGGAGGATTAGAAGGAATTACTAGAGACAGTATTATACGAATTATTGAAAAGAACGGTGGTTTTGTAATTGAACAGGATCTAGATAGAGATGATCTTTACAATGCAGATGAAATTTTCATGACAGGAACTGCAGCTGAAATAAAGTCAGTAACTCAGATAGACAAAGTAAAGATTGGAAGCGGGAAGATGGGCAGTATCACTAAAGCACTACAAAAATCATTTACGGATGTAGTCATGGGTAAAGATGAAAGATTCTTGCCTTGGTTAACATTTATCTAAATTCCATGAAGTTTTTTACCAACAATATAGATTAGAGATTATGGATTCATGCGCTTCTGGTGAAACATATGAAATTTGCTGGTTTTGCAGAAAAGGACGCCATAATGATTGTATGAAAGAAATCCCTACACAAGGAAAGTCAGACGGTCCGCATGATTGCACATTTGATACCAAACTTGTTCCATGCAAATGCCAGCACTAAACAATTAGTATCAAATACAGCTTTATTTGAAAAATTCTATGAGTTACAATGAAGAATTTTGGAATAAATATTCAGATGAGAATGAATCACGATATAATGAAGAATTTGCAAAATTTACACGAGATTTAGCTACTTCTTTGCAGTGTACAAGTGTTCTAGAAGTAGGATGTGGTACTGGAATTGATTTAAGACTATTTCCAGATACATTTGAAATTCACGGAATTGATCTAAATGATCATGCACTAGACATTGCAAAAGAAAAACTATCCATTGCTAATTTTAAGAACGGAGACATTACAAAATTACCTTTTGAAAACTCATCAATTGATTTTGTTTTTACTCATGGATTAATGAATTATCTAGATGATGAGACATTAAAAAAAGGAATTGCAGAAATGTTTAGAGTGTCTAAAAAATGGATAATGAATTGTGAGAAATTTGAAGAAACAGAAAAACAGATTGATGAAAACCAAAAATCACGCAACATGCAAAATAGATGGTCAGACTATAAAGTAAAATTTGTCAGTAACGTGGATATGCATGAGGACATTGAACCTGATAAAAATAGATTTACTCTGTTAAAAAAACTATGATTTCTACTCAGTATTAATTTTGGATAATTGTAATAATTTTGGCATTTGTATAGTAAATGTGGTAGGATTATTTTTTACAGAAATTATTCCACCATGTTGTTCTATAATATTTTTACAGCTTGCCAGACCAAGACCAGTGCCTTTTTGTTTAGTAGTAAAAAGAGGTTCAAATATATTTTTAATAATTTTATCAGGTATTCCTTCACCAGAATCAATAAACTGAATAATTGCATCAGAACCCTTTTTACCTATTTTAATCTCAATGATTCCACCTTTAGATAATGATTGAATTGAGTTTACAATAAGATTGATAAATACAGCATCGATTTTTACTGGATCACAGTTAATTTTTACATCACTCTCTGATATTTTTATCTCAATATTGTTTGGAATATTGATTTTTTCTATAGAAGTTTCAACAAGTTCAGATACAAGACGATTTGCTAAGGATAGAGGGGAATTTCTTACATATCCTAAAACATCATCAACTTGATGAGATATTCTATTGATGCTCTTATCTATCAGATCAATTCGTTTAACAACTTCAGGATCAGAGATTTTTTTATCTGAAGAGACATGATGTAACATGTCTACAGACATTTTCATCACAGATAATGGATTTCTCAAGTCATGTGCAAGACGACTAGATAATTCTCCAATTGCAGATAGACGTTCTGCTTTAAGTAATTCATCTGTTTTTTCTTTTACAAGATTTTCAAGATTATTTTTTTGTTCAGTTAATTCACGAGTTCGCATTTGAACTAATCGTGAAAGATTCTTGTTGAGAGTAAGTACAATAATAATAAAAATTCCCAGTATACCAACAATTCCAAGCATTAAACCACTAGTGGAAGCATCTTCATCAGTTTCAATAAAAATTATACCAAATAAAGAAATTGAAATAATCATAGAAACAATAGCTAAAGTTAATGGAATACCAAATTTAGTAATTGTTTCAAACTGTACTTTTTCAGTAAAGAACATTGCTTGATTTTCAGCAGATGGTAAGTTTGCAATTTTTAAACGAATATGAAATGCAAAAACTAACATTGTATAAGTAAAAACCCATAACAAATCAGCTGGATGTCCATCATAATAGGAACCATCTAACTCTGTAAATAGAAAGAGTGTATCTGCAACAGTGAATATTATAAATGCAAATAAAATCAATATCCAAGAAAGATTTGCACCTTTTTTGACTAGAAACAGTACACCAATAATTGCAGGAATCAATTGCATTGTAGATAATAATGGATATAGAAGAGCAATTGATACTGCAAATGCATTTTCTCCTTGTATGTCATCATATGCTGCCAAAATAGATGGTATTAAAAGGGAAAAAGATAATGCAATTGCAAATAACAAAACATTTCTATTAATTGATTTGAGGACAGGTTTTAGTGAAATAAATAAGAATGCAGTAAAAAACGGGTATGCACCAATATAAAAAATATCAGCTTCAGATGGAAATGGACTACCTTCCCAAACATGATCATATAATTGCCAAATTTGTTCAGCTATAAACCAAAATGATGTTCCAAAAGCAAATAACAAAAATGCCTTTGCTTGGTAATGTTTTTGCTTGAATAATTTTATTGCAAGAAGCACAGAGTAGCCTGTCAGAACAGATGGAATAATTGCAAATGATGGAATCGATATCCATGCAAATTGAGCATCATCAAGAAATGGTCTTAATTGATATGCAAATGTAAGTGATGCTAATGTTATAATTAAAACAATCAAAATTTGTTTATGCTCAATTGATGATGTTTTGTTCACGGTATTTTTTTCAATCAAATTTTAACAGCATATTAAAACAATTTCTAAATGTATAATAGTATACTGATAAACGCGATCAAAGATCGTAGAAAATTTGTGAATGGCTAATTTGTAATGTGAGTTTAGATAGGTATCATTTAATAATAAAGTATGAGTATTGTATTTCAGGATGGGTAAATCAATACTAATTGTAGAAGATGATGTAGATTTACTTGGAATATACAAGGAAATTTTAGAATTACATGAATTTAATGTTGAAACTGCATTAAATGGAGAGGAAGGAGTTAAAAAATACATAGAAAAAAGACCTTCTTTAGTAATTATGGATGGAGATATGCCAATTCTAGATGGATATGAAGCATTCAAACAAATCAAGAAAATAGATAATACTGCAAATGTCATTATCGTTACTGGATTCTCAGAGTTTGAACCAAAAAGTCAAGAGGCAGTAAAGGAAGGATTGATGAAAGTGATTTCAAAACCACTAGGAATTGAGATATTACTAGAGTTGGCAAAAAAATATACTGAAATTAAAATAAAAGAATAATTTCAATTATTAAAAATTCTTAATTTTAAAAATTAAAAGCGGGTCTAGAGGGATTCGGACCCTCGACAACCGGATTAAGAGTCCGGTGCGCTACCTGGCTGCGCCATAAACCCACAGAAATAAACAAGCCCAGAGTTGTTATTAATCTTAAGATTTCAAAAGAAATGAAAATTTAGTTTTGTGCTTTAGCTTGAATTTCATTGTATTTTTCAATGATTGCGGTAAGTGCAGTTGAAACTGGAACATCGTTCATCTTTTTCTTTTCTGCTAAAAGTTTCTGGTATGCATCTAGTGTAATGTATACTGGAATTGAACCGTTTCCTTCTAGTAATCCTCTAACATTGTATAGAGCAGTCTCCATTCCTTTTTCAGCAGATTTTGCAAATTTTGCTTTATCCAAAATTGCTCCGAGAGGACCAAATGGCATTGCATAGTCTACTGACATGGTTACTCTTGTAAGATTATTGCCTAATGCTTTGAATTCATTGGTAATTTGCCATCTCTTGAAAGGACCTTTGATTTGTTCGGCAGTGATTTTCTCATTTCTAAGAAATTCAGTTGTTTCACAATCCCACTCTAATCGTTTTCCGCTAAAGTCACCGATAATTCTAAAAGTTGTACCAACACCCATTCCTTCTTTGATATCCATTGGAATGACAGTCATTCCTACAGTATCATTTTTGATTTGGTCAGAAACATGTTCTGGTCTTGCAAAGTAGGTGAAAACACTATCTACTGGTGTTTTAATATCAATGGATTTTGTAACAAGGGTCAACGATTGAGATTCTCAGCAATAAGGATTTAAAGGTTTTGAAGATTTCCTTCCAGAATTGATTTACAATATATTTGTCAAGTTTACAGGATATTTTGAATGGCTAAAAAGCGATCAATTTTCTTGATCTTTGTTTTGATTTTTTCAGCATATTCGGGATTTGATTTAGTATATGCTCATTCAATGTTCAATTCTGCTGAGCAGTCATATGGTGGATACAGAGTCCAAGTAGCCACAGCGCCAGAATTTCCACAAATTGATGAGCCATCGCAATTCCTCATCAAGGTGACAAAGGGGTTTGATTATGATGAAGTGGATAATTTTACAATGGGGATCAGAGTATACTATAATGATCAGCAAGTAGATACGATTCCTCCAACATTAGTTACAGGAACACACTGGGATTTTGATTATGTCTGGAAAAATATAGGAAATCATATTGTTAAAATTGATTTGTATGATATGGAAGGAACAGATAAAATTCTAACTTATACATTTAACATGGGAACACAAAGTCCATTTGGAATGGTATTCATTGGTGCAATTACCACAGGTGCTTTAGTATTTACAGGTGTGGTATTGTATATTTACTTGCCAAAAGTTTTAAAAAAATCTAAGTAGTTAATTTAGAGGGTTTTGTAATTCTAAATGCAAATAATACAGTTAGTAATACCATAGCAAATAACCAAATTCCTATTCCCAAGTGAATTGCAACTAGTACTGCGTGAAGTTTTGTGTCAATTACCAAAGCACCTAAGGTAATTTGAGTAATTACCAATACAGTTGCAAGTGAACTAGTTATTTTGATTTTTAAATCTGCATTCTTGTTGATAAGACTTGCAACCATAGTTGAAATTACTAGTACACCAGTAGTTGCAGCAGTAGTTCTATGAATCCATTCGATTAAATATTCTTCTGAAGGCATTACTCCATTAGGACATAGTGGCCATTCAGGACAAGTTAATCCAAGTCCTGCAGCTGAAATATATCCACCGATAAACATTAGCGAATACAAAACAATCAATGTTGTTAATGCAAGATATTGAATAGCCAAGATTTTTCGATTCTAGTTTACTGTAATATTACCAATCATCCAAGGATGAACCATGCAATAGTAAGGATATTCACCAGACTCATCAAGAGTTACAGAGAATGTACCCTCTGCCATAAACAAACCACTATCAAAGTTTCCATCTGAACCACCTGATGGAGTTCCACTTGTTACAGTATGAGCTGCAGAGTCATCATTTGACCAAGTAATTTCTTCACCTGCTGAAACTGTAACATGATATGGAATAAAGCAAGAATTTGTTTCATCACATCCAGGGGCACCAGATCCTTGTGGAAGTGAAATTACACCATTAAATTCAACTGATTCAGGTGTTGCTTCAACAACTGGTTCAGGTGTTGCTTCAACAACTGGTTCAGGTGCTGCAACATCACCTACAATAATTTGACCAACCATTCCTTGGTCTCTGTGACCTGGCACAGTACAAATGTAATAATAAATTCCTTCTTCACCTGCAATAAATTCACCAGTTCCACTTTCACCTGGTTTTAATGGATTTGATGCGAGTGCAACTTCACTACCAGCAATAATTCCTCCAAAGCCTTCATCATTAGAAGTTACACCAAATGAATGGAATGATTTTCCTGCATTATCTACATTAAAGATTACTTTGTCTCCAACATTCATGTTAACTGTTGGATTGTTATCAGGTTCACCAGGTAATGCGTTAAACGCCAAAGTCCTAAAGTCAGATGACTCTATAAAATGAAGATCTTGTGTTATAGTATCTCCAGTGAATGCTGCAGGAGCTGCATGATCATCACCGCCTGCCATCATTGCTACAACTGGAGGAGGTGTTGAAATCCAATAATCCCACATACCAAAGAATATGACTCCACCAACAAGGCAGATACCTAGCATAATTATCATCATTTTTCCAACTCTAGATGAGGTCGTTCTGTAAACTTGGGAATTATCGTGACTCATTTCATATATCTCCTAATGTGATGGGTTCTTTGCCTCAAATGGATAATAGTATTTCCCACCGACACCAAATGGGTCTTCGGTATTTGCAAGTGCTCCTTTTCCGGAACTGTAAATCATGTTTGCTAAGAAGATTACCATACTGACGCCGATAATCATTGCTCCTACTGTTGCAATTTGGTTCATAGCAATCCATTCAGGGATTGGTGGATAATCGAAAACTCTTCTTGGCATTCCATACAAACCAAGTACGTGTTGGGTAAAGAACACTAGAACTGTACCAATAAATGACATTACAAAGTGAACTTTGCCCATTTTTTCATTGTACATTCTTCCAGTTACATATGGGAACATGTAGTATAGGAATCCAATTGAACCAAATGCAATTGTACCCATCACAAAGAGATGGAAGTGACCTACTACCCAGTATGTGTCGTGTGTCGTAAAGTCTAATGGCATAGCGGCATTTGCAACACCACCTGCGCCTGCAGAGAAAAACAATGCAATTCCACCAACTGCCCACATCATTGGGGTTGAGAATTTGATTCTACCATTCCACATGGTTGCTATAAAGTTGAATACGTGCATTGCTGATGCTGGAACTGCTGCAAGGGTTCCTACCATGAATACGGTTTTTTCAGTAAATGACATTCCGGTTGCGTACATGTGGTGTGCCCATGATGAGAAACCGACAATAGATAACAAAACAAATGCAAAGACACCAGAATTATAACTGTAAATTGGTTTTCTTGAAAATCTTGGAATAATTTCATACATCATACCAATTGCAGGAATTACCAATACATACACTTCAGGATGGAATGTAAACCAAAACAAGTGTGCATATGCAATTGGATCCCCACCCATTGCAGGATTGAAGAATCCACTTACACCAAGTCTGTCAGTTAACAACATCAAAAGTGCGGCTGCAAATGTTGGAATTGCAACAAGGATAATCATAGATGATGATAAGAAAGACCATGCTAACAATGGGACTTGACCAATTGACATGTCAGGATGTTTACATTTCAGAATTGTAACGATGAAATTGATTGCACCCAATACTGATGAAATACCTAAAATCTTTAATCCAAATATCCACATGTCTGCTGCAGGACCAGGTGCACTGATGATAGAATATGGTGGTGTTGCATACCATGTAAAATCTGCAAAACCTAACCAAATTAGTGCTCCAGCAGGTGGAATCATCCAAAATGCAATTGCATTAAGTTTTGGATATGCCATGTCTTTGTATCGAACCATAATTGGAACAAAGTAGTTACCAACTGAAGATGCAAAGGGCAAGATAAATAAGAAAATTAATGTTGTACCGTGAACTGTAAAAATTCTGTTAAAGGTCATTGCGTCACCAATAATTTGTGCGCCAGGTAAGAACAATTCTGCTCTAATTGCAAGAGCTAGTGAACCACCTAAGAACAAGAATGCTAGTGATGTAATTAGGTATAGTAAACCAACATCAGTATGATGTGTTGAGAACATTATTTGCCAAATTGGACGTGGCTTTTGTAATTCTAGAACCATTAGATAATCTCCTCAAAACTAATCATTGAAAGTTGCGATAAAAGCGTTGTCAAGATGATGGTGCCTCCACATATAATGTTCCACGCATGTTATAGTGAATTAATCCACAGTACTCTCTACATTGAATATCATGTTGACCAACTTCTGTTGGTGCAAACCATACAGTGTTTACTCTACCAGGAATTGCATCCATTAAAACAACATAATCGTGAATGTTAAAAGAATGATTAACATCTTTTGATACTATCTCAAATTTGTAAGCCTTGCCAACTTCAACATGTAGTTCACCAATTTCTTTTGTACCATCTTCATGTTCAAAAGTCCAGAACCATTGTTGTCCAGTTACAATAATTGTTTTAGCATCTGCAGGAACATGTTCAATGAGTCGTTCTGCTTCCCAAGCTTCTGCACCTACCCAAACCATTAGAGCAATCACAACTGCGACGTAAATCCATTCAGGCCAATTAGAATGTCCTGACATTATTACCAGTCAGTTCCCTCATATGGAGTTGGTTTTGCTTGTGGATGAGATTCTCTGAATCTCCAGCATTGCCAAATCATTGTTCCAGATACTACTGCACCAACAGTAAATGCTACGGTCATTAATCTATAAAATAAATTCCAAATAATCACTCTACGATCAAGGTATTCTCCAGGTTCATCACCTGCAGCAAATACTAAGTCTACAGCTGGAATGATCATCAAAACTGCCAATACTAAGAATAGTCCAACTAATTTCATAGCAATTGAATGACGTGACCTATAATTTCTATTTAAGGGTTTTCAAGATTACTAGCTACCAATCCTGATCGAACCGAGATGGATGCATTACATTAAGTCCGGAAATTGAGAATTTTTGTTCTTTTTCTCTAAAGATGTTAAGGGATGCATTTGCAATGATTAACTCAAAGAGATTGGTAGGGGATAAATCCACTATTGTTGAAAGCATGGCTTTGATTGGGTCCATATGTGTTACAAGGACCACATTTTCATCAGGATGCTTTTCAGTGACATGATTTACAATTCCTAAAACTCGTTTTTTAACTTGATCAAAAGTTTCTACTCCATTGTGAGCAATTTCTAATTCACCATTATAGAATTTCATAAAGACATTACCATGACTGGTAAAAATTTGATCATATGGCATTCCAGTAAATTTTCCCATATCAAGTTCAATTAATCGCTCATCAATTGTAACATCAATTGAATTATGTTTACCAACAATTTCTGCAGTATGTTTTGCTCTTTGAATAGGACTAGAATAAATTGCTGAGACATTCATGTGTTCAAGTAATTCAGCAGTATGTTCTGCTTGTTTAATTCCAATTTCAGTTAATGGAACTCCTTCTGTTCGTCCAGCAAGAATTCTGTCAGTGTTATTTTTTGCCTGCCCATGTCTGAGGAATATAATCTGTCCCAATTTGATCGATTTTTAAATAAAGATAATAATAAGATTGTCCGTCAGATATCATGAAAATTGGAATTATTGGAGGAACTGGTGGAATGGGTAAAGGATTTGCTTTGAGATGGTCACAAAACAATGATGTTATTATTGGTTCAAGAGATGCTGCAAGAGCATCTGAATCAGCTGTAGAATATACTAATCTTGCAAAAGAAGCATTTGGAGAAATTAAAGGAACAATTACTGGAAACGATAATGTTTCAGTTGCAAAAGAAAGTGATGTTTTGATTTTATCAATTCCATATGAAAATATTGATTCTGTATGTTCAGGGATTTTATCAGAAATTAAAGATAGTTGTGTTGTTGTATCTCCAATTGTTCCAATGACAAAAACAGATGTAGGATTTGAGTGTATTTCAATTAAAGAAAGTAAACCATTTTCATACAAACTTGTTTTAGAGCATATGAAAGATAAATCAAAACTTGTTTCAGCATTTCATGTGATTTCTGAGAAAAAGCTAGTCAATCCCACACTAGAATTAGATTACGACATCTTTGTTTGTGGAGATGATAATGATTCAGTGCAGGTAGTTAATGGCTTGATTGATGAAATCAAAGGATTAAGAGCAATTTACTTGGGACCAATTGAATTGTCATATCTTGCAGAAATGTCTACTCCATTGTTGCTAAATGCAATGATTAGAAACAAGATAAAGAATCCAGGTATCAAGATTATCTAATTTTATTTTCATTAATCATGAGTCACGAGTATTATAGACGGGGTAGAAATTGGTTTACTGCGATTGGTGTACTTTTTTGTGTAATGGGAGGAATAGTTCTCATACAGCAGTTATTGATATGGGGAATAGAATTTGTTGAAGAATTTTTGTTGAATGGAGAATTTACAAATGAAAAAGTATCTGCTGCAATGTTAGGCTTTGGGATTTTTATGATAGTATTAGGATTTAGAAAACATGAACAAAAGAGATGAATTTCTCACTGAGCAGAAGATATTACGATTAGCAACAATTGATAAAAATAAAACTCCACATATTGCACCTGTTTGGTACAGGTTTAGTGGAAAAAAATTTTACATTGGAACAAACACTAAAACACAAAAGGCAAAAAATATAATGAAAAATAATAAAGTATCATGCTGTGTAGATGTTGGAATTAATGCACCAAATATTTACGGCGTGTTAATACAAGGTAAAGCCAATCTTATCTTAGAGAATTCCAAAGTCAAAACAATTGCAAAAAAAATTCTTTTACGATATTTCAAAACACTAGAGAATAAATCAGCAAAAGAACTGTTAAATGATACTGATTGTATTATTGAAATAATTCCTAAGAAATTTACAGTTTGGAATTACTGACAAACTCTTCAATTTTATTCATTGCAGAATCTAACACTTGTAAACTTGGTAAATACACCAATCTAAAATGCCCACTACCATATTGCTCACCAAATCCAGAACCGTGAACTGTTAGTACACCTTTTTGTTCCAACAGTTTTGTTACAAATTCTTTATCTGTTCCAAATTTATTATCTTCAATTTTTGGAAATGCATAAAATGCACCCTTTGGATTTGGACAGGATAATCCAGGCATTTCATTTAGTCGTTTAACAACCAAGTCTCGATGTTTTTTAATTTCTGAAACAAAATTACTAATGTAATCTTGAGGTCCACGGAGAGATTCCAAAGCAGCATATTGTACAGGAAGACTAGTTGCAATTCTAACTCTTGCTAGTTTTGGTAAATGTTCACGTAACTCTTTGAGTTGTGGTGATTGATTAAATGCAATGTATCCAATTCTCCAGCCAGACATTAGATGAACTTTGGAGAATCCATTTAGAACAATTACCGGTGAATCACCAGCTACTTTTCCAATTCCAACAAATTTATCATCAAATACTATTTGATCATAAATCTCATCACAAATGATGTATAGATTATGTTGATTTGCAAGATCTACTAGTTCTTTGAGTGCCTTTTCATTAAACACGACACCAGTAGGATTATTCGGACTAATCAAACAGATAGCGATAGTCTTTGGTGTGATTTTGGATTTAATATCATCAATGTTCGGTGTAGAATTATTCAGGTCTACTGCAAACTCTACAGGAACTCCTCCGTGTAATCTAACGTATGAAGCATATGGAGGATAGTATGGACCTGGTAGTAATACTTCATCACCTTCCTCAACAATAGATGAAATTACCATATCAAGTCCTTCAGAAACGCCGTTTGTAATTAGAATATCATCAGCATTAATCGAAAGTCCTTTGGCATTTTCTTTTTTAGCAATTTCTTGCCTTAATTCTAAAAGACCTTCAGATGAGGAATAGAAATTATCACCTCTGTTAATTGCATTAATCAAAGCTTGTTTTACATTATCAGGCGGTTGAAAGCCAAACTGGACAGGATCACCAATGTTCAGATAATCAACTTGCATTCCTGTTTGTTCAACTTTTCTAGCAGCAAGAACAATATCTCGAATTGCATATTCAACACCAATCACTTTTTTTGAAACTTTCAAAGTATCTAGACAGGGTTCTGTCAAATGTATGGCTTATTTTAAACCATCTATCAGACTCGGTACAATCTGCTCTGCATCTTTGAACTGCTTCATCACTTCATTTTGTACTGCGTGTGGTACGAACCTCATACCTCTATTCAAGATATTTCTTGAAGCGTTGATATCTCTATCAACAATTGTTTTACAACTATTACATGTCATCATTCGATTCTCTTCGGGCACTAGTTTTGACCCACATTCCGAACACTTTGATGATGTACTATTTGCTTTGACATATTGAATTGGCAATCCAGCCCATAATGCCTTGTATTCTATTTGTCTTTGTAACTCGTAGAAACTCCAAGAGTTCATTTTGCCACGAGTTTTTTTACCTTGACCATTTCCTTTTCTATATAATTTTCTAATTCCTTTTAGATCTTCTAAAATAATCCCTTGATTCTGTGATACTATTTTTTTGGACACTTCATGAATCAATTGATGTACTCTGTTTTTCTCCTTTTTACCATATTTTGAGTATAGTTTCTTTCTAATCCTAACATCATTTCTTTTGAATTTTGATTTTACTGCTTTGTATGTTGCTTTGATCTGATTTGTCTTCTTAAGGTTGTATACCATAAATTTTCCTGTAGTATCAAAAGAAGTGGCATTATCAAGATTTCTGTCAATCCCAACATGATGTTTAGGAATGATTTGAAATATCTCTTTTGAGTAACTGATTATTAGTTTCTCTGGAGTTAATGTGATGGAACCAACTTTTGTATCTTCAAGTTTTTTTATAACATAAGAATGTAATTTTATGAAAATGTATTCATGGGGTTTAATTGGAATTCGCAATATCTCATCCTGAATTTTAAATGATTGGTTATCAAGAGAAATCATATTTCTTTTAACATATGGGATTTTTGCATCAGGTTTTTTCTTTTTTGTTGTACGGTATAGTTTCAATCTTGCTTTTGCTACGGATGTGGCAGATTGTATATATTTTGCAATAAAATCTTCCCTTAGACTTTTGTAGAACTCTTTATGCATTGCACCTCTGGATGTTAGATTTTTTTGCTCTGATACACGAATCATTTCATTGGTACAAAATCTAAAGTAATCAAACACTTCTTTGAGTTCTTTACTTTTGTCATGGAACTGCCAAACACATTTTGTCTGCTTCATCTAATTACCTCCACTTTTAATCAATTCAGATTTTATGTTATTTTGAGTCATTAGCCATCAACTTGACAGAATTCTTTTTTGAACAAATAAAGATGTGATAAGGGAATTTAGATAAAATCGGAAGTTATGCAATGTTCAATTATACAGATTTTGTTAAATAGCATTCAGGTTATTTTGAAATAACCATCATAGATTTTATGACAAAGTCAAATTTGGGTTAGAACATTGATCCATGAATAATTGTTTAACTTGGGTGTAGGGTTTATAGAATCATAACAACATTTCAATTCTGGACTCGTTGCACAGTCTGGATAGTGCGAGCGGCTTCGAACCGCTAGGTCGAGGGATCGAAGCCCTCCGAGCCCTTTAGATTATTTTATTAAGTAAATAATTTCTCAGCATGATGAAATGAAAATATCGCCATTCAAAATTGGATTGATATTAGTAATTATAGGAATAATATGGACGGGATTAATTTTTGATGAAACTGAAAAAAAAAATGATTCAATTCTATTAAAACAATCAAATTCTTTTGAAGTAAAATCAGAATTTTTTGATTCAGGTATTGGATATTATGAATTATACATGCCTGAATTTTCAGGAGAGGAGGTTTTTGTTCAGATATTAGATACAAAAGAGAATGTAATTGAAGAGCAAATGGTTAAGACAAAAATGTCAGTAGGGTCTTTTTATTTTAATGAAAATGGTGAGCATACAGTAAAGATTACAAATGTTGCAAAAAATCCAGTTGATATACAAGTAGAATTTGGAAATACAAGCTCTCAGAAAATGATTCCATCAGGAATAATAGTTGTTGTAGGTGCTCTTATCATGATGGGTATATCATATATGAAAATAAAAAATTATAAAATAGAGCAACCAGAAGAAAATATCTCATAGATTTGTATACATTGAATTGTATGTCCAAAGAATAATACTAGATTAAAAATCAACCAGGTTGTAAAAAACAAAAATGCTATAATTGAGAATGGTAAAAATAATCTAAGTTTAGTATGTTCTCTGTTTTTTAATATCAAAACTGCACCCAATGATGCAATTACCAATCCCAATTCTAAAGGTTGATGTGACCATGAGACTAATCCATCAATACCAAATACATCATGAGACAATGAATCTCCAAAACCTGAAACAATTTGTAAAACAGCCCCTACAATGACTAGTTTAATTCCAGTTTTAAGAGAACCATGAACTGATTTTCTAATTATCAACATGATTCCCATAATTGCAGCACAACTAGTCATGGAGACACCAAAGTATACTACAATGTGAGAAGGACTCCAGAAAAATTCTGGACTTTTTTGAAGATGTGAAATAGCATCCCAAAATCCTGCTGAAACAATTACAATTGGACCAATAACTGCTAAAATTGAAACTAGAGAAACTAGAGTACTTGATTTTGCAATTGTGGAATTTGAAAGTCTCGCAATTAGTCTCATTTTGTTTCTATAATATTATAGGACTATTTGAAATAATGTAATGATATCAATAAGAAAAATTCAATGTTAGGGGTAATTTTGTAAATTAACTATATTAGATGAAACAATGTGAGAAAAATATGAGTCCAGGAATAGGGTTAATGAAAAGACGCCTAGAGAAGGAAAAAGATGCAATAGCACTTGCAATTTCAGGCATTGCAAAAAAATATGATGTAAAACCAGATGATATCAAAACTCTAGAAACAAAATATCATGATGATGCAGGGGATTGGTATGTTGCATTAGGATGGGATGAGAAAAAAGCAATTATCAAGATGGATTCGGTTTTAGGTACGATCACAGAAATTAAAGAAATCTAAATAGTTTAAAAAATTTATTGAAAATAATTCTAGGTGTGAATTAGAATAGTCGTCATCTTCATGTTTGTCATATTCAAATTAGAGCATACATGCACCAAAAACACCTGCTGAATCACCTAATTCATTTTTTAAAATAGGTGTATCAACTAAATCAGAAAACACTTTACTGTAAACTGATTCTTTTCCCTCAGTATACAAAAAATCAATGTTTGA